>JAESFH010000007.1_pt1 | contig 1107339 bp, 1066 predicted proteins | sample 9269381 | NCBI WGS metagenome assembly JAESFH01 (sample SAMN14504062, study PRJNA617094) | algae metagenome | isolation source: Aphanothece sp. CMT-3BRIN-NPC111 and co-occurring heterotrophs from well... | place: USA: Clark Mountains Wilderness, California | collected 2010-04-18
AGCCGAAAACCGCCCGGGCCAGCGCGATGCGCTGCTTCTGGCCGCCGGACAGGCCGACGCCGCGGTCGCCCAGCGGTGTGTCGTAGCCCTGGGGCATGCGCAGGACCAGCTCGTGCACGCCCGCAGCGATGGCGGCCTCGAACACGGCATTCGGGTCGGCATCTTCCTGGAACCGGGCGATGTTCTCGGCCACGGTGCCTTCGAGCAATTCGACGTCCTGTGGCATGTAGCCGATGGCAGCACCGAGCTGCTCGGGCGACCAGTGCGCCAGTTCGGCCCCGTCCAGGCGCACCGCTCCACGGGCGGGCGGCCAGACGCCGACCAGGGCTCGCGCGAGGCTCGACTTGCCCGAGCCGCTGGGGCCGATGACGCCCAGCACGTCGCCGGGCTGCAGCGAGAAGGTGACCTCCCGCACGGCCAATTGCTGGACGCCGGGTGGTGCCAGCGAGAGCGACTCCACCGACAGCAGGCCCGTCGGTTCGGGCAGCTGCAGGCGGTCGGGCGGCGCAGGGTGATTGGAGAGCAGCTGCGACAGCCGCTTGTGCGCGTCGCGCATGGTTCCCCACTGGCGCCGAACGCCGATCAACTGCTCCACGGGCGCGAGGGCACGGCCCATGAGGATGGACGCGGCGATCATCATCCCGCCGGACATCTCGCCCTTCAGCACCAGCAACGCGCCAAGGCCAAGCACCAGGGATTGCAGCGACAGCTTGAAGAACCGGCTGACGCCGCCGATGGCCTGAGCCCGCTCTGCCATGCGCAACTGCAGCTGGCCGACCTCGGCGTGCACCTTGGCCCAGCGACGGTACAGCGCCTGTTGCATGCCCATGGCGCCCACGACCTCGGCGTTGCGGAACGTGCCTGCAGCGATCTGCATGGCCCGCACGGACGTGCGGCTGGAGTCACGCTGGGCGGCCGACGTGACCCATTCGTTCAAGAGGGCCAGCGCCACCAGCAGGACCGTGCCGCCAACGGCGAACCAACCCAGCCAGGTGCTGAAGAGGAAGATGACGAACAGGTAGAACGGGAACCAGGGTGCGTCGAAGAATGCGAACAGGGCCGGGCTCGCGACGAACTGCCGCAACTGGCCAAGGTCGGAGAGCGGTTGCGTGACGTGGGCCTGCGGCTTGAGCAGGTTCAGGCGCAGGCTGGCTTCGAAGGTGCGCTGACCCAGCGCGGTGTCGATCTGGTCCGCCAAGCGGGCCACGACCAGCGTCCGCACGGAGTCCAGCAGGCTGGACATGAGGAACAGGCCGAGCACCAGCCCCGTGAGCATCCACAGCGTGGTCTCGTTGCGGCTCGGCAGCACCCGGTCATAGACCTGGAGCATGTAGAACGATGGGCCGAGCATCAGGAAGTTGACGACCGCACTGAAGCAGCCCACGGCGACCAACGTTCGCCGAAAGCCACGCAGCACACTCCTGATCTCGCCCGGCGACGTGGCGTCCGACATCGTTCAACCCAACAACAGCCTGCGCTACTGTAGCAGAGGCACTGGACCGTTCAGCTCTGCAGAACCCTCTGGATGACACTGTCGAGAAACGTTACTCGCGCACCCGGCCCTGGGAGTCGATCAGGCTCAGCTCGACCAGTTTGGATGCCACCCGCTCGTCGGCGAAGTGCACGCGGAAGCCGCCGATGCTCACGTCGTCCAGGCCGTCCAGCGCCTTCTTCAGCCGCGCCCGGTTCGGGTCCTTCGGCACGCGGCGCAGCGCTTCGGCATACACCCGCGCCGCGAGGTAGCCCTCCAGCATGTAGACGTTCGGCTTGCCCGCGTTGGCCGCCTGGGCGTCGGCAGCGAGTTCGCGCACGACCGCCACCTTGGCGCTGTCGCTCTTGGGCACGACCCGCACCACGACGACGCCGGCGCCCGAGGCGCCGAGCTGTTCGGCCAGCAGGCTCTCGCCCGTGTTGGAGAAGCCGTAGATCGGCCCGCGGAAGGCCTTGGCCCGCAGGTCGCGGACCGCGTTCGCGGCGCCATTCGCATCGCCCACGACCAGCACCGATTCCGGCTTGGTGGCCAGGGTGCGGTCCACGCTTCCGCTGACGCTGCCGCTGGCCATGGACTGCTTGGCCACCAGGTTCGCTCCCAGGCTGGTCATGGTCCGCTCGGCCGCATCCAGCGCGGCCATGGACTCGCTGTCGCTGGCGTGCAGGATGGCCAGCTTGCGGGTGCCCAGCATCTCGGCGTGCCTGGTGATGGCAGCGGCCTCTTCCGAATAGCCGGGGCGCAGCGAGTACACGTTGGCGTAGAGCGCGCCGCGCAATTCGTCGGCCGCGGCCATGGGGGCGAAGAGCAGGACGTCGGTGTCCTTGATCGACGGGTAGGCGGCGGTGACCTGGGGGGAGCCGTAGTACCCGAAAAGGGAGAGCACGCCTTGGGCGAGCAGCTTCTTGGTGTTGGCGGCGGTGGTCGCGGGGTCGCCCCGGTCGTCCAGCGTCACGAGTTCGATCTTGCGCCCGTTGATCCCGCCGGCCGCGTTCACGCGGTCGAAGTACAGCTTGGCGCCCACGTGGAAGGGGGCGGCCAGGCCGGAGCCCGGCCCGGTCAGCGCCAGCGATTGGCCCAGCACGACGCTGGTCTTGGTGACGCCTTCCTGTGCGAGCGCCGAGCCGCCCGCGAAGGCGAGGACCGCTACCATGGCGGCTTTCGCCCAAGTCTTGAACTGCTTCATGGGTCGTCTCCTGGCGCTCGTGAGGAAATGTAAGCGAAGCGGAACTATAGGATTCAATCTTGGCGGCTGTCATCGGACTTCCCCCTAGCGTCACCGGCCTGCAACACGTCCGCGGAGCATGTCCGCACGACTGCCCGGACACCTGTTCCCTGGTGACGACCGTCGACAACGGGATCGCGGTGAAGGTGCAGGGCAACCCGGAACACCCGCCGACGGACGGCGTGCTGTGCGCCAAGGTCTCCCGCTACACCGAGCGCACTTACCATCCCGAGCGGCTGCTGCAGCCGCTGCGCCGGGTCGGCCCGAAGGGCGCCGGCCGCTTCGAGCCGGTGTCGTGGGACGCGGCGCTCGACGACATCGCCCGTCGCCTCGGCGCGATCGCGGCACGCGACCCGCAGGCGATCCTGCCCTACAGCTATTGCGGCACGATGGGGCTGGTGCAGGGTGAAGGGATGGCGAGCCGGTTTTTCCACCGGCTGGGTGCATCCCTGCTGGATCGCACCATCTGCGCCAGCGCCGGCGCCGCCGGGCTGACCCACACCCTGGGCGGCAAGGTCGGCATGAAGGTGGAGTTCTTCCGGGAGTCGCGGCTCATCGTCATCTGGGGCAGCAACTCGATCACCAGCAACCTGCACTTCTGGCGCCTGGTGCAGGAAGCCAAGCGCGCCGGCGCCCGCCTGGTGTGCATCGATCCGCGCCGCACGGAGACCGCGGAGAAGTGCCACGAGCACCTGCAGATCCTGCCTGGCACCGATGCCGCACTGGCACTGGCGCTGATGCACGAACTGGTGCGCAACGACTGGCTGGACCACGACTACATCGCGCAGCACACGCTGGGCTGGGACGGGCTGCGGGAGCGGGCGCTCCAATGGAGCCCGGAGCGTGCCGCCGCGGTTTGCGGCATCGACGCGCAGCAGATCCGCAGCCTGGCCCGGGACTGGGGAACCACCCGGCCCGCGGCGATCCGGCTCAACTACGGCATGCAGCGCGTGCGCGGCGGCGGCAACGCCACGCGCGCCATCGCCTGCCTGCCCGCGCTGACCGGCGCCTGGCGGGAGCGGGGCGGGGGCCTCCTGCTGTCCAGTTCCGGCTGGTACCCGGTGGACAAGGCGGCGCTGCTGCGCCCGGACCTGCTGGGCGGCCGCTCGCCGCGGGTGATCAACATGAGCACCATCGGCGACGACCTCCTGCGGCCCGCTTCGCCCGGCTTCGGGCCGCGCATCGAGGCCGTGGTGGTCTACAACAGCAATCCGGTTGCCGTGGCGCCCGAGTCGGCCCGCGTGGTGCGAGGCTTCGAGCGGGAGGACCTGTTCACCGTGGTGCTGGAGCAGTTCCGGACCGACACCGCCGACTACGCCGACTACCTGCTGCCTGCCACCACGCAACTGGAGCACTGGGACCTGCACACCGCCTATGGGCACACCGACGTGCTGCTCAATCGGCCCGCCATCGCACCGGTTGGCCAGGCGCGGCCGAACGCGCAGGTGTTCCGCGACCTTGCGGCACGGATGGGCTTCGACGATCCGTGCTTCTCGGACGACGACCAGACCCTGTGCCGCCAGGCGTTCGGCGGCAAGGTCGACTTCGACGCACTCATGGCGCGCGGCTTCGCGTCGCTGCAGATCCCCGACGCACCGTTCGCCGACGGCGGGTTCCCGACCGCGTCGGGCCGCTGCGAGTTCTTCAGTGCGGCGCTGGCCCGGCAGGGCCTGGACGGCCTGCCCGACCACTTGCCGAACCATGAGCCCTCAGGCAGTTCGGTGCGCCATCCGCTGGCGATGATCTCGCCGCCGGCGCGCAACTTCCTCAATTCCACCTTCGTCAACATGCGCAGCCTGCGTGACATCGAGCGCGAGCCGCTGCTCGAAATCCATCCGTCAGACGCGGCCGTGCGCAACATCGCCACCGGCAGCACGGTGCGGGTGTTCAACGAGCGCGGCGAATACCACTGCAAGGCCACGGTCAGCGAGCGGGCGCGGCCGGGGGTGGTCAACGGCCTGGGCATCTGGTGGCGCAAGATCGGCCTGGCAGGCACCAACGTGAACCAGCTGACCAGCCAGCGGCTGACCGACCTGGGCAACGGGCCGGTCTTCTACGACTGCCTGGTGGACGTCCAGCCCGCCGGCCAGATTCCGGCGGCAGGCGCGCAGCCGGCGTGAAAGGCAGGTGGCTGGTGGCATCGGTGCTGGGAGGACTCGTGCTGGCCGCGTCCGCCGTGTGCCTCACCGGGTGTGCCAACCTGGGTTACTACTGGCAGTCCGCCAGCGGGCACCTGCGCATGCTGCAGGCCGCCCGCCCGGTGCAGGAATGGCTGTCGGATGCACAGGCGCCGCAGCGGCTGAAGGAGCGCCTGGCCTTGAGCCAGAAGATCCGCGCATTCGCCTCGGCGGAACTGGGCTTGCCCGACAACCCGAGTTACCGCCGGTACGCGGACCTGCAGCGCAGCGCCGTGGTCTGGAACGTGGTCGCTGCGCCCGAGTTCTCGCTCAAGCTCAAGACCTGGTGCTTCCCGGTGACCGGATGCGTGGGCTACCGCGGCTACTTCGACGAGGCGCAGGCCCGTGCCGAGGCCGCACGCCTGCGTGCGGAGGGCCTGGAGGCGGCGGCCTACCCGGTCCCGGCGTACTCCACCCTGGGCTGGATGAACTGGGCGGGCGGGGACCCCTTGCTCAACACCTTCATCCACTACCCGGAAGGCGAGCTGGCGCGGCTGGTCTTCCACGAGTTGGCCCATCAAGTCGTGTATGCCAAGGACGACACCATGTTCAACGAGTCCTTTGCGACTGCCGTGGAGCGCCTGGGCGTGCAGCGCTGGCTTGCGACCGAAGCGGGCGAGGACGCGCGCCGCGACTACGCCCAGTACGACGGCCGGCGCAACCAGTTCCGCGCGCTCACGCAGGCCACGCGCAGGCGCCTGGAGGCCGTGTACGACCCGGCGCAGCCGTTCTCGCGCGAAGAGCGCGCGGCCCGCAAATCGGAAGTGCTGGCAGCCTTCCGTGCCGACTATGCGCGGCTGCGCGACAGCTGGAACATCGACCCGGCCCGGATGCGGGCCTACGAGCGCTGGGTGAACGAGGCGAACAATGCCTCCTTCGGTGCACAGGCCGCCTACGACGAGCTGGTTCCCGGCTTCGAAGGGCTGTTCCGTTCGCTCGGTGGCGACTGGTCCCGGTTCTATGATGAAGCGAAGGGCCTGGCCACCGTGCCGAAGGCGGAACGCCACAGGATCCTGAAAGACAAGGAGAGTTTCCGTGCCTGACATTCACATCGAGCGTGCCCACGCATTGGGGCTGCCGAAAGCGCGTGAACTCGCGTTCAAGTGGGCCGAGACCGCCGAGGAGAAGCTCGACATGGAGTGCACCTACGAGGAGGGCAAGACGTCCGACCTCGTCAGCTTCACGCGCTCCGGCGTCAACGGCGAGTTGCGGGTGACCAAGGACCGCTTCGAGTTGCATGCGCGCCTGGGTTTCCTGCTGGGCGCCTTCAAGGACCGCATCGAAGCCGAGATCGTGAAGAACCTGGACGAACTGCTGGAGCAGAAGGATCCGGTCGACGCCTTCGAGAAAGGCGTGGCCAAGGCCACGGCCAGGAAAACGGCCAAGGCCGCCGGCGGCCGCAGCCGCAAGGCCTGAGGATGGAATGCGGGACAGGCCCGCTGGCCGGGCTGAAGGTGCTGGAGCTGGGCCAGCTGATCGCGGGCCCGTTTGCGGCGCGGACCCTGGGTGACTTCGGGGCGGACGTGGTCAAGGTGGAGCCGCCCGCGGGCGGCGACCCGCTGCGCACCTGGCGGGTCGTGCGCGACGGCACCTCGCTCTGGTGGCAGGCCCAGTCCCGCAACAAGCGCTCGTTGGCGCTGGACCTGAAGGACCCCGATGCGCAGGACATCGTGCGGCAACTCGCCCTGCAGGCCGACGTGCTGGTGGAGAACTTCCGACCCGGCGCACTGGAGGCCTGGGGCCTCGGCCCGGACCGATTGCTCGAGCTGAACCCGCGCCTGGTGGTGTTGCGCATCAGCGGCTACGGCCAGACCGGTCCGTACCGGGACCGGCCGGGATTCGGCGTGGTCGCGGAGGCCATGGGCGGGCTGCGCCACCTCACCGCGGAGCCGGGCCGCGTGCCCGTGCGCGTGGGCGTGTCGATCGGGGACACGCTGGCGTCTCTGCACGGCGTGATCGGCATTCTGATGGCCCTGCACGAGCGCCAGCGCAGCGGGCGGGGGCAGGTCATCGACGTGGCCTTGTACGAGGCGGTCTTCAACTGCATGGAGAGCCTGCTTCCCGAATACAGCGCGGCAGGGGTGGTGCGCGAGCCGGCCGGCAGCGCGCTTCCGGGCATCGCCCCGACCAATGCGTACCGCTGCCGGGACGGCGCCTACGTGCTGGTCGCCGGCAATGGCGACAGCATCTTCCGCCGCCTCATGGGTGCCATCGGCCGCCCCGACCTGGCGGCAGATCCCGCACTGGCGGGCAACGCAGGCCGCGTGGCACGCGTGGCGGAACTCGATGCGGCCATCGGGGCCTGGACGGCCGAACGCACGGTGGACGAGGTGCTGGCTGCGCTGGAGGCGGCCGCCGTGCCCTCCGGGCGCATCTACACCGTGGCCGACATCGCGGCCGACCCGCACTACCGGGCGCGGGGGATGCTGGAGGAGGTGACGCTTGCCGACGGCAGCCGGCTGGCGCTGCCGGGCATCGTGCCAAAGCTGTCGCGCACGCCGGGAGGGCACCGCCGCCCTGCGCCCGCCTTGGGCCAGGACACGGACGCGGTGCTGCATGAGATCGGGCTCACGCCGCAGCAAGTGGAGGCGCTGCGGGCGCGCGGGATCATCGGACCGGCAGGCGCCCCGACATGATCCAGGCTTTGCGTGATTCTTCGCTCAGCTGAGCGAGCGGATCAGGTCGATGTACTGCTGCTTGGCATCGTCGCTGGACGTGCCCTTCAGGGTGTTCCACGCGTCCCACTTGGCGCGCCCGACCATGTCGCCGAAGCCTGGCTTCTTGTCGGCGTTGTCGCCGGCAGTCGCCTGCTTGTACAGGCCGTAGATCTTCAGCAGCGTGGCGTTGTCGGGGCGCTCGCTCAGGTTCTTGGAATTGGCAACGGCGGCTTCGAAGTCGGCGTTCAGGTCGGCCATCTGGGTGCTCCTTGCGGGAAAGTGCCCGGTATCTTAAGGGGCGGGCGGCCGCGACAATAGGGGCCGCTGCCCACCCGCAAGGACGCCTCCGATGGTCACCCGCATTGCCAGAACCGCCGCCCAGGAAGCCGCCCAGCGCGCCACGCGCCAGGTCGTGAAAGGTGCCTCCCGCATGGCCACCGGCGTCCTGGGACTTGCGGGCGAGCGCATGACCAAGGTGGACACTGCTTGGCTGCGGATGGACTCCGATCACAACCTCATGATGATCGTGGGTGTGTGGACCTTGCGTCCCCGCATCGCCTACGACGCGCTCTGCCAGCGGGTGCAGGCGCAGTTGCTCAAGTACCCGCGGTTCCGCCAGCGGGTGCTGGAAGACGCGGCCGGCGCCACCTGGCTGGAAGACCGGAAATTCGACATTCGCCAGCACGTGCTGCGCGAGAAGCTGCCACGTCACCCGGACGGGCCACAGGCGGCCCTGCAGGCGCGCGTGGGGCAGCTCGCCACCGAGCCCCTGGACCGCAAGCGTCCGCTCTGGCAGATGCACCTGGTCGAGGACCACGATGGCGGCAGTGCGCTGATCGTGCGCATCCACCATTGCATCGCCGACGGCATCGCGCTCATCTCCGTCACCATGTCGCTGGTGGACGGCGGTGCGGCGCCGCCCGAGCGCAAGCGGCGGTCGGCGCCGGCCGGCGCCGAGGACTGGATCGCGGACACGCTGGTCAAGCCGCTGACCGACATCACGATCAAGGCGCTGGATGCCGCGGGGGATGGTGCGGCGAAGTCGCTGAACCTCCTGCGCGAGCCGCACAAGGGGATGGCGGGCTCCATGGACGTCGCCCGTCTGGCGTTCCAGGTCCTCAGCGACGCGGCCGCCTTGGCGCTGATGCCGGACGACTCGACCACGCGGCTCAAGGGACAGCCCTCCGGGCGCAAGAAGGTGGCGTGGTGCGAGCCCCTGCCGCTGGACGAGGTCAAGGCCGTGAGCAAGGCACTCAACTGCTCGATCAACGATGTGCTGCTGTCCTGCGTGGCCGGTGCGCTGGCCGAGTACCTGCGCGGCATGGGCGACGACGTCACGGGCCAGGAGATCCGCGCGATGATCCCCGTCAACCTTCGTCCCCTGGAGCAGGCCTACAAGCTCGGCAACCGCTTCGGACTGGTACCGCTGGTGCTGCCGATCGGCATCCAGAACCCGATCGAGCGGGTCTACGAGGTCCGCCGCCGGATGAATGCGCTCAAGGGCAGCACGCAGCCCCTGCTTGCCTTCGGATTGCTCACCGTGGCCGGGCTGCTGGTCAAGCCGGCGCAGGATGCCATGCTCAACCTGTTCGGCAAGAAGACCACGGCCGTGATGACGAACGTGCCTGGGCCGCGCGAGAAGCTGAAGTTTTTGGGTTCGACGCTGGAGCAGACCATGTTTTGGGTGCCGCAGTCGGGCGACATCGGCCTGGGGGTGTCGATCCTGAGCTACGGCGGGAACGTGCAGTTCGGCGTGATCACGGACGCGGCACTCTGTCCCCAGCCCCAGCGGATCATCGACGAGTTCATCCCGGAGTTCTCGAAGCTGTCGCTGGTGACGCTGATGCTGCCCTGGGGGGACGGGCAGGCCTGACGCGACGGCGCTACTGCGCCTGTTCTTCCTTGGCGTGCAGGCGGGCGTGCTCGTCGTTGTAAAGCGCGCCCAGATCCTGCTGCTGCTGCGCACCGAGCACCTTCCGGGCGGCTGGGAAGAACTTTTCTTCCTCTTCCTTCAGGTGGTGCTCCACCTTGTGCACGAGCTTGCCCATGGTTTCCAGCCACTCGGCCGAACCCTCCTCGCACTCCTCGAGGTCCTCCACCATCTCGTCCATCTCGTGGTGCTCGGCGATGGCGTGGCGGGCGTCGTCGACGGTCTCGTCGTGCTCGATGAGCGGAACGTAGAACGCCCGTTCCTCGGCGGTCTCGTGCGCTGCCATCTCGGCCTTGAGCTCGTCGAAGGCCTGTTCGCGCTCGTCGTGGTTGCCGATGCCGGACAGCAGGCGGCGGCTGATGGCGCGTTGGCGCTCGTGGCTCTGAAGAAGGGCTTGGAAGATGTCCATGGCGGCAGTCTGGGACGCAGCGCTGCGCGGCGGTGTAGGCCAACACCGCCGCCTTCAGCCCAGCCGTGGACTACTCCTGCAGTTCGGCCTGGGCCAGCGCAATGTCCAGCCGTTCCATGGCATCGGCGGGTTGTAAGGCCGCTGCGCGCTCGTAGAGGCCGGTCGCTTCCGCCATCTTCACTTCGCCTTCCAGCATGACCAGGCCATTGGCGTACTCGATCAGCCCGATGGCGGAGTTCGGGTTCAGGCGCAGCGCTTCCTGGAACAACTTCAGTCCCGTCTCCTTCTTGGCGCCGTACGTCATGCCGCCGATGAGGGCGCCGACCTTGTCGATCACCTCCGCGTGGAAGGCGCCGAGCGCGACGTGGGCATCGGCATGGCGCGGATTGAGCTTGATGGCGCGCTCCAGCGATTCCTTGACCTTCCCGCCCAAGCCTTGGGCGAGCGCCCTGGCCACGCTGATGCCCTGGCTGTAGCGGCCGAGTGCATAGCCGTGCAGGTGCCAGGCGGCCGCATTCTTGGGCTCTTGCGCCGCCTGGGCTTCGGCCCGCTGGGCGACCTCGAGGTACAGCTCCAGCTTGGTCTTCTCCTTCTTCTCGAGGTAGGTGGCGTAGATGCAGGTCGCCTTGTTGGCGACCGTGATGCCGGCACCGCCCGCGTGCATGCCGGCTTCCGCGGCCTTCTGGAATTCACCGCGGTGGAAGAAGGTCCAGGCCTGCAGGACGGCATCGTCTGCCGGCAGCGGCTCGGCATCGCCGGAATGAAGGCGCGGCCAGCGTCGTCGAACCTCGTCGGCGTCGAAGTCGAACTCGCCCAGGTGCGGGAATGCCGCCCACTTGCCCACGTTGTCTCCTGTTGCGCTGCGCCTAGTCTCCCGTCGACGTGTAGGCGCCGACGAGGCCCAGCAGGTGCATGCGCTGCCCTTGTTCGAGATAGGGTACCAGCAGATTGAGGACGTGGTGCGCGCCACGCAGCAGGGCCGCTTGCGCGCTTTCCGGCTCCAGCGCGCGGCGGGGGTCCCGAACGTACTCGTAGCTCAGCCAATAGGTGAGCACCACCACCATGCTGGTGGCCGTGGCCTCCACTTCGCGCGAGTCGATCCGCACCGCGCCGGTGCGGCTCATGCCGTCCAGCAGCGCGCGCACCGCACGGGTCTTGTTCTTCAGAACCCACTGGAAGTGCGTCTCGAGGCGGCGGTTCTTGGACAGCAGGTCGTTGAGGTCGCGGTAGAGGAACCGGTACTGCCAGATCAGCTCGAACAAGGTGTGCATGAAGAACCAGGCATCCTCGACATCACGCACACCGTCACTGGCGTTGAGTAGTTCTGACAGCGCCCGCTCGTAGCGGTCGAAGAGCGAGTTGATCAGCTCGTCCTTGGCTGGGTAGTGGTAGTACAGGTTGCCGGGGCTGATGCCGAGTTCCGCGGAGATCAGTGTGGTGGACACGTTCGGCTCGCCGAACCGGTTGAAGAGGTCGAGCGTGACCTCCAGGATCCGTTCGGCCGTGCGGCGCGGCGCCTTCTTGGCCATGCTCAGGCTCCCTGCGAGGCCGGCACGACGTGCGAAGCCAGGTCGTCCAGCGTGTCCTGGAGAGAGGCCATGGCCCGTCCGAGCCGCCCTGCCTGCGGCGCGCGGGCCAGCAGGTGGCGCGGGGACTGCAGCACGCCTTCGCGCAGCGCGATGCCGTGCCGCGCCAGCTTGGGTCCGAGCGCGTCGCGCCCGGAGTGCAGCATCGCGCGGGTCTGCTGGTAGGCGTGTTCGGCCAGCTCGCGGCGCTGGCGGTAGCTGAAGGTGTTGGCCAGGTACAGCTGCGGGTCCCGGTGGTCGGGCTCCACGAGCACGATGTCCGTGCCGGGGTAAGCGCGTTCGTAGTGCTTCATCCCCAATTCCATGCGCGAGTGGATCATGGAGCGGAACGTCTGGCTCAGGACGGACGGCAGGCCGCCGTCGACGATGCGGGGGATGGTGCGTTGCTCGGCGGGCAGGTCAGCCCGCTGGGCGCGCGGCTGCGGCGGCTCGCTCGCATTGAACGGCACCAGCGGATTCAGGCACAGCATCAGGTCGACGCCTTCCTCCAGGGCGACAGTGGCATGGAGGGTCTTCTTCAGCGCGCCGTCCACGTAGTAGTGGTCGTCGATCTGCACCGGCGGGAAGAGCCCGGGCAGGGCCGAACTCGCTTGCACGGCGCGGGAGATCGGCACGTGGTCGTAGCCCGGACGGCCAAAGGGCGCGGCTTCGCCGGTGTCCAGGTCGGTGGCTACGAGCGTGAGCCGCGTGGGCAACTGCCGGAAATCGTTGGTGCGGCCGGGTCGCTCGAACAGTGCGGCCAACCGGCGATCCACCTCCTCGTTGGAGAAGATGCCCGTGGGCAGCCCGGGGCCCAGCCGCTCGAGGGCGTGGCTGAGGGAGCGCCGTCCGACGGTCGCGCGCCAGGCTGCGGATGCGGCCAGCCCCGGCACCATGATGCCGCGGCGGACGAACTCGCCGTATGCCGGCACCATCAGCCAGGCCGGATCGAAGACCTCGCCCGTGCCGCTGTTGTCGATGAAGGCCGTGCACAGCTCACGGGGCGTCATGCCATTGGCGAGGCCCGCCGCGATGAACCCGCCCGCCGACACGCCGATGTAGTGCTGCAAGCGGGTGAAATCCAGCCCGGCCAGCGACTCTTCGAGCGCGCAGAGGGCGCCGATCTCGTAGATCGCTCCCAGGGGCCCGCCGCCGGCCAGCGCCAGCGCGATGCGGGGCGCTCTCGTGCTTCTCGTCCTCATGGCGTGGCAGTGTAGGTGGCGCGTTCCATGCACCTTGCTGCGACGCAGCATGAAGAAGGGGCGCCGAAGCGCCCCTGAAGATGGAAGGCGGCGCTGCCGCTCACGCCGACTTGCGCGCGGCGCGCTTGGCAGCCGGCTTGGTGGCGGCATTCGCACCTGCGGAGACGCGCGCCTTCACGCCGGGGGTCTTGGCCGGCGCCTTGGCGCTCAAACGCGCGACGTTGCGATTGAGTTCGTCGATGCGCGCGATGAGCGCATCGATGTCCTTGGCCGAAGGCACGCCCAGCTTGTTGAGGGCCTTGGACACCCGCTCCTCGAAGATCGTTTCCAGCTTGTCCCACTGCCCCGACGCCTTGGAGGAGATGTCGGTGGCCATGCTGGCCATGCGGGTGGTGGCCTCCGAAATCTTCTCCTCGGCCGCGGCCTGGGTCTTGCGCTGGATGGAGAGGCCCTCCTTCACCAGCGCATCGAACACCTTGCCGCCCTCTTCCTGCGCCTTGGCGAACGCGCCGAGGCCAGCCAGCCAGATCTGGCCTGCGGAATCCTTCACGGCACCCGACAGGGGCGGGCTGCTGGTCTTGCCGGCGCTGCCGGAGGAGGTCGTTTTCTTCACCATGGGATGGCTCCAGGAAGCTGATGGAATGGGAAGGCCGCCGTGCGGCAGCGCCTCCCGGACTGTACGGCCGGGGCAGCCGCCTGCGTTAGGCGTGCACTCCTAAAACGAAGCGGGGTGCGGCGGCGCAGCGACAGGAGGGTGCGACCGGGTTTGTGCTGAATGAGCCGCCTCCTGGCATGGCCGAGAATGCCGCGACACACCTGCCCGCGCCTGGCTGGCGGGCGATCAGGGCAACACTCCGGAGGTTCTACCCCATGCAATATTTCGTCACCGGCGCCACCGGGTTCATCGGCAAGCGCCTGGTCAGGAAGCTTCTCGAACGCAAGGGCGCGACCGTCTACTTCCTGATGCGCCCGGAGAGTGAGTCCAAGGTGGCCGGGCTGCGCGACTACTGGGGCGCGGCAGCAGCGCGGGCCATCCCGGTGTTCGGTGACCTCACGGCGCCCAAGCTCGGCGTGAGCGCCGAGGAAGTCAAGAAGATCAAGGGGCAGATCGACCACTTCTACCACCTGGCCGCGGTCTACGACCTCGGCGCCGACGAGGAAAGCCAGGTCGCGGTGAACATCGAGGGCACGCGCAACACCGTGGCATTCGCGCAGGCGATCGAGGCGGCGCACGTCCACCACGTGTCGTCGATTGCCGCCGCCGGTCTCTACGAGGGCGTGTTCCGGGAAGACATGTTCGAGGAGGCGGAGAACTACGAGCATCCGTACTTCATGACCAAGCACGAGAGCGAGAAGATGGTGCGAAAGGAGTGCAAGGTGCCTTGGACGGTCTACCGGCCCGCCATGGTCGTGGGCCACAGCGAGACCGGCGAGATGGACAAGATCGACGGCCCCTACTACTTCTTCAAGCTGATTCAGCGCATTCGCCAGCTGCTGCCGCCGTGGATGCCGGCGGTAGGCCTGGAAGGCGGCCGGGTCAACATCGTTCCGGTGGACTTCGTGGTGGATGCACTCGACCACATCAGCCACCGTGCAGAGATCCAGCAGAAGTGCTTCCACCTGGTCGACCCGGTGGGCTACCGGGTGGGCGACGTGCTGGACATCTTCAGCCGGGCGGCCCATGCGCCCAAGATGAACCTTTTCGTCAATGCGGCCCTGCTCGGTTTCATCCCCAAGAGCGTGAAGAAGGGCTTGATGGCCGTGGCCCCGGTCCGCCGGATCCGCAATGCGGTCATGAAGGACCTGGGCCTGCCCGAGGACATGCTCACCTTCGTGAACTATCCCACCCGGTTCGACTGCCGCGAGACCCTGGCAGCGCTCAAGGGCTCCGGCATCGAGTGCCCGAACCTGAAGGACTACGCCTGGCGCCTGTGGGACTACTGGGAGCGCCACCTCGACCCGGACCTGCACATCGACCGGTCACTGCGCGGCACGGTCGCAGGCAAGGTGGTGCTGGTCACGGGCGGGTCGTCGGGCATCGGGCTGGCCGCCGCGCACAAGTTCGCCGAAGCGGGAGCGGTGACCATCATCTGCGGGCGCGACCAGGATAGGCTAGACGAGGCGTGCAAGGAAGCCGAGGCCAAGGGCTACAAGTTCATCGCCTATCCCGCGGACATCGCCGACATGGCCGACTGCGACCGCTTCGTCAAGGTGCTGCTGGACAACCACGGCGGGGTCGACTTCCTGATCAACAACGCCGGCCGTTCGATCCGTCGGGCCGTCGAGTCCAGCTACGACCGGTTCCACGACTTCGAGCGGACGATGCAGCTGAACTACTTCGGTTGCCTCCGGGTGACGATGGGGCTGCTGCCGGGCATGGTGGCCAAGCGCAAGGGCCACGTGGTGAACATCAGCTCGATCGGCGTGCTGACCAACGCTCCGCGGTTCTCGGCCTACGTCGCCAGCAAGGCGGCGCTGGACGCCTGGACGCGTTGCGCCTCGAGCGAGTACGCGGACCAGGGCATCACCTTCACCACGATCAACATGCCCCTGGTGCGCACGCCGATGATCGCGCCCACGAAGATCTACAACAACGTGCCCACCCTGGCGCCGGAAGAGGCTGCCGACATGATCGCGCAGGCCTGCATCTACAAGCCTGTGCGCATCGCCACGCGGCTGGGCGTGACGGGTGAGGTGATGCATGCGCTGGTGCCGCGCATCGCGCAGATCGTGATGAACACGAGCTTCCGGATGTTCCCGGATTCGTCGGCGGCGAAGGGGGACAAGAACGCGAAGCCGCAGCTGTCGCCGGAGGCAATCGCGATGCAGCAGATGATGCGCGGGATCCACTTCTAGGACCTGCTGGTCGTCCTGCTGAGCGGTGGCGCCGACCACTTGGTTCAGCGGGGTAAAATCTGGGGTTGCGCCGGGAAGGTGCAGGGTGTACTCGCTCGCGATGGCGGATACGCCCCGCCGTCCCATGCCTGACAGCGCTTTTTCACCCCTATCTGAGTGGCCACCAACCTTTCTGCCTCCGTTTGCCTGGAGGCTCAGCTTTGAACATCCTGCTCACCGGTGGGCTGGGTTACATCGGTAGCCACACCGCGGTGACGCTCGCAAGCGCCGGTCATGCGGTGGTCTTGTTGGACAACCTGTGCAACAGCACCACGGACGTCCTGGATCGCCTGGAGCGGGTCGTCGGCGGCCGAATCCCGTTCGTGCAGTGCGATGTCAGGGACACCGCGATGTTGGAAGGCGTGCTGCGTGCACGGGCCATCGATGCTGTGATTCACTTCGCTGGTTTGAAGGCGGTAGCCGAATCCGTTGCGCAGCCGATCGAGTACTACGGCAGCAACGTGCAAGGCGCACTGAGCCTCTTGCAGGCGATGGCATCGACCGGCGCCCGGACGCTGGTGTTCAGCAGCAGCGCGACCGTGTACGGCGAACCTCGCTACCTTCCGTTGGACGAAGCTCACCCGCTGTCGGCAACCAATCCCTACGGGCGCACGAAGCTTCACGTGGAGCAGATGCTGGCTGACGTTGCTGCCGCCGACTCCTCGTGGCGCATCGCGTGCTTGCGGTACTTCAATCCTGTGGGCGGGCACGACAGCGGCCTGCTCGGCGACCGCCCGAGCGGCACCCCCAACAACTTGATGCCTGCCATCGTCGACGCCGCCTCGGGCCGTTCGGGTGCCTTGACGGTGCATGGCCATGATTACGACACGCGGGATGGCACAGGCGTGCGCGACTATGTGCATGTGATGGATCTTGCCGAGGGGCACGCCGCTGCGGTGCGGTATCTCGCGTCGCACCAAGGTTGGCACGCCTTCAATCTGGGCACGGGTCAGGGGTGCAGTGTCCTCGACATCGTGCGAACGTTCGAGGCGGTCAGCGGTGCGGCAGTTCCGTACAAGCTCGCAGGTCGGCGGCCTGGCGATGTCGACCGGTGCTGGGCCGATGCTTCGAAAGCGGGGCGCGAGCTGGGCTGGACAGCGCGTCGGACGTTGGCGGACATGTGCGCAAGCGCCTGGCGGTTTCACACCTCGAGCGAGTCGGAAACTTCCTGATGACCTCCCTACCGATCCTTCCCGTGATTCTTTGCGGCGGCTCTGGCACGCGCCTGTGGCCCCTGTCACGCAAAAGCTTTCCGAAGCAGTTCGTGCCCCTGATCGGCCAGGAGAGCCTGCTTGAGCTCACGCTGGCACGGGCTTGCGGATTGCACCCGGAGCGGGCACTGGTGGTGTGCTCGGAGGAGCATCGCTTTCTCGTGGCGGATGCAATGGCGGCCAGGAGCGTGCGCGGCGACGTGATTCTCGAGCCTGAGGGTCGGAACACGGCCGCTGCAATGGCCCTCGCCGCCTTGCACGCAGTCGGCTCGGGGAGCGAGCTGTTGCTCTTCTGCCCCGCCGACCACCACATACCGGATGCTGCAGCGTTCGCTGCCACGGTCTTGCGAGGGGTTGAAGCCGCCCAAGCAGGCGCGATCGTCACCTTCGGCGTCGCGCCGAGTTTTCCAAGCACAGCCTACGGGTACATCCGGCGCGGCGCGGCGCGGCCCGAGGGCTGCCATTCCGTTGCAGCGTTCATCGAGAAGCCGGACGCACGGCGAGCGCAGGAGTTGCTGCTGGGTGGCGACGTGTTCTGGAATGCCGGCATCTTCCTTTGCCGAGCTCGATCCTTGCTGGATGCGCTTCGGCAGCATGCTCCCGACATCCTCGAGGCATGCGAAGCTGCCATGTCGGACGCCAACGTGGAGACCGTGTCCTCAGGGCACCGCTTCGTGAGGCCGCGCCGCGGCCCGTTCGCCAGTTGTCGCGCCCAGAGCATCGATTTCGCCGTGATGGAGCTGCATCGCGACGTTGCCCTGGTGCCGTTTGCCGGCCAGTGGAGCGATGTCGGCAGTTGGAATGCGGTCGCGGATCTCACCGAAGCCGATGCTTCGGGCAATCGCGTGCACGGCCAGGGCGTGAGCCATCTCAGCGAAAATACGTTCATTCACGCGCCGCACCGGCCCGTTGTCGCCTTGGGGGTGCGGGACCTTCTCGTGGTGGACACTCCTGATGCGGTCCTGGTGGCTCATCGCGACCAGGCGGAGAAGGTCAAGGACGTGGTGGCAAGACTCGAGCAGGACCAGCGTAGCGAGGCCGTGACCCATCGCAAGGTCGCGCGGCCCTGGGGCTGGTACGACAGCATCGACCTTGGCGAACGTTTCCAGGTCAAGAGGATCGGCGTGAAGCCAGGAGCCGCGCTCAGCCTCCAGAAGCACCATCACCGGGCCGAGCACTGGGTGGTGGTGAAGGGCACGGCGGAGGTCACCCGCGGACAGGAGACATTCCTGCTCAGCGAGAACCAGTCCACGTACATCCCCATCGGGGAGACCCACCGCCTGCGCAACCCCGGGAGGGTGGAGCTCGAAATCATCGAAATCCAATCCGGTGCGTATCTCGGCGAGGACGACATCGTGCGCATCGAAGACCAATACGGACGACTCAAATGACCAAGACCGCACTGATCACCGGCGTGACCGGCCAGGATGGCGCCTACCTGGCGGAGTTCCTGCTTCAGAAAGGCTATGTCGTGCACGGCATCAAGCGGCGCACGTCACTGTTCAACACCGACCGGATCGACCACCTGTTCCAGGACCCGCATCGTTCCGACGGGCGGTTCGTGCTGCATCACGGCGACATGACGGATTCGTCCAGCCTGATCCACATCATCCAGAAGACCCAGCCGGACGAGATCTACAACTTGGCGGCGCAGAGCCACGTGGCCGTGAGCTTCGAGGAGCCGGAGTACACCGCGAACTCGGATGCCTTGGGCGCGCTTCGGATTCTCGAAGCCATCCGGATCCTCGGCTTGGAAAAGCGCACGCGCTTCTACCAAGCCAGCACGTCGGAACTCTACGGATTGGTCCAGGAAATCCCCCAGAAGGAGACGACCCCTTTCTACCCGCGCAGCCCCTATGCCGTCGCGAAGTTGTATGCGTACTGGATCACGGTGAACTACCGTGAGGCGTATGGCATCTATGCGTGCAACGGGATCCTGTTCAACCATGAGAGCCCGATCCGAGGCGAGACGTTCGTGACGCGCAAGATCACGCGTGCGCTGGCCCGCATCCAGCTGGGCTTGCAGGACTGCCTCTATCTAGGAAACATGGATGCCAAGCGGGACTGGGGGCATGCCCGCGACTATGTCGAGATGCAGTGGCTGATGCTGCAACAGGACCGGCCGGACGACTTCGTGATTGCGACTGGCGTGCAGTACAGCGTGCGTGACTTCGTGGATGCTGCTGCTGCTGAATTGGGCATGAAGGTTCGCTGGCAGGGCCAGGGCGTCGACGAGAAGGGCTTTCTGGAAGGCCGACCTGCGCCCATCGTTGCGGTGGACCCGCGCTACTTTCGCCCGACGGAGGTGGAGACGCTGCTGGGCGATCCCACCAAAGCCAGAACCAAGCTGGGCTGGACCCCCCGCACGACATTCGCCGAACTTGTGGCTGAGATGGTTCGCGAGGACCTGAGATCCGCCAAGCGCGACGAGTTGGTGAAGCAGCATGGCTTCACCGCGTTCAACCCTAGTGAATGACACCAGGCACACCTGAGCGGAGCGCGACCCAGTGCGTATCTTCCTGACAGGCGGCCGCGGAATGGTCGGTCGCAACCTGCTCGAGCACCCGGCCGCGCGCGATCACCAGATCGATGCGCCCTCCCGCGCCGAGCTGGATCTGCGCGATGCAGGTGCCGTTTCGCGGCGGCTCGCGGATTTCTCGCCGGAGCTCGTGATCCATGCCGCGGGCAAGGTGGGCGGGATCCAGGCCAACATGCGCGAGCCCGTTTCGTTCCTCCTCGACAACCTGGACATGGGTCGCAACGTGGTGTGGGGCGCCCGCAGGCAGGGCGTGCACCGACTGGTTAACCTTGGTAGCTCTTGCATGTACCCGCGCGATGCCCAGAATCCGCTGCGCGAGGAGATGGTGCTCAAGGGCGAGCTGGAGCCCACCAACGAAGGCTACGCGATCGCCAAGGTCACTGTGGCCAAGCTCTGCGAGTACATAACCCGGGAAGATCCCGCGTTTCAGTACAAAACGCTGATCCCCTGCAATCTCTACGGCCGCTGGGACAAGTTCGATCCTCGTCATTCGCACATGGTCCCGGCCATCATTCACAAACTTCACCTCGCCAGGACCGGAGCTGGGGCAGAAGTCGACATCTGGGGAACTGGCGACGCCCGCCGGGAGTTCATGTATGCCGGCGACCTGGCCGATTGCATCTGGCGCTCGGTCGCGCGATTCGACACGCTTCCGCAGTGCATGAACGTTGGGCTGGGGCACGACCTGTCCGTCAACGAGTATTACCAAACCGCTGCCCGTGTCATCGGGTTCAACGGGAAGTTCGTGCACGACCTTTCCAGGCCGGTGGGCATGCAGCAGAAGCTGGTCAGTGTCGACCTTGCCCGGGCATGGGGATGGACTGCCGCCACTTCACTTGAGCAGGGCCTCGCCCGGACCTATGAGCACTACCTGAAGGAGTTCGCAAAGTGACCGCAATCAAGTACCCGTTGGCCACGGCGACGTGGGACCAGGCTGAATACAAGGCGCTTCAGCGTGTCATCGACTCGGGCATGTTCACGATGGGCGCCGAGGTCAGGGCTTTCGAGCAGGCCTTCGCGGCTTACCTGGGCAGCCGCCACGTGGTGATGGTGAACTCGGGCTCCTCGGCCAACCTGCTGATGGTGGGCGCGATGTTCTTCACCAAGGAGAACGCACTCAAGCCGGGCGACGAGGTCATCGTTCCCGCGGTGTCCTGGAGCACCACCTACTACCCGCTGCACCAGTACGGGCTGAAGCTCAAGTTCGTGGACATCGACCTGGAGACGCTCAACTACGACCTGGACCAGCTCGCCTCCGCCGTGACCGATCGCACGCGGCTGATCATGGTGGTGAACCTCCTGGGCAACCCGAACGACTTCGATGCCATCGCCGCCATCACAAAGGGCCGCGACATCCGCCTGATCGAGGACAACTGCGAGTCGCTCGGAGCCGAGTTCAAGGGGCGTAAGGCCGGCACCTTCGGGGTAATGGGCAGCTTTAGCTCCTTCTTCTCGCACCACATCAGCACGATGGAGGGCGGCCTGATCGCCACCGACGACGAGGAACTCTTCCACATCCTGCTGTCGCTGCGGGCGCACGGCTGGACGCGCAATCTGCCCAAGCACAACCTGGTGTGCGGCGAGAAGAGCGACGACCCCTTCGTAGAGTCCTTCCGTTTCGTGCTTCCTGGCTACAACGTGCGTCCGCTGGAGATGTCTGGGGCGCTGGGGGTCGAGCAGACCCGCAAGCTGCCGATGCTGATCTCCGAGCGGCGGCGCAATGGCGTGGCCTTCCAGTGCGCGATGGTGGACCACCCAAACGTGCTGATCCAGCGCGAGATCGGCCAGAGCAGCTGGTTCGGCTTCAGCCTCGTGATCCGCCCGGGCTCTACGCTCACGCGCAAGGAACTGCTGCGGCAGCTGAATGAAGCGGGGTTCGAGAGCCGGCCCATCGTGGCCGGCAACTTCGCCAAGAACGAGGTCATGAAGTACTTCCAGGCCGACGTGGTGGGCGAACTGCCGAACGCCGACCACATCGACCGCAACGGCCTCTTCGTGGGCAACCACCACTACTCGATCGAAGAGGCGATCGGGACCCTGAGCCGGCTGGCCCGCTGACTATGGGCCAGGGAACGCCGGGCACGACCGAACACGCGGATCCGCAGAACGCGCGGCCGGTCGTCGTCATCTCCGCCCGGCAGCCGGCGTCCTACTATTGGGCCGAGGTCTGGCGCTTCCGCGAGCTGCTCGGGCTGCTTGCCTGGCGCGACGTGCTGGTGCGCTACAAGCAGACGGTGTTCGGCATCGGCTGGGCGGTGATCCGGCCGTTCGTCACGATGATCGTGTTCACCGTGATTTTCGGGCGGCTGGCGGGCCTGCCCTCGCAGGAAGTGCCGTATCCACTGCTGGTGCTGTCCGGCGTGCTGGCCTGGCAGTTCTTCGCGACCACCTTCGCGGACGCCAGCAACAGCCTAGTGGGAAACGCGAACATGATCGCCAAGGTCTACTTCCCGCGTGTAATCGTCCCTATGAGCGCGGTGGTTGGCGGAATGGTGGATTTTGTCATCACCCTGGGCCTGTTCGGGGCCCTGGCGCTCTGGTATGGCTGGATGCCGGATTGGCGCCTCTTCTTTCTGCCGGCTTATGTCGCCCTGCTCTTCTTGTTCGTCTTCGCCGCTTCGCTCTGGTTCTCGGCGCTGAACGTCACGTACCGGGATTTCCGCTACGTCGTGCCCTTCATCATCCAGCTGGGCGCCTATGTGTCGCCCGTCGGATTTAGCACCACGGTAGTCCCGGAAGGCTGGCGCCTGCTCTATTCGATCAATCCCATGGTCGCGATCATCGATGGGTTTCGCTGGTCGCTGCTGCGGGGCTCCTCGCAGCCGGATTTGGCGGGCCTGGCATTGTCGGTGCTGGTCTGCGTGCTGCTGCTGGTCACAGGCCTTCTGTTCTTCAAGCGGCAGGAGCGTGGCTTCGCTGACGTGATCTGATGGGCAAGGCAATCGACGTGCAGGGCCTCTCGAAGGCCTACCTGCTGCGGCACCGGACGGAGAGCGGCTACGTGACGTTCCGCGAGGCGCTGGCGGCGGCCGCGACTGCGCCGTTCCGACGCCGGAGCAAGGATTCCGTCGATAGCTCGCGCGAGCAGTTCTGGGCCTTGAAGGACGTCAGCTTCGACGTTGCGGAAGGCGAGCGCCTCGCCGTCATCGGGCGCAACGGCGCCGGCAAATCGACGCTGCTGAAACTGCTGTCCAGGATCACCGAGCCCACCGAGGGGCGCATCGAGATACGGGGCCGGCTGAGCAGCCTGCTGGAGGTCGGCACCGGTTTTCACCCCGAGCTGACCGGGCGCGAGAACATCTACCTGAGCGGCGCGGTGCTGGGCATGAGCCGCGCGGAGATCCGTCGCAAGTTCGACGCCATCGTCGACTTCTCGGAAGCCGAGCGTTTCCTGGATACGCCAGTCAAGCGCTTTTCCAGCGGGATGTACGTCAAGCTGGCGTTCTCGGTCTCGGCTTTCCTCGACCCCGACATCATCGTGCTGGACGAAGTGCTCTCGGTGGGCGACGCAGCCTTCCAGCGCAAGAGCCAGTTGAAGATGCTGCAACTGGCGGAAAGCGGCCGCACGGTCCTGTTCGTCAGCCACAGCATGGCGGCCGTCCGTTCGATCTGCGACAAGGCGATCGTCATGCACCACGGCCGCGCCAGCGAAAAGATGAGGGTGGATGAAGCGATCAGCCACTACCTCGCCAGCGGAACCACCGTCGGGGACGTGCACTTCCCGGTCGTCTCTGCCGACGTCGTCCTGCTGGGCGCCACACTCCTTCAGTACGGCGGCCCCGCGGACGAGCTAGACGGGGAGGAGCCGATTCAGGCCCGGATCGAGATCGAACTGCTGCGGCCACTGGACGAGTTTCGCATAGGCTTCTACGTTCGCACGCTGCTCGGGGATACCTTGCTGCGCACGCTGGCCGCAGACTGGAACCCCGCGCTCGCGTCCTTGGAGAAGGGGCGCTACAGCTTCACGGCCACCATCCCGCGGAACTTCCTGGTGGAAGGCAGCTTCCTGTTCGAGGTTCATTGCAGCCGATTCGGAATCACGGACTATTTCGCGAGCGATGTGACCATGCCTTTCCGGGTGCGCCGCTCCAAGTGCTACAACGTCCAATACCCGGGCGAAGAGGCGTTCGGCCAAGTCCACCTGGCCGACGCATGGGTCGTGGAGACAAAGTGATCCACGTCCAACTGTCGACTGCCGCGCCGAAATGGCCATGGGCGCGCCAGACGCCCGGCGGTCGCGGTGAATGGGGTCCTTTTCGGTTCGCCATCGATTCGCCGGCCCAGGCTGCCGATGCCTGGATCGTATTCGAGTCCTTGGCCGAGGAAGCCACGGTCGTCTGCCCACCGGAGCGGGTCGTCTTTATCTCCGGCGAGCCAAGCTCGATTGCGAGCTACCGCCCCGAGTTCATTGACCAGTTCGCAACGGTGGTGAGCAGTGTCCAGAGCCTTCAGCATCCGGGCTTGGTGCGCAGGCAGCAGGCCCATCCCTGGTTCGTCGAGAAGAGCTTCGATGAACTCCTGGAGTCTCGTCCGATGCGCAAGTCGGGCCTCATCTGCGCCATAGCGTCCAACAAGAGCTTCACGGCCGGTCACGCGCAACGCCTGCAGTTCCTCGACGGCCTGAAGTCGGCCTTCGGGGATTCCCTTGACGTTTTCGGCCGTGGCATCCGGGACTTCGACAGCAAATGGGATCTCCTGGCCCGGTACCGCTATGCCGTGGTGCTGGAGAACATCCAGGAGCCCGATTTCTTGACGGAGAAGTTGCCTGACGCCTGGCTGGCGTTCTGCTACCCGTTCTACTGGGGCTGCAGCAATGTGCATCGCTACTTCCCTGCTGGCGCACACGACCTGCTCGATCTCGAGGACCCGGATCGCGCCGTCGCCCTGATCCGATCGGTGCTGGCCAACCCCGGGCACTACGAGGCGGTGCTGCCGGCCATCGAAGCAAGGCGGCGCGAGTACCTCCACACCCACCAGTTCTTCCCAAATGCCGCTGCTATATTGCAGTCCCTCATGTCCGTGCCGGCCAGCCCACCGCGTCCTGTCACCTTGCGGCCGAACGCCGCTTTTCCTCCTCCGCGTCCAGGCCTGCTGGACCGGGTGGCCGCCAAAGTGAGGAAGCTCTGATGCCCTCCAACGGCCTCGCAACCTCGTCTGCCGCCGGCGGTCCTGCTTTGCACAACGCGCGGGTCGAGGAGTGGGTGGCCGTCCGCGGTGACGAGACCCTGCGCCTGGACTATGACCTGGGGCCGGACTCGATCGTTCTGGACCTCGGCGCCTACCAGGGCGCGTTCGCCCATGACATCGGGACGCGCTACGGCAGCCGGCTGTACCTGTCCGAACCCGTCCCCCAATTCATCGACCAGCTGCGTGTGCGGTTCGCCGGCGACCCGAAGGTCACCATCCTGCCCTTTGCGATGGGCGGACAGGACGGCGAGCTGAGCCTGTCGCTGGATGCCGATGCCACTTCGATGTTCAAGGCAGGCGCGGCCGCCGTGGTCGCCCCCGTGCGGGCCATCGACAAGGTGCTGGACGAGCTCGGCGTGGACCGCGTCGACCTGCTCAAGATCAACGTCGAGGGTGCGGAGTACGACATCCTGGAAGCGCTGGTCCGCTCCGGATGGATCTCGCGCGTGCGCGACATTCAGGTGCAGTTCCACGACTTCGTGCCCGATGCGCCGGCGCGCCTGGCAGCTCTGCGCCGCCGGCTCTCGGCCACGCACTTCCCGACCTACCTGTACACGTTCGTCTGGGAGAACTGGCGCCGCCGCGAGGGCCAACCCCATGAGCGATGGATCGAGCACGCGGTGCTCGGGACGGCCAGCACACGGGACCGGCTGCTCGGCGACATGCTTCGGCTGCGCAGTCGCGTCGAGGAACTCGCGCGCCCGGGCTCCTGGGAGCAGCGGGCCCGGGTGCTCAAGAGGTTTTTCTTTGGTCCATGACCTCGCAGGCTCATCACCGGACGGGCTTGCCGCCAATGCGGATTTTCCCAGGATGATCGTCACCAAGCTGGTCGGGGGGCTGGGCAACCAGATGTTCCAGTACGCCGTGGGCCGCGCACTGGCCCTGCGGCGCGGCGCCGAGCTGCGCATCGACCGGCGCAGCTTCGCCGAGTACAAGCTGCATGCCTACGGGCTCGACTGCTTCCGGGCGGAGGTGCAGGACGCGCCTCCGGAGGCGCTGCCGGCCCTCGGTGGCGAAGGCTTCGTGCGCCGCTCCATCCGGCGGCTCGGCCTGGGCACCCGGCTGCGCACGTACCACGAGCCCGATTTCGCCTTCCATCCCGAAGTGCTGGCGCTGCCCGACGACACCTACCTAGAAGGCTACTGGCAGTCCGAGCGCTACTTTGCGGATGTGGCGGACGCCATCCGCGCCGACTTCCAGGTGGCCCGGCCGCCGTCGGCCGAGAACGCGCAGTGGCTGCAGATGGTGGCCTCCACCCCGTCGGTGTCCCTTCACGTGCGCCGCGGCGACTACGTGAGCAACGCAACGTCCAGCCTGGTGCACGGGGCCTGCTCCATCGACTACTACGGGCGCGCGATCGCCTGGTACCGGGAGCGGCTGGGCGAGCCGGTGTTCTTCGTATTCTCGGACGATCCGGCTTGGGTGCGCGAGCACCTGCCGTTCGGGGCGTCCAGGCACCACTTCGTCGCCAACAACGACGCGTCCACCAACTACGAAGACCTGAGGCTGATGGCCGCCTGCCGCCACCACATCATCGCCAACAGCACGTTCAGCTGGTGGGGCGCCTGGCTCAACCCGTCGCCGGACAAGCAGGTTGTCGCGCCACTGCGCTGGTTCCGCACCGACGCCATCCCCGAACAGGACGTGGTGCCTGCGGTCTGGGTGCGGCTGTGAGGGCTGTCGCGCCGCGGGTGAGCGTGGTGCTGCCGGTCTACAACGGCGCAGCCTATGTGCTGGAAGCGGTGGACAGCATCCTGGCGCAGACCTGGCGCGATTTCGAGCTGATCGTCCTGGACGACGGGTCCACGGACGAAACCCCCGCGCTGCTCGCGCAGCGCAACGATCCCCGGCTGATGGTGGTGCGCCACCTCAACCGGGGACTGGCCCTCACGCTCAACCGCGGCATCGAGCTGGCACGTGGGGAGTACATCGCGCGCCAGGATGCCGACGACATCTCCGAGCCGAAGCGCCTGGAGCGGCAGGTCGAATGGATGGACGCCCATCCCGCCTGCGGGCTGCTGGGCACCTGGTCGACCATCCTGGACGCCGACGGCCGGCGCGAGCGCCAGCACCGGCACCCGTGCCGCAACGGCGAGTTGCAGATGCGGCTGCTGTTCGACAGCTTCTTCGTCCACAGCTCAGTCATGCTGAGGCGCAGCGTGCTGGACGTGGTGGGGCCCTACCCGACGGACCCGGAGCGTAACCCCCCAGAGGACTTCGACCTCTGGCTGCGGATCGCGCGGCGCTTCGAGATCGCCAACCTGCCCGAACCGCTGGTGGTGTACCGCGAGGTGCCGGGTAGCATCTCTCGGGTGAAGATGGACCTGCTTAATCGCCGGGCAATCGCCATGGCCGCCGAGAACCTGGAGGCGGTTGCGCCAGGCTCTGGGACCGCGCAGGACCGCCGCAACCTGGTCGCCTTGTTGCGGTTCACGCCCGACCATGCCGTGCGGCCTTTCCGGTGGCAGGCGATGGAAGACCTCCTGGTGCAAGCCCGCGCCGCCATGACCGAGCGTTGGCCGCAGGATGCGCAGGACATCGGTCTCGGCCACGCCCACCTCCGTGGCGTGCTGCGCAGCCACCGCTGGCGCACCAGCGCGGCGGGGCGCGCATCGATGCGGGCGCGCAACTGGCTGCGCCGGGTGGCCTCGGGATGGCGAGCGTCTTGAAGCTGGTCCTGGTGCAACCGCCGTCGCCGGCCGACGCCGACATGTTCGACGCGCCGGCCGGCGACCCCGGCCATGCGCCGTGGATCGCCTTGCGCAACCGGTTGCGCGACCAGGGCACCGAGATCGACACCACCTTGCGCCGTCCCGGTGACATCGAGCGGGCCGACTGGGTCTGCTTCATGAACGTCCCGGCCGAGCTGCGTGCCGAGGGCTGGAGCCTGCGCGCCCTGGTCGGCCTTTGGCGGCGTCCGCCACCGCCCGGCGCCGACGCCTGGGCGCGGCTGCAGAAGGCAGGCCGCGCCACCCGTGCGGCGGTGTTCCTCTGGGAGCCGCACGTGGTGCTGCCGGAGAACTACGACGACCGCCTGCATGACGGCTTCGCCCGCGTGTTCACCTGGTCGACCGATCTCGTCGAGCGAGGCGGCCGCTACCGAGCCGTCGTCTGGCCGCAGCCCTCCGGCTGGTCGGTGCCGGCCGGGGAGCCTTTCGCGCGCCGCAAGCTGCTGGCCAACTTCTCCGGGAACAAGACTTCTGGGCTACCCCACGAGTTGTACAGCGCCCGGGTGCAGGTGATCCGCTACATGGAGCAGCACCATCCGGAACAGTTCGACCATTACGGCCCTGGCTGGAGCGCCGAGTTCCCCTCGTGGCGGGGCGCGGTGCCCAGCAAGTTCGACGTCTACCCCGGTTACCGCTTCGGCCTTTGCTACGAGAACATGCACTCGGTGCGGGGCTACGTCACCGAGAAGGTGTTCGACTGCTTGCGGGCCGGGGTCGTGCCCGTGTACTGGGGCGCCCCCGACATCGACGGGATCGTGGACCCCGCGGCTTTCATCGACCGTCGGCGGTTCGGCTCCACCCAGGAACTCGTCGATCACCTGCTGTCGATCGACGAGTCCACCTGGCGCCGAATGCGCGAGGCGGGCGCGGCCTACCTGGCCGGGCCCGGCTTTCAGCCTTTCCTTCCGCCCGCCTTCGCGCAGACGGTGATCCAGGGGTTGCAGGTATGAGCGCACGCGTGGACGTCGTCGTGCCCGCGTACAACGCGGCGGCCTACATCGAGGACGCGCTGGCATCGGTGCTCGCCCAAGGTCCCTGCGTCGCCTCGCTGATCGTGGTGGACGACGGCTCCCGCGACGACACGGTCGCCCTCGTCGAGGCGTTCGGCGCCCGCCATCCGGAACTGCGCGTGACCTGCCTGCGCCAAGCCAATGCCGGCCCTTCCGCGGCCCGCAACCGCGGACTGGCGGCGGCGTCCGCGGAGTTCGTGGCCCTGCTGGACGCGGATGACCGCTGGCATCCCGACAAGCTCGCGCGGCAGCTGGCTGTGTTCGATGCCGAGCCGTTCCCCCGGCTGGGTGTCGTGTACTGTGACTACGGCGTCATGTCGCTCGAAGGCAAGCCGATCCCGAACGCGGGATTCCGGCTGGACCCTACCGTCCGCGGTCAGGTTAGCACCCGCCTGCTGCACGCCAACCTAATAGCCGGCAGTGCCAGCGCCGTGCTGGTGCGGCGCAGCTGCCTGCAAGACGTGGGCTTTTTCGACGACCAGCTGGTCTGCGCGGAGGACTGGGACCTCTGGTTGCGGCTGGCGCAGCACTACGCGTTCGACTACGTCCACGACGTGCTCGTCTGGCTGCGGCAGCACCCGTCCAACTCGCAGAAAAACGAGTCGCGCATGCTCGGCGGCGAACTACTGTTCCTGAACAAGCTGTGGCTCGCGGGGCTGGCGCGCTGGTACCACGTGGCGCGAATACGGCGCCGGTTGGTCCTGGGAGACTACGACGTGCGCGCCCTGATCGGGTACGAGCGCTGCAACCCCCAGGTGCAGGGCCTCTTCACAGGCAAGCGGATGCGTCTCTTCGCCATTGCGTTCCGTTCCTACCATTCGCTGCGCCGCGCGGCCCGGCGCGTGAAACTCCGGCTGCTCGGGCGAGCCGATACACTGCCCGGCTGAGCAAGTGGGCATGGCGCGCCGGCAGGCGGCTTGCCCCCACGCCATGACCGCGCCCGCCCACCCGACCCTCCCCACCCTCACGGTCCTGCTTTGCGTCCATCGCCTCCATGGCTGGCTCGCCGAGGCGGTCGCGAGCGTGCTGGCCCAGGACGACCCGAACTTTGAGTTCATCGTGGTGGCCAACGCATGCGGAGACGACCTGGTGCAGGAGCTGCAGCGGCTGTGCGGCCAAGACCCCCGGGTGCGGCTGCTGCGCACCGGCATCGGCCAGCTCGCCTACAACTTGAATCACGGCGCAGATGCGGCTCGAGGCGAGTACCTCGTGCGGATGGACGCCGATGACGTGTGCGAGCCGGGTCGAGTGCGGCTGCTGCGCCAGGCCTTGGCCGGCCGCGACGTCGACCTGCTCGGCTCGGCGGTGACGCTGATCGACGAGCATGGGACGCCGGTTGGCGCAGTCGACTATCCGCTGTCGCACGCCGACATCCTGGGTGCAATGCCGCTGCGAACCGTGCTGTGCCATCCGGCCGTGGCGATCCGGCGTGATCTGCTGCTCCGACTAGGCGGCTATGGAGGGGGGCTCGCTTCCGAGGACCTGGACCTCTGGCTGCGTGCGCGCCGCCACGGCGCCGTCTTCCGGAATGTCCCCGATCGGCTGCTGCGTTACCGCGTCCATGCCGGACAGAGCACGGCGGGACGCTTGGGCTATGCGGAGGCGGCGGGATACTGGCTGAGAGAGCTGCTGATTGCGCCAAGTCTGTTCACCTTGCGCGGACTGCTGGGCTCCTGCACCAAGCGCCTGGTGGCGCCGTGGCTGCAGCACCGCCGCCGGACACGGTGGCGGGCGGAGTCCTCCAAGGCCGGACGGCAGCCATGAGTCCGCGGCGCAAGTTGCTGTTCCTGGTGGCCGAGGACTGGTTCTTCTGCTCCCACTTCATCGAGCGCGCCCAAGCGGCCTCCGAAGCGGGTTACGAAGTGTTGGTGCTCACGCGCGTGCGTGAGCACGGCGCCCAGATCAGTGCAGCCGGCCTTCGGCTGGTGCCCTTGTCGATCGAGCGAGGCAGCGTGAACCCGCTGTCGGCGCTGCGCACCCTGGGTCAGATCGTCGCCGTGTACCGGGCTGAGCGTCCGGACTTGGTTCATCACGTCGCGCTGAAGCCGATCCTGCTCGGCACGCTTGCGGCCCGACTGGCCGGCGTGCACCGCATCGTGAACGCTGTGGTCGGACTCGGCTACGTCTTCACGTCCCAGCAGGGGCTGGCCCGCGCATTGCGGCCAGTCCTGAACTTGGCCTTGAAGCTGTTGCTGAACCCGCGCGGTAGCCGGGTGGTGTTCGAGAACGCCGACGACCTGGGGGCGATGGTGCGCAGCGGCCACGTCCGGGCGGATGAAGCCGTCCTTATCCGAGGTGCCGGTGTCGATCCGGCGCGCTTTACACCGACTGCCGGCAATCCTGTGCCGGTCGTGGTGCTGGTTGCCCGGATGCTGTGGGACAAGGGGGTGGGCGAGTTCGTGCAGGCCGCCGCCGCGCTGCGGGCACAGGGCGCGAGAGCGGACTTCGTGCTGGTCGGAGACGCCGACCCGGCCAATCGGGCTGCGATCCCGCAGACCACCATGCAGCACTGGCAGCGGCAGGGCGACGTGCAGTGGTGGGGGTTCCGACGGGACATGCCGGCCCTGCTCGCCCAGGCGGACATCGCCTGCCTGCCTTCCTACCGAGAGGGCCTCCCCAAGTCGCTGCTGGAGGCGATGGCTGCGGGTCTACCCTGCGTCACCACCGACGTACCGGGCTGCCGAGAGGCGGTGCGCCACGGGGACAACGGCCTCCTGGTGCCGCCGCGCGATGCTGCCGCCCTCGGAGAGGCTCTGCGGCGGCTGCTGGACGACGAGCGGCTGCGCAAGCGCATGGGGGCACGCGGGCGGGAGCGCCTCGAGACCGAATTTTCCACTGGGCAGGTGGTGAACCAGACATTGACTTTGTACCGTGCACTCCTGGGCTGAAGGCATCCGGCGCAGGCCGCTCACGTGAGAAAATTCCCGCAAGAACAACAAAGACGACGGTCCATCGGGACATGCTTTTCCTCCTCGTCCTCTGCCTGGCGACCTCCGCCATTGCCTGTGCGCTGCTGGTGCGCTCGGGCCGCCGCATCGCGCACCGGTACGGCATGGACATGCCGCAGCGGTTCCATGCTGGACACGTTCCGCGGCTCGGCGGGGTCGCGATGCTTGCGGCGTGCAGCGTCGGTTGGTTCTGGATGGTGGTCGCGCAGACCTACCTGGGTGTCGGCAATGGCATCCGGTTCGCACCACAGGCAGCGCTGGCCTGGTGCGTTGCGGCCTTCATCTCCTCGGGTGCAGGTTCCGCCGAAGACGTGTGGCACAAGCTGCATGCCAGTTGGCGGCTGGTGTTCACGCTTCTTGCGGGCGTGGTGGCGGTGGTGATGCTCGACCTGCGCGTACCGCGGCTGGGCATCGCCATCCTGGACAGCATCTGGGTGGCAATTCCTTGGGCGGCCACCCTGTTGCCGGTGCTCGCGATCGCCGGGCTGCCGCATGCCTTCAACTTGATCGACGGCTACAACGGCCTGGCTGGCGCCGTCGCCATCATCTGCTGCCTGGCCATTGCCTATGTCGCCTTGCAGGTCGGGGACCGCGAGATCGCCGCCATCGTCCTCGTGCTCGCGGGCGCCACCGCCGGCTTCCTGCTCTGGAACTACCCGCGCGGGCTGATCTTCGCAGGCGACGGCGGTGCTTACCTGTGGGGAACGGTCATCGCCATGGCGTGCATCCTCCTCGTGCAGCGGCACGCCCGGGTGTCGCCCTGGTTCCCCTTGCTGCTGCTGGCCTACCCGGTGCTGGAGACCGGCTTCTCGATCTACCGCAAAGTGGCGCGCGGACAGTCTCCCAGCGTGGCGGACGCCCTGCACATCCACCAGCTGATCTACCGGCGCATCGTCAACGAAGTATTCCACGACGACGAGGCGCGGCGCATGCTGATGCGCAACAACCGAACCTCGCCCTACCTTTGGGCGTTCGGCGGTCTGACCGTGGTGCCCGCGGCGTTGTTCTGGCAAACCACCTGGGCTCTGGTCGGGTGGTTGGCCGCATTCACCTGTCTCTACGTTTGGGCCTACATCAGCATCGTCCGTTTCCGCGTGCCCCGCTGGCTGCGCAAGCGCTGAGCCCGCTTCCTGATGTCCTTGCTTCCGAATCACCTGCTCGCCACGCCCGCTCTGAGGGCCCACTGCTTCCTGCTGCTGCTGCTTCCGGGGGCTTGGCTGGCGATGAGCAGTCCCAAGGTTGCGTTCCTCGCATTCCCATCCCTGTTGGCCCTCGGCCTCGCTGCTCCTGTGCGCGGTGCACCCGCAGGTACGACGTGGACCCGTCTGGCGCGCTGGGCGCCGGCCATGCTGCTCGCCTTGGCGGCGCTGGGCTGGCTCGCGGCGATCGTCCGCGCGCGCGGCAGCCTCGCGGCCTTCCGTCCGCAGATGGCACAGCACCTGGTGCTGGTGGGCACGACGCTGCTCGTGATGGTGTTCCTTCGGCGCCGACGCTGGATGGCCGCCCTGGTCGTGGCGCTGGTCGGTGCGGGCTGGCAGGCGTTCAGCCCAGCGCTGACCTCCTACGTCGGTGGGCTTGGCGTCGACGCGCTCAGCGAACTCCAGGGCTACGGGTGGTCGGAGGCGTGGTTCTGGCTATCGACCGCCGGCGAGATCTTTCAGCCGGTCTTCAATGCCCGAACGTGGTTGCTGTTCACGGCTGCCACGGCAGGCGCGTTCTTCGCCTGGACAGTCGCCACGCCGCTGGTCCGGCTGTCGCGCCCGCGCGCCGAGACGGCGATCATGGTCTTGGCGCTGCTGGTCGTCACCGCTAACGTGTACCGCACGGTGCGCGCGCCGCTGCGCTTGTACGCGGAGAACAGCCGGTCCTTCGAGACCACCAGGGAGAACTTCGAGCCCGTGCCCCTGGCCGTCGCCGCGGACGCAGCCGAAGTCGATCTGCTGGTGTACATCGGCGAGTCCACCTCCATGCTCCACATGGGGGTCTACGGCTATCCACGCGACACCACGCCGCAACTGTCACGGCTGCTGGCCACCGACCCGGGCCTGGTGCGCTTCTCGAGCGTGCTGTCGACCCACACCCACACCGCCTGGTCGCTGCTGGAAGCCTTGTCACTGCCGGTGGGCAAGCCGCAGGACTACCGGCCCATCAATCACCGCCGCCGCACTCCGGTGGTTGACGCCTTGGCTGGCGCAGGTGTGGCCACCTCGTTGGTCAGCAACCAAGGCATGACGGGGACCTGGAACCAGGCCAGCCCCATCATCTTCGGCCGCATCCCGAGGACGTTCAGCGTCAACAACGCACTGCTCGGCAATGCCGAGTGGAAGCAGACCCGCCCGTGGGATGACGCGTTCTTGCGCCAAGCCGCGATTCCCGCGCTGGAGGCAGGCAAGGCTCGCAAGAATGTGGTGTTCTTCCACTCCTATGCCGGGCACGGTCAGTACCTGGAGCACATTCCGCCCGAGTTCCGCAATCCGGTCGATTCCCTGATGACCACGCTATCCAAACGAGCTGTCTTGGGCGAGGTCAATGAGAGCCCGGCAGAGATCGATGCGTACGACTCCGCCGTGCGGTACATCGACCACACCGTTGGCGGTGCGATGCAGCATGCCGCCGGCCGGACGCGACCCACGATCGTGCTTTACTTCGCGGACCATGGAGACTCGGTGCTCACGGGACGTGGCCATGACTCGCTGCGTTTCGTGCACGAGATGGCGCGGGTGCCATTCCTCGTCTATTTCAACGAGGCGGCCCGCAAGGCCAGGCCGCAACTGCATCGCACTTACCAGGAACTGGCATCCAGCAAGCAGATCTCGACGCTTGCCCAGCTGCCTACGGTGCTGTTTGACCTCCTGGGGCTGCAACTCGATGGCAGCGGCCCGGTGTCATTGCCGGCACGCCCGGGGATGCCGGCACCGCTGCCGCCCATCGTCGTGCGCGAAACCGGTCACTCGGTGACCTTCGTCCATCTTGGCCTGGAGCCCGCCAAGCCACCCGCCAGCTTCAACGGCCGCCCGTACGAGGAGATCACAGAGTGGGCCACGCGCTCATTCATCGCCGAGTCCGCGCGTCCGGCGGGAAGCCGCCATGAGATTTGCTATCACGCTGCGAATTCGTTCGGAAAGGCTGTGCGCGGTGCTGCCGTGGCGAGCTGCCTCGAATCCGACTTCGTGGTTCGACCGGAGGGAACTGTGTCGATCCACCACCCGCCGCAACCCGACACCGGTTTCTTGTTCCCGCATTTGGCGGCAAGCCTCCAGGGCAAGACGCTCTGGGTGGACGCGAAGAACCTCACCGACGCTGGCAGTTGCGAAGCGTTGTTGGGTGGCTTGCGGCAGCAGCGGGGGAAGTTCCGGTCGGCGCTGGTCGAGTTTCCATCCGGTTCGCACACGGCGGCCGACAAGATGCGGGACTGCGCGCAGAAAATGAAGAACGACGGTTTCGCGCTGTCTTATTACGTGCCCACCGGCTCCGCGGTCCAGTGCGCCACGGCGTTGGCGGGTGGGGCCCCGTTCTCGTCGAGCGCCCCGTGCCAGTCGCTTCAGCAGGATCTGACGGCGGCGCACGCAACTGGCCTGTTCACGGATCTGAGCTTTGACCACCTGGGTTTGCCCGCGATGCGCAGCATGCCCTTGTCCGAGCACTATTTGCTCAACACTTGGAACATCACCGCGCAGCAGCTGGCCAGTCTTCCGCTCGATCGGTACCGGCTCATCATCCTGAACAATACCGACCTGAACAGCCAGTGAGGCGGGAATGTCCTGCTCTGGACCTCTCAGGAGCCCAACGATTTCGCAAGGATGTTCACCTTGCCAGGACCGGTTCCTCAGTACCAGCATGCCGGCAGCGCGAAACCCTGTTGATGGGGGACGTTGGTCCTGTCCAGGGGGTGAGGTGAGGTGAGAGCTCGGCCGCGCCTGTCGATCCTGTCCCTGCGCAAGAAGGTGAATTCCAGGACAGGTGGAACCGAAAGACCGCGGCGTTCCATGAGCGGAAAAAAGTTGTTCGCGTGGATATGGACAACTTCGAAATCACGCAGGATCTGGGTGAAGACCGAGTTGATCCGGCGGAATCCACCGGAGTTGCGGGGAAGTTCTGCAGCAGCAGACGGCGTCCAACACGGATTTTTAGTGTTCGCACCCAAGCGAGTCGGCGGCCTAAGCAGCCTTTCCATCCTGGCGAAACTCGCTTCTCCCAAGCTAAGTTCTATCTCGGCTACGTGGCCTTGGCTAAACGCCTGAATGGTTCTTCAACCAAGTAGTAGGTGATTGTCGAGGCCCCGATCGCTGCAGCAGAGAGAAGCAAAAATCCTGTCAGACCAAGATCCTTCAGGCCGAGCAAGTCGCGAAGAGGAAAATGCGATAGGTACACGCCATAGCTGATGGCTCCGAGAAAGAGCACTGGCTTGGTGGTGAAGAGCACCCTGCACAAGCTGCTGGCCTGGGAGCCACCGCAGATGAGCAAGAAGGTCGCCACTGAGACGATCACGAACTGGTCGAGCCAGCGCCAAGACAGAAGCGCACATACGAGGGCGCCGATCAGCAAGCAGGCAATGCCCCAATCGCCGAGCGGCCGGCGCAATTTGAATGCACTGATGCCCAAACAATAGGAGAACACGTAGGGTAGCGGACTCCAGTGGATCGCCAGCGCCGCTTCTGAAAGAGGAAGCGGCAACAATGGTGGCAGGAGCTTCGTGGCGCAGTAAAGCAGGAGTGAAACCGAGATCGCGACGGAGGTACCGTGGCGGTGCCGAAGAATGGGTTGCAGCAAGAACGGAAGCACCATGTACCAGCAGACTTCGACCGCAATCGACCACTCGACTCCCAAGATTGAGTTCGCTACCCGGTAGTCAAGAAAGCTCAGGAACGTCAGGTGCATCAACCAGTTGTAGGCGTCCAGCGGCACTCCAAACTCGCGGCTCCAATAAGTCTCGCCCACCATGATGGACGCCAGAAGCAGCCAGACGTAGTAGAGCGGCGCTATGCGGAGCATTCGTCTTCGCAGGTATTGCGTGTAGTTGGCGGCGGTGGCGTGGCTGGCCGCGACACTGAAACCTGAGATGACGAAGAAGACGTACACGCCCGCTGCGCCAAGGTCGGCCAATCTATTCCCAAGTTCGCCGAACTGGCGCAACCCGGCGCCACCTGCGTGTATGAGAACCACGGCGAAAGCGGCGTAGGCGCGCATGCCGGTCACAAAATCGGTGTCGCCGTAGGAGCGCAACGTCTGCATCGCGAGATGCTAGCAGCCTGGCTCAGCAGCCACGGGCGAGGCAAAGTGCGCGAATCTCAGTTGAGTCCAGTCCGGCACCAAGTGGCCTGCGCAATGGCGCGGACCGGTTCACCGCACCAGTTGCACGCCCGTTGGGCCGGGATTTTTCCCCAACTCCGATCTCAGTTCGATGCATCGTGCCAACAAGGCGTTGTGCATCTCCGTCACCCTTTGCGCCACGTCGTCGTCGTGTCGGGGCGGTGATTGCGCCGCCAAGATCTCCGCGCAATTCTCCCGGTGCAAGGTGGGCGCCAGCGAAGTCAGGTAGCGCTCCGCAAACACAAGACTGCTGTCAGGTTGGAAGGCTCGATAGCGCTCGAGCTCTCGTGACAGCCGCTGCCAGCGTTGCGCCGCGGGATTCGCCAGCAGGGAAGTGTCTCCCGCCGCCAGATAAGGCTCGGCCAGCCGGGACCATGCGTCCAGCTTGCGCGACTGGTCCGCCAGCAAGTTCTGCAGACTGCCTGCATCGTTCACGCCCAAGGCCCGCAGCAGCGGAGCAGGCTCCCCCCGCCACGTGCGGAAATCAGTGGTCGACGGCTGAAAGATGGGCAGCGTCTTGAGCAATTCCTGAGCCGCGGTGAGTCGCGCGCCAAGTTCGGCCGTCTGTTGCACGCTCAAGCGCTGCGCGAGGTCCGGTGCCCCCATGCCCGCCAGAAGGGCTTGCACCTGTGCCACTTTCGCTTTCTGCGCCCGGACGGAGGCCGTGTCCAAGGGGATGGAAAAATCGGTGGTCACGGCCGCCCGGATGGCGTTGGCCGCAGCATCATGCGCAAGCGTTGCCAGTCGTCCATCCACCATGCGCCCAACCTGTCCACGTGCGGCAGCAGGGAACCGAGGCAGGACGTCGCGGCGGACCCGCCGCCGCGTGTCCGCCACCGAGAGCGCCTCTTCCAGCGAGGCGGGCGCCGGCGCCACACTGCCGTCATCCAGCACCTGCATGAACGGCTGCCGGAGCAGCAAGCCCAAGGCGTCTCGCATGGCAACACGGTCGGGGGACATGACAAAGCGTCCTTGACCCTCGTCCCAAGCGAGCCCGGACGAGCCAGTCCGGGAAAACAGTGCGTCGAATTGCCGGCGAAACTGCGCGAACGCAGCGGCAGACTGTTCCTGTGCTTGCTGGACAACGTCCGGGCCGAGCAGTCCGACGCCGGCTGCCTGCGCCAGCAGCTGTGCCTGTTCAGGGATTGTCTCGAGGCTGCCGGCCTTCATCCAGGCCGTGCCGCCCCGGGCGAGCACCTGGTCCTGCTGCTGCAACAGCTGGTGCAGGCTGCGGTACCGCTGCACGGCTGGTACGAACGCTTCGCTACGCTTGGCGTCATGCATGGGGGCTAGGTGCTCCTGGATGGACCGCTCAAGACTGACCAGCTGATTCCTGGCTAGCAGCTGCGCGTCGACGGCCCGCACACCTTCAAGGAAGGCGCACCTCGCAGCGGCCTGTAGCGTGGACACGGTCGCATCCGGAGGTGCGCCAGCGGCCTCTGTCCGGCCTGCGAAGAGTGCGAGGCTCCGCGTTGCGGGCCCTGGTAGTTCTGCGTCCAAGGTGTAGCGCACCAGCCGTCGCAAGTGATGTCCACCGCCCTTGCCGGCGTCCTGCTGAAGGGCACGCAATGCCGTGACTGCGGCATCGAGTTCCGACAACTCAGTCAGGTATGCGCGCAGCGCTGCGCGCCCCGCCGGTTCACCGGGCGCTGCAGCCGGTGCTGCCTTGTCCGGATCCGGCGCGGAACAGCTGATGGGTTCCCGGAAGCTGCCCTCGGGCTGGGCCACCGGAGTCCGAGTGAGCCGTGCGGCCCGCGCGAAGAGTTCACGTCGGATCGTCTCCAGCACGATGTCGCTAAACTCGCGCTCCATGCGCTGCGCCAGCCGTTCCTCTAGGTCGTCGAAGAGGTACCACGAGCCGGGGATGAAAACGGTCCACCAGAGGTCCTGCCGGATCTTCTCCATCGCCGAGATGAGCGCGAGTGCCTTGCGGCGGTACCACTGCGGATCGATCTGGTTCCGGTCGGCGATGCGTGCACGGAACTGCGCGTCCGCGGACAGCTGCAGCAAGGTGCGGGACAACTCACCCTGCCAACGCTCCAGCTGGACGGTGGCCATGACGAGGCCGGCGAACCATCCAATGAGCAGGAGGGTGGCCACCTGACGCAGGTCGAAGGCTCGCCACCAGGACCGGCGCTCTGGCGATGCGGACTTCACGTCGGTGACCCCTGAAGCGCCGGCGCATCCAGCAGGTGACGCACCGGCCAGGTCTCCCACCACCAGATGCCCTGCGACAGCGCGAGGAGCAGGGCAGCGGTCAACCAGATGGCCCCCCAGCGCCGCAGATGCCGGCGCAGGCGGCCACCGCGACGTGGATCATCCGGATCGGACAACAGTGGAACCCTCCGGGCCCGCTGGGGCCTCAAGCCACAAGGCTACGCACGGCTGGGCTTGATGCTGTCGGCGCGGGTCGCGGCACCGCGTCGGATTCGGACTGCACCAGAAGGTTTCAGATCCCCGCCGGGCGCACCATGGTGCTCATCCGGTCGACCGTCTTCACGTTCACGGTTCGGGTTTCGCCGCCTTGCTGCACGGTGAGTTTCACCTCGGCTTCCGGCGCAGGACGAGACCACAGCTGCTTGTAGAAGGACTCGAGCGTGGAGACCGGCGTGCCGTCGACGGCCAGGACGATGTCACCGGCGCGCAGCCCACCCGCTTCGGCCGGACTCTCGCGGTTGACACGAACGATCTGCACACGGCCACCCTGCTCGGTGGACGTGAGCCCAAGCCAGGGCCGGCGGCTCTGGCGGCTGCTGCCGGTCTGCTCCATTTCCGACAGGATCGGTTTGAGCAGGTCGACGGGAACGAACATGTTTCCCGGGAGCGGACGCCCCAGCCCCGACGCATCGCCCACGAAGAGGCTGCCGATGCCCAGCAGTTCACCCCGGCGATTGAACACCGCCGCGCCGCTGTGGTTGGCCACGGGCGGGCTGGTGAACAGCGCGGAATCGATGTGGTACTCCCAGTAGCCGGAGAAAGCGCGCTTGCCCACCACCTGGGTCATCCCCAAGCCACCGTCCTCGCCGCCCGTGACGGCGAGGAGCGCTTCACCCGCTTCGAGGCCCCCGATCGAGCCGAGTGGTGCGGGAGTGACGCCACGCAGCGGCAGGAGCGTGCGCACCAGTCCGAACCCGGTGGCCAGGTCGTAGCCCACCGCCCGCGCGGGCACGGTGCGGTTGTCCTGCGTCACCACCTGGATGTTCTCTGCTTCCAGCATCAGGTAGCCGATCGTCACGATGAGGCCCCCGTCGCCGATCACCACACCGGATCCACTGCGCTGCCTCCCCAGCGACTCCGCCGACCTGGCCCCCGACGTGGCTTGCACCTGCACCCCCACGACGGCCGCATGCGCACGCTGCAGCGCCTCCGCGGCAGCCTGCTGCTGCGGCGGCGCAGTGGCAGCCGGGGCCGCCGGGGTCGCGACAAGCAGGAACGCGCCCAGGAGACAAGGCACGGCGAAGTGGCGGATGGCCTGCGACGACCTGGACATGGCAGCTCCCGGCAACGTGGAAGGCTCGAGGATGCGCCTTTGCAGGTACCCCTGCAAGGAAGTCTGGCTCCGCCCATCGGTAGCCTAGAAGCGACGCCACCTAGAATCGCGCAGCCGGGCCGTGCCGCAGCCGATGCGTTTCGGGACCCATCATCCAGGAGGAGCCGCTCATGCCCACTTACCTCGAACTCAAGGAACAGGCCGAACAGCTGCTGGCACAGGCCGAGCAGCTGCGCGAGCAAGAGACGCAGCAGGCCATCGCGGACATCAAGGCCAAGATGCAAGCGTATGGCCTGACCGCAGCAGACCTCGGACTGGCGCCCGCGGGAGGCATCGCGCGCCGCGCCCCGCGCCGCGGCGCGGTCGCGTCCAAGCCGGCAGCCAAGTACCGCGGGCCGAATGGAGAGTCCTGGTCCGGCGGACGTGGCCGCAAGCCGCAGTGGGTGGTGGACGCCCTGGCCAAAGGCGGCAAGCTGGAAGACTTCGAGGTGCGCTGAAGCGCAGCGGGCGATCGGCCTACAGCGTGCTCGGAAACGGTCGAGCAGGACGCGCGGCTGAGCCTGACGGATCCGCCGCTGTGGCTGCGCGAAGATGCTTTGGGGATCGGTCCTTGGTTGCGATCCCAGCCATGGAGGTTCTTCGCCCGGCCGCGTGCCGGGCGTCTTTTTCTGAGATGGCGAGGATTGGCGCTCGCGAAACACGCGCTTCGGGCGGCGTGCAGTTGGTGCCGGAGGCCGGAATCGAACCGGCACGTTGTTGCCAACGGCAGATTTTGAGTCTGCTGCGTCTACCGATTTCGCCACTCCGGCGGCGTGAAGGCGCAATCAAAAATTATGGCACAGTGGTGCGATGGACCCGCGCCACTATCCCACCATCGAAGACGCCGTCGGCCGCACCCCGCTGGTCGCGCTGCAGCGCATCGGCGCCGTCGCCAACCGTGCCCGCGGCAACGTGGTCCTGGGCAAGCTGGAAGGCAACAACCCGGCCGGCTCCGTCAAGGACCGTCCGGCACTCTCGATGATCCGGCGCGCGGAAGAGCGCGGCGAGATCCGGCCCGGCGACACGCTGGTGGAGGCGACGTCCGGCAACACCGGCATCGCACTGGCGATGGCGGCAGCCATCAAGGGCTACCGGATGGTTCTGATCATGCCGGAGGACCTGTCCATCGAGCGCGCCCAGACCATGAAGGCCTTCGGCGCGGAACTGGTGCTCACGCCCAAGAGCGGCGGCATGGAATATGCCCGGGACCTGGCCGAGAACATGCAGCGCGAAGGCAAGGGCAAGGTGCTCGACCAGTTCGCCAACGCCGACAACCCCCGCATCCACTACGAGACGACGGGTCCCGAACTCTGGGACCAGACCGGTGGGCGCATCACGCACTTCGTGAGCGCGATGGGCACCACCGGAACCATCACCGGCGTGTCGCGCTTCCTCAAGGAGAAGAACGCTGCCGTACGCGTCGTCGGCGCGCAGCCGAGCGAAGGCTCGCGCATCCCGGGGATCCGAAAGTGGCCACAGGAATACCTGCCGAAGATCTACGACCCTTCGCACGTGGATGAACTGGTCCTGGTCAGCCAGGACGACGCCGAGGAGATGTGCCGCAGGCTCGCGCGCGAAGAGGGGATCTTCGCGGGCATCTCGGCCGCCGGCGCCTGCTGGGTCGCCCAGCAGATCGCCCAGCAGGTGGAGCACGCCACCATCGTCTTCGTGGTGTGCGACCGCGGCGACCGCTACCTCTCGACCGGAGTGTTCCCCGCGTGAACGCGCAATGGCGCTTCTGCCCGGCCTGCGCCACGGCGCTGGCGTCCGTGGTGGCCGACGAGGATGGTGGCCCCAAGGCGCGCCTGCGTTGTCCGGCATGCGGCTGGACGCACTGGAACAATCCGACGCCCGTGCTGGCCGCGGTGGTGCAATACCAGGACCGCATCCTGCTCGCACGCAACGCGGCGTGGCCCGGCAAGATGTATGCACTGATCACCGGCTTCATGGAGGCCGGCGAGACGCCGCAGGAGGGCATCGCACGTGAGGTCCGGGAGGAGACCCATCTGGAGGCGACCTCGGTCCAGCTGATCGGCGTCTACGACTTCCAGCGCATGAACCAGGTCATCATCGCGTACCACGTCGAAGCGCAAGGCGAGGTGCGCCTGTCGCCCGAGCTGGCGGATTACCGGCTGTACGGCTATGACGAGGTGAAGTGCTGGCCGGCGGGCACCGGCTACGCGCTGGCCGACTGGCTGCGCAGCCGAGGCCACGAGCCCACGTTCGTCGACTGGTCGCAGCGCGCCTGAGGCGCCTGGTCAGTCGTACAGGTCGACCTGCGCCCAGGGCACGCCGGCCAGATCCTTCGCGGACAGCCGTGGTTCGGCGCCATCCAGTGCGTCCAGCGGCCATTGCACCGCCACCCGCGGATCGTTCCAGGCCAACGACCGTTCCTCCAGCGGGGCGTAGTAGTCGGTCGTCTTGTAGAGGAACTCCGCTTCGTCCGACAGCACCAGGAACCCGTGGGCGAAACCCGGTGGAATCCACATCTGCAGGCGGTTCTCCTCGCTGAGTTCCACGCCCGCCCACTGACCCAGGCGGGGTGACGACCTGCGGAGGTCCACCGCCACATCGAAGACCCTGCCGCGCACGACGCGCACCAGCTTGCCCTGCGGCTGCTTCAGCTGGTAGTGCAGGCCGCGCAGCACGCCACGGCCCGAGCGGGAATGGTTGTCCTGCACGAAGTTCCAGCATGCGCCGGCGGCGGCATCGAAGGCGCGCTGGTTCCAGCTTTCCATGAAGAAGCCGCGCTCGTCACCGAACACGCGAGGCTCGAGCACCAGCACTTCCGGAAGCTTGGTGGGCGTGACCTTCATGCCGTCAGCCCCGCAACAGGCCCGCGAGATAGCCGCCGTAGCTGCTCTTGCCCAGGGGAGCCGCCAGGGCCAGCAACTGCTCGTCGCCGATCCACCCGTTGCGCCAGGCAATCTCCTCGGGACAGGCCACCTTCAGGCCCTGCCGTTCTTCGAGGGTGTGGATGAACTGGGACGCGGCGAGCAGGCTCTCGTGCGTGCCGGTGTCCAGCCAGGCGAAGCCGCGCCCCATCATCTGCACCTGCAGGCGGCCTTGCTCCAGGTAGTGCTGGTTCACGCTCGTGATCTCCAGTTCGCCGCGTGCCGAAGGGCGCACGCCAGCGGCCACGTCGCAGACCTGGTCGTCGTAGAAATAGAGGCCGGTGACTGCGCAACTGCTCTTCGGGTTCCGGGGCTTCTCTTCGATGGAGGTCGCGCGGCCCTGCGCATCGAATGCGACCACGCCATACCGCTCGGGGTCGCGCACGTGGTAGGCGAAGATGGTGGCGCCGGAGGCATTTGCGTTCGCGTCCTGCAACAGTCGCACCAGGTCGTGGCCATAGAAGATGTTGTCGCCCAGGACCAGCGCACTGGGCGCGCCGGCCAGGAACTCGCGACCGATCAGGAATGCCTGCGCGAGGCCCTCGGGTCGTGGTTGCACGGCGTAGGCGATGTGCATGCCCCACTGGCCGCCGTCCCCCAGCAATTGCTCGAAACGCGGCGTGTCCTGCGGTGTGCTGATCACCAACACCTCGCGGATGCCGGCCAGCATCAGGGTGGCCAGGGGGTAGTACACCATCGGCTTGTCGAAGACAGGCAGCAGCTGCTTGGAGATGGCCAGCGTCGCCGGGTGGAGCCGGGTGCCGGCGCCGCCGGCGAGGATGATGCCCTTGCGGGCAGGTGAAGTCGTGGCCATGCAGGTCTTCAGAGGTGCTGGACCGCCAGCTCGGCGGCGACGGCGCGCACGCCGTCCTGCCAGGGCGGAAGGTGGATCCCGAATGCCTGCCGCAGGCGGCCGGTGTCCAGGCGCGAGTTCGCCGGCCGCCGCGCGCGGGTCGGGTAGGACGCCGATCCGATCGGCTCCACCGCCTCCGGCTTGGCCCGCAAGCCGAGACCGAAGCGCGCGGCCTCGGCCAGGAGCAAGGTGGCGTACACATGCCAGTTCGTCTCGCCGGCCGCCGCGAGGTGGTACACGCCGCTCGTCTGCGGACCGCTGGCGTGCGCCTTGCGCAGCGCGTGGGCGGTGACGTCGGCGATGAGGGACGCGCGTGTCGGCGCCCCCCATTGGTCGTTCACCACCTGGAGGGTCTCACGGGCCATGGCGGCCTTGAGGATGCTGCGGGCGAAGTTGCCGCCGCGGCTGTCGAACACCCAGCTGGTGCGCAGGATCAGGTGGCGGGACGCCTCGCGTGCGATGGCCAGGTCGCCAGCGAGCTTGCTGCGGCCATAGGTGTTGAGGGGCGCCGCCGGATCACTTTCCAGCCAGGGCCGGGTGCCGCTGCCGTCGTACACGTAGTCGGTGGAGTAGTGCACCAGCCAGGCGCCGCAGTCTTCGGCGGCCCGGGCGAGCGCTTCGCAGGACCGGGCATTGACGGCGAACGCGAGCTCCGGCTCGTCCTCGGCGCGGTCGACGGCCGTGTAGGCTGCTGCGTTGACCACCACGTCGGGCGCCACCGTGCGCACGGTGCGGCCGACGCCGTCCGCATCGCGCAGGTCGCCGCAGAGCGGGCTGCTGTCGACGTCCAGCGCCGTGACGTGGCCCAGGACCGCCAGGCTGCGCTGCAGCTGCCAGCCCACCTGTCCGCCGGCACCGAACAACAGGATCTTCATGGCGCGGCGTGCAGGCCCGGGTACTGCTGCTCCACCCAGCGCCGGTAGGCGCCGCTCGTGACGGACTGCACCCAGTCCTCGTGTTCCAGGTACCAGAGGACCGTGTCGCGGATGCCGTCCTCGAACCGGACCGCCGGCTGCCACTGCAGCTCCGCCGCGATCTTGCGGTCGTCGATGGCATAGCGGCGGTCGTGGCCCAGGCGGTCTTCCACGTGCCGGATCAGGCCGGCGTGCGGCCCGGCGGCGCGCGGCCGCACGGCGTCCAGCACGCCGCAGACGGTCCGCACCACCTCGAGGTTGGCGCGCTCCGAGCGGCCGCCGATGTTGTACGTCTGGCCCGGCCGGCCGCGCGCGAGCACGGCGCGCAAGGCGGAGCAGTGGTCGCTCACGTGCAGCCAGTCGCGCACCTGCTGTCCGTCGCCATAGACCGGCAGCGGCTTGCCCGACACCGCGTTGTGGATCATGAGCGGAATGAGCTTCTCGGGGAACTGCCGCGGTCCGTAGTTGTTGGAGCAGTTGGTCGTGACCACCGGTAGGCCGAAGGTGTGGTGCCAGGCCCGTGCGAAATGGTCCGCCGCTGCCTTCGAGGCCGAGTACGGGCTGTTGGGCTGGTAGGGATGGTGCTCGGTGAACGGCGGGTCGTGGCGGTCGAGAGAGCCGAAGACCTCGTCGGTCGACACGTTCACGAACCGGAAGGCCTCGGCTTCGGCCGCCGGCAGGCTGCGCCAGTGCACCAGCGCGCCTTGCAGCAGGCGGGTGGTGCCCACCACGTTGGTCTGGATGAAGGCCTCCGGCCCCGCGATGGAGCGGTCCACGTGGCTCTCCGCGGCGAAGTGGATGACGGCTCGCGGCTGGTGGTCCCGCAGCAGGGCCGTGACCAGCGCGGTATCGCCGATGTCGCCCGGCACGAAGGTGTAGCCGGCGTGCCCGTCCAGCGTGCTGAGGTTGCCGGGGTGCCCGGCATAGGTCAACAGGTCGAGGTTGACCAACGGCTCGTTCGTCGTGGCGAACCAGTCCAGGATGAAGGCGGATCCGATGAATCCGCAGCCGCCGGTGACAAGAATCATGAAGGGCCCGAATGCGAGGCCCCGAAGATAACAAATGGATGCTGGCGGCCCATTGCCGGCACGGCAGGCCGACGCTCGCGCTTCAACCTAGAATCGTCGCACCTGAACGGGGCGTCCCATGAACATCGACAAGGAAATCGACACCCGCGGCCTCAACTGTCCGCTGCCGATCTTGCGCGCCAAGAAGGCGCTGACGGACATGGTCTCCGGGCAGTTGCTCAAGGTGGTGGCGACCGACCCGGGGTCTCTGCGCGACTTCCAGGCCTTCGCGCGCCAGACCGGCAACGAACTGGTGGACCAGCAGCAGCAGGGCGAGGAGATCATCCACGTCCTGCGCCGGCGCTGAATGCGGCGCGTCTCACGCGCCGGATTGCGGGCTAGAGCTTCAGTCCCCGGAGGAACTCGCGGAATCCGGGGCCGACCTGCGGGTTGCGCAAGGCCAGTTCCACGGTGGCTTCCAGGAAGCCGTCCTTGCTGCCGCAGTCGTAGCGCTTGCCTTCGTACAGGTAGGCGTGCACGCCTTCCGTCTCCATCAGCCGCGCGATGCCGTCGGTCAGCTGGATCTCGCCGCCGGCCCCCTTCGGGTTGGTGCGGATCATGTCGAAGACCGCCGGCGTCAGGATGTAGCGGCCCGCGACGCCCATGCGCGACGGGGCCTGGTCGGGGTTGGGCTTTTCGACCATCCTGTTCACCCGCGTCATGCGCTCGCCGGCGGGCTCGCCCGCCACGATGCCGTAGCGCTTGACGTGATCGGCCGGCACCTCCTGCACCGCCAGGATGCAGGTCGGCGTGCGGGAGAACTGCTGCACCATCTGCGCCAGCACCGAGGGGCCGCCTTCCGGTCCGCGCATCAGGTCGTCCGGCAGAAGCACCGCGAACGGCTCGTCGTTCACCAGGGGCTGCGCGCACAGCACGGCGTGGCCCAGGCCCAGGGCCCGCGGCTGCCGCACGTAGGAGCAGGACAGGTCGGCCGGCGCGATCGATCGCACCAGTTCGAGGAGTTCGGTCTTCCGGTTCGCTTCGAGCTCGGTTTCCAGTTCGACCGAGGTGTCGAAGTGGTCCTCGATCGCCCGCTTGCTGCGGCCCGTCACGAAGATCATGTGGCGGATGCCCGCTTCGTACGCCTCTTCCACCGCGTACTGCATCAGCGGCTTGTCCACCACCGGCAGCATTTCCTTGGGGATCGCCTTGGTGGCGGGCAGAAAGCGGGTGCCAAGGCCAGCCACCGGGAACACGGCCTTGTTGATCCTCGTGACATTTTTCATCGACTGGAGAGGCTTTTCTGGTTAAAGTCCGCGAAGTTTTTCACGGGCCGGCCGTCTCCACTTCTCTCAACGGCTGAAATCTCTGTCGGACAAGGGCGCATCCGGGTGGACATCTTACTGGTCGAACGACTCATCCCAGAGGCGCTGGCCTGGCTGCAGGAGCGCCACGCCGTGGATGCGCGGCCGGAGCTCGCGGCCGACCCCAGCGCCCTGCGCAAGGCCGTCTACAAATCGCAGGCCGTGGTGTTGCCGCGCAAGGTGGTCGTCACCCAGGAATTCCTCGATTTCGCGCCCAAGCTGAAGGCGGTTGCCCGCCTGCACCTGGGCACCGACAACACCGACCTGGAAGCCTGCCGCGACCGCAAGGTCCGGGTGATTCAGGCCACGACTGCCAATGTGCGCTCCAACGCCGAGTACCTGCTGGCCAGCCTCCTGCTGCTCTTTCGTCGTGGCATCGCGGCCGCCGTCAACGGCGATCGCCATGCCGAAGTGCGGCTTGGCCGCGAACTCCATGGCAGCGTGGTCGGCATCCTGGGCCTGGCACCCACTGCGCACACGCTGGCGCTCATGCTGCATTCGCTGGGTGCCCGGCTGATCGGGTACGACCCGGCCATCCACCACACCGCGCCCATCTGGTCGCGGCTCAACATCCAGCCGGTCGGCGTGCAGGAGCTGATGTCCAACGCGGATGCGGTGTCGGTGCAGGTGATGTATGCCTCGCGCTACCAGGGCTTCATCAACGACAAGCTGCTGGCGCACTGCAAGCCGGGCCAGGTGTGGGTGGGCATCAGCCGCTCCCAGCTGTTCGATGCCCACGCGCTGGCGCGTGCACTGGGCGACGGGCGCATCGAGGCGGCCATGCTCGACGGCGCCGAGTCGGGCTTCGCCTCGCGCGGCACCCCGCTGCACGAATGCGGCAACCTGTTCCTCACACCGCGGCTGGGGTCCCACACCCGGGAGTCGCGCATGCGGGCGAGTTGGTACGTCGCCCACCGCATCCACGAGACGCTCACCGCCCCCGCGCACGGCAGCTACGAGCCCATGCCCACCGGCATGATGGACCTCGACGGGGCGGCCCGGCGGCCCCCGGCCGCGGAACCGGAGTTCATCATCCGCTGACGCGCGGGTCCCACGCAACGAACAAGGCCGGCGAATGCCGGCCTTGTTCGTTGTGCCGGCAGGCGTGTTCAGGTGCCCGCGTCCTTGTGCTTGTCGGCTTCCGTCGTGAAGGCGTCGGCGTAGAACTCCTCGGCCGGCAGGGCGCACCGCGCGGTGTACTCCGCCCGCGCAGAGTCGACGACGACCGGCGCGCCGCAGGCGTAGACCTGGTGTCCCGACAGGTCGGGAAAGTCCTCCATGACCGCCTGGTGCACGAAGCCGGTGCGCCCGGTCCAGTTGTCCTCGGGCAATGCATTCGAGACCACGGGCACGTAGGTGAGGTTGCCCATCTGCGCGCACTGGGCGCGGACCCAGTCGTCCAGGTACAGGTCCCCCGGCCGCCGCCCGCCCCAGTACAGTGTGGCGGGGCGGTCGATGCGCTTGTATTGCATGTGCTCGATCACCGCCTTGATGGGTGCGAACCCCGTGCCCGAGGCCAGCAGCACCAGCGGCTTGTCCGAATCCTCGCGCAGGAAGAAGCTGCCGTACGGTCCTTCGACCCGCAGGATCTCCTTTTCCTTCATCGCGGTGAACACGTGGTCGGTGAACTTGCCACCCGGCATGTGGCGGATGTGCAGTTCGACCGCCGGGCCCAGGTGCGGCGCGTTGGCCATCGAGTAGCTGCGCCGCGCACCGTCGCGCAGGATGAACTCGATGTACTGGCCCGCGTGGTAGCGCATCGTGTCGTTGGCCGGCAGCTGCAGCTTGATCACCATGACGTCGTGCGACTTCTTCTCCAGCGACAGCACGCGCGAGGGCATCTTCTTGATCGGGAACGCGCTCTCGTCGGTGACCTGGCGCGACTCGAGCACGACGTCGGAGAGGGCCACCGCACTGCAGGTCAGCACGTAGCCGGCGGCCTCTTCTTCCGCACTGAGTGCCTTGCTCTGGTGGGCCCGGTGGACCACCTCCCCCTGCAGCTTCTTGCATTTGCAGGATCCGCAGGCGCCGTCCTTGCAGCCGTAGGGCAGGCCGATCCCCTGGCGAATCGCGGCGGCCAGCAGGGCTTCGTCGCCGTTGGCGCTGAAGGCGCGGCCGCTGGGCTGCACCGTCACCTGGAAGGGGCCTGCTGCGGCATCGGCGCTCGTCATCTTTTCGGTATCCTCAATGGCTTCGGGTCTTCGGATCACCCTCGATTTTGCCCTCAAACCAAAGCCCTCTCGGCGCACGCCCGGCCCGCTTCCGCCGGGAACGCGTGCTCATCGTCGGCTGTGGGGATGTGGGGCTGCGCGTCGCGCGCGACCTGCGCGGACGGGTCCGCCTGCTCGCACTCACGTCCACGCCCGCGCGCGCGCCGGTCCTGCGCGCGCGCGGCCTCACCCCACTGGCGGGCGACCTCGACCTCCCCGCGACCCTTTCGCGCCTGGCCGGCCTCGCCACGCGGGTGGTGCACCTCGCCCCGCCGCCGGGCGAGCCGGGGGAGTCCTGGTGGCGGGACCGCCGCACGACTGCGCTGCTGCGCGCCCTGCGCTTGCGCACGCCGCCCGCGGCGCTGGTCTACGGATCGACCAGCGGCGTGTACGGCGACTGCGGCGGCGACCGTGTTTCGGAGTCGCGCAGCGCCGCACCCGGCACGCCGCGCGCCGAACGCCGCGTGGACGCCGAACGCGCCGTGCGCCACTTCGGCCGCGCCGCCGCCGTGCGGACCGGCATCCTGCGCATCCCCGGCATCTACGCGCCCGACCGCGAGGGCGGCACGCCGCTAGAGCGCCTGCGCCGTGGCACGCCGGTGCTGCGCGCCGAGGACGACGTCTACACCAACCACATCCACGCCGACGACCTCGCCCGCGCCGTGCTCGCCATGCTCTGGCGCGGCCGGCCGCAGCGGGTGGTGAATGCGAGCGACGACTCGGAGCTGCGCATGGGCGACTACTTCGACCTGGCGGCCGACCTGTACGGGCTGCCCCGGCCGCCGCGCGTGGCACGCAGCACGGCACGCGACGAACTGCCGCTCATGCTCCTGAGCTTCATGGGCGAGTCGCGCCGCCTGGACAACACCCGCCTCAAGCGTGAACTGCGCGTGCGGCTGCAGTATCCGACCGTCCACACCGGCCTGATGGCACGGCCGCGCTGACATCGGCACGCGGCAGGGGCGGTGTGTCGGTGAGGCACAATTTGCGCACCGACCCGCTATCCGCCATGACCGACACCTCCTCGATTGCCCCGCGCGACAAGGCCGAGATCCTGGCCCAGGCGCTGCCGTACATCCGCAAGTTCCATGGCAAGACCATGGTGATCAAGTACGGCGGCAACGCCATGACCGATCCCGAACTGCAGGCCGATTTCGCCGAGGACGTGGTGCTGCTCAAGCTCGTGGGCATGAACCCCGTGGTGGTGCACGGGGGCGGGCCGCAGATCGAGCAGGCCCTCAACCGCCTGGGCAAGAAGGGCGAGTTCATCCAGGGCATGCGCGTCACCGATGCCGAGACCATGGAGGTGGTCGAGTGGGTGCTGGCCGGCGAGGTGCAGCAGGACATCGTGGGCCTGATCAACCAGGCCGGCGGCAAGGCGGTGGGCCTCACCGGCCGCGACGGCGGGCTGATGCGCGCGCGCAAGCTGAAGATGCTGGACAACCAGGATCCGACGAAGGAACACGACGTCGGCCAGGTGGGTGACATCATCGCCATCGACCCCTCGGTGGTGAAGGCGCTGCAGGACGACCAGTTCATCCCGGTGATCAGCCCGATCGGCTTCGGCGAGGACAACGAGAGCTACAACATCAACGCCGACGTCGTGGCCGGCAAGCTGGCCACGGTGCTCAAGGCCGAGAAGCTGGTGCTCCTGACGAACACGCCGGGCGTGCTGGACAAGACCGGGAAGCTGCTCACCGACCTCACCGCGCGCGAGATCGACGAGCTCTTCGCCGACGGCACCATCTCCGGCGGCATGCTGCCCAAGATCAGCGGCGCGCTCGATGCCGCCAAGAGCGGCGTGAACTCCGTGCACATCATCGACGGCCGCGTGCCGCACTCGATGCTGCTGGAGATCCTCACCGAGCAGGCCTACGGCACGATGATCCGGTCCAAGTGATCCGGCCGCACCGCCTGCCTTCCTGAAGAGCGCGAGCAAGATGCGGCTGCTCCTGGTCGAGGACGACGTGATGGTCGCCAGCGGCATGAAGCTGGGCCTGTCCGATGCCGGCTACGCGGTCGACTGGGTCGGCAGCGGCGAGCGCGCCGAGGAGGTGCTGCGCACCGAGGTGTTCGATGCGGCGATCATCGACATCGGCCTTCCGGGCATGGACGGCCTGGAGCTCACGCGCCGCCTGCGCCGCCCCGAGATGGCCAGCCAGAAGCTCCCGGTGCTGATCCTCACCGCCCGCGACGCGCTGCAGGACCGCGTGCAGGGCCTGGACCTCGGCGCCGACGACTACATGATCAAGCCGTTCGAGCTGCCGGAGCTGCTGGCGCGGCTGCGCGCGCTGCTGCGGCGTTCCCAGGCCGCCACCAGCGCCGTGCTCAGCTTCGGCCCGATCGAGCTGGACACCGCCAACCGGCGCGCCAGCGCGCGGCGCGACGGCCAGGCGACCGCGCTGGAGCTCGGGCCACGGGAGTGGACGGTCATGGAGTACCTCCTGATCCACGCGCCCAAGCCCGCCAGCAAGGAAAAGCTGCTGCAGGCGCTCACCGGCTGGGACAAGGAGATCACGCCCAACGCGGTGGAGGTCTACATCTCGCGCCTGCGCGGCAAGCTCGAGCCGCACGGCGTGGCACTGCGCTCCATCCGCGGGTTCGGCTACCGGCTCGAGTTGCAGGACGCTGCCCCGCCGTGATGCGCCTGCACAGCGGGCCGGCGCGCGCCGCTTCCGGCGGCGAGCACATGGTGACCGGCCTGCGCCGGCGGCTGCTCGTGATGCTGCTGCTGCCGCTGGTCGTCCTGGCGCTGGTGAACGCCTGGTTCGACTACCGCTCCGCGGACAACGTCGCCACCCAGCAGGACCGGCGGCTCGCGTCGCTGGTGCCGCTCCTGGCCGACTCCCTGGTCGCCGAGGGGCAGCAGCCCGGCGATCCGCCGGTGCTGCTGCTCGCGCCGGTGGTCGAGGACTTCCTGACCGACCGGCCGGGCACCGCGGCCTTCGCGGTGACGGATCCGGACGGCAAGCTGCTGGTGGGCGAGTCCTGGCTGGAGGGCCTGCCGCCCGCCGCCGGGGAACCGGAGTTCCACAGCGAGGAGCATGCCGGCGCCACCTGGCGCATCGTGCGGCAGCGGCAGCAGACCGTCGTAGGGGAGGTCGTGGTGGCACTTGCCGATGGCTCCGATCCCCGCCAGCAGTGGGCCCGCACCGTCGTGCTGCGGGTGCTGCTGCCCAACCTGGTGCTGATCGCGGCGGCCGCCTTCGCCATCGGCTGGGCGGTGCAGCGCGCGCTGCGTCCGCTGCTGGAGCTGCGCGACGCGGTGGAGCGACGCTCGCCGCGCGACCTCAGCGCGTTGGACGAGGCGGCTTCGCCCTTGGAGGTGCGCCCCCTGGTGCAGTCGCTCAACCGGCTGTTCGGCCTGGTCAATGCGCAGGCCGAAAGCCAGCGGCGCTTCGTCGCCGACGCCGCGCACCAGCTGCGCACGCCGCTGGCGGCGCTGCAGGCGCAGGTGGAGGCGTGGGCCCAGGTGGCCAGCGGCACCACGCCGCCCGGCACGCTGCAGCTGCAGACCGAAGAGGTCCACAAGCTGCGCGGCGCGACGCGGCGCACCTCCCAGCTGGCCCACCAGCTGCTGGCGCTGTCGCGCGCCGATGCCCGCACCACCGACGCCCAGCCCATGGAATGCATCGACCTCAAGGCGCTGTGCGAGGACATGCTGGAGGCGCACCTCGACGCGGCGACCGCCAAGCGCATCGACCTGGGGCTGGAGGCCTCGCCCGCCCAGGCGATGGGGCATGGCTGGCTGCTGCGCGAGCTGCTGTCGAACCTGGTGGACAACGCGGTCAAGTACACGCCCGCGGGCGGCACCGTCACCATCCGCTGCGGCACGCGGGGCGGCCACACCTTCCTGGAGGTGGAAGACGACGGCCCGGGCGTGCCAGCGGCCGAGCGCAGCCGGGTGCTGGAGCGCTTCTACCGGGTCCAGGGCACGGGCGGCGAGGGCAACGGTCTGGGCCTGGCCATCGCGCAGGAGATCGCCCGGGTGCACCAGAGCCAGCTGGAGCTGGCCTCCGGCGCCCACGGGCGCGGCCTGCGGGTCGTGCTGTCGCTTCCGTTGTAAGCACGCACTTGGGCGCGAGGCCGCCCGCCGTCAGGGGCGGCGCGGCGGGCTTGCGGCCCATCCGTGTGCGAGAATGACCCGAACCCATCCATTGCCAAGCCATGTCCGACGCCGAGCTCAGCACCACCGCCTCTCCCCTCGCTGCCGATGCCGGCGCGCCTGCGCGCAAGCGGCCCAAGCCGGGTGAGCGGCGCGTGCAGATCCTGCAGGCGTTGGCCATGATGCTGGAGCAGCCCGGCGCCGAGCGCATCACCACCGCCGCGCTGGCGGCCCGGCTGGAGGTGAGCGAAGCGGCCCTGTACCGGCACTTCGCGAGCAAGGCCCAGATGTTCGAGGGGCTCATCGAGTTCATCGAGCAGAGCGTCTTCACGCTGGTCAACCAGATCCAGGAGCGCGAGGCCGCGGCCAACGGGCAGGGGGAGGGCGCCAGCCGCACGGCCGCCCGGATCGTCGGCATGCTGGTGCAGTTCGCCGAGAAGAACCCCGGCATGACCCGGGTGATGGTCGGCGATGCGCTGGTGTTCGAGAACGAGCGCCTGCAACAGCGCATGAACCAGTTCTTCGACAAGATCGAGTCGACGCTGCGGCAGTGCCTGCGCGGCGGCGCCGATGGCGAGGCTTCGCCCACGCCGACCGTCGACGCCCAGGTCCGCGCCTCCATGCTCACGGCCTTCGTGGTGGGCCGCCTGCAGCGCTTTGCCCGCTCGGGCTTTCGCCGCAGCCCGTCGGAACACCTCGAGGCCAGTCTGGCTCTCATGCTCTAGGACAATGGCGCGCGGCGCCGACCGGCGCCACCGACGCCGCCCCACGCGGGCGGCCTGCGTCCACCGTCCATGCTCAGAATCCGCCTTGCCGGCGAGGATGCGCTGCTGCATCCGAGCGGCGCCCTCTACCTCTCCGCACACCACGCCCTGCTGGTGGCCGATGCGCACTTCGGCAAGGCCGTGAGCTACCGCAAGCTGGGCGTTCCGGTCCCCGAGGCCACCACCGGCGGCACGCTGCAGTCGCTGGACGACGCGCTGGCGCAGACGGGCGCGCACCGGATCGTGTTCCTCGGGGACTTCCTGCACTCGGCGCGGTCGCACGCGCCCGCGACGCTGGAGGCGATCGGCGCCTGGCGCGAGCGGCACGCCCGCCTGGCGATGACGCTGGTGCGCGGCAACCACGACGCGCGTGCCGGCGATCCGCCGTCACACCTGCGCATCGACGTCGTGGATGAGCCGCTCGCGCTCGGCGCGTTCGCGTTGTGCCACCACCCGCGCCCAGTCGAGGGCGCCTACGTGCTGGCGGGGCACTGGCACCCCTGCATCAGCATCCGGGGCCGCGCGTTCGAGCGCCTGCGCCTGCCCTGCTTCTGGCTGGGCGACGACGCCGGGCAGGTGCCGGGACGCGCCGTCGGCGTGCTCCCGGCCTTCGGCGCCTTCACCGGCATGCACCGGATCGACCCCGGCCCGGGTGACCGCATCTACCCGGTTGCCGATGGGTTGGTGAGGGCTCTTCCGGGCCTCCCCGTCCCCTGAAACCGGCTGGCGCTGCCATACTTTTTCCGCAGTCCGCCCATGCGGGCTCATCAGGGAGAAAGTGCATGACCAGCAAGCACACACTCGGGGCGCTCGTGCTCTGCGCCGGCCTCTCCGCCTGCGGCGGCGGCGGCGGAGGCGGCAGTGCGTTCCCCACGGCGTTCACGCCGGGCAACGGACCGGATGCCGACCGGGACACCGTCGTCCTCGGTGTCGCCCTCTTCGACGCGGTCGCGGGGCTCGAGCGCATGCTGGCGGCGGTGCCCTCCGGCACCGAGCGGCTGGTGGGCGGCGACGTCTCGGTCTCGCCGCGAATCGATTGCGCCGGCGGCGGCGACATCACGACCCGGAAGGCCGGCGGCGTGTTCACGCTGACCGCCACCAACTGCCGGCTGCTGACCACCGACAACCTAGTCTACGACGGCGAGTGGGTGGTGACCGTTACCAGCGACTACGCGTCCGACGGCACCTGCCCCGCAGGCAATGTGTGCAGCGCCAACGGCACGGTTGACCTAACAAGCGCCCGCTTCGGGTACGGCTCGGCCGACGATCCGGTGTTCGGCAGCAGCCTGCAGGTGAACACCACTGGCGCAGGGGTGCGGACGACCCAGGTAAGCGTCGCCAATGAGTCCGTCCCCTTGGACGCCGGCGGCACTGCGACGCTCAGCGGGCCGCGCGTCGCGCTGCAGTTGGCCGGTGGAGGACTTGACCTGCTCGTGGCCGGCAGCCTGCCGCGCGGCAACCTCCAGCTGACCAATTTGGCTGGGACTTACCAAGCGACGGTCACGCTTGGCAGCCAAGTGACGGCCGCGATCGACCGCGACGCCAACGGCTCCATAGACCGCATGCTGGCGATACCCTGGTCCAGCTTCGTGGATTGAGCCGCGCTCAGAGCGCCGCGCCCACCTTGGCGGCCGACGCTTGCAGCTCGGCCCAGGTGGTGTCGTCGATCTCGATCCCGTTGCGCTCGCGCGCCACGCGCGCTGCACGCTCCGGCTCGCCGGCCAGCAGCACGCCGTCGGTGCCCGCGGCCGCCGGGCTCTGGCGCAGCCAGTCGACGAACGCCACCGCCTCCTGGGCGAAGCGCTCCGCGGTGCCCAGCCGCGCCGGGTCGATGAGGATGGTCAGCATGCCGTTGACCACCGCCCGGGCGGCGTCGGCCGGTCGGTGCCAGGTGCCACTGCCGGTGAGCGCGCCGCCCAGCAGCTCGCACGCGACCGCGAGGCCGAAGCCCTTGTGTTCGCCGAAGGGCATCAGCGCGCCGAAGCCGCCCTTGGGCTGCTGCACCACCACGACGCCAGGGTCGGTGGTGGGGCGCCCCTGCTCGTCGATCAGCGTGCCCGGCTCGGCGCGGCGCCCTTCGTTGTGGGCCACGCGCATCTTTCCCTGCGCCACCCGGCTGGTGGCGAAATCCAGCACGAACGGGTCCTGTCCGGCGAGCGGCACGCCGATGCAGCAGGGATTGGTGCCAAACCGGCCGTCGCCGCCATGCCAGGGCGCGACCACCGGCCGGGACAGCACGTTCACGAAGTGGATGGACACGAGGCCCTGGGCCACCGCCATCTCGGCGAAATGGCCGATGCGGCCCAGGTGGTGCGCATTGGCCAGGCTCATCACGCAGCTGCCAGATTCGCGGGCGCGTGCAATGCCGCGCTCCATGGCCTGCACGCCCACCACCTGGCCGTAGCCGCGCTGCCCGTCCAGCGCGAGGAGCGCGCCGGCGTCCAGCAGCACGGCGGCGGCGGTGTTGGGCTGGAGCCCGCCTTCGAGCACGGCGTCCACGTAGCGCGGCACCATGCCCACGCCGTGCGAGTCGTGCCCCGAGAGGTTGGCCAGCACCAGGTTGGCGGCGACCGCATCCGCCTCCTCGCGCGCGCTGCCTGCCGCTATCAAAATCGTAGCAATCTGCCCGCGCAGGTCGCGGGCGTCGAGCACTTTTGTCATGGGAAATTTGCCCTGCTCACATCACCGCCCCGACCTGCCAGGGCACGAATTCGTTCTGGCCGTAGCCGTGCCGCTCGCTCTTGGACGGCTCGCCCGACGCGGTGGCCAGCACCAGCTGGAAGATGCGCTCGCCCATGGACTGGATCGTCGCAGCGCCGTCGATGATCTCGCCGCAGTTGATGTCCATGTCCTCCTCCTGGCGCTGCCACAGCGCGGTGTTGGTCGCCAGCTTGAGCGAAGGCGAGGGCGCGCAGCCATAGGCGGAGCCGCGCCCCGTGGTGAAGCAGATCATGTTGGCGCCGCCGGCCACCTGCCCGGTGGCGCTCACCGGGTCGTAGCCGGGCGTGTCCATGTAGACGAAGCCGTGCGCCGTGACCGGCTCGGCGTATTCGTACACCGCCTGCAGGTTGGTGGTGCCGCCCTTGGCGACCGCGCCGAGCGACTTCTCCAGGATCGTGGTCAGCCCGCCGGCCTTGTTGCCGGGCGAGGGGTTGTTGTTCATCTCGCCCTGGTTGATGCGGGTGTACTCCTCCCACCAGTGGATGCGCGTCACCAGCTTCTCGCCGACCTCCCGACGCACCGCGCGGCGCGTCAGCAGGTGCTCGGCGCCGTACACCTCGGGCGTCTCCGACAGGATGGCGGTGCCGCCGTGCGCGACGAGCAGGTCGACGGCGGCGCCCAGCGCCGGGTTGGCGCTGATGCCCGAGTAGCCATCCGAGCCGCCGCACTGCAGGCCGATGGTGATGTGTTCGGCGCCACAAGGCTCGCGCCGCACCCGGTTGGCGGCGGGCAGCATCTCGCGGATCAAGGCAATGCCCTTTTCCACCGTCTTGCGGGTGCCCCCGGTGTCCTGGATGTTGAAGACGCGCAGCGTCTCGCCCTCGCGCAGGCTGCTGTGCGCCAGCCAGGCGTTGATCTGGTTGGCCTCGCAGCCCAAGCCCACCACGATCACGCCCCAGAAGTTGGCATGCGTGGCGTAGCCGGCCAGCGTGCGCTCCAGGATCTGCATGCCCATGCCCTCGGTGGCCATGCCGCAGCCGGTGCCGTGGGTGAGCGCCACCACGCCGTCGATGTTCGGGTAGTCGGCCAGCGCCTGCGGGTTGGTCTGGCGCGAGAAGTGGTCGGCGATGGCGCGCGCGGCGGTGGCCGAGCAGTTCACGCTGGACAGGATGCCGATGTAGTTGCGCGTGGCCACCCGGCCGTCGGGGCGGCGGATGCCCATGAAGGTGGCGTCGCGGCGTGCCGGCTCCGGCTTCACGTCGGCGCCGAAGGCGTAGTCGCGCGCGAACGCGCCGCCCTCGGGGCCGACGCCCAGGTTGTGCGTGTGCACGTGCTCGCCGGCGGCGATCGGGCGGCTGGCGAAGCCGATGATCTGGTTGTAGCGGCGCACCGGCTCGCCCGCGGCGATGGCGCGGACGGCGACCTTGTGTCCCGGCGGGATCAGGCCCTTGACCTGCACGTTCTCGATGGTGGTGCCGCCCACCAGCTGGGCGCGGGCGATCAGGACGTCGTCCTGGGGGTGGAGTCGAATGAAAGGCGTCATGCTGCCTCCAGGGCGCAGATCAATAGAACATCTTGGGCAGCCACAGCACCAGCTTGGGGAAGTAGGTGATGATGACCAGGGAGCCGAGCAGCGGGAACAGCCAGGGCAGGATGGCCATGGTGGTGCGCTCGACCGACAGCCGGGCCACCCGGGCCAGCACGAACAGCACCATGCCCATCGGCGGATGCAGCAGGCCGATCATGAGGTTGAGCACCATCACCAGGCCGAAGTGGACCAGGTCGATGCCCAGCTGCTGGCAGATCGGCACCAGGATCGGCACCAGGATGGTGATGGCCGCGGTGGGCTCCAGGAAGCAGCCGACGAACAGCATCAGCAGGTTGGCCAGGAGCAGGAACACCCAGGGCTCCTTGGTGAAGCCCAGCACCCACTCGGAGATCGCCGCGGTCACGCCGGTGGCGGTGAGCATCCAGCCGAAGATGCTGGCAGCCGCCACGATGAACAGCACCGTCGCCGTGGTCTCCACCGTGTCGAGGCAGACCTTGACGAACATCTTCCAGTTGAGCGTGCGGTACCAGGCGAAGCCCAGCACCATGGCCCACAGGCAGGCGGCGATGGCGCCCTCGGTCGGCGTGAAGATGCCGGTGGTCATGCCGCCGATCAGCAGCACGGGCGTCATGATCGGCAGCACCGCCTGGAAGCGGAAGGCGCGGTCCATCCCGAACAGCACCACCAGGCCGGCGACCACCGTCGCTTGCGCCGGCAGCCCCGCCTTGACCACCAGCAGCCACATGGCCACCGGCCAGGCGATCACCACCAGCGTTTCGGCCAGGGCCTTGAGCACCCGCGGCCACTCGAACTTGATGTCGCCGCCCCAGCCGTTGCGGTGGGCGAAGTAGGCCACGGTGAGCATCATCAGCCCGGCCATCAGCACGCCGGGCAGGATGCCGGCCAGGAACAGGGCGCCGACGCTCACGTTGGCCATCATCCCGTAGATCACGAAGGGCAGCGAAGGCGGGATGATGGGGCCGAGCGTGGCCGACGCCGCGGTGACGCCCACCGCGAACTCCGTGTCGTAGCCATGGTCCTTCATGGCCTTGATCTCGATCGTGCCCAGGCCCGCAGCGTCGGCGATGGCCGTGCCGCTCATGCCGGCGAACACCACCGACCCCACCACGTTGACGTGGCCCAGGCCGCCCTTGAGCCAGCCCACCAGCGCCAGCGCGTAGTTGTAGATGCGGTTGGTGATGCCGGCGTTGTTCATCAGGTTGCCGGCCAAAATGAAGAAGGGGACGGCCAGGAGCGGGAAGCTGTCGATGCCGCTGACCATCCGGTGGATGACCACGAAGGGCGGCAGGCCTGCGGTGCCCGTGACGAAGGTGGTCCACAGCACGTAGATGAGGGCCGAGCCGGCCATGGCCACCGCCACCGGGATGCCGCCGGACATGAGGCCGAGGAAGATGATCTTGAGCATGGGGTGTGCGTGTGGGTTCAGCGGTCGTCGATCTCGGTCATCGGCCGCTCCAGCACGGAGTAGCCGCGGCGCAGGTGGGTGCGCATGACGAGCACCGAACGCACCGCCATCGCGGCGAAGCCCAGCAGGCAGACGCCGTACACCCAGTTCATGGGCAGGTCGACCATGGTCATGCGCGCGTTCTTCAGGCGCAGCATCATCATCGCGGTGAGCACCACGGCGGCGGAGAAGAAGGCGATGCGCAGCACGTCCACCACCGTCGCCACGGTGCGGCCCAGGCGCTGCGGCATGTAGCGGTAGAAGAAGTCGACCTGGATGTGGTTGTTCTTCATCACGCCGATCACGGCGCCGGTGAACACGACGGTGATCAGCAGGTAGCGGGCGATCTCCTCGGTCCAGGCGGCCGAGTCGTTCAGCACGTAGCGCGTGAAGAACTGATAGAAGACCACCGCGCCCAACGCCCAGAAGAACGCCAGCGCCACCCAGGCTTCGGGTGCCGTGCCGGACAGCACCACCTCCTCGTCCTGGGCGTGGAACTCCCCGTCGTCGCCCATCACCTTGGGCATCTCGTCGATCGATGTCGTCATGCAATTGCCTGGTTCGGGGATGCGCGGATCCGGCTCTGCCGGTCCGCTGCATCGCCCTCGAGAGGGGCCGGCGCTCGCGCCGGCTTCGGGGTGGTCCGTTTACTTGATCGCGACGACGCGGTCCCAGTCCTTCTTGTCCAGCTTCATGGATTCGAAGGTGATGGCCTTGAGCACGCGCTGCTGGAAGTCGTTGCGGTCGACGGTCACCACGTTGATGCCCTTCTTCTTGAACTCGTCGACCAGCTCGCCTTCGCGCTTGCGGATGTCGTTGGTCGCCTTCTCGGCCGCTTCCTGCGTGACCTCGGCCAGGATCTTCTGCTCGGCGGGCGACAGCTTGGACATGGTGCCGGGCGCGACCACGGTGAGCAGGGCGTCGGCGATGTGGCCGGTGAGGATGATGTTCTTCTGCACCTCGAAGAACTTCTTGGCCTCGATGGTGGGCAGCGGGTTCTCCTGGGCATCCACGGTGCCGTTCTGCAGGGCGAGGTAGACCTCGGCGAAGGCGATGGGCGTCGGGTTGGCGCCGCAGGCACGGGGCAGCGCGGTGTAGGCCGGCGCGTCGGGCACCCGCATCTTGATGCCCTTCATCTCGTCGCAGTTCTTGAACAGCTTGTTGCTGGTGGCGTGGCGCGCGCCGTAGTAGGTGAGGGCGGTGACCGTGTTGCCGCCGCTGGACTTCTTGTAGCCCTCAGTCAGCTCCTTGAACACGTCGGACTTGCTGTACTTGACCACGTGCTCGGCGTCGCGGAAGGTGAACGGGTAGTAGCTCACGGCCAGGCGCGGGAAGTTGCCCGCGTTCGCGGCGAACGAGGCGCCGGTCAGGATGATGTCGACCGTGCCCAGCTGCAGGCCCTGGTTGATGTCGCTCTCCTTGCCCAGGCTGGAGGCGGGGAACACCTGGATCTCGTACTTGCCGTTGGTGCGCTTCTTGAACTCGTCGGCCGCCCACACCGACCACTTGTGGTACGGCTCGGAGGTCTCGTAGACGTGGGCCCACTTCAGCTTGGTCTGGGCCATCGCCGGGGCGGCGGCTGCGGCTGCGAGGGCGCAGGCCGCGATCAGTTTCAGGGTGGTGCGCTTGTTCATCGCTCGTCTCCTAGGTTGGTGGTGGTCTGGCGTCAGGAACTGTTGGCGCGGCGCCAGCTCGCGCTGTATCGGTTGTAGGCGCGCTTGAGGTGCACGTGCATCGCGTCGCGCGCGGCGGCCGGGTCGTGCGCACGGATCGCCTCGAGCACGTCGGCGTGCTCCTCGAGCGCGGCGCTCCAGGAAGCCGGGTTCTCGAAGTAGTCGCTCATGCGCGCGAACAGCGGGCCGCTGCGCGCATGCCAGTAGCCCTGCACCGTGTCGCGCAGCACCTCGTTGCCGCAGGCCTGGGCGATGGCGGCGTGGAAGGCTTCGTCGCCCTCGCGTGGCACCACCCCGGCATCGGCGGCTTCCTGCATCCGTTCCAGCGCGACCGACATCGCCGCGATCTGGGCCTTGCGGGCATGGCGCGCGGCCAGCGCGGCCACCTCGCCCTCGACGAGTTCGCGTGCGCGCATGAGTTCCAGCGGACCCCATTCGGCAGCGCCCCCGTTCCCGGTCCCGTTGCCGCCGGACTTGTGCGCGGGGGGCGAGCCCTGGGGCCGCACGTAGATGCCGGAGCCGATGCGCACCTCGACCCAGCCCTCCACCTCCAGCGCGATCAGCGCCTCGCGCACCGACGGGCGGCTCACGCCCAGCTGGCGCGCCAGGTCGCGCTCGGCCGGCAGCCGCCCGCCGCCGAACTCGCCCTGCGCGATGAGCGAACGCAGCTGCTCGGCGATCTGCCGGTACAGGCGTTGCGATTCGACGGCTTGCAGCGGCATCGGGTGGGGAGCTAAGGGTTCGCCATGACTGGCCAAGTGGTCAGGCCAATTAAGATCGACGGCCTGCTCCGGCGCATCCGGCAAAACCCGAGGGCAGGCCAGGAGACTTCGTATGCGATTGCAAGGCAAGACCGCCCTCGTCACCGCCGCCGGACAGGGCATCGGGCGCGCCAGCGCCCTGGCGCTCGCCGCCGAGGGCGCGCAGGTGTGGGCGACCGACGTGAACGCGTCGCTGCTCCAGGCCTTCGAGGGCACGGAACGCATCCGCGCGGTGCATCTCGACGTGCTCGACCAGGCCGCCATCGGCAAGGTGGTCGGCGCCATGCCGGCCATCGACGTGCTCTTCAATTGCGCGGGCTTCGTGCATGCCGGCACCGTGCTGCAGGCGACCGACGAGGAGTGGAACTTCGCGCTCAACCTCAATGTGCGTTCGCAGTTCTGGGCCATCCGCGCCGCGCTGCCGCGCATGCTGGAGCAGGGGCGCGGCGGCAGCATCATCAACATGGCGAGCGTGTGCAGCAGCATCAAGGGCCTGCCGAACCGGTTCATCTACGGCACCACCAAGGCGGCCGTGATCGGACTGACCAAGAGCGTGGCGGCGGACTACGTGGCCGACGGCATCCGATGCAACGCGATCTGTCCGGGCACCGTGGACACCCCGTCCCTGCAGGACCGCATCAACGCGAACGCGGACCCGGTGGCGGCGCGGCAGGCCTTCATCGCGCGGCAGCCGATGGGCCGCCTCGCGCAGGCCCACGAGATCGCGCCGCTGGTGGTCTTCCTCGCCAGCGACGAGGCCGCCTTCGTGACCGGACAGACCTACGCCGCCGATGGCGGCATCACCATATGAACCAGCTCGACTTCCAGGGCCGCCACGCGGTCATCACCGGCGGTGCCACCGGCCTGGGCTATGCCATCGCCCAGCGTTTCGTCCACTCGGGCGGCGCCGTCACGCTGTGGGACCGCGACCAGGCCACCGCGCAGCAGGCGGTGCTGTCGCTGGGCACCAAGGCCCGCGCGGTGCCCGTGGACGTGGCCGACTACGCCTCCGTGCTGGAGGCGCTCAAGCGCACGCTGGCGGACACGCCGCGCATCGACGCGCTGGTCAATTGCGCTGGCATCACCGGGCCGAACACCAAGGTGTGGGACTACCCGCCCGACGCCTGGCGGCAGGTCTTCGACGTCAACGTGCACGGCACCTTCTACTGCTGCCGCGAGCTGGGCAGCCTGATGCGCCAGCAAGGCTACGGACGCATCGTCAACATCGCGTCGGTGGCCGGCAAGGACGGCAATCCCAACGCCAGCGCGTACAGCGCCAGCAAGGCGGCGGTGATCGGCCTGACCAAGTCGCTGGGCAAGGAACTGGCCGACGTCGACGTGCGGGTCAACTGCGTCACGCCGGCCGCGGTCAAGACCGCGATCTTCGACCAGATGACGCCCGAGCACATCCAGTTCATGCTGTCCAAGATCCCGATGGGCCGCTTCGGCACGCCGGAGGAGGTGGCCGCCATGGTCTGCTGGCTGTGCACGGACGAGTGCTCGTTCTCCACCGGCGCGGTCTTCGACCTGTCCGGCGGCCGCTCCACGTACTGACACCACCATCCCAGAAGGAAGAACCATGAAACTGGTGCGCTATGGCAACCCCGGCCGCGAGAAGCCGGGACTGATCGACGGCGAGGGCAAGCTGCGGGACCTGTCCGCCGTGGTGCCCGACATCGGACCGGAGCAGCTGGGGGCGGCGGGCCTGGCGCGGATCCGCAAGGCCAACCCGGCCAAGCTGCCGCTGGTGCGTGGCAAGCCGCGCATGGGCTGCCCGGTCAGCCAGGTGAGCAAGTTCATCGCCATCGGGCTGAACTACGCCGACCATGCCGCGGAATCCGGCGCCCCGATCCCGAAGGAGCCGATCGTCTTCATGAAGGCGCCCAGCTGCATCCAGGGCCCCAACGATCCGGTGATGCTGCCCAAGGGCTCGGTCAAGACCGACTGGGAGGTCGAGCTGGGCGTGGTGATCGGCACGCGGGCCCGCTACGTCGGCCAGAAGGAGGCGCTGTCCTTCGTCGCCGGCTACACCGTGGTCAACGACGTCAGCGAGCGCGAGTACCAGCTGGAGCGCGGCCCGCAGTGGGACAAGGGCAAGGGCTGCGACACCTTCGGCCCGGTGGGGCCCTGGCTGGTGACGGCCGACGAGGTGGACGCGGTGCAGAAGCTCGACATGTTCCTCGACCTCAACGGCCAGCGCATGCAGACCGGCAACACCCGCACGATGATCTTCGGCGTGGCCAAGCTGGTGAGCTACGTGAGCCAGTTCATGACGCTGCTGCCCGGCGACATCATCACCACCGGCACGCCGCCCGGCGTGGGCCTCGGGATGAAGCCGCCGCGCTACCTGAAGAAGGGCGACGTCATGCGCCTGGGCATCGCCGGGCTGGGCGAGCAGCAGCAGGAGGTGGTGGGCTTCAAGGCCTGACCGCGCCGGCCGCCGCTCAGCCGATGCGGCTGAGCTCGGCCAGCAGCTGCGGCGTGGCCACCGGCTTGGGCAGCACGGGATAGCCCGAGTCGTGCAGGCGCCGCACGTCCTGCGGGCTGGTGTCGCCGGTCATCAGCACGATGCGCGGCATGGGCGCGCCCTGCAGGCTGAGCGATTCGACCAGGGTCAGCCCGTCGACTCCGTTGCCCAGGCGCACGTCGCACACGAACACCTCGATCGGCGTGCCGGCGCGCTCGGCGGCGGAGAGCGCGTCGAGCGCCTGCTCCACCCGCGTGGCGCCCCACACGGTCACGCCATGGCCGGCCAGCAGGCTGGTGAGCCCGTCCACGATGTCCACCTCGTCGTCGAGCACCAGCACCTGGCGCGGCAGCGGGCCCACCGCCGTCATCCGGTCGGCGGTGGCCATCATCGGCGGCAGCTCGCGCCCCGGCTCCGCGCGCGGCGCCGTGATGCGAAAGCGCGTGCCGTGCCCGGGCCGCGAGCGGATCTCCACCGCGTGCGCGAGCAGGCTGGCCAGGCGCTTGACGATGGCCAGCCCGATGCCCAGGCCCTGCGAGCGGTCGCGCCCCGGGTTGTCCACCTGGTAGAACTCGTCGAAGACCTTGTCCAGGTGCGGCGCCGGGATGCCGATGCCGGTGTCCACCGTGTCGATCACCACCTGGCCGCCGCGGCGCCGCGCCAGCACCAGCACGCCGCCTTCCTCGGTGTACTTGATCGCGTTGGACACCACGTTCCCCAGCATCCGGTCCAGGTGCTGCTCGTCCGAACGCACCCACAGGGGCGAGCTGCGCACCCGCAGCTGCAGGCCCTTGGCGCTGGCCTGCCCAGTGTAGGTCTGGTTGATCTTCTGCAGCACGCGTTGCAGCGGCACCGGGGTGATCTGGGCCGTCACCGCGCCGGCGTCGAGCCGCGAGATGTCGAGCATGGACTCGAGCGCCTGGCCCAACGCGCGCGCCGCCTGCTTGGTGCGCCGGGCGTCCTCGTAGGCGGAGGTGCCCGCCAGCTTGCGTTCCATCGCATCGGAGAAGAAGGCGATGGCGGTGGCGGGCTGCCGCAGGTCGTGGCTGGCGGCGGCCAGGAAGCGCGACTTCTCCGCATTGGCCTTCTCCACCAGAGCCATCTGCCGCTGCAGGTGGCCGTTGAGCGCCGCGTTCGCGAACCGGTTGTGCAGCGATTCGGTCAGCATGCGGTGGTGCTGCATCGTGACCTTGAGCGTGGAGTAGAGGTAGATGCAGGTGAGCACCGCGCCCGCGCGGTAGAAGGTTTCCGGCTGCAGCGCCAAGGCCAGCGCCAGCAGGATCAGGATGGGGGTGCTGAAGGCGATGACCGCGGCGCGCACCGGCGTCATCCAGGCCAGCGCGCCGCTCAGGATGGCCAGCAGCAGGATGATCACCACGAAGTTCACGACCAGGTCGTCGGGGCGCATGAACAGCACCGCGGCGGAGCCCCAGAGCACGCCGTTCAGGCCGAGCAGCCCGATGTAGCTGACGAACCACCAGCGCTCGGTGGCCACGGCGCCCGCGGTCGCGTCGTAGCGCGCCAGCCACCAGTAGCGCACCAGCTGGGCCGCGTGCAGGGACAGCCCCCAGGCAATCGCCAGCGGGTCGCCCGTGTGGTGGTAGAGGAAGGCCCAGGACACCAGGGCGGCCAGCAGCGTCGGTGGATTCGCGTTGCGGTTGGCCTGGATGATGAGCGCCAGCTGCTCCCGCCGCACCAGCGACGCGATGTCGGCGCTCTCGGCCGGGGACAAGGCCGGCGCCGCGGCGGGAGCGGTGGCCGGCGGCACGGCGTCTGTCGCGGGGGGCAGTGGGAGCGCCTGCATGGTGCGGAAAGGACAAACCTCGGGTGGCGGCAAGCCGCTGGCGGACGGAGGCGCCCGGCGCGGGCGCGGGCGAACGCAAGAGGCTAGGCGCAAACGGCGGAGGACGCCCACCCGGGGACTCATCCGATTGTGGGACGTGGCCACCCGCACCGCCGCCGGTCGCTGCCGAGGGTAAACCCGTATCCAGGCGCATCGCCGTCTAGGTCCGGCGCTCTAGAGCCCTGCCCGCGGAAGACCCGCCGGGCGAAATCCTGCAAAATAGAACGACCGTTCGTTTTGTTCTGGCTGCCATGTCCGTCACCCCCTTGCCCCTGAAGCCCGCCCGCGCCACGCGGGAGGGCCGCGCCATGCAGAAAGGCCAGCAGACCAAGGCCACGATCGTGGACGCCGCGCTCGGCCTGGCCACGCAGATCGGGCTGGAGGGCCTGTCGATCGGCGCGCTCGCCGAGGTCGCCCAGATGAGCAAGTCGGGCGTGTTCGCGCATTTCGGCTCGCGCGAGGAACTGCAGATCTCGGTCATCCGCGAGTACCACAGCCGTTTCGAGGACGAGGTCTTCTACCCCGCGCTGCAGGAGCCGCGCGGCCTGCCCCGCCTGCGGGCGCTGTTCGCCAACTGGATGAAGCGCACCTCGGTCGAGATCGACTCCGGCTGCATCTACATCAGCGGCGCGGTCGAGTTCGACGACCGCCCGGGCCCGGTGCGCGACGCGCTCGCCAGCTCGGTGATGACCTGGCATGCCGCCATGAAGCGCGCGATCGCGGGGGCCCGCGACGAGGGCCACCTGCGCGCCGACGTGGACGAGGAACAGATGCTGTTCGAGATCCACGGCCTCATCCTGGCCCTGCACTACGAGGCCCGGTTCCTCAAGACGCCCGGCTCGATCGCCCGCGCCAATGCCGGCTTCGACAACATCCTGCGCCGCTACGGCGCCGCGGCGGGCACCCGGCCTGCCCGTACCCCCCGAACCCCGAAAGCTGTCACCAAGGAGTAACGCCAGATGCCCATCTACAACCCGCCCCTGCGCGACATGCAGTTCGTGATGCACGAGGTGCTCAAGGTCGCCGACGAGTACAAGGCAATGCCGCGCCATGCCGAAACCGACATGGAGACGATCAACGCCATCCTCGAGGAAGGCGGCAAGTTCGCGACCGAGGTCACGTTCCCGCTCAACATCACCGGCGACGAGGAGGGGTGCAAGCTCGACCCCAAGACCCACGAGGTCACCACGCCCCAGGGCTTCAAGGAGGCGTACGCCAAGTACGTCGAGGGCGGCTGGCCCGCGCTGTCGTGCGACTCCGAGTTCGGCGGCCAGGGCCTGCCGATCGTGGTGAACCAGGCCTTCTACGAGATGCTCAACTCGGCCAACCAGGCCTGGACGATGTACCCCGGCCTCACGCACGGCGCCTACGAGGCGCTGCATGCGCACGGCACGCCCGAGCAGAAGAAGACCTACCTGCCCAAGCTGACCAGCGGCGAGTGGACCGGCACCATGTGCCTGACCGAGCCGCATTGCGGCACCGACCTGGGCCTGCTGCGCACCAAGGCCGAGCCGCAGCCCGACGGCACCTACCGCATCACCGGCAACAAGATCTTCATCTCCGCCGGCGAGCACGACATGGTGTCCAACATCGTGCACCTGGTGCTGGCCCGCCTGCCCGACGCGCCCAAGGGCAGCAAGGGCATCAGCCTCTTCGTCGTGCCCAAGTTCAACGTCAACCCCGACGGCTCGCTCGGCTCGCGCAACGGCATCTGGTGCGGCGGCCTGGAGCACAAGATGGGCATCCACGGCAATGCGACCGCCCAGATCGTGATGGAGAACGCCGTCGGCACCATGGTCGGCCAGCCCAACAAGGGCCTGCAGGCGATGTTCGTGATGATGAACGCCGCCCGCATCGGCGTGGGCATGCAGTCGCTGGGCCTGACCGAGGTGGCGTACCAGAACGCCCTGGCCTACGCCAAGGACCGCGTGCAGATGCGCAGCCTCTCGGGCCCCAAGGCCAAGGACAAGCCGGCCGACCCGATCATCGTGCACCCCGACGTGCGCAAGATGCTGCTGACGGCCAAGGCGTACGCGGAAGGCGGCCGGGCGCTCAGCATGTACTGCTCGCTCCTGATCGACCGCGAGCTGAACCACCCGGACGAGAAGGTGCGCAAGGACGCCGAGGAGATGGTCGCGCTGCTCACGCCGATCGTGAAGGCCTTCATCACCGACAACGGCCACATCGCGACCAACGCCTGCATGCAGGTCTTCGGCGGCCACGGCTTCATCAAGGAATGGGGCATGGAGCAGTTCGTGCGGGACAACCGCATCAACATGATCTACGAGGGCACCAACACCATCCAATCGCTGGACCTGCTGGGCCGCAAGGTGCTGGGCAACCAGGGCGCCACGCTCAAGAAGTTCGGCAAGCTCGTCGCGCAGCTGGTCGAGGAAGAGGGCGTCAACGAGAAGATGTCGGAGTTCATCACGCCCGTCGCCATGCTCGGCGAGCAGATGACCAAGTTCACCACCGAGATCGGCTTCAAGGCCTTCCAGAACCCCGACGAAGTGGGCGCCGCCGCGGTGGACTACCTGCGCGTGGCGGGCCACCTGGTGTTCGGCTACTTCTGGGCACGCATGGCGCAAGTGGCACTGCGCGAGATCGCCGCCGGCAACCAGGACCCGTTCTACAAGGCCAAGCTTCAGACCGCGCGCTTCTACTTCGCCAAGCTGTTCCCCGAGACCGCCACGCTGATGCGCACCGCGCGCGCCGGCGCCAAGGTGCTGCTGGACACCGACGAGGCGCTGGCGTGAGCGGTTCCTGGCGTTTCATGCCTGCAGCCCGCTTGCGCAGCGGGCTGGCCGCTATGCTTTTGATAGCGTCTGGAGCCGCTGCGGCGCAAGCCACCCCGGTCGGGTTGTGGCGCAACGTGGACGACAAGACGGGCGAGGCACGCGCCGAGATCCGCATCGTGGAGACCCCTGCCGGGCTGAACGGCCGCATCGAGAAGCGCCTGGGCAAGGACGTGAAGCCCGACGACACCTGCACCGAGTGCAAGGACGAGCGCAAGGGCCAGCCGATCCTCGGGCTGGAGATCATCCGCGGGGCGCGCAAGGCCGCGGACAAAGACGTCTGGGAAGGCGGCCGCATCCTCGACCCGGAGAACGGGCGCGACTACGCGCTGCGCCTGACGCCCATCGAGGGCGGCAAGCGGCTCGAGGTGCGCGGCTCGATCGGCCCCTTCGGCCGCACCCAGACCTGGGTGCGGGTGAATTGACCCACCCCCGAAGCGCCCTCGGCGCTTCCCCCTCAAGGGGGCGCACCCAGCGGCCCGGCCAAGCCGGTTGCGCGGGTGCCCCCGTACGGAGAACGTAGCGTGTACAAAGATCGTGATGAACGCGCCGCTGGCGCTGCCAACGCAGAAAGGCCCCGAACCGTGAGCCGTTTCAACGTGAAGAAAGTCGCCGTGCTCGGCGCCGGCGTGATGGGCGCGCAGATCGCTGCCCACCTGGTGAACGTGAAGGTGCCCGTCGTGCTGTTCGACCTGCCCGCCAAGGAAGGCCCGAAGAACGGGGTCGTCACCAAGGCGGTCGAGGGGCTCAGGAAGCTCAAGCCCTCGCCGCTGGGCGTGGCCGACGACGCTGGTCTGATCCAGCAGGCCAACTACGAGGAGCACATGGCGCTGCTCGGCGAATGCGACCTGGTGATCGAGGCGATCGCCGAGCGCATGGACTGGAAGCTGGACCTCTACCGCAAGATCGCGCCGCACGTGGCCCCGCACGCCATCCTGGCGTCGAACACCTCGGGGCTGTCGATCACCAAGCTGTCCGAGGCGCTGCCCGAGGAGATCAAGCCGCGCTTCTGTGGCATCCACTTCTTCAACCCGCCGCGCTACATGTTCCTGGTGGAACTGATCGCCACGCCGACCACGCAGCCGCAGATCCTGGACGACCTGGAGACCTTCGTCACCAGCGGGCTGGGCAAGGGCGTGGTGCGCGCCAAGGACACGCCGAACTTCATCGCCAACCGCGTGGGCATCGCCGGCATGCTGGCGACGATGCGCGAGGTCGAGAACTTCGGCCTGACCTACGACGTGGTGGACGACCTGACCGGCAAGAAACTGGGCCGCGCGTCCAGCGGCACCTTCCGCACCGCCGACGTGGTGGGGCTGGACACCATGGCGCACGTGATCAAGACGCTGCAGGACAACCTGTCGGCCGAGACCGACCCCTTCTACGCCAGCTTCGGCACGCCGCCGGTGCTGCAGGCGCTGCTGGACAGGGGCCACCTCGGCCAGAAGACCAAGGCCGGCTTCTACAGGAAGGTCGGCCGCGACGTGCTGCGCTTCGAGCTGGAAAGTGGCGAGTACGTGCCCGGCGGCCAGAAGGCCGACGAGGTCTACGGCCGCATGCTCAAGAAGCCGGCGGCCGAGCGCCTCGCGCTGCTTCGCAACAGCGAAGGGCCGCAAGGCCGTTTCCTCTGGGCCATCCTGCGCAACAGCTTCCACTATGCCGCCGTGCACCTGGCCTCGATCGCAGACACGGCGCGGGATGTCGACTTCGCGATGCGCTGGGGCTTCGGCATGCAGCAGGGCCCCTTCGAGCTGTGGCAGGAAGCGGGCTGGCTGCAGGTCGCCCGCTGGATCCAGGAGGACATCGACGCGGGCAGGGCCTTGTCGACCGCGCCGCTGCCCAAGTGGGTGTTCGAGGGTCCGGTCGCGCAGGCCGGCGGCGTGCACACGCCCGAGGGCTCGTGGAACCCGACGTCCGGCCGCTTCGAGCCGCGCCGCTTGCTGCCGGTGCACCAGCGCCAGCACTTTCCCGAGTCGGTGCGCGGCAGCGATGCCCCGGCCTGGCAGACCGCCGGCCGCACGCTGCATGAGGACGCGACCATCCGCCTCTGGACGCTGGACGACGAGGTGCTGATCGCCAGCCTCAAGACCAAGATGCATGCCATCAGCCCGGAGGTCTGCGAAGGCCTGCAGCAGGCGCTGGAGACGGCCGAGAAGGAGTTCCAGGGCCTGGTGGTCTGGTCCGGCGACGAGCCGTTCTCGGTCGGTGCCGACCTGCAGGCGCTGCTGCCCGCGTTCATCGCGGTCGGCGTGTCGGCGGTGGAAGATGCGGAGGGCTTCATGCAGCAGACCATGCTGAAGCTGCGCTACGCCAGCGTGCCGGTGGTCGCCGCCATCCGGGGCATGGCCCTGGGCGGTGGTTGCGAGCTCGCGATCCACGCGCACCGCCGCGTGGCCGCGATGGAAAGCTACATCGGCCTGGTGGAAGTGGGCGTGGGCCTGGTGCCGGGCGCCGGCGGCCTGACCTACATCGCGCGGCGCGCCGCCGAAGTGCAGGCGCTGACCACGCACAAGGACCTCCTGCCGTTCCTGACGGAGGGCTTCACCGCCGCGGCGATGGCGAAGGTGGGCACCAGCGCCCTGGAGTCACGCAAGCTGGGCTACCTGCTGGACAGCGACATCGTCGTGCCGAACAAGGACGAGCTGCTGCACGTGGCCATCGCGGAGACGAAGGCGATGGCCCAGACCGGCTGGCGCGCACCTTTGCGCCGCATGTTCCCGGTGGCCGGCCGCAGCGGCAAGGCCACGATCCTGGGCCAGCTGGTCAACATGCGCGACGGCGGCTTCATCAGCCAGCACGACTTCCACATCGCCGGCCTGATCGCCCACGTGGTGACCGGCGGCGACGTCGATGCCGGCACTCTCGTCACCGAGGAGTACCTGATGACGCTGGAGCGCCAGGCCTTCTGCGAGCTGGTGCAGCACCCCAAGACGCAGGAACGCATCCTCGGCATGCTGTCCACCGGCAAGCCGGTGAGGAACTGAAGGAACACACCATGAGCAAGCAAGTGCAGGATGCCTACATCGTCGCCGCCACCCGCACGCCCATCGGGCGTTCGCACCGCGGCTTCTTCCGCAACACCCGGCCCGACGACCTGCTGGCCACGGCGCTGCGCGCCGCGCTCGCGCAGGTGCCCGGGCTCGACCCCGCGGCCGTCGAGGACGTGATCTGCGGCTGCGCCATCACCGAGGCGCAGCAGGGCCTGAACGTGGCTCGCATCGGCGCGGTGCTGGCCGGCCTGCCCAAGAGCGTGGGCGGCATCACGGTCAACCGCTTCTGCGCCTCGGGCCTGTCGGCGGTGCAGATGGCCGCCGACCGCATCCGCGTGGGCGAGGCCGACGTGATGATCGCCGCCGGCACCGAGAGCATGAGCATGGTGCCGATGATGGGCAACGCGCCCTCGCTGTCGCCCAGCATCTTCTCCAACCCCGACGACGTCGAGAGCTACGGCATCGCCTACGGCATGGGCCTGACCGCCGAGAAGGTGGCGCAGCAGTGGAAGGTGGGCCGCGACGCGCAGGACCAGTTCGCCTACCAATCGCACATGAAGGCCATCGCCGCGATGAAGGCCGGCGAATTCGCCGACGAGATCACGCCGGTGGATGTGGCCGACCGCTCGGTGGACCTCGACTCCGCCGAGGTCAGCGTGAAGACCCGCACCGTGAACCTGGACGAAGGCGCGCGCCCCGACACCACGCCGGAAGGCCTGGCCAAGCTCAAGACGGTGTTCGCCGCGCGCGGCAGCGTGACCGCGGGCAACAGCTCGCAGACCTCCGACGGCGCCGGCGCGCTCATCCTGGTGAGCGAGGCGGCGCTCAAGCGCTACAACCTGCAGCCGCTGGCGCGCTTCGTCAGCTTCGCCAGCCGCGGTGTGCCGCCGCACATCATGGGCATCGGCCCGATCGAGGCCATTCCCGCGGCCCTCAAGGCCGCCGGCCTGAAGCAGGACGCGCTCGACTGGATCGAGCTCAACGAAGCCTTCGCCGCGCAGTCGCTGGCGGTGATCAACACCCTCGGCCTCGATGCGTCCAAGGTCAACCCGATGGGCGGCGCCATCGCGCTGGGCCACCCGCTGGGCGCCACCGGCGCTATCCGCTCCGCGACAGTGGTGCACGCGCTGCGCCGCAAGAATCTGAAGTACGGCATGGTGACCATGTGCGTCGGCATGGGCCAGGGGGCCGCCGGCATCTTCGAGCGCGTCTGAGCGCCCGCGAACAAGGCCACCGGACGGTGGCCTTTTTTGTTCGCACAGGAGAACCCCGATGTCCCAGGCACTGACGATCCGCACGGCCGACGGCTGCGAACTGGGCGCCACGCTCTTCGCGCCGGCGCGCGCACCGACGGCGGGCGTGCTGCTCGCCGGCGCCATGGCCACGCCCCAGACGCACTACGCCGCGTTCGCCGCGTGGCTGGCGCAGCAGGGCCTGGCGGTGCTCACCTTCGACTACCGCGGCACCCACGCCTCCGGTGGCGACCGCGTGGCGTCCATCGACGCCAGCTTCGACACCTGGGGCGAGGAGGACGTGTCGGCCGCGGCCCGCGCGCTGCGCGATGCGGTGGGCGCGGGCGTGCCGCTGCTCTACCTCGGCCACAGCCTGGGCGGCCAGCTGTTCGCCAGCTGCACCGAGCAGGCGCTGTTCCAGCGCGCCGTGGTGGTGGCCAGCGGCAGCGGCTACTGGCCGCGGCTGCGCGAGCGGGTGCCGCGCTGGGGCCTGTTCCTCGTCACGCAGGTGTGGGGGCCGCTGCTCACGCCGGTCTTCGGCTACTTCCCCGGCGCCCGGCTGGGCAAGGTGGGAAACCTGCCCCGCGGCGTGATCCGGCAGTGGACGCGCTGGTGCCGGCATCCGCAGTACCTGGCGCGCGATGCGGCCCAGCGCGAGCGTTTCGGGCGCGTGGCCACGCCCATCACCTACCTGAACGCGAGCGACGACGAGGTGTTCTCCGACTGGAGCGCCGCGCAGTTCATCGCGCTGTTCCCGGCGGGCACCGTGCGCCGCCGCATCGAGCTGCAGCCGCAGGCACTGGGCGTGCGGCGCATCGGCCACTTCGGCTACTTCCGCGAGAAGCTGCAGGCCACGCTGTGGCCGCGACTGCAGCGCGAGCTGCTCGCCTGACCCCGACCCCTGGAGGACCAACGGATGCAACAGCACACCTTGACCACGCCCGACGGCGCCGAGCTCGTCGTGCGCGTGTGGGAACCCGATCGCGTGGAGCACGGCAACGTGGTGATCGGCGGCGCCATGGGCGTGCGCCAGGACTACTACGCGCCCTTCGCGCAATGGCTGGCCGGCCAGGGCTGGCGCGTGACCACCTTCGACTACCGGGGCCACGGCCGCTCGCTGCCGGAAGGCCGCAGCCTGCGCCACGTGCGCGCGGACCTGTTCGACTGGGCGCGCGACTACGAGGCCGTCATCGACCAGGCGCACGCGGCGCTGCCCGGCCGGCCGCTCTACCTGCTCGGCCACAGCCTCGGCGCGCAGCTGCCCGGCCTGCTGGCCAACCAGCACAAGGTGAGCGGCATGCTCAGCGTGGCGGCCGGCAGCGGCTACTGGCGCGAGAACGCGCCGCAGCTCAAGCGCATGGTCTGGTACTTCTGGTGGGTGCTGGTGCCGCTGGCCACGCGCCTCTTCGGCTACTTCCCCGGCCGCACGCTGCGCAAGGTGGGCGACCTGCCCAAGGGCGTGATCCTGCAGTGGCGCAAGTGGTGCCTCAACCCGCGCTACAGCGTCGGGGCCGAAGGCGAAGCCGTCCGGCTGCAGTACGCCAGCGTGCGCTTTCCGGTGCTGGCGCTGTCGTTCACCGACGACGAGCTGATGACGCTGCGCGGCACGCACAGCCTGGTGAACCTGTACGAGAACGCGCGGCGCGAGGTGCACCGGGTGGCGCCCGCCGACCTGGACCTGCGCCGCATCGGGCACTTCGGGCCGTTCCGCAGCGAGCAGGAACGCGTGCTCTGGCCGCGCATGGCGCAATGGCTCACCGGGCTGGCCCCCGCGCGCCCGGCATGAGCGGGCATCCCTTCGACGCCGCCACCGCGCTGGTCCACGCCGGCGACGACACCTGGCAGGGCCACACCAGCCCGGCCTACGCCAACATGGTCGGCCCCTTCGGCGGCATCACGGCCGCGCAGGCACTGAGCGGCGTGCTGCGCCATCCGGCCCTGCTGGGTGAGCCGGTGGCACTGACCGTCAACTTCGCCGTGGCCCTGGCCGACGGCCCCTTCGAGGTGGTGGCGCGCCCGGTGCGCACCAACCGCTCCACCCAGCACTGGACCCTGGAGATCCGGCAGGAAGGCCAGGCCGTGCTGACCGGCACCGCGTTCACCGCGCTGCGGCGCGACACCTGGGCCGCGGTGGAGCACGCCATGCCCGAGGTGCCGGCGCCAGACGCCGTGCCGCCGCCCCGCGGCCCGGCCCGTGTCGAATGGGTCCACCGCTACGAGATGCGCTTCATCGAAGGCGGCTATCCCGAGACTTGGGACGGCCGCGACCACGGCACCAGCCGCACGCGCCTGTGGCTGCGCGACGCGCCGGCGCGTGCGCTCGACCACGGCTCGCTCACCGCGCTGGCCGACGTGTTCTTCCCGCGCATCTGGCGGCGCCGCTCGACCTTCGTGCCGATCGGCACCGTGTCGATGACGGTGTACTTCCACTGCACCGCCGCGGCGCTGCAGGCCGCCGGCACCGGCTGGCTGCTGGGCCAGGCGCAAGCCCAGGCGTTCCGTGGCGGCTACTTCGACCAGAATGCGCAGCTGTGGACCGAAGCGGGCGACCTGCTCGCCACGACGCACCAGGTCGTCTACTACAAGGAGTGATGCCGTGACCTCCGCGCAGCAGCCCGTCGCACTCGTCGTCGGCGCCGGCGATGCCACCGGCGGCGCCATCGCCCGCCGCTTCGCGCGCGGCGGCCTCACCGCCTGCGTCACGCGCCGCAGCGCCGACAAGCTGCAGCCGCTGCTGGAGCAGATCCGCGCCCAAGGCGGCACGGCGCATGGTTTCGCCAGCGACGCCCGCAAGGAAGAAGAGGTCGTGGCGCTGGTCGAGCAGATCGAGTCGGGCATCGGCCCGATCGAGATCATGGTCTTCAACATCGGCGCCAACGTGCCGGGCAGCATCCTGGACGAGCCGGCCAAGCGATACTTCAAGGTCTGGGAGATGGCGTGCTTCGCCGGCTTCCTGAGCGCCCGGGAGGTGGCGCAGCGGATGGTCACGCGCGGCCGCGGCACCATCCTCTTCACCGGCGCCACCGCGTCGCTGCGGGGTGGCGCCAACTTCGGCGCCTTCGCCGGCGCCAAGCATGCGCTGCGCGCGCTGGCCCAGAGCATGGCGCGCGAGCTGGGCCCGCGCGGCCTGCACGTGGCGCACGTGGTGGTGGACGGCGCAATCGACACCGCCTTCATCCGCGACAACTTTCCCGAGCGCTACGCACTCAAGGACCAGGACGGCATCCTGAACCCCGACCACATCGCCGACCAGTACTGGATGCTGCACACCCAGCCGCGCGACGCCTGGACGCACGAGCTGGACCTGCGGCCCTGGATGGAGAAATTCTGATGGCCAAGGACTTCGACTTCTACTTCGACTTCGGCAGCCCGGCCGCCTACCTGGCATGGACCCAGGTGCCGGCACTGGCACGGGAAACCGGCGCCACGGTGCACCTGCGGCCGATGCTGCTGGGCGGCGTGTTCCAGGCCACCGGCAACCAGTCGCCGATGCAGGTGCCGCACAAGGGCCGCTGGATGACCGTCGACCTGGCCCGCTTCGCGGCGCGCTACGGCGTCGAGTTCCGGCACAACCCGCACTTCCCGATCAACACGCTGACGCTGATGCGCGGCGCCACCGCGCTGCAGCTGCGCGATCCGGCCCGGCTGCAGGCGTACGGCGATGCGGTGTACCGCGCCATCTGGGTGGAGTCGCGCAACCTGAACGACCCGGCGGAAACCGCCGCGGTGCTGCAGGGGGCCGGCTTCGACCCGCAAGCCATGCTCGCGCTCACCCAGGACCCGCAGGTCAAGGAGCGGCTCAAGGCCGAAACCGAAGGCGCGGTGGCGCGCGGCGTGTTCGGCGCACCCACCTTCTTCGTCGGCGACCAGATGTTCTGGGGCCAGGACCGCATCGATTTCGTCAGAGAGGCACTTCAAGCATGAGCGACATCCTCACCCACACCGAAGCCGGTGTGCTCACCATCACCCTCAACCGCCTGGAGCGCAAGAACTCCATCACGGCCGCGATGTACGGCGCGATGGCCGACGCGCTGGCCGCGGCCCGGGACGATGCCGCCGTCCGCGTCGTCGTGCTGCAGGGCCACGAGACGATCTTCTCGGCCGGCAACGACATCGGCGACTTCCTGAACCAGCCGCCCGCCGGCCAAGACTCGCCGGTGTTCCGCTTCCTGCACGGCATCGCGCAGTTTCCCAAGCCGCTGCTGGCGGCGGTGTGCGGCCCGGCCGTCGGTGTGGGCACCACGATGCTGTTCCACTGCGACCTGGTCTACGCCGGCGACAACGCCGCGTTCTCCATGCCCTTCGTGAACCTGGGCCTGTGCCCGGAGGCGGCCTCCAGCCTGCTGGTGCCGCAGATGTTCGGCTACCACCGCGCCGCCGAGGCGCTGCTGCTGGGCGAGCCGTTCATGGCCGAGGCGGCGCTGGAAGCGGGTCTCGTCAACCGCGTGCTGCCGCCCACCGAAGCGAATGCCTATGCCCAGGCGCAGGCCCGCAAGTTGGCCGGCAAGCCGATCTCCAGCCTGGTGGAGACCAAGCGGCTGATGAAGAAGGGCCAGCAACCCGCCGTGCTGCAGCAGATGGCGGAGGAGGGCGCCAGCTTCGGCCGCATGCTGCGCGAACCGGCGGCCCGGGAGGCATTCACGGCGTTCATGGAGAAGCGCAGGCCGGATTTCTCGAAGGTCTGAGGCGGCCGGGACCTCCAGGCCAAATCAGGCTGCAGCCCGCTCCCAGAGAGGGCGACCAGCTATCGAAACCATAGCGTGCGGAGCGCCGCATGACCCTCAAGGACAAGACTCTGTTCATCACCGGCGCCTCCCGTGGCATCGGCCTGGCGATCGGCAAGCGCGCGGCGGCCGACGGTGCCAACGTGGTCATCGCCGCCAAGACCACCGACCCCAACCCGAAGCTGCCCGGCACCATCCACAGCGCCGCCGAGGAGATCCGCGCCGCCGGCGGGCGTGCGCTGCCGCTGGCGGTCGACATCCGGGACGAGGACGCGGTGCTCGCGGCCGTCGCGCGGGCGGTGCAGGCGTTCGGTGGCATCGACATCCTGGTGAACAACGCCAGCGCGATCAGCCTCACCGACACCGAGCACACGCCGATGAAGCGCTACGACCTGATGAACGGGGTCAACGCGCGCGGCACCTTCCTGTGCACGCAGGCCTGCCTGCCGGCGCTCAAGGCGTCGGCCGCCACCGGCCGCAAGCCGCAGGTGCTCAACATGTCGCCGCCGCTGTCGATGAAGCAGCACTGGTTCGCGCCGCACACCGCCTACACCATGGCCAAGTACGGCATGAGCATGTGCACGCTGGGCCACTCCGGCGAATTCGCCGCGCACGGCATCGCCGTCAACAGCCTGTGGCCGCGCACCGCGATCGCCACCGCGGCACTGCAGATGATCCCGGGGGTCGACGTCAACCTGTGCCGCACGCCCGAGATCCTGTCCGATGCGGCCTGGTTCATCCTGACCGGCGCCATGGGCCAGGCCAGCGGCCGCTTCTTCCTGGACGACGAGGTCCTGGCGCAGCAGGGCATCACCGACCTCGACCGGTACTCGGTGCGGCCGGGCACCACGCGCTTCATCCCCGACTTCTTCGTCGACTGAGCGCCGCCGCGCGGCGGCGCGCACGCACGCGACGGCACCGCTTGCGCTAGGATGCCCCGCCATGGCCTACATGCTCCTCATCCACGAACCCGCCGGCCAGCGCGAGGCGCGCACCGAGGCCGAGGGCCGCCAGGTGTACGACCAGATGCTCGGCTTCGCGGCGTCGCTGCGGCGCCGGGGCCTGCTGCAGTCGGCGGAATCGCTGACCTCGATGGATGGGCAGGCCGCCCGGATCGAGGTGCGCGAGGGCCGGCAGCGGCTGCTGGACGGCCCGTTCGCGGAAGCCAAGGAGCTCGTCGGTGGCTTCTTCCTGCTCAACTGCGACGACCGCGAGCAGGCGATCGCGCTGGCGGCCGAATGCCCGGCCGCGGCGTGGGCGACGGTCGAGGTGCGCAAGCTGGGGCCCTGCTTCAGCTGAGCCGCCGCGCGGGCGGCCGGGCCGCCTGCCGGGCCGGTGCGGCGCGTCCTGTCGAAAACGCACGGGCCCGTTCGTCGTGGAGATGACGGGCGCATGGGGCGCCCGCAACGAGAAAGGACGCTCACCATGGCCCAGACCCAGACCCGCACGATGGATCCGGTCATCCACTTCGAACTGCCCTGCGACGACCGCGAGCGGCTGGCGCGTTTCCTGGAGCGCGCGTTCGGCTGGACGGCCCAGCCCCTGGGCCCCGAGATGGGCCACTACGTGCTCGTCACCACGGCCGAGCGCGACGCGCATCCGCAGGCGCCGCGCGGCGCGATCAACGGCGGCCTGTTCACGCGGTCGCCGCAGATGCCGGCCCAGTTCCCGGGGATCGTGATCGGCGTGCAGGACATCGGCGCGGCCATGCGCAGGGTGACCGAGGCCGGCGGGCAGGTGCTTGGCGAGCCGATGGACATCCCGGGCGTCGGCGCCTACGTCGCCTTCCTGGACACCGAAGGCAACCGCTCCAGCCTGATGCAGTCCCTGCCGACCGCGAACTGAGGAGCTGCCATGCGCTTCATGATCATCGTCAAGTCCACGCCGGAATTCGAGGCCGAGACGACCCCGCAGGCGCCCGACGCGGCGCTCATGGTCGCGATGGCCGACTACCACGAGGAACTCGCGCGCGCCGGTGTCCTGCTCGACGCCAGTGGGCTGCAGCCCAGCCGCAAGGGCTGGCGCATCCACTACGACGGGCAGCAGCGCACCGTGGTGGACGGGCCCTTTGCGGAGGCCAAGGAACTGGTCGCCGGCTTCACCACCATCCAGGTGCGCACCCGAGAGGAGGCGATGGAGTGGAGCCGGCGCTTCCCGAACCCCGTGGGCGCGCAGGCGCGCGCCGTGATCGAGGTCCGGCAACTGTACGAGCTGGACGACTTCGCGCCGAGCGACCAGCTCGAGCGCTTCCGCCGCATCGACACGCCCAGCCAGAACTGAACACACCAGGAGCAACCATGTCCCGCAAGATCTTCGTCAACCTCCCCATCCGCGACATGCGCAAGTCCCAGGACTTCTTCCGCGCGCTGGGCTTTTCCTTCAACCCGCAGTTCACCAACGAGCAGGGCGCCTGCATGGTGATCGCCGAGGACATCTTCGCGATGCTGCTGGTGGAGCCCTTCTTCCAGACCTTCACCAAGAAGCCGATCGCCGACGCCCGCAGCAGCACCGAGGTGCTGGTCTGCCTGTCCTGCGAGAGCCGTGCCGAGGTCGACGAGCTGGTGCGCAAGGCGCTGGCCGCCGGCGGCAGCGCGCCGAACGCGGTGCAGGACCACGGGTTCATGTACGCGCACGGCTTCGAGGACCTGGACGGCCACCAATGGGAGCTGGTGTGGATGGACCCGGCGGCGGCAGCGCCCCAGGCCTGAGGGCGACGCCGCCGGCGCACGCATGCAGTCCCCCGTCCACGACGCCATCGCCGCGGTCTGGCGCATCGAGTCCGCCAAGGTCGTGGCGACCGTGGCGCGCATGGTGCGCGACGTGGCCGTGGCCGAGGAGCTGGCCCAGGAGGCGCTGGTCACCGCGCTGGAGCGCTGGCCAGTGGACGGCCTGCCGGAGCGGCCCGGCGCCTGGCTCACCACCGCGGCCAAGAACCGCGCGCTCGACTGGCTGCGCCAGCGGCAGATGCAGGAGCGCAAGCACGAGGAGATCGGCCGCGACCTCGAGGCCCAGGGGGCGCTGATCGTGCCCGACTTCACCGATGCGCTCGACGCCGCGCGGCAGGACGAGATCGGGGACGACCTGCTGCGCCTGATGTTCACCGCCTGCCACCCGGTGCTGCCCACCGAGGGGCGCGTGGCGCTCACGCTCAAGCTGCTGGGCGGCCTGGGCACGCACGAGATCGCGCGCGCCTTTCTGGTGCCCGAGGCCACGATCGCGCAGCGCATCGTGCGGGCCAAGCAGAAGCTGCGCGACGCCAAGGTGCCCTTCGAGGCGCCGCGCGGCGCGGAGCTGGCGCAGCGGCTCGCGTCGGTGCTGGAGGTGGTCTACCTGGTGTTCAACGAGGGCTACACGGCCACCGCCGGCGAGGACTGGATGCGTCCGGCGCTGACCGAGGAGGCGCTGCGCCTGGGCCGCATGCTGGCCGGCCTGGCGCCGCAGGCGGCCGAGGCACACGGGCTGGCGGCGTTGATGGAGTTGCAGGCCTCGCGCATGAAGGCGCGCACGGATCCGCATGGCCGGCCCATCCTGCTGGCCGACCAGGACCGCGCCCGCTGGGACCGGCTGCTGGTGCGGCGCGGCCTGGCCGCGCTGGAGCGCGCGGAGGCGCTGTCGCCGCAGCGCGGGCCCTACACCCTGCAGGCCGCGATCGCCGCCTGCCACGCACGGGCGCGGAGCGCCGCGGCCACCGACTGGAAGCAGATCGCCGGGCTCTACGACGAGCTGGCGCAGTGCGCGCCGTCTCCGGTGGTGGAGCTCAACCGGGCGGTGGCGGTCGGCATGGCGTTCGGCCCCGCGCAGGGGCTGGCGCTGGTGGAGCGGCTCGCGCGCGACCCGGCGCTGCAGCGCTACCAGTGGCTGCCCAGCGTGCAGGCCGACCTGCTGGAAAAGCTGGGCCGGCGGGCCGAGGCACGTGCGGCCTGGCTGCGGGCCGCTGCGCTGGCCGGCAATGCGCGGGAGAAGGAACTGCTGGAGGCGCGGGCCCGTGCGCTGGATGCCGGGTCGAGCCCGGCATGACAAGCTCGGCGTCATTGCGGGCATGACCGCAATCCATCGGTGCGTGGCTTGGCTGCCGGTGCTGGATGCCGGGGCGAGCCCGAAAACACAAGGTGGTCGTCATCGCGGGCTTGACCCGCAATCCACGGCTCCTGCCAGGACCAGGCCGGCGCCTGCTCAGCGTGGCCCGGCCAGCGGCCGCTCGGTGTAGCGCGACTTGCGCTTCTTCTTCTTGGCGGGTGCGGGCGGCGGCGCCGATGCCGGCGTGGCCGCCTTCTCGGGTTTCTTGCGGAAGCCCAGGTCTTCCTCGGTCAGCCCGTAGAACGCGATCGCGTCCTTGATGCGGGCGATCACCACCTCGACTTCCTTGCGCCGCACCTCCTCGGCCTGCTTCTTCAGCTGTTCGATCTCTTCCAGCATCTCGCTGTAGGTCTTCTTCACGGCGGCGTCCTCGGTCGATGGCGCCGCCAGTATGGACCCGGGCCGCCCGCCGGGCGCGTCGGAGAGCTTCCATGGCCGAGGTCCCGGCCGTCCTGCGGGACAATGCGGGGATGAGCAGGAATCCACCGCCGGCCGCCGTCACGTTCGAGCCGGAGTTCATCGCCGGACTGAAGAGCATCTTCGAGGAGAAGATCGTCTTCAACCACGTGCTGGGCCTGAAGATCGCCAGCCTCCAGCCCGAACGGGTGGTCGGCCGCATCGCGATGCGCCACGAGCTGGTGGGCCACTACGCCTACAACCGCCTGCATGGCGGCGTGGTGTCGGCCGGGCTCGACGCGATGGGCGGGCTGGCCTGCATGGCGGCCATCGGCGCGCGCCACATGGACGAGGCGCCCGAGGCGCGGCTGCACCGCTTCGCCAAGCTGGGCACCATCGACCTGCGCATCGACTACCTGCGTCCCGCCATCGGCGACCACTTCGAGCTGCACGCCGAGGTGCTGCGGCTCGGCTCGCGCGTGGCCTCGACCCGCATGGAACTGCACGGCCCGGACGGCGTGCTGCTGTGCACCGGTGCCGCCGCGTACATCGTGTCGTGATGCCCATGCGCCCGATCGCGCTGCAAGGACGCCCCCTGGCCGGCGGGCTGCTGCCGGCGGTGTGCGTGCCGCTGGTGGGCCGCACCGCCGACGCGCTGCGGGCCGAGGCCCGCGCGCTGGCCGCGGCGCCGCCCGACCTGGTGGAGTGGCGGGTCGACTTCTTCGACGGGATCGGCCGCGCCGATGCGGTGGTGGACCTGGCCGGCGAGCTGCGCCGGCTGGCGGGCGTGCCGCTGCTGTTCACCCGCCGCTCGCCGCGCGAAGGCGGGCAGCCGGCGATGGTGCCCGAGGCCGCCGTCGTGGCGCTCTACCGTGCCGTGTGCGCCGCGGGCGCCGCCGACCTGGTGGACTGGGAACTCGAAGCGCCGGCGGCCGACCTGGCGGCGGTGCGTGCCGGCGCCGCGGCGCACGGCGTGCCGCTGCTGCTGTCGTTCCACGACTTCCAGCGCACGCCGCCGGCCGCGGAGCTGGTCGCACGGCTGCGTCGCATGGCGCAATCGGGGGCGGCGGTCGGCAAGGTGGCGGTGATGCCGCAGTCGCCGGCCGACGTGCTGGCGCTGCTGCAGGCGACGTGGGAGGCGAGCCAGTCGCTGGCGATTCCGGTGGCGGGCATGTCGATGGGCGCCCTGGGGATGTCCAGCCGCGTCTGCGGCGGCAGCTTCGGTTCCGCGCTGACCTTCGCGGCCGGGCAGGCGGCCTCGGCGCCCGGCCAGGTGCCGCTGGCCGCGTTGCGCGCCGCGCTGGCGGCGCTGCGGGGCGACTCAGTCCGGCCGGTCGCCTGACGGGCGGCGCCGGCGGCGCCGGCCCGGATGGGGCGCGGCGTCGGGCGTTCCGGCCCGGCTTGCCGAGTCTGCGCCCGGCGCGTCCGGCGTCTGGTGCCGCACTTCGGTCAGCAGGTTCCAGCTCACCAGGAACATCGCGGCGATCACCGGCCCGATGACGAAGCCGTTCAGGCCGAACAGGCTGATGCCGCCCACGGTGGCCACCAGGATCAGGTAGTCCGGCATGCGGGTGTCGCGGCCGACCAGCATCGGCCGCAGCAGGTTGTCGACCAGGCCGATCACCATCACGCCCCAGAGCGTGAGTCCGATGCCGGCCAGGAGCTGGCCGGTGAACAGCAGGTAGAGCGCCACCGGTCCCCACACCAGCGCCGCGCCCACGGCCGGCAGCAGCGACAGCAGGGCCATCAGCGCGCCCCACAGCATGGGGCCGGGGATGTCGAGTACCCAGAACGCCGCGGCGCCGAGCGCCCCCTGGATGAGCGCGACCACCACGTTGCCCTTGACGGTGGCGCGCACCACGGTGACGAACTGGCCGAGGAGCTTGCGCGTCTGCTCCGGCTGCAGCGGCACGGCGCGTGCGATGCGGTGCGACAGCGCACTGCCGTCGCGCAGCAGGAAGAACAGCACGTACAGCATGATGAAGAAGGAGACCACGAAGTCCAGCGTGATCTGTCCCAGCCCGACGAGCCCGCTGGTGATCGCCTGGCTGCTGCGCGACAGCACCTCGCCAGCGCGCTGCAGCACCGCCGGCAGGTCCTGCAGGCCGAAGCGCTGCAGGATGCCCTGGGCCCAGGAGGGCAGCGCCTCCATCATCCGCTGCAGGTACTGCGCCGGCTGCATCTCGCCGCTGCGGACCTTCTGGTAGACCAGCGAGGCCTGCTCGACCACCGACGCGCTCACCAGCGCCAGCGGGACGATGACGATCAGGATGATGGACAGCAGCGTGATGGTGGCGGCGAGCGACGGCCGCCGCTTCACCAGCTTGCCGGTGTGCTGGTGCATCGGCCAGAACACGATGGCCAGGAACAGCGCCCACAGCACCGCTCCGGTGAGCGGCCACAGCACCAGCAGGAAGGCCGCGCTGAAACCGACCACCAGCCAGAGCAGCGTCTTGTGCTCCAGCGACGGCGAGCGCAGCGGATCGGGCGGTTGGCGCGGGTCGGTCATGGGCGCGAGACTAGCACCTGCTGTGCCGCGCCGATGACGGACGGGCGCCAGTGGGCGCGTCAGGCGCTTTTCTCGATCGGCCGCGGCCGCCCGTCGTCGTCGATCGCCACGTAGGTGAGCGAGGCCTCGGTGACCTTGACGAACTGCCCCTGCGCACGGAAGCGTTCGGCGTAGACCTCCACCTCCACCGTGATCGAGGTCCGTCCGATCTTCGTGATGCAGCCGTAGAACGAGAGGATGTCGCCGACCCGCACCGGCTGCTTGAAGACGAACTGGTTGACCGCGACGGTGGCCATGCGGCCGTTGACGTGCCGCGCCGGGATGACCGAGCCTGCCAGGTCGACCTGGGCCATCACCCAGCCGCCGAAGATGTCGCCGTTGCCGTTGGTGTCCGCGGGCATCGGGATCACCTTGAGCACCAGTTCCTTGTCGCTGGGCGGGGCGGGGCGGTCGCCCGGGGCGCTTGATTTCGTCGACATGGGCACAATCTCTCCTCGCAACACCCAGAGATTGTCCCCGATGCGCCGTTCCGGCGAAGCAGCCCCATCCTCCCTCGTTCCCGCCACCGCCGCCGGCGCCGTTGCCGCCCCGCCGAAGGGCCGCGACTGGGAGACGCTCCGCCGCCTGCTGCCCTACCTGTGGGAATACAAGTGGCGCGTGATCGCGGCCCTGGCCTTCATGATCGGGGCCAAGGTCGCCAACGTCGGCGTGCCGGTGCTGCTGAAGAACCTGGTGGACAGCATGACGCTCAAGCCGGGGGATCCGGCCGCGGTGCTGGTGGTGCCGCTCGGCCTGCTGCTCGCCTACGGCCTGTTGCGGCTGTCCACCTCGCTGTTCACCGAACTGCGCGAGCTGGTGTTCTCCAAGGCGACGCAGGGCGCCACCCGCAGCATCGCGCTGCAGGCGTTCCAGCACCTGCATTCGCTGTCGCTGCGCTTCCACCTGGAGCGCCAGACCGGCGGCATGACCCGCGACATCGAGCGCGGCGTGCGCGGCATCGAGTCGCTGATCTCCTATTCGCTCTACAGCATCGTGCCCACCCTGGTGGAGGTGGCGCTGGTGCTGGGCATCCTGGCCTTCCGCTTCGACGTGTGGTTCGCCTGGATCACCATCGGCGCGCTGGCGCTGTACATCGTGTTCACGGTCAGCGTGACCGAGTGGCGCACCAAGTTCCGCCGCGAGGCCAACGAGTTCGACTCCGCCGCGCACACCCGCGCGGTCGACTCGCTGCTGAACTACGAGACGGTCAAGTACTTCAACAACGAGCAGTTCGAGGCGCGCCGCTACGACGAGAGCCTGGACCGCTACCGGCGCTCGCGCATCAAGGCGCAGACCACGCTGTCGCTGCTGAACACCGGCCAGCAGCTGATCATCGCCACCAGCCTGGTGCTGATGCTCTGGCGGGCCACGCTGGGCGTGGTGGAAGGCCGCATGACGCTGGGCGACCTGGTCATGATCAACGCCTTCATGATCCAGCTGTACATCCCGCTCAACTTCCTGGGCGTGCTGTACCGCGAGATCAAGCAGAGCCTGACCGACCTGGACAAGATGTTCGGGCTCATGGAGCGGCAGCGCGAGGTGGCCGACCGGCCCGGTGCGCCGCCGCTGGCACTGGGCCCGGACGAGGCCACGGTGCGCTTCGAGGACGTCACCTTCGCGTACGAGCCGGCACGCACCATCCTGGCCGGCATCAGCTTCGAGATCCCGGCGGGCCGCACCGTCGCGGTGGTCGGGCCGTCGGGTTCCGGCAAGTCCACGCTGGCGCGCCTGCTCTACCGGTTCTACGACGTGCAGCAGGGCCGCATCACCATCGCCGGCCGGGACATCCGGGACGTCACGCAGTCCAGCGTGCGCCAGGCGATCGGCATCGTGCCGCAGGACACCGTGCTGTTCAACGACACCATCGAATACAACATCGCCTACGGCCGGCCGGGCGCCACGCGCGCCGAGGTCGAGGAAGCGGCCCGCGCCGCCCGCATCCACGACTTCATCGCCTCCACGCCGCGCGGCTACGAGACCATGGTCGGCGAGCGCGGCCTCAAGCTCTCGGGCGGCGAGAAGCAGCGGGTGGCGATCGCGCGCACCCTGCTGAAGGATCCGCCGATCCTCATCTTCGACGAGGCCACCTCGGCCCTCGATTCGGCCAACGAGCGCGCCATCCAGGCCGAGCTGGAGACAGCCGCCCGCAACAAGACCACCCTCGTCATCGCGCACCGGCTCTCGACCGTGGTGCATGCGCACGAGATCCTGGTGATGGACGCCGGCCGCATCGTGGAGCGCGGCACCCACGCCGACCTGCTGGCCCGCGGCGGCCGCTACGCCACCATGTGGGCCCTGCAGCAACAGGGCAAGCGCAAGGACGATCCGGTTGCGGCCTAGCCCGCTCCACCTTGCGTGGAGTGCTCTATTTTCGATAGCGCAACGGCTCGCACACGCGCGGGGCCACGCGATGCCCGGCACGCGCCATGCCGGCGCGGCGCCGCCCGCCTTGCTGCTATAACCGGCCACCGCATGCCAACCGCAAGCTTCCACCGATGACCGGTCTGACTGCCATCCGCCTGGCCGCCCTCGTGGCGGTCGCCTATGCCGTGCTGCTGCTCGCCGGCGGGCCGGTCGGGGTGGCCGGCGGGGGCAGCCGCTTCAGCCTGCACGTGAGCCTGATCCAGCCCTTGACCTGGCTGGTGGCCATCCTGTCGCTGGTGGTGGCCTGGGCCCTGTGGACGCGGCACGCCTGGGGCTGGTGGCTGGGGCTGGCGGGCGTGCTGGTGCAGCTGTACCGCGTGGTCGCGGCACTCGTCGCGCGGCCCGGCTTTCCGCAACTTCCGTCCACGTCCACGCTCATCGTGCTGGCGCTGCTGCTGTCCTTCCTGCTGCTGCTCTTCCTGCCCAAGGCGCGTGCCGCCTGCAACAAGTGACCACCACCCGCCTGGAGATGCCATGCGCCGCCTGAGGTCCTCGCTCGCCGTGCTGGGCGTGCTGCTCGCCCTGGCCGTGGTGCTCAATCCCTCGCCGGACCGCCACCGGGCCAAGCTGCGCGCCGCGGTGGCCGAGCGCAGCCCGATCGCGGGCGCGCTGGGCATCGGCGCCGCCTTCGCCTTCGCCTCCAGCTACCACTCGCTCGGAGTGGCCTCGTACACCACCGTCGGCGGCCGCACCGCCACGGTCGGCGCGTTCGGCCTCGTGTTCGCGCTCGACGCGACCCGCCAGCGCTGACCGGCCCGCCAGTCGCCATGCGCATCGGCCTGGTCTCCGACACGCACGACCTGCTGCGGCCGCAGGTGGTGGACTTCCTGCGCGGCAGCGACCACATCGTCCATGCCGGCGACGTCTGCGGTCCGCAGGTGCTGGAGGCGCTCGGCGCCCTCGCGCCGGTGACCGCGGTGCGCGGCAACAACGACGTCGGTCCCTGGGCGCGGGCGCTCGAGGAGCTCGCCGTGGTGACGCTGGGTGGCGTGCGCATCCTGGTGGTGCATGACGCCGCGCACCTGCGCCGCGCGCCGGTCCCCGCCGGCGTGCAGGTGGTGGTGACCGGCCACTCGCACCGTCCGCTGGCCGAGACCCGCGACGGCGTGCTGCACGTCAACCCGGGCAGCGCCGGCCCCCGCCGCTTCAAGCTGCCGATCTCGGCGGGCGAGCTGCGCATCGACGCCGGGCGCGTCACGGCCCGGCTGAGCGAATTCACTGCCTGAGAGGCTTTGCACCATGGTCCTCGAATCCGCGCTGCTGCAGGTGCGCCCCGGCCAGGAGGCCGATTTCGAAGCCGCATTCCGCACGGCCCAGGCGCTGGTCGCGTCGATCCCGGGCTACCGGGTGCATGGGCTGCACCGCTGCATCGAGCGACCGGGCGCCTACCTGCTGCTGGTGGAGTGGGACACGCTGGAGGCGCACACGGTGGGCTTTCGCCAGTCGCCGCAGTACCAGGAATGGAAGCGCCTGCTGCACCACTTCTACGACCCATTCCCGGTGGTGCTGCACCACGCGCCGGTGGCGGGCGTGCCGGGCTAGCCCGCCCGTCTGGCACAAACCCTGCTGGCGGCGGGGCACGCCCCCGCAATAATCCCGCGATGGAAACCAAGTGGCTCGAGGATTTCGTGAGCCTGGCCGAAACCCGCAGCTTCAGCCGGTCGGCCCAGCTGCGTCACGTGACCCAGCCCGCGTTCTCGCGCCGCATCCAGGCGCTGGAGGCCTGGGCCGGCACCGACCTGGTGGACCGCAGCAGCTATCCGACGCGCCTCACGCCGGCCGGCGAGACGCTCTACACCCAGTCGCTGGAGATGCTGCAGGCCCTGCAGAGCACGCGTGCCATGCTGCGCGGCCACTCCACCGCCGGCCAGGACGTGATCGAGTTCGCCGTGCCGCACACGCTGGCCTTCACCTTCTTCCCGGCCTGGGTGTCCAGCCTGCGCGAGAAGTTCGGGCCGATCAAGAGCCGGCTGATCGCGCTGAACGTGCACGATGCAGTGATGCGGCTGGTGGAGGGCGGCTGCGACCTGCTGATCGCCTACCACCATGCCTCGCAGCCGCTGCAGCTCGATCCGGACCGCTACGAGATGGTCACGCTGGGGCAGGAGGTGCTGGCGCCGTACTGCAAGGCGGACGCCTCGGGCGAGCCGATGTTCCGGCTGCCCGGCCGCGTGGCCCAGCCGCTGCCCTACCTCGGGTATGCCCCGGGCGCGTACCTGGGGCGCGTGACCGACCTGATCCTCAAGCAGTCCGGCACCGCCATCCACCTGGACCGGGTGTACGAGACCGACATGGCCGAAGGCCTGAAGGTGATGGCGCTGGAAGGCCACGGCGTCGCCTTCTTGCCGCACAGCGCGGTGAAGAAGGAGCTGCGCAGCCGCAAGCTGGTGGCGGCCGCACCCGAGGGCATGGCGGGGCTGGAGCTCACCATGGACGTGCGTGCCTACCGCGAGCGGCCGTCGGCGCGCGAGGCAGCCAAGGGCACGGCGCAGGCGCTCTGGAGCTACCTGGCGGGCTCCTGATGGGCCTGCAGCCTACGCCAGCACTGCATCATGCGCAAAACGCATGGCGGTCCGCGCAAACAGCATTGGCGGCGGCAGGGTGCGCTGGCTACAGTCGCGCCACCTGAGATCCGAAGACGCCGATGTCCCATTCCGACCACCGCACCGAACACGACTTCCTGGGCGAAAAGCAGATCCCGGCGGATGCGTACTGGGGCGTGCACACGGCGCGCGCGGTGGAGAACTTCCCGATCTCCGGCACGCCGATCTCCGCCATGCCGGAGCTGGTGCGTGCCTTCGGCTTCGTGAAGAAGGCCTGCGCCCGGGCCAACCTCGAGCTGGGCGTGCTGGACGAGACCCGCGCCTACGCCATCATGGGCGCGTGCGAGGACCTGGTGGCGGGCGAGCACCACGAGCAGTTCGTCGTCGACGTGATCCAGGGCGGCGCCGGCACCTCCACCAACATGAACGCGAACGAGGTGATCGCCAACCTCGCGCTGGCCAAGCTGGGATTCGAGAAGGGCCGCTACGACGTCCTGCATCCCAACGACCACGTGAACGCCTCCCAGAGCACCAATGACGTGTACCCCACGGCGGTGCGCCTGGCGCTGTGGTTCGGCATCGACGGCCTGCTCGATTCCATGGCGTTCCTGCGCGCCGGCTTCGAGGCCAAGGCCGAGGAGTTCAAGTCGGTGCTGAAGATCGGCCGCACCCAGCTGCAGGACGCGGTGCCCATGACGCTCGGCCAGGAGTTCTCCACCTACGCGGTGATGATGGAGGAGGACGAGGCCCGCCTGCGCGAGGCGCGCGCCCTCATCCAGGAGATCAACCTGGGTGCCACCGCCATCGGCACCGGCATCAATGCGCCGGCCGGCTACGCCGACCTGGCTTGCCGCCACCTGGCCGAGATCAGCGGCGTGCCGGTGGTCAAGGCCAAGAACCTGGTGGAGGCGACGCAGGACACCGGCGCCTTCGTGCAGCTGTCGGGCGTCCTCAAGCGCGTGGCGACCAAGCTGTCCAAGACCTGCAACGACCTGCGGCTGCTCTCCAGCGGGCCGCAGGCGGGCTTCGGCGACATCAAGCTGCCGCCGCGGCAGGCGGGCTCCTCGATCATGCCGGGCAAGGTAAACCCGGTGATCCCCGAGGTGATGAACCAGGTCGCCTTCGAGGTGATCGGCAATGACGTGACGGTCACCATGGCTTCCGAGGCCGGGCAGCTGCAGCTCAACGCGTTCGAGCCGATCATGGGCTGGAGCCTCTACAAGAGCATCCGCCACCTGTCCAACGCCTGCATCACGCTGGAGGCCAACTGCGTGGCCGGCATCGAGGCCAACCACGAGCTGCTGGCGCGCCGGGTGCGCGAGTCGGTCACGCTGGTCACAGCGCTCAACCCGATCATCGGCTACGAGAAGGCGGCGCTGATCGCCAAGACCGCCATCGCCACCGGGGCGCCGATCGACGAGGTGGCCGAATCCCTGGGCATCCTCACCCGCGAACAGATGGACGCGCTGCTCGTGCCGGAGAAGCTGACGGAGCCCTTGCGCCTGGTCGCCCAGCGCGGCAGTGCGGCATGAACCCTGCTAGTTCATCCCGGTGAGAACCCGGGGGATACGGGTAATCCCGAAAACCCGAATCTCTAGAATTTCGTTTTCAGTTCACCCTCACGTTTCGATCAGGAGATTTGCATGAAGAAGGTTCTGCTGGCTGTCGCGGTTGCCGCCGCTGCCTCGGGCGCATCCGCCCAGGCCACCGACACGCTCGCCAAGGTGAAAGCCTCGGGCACCATCACCATGGGCGTGCGCGATTCGTCGGGTGCGCTGTCCTACACGCTGGGCGACGGCAAGTACGCCGGCTACCACGTCGAGGTCTGCCAGCGCATCCTGGCCAACGTCGAGAAGGCCGCCGGCCGCAAGCTCGAAGTCAAGTACCAGCCGGTGACCTCGCAGAACCGCATCCCGCTGGTGCAGAACGGCACCGTGGACATCGAGTGCGGCTCGACCACGAACAACGCCACCCGCCAGAAGGACGTCGCCTTCGCGCTGACCACCTACGTGGAAGAAGTGCGCATCGCCGTCAAGGCCAACTCGGGCATCGACTCCCTGGCCAAGCTGAACGGCAAGAACGTGGCGACCACCACCGGCACCACCTCCGTGCAGCTGCTGCGCAAGCACGAGCGCGCGACCAACGTGAACTTCAACGAAGTGTTCGGCAAGGACCACGCCGACAGCTTCCTGATGCTCGAATCCGGCCGCGCCGACGCCTTCGTGATGGATGGCCAGATCCTGGCCGGCAACATCGCCACCAGCAAGAACCCGGCGGACTACCGCATCGTCGGCGAGACCATCAGCGTCGAGCCGATCGCCATCATGCTGCGCAAGGACGACCCGGCCTTCAAGAAGGTGGCCGACGACACCATCCGCGAGCTGGCCAAGAGCGGCGAACTGCAGAAGCTGTACGACAAGTGGTTCATGCAGCCGATCCCGCCGAAGAACACGCGCGTCGGCCTGCCCGCCAGCGAAGCCACCAAGGCCGCCTGGGCGAACCCGAACGACAAGCCGCTCGAGGACTACCTGAAGAAGTGATCCGCTTCGCCGTGTAGGAACAACAAACCCCGCCCGGCGCCTTGTCCGGGCGGGGTTTGTGCTTTAAGGTTGCCCGGCTGTACCGCGGGCGCCGCGACAACGAAGAACGACGACAACCGAGGGGCCCCCGCGGGGGAGACATTCGATGGCTTGGGACTGGCAGGTTTTCTGCAAGAACACGACCGAGGGCACGACCGAGCCGGGGTGCTGGGCCAAGGGGGGGCGACACCACGTACCTCCAGTGGATGGTCGACGCCTGGGGCTGGACGCTGTCCGTCGCCGGCTGCGCGTGGGTGGTGGCGGTCGTGGTCGGCGTGCTGGTCGGCACGGTGCGCACGCTCCCCAACAGCCCCTGGCTGGTGCGCCTGGCGAACGCCTGGGTCGAGTTGTTCCGCAACATCCCCATCCTGGTGCAGCTGTTCATCTGGTACTTCGTGGTGCCCAAGCTGTTCCCGCCGTTCCGCGACCTGCCCGGCTTCGTGCTGGTGGTCTTCGCGCTCGGCTTCTTCACCTCGGCGCGCCTGGCCGAGCAGGTGCGCGCCGGCATCCAGGCCTTGCCGCGCGGGCAGCGCTACGCCGGCATGGCGATGGGTTTCACCACCTTCCAGACCTACCGCTACGTGATCCTGCCGATGGCGTTCCGGATCATCCTGCCGCCCCTCACCAGCGAGTCGATGAACCTGCTGAAGAACTCCTCGGTGGCGTTCGCGGTCTCCATCGCCGAACTCACCATGTTCGCCATGCAGGCGCAGGAGGAGACCTCGCGCGGCATCGAGATCTACCTGGCGGTCACCGCGCTCTATGCGCTCTCCGCCTTCGCGGTCAACCGCATCTTCGCCTTCATCGAGCGCAAGGTGCAGATCCCCGGCTTCATCGTGGCCGGCGGGACGGGGGGCCACTGACATGGGCAACCTCGACCTCACCTTCTTCAGCTGGGACCTGATCAGCAAGTACGTCCTGAACGGCCTGTACTTCAGCGTCCAGCTGACCCTGATCGCCACCATCGGCGGCATCATCTTCGGCACGGTGCTCGCGCTCATGCGCCTGTCCGGCAAGAAGTGGCTGGTGGCGCCCGCCGCCATCTACGTCAACGGCATGCGCTCCATTCCGCTGGTGATGGTGATCCTGTGGTTCTTCCTGCTGGTGCCCATCCTGATCGGGCGGCCGGTGGGTGCCGAGTACTCGGCCATCATCACCTTCATCGCCTTCGAAGCCGCCTACTTCAGCGAGATCATGCGCGCGGGCATCCAGTCGATCCCGCGCGGCCAGGTGTTCGCCGGGCAGGCGCTGGGCATGACCTACGGCCAGAACATGCGCCTGGTGGTGCTGCCGCAGGCGTTCCGCAACATGCTGCCGGTGCTGCTCACGCAGACCATCATCCTGTTCCAGGACACCTCGCTGGTCTACGCCATCGGCGCCTACGACCTGCTCAAGGGCTTCTCCACCGCCGGCAAGATCTACGGCCGGCCGGAAGAGGCCTACCTGATGGCCGCCGTCGTCTACTTCATCATCTGCTACGGCCTGTCCTACATGGTCAAGCGCCTGCAGGCCAAGATCGCCATCGTCCGCTGAATTCGGAGCCTCCCATGATCGACATCAAGAACGTTTCCAAGTGGTACGGCCCGGTGCAGGTGCTGACCGACTGCTCCGTCAGCATCAAGAAGGGCGACGTGGTCGTGGTCTGCGGCCCGTCGGGCTCGGGCAAGTCGACCCTGATCAAGACCGTCAACGGCCTGGAGCCGTTCCAGAAGGGCGAGATCTACGTCGACGGCATCGGCGTGCACGATCCCAAGACCGAGCTGCCCAAGCTGCGCAGCCGCGTCGGCATGGTGTTCCAGCACTTCGAGCTGTTCCCCCACCTCTCGGTGACCGAGAACCTCACCATCGCGCAGATCAAGGTGCTGGGCCGCAGCGCCGACGAGGCCCGCACGCGCGGCCTGAAGATGCTCGACCGCGTGGGCCTGATGGCGCACAAGGACAAGTTCCCAGGCCAGCTGTCCGGCGGCCAGCAGCAGCGCGTGGCGATCGCCCGGGCCCTTTCGATGGACCCGATCGTCATGCTGTTCGACGAGCCGACCTCCGCGCTCGACCCCGAGATGGTCGGCGAGGTGCTGGACGTGATGGTCACGCTGGCCAAGGAAGGCATGACCATGATGGTGGTCACGCACGAAATGGGCTTCGCCCGCAAGGTTGCCAGCCGCGTGATCTTCATCGACGTGGGCGGCCGCATCCTGGAAGACTGCTCCAAGGACGAGTTCTTCGGGCACCCCGAGAACCGCCAGCCGCGGACCAAGGACTTCCTGAACAAGATCCTGGCCCACTGACCATTCACAAGACAGACGCTGCGCGTCTGTCTTGTGGCTGCCGATCAGATGAGAAAGGCCGGGCCAAGCCCGGCCTTTCTCATGCGCGTCCGCCCTGCGCGCTGCTCCGGGCGGACCCAGCCCCTGCGGGGTTTGGGACAATGCCCCCATGAGCGATTCCATCACCATCACCCGTCCCGACGACTGGCACCTGCACGTGCGGGACGGCGAGCCGATGGCCACCGTCGTGCGTCACTCGGCGGCGCAGTTCGGCCGCGCGGTCATCATGCCCAACCTGCGCCCGCCGGTGACGACCGCGGCGCAGGCGGCGGCGTACCGCGAGCGCATCCTGGCGGCGTTGCCGCGGGGGGCGGCCTTCGAGCCGCTGATGACCCTGTACCTCACCGACAACCTGCCGCCCGACGAGATCCAGCGCGCGCGGGAGGCCGGCGTGGTGGCGCTCAAGCTCTACCCGGCCGGCGCCACCACCAACAGCGATGCCGGCGTGACCGACCTGCGCAAGGTGCAGCGCACGCTGGACGCGATGCAGCGCGAGGGCCTGCCGCTGCTGGTGCACGGCGAGGTCACCGATCCGTCGGTCGACCTGTTCGACCGCGAAGCCGTGTTCATCGAGCAGCATCTCATCCCGCTGCGCCGCGACTTCCCGGGGCTGAAGATCGTGATGGAGCACATCACGACGCGCGAGGCGGCGCAGTACGTCGCCGCGGCCGACCCGCTCACCGCCGCCACCATCACCGCGCACCACCTGCTGTACAACCGCAACGCCATCTTCCTGGGCGGCATCCGGCCCCACTACTACTGCCTGCCGGTGCTCAAGCGCGAGACGCACCGGCTGGCGCTGGTGGAGGCCGCCACCTCCGGCAGCCCGAAGTTCTTCCTGGGCACCGACAGCGCGCCGCATGCGGCGCACCTCAAGGAGCACGCCACCGGCTGCGCCGGCTGCTACACCGCGCACGCCGCGATGGAGCTGTACGCCGAAGCCTTCGACGCCGCCGGTGCGCTGGCGCGGCTGGAGGGCTTCGCCAGCTTCCACGGCGCCGACTTCTACGGCCTGCCGCGCAACGCCGGCACCCTCACGCTGCAGCGCACCGGCTGGACCGTGCCCGAGGCCTATGCCTTCGGCGAGGCGCAGCTCAAGCCGCTGCGCGCCGGTGAAACCCTGTCCTGGAAGGCCGTCGCATGACCACCAAGCCCCGTGTCGCCCTGCTGATCGACGCCGACAACTCGCCGGCGTCCAAGATCGGACTCATCCTGAACGAACTCTCCACGCAGGGCGAGACCAACGTCCGCCGCGCCTACGGCAACTGGAAGAAGAGCGAGCTCAAGGGCTGGGAGGAGCAGCTGCACGAGCACGCGATCCGGCCGATGCAGCAGTTCGACTACAGCAAGGGCAAGAACGCCAGCGACATGGCGATGGTGATCGACGCGCTGGACCTGCTCTACACCGACCGGCCCGACGCCTTCGGCATCGTCTCCTCCGACTCCGACTTCACGCCGCTGGTGATGCACCTTCGCGCCAAGGGTGCGGCGGTGTACGGATTCGGCGCGCGCAAGACACCGGAGCCCTTCGTGAATGCCTGCTCGCGCTTCCTGTTCCTGGATGACCTGCGCCCGGCCAGCGGCGGCGACGAGGGCGACGCGGGCGACAGCGATCGCGGCCCGCGCCTGCGCATGACGCCGGCCGAGCTGCGGCAGGACCGCAAGCTGGTGGCCCTGCTGCGCAACGCGGTGCAGTCGGCCGCCGACGACGACGGCTGGTCCTCCGTCAACGACGTGCGCCAGCAGATCGGCAACCAGGCCTCGTTCGACCAGCGCAACTACGGCTACTCCACGCTCACCAAGCTGCTGGCGGCCATCGACCTGTTCGAGTTCGCGGACGAAGGCACCTCGCGCGTGGCCGTGCGCGAGAAGCAGCCGCCCGCCAGCCGGCGCCGGTGACCGCCGCCGGCCTCGACTGGGCGCGGCCCTGGTTCGCGCCCTGGCGCGACCGCGGCGAGCCGGTTGCGGCCGCCCTGGCGGCGGGGCAGCCGCAGCACGCCGCCCTCAACGCCGCGGCTCCCGTCGTGCGCTTCGTCCCGCAGGACGACCTGCCGCCCCGCACCGCCTACGAGCGGTTCATCTTCGACACCGGCCGGTGCCCGGTGCGGCCCGGGCTGCACGACTTCTTCAACGGCCTGTGCTGGCTGGCGTTTCCCCAGGCCAAGCGCCAGCTCAACCGCCTGCAGGCCGAGGCGATCGCCGCCGGCGCCACCGGTGGCCGGCGCGGGCCGGTGCGCGACGCGATCACCGTCTTCGACGAGAACGGCGCCCTGCTGGACGCCCCGCCGGCACTCTGGGACGCCCTGCACGCGCGCCAGTGGCGGCGCCTGTTCGTGGAGCTGCGGCCGCTGTGGGCGCAGGCCCGGCTCCTGGTGTTCGGCCACGCCCTGCTGGAAAAGCTGGCAGCGCCCCGCAAGGACCTGACGGCGCACGTCTGGGCTGCGCCTGCACCACCGGGGTGCGCCTTCGCGGCCACCGACGCGTGGCTGGCCGCGCAGTGCACGCCGCAGCGGCTGGCGGCCAAGCCCTTCACCCCCTTGCCGGTGCTCGGGGTCCCGGGCTGGTGGGCGGACAACGAGAACTTTTCCTTCTACGACGACTCAGTGGTGTTCCGGCCGCGCAGGCCGTGAGGGCGCCGTCCGAAACGGTACCATCGCCGGGCTTGAATGCCGGCCGGACGACCTCATCTGCGCGGCAGGAATCCTGATCGACTTCCACAACCGGAGCCATCGCCACATGAAACGCATCGTCCTGTTCCTGGCCACCAACATCGCCATCGTGGTGGTGCTGGGCATCGTCGCCAGCCTGCTGGGCGTCAACCGCTACCTGACAGCCAACGGGCTGAACCTCGGGGCGCTGCTGGGCTTCGCCTTCATCATGGGCTTCGGCGGCGCGTTCATCTCGCTGCTGCTGTCCAAGCCGATCGCCAAGTGGAGCTCCGGCGTGCAGGTCATCGACGGCACGGGCAGCGCCGACGAGGCCTGGATCGTCGAGACGGTCCGCCGCTTCGCCGACAAGGCCGGCATCGGCATGCCCGAAGTCGGCATCTTCCAGGGCGAGCCCAATGCCTTCGCCACCGGCGCCTTCAAGAACAACGCTTTGGTGGCGGTGTCCACCGGCCTGCTGCAGGGCATGACCCGCGAGGAGGTCGAGGCGGTGATCGGCCACGAGGTCGCGCACATCGCCAACGGCGACATGGTCACCATGACCCTGATCCAGGGCGTCATGAACACGTTCGTGGTGTTCCTCTCCCGCGTGATCGGCTACTTCGTCGACAAGGTCGTGCTGCGCAACAACAGCGACGGCCCCGGCATCGGCTACTACGCCACGACGATCGTGCTGGACATCCTGCTGGGCTTCCTGGCGGCGATCATCGTGGCCTGGTTCTCGCGCCAGCGCGAATTCCGGGCCGACCGCGGCGCCGCCGACCTGATGGGCCGCCGCCAGCCGATGATCAACGCGCTGGCCCGCCTGGGCGGCATGGTGCCGGGCGACCTGCCCAAGGGCCTGCAGACCCACGGCATCACCTCGGGCGTGGGCAAGCTGTTCTCGACCCACCCGCCGATCGAGGAGCGCATCGCCGCGCTGCAGGCCGCGCAGGCCTGACGGGACCTGCACCGCCGAAAAGCCGCCTTCGGGCGGCTTTTTTGTTGGGCTCACGGCGCGGCGCCGGCGGCGTACGATGCCACCCGGTCGGGCACACTGATCCCGACGCGGAGCGCACCATGCCCAGCAAGAACACCATCTGCCTCTGGTTCGACGGCACGGCCCTGGAAGCCGCGCAGTTCTACGCGAAGACCTTCCCCGACAGCCGCGTCGGCGACGTGATGCGCGCCCCGGGCGACTTCCCGTCCGGCAAGGCGGGCGACGTGCTCACGGTCGAATTCACCGTGCTCGGCATTCCCTGCCTGGGCCTCAACGGCGGGCCCGCCTTCCCCCAGACCGAGGCCTTCTCCTTCCAGGTCGCCACCGACGACCAGGCCGAGACCGACCGGCTGTGGAACGCCATCGTGGGCAACGGCGGCCAGGAGAGCGCCTGCGGCTGGTGCAAGGACCGCTGGGGGTTGTCGTGGCAGATCACGCCACGCGCCCTGACCGACGCGATCTCCGACCCCGACCGGGCCGCCGCCAGGCGGGCCTTCGAGGCCATGATGCAGATGCGCAAGATCGACATCGCCACCATCGAGGCGGCGCGGCGGGGCTGAAGAAGCGGCGCGCTCAGGCCAGCAGCGCCTTGGCCTCGGCCGGGTCCAGGCCGTACATCTCGGCAAACGCCTCCACCGACTTTCCGCTGGCCTTGAACGCGCCCTGCAGCGCCTCGCGGCGCGCGTTCTTCTGCGCCACCATCGACAGCGCCTCCTCCAGCAGGCCCTGCACCTGGTCGTCGGGCGAGGTGAAGCGCTCGCGGTAGCCGTCGCGGTCGAGGCCGGAGGCGGCGATCGCCGCGGCCAGCTGCTGCACGGCACGGCCGCGGGCCTGCTCCGGTGCCTTGCCGCTGCGGCGCTTGTACAGCTCCAGGATGGCGTGGTGCACGTGCTCGGGCGCGACCGGCTCCACCGGCTGGCCGGACAGGTCGTGCCGCGGCAGGCCCGAGGCGACCGCCTCGATGTAGCGGGTGGAACGCGTGTGCAACCCCAGCGCGACCTTCAGTTCGGCCGCCGGCAGCCGGTCCGGGTGCGCGGCGACCAGGTCCTGGAACACGCCCAGCTTGAGCGGCAGGAAGCGGGCCCCGAAGAGCGCGGGGTACAGCTCGAACAACGTGTGCAGCAGCGGATGGATCGGCCGGGCGGCCGCCTTGCCGCCGGGCTTGCCGCCCGTCTTGCCTGCCGGACCCGCGCCTCGACGCTCGCCGCGCGAGCGCGGGGCGGCGGGCGGCGTGGCCGGTGTGTCGGTGGCGGACGTGACGTCGGACGGAGCGGAGGAGGAGGTGTCGTTCATGCGGGAAGAAGGGTTGCGGCGCGCGCGCCGACGATGCTGCGGGCCACCGCCTCGCCCACCTTGATGCCATCCACGCCCGCCGAGAGGATGCCGCCGGCATAGCCGGCGCCTTCCCCGGCGGGATAGAGGCCGCGGGTGTTCAGGCTCTGGAAGTCCTCGCCCCGCGTGATGCGCACGGGCGAGGAGGTGCGGGTCTCGACGCCGGTGAGCACCGCGTCGTGCCGGTCGAAGCCGGGAATCTTGCGCCCGAAGGCGGGCAGCGCCTCGCGCAACGCGTCGATGGCGTAGGGCGGCAGCGAGGGGTGCAGGTCGCCCAGCCGCACGCCCGGCTTGTACGAGGGCAGCACCTCGCCGAAGGCGGTGGAGGGCCGGCCGGCGACGAAGTCGCCGACCAGTTGCCCAGGCGCCTCGTAGTTGCCGCCACCCAGCACGAAGGCGCGCGACTCCAGCTCGCGCTGCAGCGCCACGCCGGCCAGCGGACCGCCGGGGTAGTCGGTCGCCGGGTCGATCGAGACCACCATGCCGGCATTGGCGTTGCGCTCGTTGCGCGAGTACTGGCTCATGCCGTTGGTGACCACGCGGCCAGGCTCGGAGGTGGCGGCCACCACGGTGCCGCCGGGGCACATGCAGAAGCTGTAGACGGCGCGGCCGTTGGACGCGTGGTGCACCAGCTTGTAGTCGGCTGCGCCCAGCAGCGGATGCCCCGCATGCCGCCCCCACCGGGCCCGGTCGATCATCCCCTGCGGGTGCTCGATGCGAAAGCCGATGGAGAAGGGCTTGGCCTCCAGGAACACGCCGCGCGCGTGCAGCGCCTCGAAGGTGTCGCGCGAGCTGTGCCCCAGCGCCAGCACCACGTGGTCGCAGCGCAGCTCGGAGCTCGCGCCGGTGTCCTGGTGCAGCACGGTGAGCCCCCGCACCTGGCCGTCCTCGATGTGGAAGTCCGTCACGCGCTGCTGGAAACGGATCTCGCCGCCCAGCGCGATGATCTCTTCGCGCATGTGCTCGACCACCTTCACCAGCTTGAAGGTGCCGATGTGCGGGTGCGCGGCGTACAGGATCTCCGCGGGCGCGCCGGCCTTGACGAATTCGCCCATCACCTTGCGCCCCAGGTGGCGCGGGTCCTTGATCTGGCTGTAGAGCTTGCCGTCCGAGAAGGTCCCGGCACCGCCCTCGCCGAACTGCACGTTGCTCTCAGATTGCAGCACGCGCTGGCGCCACAACCCCCAGGTGTCCTTGGTGCGCTGGCGCACCGTGCGCCCGCGCTCCAGCACGATCGGCGCCAGGCCCATCTGCGCCAGCACCAGCGCCGCGAAGATGCCGCACGGGCCGAAGCCGATCACCACCGGCCGGGGCTGGGGCGGTGCGGTGGCGGTCACGGGTGGGCGCCAGGCCATGTCCGGCGTCGGCCCCACGTGCGGACGCCCGGCGTGGCGGGCCAGCAGCGCCGGCTCGGCGGCGGGGTCGGACAGCGCCAGGTCGACGATGTAGACGGCCAGCAGGTCGGCCTTGCGCGCATCGAAGCTGCGCTTGTGAACCTCGAGCCGTGCGATGGCGTGTGCGTCGATGCCGAGCAGCCGGGCCGCCGCGTCGCGCAGCGGACCTTCGGGCTGCTCCGCCTGGTCCAGGGGGAGCTTGAGTTCGGAGAGTCGGATCACGGCTTGTGTCGATCAAGCAGGGCCGCCGATCATACGGGGCCGGCCGGCGGCGGGATAATGGCGGGGTGAAGCCGGCTGGACCGCCGCTGGTGCAAGTGCCGAAAGGCCGCACTGGAGGAACGTCCGGACTGCACAGGGCAGCGTAGGAGGCAACGCCTCCCCACCGCGAGGTGAGGATCAGAGCAACAGAGACGAGTCGGCGCGGGCAACCGCGCCGGGTGAAACGGGCAATCTCTACGCGCAGCAATACCAAGTAGGCCAGCGTCGACCTGTGTCCCGGGGAGCTGGCGGGTAGGTAGCACCGAGCCGGGGGGCGACTCCCGGCCCAGAGGAATGGCGGTCACATCCCGGGCGACCGGGGTGCACAGAATCCGGCGTATCGGCCGACTTCACACTTTCTTGCCGGGCGGCGCAGGGGCTTCAGCAGCCCGCGTCGCCGCGCCGCAGCCGTTGCGCGCGCTCCGGCGTGTCCGGGTGCGTGGCCAGCAGCGTCGCCCAGCCGGCCGACCGGGGGCTGGCGCCATCGGCCGGCGCCTGGGCGGTGGCGGGGTCGTCCTCCTCGCCCAGCGCGAGCAGCAGGTCGGCCATCGGCGCCGTCGGCACTTGCGCCCGCTGCAGCAGCCGCACCGCGAAGCAGTCGGCCTCGGCCTCGTGCCCGCGCCGGTAGGCCAGGCCGGTCAGCAGCGTGGCGCCGCTGGAGAACACCCAGGACACGTCGCCCAGCGCCAGTCCCATGCCGACGTTCAGCACGCCCTGCTCGACCACCATGCGGGTGGTGTGCCGGTGCAGCACGTGGCCGATCTCGTGCGCCAGCACGCCGGCGACCGCCTCGTCGGGAAGGCCGCGCCGCGCCGCCAGTTCGACCAGGCCGTCGGTGACCACGATGGTGCCGCCGGGCAGTGCGAATGCGTTGGCCCCCAGGCCCCGCCGGAACTCCAGCCGCAGCGCGGGCGCATAGCCCGGGTAGCGCCGCAGCGGCGCGTCGATGCCGGCGGCCAGTGCGTCGAAGCGCGCCCGCAGCGCCGCCTGCCGCACGGCCGGCAACCGGCTGGGGCGGAGCATGCCGCCGTCCAGGTCCTGCAGGGCGCCCGCGGACAGGCGCAGCTCCCAGGCCAGCGGCACGCGGGCCGACAGCTGCGCCGCCGTCCACGGCGTGGCGAAGCGCCAGAACGCCCAGGCGCCGGCCACCGCGACCAGCACCACGCCCAGGAACACCGGCCAGCGGGTCTGCATGCGCTCGGCCAGGCCCGCCCGCGCACCCGCCGCCGCCAGGGCGTCGTGCCAGGCGGCCGCGTCGCGCAGCTCCAGGCTGCCGTGCTCGCCCAGGTCCACCAGCACGCGCGCCGGCGGCCGGCGGCGGCTGAAGCGCTCCGGCCAGGTGACGTCCCCGGGCCCGCGCTGCAGCAGCAGCTCGCCGCCGCCCGCCGGCCGCAGGTGCAGCGACGGCCCGCCGCGACCCGGCACGAGGTGGACCTGCACCGGCCGGGGCCGGCTGCTGCGCCCGTCGAACCAGTCCGCCGGCAGTGCTGCGGCCGTGGCCACCTCAGCCCACCACGTCGAGGCCGACCGCGTCGGCGATGGCGTCCCCGAAGGCGCCTTGCGCGTCCACGCGCTGGCCGACCAGCTGGTCCAGCCCGCCCTTGACGTGCAGGGTCACCGATTCCAGCTTCATGCGGTACTCGCTCGTCACGGCGAACGGCCGCCAGAAGCCGAAGGTGACGGCGCTGAGCAGCATGTTGCGGATGCGCAGCCGCACGAACGCCCAGGGGCGCAGGTCGCAGCGGAAGCGCGCGGCCGCTCCCAGGCCCACCTGGTTCCACACCAGCGCGTGCAGGCGCGCCTCGGCCCAGGCGCGGGCCGGCCCGGCGGCCAGGAACACCGCCAGGAAGCTGCCGATGAAGAGCGTCACCAGCATGGCCACGGCGGCCTTGCCGCCTGCGCCTTCACCGGCCAGGAGCCAGGTCGAGCCGCCGGTGGCCAGCACCAGCGCGCCCAGCAGCACGGCGGCGATCGCGAGGAAGAGGCCGAAGGCCTGCACCGACACCCGGAACCAGTCCCGGAACTCGACCTTCCAGCGCCCCGGCAGCCCGCCGAAGTCGGTGCGCAGCACGCGCAGCCGCGCGAAGTTGTACGTGAGGCGGATGAGGCAGCCCACGGCCGCGATCGCCAGCACCAGGGCGGTGAGCAGCACCAGCCACGGCGCGGGGCGCGTGCCGCGCAGGCTGGCCGCCCACGCACCGCCGGCACCGGCCACGACGAACAGCGCCAGCAGCGGCCAGTTGGCGGCATACACCTGGCCCCAGCCGGCGTGGAAGCGGCCGCGGATGCCGCGCCAGCGCGTGTTGGCCATCCGGAACCTCTGGGCGCTGCCCCACAGCCAGGGACCGATGGCGACGAAGCCCAGGCCCAGCACCGCGGTGGCGATCGCCTGCCCGGTGTTGGAGGCCACGCTGTAGGCGACGTACAGCCCGGCGAAGAGGAGGAAGCCCACCACCATGCTGCGCAGCCGGCCGGTGAACTCGAAGGGATGGCCGGCGATCTCGGTGTGGCCGTAGAAGTACTTCAGCGTGCGCCGCCGCGCGAAGGGCGTGAACAGCCCGAGCGTCACCACCATGAGGGCCAGGTTGACCAGCCAGATGCCCAGGTACACCCCGCCGTCACCGGTGAAGCGCAAGGGAACGGTCTCGATCGGGCCTTGCGGCGCCGGTGCCGCCGCCGGCCGCACGGCCATGTCCATGGGTCCTCCTCCCGCGTGTGGCGGCCAGTGTAGCGGCCGCTCAGAAGCGCTCGTGCGCCTCGAGCCGCCGCCACTGGCCGGCGGTCAGGCCGGCCATGGGCACGCGCCCCAGCCGGATGCGGCGCAGCTGCGCCACGGTCAGGCCGGCATCGGCGCAACGCGCTGGCAGGGCGGCCACGTCCAGGCCCTTGAAGGCCAGGCGCAGGCGCCGCTCGCTCTGCCAGCTGGCCTTCAGGTCGGCTCCGAGCCGCTGCAGTGCGTCGGGCGCCGGGCTGCCGGTCACCTCGGCCAGCACCTCCTGCTCGATCCAGCCGGCGTCCTCGGTCAGCTTGCGCACGATGCGCGGGTCCTGGCTCAGGACGCAGAGGCCGGCGGCAGCCTCGGGCAGCGGGAAGAGGGGCACCAGCCGGCGCAGGTGGGCGCGCAGCAGCTGCATCGCGGCCACCGCCGCCTCGAGGGTGGCGCCGGCCGGCTTGTGCAGCAGGAAGGTCGCCGGCGCCAGCGCCTGCGGATCGGCCGTCGCCTGCACCAGCACCTGCTGACCGTCGTGCACCCGCGCTTGCGGCTGGTCGACGACCGCGCCGTCGACGGTGACGAGGCCGGCTTCGATCCGCTGCTCGGCCTCGCGGCGCGAGCAGCCCAGCTGGGCCGCGACGCGCTTGGACAGGCGGACCGGCTCAGCCACCGGCGGATGCGAGGCCCAGCGCCTCGATGCGCTGCACGTGCGCCAGCAGGGAGCGCTGCGCCAGCGGCCACATGCGCTGGGGCACGTCGTCGTACGCCAGCGGCACCCAGGCCTGGGGGCCCTCGCCGGGCCGCGCGCGCATCGCGGCGATCACCTTGGCCTCCCGCTGCAGCCGGTGCGCCTTGAGGCGTGCGATGGCCTCCGGCGCGAAGCCCAGCACGTGGCCGTGGGCCGGCAGGATGAAGCGGATCCGGTGCGCGGCGCAGGCGGCGCCCAGCCGGTCCAGCGAGTCGAGGTAGGCGGTCATGTCGCCGTCGGGCGGGTCCACCACCGTGGTGCTGCCGTTCAGGATGTGGTCGCCGGAGAACAGCAGGCCGTCTTCCAGCAGCACCAGGCACAGGTGGTTGCCCGCGTGCCCCGGCGTGTGCATGACCATCAAACTGTGCTCCAGCCCGCTCCCAGACAGGACGAGACGCTCCTGATCTTGTAGCACCCGGTCGGGCGTGAAGGCGCTGGCCGGCCGCGCCGTGGGCAGCGAGGGCAGCCCCAGCACCGGCGGTTGGCCGCCACACAGCGCCTGCAGCGGGCGGGCGCCGGGCGCGTGGTCGGGATGCGAATGGGTGCAGACGATGAGGCGCACGTCGCCCCCGGTGGCCCGGTGGATGCGCGCCAGGTGCTCCGCGTCGTCGGGCCCGGGATCGATCACCGCGTACCCGGTGCCGGCGTCGCCGACCAGGTAGGTGTTGGTGCCGGGACCGGTCATCACGCCGCCGTTGGCCGCGGTCAGCCGCTGCACGTTGCGCAGCAGCGGCACGGGCCGCTCGGACTGCCAGTCCAAGTGGTGGACGATCTGCCCGTCCGGCGACACCAGCTCGAGTTCGCCGTAGGGCATGTCGTGCTCCATGTAGCGCGCATCCTGCCCGGCCAGGTAGCCGGCGCGCGGGCAGCTGGTCCACAGCGGCTGCTCGCCGGCACAGGCGGCCAGCACCGCCTCCACGCTGGCGAAGGCCTGCAGGCGCTCCAGCGTGCGGATGGTGGGGAAGATCATGAAGAAGCTGCCGGCGCGGTGGCGCGCCAGGGCATCGGCTGGGCGCACCCAGACCGGTTCGAACTGCTCGGCCTCGTCGGCCACCGGCTCCTGGCCCCCGGGCATGCGGGCCACCAGGAACGGCACGTCGAAGCGCCGCGGCAGGTCGCGGTCGGTGATCCAGTGGGCCAGCACGAACACCTGGTCGGCCGCCAGCGTCAGCCCGCGGGCCTGGCATTGCGCCGCGAACGGCTGGCGGCGGTCCATCGCGTCGATGTCGGCCTGGCCGGCCAAGCGCCCGTCCGCGTGGCGCGCGAGGAGGACACCCAGTTCCTCGAAGCTCTCGCGGATGGCGGCGATGGCCTGGGTCAGGTGCAGGTCGCCCTGCGTCGGGCGGCGGGCCGCGAGGCCGTGCGCCTGCGCGTCTGCGGCATCGATGCCGCCGCCGGGGAACACGTAGGCGCCGGGCGCGAAGCTGGCGGTGGCCGAGCGGCGCGTCATCAGGAGTTCGGGACCCTGCGGCGTGTCCCGCAGCAGCAGCACGGTGGCCGCCGGGCGGGTGGCCACGGGTTCACGCTGCGGGTGCAGCAGTTGCGTGGGTCGGACCATGCCCGATGATGGCACGCGCCCCGCGCCGGCGCCGGCTCAGCCGGACGGACCGCCCGGGGGCGACCGTCCCGGTGGCCGCTCAGGCCGTCGCCGCGTCGCGGCGCAGGTGCACCGACGGGAAATCCACCGGCACCGCGAAGGCCACGTTCACGTAGTTGGTGAAGAGGTTTAGCGCCACGTGCGCCAGGATCTCCACCACCTCCCCGTCCGAAAAGTCGGCGTCGCGCACCGCCTGCACGTCGGCGGCGGACACCTGGCCGCGCCGGTCGACCAGCTGCAGCGCAAAGGCCAGGGCGGCGCGGGCGCGCGGGTCGGACGACTCGCCGGCCTGCGCGGCGCGCATCTCCTCGGCCGTCGCGCCGGCCTTGCGGCCCAGCGCGGTGTGCGCCGCCAGGCAGTAGTGGCAGGCGTTGCGGTCGGCCACGGCCACGGCGATCTGCTCGCCCAGCTTCGCGCCGAGCACGCCGCCTGCGAGGGCGCCGAAGCTGCCCCACATGCTGCGCAGGGCCGCGGGCGAGTTGGCGACGGCGCGGAACATGGCCGGGGTCGCGCCGAAGTCGCCGTGGACGGCGTCGAGCAGGGTGCGGGCGTCGCCGCTGGCGGCGTTGCGGTCGACGAGGGGAATGCGGTTCATGCGGGGCTCCTTGGGTGGTTGATTCCGCGCGGCGGGTGCGGCGCGGTGCAGGCAGTGTGCAGGGCCTTGCTGTACCATTTGGAGCATTGCGTCCATGAAATCATCCGAATCGTCCAGACCTGCGGCCCGACGCGCGTCGGGTCCACCCGCGCAGCCGGTGGACCGCCTGTCCTCGCTGCTGGAGCGGTTCCGGGTCCGCGCGCGGCTGTTCCACGCCGGCCCGCTGTGCGGCGTGACGCGCTTCGACGCCCAGCCGGGCCGGGCCTTCCTGCACGTGCTGCGGCAGGGCGAGATGGAGGTCACGCACCGCTTCGGCGGCCGCAGCCGGCGCGTGCAGGTGCGCGAGCCCTCGCTGCTGTTCTATCCGCGGCCCTGGGACCATGCGTTCCACAACCCGCCGCGCGAGGGCTGCGACTTCGTCTGCGCCACGCTCGATTTCGAGGGTGGCGTGCAGCATCCGCTGGCGCGCGCGCTGCCCGAGGTGTCGATCGTCCCCCTGCGCGAGGTGCCGGGGCTGGAGCACACGCTGGCCCTCCTGTTCGGCGAGACCGAGCGCCTGCGCTGCGGGCAGCGGCTGCTGGCCGACCGCATGTTCGAGGTGCTGCTGCTGCAACTGCTGCGCTGGATGCTGGACCACCCCGACCGGGCCCGGCTGCCACCCGGCCTCCTCACCGGCCTGGCGGACGCCCGCCTGGCCCGCGCGCTGGTGGCGGTGCACGAGCGGCCCGGGCAGCCGTGGAGCCTGGCGTCCATGGCGCAACAGGCGGGCATGTCGCGCAGCGCCTTCGCCGACGCCTTCCGCGCGGCCGTGGGCGACACGCCGGCGGCCTACCTGCTGCGCTGGCGCCTGGCGCTGGCGCAGGCGGCCCTGCGGCAGGGCGCGCCGGTCAAGCAGGTGGCCGAGGAGGCCGGCTACGGCACGCCCGCCTCGTTCACCCGCGCCTTCGCGCTGGCCGAGGGCCTGCCGCCGCGCGAATGGCTGCAGCGGGAGCGGGCCCGGGCGGCTGCGCAGGGATAATCGCCAGCCATGCGCATCCGCTTCACCAAGATGCAAGGCGCCGGCAACGATTTCGTCGTGCTGGACGAAACGCGTGCGCCGCTGGACCTCACCCCGGCGCAGTACCGCTGGCTGGCCGACCGGCACTTCGGTGTGGGGGCCGACCAGATCCTGTCGGTGCGTCCGTCCACCGGCCCCGGCATCGATTTCGCCTACGCCATCCACAACGCCGACGGCGGCGAGGTGGAGCACTGCGGCAACGGCGCGCGCTGCTTCGTGCGCTTCGTGCGGGAGCGCGGCCTCACCGACAAGCGCAGCGTGCGCGTGCAGACGGTCAACCAGGTGCTCGAGCTGCACATGCGCGAGGACGGCTGCGTCACCGTGGACATGGGGGCGCCGGTGTTCGCGCTGGAGCGCGTGCCGTTCGACGCCTCGGGGCTGCGGCCGCAGGCCGTGGGTTCATGGGAGAAATGGCCGCTGCCCCCCGCCCCAGCTGGTTTGAGTGCTACGGTTTTTGTAGCGGTTCTCTCGATGGGCAACCCGCACGCGGTGCAGGAAGTCGAGGACGTCGACACCGCGCCGGTCACCACCGTCGGCCCGCTGGTGGAGGCGCATGCGCGCTTCCCGCAGCACGTGAACGCCGGCTTCATGCAGGTGGTCGACCGCGGCCGCATCCGCCTGCGGGTGTGGGAGCGCGGCTCGGGCGAGACGCTGGCGTGCGGCACCGGCGCCTGCGCCGCGGTCGTGGCGGGCATCCGCCTCGGCCGGCTCGACCCCGAGGTGCGGGTGGAGACCCGCGGCGGCGAGCTGACCATCGCCTGGGACGGCGGCACGTCGCCCGTGCGCATGACCGGCCCGGCCGTCACCGTGTTCGAAGGCGAGATCGAGATCCCAACATGAACCCCACCAGCATCCCCCCCATCACCGAAGACGACATCGCCAACTACCTGGTGAACTCGCCCGATTTCTTCGAGCGCCACGCCCAACTGCTGGCCGGCGTGCAGCTGACCAGCCCGCACGGCAACCGGGCGGTGAGCCTGCAGGAGCGGCAGGCCGAGATGCTGCGCGAGAAGATCAAGGCCCTGGAGCACCGCATCATGGAGATGGTGCGCCATGGCAACGAGAACGTGGTGATCGCCGACCGGCTGCACCGCTGGGCGCGCAACCTGATGCTGGTGCGCTCCGGCGACGCGCTGCCCGCCACCATCACCTCGGAGATCATGGCGCAGTTCATGGTGCCGCAGGCGGCGATCAAGGTCTGGGACGTCGCGCCCCAGCACGCCGACCAGGCGTTCGCCACGGGCGTGAGCGAGGACGCCAAGACCTTCGCCTCGTCCCTCACCCAGCCGTACTGCGGCGTCAACTCGGGCTTCGAGGCGGTGAACTGGCTGGAAGACACGGCCATGGCGATGTCGGTGGCGCTGCTGCCGCTGCGGCCCGGTGCGGTGCAGAGCACCAGCAAGGCCTTCGGCATGCTGGTGCTGGCCTCGCCCGACCCGCAGCGCTTCTCGGCCGGCATGGGCACCGACTTCCTGGAGCGCATCGCCGAGCTGGCGTCGGCCGCGCTGTCCCGCCTGCGCGACGCCTGAGCGGTTCGGCCCGGAGCAAGCGCATGGCCGACCCCGACGACGCCCTGGTCGAGCAGTACCTGGAGCACGTCCGCGTCGAGAAGCGGCTGGCGGCGCGCACCGTCGAACTCTACGCACTGGACCTCGCGCGCCTGCGCGGCCACGCGCAGGCCGCCGGCATCGGCCTGGCGCAGGTGCAGACCGCGCACGTGCGCCGCTGGGTGGCGCAGATGCACGGAGCCGGGCGCAGCGGCCGCGGCATCGCGCTCATCCTCTCGGGCTGGCGCGGCTTCTACCGCTGGCTGGGCCTGCGCGCTTTGGTGGCCAGCAATCCGGTGCAGGACGTGCGGGCGCCGCGCGCGCCGCGGCCGCTGCCCAAGGCGCTGGGGGTGGACGACGCGATGCAGCTGGCCGACCACCAGGACACCGCCGCCGACCCGGTGCTGGAGGCGCGCGACGCCGCGCTGGTGGAACTGCTGTACGGCTGCGGACTGCGCGTGGGCGAAGTCGTCGGCCTCGACGTGGCGGCCAGCGGCAGTGCGCGCGGCTGGATCGACCTGGCCGGCGGCGAGGCCCACGTGCTGGGCAAGGGCAGCAAGCGGCGCAGCGTGCCGGTGGGGCGCCAGGCGGCGCAGGCGCTGCAGCGCTGGCTGGACCTGCGCGGCACCCTGGCCGGGGACGACCCGGCCCTCTTCGTCGGCCGCGGCGGGCGCCGGCTGACCGCGCAGTCCATCTGGCTGCGGCTCAAGCAGCGCAGCCTGCGCGCGGGCCTGGCGACGCCGGTCCATCCGCACATGCTGCGCCACACCTTCGCCAGCCACGTGCTGCAGTCCAGCGGCGACCTGCGGGCGGTGCAGGAGCTGCTGGGCCACGCCAACATCGCCACCACGCAGGTCTACACCCGGCTGGACTTCCAGCACCTGGCCAAGGCCTATGACGCCGCGCACCCACGCGCCCACCGCAAGCGCGGCTGATCGCGGGCCGCTGCCGCGGCCTTGCGGCGTGTGGAACTGAACTATCTGATCGTGAACACGGCGCGCTTGCTGCCGGCCGGCACGGCGGCCAGCACCGCGTCCAGCTTCTCGAGCACCGCGCCCGCAGCGCCGCCGCTGGGCACCAGGGTCTGCGCCACCCGCACCTGCGCCACCAGCTCCACCGGCTTGCCCTTGAACGGCATCAGGCAGCGCGCCACCACGCGCGGGCCGACGGCGGCGGCCTCTTCCGGGGTCAGCGGCCCTTCCACGAGCATGCCGAAGCGCTGCGCCGACAGCCGCGCCACGCTGTCGATGTCGCGCGCCGCGGACAGCAGGCGCTCGGCCACCCGCAGCGGCATCTCCTCGGCGGAACGCCGGTCGAAGTCGCGCCGGACCTGCTCGACGTTCACCAGGTCGACCAGCAGCACCACGCTCTGGTGCCGCAGCCGCTGGCTGCGCGCGATCAGGCGCACCAGGCGGTCGGAGAACACCTCGCCGTTGATTAGGCCGGTGGCGGGATCGTTGCGGTCCAGCCGGTGGATGCGCCGGTGGTTCTCCCGCCGGTCCTGGCTGCGCGCGGCCAGCACCGTCAGCAGCAGCGGCAGGTGCAGGCCGATGCCGATCTGCAGGGCGTGCTGGGACCAGAAGTTGATCGGCAGCAGGCCCCAGGTGCGCGCCAGCGGGAACACCGCGCCCAGCAACACGGGGGACTGCCCCGCCAGCAGCCACAGGGCGTGGCGGTCACCGCGCCATGCCGCCCAGCACACCGCGCCGATGCCGAGCACGATCGCCAGGGAGACGCCCGGCACCATGATCCGCGCGCGCCAGCCGGGATCGACCAGGAGCACGGCCAGGAAGCCCGCGACGCAGGCGACCGACGCGGCCGTCAGCAGCGCGTGCAGCCGCCGCGAGCGTTGCCGCAGGGAGACCACCGCGGAGAAGAAGCACAGCAGGCTGCCGGCGGCGAGCAGCGGCAGCGCGAGCGAGGCGACGTTGTTCCAGCGGCCGGACTGCGGCCACAGGTGCAGGCCCGCGATGCCGCTGAATGCCGCCTGCGACAGCGCGACCAGCAGCACCGTGGCGGCGCACCAGCCGAAGGCCGCGTCGCGCAGCGTCACCGCCGCCACGGCGGCGAGCACGACCGAGAGGCAGGCCAGGCCGAAGTACAGGCCGTGGAAGAGAGCGTCGCGCTGCTCGCGGCGCAACAGTTGCCGCTCGCTGGTGAACAGGAGGGGGGCGCCGAAGGCATGCGCGTTCTCCACCCGGACCAGGAACTGCTGCACGGCGCCGGGCTGCAGCGGCAGCGGCAACAGGGCATGGCGGTGCGGCAGCGGCCACTGCGCCACCGGGACGGCGTCGCCGGCGGCCGCGGGCGTCCACTGGCCGGTGCGGTCGGCGGCATACAGGGTGACGCGGTCCACGCCCGGATAGGGAACCTCCAGGAACCAGCGCTGGCTGTCGTCCGGCTCGGACACGCTGAAGCGGAACCAGAGCGCCTGGCCGCTGCGCAGCGGGTGCACGGCACCCGCCCGCACCGGCACCCAGGGGATGTTGCGGTCCGCCGCCACGTTGTCCACGAGGACCTCGCCGCTGGTGTCGAGCCAGGCGCCGCCACGGGCGTCCAGCGCCGCCGCGCCCACCACCGGGTCGAGCGTGACCGGCGCGCCCGCCAGGGCGGGTGCGCCCAGCAGGCAGGCCAGCACGCACAGGCAGGCGCGCAGGGTGCGGGCCGTGGCCGCGCATGTCCGTTTCAACTCCAGCCTCCACCGCATCGTCGGGCCGCATTGTGCGCCGCCCGACAATCACGCTCCATGAAATCCATCCGCCTCAAGCCCGGCAAGGAGCGTTCGTTGCTCCGGCGCCATCCCTGGGTGTTCGATTCCGCGGTGGCGCGCGGGGGCGGGGACCCCGGCGAGACGGTCCGCATCGAATCGCACGAGGGTGCGTTCCTGGCCTGGGCGGCCTTCAGCCCGGCTTCGCGCATCCGGGCGCGCTGCTGGAGCTTCGAGGAATCGCGGCGGATCGACCCCGCCTTCTTCGAGGCGGCGGTTGCGGCAGCCGTGCAGGCCCGCTCCCGCTTCGACATCCCCAGCGACGGCTTGCGCCTGGTGCACGGCGAGTCCGACGGGCTGCCGGGGCTGATCGTCGACCGCTACGGCGACACGCTGGTGGCGCAGTTCCTGTCCGCCGGCGCCCAGCGCTGGAAGGCGGTGCTGGCCGACGCGCTGCTGAAGGCGACCGGCCTGGCGCGGCTCTACGAACGCTCCGACACGAATTCGCGCGCGCTGGAAGGCCTGCCGCCCGAGGCGGGGTGGCTGCGCGGCAGCGGCGGCACCGAACTGACCATCCGCGAGCACGGCTGGCAGTTGACCCTCGACGTGGCCACCGGGCACAAGACCGGCTTCTACCTGGACCAGCGGGACAGCCGCGGCCTGTTCGCCGCGCACGTCCGGCGGCTGGGCATCGGCAGCGTGCTCAACTGCTACTGCTACACCGGTGGCTTCACCGTCGCGGCGCTGGCCGGCGGGGCACGGCATGTGACCTCGATCGACTCGTCCGCGCCGGCCCTGGAGCGGGCCGGCGCGCACGTGGCGCTGAACGGGTTCGACGCGGGGCGTGCGGAGTTCGTGGATGCCGACGTCAACGCCAGCTTGCGCGCCTTCGGTCAGGCCGGCCGGCGCTTCGACGCCATCGTGCTCGACCCGCCCAAGCTGGCTCCCACGGCCGCGCACGCAGAGCGGGCAGCGCGGGCCTACAAGGACATCAATCGGCTGGCCTTCAAGCTGCTGGAGCCGGGCGGGGTGCTGTTCACCTACTCCTGCTCGGGCGGCATCGGCGCCGACCTGTTCCACAAGATCGTGGCGTCCGCGGCCATCGATGCCGGGGTCGACGGCTACGTCACGGCCCGGCTGGCAGGGGCTCCCGACCACCCCATGACGCTGGTGTTCCCGGAAGGCGAGTACCTGAAGGGCCTGGCCATCGTCCGCAGATGAGTTGCGTGCCGGCCGCACGGCCGGCCCGATGCCGCTAAACTCCCGCCTCCTTCGACCCAGCCACTGCCATGAGCCTCATCCCTGCCACCATCCTCACGGGCTTCCTCGGCTCGGGGAAGACGACGCTGCTCAAGCGCGTGCTCAGCGAGGCCCACGGCCAGAAGATCGCCGTGATCGAGAACGAGTTCGGCGAGGAGAACATCGACGGCGACATCCTGGTCACCGAGACCAAGGAGCAGATCGTGCAGATGAGCAACGGCTGCATCTGCTGCACCATCCGCGAGGACCTGCGCGAGACCCTGCAGCTGCTGGCCGCCAAGAAGCGCAAGGGCCTGCTGGACTTCGACCGGGTGGTGATCGAGACCACCGGCCTGGCCGACCCGGGCCCGGTGGCGCAGACCTTCTTCATGGACGACGAGATCGCCGAGACCTACCTGCTCGACTCGATCCTGACCCTGGTGGACGCCAAGCACGCCGCGCAACAGTTGAACGATCGTCAGGAAGCGCGGCGCCAGGTGGGCTTTGCCGACCAGATCTTCATCAGCAAGACCGACCTGGTGGCCAAGGACGAGACCGACGCGCTGGTGCACCGGCTCAAGCACATGAACCCCCGGGCGCCGCACAAGGCGGTGCACTTCGGCGAGGTGGCGATCTCCGAGGTGTTCGACCTGCGCGGCTTCAACCTGAACGCCAAGCTGGACATCGACCCCGACTTCCTGAAGGAGGACGGGCATGCGCACGACCACGGGCACGACCACCACGACCATGACCATGGCGAGCACTGCGACCATCCGTCGCACGCGCACGAGAGCCACGGCCACCACCACCACGTGGACGACGACGTCAAGAGCTTCGTCTTCAAGTCCGGCCGTCCGTTCGACCCCGCCCGTCTCGAGGACTTCCTGGGCGCGGTGGTGAACATCTACGGCCCGCGCATGCTGCGCTACAAGGGCGTGCTGAACATGCAGGGCACCGACCGGAAGGTGATCTTCCAGGGCGTGCACCAGCTCATGGGAAGCGACCTGGGGCCGGCCTGGGCCGAGGGCGAGACGCGCAACAGCAAGATGGTGTTCATCGGCATCGACCTGCCCAAGGACATCTTCCTGCAGGGGCTGGAGCAATGCCTGGCGTGAACGCGGGCGCCGCACCGCACCCGCGCGCATCCGGCCCCGGCCGCCACGGCGAGGGCCGTTGGGCGCCCGGGCCGGGGCCCGACCGAGTGCGGCAAAACCCCAACAGGCCGGTCGGCGAGCCCGACAATCAGGGTATAACTCGCTCCGATGAAGGCCACCCCACACAAAAGACGCTTGCCGGGAGTCCTCCCCGAGCCGGCGCTGCGAGGAGACAGGACGTGAAGCCCCAACCGAAGGCCCCGGCCAAAGCAACCAAGGCGGCCCCCAAGGCAGCCAAGGGCAAGGCACCGGCAAAGGCCAAGCCGGCACCGAAGCCGGCAGCCAAGCCGGCAGCCAAGAAGGTGGCGGCCCACAAGACACCCGTGAAGGCAGCCAAGCCCGCGGCCAAGGCACCGGCCAAGAAGGCGGTCCCCGCCAAGAAAGCGCCAGCCAAGGCCGCCCCGGCCCAGGCACCGGCCAAGAAAGCGGCTGCGGCACCTGCCGCCGCCAACAAGAAACCGACGACCACCGCCAATGCCCCGCCCGCTTCCGCGAAGCAGGCCGGCAAGGCGAGTGCCAAAGCAACCCCCGTAGCCACCCCGGCACCGCCGCGCATCATGCCGCCGCGGCCGAGCCCGGCGGACGTCCAGGCCGCGCCCGTGCGCGCCGTGCGACCGTCGGCGCGCCTGGCGCAGATCACCGTGCCCTCGATGGCGCAGTCGGTCGCGTCCACGGCGGCCAAGGCCAGCTACGCCCAGACCACTTCCTCACCCGTGCTCACTCCCCCGCCCCTCGTCAACGTCAAGAAAGACCCGAAGCTCGCCAACAACTGGAAGTCGAAGCCGGCGGAGGAGCTGAGCGATGCCGAAGTCCTCGCCATGCCCGACGGCGAGTACATGAACGACAAGCAGATGGCGTTCTTCCGGCGCAAGCTGGTGCAGCTGAAGCAGGACATCCTGAACAACGCCGGCGAGACCACCGAGCACCTGCGCGAGGACACGGTCATCGTGCCGGACCCGGCGGACCGCGCGACCATCGAGGAAGAGCACGCCCTGGAACTGCGCACCCGCGACCGCGAGCGCAAGCTGCTCAAGAAGATCGAGCAGTCGATCGCCCGCATCGATGCCGGCGACTACGGCTACTGCGACGAGACCGGCGAGCCCATCGGCGTCGGGCGGCTGCTGGCACGGCCGACCGCCACGCTGTCGCTCGAGGCGCAGCAGCGGCGCGAGCTCAAGCAGAAGATGTTCGGCGACTGACACCGCCGCCCCCCTCTTCTTTCGGCAGCAGTTCCGACCCGCACCCACCATGTCGAAGGACGAAGGAGAAGGCCTCTTTTCGAAAGTGGTGAAGTTCGTCCGGAATCCCGGATCGAGCTGGTCCGAGGGCGACCAGGACAGCGGCGAGAGCTCGTACTCCAAGCAGATGCTCAAGGAGATGATCGAGCGCAAGCGCCGCAACGACTTCGTGCGCAAGCGCGAGTTCGACATGCTGCGCAAGATGCGCCGCAGCGAGGTCATGGCGGGGCAGGACCCGGCGGCGCGGCCCTCGTTCTTCCAGAGCTCGATGCCGTCCAAGCCGGACGACCGCGCGAGCACGCTCAAGAAGATCGACGAGATCGAGGCGCAGATGTCCATGCAGTGGTGGAAGACCAAGCATGGCAACGACTCGGCGCTGCGCACCGGCAGCAGCGCAAGCTTCCCCAGTTCGGCGCACGTGCCCCCGGACGCCCTGCGCAACGCCGGAGCGCCCGCTGCGACGCCGCTGTCGCCGCAGGGGCTGGCCGGCGCAGCGCCGGTCCAGTACGCCCGCACCGAGCCGCAGCCACTGTCGCCGGCGGCGCCGCCGCCACCCGAGCTGCCGGAGCTCGATGGTTCCCTCGACTTCACCGCCCACGCGCCGACGGCACCCATGCCGCTGGGCGGACTGGCGGCTGCACGGGCGATGCAGGCCACGGCGCCGACGCCGCTCGGCGCGCGTCCGTCGGCCGCGGCCGCGGAGGCGGCCGGGCCCCCGAGCGGCGGTTTCTCGGCGTCCAAGGTGTTCGCGATCGACGTGGACGAGTTCGCGCACGATCCCGAGCTGGAAGAGGCCGCCATCCGCTTTGCCAACGGCGACGACGCCGGTGCCGAGGCCGGCCTCATGGAGGTGCTCGGCCCCGGCGGCGCGCGCATCGACCACGACGAGACCTGGCTGACGCTGTTCGACCTGTACCGGGCCACCGGCCAGCAGGACCGGTTCGAGAGCGCGGCCATCGAGTTCGCCGGGCGCTTCGGCCGGTCGGCGCCGCAGTGGATCTCGCTGCCCGAAGCGGTCGGCCGCATGACCACACCCGCCGGCGCCACGGCGGTGGCCCCGGCGAGCAACGCACTGGCCGACTGGACCTGTCCTTCCACGGTGGGTACGCAGACCCTGGCCGCGCTCAACGCCGCGCTGGCACGTTCCGCCCAGCCCTGGCGCCTGTCCTGGGCCAAGCTGACGACCATCGAGGAGGCCGCCGCCGAAGGACTGATGCGGCTGTTCGCCCAGTGGGCCGGCCAGCAGGTGCAGCTGCGGTTCATCGCCTCCGATGTGCTGGAGCGCGTGCTGCGCGACGCCACGCCCTCGGGCGACAAGGGCACCAGCCCCGTGTGGTGGAAGCTGCGCATGGAGGTGCTGCGCGTCATGCACCGGCCCGACGAGTTCGAGCTGGTGGCGCTGGACTACTGCGTGACCTACGAGGTCTCGCCGCCGTCGTGGGACAGCGCGCGGTGCGACTACAAGCCCTTGCAGGCCGACGGCAGCTATGTCGCGGGACACACGATCGTGGGGGAGGCCTTCCGCGACTCGATGGCGTCCAACCTCACGGGCGGCTACGGCGACACGCAGGCTGCCGGGCTGAGCTCCCAGATGGCGCAGGTGGCGTCGGTGGAGCTGGCCGGCCAGATCATGGCCGACGCGAACGAGGCCATCGAGCTCCTGGACGGCCGGCTGGCGGGCGCCGACGTGATGGTGATCTCCTGCGCCCGGCTCATCCGCATCGACTTCACCGCCGCCGGCTCGCTGCTCAACTGGGTGAGCGCGCGGCAGGGCGAGGGCCGGCAGGTCCAGTTCGTCGAAGTGCACCGCCTCGTGGCCGCCTTCTTCAACGTCATCGGCATCAGCGAGCATGCCCGCGTGATCGCGCGGCGCGACTGACCCGGCGGGCCGCGGAAACGAGCGGTCACCCTTTCCGGTTCTTGCAAAGGCATCGGCTGGCCCCATCTGGCGCCGATGGAACAATTTCACGGAACGACCATCGTCAGCGTGCGGCGCCAGGCGCCAGACGGCCGCTGGCAGGTCGCCATCGGGGGCGACGGCCAGGTCACGCTGGGCAACATCGTGGTCAAGGGCTCGGCCCGGAAGGTCCGCAAGCTCTACCAGGACCGGGTGCTGGCCGGGTTTGCCGGGGCGACGGCAGACGCTTTCACGCTGTTCGAGCGCTTCGAGGCCAAGCTGGAAAAACACCAGGGCCACCTGGTGCGATCGGCCATCGAACTCACCAAGGACTGGCGCACCGACCGCGTGCTGCGCCGGCTGGAGGCGATGCTGGCGGTGGCCGACCGCGACGCCTCACTGATCATCACCGGCAATGGCGACGTGCTGGAGCCCGAGCGCGGCGTGATCGCGATCGGCTCCGGCGGCGCCTATGCACAGGCCGCGGCCCGCGCCCTGCTCGAACACACGGAACTGCCGGCGCGCGACATCGTGAAGAAGTCGCTCGAGATCGCCGGCGAGCTCTGCATCTACACCAACATGCACCACACCATCGAGGCGCTCGAATGAGCGCGATGACCCCGCAGGAGATCGTCAGCGAACTGGACCGGCACATCGTCGGGCAGGCCCAGGCCAAGCGCGCGGTGGCCATCGCCTTGCGCAACCGCTGGCGCCGCCAGCAGGTGGATGAGAAGTTGCGCCACGAGATCACGCCGAAGAACATCCTCATGATCGGGCCGACGGGCGTGGGCAAGACGGAGATCGCACGCCGGCTCGCGCGGCTGGCGGACGCGCCCTTCCTGAAGGTGGAGGCCACCAAGTTCACCGAGGTGGGCTACGTTGGCAAGGACGTCGACTCCATCATCCGCGACCTGGCGGAGATTGCCGTCAAGCAGACCCGGGTGGCCGAGATGCGCAAGGTGCGCACCCGCGCCGAGGACGCCGCCGAGGACCGCATCCTGGACGTCCTCGTGCCCGGCGTGGCGCCGGACAGCGCGGCACGGCAGTCCTTCCGCAAGAAGCTGCGCGAGGGTCAGCTGGACGACAAGGAGATCGAGATCGATCTGGCGGAGTCGCGCCAGCAGCTGGAGATCATGGGCCCGGCCGGCATGGAGGAGATGACCGAGCAGCTGCGCGGCATGTTCAGCCAGTTCGGCGGCCAGCGGCGCAAGAACCGCAAGCTGCGCATCGCGGACGCCATGAAGCAACTGGTGGACGAGGAGGCCGCCAAGCTGGTGAACGAGGACGAGATCAAGGCGCAGGCGATCCAGAGCGCCGAGCAGAACGGCATCGTCTTCATCGACGAGATCGACAAGGTGGCGTCACGCAGCGAGCACCAGGGCGCGGACGTCTCGCGCCAGGGCGTGCAGCGGGACCTGCTGCCGCTGGTGGAGGGCACCACCGTGTCGACCAAGTACGGGCCGATCCGCACCGACCACATCCTCTTCATCGCGAGCGGTGCCTTCCACCTGTCGCGGCCGAGCGACCTCATCCCGGAGCTGCAGGGCCGCCTGCCGATCCGCGTGGAACTGCAGTCGCTCTCGGTGCAGGACTTCGAGGCCATCCTCACGTCCACGCATGCGTCGCTGGTCAAGCAGTACCAGGCGCTGCTCGGCACCGAAGGGGTTCAGCTGGAGTTCACGCCGGAGGGCATCACCCGCCTGGCACACATCGCCTACGAGGTCAACGAGCGCACCGAGAACATCGGTGCGCGGCGCCTGTCCACGGTGATGGAACGGTTGCTCGATGAGGTGAGCTTCGAGGCCACTCGGCTGGGCGGCCAGACGGTCCGCATCGACGCGCCCTACGTGGATGCGCGGCTGGCGGAGTTGAGCAGGAACGAGGACCTGTCCCGCTACATCCTCTGAGTCCGATGCCGTGCTGGAGGGCAAGGAGAGGAACGCGGGGCCGGCATGTGCGGTCGGCTCCCGCGGCGCGGTCGGCCTAGCGCCAGCACTCCGCCACGGAGAGTTCCGTGCCGAGCCGGTCGCGCGCACCGGTGTGCGACAGCGTCAGCGCGCCGCACGGGTCGGGTCCGACGGGCGTTGCGGTCAGCAGGTAGCTTCCCGGCGCGAGGTTCGACACGGTGATGGTGTGGTGTGGCTGCGAGCCTCCTGCAGGCGCTGTTGCCAGCCGTGGAGGCAGCACGGCACCGGCATACGTGCTTTGCGTGGCGTAGAAGCGCTCCATGAACTGGGCGGCTTCCAGCAACACGGCCCGGGCGTCCGCCCGCTTGCCCCGCTGGATCTGCGCGACGTAGGAGGGGTAGGCGATCGCGGCGAGCAGCGCGAGGATTGCCACCACGATCATGGCTTCGATCAGCGTGAAACCTCGGGCGGGATCCGGTGTGCGGTCCTTCATGGCAGTCCTCAGCGCAGGGGCGGGTTGATGAGGCGGCGCCAGGTGCGGTCCCGGATGCCGGTGACCGAGCCGCCCGGAAGGCACAGGTCCGTCTTGTCGACGGTGTTGAGCGAGACGAAGCGCTGGCAGGGGGTGGCCTGACCCAGTCGAGCCGGCGGGCGGGTGCCGGACACGAGGGTCTTGGCGCCGTCGGCGCGGGTGGCGAAGCCGGCGGTCGGAACGTCCTGCGCGTCGATCACGCCGTCGCCGCTGGTGTCCATCACGTTGTCGGTGGAAGCCAGGCCGGTCTCGATGGGCAGGATGAAGTCCACCGCGCGGCCGAAGGACTCGTCGCAAGCCACGAGGTTCTGGGCCGGCGAGACCGTGCTCACGTAGGCGAAGCGGGAGGTCGGTGCCTGGGGCGGATAGACCACGCGCAGGCCGGCGTATCCGGCGATGGTGAGGTCGATGGCCCAGCCGCGCTGCGCGTTCCAGTTGACTGCGGTGCCATTCAGCGTGAAGAACGTCTGCCCGGACGCGGCGCCGGTGCCTTGCAGGGGCACGATCGTGCGGCTGGCCAGGTTGGCGCGTGTCAATGGCAGGGCAATGGACTCGGGCGGGTTGTCGCGCACACCGTAGATGGTCTGCACGCCCGTGGTGTCCGCGTCGGCGTCGGTGACCAGCCGCCCGGTGCCGAACACGAGGACCCGGCCCCCGCCGCTGTGCGCGAAGATGGCCGGCGGCTGCAGGATGGGTTGGGCCGTTCCGCCGGCATCCCTGGCCTGGAACAGCGGCGCGCCGCCATTGGCCACTGCGAATTCGCTGCCCGGGTTGCCGGTGACATCGAATCTCCAGAAGTTGCCTTGCAGGTCGCCCGCGTACAGGGCTTCGATGTAGCCCTGCGGCCCGCGCACCACCGCCACGCCGCCCAGGCCGTTGTTCCCCACGGCCGGCGCGACGGCGACCTTCTGCAGTGCTCCCGTGGTCAGGTTCTTCACGAACAGGTAGGCCCGCTGCGCGGTGCTGCCATAGCCATTGCCGAAGACGGCGACCCAGTGGCCATTGGGGAGCGGACCGGTGGCGATGGGAAACAGCACGTGGCCCAGGTCGGAGTCGTCGGCGCTGCTCATTTCCCACCGTACGCTGGCAGCTCCAAGGGCGTTCGGGTCGGTCACGTCCAGTGCGAAGACGGCCCGCGCGCCGGCGCCGGTGGAGCCCAGGAGGTAGTTGCGCCACTGCGGCGCCCCGCCGCCCGGAGGCTCCACGTGGACGTCGGCCTCGCGCAGGGGCCCGTCGACGAAGTAGGTGTGGAAGTTGCTGAGGCTACCGTAGGTCGGGCTGGCGAAGGTCGACAGCGAGGGGTACACGGCCCGCGGGACGTAGGCGAAGACCTCCGTGCCATCCGCGGTCGGCGTGACCCCGTTGGTGTCGCGGAACCCGTGCAGCATGCCGCCGTTGCCTCCCACGTAGAGCACGCCGTCCCGGCTGGTCTTGGTGCCGCTCCAGAAGCCGGTGTAGGTCCCGCCGATGGTGGGCAGCAGCGCGTTTTCGGCCGTGAACGAGCGCTTTGCGAATACCGGGGTGGTGTTGACGAAGTCGGCCAGCACCCGCCGCCGCTGGCGCCAGGTGGTGCCTTCCGCCGACCGGTCGCCGCGGATGAAGTCGATCAGGCTCTGCTGTGTGGCAGCCGGACCCAGTGCCGCGCGGCTCGCCGCGCTGATCGTGGCGAAGGTGAAGCTCACGCCTTGCGGCACGCTCGGGTCCCACGTGACGATGCGGCGGGCGTTCCACGGCCCCAGCTTGGCTTCGGCGGACCAGAGCGGCGTGGAGCCCGCGTTGCCCGCGGCGTCGAGGCCGAAGGCCTCCACGTCGCCGGTCCAGCTGCCGCTGCGGTAGCGGGGGACGTACTTGCGGTTGTTCTCCTGGAGAGACGCGACGGCGGTGGCGACACCGGACTCCTTCAGTTCGCGCTCGTTGGTCTTCTCCAGTGCCGACCGCATCGAGTTCGCCAGCTCGGCCGGGGTGCGCGCGCTGAAGTAGGCGCCCCGGCTGTTCAGCGCTGCGTGCCACAGATCGTCGATCCGGTCGTTGCCCCAGACCTTGGTGCCGGCCGCCAGCGGCGCGAGGTCGGTCGCGGGGTCCAGCTGGCCGCTGACCCCAAGGCCCACGGTGAAGTTCACCATGTGCTGCCAGAACGCGGGGTTCTCGACGCTGGCGGGCACCTTGTTCTCGAGGTCCGGCCGCAGGTCGCGCTTCCAGAAGTGCATGGCGACGTCCGCCAGGGTTCCGAGCCCGTCGCCCTCCTGGTTGAAGCGGTCGTCGCGGTAGGGCGCCGCGGGCTGGTACTGGTAGTTCTGCCCGCTGGTGCCCACGTGCAGGGGGCCGGCGGTGTTGTCGCTGTTGCCGACGTCGGTGGGCATCGGGAAGGGTGCGCTCAGGTTGTTCCAGTAGCCGTCGGTGACCAGGATGTTGTAGCTGCGCCGGCAGGTCTTGTGGGCGTGCGCGCCGGCACCAGCGAGGGACGGGTCGTCACTCCACGGACCCCGGTGGTCGGTGCGGCTGAAGTACTGTCCGACGCCATAGAGCGCCTGGCGCAGTGGCGTGAAGCCATCGACGTTGCGGTTGCGCAGGAAGTTGAAGAACTGGAACCGGTTGACGGCGGTGTAGTCGCGCACGCCGCGCTCGACCACGGCCGAAGGCTGCCCGTCCACATCGGAGGCGGCCTTGTCCAGGACACCCCAGCCCAGGCGCATGTTGTCGCCCTGCGCGACGAAGGCCTCGGGCACGGCGGTCTGCACCAGCAGCAGCCGCGAGCGGTAGAACACGAACCAGTTGGTGAAGTTCTGGCGCTCTTCGGCCTGCGAGCAGGAGCCCGGAACCGCCACGCAATCCGTGCGCCCCGCAGGTTTTGGAAAGCCGGCTGCCGGTGGATTGTTGATGTCGAACGCGTCGTAGTTGGCTGCGACGTTGGGGTCGAGCGGCTGCCCCGATCCGTCCCGCTTCAGGCGGTAGTACAGGCCGGGCGCGAAGCTGCGCGTGCCGGCGGAACAGGTGATGCCGTGCGCCGGCTCCACCGCGGGCACGATGCTGTCGCACCAGGCGCGCGTGTTCACGGGCGCGCCAAGGGTGACAGGGGCTGTCGCGGCCGTCAGGTTGGCCGTTGCGGCCGTGGTCCAGCCGTAGGGGTCGAACGGGGCGGCGGCCGGACTCGGGGCCGCCATCCGCGCGCCGCCGGCCTCGTACCAGGGCAGGTAGGTCACGGCAGGGTTGTAGTACAGCGTGTTCACGTCGGCTGAGCGCATCTGCCGCTGCAGCACGTGCCCGGCATCGGCCGGGTCGGCGGGGATCACGCCGCGGAAGTTCTGGACGTAGATGCGCGGGTCCGCCGGGTGCATCACCACGCCACCGTAGTCGTTGGAGAACGTGACCGTGTACGCGCCCACCCGGAAGCTGCCGGAGGGCATGTACTGGTTGATCATCGACCCCGAGGTGTCGAGGGTGAGCACGACGTTGGGCTTGACGGTTCCGCCATCGCGGGCGATGAGGGGCCGCTGAGAGGGCGGCGTTTGAGCGAGCGCGGAGGCCGTCAGCAAGGCCGTGGCCACTGCCAGCAGCGCCTGCGCGCCGCAGGCTCGGGTCAATCCGGACAGGAAGGTCATGAACGGGTCCTCAATAGATGGTCGATTGCAACCAGACCACTGCACCGGCGCTGGTGGTTCCGTCGGCACGCGCCGCATAGCCGGGGCTGAAGCCGCGGGCGGTGACCACGTAGACGGTGCCGCCGGGCAGGGTCATCCGGTCCACGAAGCACTGCGGCGGTCGGGAAGGCGCGAGGGTGCTGTCCGCGCTGGCGAGTTCGGTGATCGCCACCGACGTCACGATGGGCGGGTCGGCCACCCACGTCGCTGGCAGCTCGCCGATCAGCGCGTCCCTCGGGACCGCGCCGGGCAGTTGCTCGTCCTGCAGCGTCGGCACGCGCGCGCTGGACTCCAGCATCAGCTGGTCTTCGCAGTAGCGCAGTGCCATCTCGGCGTATTCCTGCGCGAGGTTCTCCATCCGGATGTTCGTGACGGCTTTTTCGCCCGTGATGGCGCCTCGCATCGACGCCGCGGCGGTCAGCGCTGCGACGACCAGCATGATCAGGGTGAGAACCAGGGAGATGCCGCGTTGACGCGTGCGGACTGTCCGGTGGGGTGTCATGGTCAGAAGGCCGCCCGGTTGCGCAGGGTGACGTCGGAATGGAACGCCCGGTACAGGCGTCGGTCCGTGGGCGATTGCGCGACCCCCGCACAGTCAAGATAGGAGTAGCCAGGCACCTCGTCGGCGGACAGCACGGGCTCCGCACTGCGCATCAGCACGCAGATGCGTACGCTGACGACCTTGTCCCAATCGGCCGCGGTCATGGCAGCGGTGGGGATCATCCGCACGGGCTGACGCTGTGCCGGGTCGGTCGCCGACCACGCAGGCGCCACACCGAACCAGAAGCGCAGGTCATGAACGTTGTCCACCAGCGGCTGCGGCGCGTTGACGCCGGATGCAGTGCTGACCGGGCTGCCGCACCGCAACTCGCCTGACAGGCTGACGTGGTACCGGTTGCTGGTGAAATGCAAGATGGGCGCAAGTCCCGGGCCACCGATCACTTCCGTCGGCGGATGTGCCAGCGAACGTGCCACGCAATCGGTGGGATAGCCCTCCGGGGCCCCAGGCGCCGGCGCCGTGTGAACGGAAGTCCTCTTTGTGGCCTGATAGTTGATCTCGATCGACTCGGCTCTCGGTACGGGATCGCACGTGGCGGACCAGAGGGGTGCGTTGACGGCGGCGAACGCACCTGGGCAAGCGAACACGGGTCGAAAGTTGCCTCCTGGACGCGTGAACGTGGCTGCGCTGCCCGCACCCGCGGCGATGACATCTCCGACTTCCGTGTATCCAGCCATCTGCAAGTCGCGTCGCAGGATGGCGAGTGCCACCTGGGCGTCCTCGGTCATTTGGCTGACCTGCGCCCGGTGCGTTCCGCTCGTTCCGGTGCCGAGGTAGTTGACGAGCACTGCACCGACCACGATGAGGCCGATCAGCATCGAGACCAGGACCTCCAGCAAGGACAGTCCGCGCTGGCCACGGAGCGTGTGGCGGGGCATGCTCACAGGCGCACCCGCAGATGAAGGCACCGGACGTCCGGCAGATCGGTCACGGTCAGCGTCAGCGGGCATTCGCGTGCGCCACCCGTGCGGACGATTTCAGCACCCGACGGCAGGCTCGGATCCAGCCAAGCCACCCAAAGGTCGGCCGCTCCCGGCGACAGTGTGTCGGGCACCAACGTCACCGAACCTGCGGGAAGCAACTCCCTTGCCATGGCGCGCCACTGCCAGAGGTCTGCTGCCGCGAGTTCCTGCGGGCTGCAGTTGTCCAGAGCGGTACTGCACATCGGGGGAGCGCTACCGAGCGCCCCCTGATCGGCGAAGGAGGCTGTGTACTGGTAATTGACGAGGTTGTTGAGGTTGGCGCCATTGGCGCGCATGCGTTCGGCCATGCCCGTCGCCAGTTGCGAGGCGGTGGCGCGGTACTGACTGAGCTTTGCGTACTTGAGCGACGCTGCGCTGATGCCTGCCATGCCGAGCAGTCCGATGGACGCGATCACGATGGAGACCAGCACCTCGATCATCGAAGCGCCGCGCTGGCGCGAACGGCGTTGCAGTTTCATGGCGCCCCCACGTCATTGACCTTCATCCGACCATTCCGGGAGATCACGACCGTGCGCGCGCCGCCGGGAACCGTCGCGTCGGCTGTGACAAGCAAGGTGTCGTTGCCGGTGAACGAGATGCCGTTGGGCCGAAACACAACCCAAGGAACCGTGTTCTGGTAGTTGATGTCCCCGGGTGTTCGGATCGACTCGATGCCCGGAAGGGCTTGGCGAATCCGGAACACTTCGTCCGCCCCGTTGACTTGCCGGTTGGCGTCGTTGTCCACGAACAAGATCCAGCCGTCGTGCCAACTGCCGAATGTCGCTGGCGCCGCGCAGGTGGCACCGTCGACACTTCGGCAGATGGTCACGTTGTTGGTCCGGCGCAAAGCCTCGTTGCGGGCCAAGCGATAGTCGGCTGCGAGCTCGCTGATCGCTGCGTTCACCGCGCGGCGTGCCATAAAGCCTTTCAGTCCTGGCACGGCGATGCCCATGAGCACCGCTGCGACGAGGATCGCAACCATGGCTTCGATCAGGGTGAAGCCGCGGCAGCCTGCAGTCAGTTGCCTCTGGCCCGCGGGGCGGGGGCTTGGATGACGGATGGCCATGCGGTGTTGACCTGGATGAAATGACAGGCAGTCAGGCTACCGATGGGCTGTCATGACCTGAAGTCCCATACGGCAGATGCCAAACGACAGCGCTTCGCCGACGAACGGTCGATGCCCGGCGGCCGCCGCACAGCCACGGATGACGTGCCCCTGCGCTACATCCCCACACACTCCTGCACAGCTTCAAGTTCCACATGCAGAGGCTCCGCTAAGTACTTCTTTCAGAACGCTTTTGCGACCGTGAGGGCTTGCAGAGAGTGCGCTAAGTCATTGATTTCATTGCGAAATCCACGCGAGCGAGTACTTGCACAGCAGAGTTTTCCTGCTACAGTGGAAAAAAGTGCAATTAAGTGGTGAAAAGTGCCTTCGCGCTTTCCACGTTGCCTTCACTCCGCAGGCGGGCCACAACGGTGTTCCAGGGCGCTTCGTCCATCAGTCTCGATGCCAAGGGTCGGCTTTCCGTGCCGACCCGGCACCGCGACGTGCTGGCCGCGACGGCGAACAACCAACTCACCATCACGCGCCACCCGCACGGCTGCCTCATGGTGTTTCCGCGACCGGAGTGGGAGAAATTTCGCGACCGTATCGCGGCGTTACCGATGTCTGCCCAGTGGTGGAAGAGAATCTTCATGGGCAACGCGATGGACGTCGAACTCGACGGCACCGGCCGCGTGCTCGTCTCGCCGGAGCTGCGCGCAGCCGCCGGCATCGAACGCGACACCATGCTGCTGGGCATGGGCAATCACTTCGAGCTGTGGGACCGTGCCACGTACGAGGCCAAGGAGGCCGAGGCGATGAGCGGGGACATGCCCGACGTCTTCAAGGACTTCTCTTTCTGAGCGCGGCGGTGGACACGGCATGGCATCACACCACCGTCCTGTTGAACGAAGCGATCGATGCGCTCATCACCAGGCCGGATGGAACCTACGTCGACGCGACCTTCGGGCGCGGCGGCCACGCGCGCCTGCTGCTCTCGCGGCTGGGACCGCACGGCCGCCTGGTGGCCTACGACAAGGACCCCGAGGCGGTGCAGGAAGCGGCGCGGATCCAGGATCCGCGCTTTTCCATCCGCCATGCCGGCTTCCGCTCGCTCGGCGAACTGGAGCCCGCCAGCGTGCGCGGCGTGTTGATGGACCTGGGCGTGAGCTCGCCCCAGATCGACAACCCGGCGCGCGGCTTTTCCTTTCGTTCCGACGGTCCGCTCGACATGCGCATGGACACCACGCGCGGCGAGAGCGTTGCCGATTGGCTTGCAACGGCCGAGCAGGGCCAGATCGCGGAGGTGATTCGTGACTACGGCGAAGAACGGTTTGCTGTTCAGATTGCAAAGGCGGTTGTGGCTCGCCGACAGGAACGGGGCCCTCTTGCAACCACCGCCGAGCTGGCCCAGCTCGTGGCTGGCACGGTCAAAACCCGCGAGCCGGGCCAGGACCCTGCAACGCGCACATTTCAGGCTCTTCGGATTTTCATCAACGCCGAGCTTGAAGAGCTGCAGGCCGCGCTAGGGGCGTGCTTGGACATCCTGGAACCCGGAGCACGGCTGGTGGTGATCAGCTTCCATTCGCTGGAAGACCGCATCGTCAAGCAGTTCATCGCGCAGCATTCGCGCGAGGTGTTCGACCGCCGGGCGCCGTTCGCACCACCCAAGCCGATGAAGCTGCGCGCGCTGGACCGCATCAAGCCGTCGGCCGCCGAGGTGGCCGCCAATCCGCGGTCGCGCAGCGCCATCCTGCGCGTGGCCGAGAGGACCGCCGCGTGAGCACCACCGGACCGCTCCAGTTTGCGAAGGTGCCCTCGGGGGGCAGCGCAGCGGCCTTGGCCGCAAGGGTGGGGACGCCATGACGCGCCTGTCGCTCGTCCTGCTGCTGGCCGTGCTGCTCAGCGCCATGCACCTGGTGCAGGTGCAGTACGAGTCGCGCCGCCTGTACGCCGAGATCGAGCGGGCGCAGGGTGAGGCGCGCCGGCTGGAAGTCGAGCACGAGCGCCTGCAGCTCGAGCGCCGTGCCCAGGCAACGCCGCTGCGCGTCGAACGCCTGGCCAAGGAGCAGCTGCAGATGCGCGCCGCCACGCCGGCCATCACCCAATACGTGTCGGTCGGAACGGTGCACGGGAGCGGTGCCGCGCCCGTTCTGCCGGCAGGCGCACGCGGGGCCGACGTGCCCGGCCCCGGGAGCGTGCAGTGACCCGCAGCGTGCTCTACACCTCCAGCCCGTTGCTGGCGAGCAAGACGCCCGTGTGGCGCAGCAAGTTGATCGTGGCCGGCCTGGCCCTCGGCTTTGCCGTGCTGGCCGGCCGCGCCGCGTGGGTGCAGGTGATCGGAAACGACTTCTTCCAGCGCCAAGGCGAGGTGCGGTTCGCCAGGACGCTGGAGCTGCCCGCCAACCGTGGCCGCATCCTCGACCGCAACGGGCTGCTGCTGGCCACCAGCGTGCCGTCGCCCAGCATCTGGGCCATCCCCGAAGACGTGGAGCGGGACAAGGGGAAGCTGCAGCAGCTGGCCCGGCTGCTGGAGATGACGCCCGCCGAGCTCGAGCGCAAGCTGGAGGACGAGGACAAGACCTTCGTCTGGCTCAAGCGCCAGGTGGACGAGCCCGTGGCGCAGCAGATCGCCGCCTTGGGACTCAAGGGGATCTACCAGCGCAAGGAGTACAAGCGCCAGTACCCGGAAGGTGAATCCGCAGCCCACGTGGTCGGCTTCACGAACGTCGAGGACCAGGGCCAGGAGGGCATGGAGCTCGCGTACAACAAGGACTTGCGCGGGCGCCCCGGCTCCCGCCGCGTGATCAAGGACCGCCTGGGGCGCATCGTCGAGGACGTCGGCGAGCAGGTGCCGCCGGTGGCCGGCCGCGACCTGCACCTGTCCATCGACAGCAAGGTGCAGTTCTTCGCTTACCAGAAGCTGCGCGACGCGGTCGCCCAGCACAAGGCCAAGGCGGGCAGCGTGGTGGTGCTCGATGCCAACACCGGTGAAGTGCTGGCCCTGGCCAACTACCCCAGCTACAACCCCAACCGGCGCCTGAACCTCAGTGGCGAGCAGTTGCGCAACCGCGCCATCACCGACACCTTCGAGCCCGGCTCGACCATGAAGCCGATCACGGCGGCCGGGGCGATGGAGCTCGGCCTCGTCAAGCACAACACCGTCATCGACACCACGCCGGGCCGCTACAGCATCGGCGGCTTCACCATCAACGACACGCACAACTACGGCGTGCTCGACGTGGACGGCGTGATCCAGAAGTCCAGCAACGTGGGTGCGCTGAAGATCGCCCAGAAGATGAGCCCGCAGGAGATGTGGGAGGTCTTCGCCGCGCTGGGCTACGGCCAGAAGCCGCAGATCGACTTTCCCGGGGCGGTCTCCGGCAAGCTGCGTCCCTGGAAGACCTGGAAGCCGGTGGAGCAGGCCACGATGTCGTACGGCTACGGCCTGTCCGCTTCCCTGTTCCAGATGGCGCGCTCGTACACCGCCTTCGCCAACGACGGCCGCATCATCTCGGCCACCATGCTCAAGAGTGGCGAGCCGCCGGTCGGCGTGCCGGTGTTCTCGCCCGAGAACGCGGCGCGCGTGCGGCACATGCTGGCGCTGGCCGCCGGTCCCGGCGGCACGGGCCAGAAGGCGCAGACCGTGGGCTATTCGGTGGGCGGCAAGTCCGGCACCGCGCGCAAGCAGGTCGGCAAGGGCTATGCGTCGGGCAAGTACCGCGCCTGGTTCACCGGCATGGCGCCCATCGAGAAGCCGCGGATCATCGTGGCGGTGATGATCGACGAGCCCAGCGCCGGCCAGTACTACGGCGGCACGGTGGCCGGCCCGGTGTTCAGCGAAGTGGTGCAGCAGACGCTGCGCCTCATGAACGTGCAGCCCGACATGACCGTCAAGCCGCAGATCGTGGTGAACGCGGCCGAGGAGTCGTTCTGATGCTGCAGTTGCGCACGCCCCAGGACGCCGCCCGCTGGTTGCGCGGCCGCGTGCGCGGCGCGCTGCATGCCGACAGCCGCCGCGTGGTCGCCGGCGACGGCTTCATCGCATGGCCGGGCGCGGCCACCGACGGCCGGCGCCACGTGCCTGCGGCACTGGCCCAGGGCGCAGGGGCCTGCCTGGTCGAAGCCGAGGGCGCCGAGGCCTTCGGTTTCCGCGACGAGAACATCGCCGTCTACCCGCAGCTGAAGTCGGCGACCGGCCCGATCGCGGCGGAGTACTTCGGCCACCCCAGCCGGCAACTGCAGGTGGTGGCCGTCACCGGCACCAACGGCAAGACGTCCACCAGCTGGTGGCTGGCGCTGGCGCTATCGAAAGTGGAGCGTCCGGCCCGGATCCCATGCGGGCTGGTGGGCACTTTGGGCATCGGACGGCCGCCGCGTGTCACCTCCACCGGCCTGACCACGCCCGATCCGGTGCTGCTGCAGGCGCAGTTCCGCCGCTTCGCCGACGAGGGCCTTGCCGCCTGCGCCATCGAGGCGTCCTCCATCGGCATCGCCGAGCGGCGGCTGGACGGCACCCACATCCCGGTGGCGGTCTTCACCAACTTCACCCGGGACCACCTGGACTACCACGGCTCCATGGAGGCGTACTGGGAGGCCAAGGCCGAGCTGTTCCGCTGGCCGGGGCTGCGCGCGGCGGTCGTGAACATCGACGACGCCCGTGGCGCCGCGCTGCACGCGCAGCTGGCGGCAAGCGGCACGCTGGACCTCTGGCCCCTCTCGTGCCAACAGCCGGCCCGGCTGCAGGCCGTCGACATCGGCTACGGCGCGCAGGGCCTGCGCTTCACGGTGGTGGAAGGTGCCGAGCGGCACGTGCTGGAGACCGCGCTGATCGGCCAGTACAACGTGGCCAACCTGCTGGGCGTGCTCGGCGCGATGCGCGCGCTCGGCGTGCCGCTCGCCGCCGCGGTGCAGGCCTGCGGCGGCCTGCTGCCGGTGCCCGGCCGCATGGAGTGCCAGCAGCTGCCCGGCAAGCCGCTGGTGGCGGTCGACTACGCGCACACGCCCGACGCGCTCGACAAGGCGCTGCTGGCGCTGCGGCCGCTGGCCACGCAGCGCGGCGGCCGCCTGTGGTGCGTCTTCGGCTGCGGCGGCGACCGCGACGCCACCAAGCGTCCGCTCATGGCCGCCGTGGCCGAGAAGAATGCCGACCGCGTGGTGGTCACCAGCGACAACCCGCGCAGCGAGCGCCCGGAGGCCATCATCAGCCAGATCCTGCTCGGCCTGACCCACCGGGAGAGCGTGGAGGTGCAGGCCGACCGTGCGGCGGCGATCGCCGGCACGGTCGCCGCCGCCGACGCGGCCGACGTGATCCTGCTGGCCGGCAAGGGCCACGAAGACCACCAGGAGGTGGCCGGCGTCAAGCACCCGTTCGACGACCGGGCCCATGCCCGCGCGGCACTGGAGGCGCGCGCATGACCGCAATGTTCGACCTGGCGCAGGCCGCGGCCTGGACCGGCGGCCGTGTCGTCGGCGATGCCACCGTCCAGGTGCAGCGCGTGCATTCGGACACCCGCACGCTGCAGCCGGGCGACCTGTTCGTGGCGATCCGGGGCGAGCGCTTCGACGCCAACGACTTCCTGGACGACGCTCGCACGCGCGGTGCGGTGGCTGCCGTGGCGCAGCCCGGCCGCCTGCCCGCCGGCATGCCGGGCATTGAGGTGGACGACAGCAAGGCGGCGCTCGGCCGGCTGGCCCACGCCTGGCGCCGCCGGTTCCGGCTGCCGCTGGTCGCGGTGACCGGCAGCAACGGCAAGACCACGGTCACCCAGATGGTCGCCGCGATCCTGAAGGCCTGGCAGCCCCAGCACCACCTGGCGACGCAGGGCAACTTCAACAACGACATCGGCCTGCCGCTCATGCTGCTGCGGCTGCGCGCCGAGCACCGCATCGCGGTGCTGGAGCTGGGCATGAACCACCCGGGCGAGATCGCCGTGCTGGCCGACATCGCCGCGCCCACGGTCGCCCTGGTCAACAACGCGCAGCGCGAGCACCAGGAGTTCATGGCCACCGTGGAAGCCGTGGCGCGCGAGAACGGCGCGGTGTTCGCCGCGCTGGAGCGCAACGGCACGGCGGTCTTCCCCGCCGGCGACGACTACACGGCCCTCTGGACGCAGCTGGCGGACGGGCGCCCCATCCTCACGTTCGGCGACGCCTCCAGCGGCGCCGACATCCTTCTGGCCGGGTCTGAATGGCTCCAGGACCGGTGGGCGGTACGGGCTTCCACGCCCGCCGGCCCGCTGGACTTCCGACTCCATATCGCCGGCCGCCACAACGTCCTGAACGCGCTCGCCGCGGCGGCCTGCGCCCTCGCGGCCGGGGTGCCGCTGGCCGCGATCGCCCAGGGACTGGAAGCCTTCGAGCCGGTGAAGGGCCGGTCGCGGGCCCTGTCGCTCCACTGGGCCGGCCGGCCGTTCACCCTGGTGGACGACACCTACAACGCCAACCCGGACTCGGTGCGGGCCGCCGTCGACGTGCTGGCCGCATTGCCGGGCCCGCGCCTGCTGGTGCTGGGCGACATGGGCGAGGTCGGCGACCAGGGACCGCAGTTCCACGCCGAGGTCGGCGGCTACGCGCGCAGCCGCCACATCGAGCGGCTGTACACGCTGGGCGAGCAGTCGCGGGCCATGGGCGGCACGCACTTCGACGGCATCGAGGCGCTGAACGCCGCGGTGCTGGCGCAGCTGCCCACCGCCGGCAGCGTGCTGGTCAAAGGCTCGCGGTTCATGAAGATGGAGCGGGTGGTCGAGGCCATCGTGCAGGCACAACAACAACGAAAGGACGGCGATGCTGCTTAGCCTGGCCGTGTGGTTGCAGGGACTGGGCCCCGAGTTCGGGTTCCTGCGCGTCTTCCAGTACCTGACCTTCCGGGCCGTGATGGCGGCGCTGACGGCGCTGCTGATCGGCCTGGCCGCGGGCCCGTGGGTGATCCGCCGCCTGACCGAGCTGAAGATCGGGCAGCCGGTGCGTGGCTACGGCATCGAGGCCCACCTGTCCAAGAGCGGCACGCCGACCATGGGCGGCGTGCTGGTGCTGCTGGCCATCGCGCTGGCCACGCTGCTGTGGTTCGACTTGTCCAACCGGTTCGTCTGGATCGTGCTGGTGGTCACGCTGGGCTTCGGCATGATCGGCTGGGCCGACGACTGGCGCAAGGTGGTCAACAAGGACCCCGAGGGCATGCGCTCGCGCGAGAAGTACTTCTGGCAGTCGGTGATCGGCCTCATCGCCGCGCTGTATCTCGTGTTCAGCATCTCCGAGAGCAACAACATCCGCGTGGTGGAGTTGTTCTTCGAGTGGGTGCGCTCCGGCTTCGACGTCAACCTGCCGCCCAAGGCCGGCCTGCTGGTGCCCTTCTTCAAGGAGGTGAGCTACCCGCTGGGCGTGTTCGGGTTCGTGTTCCTGACCTACGTGGTGATCGTGGGCTCGAGCAACGCGGTCAACCTCACCGATGGCCTGGACGGGCTGGCGATCATGCCGGTGGTGATGGTCGGCTCGGCGCTGGGCGTGTTCGCTTACGTGACCGGCAGCGCGGTCTACTCCAAGTACCTGTTCTTCCCGTACATCCCGGGATCGGGCGAGCTGCTGATCTTCTGCTCGGCCATGGCCGGTGCCGGGCTGGCGTTCCTCTGGTTCAACACCCACCCGGCGCAGGTGTTCATGGGCGACGTGGGCGCCCTGGCGCTGGGCGGGGCGCTGGGCACCATCGCGGTGATCGTGCGCCAGGAGATCGTGCTGGCCATCATGGGCGGCATCTTCGTGGTGGAGGCGCTGTCGGTGATGGCGCAGGTGATGTACTTCAAGTACACGCGCAAGCGCTACGGCGAAGGCCGGCGCATCCTGAAGATGGCGCCGCTGCACCACCACTTCGAGAAGAGCGGCTGGCGCGAGACCCAGGTGGTGGTCCGGTTCTGGATCATCACCATGCTGCTGTGCCTGATCGGCCTGTCCACCCTGAAATTGCGGTGAACCGGATGCAGATTCCCTCCCTCGCCGACCAAGCCGTGCTGGTGCTCGGGCTGGGCGAGTCCGGCCTGGCCATGGCGCGCTGGTGCGCTGGTGCGGGGGCGCGCGTGACCGTGGCCGACACGCGCGCCGAGCCGCCGCGCCTGGCGGCGCTGCGCGAGCAGCTGCCGCAGGTGCGCTTCGTCGGCGGCGATTTCGCGCCTGCACTGCTCGAGGGGATGCAGGCCGTGTTCCGCAGCCCTGGCCTCTCGCCGGCACAGGTTGCTCCTCTTTTCATAGCAGGTCGCCCGGACGGGATGCGGGCTGGCGGCGAATTGGACCTCTTCCGCGAGGCGCTGGAGCTGCTGCGCTCGGAACGCGGCTACGCGCCGGCCGTGCTGGCCGTCACCGGCACCAACGGCAAGACGACCGTCACCGCGCTCACCGGCCAGCTGGTGGAGCGCAGCGGCCGCACGGTGGCCGTCGCCGGCAACATCGGCCCCAGCCTGCTGGACACCCTGCAGGCGCACCTCGCCGCGGACACGCTGCCGCAGGCCTGGGTGCTGGAGCTCTCCAGCTTCCAGCTCGAGGGCGTGGAGGGCTTCGAGCCCACCGCCGCCGCGGTGCTGAACCTGACCCAGGACCACCTGGACTGGCACGGCGGCATGGACGCCTACGCCGCCGCCAAGGCGCGCATCTTCGGTGCCACCACGCGCATGGTCCTGAACCGCGAAGACGCCGCCGTCATGGCCATGCTGCCGGCGCCGGTGCGGCACAAGGGCGGCCGCATCGAGGAGCGCGACCACGTCACCTTCGCCACCGACCTGCCGCAGCGCCCAGGCGACTTCGGCATCGAAGTCGTCAACGGCATGGCCTGGCTGGTGCGCGCGATGGAAGCCGACGAGACGCAGAAGCGCAAGCGCGGCAGCACCGACGCGCCCGAGGTCCACCTGCAACGGCTGATGCCGGCCGACGCCCTGCGCATCCGTGGCCGGCACAACGCCGCCAACGCACTGGCCGCGCTGGCGCTGGCCACCGCCACCGGCGCGCCGCTCGGCCCCATGCTCTACGGCCTGCGCGACTACCGGGGCGAGCCGCACCGGGTCGAGCCGGTCGGCCTGGTGCAGGAGGTGGAGTACTTTGACGACAGCAAGGGCACCAACGTCGGCGCCACGGTGGCCGCGCTCACCGGCCTGGGCGCCGAGCGCCGGCTCGTCGTCATCCTCGGCGGCGACGGCAAGGGCCAGGACTTCGCTCCGCTGGCGGCGCCGGTCGCCCGGCATGCGCGTGCCGCCGTGCTGATCGGTCGCGATGCGCCGCAGATCCGCGCGGTACTGGAAGCCACCGGCACCCCGCTGGCCGATGCCGCCTCGATGGACGAGGCGGTGCGCACCGCGGCGCAGCACGCCCAGCCGGGCGACGCGGTGCTGATGTCGCCGGCCTGTGCCAGCTTCGACATGTTCCGCAACTACGAGCACCGCGCCGAGGCCTTCCGGGACGCGGTGCGAACCCTCGCCGACGCGGCCGGCGTGCCGCTGGAGGTGGCCGCATGAACGCGCTCGTGGCCCGCATCGGCAGCTGGTTCGGCACGCCGGCGGCGGCGCCGGCGCGCCGCGGCCGCACCGGCGGCTACGCGGCAGCGGGCGCAGGACCGGCGCGCATCCAGGGGTTCGACCAGCCGCTGCTGTGGGTGGTGGTCGCCCTGCTGGCGTTCGGGCTGGTGATGGTCTATTCGGCGTCGATCGCGCTGCCGGACAACCCCAAGTTCGCGCGCTACGCGCACACGCACTTCCTGGTGCGCCACCTGCTGTCGCTCACGCTGGCCTTCGTGGTGGCGCTGATCGCCTTCCAGGTGCCGGTGGAGACCTGGGAAAAGTCTGCGCCCTGGCTGTTCGTGGTGGCGCTGCTGCTGCTGGTGGTGGTCCTGGTCCCGGGCATCGGCAAGGGCGTCAACGGCGCACGCCGCTGGATCAGCCTGGGGTTCATGAGCTTCCAGCCCTCGGAGCTGGCCAAGTTCGCGGTGCTGCTCTACGCGGCGGACTACATGGTCCGCAAGATGGACGTGAAGGAGCGCTTCTTCCGCGCGGTGCTGCCGATGGCGGTGGCTGTGGCGGTGGTCGGACTGCTGCTGCTGGCCGAGCCCGACATGGGGGCCTTCATGGTGATTGCCGTCATCGCCATGGGCATCCTGTTCCTGGGCGGCGTCAACGCGCGCATGTTCTTCCTGATCGCCGCGGTGATGACGGTCGCCTTCGTGATGATGATCGCGCTGTCGGACTGGCGCCGCGAGCGCATCTTCGCGTACCTCGATCCCTGGAGCGACAAGCACGCGCTCGGCAAGGGCTACCAGCTGTCGCACTCGCTGATCGCCATCGGCCGCGGCGAGATCTTCGGGGTGGGCCTGGGCGGCAGCGTGGAGAAGCTGCACTGGCTGCCCGAGGCGCACACCGACTTCCTCCTGGCCGTGATCGGCGAGGAGTTCGGGCTGGTCGGCGTGCTGGTGGTCATCGGCTGCTTCCTCTGGATGACGCGGCGGATCATGCACATCGGACGCCAGGCCGTCGCGCTCGACCGCGTCTTCGCCGGCCTGGTGGCGCAGGGCGTGGGCCTGTGGATCGGCTTCCAGGCCTTCATCAACATGGGCGTGAACCTGGGCGCGCTGCCGACCAAGGGGCTGACCCTGCCGTTCATGAGCTACGGCGGGTCGGCCATCCTCATGAACCTGGTGGCGGTGGCCGTGGTGCTGCGCATCGACTACGAGAACCGCACGCTGATGCGGGGAGGGCGCAGGACGTGAGCCGGCACCTGGTCGTCATGGCGGCGGGCACCGGCGGGCACGTGATCCCGGGACTGGCCGTGGCGCGCGAGATGCAGTCGCGCGGCTGGAGCGTCAGCTGGATGGGCACGCCCACCGGCATGGAGAACCGACTGGTGCCGCCCAGCGGCATCCCGATGGACACACTGTCCTTCACCGGGCTGCGCGGCAAGGGCATCGTGCACACCATGACGGGTGGCCTCCGCCTGCTGGGGGCGTTCTGGTCCAGCCGACGCATCCTGCGCGCGCGCCGTGCCGACGCCGTGCTGGGCATGGGCGGCTACGTGTGCTTTCCCGGCGGGATGATGGCCTCTTGGCTGAACACGCCGCTGATGCTGGTGAACGCCGATGCGTCGCTGCTCATGAGCAACCGCGCGCTGCTGCCGCTGGCCGACGGCGTGGCCTTCGGCTTCGACGGCGAGGCCGCACGCGCCACGAAGAACGCGATCGTCACCGGCAACCCGGTGCGCGCCGAGATCGAGGCGATCCCGGCACCCGCCGAGCGCTTCGCCGGCCGCAGCGGGCCGCTGCGCCTGCTGGTGGTCGGCGGCAGCCTGGGCGCGCGGGTGCTGAACCAGTGCCTGCCGAAAGCCATCGCACTGCTGCCACCCGAGCAGCGGCCGCAGGTGGTGCACCAGACCGGGCAGGCCGACCTGGCCGGCGTGCAGGCGGCCTACCGCGACGCCGGCGTGCAGGCGCAGGTGCTGCCCTTCATCGAGGACATGGCCGGCGAGCTGGCCGCCTGCGACGTGGTGGTGTGCCGCGCCGGCGCGGTGACGGTCAGCGAACTGTGCGCCGCGGGCGTGCCGGCGGTGCTGGTCCCGCTGATCGTGAGCACCACCTCGCACCAGCGGGACAACGCGCAATGGATGGCCGGGCAGGGCGCCGCCGTGCACCTGCCGCAGGCCGAGCTGTCTCCCGAGCGGCTCTCGCAGCTCTTGGCCGGGCTGTCGCGCGAGGGCCTGCTGGAGATGGCCAACCGGGCCCGCGGCCTGGCGCGGCCGCAGGCCGCCGCCCGCGTGGCGGACCAGATCGAACGCTTGGTGGGCGCATGAAGCACGCTGTCAAACACATCCACTTCGTCGGCGTCGGTGGCGCCGGCATGTCCGGGATCGCGGAGATCCTGCGCAACCTGGGCTACACCATCTCCGGCTCCGACCTCTCGGACAGCCCGACGCTGCGCCGGCTGAAGGGCCTGGGCATCCGCACCTGCGTCGGGCACGCCGCCGAGCACATCGCCGGCGCCGACGCGGTGGTCACGTCGACCGCCGTGCAGGCCGACAACCCCGAGGTGGTGGCGGCGCGCCAGAAGCGCATTCCCGTGGTGCCGCGCGCCATGATGCTGGCCGAGCTGATGCGCCTGAAGCAGGGCATCGCCATCGCCGGCACGCACGGCAAGACCACCACCACCAGCCTGGTGGCCAGCGTGCTCGCCGAGGGCGACCTGGACCCCACCTTCGTGATCGGCGGGCGCCTGAACAGCGCCGGCGCCAATGCCAAGCTGGGCGCGGGCGAGCACATCGTGGTGGAGGCGGACGAGTCCGATGCCTCGTTCCTGAACCTGATGCCGGTGATGGCGGTGGTGACCAACATCGACGCCGACCACATGGAGACCTACGGGCACGACTTCGGCCGGCTCAAGGGCGCTTTCCTCGACTTCCTGCACCGCATGCCGTTCTATGGCACCGCGATCCTGTGCACGGACGACCCGGCGATCCGCGACATCCTGCCGGACGTGCAGTGCCCGGTGACCAGCTACGGGGTGGGCGAGGACGCCCAGGTGCGTGCGGTGGACATCCGCGCCGTGGGGCCGCAGATGCACTTCACCGCGCAGCGGCGCAACGGCATCGTGCTGCCCGACCTGCCCATCCAGCTGAACCTGGCGGGCCACCACAACGTGCTGAACGCGCTGTCGGCCATCGCCATCGCGGTCGAACTCAACGTGCCCGACGCGGCGGTGCAGAAGGCGCTGTCGGAGTTCCGCGGCGTCGGCCGGCGCTTCCAGGGCTACGGCGACGTGCGCATCTCCGCCGCGAACGGCGGCGGCCGCTTCACCCTGATCGAGGACTACGGCCACCATCCGGTGGAACTCGCCGCCACCCTGGCCGCCGCGCGCGGCGCCTATCCCGGCCGCCGGCTGGTGCTGGCCTTCCAGCCGCACCGCTACACCCGCACCCGCGACTGCTTCGAGGACTTCGTCCGCGTGCTGGGCCATGCCGACGTGGTGCTGCTGTCCGAGGTCTACGCCGCCGGCGAAGCGCCCATCGTCGCCGCCGACGGCCGCTCGCTCGCCCGTGCGGTGCGCGTGGCCGGCAAGGTGGAGCCCGTCTTCGTCGGCGACATCGGTGAGATGGCCGGCTCCATCCTGGACATCGCCCGCGACGGCGACGTCGTCATGTGCATGGGCGCGGGATCGATCGGCAACGTGCCGGCGAAGCTGGTGGAAGTGGGGGGTGCGGCATGAATGCAGTTCGAACTTCCGGACGCAGAGGACGCAAAGGTTCCGCAGAGAACGCAAAAGAAGACATGAACGTTGTCCTGGTTTCGTTCTGCGTCCTCTGCGGAATCTCTGCGTCCTCTGCGTCCGGCTGCCCGCATGCGGGAGGCTGCCGATGACAACCGTCGACGTGAAAGCCCTCGGCAAGGTGGCCGTCCTCATGGGCGGGCGGTCGGCCGAGCGGGAGGTGTCGCTGATGTCGGGTGCCGGCGTGCTCAAGGCGCTGCAGAGCTGCGGGGTCAACGCGCATGCGTTCGATCCGGCCGAGCGCGACCTGGGTGAGTTGAAGCGCAAGGGCTTCAAGCGGTGCTTCATCGCGCTGCACGGCCGCTTCGGCGAGGACGGCACGGTGCAGGGCGCGCTGGAGCTGCTGGGCATTCCCTACACCGGCTCGGGCGTGATGGCCTCCTCCATCGCCATCGACAAGGTGATGACCAAGCGGGTGTGGCTGGCCGAGGGACTGCCCACGCCCAGGTACCAGCTGCTGCGCCGCGGCGCCTACACGCGCGAGCAGGTGCGCGCCATTCCCGACGAGCTGGGCCTTCCGCTGATCGTCAAGCCGGCGCGCGAGGGCTCGTCCATCGGCGTGGCCAAGGTGCAGGGCTACTCGGAGATGCAGGACGCGGTGGACGCCGCTGCCGGCCTGGACACCGACGTGCTGTGCGAGCAGTTCGTCTCGGGCGACGAGGTGACCTGCCCGGTGCTGGGAACGGGCGACGCGGCGGTCGCGCTGCCGGTCATCCGCATCGTGGCGCCCGAAGGCAACTACGACTACCAGAACAAGTACTTCACCGACGACACCAAGTACCTGGTGCCCTGCGGCCTGCCCGAGGGCGAGGAGGCCGCGATCCAGGAGATCGTGCTCAAGGCCTACCGGGTGCTGGGTTGCCGCGGCTGGGGCCGCATCGACGTGATGATCGACGGCGCCACCCGCAAGCCCTCGCTGCTGGAGATCAACACCTCGCCCGGCATGACGGGCCACTCGCTGGTGCCCATGTCGGCCCGTGCGGCCGGCATCGACTACGAGGAACTCTGCCTGCGCCTGCTCGATTCCGCGGCGCTCGACCAGCAGCGCATCGAGCGCCGCCGGTCTTCCGGCGGCACTGGCAACGGCAACGCCGGCGGCCCCGGCGAGGAGGGCGCGACCGCATGAACCCCGCGCTGCAGCAGCCTTTCGACGTGCGCCTGATGAACGCCACCGCCACGGTGCTGTTCACGGTGCTCGGCCTGCTGCTGCTGGCCGCGTTCTGCTGGTGGGCGGTGCGGCACCCGCTGTTCGCGCTCGGCGGAATCAGCGTGCACGGCGACCTGGCGCACAACAGCGCCGCCACGCTGCGCGCCAACGTGGCGCCGCGCCTGTCCGGCAACTTCTTCACCGTCGACCTCGCCGCCACCCGGCGCGCGTTCGAGGCGGTGCCCTGGGTGCGGCAGGCGGTGGTGCGGCGCGAGTTCCCCAACCGCCTGAAGGTGTCGCTGCAGGAGCACGAGCCGGTGGCGCTGTGGGGCGAGGAGGGTGGCTCCCGGCTGGTGAACAGCCACGGCGAGGTGTTCGAGGCCAACCCCGGCGAGGTGGAGCAGGACGGACTGCCGCGCCTGGCGGGCCCGGACGGCCAGGCGGCCCAGGTGCTGGCGATGCACCGGGCCATCGCGCCCCTGTTCGAGTCGGTGGACCTGGCGGTCGAGCAGCTCACGCTCACCGGCCGCGGCGGATGGCAGGCGGTGCTGGACACGGAAGCCACCGTCGAACTGGGCCGGGGCGAGGTGGCCGAGGTGGTGCCGCGGGCGCAGCGCTTCGTGCAGGCCCTGACCCAGGTGACCTCGCGCTACGGGCGCCGGCCCGAGTCGCTGGTGTCCGCCGACCTGCGGTACGGGGACGGGTTCGCGGTGCGCCTGCGGGGCGTGGGCACGGTGGCGGCCGAGCCGCAGAAGAAATAAGAGGGGAACATGGCAAAGGAATACAAGGACCTGGTCGTCGGCCTGGACATCGGCACCGCCAAGGTGATGGTGGTGGTGGCCGAGGTCCAGCCGGGCGGCGAGCTCAAGCTGGCGGGGTTGGGCGTGGCGCCGTCCAACGGCCTGAAGCGCGGCGTGGTGGTCAACATCGACGCCACCGTGCAGAGCATCCAGCAGGCCCTGAAGGAGGCCGAGCTGATGGCCGACTGCAAGATCACCCGGGTCTACACCGGCATCACCGGCAGCCACATCCGCGGCATCAACTCCAGCGGCATGGTGGCGGTGAAGGACAAGGAGGTGACGCCCGCCGACGTGGCCCGCGTGGTGGAGACCGCCCGTGCGATCAACATCTCGACGGACCAGCGCCTCTTGCTGGTGGAGCCGCAGGAGTTCGTGATCGACGGCCAGGACGTCAAGGAGCCGATCGGCATGAGCGGCATCCGGCTCGAGGCCAAGGTGCACATCGTGACCGGCGCCCAGAGCGCGGCCGAGAACATCGTCAAGTGCGTGCGCCGCTGCGGCCTGGAGGTCGAGCAGCTCATGCTCAACCCGCTGGCCTCCAGCCAGGCGGTGCTGACCGAGGACGAGCGCGAGCTGGGCGTGGCGCTGGTCGACATCGGCGCCGGCACCACCGACGTGGCCATTTTCACCGGCGGCGCGATCCGCCACACCGCGGTGATCCCCATCGCCGGCGACCTGATCACCAGCGACATCGCCATGGCGCTGCGCACGCCGACCAAGGACGCCGAGGACATCAAGGTGGAAAGCGGTTTCGCCAAGCAGCTGCTGGCCGACCCCGACACGCAGGTCGAGGTGCCGGGCCTGGGCGACCGCGGCCCGCGCATGCTCTCGCGCCAGGCGCTGGCCGGCGTGATCGAGCCGCGCATCGAGGAGATCTATTCGCTGGTGCAGCAGGTGGTGCGCGAATCGGGTTACGAGGAGGTGCTGTCCTCGGGCATCGTGATCACCGGCGGCAGCGCGGTGATGCCGGGCATGGTCGAACTCGGCGAGGACATCTTCCTCAAGCCCGTGCGCCGGGGCATCCCCAGCTACCGGGGCGCCCTGTCGGACATGGTCGCCCAGCCGCGCGCGGCCACGGTGATGGGCCTTCTGGAAGAGGCGCGGCTGGCGCGCCTGCGCGGTTTCAAGGTGGCGCAGAAGAACGGCTCCATGAAGACCGCCTTCTCCCGCTTCAAGGATTTCATCGTGGGGAACTTCTGATGAACACGGGGGCGGGCACGGACTGCCGGACGCAGAGGACGCAGAGATCACGCAGAGGACACGAAAGGAAGACAGGATGACTTCTTTGACATTCCATGCATGGGGTTCTTTTGCGCCCTCTGCGAAACCTTGGCGTCCTCTGCGTCCGGATGTCCGCGTTCCGCGACGACGATGGCGGTGCACCGATCCACCGACATGAGCGTTGACCTCACCACTGACAACAACACATTCGCATTGGCAACTGCAACTGAATTACCGGAGATTGACATGAGCATCGAAATGATCGAAGTCGAAGAGTTCCACCTGGGCACCCAGATCAAGGTGATCGGCGTGGGCGGCGGCGGGGGCAACGCGGTCGAGCACATGATCGACCGCGCGGTCCAGGGCGTGGAGTTCATCTGCGCCAACACCGATGCACAGGCGCTGTCGCGCAGCGCGGCGCACAAGACCATCCAGCTGGGGCACAGCGGACTGGGCGCCGGCAGCAAGCCGGAGAAGGGCCGCGACGCCGCCGAGGCCGCGGTGGACAACATCCGCGAGGCGATCGCCGGCGCGCACATGCTCTTCATCACCGCGGGCATGGGCGGCGGCACGGGCACCGGCGCCGCGCCGGTGATCGCGCGCGTGGCCAAGGAGATGGGCATCCTGACGGTCGGCGTGGTCACCAAGCCGTTCGACTGGGAAGGTGGCCGCCGCATGACCAACGCCGACAACGGCCTGTCGGAGCTGGAGGCCAACGTCGACTCGCTGATCGTGGTGCTCAACGAGAAGCTGCTGGAGGTGCTGGGCGACGACATCACCCAGGACGAGGCGTTCGCGCACGCCAACGACGTGCTGAAGAACGCCGTCGGCGGCATCGCGGAGATCATCAACGTGCCCGGCCACGTGAACGTGGACTTCGAGGACGTGCGCACCGTGATGGGCGAGCCCGGCAAGGCCATGATGGGCACGGCCGTGGCGAGCGGTCCCGACCGGGCGCGCATCGCGGCCGAGCAGGCGGTGGCCTGCCCGCTGCTGGAAGGCATCGACCTGTCCGGTGCCAAGGGCGTGCTGGTGCTGATCACCGCGGCCAAGGGCAGCCTGAAGCTGTCGGAGTCGAAGCTGGCGATGAACACCATCCGCGCCTACGCCTCGCCCGATGCCCACGTGATCTACGGCACCGCCTACGACGACGACCTCGGCGACGAGGTGCGCGTGACCGTGGTGGCCACCGGCCTCTCGCGCCAGGGCCAGCGCCGCACCGCGCCCCCGCTGCAGGTGCTGCGCACCGGCACCGACAACGTGCCGTTCAACGTGCCGACCATCCACACCGCGGTGGCGGGGCCGGGCGCGATCGTCACCCGTGAGATGGGCGCCGCGCCCCAGCAGCCGGACTACGGCGGCCTGAGCGTGCCCAGCGTGTGGCGCACCAACCGCACGCAGGCGGCGGCCAAGGTCGACGCGCTGTCCTCGGGCGGCATGGACGACTTCGAGATCCCGGCCTTCCTGCGCAAGCAGGCGGACTGACCGACGGAAGGCCGGTCGGCCTTCCGCGCTGCGGCCGGGGCACCGCCCCGGCTTTTTCTTGGGCGGTGCCGCCTCGGCCCAGTCCGGGTGCGGGCCGGCCATGGTTGTGTTCGGCCTCCAGTCTGGCTAGGATGGGCCGGTGCGGCGCATCTGCCGGAGGTTCCATGCCACAGCTCATCGCGAGCGTCGACGGGGTCGAGGTCAAGCACGTCTACCTCACCAAGGACCGCACCACGCTGGGCCGCGGCCCGGACAACGACATCGTCCTGGACAACAAGTCGGTGAGCACGCGCCACTGCGCCTTCGTGCTCAAGGGCATCAACGACGTGTACGTCGAGGACCTCGGCAGCACCAACGGCACCTTCGTCAACAACGTGCGGGTCCAGCGCCAGTTGCTGGAGGACGAGGACGTGCTGGCGATCGCGGTGTTCCGGGTCCGCTACCTCACCAGCACGGCCGACTCGGGCTTCGGCGCGACCGCGGCCATGACCCTGGGGCCGTCGCCGCAGCTGCCGCCCCCAGCGCACGCCAGCTTCCGGGTCCTGGACGGAAGCTCGGCGGGGCTGGAGGTGCCCGTGATCAAGGCCGTCTCGACCTTCGGCAAGCCCGGGGCGGCGGTGATCGCGGTGTCGCACCGGCGCACCGGCTATTTCGCGGCCCACCTGGACGGCAGCCAGGTGCCCCTGCTCAATGGCAAGCCCATGGGGCCCGATCCGGTGCCGCTGGCCCACAACGACGTGGTGAGCCTGGCCGGCACCCGCATGCAGTTCATCCTGGCCTAGCGCGGCCGGCGCCGGCGGGCTATCCCGGCCATAGCGGCCGGCCGGGGCATGCCAAGGTGTGGCGACTTAAAATCGGGGCATGCTCCCGCAACGCACGCTCAAGACCCTCACCCGCGCCGTGGGCGTCGGGCTCCACGGCGGCCAGCGGGTCGAGCTCACCCTGCGGCCCGCCCAGCCGGACACCGGCATCGTGTTTCGCCGCGTCGACCTGCCGCAGCCGGTCGACATCCCCGTGTCCGCAGAAGCCGTCACCGACACGCGGCTGGCGTCCACGGTCTCCAACGGGCCGGTGAAGGTCCACACGGTCGAACACCTGATGTCGGCCTGCGCGGGGCTGGGCCTGGACAACCTGTACATCGACATCACCGCCGAGGAAGTGCCGATCCTCGACGGCTCGTCGTCGTCGTTCGTCTTCCTGCTCCAGAGCGCCGGCATCGTGGCGCAGAACGCGCCGCGCCGGTTCATCCGCGTGAAAAAGCCGGTGGAGGTGCGCGAAGGCGAGGGCGATGCGCTCAAGTGGGCGCGCCTGTCGCCCTACCACGGCTACAAGCTCTCCTTCGAGATCGACTTCGACCACCGCGTGGTCGACTCCACCGGCCAGCGCGTGGAGTTCGACCTCGGCCAGGGCAACTACCAGCGCGACATCGCCCGCGCCCGCACCTTCGGCTTCACCAAGGACGTCGAGATGATGCGGGCCAACGGATTGGCCCTGGGCGGCGGCATGGACAACGCGATCGTGATGGACGACTACCGCGTCCTGAACAGCGAAGGGCTGCGCTACGAGGACGAGTTCGTCAAGCACAAGATCCTGGATGCCATGGGCGACCTGTACATCCTGGGCAAGCCGCTGCTGGCGGCCTACGGTGCGTTCCGCTCCGGCCACGCGCTGAACAACAAGCTGCTGCGCGCCCTGCTGGCGCAGCGCGATGCCTGGGAGATGGTGACCTTCGAGGACGAGAAGCAGGCCCCCGCCGGCTTCGGCCAGCTGGCCCGGGCCTGGTAGGCCGCGGGCCCATGCTGCTGCTCCTGCGCTGGGCCATCCTGCTGCCGCTGCTGGCGGCGACGGCCTGCTTCATCCTGTTCGCGCTCACGTCGCAGCCCCGCTACAAGCGGCTGGGGCTGGTGATCCTCAAGTGGACCGTGTTCGGCGCCCTCGGCTTCTTTGCCGTGCTGATCGTCCAGGAGTTCGTCTAGCGCCGGCGCGCTAGTGCGTGCGCCCGGCCTTGTACATGCCGGTGGTGCGGCGCGCGGTCCCGGTGGCCTGGGCGATGCGTGCCATCGCCGCGCCGGCATGGGCGTGCGTGATGGCCAGGCCCAGCGCATCGGCCGCGTCGGGGCCGGGCAGTCCGGGCAGCTTGAGCAGGCGCTTGACCATCTCCTGGACCTCCGCCTTGCCGGCCTTGCCGTAGCCTGCCACCGCCTGCTTCATCTGCAGGGCCGTGTATTCGGCCACCGACAGGTCGCACGCCACCAGCGCGGTGACGCAGGCGCCACGGGCCTGCCCGAGCAGCAGGGTGGCCTGGGGGTTGACGTTGACGAAGACGATCTCCACGGCCGCCTGGTCGGGCCGGTAGCGCTCGCGCACCTGGCCGATGCCCTCGAACAGGACCTTCAGGCGCGCCGGCAGGTCGCCCCGCGGCAGGTGGGTGGTGGTGATGGTGCCGCTGGCCACGTACTGCAACGCGTGGCCGTCCACGTCGACCACGCCGAATCCGGTGGTCTGCAGTCCGGGATCGATGCCGAGGATGCGCATGGGCCAGCCGAGTCTAGCGTCCGCCCGGTGCAGCACCGGGCTTGCCGTGCTTGCCCGGAGACCAGTCCCCGCCCGCTGCGCGCCGCGCGACTTCCAGCGGCACGGCCTCCAGCGGCGTGGCCATGCTGTCGTTCCAACGGTTCAGGAAGCCGAACATCGCCACCACGCCGAGGATCTCCACGACCTGCGATTCGCTCCAGTGCGCGCGCAGGCGAGTGAACAGGTCGTCGGTGACGGCATTGGGCTGGGCCGCTGCCGCCAGCGCAAAGTCGAGCGCCACCCGTTCGCGCTCGGTGTAGTGCGGGCTCGACGCATAGCTCCAGACGTCCGCGAGCTTGGCCTCGCTCACGCCGAAGTTGTGGGCGCCCAGAAGCGTGTGGGCCTGGCAGTACAGGCAGCCGGCGGCCTTGCTCGCCACGTGGCCGATCAGCCGGCGGAAGCCCAGCTCCACCTCCCCTGCCGGGTCCATCACCGCGGCATTGAGCTGGGCGAAGGCCTGCACCAGGCGCGGCTTGCGCTGCATGGTGAGCACGCTGTTCGGCGTGAAGCCGAGGGTGCCGAGGAAGAAGTCGAAGTGCGCCTTCAGCTCCGGCGTGGACTCGGGTGGCAACGGGGACAGGCGGGCCATGGGTACTCCTCGCGTCGAGTATCGCGCATGCACGCGGCGCGATCGCGCGCCGGAGGCACGGTCACACCCCGAAGTACCAGCGCACCGAGTGGAAGAAGATCGGCGCGGAAAAGCACAGCGCATCCACCCGGTCGAGCAGGCCGTTGGCGCCCGTCACCGAGGCCCGGTGGCCCCAGGCCGGCACGCCACGGTCACGCTTGAGCGCCTTCATCACCAGGTGGCCCAGCGAACCGGCGGCGCAGGCGATGAAGGCCATGGCCACCGCCTGGCCCGGCTTGAACGGCGTGATGAACGAGAGGGCGCCTCCTACGAAGCTGCCCACCACCATGCCCAGCAGCCAGCTGTACCAGTTGAAGCTGCGGCTCACCGTCGGGATGCTGGGCGGCCGCTGCAGCCGGCGCGTGAGCAGGTGCTGCACCACCATGCAGGTCTGCACCACGAACACCAGGAAGAACACCAGGAAGGCGCTCTTGCCGGCGTAGTTGCGCGAGCTGAAATCCAGCAGCAGCAGCGCCGGCACGTGGCTCATGCCGTAGATGCAGACCATCACGCCCCACTGCAGCTTGGCGTTGCGCTCCAGGAAACGCTGGGTGTCGCCGCCCAGCGCGCTGGCCAGCGGCAGCGCCAGGAACACGTAGACCGGAATGAAGACGGTGAAGAGGTCGAAGTGGCGCGTGGCCACCAGCCAGAACTGGATGGGCAGCACCACGAAGAAGGCCAGCACCAGGCTGCGGTGGTCGCCGCGCCGCGTGGGCGACAGGGTGATGAACTCGCGCAGCGCGAAGAATGCGATCAGCGCGAACAGCACGGTGGCGACAGTGTTGCCGGCGGCCCAGCCGATCCAGAACACCACCACCATGAACCAGGACGTGCCCAGGAGCTTGCGGAAGTTGCGCAATTCGTCGTGCCACGCCTCGTCGCCGGCGTCGGCGCGTCGCCGGAAGGTCAGGAGGAAGGCGGTCACGCTGATCACCACCAGCAGTCCGAACACCAGCAGGAACAGCGCGCCCACCTGCTGGGAGGGCGTGAGGCTGCGCAGGAAGTTGTTCATGCCTAGACGTCCCGCAGGGCGATCACGGCATCGCGTGCCCGCTCCAGGAAGGCGTGCCGGTCCTCGCCGGCACCCAGCACCAGCGGGGCGCCGAAGGTCACCGAGCAGAGGATCGGCACCGGCACCACCTCGCCCTTGGGCATGACCCGCTGCACGTTGGCGATCCAGGCCGGCACCAGCACCACCTGGGGGAAGCGCACAGCCAGGTTGTACAGGCCGGCCTTGAACGGCTGCGGCTCCTCCGCATGGCCGCGCGTGCCTTCGGGAAACAGGATGATCGAATCGCCGTTCTCCAGGGCCTGCACCAGCGGCTCCAGCGGGTCCTGCTCGCCGGTGCGGGCGCGGTCGATGTAGACCGCGTTGAACACCGCGGTGGTGATCCACTCGCGCACCCGGCTCTTGGTCCAGTAGTCGCGCGCCGCGATCGGCCGCGTGATGCTGCGCAGCTCCTGCGGCAGTGCGGCCCAGATCATCACCAGGTCGGCGTGGCTCTGGTGGTTGGCGAAGTAGATGCGCTGTTCGGCCTTGGGCGGGCAGCCGTGCCAGCGGGCCTGGGCCCCGGTCAGGAGGCGCACGAGGCCCAGGAGGAACAGGCTCATGGCCTTGGCAAGCATGGCGGGCATCATAAGCAAACGGATGAGCTTGCTGCACAGCCGCATGCGCGGGGCGTGCAGCAATTGGTTGCGGATGAAGCGATGAGCCACGCTTTTTGCATGCCAACGCCCGTTACGCTGGATGCATGTCGTTGCTGCAGCACTTCCCGGATCTGCTTCTCGGTCTCGGGCTGATGGCGGTGACCCCCGCGCAGGCGCAGGTGCGGGCGCCCGAGGCGACCGCCGTGGTGGCGCGGGCCCGCCAGCAGTGCGCGGCAGCGGCCCCGCAGCTGCGCATCCAGCCGCAGCTGGTGGAGGCGGCGCGCCGCCTGTCGCGCGGGTCCACGCTGGAGGCGGCGCTGGACGACAGCGGCTACCGCGCCAAGCGCAGCCACCAGTGGACGCTCAAGGGCCACGCCTCGCCCGAGGCGGTGACGCAGGTGCTCGCACAGCAGCATTGCGGCACGCTGGGCGATGCGCAGTTCACCGAGGTGGGCGTGCACCGCGCGGGGTCGTCCTACTGGGTGGTGGTCGCCGCGCCGTTCGATCCGCCCACCCTGGCGCAGGCCGAGGGCGTGGCCAGCCGGGCGCTCGTGCTGGTCAACCAGGCCCGTGCCCAGCCGCGCCGCTGCGGCGACAAGTCCTTCGCGGCCGCCCGGCCGCTGTCGCTCAATCCGCTGCTGACGCGGGCGGCCGCCACCCATGCGCAGTCGATGGCGCAGCTGAGCTACCTGGAGCACCAGGGGCGCGACGGCAGCTCGCCGGCCGACCGGGTCGGCCGCACCGGCTACAACTGGCGCAGTGTCGGCGAGAACATCGCGATGGGCCAGACCACGCCCGAGCAGGTGGTGCGCGACTGGCTGCAGAGCCCCGAGCACTGCGCCAACATCATGGAGCCGCGCTTCACGCAGATGGGCCTGTCGTACGCGGTCAACAAGGATAGCGAAGGCGGGATCTACTGGGCGCAGACCTTCGGCCTGCCGCGCTGATGGCGGCCTCCGGGCTCAGGGCAGCTCGGCGTGCCGCATGCGCGCGACGATGGTGTGGGCGCGGCTGGCCAGGTAGCCGGAGTTCGGCACCTTCTCGAAGTAGCGTGGGCGCGGCAGCATCACCGCCAGGCGTGCCGCCTCGTAGGGGCTGAGCTGCGCCGCACCCTTGCGCCAGTGGTGGCGCGCCGCCGCCTCGGCGCCGAACACGCCCTCGCCCCACTCCACGCTGTTGAGGTAGATCTCGAGGATGCGGCGCTTGGTCAGCAGCTGCTCCAGCAGGAAGGCCAGCGCGAACTCCTGCCCCTTGCGCAGCAGCGTGCGCTCGCCGGACAGCAGCAGGTTCTTGGCCAGCTGCTGCGTGATGGTGGAGCCGCCCACGATCTTCGGCGCCCGCGCGTTCGGCCGCAGCTGCGCGCGGCGGGCGGCCTGTTCCTCGGCCTTGGCGTTGCGCTCCCAGGCCTTCTCGATCGCCTCCCAGTCCACGCCGTCGTGCGTCACGAAGCCGTCGTCCTCGGCGGCGATCACGGCGCGCTTGAGGTGGTCCGAGATGCCCTCGTACGGCACCCACTCCTGGCGCCAGCGCAGCTGGCCCTTCTCGGAGGCGATTCGGAATGCCTCGGAGCGCTGGAAGCTGGTGGACTGCGGATCGACCACCGCCATCAGCGCGATGCGGCCGACGAAGAACAGCTGCAACGCCAGCCCGGCCAGCAGCACCAGCAGCACCCAGCGCAGGACGGCCTTCATGCGTCCAGCATGGCCCGCAGCTCGGCCAGCACCGGGGCGGTGGGCGGGCGCACCCCGCGCCAGACGTGGAAGGATTCGGCCGCCTGTTCCACCAGCATGCCCAGGCCGTCGCGTGCCTGCGCGCCCTGGTGGCGGGCCCAGTCCAGGAACCCCTGCGCAGCCGGCCCGTACATCATGTCGTAGGCCAGCGCACCCGGCGCCAGCACGCCCGCGGGCACCGGCACGGCGCCGCCGCCCAGGCTGCTGGCCGTGGCGTTGACCACCAGGTCGAAGCGGCCGCTGATGGCATCGAGGCTGCCGGCCTGCAGCGGCACGTGTCGAAGCGCGGCGAGCGCCGCGTGGCTGCGCACCAGGTCCGCGGCGCGCGCGGCGGTGCGGTTGGCCACCAGCAGTTGCGACGGCTGCGCCTGCAGCAGCGGCCCCAGCACGCCGGCGGCCGCGCCGCCGGCGCCCACCAGCAGCACCCGCGCGCCCGTGACGGCCGCGCCGGCGGTCGCGATGTCGCGCACCAGCCCCGCGCCGTCGGTGTTGTCCCCGTGCACCCCGCCATCACGCTCGAAACGCAGCGTGTTGCAGGCGCCGGCCAGCCGGGCGCGCTCGCTCAAGGTGGTGGCCAGGGCGAAGGCCTCGAACTTGAAGGGCAGGGTGACGTTGCAGCCCCGGCCCCCGGCCGCGCGGAAGTCACGCACCGCCGCGGCGAAGCCGTCGGCGGGCGGCGCCAGCTTGTCGTACACGACGGGCTCGCCGGTGAGCTGGGCGAAGCGGGCGTGGATCCAGGGGGAGCGGCTGTGCGCCACCGGCTGGCCCACCACGCAGTACCGGTCGGCTGGCGGGCTGGCGCTCATCGGCTGGTGAGCTTGGTTTCCAGGGTCGCGTCGCGCGTGAACTTGAAGCGCGAGACCACCACGATCTGGTCGGCGCGCCGGCGCATCGCGTCGGAGAAGCGGCCGAAGGGGCCGGCGGCACGGGCGATGGTCTGCGCGCGGCGGTCCAGGGTCAGGTTGCCCGACGTCTCGACCACCTCGGTGTCGAGCACCCTGCCGTCGAAGTTGACGGTCACGATCATGGTCAGCTCGCCATAGAGCTTGCGCCCGGCCAGCTCGGGGAAGTTGTGCGTGCCGCGCTCCTCGATGCGCCGGCGCAGCGTGTCGTAGTAGACCGCGTACACCTCCTCGCGGGTGGACGGGCTGATGTAGCGCTTCTTGGGCCGCGCGTTCTCTTCGTTGATGCGCCGCTCGATCTCCGCCAGCAGCTTCACGAGCTGCCGCCGCTTCTCCTCGCGCGCCTGCGCCTCGGGCGTCGTGTTGGGCTGGCGCGGGTCGGGCGGCGGCATGGCGGCCAGGGTGCGCTTGAGCGTGGCCAGCATGAGCATCTGCTGCTCCTGCATCGCCTCGATCTTCTTCTGGGCGTCCTCCGCGGCGTCACCGACCTCGGTCAGGGCCGAGGGCGGCAGCGGCGAGGTGGCGCGACCCTTGTCGGCCTCGCCGCCCCCCGCCAGGGCCGCCTGCGCGATGGCCTGCGCCTTCTCGGGCTTCTCGTTGCTGCGGGCGTTGACCAGCACCACCTCGAGCGGCGTGTCCTGGAACACGCGGTTGAAACCTTCGGGGTCCACCAGCCGCACCGTCAGCAGCGCGGCGTGGGCGGCGAACGACACGCCGAGCGCGATCTGCAGGGTGCTGAAGGACTTCAGGTTCACGAAGGCGGATTATCCGCCGCATTGTCGAGCTGGCCACCCTCGCTGACGTCGACCGCGATGGCGATCGGCCCCGCGACGGCCTCTTCCTCCTCGCCGCTGTCGTCTTCACCCGACACGGCCTGGGCCGCGGCATCCAGCCGCTCGACCACGGTGCCGCCCACGTCCAGCGTGATGTCGTCGATCGCACCGAGCTTCACGCGCACCCGCGCGCCGCGCGGCAGGCCTTCGGACCCCAGCACCGGCAGCACCAGCGGCAGCGTGTCGGCCCGCACCAGGCCTTCGCGGAAGACGCTGCCCTCCAGCTCCTGCACGTTCTCCTGGCGCAGGTACTGCAGCGTCCAGAAGCGTTCCATGCCCGCCTGGTAGCCGTTGTAGGCAGCATGCGCCGCGTCGAAGCCCGAGATGATGGAAAACAGCTCGGCGTCCTTCGGCTTGAAGGGCGCGGCCAGCGCCGCGGTGCGGCCGTGGCGCGCGGCCGCGATGATCTGCCACTGGTTCACCAGGTCGGTGTAGCGGCGCAGGGGTGAGGTGCTCCAGGCGTAGCACTTGACCCCGATGCCGGCGTGCGGCGCGGCCTTGGTGCCCATGCGCACCTTCACGCCGGGCGCCAGGCTGGCCTGGCTGCGGTAGATGCCGGGCACGCCCAGGTCAGCCAGCAGCTGGCCCCAGCTGCTGTTGGCCAGGATCATCGCCTCGGCGACGATCAGGTCGAGCGGCGCGCCGCGCCGGCGCACCGTGATCTCGACCTGCTCCGTGCCGCGGGGCTCGCCGCCGTCGCCGCCCACCAGCCGGAAGTTGTAGTCGGGCCGGTTGAAGGTCTCGGGCTTGCCGCGCACCAGTTCGCGCAGCCCCTTCAGGTGCTTCGCGAGGCGGTACAAAAACGATAGCGGTCCAGCCAGGCTGCGTGCGGGCTCGGGCACGTTTTGGGCCTGGTCCCCGCCCTGCTCCAGCCACGCCTCGGTGACGTGCGCATCGAGCTGGTCGTGCCGCAGGTTGGCGGCGATCGGCACCCGCTCCAGGCGGGTCTGGGTGTCCTGCACCGCCAGCGTGGCCTCGTCGAAGGCGACGTACAGCGACACCGCCGGGCAGTCGCGGCCTTCCAGCAAGGTGTAGGCCTGCACCACCTCGTCGGGGAGCATGGTGATCTTGTGGCCCGGCATGTAGACGGTGGACAGCCGCTGGCGCGCCACCTGGTCGATCGGGGTGCCGGGCGCCAGCGCCAGGCCGGGCGCCGCGATGTGGATGCCGACCGTCACGGTGCCGGTGCCCAGCCCGCGGACCGAGAGCGCATCGTCGATCTCGGTGGTGCTGGAGTCGTCGATCGAGAAGGCCTGCACGCCCTCGGCCAGCGGGAGGTCTCCGGGGACCGCCGGCGGCGCCAGCGGCGGAAAGCCGGTGCCCTTGGGAAAGTGGTCGAACAGGAACCGCTTCCAGTGGAACTGGTAGGCCGAGTCGATGGCACCTGCCTTCTGCAGCAGCGCCAGGGGCGCGGTCTGCGTCGCACGCGAGGCCTCCACCACCGCCTTGTACTCGGGCGCGTTCTTGTCCGGCTTGAAGAGGATGCGGTACAGCTGCTCGCGGATCGGCGGCGGGCAGCTGCCGGCGCCGAGCTCGGCGGCCCAGGCGGCGATCTGCTGCTGGACCTGCGCCTTCTTCTCGATGGCCGCCAGCGCCTGTTGCACGATCTCGGCCGGCGCCTTGCGGAAGCGCCCCTTGCCGGCGCGGCGGAAGTAGTGCGGCGCCTCGAACAGGCGGAACAGCGCCGCGGCCTGCTGCTCCAGCGTCGCCTTGTCGCTGAAGTAGTCGCGCGCCAGGTCCGCGAAGCCGAACTCCTCGTCCGGCGCGAACTCCCAGGCCAGGTCCAGCTCGATGGTCTGCGCCAGCGCGTGGGCGGCCGGCAGCAGCTCGGACGGCTGGGGCTTGTCGAACTTCAGCAGGATGTGGGCGGACTTGACCTTCACCCGCTTGCCGGACTCCAGCTCCACCTGCGCCGAGCTCTCCGCCTCGGACAGCACGCGGCCGGCCTGGAACTTCCCGGCCTCTTCGAACAGTGCATACATCGCGGGGATTCTCCCACGCAGGGTCAGCGCGCCAGGTGCAGGAAGTAGATCACCGCGTCCAGGTGCGCATCGAAGTCCGACAACGCATGGTCGCCGCCGTCCAGCAGCCGCACCGGCGAGCCCGGGTAGCGCGCCAGCATCTCGCGCCAGTCGAGCAGCTCGTCGCCCTTAGCGATCACGGCCAGCAGGCGCGCGGGATCGGGCAGGGGGCCCGGCTCCAGCGCGCGCAGTTCCTCCACGAAGCGCGGCTCGAAGAAGAACCGCTCGGCGGGGTCGTGCCAGGCGGACTGCTCGCCGATGTGGCGGGCCAGGTCGCGCGCGGGGTGCACCGCGGGGTTGAGCACCACCGCGCGGCAGCCGGTGGCGGCGGCCACGGCGGTGGCGTAGAAGCCGCCCAGCGAGGAGCCGATCACGCCCATGCGGTTGGCCGGCCACGCCGCGACGCCTTGCATCACCTGTTGCATCGCCGCGGCCGGCGAGGGGGGCAGCTGCGGGCACCACCACGTCACGCCCGGGTGGTCGCGGGCGACGCGGGCCGCCACCTGGCGCGCCTTGGCCGATTGCGGCGACGAGCGAAAGCCGTGCAGGTAAAGCAAATGCGTCACGGATTCCCGACTGGCGGACATGACCTCATCATGCCAGCGGAGATAATCCCGCCCCATGTCCGCCGTGTTCGACAAGCCACCCGTCTGGCAGCGCGCCGCACCCGTGCTCCAGGGCTTCGACGGGCCGCTCGCGTTCGCCGTGTTCCTGCTGGCCAGCGCGGGCCTCCTGATCATGTATTCGTCGGGGTTCGACCACGGCACCCGCTTCATGGACCACGGCCGCAACATGCTGATCGCCGGCGTGGTCATGCTGGTGGTGGCGCAGGTCTCGCCGCAGCGGCTCATGAGCGTGGCGGTGCCGCTGTACGTGCTGGGCGTGGGCCTGCTCGTCGCGGTGGCCCTGTTCGGCATCACCCGCAAGGGCTCCACGCGCTGGCTGAACATCGGCATCACCGTGATCCAGCCGTCGGAGATGCTCAAGATCGCCACGCCGCTGATGCTGGCCTGGTGGTTCCAGAAGCGCGAAGGCCAGCTGCGTCCGCTCGACTACGCGATGGCGATGCTCATCCTGGTGGTGCCGGTCGGCCTGATCATGAAGCAGCCGGACCTGGGCACCTCGCTGCTGGTGATGGCCGCGGGCCTGGCCGTGATCTTCTTCGCCGGGCTGTCCTGGAAGGTGATCATCCCGCCGGTGGTGATGGGCCTGCTGGGCCTGGTGCTGCTGATCGCCTTCGAGGGCCGCCTCTGCGCCGACGGGGTGGACTGGAAGGTGCTGCACGAGTACCAGCGCCAGCGGGTGTGCACACTACTCGATCCCACCAAGGACCCGCTGGGCAAGGGCTTCCACATCATCCAGGGGATGATCGCCATCGGCTCGGGCGGCGTGCTGGGCAAGGGCTTCATGCAGGGCACGCAGACGCACCTGGAGTTCATCCCCGAGCGCACCACCGACTTCATCTTCGCCGCTTTCTCCGAGGAGTTCGGCCTGATCGGCAACCTGTGCCTGATCGGCGGCTTCATCTTCCTCATCCTGCGCGGGCTGGCCATCGCCCTGGAGGCGTCGACGCTGTTCTCGCGCCTCCTGGCCGGCGCGATCACGATGATCTTCTTCACCTACGCCTTCGTGAACATGGGCATGGTGAGCGGCATCCTGCCGGTGGTGGGCGTGCCGCTGCCCTTCATCAGCTACGGCGGCACCGCGATGGTGACGCTCGGGCTCGCGCTGGGCATGCTGATGTCCATCGCCAAGGCCAAGCGGCTCGTGCAGACATGAGCGGCACGGCAGGCGGCGGCACCACCGGCAGCGCCGGGCCGGTGGCCATCGTCGGCGTCGGCAACATGGGCGGGGCGATGGCGCAGCGGCTGCTGTCCTGCGGCTGGCCGGTGCGGGTGGCCGACATCGATCCGGCCAAGGTCGCGTCCTTGGTGCGAAAAGGGGCCTCGGCTCCCGCCACGCCTAGCGCTCTTGCCATCGATTGCATAGCAATCGTCGTCTGCGTGGTCGACGCGCAGCAGGTGCAGGAGGTGCTCGCGGGGCTGCTGCCGGCACTGCGGCCGGGCCAGGCGGTGCTGATGTGCCCCACGATCGCACCCGGCGACGCCGAGGCGTTTTCGGCACAACTGGCGGCGCAGGGTGTCGACATGCTCGATGCGCCGATGTCCGGCGGTCCGGTGCGGGCGCGCGAGGGCACGATGAGCCTGATGGTGGCCGGCCCGCGCCCGGCGTTCGCCCGCCTGCAGCCCCTCCTGGACACGCTGGCGTCGCGCGTGTTCGACATCGGTGCGCGCGCCGGCGATGGCGCCCGCACCAAGCTCGTGAACAACCTGCTGGCGGGCATCAACCTGGTGGGCGCGGCCGAAGCCCTGGCGCTCGCCGGCCGGCTGGGCCTGGACCTGTCCGCGACGCTCGAGGTGATCGAAGAGTCCAGCGGCCAGAGCTGGATCGGCTCGGACCGGATGCGGCGCGCGCTGGCCGGCGACTGGGAGCCGCGCGCCCACGTGCACCTGCTGCGCAAGGACACGCGGCTGGCGGTCGAGGCCGGGCAGGCCGCGGGCTTCGAGGGTCCGCTGGGCCCGGTGGCACGCGACGTGTTCGAGCAGGCGGCGCAGGCCGGGCTGGGCGGGCTGGACGATGCCGCCGTGTTCCGGCTGCTGGCGGAGCAGCGCGCATGAGCCTGGTGCTGGTGGTCGAGGACGACGACGCGATCCGCAGCAACATCACCCGGCTGCTCAAGCTGGAGGGCTACACCATCGCTGCCGCGGTCAACGGGGTCCTGGGCCTGGAGCAGGCCCGCGCGCTGCGCCCGGACATCGTGATCTCCGACGTCAGCATGCCGGAGATGGACGGCTTCGCCCTGCTGGAGGCGATCCGCGCCGACGCGGCGCTGGCGGCCACGCCGGTGATGCTGCTCACCGCGCTAGACGACCGGGCCAGCATGCGGCGCGGAATGACGGCCGGCGCCGACGACTACCTGGCCAAGCCGTTCACCCGCATCGAGCTGCTGGACGCCCTGACCGGGCTGCTGCGGCGCAAGGGGCGCATCGAGCAGACCATCGAGCAGGCGGTGCAGGCGCGCGAGGCGCAGCTGCGCCAGGCCTTCACCGAGAGCCTGGGCGGGCGCAAGCTCACCGACCGCTTCGGCCTGGAGATGCCGCCGGATGCCGAGCCCGGCGCGCCGGTGCACGCCACCGTGCTGTTCGCCGACATCCGCAATTTCACCTCGCTGGCCGAGAAGCTGAGCGCCGCCGAGGTGTCCGAGCTGCTCACCGCCTTCTTCGAGCGTGCCAGCGACCCGGTGCTGCGCAACGGCGGGCAGCACCTGCGCTTCGTCGGCGACGGCCTGGTGGCGGTGTTCCAGGACGAGGGCGGTGGCCCGGCAGGCGACGCCGCCCGGCGTGCGGTGGCGGCCGCGCTCGGCCTGGCCCTGGTGACGCACGAGTTCCGCGGCTGGGCCGGCCGCCGCTTCGCGGACCGCGGGCTGCCGGATTTCGCGGTGGGCGTCGGTGTGCACGCGGGCGAGGTCCACCTGTGCCGGCCCGCGGGCGGCGAGGGCGGCACCAGCGTCGTCGGCGAGGCGGTGAATGCCGTGGCGCGGCTGGAGGCCGCCAGCAAGGAGCTGGGCTGGACCGTGGTGGCCAGCAGCGCGGTGCTGGCCGCGGCCGGGGACGGCGTGCAGACCGGGGGCATGACCTCGCTGCCGGTGCGCGGGGGCGAGTACCTGGACGTGGGCGAGGTCACAGGCCTGGCCGCCGGCGCAGACGCGGCCGTGGCCGGCACCGGCACCGTCGTGCTGCGGGCCGGCGAAGTGGCCGCCGCGCTGCAGGTCAATGCCGAGATCACCGCGCGCGCCGTCAAGGGCGCGCTGCAGTCCAAGCTGTCGGGCCTGAAGGGCCACGACTTCGCGCCAGGCCAGGAGCCGCTGCGGCTGCGCGGCTACCGGCTCACCCGCAAGATCGGCGCCGGCGGCATGACCGAGGTCTACCTGGCCGAGCGCGAGCGCGACGGGCTGGCGGTGGTGCTCAAGGTGCTGGACGCCAGCGGCAAGGCGGCCAGCCAGCACCTGTCGCGCTTCATCCAGGAGTACACGCTCCTGTCGCGCATTGAGCACCCGCACGTGGTGCGCATCTACGACCAGGGCTTCACCGACGACCACGCCTACATCGCGATGGAGTACTTCCCGCAGGGCGACCTGCGCAGCGAGCTGTCGGCGGGCATGACCCAGCAGCGGGTGCTCGCGGTCGTGGAGCAGCTGGCCCAGGCGCTGGCCGCGATCCACGCGCTGGGCGTGATCCACCGCGACCTGAAGCCCGAGAACATCATGCGGCGCGCCGACGGCACGGTCGCGCTGGCCGACTTCGGGATCGCCAAGTCGATGCTGGCCACCGAGAACATGGCCCTGACCCAGACGCGGCACGGGGACGTGGTGGGCACGCCCTACTACCTGAGCCCGGAGCAGGCCGGTGGCCACCCGATCTCGCCGCTGTCCGACCTCTACAGCCTGGGCGTGCTGGTCTACGAGATGCTGACCGGCCAGCGGCCGTTCCGCGGAGAAACGCTCGACCAGCTCCTGGCGCGCCACCTCAGCGCGCCCACGCCAGCGCTGCCGGCCGCGCATGCGGCGCTCCAGCCCATCCTGGACCGCCTGATGGCCAAGTCGCCGGCCGACCGCTTCCCGGGCGCGGACGCGCTGCTGGCCGAGCTGGAGCGCCGCCAGCTGCTGCACACGCTGGACGCGCCGCGGCGCTGACCGGGTGGGGCCCGCGCCCTCCGCCCCCGCGCGCCCCCGGGGCGGGCACCCCCGTCTAGAATCGTTTCGATGATCTCCCGCGAACCCACCCTGGAGCGCATCGCCACCGCGCAGCGCCTCCTGCTCGAGCCGTTCGGCCTGGACGAAACCCACCTGTCGCGCGCCTTGGCCGAGATCACGGCCCACCGTGTCGACGACGCCGACCTCTACTTCCAGTACACCCGCAGCGAGGGCTGGAGCCTGGAGGAGGGCATCGTCAAGACCGGCAGCTTCAGCATCGACCAGGGCGTCGGCGTGCGCGCCGTCAGCGGCGAGAAGACCGCCTTCGCTTACTCCGACGACATCTCCGAAGCCTCGCTGCTGGATGCGGCCCGCACCGTGCGGTCGATCTCGGCGGCTGCGCGCAGCGGCCGCGCCAAGGTGGCCCCCGCGCGCAAGGTGGCCTCGAGCCGGTCGCTGTATCCCGCGCTCGACCCGATCGCCACGCTGGACAGCACCGCCAAGGTGAAGCTGCTGGAGAAGGTCGAGCAGCTGGCCCGCAAGCGCGACCCGCGCGTGGCCCAGGTGATGGCGGGGCTGGCCAGCGAGTGGGACGTCGTCATGGTCATGCGGGCCGACGGCACGCTGGCCGCCGACGTGCGGCCGCTGGTGCGCCTGTCCGTCACCGTGATCGCCGAGCAGAACGGCCGCCGCGAGGTGGGCTCGGGCGGCGGTGGCGGCCGCTTCGGGCTGGCCTACTTCGACGACGATCGCATCCGCACCTATGTCGACGATGCGGTGCAGGCCGCGCTCACCAACCTGGAGTCGCGCCCCGCGCCGGCCGGCGAGATGACCGTGGTGCTCGGCCCCGGCTGGCCCGGCATCCTGCTGCACGAGGCCATCGGCCACGGGCTGGAAGGGGACTTCAACCGCAAGGGCTCCAGCGCGTTCTCCGGGCGCGTGGGCCAGCGCGTGGCGGCCAAGGGCGTGACCGTGCTGGACGACGGCACCATCTCCGACCGCCGCGGCTCGCTCAACGTGGACGACGAGGGCAACCCGAGCCAGCGCAACGTGCTGATCGAGGACGGCATCCTGCGCGGCTACATCCAGGACGCGCTGAACGCCCGCCTGATGGGCGTGGCCCCCACCGGCAACGGCCGGCGCGAGAGCTACGCGCACATCCCGATGCCGCGCATGACCAACACCTACATGCTGGGCGGCGACAGGGCACCGGAAGAGATCGTGGCCTCGATCCAGAAGGGCCTGTACGCCACCAACTTCGGCGGCGGCCAGGTGGACATCACGTCGGGCAAGTTCGTCTTCTCGGCAAGCGAGGCCTACTGGGTCGAGAACGGCAAGATCCAGTACCCGGTCAAGGGCGCGACCATCGTGGGCAACGGCCCCGACGCGCTGACCCGCGTGACCATGATCGGCAACGACATGAAGCTGGACAGCGGCGTGGGCACCTGCGGCAAGGAAGGCCAGAGCGTGCCGGTGGGCGTGGGGCAGCCCACGCTGCGCATCGACGGCCTCACGGTCGGCGGGACGGCCTGACCGCCGCCGGGGGCGGAACGGCCTGACCGCTACGCACAAACAACACCCGCGGTTGCGCTGCCGGCGTTCTGTGCTAGATTCCCGACCCATGCGCAAGCATTCCGTCTTCTTCTTTGGCTACTTCTGGTTCTCTGACGCCCCCGGCGGTCGAGAGTCCTGAGCGTACCCAGACGAAACGCAAGACTCCAGACAAACCGCCGGAACCCCCGGCGGTTTTTTTTTGCCCCCACCGATCCCTTGATCCGCGACAGGAGCCCTCGATGAACGCCAACACCGCCACCGCCAGCGAGCCCTGGTATGCGCACCCCGTCGACAAGACCAGCGAAACCGACGACGCACGCATCAAGGACATCACCGTGTTGCCTCCTCCCGAGCACCTGATCCGGTTCTTCCCCATCCGGGGCACGCCGGTCGAGCAGCTGATCAGCCAGACCCGCCGCCGCATCCACAACATCATGGCCGGCGAGGACGACCGCATGCTGGTGGTGATCGGCCCGTGCTCGATCCACGACCCCAATGCCGCGCTCGACTACGCACGCAAGCTCAAGGAGGTGCGCACCCGCTACGCCGACACGCTGGAGATCGTGATGCGGGTCTACTTCGAGAAGCCGCGCACAACCGTCGGCTGGAAAGGCCTCATCAACGATCCGTACCTGGACGAGAGCTTCCGCATCGACGAGGGCCTGCGCATCGCGCGGCAGCTGCTGATCGAGATCAACCGGCTGGGCCTGCCGGCCGGCAGCGAGTTTCTGGACGTGATCTCGCCGCAGTACATCGGCGACCTGATCTCCTGGGGCGCGATCGGCGCGCGCACCACCGAGAGCCAGGTGCACCGCGAGCTGGCCTCGGGCCTGTCGGCGCCGATCGGCTTCAAGAACGGCACCGACGGGAACATCCGCATTGCCACTGACGCCATCCAGGCGGCCGCGCGCGGCCACCACTTCCTGTCGGTGCACAAGAACGGGCAGGTCGCCATCGTGCAGACCAACGGCAACCGCGACTGCCACGTGATCCTGCGCGGCGGCAAGGCGCCCAACTACGACGCGTCGAGCGTGGCGGCTGCCTGCCGCGACCTGGAAGCCGCGAAGCTGCCTGCCACGCTGATGGTGGACTGCAGCCATGCGAACAGCAGCAAGCAGCACGAGCGCCAGCTGGACGTCGCCCGGGACGTCGCCGCCCAGATCGCCGGCGGTTCGCGCAGCATCTTCGGCGTGATGGTCGAGAGCCACCTGCAGGCCGGCGCCCAGAAATTCACCCCCGGCAAGGACCGGGCCGGCGACCTGGAATACGGCAAGAGCATCACCGACGCCTGCCTGGGCTGGCCGGCTTCCATGGAGACCCTGGACGTGCTGTCCCGGGCCGTCGCCAAGCGACGTGAAATCTGACAGGGGTGGGGCTTTACAAAAGGTAACACCAGCACTACATTGGTTGCGACCGCCCGCAGTCTGGGCGGCGCCACCATGTCCATCGAACTCCCCATCCTGCGCATCGGCCTCGCCGGGTTCACCCTGGAACTCCAGGAGCACCTGCTGCGCCTGCTGCCGACCGCCTCCCCCAGCGGCCTGACCTGGGAGTTCGCCAAGTTCAGCGATGCAGACGCCCTCTGGATCAACGGCGCGCGCACCCAGTACCTGGCCGACGGCACCTTCCGCATCGCGGCCGGCGTGCCGAGCGGCCGCTCGCTGCAGATCAACCTGGCCGACGTCGACCGCCCGGTGGCGTTCGCCACGCCCGTGCCCCGCAATTTCGAACCGGACCTGCAGTTCGACCCGGGCCGCGCCGCCAGCGTCTCCGCGGTCCTCGGGCGGCTGGAGACCTGGCTGCAGCCGCTGATCGCCCAGTTCTCGGTCGCCTCGCAGATCCTGGAGCAGGAGGGGGTGCTGGGCTCCGGCCTGTACCACGTGACCAGCCCCAACGGCCTGCTGCTGGCGTCGGTCAACCTGCGCGGCGACGTGCGGGTGCTGCCCTCCGCCTCCCCGCTGGACTTCGAGGACGCCATGTGGATGCCGCGCACCGCCGAGGACCCGCAGGCGGTGGACCACTTCTCGCGCGTGAGCCTGTCGCACCTGATGTGGCAGTACGCGCTGCGCACGGGGCGCGACGTGCTGCCGCCCCGGTACCGCACCGAGACACTCTACTTCCGCCGCCCGCCGCGGCTGTCGCAGCGCCTGCTGCGCGACTCGCACCTGCTGCTGCTGCGCGAGCTGGCCGTCGCGCCGGGCAAGTTCGCAGACCTGCAGCAGCGCACCGGCATCGTCGGCCAGCAGATGGCCCGCGACCTGGCTGCCTTGTATCTGGTGGGGGCGATCACCTCCAACGTGAAGCGGGCGGCGCCCTCGCACGTGCGCGAGGAGGATTCGATCAACAGCATGGGCCCGAGCGGGCTGCCGTCGGGCCTGGGGCCGGATTCGGCGGCGCAGCTGCTGCGGGTGCGCCGGCGCGACCTCACCGTCCCCGCGCCACTGTCCTTCGAGTAGGCCGCCGGCCGGGGGGCCGGCTGCGGTCAGTCCCGGCCCAGCGCCTCGAGCAGGCGCGCGTGGATCCCGCCGAAGCCGCCGTTGCTCATGCAGACCACGTGGTCGCCCGGCCGTGCCGCCGCCGACACCTGGCCCACCAGCGCATCGATCGTGTCGCCGACCACCGCGCGCGCGCCCATCGGCGCCAGCGCCTCGCGCGGGTCCCAGCCCAGGCCGCCGCTGTGGCAGAAGGCGAGGTCGGCCTGCTCCAGGCTCCAGGGCAGCTGCGACTTCATCGTGCCCAGCTTCATGGTGTTGCTGCGCGGCTCGAACACGGCCAGGATGCGGCCGCCATCCGCGCCCAGGCGGCGCCGCAGGCCATCCACCGTCGTGCGGATCGCGGTGGGATGGTGCGCGAAATCGTCGTAGACGCGGATGCCCCGCACCTCGCCGCGCAACTCCATCCGCCGCTTGACGTTCTGGAAGCTGCCGAGCGCCTGCGCCGCCGCCTCTGGCGCCACGCCCAGGTGGTCGGCGGCCGCGATTGCGGCCAGCGCGTTGAGCTGGTTGTGCACGCCCGACAGGCCCCAGTCGACACGGCCGGCCGGCGCGCCGCGCAGGAGCACGTCGAAGGCATGCGGCTCGCCCTGCGCGGCGAAGTCGCTGACGGCGGCGCCGAAGCTGCGCACCTCGCTCCAGCAGCCCTGGTGCAGCACCCGGGCCAGGGACTCTTCCAGCCCGTTGACCACCAGCCGCCCCGATGCCGGGACGGTGCGCACCAGGTGGTGGAACTGCCGCTCGATCGCGGCCAGGTCGTCGAAGATGTCCGCGTGGTCGAACTCCAGGTTGTTCAACACGGCGGTGCGTGGCCGGTAGTGCACGAACTTGCTGCGCTTGTCGAAGAAGGCGGTGTCGTACTCGTCGGCCTCGATGACGAAGCCCGCCCCCGTGCCCAGCCGGGCCGACATCCCGAAGTTGACCGGCACCCCGCCGACCAGGAAGCCCGGGGCGTGGCCCGCCTGCTCCAGCACCCACGCCAGCATCGACGTGGTGGTGGTCTTGCCGTGCGTGCCGGCCACCGCCAGCACGTGGCGGCCCTGCAGCACGTGCTCTGCCAGCCACTGCGGCCCGCTGGTGTAGCGCTGCCCGCTGTCCAGGATGGCTTCCATCAGCGGGTAGCGCGGGCTGCCGTCCGGCAGGCGCGCGCGGGAGACCACGTTGCCGACCACCCAGGCGTCGGGCCGCAGGGCCATCTGGTCGGCGCCGAAGCCCTCGATCAGCTCGATGCCCAGGGCGCGCAGCTGGTCGCTCATCGGCGGGTATACGCCCGCGTCGCAGCCGGTGACGGTGTGCCCGGCTTCGCGGGCGAGGGCGGCGACACCACCCATGAAGGTGCCGCAGATGCCCAGGATGTGGATGTGCATCCCCTCGATTATCGACGGCGCCCGCGCGGCGACCCGGCGGTCCAACCCCGCCCGCGCCGTGGGGGCAGGGGCGCGCGGGCACAATGACCGCGTGATGGACAGCGTGCAAACCGAGATCGCCGCGGCCGCGGCCCGCATGGTCGTGGAAGAGGGGCTGGAGTACGGCCCGGCCAAGCGCCGGGCGGTGCGCCAGCTGGGCCTGCCGCAACGCGCGGCGCTGCCCGACAACGACCAGCTCGAGGAGGCCGTGCGCGAGTACATCGACCTGTTCTGCGCGGACACCCAGCCGCGCGAGCTGGCCGCGCTGCGCCGCCACGCACTGACCTGGATGGAACGGCTGGCGGAGTTCCGGCCGCACCTGTCGGGCGCGGTCTGGCACGGCACGGCCACCCGCCTGTCCGACATCTACCTGGTGCTGTTCTGCGACGACCCGAAGTCGGCCGAGATCGCGCTGATCGAGCACGGCGTCGACTACCAGGTGCGCACCGCAACGGGCGTGCAGGGCGAACCGGTCGACACCCTCAGCCTGTCGAGCGTGTGCCCCGGCCTCGGCGAGCCCGTGGGCGTGCACCTCCTGATCCATGACCACGACGACGTGCGCGGCGCGCTCAAGGCCGACGCGCGGGGACGCACGCCGCGCGGCAACACGGCGGCCGTGCGCACGCTCGTGGCGCAGGAGCCGGCGTGACGCCGCCGCCCACCCCCCGGGCGCCGCGCCGGCGCGGCCTCCTGGTCGCAGGGCTCGGCGTTGCGGCCGCCGCGGTCGGCGCAGGCGTGGCGACGTGGCGCCTGCGCCCCGTGGGCCAGCCCGGCGATCCGGCACCGGCTGCGCTGTGGGAGCAAGCCTTCGACACGCCGGCCGGGGGCTCGCTGCCGATGTCCAGCCTGCGCGGGCGGCCGCTGCTGATCAACTTCTGGGCGACCTGGTGTCCGCCTTGCGTGGAAGAGCTGCCGCTTCTGGATGCCTTCTACAAGCAACACGCGCCCAACGGCTGGCAAGTGGTCGGATTGGCGATCGACCAGCCCAGCGCGGTGCGCCAGTTCCTGGCCCGCACGCCGGTGCGTTTTCCCATCGGGATGGCGGGCTTGGGCGGCACCGAACTGGGCAAGATGCTGGGCAACCTGAGCGGCGGCCTGCCCTTCAGCGTGCTGGTGGGGGCGGACGGGTCGGTGCGCCAGCGTAGAATGGGCAAGCTCTCCAGCACCGACCTGGAGCTCTGGGCACGCGCCGCCTGACAGGCTTGCGCGCCCCGCCAGCGGCCACATGATTTCGTGTTTTCGGCGACGAAACGTAAAAATCGGGGCGTTTTGCTGTAAATTCGCCCACTTTGTAAAAAGAAGCGCCGGAGCCTCCCCATGGATTTGCGAAAACTCAAGACGTTGATCGATCTGGTGTCGGAATCGAACGTGTCCGAGCTCGAGATCACCGAAGCGGAAGGCAAGGTCCGCATCGTCAAGGGCGGCGGTGCCGTGGTGCAGCCGGCCGCCGCCGTGGCGGCACCGGTCGCCGCGCCGGCGCCGTCGACCGCCGCGCCGGCCCCCGCTCCCGCACCGGCCGTCGAGGCCCCGCCGGCCGGCCACGCCGTCAAGTCGCCCATGGTGGGCACCTTCTACCGCGCCTCGGCGCCGGGCGCCAAGTCGTACGTGGAGATCGGCAGCCAGGTCAAGGAAGGCGACACGATCTGCATCATCGAGGCGATGAAGATCCTCAACGAGATCGAGGCGGACAAGAGCGGGACCATCACCCGGATCCTCTGCGAGAACGGCCAGGCGGTCGAATACGGCCAGCCGCTCTTCATGATCGAGTGATCGGCGCGCCGCATGTTCAAGAAAATCCTCGTAGCCAACCGCGGCGAGATCGCCCTGCGGATCCAGCGCGCCTGCCGTGAGCTGGGCATCAAGGCGGTGATGGTCTATTCCGAGGCGGACCGCGAAGCCAAGTACGTCAAGCTGGCGGAAGAGGCGGTCTGCATCGGTCCGGCGCCATCCGCGCAGAGCTACCTCAACATGCCCGCCATCATCTCGGCCGCCGAGGTGACCGACGCGGAGGCGATCCACCCCGGCTACGGCTTCCTGTCCGAGAACGCGGACTTCGCCGAGCGGGTGGAAAAGAGCGGCTTCCAGTTCATCGGCCCCACCCCGGAATCGATCCGGATCATGGGCGACAAGGTCTCGGCCAAGCAGGCCATGATCAAGGCCGGCGTGCCCTGCGTGCCCGGCTCCGAGGGCGAGCTGCCGGACGACCCGGCGCAGATCCGCCGCACGGCTCGCTCGGTCGGCTACCCGGTGATCATCAAGGCCGCCGGCGGCGGCGGCGGGCGCGGCATGCGCGTGGTGCACACCGAGGCCGCGCTCATCAATGCGGTGCAGATGACCAAGGCCGAAGCGGGCGCCGCCTTCGGCAACCCGGCGGTGTACATGGAGAAGTTCCTCCAGAACCCGCGCCACATCGAGATCCAGATCCTGGCGGACAAGCACCGCAACGCGGTGTACCTGGGCGAGCGCGACTGCTCCATGCAGCGGCGCCACCAGAAGATCATCGAGGAGGCGCCGGCGCCGGGCATCCCGCGCAAGCTGATCGACCGCATCGGCGAGCGCTGCGTGGCCGCCTGCAAGAAGATCGGCTACCGCGGCGCGGGCACCTTCGAGTTCCTGTACGAGGACGGCGAGTTCTACTTCATCGAGATGAACACACGGGTGCAGGTCGAGCACCCGGTCACCGAGCTCATCACGGGCATCGACATCGTCAAGACCCAGATCATGGTGGCGGCCGGCGAGAAGCTGCCCTTCGCGCAGCGCGACGTGGCGATCCGCGGCCACGCCATCGAATGCCGCGTGAATGCCGAGGACCCGTACAAGTTCGTGCCCTCGCCGGGACGCATCACCCAGTGGCACGCGCCGGGTGGCCCGGGCGTGCGGGTGGACTCGCACGTCTACAACAACTACTTCGTGCCGCCCAACTACGACTCCATGGTCGGCAAGATCATCGTGCACGGCGACACCCGCGAGCAGGCGCTCGCCCGCATGCGCACGGCGCTGCTGGAAACCGTGGTCGAAGGCATCAACACCAACATCCCGCTGCACCGCGAGCTGATGGTGGACGCCAAGTTCATGGGCGGCGGCACCAACATCCACTACCTCGAGCAGTGGCTGTCGCAGCACAAGCGGTGATTCGCAGTGACATCGCTGCGCGATGCCACTGCGATCTCTGGCCAGTGCGATGCGGACCGGCAAAGCCGGATCCGCATCGCAAGTGGGACCGTGCTGCGCGATGCTTCGCCCGGTCCGCGGACGCGGCAACCGCGTCCGTTTGAAAATTTCTGATGTTCGAACTTCGCCTCCTATGCCCTGAGGACCGCGTCGAGTCGCTGAGCGAAGCACTCGAGGCGCTCGACGCGCTGTCGGTGTCGGTGGAGGATGCGGATGCGCAGACCGATGCCGAGCAGGCGCTGTTCGGCGAGCCGGGGATGCCGCCGCCCAAGGAGGGGTGGCAGCGCTCGCGGCTGCTGGCGCTGTTTCCCGAGCGGGTGCAGGCCGAGCACGCGGCGGTGCTGCTGCAGGCACAGGAGTTCTGGGACGGCTGCCGGCTGCTGGGCATCGAGCCGGTGCCCGACCAGGACTGGGTGCGGCTGACGCAGTCGCAGTTTGCGCCGGTGGACATCACGCCCGAGTTCTGGATCGTGCCCACCTGGCACGAGCCACCCGCGGCCGCACGCCGCATCATCCGCCTGGACCCGGGCCTCGCCTTCGGCACCGGTACCCATCCCACCACCCGCATGTGCCTGCGCTGGATCGCGCGGCAGCCGCTCGCCGCCGCCCGCGTGCTGGACTACGGCTGCGGCTCCGGCATCCTGGCCATCGGCGCCGCGCTGCACGGCGCCGCGCCGGTCGATGCGGTCGACATCGACGAGGCCGCGGTGCGTGCGACCCGAGACAACGCACAGGCCAACGGCGTCGCGCTGCAGGCGGGCCTGCCCGACCTGGCCCGCGGGCCCTACGACGTGGTGCTCGCCAACATCCTGGCCACGCCGCTGAAGGTGCTGGCGCCGCTGCTGTGCGACCTGGTGGCCCCCGGCGGCCGCCTGGTCCTGGCCGGCATCCTGGAGCGCCAGGCGGAGGAACTCACGCAGGCCTATGCGCCGCACGTGGCGCTGCAGGTCTCGGACCGCGAGGACGGCTGGATCCTGATGACGGCGCAGCGCTGAGGCGGGCTTCTACAATCCCCGGCTCATGAGCATGATCACGGGTTGCCCGGCCTGCGGCACGATGTTCAAGGTCGTGCCCGACCAGCTGAAGATCTCCGAAGGCTGGGTGCGCTGCGGCCACTGCAGCGAGGTGTTCGACGCGGCCGCCCACCTGCAGGCGGCGGCGCCCGCCGGCGCGGCGCAAGCCGCATCGCAGGCGCAGCCGCCATCCACGCCGCAGGCGCAATCCCCTGCAGCGGACGCCGCCGGCGAGCCGCAGGAGCCTCTGCAGCTCCAGTGGCTGCTCCAGCGCGAGGACGTGCCCTCGACCTTCCCGGCGGACGCCGCCTCGCAGGCGGAGCGAGGTGCTGCGGACCTCGCACCGCAGGCGCCTTTCGAACAGGACGAGGTTCCCGACTCCGGCTGGGAACGGGCACCGGCCGCAGCCAGCCCGCACGCCTCCGGCCCCCCGAGCGCCGTGACGGCGCGCGCCCCCGACGCCGCGGCCTCCGATTCCGGCTACCCGCCGATGGACTTCCTGCGCGAGGAGATGGACTCGCAGTTGCCGCCGCACGAGCGGGCCTCCACCTGGCGGCGCGAGGAGAGCGACGAGGACGACGCGCCGCTGGAGGACCTGGGTTTCCTGCGGCAGGCGCGGCGGCAGGCGTTCTGGCGCCGGCCGGCGGTGCGGCTGCTCCTGGCCGCAGTGGCCCTGCTGCTGGCGGCACTGCTCGGCGGGCAGTGGCTGCTGCACGAACGCGACCGGCTGGCGGCGGCGCAGCCGCAGTGGCGGCCCTGGCTGGTGCAGCTGTGCGCCGCGCTCGGCTGCAGCATCGGTCCGCCGCGTCGCATCGATGCGCTGATGATCGACAGCAGCGGCTTCGTGCGCCTGCGCGGCAGCGACGCATACCGCCTCAGCTTCACGGTGCGCAACCAGGCGTCGCAGCCGGTGGCCTTGCCGGCGCTGGAGCTGACGCTCACCGACGCACAGGACCAGCCGGTGGTGCGTCGGGTGCTCAGCCCGCGCGAACTCGGCGCGCCCGCCGAAACGCTGGCCGCCAACGGCGATTGGTCCGGCTCCGTCGCCCTGGCGGTCAACGCCAACGGCTCCAGCGGCCGCATTTCGGGTTACCGCTTGCTGGCCTTCTATCCCTGAACTCCACTCTTCCCACACACCATGGCAGCCGTCATCTGCGGATCGCTCGCGTTCGACACCATCATGAACTTCGAGGGCCGGTTCGCGCAGCAGATCCTGCCGGACCAGCTGCACATCCTGAACGTCTCGTTCCTGGTCCCCGGGCTGCGGCGTGACTTCGGCGGCTGCGCCGGCAACATCGCCTACAGCCTCCGGCTCCTGGGCGGCACGCCGCTGCCGATGGCCACGGTGGGCACCGACGGCGCCAGCTACGTGGAGCGCCTGCAGTCGCTGGGCATCAGCACCGAGTTCGTCCGGCAGGTGGACGGCAGCTACACCGCGCAGGCGATGATCATGACGGACCTGGACAACAACCAGATCACCGCCTTCCACCCGGGCGCGATGATGCAGGCGCACGTCACGCGCATCGCGGCGCGGCCCGACATCCGGCTGGGGATCATTTCCCCCGACGGTCGCGACGCGATGCTGCAGCACGCGCAGCAGATGCATGCCGCCGGCATTCCCTTCGTGTTCGACCCGGGCCAGGGCCTGCCGATGTTCGACGGGAAGGAGCTCGCCGCGTTCATCGACCAGGCCAGCTGGGTCACGGTGAACGACTACGAGGGCAAGATGCTGATGGAGCGCACCGGCTGGAGCGCCGCCGAGATCTCGCAGCGCGTCCAGGGCCTGGTGGTGACATTGGGCGGCGAGGGCTGCGAGGTCTGGGTCGAAGGGCGCAGGACCCACGTGCCGCCGGTGAAGGCCAGCGCGGTGGTCGACCCCACCGGCTGCGGCGACGCCTGGCGCGGCGCCTTGCTCCATGGGCTGGAGCAGGGCTGGACCCTGGAGCGCTGCGCCGAACTCGGGAACAAGGTCGGCGCCCTCAAGATCGCGAGCCGCGGGCCGCAGAACTACAGCCTGCAGGCGGCCGATCTGCTATGAAATCAGGAGTGGCCGCCCGCGCGGGATGCGGGCTGCAGCCTGGTTTGGTGCGAGGGATGCGCCCGGCTCAGCCCCGCGCGTGCGTCACGCCGCCGTCGACCACCAGCGTCTCGCCCACCACGTAGTCGCCCGCGCGCGAGGCCAGGAAGATGGCGGCGCCTGCCATGTCCTCGTCGGTGCCGATGCGTCCGGCCGGGATGCGGCGGGCCACCTCGTCGCCGTGGTCGCGTGCGTCCTTGTTCATCTCGGAGGCGAAGGCGCCCGGCGCGATGGCGCTCACCACGATGTTGTCCTGCGCCAGGCGCAGCGCCATCCGCTTGGTCAAGTGGATGAGGCCCGCCTTGCTGGCCGCGTACGAGTAGGTCTCCAGCGGATTCACCGATACCCCGTCGATGGAGGCGATGTGGATCACCTTGGCCGGGCGGCGCGTACCGGCCGCCTTCAGCTGCGGGTGCAACGCCTGGGTCAGGAAGAACGGGGTCTTCACGTTCAGGTCCATCACCTTGTCCCAGCCCTTCTCCGGGAAGGTGTCGAAGCTCTCGCCCCAGGCCGCGCCCGCGTTGTTGACCAGGATGTCCAGGCCGGCGGGCTCGCGCCGCGCGATCTCGGCCGCAAGCGCCTGGCAGGCGGACACCGACGAGACGTCGGCGGGGACCGAGACGCAGGTGCCCAGCGGCGCGAGCTCCGCGGCCGTCGCCTCGCAGGCGGCCGCCTTGCGCGCCGTGATGTACACCCTGGCCCCCTGGCGCAGGAAGCCGGCCGCGATCATGCGCCCGATGCCGCGCGAGCCGCCGGTGACCAGGGCCACGCGGCCCTGCAGCGAGAAGAGGTCGTCCATGGGGTCTCCTTGTCGTGAACGCGCAAGGCTAGGCCAAGCGGCGCGGCGCGCCAATCACCTCCAGGACAGTTCCGCACGCGCGGCGTAGCATCCGGCTGCCCCTGCCGGGCGCACCACCACAGGAGAACACCGATGACCCGACCCTTCCCGATGCGCTGGACCGCCGCGGCCGCCACGCTGCTGATCGCCGCCTGCGCCTCGGTGCCGCCCGACCCGCAGGCTGTGATCCGCGCCTCCGAAGCCGCCATGGGCGGCACGCAGCTGCGCACCATCCAGTTCGCCGGCAGTGGCACCGGCGCCGTGTTCGGCCAGGCGTGGCGCGCTGGCGAGGCCTGGCCGCGCGTCACCTACTCCAGCTTCGCACGGCTGATGGACTACGAGAACGGCGCCATGCGGGAGGACTTCGCCCGCGCCCGCGTCGAACCCAACGGCGGCGGCGCCCTGCCACTGCTGGGCGAAGGCGAGCAGCGCGCCAATGGGCTGGTGCGCGGCACCGCCGCCTGGACCCTGGCCGGGCCGGCACCGGTGGCGGCGCCGGTGGCGGCCGACGTGCGCATCCACGACCTGTGGACCTCGCCGCATGGCGTGCTGAAGGCGGCCCGCCAGCACAACGCCACGCTGAGCCAGGAGGGCGGCAAGTCGCTGCTGAGCTTCAGCCAGCCCGGGCGCTTCCGCGCCATGGCCACCATCGGCAGCAACGGGCTGGTCGAGCGCGTCGACTCGGTCCATCCCCATCCGGTGACGGGCGACACGCCGGTCACGACGCTGTACCAGGACTACCGCGACCACGGCGGCGTGAAGTTCCCGGCGCGCATTCAGCAGGTCCAGGGCGGCCACCCGGTGCTGGACCTGCAGGTCACGCAGGTGCAGCCGAACGCACCGGCCACGATCGAGGTCCCGGCGCTGGTCACGTCCTTTGCCGAACAGGCAGCGCCGCAGCAGGTGGCCGACGGGGTGTGGTTCCTCGCCGGCGGATCGCACAACAGCGTGCTGATCGAGATGGCCGACCACCTGATCCTGGTGGAGAGCCCGCTGTACGACGGCCGCGCCAACGCCGTGCTGGCCGCGGCCCGGCAGCTGGTGCCCGGCAAGCAGGTGCGCTACGTCGTCAACTCGCACCACCACTTCGACCACTCCGGCGGCTTGCGCGCGGCCGCAGCCGCCGGCGCCATCCTGGTCACCAGCGAGCAGGCGCGGCCCTGGTTCGAGCGGACGATGGCGAACGCGAACACCATCGCGCCCGACGCCCTGCAGCGTTCCGGCCGACCGGTGCGCATCGAGGGCGTGAGCGGCAAGCGCGTCTTCACCGACGGGCAGCGCACGGTCGAGGTGCACGCCATCGACGGCAGCGTGCACGCGCAGGGCTTCCAGATGGTGTGGCTGCCGCGCGAGCGGCTGCTGGTCCAGGGCGACGCGTTCACGCCGGCAGCAGGGGGCAGTGCTGCGCCGGCCCGGCCGAACGGCAACCACCTGAACCTGCTGGCCAACGTGGAGCGGCTGCGACTGGACGTGGACCGCATCCTGCCGCTGCACGGCCGGGTGGTGCCCATGTCCGAGTTGCTGGCGGCCGTCGGACGCCGCTGAAAGGAGGACGGCGGCCCGAGAGGCCGCCGCGTGGTGGGGGGTAGAGGGCGCCGCAGGCCGGCCGCTCAGGCGGCGCGGGCGCGACGCCGCTCCAGATAGGCCTGGATCTCGCCCACCACGCCCTTGCGGAAGGCGAGCACGCAGACCACGAAGATGGCGCCGATGATCACCGTGACCCAGGCGCCCACCTTGTCCGCCAGCAGGTTCTGCAGGCCGATGATGAAGCCGGCGCCGAACACCGGCCCGAAGAAGGTGCCCACACCCCCCAGCAGGCCCATCAGGATGACCTCGCCGGACATCGACCAGTGCACGTCGGTGAGCGACGCGAAGCCCATCACGATGGTCTTCAAGCCGCCGGCCAGGCCCGAGAGCGCCGCCGACAGCACGAAGGCCAGCAGCTTGTAGCGGTCCACCGCGTAGCCCAGCGAGATGGCGCGCGGCTCGTTCTCGCGGATCATCTTGAGCACCTGGCCGAACGGCGAGGTGACGATGCGCAGGATGGCCACGAAGCAGGCCACGAAGATCGCCAGCACCACGTAGTACATGGTGATGTCCGAGGCCAGCGGCAAGAGGCCGAACAGGCTGCCGCGCGGGACGCCCTGCAGGCCGTCCTCGCCGCCGGTGAACGGCGCCTGCAGGCAGACGAAGAACACCATCTGCGCCAGTGCCAGCGTGATCATGGCGAAGTAGATGCCCTGCCGGCGGATGGCCACCAGGCCGAACACGAGGCCCAGCCCGGCGCCGGTGACGATGCCGGCCAGGAGGCCCAGCTCGGGCGTGAAGCCCTGCGCCTTGACGAACCAGCCGGTGACGTACGCCGCCATTCCGAAGAACGCCGCGTGGCCGAAGGACAGCAGGCCGGTGAAGCCCAGCAGCAGGTTGAAGGCGCAGGCGAACAGCGCGAAGCACAGCAGCTTCATCACGAACACCGGGTACAGCCCGATCAGCGGGGCGACCAGCGCCAGGCCCAGCAGGACCAGGTAGGCCAGCTTGGCGGGTCGGCCCATGCCGGTGGCCGGCTGCGGCGTGGTGCTGCGCGGGGCGTCCTGCAGCGTACCGGCGGTGGCCGTGGTGACGGGTGACGATGCCATCTCAGGCCTCCTTTCCGAACAGGCCCGCGGGCCGGACCATCAGCACGATGGCCATGATCACGAACACCACGACGCTGGAGGCTTCGGGGTAGAACACGCGGGTGAAGCCCTCGATCACGCCCAGCAGCAGGCCGGTGATCACGGAGCCCAGGATGGAGCCCATGCCGCCGATCACCACCACCGCGAACACCACGATGATGATGTTGGAGCCCATGAGGGGCTGCACCTGGTAGACCGGCGCGGCCAGCACGCCGGCCAGCGCTGCGAGGGCGGCGCCGGCGCCGTAGGTGAGCATCACCATCACCGGCACGTTCACGCCGAAGGCCTGCACCAGCTTGGCGTTCTCGGTGCCGGCACGCAGGTAGGCGCCCAGCCGGGTGCGCTCGATCAGGAACCAGGTGCCCAGGCAGACCACCAGCGAGGCGAGCACCACCCACGCGCGGTAGTTGGGCAGCACCATGAAGCCCAGGTTGGTCGCGCCCTGCAGCGCGTCGGGCACGGGATAGGACTGGCCGGAGACGCCGTACTGGTCGCGGAAGATGCCTTCGAGGATGAGCGCCAGGCCGAAGGTGAGGAGCAGGCCGTACAACGGGTCGAGCCCGTACAGCCGCTTGAGCATGGTGCGTTCGATCACCACGCCGAGCGCGCCGACCAGGAGCGGCGCGACGACGAGGGCGATCCAGTAGTTGACGCCCCACTTGTCCAGCATGATCCAGGCCGCGAACGCGCCCACCATGTAGAGCGCGCCGTGCGCGAAGTTCACGATGTCGAGCAGGCCGAAGATCACCGCCAGCCCGAGGCTGAGCATCGCGTAGAAGGCGCCGTTGACCAGCCCGAGCATGAGCTGGCCAAGGAAGGCCTGGATCGGGATGCCGAAAATCTCAGTCATGGGGACTCACATTCAGGAACCGGCCCTTGCGGGCCGGTTCTGTCGTCTACCTGTTTACTTCCAGAGCGGGCACTTGCTGTCGGCCTTGGTGGTCCAGGCTTCTTCGCCCTTGAGGACCTGGACCACGTTGTAGTAGTCCCACGGCTCGGTCGACTTGTCCGGCGACTTGACCTGCATCAGGTACATGTCGTGGATCACGCGGCCGTCGGCGCGCACGTAGCCGTTCTTCATGAAGACGTCGTTGAACTTGGCCTTCTTCATGTGGCCCAGCACCTTCTCGGCATCGTCGCTGCCCACGGCCTTCACCGCGGCCAGGTACTGCGTGGTGGCCGAGTAGTCGGCGGCCTGCAGCGAGGAGGGCATGCGCTTCATCTTGTCGAAGAACTTGCGGGCCCAGGCGCGCGTCTCGGCGTTCTGGTTCCAGTACCAGCTGTCGGTCAGGTACATGCCCTGCGTGGTCTTCAGGCCCAGCGAGTGGATGTCGTTGATGAAGACCAGCAGGCCGGCGAGCTTCATCGTCTTGGTCACGCCGAACTCGTTGGCGGCCTTGATCGTGTTGATCGTGTCGCCGCCGGCGTTGGCCAGGCCCAGGATCTCGGCCTTGCTGCCCTGCGCCTGCAGCAGGAACGAGGAGAAGTCGCTGGCGTTCAGCGGCGCGCGCACCGCGCCGACCACCTTGCCGCCGGAGGCTTCGACCACCTTGGTGGTGTCGGCCTGCAGCTGGTGGCCGAAGGCGTAGTCGGCGGTCAGGAAGTACCAGCTCTTGCCGCCGGCCTTCACCACGGCGCCGCCGGTGCCCTTGGCCAGGGCGGTGGTGTCGTAGGCCCAGTGCAGGGTGTACGGGGTGCACTGGTCGTTGGTCAGCGCTGAGGTGGCGGCGCCGACGGCGATGAAGGGCTTCTTCTTCTCGGCCGCGACCTTGGCCATGGCCAGGTTGGTGCCCGAGTTGGTGCCGCCGATCAGCATGTCCAGGCCCTGGGTGTCGAACCACTCGCGTGCCTTGCTGGCGGCGACGTCGGGCTTGTTCTGGTGGTCCGCCGAGACCAGCTCGACCTTCTTGCCGTTGATGGTGCCGCCCGCGTCCTGGATGGCCATGCGGATGGCTTCCACGCCGCCCTGGCCGTCGATGTCGGCGTAGACGCTGGACATGTCGGTGATGATGCCGATGCGGATCACGTCGCCCGAGATCTGGGCGACCGCCGGGGTGGCGGCGCCGAACAGGCCTGCGGCCGCGAGGGCGCCGGCGGCGTAGAGGGTCTTGAGTTTCATGCGGGTCTCCTTGGACAAAGCTCGTGTGGGTGTGTGGTGCGAAACGCGGGTGACGGGGTGCGACGCGCTCAGACGCCGAGGAATTCCTGCAGCATGGCGGTGTTGGCCTTGAGCTCGTGCTGGGCGAACTCGCGCACGATCTTGCCGTGTTCCATGACGTAGAAGCGGTCCGCCAGGGGCGCGGCGAAGCGGAAGTTCTGCTCGACCAGCACGATGGTGTAGCCCTTGGCCTTGAGCGTGCGGATCATCTCGGCCAGCTTCTGCACGATCACGGGCGCCAGGCCTTCGGAGATCTCGTCGAGCAGCAGCAGGCGAGCGCCGGTGCGCAGGATGCGGGCGACGGCCAGCATCTGCTGCTCGCCGCCCGACAGGCGCGTTCCCGGGCTGGAGGCGCGTTCCTTGAGGTTCGGGAACATGTCGTAGATCTCGGCCACCGACATGCCGCCCTCGGCCAGGGTCGGGGGCAGCATCAGATTCTCTTCGGCCGACAGGCTGGCGAAGATGCCGCGTTCCTCGGGGCAGTAGCCCACGCCCAGGCGTGCCACGCGGTGGGGCGCGAGCTTGATGGCTTCCTGGCCCTTGATGCGGATGGAGCCCTTGCGCGTACCGGTCAGGCCCACGATGGCGCGCATGGTGGTGGTGCGGCCCGCGCCGTTGCGGCCGAGCAGCGCCACGACCTCGCCTTCGTCGACGCGCATGTTCACGCCGTGCAGGACATGCGACTCGCCGTACCAGGCGTGCAGGTCTTGGATCAGGAGCGATTCGGTGGAGGCCATGGTCAGTGCGCGCCTTGCAGTTCGGCGTCGGAGGCGCCCATGTAGGCCTCGATCACCTGCGGGTTCTTCGAGACCTGCTCATAGGGGCCGTCGGCGATGACCGCGCCGCGCTGCAGCACCGTGATGCGGTCGGCGATGGAGGACACCACGTTCATGTTGTGCTCGACCATGAGGATGGTGCGGCCGGCCGACACCTTCTTGATGAGCTGGGTGACGCGGTGCACGTCCTCGTGGCCCATGCCCTGGGTGGGCTCGTCCAGCAGCATCAGGTCGGGCTCCAGCGCCATGGTGGTGGCCAGCTCCAGCGCGCGCTTGCGGCCGTAGGGCAGGTTGACCGTCAGCTCGCCGGCGAAGTCCTGCAGGTCGACTTCGGCCAGCAGCTGCAGGGCGCGGTCGTGCAGGTGGTAGAGCGTCTTCTCGGGCTTCCAGAAGTGGAACGAGGTGCCCAGGTTGCGCTGCAGGGCGGCGCGCACGTTCTCCAGCACGGTCATGTGCGGGAACACCGCGGAGATCTGGAAGGAGCGCACGATGCCGCGGCGCGCCGTCTCGGCCGGCTTCTCGTGCGTGATGTCCTGGCCCAGGTAGGTGATCGTGCCGCGGGTGGGCGGCAGGAACTTGGTGAGCAGGTTGAAGAAGGTGGTCTTGCCGGCGCCGTTGGGGCCGATCAGGGCATGGATGTCGCCGCGCCGCACCTGCAGGTCGACGTTGTTGACGGCGACGAAGCCCTTGAACTCCTTGGTCAGGCCCTTCGTCTCGAGAATGAACTCACCTGGCAAAACACGCACCTCCTGCGCGCCGGCAAGGTCGCCGGCGACAAGAGGCGAATGCTAGGTCGCCGTGCTGCACTGCGGGAGGGGGGAACACCCTAAGTAGTTTTGCGTGTCGGCGCCCGGCGCCGCCGCCCCTGTCGGAACCCTGACTCAGGTGCGCGCCGCCCCCGCCGCGCCACGCCCGCGCGCGGTGCGCTTCACATGTTGCGCCGGTACTGGCCGCCCACCTCGAACAGGGCGTTCGTGATCTGCCCCAGCGAGCAGACCCGCACCGCATCCATCAGCACCTCGAAGACGTTGCCGTTGTCGATCACCGCCTGCTGCAGCCGGCGCAGCATCGCGGGCGCCGCCTGCGCGTGGCGCGACTGGAAGTCCTGCAGGCGCTGCAGCTGCCGCTGCTTCTCCTCTTCGGTGGAGCGGGCCAGCTCGAGCTTCTCGGGCGTCGGGTCCCCGTGCGGGTTGCGGAAGGTGTTCACCCCGATGATGGGCAGCTCGCCGGTGTGCTTCTGCATCTCGTAGTGCATGGACTCGTCCTGGATGCGGCCGCGCTGGTATCCCGTCTCCATGGCGCCCAGCACGCCGCCGCGCTCGGCGATGCGCTCGAACTCGGCGAGCACGGCCTCCTCGACCAGCTCGGTCAGCTCCTCGATGACGAAGCTGCCCTGGTTCGGGTTCTCGTTCTTCGCCAGTCCCCACTCACGGTTGATGATGAGCTGGATCGCCATGGCGCGGCGCACGCTGTCCTCGGTGGGCGTGGTGATCGCCTCGTCGAAGGCGTTGGTGTGCAGCGAGTTGCAGTTGTCGTAGATCGCGATCAGCGCCTGCAGCGTGGTGCGGATGTCGTTGAAGTTGATCTCCTGGGCGTGCAGGCTGCGCCCCGAGGTCTGGATGTGGTACTTGAGCTTCTGCGAGCGCTCGTTGGCACCGTACTTCTCCTTCATGGCCACGGCCCAGATGCGGCGCGCCACGCGGCCCATCACGGTGTATTCGGGATCCATGCCGTTGGAGAAGAAGAACGACAGGTTGGGCGCGAAGTCGTCCACGTGCATGCCGCGCGCCAGGTAGGCCTCCACCAGCGTGAAGCCGTTGGACAGCGTGAAGGCCAGCTGGCTGATCGGATTGGCCCCGGCCTCGGCGATGTGGTAGCCGGAGATCGACACCGAATAGAAGTTGCGCACGTTGTGGTGCACGAAGTACTGGGCGATGTCGCCCATGACCTTGAGGCTGAACTCGGTGGAGAAGATGCAGGTGTTCTGGCCCTGGTCTTCCTTCAGGATGTCGGCCTGCACCGTGCCGCGCACGTTGGCCAGCACCCATTCGCGGATCTTCGCGGCCTCGGTGTCGCTGGGCGCACGCCCGTTCTCGGACTGGAACTTCTCCAGCTGCTGGTCGATGGCGGTGTTCATGAACATCGCCAGGATGCTGGGCGCCGGCCCGTTGATGGTCATCGACACCGAGGTGCTCGGGTTGCACAGGTCGAAGCCGGAGTACAGCACCTTCATGTCGTCCAGCGTGGCGATGGACACGCCGGAATTGCCCACCTTGCCGTAGATGTCCGGACGCGGGTCGGGATCGTGCCCGTACAGCGTGACGGAGTCGAAGGCGGTGGACAGGCGCTTGGCCGGCATGCCCTCGGACAGGAGCTTGAAGCGCCGGTTGGTGCGGAACGCGTCGCCCTCGCCGGCGAACATGCGCGTCGGGTCCTCGTTCTCGCGCTTGAAGGCGAAGGTGCCCGCGGTGTAGGGGAAGCTGCCCGGCACGTTGTCCAGCATCAGCCACTGGAGGATCTCGCCGTGGTCCTCCCAGGAGGGCAGGCAGACCTTGCGGATGCTGGTGCCGGAGAGCGACTTGGTGGTGAGGGCGGTGCGGATCTCCTTGTCGCGGATCTTCACCACGTACTCGTCGCCGGCGTAGGCGGCGCGCAGGTCGGGCCACTGCTGCAGCAGGTGCAGCGCGTCGCGGTCCATGCGCGCCTTGCGCTTGCCGGCCAGGTCGAGTGCGGCTTCGGCCGCCGGCGCCCGCTCGGGCTTGTCGATCTTGAGCATGGCGGCGGCGGCCTGGAGCTGCTGCACTTCGCGCGCGAGCCGGGCCTGCTCGCGGGCGCGCTTCTTGTAGCCGCGCACCGTGTCGCTGATCTCGGCCAGGTAGCGCGTGCGCGCCGCCGGCACGATTGGCGTCTGGTTGGTGCTGTGGCGCACGCCGGCCGGCGCCAGCCGGCCTTCGCCGAAGGCCAGGCCAAGCGCGGCCAGGCGCGGCTTCAGGGCCTGGTAAAGCGCCGTCACGCCGTCGTCGTTGAAGCGGGCGGCCATGGTGCCGAACACCGGCATCTCCTCGGGCCGCTGGGTCCAGGCCTCGCGGTTGCGCTGCACCTGCTTGGCGACGTCACGCAGCGCGTCCGCGGCGCCCTTGCGGTCGAACTTGTTGATGGCCACGAACTCGGCGAAGTCGAGCATGTCGATCTTCTCCAGCTGGCTGGCGGCGCCGAACTCCGGCGTCATCACGTACACCGGCACGTCCACCAGCGGCACGATGGCCGCGTCGCCCTGGCCGATGCCGGAGGTCTCGACCACCACCAGGTCGAAGCCCGCGGCCTTGCACGCGGCCACCACATCCGGCAGGGCGGCGGAGATCTCGCTGCCGAAGTCGCGCGTGGCCAGCGAGCGCATGAAGACGCGGGGACCCTGCTGCCAGGGGTTGATCGCGTTCATGCGGATGCGGTCGCCCAGCAGCGCGCCGCCGCTCTTGCGCCGCGAGGGGTCGATCGAAATCACGGCAACCCGCGTGCGGTCGTCCTGGTCCAGTCGCAGCCGGCGGATGAGTTCGTCGGTCAGCGACGACTTGCCGGCGCCCCCGGTGCCGGTGATGCCCACGACTGCTATTTTTTTGGTAGCAGCCTGCTCGCGCATCTGCTGGGCCAGGGCCGGATCGGCCTGTCCACTCTCGATGGCGGTGATGAGCTGGGCGAGCGAGCGCCATGCGGCGTCGCCGTGGCCCTGGATGGCGTCCAGCGTCTTCGGTGCCAGCGGCGCCAGGTCGCGGTCGCACCGCATCACCATCTCGCCGATCATGCCCTGCAGCCCCATGCGCTGGCCGTCCTCGGGGCTGTAGATGCGCGTCACGCCATAAGCCTGCAGCTCGCGGATCTCGGCCGGCACGATCACGCCGCCGCCGCCGCCGAACACCTGGATGTGTTCGCCGCCACGCTGGCGCAGCAGGTCGACCATGTACTTGAAGTACTCGACGTGGCCGCCCTGGTACGAGCTGATCGCGATGCCCTGCACGTCCTCCTGGAGCGCCGCGGTGACCACCTCGTCGACGCTGCGGTTGTGTCCCAGGTGGATCACCTCCGCGCCCATGCCCTGCAGGATGCGCCGCATGATGTTGATGGCCGCGTCGTGTCCGTCGAACAGGCTGGCGGCGGTGACGAAGCGCACCTTGTGGGTGGGGCGGTAGTTCGCGAGGGCCTTGAATTCGGCGGACAGGTCGGTCATGGCGGTGTCTTTCGGGGGAACCCTGCCACCTTAATTGACGTTTACGTCAACGTCAACGAAAGCGGCAAAGAAAAAGGCCGCCCGGGGGGCGGCCTGTCGCGTTGCACGGATGCGTCAGCGCGCGTAGAGCACCGAGGGCAGCCACAACCCGATCTGGGGCCAGATGTACAGCAGCACGATGGCCACGACCTGGATGCCCATGAAGGGGATCATCCCCAGGAAGATCTGGTTGAGCGTCACGTGCGGCGGACTCACCCCCTTCAGGTAGAAGGCCGACATCGCGACCGGCGGCGAGAGGAAGGCCGTCTGCAGGTTCAGTGCCACGAGCAGGCCGAACAGCAGCGGGTCGACGCCGAAGTTGTCGAGCAGCGGCACGAAGATCGGCATGAAGATCACGATGATCTCGGTCCACTCCAGCGGCCAGCCCAGCACGAAGATGATCACCTGCGACAGCAGCAGGAACTGCGTCTGGGTCAGGTTCATGCTCAGCACCCAGCGCTCCACCAGCTCCTGGCCGCCCAGCAGCGCGAAGGCGGCGGAGAAGATGGCCGAACCCACGAACAGCCAGCAGACCATGGCGGAGGTCTTGGCCGTCAGGAACACGCTTTCCTTGACCACCTCGAACGACAGCTGCCGGTAGGCGATCGCGAGCACGAAGCCGCCGAGCGCACCCACGGCCGCCGCCTCGGTGGGCGTGGCCAGCCCCAGCACGATGGAGCCGAGCACCGCCAGGATGAGCACCATCAGCGGGAAGAAGCTGGTCAGCAGCATCTTGAAGACCTCGAGCCGTGCGAAGGTCAGCAGGGCATAGAAGATGGCGAACAGCGCTGCGAAGATCGCGAACGTGGTCCACCAAGCCTTGGAGGCTTGGCGCTCCGCACCCATCGCGCCCGGCGTCCCACCGGAGCCGGGCGGCTCCGCGACGGCGCCGCCGGCAGCAGGGGGCTCGGCCACGCCGCCGGCAGCCGGCGCTGCAGCGCCCGGCGGTTCCGCGACGCCACCGGCAGCCGGCGGTTCCTGGACGCCACCGGCAGCCGGCGGTTCCTGGACGCCACCGGCAGGCGGCGGTTCCTGGACGCCACCGGCAGGCGGCGGCTCGGCCAAGCCACCGGCCGTGGGCGGCTCCGACAGCCCGGTGCCGGCAGCCGGCGGCTCGGCCAGTCCGCCTTGCGCCGGCGGCTCGTTCAGGCCGGTGCTGGCGTCGCGACCGGTACCGCCGCCGCTCGTCTCGCCCATCCGCGTGAGGTTCTCGTAGGTCGCCTCGGCAGCCAGCGGCTCGGTCACGGCGCGGTAGCTCCACAGCGAGACGAACACGAACAGCAGCAGCGGCGCCACGACCACCAGCAACTGGCGCAGCAGGTAGCCGGTCGGCACATCCTGGTTGCGGCGGCCCTTGAGTGCAGCCAGCAGGCCGAGCACCGCGTGCTGCGTGCCGTCCGGGTTGGTGATCTTCTGCGTGAGCGGCGGCAGCGGCACGAAGCGGTCCGCGGCCGACAGCGGCGGCGCCAACGACGGCTTGATCTTGGCCACGATGATCACGTAGACGATGTACAGGCCGGCCAGCATCAGTCCCGGGAAGAACGCACCGGCGTACAACTGGACCACCGAGACACCGGCGGTCGCGCCGTAGACGATCAGCAGCACCGAGGGCGGGATCAGGATGCCCAGGCAGCCGCCCGCGGTGATGGAGCCGGCGGTCAGGCGCACGCTGTAGCCGGCCTTGAGCATCGCCGGCATGGCCAGCAGGCCCATCAGCGTCACGACCGCGCCGACGATGCCGGTGGCCGTGGCGAAGATGGCGCAGGTGACCAGCGTGGCCACGGCCAGCGCTCCCGGCACGCGGGCCAGGGCCAGGTGGATGCTTCGGAACAGCCGCTCGATCAGGTTCGCGCGTTCGACGATGTACCCCATGAACACGAACAGCGGAATGGCGATCAGGACGTCGTTGCCCATCGTCTTGAACGCGGCCTGCACCATGAGGTCGAGCGTCAGGGTGGTGTTCCTGTCGTACGCCAACCAGGTGAAGATCATCCCCATGCCCATGAGCGTGAACGCCGTGGGGAAGCCCAGCATGATGGCCACGACCACCAGCGAGAGCATCAGCAGGCCGATGTGGCCGCGCTCGATGCGCTCCACGCTCACCAGCATGATCAGCGCGGCCAGCACGATGATGGCCATCAGGCCGAAGCCGAACCAGAGTTCCTTGCGGATTTTCACAGCGGGCTTCCTTTCTCGGCGGGCGCAGCGGCAAGGCCCGCGTTGTCATCGGCGTGGACCATCTTCTTGAGCTTGTCGACGTCGACTTCCTCCACGTCCTGCTCGCGTGACGGCCACTGGCCCTCCCGGATGCAGATGACGCAGCGCGCGATTTCGACGAAGCCCTGCAGCAGCAGGATCGCGCCCGCGAACGGGATGAAGAACTTGAACGGGTACAGCGGGATCGGGTCCGCGTTGAAGGTCTGCTCGCGGATGGCCAGGGAGTCCTGGAAGTAGGTCCAGCCGGCCCAGGTCATGGCGAACACGCCGGGCAGGAAGAACAGGATGTAGAGGATCAGGTCCAGGGTGGCCTGCGTGCGCGGACGGAAGAAGCCGTACAGCACGTCGCCCCGCACGTGCCCGTTCTTGGACAGCGTGTAAGCGCCCGCCATCATGAACATGATGCCGTACAGCATGATCTGCACGTCCAGCATCCAGGAGTGCGGCTTGCCCAGCACGTACCGGGAGAACACCTCCCAGGAAATCGCCCCCGTCAGCAGGATGATGGACCAGGCGAACGTCTTCCCGAGCCAGGTTGAGAGGCGGTCGACCGCCAACAACAGTTTCTGCATTTTTTATACCTTTTTGTCGGAGGCGGGCCTCAGACGAACGAAAGGGCGGCTGTGCGCACAGCCGCCCTTTGCACCAATGCGGGGAATCAGGACTTCTTGGGGGCCGCTCCGCCGCCTGCACCGCCCGCGCCGCCCTTGGCGAAGTAGCGGTTGTAGGCCATCTTGAAGTCGACCATGTAGTCGTTCTGCCACTGGCCGGCACGTGCGGCGAACTCGCGCTGCGAGTCCAGCACCTTCTTGAACAGCGGGTTCTCGCCGCCCTTCTTGGCCGTGACCTTGTCCCAGGCGTCCAGCTGGGCGCGCAGGATGGCGTCGGGCGTCTTGTAGAAGTTGACCTTGTCCTTGGTCTTGAGCTCGATGTAGTCCTTGGAGTTGCGGTCGATCGCCTTCCACGACATGTCGGCGCTGGCGGCCTGCACGGCGTAGTCGATGATCGCCTTGAGCTCCTGCGGCAGGGCGTTGTACTTGGTCTTGTTGAACAGGATCTCGAACTGCTCGCCGGACTGGTGGAAGCTTTGCAGCATGCAGTTCTTGGCCACGTCCGCGAAGCCGAGCACGCGGTCGGACGAGGCGTTGTTGAACTCGGCCGCGTCGATGAGGCCGCGGTCCAGCGCCGGCACGATCTCGCCGCCCGGCAGCGGGTTCACCGCGACACCCAGCTCGGTGAACACGTCCACCGCGAGGCCCACGGTGCGGAACTTCAGGCCCTTGAGCTGGGCCACGTTGGACACCGGCTTCTTGAACCAGCCCAGCGGCTGCGTGGGCATCGGGCCGTACAGGTAGGAGACCACGTCCATGTTGATGGACTTGTAGATCTCTTCCAGGAGCGCCTTGCCGCCACCGTAGTAGTGCCAGGACAGGACCATGTTGGGGTCCATGCCGAAGGCGGGGCCGGAGCCCCACAGCGCCAGCGCCGACTGCTTGCCGTAGTGGTAGGCCACCACGCCGTGTCCGCCGTCCAGCGTGCCCTTGTTCACCGCTTCCAGCAGCTGGAACGCGGGCACCACGGCGCCGGAAGGCAGCACCTCGATCTTCAGGCGGCCGCCCGCCATGTCGTTCACCTTCTTGGCGAAGTCGTTGGCGTACTCGTGGAAGATGTCCTTGGCCGGCCAGGTGCTCTGGAAGCGGAACGAGGTCGGGGCGGCCTGGGCCATCACCATCGGCGCGCTCATGGTCGCGCCGGCGGCGACGGCGGCGCCCTTGAGCAGGCGGCGGCGGGAATTCGGGGCTTGCGTCATCGCGGGTCTCCTTGTTGGGGGGTTGACTGCTTTGTTAGCAAGCTATCTTTGAAGGGGCCTGCCGGACGGCAAAGAGGGTTTACACCGAGGTTGGCGCCGCGGCTCGCGCGCGGAAGCGGCCATGCCCGAGGCAGCCCCACCGATGGGTCGGCAAGCTGACAGCTGAACGTCAGCCTTCGGGGGCGGGTGCCCCACTGGAGGCCCCCTGCGGATGCACTGGCAAAATCGCGCGATGGTTGCTTCCGACACCCCCACCGGCTCCCCCGTGCCGCGGCCCGCGCAGGGTTATGCCGGCGACGTGCCGCCCGAGCTGGCGTGGCAGTGGGTGCAGGCCGGCGACGCCGTGCTGGTGGACGTGCGCTCCGACGCCGAGCGCGAGTGGGTCGGCTTCGTGCCGGGCGCGGTGCCCGTGGCCTGGAAGCAGTGGCCCGGCATGCAGGCCAACCCCGGCTTCGACGCGGCCTTGCGCGAGGTGGTGCCGGCCGGCCGCAAGGTGGTGCTGCTGTGCCGCAGCGGCGTGCGCTCGGTCGCCGCCGCCAGGCGCGCCACCGAGCTGGGGCTGGAGGCCTACAACATCCTCGAGGGCTTCGAGGGCGACGCCGACCTGCAGGGCCAGCGCGGCCGGCTGGGCGGCTGGCGCATGCGCGGCCTGCCCTGGCGCCAGAACTGAGCCCTTTTTTTTCCACGTTCCTTCCTTCACCCGCTTTCGATCATGCCAGTCCAACTTTCCGCACCGCGTGCGGGCGACCTGCGGCCGGTGCGCGGCCTGACCATCGGCGTGGCCGAGGCCGGCGTGCGCAAGGCCAACCGCAAGGACCTGACCGTTTTCCTGCTGGAGCCCGGCGCCAGCGTCGGCGGCGTGTTCACGCGCAACCGCTTCTGTGCGGCGCCGGTCCAGGTGTGCCGCGAACACCTGGCCACCGGTGACATCCGGGCCCTGGTGGTCAACACCGGCAATGCCAACGCCGGCACCGGCGAGGACGGCCTGGTGCGCGCGCGTGCCACCTGCATTGCGCTGGCGCGGCTGCTGGACGTCGCGCCGCAGCAGGTGCTGCCGTTCTCCACCGGCGTGATCATGGAGCCGCTGCCGCACGAGCGGATCGAGAAGGGCCTTCCGGCCGCGCTGGCAGACGCGCGGCCGGAGCACTGGTTGCGCGCCGCCGAAGGGATCATGACCACCGACACCGTGGCCAAGGCCTTCAGCACCACGGTGCGCATCGGCGGCGACGAGGTGGCGATCACCGGCATCAGCAAGGGCGCCGGCATGATCCGGCCGAACATGGCGACGATGCTCGGCTTCCTGGCGACCGATGCCTGCATCGCCCAGCCCCTGGTGCAGCAGCTCGCGCTGGAGCTGGCCGAGGCTTCGTTCAACCGGGTGACGGTGGACGGGGACACCTCGACCAACGATTCCTTCATCGTCATGGCCACCAACCGGGCCGCGCATGCACCGATCACCACGCTCGACAGCGCCGACGGCCGGCTGTTGAAGGAGGCGATGCTGCAGGTGGCCCGCCAGCTCGCGCAGGCGATCGTGCGCGACGGCGAAGGAGCGACCAAGTTCATCACCGTGCGCGTGGACGGCGGACGCACCGCGGCGGAATGCCGGCAGGTGGCCTACGCCATCGCCCACTCGCCGCTGGTCAAGACGGCCTTCTTCGCCAGTGACCCCAACCTGGGCCGCATCCTGGCCGCGGTGGGCTACGCCGGCATCGACGACCTGGACCAGGCCGGCATCGACCTCTGGCTGGACGACGTGCACGTGGCCGTGCGGGGTGGGCGCCATCCGGACTACCGCGAGGAGGATGGCCAGCGCGTGATGAAGCAGGCCGAGATCACGGTGCGGGTCGGGCTGGGGCGGGGCGACGCGTCCGACACGGTGTGGACCTGCGACTTCAGCCACGAGTACGTGACGATCAACGCGGACTACCGGTCATGAGCGGCGGCGACGCGATGGAGCGCCTGGTGGAGCGCGCGCTGGCGCTGATGGACCGGCTGGAGGCGGTGCTCCCCAAGCCGCTGTCGGCACCGGACTGGTCGGCCGCCATCGCCTGGCGCTACCGCAAGCGCTCCTCCGGCCACGGCGCGCTCGAGCCCGTGCGGCACGTGGCTGCGATTGCGCTGCAGGACTTGAAGGAGATCGAGCCGCAGAAGGAGAAGATCGAGCGCAACACGCGGCAGTTCGTCGCCGGGCAACCGGCCAACAACGTGCTGCTGACCGGGGCCCGGGGCACGGGCAAGTCGTCCCTGATCAAGGCCTGCCTGAATGCGCATGCGGCCGAGGGCCTGCGCCTGATCGAGGTGGACAAGGCCGACCTGACCGACCTGCCGGACATCGTGGAGGTGGTGGCCGGGCGTCCGGAGAAGTTCATCGTGTTCTGCGACGACCTGAGCTTCGAGGACGGCGAGCCGGGCTACAAGGCGCTCAAGTCCATCCTGGACGGCTCGGTCGCGGCAGCCACGCCGAACGTGCTGATCTACGCGACGAGCAACCGCCGCCACCTGCTGCCCGAGTACATGAAGGAGAACCTCACCTACACCCACACCGAGGACGGCGAGGTCCATCCCGGCGAGGTGGTGGAGGAGAAGATCTCCCTGTCCGAGCGCTTCGGCCTGTGGGTGAGCTTCTACCCGTTCACGCAGGACGAGTATCTCGCCATCACGGCGCAGTGGCTGTCGTCCTTCGGTGTCGCGCCGGACGCGATCGCGGCGGCGCGGGCCGAGGCCCTGGTGTGGGCCCTGGAGCGCGGCTCGCGCAGCGGCCGCGTGGCCTACCAGTTCGCCCGCGACTGGGCCGGGCGCCACGCGCGATGAGCGGGGCGCCGGCCGTGCACGGCGGCATCCTCGTCGCCGACGCCGACCGCCCGCGCGAGGGCGGGCCGCAACGCGCCGCCGTCGATGTCGCGGTCGGCGTGCTGCTGCGCGGAGACGGGAGCTTCCTCCTCACCAGCCGGCCACCGGGCAAGGTGTACGCCGGCTACTGGGAATTCCCGGGGGGCAAGGTGGAGGCTGGCGAGACCATCGAGGCGGCACTGCGCCGGGAACTGCTCGAGGAGATCGGCGTGGTGATCGGCCCCGCCGAGCCCTGGCGCGTGGAGGAGGTGGACTATCCGCATGCGCTCGTGCGGCTGCACTTCTGCAAGGTGCGTGACTGGACGGGCGAGTTGCAGATGCACGAGGGGCAGCAGTGCGCCTGGGAGACGCTTCCGGTGCAGGTGCGGCCGGTGCTGCCGGGCACGGTGCCGGTGCTGGCCTGGTTCGCCGCCGAGCGGGATTTTGCCGGCGCTACACATTCGATAGCATAAGGCCCGCGCGGAATGCGGGCTGGAGGCCCCTTCGCCTCGGGAAACTACTGGATCTTCGGATCGCCGAACGGCTGGTCGTCCGGTGGCGTGGGGTCCGGCATGCGGAAGCTCTCGCTTGCCCAGGCGCCGAAATCGAGGTTCTTGCAGCGTTCGCTGCAGAACGGCCTGTACGGGTTGGAGGCGGCGTAGACGCTGGGTCCGCCGCAGCCCGGGCAGGTCACCCGCCGGGGCGTCACCTCGGGTGCATTCTGGTCGGCCATGGTCAGGAACAGAGGGTGAGCTCGAAGCCGGCGTCGGTGTTGCCGGGTTGCAGGCGGTCGCTGCCTTCCTGGAGCATCAGGCGCACCGAGACCATCAGCCGGTTGCCGCTGATCTCAGGCACCAGCATGAGGGCCGGGTCGATGCGCAGGCGCAGCAACTGGAAGGTGCGGCCCTGGGGCAGCGTCTGCTGGAACTGGCCGGCCACCGCCATCACCTTCTGCGGACCGCCGGAGTCGCGCAGCAGCTTGAGCAGCAGGTGGATGGATTCGGCCAGCGGGCCCAGCGGCGTGGCCCAGCGGCCGAGGTCGGCCTGCCGGGTGGCGGTGTCGAGTTGCTGCCAGGCGTAGTAGGCGGGCAGGTCGAACTCGCAGGTGCCGCCGGGGATGCCGATGCGGCTGCGAATGCTCATCAGGAACTCGTTGTCCGTCAGCGACTGGCCGGCCTTGCCGGGGAGGTTGTTCAGGGCCGAGAAGCACCCGTCCAGCTTGGAGACCACCTCGTCCAGCACCGACTCGGCGATGGCCGGATTGCCGCGGTAGCCATTGAGCACGCCCTTCTGCTTTTCCAGGTCCTTCATGACGTCGGACTTGAGGTCGGCACGGGCCGCCACGTCCATCACCTCGAAGATGGTGGCGAGCGCGTAGTGGTGGTCGAGCGGATGCTCGCGCGGAACCAGTTCACCGAGCCGCCGGAACAGGTGTTCCAGGCGCAGGTAGGTGCGGATGCGTTCGTTGAACGGGTATTCGTAGAGGATCACGCGGACGGGCTGGATCGGCGCTTGCGCGACGCGCGATCATAGCCCGAAGCCCCGCGCAGCCTGCTCCACGTGCTGCTCCAGCTGCGCCAGCGAAATGCCGTCGTTGAAGATGACGCTGTCGGCCGCGGCGAGGCGGAGCGCACGCGATGCCTGCGCGGCCATGATGGCCTCGACCTGCGCGGCCGGCAGGCCGCTGCGGGCGACCACGCGGGCCACCTGCGTCGCCTCCAGGCAGTCGACCACCAGCACGTGGTCGACCTGGGCCCGCCAGCGGCCCGACTCGACCAGCAGGGGAATGTCGAACACGATGCAGCGGGCGCCGGCATCGGTGGCAGCCTGCACCTGGCGCGCACTCTCCGCGCCGACGAGCGGATGCACGATGGCCTCGAGCGCCTGCCGGGCGGCAGGCGTCGCGTACACGTGCTCGCGCATGCGGTCGCGGTCGAGTGCACCCTCGGCGGTGATGAAGGCGGGCCCGAAGTGCCGGGCGATCGGCGCGATGGCGGCGCCGCCTGCTGCCGTGGCGGCCCGGGAGATCGCATCGGCATCGATCACCGCCGCGCCGCGGACGGCAAGCATGGCCAGCACCGTGCTCTTGCCGCTGCCGATCCCGCCGGTCAGGCCGACCCGCATGCCGCCGCCTAGAGGCCGATGGCCGACAGCAGTGCCGCCGGGCCGAACAGCATGGCGGCGAAGCCGGCGCCGGCCAGGAAGGGGCCGAAGGGCATGAGGCCGCCTTCGCGCAAGCCGCCGCGCAACTTCAATGCGATGCCGACCACGGCGCCGATGACGGACGCGATGAGGATGATGGGGATGAGCGACGGCCATCCAAACCATGCGCCCAGCGCCGCGAAGAGCTTGAAGTCGCCGTAGCCCATGCCCTCTTTGCCGGTCGCCAGCTTGAACGCCTGGTACACGAGCCAGAGCGACAGGTAGCCGGCGACGGCGCCCCACAGCGACTGCTGCAGGGTCAGGGGCGTCCAGCGCAGCGCGGCCGCGATGAGCCCCGCCCACAGCAGCGGCAGGGTGATGTCGTCGGGCAGCAGGGTGGTGTCCCAGTCGATCAGGGCCAGCGCGAGGAGGGCGGCGGCGAAGCCGCACCAGGCCAGGCCGCTCCAGCCGAGTCCCCAGCGCCAGGCAGCGAAGGCGAAAAGGCCGCCGGTCGCCAGCTCGACCAGCGGGTAGCGAACCGCGATCGCGGCCTGGCACGCGGAACAGCGGCCGCGCAGGGCCAGCCAGCTGAACACCGGAATGTTCTCGTACCAGCGGATCTGGTGCCCGCAGGCCAGGCAGCGGGAGCGGGGGCGCGACAGGTTGAAGGGCTCCCCTGCCGGGGGCTCCTGGCCCGACAGCTCGGCGCACTCGGCAGCCCACTGCCGCTCCATCATGCGCGGCAGCCGGTGGATGACCACGTTCAGGAAGCTGCCGACCAGCAGCCCGAAGACGCCGGCCAGGATGGCGCCGGCCTCCGGCGCCAGCATCAGACGACGGCGCCCAGCTTGAAGATCGGCAGGTACATCGACACCACGATGCCGCCGATCAGGCCGCCCAGGAACACGATGATGATCGGCTCCATCAGGCTGGACAGGCCGGCCACCATGTCGTCCACCTCGGACTCGTAGAAGTCCGCGGCCTTGCCGAGCATGTGGTCGATGGAGCCGGACTCCTCGCCGATGGCGCACATCTGCAGCACCATGGTAGGGAACACGTTGGCATTGGTCATGGCCGCCGTCAGGCTGGTGCCCGTGGACACCTCCTGCTGGATCTTTTCGGTCGCGGATGCGTAGACCGAGTTGCCGGACGCACCACCGACGGAGTCCAGCGCCTCCACCAGCGGCACGCCGGCGGCGAACATGGTGGACAGCGTGCGGGTCCACCGCGCGATGACCGACTTGTAGACGAGGTCGCCGAAGACGGGCAGCTTCAGCATGAAGCGGTCCATGAACATCTGGACCTTCTCGTTGCGCTTCCAGGCCTGCAGGAAGAAGTAGATCCCGCCGCCCAGGCCCCCGAAGATCAGGTACCAGTACTTGATGAAGAAGTCGCTCAGCGCCATCACGAACAGCGTGGGGGCGGGAAGGTCGGCGCCGAAGGAGGTGAACACCTCCTTGAACGCCGGGATCACGAAGATCATGATCACGCTGACCACCACGAAGGCCACCACGACCACCGCGATCGGGTACATCAGCGCCGACTTGATCTTCGACTTGATCGCTTCGGTCTTCTCCATGTAGACCGCCAGCCGGTCCAGCAGCGCTTCCAGGATACCGGCCGCTTCACCGGCCTCCACCAGGTTGCAGTAGAGGTTGTCGAAGTACAGCGGGTACTTGCGGAAGGCGGCCGACAGCGAGGTCCCGGTCTCGACGTCGCTTCGGATGTCGTTGAGCAGCTTGGCGACGCTCGCGTTCGCATTGCCGCGGCCGACGATGTCGAAGGCCTGCAGCAGCGGAACGCCCGCCTTCATCATGGTGGCGAGCTGGCGCGTGAAGATCGCGATGTCCTTGGCCTTGATCTTCTTGCCCGCGCGCATGCGGCGCTTCTTGATCTTGGTGGGCGTGACGCCCTGCCGCCGCAGCGCGGCCTGGACCTGGTTCTCGCCGGCCGCGCGGGTCTCGCCGCGGACCTGCTTGCCGTTGCGGTCGCGTCCTTCCCACTCGAAGACGAACTCGGCGATCTTGGTGGCGGTTGCAGTGGCCATGGGTACTCCTGGTCTCCCTGTTCTATTCGTTCGTGCAGCCCAGCACTTCCTCCAGCGAGGTCACGCCCATGCGCACCTTGCTGAGGCCCGACTTGCGCAGGCTCCGCACGCCTTCCTTCTCGGCCTGCTCCGCGATCTCCATGGAGCTGCCGTCGCGCAGGATGATGCGCTGGATCTCTTCGCTGATCGGCATCACCTGGTAGATGCCGACCCGGCCCTTGTAGCCGTTGTTGCACATGCTGCAGCCGACCGGCCGGTACGGCGTCCAGGTGCCGTCCACTTCCTCTTCGCGGAAACCGGCGTCCAGCAGGGTCTCGTGCGGAATGTCCGCCGGTTGCTTGCAGCTGACGCACAGCCGTCGTGCGAGGCGCTGCGCCGTGATCAGGATGACGCTGGAGGCGATGTTGAACGGGGCGATGCCCATGTTCCGCATCCGCGTGAGCGTGGTGGGCGCGTCGTTGGTGTGCAGCGTCGAGAGCACCAGGTGGCCGGTCTGGGCCGCCTTGATCGCGATGTCGGCGGTCTCCAGGTCGCGGATCTCGCCGACCATGATGACGTCCGGGTCCTGCCGCAGGAAGGACTTGAGCGCCGCGGCGAAGGTCAGGCCTGCCTTGTCGTTCACGTTGACCTGGTTCACGCCCGGCATGTTGATCTCGGACGGATCCTCGGCGGTTGAGATGTTCACGCCCGGCTTGTTCAGCAGGTTCAGGCAGGTGTAGAGCGACACCGTCTTGCCCGAGCCGGTCGGGCCGGTGACGAGCACCATGCCGTAGGGCCGGCTCACGGCGTTGACCAGGCGCTCCTTTTCTTCCTGCTCGTAGCCCAGGGCGTCAATGCCCAGGCGTGCGCTGCTCGGGTCCAGGATCCGGATCACGATCTTCTCGCCGAACAGCGTGGGCAGCGTGCTGACGCGGAAGTCGATCACCCGGTCCGGGCCGACCTTGAGCTTCATCCGGCCGTCCTGCGGCACGCGTTTCTCGGAGATGTCCATCCGCGAGATCACCTTGATCCGCGAAGCGAGCTTGTCCTTGATGGCCACCGGGGGCGAAGCGATCTCGCGCAACTCGCCGTCGATGCGAAAGCGCACGCGGTAGGTGTGCTCGTAGGGCTCGAAGTGCAGGTCGGAGGCGCGCATGCTGAACGCGTCGAGCAGCATCTTGTGCAGGAACTTGACGACCGGCGCGTCTTCGACGTCGGAGGTCCCGGCCTTGTCGTCGTCCTCGACGGCCGAGGTCTCGATGGACGACTCGTCGAACTCGAAGTCGTCGCCGATGATGCTGTCCATCGCCTCGGTGGCGCTGGCCGTGCTGGCCTCCACCATCTTGGTCAGCTTGTCGTACTCCGCGATGATCCAGTCCACGCCCATCTGGGTGGCGAACTTGATCTTCTCGGCGGCCTGCTGGTCCGACGGGTCGGCGGTGGCGACGATCAGGCGGTTGTTCCGCTTGGACAGTACCACGACCCGGTAGGACTGGCAGATCTTGGCGTCCAGCAGGCCCTTGGGCAGGCGCTGGACGTCCACCGCGTCCAGGTCGAGCATGGGCGCGCCGAAGGCGGCCGACATGGTGTGGGCGAGATCGGAGGCGGAGACGGCGCCCGAGCCGGTCAGCTCCGCGATGAAGCTGCTGCGGGCGGCCTGGGCTTTCTTGTACAGCTCCTCGGCCGACTTCTGGCCGAGCTTTCCGGCCGACACCAAGGCACGGGCCAGGCCGGGCAGGGCGAGGGTGGGAGCGTCAGGGGCGACAGGGTCGACGGCGGCCATCGGTGAAGGTGAAAACGATCAGGCGCCCCCTGTGTGGGGGTCTGCCGGGGAATCATCGCCGAAAGCCCATCCGCTGTAAATCAAGGCTGTGGTAAGCCGCGCGAAACCGGCAGCCGCGGCGCCATGCTTTTCGCGCAGGAAATCACGCCGGGCGTTGCACGGATTGCCGCCAGGAGCAGGCGACTCGTCTCGATTGCGAGCGCACGACGGGCCGCGAGGCGGTGTGCCCATGCGCGCAGACGCGCCCCGGTGGCGCCGGCAGCGCCACCAGACATGCGAGAAGGGAGAAAAACTGGTCGGGGTGAGAGGATTCGAACCTCCGGCCTCTACGTCCCGAACGTAGCGCTCTACCAGGCTAAGCTACACCCCGATTTGCCACCCGGCGCCGGCGAACTGATCGCTCAGTTGCGACGCTGCAGCAGTTGAGCCGCCAATTGTACCAAACCCTCGGAGCAGGGATGGCGCGGCAGGCGCTGCGCACATGCAATCGCGCGCTGCGCCTCCTGCGCCGCGGCTGCGCGCGTGACGTCCAGCGCACCGGTGTCGCGCACGATGGACACGATGGCCTCGAGTTCGGCCGTCGCGCCCGTCTCGATCGCCTGCCGGATCAGGTCGCGCTGGGCCGCGCTGCCACGCTGCATCGCGGCGATGAGCGGCAACGTGGCCTTGCCTTCGCGCAGGTCGTCGCCAAGGTTCTTGCCCATCTCCTGCGCATCGCCGTCGTAGTCGAGCACGTCGTCGATCACCTGGAAGGCGGTGCCCAGCGCCTGCCCGTATTCGGCGCAGGCCTGCTCGAGTTCGGCCGGGGCCTTCGCGAGCACCGCACCCAGCCGCGCGCTGGCTTCGAACAGCTTGGCGGTCTTGGAGCGGATCACGCGCAGGTAGCCGGCCTCGTCGAGGGTGGCGTCATGCATGTTCATCAACTGCAGCACCTCGCCCTCGGCGATCACGTTGGTCGCATCCGCCAGGATCTCCATCACGCGCAGGTCGTCGGCCTCCAGCATCATCTGGAAGGCGCGCGAGTAGAGGAAGTCGCCCACCAGCACGCTGGCCGGGTTGCCGAAGCTCTCGTTGGCCGTCGCGCGGCCGCGGCGCAGGGTGGAGCCGTCCACCACGTCGTCGTGCAGCAGGGTCGCCGTGTGGATGAACTCCACCACCGCGGCCAGGTTGAAGCGCTGCGGGCCCCCGTGCCCCAACGCCCGGCTGACGAGCAGCAGCAGCGCGGGACGCAGCCGCTTGCCCCCGGCGGAGATGATGTAGCGGGAGACCTGGCCCACCAGCGGCACGCCCGAATCGAGGCGTCGGGCGATCACCGCGTCGACTTCCCGCATGTCGTCGGTGATGAGGGAGAGCACGGATGCGGTGCTGGCGGAAGAGGAATCGGTCAAGGCGAACAGCTTTCGCCGGGATTATAGGAAGCGGGTCGGCTGCCACCGCCGGGGCTGGTTAGTGACCGCAAACTATGCTACAGTGGAGGGCTCTCCGGGAAATCCGTCCTGGAGATCCTTCCTCGAGAGGTCTTACATGTACGCGGTCATAAAAACCGGTGGCAAGCAGTATCGCGTTGCCTCCGGCGAGAAGATCAAAGTAGAACAGATTGCTGCGGACGTAGGCCAGGAAATCGTGCTGGATCAAGTGCTCGCTGTCGGAAACGGCGGCGACCTCAAGGTCGGCACACCCCTGGTGTCCGGTGCAAGCGTGAAAGCCACGGTCGTGGCCCACGGCAAGCACGACAAGGTGCGCATCTTCAAGATGCGTCGTCGCAAGCACTATCAGAAGCGCCAGGGGCACCGCCAGCAGTTCACCGAACTGCAGATCGGCGCCATCGCCGCTTGATCAGGAGCAGTTGACATGGCACAGAAAAAAGGCGGCGGCTCTACGCGAAACGGGCGGGATTCCCAGCCCAAGATGCTCGGCGTGAAGGCGTTCGGCGGTGAGTTGATCACGGCCGGCTCCATCATCGTGCGCCAGCGCGGCACCAAGTTCCATCCCGGCACCAACGTCGGCGTGGGCAAGGACCACACGCTCTTCGCGCTGGTGGACGGCCATGTGTCGTTCGCGGTCAAGGGCTCGCTGAACAAGCACATGGTCAACGTCACCCCGGCCTGACGCCGAGGCTGACCCTGCAAGGAAGCCCTGCGGTCGTTCGCAGGGCTTTTTTGTTGCTGCATTCTTAGAATCACACACCATGAAGTTCGTCGACGAAGCCTGGATCGACGTCGCCGCGGGCGACGGCGGGAACGGCTGCGTCTCGTTCCGGCACGAGAAGTACAAGGAATTCGGCGGCCCGAACGGCGGTGACGGGGGCCGGGGCGGCCACGTGTTCGCCGTCGCCGATCCCAACCTCAACACGCTGGTGGACTACCGCTTCTCGCGCCGCCACGAGGCCAAGCGCGGCGAGCACGGCATGGGCTCCGACATGTTCGGCGCCGCGGGCAGCGACATCACGCTGAAGATGCCCGTGGGCACCATCATCAGCGACGCCGAGACCGGCGAAGTGCTGTATGAACTGCTCACGCCCGGCGAGGTGATCACGATCGCCAAGGGCGGCGATGGCGGTTTCGGCAACATGCGCTTCAAGAGCTCGGTGAACCGCGCGCCGCGCCAGAAGACACCGGGCTGGCCGGGCGAGAAGAAGAACCTCAAGCTCGAGCTGAAGGTGCTGGCCGACGTCGGCCTGCTGGGCATGCCCAACGCCGGCAAGTCCACGCTGATCGCCGCCATCTCCAATGCGCGGCCGAAGATCGCCGACTACCCGTTCACCACCTTGCACCCCAACCTGGGCGTCGTGCGCGTCGGGCCCGAGCAGAGCTTCGTGGTGGCCGACGTGCCGGGCCTGATCGAGGGTGCGGCGGAGGGCGCCGGCCTCGGGCACCAGTTCCTGCGCCACCTGCAGCGCACCCGCCTGCTGCTGCACCTGGTGGACCTCGCGCCGTTCGACGAGGGCGTCGACCCGGTGGCCCAGGCGAAGGCCATCGTGGCCGAGCTGAAGAAGTACGACAAGGCGCTGTACGACAAGCCGCGCTGGCTGGTGCTCAACAAGCTCGACATGGTCCCAGCCGAGGAGCGCGCCGCCCGCGTGAAGGACTTCGTCAAGCGCTTCAAGCACAAGGGGCCGGTGTTCGAGATCTCGGCGCTCACCCGCGAGGGTTGCGAGGAACTGGTCAAGACCATCTACCAGCACGTGAAGGCGCAGCAGCGCTCGGAGCAGGCGCCGGTGGAGGTCGATCCGCGCTTCGCGCCCGATGCGCAGGGCGGCGAGGAGCCGGAGCGTTGAGCGCCGTGCTGGTCCCGCCGGCCCAGGAGCACCAGGACCTGCTGCGCGCCGCGCGCCGCATCGTGGTCAAGGTGGGGTCGAGCCTCGTCACCAACGAGGGGCGCGGGCTGGACGAGGGAGCGATCGGCGAATGGTGCCGGCAGCTGGCCCTGCTGGCGCAGGACGGCCGCGAGGTGATCATGGTGTCCAGCGGCGCCATTGCCGAGGGCATGAAGCGGCTGGGCTGGGCCAGCCGTCCCCACGAGCTGCACGAGCTGCAGGCGGCTGCCGCCGTCGGGCAGATGGGGCTGGCACAGATGTACGAGACCAAGCTGCGGGAGAACGGGCTGGGCTCGGCGCAGGTGCTGCTCACCCACGCCGACCTGGCCGACCGCGAGCGCTACCTCAACGCCCGTTCGACGCTGCTCACGCTGCTGTCGCTGCGCGTGCTGCCGGTGATCAACGAGAACGACACGGTCGTCAACGACGAGATCAAGTTCGGCGACAACGACACCCTCGGCGCGCTGGTGGCCAACCTGGTCGAAGCCGACGTGCTGGTGATCCTCACCGACCAGCGCGGCCTGTTCACCGCCGACCCGCGGCGCGACCCGGCCGCCCGTTTCGTCGACGTCGCGCATGCCGGGGACACGGCGCTCGAAGCCATGGCCGGCGGCGCGGGCTCCAGCATCGGCCGCGGCGGGATGATCACCAAGATCCTCGCCGCCAAGCGTGCCGCGCGGTCCGGCGCCTCGACCGTGATCGCCTGGGGCCGCGAGCCGCAGGCCCTGCTGCGGCTGTTCGCGGGCGAGGTCATCGGCACCCTGCTGGTGGCGCCCACGCAGAAGAGCCAGGCGCGCAAGCGCTGGATGGCCGACCACCTGCAGCTGCGCGGCGCGGTGCAGGTCGATGCCGGCGCCGTGTCGAAGCTGGTGGAGGAGGGCAAGAGCCTGCTGCCCATCGGCATGACATCGGTCGAAGGGGAGTTCTCCCGCGGCGAGGTGATTGCGGTGCGCGGCCCGGGCGGCGAGGAGATCGCCCGGGGCCTGGCCAACTACGCGAGCGCCGAGGCGCGGCTGCTGTGCCGCAAGCCTTCGGGCGAGATCGAGAAACTGCTGGGCTACCTTGCCGAGCCGGAGATGATCCACCGGACCAATCTGGTCCTCACGCGCTAGGCGCGCACGGTCCGTTCAGGGCGTCTGGTAGAACGCGCGGCCCGACACGCTGCGCAGGTCGCGCGCGATGCGCTGCGGATCGAGCTCCGGCGCCGTCCCCCTGCACGCGCCATTGCGGGCGATCAGGAGGCTGTGCCGGGTCGCCGGCGCGTTGAACAGCGTCTTCCACTCCACGGTGGACGGTGGCACCCAGCGGCCGTCCAGGTGGCGCGCATACACCTTCACCTCGCCGGTGGTGCAGCGCACGCCTTCGTAGATGGCGTTCAGGGTCGAGCCTTCGCCCTGGGCCACGACGACATAGCGCACGATCCCGTCTTCGCCCACCCGGATGGACGCCGGATCGATGCCCCAGCGCAGGCTGCTGTGGTTCATGTCCAGCGGCACCAGCCGCTGGGTCTGCAGCGCGGGTGGCGCCGGCGCCTCGGTTTCCTTCCAGTCGTGCTGAGGGGTCAGCTGGGCATGGAGCGCGCCGGCGCACAGGCAGGCGGCCAGCGCGGCGAAGAGTCGGTCAAGGCGCACGGTTTCCTTCCTGCGGCGAGCCCTTGAGGGCCGACTGCGGATCGGGTTCGAAGGTCGCGCCCGGCGGCAGCTCGAACGCGGCGCCGGGGCCGGCCTCGGCCGGCGCCTCGTGGTGCGCGCCGTCGCGCGAGCGCATGCCGCTGCGCAGGTAGCGGTTGCGGTGGTCGTGGCGGGGGATGTAGCGGGCCAGCTCGGTCAGCGCCATCTCGTACACACCGCGCTTGAACTCGACCACCACGTCCAGCGGCACCCAGTAGTCGTTCCAGCGCCAGGCGTCGAACTCGGGGTGGTTGGTGGCGCGCAGGTTGAGGTTCCAGTCCTGCCCGGTGAGTTGCAGCAGGTACCAGATCTGCTTCTGGCCCTTGTAGTGGCCCCGTGCATCGCGGCGGATGTAGCGGTCCGGCACTTCGTAGCGCAACCAGTCGCGGGTGCGCGCGATGATGCGCACGTGCTCGGGAAGGAGGCCCACTTCCTCGTGCAGTTCGCGGTACATCGCCTGTTCGGGCGTCTCGCCGCGGTCGATCCCGCCTTGCGGAAATTGCCAGCTGTGGGTGCGGATCCGCTTGCCCCAGAACACCTGGTTTTTCTGGTTGAGCAGGATGATGCCGACGTTGGGCCTGAAGCCGTCCCGGTCAAGCATAATCAAACCCCAAACTTTTGAACTGAGTCCATTATGCACGCCGCCTCGCGTGCACGCCAAGAGCTCAGCCGTCCCCCGCCCGCGCCGATGAAAGCCTCCCAGTTCCTGATTTCCACGCTCAAGGAAGCGCCTGCCGATGCGGAGGTCGTGAGCCACCAGTTGATGATGCGCGCGGGCATGGTCAAGAAGCTCGGCGCCGGCATCTACAGCTGGATGCCCATGGGCCTGCGAGTCGTGCGCAAGATCGAGGCGATCGTGCGCGAAGAGATGAACCGCGCAGGCGCCGTCGAGCTGTTGATGCCGGTGGTGCAACCGGCCGAGGTCTGGCAGGAGACCGGCCGCTGGGACAAGATGGGGCCCGAGCTGATGCGCGTGAAGGACCGGCACGACCGCGACTTCATCATCCAGCCGACCAGCGAGGAAGTGGTCACCGACATCGCGCGCCAGGAACTGCGCAGCTACAAGCAGCTGCCCAAGAACCTGTACCACATCCAGACCAAGTTCCGTGACGAGCGGCGCCCGCGCTTCGGCGTAATGCGCAGCCGCGAGTTCATCATGAAGGACGCTTACAGCTTCGACCGTGACGTGGCAAGCGCCAAGGCGAGCTACCAGGTCATGGCCAACGCCTACCGCGCGATCTTCGACCGCTTCGGCCTGCGCTACCGCGCCGTGGCCGCCGACAGCGGCGCGATCGGCGGCGACCTGTCCGAGGAGTTCCAGGTGATCGCCGCCACCGGCGAGGACGCGGTCGTCTATTGCCCGGAGAGCGACTACGCCGCCAACATGGAGAAGGCGGAGGCACTCGCGCCCGCCGGCCCGCGCCCGGCGCCCGCGCAGTCCATGGAGAAGACGCCGACGCCCGGCAAGAGCACCTGCGCCGACGTCGCGCAACTGCTCGGCCTGCCGCTGCAGCGCACCGTCAAGTCGCTGGTGCTGGCCACCGAGCGGCGCGATGCCGCGGGCGCGCCCGCCGGCACCCAGCTGTGGCTGCTGCTGCTGCGCGGCGACCACGACATGAACGAGATCAAGGTCGGCAAGGTGCCGGGGCTGGATGCGGGCTTTCGCTTCGCCACGGTGGCCGAGATCGTCGAGCACTTCGGCACGCCGCCGGGTTACCTCGGTCCCATCGGGTTGCAGAAGCCGGTCAAGGTGGTGGCCGACCGCGAGGTCGCCGTCATGGCCGACTGGGTCTGCGGCGCCAATGCCGAGGGCTTCCACCTCACCGGCGTCAACTGGGAGCGGGACCTGCCGCTGCCCGACGCGGTCGCCGACCTGCGCAACGTGGTCGATGGGGACCCGTCGCCCGACGGCAAGGGACGGTTGTCGATCGAGCGCGGCATCGAGGTGGGCCACGTGTTCTACCTGGGCACCAAGTACAGCGCGCCGATGCAGGCCACCTTCCTGGACGAGACCGGCAAGCCGCAGCTGATGGAGATGGGCTGCTACGGCATCGGCATCACGCGCCTGCCCGCGGCCGCCATCGAGCAGAACCACGATGCCCGCGGGATCATCTGGCCCGATGCGATCGCGCCGTTCACCGTCGTCGTGTGCCCGATCGGCATGGACCGCAGCGCCGAGGTGAAGGCCGCGGCGCAGCGCCTCCACGACGACCTGGCGGCCGCCGGCGTCGACGTGCTGCTGGACGACCGCGGCGAGCGCCCGGGCGCAATGTTCGCCGACTGGGAGCTGATCGGCGTGCCGCACCGCGTCGTGATCTCCGACCGCGGCCTCAAGGAGGGCCAGCTGGAGTACCAGCACCGCCGCGACACCGCGGCCACGGCGGTGCCTGTGGCCGGCGCGCTGGACTTCCTGCGCAGCCGCCTGCAGGCGTGATCACCAGGAGAAAGTGGCTCCAGCCCGCATTGGCGCTGGTGCTGCCGCTATCAATTTCGAAGCATGCCGCGGCGGGTGGCCAACTCGAGGAGCCGCTTGCCGATGCCGTCCGCAACGCGCTTCGGGCGGCGATCGCGGGCGATGCGCCACCGGAACCCGTGTTCGCCAGCACGGAAGACCGGCTGCGGTACCTGCGCTGGCTGGGTGCCATGAGCCAGCGTCTGGCCCGCCGGAAGGTCGACTGGCAGGAACGCAAGGAATTCCTCCAGACGGTCTGGTACGAGAGCCGCCGCGCCGGGCTCGACCCCGGCCTTGTGCTCGGCCTGATCCAGGTGGAGAGCGCGTTCCGCAAGTTCGCCGTGAGCTCGGTCGGGGCGCGCGGCTACATGCAGGTCATGCCGTTCTGGAGCCGGCTGATCGGCGACGGAGACCCCGCCCGGCTGTTCCAGCTGCGTCCCAACCTGCGCTTCGGCTGCGTGATCCTGCGCCACTACATCGACCGCGAGCGTGGCGACCTGTTCCTGGCGCTCGGCCGCTACAACGGCAGTCGTGGCAAGCCGCAGTACCCGAACGCGGTGTTCGCTGCCGCCCGCAATTGGGAGTTCGTCGACGCCGTGCAGCCGCCCGTCCAGCCCGGCCAACCGCCCACCCCGCCGGCGGCGCTGCCGCCAGCAGGGCCGACCTAGCCGCTGTCGGTCCGTGCGGCCGGGCCGCGCGTCACTGCACGAAGCCGATCTTCCCCTTGGCCGATGCCGCGCGCGGCAGGTCGTCCGGCGCGATCTCGCCGCGCTGGTCCAGGCGCGCGTTGCCGAAGCCGGTCATCAGCGCCCGCCGCATCTCGCGCGGCGCCAGCTCGGCCAGCAGGTCCAGCAGGTCGTCCGACGGCTCCGGGGCGAAGCGTGTGCCCCAGCCGTGCTCGCCGCGGATCGCGCAGTAGAGGTTGCGCGCGATCTGCCGGGCGGCCTCGTGGGAGGGCGGCTCGATCTCGAAGACGTTCATGCGGTTGAGGATCGGCTCCGGGATGCAGCGCTCGTCGTTGGCCGTCATGATCCAGATCACCTGGCTGGCGTCGATCGCGACCTCGGCGAATTCGTCCATGAAGGCACCGGCGGTGTCGTGCTCCAGCAGGCCGTAGAGCGCACCGAGCGGGTCGTACTGGGCGTCCGCGGAAGCCTTGTCGATCTCGTCGACCACGATCACCGGGTTGGCGTACTGGCCGTCCACGATGGCTTCGAACACCTTGCCCGGCTTGGCGCCCTTCCACTGCGAAGACGCACCCGACAGCAGCCAGCCGGCCGTCATCGAGCTCATGGGCACCAGGCTCATGCCCGTGCCCAGCAGGTCGGCGAGCTTTCGCGCGAAGTGCGTCTTGCCGATGCCCGGGGGCCCGAGCAGCAGCATCGGCGTGACCTCCAGGCCGTCGCGGCTGTCCTGCGACAGCGCCACGTGGCGCTTCACGTCGTCCAGGGCATCGGTGAAGTTGGGCAGCTGCTCGTACAGCGCGGCCATGTCGGGCACGCCGCTGGGCTTGACCTGGAACCGCTCGGGGCCGCGCTCGAGCATGCGCTCGTACGTGGTGCGCAGGTTCTCGTGGTCCTTGTTCGGGAGTTTGGCCAGCTTGCGCTCGACATCGTGCGGCCGGAACACGTGCCGCAGGTTGGCGATCGGAAGCTTGAACGACGACGGTTGATGGGGCACCAGACTACGGCTTTCCATGCACGCGACTCCTTCACGAACGACTGCTGGGTTCATTCCAGCATAAGCCGTGCCTGAGTTCAACCGTGTGGGGCCGCAGCCGCGACCGACTGTCAGCAAAATGCCGCGGCCCTTGGCAGCCGCGGCAAGCGGGTGCTAGCGGCGTTGCAGCGCCTCGCGCCGGCGCTGCAACGCGCCGCGCTCAGCCCTGCGCGCCGGGCGTCGCGCCCAGCACCTGCTGGAGCTCGCCGCTCTGGTACATCTCCATCATGATGTCCGAGCCGCCGATGAACTCGCCCTTGACGTACAGCTGCGGGATGGTGGGCCAGTTGCTGTAGTCCTTGATGCCCTGCCGGATCTCGTCGTCCTCCAGCACGTTGACCGTGGTCACTGCCTTGGGGTCCACGCCGCAGGCCTTCAGGATCTGGATCGCGCGGCCGGAAAAGCCGCACATGGGGAAGCTCGCGCTGCCCTTCATGAACAGCAGCACGTCGCTTTGTTTGACCAGCTGGTCGATGCGTTGCTGGGCGTCGCTCATCTCGGATGCTCCTTGGGTGGCCGTCACGGCCGCATGTCAGGGCGAATTATCCCCGTTCAAGCCATTGGCCGCCGGTGCAGCGGTCGATGCCGGCGAGGTCCCGGCGCGAGTCCACGCCGGCGAAGCCTGCTTGCCGCAGCAGCGCGGCCACCGCGGCGGCCTGGTCCCACCCGTGCTCCAGCAGGAGCCAGCCGCCCGGCGCCAGGCACGCCGGCGCCTGGGCGACGATGCGCCGCAGGTCGTCCAGGCCATCGGGGCCGGCCACGAGCGCCGCGCGGGGCTCGTGGCGCAGCGCCGCAAGGTGCACGTCGTCCTGTGCGATGTAGGGCGGGTTGCTCAGCACGAGGTCGAAGCGCTCCGCACATCCGGCCAGCCAGTCGCCTTGCCGCCAGTGCACCGGCAAGCCCAGGCGCCGGCCGTTGGCGGCGGCCACGGCCAGCGCGTCCGCGCTGCGGTCGACCGCGGTGACCCGCGCGGCCGGGCAATGCCGGCGGATCGCCAGCGCGATCGCGCCGCTGCCCGTGCCCAGGTCGACCACCGACGGCGCATCGCGGCCGGTCAGCAGCTCCAGCGCCCAATCCACCAGCGTCTCGGTGTCCGGACGCGGGACCAGCACGCGCGCATCGACCTGCAGCATCAAGCCGGCGAACTCCTTTTCGCCCACGAGGTAGGCGACCGGCTCGCCGTCCAGGCGCCGGGCGCAGAGATCGCAGAAGCGCTCGCGCGCCCCGCCCGGCAGCGGGTCGCCGTCGTGGGCCAGCAGCCAGGCGCGGTCGCCTGCGGCGCGTCCCAGCGCGTGCAGCAGCAGCAGTTGCGCATCGAGGCGCGCGACGCCGTGCGCGGCCGCCTGCACGAGCGCCTGCGCCAGTGTCATGCGGCGGGCGCGCCCAGGCCGATCTCCAGCTCCTCCAGCTGCTCGGCCTTGCGGGCCAGCAGCAGGCCCTCGACCAGCTCGTCGAGCTCGCCTTCCATCACGAAGCCCAGCTTGTAGAGCGTGAGGTTGATGCGGTGGTCGGTCACCCGGCCCTGCGGAAAGTTGTAGGTGCGGATGCGGTCGCTGCGGTCGCCGCTGCCGATCAGCCCCTTGCGGGTGGCCGCCTCCTTCGCCGCCCGCTCGCTGCGCTCCTTCTCCTGAATGCGTGCCGCCAGCACCTGCAAGGCCTTGGCCTTGTTGCGGTGCTGCGAGCGGTCGTCCTGGCATTCGGCGACGATGCCGGTGGGGATGTGGGTCACCCGCACCGCGGAATCGGTCTTGTTGATGTGCTGCCCGCCCGCACCCGAGGCACGGTACGTGTCGATGCGCAGGTCGGCCGGATTGATCTGCACCGCCTGCGCCTCGTCCGGCTCGGGCAGGGCGGCCACGGTGCAGGCGCTGGTGTGGATACGGCCCTGCGTCTCGGTCGCCGGCACGCGCTGCACGCGGTGACCACCCGACTCGAATTTCAGCTTGCCGTACACGCCGTCGCCCACGACGCGCACCACCACCTCCTTGAAGCCGCCCACGTCGCCGGCGCTCTCGCTCACGATCTCGCAGCGCCAGCCCTGCCGCTCGGCATAGCGGGTGTACATGCGCAGCAGGTCGCCGGCGAAAAGGGCCGACTCGTCCCCGCCGGTGCCGGCGCGGATCTCCAGGAAGGTGTTGCGCACGTCGTCCGGGTCCTTGGGCAGCAGCAGCTTCTGCAGCGCGTCCTCCAGCTGCGGCAGCTCGGCCTCGAGCTGCGCGATCTCCTCGCGCGCCATCTCGGCCATGTCGGCGTCGTCCAGCATCTCGCGGGCCTGGGCCAGGGCCGACTCGCGCTGGCGCAGCTGCCCGAACAGCGTGGCCACCTCGGTCACCTCGGCGTGCTCGCGGCTGAGCGCCCGGTAACGCTCCATGTCCTGCACCACCTCGGGCTGCTGCAGGAAGAAGTCGAGCTCCTGCAGCCGCACCGGGTAGCGCTCGAGTTGCTGTCGGAGGAAGGGTTTCATGGGAAGGGAGGGCAGTTGCGCAGCTCGGCCGGAACGGCTCGGCCACCCGCCCCGAGCCGTGTGCAAGGGCGGGCGGGCGGCGGTCGCCGCTAGCGCTCCTTGCGCAGGAAGAAGTGCTCGATGGCGGCGATGGCCCGCTCGCGTGCGGCCGCGTCGCCGGCGTGCAGCTCGGCCAGCGGGCCGTGCAGCATCTTCTGCGTCAGTCCGCGCGACATGGACTCGAGCACCGCGTCCACATCCTCGCCCTTGGCCAGCAGCTTGCGCGCGCGCGCCAGCTCCAGCGCCCGCCATTCGTCGGCCTGCGCGTTGAGCTGCTGGATCAGCGGCACCGCGCCGCGCTGGTCCATCCAGTGCATGAAGCTCTGCACGCCGGCGTCGATGATGGCCTCGGCCTGCTCCACGGCCGCCTGGCGGTGGGCCTGGCCGGTCTGCACCACCTGGGCGAGGTCGTCCACGGTGTACAGGTACACGTCTTCCAGCGCCTGGACCTCCGGCTCGATGTCGCGCGGCACCGCCAGGTCCACCATGAAGATCGGCCGGTGCTTGCGCGCCTTCACCGCGCGCTCCACGGCACCCAGGCCGATGATGGGCAACTGGCTGGCGGTGGAACTGATCACCGCGTCGAATTCGTGCAGGCGCCCGGGCAGGTCGGCCAGCCGCATCACCTCGCCGCCGAAGCGCGCCGCCAGCTTCTCGCCGCGCTCCAGCGTGCGGTTGGCGATCGCGATGCCGGCCGGGTTCTTCGCGGCGAAGTGGGTGGCAGCCAGCTCGATCATCTCGCCGGCCCCCACGAACAGCACGCGGATCTTGCCCAGGTCCTCGAACAGCTGGCCGGCCAGCCGCACCGCCGCCGCCGCCATGCTGATGGAGTGCGCGCCGATCTCGGTGGCGCTGCGCACCTCCTTGGCCACCGCGAAGGAGCGCTGGAACAGCTGGTTCAGCGTGGTGCCCAGGGCCCCGGCCTGGTCGGCCACGCGCACCGCGTCCTTCAGCTGGCCCAGGATCTGCGCCTCGCCCAGCACCATGGAATCGAGACCGCTGGCCACGCGGAAGGCGTGCCGCGCGGCCATGCCGTCGCGCAGCGTGTAGGCATGCGAGCGCAGCAGCGCCGGGGAGACCCCGCCCGAGTGCGCCAGCCATTCGATCGTGGGCTCCAGGCCATGCTCGGGACCGGCGCAGTAGATCTCGGTGCGGTTGCAGGTGGACAGGATCGCCGCTTCGGGCTGGCGGGCCAGGCGGCCCTGCAGCGTCTGCCGCAGCCCGGCGAGGGTGGGCTCGATCTGGTCGATGGCAAACGCGAACCGTCCGCGCAGGTCCAGCGGAGCGGTCGTGTGGTTGATGCCCAAAGCCCAGACTGCCATGCGGGAGATTATAAAATTCCCCGTGCTGACAGGCACTTGCCGCACATCAAACCCCTTTGGACATGGGCCCCACCGACGCCTTCCTGCACCTCGCCGGCTTTCTCGCGCCGGCCGCCGCCCTGGCCCTCCTGCTGCCGCTGGCCGCCCGCCTCGTACGGCCAGCGCCCGTGCGCTGGTGGGTGCAGTCGGCCTCGGTCTTCGTCGCCGGCGTCGCGGTGCTGGCTGCGGGGCTCTGGTGGTTCGGCCGCGACGGCAAGATGGCCACCTACCTCACCCTGGTGGTCGCCGCCGGCAGCGTCCAGTGGCTGGCGTCCCGCGCCTGGCGCTGAGCGGCCGGCCGATTCCCGTCCGCATGCTCTTCCTGATCTCTCCGGCCAAGACGCTGGACTTCGACACCCCCACCGGCCACCTGCCGCACAGCCAGCCGCGCTTTGCGGCCGAGACGCGGCAGGTCGCGGCGGTGCTCAAGACCCGCTCCCCGCAGCAGCTGGCGCAGCTGATGGACATCAGCGACGCGCTCGCGGCCCTCAACACCGCGCGGCACCAGGCCTGGTCGCCACGTGCCACCGCGCGCAATGCCAAGCAGGCGGTGCTGGCCTTCGCCGGCGACGTGTACGACGGCCTGGACGCGCCCAGCCTCTCGGCCGACGACCTGGACTGGGCCCAGGCGCACCTGCGCATCCTCAGCGGGCTGTACGGCCTGCTGCGCCCGCTCGACCGGATCCAGCCGTACCGGCTGGAGATGGGCACGGCGCTGGACGTGGGCGGCTCGGGCAACCTCTATGGCTTCTGGGGCGACGCCATCGCGCGGCGCCTCCAGCGCGACCTGGCCGCCGACGCCAGCCCGGTGGTGGTCAACCTGGCCTCGCAGGAGTACTTCCGCGCGGTGGACCGGGCCGCCCTGAAGGCCCGGGTCCTCGAGTGCGTGTTCGAGGACTGGAAGGGCGGCGGCTGGAAGGTCATCAGCTTCCACGCCAAGAAGGCGCGCGGGCTGATGGCGCGCTTTGCCATCCTTCACCGCGTCGCCACCCCGCGCGGGCTGGAAGCCTTCGACCTGGAGGGATGGCGCCACGATCCCGGTGCCTCGACCGCCGGGCGGCTGGTGTTCCGTCGCAAAATGCCGGCATGACGACACAGACGCAACAGACGATCACGGCCGAGCTGCGCACGTGGATCGTCGAACAGGCGAAGGCCGGGCACAGTGCCGAGTCCGTGCTGCAGTCCATGCTGGCCTCCGGCTGGCAGGAGGACGTCGCCATCGACGCGATGGAAAGCACCCTGCGCGGCCACCTCGAGTCGCAGGCGGCCGAACAGGGCCTGCCGCCGGCCTCCGCCGTGCCCGACCCGAAGCTGGACGAGTCGCCGCTGTACGTCGACTGCGGCGACCGCCGGGTGCACGTGCTGCAGAACATGTACAACCCGCGGGTGGTGGTGTTCGGCAACCTGCTGTCCGACGAGGAGTGCGAGGCGCTGATCGCCGCGGCCAGCCCCCGGCTGGCGCGCTCGCTGACGGTCGCCACGCGCACCGGCGGCGAGGAGGTCAACGAGGACCGCACCAGCAACGGCATGTTCTTCCAGCGGGGCGAGACGCCCCTGGTGCGGCAGATCGAGGGCCGCATCGCGCGCCTGCTGAACTGGCCCGAGGAGAACGGCGAGGGCCTGCAGGTGCTGCAGTACCGGCCGGGCGCCGAGTACAAGCCGCACTACGACTACTTCGACCCGAAGGAACCGGGCACGCCCACCATCCTCAAGCGGGGCGGCCAGCGCGTCGGCACCCTGGTGATGTACCTGGCCGAGCCGGAGAAGGGCGGCGGCACCACCTTCCCCGACGTGCACCTGGAGGTCTTCCCCAAGCGCGGCCACGGCGTGTTCTTCAGCTACGAGCGGCCGCATCCGTCCACCCGCACGCTGCACGGCGGCGCGCCGGTGCTGGCGGGCGAGAAGTGGATCGCCACCAAGTGGCTGCGCCAGGGACGCTTCGAGTGAGGGCGCAGCGGGCCGCCGGCGGCCGATGAAGGTCCGCGCCAACGGAATCTCCATCGAGGTCGAGGACACCGGCGAGGTGGACCGCCCCGCGGTGCTCCTGGTCATGGGACTGGGCATGCAGCTGGTCGCGTGGCCCGAGGCGTTCGTCGCCCGCCTCCACGACGCCGGTCACCGCGTGGTGCGCTTCGACAACCGCGACATCGGCCTGTCGCGGCAGTTCCCCGAGCTCGGGGTGCCCAACCTCTTCGTGGAGTCGCTGCGGCACCGCTTCGGCTGGCGCGTGCGCGCACCCTACCAGCTGCAGGACATGGCCGACGACACGCTGGGCGTGCTCGACGCCCTGGGCATCGCGGCGGCGCACCTGGTGGGCGTGAGCATGGGCGGCATGATCGCGCAGCGCGTCGCGGCCGCCGCGCCGCAGCGCGTGCGGTCGCTCACCAGCATCATGAGCTCCAGTGGCGCGCGGCACCTGCCCGGCCCGCGGCCCCAGGTGCTCAAGGCCCTGCTCGCGCGGCCGGCCGGCCGCAGCGAGGAGGCGATCGTCGAGCACACCCTGCGCCTGCTGCGCGCCATCGCGAGTCCGGGCTTCCCGACCGACGACGCGCAGCTGCGCGCCCGCGTGCTGCTGGCGGTGCGCCGCAGCTTCAACCCCGCGGGGACGGCGCGGCAGATGGCGGCGGTGGCGGCCGACGACGCCCGCGCCGACCTGCTGGCGCGCATCCGCGTGCCCACGCTGGTGCTGCACGGCACCGACGACCCGCTGGTGCCCTTCGCCTGCGGCCAGGACACGGCGCGGCGCATCCCCGGCGCGCGCCTGGTGTCCATTGCCGGCATGGGGCATGACCTTCCGCCAGGCGTGGTCGATCGCCTGCTGGCGGAACTGATCCCGCACCTGGGGCAGACTCGCGCGCCATGACGAACACGCCCGATGCTTCCCTGCTGGGCAAGCCGGTCGCCTACCGCGACCAGTACGCGCCCGAGCTGCTGTTCCCCATCGCCCGGGCCGACAAGCGCCACGAGATCGGCGTCGCCGCGCAGCCGCCGTTCTTCGGCGCCGACCTCTGGACCGCCTACGAGCTCAGCTGGCTCACGCCGCGCGGCAAGCCGGTGGTGGCGATAGCCCACGTCACCGTGCCCTGCGAGTCGCCCAACATCATCGAGAGCAAGTCGTTCAAGCTGTACCTCAACAGCTTTTCCAACAGCCGCTTCGACTCCTTCGACGCGGTGCAGGCCCGGCTGCGCGAAGACCTGGCGCGCGCCGCCTGGAGCGGCAGCGGCGCCACGGGTTCGGTCGGCGTGCGCCTGCTGCCGGCGGACGCGTTCGACCGCGAGCAGGTGCACGAACTCGACGGCGTCAACCTGGACCGGCTGGACATCGAGTGCAGCCACTACACGCCCGAACCGGAGCTGCTGACCGCCGCGTTCGACGAGCAGCCGGTGGAAGAGGTGCTGGTGAGCAACCTGCTCAAGAGCAACTGCCTGGTGACCGGCCAGCCCGACTGGGGCGCGGTGCAGGTGCGCTACGCCGGCCCGCAGATCGACCAGGGCGGGCTGCTGCGCTACCTCGTGAGCTTTCGCAACCACAACGAGTTCCATGAGCAGTGCGTGGAGCGCATCTTCATGGACATCCGGCGCCAGTGCCGGCCGACCAAGCTGGCGGTGTATGCCCGCTACACGCGGCGCGGCGGGCTGGACATCAACCCGTTCCGCACCAGCCACCCCGCGGCGCTACCGGCGAACGTCCGGACGGCGCGGCAATAGGCCGGCGGCGGGGAGCCAGTCGCAGCGCACGCGCTGCAGGCGGTGGGAGCGGCCGCGCCACCGCACGTACAGGTCGGGCGCCCACATGCCGAAAAGGCACAGGGGCGTGGCCCACGGCGCGTCCAGCGCGTAGGCGGGCAGCCAGCCGATCCAGCCCGTGACCCACACGATCAGCGTCGCGTCCCACAGGTGGTATTCCACCGGGTGCGTCTCCCGGTGCGCCAGTTGCCACTGCTTGATGCGCTGCAGGTCGTCGAGCGTCATGTCGTCAGTTCCGTGTAAGTCACTGTAGGCGGCCGGTCCGGGAAGTTCAAGGCTGGATCAGCCCTGGCGCTGGAACAGCAGGAATTTCTGTGCCGGCGTGGCCTGCTGGCCGTCGCTGGCGGAGAGCACCAGCTCGAAGCGCGTGCCCGGCACCACCCGGGGTGGCTCGAAGCTCGCGCGGAAGTTGCCCTCGGCATCGGCCACCAGGGTCTGCTGCGTGACGGTCTGTGCCACGCTCAGGCGCCCCGCCGCGGCCGGCGGCACGGCGTCCACCCGCAGCTGCACGCGCGCGCCGGGCGCGGTGCGGCCCTGGACCACCACCGGTCCGGCGCCCACCGCGGCGTTGGCCGCCGGGCTCGCCACGTCCAGCGTCAGCGGCCCGCGCGCGGCAGCGCCGGCGCGGCTGGTGTCGTTGCCGGGGTTCGCGACCGCGGCGCCCGGCTCGGCAACGGCCCCGGCGCCGCCGGCCTGCGCGCCAGTGGGCGGGGGCACGGCCACCGGCACCGACTGCGCGGCACTGAACGACGGCGGGAAGCTGAAGTTGCCGATGGCCACGCGTTCCCCGCTGCTGAGGCTGGCGCGCAGCAGGCTGCCGGCGTCGAAGCGGTCGGTGCGCCGCACCGTGTACTGCGTGGTGTAGACGCCGGGTGCGCCCTCCGGCAGGCGCAGGTCGATCGCGGTGCCGGGCACCTGCACGCGCGCGCTGGCGCCGGCGGTGCCGCGGACGGTGATCTCCAGCGTGGAGCCGGGCGCGAGCCCCGCGTCGGCGTTCACCTCCAGACCGGCGATGGCAGGGGCCGCCGCGCTGCGCACCGCCGGCTGTGCGCGCACGGTCACCGTCCACGCCGTGGCGGTGGCCAGGGCACAGGCGGCGAGCAGGGCGGCCGGCAGCCGGCCGCGCGAGGCGGGTCGCAACATCGTCACGCGGGGAGTACGGGTTCGAAACCACCGTACCGGCGGCCCCGCGCCCGCGCTGTAGGTGGCGCGCGGCGGCGCGGGTAGGACCCGGAAACTGCACGGGGCAGGCGTGGAGGTGCGCGCGCCCGCACCACCGCGCGCGATGGCGCCGCGGCGTGCGCCTTGCTAGCATCCGCGCGATGCACCGCAGAGCCTTCCTCGCCGCCTCGCTCGCACTCGCCGGAGGATCCGCCATGGCCGCCACGACCAAGGTCCGCACCCTGCCCGAAGCCGTGCGATGGCTCGACCGCCTGGAGGCGGCCAGCGGCGCGCGCACCACCGGCGCCTGGCCGCTCTCGGCCGTGCTCGACCACCTGGCCCAGAGCGTGGAGATGAGCATGGACGGTTACCCGCAGCACCGCAGCCCGCTGTTCCAGGCCACCGCCGGCCCGGCGGCCTTCGCCTTCTTCCGCTGGCGCGGGAGCATGCAGCACGGACTGGCCGAACCGATTCCCGGCGCGCCGGCGCTGCAGGCGGGCGCCGACTGGAAGCCGGCCGCCCTGCGGCTGCGCCGCGCCCTCGGCCGCTTCGACGCGCACGGCGGGCCGCTCCAGCCGCACTTCGCCTACGGCGCGCTGGACAAGTCGGGTTTCGCAGTCGCGCACGCGCTGCACATCGCCAACCACCAGGACGAGATCCTGCTGGCGTGAAGCGGGGGCGTGGCGCCCCCCTGGTTCCCCTCAGGCGTTGCCGAACAGGTCGGCGATCGGCTCGGCCGCGTGCGGCGCGGCCGCACGCGCGGGCGCCGGCGCCGGCACCTCCCCCACCCGCGCCAGCTTGCCGACCCGCACGCCCAGGAGGCGCAGCTTGCGGTCCAGCGGCACCCGCTTGAGGCACAGGCCCGCGGCCTTGCGGATGGTGGCCGCGTCGGCGGTGAAGGCCTCCAGCGTCTGGTCGCGCGTCGCGATGCGGAAGTCGTCGTAGCGCAGCTTGATGCCGATGGTCTTGCCCACGTAACCCTTGCGCTGCAGGTCGCCCGCCACCCGCACGCACAGGTCGGTGAAGATCGCGCCCAGCTCGGCCCGGTCGCGCACCGCGTGCAGGTCGCGCTCGAAGGTCGTCTCGCGGCTCATGGACACCGGCTCGCTCTCGGTCACCACCGGCCGGTCGTCGATGCCCCAGGCCGCGCGGTGCATCCAGTGGCCGGTGGAGGGGCCGAAGTTGTCCACCAGCCACTGCGGGTCCTGCGCGGCGATGTCGCCGATGGTGTGCAGGTGCAGGCGGTGCAGCTTGGCCTCCGCCTTGGGCCCGATGCCGTTGATCTTGCGCACCGCCAGCGGCCAGATGCGGGTCTGCACGTCCTCCTCGTGCACGACCGAGATGCCGTTGGGCTTGTCGAACTCGCTGGCCATCTTGGCGATCAGCTTGTTGGGCGCGACGCCGATCGAGCAGGTGAGGCCGGTCGCCTCCAGGATGGATTTCTGGATCAGCCGGGCCAGCACGCGCCCCCCTTCGCGCTGGCCGCCGGGCACCTCGGTGAAGTCGATGTAGACCTCGTCGATGCCACGGTCCTCCACCACGGGCGCGATCTCCCGGATCACCGACTTGAAGGTGCGCGAGATGCGGCGCACCTCGTCGAAGTCCACCGGCAGCACGATGGCCTGCGGGCACAGCTTGGCCGCCTTCATCATCCCCATCGCCGAGCCCACGCCGAACTGGCGCGCCGGGTAGGTGGCGGTGGTGATCACGCCGCGCCCGGCGTAGTCCTTCAGCAGCGGGAAGGCGGCGGGCGGGATCTCCGACAGCGGCAACCCGGCAAAGCGCTCGCGCAGCATCTCGTCCACCCGCCGCCGGCCGCCGCCGATCACCACCGGCAGGCCCTTGAGCTGCGGGTAGCGCAGGAGCTCCACGGAGGCGAAGAACGCGTCCATGTCCAGGTGGGCGATGCGGCGCTTGGCGGTCACGGCGGGCATTGTCGCGCGGCCGGCGGGCACGTCCACGCCGCCGCCAGCAGCGGCCGACCCGCGCGCACGCGCTGCCGGTCGCAACGGGGAGAGTTCGAGCCGATCGGGCGTCCAGGCCGCACCGGGAGGGCAAGAGACGCTATGGTTTCCATAGCGCGGGCGACGGCCGCGCCGACTCAGGCCGTGAACACCACCGCCAGCGGTGCCAGCGCGATGCCGCCCGGGGCGGCCTGCCACTGCTGCCCCGGCTGCACCGGGTACGCCGCGGTCACCGTCCCCGTGGTCACGACTTCGCCCGGGCGCAACGCCACGCCGGCGTCCTCGCCGGCGAGCAGCGCCACCAGGTGCGCCAGCGCGGCGAGCGGGCTGCCCAGCACGTTGCTGCCCCGGCCGGTCTCCACCGGCTGGCCGTCGCGCGACAGCGCGAGGGTGAAGCCGGCCAGCGCGCCCGCCGGGTCGGGGCCGAGCGCCGACACCGGAACGCAGTCGCCCAGCACCAGCCGCGCGTGCAGGCCGCCGTCGGCGATGGTGTCGGCCGCCTGGAACTTCCATCCCGGAAAGTGCGACTGCACGATCTCGAAGGCCGGCGCCACCCAGTCGATGCAGGCGAGCAGGGCCGCCACGTCGGCGCCGGCGGGCGGCGCGGCCGCCAGGCCAAACGCGATCTCCGGCTCGATCTTCGGTTCGACCAGGCCGGCCAGGCTCACCTGCGCGTGGCCGCCGGCGGCGGGCACCAGCGTGTGTTCGTACACGTGGCCCCAGATCGGGTGGTGCACGTCGTACTCGGGCCAGATCGCCGCGTTGGTGAAGCCGATCTTGCGGCCGCGCGGCACGGCGCCGGCGGCGCAGCGGGCGGCGTGGATGCGCGCGGCCACCGCGTATCCGGCGGCCAGGTCGAAACCGGGCTGCGTGCGGCTCCAGGGCGCCAGCTGGCGCGCGCCGTCCTGCGCCAACCGCATCTCGGCGGCGATGCGGTCGAGGTCGGATTCGGTCGGCGTGGTCATGGTCACAGCCCTGCCGGCTTGCCGGTCGGATAGCTGCCGGGCAGCAGGATGCTCGAGTCCACCTGCCGAATGTCGGTGCGGCCGCAGAACGCCATCGACAGGTCGAGTTCGTTGCGGATGATCTCGAGGGCCCGCTCCACGCCGGGCTGGCCCATCGCGCCCAGCCCGTAGAGCATGGCGCGGCCGATGTAGGTGCCCTTGGCGCCCAGGGCGATGGCCTTGAGCACGTGCTGGCCGGAGCGGATGCCGCCGTCCATGTGCACCTCGATCCGGCGACCCACCGCATCCACGATCTCCGGCAGGGCCGAGATCGACGAGGGCGCGCCATCGAGCTGGCGCCCGCCGTGGTTGGAGACGATCAGCGCATCGGCGCCGGAGTCGACGGCCAGGCGCGCGTCCTCCACGTCCTGCACGCCCTTCAAGATCAGCTTGCCGCCCCAGCGCTTCTTGATCCACGCCACGTCGTCCCAGGACAGGCGCGGGTCGAACTGCTTGGCGGTCCACTCCGACAGCGAGCCCATGTTCTCCACGCCCTTGACGTGCCCGACGATGTTGCCGAAGTGGCGGCGCGGTGTGCCCAGCATCGCCATGCACCAGCGCGGCTTCGTCGCCAGGTTCAGCAGATTGGTGAGCGTCGGCTTGGGCGGCGCCGACAGGCCGTTCTTGATGTCCTTGTGGCGCTGGCCCAGGATCTGCAGGTCCAGCGTGACGACCAGCGCCGAGCAGTTGGCGGCCTTGGCGCGGTCGATCAGGCGCTCGATGAAGTCGCGGTCGCGCATCACGTACAGCTGGAACCAGAACGGGTGGCCGTCCGTGCCCTTGGCGACGTCCTCGATCGAGCAGATGCTCATGGTGGACAGCGTGAACGGGATGCCGAACTTCTTGGCCGCCCGCGCCGCGAGGATCTCGCCGTCGGCGTGCTGCATGCCGGTCAGGCCGGTCGGGGCGATGGCCACCGGCATGGCCACGTCCTGGCCGACCATGGTGGTGCGGGTGCTGCGCCCCTCCATGTTCACCGCCACCCGCTGGCGGAACAGGATGCGGTTGAAGTCCGCCTCGTTGGCGCGGTAGGTGCTCTCGGTCCACGAGCCGGAGTCGGCGTAGTCGTAGAACATGCGCGGCACGCGCCGCTTCGCCAGCACGCGCAGGTCTTCGATGTTGGTGATCGCGGGCATCGGGGGTCTCCTCGGGATGGAGCATGCTAACGGCAGGCTGTAAGGCCACCGCCTGAAAGTTCTTGTCGGCCGCCGGAATTTTGCTCACGCGCAGCGGTGCTGCGTCCGATGGGCAGCCGTGCGCAGGCGTGGATGCCGGGTCGAGCCCGGCATGACGGGTGTTGGGTGCAGGCCAGGACCGAATGCCGGGGCGGTCCATCCACCGCGGTTCCACGCAGCGGGAGGTGCCCGGCCCGACGATTTCGGCTACGCATGAGGAGCGGCCGGGCGCCTCCCGCTGCGCACGCCGACAGCCCGTGCTGCGCGCCCCCGAACGCTCTTGCAGTGCCCTTGACGTCCCGGACGCCGCGGCCGCCGCCTCATCGCGCTAGCGGCGACTTGCCTGGCCCCGCACCCCCGCTCCCCGCACCTCCACCCGCACGCTGTCCAGCACCCGCCCGCCGGCGTCGGCCAGTTGCAGCTGGTGCCGGCCCGGCCACGGCAGCCAGGGGAGCTCGTTGCCGCGGCCCAGGGGCTTGCCGTCGAGCTGCCAGCGCAGGCCCGCGCCCTGCGCGCGCAGCAGCACGCGCTGGCGCTCGGGCGGGATGTCGGGGTCCAGCGCCAGGATGGTGCCGTCCACCGGCGCCAGGATGCGCGGCGCCTGCCCGGCGGCGGCCGGCGCGGGGGCGGTGGCGAACTGCACCTGCGCCGTGCCCTCCAGGAACCACTCGCGCCGCGCCGGCTCGCCGCCGGGGGCAAAGCGCACGTCGGCGGCCACGAGGCCGGCCGGAGGTGCCGGCGCCCGGCTGGCCTGTCCGCGGTGCAGGTGCTGCATCAGCGTGGCCCACACCGGCGCCGCGCCGCTGGTGCCGCTCACGTCGTGCATCGGCGCGCCGCTGGCGTTGCCCACCCACACGCCCACCGTGTAGCGCTGCGACCAGCCGAAGGCCCAGTTGTCGCGCATGTCCTTGCTGGTGCCGGTCTTCACCGCCGTCCAGAAGCGGGTGGCCAGCACGCTGTCGGTGCCGAAGGTCAGCGCCCGCGCGTTCCCGTCGGCCAGGATGTCGCCGACGATCCAGGCCGCCGCCGCCGGCAGGGCCTGCGTGCCGGCCGCCGTCGCGGCGCCCGCGGGCGCCGGCGTGAAGCGCACCGGGCTGCAGCGTCCCTGGTTGGCCAGGCAGCGGTAGGCGTTGGCCAACTCCAGCAGGCTGGCCTCGGCGCTGCCCAGCGCCAGGCTGTCGCCGTAGAAGTCGCCGGTCTCGCGCAGGCGCACGCCCAGGCGCTGCAGCTGCCGCGCGAAGGCGTCGGGCGACACCATCGCCAGCGTGCGCACCGCCGGCAGGTTGAGCGAGGCGCCCAGCGCGCTGCGCACCGACACCCAGCCGCGGTGGCGGCGGTCGTAGTTCTGCGGGATGTAGAGGCCGGCGGCCGTCGGGATGGCGGCCGGCGAGTCGTCGAGCAGCGAGGCCGCGGTGATCCGCCGCTCGCCGATCGCCTGCGCGTAGAGGAAGGGCTTGAGCGTGGAGCCGGGCTGGCGGGCGGCGGTCACGCCGTCGACCTCGGCCGCATCGCTGAGCACGCCGGAGGAGCCGACCCAGGCCAGCACCTCGCCGGTGGCGTTGTCCAGCACGATCACCGCGCCGTCTTCCACGTGGCGGCCGTGCAGCTCGCGCAGCTGCTGCTGCAGCGCCTGCACCGCCAGCCGCTGCACGTCGGCCCGCACGCTGGTGCGCAGCACCGGCGGCCCGCCGGCCACCGCCAGCCGGCGGGCCAGGTGCGGCGCGCTGCCGGCGCTGGCGTCGAAGGCCCTGCGCTGCAGCGCCGCGGCGGCCAGCAGGTCGAGCGCATCGCAGCCGCCGCGGGCCGGGCCCGGCTGCATCGCGCGCAGGATGCCGCAGGCCCGGGCGGCCACCGCGGGCGCCGCCGCGTTGGGGGAGCGCACCAGCGCCGCGGCGATGGCCGCCTCGGCGGCGTCCAGCCCGTGCGGCGCCTTGCCGAACAGCGTGCGGGACAGGGCATCGACCCCCACCAGCTCGCCGCGAAACGGCACGAGGTTGAGGTAGGCCTCCAGGATCTGGTCCTTGCGCCAGTGGCGCTCCAGCCGCTGCGCGGCCCATGCCTGGCCCAGCTTCTGGCCCAGGTCGCGGCCGCCGCGGCCGGCCCGCAGCTCCTCGTCCAGCAGGCCGGCCAGCTGCATGGTGACGGTGGAGGCGCCGCGGGTGCGCGTGTTCCACAGGTTGCCCCAGGCCGCCGACGAGACCGCCTGCCAGTCCACCCCGCTGTGCTCCCAGAAGCGCCGGTCCTCCGACAGCAGCATCGCGTGGCGCAGCGCCGGCGACATGTCGGCCAGCGGCGTCCACGGGCCGCGCCGCGCCTGGGTGTCGGTGCGCAGGCGGTGCAGGGTCTCGCCGTGCCGGTCCAGCAGCAGCACGTCGGACGGCCGGTGCGCCTGCCGCACCTGGTCGAATGTGGCTGCAGCCCCCGCCCAGAGCGGGCAACACGCTATCAAAAGCAGAGCAATGCGCTTCATCGCGGCTGCACCTGCAGGCGCGCATTGGGGGCCTCGCCGAACATCTCGGGCGCGTACATCGCCTCCACCCGCGTCGGCGGCATCGCGAACTCGCCCACGTTGTTCAGGCGCAGCGTGTACTCCAGCTTGACCGGCCCCTTTGGAAGGAACTCGTAGTACGCGCGGAAGGCCTCGTGGCTGCGCTCCTCGAACGCGGGCCAGCCGGCGCCGCTGCGCTTTTCGCCCTGCGTGGCGATCTGCGAATCGCGCCCCAGGCCGCTGCCCAGGATGGTGGCGCCGCCGGGCACCGGGTCGCTCACCACCACCCAGGTCATGTCGGCCGCGGCCTGCACCTCCAGCGTCACCCGCACCACGTCGCCGCGGCTGAAGCGCCCCGCCACCGCCTGCTCGACCGGCGTGACCGTCTTGCGCAGCTGGTAGCCGGCGGCGAACGGCTGCTGCAGCACCACCGCCGCCACCGACTGCAGCGTGAGCCAGGGCTTGCCTGCGCCCTGGTGCGTGACGGACAGCGTCTCCCTGCCCTGGCCCCAGGGCAGCAGGCCGGTGTTGTTGCGCAGCATGCCCGGCGCCGCCGGCGCGCCGAATGCCGTCGTCTGGTGCGGCGCGCCCTGCGCATCGGTCGCCTGGATCCGCTCCACCCGCGACCAGTCGACCGCTGCGGTGTGCGTGCCCAGCGCCGCCCGGGTGGTGCCGGCCACCGGCACCGACTCGAACTTCGCCGAGAACTTCTCCAGCGCCAGGCCGCCCCACAGGTTGGCCGTGGTGGTGTGCCAGGCGCCGCCCTGCTGCCGTGCGATGAAGCCGCCGGCCAGCCGGCCCATGTCGTCCTTCCACGCCGGGTCGTCTAGCACGGCCAGCAGCAGCCGCGCGGTGTTGACGTCGCCCGAGGCCATCAGCCACCACCAGTGGTCGTCGCGTTCGGTGCTGAACACCAGGCGCGTGCCCTGGAACGACAGGCGCGCGCGCAGCACCTGCATGGCCTCGGCGATGCGCTGCTCGCGTTGCGGCGCGTCGGCCACGCGGCGCAGGATGAGCAGCCAATCGATCACCGCGCTGGTCGGCCACTGGTTGGGCGCGACCGTGATGCTGCCCAGCATGCGGCCCTGCGCCTTGCCGTAGCGCGAGAGCGCCTCCAGCGCGGCCAGCTTGCGCACGTCCAGGTCCTTGCGCGGCGCCCAGAACTCGCGCTGGATGCGGCCTTCCACGAAGGCGGCCAGGCCGCGCTCCATGGGCGCGCGGGCCTCGTCCGGCAGCGCGAATGCGGGGTCGATGCCCGACGCCTCGTGCGCGGCGGCCAGCAGGTAGGCGGTGAGGATGTCGCTGCCGCGGCCGGCCTCGCCCTCGCGGGGCGGGAAGTAGTGCGCCAGGCCGTCCGCATCCAGGTAGGTGGGCAGCTGCGCGAGCACCGCCTGCCAGGCGCGCGCATCGCGCAGGCCGATCGAGCGGCTGGCCTTCTGCTCCAGGCAGCTGTAGGGGTAGCGGGCGAACCAGTCGCGCACGCCCGGCAGGCCCTCGGCCAGCCGGGGCTGCAGCGCGATCTTCACGCCGCCGCGGCCGGGCAGGGCGTCGGCCGGCGGCGCCACCTCCATCGCCAGCGGCCCGTCCAGCTGCACCAGCGTGGCCTGCTGCACCGACAGCGGCACCGCCGGCACGATGCGCTGGCGGGCCTTGAGCGCATCGCGTGCGCCGCCCAGCGTGTCCTTCGCCTCGATCTCCCACAAGAGCGCCTCCTGGCGGGTGAAGGCCAGGGCCGCCGGTGCCTGGACGTTCCAGGCCAGCTCGCGCGCCTCGTTCGGCGGCACGTCCACCGTCTGCGGCGCCAGTTCCAGGCCGGTGGCGCGCGGCGCCACCTCCACCTTCATCGGTTTGGCCGTCGTGTTGCGCACCGTGAGCTGGGCGCGGAAGCGGTCGGCCTCGCGCACCAGCGGCGGCAGGCCGCTGATGATCTGCAGGTCCTGGGTGGCGCGGATGGTCGCCTGCCCGGTGCCGAACAGGCCCGTGCCGGCGTCGGCCACCGCCACGATGCGGAAGCTGGTGAGCGCGTCGTTCAGCGGCACCGTCACCTGGGCCTCGCCCCGGGCATCCAGCTGCACCCGCGGGTTCCACAGCAGCAGGGTGTCCAGCAGTTCGCGCTGCGGGCTCTTGCCGCCCCCGCCGCCGGCCGGCACCGCCTTGCGGCCGTAGTGCCGCCGCCCGACGATCTCCATCTGCGCGGTGGAGGTCTCCACGCCCCACGCGCGGCGCTGCAGCATCGCCTCCAGCAGGTTCCAGCTGTCGTTGGGCGCGAGCTCCAGCAGCGCCTGGTCGACCGCGGCCAGCGCCACCTCGGCATCGGCGGCGGGCCGGCCGTCGGGCAGGCGCGCGCGGATGGTGACGCGGGCCTGTCCGCGCACCGGGTAGCTCTCCCGGTCGGCCTGGACCGACACCGCGAGTGCGTGCGCCTGGGTGCCCACCCGGATCTCGGCCACCCCGAGCCGGTAGGCCGGCTTGCTCAGGTCCACCAGCGCGGTGGGCGCGACCCATTCGCGGCCCTCGAACCAGTAGGCGGTCCACCACTCGCGCGGCGCCTTGTAGCCCCAGGTGAAGAGCGAGTACCAGGGCACCTCGCGCAGCCGGCCGCGCAGGGCCAGCACGCTCACGTACACGTTGGGCCCCCAGCCCTCGCGCACCTGCAGCTGCACGGTGGGGTCGGCCCCGTGCAGCTGCACCACCTGCGTCTCGACGATGCCCTCGCGCTCCACCGCCACCAGCGCGGTGGCGAAGCGGAACGGCATGCGCACCTGGAAGCGGGCGGTCTCGCCGGGCTGGTAGGCCTTCTTCTCGGGCAGGAGGTCGATGCGGTCGTGGTCCTCGCCGCCGAACCACAGCTCGCCCTGGCGCGTGACCCACACCGAACTGGCGGCCTGGATGCTGCGGCCTTCGGCGTCGCGCGCGGTGGCCACCAGCTCCACCTCGCCGGCCTCGCCGAGCCGGGTCTCGCACAGCAGCAGGCCGCGGGCGTCGCTCCTGCCGCTGCAGACGCTGCCCAGGTCCTTCACCGTCGTCTTGTTGTCGTAGGTGTAGAAGCCGCCCACCATGCGCTTGCGGCTGGTGGTCACGATGCGGGCCTGCGCCGTCACGTCCAGCGGAACGCCCGCGGCGGGCTTGCCGTCCAGGCCCAGCGCCAGCGCCTGGAAGCGGATCTTCTGGCGGGCCGACACCCAGCCCTCGGTCTTGATGCCGGCGACCACCGCCGCCGGCCACAGCGCGTGCACGCTGCGCAGCGTCTGCACCTCGCCGTTGGGGTCGGCATAGGTGGCCTCCAGCAGCAGCTCGCGCGGGCGCGTGGCGGCCGGCAGCGCGGGAATGGTCACGCTCCCGGCGCCGTTGCGGTCCAGCGTGACCGGCAGCTTGTCGGCCACCAGCGCCTGGTCCTGCGCGGCGGCCGCGTCCTCGCCGGGTTCGGCGCTGTCGCCCAGCTTGCCCTTGGGCGGCTGGAAGCTGAACTCCTCGTGGTCGGGGAAGGCCAGCGCCTTGCTGCGCACCAGCGCGGACACCCGCACCGGCAGGTTGGCAGCGCCGCCGCCCGCGACGTAGTTGACCTGCAGCTGCGCCGGCACCGCCTGGGGCGCCACCAGCGGCCCCTTGGCCACCGGCGCGATGCGGCCCTCGAACACGGGCAGGCGGAACTCCTCCACCCGGAAGTTGCCGGTGACGTCGCTGCGGCCGCGCGCGCCGGCCAGCTCCACCTGGTACTGGCCGAGGCGCGCCGCCGGCGGCACCTGGAACTGGCTTTCCGCGCTCAGCCCGCCGGTGGCGGTCTTGCGCCACGCCACCGGCTGGGTGAACTGCTGGCCGCTGCCCACGTGCGTGACCACCAGCTGGGCGGGGAGCTCCTGCGGCAGCGCGAAGCCCGTGCGCGTCTGGCTGCGCACCAGGTGCTTCATCGACACGGTCTCGCCGGCGCGCAGCAGGGTGCGGTCCAGCACGCTGTGGGCGCGGGTGTCGGGCACCGGCTCCTGGCTGGTCGGGACGTTGAAGCGCCACGGCTCGATGCCGCGCTGCGAGTCGCTCCAGGTGAAGGCCAGGTCCTCCACGCCCGCCGCGTCGCGCGCCCTCGCGCTGACGAAGTAGGCCTGCTGGTGGTCGTCGCTGCCCGGGCAGCGCGGCGGCCGGGGGCTGAGGCCCTCGAAGCGGGCGAGGCCCTGGGCGTCGGTGGTGGCGGTGGCCAATTCCTTGCCGCGGCAGTCGGACACGCGCACCAGCGCGCCCGCCACGGTGCGCCCCTTGTCCAGCGTGGTCACCCAGGCCAGGGCGTTCTCGCGGCCCAGCTTGAAGTGCACGCCCAGGTTGGTCACCAGGGCCGAGGTGCGCACGTGCATCGTGCGCTGCTCGCCGTGCCGCGGATCCAGCAGCGAGCCGCCCAGGAGCTGCGAGGAGATCTCCACCACGTGGAAGCCCGGCGACAGCGGGATGCCCACCACCTCGAACGGGCGCGGGTCGTTGCCGGCCGGCCGGGGCAGCTCCAGCGTGCGCACCTGCGGCTGGCCGGCCAGCAGCGACACCATGCGCGACTGCACCCAGGCCTTGTCCTGCGCCTCCAGCACGCGGGGCAGCGGTCCCTGCACCTCGCGCTGCGCATCGGCGCGCCGGACCTGCCAGCCGCCGTAGCGCTCCAGCTTGTGGATCCACGCGATGATCTCCGCGTCGGTGCGCGGCTGCAGGTCGCCCACCTTGCCGGGCGCGAGCGCGGCGGTGCGCAGCGCGGGCTCGACGTTGCGCAGCGTCACCGGCAGCAGGGGGCCGCCTTCGGGCTCCGCCAGGCGCTCGATGATCCCGAACGGCGCCGCCGGGAACTTGGCCAGCGGCGGCATCGGCGCGGTGGCCACCTGCAGCGGGAAGTTGTCCGCGTTGCGCAGCGTGCGGCCCGACACGTCCACCAGGCCGGCCGGCAGCTCCAGCCGGAAGGTGGTGCGCTCGGGCAGCAGCGGGCCGAAGCGCACGCCACTGACCGGGTTGTCCTCGGCGCCGTCGTCCGGGCCGAACACCGGCTGCAGCTTGTCCCTGGCCGACACCAGCCGGATCTGGCGGGCCAGCTGGCGCGGCACCGGCGCGTTGAACGACAGCGTCATGGGCCGCAGCGGCAGGCAGGCGCTCTGCGCGTTCTCGCGTTCGCAGCCGAAGCTGGCGGCGAAGGGCTCGCGCACCTGGAAGTCGTAGCGCCGCTCCACCGCGTTGCCGATGCCCGAGGGCGTGGCGATGCCCTTGCCGTACACCACCTGCACCCGGGCCGAGGGCGACAGGCGGCGGTTGCAGGCGAAGGCGACGTGGCGCAGCGGCTCCTGGGCCGCGGCCTGGTCCCAGCCGAGTGCCTTCAGCAGCTCCTGCCGCTCGCGGCCCTCGAGCAGCCGCACCGGGATGCGCTCGCCGACGCCGTCGGCGGTGCACCACAGGTGCTCGCGCAGGCTGGCCGCGGTGGCGGGGCCGTTCAGGCGCAGGGCGAAGAACTGGTCCTCGTCGATGCGCTGGCCGGCGCCGGGGCGCACCTGCTGCACGAACGGCCCGCCGGTGGAGAAGCGCCACGTCCCCGCGGAGAGCGCCGCACCTTGGGGCGACTGGAAGCCGGCGCGCGACTGCAGCGTGCAGGCGATGCCGGGCGGCAGGTCGTTCTCAAAGTCGAACACCCACTCGCGGTCGCCGGTCCAGCGGCCGGTGCCGCGGGTGGCCTGGGCGTCGCTGCAACTCAGGGCCAGGGGCGGCGGCGCCTTGGGGTCGCCGAAGGCCACGGCGGGGGCGTCGAACTTGGCCACCACCTGCCGCACCCGCGCCACCTCGCCCTGCGGCGAGACGCTGGTGGCCTGCAGGGCCAGGGCCGGCGCGGCGGCCAGCAGCCACAGGCCGGCGGCCAGGGCAGTGCGGATCTTGTCGTGTGCGTGGGCCACCGGGCGCTCCTCCTCGTCGTGCCCGGCAGTGTCGCCGCAAGCGCCCGGGATGGCCGTGACAAACTGCCCGCCTTGCGGGAGGCCGGACGCCGGCGCTCGCCGCGCAGGTAACCTGCATGCTCCGCTTTTGATAGCGGAGTCCCCGCATCCCGCGCGGGCCGCAGGCCGATTCTGCTCTAGGCCAGGCGGCTGCGGTGGCGCGCGATCTGCTGGCGCACCTGCGCCGGTGCGGTGCCGCCCAGGATGTTGCGGGCGTCCAGCGAGCCGCGCAGCGAGAGCACGGCGAACACGTCCTCCTCGATGGAGGCGTGGAAGGTCTGGAGCGTCGCCAGCGGCAGCTCCGACAGGTCGCAACCCTGCTGGGCCGCCGCCTTGACGGCGTGCGCCACCGTCTCGTGCGCGTCGCGGAACGGCAGCCCCTTCTTCACCAGGTAGTCGGCCAGGTCGGTGGCGGTGGCGAAGCCGCGCCGCGCCGCCTGCTCCATCGCCTCGGGCACCACGGTGATGCCGCCCACCATGTCGGCGAAGATGCGCAGCGTGTCCTGCAGGGTGTCCACCGTGTCGAAGAGCGGCTCCTTGTCCTCCTGGTTGTCCTTGTTGTAGGCCAGGGGCTGGCCCTTCATCAGGGTCACCAGCGCCACCAGGTGGCCGGCCACGCGGCCGGTCTTGCCGCGGGCCAGTTCGGGCACGTCGGGGTTCTTCTTCTGCGGCATGATCGACGAGCCGGTGGTGAAGCGGTCGGCGATCCGGATGAAGCCGAAGTTCTGGCTGGTCCAGAGGATCAGCTCCTCGGACAGGCGGCTGACGTGCACCATGGCCAGCGTGGCCGCGGCGGTGAACTCGATGGCGAAGTCGCGGTCGCTCACCGCGTCCAGCGAGTTCTGGCAGACCCCGTCCATGCCCAGCGCGCTGGCCACGGCCTCGCGGTCCAGCGGGTAGCTGGTGCCGGCCAGGGCCGCGGCGCCCAGCGGCAGTCGGTTGACCCGCCGGCGCACGTCGGCCATGCGCTCGGCGTCGCGCGAGAACATCTCCACGTAGGCCAGCATGTGGTGGCCGAAGCTGACCGGCTGCGCCACCTGCAGGTGCGTGAAGCCGGGCAGGATCACCTCCGCATTGCGTTCGGCCAGGTCCAGCAGCGCCAGCTGCAGCTGCGCCAGCAGGCCGGAGATCACGTCGATCTCCTCGCGCAGCCACAGGCGCACGTCGGTGGCGACCTGGTCGTTGCGGCTGCGGCCGGTGTGCAGGCGCTTGCCGGCGTCACCCACCAGCTGCGTCAGGCGGGCCTCGATGTTCAGGTGCACGTCCTCCAGGTCCAGTTTCCACTGGAAGGCGCCGGACTCGATCTCCTGCGCGATCTGGGCCATGCCGCGCTGGATGTCCGCGTGGTCCTGCACCGAGATGATCCCCTGGCCGGCCAGCATGCCGGCGTGTGCCAGGGAGCCCTGGATGTCGGCGCGCCACAGTCGCTTGTCGAAACCGACGCTGGCCGTGTACCGTTTGACCAGGTCGCTCATGGGTTCGGAAAAGAGGGCGGACCAGGCCTGGGACTTGTGATCGAGTTGGGACATTGGCGGCCGGGGCGCACCCGGTAGTGGTTGGCCCGATCCGGGCCGGATCGGGGATTCACCAATAATTCGGGCGGCGCCCGCCTCACGATGAAGGACTCTCAAATTTTATCGGCCTTCCAGGAGCTCGCCCCGCATCCGGCCGGGCGGGAGGACGGGGGCGCGCCCGAGGTGCTGCTGTTCGACGCCTGCCAGGTGGGCGTGGTGCTGCGCGCGGTGCTGTTCGTGGAGGCCGTGATGGCGGCCGGCGCCATGTTCGGAGCCGCCGACCCGGCCGACTGGCTGCTGCGGCTGGCGGTGCTCAGTGGCGCGGCGCTGCCCGCCACCCTGGCCTGGCTGATCGTCGGCTGCAGCCTCAAGCGCGTGCTGGCGCGCCTGCGGCGCGTGGCGCAGCACGCCGCCGGCATCGCGATGGGCGCGCTGGCCGGCGTGTACGGCTGCGCGATGATCGCGCTGCTGGACCTGCCCGGAGGGGCGCCCTGGGCGGCGTCGGCCTTCACCGGCGCGCTGCTGGCCGCGGCGCTGGTGGCGGCCCTGGTGCTGCGGGCCAAGGGCCGCATGCCGGCGCAGGCCGCGGCGCGCTTGTCGGAGCTGCAGGCGCGGATCCAGCCGCACTTCCTGTTCAACACGCTCAACACCGCCATCGCGCTGGTACGCGAGGACCCGGCCCGCGCCGAGGCGATGCTGGAGGACCTGTCGGACCTGTTCCGCCATGCGCTGGTGGAGCAGGGCGACGCGGTCACGCTGGAAGCGGAGGTGGCGCTGGCGCGCCGCTACCTGGCCATCGAGCAGGTGCGCTTCGGCGACCGCCTGCGGGTGGAGTGGGCGCTGGACCCCGCAGCCGCCGGCGCCAAGGTGCCGCCGCTCTTCCTGCAGCCCCTGGTCGAGAATGCGGTCAAGCACGGCGTGGAGCCGAGCGCCAGCGGCGCCGACGTGCGCATCAGCACCGCCCTGCGCGGCGGCACCGTGGTGATCAAGGTGACCAACACCGTTCCGGCGGGCCAGGGGCGCCCCGGCCACGGCGTGGCGCAGGACAACGTGCGCGACCGCCTGCGGCTGCTGCACGACGTGCAGGCGCAGTTCCGCACCGCGCTGGTGGACGGCGTGTACCAGGTGCGCATGGAGGTTCCCGCGTGAGGTCCGGCCGGATCGGCCGCCGGGCCATGGCAATCCTTCGGAAGGAGGCGGTTCGATGATCGACACCCTGCAGGTCCTGCTCGTCGACGACGAGGCGCTCGCGCGCTCGCGCCTGCGCACCCTCCTGTCCGACTGCCGTGCGCCGGCGGCGGTGGTCGTGGCGGAGGCCTCCAACGCCACCGAGGCGCTGGAGGCCCTGCGCCGCGGCAGCTACGACGTGGTGCTGCTGGACGTGCGCATGCCCGGCGCCGATGGGCTCGCCCTGGCCCAGGCCCTGCGCGGCATGGCCCACGAGCCCGCCATCGTGTTCGTCACCGCCCATGCCGAACACGCGGTGGCCGCCTTCGACCTGGAGGCGGTGGACTACCTGACCAAGCCGGTGCGGCTGGAGCGGCTGCAGGTGGCCTTGCAGAAGGTGGACAAGGCGCTGGCGGTGCGGCGCGCCGTCGCGGTGGACCCGGCGCAGACGCTGGTGATCCAGGACCGGGGTAGGACAGAGCGCGTGCCGGTGTCGGAGGTTCTCTATTTCAAGGCGGAACTGAAGTACGTGACCGTCCGGACCGCGACCAGAAGCTATATTCTGGATGCGTCGCTCAGCGAGCTCGAAGAGCGGCACGCAGCGCAGTTCATGCGCGTCCACCGCAATGCGCTGGTGGCGCGCCGCGCGGTGCGTGCCCTGGAGAGGCACGACGACCCCGAAGAGGGTGAAGGCTGGGCGGTGCGGCTCAACGGCATCGATGAGCTGCTGGCCGTCTCGCGCCGGCAGCTCACGGCGGTGCGGGAGGCGATCACGCGCTGAGGGAGGCGCACACGGGGACTCGGGAGAGGCCACACGGTTCCCATGAACGTCGAAGAACAGCAGGACCAGGAGCGCCAGACCGAGCGGCAGGTCGAGCAGGTGCTCGAATCGGTGCCTCCCCGCGAGGACATCGATCCCACCGCGCCGCCGCAGGTGGTGCTGCACCCGCACGCCAACCCCCGCAGCATCGCCCTGATCGTGCTGGCCACGATCGCAGTGCTGGCGGTGCTGCGCTGGGGCAGCGCCTTCTTCATCCCGCTGATGCTCGGGCTGGTCTTCTACTACGCGCTGGCACCGGTGGTGGACGCCATGGAGCGGCTGCGCATCCCGCGGGCGGCCGGCGCGGCGGTCCTGATCCTGGCCATCCTGGGCGGCGGCGGCATGGCGATCTGGTCGCTGGCGGACGACGCCAGCGAGCTCATCGATTCGCTGCCGGCCGCGGCGCAGCGGCTGGGCGACAAGGTCAAGCAGCGCACCACGGGCAGCACGCCGCTGGAGCCGGTGCAGAAGGCGGCGGCGGAACTGGAGAAGGCCGCCGAGGCCGCCAACCCGGGCGCCAACGGCCGGCCCGCCACGCCGCGCGGCGTGCAGCGGGTGATCGTGGAGCGCCCGCGCTTCGACATCCGCGAGCACCTCTGGAGCGGCACCGTCGGCGTGGTCAGCCTGATCGGCCAGGTGGTGCTGGTCACCTTCCTCACCTACTTCCTGCTGCTGTCCGGCGACACGTTCCGCCGCAAGCTGGTGAAGATCACCGGGCCGAGCCTGTCGCAGAAGAAGCTGACGGTGCAGGCCCTGGACGAGATCAACGTGCAGATGCAGCGCTACCTGCTCGTGCAGCTCTTGGCGAGCGTGGGCGTCGGGCTGGCCACGGGCATCATCTTTGCCCTGCTCGGTCTCAAGCACGCGGCGGTCTGGGGCGTGGCGGCGGGCATCCTGAACCTGGTGCCCTACGTCGGCTCCATCCTGGTGACCATCGGCGCCGGCGTGGTGGCCTTCATGCAGTCCGGCGAGCTGGAACTGCCGGCGCTGGTGGCGGGCAGCTCGCTGCTGATCAACGTGGTCGAGGGCTACCTCCTGGTGCCCTGGCTGACCAGCCGGGCCAGCCGGATGAACGCCGTCACGGTGTTCGTGGGCGTGCTGTTCTGGGGCTGGCTGTGGGGCGTGTGGGGGCTGCTGCTGGGCATCCCGATCATGATGGTCATCAAGGCGGTGTGCGACCGCGTCGACCACCTCAAGCCGGTCGGCGAGCTGATGGGCACCTGAAAACGCAAGACGCATCAAGAAGGACCGAACGACATGATGGAACTGCTGACCGATCCGCAAGCCTGGATCGCCTTGGCCACCCTCACCGCGCTCGAGCTGGTGCTGGGCATCGACAACATCGTCTTCATCTCCATCCTGGTGGACAAACTGCCGCCGGAGCGGCGCGAGACGGCACGCCGCATCGGCCTGTTCATGGCCATGTTCATGCGGCTGGGCCTGCTGCTCCTGCTGGCCTGGATCATCGGCCTGACCGCGCCGCTCTTCACGCTGCCGCTGGTGGGGCAGGAGATCTCGGGCCGCGACCTGATCCTGATCGCCGGCGGCATGTTCCTGATCTGGAAGAGCACCGGGGAGATCCACGCCTCGCTGCAGGGCGAGGAGGAGCATGGCGCGGGGGCCGCGGTGAAGGCCACCTTCGGCGCGGTGATCCTGCAGATCATGCTGGTCGACATGGTGTTCTCGCTCGACTCGATCATCACCGCCGTGGGCATGGTCGACGAGCTGGCGGTGATGATGGCCGCGGTGGTGCTGTCGGTCGGGATGATGCTGCTGTTCGCCGGCGCCATCGGCCGCTTCGTGTCGGCCAACCCGACCATCAAGATGCTGGCCCTGTCGTTCCTGATCATGGTGGGCATGGTGCTGATCGCCGACGGCCTGGAGTTCCACGTGCCCAAGGGCTACGTGTACTTCGCGATGGCGTTCTCGGTGGCGGTGGAGATGCTCAACCTGCGGCTGCGCCGGCGCCCGACGGTGCCGGTCGCAGGCGGCGCCGGCTACGAGCGGCGCGCCGACCCGCGACCCTGAGTCCCGGACCCTCGCGCGGACTTGCCGGCCCGCGCGACAATCGCCGCCGCATGCCCGCCTTGCGCACCGCACCCCTTTGCCACGCCGCCGCGGCGCTCGCCGCGGCGCTCGGCCTGCTGCTCGCCGCCCCGCCCGCCGGGGCCGAGCAGCCGCGGGGCCGCTGGGCCGCGAGCCTGGCCGACTTCGCCCGCGCCGACGAGGCCGGCCGGCCGGCGCCGGGCGGCGTGCTCTTCGTGGGCAGCTCGTCCATCCGCCTCTGGAAGAACCTGCCGGACGACTTCCGACAGGTGCAGGTGATCAACCGCGGCTTCGGCGGCTCCACCATGGCCGACTGCACCCAGCTGGCGCGGCCGCTGGTCATCCAGTACCGGCCCCGCCACGTGCTGGTGTACGCCGGCGACAACGACCTGGCGGAGGGCCGCAGCCCGCGCCAGGTGCTCGAGAGCTTCCAGGAGTTCGTGCGCACGGTGCGCACCGAGCTGCCCGACACGCGCATCAGCTTCATCTCGGTCAAGCCCAGCCCGGCGCGCGCCGCGCTGGTGCCGCTGGCGCGCGAGACCAACCGGCTGGTGGCCGAGCACCTGGCGGCGCTGCCCAACACCGGCTACATCGACGTCTTCACGCCCATGCTCGACGCCGAGGGCCGCCCGCGCGAGGACCTGTACGGCCCCGACCGGCTGCACATGAACGCCTCGGGCTATGCGCTGTGGCGGCAGCTGCTCACCACGCACATCGTGGCCACGCCGGAAGCGCCGGGCGACCTCAACGCGCCCCGCTGAGCGGCGGGGCCAGCACCTGCGGCCGCTGCTCCCACCAGAGCGTGAGCCGGCCGGTGGCCCACAGGCTGGCCAGCGCGACCGCCAGCAGCGGCAGGTCGACGTGCCAGGGCCGGTCAAGCCGGCCGCCGAAGAGGCTGAGCACCAGCAGCACCACCACCAGGTGGGCGCAGAACACCGCCAGCGAGGCGGAGCCCAGCGTCTCCAGCGGCCGCAGCCGCGGCAGCGCGGCCACCAGGCGGGGGCCGAAGTGGATGGTCACCACCATCAGCGCCAGCAGGTTGATCAGCCGCAGCGGCCCGAGCTGCCACTTGTCGAACAGCAGGTTGAGCGTGGCGTCCGCCCCGAACGGCGCCTGGCCCACCGCGTGCCGCCAGGTGAAGCCGACCAGCGCGACCACACTGGCCACCGCCACCGACCAGGCCGGGAACGCGAACGGCGCCGGATCCGGCGCGTGCCGGGAGGCACCCATCCACAGCCCCATGATCCACAGCAGCTGCCAGGCAAAGCCGTTGAATGCGCCGGTCTGCTCGTAGGGCACCGGCAGCTTCGTGACCAGCGCGACCGCGTGGTAGAGCCGCTCGGCCAGCCCGAACTGCGCCAGCAGCCACAGCGCCAGGCTGCCGCCCAGCACCCAGTGCCAGCCGCGCCGCAGGCCCAGCACGAAGGCCCAGGGGCTGGCCAGCATCAGCAGCACGTACATCGGCAGGATGTCCAGCAACGGCGGCTGGTAGATCAGCATCAGGCCGCCGAGGAGGGCCGCCAGCGGATGCTCCAGGTAGTAGGACATCAGGTCCTTCACCGCCGGTTGGTCCACCCGGATGCCGATCAGCGCGATGACCGAAAAGAGAAACAGCAGCAGCGCCGCGTGGCAGCCGTAGACCACCAGCGCCCGGCGCCAGAAGGCGCGCTGCATCGGCTCGATGCCGCGCTGCACCGCCATCCGCCCGTAGACCAGTCCGGCCATGAAGCCCGACAGCAGCACGAAGCCTTCCGCCGCCGAGACGTAGCCGAAGGGCTGGCCGAGCGGGTCGGTCAGCCGGGTCGGCAGGTGGGTGAGCGTCATCAGCACGAGCATGAGCCCGCGCAAGGCGTCGATCTCCCAGCGTCGTTGCGGCTGTGCCATGCGCACGAGGATAGCGGCGCCTGCTGCCGCGCAGGCGCGCTGCGCGGCCGTGTTACCCCGTGTTGCGCAAGCCGGCGGCGATGCCGTTGATCGAGATGTGGATGCCGCGCTGCACCCGCTCGTCGGCCTGGCCGGCGCGGTAGCGGCGCACCAGTTCCACCTGCAGGTGGTGCAGCGGGTCGATGTAGGGGAAGCGGTGGCGGATGGAGCGCTGCAGCGCGGCGTTGCCGGCCAGGCGCTGGCGCTCGCCGGTGATCAGCTGCAGCGCCTCCGCGGTGAGGTGCCACTCGGCCTCGATCGCGCCGAAGATGCGCTTGCGCAGCCGCGCATCCGCCACCAGCCCGGCGTAGCGCGAGGCCAGCGCCAGGTCGCTTTTGGCCAGCACCATGTCCATGTTGGACAGCAGGGCGCGGAAGAAAGGCCACTGCCGATACATTTTTTGTAGCAGCGCAGCAGCGTCCTTCCTGGGTTGGGCGGGGTTTTCGTTCAGGAACGCATGCACCGCGGAGCCGAAGCCGTACCAGCCGGGCAGCGTGAGCCGGCACTGGCCCCAGCTGAACGACCAGGGAATGGCGCGCAGGTCCTCGATGCGCTGGCTGGACTTGCGCGACGCAGGGCGCGAGCCGATGTTGAGCTCGGCGATCTCGCGGATCGGCGTGGCGCCGTAGAAGTAGTCGGTGAAGCCCGGCGTCTCGTAGACCAGCTTGCGATAAGCCTTCATGCTGGCCTGCGACAGCATCTCGGCCGCCTGCAGGAAGGCGGGCGGGGCCGGCTTGGTCGGCTGCAGCAGCGTGGCCTCCAGCGTGGCGGCAACCAGGGTCTCCAGGTTGCGCCGCCCGATCTCCGGGTTGGCGTACTTGGAGCCGATCACCTCGCCCTGCTCGGTCAGGCGGATCTGCCCCCGCACCGTGCCGGGGGGCTGGGCCAGGATGGCCTGGTAGCTGGGGCCGCCGCCGCGTCCCACGGTGCCGCCGCGGCCGTGGAACATGCGCAGCCGGATGCGGTGCTGGCCTTCCAGCTGGTCGAACAGCTCCACCAGCGCGATCTCGGCGCGGTACAGCTCCCAGTTGCTGGTGAAGATGCCGCCGTCCTTGTTGCTGTCGCTGTAGCCCAGCATCACGTCCTGCTCGCCGCCCGAGCGGCGCACCATCGCGGCGATGCCGGGCAGGCCGTAGAAAGCGCGCATGATCGGCGCGGCGTTGCGCAGGTCCTCGATGGTCTCGAAGAGGGGCACCACGATCAGGTCGGCTTCGGCCGGCGCGGACGCCGTGCGGCCGGCCGCAGCGCGCGGCTCCTCGTGCAGGATGCCGCGCAGCAGGCCCACTTCCTTCTGCAGCAGCAGCACCTCCAGCAGGTCGCTCACCGCCTCGGTGTGGCTGATGATGTAGTGGCGGATCGCGTCGCGGCCGTACTGCCTCCGCATCCGCACCGCGGTCTCGAAGATGGCCAGCTCGCCGGCCGTGTGCTCGGTGTAGGCCGCGCCCACCACCCGCAGCGGGCGCGCGTCGGCCAGCAGGCGTTGCAGCAGGGCGCAGCGCTGCGGCTCGGCGAGGCCTGCGTAGTCGTCCTCGATGCGCGCGGTGGCCAGCAGCTCGGCGACCACCGCCTCGTGCTGGTCGGAGCTCTGGCGCAGGTCCATGGTCGCCAAGTGGAAGCCGAACACCTCCACCGCCCGGATCAGGGGCTGCAGCCGGTGCGCGACCAGCGTGGCCGAATGGCCGGCCAGCAGCGAGGCACGGATGGTGCACAGGTCATCGTGGAACTCCTCGGCCGTGCGGTACGGGTTCTGCGGCGCCAGCAGGTGGCGCGCCGCGTCGCCGCCGGTGAACTCCTTGAGCGTGGCCGCCAGCCGCGCGTACATGCCCGCCAGCGCGCGGCGGTAGGGCTCGTCCTCGCGGTGCGCATTGCGGTCGGGCGAGCGCTCGGCCAGCGCGCGCATGGCGGGCGTCACGTCCACCAGCAGCGCCGAGATCGACAGCTCGCGCCCCAGGTGGTGCACCTCGGTCAGGTAGTGCCGCAGCGCCACCTCGCACTGGCGCCGCAGCGCCTGCTCCAGCGTCTGCGCGCTCACGTTGGGGTTGCCGTCGCGGTCGCCGCCGATCCACATGCCCATGCGCAGGAAGCTGGCGACCGGCTGCTGGCCGAGTTCGCGCTCCAGGCCCGCATAGAGCTTGGGGATCTCGCGCAGGAAAGTGGCCTCGTAGTAGGAGAGCGCGTTCTCGATCTCGTCGGCCACCGTCAGCTTGGAAAAGCGCAGCAGCCGGGTCTGCCACAGCTGCATGACGCGGGCCCGGATCTGCGCCTCGTTGGCGGCCAGCTCGCGGGGCGCCAGGGCGTCCTTGGGCAGGGCGCGGGCGCGGATCTCGTCGCGCTCGGCCAGCAGCTGCGCGATCTCGCGCTCGGCATCCAGGATGCTCTTGCGCTGCACCTCGGTGGGGTGCGCGGTGAGCACCGGCGAGACGTAGCTGCCGGCGAGCATCTGCGAGATGGCCTTCGGGCTGATGCCGGCCCAGCGCAGCCGTGCCAGCGCCACGTCGATGCTGCCCTCCTGCGTGTCGCCCGCGCGTTCGTGCACCGTGCGGCGCCGGATGTGGTGGCGGTCTTCCGCCAGGTTGGCCAGGTGGCTGAAGTAGGTGAAGGCGCGGATCACGCTCACCGCCTGGTCGCCGCTCAGGGTCTTGAGCAGGGTTTTAAGCGCGCGGTCGGCCTCGTGGTCGGCGTCGCGGCGGAAGGCCACCGACAGCTTGCGGATGCGCTCGACCAGCTCGAATGCGGCCACGCCCTCGTGGTCGCGGATCACGTCGCCGAGGATGCGGCCGAGCAGGCGGATGTCCTCCACCAGCGGACGCTCGTTGTCCCGGGCGCGCCGGGCCGGGGTGTCCGGCGTGGAAGGGGCCATCGTGGGTGCTCCGCTGCTTATTTTTTTGGCAGGCCGGATGCTAGCATCGGCCTCCCCCCAAGGTTTACAGACAGGTTACGCCGTTGAGCCCGCTCGTCATCGCCACCCGCGAAAGCCGCCTGGCCCTCTGGCAGGCGCACCACGTGCAGTCGCTGCTGGCGGCGCAGGGACACACGGTGTCGCTGCTGGGCATGACCACGCGGGGCGACCAGATCCTCGACCGCAGCCTGAGCAAGGTGGGCGGCAAGGGCCTGTTCGTCAAGGAACTCGAGGTCGCACTGGAGGAGGGCCGCGCCGACCTGGCCGTGCACTCGCTCAAGGACGTGCCGATGGACCTGCCGGACGGCTTCGCGCTGGCCTGCGTGATGGAGCGCGAGGACCCGCGCGATGCGCTGGTGTCCCCGCAACACGCGTCGCTCGACGCGCTGCCGCAGGGCGCGGTGGTCGGCACCTCCAGCCTGCGCCGGGTGGTGCTGCTGCGCGCGCTGCGGCCCGACCTGCGCATCGAGCCGCTGCGCGGCAACCTGGACACGCGCCTGCGCAAGCTGGACGACGGCCAGTACGACGCGATCGTGCTCGCCGCGGCCGGCCTCAAGCGCCTGGGCCTGGAGGACCGCATCCGCATGCTGTTCGAGCCACAGCAGATGCTGCCGGCCGCGGGGCAGGGCGCGCTGGGCATCGAGGTGCGCAGCGGCCGCGCCGACGTGGTGCAGGCGCTGGCGCCGCTCGTGCACCGCACCACCTGGCTGGCGGTGGCCGCCGAGCGCGCCGTCAGCCGCACGCTGGGCGGCAGCTGCTCCATGCCGCTGGCGGCCCACGCCACGCTGCAGGGGGACCAGCTGGTGATCGACGCGGCCTGGGGCAACCCCGAGGGTCCGGCGACGCTGGTGCGGGCGCAGGCCGCCGGCCGTGTCGCCAGCCTGGAGGACGCGGCCGCCCTGGGCTGCGAGGCGGCGGCCCGGCTGCAGGCCGGCGGCGCGCGCTGAACGCCGCCATGCGGGTGGTGCTGACCCGCCCCGGACACGATGCGGCGCCCTGGGCGCAGGCGCTGCACGCGCGCGGCCACGCCGTGCTGCCCTTGCCCCTGATCGACATCGCGCCGGCGCCCGACCCGGCGGCCGTGCAGGCGGCCTGGTCGGCGCTGGAGCGCCGCGCCGCCGTGATGTTCGTCAGCGCCAATGCCGTGCAGCAGTTCTTCGCCCTCGCGCCGCCGCGCCGCTGGCCGGCGTCCACCCGCGCCTGGGCCACGGGGCCGGGCACGGCCGCCGCGCTGCTGGCCGCGGGCGTGCCGGCGGCGCTGGTCGACGCGCCGCCCGCCGATGCGCCGCAGTTCGACTCCGAGGCCTTGTGGGCGCGGGTGGCCGCGCAGGCGGGGCCGGGCCGCGGCGTGCTGCTGGTGCGCGGCGCCGGCGCCGCCGGCACGGCGGCCGGCCGGGACTGGCTGGCCACGCAGCTGGAGGCCGCCGGCAGCACGGTGCACACCGTGGCGGCGTACCGGCGCCGGCCACCCGCCTGGTCGCCCGGGCAGCGCGAGGCGGCTGCGCAGGCGGCGCGCGACGGCTCGGTGTGGTTGTTCAGCAGTTCGGAGTCGGTCGAGAACCTGCTGCAGATGCTGCCCGGCGTGCCCTGGGCCGCGGTGCGCGCGGTGGCGACGCACCCGCGCATCGCGCAGGCGGCGCAGCGGGCCGGATTCGGTGTTGTATGCCTGTCACGTCCCACCATCGAGGCCGTGGTGGCCGCCCTAGAATCGATTCGATGAGTGCCGAGACCGTCCGGGTGCCGGAGACCGAGCCGGTCCCGCCCGCACTGGACCCCCCGATCCCCGTGCCGCCCGCCGCCCAGGTCACCCTGGAGCCGGTGCGCCGCGGGCCGTCCGCGCGGCTGGCGTGGAGCCTGCTCGCCGCGGTCGCCCTGCTGGCCCTGGTGTCCAGCGCGCTGCTCTGGCAGAAGCTCTCGACGATCCAGGAGCAGCTGGCGCGCCAGAGCGCCGACGCCGGCAGCAACGCGGTCGAAGCCCGGGCCCTGGCCCGCCAGGCGCAGGAGCTGGCTCGCGACGTCGCCGCGCGGCAGGCGGTGGCCGACACGCGGCTGGGCGAGGTCGCGCTGCAGCGCGCCCAGCTCGAGCAGCTGATGCAGAGCCTCTCGCGCTCGCGCGACGAGAACCTGGTGGTCGACATCGAGGCCAACCTGCGGCTGGCGCAGCAGCAGGCGCAGCTCACGCTCAGCGCCGAGCCCCTGCTGGCCGCGCTGCGCAACGCCGACGAGCGCCTGGCGCGCGCCGGCGAGCCGCGGCTGGCGCGCATCCGCACCGCCGTGGCCCGCGACATCGACCGCATCAAGGCGGCCGCCGTGGCCGACGTGCCCGGCATCCTGCTGCGGCTGGACGAGATCGCGCGGCAGGTCGACGAGGTGCCGCTGGCCAACGCGGTGGGCCCGGCGGCCGCCACCCGCCCGGCGCCCCGGGCCGAAGCCGGCACGCCGGCGTCCGCCCAGTGGTGGCAGCAACTGCTGGCGGCCCTGCGCGACGAGGCGCGGGCGCTGGTGCGCGTGTCGCGCATCGACCAGCCCGAGGCCGCGCTGCTGGCGCCCGAGCAATCCTTCTTCCTGCGCGAGAACCTCAAGCTCAAGCTGCTGAATGCGCGCCTCGCCCTGCTGGCGCGCCAGACCGAGACCGCGCGCGCCGACGTCGGCGCGGCCGCGGCGGCGCTGCAGAAGTACTTCGATCCGGGCGCGCGCCGCACCCAGGCGGCGGTGGCGGCGCTGCAGCAGATGCAGGCCCAGCTGCGGGTGGTGGACGTGCCCCGCATCGACGAGACCCTGGCCACGCTGGCGACGGCGGCGGCCGGGCGTTGAGGACCGGGAGCCCTGAGCATGCGCGCCACCGCCTGGCTCCTCGCCCTGTTCGGCATCGCCGTGGCGGTGGCGCTGTTCGCCGGCAACAACCAGGGCACCGTCACCGTCTTCTGGCCGCCGCACCGGGTGGACCTCTCGCTCAACCTGGTGCTGCTGCTGCTGTTGTCTGCCTTCCTGTTCCTGCATGCCGCGCTGCGCGCGCTGTCGGCGCTGTTCGACCTGCCGCGCCAGGCCTCGCGCTGGCGCGTGCAGCAGAAGGAGCGCGGCATGCACGCCGCGCTGCTCGACGCGCTGGCCCACCTGCTGGCCGGGCGTTTCATCCGGGCGCGCAAGTCGGCCGAAGCGGCGCTGGCGCAGGAGTCATCGCTCACGTCGGGCGGGGCCGGTCCGGCCAACGGCGTCCAGCTGCGCATGCTGGCGCACCTCCTGGCCGCCGAGAGCGCCCAGGCCCTGCAGGACCGCGCCGGCCGCGACGAGCACCTGAAGCAGGCGCTGGAGCAGGCCAGCGCGCGCGACGGCCAGGAGACGCACGAGGGCGCGCTGATGCGCGCGGCCCGCTGGTCGCTGGAGGACCGCGAGCCGCAGGCCGCCATCGGCTGGCTGCAGGGGCTGCCGGTCGGCGCCGGCCGCCGCACATTGGCGCTGCGCATGAAGCTGAAGGCGGCGCGCCTGGCCCGCCACACCGCCGAGGCGCTGGAGACGGCGCGCCTCCTGGCCAAGCACCGCGCCTTTTCGGAGGCGGCGGCGCAGAGCCTGGTGCGCGGGCTGGCCGCCGACCTCCTGAACGCGGCGCACGACCCCGCCCAGCTGCAGCGCGCCTGGAGCACGCTGGAGCCGGCCGAGCGCGCCATGCCCGAGCTGGCGATCCACGCCGCACAGCGCCTGGTGAAGCTGGGTGGCGACGCACAGCTGGCGCGCGACTGGCTGCTGCCGGCCTGGGAACGCCAGCACCAGCTGCCCGACAGCCTGAAGGTCAAGCTGGTCTGTGCGCTGGAGGAAGGGCTCGACTCGATCGACGCTGCCTGGCTCGCCCGCATCGAGGCGGCGCAGCGCGCCAACCCGCGCGACGCCACCCTGCAGTACCTGGCCGGCATGGCCTGCATGAAGCGGCAGCTCTGGGGCAAGGCGCAGCAGCTCCTGCGGCAGGCCGCGCTCTCGCTGCAGGACGCAGCCCTGCACCGCAGCGCCTGCCGCGCGCTGGCGGCGCTGGCCGAGGAGCGCGGCGACGCCGATGCGGCCGCCGCGGCCTGGAAGCAGGCGGCCCAGGACTGATCGCCGCGCGGCGCGGCGGACGGCGCGCTCGGCCTGGGATCAGAGCCAAAACGGCCGCTGGCCCGCACGCGGTGCGGGCGACGTGCTCGCAATTCCATAGCAACCACTGCATTCGGACGGCAGGCCCCAATGCAAACGGGAGCCCGAAGGCTCCCGTTTCTTTCTGGAGACGGCGGCCGCGGCCGCCCACCTCACTGCAGCGGCGTGCCCGGCTGGCCCGACGGCTGCTCGAACGGCAACTGCATGTCGCGCAGGTCGCGGCGGGTCTCCACCAGCACCAGCGGGCCTTCGTTCACCTCGACCACCGGCGGCCGCTCGCGCGGCACGTGCGCCGGCCGCGGTTCGGCCGCGATGGCCGCCTGGACGGCAGCGATCTTCTCCGCGTCGGAGTTCACCCACTGCAGCCCGGAGCCCGACGCGATCTGCGCCAGGTGGTCCACCGGCAGTTCGAACGCCTGCACCTTCGGCAGGCCGGGTTTCGCCGGCTGGGCCGTCGCCGGTGCCTGGGTCGCGATGGGTGCGATCACCGGGCGCGCAGCGGGTTGCGGCGCGGCGGCGGCCGGTGCCGGGGCGGCATCGTTCGCGGCCGTTGCCGGGCCCGCGGCCTCGTCCACGAAGCCCGTGGCGTAGCGCGGGCGGCGCTCCTGCTGCTCGTCACCGGTCTCGGCGGGTGCGGCGACGGTGCCCTCGGCGGACTGCGCCTCGGCACCGGCCTCGGCACCGGACTCGTCACGGCCGCCACGCTCGCGGCGGTCCCGCCCGTAGCGGTCGCGCGAGCGGCGCGGCTCGCGGCGACCGTCGGCCATCGCGCCGTCCTGGCCCTCGACCGGGGTCACGGCATCGGCCGTGGTGGCGGCCAGCATGGCGACGCTGCCTTCTTCCACCGGTGCCGCTTCGGACGGGGCGCCGGCGTCGCGCGGGCGGCGCTCGCCGCGCTCGCCACGCTCCCGGCGGCCCTCGCCGCGTTCGCCGCGTTCGCCGCGCTCCGTGCGCTCGCCACGCGGCGGGCGCTCGGCACGGGCTTCGGCATTCACCTCGCCGGCGGGCTCGACGGCGCCGTTGCGTTGCTCGTCCGGACGGCGCTCGCGGCCCTGGCGGTCGCCGCGGCCCTCGCCACGCGGTTCACGGCCTTCGCCACGGGGCTCCCTCGGCTCACGCGGTTCACGCTGTTCACGTGCTTCGCGCGGCTCGCGGGCCTCACGGCCTTCCCGCGGCTCGCGGCTCTCGCGCGCTTCGCGGCCTTCCGGACGCTCGCCTCGCGCGCCGCGCTCGCGCCGGCCTTCGCCCTCGGCACGGGCCTCGCCGTTGCGCGGCGCCTGTCCTTCCACGCCCTCGGCGGTGGCGCGCTCGCGCCGCTCGCCGTCGCGGCCACGGCCGCCGCGGTCGCGGCCACGGCCGCCACGGCGTCCGTCGCGCTCGCCGCGGCCGCCTTCGCGCTTGTCCTCGGAGCGCGTGCCGGCGGGTGCCGTGCCCGCAGTCGCGGAGGTGGCGGCAGCCGGGGCGGGTGCCGCGGCGCCGGCCAGGCCGAACAGGTTCTTGAACCAGGCGACGAAGCTCGGCTCGGGCACCGCGGGTGCGGCAGCCGGTGCCCGTGCGGCCTGGGCCGCCGGCGCCGGGGCGCGCGCGGCCTGCGGTGCGGGCTCGGCGATGCGCTCGGGCTTGGGCGGAGCGATCGGCGCCGGCGCGTCGGGCAGCACGCCCTTGATCACCGGCTCCTGCTTGTTGGCGCGCTCCTGCGAGCGGCGGGTGACCTCGGTCTTCTCCTCGACGTCCTCGGCCATGTGGTAGCTGGCCTTGAGGTTGTCCAGGCGGGGGTCGTCGTGCTTGAGGCGCTCCAGCTTGTAGTGCGGCGTGTCCAGCGACTTGTTGGGAACCATGATCACGCCGATGCGCTGCTTGAGCTCGATCTTGGCGATCTCGGTGCGCTTCTCGTTCAGCAGGAACGAGGCCACCTCCACCGGCACCTGGCAGTGCACGGCGGCGGTGCCGTCCTTCATGGACTCTTCCTGGATGATCCGCAGGATCTGCAGCGCCGAGCTCTCGGTGTCGCGGATGTGGCCGTGACCGCCGCAGCGCGGGCAGGGGATCGAAGCGCCTTCCGACAGTGCCGGACGCAGCCGCTGGCGGCTCATCTCCATCAGCCCGAACTTGCTGATGGTGCCGAACTGCACGCGGGCGCGGTCCTGCCGCAGCGCGTCGCGCAGGCGGTTCTCGACCTCACGGCGGTTCTTCGACTCTTCCATGTCGATGAAGTCGATGACGATCAGGCCGCCCAGGTCGCGCAGGCGCATCTGGCGTGCCACCTCGTCGGCGGCCTCCAGGTTGGTGCGGGTGGCGGTCTCCTCGATGTCGCCGCCCTTGATGGCGCGCGCCGAGTTGACGTCGATGGACACCAGCGCCTCGGTGTGGTCGATGACGATCACGCCGCCGGAGGGAAGCTTGACCTCGCGGGCATAGGCCGACTCGATCTGGTGCTCGATCTGGAAGCGGGAGAAGAGGGGTGCGTCGTCGCGGTAGCGCTTGACCCGGGGTGCATGCTCCGGCATCACGTGCGCCATGAACTGCTGGGCCTGGTCGTAGATCTCGTCCGTGTCGATCAGGATGTCGCCGATGTCGTGGTTGAAGTAGTCACGGATCGCGCGGATGACGAGGCTGGACTCCTGGTAGATCAGGAAGGCGCCCTTGCCGCCCTTGGTGGCGCCGTCGATGGCGTTCCACAGCTTGAGCAGGTAGTTCAGGTCCCACTGCAGTTCGGGGGCGCTGCGGCCGATGCCGGCGGTGCGCGCGATGATGGACATGCCGTTGGGGTACTCCAACTGGTCCATGTTCTCCTTGAGCTCCTGCCGGTCCTCGCCCTCGATGCGCCGGCTGACACCGCCGCCGCGCGGGTTGTTGGGCATCAGCACGACGTAGCGGCCGGCCAGCGAGATGAAGGTGGTGAGGGCCGCGCCCTTGTTGCCGCGCTCTTCCTTCTCGACCTGGACCAGCAGTTCCTGGCCTTCGCGGATCGCCTCGCTGATGCGGGCCTGCGAGGCGGACACGCCTTCGCGGAAATATTGCTTGGAGATTTCCTTGAAGGGCAGGAAACCGTGGCGGTCCTCGCCGTAGTCGACGAAGCAGGCTTCCAGCGAGGGCTCGACGCGCGTGACGACGGCCTTGTAGATGTTGCCCTTGCGCTGCTCGCGCCCTTCGATCTCGATTTCGTAGTCGAGGAGCTTCTGTCCGTCGACGATGGCCAGCCGGCGCTCTTCGGCCTGCGTGGCATTGATCAGCATCCGCTTCATTGCGTCACCTTCTTGTTCGTTCTCTTGCATACGCGACCCGGGGACGGGTCCACGATGCCGGCAGACGCAGGCGAAACGGGAAGCGGAAGGCGCAGGGGCGCGCGCGCTGGAGCCGCGAAGGCTACGTCAGCAGGCGGAGCGGCGGCGCGTGGACGGGGGCGAGGCGGGGTGCCGGGCGCAGGGCCGCAGGAACTGCAACTTGCGGGGCGCGGGCGGCGTGCCGGGGCGGGCCATAGCCGGCGGCCGGGGGCATGAGCCACCGCCAGCAGGCCAGGAAGAGCGCCATCAGCACAGGAGTTCTCGCTTTGATCCGTTGCCAGCAAAAACGGCTGGCAACTTGTATTCCGGTTCGGTGTTTCGTTGAAGCGTCGGCATCCGGCGCCTTGGCGGGCCATTGCGGCACCGTGTGCGCGCAATCTGCCTGGCCAGGACGACGTCGGCATCGACCTTGCCAGCGTTCCAGGTGCAGAGGGCTGGTCTAAACTCCAGCCAAATCAAACACTTACGGCGAAACGCTAGTGAAACGGATTATAGGGGCCCCCAAGGCCCCCGCCACGGCCGGGGAGAAAAAGACCGGCGCCGGGGCGACTGGCACCTCCTCCGCCGTGCCCCCGGCCGCGACGACCGTCACCGTGGACGAGGGATCCGCCGGCCAGCGGCTGGACAACTTCCTGCTGCGCGAGCTCAAGGGTGTGCCCAAGACGCACGTCTACCGGATCATCCGCAGCGGCGAAGTGCGGGTGAACAAGGGCCGCGCGGCGGCCGACACCCGCCTGGCGCCGGGCGACGCGGTGCGGCTGCCGCCCCTGCGGCTGCCCGAGCCGGTGGCCGCAGCCTCGCCGGCCGCACCGGCGCGCGAGTTCCCGGTGCTGCTGGAAGACGAGCACCTGCTGGCGATCGACAAGCCGGCCGGCGTGGCGGTGCACGGCGGCAGCGGGGTGAGCTTCGGCGTGATCGAGCAGCTGCGGCGGGCCCGGCCGGATGCGCGTTTCCTCGAGCTGGTGCACCGGCTCGACCGCGAGACCTCGGGCGTGCTGCTGCTGGCCAAGAAGCGGTCGGCCCTGACCCGGCTGCAGGACCAGTTCCGCAGCCGCGAGACGGGCAAGACCTACCTGGCCCTGGTGCTGGGCGCCTGGCCCGCGAACAGGAAGGTCATCGACCTGCCGCTGCACAAGTTCCTGCTGCCCGGCGACGATCCGTCGGCCGGCGAGCGGCGGGTCAAGGTGGTCGGCCGCGACGATCCCGACGGCATGCGCTCGGTCACGCTGGTCAAGGTGTCCCGGCGCCTGGGCGGCTTCACGCTGCTGGAGGTCACCATCAAGACCGGGCGCACGCACCAGATCCGGGTGCACCTGGCCTCCCAGGGCCACCCGATCGCGGGCGACGACAAGTACGGCGACTTCGAGGCCAACAAGGCGCTGCAGCGGCAAGGCCTCAGGCGCATGTTCCTGCACGCCTGGCGATTACAGTTCCTGCATCCTGCCACCGCCGACGCCGTGGCCCTGGAAGCCCCGCTCCCCGCTGAACTGGACCACTTCGCCCAACGCCATGCCCAGCCCACCGCGGCCACGCCGCTTTGACCTGATCGCCTTCGACTGGGACGGCACGCTCTACGACTCCACCACGGTCATCGTGCGCTGCATCCAGCGCGCGGTGGTGGACGTCGGCGGCACCCGGCCGACCGACGCGGCCGCCGCCTACGTGATCGGCATGAGCCTGGCCCAGGCCCTGGCGCGGGCCGCGCCCGACGTGCCGCCCGAGAAGTACCCGGAGCTGGGCGCGCGCTACCGCTTCCACTACCACGCCCACCAGGACGACCTGAGCCTCTTCGACGGGGTGCTGCCGCTGCTGCATGCGCTCAAGGCCCGGCACCACCGGCTGGCGGTCGCCACCGGGAAGTCGCGCCGCGGGCTCGACGAGGCGCTGCGCTCGTCGGAACTGCACGGCGTGTTCGACGGCTCGCGCACCGCGGACGAGACCGCCGGCAAGCCCGACCCGCGCATGCTGCACGAGCTGATGCGCGAGTTCGGCACCGAGCCCGCCCGCACGCTGATGGTGGGCGACACCACGCACGACCTGGAGATGGCGCGCCATGCCGGCTGCGCGAGCGTGGGGGTGAGCTACGGGGCGCACGAGCCCTCCACCTTCCACGCGCTCGCGCCGCTGCACGTGGCGCACTCGGTGGCCGACCTGCACGCCTGGCTGCTGGAGCACGCCTGAGATGGAAGCGGTGCCCCTGTGCAACAGCGCCGACCTGTCGGAGGGCGGGCTGGCCGTGCCGTTCGACGTGGTCTACGGCGGGCAGACCTGCCGCGCCTTCGCGGTGCGCTGGAAGGGTCAGGTGCACGCCTACCTCAACCGGTGCGCCCACGTGGCGATGGAGATGGACTGGCAGCCCAACCGGTTCTTCGACGACAGCGGCCAGTGGCTGCTGTGCGCCACCCACGGGGCGGTGTACCGGCCCGACACCGGCGCGTGCGGCGGCGGGCCCTGCCGCGGCGGGCTGGTGCGCATCGCGCTGACCGAGCGCGATGGCGTGGTGCACTGGCATACTGACTACAACCTCCAACCGGTTCCCTTCTGACATGAACGATCCGCTCCTGCCCGGCGCGTCGCAAGACCCGCCGGCGCCGTCCTCCAATGCTTCGGGCCCGTCCGCGGGCTGGGAACGCCAGACCATGGAGCGCCTGGTCTTCGCCACGCTGGCCGAGCAGCGGGCCGCGCGGCGCTGGCGCATTTTCAAGAGCCTGGCCTGGCTGCTGTTCTTCGCGGTCCTGCTGTGGTCGCTGCTGTACCGGGGCGGCCCCAGCAAATCGGACAAGACCCTGCCGCACACCGCGGTGGTGGAGGTCAAGGGCGAGATCGCGTCCGACTCGGACGCCAGCGCCGAGTTCGTGGTGGCGGCGGTGCGCGCGGCGTTCGAGGACCCGGGTGCCCAGGGCGTGGTGCTGCTGATCAACTCGCCGGGCGGCAGCCCGGTGCAGGCCGGGATCATCAACGACGAGATCAAGCGCCTGAAGGCCAGGTACAAGAAGCCGGTGTACGCGGTGGTCGAGGAGTCCTGCGCCTCCGCCGCCTACTACATCGCGGCCTCGGCCGACCGCATCTTCGTGGACAAGGCCAGCATCGTCGGCAGCATCGGCGTGCTGATGGACGGCTTCGGCTTCGTGGACCTGATGAACAAGGTGGGCGTGGAGCGGCGGCTGATGACGGCCGGCGAGAACAAGGGCTTCCTCGACCCGTTCAGCCCGCAGACCGAGAAGCACCGCGTGCATGCCCAGGCGATGCTGGACCAGATCCACCGCCAGTTCATCGACGCGGTCAAGACCGGGCGCGGCAACCGCCTGAAGGATGCGCCGGAGCTGTTCACCGGCCTCTTCTGGACCGGCCAGCAGGCCGTCGAGCTGGGGCTGGCGGACCAGCTGGCCAACCTCGACTTCGTGGCCCGCGAGGTGATCAAGGCCGAGGAACTGGTGGACTACACGCGCCGCGAGAACGTGGCCGAGCGGCTGGCCAAGCGCTTCGGCGCGGCGGTCGGCGAGGGCGCGGTGCGCGCGGTGCGCAGCGTGCCGGCGCTGCGGTAAGCCGCGGCGCGGCGCTTCAGGCGCCGATCAGGAACAGCGCCGGCACGTCCGCCGCCGGTGCCGACGGCTCCCGGCGCCACGCCTCCACCGTGCGGGTGGCGATGCGGGCGCCCGGCAGCGTCAGGCCGCTGGCCAGGCCCAGCCGGGTGGCCGGGCGGAGCGATTCCAGCAGCGCCTGCCACAGGGCCGGATTGCGGTACGGCGTCTCGATGAACATCTGGGTCTGTCCCTGGCGCAGCGCGAGCGATTCGAGCTCGCGGATGCGCTGGGCGCGCGGCGCCGGCTGCTGCGGCAGGTAGCCGACGAAGGCGAAGTTCTGACCGTTCAGGCCGCTGGCCGCCAGCGCCAGCAGGAGCGAGACCGGGCCGACCAGCGGCACCACCGGGATGCCAAGGCCGTGCGCCGCCCGCACCACCGACGACCCGGGGTCGGCGATTGCGGGCATGCCCGCCTCGCTCAGCAGCCCGACGTCGTGGCCCGCCAGCGCCGGCGCCAGCAGGCTCCGGGCATCGAAGCCGGCCTGGTGGTCGCCCTTCTTGTGCACCGCATGCGGCAGCTCGGCGATTGCGAGTGCCTGCAGCGGCAGGGCCAGCGGATGCACCGCATCCACGCGCTTGAGGTAGGCGCGGGCCGACTTCGCGTTCTCGGTGATCCAGTGGGTGAGCCGCGCCGCGGTCTCCAGCGTGGCGGCCGGAAGCACCTGCGGCAGCGGGACTTGCACGGCGCAGCCGAAATCCAGCGGCGCCGGCACCAGGTACAGCGTGCCCGCGGCCATCAGGGCACCTGCAGGCCCGCCGCACGCAGCAGGCGGCAGGTGCGCACCAGGGGCAGGCCGATCAAGGCCGTGGGATCGTCGTTGCGGATCGAGTCCAGCAGCGTGATGCCCAGGCCCTCGCTCTTGGCGCTGCCGGCGCAGTCGTACGGTTGTTCGGCGCGCAGGTACCGCTCGATCTCCGCATCGGACAGGTCGCGGAACAGCACCTCGACCGCGGCCAGGTCGGATCGTGCGAACCCGGTGGCCGCGCACACCACCGAGACGGCCGTGTGGAACACCACCGTGCGGCCGCGCATGCGGCGCAGCTGGGCCGTGGCACGCGCATGGTCGCCCGGCTTGCCCAGCGGTTCGCCGCCCAGGTCGGCCACCTGGTCCGAGCCGATCACGATGGCTTCGGGCTGCCGCGCCGCCACTGCGCGTGCCTTGGCCAGCGCCAGCCGCGACGCCAGGTCGGCTGGTGCCTCGCCGGGCGCGGGCGACTCGTCCACGTCGGGCGCGACCACGGTGAAGGGCAGGGCGAGACGCTCGAGCAGCTCGCGCCGGTAGCGCGACGTCGAGCCGAGGACCAGCGGCCGTGGAAGGGTGCGTGGGGCATCCGGCATGCGGCGATTCTCTTACACTGCCTTCGCATGAAGCGGCAGTTCTCCCCCGAGCGTCTCGACGTGCAGGCCTTCGCCGAGGATGGCGCGGAACTGTCCGGCGAGCAGCGCCTGCCGTCCTTCGCCCGGCTGGCCGCCGAGGCGAGCGGCCCGGCCGACGCACACGCGGTGCGCTGGAGTGCGCGGGGCGAGTTGCAGAACCCGCAGCACGTGCAGCCCCAGGTCTGGGTCCACCTGCGCGCCGAAGCCACCGTGCCCATGACGTGCCAGCGCTGCCTCGAGCCGGTGGACGTGCCGCTGGAGGTCGACCGCGCCTTCCGCTTCGTGGCCGACGAGGCGACCGCGGCGGCGCAGGACGACGAATCCGAGGAAGACCTCCTGGCGCTCAGCCGCGCGTTCGACCTGCTGGGCCTGGTCGAGGACGAGCTGCTGATGGAGGTGCCGGTGGTGCCCCGGCACGCCGAGTGTCCGCACGCGCTGCCGGCTTCCGCCGCCGACCCTGGCTTCGAGGCCGCGGCCGCCCCCGAACACCCGTTCGCGGCCCTGAAGCTCCTCAAGGGCGGCAAGGGGTAGCCCGGTTCCGGGGAATCCCCTATAATGGCGGGCTTCGCTGCGAAGTCCACCGATGGGCACCGCGGCTTCCCACCCACCACCCTTCAACCGCGCCCGTGCGTTCTTCGCGGGGTGCAGCCAGCCAGGAGCCCGAGATGGCCGTTCAGCAAAACAAGAAGTCCCCCTCCAAGCGGGGCATGCACCGCTCGCACAACGCGCTGACGGTGCCGGGCATCGCCGTGGAGTCGACCACGGGCGAAACCCACCTGCGCCACCACATCAGCCCGACCGGCTTCTACCGTGGCCGCAAGGTGCTCAAGACCAAGAACGACGCCTGATCGCGACGCCCGATCCATGGCGCCCCAGGGGGTGCCTGGTCCGCGCCGCGTCGCCCGAAGGCCCGCCGCTGCCACCCGCAGCCCGGGCCTTTTTGTTGGGCGCTCGGCAGCGGTGGCAGGGCCGGGAAGCCGGCCGGCAAAGGCTCTACATTTGACGTCATGACCACTCTGGCCGTCGATTGCATGGGGGGCGACCACGGGCCCCGCGTGACGCTGGCCGCGTGCCGGCGCTTCCTGGACGCGCATCCGGATGCGCGGCTCCTGCTCGTGGGCGCGGGAGACGCGCTCGCGCAGTTCCGGCACCCGCGCGCCACGCACGTGCCCGCCTCCGAGGTCGTCGCGATGGACGACGCGGTCGAGGTTGCACTGCGCAGGAAGAAGGATTCGTCCATGCGCGTGGCGATCCAGCAGGTGAAGTCGGGCGCGGCGCAGGCCGCCGTGTCGGCCGGCAACACCGGGGCGCTGATGGCGCTGGCGCGCTACCTGCTCAAGACGCTGGACGGCATCGACCGTCCCGCCATCGCCTACCCGCTGCCCAACGCCACCGGCGGTGCCACCACCGTGCTCGACCTGGGCGCCAACGTGGACTGCACCGAACACCACCTGCTGCAGTTCGCCGTGATGGGCTCGGCCCTCGTGGCGGCACTGAACAACCGGGAGCAGCCGACGGTGGGCCTGCTGAACATCGGCGAGGAGATGATCAAGGGCAACGAGGTGATCAAGCGCGCGGGCGAACTGCTGCGCTCGGCCGCGGCCGCGGGCGACCTCAATTTCCACGGCAACGTGGAGGGCAACGACATCTTCAAGGGCACCACGGACATCGTGGTGTGCGACGGCTTCGTGGGCAACGTGGCGCTCAAGACCAGCGAGGGCCTGGCCAGCATGATCGGCGGCTTCCTGCGCGAGGAGTTCTCGCGCAACCTGCTGACCCGTGCCGCGGCCCTGGTGGTGTACCCGGTGCTCGCCGCGTTCAAGAACCGCGTGGACTACCGCCGCTACAACGGCGCGGCGCTGCTGGGCCTGCGCGGACTGGTGTTCAAGAGCCATGGTTCCGCCGACGAATTCGCGTTCAGCCAGGCGCTGGTGCGCGCGTATGATGCGGCCCGGAACAACTTGCTCGATCGCGTCCAGGCGCGCATCGCCCACGCGAGGCCGCTGCTGGTCGGCGCTGCGGCCGATGCCCAGCCCCTGGAGCCGATCACCTCCGAATGAGCCGATATTCGCGCATCACCGGCACGGGCAGCCACCTGCCGCCCCGCCGCGTGACCAATGCCGACCTGGCCGCCGAACTGGCGGCCAAGGGCGTCGAGACCTCCGACGACTGGATCGTGGAGCGCACCGGCATCCGCGCGCGCCACTTCGCGGCGCCCGACGTGACCGCCAGCGACCTGGCGGTGCCGGCCTGCCGGCAGGCCCTGGAAGCGGCGAACTGCAAGCCCGAGGACATCGACCTGATCGTCGTGGCCACGTCCACGCCGGACATGGTGTTCCCGTCGGCCGCCTGCATCCTGCAGCACAAGCTGGGCATCACCCGGTGCCCGGCCTTCGACGTGCAGGCGGTGTGCAGCGGCTTCGTCTATGCGCTCACCGTCGCCGACGCGATGATCCGCACCGGCAGCGCACGCAAGGCGCTGGTAGTGGGCGCCGAGGTCTTTTCGCGCATCCTGGACTTCAGCGACCGCACCACCTGCGTGCTGTTCGGCGACGGCGCGGGCGCCGTGGTGCTGGAGGCGTCCGACACGCCCGGCATCCTGGCGACCGAACTGCACGCCGACGGCAAGCACGTGGGCATCCTCTGCGTGCCCGGCACGGTGGCCGGCGGCGAGGTGCTGGGCAGCCCGCTGCTGAAGATGGATGGCCAGGCGGTGTTCAAGCTGGCGGTCGGCGTCCTGGAGGAAGCCGCCCGGGCCACGCTGGCGAAGGCGGGCCGCACGGAGGCCGACATCGACTGGCTGATCCCGCACCAGGCCAACATCCGCATCATGCAAGGCACCGCCAAGAAGCTGAAGCTGCCGCTGGACAAGCTGGTGGTGACGGTGGACCAGCACGGCAACACCTCGGCGGCCTCGATCCCGCTGGCGCTCGATGCGGCCATTCGCCAGGGCAAGGTCAAGCCCGGCCACACGCTGATGCTCGAAGGGGTCGGCGGCGGCTTCACCTGGGGTGCGGTGCTCCTGGATTTGTAGCGTGCTGTCCAGCCCCCATGCGGGCTGGAGGCATATTTCTCTTGTGACGACAGGCTGATTCGAATGAAACCGTTCGCTTTCGTGTTCCCGGGCCAGGGCTCCCAGTCCGTGGGCATGCTCGACGGCTGGGGCGACCACCCGGCCGTGCGCGACGCCCTGCAGGAGGCTTCCGACGCCCTGGGCGAGGACCTCGGCCGCCTGGTGCGCGAAGGGCCGAAGGAAGCGCTGGCGCTCACCACCAACACCCAGCCCGTCATGCTGGTGGCCGGCGTGGCCGCCTACCGGGCCTGGATCGCCGAAGGGGGCCCGGCACCGGCCGTCGTCGCCGGCCATTCGCTGGGCGAGTACTCGGCGCTGGTGGCGGCAGGCGCCCTCACGCTCGCCGAGGCCGCGCCGCTGGTGCGGTTCCGCGCGCAGGCCATGCAGGATGCGGTGCCGGTGGGCACCGGTGCGATGGCGGCCGTGCTGGGCATGGACGCGCAGCAGGTGGTGCAGGGCTGCGCGGAGGCGCTGCGCAGCTTCGGCGCCGGCACCACCGAGGTGGTCGAGGCGGTGAACTTCAACGATCCGGCGCAGACCGTGATCGCCGGCAGCAAGGCCGGCGTCGACAAGGCCTGCGAGGTGCTCAAGGCCAACGGCGCCAAGCGCGCGCTGCCGCTGCCGGTGTCGGCGCCGTTCCACTCCAGCCTGATGAAGCCGGCGGCCGAGCGCCTGCGCGCCCGCCTGGAGGCGGTGCGCTGGTCGACGCCGTCCATCCCGGTGGTGAACAACATCGAGGCCCAGGTCGAGGACGACCCGGCCCGCATCCGCGCGGCGTTGTACGCGCAGGCTTTCGGGCCGGTGCGCTGGGTGGACTGCGTCCGGGCCATCCAGGCGCGCGGCGTGGGCGTGGTCCTCGAGTGCGGCCCGGGCAAGGTGCTGCAGGGGCTGTGCAAGCGCATCGATCCGGCGCTGGTGTCCGGCGCGGTGTTCGACCCGGCCAGCCTGGCCGAAGCACGAGGGCTGCTGGCATGAGCGATCCCGCATTGAAGGGCCAGGTGGCCCTGGTCACCGGCGCATCGCGCGGCATCGGGGCCGCCATCGCGCAGGAACTCGCGCGCCAGGGCGCGACCGTGGTGGGCACCGCCACCACGCAAGAGGGCGCGACCCGGGTCGGCGCGGCGCTGGCGGCGCAGGGCGGCGGCGGCGCCTGCCTGGACGTCAACGACGCCGCGGCCGCCGAGGCGCTGGTGGACGGCATCGTCAAGCAGCATGGCGGGCTGCAGGTGCTGGTGAACAACGCGGGCATCACCCGCGACATGCTGGCCATGCGGCTGAAGGACGAGGACTGGGACGCGGTGCTGGACACCAACCTCAAGTCCGTGTTCCGGCTGAGCCGCGCCGTCATGCGGACCATGATGAAGCAGCGCTACGGGCGCATCGTGAACATCACCTCGGTGGTGGGCGCCTCCGGCAACCCGGGGCAGGCCAACTACGCGGCAGCCAAGGCCGGGGTGGCCGGCATGACGCGCGCGCTGGCGCGCGAGCTCGGCAGCCGCAACATCACCGTCAACTGCGTGGCGCCCGGCTTCATCGCCACCGACATGACGGCGGGCCTGGGCGAGGAGCAGCACAAGGCGCTGCTGGCCCAGATCCCGCTGGGACAGCTGGGCAAGCCCGAGGACATCGCCCATGCGGTCGCGTTCCTGGCGTCGCCGCAGGCCGGTTACGTGACGGGGCAGGAGCTGCACGTCAACGGCGGGATGTTCATGGCCTGAAGCGGCCCGGAAGGCCCTGCGCAGCGCGCCGTCCGTCGGCGGGAGGCGGCGGGCTAAAATCGCGGATTCATTCACAACCCCTAGAGGGAACCATGAGCGATATCGAAGCACGTGTCAAAAAGATCATCGCCGAGCAACTCGGCGTGGAGGAGTCCCAGGTGACCAACGAGAAAGCCTTCGTGGCCGACCTCGGCGCGGACTCCCTTGACACGGTGGAGCTGGTGATGGCGCTGGAAGACGAATTCGGCATCGAGATCCCGGACGAGGACGCCGAGAAGATCACCACGGTGCAGAACGCCATCGACTACGCGAACGCCCACCAGAAGGCCTGATCCCGGATGTCGCGCCGCAGAGTCGTCGTCACCGGCCTGGGCTGCGTGAGCCCGGTCGGCAACACGGTTGCCGAGTCCTGGGCCAACCTGCTGGCCGGCAAGCCCGGCATCGACAACATCACCCAGTTCGACGCGAGCAACTTCGCGTGCAGGTTCGCGGGCGAGGTCAAGGGCTTCAACATCGGCCACTACATCCCCGAGAAGGAAGCCCGGCACATGGACCGGTTCATCCACCTCGGCCTGGCGGCAGCGTTCCAGGCGGTGGCGGACAGCGGGCTGCCCACCGGTGACCAGCTCACGGCCGAGCTGGCCGAGCGCATCGGCGTGAACATCGGTGCCGGCATCGGCGGCCTGCCCATGATCGAGCAGACCCATGCCGAGCTGACCAACCGTGGCCCTCGGCGCATCTCCCCCTTCTTCGTGCCCGCCTCGATCATCAACATGATCTCCGGCCACGTCTCGATCCAGTACGGATTCAAGGGACCCAACATCGCCGTGGTGACCGCCTGCACCACCGGCCTGCATGCCATCGGCCTGTCGGCCCGCATGATCGAGTACGGCGATGCCGACATCATGGTGACCGGCGGTGCCGAGTCGTCCGTGTCGCCGCTGGGCATCGGCGGCTTCGCGGCGTCGCGCGCGCTGTCCACCCGCAACGACGACCCGAAGACGGCATCGCGCCCCTGGGACAAGGACCGCGACGGCTTCGTGCTGGGCGAGGGCGGCGGCGTGCTGGTGCTCGAGGAGTACGAGCATGCCAAGGCCCGCGGCGCCAAGATCTACGCGGAGCTGGCGGGCTTCGCCATGTCGGCCGACGCCTTCCACATGACGGCCCCCGACATCGACGGCCCGAAGCGGGCGATGGCCGGTGCGCTGCGCAATGCCGGCGTCAACGCCGACCAGGTGCAGTACCTCAACGCGCACGGCACCTCCACGCCGCTGGGGGACCTGAACGAGACCAATGCCATCAAGGCGGCGCTGGGCGACCACGCGAAGAAGATCGTGGTGAACTCCACCAAGTCCATGACCGGCCACCTCCTGGGAGGCGCGGGCGGCATCGAGTCGGTGTTCACCGTGCTGGCCGTGCACCACCAGAAGAGCCCCCCGACCATCAACATCTTCAACCAGGACCCCGAGTGCGACCTGGACTACTGCGCCAACACGGCGCGGGACCTGAAGATCGACGTCGCCGTGAAGAACAACTTCGGCTTCGGCGGCACCAACGGCACGCTGGTGTTCAAGCGGGTCTGACGCGCACCCTGCCGCCGCATGCACGACGCCCCATCCGTGAGTCATCCGGTGGGGCGTTCTGCTTTCCTGGGGACCGGGCTGCTGGCGGCCTGGCTGCTGGGTGCCGCCTGCGTCGCCGGCCTCGCGGGCGCCGGCATGACCGGTTGGCGCCTGGCGGTGGCCGTGGCCAGCCTGGCCGGGGCGGGGCTGTGGGCCGCCGCCTGGTGCTGGCGCCTGCCGTCCGGCGAGCTGGCCTGGGACGGCGGCGGCTGGCGCTGGTCCCCGGCCGGCGGCGAGGACGACGCCGGTGCGGTCGCGGTGGCCCTGGACCTGCAGCGCGCCCTGCTGCTGCACTGGCGCGGCGACGCTGCGTCCAGCTGGCTCTGGGTGGAGCGCCGGCACGCCCCCGCGCGCTGGTTGGCGCTGCGGCGTGCGGTATATTCGCGCGCCAATCCTGACGCGCTGCCCGGGGCCGCGCCGCCGTCGGCCAATCCATGACCAAGAGCCCGCCCGCCCCCGCGCCATCGCCGCAGGACACCGACCAGGTGCTGGTGGCACGGACCGTGGCGGGTGACCAGCGCGCCTTCGAGCTGCTGGTGCTGAAGTACCAGCGCCGGATCGAACGCCTGATCGGCCGCATGGTGCGCGACGTGGACCTCGTCGAGGACATCGCCCAGGAAACCTTCATCCGGGCCTACCGCGCGCTGGGGCAGTTCCGGGGTGAGGCGCAGTTCTACACCTGGCTGTACCGCATCGCGGTCAACACCGCCAAGAAGGCGCTGGTGGACCTCAAGCGCGACCCGCTGGTCTCGGAGAGCGCCCTGCGCGGCGGCGACGACGACGATGAAACTTCCTCGGTGGAGAACGAACTAACGACCGCGGAGACGCCGGAGACGGTGCTGGCCGCCAAGGAAATCGCCGCCACGGTCAACTCGGCCATGGAAGCTCTTCCGGACGAACTGCGGCAGGCGGTGACGCTGCGCGAGATCGAAGGGCTGAGCTACGAAGAGATTGCAGAAGTCATGAACTGCCCGATCGGCACGGTGCGGTCCCGGATCTTCCGGGCGCGCGAGGCGATCTCGGCGAAGGTCAAGCCCCTGCTGGAAAACCAGTCGGGCAAGCGGTGGTAAGCGGCGCCCGCGAGGTGATGCGATGAACGAGACGATGGACAAGAACGAATGGATTTCGGCGCTGGCCGACGGACAGCTGGCTGCCGATGAGGTCGGCCGCGCGGTGCAGGCCGCGTGTGCCGACCGCGAGGCCCTGGCCACCTGGCATGCCTACCACGTCGTGGGTGACGTGCTGCGCTCGGGCGAACTGGGCGCCGGTGCCCCGGCATCCCAGTTCCTGGAGCGGTTCAACGCGCGCTTGGCGCAGGAGCCGCGGCGCCCGGAAGCCGGGTCCGCCGCAGCATCCCCGGCCATTGCCCGGCCGGTGGCGGCGGCCAACGACTTCCGCTGGAAGATGGTGGCCGGCGTGGCCTCGGTCGCCGCGGTGGCGGCGGTCGGCTGGTCGGTCCTCGGCGCCGGCGCGGGCGGCAGCGGCCCGGCAGCGCAGCCGCAGCTGGCGATCGCGGTGCAGCCGGCGCCGGTGGCGGGCACCCCGCCCGTGGTGGCCCGCAACGAGGCCGCCGGCGTCATGATCCGCGACCCCCGGCTCGATGAGCTGCTGGCGGCGCACCGCCAGTTCGGCGGCGCCTCCGCACTGCAGATGCCGGCCGGCTTCCTGCGCAACGCCACCTTCGAAGGTCCCGCCCGCTAGGGCCGCGACGGATGCGCCGGACGCTGCTGCCGCCGTTGCGGACCGCCCTGGGGCGGGGATTGCTCGCCTTGGGCGCGCTCGGTGCGCTGGGCACCGCCTGTGCGCAGCCGGCGTCGGCTGGTCCCGCTGGAGCGGCGGGCCCGGAGCGCGGCGTCAACGAGTGGTTGATGCGCATGCAGGAAGCTTCGCGCCTGCGCAGCTATGTCGGCACCTTCGTGGTGTCGTCCAGTGCAGGCGCCATGTCCAGCGCACGCATCTGGCACGTCGGCGACGCCCAGCAGCAGATCGAGCGGGTGGAGGTGCTCACCGGCACCCCGCGCTCCACGTTCCGGCGCAACGACGAGGTGCTCACCTTCCTGCCCGACCACCGGCTCGTGCGCTCCGAGCGGCGCGAGTCGCTCGGCCTGTTTCCCAACCTGCTCAAGTCCAGCGACACGTCAATCCCGGAGTTCTACACCGCGCGCCGCGTCGGCACCGACCGCGTGGCCGGATTCGAGGCGGATGTCGTGGAACTCGGGCCGCGCGATCCCCTGCGCTTCGGCTACCGCATCTGGAGCGAGCGCCGCTCGGGGCTGGTCATCAAGCTCCAGACGCTGGGCGCTGACGGCGCGGTGCTGGAGCAGGCCGCATTTTCGGAGCTGCAGCTGGACACGCCGGTGCGGGCGGACAAGCTCGCGCAGATGATGCAGCCGCCCCAGGGCTGGCGGGTGGAGCGCGCCGAGGGCGTGAAGACCACCCCGGCGGCCGAGGGCTGGAGCCTGCGCCAGCCGGTCGCCGGCTTCAAGCCGCTGAGCTGCTACAAGCGGCCGGTCGCCTCCGCGCCCGCGGAAGGCAGCATGCAATGGATCTTCTCGGACGGCCTGGCGTCGGTCTCCCTGTTCGTGGAACCGTACGATCGGCAGCGGCACCAGCAGGAAGGCCTGTTCGCCGCCGGCGCCACCCAGACCCTCACCCGCCGCATCGAGGATTGGTGGCTGACGGCGGTGGGCGAGGTGCCCCCGCAGACGCTCAAGGCCTTCGCGCAGAGCCTTGAGCGCCGCAAGTGAGTCCCCATCTGTGCGGCGGAACGCCGGCGGAATGAACCAAACCGCCGGGCGGGATTCCCAGTCATGAGATTGCTGCGTTGCCCAGCCTAGGAAAGAGGTTCACATGGTCCTGATCGATTGGAAGAAGTTGCGCGGCTACGCCCTGGTGGGCGCGCTCGCCGTTGCCGGCACTGTCGCGCTCATGCCGGCCAAGCCCGTGGTGGCGCAGTCGGCGCCGCAGCCGCGCACCGGCCTGCCGGACTTCACCGACCTGGTCGAGCAGGTGGGGCCGGCGGTGGTCAACATCCGCACCATGGAGCGGGCGCGCAGCGCGCCGCAGGGCCAGCAGGGCCAGGGCCAGATGGACGAGGAGATGCAGGAGTTCTTCCGGCGCTTCTTCGGCACGCCCATGCCGAACGTGCCCCGCTCGCCGCGCGCGCCCAACCGGCCCGACGGTGGTGGCGAGGAGACGCCGCGCGGCGTGGGCTCCGGCTTCATCCTCACCAACGACGGCTTCGTCATGACCAACGCGCACGTGGTCGAAGGCGCCGACGAGGTGATGGTCACGCTGCCGGACAAGCGCGAGTTCAAGGCCAAGATCATCGGCGCGGACAAGCGCACCGACGTGGCCGTGGTCAAGATCGACGCCACCGGCCTGCCGTTCGTGAAGGTGGGCGACGTCGGCAAGCTCAAGGTGGGCGAGTGGGTCATGGCGATCGGTTCGCCGTTCGGCCTGGAGAACACCGTCACCGCCGGCATCGTGAGCGCCAAGGCGCGCGACACCGGCGACTACCTGCCGTTCATCCAGACCGACGTGGCGATCAACCCCGGCAACTCCGGCGGGCCGCTGGTGAACCTGCGCGGCGAGGTGGTGGGGATCAACAGCCAGATCTACTCGCGCTCGGGCGGCTTCATGGGCATCTCGTTCGCCATCCCGATGGACGAGGCCGTGCGCGTGGCCGACCAGCTGCGCGCGACCGGGCGCGTCTCGCGCGGCCGCATCGGCGTGCAGATCGACCAGGTCACCAAGGACGTCGCCGAGTCGATCGGCCTGGGCAAGCCGCAGGGCGCGCTGGTGCGCAGCGTGGAAGCGGGCTCCCCGGCCGACAAGGCCGGCGTCGAGGCGGGCGACATCATCACCAGGTTCAATGGGCAGACGATCGACAAGGCGACCGACCTGCCGCGCCTGGTGGGCAACACCAAGCCCGGCGGCCGCGCCACCATCACCGTCTTCCGCCGCGGCGGCTCGCGCGACCTGAACGTGCAGATCGCCGAGTTCGAGCCCGAGAAGCCGACCCGCCGTGCCCAGGCCCCGGAAGCGCCGAAGCCTTCTGCAGTTGGCCAGACGCTGGGCTTGGCGGTGAGCGAGCTCACCGATGCCCAGAAGAAGGAGATGAAGGTCAAGGGTGGCGTGAAGGTGGACGCGGTGACCGACATCTCGGCCCGCGCCGGCATCCGGGAAGGCGACGTCATCCTGCAGATCGGCAACACCGAGATCGCGAACGTCCGCGAGTTCGAGGCCGCCGTGACCAAGGCCGACAAGTCCAAGCCCATTCCGGTGCTGCTGCGCCGGGGGGAACTGGCGACCTATCTGCTCATCCGGCCGGCCCGCTAGCGGCCCCACGGGCGCCAAGAAGCCCCAGCCCGAGGTCGGGTTTGGGGCTTTTTTGTGGGAGGTGACCGACAGGTCACCGCCAAGGCGATGTGGTCGCCAGCCCGGAATCCATGTTTGTACATGCTAACTTCAACTTCGATCGTGCTCCGCTTTCGATAGAATCCAGCGCGACCGTTGGCCGTTTGCCCTGTTCCGGCACCACTTTGACCCACGATGCGGGAAGCTGCACCGGGGGACACTGCTGATCCACAGGCGGCCCACATGTTGTCCCTCCAACCCATTTTCCGGACTGTTGATAAGTTGTGGATGAAATTCATGTTGCTGGGCAGCAACGAGGCTCGGACGCCGGTTCGGCGTCTGTACGTCCGGGGCTTTTTGCCTACAATGAAGGCCCAACCAATCGCAGTTGCCATAGATTGTTGGTTCAGGGCGCGTCGCTTCACGACGCGCCCTTTTTTCTTGGCGTTGCCCAGATGAATCAACCACTTAAGCGTTCCCCTTGATGAATCACATCAGAAACTTTTCGATCATCGCCCACATCGACCACGGCAAATCCACGCTCGCCGACCGCTTGATCCAGCGTTGCGGCGGCCTCTCCGACCGGGAGATGGAAGAGCAGGTGCTCGACTCGATGGATCTCGAAAAGGAGCGTGGGATAACCATCAAGGCGCAGACCGCCGCACTGCGCTACACGGCACGCGATGGGCAGGTCTACAACCTGAATCTGATCGACACGCCGGGCCACGTCGACTTCTCGTACGAGGTGAGTCGCTCGCTGTCCGCATGCGAAGGCGCGCTGCTGGTGGTCGACGCGAGCCAGGGCGTGGAGGCGCAGACCGTCGCCAACTGCTACACCGCGCTGGACCTCGGCGTCGACGTGGTGCCGGTGCTCAACAAAATGGACCTGCCGCAGGCGGACCCGGACAACGCGAAGGCGGAGATCGAGGACGTGATCGGCATCGACGCCACCGACGCGATCCCGTGCTCGGCCAAGACCGGGCTGGGCATCGACGAGATCCTCGAGGCGATCGTGGCGCGCGTGCCGGCGCCGCGCGGCAATCCCGACGGTCCGCTGCGGGCGATGATCATCGACAGCTGGTTCGACAGCTACGTCGGCGTGGTGATGCTCGTGCGCGTGGTCGACGGTCGCCTGGCCAAGGGCGAGCGGATCAAGCTGATGGCCACCGGCGCCACGTACAACGCGGACAACCTGGGCGTGTTCACGCCGGCCAACCAGCCGCGCGAGTCGCTCGAGGCCGGCGAGGTGGGCTACGTGATCGCCGGCATCAAGGAGCTCCAGGCCGCCAAGGTTGGCGACACCATCACGCTGATCCGCGCCGGCAGCGGCGGCGCGGCCGCCACCGCGACCGAGGCGCTGCCCGGCTTCAAGGAGATCCAGCCGCAGGTCTTCGCCGGCCTCTACCCGACCGAGGCGAACCAGTACGACGCGCTGCGCGACAGCCTGGAGAAGCTCAAGCTGAACGACGCCTCGCTCCACTACGAGCCCGAGGTGAGCCAGGCCCTCGGCTTCGGGTTCCGCTGCGGCTTCCTGGGCCTGCTGCACATGGAGATCGTCCAGGAGCGGCTGGAGCGCGAGTTCGACCAGGACCTGATCACCACCGCGCCGAGCGTCGTCTACCAGGTGGTGCAGGGCGACGGCGAGGTGATCATGGTGGAGAACCCGGCCAAGATGCCCGACCAGGGCCGGCTGCAGGAGATCCGCGAGCCCATCGTGACGGTGCACCTGTACATGCCGCAGGAGTACGTCGGCGCCGTGATGACGCTGGCCAACCAGAAGCGCGGCGTGCAGATCAACATGGCCTACCACGGCCGGCAGGTGATGCTCACGTACGAGCTGCCGCTGGGCGAGATCGTGCTGGACTTCTTCGACAAGCTCAAGTCCGTGAGCCGCGGCTACGCCAGCATGGACTACGAGTTCAAGGAGTACCGCGCCTCCGACGTGGTGAAGGTGGACATCCTGCTCAACGGCGAGAAGGTCGACGCGCTGTCGATCATCGTGCACCGCACCCAGGCGCAGTACCGGGGGCGGGCCGTGGTGGCCAAGATGCGCGAGATCATCAGCCGCCAGATGTTCGACGTGGCGATCCAGGCGGCCATCGGCGCCAACGTGATCGCCCGCGAGACGGTCAAGGCCTTGCGCAAGAACGTGCTGGCAAAATGCTACGGCGGCGACATCAGCCGCAAGCGCAAGCTCCTCGAGAAACAGAAGGCAGGCAAGAAGAGAATGAAGCAGATCGGCTCGGTCGAGGTCCCGCAGGAGGCGTTCCTGGCCATCCTGCAGGTCGAAGAGTGATCCCCGTGCCGGCCCGCCACCCGGTGCCTGGAGGCCCGGCCCGCCGCCCCGCGGCCGCGCGGAGGACGTGATGCCGGTGCTGACCGCCGCGGTGCTCGCGGCCTTCGCCGGATACGCCGGTGCCTGGTACCTCGGCCTGCTCGAGGGCAACTTCGCCCTCCTGCTGTTCCTGGCGACGCTGGTGACCGGCATCTACTGGCTCGCCGAGCGCTTCTACTTCCTGCCGCAGCGGCGCCGCGCCGCCGACGCCCTGGAGCAGCAGGCGGGTGCGCGGCAGGCCGAGCTGGCCGCCCAGGGCATCACGAAGGTGGACGGCGCCGACCTTGGCCAGGCCCGCCAGCGGCTCCTGATGCAGCCCTGGTGGCTCGACTGGACCGCCGGGCTGTTCCCGGTGATCCTGGCTGTCTTCGTGCTGCGCTCGTTCCTCTTCGAGCCGTTCAAGATCCCGTCGGGCTCCATGATCCCGACCCTGCTGGTCGGCGACCTGATCCTGGTGAACAAGTTCACCTACGGCCTGCGCCTGCCGGTGGTGAACACCAAGCTCACCGAAGGCACGCCGCCGGCCCGCGGCGACGTCATGGTGTTCCGCTACCCGCCCAAGCCGAGCCTGGACTACATCAAGCGCGTGGTCGGGGTGCCGGGCGACGAAGTCGCCTACCTGAACAAGCAGCTGACCATCAACGGCAAGCCGGTGCCGCGCCAGCCGCTGCCGGACTTCTTCGACGAGGACGCGATGCGCTACTCGCGCCAGTTCCAGGAGTCGATCGACACGCGCACGTACCGCGTGCTGAACGACGAGGACCGGCCCGCGTTCATCCCCGGCGCCGAGGACTTTCCCTTCAAGGACAATTGCCGCTACAGTGTGGAAGGGGTCGTCTGCAAGGTGCCGCCGGGGCACTATTTCATGATGGGCGACAACCGGGACAATTCGCTCGATTCGCGGTATTGGGGATTCGTTCCCGACCGCAACATCGTCGGCAGGGCGTTTTTCATCTGGATGAATTTCGGCAACCTGACGCGGATCGGTCCCTTCCAATAAGTTCGAAGCAGGTCAGAGGAGTTCAAGATGAAGCGCAGTTCCAGGATCCGGCAGGCCGGCATCTCGTTTTTCGGCCTGGTCTTCGTCATCGCGGTGCTTGCCGGGGTGGGCGTGCTGGTCGCGCAGGCGATCCCCACGATGATCGAGTACCAGGCCGTGCTGAAGGCGGTGGAGAACGCCAAGACCGGGTCGAACCCGGTCGAGGTGCGTTCGCTGTTCGACCGCTCGGCGCAGGTGGACGACATCAAGTCGATCTCGGGCAAGGACCTGGAGATCGCCAAGAACGGCGACAAGATGGTGGTCAAGTTCGCCTACAACAAGGAAATCCACATGTTCGGCCCGGCCCACCTTCTGCTCAAGTACGCCGGCCAATCCAAGTGAGCCCGCGGCCGTCGTGAGCGGCGACACTCCGCTGGACGCCCTGCAGGGCCGCCTGCAGCACCGCTTCGCGAACCCGAAGCTGCTGCAGCAGGCACTCACGCACCGCAGCTTCTCCTCCGAGCACAACGAGCGCCTGGAATTCCTGGGCGACTCGGTGCTGAACCTCGCCGTGGCCGCGATGCTCTACGAGCAACTGCAGGGCCAGCCCGAAGGCGACCTCTCCCGCGTGCGCGCCAACCTGGTCAAGCAGGACACCCTGCACCAGCTGGCCGCCGGGCTCGGCCTGCCGGACGTGATCCGGCTTGGCGAGGGCGAGGCCCGCTCCGGCGGCAGCCGCCGGCCCTCGATCCTGGCCGACGCCCTGGAGGCCGTCATCGGCGCCGTCCACCTGGATGCCGGCTACGGCGCGGCGGCCGCACTCGTCCAGCGGCTCTTCCGCAACGTGCAGATCACGCCGAGCATGCAGGCCGCCGCCAAGGACCCCAAGACCGAGTTGCAGGAGTGGCTGCAGGGGCGCAAGATGAAGCTGCCGGTGTACCGCGTGGCCGGCGTGCTCGGCGCGGCGCACAAGCAGACCTTCGACGTCGAGTGCGAGATCCCGGAACTCGGTGCCACCGAGCGCGGGATCGGCACCTCGCGGCGCGCGGGCGAACAGGCCGCCGCCGCGGCCATGCTGCTCGCGTTGAAGTCCAGACCCTCATGACCACTCCACCCGCTCCGCAGCCGCCGTCCGCCACCCCGCCGGCGCCCGCGCCGGATCCGGCCAACCAGCGCTGCGGCCTGGTGGCCATCGTCGGCAAGCCCAACGTGGGCAAGTCGACACTGCTGAACGCGCTGGTGGGCCAGAAGATCAGCATCACCTCGCGCAAGGCGCAGACCACGCGGCACCGGATCACCGGCATCCGCACCGTCGGCGCCACGCAGTTCGTGTTCGTCGACACGCCGGGCTTCCAGACCCGCCACGCCACGGCACTGAACCGCTCGCTGAACAAGACGGTGCTCGGCGCCGTCGGCGACGTCGACCTGGTCCTCTTCGTGGTCGAGGCCGGCCGCTTCACGCCGGCCGATGCCAAGGTGCTGTCGCTGCTGCAGCCCGGCGTGCCGGCGCTGCTGGTGGCCAACAAGCTCGACCAGGTCGGCCGCCGCGGCGAGCTGGCGCCCTGGCTGCAGGAGATGCAGCAGCGGCACGCGTTCGCCGAGTTCGTGCCGATGTCGGCCAAGAACGCCAAGGACATCGAGCGCCTGTTCGGCATCGTCGAGCGCTACCTGCCGCAGCAGCCCTGGTGGTACGGGGAGGACGAACTCACGGACCGCAGCGAGAAGTTCCTCGCCGGCGAGACCGTGCGCGAGAAGCTGTTCCGCCTGACGGGCGAGGAGCTTCCCTACACGTCCACCGTCGTGGTGGACAAGTTCGAGGAGGAGCCCAGCCCCAAGCATGGCCGTTTCGTGCGCATCGCCGCCACCATCGTGGTCGAGCGCGACGGGCACAAGGCCATGGTCATCGGCGAGAAGGGCGAGCGGCTCAAGCGCATCGGCACCGAGACCCGCCAGGAGCTCGAGAAGCTGCTCGGGGCCAAGGTCTTCATCGAGATCTGGGTCAAGGTGCGCACCGGCTGGGCGGACGACGAGGCCCGGGTGCGGTCGTTCGGGTACGAATGAAACCCGCGCCCGCCGGAGGCTGACGGTGGCCCGCAAGACCACCGCCGACGAACCGGCCTTCGTCCTGCACCGCTACGACTGGAGCGAGTCCAGCCTGATCCTGGAAGTGTTCGCGCGTGGCCACGGGCGCATCGCGCTGGTGGCCAAGGGCGCCAAGCGCCCGAGCTCCAACTTCCGGCCCGTCCTGTTGCCGCTGCAGCCCTTGCGCGTGGCCTTCGGAGGCGACGCCGAGATCCGCACCCTGAAGTCCGCCGAGTGGGTGGGCGGGCAGGTCATGCCCACCGGCGACGCCCTGCTGTCGGGCTACCACGTCAACGAGCTGCTGATGCGCCTGCTGGCCCGCGACGATCCGCATCCGCGCCTCTTCGACGCGTACGCGGCGGTGGTGCGGGTGCTGGCCTCCGGCGCGGCCGACGTGCTGCAACCCGCCTTGCGTGCCTTCGAGTTGCTGCTGCTGCGCGAGATCGGCGTGCTGCCGGTGCTCGACACGCAGACCACCACGCTGGCCCCCCTGGATGCGCAGGCGCACTATGCGCTCGTGCCGGAGGGCGGACTGGTGGCGGCCGGGCCGGGGCAGGAGCGCGCCAGCCTGCCCGGGCAGCAGTGGGTGCGCCTGCAGCAGGCGCTGGACGATGCGGCGCCGTTCTCCGCCACCTTGCAATGCGTGGTCGACATGCCCGAGCTGAAGGGCCAGCTGCGTCACCTGCTGCACTACCATTGCGGCGTGTCCACCCTGCGCACCCGGCAGCTGATGCTGGACCTGCAGGCGCTCTAGACCCATGACCACCACTGCCCGCACCGCACTCTCGGTCAACCTCAACAAGGTGGCCCTGCTGCGCAACACCCGCCACCTGGGCATCCCCAGCGTGACGCGCGCCGCCTCGATCTGCCTGCAGGCCGGGGCGCACGGCATCACGGTGCACCCGCGGCCCGACGGCCGGCACATCCGCGGCGACGACGTGCCCGGGCTGGCCGAGCTGGTGGGGCACCACCCCGGGGTCGAGTTCAACATCGAAGGCAATCCGTTTCACAACTTGATGGAGCACGTGCACCGGCAGCGCCCGCACCAGTGCACCTTCGTGCCCGACAGCGAGGGCCAGTTCACCAGCGATCACGGCTGGGACCTGGCCGCGGACGCCGACCGCCTGCGGCCGGTGATCGCGCAGGCCCGGTCGCTGGGCGTGCGCGTGAGCCTCTTCATGGATCCGCGTGCGGACCAGATGGCCGCGGCGCGGGCGCTCGGTGCCGACCGCGTCGAGCTCTACACCGAGAGCTACGCGCGTGCGTACGGAACGGTGCGGCAGGACGAGGTGTTGCGCGGCTTTGCCGAAGCCGCGCGCGCCGCACAGGCGGCCGGCCTGGGCGTCAATGCGGGCCACGACCTCAACCGCGACAACCTGACCGCCTTCCTGCGTGCGGTGCCGGGCGTGCTGGAGGTGTCCATCGGCCATGCGCTGGTCGCCGACGCGCTCGAGATGGGCTATGCCGCCACGGTGCAGGCGTACCGCGCGGCCATCGACGCCGCGTCCGCCTGAACCCGGCTCCTCGCGCATGGTCCACGGCATCGGCACGGACATCTGCGACGTGCGCCGCATCCGGGCGTCGCTGGAGCGGCATGGCGAGCGCTTTGCCCGCCGCATCCTGGCCGACGGCGAATTCCGCACCTGGCAGGCCCGCAGCGCCCGTTGGCCCGAGCGGGGCGTGCGCTTCCTGGCCACCCGCTTCTCGGCCAAGGAGGCGTTCAGCAAGGCCGTCGGGCTGGGCATGCGCATGCCGATGTCCTGGCGGCTCTGCGAGGTCGCCAAGCTGCCGAGCGGGCAGCCGGTGCTCGTGCTGCATGGCGAGCTCCGGCGGTGGTTCGAGGCGCAGGGCCTGCGCGCACACGTGAGCGTGACCGACGAGACCGACTACGCCGCCAGCTTCGTGGTGGTGGAGCGACAAGACAACCCTTCGAAAGCAGACGCATGAGCGAACACGCCCCCGTCATCCTGGACGTGCCCGGGCACGCCCTCACCGCCGCCGACCGCCGGCGCCTGGCCCACCCGCTGTGCGGCGGCATGATCCTCTTCGGCCGCAACTGGCAGGACCGCGCCCGCCTGGCGGCGCTGTGCGCCCAGGTCAAGGACGTGCGCCCCGACCTGCTGATCTGCGTCGACCACGAGGGCGGGCGCGTGCAGCGGTTCCGCACCGACGGCTTCACCCACCTGCCGCCGATGCGGGCCTTCGGCGAGCTGTGGATGCGCAACGCGATGGCCGCCACCAACGCCGCCAGCGCGGCCGGCTACGTGCTGGGCGCCGAGCTGCGGGCCTGCGGGGTCGACTTCAGCTTCACGCCCGTGCTCGACCTGGACCACGGCGAGAGCGGGGTGATCGGTGACCGGGCCTTCCACCGCGATCCGCGGGTGGCGGCGTTGCTGGCCAAGAGCCTGATGCACGGCCTGCTGCAGGCCGGCGTGGCCAACTGCGGCAAGCACTTCCCCGGCCACGGCTTCGTCAAGGCCGACTCGCACACCGAGATCCCGGTGGACACGCGCAGCCTCAAGGCCATCCTGGCCGACGACGCCGCGCCGTACGAATGGCTCAACACCACGCTCACCAGCCTGATGCCGGCCCACGTGGTCTACCCCAAGGTCGACAGCCTGCCGGCGGGCTTCTCGCCGCGCTGGTTGCGCGCCATCCTGCGCGACCGGCTCGGCTTCGGCGGCGCCATCTTCAGCGACGACCTGAGCATGGAAGGGGCACGGCGCATCGAGGGACGCGAGGTGAGTTACACCGAGGCCGGTGTCGCGGCGCTGAATGCCGGCTGCGACATGGTGCTGTTGTGCAACCAGTCCGTCGGCGACGGACCGGCGGTCGACGAATTGCTGGACGGCCTGGCGGAAGCGCAGCTCAAGGGTGGCTGGCAACCCGACCCTGCGAGCGAGCAGCGCCGGCTGGCCTTGCTGCCGGTGGGCGAAGCGCCCGAGTGGGATGCCTTGATGGTGCAGCCACAGTACATGCAGGCGCTGCGGCTGTTGCCGTAGCTGCAGCTGCTACGAATTCAATAGCAGGTGGCCCGCGTCCCAAGCGGGCTGCCGGCACTTTTCGTTCGCGAAACTACTCCCGGCGAAGCGCCGGGAACAGGATCACGTCGCGGATGCTGGGGCTGTCGGTCAGCAGCATCATGAGCCGGTCGATGCCGATGCCGCAGCCGCCGGTGGGCGGCATGCCGTACTCGAGCGCGCGCACGAAGTCGTGGTCGAAGAACATGGCCTCGTCGTCGCCCGACTCCTTGGCGTTCACCTGCGCGGCGAAGCGCGCCGCCTGGTCTTCCGCGTCGTTCAGCTCGGAGAAGCCATTGCCGAATTCGCGACCGGTGATGTACAGCTCGAAGCGCTCGGTGACTTCGGGTCGCTCGTCGTTGGCACGGGCGAGCGGAGAGATCTCGGTGGGGTGCTCCATGATGAAGGTGGGCTGCCAGAGCTTTTCCTCCACGGTCTCCTCGAAGTACAGCACCTGCAGCGACGCCAGGGAGCGGCTGGCCAGGCGGTGCTTGTCTTCGCTCATGCCCAGCTTGCGCAGCGCATCGCGCAGCCAGGCGGCGTCGTCTGCGCCCGCGCCAGCATCGGTGTGCTTGCCGATCGCCTCGCGGATCGTGAGCCGCTCGAACGGCAGGGACAGGTCGACCGGCCGGCCGCCATACGTCAGCTGCAGCGATCCGGTGGCCTGGTGCGCGGCATCGCGCACCAGCGCCTCGGTGAAGTCCATGAGGTCGCGGTAGTTCCAGTACGCCGCGTAGAACTCCATCATCGTGAACTCGGGGTTGTGGCGCACCGAGATGCCTTCGTTGCGGAAGTTCCGGTTGATCTCGAACACCCGCTCGAAGCCGCCCACGACCAGGCGCTTGAGGTACAGCTCGGGCGCGATCCGCAGGAACATCTCCTGGTCCAGCGCGTTGTGGTGGGTCACGAACGGCCGCGCATTGGCGCCGCCGGGGATCGGGTGGAGCATGGGCGTCTCCACTTCGAGGAAGCCGTGCCGGACCATGAAATCGCGGATGCCCGAGACGGCCTTGCTGCGCGCGATGAAGCGATGGCGGGCCTGCTCGTCGGTCATGAGGTCCACGTAGCGCTGGCGGTACTTGACCTCCTGGTCGGCCACGCCGTGGAACTTGTCCGGCATCGGGCGCAGGCTCTTGGTGAGCAGGCGGATCGAGGTGGCGTGCAGCGACAGCTCGCCGGTGCGGGTCTTGAACAGGCGGCCCTCGGCACCGACGATGTCGCCCAGGTCCCAGTGCTTGAAGGCCGCGTAGGTCTCCTCGCCCACGTCGTCGCGGGTCACGTAGATCTGGATGCGGCCGCTCTGGTCCTGCAGGGTGGCGAAACTGGCCTTGCCCATCACCCGCTTGAGCATCATGCGGCCGGCCACCTTGGCCACGGTGCCTTCCGCCGCCAGCGCCTCCGTGTCCTTGCCGCCGTGCGCGGCGTGCAGGGCGGCCGCATGGTCGGCCGGCTTGAAGTCGTTGGGGAAGGCGGGACCGCGGCCCTGCCGCTGTGCCTCGCGCAGCGCCTTCAGCTTCTCGCGCCGCTCGGCGATCAGCTGGTTGTCGTCGGCGGGTGCGGCCGGTGCGGGCGTCGTCGGGGTCTGGGACATGGGAAGGGCGTGTGGGGTGCGCGAGGGCAAACCGCCCATTCTAGTTTTGCGCGCGGGGTCTTCCTGCCGCGCTGCGGATAATCGGCGCCATGTTCCTTCGCGCCGGCGCCCTGTCCCTGGCCCTGCTGCTGGCCAGCCGGCTGCTCGGCGTGCTGCGCGAGTCGGCCCAGGCGGCGGCCTTCGGCACCAGCGGGGTGGCCGACGTCGCCGTGCTGATGCTGGCGCTGCCGGATTGGATCGCCTCGGTGCTGGCGGCGGGCGCGCTGGCCTACGTGCTGCTGCCCGCCTGGGCCGGCCAGCCGGCCGCAGCGGTGGCCGCGCTGCAGCGGCGCCTGGCCCATGCGCTGCTTCTGGGTGGCACCGTGGTGGCACTGGTGCTCGCGGCGTTTCCGGTGCCGGCGGCCCGCTGGCTGGCGGCCGGCGTGCCGGAGCCGCTGCAGCCGGCCGCGGCCCTGGGCCTGGTCTGGAGTGCCCTGGCCATCCCGGCGGCGCTGCTGGCCGCGCTGTGGGCGACGCGCCTGCAACACGAGCGTGACTTCGTCGGCCTGTACGGCGGAAACCTGGTGGTCAACCTCGTGCTGGTCGGTGCGCTGGTGGTGGTCGGCTGGAGCGAGCCCGCGCGACCGGTGCTGGCGCTGGGCTGTGCGCTGCTGGCGGCGATGGGTTTGCGGTTGGCCTGGCTGCACTGGCGGCAGCCGGCGGCGACGGCCGGGCAGGCGGAGCCGGCGGTGCGGGCGCCCGCCACACCGCCGCTGCCGGTCTGGGCCTGGGCCGTGCTGGTCTCGGGCCTGCCGCTGGCGCTGCCCTTCGCGGCCCGCTCCGCGGCGTCGGGTGCGGGCGAGGGCGCCCTGGCGACCTTCAACTACGCCTGGAAGCTGGTCGAGCTGCCCCTGGTGCTGGCGATCCAGCTGGTGGCGGCGCTGGCGCTCCCGGCGATTGCGCGTGCCCTGTCGGGCGGCGCAGCCGTCGAGGCGCCATCAACCGAGGCACGAGCCGCCGTGCGCCAGGCGTTCGCGCTGGCCTGGACCTTGGCCTGCGCCGCCGTCGCAGCCTTGTGGCTGGCCGCCCCGGCGGTTTCCGAACTGCTGTTCGGATGGGGCCGGATGCCAGCGGAGGCGCTGGACCGGGTCGCGTCGTGGGGGCGGCTGGGCAGCTGGGGGCTGCTGCCGCAGGCGATCACCGCCGTGGCGCTGGCGGTGCTGGCGTCGCGCCGACAGCTCTGGCCGGCCGTGGCAGCCTATGCGGCTGCGCTGGGCCTGCTGCTCGCCGCCGCGGCCGCCGGGGTCCAGGATGGCGGGCGCCTGATGCTGGTGCTCAATGCCGGGCACCTGCTGGTGGCGGTCGCCTGTGTGGCGGCGCTGGGGCGCGAGGTGCGCGGCTGGCTGCCGTGGGAGGCGTTCGCGTGGTCTGCGCTGGCGCTTGCGGGCGTGGCCGCCCTGGAGTGGGCGGCAGGTTCCCGCATGGCCGGCGCCGGGCTCGTGCCGGGGCTGCTGGCCGCTGCAACGGCTGCAGGTGCCGTGGTCGGCTTCTCGCACTGGCGCAGCAACGAGCTGCGGTTGGCCCTGCGACGATAATTTCCGAGGCCATGCTCGACCTGATCCAGATCACCAACGACCCGGCGTTCGCGCGCCGCTGCGACGCGCTGGACGGCATGCGGCTGTGGGTGGACCTGGAACGCATGGGCAAGGCCGAGCGGCAGGCGGGACGGGACACCTTCATCAGCCAGCACGTGGTGGCCGACGTGGGCCGCGTGCGCGCCGTGCTTCGGCGCAGCCGGCTGATGGTGCGCATCAACCCCCTGCACGCCGAAAGCGCGTTCGAGATCGACGCCGTGCTGGCGGAAGGCGCCGACCTCCTGATGCTGCCGATGTTCAGCCGGCCCTCGGAGTTGCAGTCGTTCGCCGAACTGGTGGGCGGCCGCGTGCCCTTCGTGGCGCTGCTGGAGACCGCACAGGCGCTGGACACCTTGCCCGAGTGGATCACCACGCCGGGACTGCAGGAGGTCTACGTGGGGCTCAATGACCTGCACTTGTCGCTCGGCCACCGGTTCATGTTCGAGGCGTTGGGGCTGGGGCTGCTGGACGAGGTGGCCGCGAAGGTCCATGCACAGGGCCTGCGGTTCGGGTTCGGCGGCATCGCGCGGCTGCAACAAGGCTTGTTGCCGGGCCGGGATGTGCTGGCCGAGCACCTGCGTCTGGGCTCGCGGGCGGTGATCCTGTCGCGGACGTTCCAGGGCGAACTCGATGCGGGCGCCTACGAGGGCGAGGTGGACGCCCTGCGACAGGCGGAAGGCCAACTGTCGCTGCGCGATGCGGCGCAGGTGCAGCACGATCGGATCCGCATCGCAGCTGCCGTCCAGCGTATCGCCCGCGAGATATCTCCGCGATGAAGCGCCTGCTTGACGTGGTTCTTGCCCTGGGCGCATTGCTGGTGCTGTCGCCGGTACTGCTGCTCGCCGCGGCTGCCGTGCTCCTCGAATCCGGGCTGCCGGTGCTGTTCCGGCAGGAGCGCGTCGGGCTGGGCGGCAAGACATTCGGCATGTACAAGTTCCGCAGCATGGTGCGAGATGCCGCGCAGCTCGGTCCGTACTACACCACCGACTCCGATCCGCGCATCACCAGGGTGGGCCGGATCCTGCGGCGCACGAGTGCCGACGAACTCCCGCAGTTGCTCAATGTGCTCCTGGGCGACATGAGCCTGGTCGGACCCCGGCCCGACCTGCCGCAGCAGCGCGTGCTCTACACCGACCAGCAATGGGACTTGCGTTGCTCGGTTCGTCCCGGCATCACCGGCCTCGCGCAAGCCCGGCTGCGGTCCGAAGCGAGCCAGGAGCAGCGCCTCTCGCTGGACCTGCAATACGTGCGCGAGTGCTCGCTGGCGCTGGACATTCGCATCCTGCTGCTCACGCTCCGGCGCCTCGGCGGCGCCGGAAGCAACTGAGGTCGGTCATATGTGCGGCATCTTCGGCTACTGGGACCGGCGAGGCGAGCCGATGGCGCCGCATCGGCTCCAGGACATGGCATCCACCCTCGTGCACCGCGGCCCGGACGATGAAGGTGTCCACCACGACGTGCGCCGCGGCGTCGCGGTGGGCAACCGCCGCCTGTCCATCATCGACTTGGCAGGAGGGCATCAGCCGTTCCGATCGGACGACGGCCTTGTCTCCGTGGTGCAGAACGGCGAGATCTTCAACTACGTGGAACTGGCGGCCGAGCTGCGGGCTCAGGGCGTTCGACTTCGCACGGACAGCGACACCGAGGTCATCCTGCGGCTGTACGAGCGCGAAGGCATCGGCATGCTGCCGCGGCTGAACGGCATGTTCGCGATCGCCATCGACGATGCACGCGAAGACGCGCTGTACCTGGCCCGCGACCGCATCGGTGTGAAGCCCTTCTATGTGGCGGACGATGGCACGAGACTGCTGTTCGGTTCCGAAATCAAGGCGCTGCTGGCAGCGCAGCCGCGTCGGCCCGAGGTGGACCTGGAGGCGGTGCACCATTACCTCACCTTCAACTACATCCCGGCGCCCTGGACCATCTGGGAGGGTATCCGGCACCTCATGCCCGGCACGTGGATGAAGTGCACCCGTACAGGCACGCAGACGCGCCGGTGGTGGGACCTTTCGCGGCAGCGCGAGCAGTCGGTGCCGTTCGAAGCGTGGTCGCAGGAGTTCCTCTCCTTGCTGGATGACGCCACCCGGATCCGTTTGCGCGCCGACGTCCCGTGGGGAGCATTCCTGTCGGGGGGCGTCGACTCGAGCACCATCGTGGCGTTGATGGCGGGGCACGTGGAACGCCCGGTCAAGACCTTCTGCATCGGTTTCGAAGACCCCCGCTACGACGAGTCGCGCTTCGCCGCGGAGGCGGCACGTCGCTTCGGCTGTGACCACACCGTCGAGATCGCCGAGCTGAACATGCTGGAGCGTTGGCCGGCCGTCCTGTACCACCTGGACCAGCCCCATGGCGACGCGTCCTTCATGCCGACGCTGCGGGTCAGCGAGCTTGCTGCACGGCACGTGAAGGTCGTGCTCACGGGTGACGGCGGCGACGAACTGTTCGCCGGCTACGACAAGTACTCGGACTTCTTCGGACGGCCCGGCGTGGCTGCCATGGACGCCGCCACGTTCCAGCGCAGCTACTTCGATTCGATCTCGCTGTTCTCGCACGCCCAGAAGCAGCAGATCTACGCGCCAGCCGTGGCGGGGGATCTGGCGGGCATCGACAGCTTCGGGGTCGCCGAGCCCTGGCTGGCAGAGGCCGAACCGTTCGACCGCATCAACCAGGCCCTGTACCTCGACATGCAATTGCTTCTGTCCGGCAACAACCTGGTGAAGCCGGACCGCATGGGAATGGCGGTCTCCATCGAAGCACGCACCCCATTCCTCGACTGGCGACTGATGGAGTTCGCGTTCCGCTCGCCGGGGCACACCAAGCTTTCCGCGCAAGGGGACAAGAAGCACTGGTACAAGCGGGCGGTTGCTCCGCTGATCGGCAACGACCTTGCGCATCGCAAGAAGCAGATGTTCACGGTGCCGATAGGCGATTGGTTTCGGCAGAACGGTAGCGTTTGGTTACGATCGGCGCTCCACGGCAGTGAACTGGTGACTCGATTGTTTCAACCTGCCTTGCTCGAAGCAATGCTGCAGTGCCACGCCGAGGGCAGCGCAAACTACACGCGTGAGTTGCGCGCACTGGCCGCGTTGTCACTGTGGGACAAGGGGACGCTCGTCGAGTGAAGGCCCTGATCGTCACCTACGGAGGCGGCCATATTGCCATGGTGCTCCCCGTCGTTAAGGCACTTCACCAACGCGGTATCAAGGTGCAGCTGATCGCACTGACGACAGCTGCACGAAGTGCAAGGCAGGCGGGGCTTGCGCCATGGGGATACGCGGACTTTTTGCATCTGGTGGACCGGGAGGTTGTCCTCTCGCATGGGCGACTGCTCGCTGTCGGAAATCAGCACCCCGACGTGGACCCGCTGGAGACAGCAAGCTACTTGGGCATCAACTATTGCGAGTGGATCGACAGCTATGGAGCTGAAGAGGCCGCAAACCGGATGCGGCGGGAGGGGAGAAGAGGCTTTTATCCACTGCAGTTCATGGGGCGTGTGATCGATGAGCTGAAGCCAGATGTGGTCGTGACGACCAATTCACCGCGATCAGAGCAAGCAGCGATCGAGGCGGCAGTCGCCCGTGGAATTCCGACGCTGTCCATGGTTGACCTGTTCGCGCTCGACTACGATCCGTATCTGCGGCGAACGGTGCATGCAGATCGCATCACCGTTCTCGGCCCGCAGGTGCGCGACAAGTTGATTGCATCCGGCATACCGTCCGAGCGCATCCGCATCACGGGCAACCCGGTATTCGACGCGCTCGTGCATCGTGAAAATCAGCGGAAGGCTCGGCTGCTGCGGGAGTCACTGGGATGGCAGCATCGGACGGTCGTCTTGTGGGCAGGGCACCTCGAAGGTGGTCCAGATACGCCAATGGAATGGCGGGACGCCAAGTTCGGAATCCTCATCGAATCCATGTTGAGGGAGTGGGTCGCGAACCGAAGTGACGTTGCGCTCATCGTTCGCTACCACCCCAATGAGTACCAAGAATTCCCCCTGCAAGCTCCTCAGCCATTTGTCCATGTGAGCGACGCAAGAACGGAGCCCGTGCATGCCGTCTTGCTGGCTGCTGATGCTGTTGTCGTTCAAACCACGACAGTCGGTGTCGAGGCCGCCGTCGCAGGGCGCCACGTGTTTGCGCTGTCGTTCTCGCCGTTGGTGTGTGGTACCGGTCTGGACTACTCGCGATTGGGTCTGGCTTACAGCGTCAAGGCACCAGGTGACTTGATCCCGATGCTGGACGCCCATGCCGGAGGTCCTCGGCCAGCGGCAGGACGTTTCAACGCCGGCGGTGCGGCCCGTGCCGTCGCTGCGGAGATCGAGGCGCTTATGCCAGCAGGTCCCAAGACAGGGGCGTGCCGCGCTTGACTTCGGCGCGAACGGTGCGACCCATCACGACGTCGTAGTACTTCGGTGCCAGACCCAAACCGGGGCGGATCGCTCGCACATTCGCCGGCGTCAACGCGGCCCCGGATGGAATGTCATTCACAACGTAAAGCGATCTGCGAAAGAGGGTCGATTTCTTCTCGGGTTCAGTCGGGCCGTAACGTACGCTGCCGAGAGATTGCCACGCACGGGCAGTTTCGGTGACGAGCGCACTGAGTTCGTCAGGTTCCAGTGAAAAGGTCGCATCGACTCCACCGTCGGCACGGCGCAGCGTGAAGTGCTTCTCGATCACACTCGCACCCATCGCAACAGCGGCTGCCGCAGCTCCGATGCCCATCGTGTGGTCGGAAAGACCCACTTCGCACTCGAACAGATCGCGCATGTGCGGGATCGAGCGTACGTTCGTGTTCTCCGGAGTGGCAGGGTAAGTGCTTGTGCACTTGAGGAGTACCAGGTCGGAGGCCCCCCCCGATCGCGCCGTCTGGACAGACTCATCTATTTCTGCAGCAGTGGCCATGCCTGTAGAGATGATCATCGGCTTGCCCGTGGCCGCCACCTTTCGAATCAGAGGCAGGTCGGTGTTCTCGAAAGACGCGATCTTGTAGCAGGGGACGTCCAGGCTTTCGAGGAAGTCGACGGCGGAGCTGTCGAAAGGCGACGAGAACCCGATCATTCCATGGTGGCGGCACCGGTCGAAAATGGGCTTGTGCCAGTCCCAAGGTGTATGCGCCTCCCCATAGAGATCGTAGAGGCTTCGTCCAACCCACGGACTTTTTGGATCGCGGATGAAGAATTCCCGCTCTGCGATGTCGAGGGTCATCGTGTCTGCGGTGTACGTCTGGATCTTGAGGGCGTGCGCACCGCTCGCCGCCGCAGCATCCACCAACTCCAACGCGCGATCCAGCGATTGGTTGTGGTTTCCCGACATCTCCGCAATCACGAACGGCGTGACGTCCAGACCCACCCGGCGTGCACCGATAAAAAAACCCATGGCCTTGCTCTCCGCTCAGCTAATTCGCGTTGGTCTCGGCACCTCGGTCGCGAAAAAACAATCGATCATGCGGGCTATATCCTGCACGCTCAAATGCTTTCCGCGACGCTTGGTTGGATGGTTTGATGTTTGCATGGATCGTTCGAACATCCTTCCTTGCCTTGAAGAGCCAGCGACTGCCTCTCTCAATGACGGCGCCGCCGATTCCAGACTGCAGCCAATTGGGTGCAAGGTAGATCGAAATGGTTGCGACCGTATCGGAGACGTCGAAGCGCAAGCAGGCACAATTGTGTCCAAACGCCTGCGCGATCAGAAGATGGCGGTTTGGATCGCCAAGCACACCCTCCATCCAACTCGAATGCTCCGCAGGTGTGATTTCCCGCGTGTCAGATGATGCGCTGCGCACCTGAATGTTGTTGCGCCAGGCGTGCAGCAACGCGGCGTCCGCCATTGTGGCAGCCCTGAACGAAAGTCCCGCTGTGAACATGGCAGCCGCTACGCGTTTGGCGCCCCGTCCGTCACAGATTGACAGGGCGGCCGCGCGCATAGCCGCGTGACGCTCGTGGTGCAAGATCTCGCCGAGTGCCTTCGCGAAGCGGGCGGTACTGGCGGACTCAGCTGGGCCGAGGTAGAAAGCAGCTCCTGCTTCGTGCAGGGCCTGCGCTCCCGCAACTTGGTTGTCCGCCACACTCACGATAACGGAAGGCAGGCCGATGGTGCAGCGTTCCCAGGCTGTTGTACCTGCTGCACCGATGGCGACATGACTCGTGCGCATCAAGGCCAACATGTTCACCGGTACGCGGATGAGTTGGCAACGCTGTGTCCCGAGACGGGTCGCGAGGTCCTGCAGCGATTTGCCCATATCGTTCGTGACCACAATCGTCGCGGTCCACCCCGCGGGGGCGACTTCATCGAAAGCCTGCAACGCGCGACATGGCAAGTCATCGCCTTGCGATGTTCCAAAGTACACAAGCACGTCGGTACGTGTCTCGGGTATTCCCTTGGATCTCAGGCGTTCGAATCCCGGGCGAACCAGCGCATGGCGGGGACCCAGCAAGATTTCGCAGTGTTTTGCCAGCAAACCATCGTACCGACCTGGATGCTGCAGATTTTGGTCTAGCAGCATGGAGCAAGCGTGCCGGCGATCCGCAAGATCGTCGATGGCCAGGATGCGCAATGGTGTCCGCCATTGTCGAAGTTGAGCCGCCAACACGGCTTGTTCCCAGTTCTCGTCAATTCCGTAGTGATCCACCACCAGCCAGTCCAAAGGTGCATCTTGCAAGACCGCCTCGGCGGTTTGCTGAGCATCGAGTTGCCAGTTGCAGCTTAGCCATGGGCTCTGCCGGTGAGTTCCGGCAGGCTCACTGGTGCCATCACTGTCTGTCAGCAAGTGCAGTATGTGCCCTGACTGTTGGACTTGGTCGGACGCATGACCTCGTTGTGCACGACAGGCGAACTGGATGGATGAGCAGCGAGGCGCAAGTTCGTCCGCCAGGGTGATGCACCGCATCAGATGTCCCATGCCGATCAAGGCAGAGCTATCGGCACGGAAAGCCACTCGCATCAACAGCCTCAACGAACGCGGAAGAGCGGCTCGAGCACTTTGCAGCGTAGCAGCCGCCCGATTCCTTGTTCCAATCCGCGCGCAATCACGCCAAACACTTCGTCGTAGACCTGAGCCAGCTTTTCAATGTCGGCTGGTGAATGCGCGTAGCTCATGTTGTGAGTTCCATATGCGAGCACGCCTCGTTGGAAAACTTCCTGCAAGAACAGCGTCTTGGTTTCCCACAAGCTGTGACCGCGCGAATTCTGAAAGGTCAGGAATGACCAGGATGGGTGGCCCACTAGCCCGAGGGTGTCCTCCAAGCCGTGCTTGTGAATCAGCGACCGGGTGTTTTCTGCCACCTTCTGGCCCGACTCATGCAAGTTCGAGATCACCGGTTCACGATGCATCTTCTCCACGCTGGCAAGTGCTGCCGCCAAAGACAATGTCTCGCCTCCAAAAGTGAACGAGAAGAAGATTTCCTCCATGAGCTTCATAACATCGGAGCGCCCGACCACAGCTGATAGCGGATATCCATTGGCGAGGCCCTTTCCGAAGGTAGCAAGATCCGGAGTGACCCCAAACAGTTCCTGCGCGCCGCCAATCGAATAGCGGAACCCGGTGATGGTTTCATCGAAGATCAGTAGGGCGCCGTCCGCCCGACAAAGTTCTTGAACTTCCTCGAGAAACCCGGGCGCCGGAAGCGCAATATTCATGGGCTCCATGATCACCGCCGCGAACTCACCGGGGTGCTTCTGAAAGAGGTCTTTGAGGGTCTCCGGATCGTTGTAGGTCCACGTGTGCGTGAGGTCTCGAACAGCACCCGGAACACCTCGATGGCGCGCAGTGGAGCCGATGTACCAATCCTGCCAGCCGTGATAGCCACAGACGGCCACTCGTTCTCGTCCGGTGAATGCGCGCGCAACACGGATCGCACCTGAGGTTGCATCGGACCCGTTCTTGCCGAACCGCACCTTTTCGGCGCAAGGTACGACTTGCACGATCTTCTCGGCAACTTGAACTTCCAATTCTGTGCCGAGCGAGAAGATCGTGCCTTTCTGCAGTTGAACCTGCACAGCTGCCTGGACGTCTGCATCGCAGTGGCCGAGTGTGACGGAACACAAGGCATTGATGAAGTCAACGTATTCGTTGCCATCCACGTCCCAAACGCGGCTGCCTTTCGCATGCGTAACGAAATAGGGTGACACTCCAATCGGGTACTGCGTACGGCTCTTGCTGAAAGTTTGAGAGCCCAGCGGGATCACGCGCTCGGCTCGCGCGAGCATGTCTTCGGATTGCTTGTACCTGTTCATGGTCAGTCAATCCGCCCATAGCCTGAATCGTTGTCCTTGTGGAGCACGTAAATTGCGAGTCTCTCGTCCGCTTCGGTCGTGAAGGTCGACCCCGCGTGGGAGAACGACTGCTTCTCGACCAAGACATACTGTGGAAAGCCGAGGAACATCTTCGAGTGGTCTGTCTTGTACGTGGTCACTCCTGCCGCGTGGTGATAGTCTCTGCATACGGGATGTGGCGGATCGAAATCGACGATCACGAGGTATCCCAGATTTTTGAGCACACGGTCCGCCTCGGCCACGACGCGCGGCAGCAGGGGCCTGTCAGTCACATACAGGCAGAAACCGAACCAGACGACGTCGAATGTCGTGTCTGCGAACGGAAGCGCGTCCGCCGTGGCACGCCGGAGGTCTAAACCGGGAAAATCGGCCAACCCCTTCCTAATCGCGGACGCTGACGGATCGACGCCGGCCCCACTGCACCCGGTGGAACCGCGCAACCGGTCGAGGTTGGCGCCGTTGGCACAGCCAATCTCAAGCACGGTTGATTGCTGTGCCACGTATCGGCTGACCACCCGCAACGGCAGGGATTCCCTGTCGAGGGAAGATGCTGAGTAGGCAGCTTCATTCCTTTGAAAGTAGGCGTCAGCCTCGCCAGACAAAAAGACGTCGCGCTGGACGGTTCTGGTCATTGCGGATCTCCAGTTCGGTCACGCGCCACAGAACGTTGATAGCCTGCGTTTCGAACAATCCCATTGTTGATCAGGCCCAGTTCTGGACGGGCTTTCAGCAGTGCCAATACGTCTCTCATTTCAAACCTCGGGTTCTGCGCATAGAGGTGCTCAAACACCTGGGTGACAAAGACGAAATCCAATGGCTCATCGACGGTCCATCGGAGATGCGAGAGATTTTCCTGACTCATCACTTGGCGGATCGTGTAGCGCTCCGGGTGACTGTAGACAAAGGGTGTCGCATGCTCGCGTTCGCTCGCCAGACGCGCCTCGCGCGCAGCATCCTCCAGCGCAGAAAATCGCACGCACTCTACGTCCAGTCCGTCGGGAAATGTGGGGGTCAATGCGTTCGAGGCGTAATCCGCATTCGCTCCAACAGCTTCCTGGATGACGCTATCCACCACCAGTGGGTCCGTCAGCGGGCAGTCACCTGTCAGGCGGACCAGCCAATCGGGTCGGTGCGCCCGAGCTGCAGAGACGATCCGATCCAGGACGTCGTCAAGACTGCCGCGGAACGCTGGGATGCCCATCTCATCGCAGAGTGATGCGATCGCATCGTCGCTGGCGTGATGGCTGGTGGCCACCACGAGCTTGTCGATCTCGCGGCTATGGCGGACGCGTTCGATCTGGTGCTGCAGCAATGGCTTGCCGCAGGTACGCAAAAGAACCTTGCCCGGCAAGCGCGTCGATGACATCCGCGCTTGCAAGACTGCAACAACGTTCCCACGTCCTGAGGCGCCGTCGCTTCCCTTGCCCCGTCGTGTCATGCGCTTCTCCACTGACGTGGGTCGGTGAACGTTGGACTATCGGCCGCCCAGTGACTCCAGTCTTGCCGGGGAGCCTTGTCCCACGCTGCGAGCAGCGCAGTCAACTCAGATTCGCATGTGACTCCGATGACCGCGAAGCTGAATTCGGGCTGTGCCCTAAAAAAGCCAATACAAGCTTGCAATGGCGTGATGCCCTGCCTTTTGTATTCCGCCCATAGGGAAGTCGCCCAACGCGATTGGGCAGGGAAGTGTTCCGCAATAAATGCCGGGTCGCTGAGCAAGACGCCTTGCAGAAAAAGTGATCGGACGTGAACTGCCACACCCGCTTGATGCAGGCGGGCGACCGTTCCGTCTCGCAGAAGTCGTTGGTCTGCCAAGCTCGCCGGTAACTGCACCACATCGATATCAAAACGGTCCAAGACACTCAGAGCCTCTTCACGGCTGTAGATCGAAATGCCCAGGTGTTGACAATGCCCCAACTGCTTGCGGCTGATCATCCATTCCCATAGGCGATCCCCTCCCGGGTTTAACAGGTCCGGGGCATGGTGGACAAGCAGGGTGTCGACCGCATCAACTTTCAATCGCGCCAGTGAGTCCGAGAAGGACCGGTCGACTCGGCTCAAATCCGAAGACGCCAACCTCGATGTTTTCAGTGGCAACGTCTTTGTCACGATCCGCCAAGCACGATCACTTGCTGCTTGAATGCTGGCGCCCAGAAGAGACTCGCAGTTGCCATATGCGGGCGCAGTGTCTAGCACGCGAATGCCGCCATCCCAAGCAGCTTTGAGCAAGGCCTGGCTCTCACTTGGACACACCTGGCCTGAACGATTGGTGATTCCATAGTCCAGGCCGAACTGAGCCGTGCCAAGCGCGATCTGCTGTTCAGGGGTGGGAGCGTTCACTGTGCAGACACAAGCGAGCACACTGATCGGACGACGTGCGCGACTTCTTCATCGCTCATGCCGGCGTGCATCGGCAGGCTAATGGCTCGAGCATAGTAGTGCTCCGAATTCGGAAAGTCGCCCGTGCGGAATCCAAACGCTTCTTGGTAGTAGGGCTGAGTGTGGATAGGGATGTAGTGCACGTTCACGCCAATGCCACATGCGCGCAGACCCTCAAAGACCTCTCTGCGATTGTGGCGCCCGTTCTCGATCTGTATGGGGTAAAGGTGGAGTGCAGAGCGGCCGTCCTGATCTGGCAGTGGCAGCACCATCCGGGTTCTACGGAATGCCTCGTCATACTGCCTACGAATTGCTTGGCGTCGCGCGATGAAGCTTTCGATCTTCAGCAGCTGACTCAGGCCCAAGGTGGCTTGCAATTCAGTGAGTCGGTAGTTGTAGCCCAGACTCACTTGCTGGTAATACCACGGGCCCTCAGATTCACGGGTCAACTCGTCGGGCTCACGAGTCATTCCATGGGACCGAGCCAAGCGCATCTTGCGGGCCAGTCGCGCGCTGTGAGTGACTGCCATGCCGCCCTCGGCGGTCGTGATGATCTTTACAGGGTGGAAGCTGAAGACGGTGATGTCGGCCCAGCCGTGCCCACCCGTTCTATGCCCCAGATATTCCGCACCAATCGCATGGGATGCGTCCTCGACAATGGCAAAGCCATAGGCATCTGCCAACTCTCGGATTCTCTTGAGATGCGCGGACCGTCCCCCGAAATCAACTGGAATGACCACCTTCGGTAACCTGCCGGCTGACTTCGCAGCGCCAAGCTTCTTTTGAAGCGCGCTCACTGACATGTTCAGGTCCTGGGGGTCGATGTCTACGAAATCGACCTTGGCGCCGCAGTACAGTGCGCAGTTGGCCGACGCCAGAAAGCTGTTTGGACTTGTCCAAACCCAATCCCCAGGACCGACATCCAGAGCCATGCACGCGATGTGGAGCGCAGAGGTGGCGCTATTGACCGCCACGGCGTGTGGCGCTCCCACGTAGGAGGCAACTGCCGACTCGAATGCGACGGTCACCGGACCCTGCGTTAGGAAGTCCGACCGCAGGGTTTCTACAACGGCGCGGACGTCATCCTCCGAGATTTGTTGGCGACCATAAGGGATCATCTGCGGATGGCCCTCAGTTCATTGCCAAACGGTTGAACTCGCGGATTTCTGCAGGGCTCAGAAAATGTTTGTTGCTTCCGGAGTGGTACTCATAGCCTTGCGGCACTGGCTCTCCCTTCTCGCCAATCGCGTCCAGCGCATAGTCAATGTCGGCGCTATGGAACTTGATGGACGGCCTTATCACGTAATGCTTGCTGAACTCCAGCGTCAGGTGTGAATCATCTGCCGGACACATGATCTCGTGCAACTTTTCGCCCGGCCTGATGCCGACGATATGCGTGGGCATCTTGGGCGCCATGGCCTCGGCCAAGTCGATCATGCGAATAGACGGGATCTTGGGTACGAAGATTTCGCCGCCGCGCATTCGACGGAAGTTCTCCAGGACGAACTCGACTCCCTGCTCAAGGCTGATCCAAAACCGTGTCATGCGAGGATCGGTCAATGGCAAACTGGTAGCGCCGTCACGAATGAGTTTCTCAAAATGCGGAACGACGGAGCCTCGGGAGCCGACCACATTTCCGTATCGCACGACGGCGAAGCGTGTTCTTCCGCTGCCCACCATGTTGTTCGCGGCCACGAACAACTTGTCTGACGCGAGCTTCGTTGCTCCATAGAGATTGATTGGGTTTGCAGCCTTGTCCGTCGACAGCGCGATCACTTTATCGACATCATTGTCGATCGCTGCGCGAATGACGTTCTCTGCACCATGGATGTTGGTGTTGATGCTTTCCATGGGGTTGTACTCGGCTGCGGGCACCTGCTTGAGAGCTGCCGCGTGAATCACGAAATCCACGCCCCTCATCGCCTGCGTCAAACGCGTCGCGTCACGTACGTCACCTAGGAAGAAGCGCATTGCCGGGTCGGTGAAGCGCTGCGCCATCTCATACTGCTTCAGCTCGTCTCGCGAGAAGATGATCAAGCGGGCTGGCTTGTATCGTCGCAGTATGGTTTGCACGTACCGGTGCCCGAACGAGCCAGTGCCGCCTGTGACGAGGATCGATTTGTTGTCTAGCATGAGGTGGTTATTATCTGCTAGGCGCACTCAAACCCGTGCGTGGCAATCGCTATCTTGCAACCTTACCTGACCAGCCTGTTCCGCCGTGCGGCACTTCTGCAATTGGCTTCGGACCTGGCGCTCGTTCAGCTGGCTTGGGCGTTGGCGTTCTGGCTGCGCTTCAACCTCGAAGTGCCTCACGAGTTCATCGGGCTTGCGATAGAGACTTCGCTCTGGCCTTTTGTGAGCTACTTCCTTGTCCTGCCGATCCTCAGGGTCCATCGGCAGGTCTGGCGCTACATTGGACTGCCAGAACTGCGTCAACTCACCTTGGCGGTGCTTTCAAGCGGCCTTGTGGCGGCAGCGGTGATTCTGATGATGCGTGTGCCTAATTTTCCGCGCTCGGTCTTGTTGCTCCATCCAGTGATCGCTCTGTTGCTTCTTCTGGCAGCACGCGCGGGTTTGCGAACGGTGTTCGAACGCTCCGCGGCGCCGGCGAAGGGGCAGCCGCTGCTGATCATCGGCTCCCTCAAAGATTCGGCAGATGCGTTGAGGGCGCTGAAGGGATCAGCGCAGTGGCGACCTTCAGGGATCTTGAGCCCGATCCGATCGGAGGAGGGCCGGTCGTTGCAAAACGTTCCCGTGCTTGGCGCCATCTCTGATCTCAGGCGCGTGGCGCGGGGGTCAAATGTTTTAACTGCATTGATCGCGAGTCCTCCCGGCTCTCCCGACCGCCGTCAAGCCTTGCTCGCCGCGACCGATGCCGGTGTCACGCTCCTCACAATGCCTCGCCCGGACGAGTGGTTGCGCACGGAGAGTACTGGCCCTCGCAGGGTGGAGCTTGAAGACCTGCTCGGTCGCATGCCGGTCCAACTCGATGTGGCCGGCCTGGCTGACCTGATCTCCGGACAGACCGTCTTGGTGACCGGCGCTGGTGGATCGATCGGGTCGGAGCTGTGTCGCCAGATCGCGCGCTTCGGTGCCGCGCGGCTGATCTGTGTCGACGTATCGGAGTATGCGATCTACCAGCTCGAGCAGGAACTGCGGGACAGCCATCCCCAGATGCGTGGCCTGTACTACACGGCGAACGTCCGCGAGCCGGAGCGGCTGGCCGCGATCGCGCAGCGGCATCGGCCTGCGGTGTTCTTCCACGCCGCCGCCTACAAGCACGTCCCCTTGATGGAGCAGCTGAACGAAGTCGAGGCCTTGCGCACCAATGTGGCCGGAACCTACCACGCGGCACGGGTCGCCGGCGCATGTGGGGCGCGGCGCTTCGTGATGATCTCGACCGACAAGGCGGTGAACCCCACCAACGTCATGGGCGCGAGCAAGCGGCTTGCCGAGCTCATGGTGCAGGCCGTTGCCCCGGAGTTTCCCGGCACCCGGTTCGTGTCGGTTCGTTTCGGGAACGTGCTGGGATCGAGCGGTTCGGTCGTGCCGCTGTTCACCACGCAGATCGCCCGCGGCGGCCCGGTCACCGTGACGCACCCGGACATCGTGCGCTACTTCATGACCATTCCCGAGGCTGCGCAATTGGTCCTGCAGGCAGGCCTCATGGGCGGCTCGGGTGAGATCTTCGTGCTGGACATGGGGGAACCCATGCGAATCGTTGAGTTGGCACGCATGTTGATCCGACTCTCCGGCAAGACGGAGCAGGAGATCCCCATCAGTTTCACAGGACTGCGGCCCGGTGAGAAGCTGTACGAGGAATTGCTCGCCGACGATGAGACCACCGTGCCGACGCCGCATCCCAAGCTACGGGTGGCCCGGGCTGGAGGTCAGCCACCTGTTGCGGCGGAAATCATTCGGTGGATCGACGCGGCCGGCCCCGCGCCTTCGGACCGCACCCTGCGCGAGTGGCTGCGGCAGCAGGTACCGGAGTACGAACCCCGTTAGGCGGGCGGCCGCTCAGCCCGCGATCCCGGTACGGGCGAGCACGTCGCTCACGAGTTCCAAGCGGACCAGGGGATTGTCCAGCTCCATCAGGCGCTGTTTCAGCTGCACCGGCATCGGCAGCAGTTCACACCAGCGGTTGGCGACCCAGCCGCAGTCGTCCAGGTGCCAAGGGGCCTGGATCGGCATGGCTTCGGCGGCGTCCGCGCGCTGCTGCAGTGACTGGATGAGGTTCCGCAGGGCATCCGCCGTGGGCCGCAGATCCTCCGGGACCGGCACGGCCACGTCGGGCTCGATCTGTTCGACATTGGCCACCCACAGGCCGTGCTTGAGCTGGTCACGCGCCTGGATCCTGAAGCGCTGCCCACCGGCGGCGCGGATCACCAGCAGCCCGGGGCGCGGTTGCTCCAGTGCGTCGATGGTGGCCAGGGTTCCCACCGCGGAAAACGCCTCCGGACCGCTGCCCGGCTGCCGCACCTCCTGGCCCTGCGTGAGGGACACGACGCCGAACGGTGCGCCGGTCCGGTGGCAGCGGCTGATCATGTCCAGGTAGCGGACCTCGAAGATGCGCAGCGGCAGCACGCCACCGGGAAAGAGGACCGTGCCCAGCGGGAACAGGGGCAGCGACTGCAGGGTGAGGGTGGCCAATCGGGATCCGGAAGGTGTCGCCGCTATCATCCCATGCGTTGTGATGGCGGGGGGCCATGGTCTACCAAATCCTGTCTTTTCTGCTGGACGTTGCAGCCGGCCTGCTCGGCGGTGCATGTTTGTTGCGGCTGTACATGCAGCAGCAGCGCGTGGGCTTCAGCAATCCCATCGGCCGGTTCGTCTTCGCATTGACGAACTGGATCGTCCTGCCGCTGCGTCGCGTGCTGCCGCCGCTCGGCCGCTGGGACACGGCCAGTGCCGTCGCCGCATACCTGGTGGTGCTCGTGCAGTACACCGTGCTGTGGGCAGCGTTCGGTGCCAGCGCCTTCCCGGAGGTGTTCTTGCTGTCGCTGGTCGGGTTGCTGCGCCTGGCGATCACGGCCATGACGGCGCTCGTCATCGTCTACGCGGTGCTGTCGTGGGTGCAGAGCGATTCGCCCATCGGCGATGTGATCGACCGGCTGTGCGCACCACTGTTGCGTCCGTTCCGCCGGGTGATCCCCCTGGTCGGCGGCATCGACCTGTCGCCGCTCGCGTTGCTGGTGCTGCTGCAGGTCTTGTCGATGGTCCTGAGCGCAGCAACGCGCTCGCTGTTCTGATCAGATCACCGCGTCGACGGGCTGGCGCAGCAGCATCGCCAGCGCATGGGCCACCCGCTTGCGCAGCTCCCGCCGGTCGCAGATGAAGTCGACCGCACCCTTTTGCTGCAGGAACTCCGCGCGCTGGAAGCCCTCCGGCAGCGTCACCCGCACCGTGGACTCGATCACGCGTGGTCCGGCGAAGCCGATGAGGGCCTTGGGCTCGGCGATCACCACGTCGCCCATGAACGCGAAGCCTGCACTCACGCCGCCCATGGTGGGGTCCGTCAGCACGCTGATGTAAGGCAGGCCCTTCTTCGCCAGCCGGGTGAGTGCGGCATTGGTCTTGGCCATCTGCATCAGCGAGAGCAGGCCCTCCTGCATGCGCGCTCCGCCCGTGGCCGTGAAGCACACGAACGGCACCTTCTGCTCGAGCGCGCTTTCGACGCCGCGCACGAAACGCTCGCCGACCACGCTGCCCATGCTGCCGCCCATGAAGTCGAATTCGAACGCGGCGGCCACGAGGCTGATCCCGTGGACGGCACCCCCCATCACCACCAGCGCGTCCGTCTCGCCGGTGTTCTCGAGCGCTTCCTTCAGACGCTCGGGGTAGCGGCGGCTGTCCTTGAACTTCAAGGCGTCCACCGGCAGCACCTCCTGCCCGATCTCCCAGCGGCCTTCCGGATCCAGGAAGCCGTTGAGCCGGGCGCGCGCGCCGATGCGGTGGTGGTGGCTGCAGTTCGGGCAGACGCTCTGGTTCTGCTCCAAGTCGGTCTTGTACAGGACCGTCTCGCAACTCGGGCACTTGACCCACAGGCCTTCGGGCACGCTGCGGCGTTCCGTCGGGTCGGTGGGCTGGATCTTGGGGGGCAGCAGTTTCTCGAGCCAGCTCATGGATGGGTGCTCCTGGATGGGCGCAATTTTATGCGTCGAGCGCCTGCCGGATGCCACGCAGGAAGGACGCGACCTCCGGCACGACCCGCTCTCGCGGCTGCTCGTCGATGAGCTGGATGATGCGGGTGCCGATCACCACCGCGTCGGCCACCCGCCCGATCGCCGCGGCCGTCTGCGCATCGCGGATGCCGAACCCGACCCCGACGGGCACGCGCACGTGCTCGCGAATGCGGGGCAGCATCTGCTCGACCGCCCCGGTGTCCAGGTGGCCGGCGCCGGTCACGCCCTTGAGCGAGACGTAGTAGACGTAGCCACTGGCCACCCGTGCCACCTGCTGCATGCGCTGCGCGGTGGAGGTGGGGGCCAGCAGGAAGATCAGGTCGATGCCGGCCGCCTGCAGCCGGGCTGCGAAGTCCTCGCATTCCTCCGGCGGGTAGTCCACCACCAGCAGTCCGTCCACGCCGGCCCTGGCGGCATCGCGGATGAAGGCGCCGCTGCCGTGCACCAGGTCGTAGCGCTCCACCGGGTTGGCATACCCCATGAGGACCACCGGCGTCTCGGTGTCGCGCTCGCGGAAGGCGTGCACCATCGCCAGCACCTGAGCCATGCCGATGCCCAGCGCCAGGGCCTTCTCGCCCGCCTTCTGGATCACCGGCCCGTCCGCCATCGGGTCGGAGAACGGCACGCCCAGCTCGATGATGTCGGCCCCCGCATCGACCATGCCGTGCATGAGCACGGGCGTGATGTCGGCGAACGGGAATCCGGCGGTCACATACGGGATCAGGGCCTTGCGGCGCTGGGTGGCGAGGCGGGCAAAGGTCGCGGAGATCCGGCTCATGCGGGCCTCCCATGCTGCGCGGCGTTCATTTGCTCCCCTTGAGCTTGAGTCCGCGCATGGATGGCCGGTCGTAGAAGTCGACGCCCGAGAGGTCGGCGACCGTGCCGATGTCCTTGTCTCCGCGGCCGGACAGGTTCACCAGGATGTGCTGGTCGCTGCGCATGGCCTTGGCCAGCTTCATGGCATAGGCCACCGCATGGCTGGACTCGAGGGCTGGGATGATGCCTTCGGTGCGGCACAGGTAGTGAAAGGCCGACAGCGCCTCGGCGTCGGTGATGCCCACGTACTCGGCCCGGCCGATGTCCTGCAGCCACGCGTGCTCCGGACCCACGCCGGGATAGTCGAGACCAGCACTGACGCTGTGCGTCTCGGTGATCTGGCCGTTCGCATCCTGCAGGATGTACGTCCGGTTGCCGTGCAGCACGCCGGGGCTGCCGCGCTGCAGTGATGCGGAGTGCTTGCCGCTCTCCAGTCCTTCGCCCGCGGCTTCCACGCCGACCAGGCGCGTGCCTTCGAAGGGAATGTACGGATGGAAGATGCCCATCGCATTGCTGCCGCCACCCACGCACGCCACGACGACGTCGGGCTGGCGTCCGGCCATGCGCGGCATCTGCTCGATGCACTCGTTGCCGATGACGCTCTGGAAATCGCGCACCATCATCGGGTAGGGGTGCGGTCCGGCCACGGTGCCGATGATGTAGAACGTGTTCTCGACGTTGGTGACCCAGTCACGCATGGCCTCGTTCAGCGCGTCCTTCAGCGTCTTGCTGCCCGACTCGACCGGCACCACGCTGGCACCCAGCAGGTTCATGCGGTACACGTTCGGGCTCTGGCGCTTGACGTCCTCGCTGCCCATGTACACCACGCATTCCAGGCCGTAGCGGGCGCAGATGGTGGCTGTCGCCACGCCGTGCTGGCCCGCGCCGGTCTCGGCGATCACCCGAGGCTTGCCCATGCGCCTGGCCAGCATGGCCTGGCCGATCACGTTGTTGATCTTGTGCGCGCCGGTGTGGTTGAGGTCCTCGCGCTTGAGCCAGATCTGGGCCCCGCCCATCTCGCGGCTCATGCGCTGCGCATGGTAGACCGGGGAAGGGCGGCCCACGAAGTGGGCCAGCTCGTAGCGGAACTCGGCCAGGAACTCGGCGTCGTGCTGGTAGCGCGCATACGCGTCACGCAGCTCCTGGATGGCATGGGTCAGCGTCTCGCTGACGAAGCTGCCGCCGTACGGGCCGAAGTGGCCCGAGGGGTCAGGTTGCTGATAGGAGGGCATTGGGAGACCTTGCAAGGAGCGCGTCGGCGGCACGCACGGCCGCGACGAACTGATGGATCTTGTCGGGGTCCTTGACGCCGGGCTGCCTGGCTTGCCCGCCGGCAGCTGACGCCTCGACCCCGGAACTCACATCAACGGCCAGCGTCTTGCAACGCGGCCGCACTTGCAGGATGCCATCGGTCACGTTTGCAGGCGTCAGTCCACCAGACAAGACGAGGTGAGCGTTGACGCTTGGTGGAAGACGTGACCACTGGAATGTTTTGCCGCTCCCGCCGTACCCCTCGACATGGGTGTCGAGCAGGATGGCCTGGGCGCGTTCGTGACGGGCCGCAAATTCTAGCAAGTCGAACGGGACGGCCTCGTCCAGGGGGATGCGTGCGGCACGCATCCAGGGCCGGGCGCCGCCGCCGCTGGCGGCCAGGCATTGCTCGGCGGTTTCGTCGCCGTGGAACTGCAGCAGTGCCGCCGGAACGAGCCGGACGGCCTCCAGCACCTCGGCGGGCGGCGCGTTCACGAACAGCAGCACGGGTGTCACGAAGGGTGGCAGTCGGTCGGCCAGCGCGGCGGCGCGGGCGGCCGTCACGTGGCGCCGGCTGGCTGGGTAGAGCACGAAGCCGACGGCATCGGCGCCGGCTTCCACGGCGACGTCGACGTCCTGTTCACGCGTGAGCCCGCAGATCTTGATGCGCGTGCGCTGCTGCAGCGGGTGGTGCGCGGCGGTCATGGCAGCCAATGATACGCAGGCGTGCTGTCCGGCAGGCCCCAATGGGCTTCGTACTCGGGGCGCAGGAAGTACAGCCCGTCGGGTGCGAACGTCGGGGCCGCGGCGTCCCGGTCGCGGGCGGCCAGCACGGCGTCCAGCCACGCGGGCTGCTGCTGTCCCTGGCCGACCAGCAGCAGGCAGCCCATGATGTTCCGGATCATGTGGTGCAGGAAGGCGTTGGCCTCGAAATCGAAGCGCCAGTAGGGGCCGCGGCGGCGGATCTCGATGCGCCGCATGGTCTTGACCGGCGAACGGGCCTGGCAGCCCGAGGCGCGAAAGGAGGTGAAGTCGTGCTCGCCCAGCAGCCGTGCCGCGGCGGCCTCCATGGCCGGGCCGTCCAGCGGCCGGAACACCCAGCCCACCTTGCCGCTTTCGAGGCTGGGCCGCACCGGGGACTCGAGCACCACGTAGGCATAGCGCCGCGCCAGCGCACTGGCACGTGCGTGGAAGGCGTCCGGCACCGGACGGGCCCATTGCACCGCGATGTCGGGGGGAAGGAAGGTGTTGGTGCCGCGCACCCAGGAGAACGCCTCGCGCGCGAGCGCGGTGTCGAAGTGCACGACCTGCATCAGGCCGTGCACACCTGCGTCGGTGCGCCCCGCGCAGATGGTGTGGACCGGCTCGTCCGCGAAGCGGGACAGGCTGGCTTCCAGCCGGTCCTGCACGGTGCGGCCGGAGGGCTGGCTCTGCCAGCCCTCGTAGCCCTGTCCGTCGTAGGTGATGCCGAGTGCCCAGCGCACGGCCGGCCTGTCGGGGCCGGACGGCGTCAGCCGATCTCGGCCAGGAAGCGCTGCGCGCGGTTCTTGAGGTCGCCCGACGCTTCGGCGATCACTTCCTGGGCGAGGCTGCGCGCGCCGTCGGCGTCGCCGATCGCGTTGAACTCCTCGGCCAGTGCCAGCTTGGTGGCCAGCGGGCCGTCGGCATCGGCGTCGCCCGCGTCCATGGCAGGAAGCTCGAACCCGGCGTCCATCGCGAGGTCCTGCGCTGGTGCCGGGGCCGCCGGTGCCGGTGCCGCAGCGGCAGGGGGGCTTGCTGGCGTGCCCAGGTCCAGCGAGAGCGCGCCCAGGTCGAACTCGATCATGCCGGGATCGGCCGCCGGTGCCGAGGCCGCAGCAGCCTTGGGCGGCTCGGCGGACGGCTTGGAGGTGTCCGGCAGGTCCAGGGACGGCACGTCGAGCTCCATGGGGGCCGTCGAGGACGGGGGCTCCAGGGTGGCCGACGCGGACGGCGTGCCGAAGTCCATGTCGAGCGACGGCGGCGTGAGGGCCACCGTGGACAGGTTCTCGGCGGGTGCGAGCGAGGGCGCCGCTGTGGCGGGACGGGCGTCGTCCTCGTCGCCGAGGGAGAAGTCCAGGTCCAGGTCGAGGTCGACCCCACCACTCGCCGCCGGCAGGTCCTGCGGCGCCACGTGGGTGGCCGTGCTGATGCCGATCGGGGCGGCGGCCGCTGCCGCGGTGGCGGCGCCCAGCGCCGGGCGGGCCTCGGGTGCCGGCTGGCCGCCGGGCTGGTACATCGAATTGCCGGGGTCGAGCTCCTGGCCCAGCTCGCAGATGCGCGCCCACTCGGCGCCGTCGCCGTGGGTCAGGCTGTAGGCCTCGCTGGCGACTTCCTCGAACGCCTTGGCATCGCGGCGCTTGGCATAGATCTCGAGCAGCTTGACGTGGATGGCCACGCGTTGCGGCGTGATGCGCAGCGCTTCCTTCAGGATCTCTTCGGCCTGCAGGTCGCGGCCGTAGGCGAGGTACACGTCGGCCTCAGCCACCGGATCGACGTCACCCGCGGCGTCGAGCTGGCTCGGCGAGTACACCATCGACGAGCCGGTCGGCGCGCCTTCGGCGGTGTCCACGCGCTGGCCGCCGCTGGCGCCGAAGAAGGAATCGGGCTGCAGCCGGCTCTCCAGGAAGGAGCTGTCCACCTGGCCGCCCCTGCGGCGCTGGCGCGCGCGCCAGAACCCGAAGCCGAGCAGCAATGCCAGCACGCCGCCGGCCGCTGCCGGCACGATGGGGTTGGCCAGCAGGTCGTCGACCAAGCTCGGTTCCTCGACCACCAGCGGAGGCACGGGAGCACGCTTGGGTGCGGCAGGGGCCGCCGGTGCGGCAGCCACCACAGGTGCAGGCGCCGAAGCAGCGGAAGCGGGATCGGTCGCCGTGGCCGTGCTGCCGGCCACGCCGGTCGGGGCGCCGGCGGCGGCCGCCGACGAGGCGACGGATGCGGGCACCGCCGCGGCCGGTGCGCTGGCCGGCGCGACGGCGACGGGTGCCGCGGGGGTCACGGCCGGGGTGGGCGAGGTCGCCGGCGCTGCGGAAGCCGCTGCTGCGGGACCGGACGCAGGGCGCGCGGCGGCGACCGCAGGAGCGGCCGGGGTCGTTGCCACCGGAACGGCGGGGGAAACAGGCGGCGCGCCGGGCACGGCGATGCCGGGGCCGGACGCCGCCCGCGCTGCAGGCGCAGCGGCCGAGCCGGGCGCGGAGGCACCCGCACGCGGGGCACTGGCGGCGCCCACCGGCGCAGCACCGGTCAGCTTGTTCAAGTCGCTGAGGTTGCGGTTCAGCTCGGCCACGCGCGTGGCGGAATCCTGCGAGGCGCGGTCACGCGCAATCTTGTCTTCGCCACCCCCGGCGACGGCGCCCTTGGACAGCGTCAGCTTGTCGGGCGCCTGGGCGGCGGGCCGCTTCTCCTCGACCTGGGCCTGCACCCGGCCACTGGCCTGGCGCTCGTTGCCCGCCGCGGGTGCGGTGGGGAGGCCTTCCGCGAGGCGGCGGCGGAATTCGTTGAAGTCGCGGCTCTGCGCCACCAGCATCTGGCTGGCTTCGGACGGGGTCACGGCCTGCGCCTGTGCTTCTGTGGGCAGGTTCAGCACCGCACCGGCGCGCAGGCGGTTGATGTTGCCCGCAGCAAAGGCGTCGGGATTGGTCTGCAGCATCGCGACCAGCATCTGGTCGAGCGAGACGGTGTTGGGCTTGTTGGCCGCCGCGATCTTGCCCGCGGTGTCACCGGCCTGCACGGTGACCTGGGCGCCGCCGCCAGTCTCGCCGGACGGCGCGGGCATGCGCGGCGCGCTGGGCGCGGGTGCGGTTGCGGTCGGAGGTGCGGCGGGGGTGGCCGGCGCGGTGCGGGGCGCACGTGCGGCAGGGGCGGCGGGTACCGGCGTGCCGGTGGCGCTACCGGCTGCCGCCGGAGCCGTGGAGGGCCCGACGCGCGCGGTCAGCGGCGTCTGTCCCTGCCGCATCGTCGGCGGATCGAACAGCAGCGTGAAGTCGCGCACGATGCGGCCCGACGACCAGTTGGTCTCGAGGATCAGGTCGATGAACGGATCGTTGACGACGCGGTCGCTGGCCAGCCGCAGGAAGTAGCGGCCGTCGGGGCGGCGCTGCAGCGTGATCACCACGTTGGACAGCGCGGGGCTGTACTCCATGCCCGCGGCGCGGAAGGCCTCGGGCGAGGCCACCACGGCGCGCAGCGAGGCGGCCTCCTCGCTGGTGATCTCGGGCAGCTCGATGTCGGCGCGCAGGGGCTCGCCGATTGCGGACTGGACGGAGATGCGTCCCAGGGCCAGGGCCTGGGCATCGACGGCGGACAGGCTCAGGAGGGCGGCAGCAGCCAACGCGACCGCACTGGCTTGCCAGGGGCGTTTGGAGGTCGGTGCTGGGGTCCCCACTGCTCGGTCTGCAGGCAGCTTTGTTCTCTTTATGCGGACAATCGCCTTGCGACGGAATTTGCTAAAAGGACCATAGCATCAATGTTTTAGCGTGACAAGCTGAGACAAGGCTTAACGTTCGTAGCCTCCCGCAAAGCTCTTCAAGGCACACGGCCTTGTTGTCCGACCACAACGAGCTGTAACGACTCGCTACAGCCCACGCCAGGTCAGCCTTCGAGCAGGATGCGCAGCATGCGGCGCAGCGGCTCGGCCGCGCCCCACAGGAGCTGGTCGCCGATGGTGAAAGCGCCCAGGTACCCGGGCCCCATCGCCATCTTGCGCAGCCGGCCCACGGGGATGTCCAGCGTGCCGGTGACCGCTACCGGCGTCAGGTCGCGCACCGTGGCCTCGCGCGTGTTGGGAATCACCTTCACCCAAGGGTTGTCCGCGGCCAGCATGGCTTCGATGTCGGCCAGCGGCACGTCCTTCTTCAGCTTGAAGGTGAGCGCCTGGCTGTGGCAGCGCATGGCGCCGACGCGCACGCAGAAGCCATCGACCGGCACGCCGGCACGGTCGAAGCCCGGGCCCTGGCCCAGGATCTTGTTGGTCTCGGCACCCGCCTTCCACTCCTCGCGCGAGACGCCCCAGCCGGCCTCGCCCGGCTGCTTGCCGACACCCAGGTCCTTGTCGATCCAGGGGATCAGCGAGCCGCCCAGCGGCACGCCGAAGTGCTCGGTCTCGTGTGCGGACATCGACTGCTGCCGGCCCAGCACCTTGCGGTCGATCTCGAGGATGGCCGACTTCGGGTCGTCCAGCAGTGCGCGCACCTCCTCGTTCAGCGTGCCGAACTGCGTGAGCAGTTCGCGCATGTGCTGCGCGCCGCCGCCCGACGCTGCCTGGTAGGTCATGCTGCTCATCCACTCGACCAGGCCGGCCTTGTAGAGCGCTCCCACGCCCATCAGCATGCAGCTCACCGTGCAGTTGCCGCCGATCCAGTTGCGGCCGCCCCTGGCCAGGGCGTTCTGGATGACGGGCAGGTTCACCGGGTCCAGGATGATGACCGCGTCGTCCTGCATGCGCAGCGTCGAGGCCGCGTCGATCCAGTGGCCGGTCCAGCCCGCCGCGCGCAGCTTGGGGAAGACCTCGGTGGTGTAGTCACCGCCCTGGGCGGTGATGACGATGTCGCACTTCTTCAACGCCTCGAGGTCGAACGCGTCCTTCAGGGTGGTCTCGTTCTTCGCCTGCGCGGGCGCCTTGCCGCCCGCGTTGGAGGTGGAGAAGAACATCGGCTCGATGTGCGCGAAGTCGCCTTCCGCCTGCATCCGGTCCATGAGGACCGAGCCGACCATGCCGCGCCAGCCGACCAGGCCGACCAGCGGTTGTTGTGCCTTGGAGAGTGCCATCGTCATACGCCTTTCAAAGTATCTGGTTCCCCGGCTCGTCAGCAGCCGGGGAGGCGCGCGACGAACCGGAGCTGGCTAGCCCTTGGTGGTTTTCTTGGTGATCGCGGACACGACGGCTTCACCCATCTCGCGGGTGCCGACCTTCGTGGTGCCTTCGGAGTGGATGTCCGCGGTGCGCAGCCCCGACGCGAGCACGTGCTTCACCGCGGATTCGATCCGGTCGGCGGCTTCGGGCTGGTTCAGGGAGTAGCGGAGCATCATGGCAGCGGACAGTATTGTAGCCAAAGGGTTCGCAATGCCCTTGCCGGCGATGTCCGGTGCGCTGCCGTGGCTGGGTTCGTACAGGCCCTGGTTCCCGGCGTTCAGGCTGGCCGACGGCAGCATGCCGATCGAGCCGGTGAGCATGGCGGCCTCGTCGGACAGGATGTCGCCGAACATGTTGCCGGTGACCACCACGTCGAACTTCTTGGGCGCCTTCACCAGCTGCATGGCCGCGTTGTCCACGTACATGTGGTCCAGCGCCACGTCGCGGTACTGCCTGCCGACCTCGCTCACCACGTCCTTCCAGAACTGGAAGGTCTCCAGCACGTTGGCCTTGTCGACGCTGGTCACGCGCTTGCTGCGCTTGCGAGCGGCCTGGAACGCCACGTGCGCGATGCGCTCGATCTCCGGGCGGCTGTAGCGCATGGTGTCGAACGCTTCCTCGGCGCCCGGGAACAGTCCGTCGGTCGCGGTGCGGCGGCCGCGGGGCGCGCCGAAGTAGATGTCGCCGGTCAGCTCGCGGATCAGCAGGATGTCCAGTCCCGCCACCAGCTCGGGCTTGAGGCTGGACGCGTGGGTGAGCTCCTCGTAGCAGATGGCCGGGCGGAAGTTGGCGAACAGGCCCAGGTGCTTGCGCAGGCCCAGGATGGCTTGCTCCGGCCGCAGCGAGCGCTCCAGCTGGTCGTACTTCCAGTCCCCCACGGCGCCGAACAGGATCGCGTCGGCCGACTTGGCGAGCGAGAGCGTGGAATCGGGCAAGGGGTGGCCGTGCGCCTCGTAGGCGGCGCCGCCCACCGGGGCGGTTTCCATCTCGAACTTCAGGTCCAGGACGTTCAGGACCTTGACGGCTTCTGCCACGATTTCCGTGCCGATGCCGTCACCCGGCAGGATTGCGATCTTCATGATGCTCTCTTTTTGATAGCTGGTTGTCCGCGCCCCATGCGGGTTGGAGGCCGAAAAGGCTTGGAACTCAGGCGACCAGCGTCTGCGCCAGCCAGGGCTTGGTGGCGAGCCGCCGGGCCTCGAACGCGCGGATCTTGTCGGATTGCCGCAGCGTCAGGCCGATGTCGTCGAAGCCGTTCACGAGACAGTACTTGCGAAAGGCCTGCACCTCGAAGACCAGCTCCTCGCCCTGGGGCTTCACGATGACCTGGCGCTCCAGGTCGACCGTGAGGCGGTAGCCCGGGAAGGCGTGCACCTCGTCGAACAGCTGGTCCACCTGCCGCTCGGACAGCACGATGGGCAGCAGCCCGTTCTTGAAGCTGTTGTTGAAGAAGATGTCGGCGAAGCTCGGCGCGACCACGACCCGGAAACCGTACTGGTCGAGCGCCCAGGGCGCGTGCTCGCGCGAGGAGCCGCAGCCGAAGTTCTGGCGCGCCAGCAGGATCGAGGCGCCCTGGTAGCGCGGCTGGTTCAGCACGAAATCCGGGTTCGGCCTGCGGCTGGCGGGGTCTTGCCCTGGGAAGCCCGGGTCCAGGTAGCGCCACTCGTCGAACAGGTTGGGCCCGAAGCCGGTCTTGCGGATCGACTTGAGGAACTGCTTGGGGATGATCGCGTCGGTGTCGACGTTCTCGCGGTCCATGGGCGCGACCAGGCCCTGGTGCACGGTGAATTTCTGCATGTTCAATCCTTGAAACGGGAGCGGGCAGCCGGACGCAGAGGACGCAAAGATTCCGCAGAGAACGCAAAAGAATCCAAGAAGGTCGTCACTTCTCTTCCTTCTGCGTTCTCTGCGAAACCTCTGCGCCCTTTGCGTCCGGAAGTCCGGGTTCTCACGAGAACTGCCGGACGTCCACGAAGTGCCCATGCACCGCGGCTGCGGCCGCCATGGCGGGGGACACCAGGTGGGTGCGGCCGCCGGCGCCCTGGCGGCCTTCGAAGTTGCGGTTGCTGGTGGAGGCGCAGCGCTCGCCCGGCTCCAGCCGGTCGGCGTTCATGGCCAGGCACATCGAGCAGCCCGGCTCGCGCCACTCGAAACCGGCAGCCCGGAAGATCTCGTGCAGGCCCTCGCGCTCGGCCTGCTCCTTCACCAGCCCCGAACCCGGCACCACCATCGCCAGGCGGACATTGGGCGCGACCTTGCGGCCCAGGCGCTTGACCACGGCAGCAGCTTCCCGCATGTCCTCGATGCGGCTGTTGGTGCAGGAGCCGATGAACACCTTGTCGATGGTGACGTCCTGCAGCGGCTTGCCCGGCTGCAGTCCCATGTAGGTGAGCGCACGCTCGATCGCGCCCCGCCGGGTGGCGTCCTTTTCCTTGTCGGGATCGGGCACGTTGCCGTCGATGCCGGTCACCATCTCGGGCGACGTGCCCCAGGTGACCTGCGGCTGGATCTGGCTGGCATCCAGCTTGACCACGGCGTCGAACGTCGCATCCGGATCCGACTGCAGCGTGCGCCAGTAGGCGACGGCCTGCTCCCACTCCACGCCGCTGGGAGCGAGCGGGCGCCCCTTCACGTAGGTGATCGTCTTGTCGTCCACGCCGACCAGGCCCGCGCGCGCGCCGGCCTCGATGGCCATGTTGCAGACCGTCATGCGGCCTTCCATCGACAGGCCGCGGATGGCCGAGCCGGCGAACTCGATGGTGTAGCCGGTGCCGCCGGCCGTGCCGATGCGGCCGATGATGGCCAGCACCACGTCCTTGGCGGTCACGCCCGGCGCCAGCGTGCCGTCCACCTGGATCAGCATGTTCCTGGCCTTCTTGGCCAGCAGCGTCTGCGTGGCGAGCACGTGCTCCACTTCGCTGGTGCCGATGCCGTGCGCCAGCGCACCGAACGCGCCGTGCGTGGAGGTGTGCGAGTCCCCGCACACGACCGTCATGCCCGGCAGCGTCGCGCCCTGCTCGGGCCCGATCACGTGCACGATGCCCTGGCGCTTGGACAGGAACGGGAAGTACGCCGCCGCGCCGAACTCCGTGATGTTCTTGTCCAGCGTGGTCACCTGCTCCTTGCTGATCGGGTCGGTGATGCCGTCGTAGCCGCGCTCCCAGCCGGTGGTGGGGGTGTTGTGGTCCGCCGTGGCCACGATCGAGCTCACGCGCCAGACCTTGCGGCCGGTCTCGCGCAGCCCTTCGAAGGCCTGCGGGCTGGTGACCTCGTGCACCAGGTGCCGGTCGATGTAGAGGATGGCGGTGCCGTCTTCCTCGGTGTGGACGACGTGCTCGTCCCAGATCTTGTCGTAGAGGGTGCGTCCCATGGTGGGTGTTCCTGCTGAAGGGCTGATTATCGGTGGCGGTGCACGGCCCCGGCAGCGTGCGGGGTGCCCGCGGCGGGTGTGGCGCAGAGGTGCTCGACCAGGAGCCGCGCGGTGACGGGGAGGGAGGCGAAATCGCGTGCCAGGAGCTGCAGATCGCGAATCGCCCAGTCGTCCCGCAGCGGCACGGCATGCAGGTCGCCGATGTGGCGCAGCAGCGCGAAGGCGCGGTCCGGCACCAGGCCGACGCCCAGCCCGTTGTGGATCATGCGGCACATGGCATCCAGGCCGGTCACCCGGATGCGCAGGCGCAGGGCCTGTCCGGCCGCGGCCGCCGCCCGCCGCGTGGCCAGGTCGATCGAGCTGCTGCCGTGCAGGCCCACGTGGTCCTCGCCGAGCGTGTCGGCGAACCACATCGACTCGCGTTGCGCGAACGCGTGGCCGGCCGGGACCACCAGTAGCAGCCGGTCCTGCCGGTAGGGGCGCGCCTGCAGGCCGCGCGCCGCCTGGGGCGTGCAGATGCCGATGTCCGCTTCGCCTTCGTGCACCGCCCGGACGATCTCGCCGCTCAGCCGTTCCTCGAGGTCCAGCTTCACCTGGCCGTGGCGCGCCAGGAAGCCGGCCAGGTCCTCGGGCAGGAACTGCACGATGGCCGAGATGTTCGCGTGGATGCGCACGTGGCCGCGCACGCCCTGCGCGTATTCACTCAGCTCTCCCTGCATCTCGTCCAGGCTGAACAGCATGGACCGGGCGTGGTGCAGGAAGGTCTCGCCGGCCGGCGTCAGGTCCACGCCGCGGGCGTGGCGGTAGAGGAGCGGGGTGTCCAGCACCGATTCGAGTTCCGAGACGCGCTTGCTGACCGCCGAAGCGGCGATGGCCTCGCGCTCGGCAGCGCGTCCGATCGAGCCGGCCTCGCACACGGCCACGAACAGCTGGACCGAAGTCAGGTCCAGGCGGCGGGCGAGGGTGGTGTCGGAAGGCACGGCTGCGTTCGCGAATGGCGATGTGAGCGCCATTATCGGAGGACTTTCGGCCGGAGACATCTCCGTTGGCGATGGCTGCCACCGCCAACACCGCCGCCTGCCATGCAAAAGGCCCGCGCGGTGGCGGGCCTTGCGGGGTGCGGGCTGCGAGGATCAGCGCTGGGCCAGCGGCTTCACGTCGCGCTTGACCGCGCCGGTGAACAGCTGGCGCGGGCGGCCGATCTTGTACTCGGGGTCGCCGATCATCTCGTTGAGCTGGGCGATCCAGCCCACGGTGCGGGCCAGCGCGAAGATGCCGGTGAAGAGGTTGACCGGGATGCCGATGGCGCGCTGCACGATGCCCGAGTAGAAGTCCACGTTCGGGTAGAGCTTGCGCGAGACGAAGTATTCGTCTTCCAGCGCGATCTTCTCCAGCGACATGGCCAGCTTGAACATGGGGTCGTTCTCCAGGCCCAGCTCCTGCAGCACCTCGTGGCAGGTCTCGCGCATCAGCTTGGCGCGCGGGTCGTAGTTCTTGTAGACGCGGTGGCCGAAGCCCATCAGGCGCACGCCGGAGTTCTTGTCCTTGACCTTGCCGACGAACTCGCCGATCTTGGCCACGCCGCCCATCTTCTGGATGTCTTCCAGCATGTTGAGCGCCGCCTCGTTGGCGCCGCCGTGCGCCGGGCCCCAGAGGCAGGCCACGCCGGCCGCGATGGCCGCGAACGGGTTGGTGCCCGAGCTGCCGCACAGGCGGACGGTGGAGGTGGAGGCGTTCTGCTCGTGGTCGGCGTGCAGGATGAAGATGCGGTCCATGGCGCGCACCAGCACGTCGTTCGGCTCGTACTCCTCGCACGGGGTGGCGAACATCATGCGCATGAAGTTCGCGGTGTACGACAGGTCGTTCTTCGGGTAGATGTAGGGCTGGCCGATGCCGTACTTGTAGGCCATGGCCACCAGCGTCGGCATCTTGGCGATCAGGCGGATCGCGGCGATCTCGCGGTGCTCGGGATTGTTGATGTCGGTGCTGTCGTGATAGAAGGCCGAGAGCGCGCCGACCAGGCCGGTCATCACCGCCATCGGGTGCGCATCGCGGCGGAAGCCGCGCAGGAAGAACTGCATCTGCTCGTTGACCATCGTGTGGTTGGTCACGCGCGAGACGAAGTCGGTCTTCTGGCCCTGGTTGGGCAGCTCGCCGTACAGCAACAGGTGGCAGGTCTCCAGGAAGTCGCACTGCGTCGCCAGCTGCTCGATCGGGTAGCCGCGGTACAGCAACTCGCCCTTGTCGCCGTCGATGTAGGTGATGGTGGACTGGCAGGACGCCGTCGACATGAAGCCGGGGTCGTAGGTGAACATCCCCGTCTGTGCGTAGAGCTTGCGGATGTCGATCACCTGCGGGCCGATGCTCCCCGCGTACACGGGCAGCTCGACGTCGGGGCTGCCGTTGCTGAACGACAGGGTGGCTTTGTTGTCGGCGAGTTTCATGTCGGTTCCTTCAATTTCAATCGTTGGGCGCTTCCCGCGTGCGCAGCAGCTCGAGCAGTTGCCGGACCTCGCTGCGGTCGAGTTCCCCTTCGGGTTCGCGCCGGCGCAGCAGCAGGTCCATCAGGTCATTGTCCGACAGCTGCATCAGTTCCTCGAGCAGCTCGCCCTGGCGGGCGGACAGGCGGTCGCCGTGGCGGGCGAAGAAGCGCGCGAGCACCAGGTCGTTCTCGAGCAGACCGCGCCGGCAGCGCCAGCGCAGCTTGCCGACCGCGTGTTCGTCCAGGACCGCCTCGCCCATGCGCGCCTCAGATGGCCCGGCGGACCATCAGCTCCTTGATCTTGCCGATCGCCGCCGTCGGGTTCAGGCCCTTCGGGCACACGTCGGTGCAGTTCATGATCGTGTGGCAGCGGAACAGCCGGTACGGGTCCTCCAGGTTGTCCAGGCGGGCGTTCGTGGCCTGGTCGCGGCTGTCGGCGATGAAGCGGTAGGCCTGCAGCAGGCCGGCGGGGCCGACGAACTTGTCCGGGTTCCACCAGAAGCTGGGGCAGCTGGTGGAGCAGCTGGCGCACAGGATGCACTCGTACAGGCCGTTGAGCTCGTCGCGCTCCTCGGGCGACTGCAACCGCTCCTTCTCGGGCGGGATGTCGTCGTTGACCAGGTACGGCTTGATCGAGTGGTACTGCTTGAAGAAGTCGGTCATGTCCACGATCAGGTCGCGGACCACCGGCAGCCCGGGCAGCGGCTTCAGGACGATCGGGTCCTTGAGCGTGCGCATGTTGGTCAGGCACGCCAGGCCGTTCTTGCCGTTGATGTTCATGGCGTCCGAGCCGCACACGCCTTCGCGGCAGGAGCGGCGGAACGACAGGGTGGGGTCCTGCGCCTTGAGCTTCATCAGCGCGTCGAGCAGCATGCGTTCGTTGCCGTCCAGCGCGATCTCCACCGTCTGCATGTACGGCTTGGCGTCCTTGTCCGGGTCGTAGCGGTAGATCTGGAAGGTGCGTGTCTGCATGGTGTGTCCGAGTCGAATCTTGAGGCTTCGGTGCCGCGGTGGAAGTACGTAGGAGAACCTAGTTCAGAAGGTCCGGACCTTCGGCGGCACCGATTCGACCGTCATCGGCTTGAGGTTGACCGGCTTGTAGGTCAGGCGGCTGCCCTGGCTGTGCCACAGCGTGTGCTTCATCCAGTTGGCGTCGTCGCGGCCGAGCGGCGCCTTCGGGTCGTCGGCCGGGCGCTCGTAGTCGCTGACGGTGTGGGCGCCGCGGCACTCCTTGCGCGCGGCCGCCGAGACCATGGTGGCCTGCGCGCACTCGATCAGGTTCTCGACTTCCAGCGCCTCGATGCGGGCGGTGTTGAACACCATCGAGGTGTCCTTCAGCGCGATGCTGCCCACCCGCTCGCGGATGGCGGCGATCTTCGCCACGCCCTCGTCCATGCTGGACTGGGTGCGGAACACGCCCGCGTGCTTCTGCATGGTGGCGCGGATGTCGTTGGCCACGTCCTGCGCGTACTCGCCGCTGGAGGCCGCATCGAGGCGGGCGAGCCGCTCCAGCGTCTGGTCGGCGGCGCCGGAGGGCAGGGCCTTGTGCGACTTGGTGCGGCTGGCGAACTCGACGATGTGATTGCCGGCTGCGCGGCCGAACACCAGGAGGTCGAGCAGCGAGTTGGTGCCCAGGCGGTTGGCGCCGTGCACGCTCACGCAGGAGCACTCGCCCACCGCGTACAGGCCGTTCACCACCTGGCTGCGGTTGTCCGCATCCTGCACCACCACCTGGCCGTGGACGTTGGTCGGGATGCCGCCCATCTGGTAATGGATGGTCGGCACCACGGGGATCGGCTCCTTGGTGATGTCGACGTTGGCGAAGTTGACGCCGATCTCGTAGACCGACGGCAAGCGCTTGTGGATGGTCTCGGCGCCCAGGTGGTCGAGCTTGAGCAGCACGTAGTCCTTGTTGGGACCGCAGCCGCGCCCTTCCTTGATCTCCTGGTCCATCGAACGCGAGACGAAGTCGCGCGGGGCCAGGTCCTTCAGCGTCGGTGCATAGCGCTCCATGAAGCGCTCGCCGTTGCTGTTGAGCAGGATGGCGCCCTCGCCGCGGCAGCCTTCGGTCAGCAGCACGCCGGCGCCGGCCACGCCGGTCGGGTGGAACTGCCAGAACTCCATGTCCTCCAGCGGGATGCCGCTGCGCGCTGCCATGCCCAGGCCGTCGCCGGTGTTGATGAAGGCGTTGGTCGAGGCTGCGAAGATGCGGCCGGCGCCGCCGGTGGCCAGCAGCGTGGTCTTGGCTTCCAGGATGTGCAGGTCGCCGGTTTCCATCTCGATGGCCGTCACGCCCACCACGTCGCCCTCGGCGTCGCGGATGAGGTCGAGCGCCATCCACTCCACGAAGAAGCTGGTGCGGGCCTTCACGTTCTGCTGGTACAGCGTGTGCAGCATGGCGTGGCCGGTGCGGTCGGCCGCGGCGCAGGCGCGTTGCACCGGCTTCTCGCCGTAGTTGGCGGTGTGGCCGCCGAAGGGGCGTTGGTAGATGGTGCCGTCGGGGTTGCGGTCGAACGGCATGCCCATGTGCTCCAGGTCGTACACGACCTTGGGCGCCTCGCGGCACATGAACTCGATGGCGTCCTGGTCGCCGAGCCAGTCGGAGCCCTTGACGGTGTCGTAGAAGTGGTAGTGCCAGTTGTCCTCGGACATGTTGCCGAGCGACGCGCCGATGCCGCCCTGCGCGGCCACGGTGTGCGAGCGGGTCGGGAAGACCTTGGACAGCACCGCCACGTTGAGGCCCGCGCGCGACAACTGCAGCGACGCCCGCATGCCGGAGCCGCCGGCGCCGACGATCACGACGTCGAAGCGGCGCTTGGTGATGTTCTTGCTGGAATAGCCCACGTCAAACCCTCCACAGGACCTGGACGGCCCAGCCTGCGCAGCCGACCAGCCACACGATGACGAACACCTGCAGCGACAGCCGCAGCCAGATCGGCTTGATGTAGTCCATCAGCACGTCGCGCATGCCGACCCAGACATGCCACAGCAGCGCCACGATCACGGAGAAGGTCAGCACCTTCATCCACTGGCTGGCAAAGATGCCAGCCCACTTGTCGTAGCCGATCGGGCCGCGGCTGAAGATCACCTGTGCGAGCACGATGACCGTGAACAGGGCCATCAGGACGGCGGTGACGCGCTGGCTGAGCCAGTCGCGCATGCCGTAGTGGGCGCCGACCACGGTGCGACGCGAACCGTAGTTCACCGGACCTTGCCTCTTGGGGACTTCCATGCGTGTTGCCTCGTGGGAATTTCAGTACAGGCCGAAGAGCTTGGCGCCCAGCACGACGGTGAGCACCAGCGCCGACACCAGCGTGACCTTGGCCGAGGTGCCGCCGAACTGCTTGCTGGTGGCGGTGTGGCTCGTGTCCATCCACAGGTGGCGGACACCGGCGATGAAGTGGTGCAGGTAGGCCCAGATCAGGCCGAGCGTCACCAGCTTGACGAACCACCCGGGCACGAAGCCGAGGCCGTTCTCGAAGCCCGAGCGGAAGCGCGCGAACGAGATCTCGGAGGACACCGACGTGTCGAACATCCAGATGATGAACGGCATCAGCACGAACATCAGCACGCCGCTGATGCGGTGCAGGATCGACACCCAGCCCGGCGCGGGCAGGCGGTAGGTGGGCAGGTCACGGAAAGCATGGATGTTCCGGAATTCCGGCCGCTGCTTCTGCGCGATGGTCATGGAGGGGCTTTCGTGGGCGGGATGAGGCGTCCGCGACGGTTTCGGCTGGGCGGACAACCCAAAATTCTATTGCAACGCAACAACCTGACACGGAGGTTGCAAGGTACCCGACTTCGGAGCCCGGCGGCGGGCCGGCCGTCCGCCGGTTCAGCTCAGCTGGTTGCGGTAGTGGCGGTCCTCGGTGCGGTAGAGGCCGCGGCGCAACTCCATCGGCACGTCGTTGTAGGTGAAGGCGATCCGCTCCACGCTGAGCAGCGGCGTGCCTGCGGCGACCTGCAGCAGGGCGGCCTGCTGGGCGTCGGCGGCCACGGCGCGGATCTTTTCTTCGGCGCGGACCATGCGCACGCCGAATTCGAGCTCGAACATGGCGTAGGTGGGACCCTGGTAGTGCGCCATCTGCTCCGCGGTGAGGCCACGGAAGGCGGTGCCGGGCAGCCAGAGGTCTTCGAGGATGGTGGGCACGCCGGCGAACGCGAGCACCCGGCGGACCTGCACGACCGCATCGGCCGTGCGCAGCCCGAGCGCACGCGCCACCTCGGCATTGGCGCGGGCGCGGCGGCACTCCAGGATGGTGCGCTCGGCAGGCCCCTGGGCGTCGCGGTCGCCGCTGTCGGGCACCAGCTTGAGGAAGCGGTACTGCACGTGCTGCTCGGCATGGGTGGCGACGAACGTGCCCTTGCCCTGCCGCCGCACCACCAGGTTCTCGGCGGCCAGTTCGTCGATCGCCTTGCGCACGGTTCCCTGGCTCACACGGAAGCGCGCCGCCAGTTCCATCTCGCTGGGGATCGACTCGCCCGGCTTCCATTCGCCCGCCTCCAGGCTTTGCAGGATCAGCCCCTTGATCTGCTGGTACAGCGGGCTGAACGCCGGCGCCGCCTGCTGCGGGATGTCGGCTGGCGCGGAGTCGACCGGCGTGGGCGTGGCGGGCATGGCGTGGTGGGCGGGGGAAGCTGGATCATATCTTATATAAGACATAAGACAAATTGACCGCACGCGCAGTGAGCGGGTACACTCGCGGCCTGTTCCGCCAGGGCCCTGCCCATCGGTTCCGCCGGCCTTTCGCCGCCGGCCCCCGCGACCCGTCGCCCGCATTGCCAACCCACTTTCGGAGAACCCCATGAGCAAGAAGCCCGTCCGCGTCGCCGTCACCGGCGCCGCAGGCCAGATCGGTTACGCCCTGCTGTTCCGCATCGCCTCCGGCGAGATGCTGGGCAAGGACCAGCCCGTGGTCCTGCAGCTGCTGGAAATCCCCGACGAGAAGGCCCAGAAGGCGCTCAAGGGCGTGATGATGGAACTGGAAGACTGCGCCTTCCCGCTCCTGGCCGGGATGGAAGCCCACAGCGACCCGATGACCGCCTTCAAGGACACCGACTACGCCCTGCTGGTCGGCGCCCGTCCGCGCGGCCCCGGCATGGAGCGTGCCGACCTGCTGGCCGCCAACGCGCAGATCTTCACCGCCCAGGGCAAGGCCCTGGACAAGGTCGCCAGCCGCAACGTCAAGGTGCTGGTGGTCGGCAACCCGGCCAACACCAACGCCTACATCGCCATGAAGAGCGCGCCCAGCCTGCCGCGCGAGAACTTCACCGCCATGCTGCGCCTGGACCACAACCGCGCCGCCAGCCAGATCGCCGCCAAGACGGGCGGCAAGGTCGGCGAGATCGAGAAGCTCACCGTGTGGGGCAACCACTCGCCCACCATGTACGCCGACTACCGCTTCGCGACCATCGGCGGCAAGAGCGTCAAGGACCTGATCAACGACCAGGTCTGGAACGCCGACACCTTCCTGCCCACCGTGGGCAAGCGCGGCGCGGCCATCATCGAGGCGCGTGGCCTCTCGTCGGCGGCTTCCGCGGCCAACGCAGCCATCGACCACATGCGCGACTGGGCCCTGGGCTCCAACGGCAAGTGGGTCACGATGGGCGTGCCGTCCAATGGCGACTACGGCATCCCCAAGGACGTGATGTTCGGCTTCCCGGTCACCACCAAGGACGGCAAGTACGAGATCGTCAAGGGCCTGGAGATCGACGCGTTCAGCCAGGAGCGGATCAATAAGACGCTCAAGGAACTGCAGGACGAGCAGGCCGGCGTCGCCCACCTGCTGTAACCCGGGCAGTGCACCCCCGCGACATCCTCCTCGGGGCGCAGGCGCGCACCGGCATGCTGCCGGTGTGCGACCACTACAGCGGCGTCGAGGCGCGGATGCGCAAGAGCCTGCAGCTGCAGGCCCAGATGACGCAGGAGTTCGGCGCCTGCGTGTTCGACGTCACGCTCGACTGCGAGGACGGCGCCCCGGTCGGCGGCGAGCGCGAGCACGCCGCGCTGGTGGTGGAGCTCGCCAACGCCGCCGCGCCCGCTGCACGCGTGGCGGTGCGGGTGCACCCCGTGGACCATCCGGCCTTCGAGGCGGACGTGGACGCCATCGTCCGCGGCGCCGGTGGCCGGCTGGTGCACCTCATGCTGCCCAAGGTCGAGTCGCCGGCCGACGTGGACCGCGCGGCCCGGGCCGTGGATGCCGCCGGCGGCGCCGCGCTGCCGCTGCAGGTGCTGATCGAGTCGCCGGCCGCGGTGCACCGTGCCTTCGACATCGCGGCGCACCCGCGGGTGCAGTCGCTCAGCTTCGGCCTGATGGATTTCGTGTCCGCCCACGGGGGCGCCATCCCGTCGGCGGGCATGGGCGTGCAGGGCCAGTTCACGCATCCGCTGGTGGTGCGCGCCAAGCTCGAGATCGCCGCCGCGGCGCACGCGCACGGCAAGGTGCCGTCCCACGGGGTGGTGACGGAGTTCCGCAATGCGTCGGCCTTCCGGGCCGCCGCGCAGCGGGCCGCCCACGAGTACGGCTTCACGCGGATGTGGAGCATCCATCCGGACCAGATCCGGCCCATCCTGGAGGCGATGTCGCCGGGAGAACAAGAGGTCGAGCAGGCCACCCGCATCCTGCTGGCGGCGCAGGCGGCCGGCTGGGCGCCGGTCGGCGTGGACGGCACGCTGCACGACCGCGCCAGCTACCGATTTTTCTGGCAGCTGCTGGAGCGTGCACACCGCACGGGCCGCCAGCTGCCCACCGAGGCTCAGGGGTGGTTGTCCACCTGAGTGCAGTACAGGAGTCCCCCCATGCACATTTCACTCGCATCCGCCGCGCTTGCGGCCCTGCTGGCCGCGGCCGGCACCGCGGCCGCACAGGGCACTGCCGCCCCGGCCAAGGCAGAGGGCGCCACCAGCCGCCCCGCGGCCAAGCCGGCCGCCCGGCCCGCGCTGGCACGCTCCGCCCAGAAGGCCGTCGAGGAGGCCACCCCGGTGGACGACGATCCCAATGTCACCATCAGCGAAGCCGACCTGCTGGTCGCCCGCCAGGTGCACGTGGGCGATATCCCATGCGAGCTCGGCGCCTCGGTCCGCGTGCGCGCCGCACGCCGCGAGGGCCTGTTCGTCGTCACGACCAAGGGCTACCGGTTCCTGATGCACCCGGTCGAGAGCCGCACCGGCGCGATCCGGCTGGAAGATCCCAAGCGGGGCGCGATGTGGCTGCAGCTGGGCAACAAGTCGATGCTGATGAGCCAGAAGCTGGGCCAGCGCCTGGCCGACGAGTGCCAGAGCCCGCAGCAGCTGACCGTGGCCGACGACCTGAAGCGCAATCCGCGCCCGAGCATCCTCGACGCGCCCGTGCCGCCTGCCGCATCCACTGCGCCTGCCGCTGCGGCAGCCGTGCCCGCGGCCCCGGCCGCGCCCGAGCCCACCCCGGCGGTCCCCGCCGCGCCCGGGGCGCCGGTCGCACCGGTGCCGGCTCCCGCACCGGCCGCCCCCGCGGCCCCGGTCCTGTCGCCTGCCGTCGCCCCGGCATCCGCTCCCGCCGCCGTCGTGCCTGCCGCGCTGGCGCCTGCCGCCCCCGCCGCCCCGTCCCCCAAGAACTGATTCACCAGAACCGTACGGAGAGAGAACCACCATGCTGCAAGCCTATGTGTCCCACGTCGCCGAGCGCGCGGCGCTCGGCATTCCGCCGCTGCCGCTGACCGCACAGCAGACCGCCGAGCTGGTCGAGCTGCTGAAGAACCCGGTCACGAGCGAAGCCGACTTCCTGCTGGACCTGATCACGCACCGCGTGCCGGCCGGCGTGGACGATGCCGCGAAGGTCAAGGCCAGCTACCTGGCGGCCGTGGCCCACGGCACCGAGAAGTGCATGATCATCAGCCGCCAGAAGGCCACGCAGCTGCTGGGCACCATGCTGGGCGGCTACAACATCAGCCCGCTGATCGAATTGCTGGACGACACCGAGGTCGGCGCCGATGCCGCCCAGGCGCTCAAGAGCACGCTGCTCATGTTCGACCAGTTCCACGACGTCAAGGAAAAGGCCGACAAGGGCAACGCCCACGCCAAGGCCGTGCTGCAGAGCTGGGCCGATGCCGAGTGGTTCACCAGCCGCCCGGAAGTGCCCCAGAGCCTGACGGTCACCGTGTTCAAGGTGCCCGGCGAGACCAACACCGACGACCTGTCGCCCGCACCCGACGCCTGGAGCCGTCCCGACATCCCGCTGCACGCGCTGGCCATGCTGAAGAACAAGCGCGAAGGTGCCCCCTTCCAGCCGGAAGAAGACGGCAAGCGCGGTCCGGTCAAGTTCCTGGAGTCGCTCAAGTCCAAGGGCCACCCGATCGCCTACGTCGGTGACGTGGTGGGCACCGGCTCGTCGCGCAAGTCGGCCACCAACAGCGTGCTGTGGTGGACCGGCGAGGACATCCCGTACGTGCCGAACAAGCGCTTCGGCGGCGTGTGCCTGGGCAGCAAGATCGCGCCGATCTTCTACAACACCATGGAGGACGCGGGCGCACTGCCGATCGAGCTGGACGTCGGCAAGATGGACATGGGCGACGTGATCGAGCTGCGCCCCTACGAAGGCAAGGCGCTCAAGGACGGCCAGGTGGTCGCCACCTTCCAGGTCAAGAGCGAGGTGCTCTTCGACGAGGTGCGCGCCGGGGGCCGCATCCCGCTGATCATCGGCCGCGGCCTGACCGCCAAGGCGCGCGAGGCGCTGGGCCTGCCGCCGTCCACGCTGTTCCGCCTGCCCCAGTCGCCGGTGGACACGAAGAAGGGCTTCACCCTGGCACAGAAGATGGTCGGCCGCGCCTGCGGCCTGCCGGAAGGGCAGGGCGTGCGTCCCGGCACCTACTGCGAGCCGCGCATGACCTCGGTGGGCTCGCAGGACACCACCGGCCCGATGACGCGTGACGAGCTGAAGGACCTGGCCTGCCTGGGCTTCTCGGCCGACCTGGTGATGCAGTCGTTCTGCCACACCGCCGCGTACCCGAAGCCGGTGGACGTGAAGATGCACCACGAGCTGCCCGACTTCATCTCCACCCGCGGCGGCGTCTCGCTGCGCCCCGGCGACGGCGTGATCCACAGCTGGCTCAACCGCCTGCTGCTGCCCGACACCGTGGGCACCGGCGGGGACTCGCACACGCGCTTCCCGATCGGCATCAGCTTCCCGGCCGGCTCCGGGCTCGTCGCCTTCGCGGCCGCGACGGGCGTGATGCCGCTGGACATGCCCGAGAGCGTGCTGGTGCGCTTCAAGGGCAAGATGCAGCCGGGCGTGACGCTGCGCGACCTGGTCAACGCGATCCCGCTGTACGCGATCAAGCAGGGCCTGCTCACCGTCGCCAAGGCCGGCAAGAAGAACATCTTCTCCGGCCGCATCCTCGAGATCGAGGGCCTGCCGGACCTGAAGGTGGAGCAGGCCTTCGAGTTGTCCGACGCCTCGGCCGAGCGCTCCGCCGCAGCCTGCACGGTGCACCTGAACAAGGAGCCGATCATCGAATACGTCAACAGCAACATCACGCTGATGCGCTGGATGATCGCCAACGGCTATGCCGACGGCCGCACGCTGGCCCGCCGCATCGCGGCGCAGGAGGCCTGGCTGAAGAACCCGCAGCTGCTCGAGCGCGACGCCGATGCCGAGTACGCGGCGGTGATCGAGATCGACCTGGCCGACGTGCACGAGCCCATCGTGGCCTGCCCGAACGACCCGGACGACGTCAAGACGCTGTCCGACGTGGCCGGCGCCAAGATCGACGAGGTGTTCATTGGCTCGTGCATGACCAACATCGGCCACTTCCGTGCCGCGTCGAAGCTGCTGGAAGGCAAGCGCGACATCCCGGTGAAGCTGTGGGTTGCGCCGCCGACGAAGATGGACGCCAAGCAGCTGACCGAGGAAGGCCACTACGGCGTGCTCGGCACCGCCGGCGCACGGATGGAGATGCCCGGCTGCTCGCTGTGCATGGGCAACCAGGCGCAGGTGCGCGAGGGTGCGACGGTGATGTCCACCAGCACGCGCAACTTCCCGAACCGCCTGGGCAAGAACACCAACGTGTACCTGGGCAGCGCGGAACTCGCCGCGATCTGCTCGCGCCTGGGCCGCATCCCGACCCGGGCGGAGTACATGGCGGACATGGGCGTGCTCAACGCGAGCAGCGACCAGATCTACCAGTACATGAACTTCGACAAGATCGCGGACTTCCGCAGCGTGGCGGACACGGTCGCCGCCTGAGGGGCGATGTGCCCGCAAAGAGCGGCCCGACGGGGCCGCTTTTTTTTAGGCCGAGGCGTGGATGCGTCGATCGATGGCGGGCGTGGATGCCGGGTCGAGCCCGGCATGACAGGGGAGGGGCCGCAGGTCCGGGCTCCACCCCGGTACGACAGGAGAGGGAGCGCAGGTCCGGGCTCCTCCCCGGCATGACAGGGGAGGGGGTGCAGGTCCGGGCTCCTCCCCGACATGACACAGGGGAGGGGTTCAGGTCCGGGCTCCCTCCCCGACATGACAGGGGCGGGGGTTCAGGTCCGGGCTCGCTCCCAACATGTCATTGCGGGCTCGACCCGCAATCCACCGCTGGCGGTCGCGCCACCGCGGTCGCATCCACCGCCGGCCTCAGGCCCTCAGATCGCCACTTCCTTGTGCTCGCCCAGCTTCGGCCGCTCCCCGCTCACCGCGGCGGCCGCCATCTTGAACAGCTGCGTCGGCTTGCTTTCCTTGACGTCCCAATATTTGGCGTGGGTGATGTGCACCTCCACCAGCTCCAGGTCCGGATCGGTGGCGCCGCCGGGAAACCAGGCCTTGGCCATGGCGTTGAACAGGCGCTTCTTGGCGTCCAGGTCCTCGCTGATCCGGGCCGTGCCGCTGATGGAGACGTAGTAGTCCTTGTGCGGATCGGAGTAGGAGACGTTGACGTTGCCGTCGCGCTGCAGGCGCTGCCCGACTTCGGTGGCGCGCGAGACGAAGAAGTAGAGGATGCCCTGTTCGCCCAGCGACTTGTTCTGCGTCGTGAGCGGATGGGCATGCAGGCCGCCGTCGGAATGGCGGTGCGTCAGCATGCCGAAACGGGTGTCCTTGATCATTTCCCACAGGCGGTCGTGGGGGCTCTTGTCCTTGCTCATGGGTCGTCCTTTCCTGGCGGTCGCAGGTGCGTGAAGCTGCACTCATCTTCTGCTGCCGGGAAGTCGGCAAGGCGTCGGAACCGGTCTCCGGAGCCTGTGCGCCTGCACTGACAGCCGTGCCGCCTGGCGGGCGCGGTTAGCATGCTGCGACCCCCGATCGAGGTGCAACCGCATGTTCCGTTCCTTCTTCCTCTCCCGCCGCTGGTGGCCCTGGTCGCTGCTGGGCACGGCCCTGATCCTGTTCGCCACCTGGTACCGCGTCCAGCTGGACGTACAGATCAACGAATGGTTCGGCACCTTCTACGACCTGCTGCAGAAGGCACTGGGCAAGCCGGGCGCCATCTCCATGGGCGACTACTGGGCCCAGCTGTCGACCTTCCTGCGCATCGCCATGGTCTACGTGACCATCGCGGTGGTGCTGGACTTCTTCGTCAAGCACTACATCTTCCGGTGGCGCACGGCGATGAACGACTACTACATGGCGCACTGGCAGAAGGTGCGGCACATCGAGGGCGCGGCGCAGCGGGTGCAGGAGGACACGATGCGCTTTGCCAGCATCATGGAGAACCTGGGCATCGACTTCATGCGCAGCGTGATGGTGCTGGTCGCCTTCCTGCCGATCCTGGCCGGCCTGTCCGGCAAGATCACCGAGCTGCCGCTGCTGGGCAGCATCCCGTACTCGCTGGTGTGGGTGGCCATCGGCTGGGCCCTCGCGGGCACGCTGCTGCTGGCGCTGGTGGGCATCAAGCTGCCGGGCCTGCAGTTCCAGAACCAGCGGGTGGAGGCGGCCTACCGCAAGGAACTGGTCTACGGCGAGGACGACGCCTCGCGCGCCAGCACGCCGGTGGCCGGCAAGCTGTTCGGCGACGTGCGCACCAACTACTTCCGCCTGTTCTTCCACTACCTCTACTTCGACGTCGTCAAGTGGTCGTACATCCAGGCCGGCGTGATGGTGCCGTACATCGCCCTCGGCCCCACCGTCGTGGGCGGCGTGATCACGCTGGGCGTCATGCAGCAGATCGTGCGCGCCTTCGGGCGCGTCGAAAGCGCCTTCCAGTTCCTGGTGCTCAGCTGGAGCACGGTGGTGGAGTTGCTGTCGGTCTACAAGCGCCTGCGGGCCTTCGAGCAGCAGATTCGCGACGGCGCGCCGCCGCCGGAGCCCGGGCCACAGCCCGCCGAGGCGACCTGACGCGAAGCCCGGCGCCCGCGGTGCCCGTCACCGCGGCGGCGGCCCCCGCACACCGATGACCACGCGACCTGCGCCATCCGGGCCACCGGCCGCCCGCCCCGACGCCTCGGGGTGGCTGCGCGCCGCGGCGGCGGTGCTGGCCTGCACGCTGCTGTCGGAATTGCTCGCCTCGCGGGTCGATCTGGCCGACATCATCATGGTGTACCTGGCCGGCGTGGCGTTCACGGCGCTGCGCGAGCGGCTGGCGGTTTCCATCGCCACCGTGTGCGCCAGCATCTTCGTCTTCGACCTGGTTTTCGTGCCGCCGCGGTGGGGCCTCAACCCGATCAACAAGTCCCACTTCCTCACCTTCGGGATCATGCTGGCCGTCGGCCTGCTCGTCAGCCGGCTCGCGGACCAGGTCCGCACCCAGCGCGTGCTGGCCGAGGAGCGCGCCCGGCGCGCGGGCGTGATCGCGCGCCTGGCCGAAGGCCTGGCCGCGGCGGCCACACCAGCCGAAGTGGCCGACTGCGTGGCCACCGCGGTGCGGGACACCTTCTCCCGGCCCGGCCGCCTGGTGCTCGACGGCGAGCAGGAGCCGGCGGGTGCCGCCCGGTGGCCGGTGGAAGGGCCCGGCGGGCGCCTGGCCACCCTGGCCGTGGACCTGGAGCACGGCGCCATCGGGCCCGAGGACGCGAGCCTGCTGGCCGCCTTCGCCCACCAGGCGGCGGTGGCGCTGGGCCGTTGCGCGTTCGAGCGCAAGAGCCTCGACGCGCAGCTCGAGGCCGAGGCCGAGCGGCTGCGCAACACGCTGCTGTCGGGGATCTCTCATGATTTCCGCACGCCACTGACGACGATCGTCGGCGCCGCCACCAGCCTGCTGCAGCAGGATCAGCGCATCGACGAGCCGCGCCGGGCGGGGCTGGTGCGCAGCATCCGCGACGAAGCCGCGCGGCTGCACGCGCTGGTGAGCGACCTGCTGGACCTCACGCGGCTGGAGGAAGGCGCCGTGCAGCTGCAGTGCGAGTGGTGTCCCGCCGACGACCTGCTGCAGGAAGCGATGGACGCCTTGGGCGGGCGCCTGCACGACCACCCGGTGACGCTGCGGGCAGATCCGGAAGCCATCGTCTGGTGCGACCCGCGGCTCGTGGAACAGGCGTTGGTGAACATGGTGGACAACGCCGTGCGCCACACCCCGGCCGGCACCCGCATCCGGGTCGCCATCGAAGTGGACGGGCACGCCTGGCGCCTGCAGGTGGCCGACGACGGGCCGGGCCTTCCGCCAGGCGCGGAGCAGGACGTGTTCCGCAAGTTCCACCGCGGACGGCCCGAGCCGTCCGGGGGCGGCACCGGACTGGGCCTGGCCATCTGCGCCGCCGTGGCGCGCGTGCACGGCGGAAGCATCGAAGCCTTGAACCGGCAGGGCGCATGCTTCACCATGACGCTGCCGCAACCCGACGCGCCACGCGACCTGGAGACCGAATGAAGACCGCCCGCCCTGCCATCCAGGTGCTCGTCGTGGAGGACGAGGAGCCGATCCGCCAGTTCCTCGTGGCGACGCTGGAGGCCGAAGGCTACGAGGTGCACCAGGCGAGCGGGTTGCGCACCGCCATGCAGGTCGCGCGGGTACGCCGCATCGACCTGTACCTGGTCGATCTCGGCCTGCCCGACGGCGATGGCGTCGAGTTCATCCGCGACCTGCGCACCTGGACGCAGCGCCCCGTCATCGTGCTGTCGGCCCGCAGCCAGGAGCGCGAGAAGGTCGAGGCCCTGGACGCCGGCGCCGACGACTTCATGGTCAAGCCGTTCGCTGTGGCCGAGCTGCATGCCCGGCTGCGGGTCGCGCTGCGGCACGCGGCGCAGACCAGCATGGCCGGCGCGTCGGTGCTGCGCATCGGTCCTCTTCGCATCGACCTGGAGGCCCACATGGTCCACCGGGACGACGTGCGGGTGCGCCTCACGGCCACGGAATGGCGGCTGCTCGGCGCGTTGGCCCGCCGCGTGGACCGGGTGGTCACGTCCAGCCAGCTGCTGCGGGACGTGTGGGGGCCTGGGCACCTGGAGCAGGGCCACTACCTGCGCATCTACATCCGGCAGCTGCGTCGCAAGCTGGAGCCGGACCCCGCGCATCCCGTCATGCTGCTCACGGACACGGGCGTCGGCTACCGGCTCGTGACCCAGGCGGACCGGCACGCCGACCACGTCCGCGGCACCGCCGCCGAGGCCGACTGAGCGGCCTTGCCGGCGGCGGCAGCCCGTCAGTTGGCCGTCAGCCGTCCGTATCGGTTTTTATGCCCCGTTTACAGGTCGGTCGATACATTCGACTGACATAACAACGGGGACTCTCCGCGTGAAGTGGATGCTTGCCTTCGCCCACGGCGTTGACTGGATCAACGACCGTTTCGGCTGGATCGCCAAGTGGGCCGTGATCCTGTCGTGCCTGATCAGCGCCGGAAACGCCTTCGTGCGCTATGGCCTGTCCATCAGCTCCAACGCCTGGCTGGAGATCCAGTGGTACCTGTTCGCCGCCTGCGTGATGCTGGGGGCGTCGCAGGTGCTGCGCCTGAACGAGCACGTGCGGGTCGACATCTTCTACGGCAAGCTCCCCAGCCGCGGCCGCGTGATGGTGGACCTTCTCGGCCTCGTCTTCTTCCTGCTCCCGGCCATGGGCGTGATGCTGTACTTCGCCTTCCCGCTCTTCCTGCAGATGCTGCGCTCGGGCGAGACCTCCAGCAACGCCGGCGGCCTGATCCGCTGGCCGGCCATGGCCATGCTGCCCCTTGGCTTCACGATGGTGCTGCTGCAGGGCCTGTCCGAGATCATCAAGCGGATCGGGTGGCTCACCCACCGCTACGAGATGGACATGCACTACGAGAGGCCGCTGCAATGAGCATGCAGAACTTCGCGCCGGTCATGTTCGCCGGCCTCATCCTGGTCATGCTGATCGGCTTCCCGGTGGCCTTCTCGCTGGCCGCCCTGGGCCTGCTGAGCGGGTTCTTCGCCATCGAGATGGGCTGGTTCCCGGCCAGCTTCATGGCCAACCTGCCGCTCAACGTCTTCGGCATCCTGTCCAACGAGCTGCTGCTGGCCATTCCGTTCTTCACCCTGATGGGTGCGGTGCTGGAAAAGTGCGGCCTGGCCGAGGACATGCTGGACTCCATGGGCCAGCTGTTCGGGCCGGTGCGCGGTGGCCTGGGCTACTCGGTGATCATCGTGGGCTTCATCCTCGGCGCCGTCACCGGCACCGTGGCCGGCCAGGTGATCGCGATGGCGATGATCTCGCTGCCGGTGATGATGCGCTACGGCTACGACATGCGCTACGCCACCGGCGTGCTGGCCGCTTCCGGCACCATCACGCAGCTGGTGCCGCCCTCGCTGGTGCTGGTGGTGATGGCCGACCAGCTCGGGCGATCGGTGGGCGACATGTACAAGGGCGCGTGGGGTCCGTCGATCCTGCAGGTGCTGATCTTCGCGCTCTACACCTTCATCCTCAGCCGCGTGAAGCCGCACCACGTGCCCGGCGTGCCGGTCACGGCGCGCACCCTCGACGGTTGGGCGCTGTGGAAGAAGTGCCTGCGCGGCATCATCCCGTCGGCCGTGCTGATCTTCCTGGTGCTGGGCAGCATGGGCGGCCTGCCGTTCATGAAGACCGCGGTCGCCACGCCCACCGAGGCCGGCGCCATGGGCGCGGTCGGGGCGCTGGTCCTCGCCGCGATCCACCGGCGCCTGAGCTGGAGCCTGCTGCAGGACGCCATGAGCGGCACCATGCGCATCACCGCCATGGTGGTCTTCATCCTGATCGGCTCGCGCGTCTTCTCGCTGGTGTTCCAGGGCGTGGATGGCGGCCGCTGGGTCGAGCACCTGCTGTCGGACCTGCCGGGCGGCCAGACCGGCTTCCTGCTGGTGGTCAACGCCTTCATCTTCTTCCTGGCGTTCTTCCTCGACTTCTTCGAGATCGCCTTCATCATCCTGCCCCTCCTGGGGCCGGTGGCCGACAAGCTGGGCATCGACCTGATCTGGTTCGGCGTGCTCCTGTGCGTGAACATGCAGACCAGCTTCATGCACCCGCCCTTCGGCTTCGCGCTGTTCTACCTTCGCGGCATCTCGGACACCCTCTTCAAGAACGGCGCCATCGACCGCCGTGTCGAGTCGCGGGACATCTACCTGGGCTCCATTCCCTGGGTGCTGATGCAGCTGATCCTCGTGCTCGTCGTCATCTTCGTGCCGCAGACGGTGACCGTGTTCCTCGACAAGGAGGAAAAAGTGGACATCGACAAGGTCAAGATCGAGATGCCGGCCGAGGAGATCGCCGTGCCCGGCACCGAGGATCAGCAGACCGACCAGAAGGCCATGGACGAGCTGTTCAAGAAGGACGAGGCGCCGGCCGGAGGCGAGCGCAAGTGAACGCGCCCACGCCGCGGGTCGAGGGACCCGCGTTCCCCCGCCTGGTGAAGTGCCTGGCGGTCGCCATGGTGGCCGCCATGCTCGCCGCCGGCGCGGGCGTCGCGGGCGACCTGATGACGGCCGGCTGGAACACCGGCGCCGCGGTCATGCTGCTGGTGGCCGTGGCCATGGTCCTGTGGTGCACCGTCTGGATCGTGCGAAGCCGCACGGCCGTGGACGCCACGCACATCCGGCAGAGCTGGATGTGGGACAAGGAAGTCCTGCTGGCCGACGTGACGCAGGCCCGCCTGGTCGGCGTGCCCGGGCTGTCGTGGCTGGTGGCGCCGCGCCTGGTGGTGCGGGCCCGCGGCCGCGGCCTGCTGGTGTTCCACGCGGCCGACCCCCGCGTGCTGGCCGCCTTCGCCTCAGTCTGCCTCGGTTCCGTCCCCCGCTGAGGGCAGGGCGGCGGCCACCCGCCGCAGCGCCTCGGCCGTCTGCGCATCCGCGGGGAAGAACGTCTCCAGCGTCAGCTCCTGCACCGTCACGTCGACCGCGGTGCCGAACACGGTGGTGGTGCTGATGAAGCTGAGCACCGTGCCGTCCACGGCGCGAAAGCGCAGCGGCATGGCCACGGCCAGGTGCTCGGCCTCCAGCTGCAGGTCGTTGCCGCCCGGCGGAAGCGGATAGGACCGCAGGTCTTCCAGCAGCGCCGCGATCACCCCGTCGCCGGTGGCATGGGCCTGCTGCCGCAGCCGCTCGAACACGTGCGCGCGCCACTGGCCCAGGTTCAGGATGCGCGGTGCCAGGCCGTCCGGGTGCAGGCTCAGGCGCAGCACGTTCAGCGGCGGCTGCAGCAGCGCGGGGTCGGCGCCTTGCATGAGGTGCGGCACCATGCGGTTGGCGGCCAGCAGGTTCCAGTGGCGGTCGACGGCGAGCGCCGGCCAGGGCTCGTGCGCCGCCAGGATGCTGTCCACCGCCTTGCGGGCCGGTGCGAGTTCAGGATCCTCCAGCGGACGCTCGCGGTACATCGGCGCGAAGCCCGCGGCGACCAGCATCGCATTGCGCTCGCGCAGCGGCACGTCCAGCCGCTCGGCCAGGCGCAGCACCATCTCCCGGCTGGGCATGGCCTTGCCGGTCTCGACGAAGCTGAGGTGGCGGGTGGAGATCTCCGCCTCCTCCGCCAGGCCCTGCTGCGACAGGCGGCGGTGCAGGCGCCAGTGGCGCAGGTGCGCGCCGAAGGTCTGGGCCGCGGCGCGGACGGGCAGGGCAAGGTTCATGGACGCCATGCTAGAGCCTGGCGGGCCGCGTTTCCATGACCTCGCGCGTCATGGACGGCGCACCGGCCGCGCGCGAACCTGCGCTCCTCGTTTCACCACCCAAGGAGCTCACCATGTCCCTCTTCGCCTCTCCCGCGTTCCTGCGCCGCGTGCTCTGGGCCGACGCCGCCTCTTGCCTGGCCACCGGCGGACTGCAACTGGCAGCACTGGACGCGCTGCCCACCCTCCTGGGCCTGCCGTCCGCGCTGCTGCTCGATTCCGGCGTCTTCCTGGTCGCCTACGCGCTGGTGGTCGGCTGGCTGGCCATGCGCGACGCGCCGCCCCGCGTCGCCGTGGGCCTGCTGGCCATCGGCAACCTGGGATGGGCCATCGGCTGCGCCGCGCTGCTGGCCGGCCCCTGGCTCCAGCCCACCGCACTGGGGTTCGCCTGGGTCGCGGCGCAGGCTGCGGTGGTCCTGGTGCTGGCCGACCTGCAGTGGATGGGCCTGCGCGCCTCGGCGCGCCGCCGTGCCGGCGCCGCGCTGGCCTGAGCGCGCCGTGGGCCGCCGCCGGGGCCGGCACGCGGCCGCTGTGGTGTGTTTCTTGTATGCTGGCCGACTCGTCCTTGGCGGCGAGTCCTCCATCTCCCAGCTGCACCTGACACATCCATGACGCGCGTCTTCAACTTCAGCCCCGGTCCCGCCACCCTGCCCGAAGCCGTGCTGCGGCAGGCCGCCGACGAGATGCTCGACTGGCGCGGCAGCGGCATGTCGGTGATGGAGATGAGCCACCGCGGCAAGGAGTTCGTGGGCATCCACGCCGAGGCCGAGGCCACGCTGCGCGAGCTGATGGGCATCCCGTCCAACTACAAGGTGCTGTTCATGCAGGGCGGCGCGATCGGCGAGAACGCGATCGTGCCCATGAACCTGATCGGCCGCACCGGAAGCGCGGACTACGTGGTCACCGGCGACTGGTCCAAGAAGTCGGTGAAAGAGGCCAAGACCTACGGCAAGGTCAGCGTTGCGGCCAGCGGCGAAGCCAGCCAGTTCACCGCGATCCCGAAGCAGGCGCAGTGGACGCTCGATCCGAAGGCCGCCTACGTCCACATCTGCTCCAACGAGACCATCGGCGGCGTGGAGTTCCACTGGACCCCGGACACGGGCAGCGTGCCGCTGGTGGCCGACATGTCGTCCAACATCCTGTCGCGGCGCATGGACGTCTCCAGGTACGGCCTCATCTACGCCGGCGCGCAGAAGAACATGGGCCCCTCGGGCGTCACGGTGGTGATCGTGCGCGACGACCTGCTCGGGCACGCCCTGCCCGTCACGCCCTCGGCCTTCAACTACCAGCTGCAGGCCGAGAACGACTCGATGTACAACACGCCGCCCACCTACGCGATCTACATCGCGGGGCTGGTCTACAAGCACATCCAGGCCAACGGGGGCCTGGCCGCCGTCGAGGAGCACAACCGCACCAAGGCGGCGCTGCTGTACGACTTCCTCGACGCGAGCGCCTTCTACCGCAACCCGGTCGCCAAGGAAGACCGTTCGCTCATGAACGTGCCCTTCAAGCTCAAGGACGAGTCGCTCGACGAAGCGTTCCTGAAGGGCGCGCAGGCGCGGGGGATGATCCAGCTCAAGGGCCACCGCTCCGTGGGCGGCATGCGTGCCTCGATCTACAACGCGATGCCCCTGGAGGGCGTGAAGGCGCTGGTGTCGTACATGAAGGAATTCGAGGCGCAGCATGCCTAGGGGCCCGTTCGGGATCCTGGTGCTCAACCAGATCTCGGACCTGGGGCTGCGGCGCTTGCCGCCCGACCGCTACCGCGTCGGCAAGGACATCGTCGATCCCGACGCGCTGCTGGTGCGCTCGGCCGACCTGCACGGACGGGACATCCCGGCCAACGTGCAGGCGATCGGCCGTGCCGGCGCCGGCACCAACAACATCCCGGTCCAGGCCATGAGCGCGCGCGGCGTGCCCGTCTTCAATGCGCCTGGCGCGAACGCGAACGCGGTCAAGGAACTGGTGATCGCCGGCATGCTGATGTCGGCGCGCAACCTGCCGGCGGCGCTGCGCTACGTCGACGGGCTCGATCCCTCTGCGGCCGACCTCGACACGCAGGTGGAAGAGGGCAAGAAGCAGTTCGCCGGCTTCGAACTCGCCGGCCAGACCCTGGGCGTGGTCGGCCTGGGCAAGATCGGCTGCCTGGTGGCGCACGCCGCCATCCAGCTGGGGATGGACGTGCTCGGCTTCGACCCCGAGATCACGATCGACGCCGCCTGGAGCCTGCCGGCGCAGGTGCGGCGCGCCACCAGCGTCGCCGAAGTGCTGCGGCAGTCCCACCTGGTCACGCTGCACGTGCCGCTCCTGGAGGCCACGCGCCACATGGTGGGCGCCGCCAACATCGGCCAGATGCGTCCCGGGGCGGTGCTGCTCAACTTCTCGCGCGAGGGCGTGGTCGAGGACGCCGCGGTGCTGCAGTCGCTCGCGGCCGGGCACCTGGGCCGCTACGTCTGCGATTTCCCCGCAGGGCCGCTGCTGCGGCATCCGCGCGTGATCGCGCTGCCGCACCTGGGTGCGTCGACGCGGGAGGCGGAGGACAACTGCGCGGTGATGGTGGCCGATCAGCTGCGCGACTACCTGGAGCACGGCCAGGTGGTGCATGCCGTGAACTTCCCGCACGTGGCCATGGCGCGCGAGTCCGACTTCCGCATCGGCATCGCCAACGCCAACGTGCCGAACATGCTGGGACAGATCTCCACGGCCATGGCCCGGGCAGGCCTGAACATCCACAACATGGTCAACAAGTCGCGCGGCGACATGGCCTACACCCTGGTCGACGTCGACAGCGCGGTGGGTGAGGACGTGCTCTCGGCGCTGCGCAGCATCGGCGGGGTGCTCGCCGTCCGCTACCTGCCGGCCTGACCGGCAGGGCGGGCCACGGCGCCCGCACCGCCGCCCAGACCGCCGGGTCGGCGGCACAATGCTTGCCCCGGGAAGCAGGCCTGCTTCCCCCAGAACTCATCATGGCAGGAGGAACCCGATGCCCCACGCATTTGCCCGCACCCTGAAGAGCTTCAAGTTCGGCCGCAAAACCGGCAGCTTCTATTCGCTGCCCGTGCTCGCCGAAGAGTTCCCCAACGTCAAGCGCCTGCCGGTCTCCATGCGGATCGTGCTGGAGTCGGTGCTGCGCAACTGCGACGGGTTGAAGGTCACCGCCGAGCACGTGCGCGAGCTCGCGAACTGGTCGCCGAACGCGCCACGCACGGAAGAGATTCCCTTCGTGGTCGCACGGGTGGTGCTGCAGGACTTCACCGGCGTGCCGCTGCTGGCCGACCTGGCCGCGATGCGCAGCGCGGCCCAGCGCCTCGGGCGCGACCCCGGCCGCATCGAGCCGCTGGTGCCGGTCGACCTGGTCGTCGACCACTCGGTCATGGTGGACCACTACGGCACCAAGGACGCGATCGACCTGAACATGAAGCTGGAGTTCCAGCGCAACCGCGAGCGCTACGAGTTCATGAAGTGGGGCATGCAGGCCTTCAAGACCTTCGGCGTCGTGCCGCCCGGCTTCGGCATCGTGCACCAGGTGAACCTGGAGTACCTGGCGCGTGGCGTGCACAGCACGCCGCAGGGCGTCTACTACCCCGACACGCTGGTGGGCACGGACAGCCACACCACCATGATCAATGGCATCGGCGTGGTCGGCTGGGGCGTGGGCGGCATCGAGGCCGAGGCCGCGATGCTCGGTCAGCCCGTGTACATGCTCACCCCGGACGTGGTGGGCTTCGAGCTGACGGGCCGCCTGCGCGAGGGTTGCACCGCCACCGACCTGGTGCTCACCGTCACCGAGATCCTGCGCAAGCACAAGGTGGTGGGCAAGTTCGTCGAGTTCTTCGGCGAGGGCACGCGCACGCTGGCGGTGCCCGACCGCGGGACCATCGCCAACATGGCGCCGGAGTACGGGGCCACCATGGGCTTCTTCCCGGTGGACGCCAAGACCATCGAGTACTTCCGCGGCACCGGCCGCAGCGAGCAGGAGATCGAGGCGCTGGAAGGCTACTTCCGGGCGCAGGGCCTGTTCGGCATCCCGCTGGCCGGCGAGGTCGACTACTCGCAGGTGGTGCGCCTCGACCTGGGGGACGTGACGCCCAGCCTGTCCGGCCCCAAGCGCCCGCAGGACCGCATCGAGCTGGGCAAGGTGGCCGAGCAGTTCCGCTCGCTCTACTCGAAGTCGCAGGCCGAGAACGGCTTCAACCGGCCGCAGGAAACCCTGCAGAGCCGCGCGCTGCTGCACCGCGGGGGCGAGATGCCCGACCCCAAGGTCCCCAGCAATCCGCCGGTGCGGCCGGCGGCCCTGGTCTCCGAGACCGAGATGGAATACAACAAGCCGACGCTGGCCTCGGCCCAGTTCGAGGCCGCCTCGGCACCGTCGGCACCCGAGAACATCACCATCGGCAATGGCGACGTGCTGATCGCCGCGATCACCAGCTGCACCAACACCTCCAACCCCGGCGTGCTTCTGGCCGCGGGCCTGCTGGCCAAGAAGGCGGTGAAGGCGGGCCTGAAGGTCAAGCCGCACATCAAGACCTCGCTGGCGCCCGGCTCCCGGGTGGTGACCGACTACCTGCAGAAGGCCGGCCTGATGCCCTACCTGGACCAGCTGGGCTTCACGCTGGCGGGCTACGGCTGCACCACCTGCATCGGCAACTCGGGCGACCTGGCGCCCGAAATCAACGAGGCGATCAGCAAGAACGACCTGGTGTGCGCGGCCGTCCTGTCGGGCAACCGCAACTTCGAGGCCCGCATCCACCCGAACATCAAGGCCAACTTCCTGGCCAGCCCACCGCTGGTGGTGGCGTACGCGCTGGCCGGAACGGTGCTGCGCGACCTGATGACCGAGCCGGTCGGCCAGGGCCATGGCGGCAAAGACGTCTGGCTGGGCGACATCTGGCCGTCCAGCGACGAGATCCATGCGCTGATGAAGCACGCCATGGACGGAAAGGCCTACCGGGACAACTATGCCAAGGTCAAGCAGGAGCCCGGCGAGCTGTGGAAGGGCATCAGCGGCGTGACCGGCGAGACCTACGCCTGGCCGCCCAGCACGTACATCGCCGAGCCGCCGCTCTTCACCCAGTTCCAGCCGGAGCTGAAGGACGCCGGCAAGACGGTCGACGTCTCTGTGCGCGGCGCCCGGATCATGGCGCTGTTCGGCGACTCCATCACCACCGACCACATCTCGCCGGCAGGCTCCATCAAGGAGAGCTCGCCGGCCGGGCAGTGGCTGCTGGCCAACGGCGTGAAGAAGCCCGACTTCAACAGCTACGGCGCCCGCCGCGGCAACCACGACGTGATGATGCGCGGCACCTTCGCCAACGTGCGCATCAAGAACCTCATGATCCCGGCCGGCCCGGACGGCTCGCGCGAGGAGGGCGGCCTGACCGTGTACCGCGACGCCGACGGCCGGGCCGAGAAGATGTTCATCTTCGACGCCGCCATGAAGTACATGGCCGAGGGCCGGCCCACCGTGATCTTCGCGGGCGAGGAGTACGGCACCGGCTCGTCGCGCGACTGGGCCGCCAAGGGCACGCAGCTGCTGGGCATCAAGGCCGTGGTGGCGCGCAGCTTCGAGCGCATCCACCGCAGCAACCTGGTGGGCATGGGCGTGCTGCCGCTGCAGTTCAAGGGTGCCGACACCTGGCAGTCCCTGCAGCTGGACGGCTCCGAGTTCATCGACGTGGTGCCCGATGCGCAGCTGCGTCCGCAGAGCGACGCCACCCTCGTGGTGGTGCGCGCCGACGGCAGCCGGCAGGAGCTGACCGTCACCCTGCGCATCGACACGGCGATCGAGGTCCAGTACTACCGCCACGGCGGCATCCTGCCCTTCGTGCTGCGGCAGCTGCTGGCGCAGTGACGCGCGAGCTGCTGGTGGCCGGCGGCGGGATCGCCGGCCTGGCGGCGGCCGTCGCGGCATCGCGGGCCGGCTGGGGCGTGCGGCTGTTCGAGCAGGCCGACGCGTTCGGCGAGGTCGGCGCCGGCGTGCAGCTGGGGCCCAATGCCACCAGCGTCCTGCGCACCTGGGGACTGCTGGACACGGTGGCGCGCCACGCCTGCGAGCCGCAGCGCCTGCTGGCGCGCGACGCGCACAGCGGCCGCACGCTGGGCACGCTGCCCGTGGCCGCGCGCATGGCGTCGCGCTACGGCGCGCCCTACCTGACGCTGCACCGTGCCGACCTGCACCGCGTGCTGCTGCGCGCGGCCCAGGATGCGGGCGCCCGCCTGCACACCGGCAGCCGCCTGCTGTCGGCGGCCGAGTCCGGCGACGTGGTGCGCGTGCGCAGCGCCGGCGGGACCGAGGTGGAGGGCGATGCGCTGGCCGTGGCCGACGGCCTCTGGAGCGTGCTGCGCCGCCAGCTGCTGGGCAGCCCGGAGCCGGTTGCCACCGGCCACGTGGCCTGGCGTGCCCTGGTGCCGGCGCAGGCCCTGCCCCCGGCCCACCGCAGCCTGGACGTGACGGCCTGGCTCGGCCCCCACCTGCACGTGGTGAGCTACCCGGTGCGCGGCGGCGAGCTGGTCAACCTGGTCTGCGTGGTGGCCGGCCGCGCCGACGGCGACCCCGCCGCATGGGACCACGCGCTGCCGGCGGCGGCGCTGCACCAGGCGCTGGGCGTGGTGTGCAATCCGCTGCAGGCCCTGGTGGAGGCGGCGCCGTCGTGGGGGCTGTGGATGCTGCACGACCGCGCGCCGGTGGCGTCGGCCGGCGAGATGGCACGCGGCCGCATCGCCCTGCTGGGCGACGCGGCCCATCCGATGCGGCCCTACCTGGCGCAGGGAGCCGCGATGGCGCTGGAGGATGCGCACGCGCTGGGGCGGACCCTGGCCATGGCGGACGACGCCGGGTTGGAGGTGCCGCTGGCGCTGGCGCGCTACGCGCTGCAGCGCTGGGAGCGCTGCGCGCGCGTGCAGCGCCGCTCGGTGCGCAACGGCCGCGTCTTCCACGCGACAGGGGCGGTGCGCGTGGCGCGCGATGCTTCGCTGCGCTGGCTGGGGCCGCAGCTGATGGACCAGCCCTGGCTGTACCGCCCGGCGGTGCTGCCGGATCCGGGCTGAATGGGCCACCAGCCCGCTGCCCGAGCGGGTGCGCTGCTATCGAAAACAGAGCAAACCGCATGACGCCACCGACCACCGGCCCGATCCTGCCGGCGCTGCTGCGCCTGGCACTGCCCAATGTGCTGGCGATGGCCGCGGCCACGGCACTGGGCATCGCCGAGACCTTCTACGTCGGCCAGCTCGGCCTGGAGGCGTTGGCGGGCATGGCGCTGGTGTTCCCCTTCATCATGCTCACCCACATGTTCTCGGCCGGTGCCATGGGTGGCGGCGTCTCGTCCGCCGTGAGCCGTGCGCTGGGCGCCGGCGACCGGGAGCGGGCCGTCGCCCTGGCCTGGCACGCGCTGGTGATCGGGGTGGTGGCCGGCGTCGCGACCACCCTGGTGTTCGCGCTGGCCGGCCGCAGCCTGTACGCGGCGCTGGGCGGCCGCGGCGGTGCGCTGGAGCAGGCTGCGCTGTACTCGGGCGTCGTGTTCCTGGGGGCGGTGCCGATCTGGCTGACGAACACCGCGGTGTCGGTGCTGCGCGGCTTCGGCGACATGCGCACCGCCGCCGCCACCATCCTGTGCGCCTCCGTGGTGCAGATCGCCGGGGGCGCCGCGCTGGGCCTGGGCGTGGGCCCGGTGCCGCGGCTGGGCATGGCCGGCATCGCGCTGGGCCAGGTGCTGGCCTTCACCCTGGCCCTGGCCTTCCTGCTGCCCCACCTGGTGCGCGGCCGGGTGCGCCTGCGCTGGCGCGGCGTCGCGTTGCGGCGCGAGATGTTCCACGACATCCTGAAGGTCGGTGCGGTGGCCTGCCTGTCGCCGCTGCAGACGGTGGCGGTGATCCTGATCTTCACCGCGCTGGTGGCGCGGCACGGCGTGCTGCCGCTGGCCGGCTACGGCATCGGGGTGCGGCTGGAGTTCCTGCTGGTGCCGATCGCCTTCGGCGTGGGCGTGGCCGCGGTGCCGATGGTCGGCATGGCGATGGGTGCCGGCGACGTGGCGCGGGCGCGGCGGGTGGCCTGGACCGCCGGCGGGGTCTCGGCGGTGGTGCTCGGAGCCATCGGCCTGGTGGTGGCGCTGGCGCCGCAGGCCTGGGCCGGGCAGTTCACCCGCGACCCGGCGGTGCTGGACCACGCCGCCCTCTACCTGCGCTGGGCCGGCCCGGCCTTCTCCTTCTTCGGGCTGGGCCTGTCGCTCTACTTCGCCTCGCAGGGCTCCGGCACGGTGCTGGGGCCGGTGCTGGCCGGCACGCTGCGCTTCCTGCTGGTGGTGGCGGGGGGCTCGGCGCTGGTGCTGGCCGAGGCGCCGCTTTGGACCCTGTTCGCGCTGGTGGGGGCCGCGATGGTGACGTACGGGCTGGCGACCGCGCTGGCGGTGCACCTCACGCGCTGGGGACCGCGGCCGCAGGCCGCGATGCCGCGACCCGCGACCGCGCCCTGACGTCGCTCAGCGGGCCGGGGCGGCGCCGGCCACCGGCGTGCGGGCCTCCCGGTCGACGGCGGCCTGCACCGCGCGGTAGAACGCCTCGCGCTGCGGGTACGCGGCCGGGTCCCGGGCGCCCCCGGCCCAGTTGGCGTTCACCGCCACCACCAGGCGCCGCTTGGGGTCGAGGAACAGGCCCTGCCCGAAGATGCCCTTGGCTTCGACACTGCCGTCGTCGTGGGTCCACCACTGGTAGCCGTAGCCGTACCCCGGGCGGCCGATGCCGGTGCGGGTCGAGGTCGCCTCGGCCAGCCAGCCGTCGGGCACGATGGGACGGCCCTGCACCTGGGCGCCGTCCAGCACGAACTGCCCCAGGCGCGCGAAGTCGCGCGCGGCCGCCTGCAGGCAGCAGCCGCTGATCTCGCGTCCGCTCCTGCTGAGGATCCAGGTCGCCTGCTGTTCCATGCCGGCGGGCACCCAGACCTTCTCGGACAGGTAGTCGGCCAGGGGCCGGCCCGTGGCTTCGCTCACCAGCAGCCCCACGAGGTTGGTCTCGCCGGTGCTGTAGTTCCAGCGCGTGCCGGCCGGCGCGGCGCGCGGCAGCCGGCGCAGGTAGCTGACCAGCGCATCGACGCCGTCCTCGGGGCGGTGGTTGTTGAAGCGCGCCACGTCCGACGCCGGGTCGGCGTAGTCCTCGTTCCAGCGCACGCCCGAGGTCATGGTGAGCAGCTGCCGGATGCTCACGTCGTCGTACGCCGAGCCTTTCATCTGCGGCAGGTAGGTGCTCACCTTGTCGTCCATGCTGCGGATGTGGCCGTCGCGCAGCGCCGCGCCCACCAGCATGGCGGTCGCCGACTTGGCCACCGAGAAGCTGGTCCAGCGCCCCTGCGCGTCGAAGTCCAGCCCGTAGCGCTCCAGCCGCAGCCGGCCGTCGTGCAGCACCAGCACCGCGGCGCTGCGCTGGTTCGCCATGAAGCCGTCGACATCCAGCCCGGCCAGCGGCGGACCCGGGGGCAGCGGCGAGGGCGAGGGACCTGCCGCCACCACGCGTGCCTTGGCCAGCACCGGCAACCGGTCCAGCGCGCGGAACGCGGCGTCGCGCTGCGCCTGGTTCCAGAACAGCAGGTCGCGGTTGGTGGGCACGGTCGCCAGCAGGCCGCGGGTCTCGCGGTCCAGGGAGAACCAGCCGGCGGTGCCGGCGGCGAGCAGCACACCGGCCAGCGCCAGGGCCACGGTCTTGAAGGTGGTTTTCATGGGGTCAGAGGTCGGTTCGCAGGCGCCAGATCTCGGGGAACAGCACGACGTCCAGCATCTTGCGCAGGTAGGGCACGCCGCCGGTGCCGCCGGTGCCGCGCTTGAAGCCGATGACGCGTTCCACGGTGGTCACGTGGCGGAAGCGCCAGAGGCGGAACGCATCCTCCAGGTCGGTCAGTTCCTCGCCCAGCTGGTACAGGTCCCAGTGGTGCTCCGGATCCCGGTACACCGCCAGCCAGGCCTGCTCCACCTGCGCATTCTCCACGTGCGGCTGCGTCCAGTCGCGCTGCAGGCACTGCGCCGGCACCGGCAGCCCGCGGCGCGCCAGCAGGCGCAGCGCCTCGTCGTACAGCGACGGCGCCTCGTGCGCGGCCTGCACCTGTGCCAGCAGGTCGGGCCGGTGCGCGTGCGGGCGGAGCATGGCGGCGTTCTTGTTCCCGAGTGCGAACTCGATGCAGCGGTACTGCGCGCTCTGGAAGCCGCTGGAGCTGGCCAGGTAGGGCCGGATCGCGCTGTACTCGGCCGGCGTCATGGTGGCCAGCACGTCCCAGGCGTGCACCAGCTGCTCCATGATCCGCGACACCCGCGCCAGCATCTTGAAGGCGCTGCCCAGCCGGTCGTGCGCCACGGCGTCGATGGCGGCGCGCAGCTCGTGCAGCATCAGCTTCATCCACAGCTCGCTGGTCTGGTGCTGCACGATGAACAGCATCTCGTTGTGGTCCGGCGAGAGCGGCTTCTGCGCGGACAGGATGGCGTCCAGCTGCAGGTAGTCGCCATAGCTCATGCTGCCGGCGAAGTCGGTGCGCGCGGCTTCGGCGCGCACGATGTCTTCCGGTCGGGTGGGCTCGGTCATGCGTGCTCCGTCAGGTGACCGCGTGGCGTTGCTGGAACCGCGGCTGCCGCCATTCGCCCGTCTCCAGCACCTGCCGCAGCTGCTCGACCGCGATCCAGACGTCCTCGAAGCCGAGGTACAGCGGGGTGAACCCGAAGCGCAGGATGTCGGGCGCCCGGAAGTCGCCGACCACGCCGCGGGCGATCAGCGCCTGCACGATCGCGTGGGCGCCCTCGCTGCGCGCGAGGCAGACCTGCGAGCCGCGCTCCGCGTGCGCGCGCGGGGTGACGAGCGCCAGCCCCTGCCCGCCGCAACGCGACGCGACCAGGTCGATGAAAAGGTCGGTGAGCGCGAGCGACTTGGCGCGCAGTGCCGCCATGCCGCCCAGGGGCAGCGCGGCGTCCAGGGTGTCCAGCCCGCAGTCGAGCGCCACCAGGCTGAGCACCGGCTGGGTGCCGCACAGGTAGCGGCCGATGCCGGGGGCCGGCCGGTAGTCGGGCGTGAACTCGAAGGGCGCGGCGTGGCCCCACCAGCCGGAGAGCGGCTGCCAGAACCGCTCGGCGTGGCGCGGATGCACCCAGGCAAAGGCCGGTGCGCCGGGGCCGCCATTGAGGTACTTGTAGCCGCAACCGACCGCGAAGTCCGCGCCCGCGGCATGCAGGTCCACCGGCACCGCGCCGGCGCTGTGCGCCAGGTCCCAGACCGCCAGCGTGCCGTGGCGCTGCGCCAGCGCGGTGAGTGCCGCCATGTCGTGCATGGCGCCGCTGCGGTAGTTCACGTGCGTGAGCATCAGCACGGCGGCCCCCTCTCCCAGGGCGGCCGGCAGTTCCGCGGGGGTGTCCACCAGCCGCAGAGAGCAGCCGTGGGCGGCGCACAGGCCTTGCGCGATGTACAGGTCGGTGGGGAAGTTGCTGCGCTCGCTCAGCACCACCCGCCGGCCCGGGGTGTCCTGCGCCGCGATGCGCAGCGCGGCGTCCAGCACCTTGTAGAGGTTGACCGACGTGGTGTCGGTCGCGACCACCTCGCCGGGGCCGGCACCGATCCAGCGGGCGATCCGGTCGCCGATGCGGCGCGGCAGGTCGAACCAGCCGGCGTCGTTCCAGGAGCGGATCAGCCCCTGCCCCCATTCGCGCTCCACCGCCTGCGCCACGTGCTGCGCCGTGGCGCGTGGCAGCGCGCCCAGCGAGTTGCCGTCCAGGTACACCACGCCCGGCGGCAGCGCGAACTGCCCGCGCAGGGGCCGCAGGGGGTCGGCCGCGTCGCGCGCGCGGCAGTCGTCCAGCGTGGTCATGCGGCCAGCCTCCGCAGCACGGCCCGCACCGGGGACGCATCGGCGCTCGTCAGCTTCAAGGGCAGGGCGATGAGTTCGTAGTCGCCTTCCGGCACCGCGTCGAGCACCAGGTTCTCCAGTACGCGCAGCCCGCGCCGGCGCACCACCTGGTGGCTGTCCAGCGTCTTGCTGTCCGCCGGGTCGATGCTGGCGGTGTCGATGCCCACCAGGCGCACGCCGGCATCCGCCAGCCGCTCGACCGCGTCCGGCGCGAAGGCGGCGAGCTCGGGATCCCAGCGGTCCACCGGCGCCTGCGCGTACGTGCGCACCAGCACGCGCGGCGGCAGGCCGGCGGCCGCATGCGCGAGGTCGCTCCAGCGCACCAGGGGGCGCCGGCCGATGGCGTGGATCACGCGGCAGGGGCCCAGGTAGGGATCGAGGTCGAGCAGGCCGACCGCGGCCCCTGCCGGGTCGTAGTGCAGGGGCGCATCGGCATGGGCGCCCACGTGCGGCGAGAGCGTGATGCTGCTCACGTTGACCGGGCAGCCCGGCGCGATCTGCGCGGCCCAGTCCTGCCGGTACGGCGTGTCGCCCGGGAAGACCGGCGCCCCGGCCGCGACCGGCGGCGAGATGTCCCAGAGGGTCGTCATGCGGCGCAGTCTGCACCGGCTCGGATGCGCGTGGTGTCGGTAGAAACCAACGCGACGGATCGCCGTGGCGACGATGGCGCGTGCGCTCAGGGCAGCAGGGGCAGTCCGTGCCGCACGCGCGCCCGCTGGCAGCCGTCGCTGCCCGGCTCGAGTTCGCGGCAGGGGTTGGGCCGCCACTCGTAGATGCCGCAGCGCACGTCGGTGCCGACCTGGCCGGTGAGCGCCGCGCAGCGGATCGGCACGTGGTCGGTGCCGCGCATGCGCCAGGTGCAGCCGTTCACCTCGACGGCCAGGCCCGCCGGCACGCCGCCGCCCATCTCGTCGAGTTCATAGACCGCGAAGTCGACCCGGTAGCTGGCGCAACAGGCGCCGCAGCGCACGCAGGGGTGGGGATCGGCGGACATGCGCGCGCAGCCGGACCGGACGTCAGGCCGACACGCGGCCCAGCAGCAGGTACTCCATGAGCGCCTTCTGCACGTGCATGCGGTTCTCGGCCTCGTCCCACACCACCGACTGCGGCCCGTCGATCACCTCGCCGGTGACCTCCTCGCCGCGGTGCGCCGGCAGGCAGTGCATGAAGAGCGCGTCGGGCCTGGCCACGCGCATCATGTCCTCGTCCACGCACCAGTCGGCGAAGGCCTTGCGGCGCTCCTCGTTCTCGGCCTCGTAGCCCATGCTGGTCCAGACGTCGGTGGTCACCAAGTCGGCGCCGCGGCAGGCGTCCATCGGGTCCTGGAACACCTGGTAGCTGTCGCGGCTGCGCACGCCGGCGACAGCCTGGTCGACCTCGTAGCCGGTGGGCGTGGACAGGTGCACCCGGAAGCCCAGCAGGTCTGCGGCCTGCAGCCAGGTGTTGGCCATGTTGTTGCCGTCGCCGACCCAGGCCACCGTCTTGCCGCGCAGCGATGCCAGGTCCGGCATGCCGCCGGCGTCCAGGCCCCGGTGCTCCAGGTAGGTGAAGATGTCCGCCAGGATCTGGCAGGGGTGGAACTCGTTGGTCAGGCCGTTGATCACCGGCACGCGCGAGTGCGCGGCGAAGCGCTCGATCTTGTCCTGCCCGAAGGTGCGGATCATCACCAGGTCGACCATGCGGCTGATCACGCGGGCGGTGTCCTCGATCGGCTCGGCCCGGCCCAGCTGGCTGTCGTTGGTGGTGAGGTTCACCACGCTGCCGCCCAGCTGGTACATGCCGGCCTCGAAGCTCACGCGGGTGCGGGTCGAGGCCTTCTCGAAGATCATGGCCAGCGTGCGGTCGGCCAGCGGGTGGTACTTCTCGTAGGCCTTGAACTTGCGCTTGATGGCCGCCGCGCGCTCGAACAGCCAGGCGTATTCGTCGGCCGAGAGGTCGCTGAACTGCAGGTAGTGCTGGATCCGGTCCATGGTCATTCGGCGAGGAAGGCCCGCACCAGTGGGGCCAGGATGGCCACGATCTCGTCGGCTTCGGCCGCCGTGAGGATCAGCGGGGGCACCAGGCGGATGACGCTGTCGGCGGTCACGCTGATCAGCAGCCCGGCGTCGGCGGCGCGGGTGGTCAGCGCGCTGCAGGGACGGTCGAGTTCCACGCCCAGCATCAGGCCCTGGCCGCGGATCTCCCGGACGCCCGGCAGCCCGCCGAGCGCCTGCTCCAGCGCCGACTTCAGGTGCGCGCCCACGCGGGCGGCGTTCTCCAGCAGCCCATCCTCTTCCATGATGCGGATGGTCTCAACGCCGGCCCGCATCGCCAGCGGGTTGCCGCCGAAGGTGGTGCCGTGGTTGCCCGGCTGGAAGATGTTGGCCGCCTTGGGGCCGGCCACCACCGCGCCGACCGGCACGCCGGAGCCCAGGCCCTTGGCCAGGGGCATCACGTCGGGCCGGATGCCGGCCCACTGGTGGGCGAACCACTTGCCGGTGCGGCCCATGCCGCACTGCACCTCGTCGATCATCAGCAGCCAGTCGCGCGTGTCGCACAGCTTGCGCACCTGCTGCAGGTACTCCACCCGCATCGGGTTCACCCCGCCTTCGCCCTGGATGGTCTCGAAGAACACCGCCACCACGTCCGGGTTGCCCTCGGTGGCCCGCTCCAGGGCCTCGATGTCGTTCAGCGGCACGCGGATGAAGCCTTCGACCAGCGGGCCGAAGCCTTTTTGCACCTTCTCGTTGCCGGTGGCCGAGAGCGTGGCGATGCTGCGGCCGTGGAAGGCCTTCTCGTAGACCACGATCTGCGGCCGGGCGATGCCCTTGTCGTGCCCGTACTTGCGGGCCAGCTTCAGCGCGCCCTCGTTGGCCTCCAGGCCGGTGCAGCAGAAGAAGGCGTTGGTCAGCCCCGACAGCTCGACCAGCTTGGCTGCCAGCCTCTCCTGGTTGGGCACGTGGTAGTAGTTGCTGCTGTGGATGATCCTGGCCACCTGGTCCTGCAGCGCAGGCACCAGCTTGGGATGGTTGTGGCCCAGGGTGTTGACCGCGATGCCGGCCAGCGCGTCCAGGTAGACCTTGCCGTTGACGTCCCACACGCGCACCCCCTGCCCGTGCGACAGGGCGATCGGCACCCGGCCGTAGGTGTTCATGGTGTGGGGCGAGGCGGCCTCGATGAATGCCATGGGAGCAGCTCCAGAAATGAAAATCGGCCCAACGCGTGAGCCGTTGAGGGCCGATTTTAGGCACAGCGTGCACGCCGCTTGCTTGAGGATTGCGCATCAGAGCGATGCGCCGGCAGGTGCGGGCGAACAGGCGTCCGGGGAACCTGCCATGCAGTCTGAAGTCTTATATAAGATAGAATAGTTGTGCGTTGCAGCATGGGCGATCCCCGCCTGCCGCGCACCCCCCACGCCACGCCACCACCCCGATGGTCTCCAGCAGCGCCAACGAAGTCTTCATCCAGGGCATCACCCGGGATGGCCGCACCTTCCGGCCGAGCGACTGGGCCGAGCGCCTGGCGGGCGTGATGAGCAGCTTCCGCCCCGGCGGCGCCGCGCCGGGCAGCCACCTGAGCTACTCGCCCTGGTGCGTGCCGCGCATCATCGACGGCGTCAAGACGGTGGTGGTGCACCGTGACCTGCGCGCCGCCGAGCCCATGGCCTGGGACTTCGTGATGAACTTCGCGCGCGACAACAACCTCGTGGTGCTGGAGCCGGGCACGGCGTCGGGCTGAAGGCTGCCCGTCGGGCCGCCCGGCCGGAAACAAAAAAGCCGTCTTGCGACGGCTTTCCTGCTTTGCTGGCAGCGCACCCGATTCAAACGGCGGGCTTCGCTGCGAAGCCCGGGCGGGTCACCTGATCGAAGCTCAGGCGGCGGCTTGGGTCGCGCCGAGGTTCTTCACCTTGGCGGACAGGCGGCTCTTGTCGCGAGCAGCCTTGTTCTTGTGGAAGATGCCCTTGTCGGCCACCGTGTCCACGATGCTCTGGGCCTTGGCGAAGGCTTCCGTGGCCTTGGCCTTGTCGCCCGAGGCGACGGCCTTTTCCACGTTCTTCACCGCGGTGCGGTACTTGGAGCGCAGGGACGTGTTGGCTGCGTTGAGCTTGACGTCCTGGCGTGCGCGTTTGCGGCCCGACGCGAGGCGCGGGTTCTTCTTCTTGGGTTTGGCTGAAGCCATGTGTGGGGTCCTTGGTGTCTGAGGATGATGCCAGCAAAGCCCTCCATTGTAAGCCAGCGGCGGAATGGGCGCCCGGAGGGCCTACACTCGAGGCAGTGAGCCTGTTCAAAGCCGCTTCGACCGTCTCAGCGCTGACCCTGGCCTCGCGTGTCACCGGGCTGCTGCGCGACCTGCTGATGGCGGCCTTCTTCGGCGCCAGCGCGCTGACCGACGCCTTCAACGTCGCCTTCCGCATCCCCAACCTGTTCCGCCGGCTGTTCGCCGAGGGCGCCTTCAGCCAGGCCTTCGTGCCGGCGCTGGCCCACACCCGCGAGCAGCAGGGCGAGGAGGCCACCCGGCGGCTGGTGGACAGCGTGGCGACCGTGCTGGCCTGGGTGCTGCTGGCCACCTGCGTCGTGGGCGTGGCGGCCGCGCCGCTGCTGGTCTACGCGCTGGCCAGCGGCCTGAAGAAGGACCCGGCCGCCTTCGAGGCCGCGGTGCTCATGACGCGCTGGATGTTCCCCTACATCGGCTTCATGTCGCTGGTGGCGCTCTCGGCCGGCATCCTCAACACCTGGCGGCGCTTCGCGGTGCCGGCCGCCACGCCGGTGCTGCTCAACGTCGCCATGATCCTCGCGGCCTGGCTGGGCGCGCCCTGGTTCCAGTCGCGGGGGATCGAGCCGATCTATGCCATGGCTGCCGGCGTGATGGCCGGCGGGCTGCTGCAACTGGGGGTGCAGGTGCCGGCGCTGCACCGGCTGGGGCTGCTGCCGCGCATCGGCCTGGCCTGGCACCGTGTGCGGGACGCCTGGCGTGACCCCGGCGTGCGCCAGATCCTGGGGATGATGGGCCCGGCGCTGCTGGGCGTGAGCGTGGCCCAGATCTCCCTGCTCATCAACACGCAGATCGCCTCGCACCTGCCCGCCGGCAGCGTCACCTGGCTCTTCTATGCCGACCGGCTGATGGAGTTTCCGACCGCGCTGCTGGGCGTGGCACTGGGCGTGGTGCTGATGCCCCAGCTGGCCTCGGCCAAGGGCGCGGGGGACGACGCCCGCTACTCGTCGCTGCTCGACTGGGGCCTGCGGCTGGTGGTGCTGCTGGCGGCGCCGGCCTCCGCAGCGCTGCTGGTGTTCGCCCAGCCGCTGGTGGCCACGCTGTTCCACCACGGGGCGTTCCGCGAGTCGGACGTGCTGCAGGTCGCGCTGGCGCTGGCCGGCTACGGCGCCGGCCTGATGGGGCTGGTGGCGATCAAGGTGCTGGCGCCCGGCTACTACGCCAGCCGCGACATGCGCACGCCGGTGCGCATCGCGGTGGTGGTGCTCGTCGTCACGCAACTGCTCAACCTCGTGCTGGTGCCGACGCTGCGGCACACCGGCCTGGCGCTGTCGATCGGCATCGGCGCGCTGATCAACGCACTGTGGCTGCTGGTGGGACTGCACCGCCGGCGCAGCTGGGTGCCGGCCCCGGGCTGGGGCCGGTTCCTGCTGCAGGTGGCTGCCGGCACGGCGCTGCTGGCGGTCTTCCTTGCCTGGGCCTCCGGCGCGTTCGGCTGGCTCGCGCTGCGGGCCGATGCGCGCGCCGCCCTGCTCGCCGCGATGCTGGTGGCCGCGGCCGCCATCTACTTCGGCGCGCTCTGGGCCGCGGGGTTGAAGCTGAGGCAATTTGTCACGCGCTGACCGGGCCCGCAGGACCCTGCCTTGACGCTGCCCGGCGGCCCGATTACAACGGGCGCAATGGCGCTCAATTTCGAAGTTCCCACTCCGCTGGAGTACTTCCGATCGCTGGTGCAGGACGACGACCAGTTCCCCCTGCTCGAAGCGGCGGCCAGCATCGCCCAGGACGAATACCCGGACCTCGACGTGCAGCAGGTGCTGGGCGACGTCGACCAGCTGCTCGGGCGCCTGAAGCGCCGGCTGCCTGCCGATGCGGCGCCGCTGCAGCGGCTGCGTGCCCTCAACCAGTTCTTCTTCCGGGACCTGTCCTTCGGCGGCAACGTCAACGACTACTGCGATCCGGACAACTCCTACCTCAATGTGGTGCTGCGCACGCGGCGGGGCATCCAGATCTCGCTGGCCGTGCTGTGGATCGAGCTGGCGCAGGGCCTGGGGCTGCATGCGCGCGGCGTGTGCTTCCCGGGCCACTTCATGGTGAAGGTCAACCTGCCCAAGGGCCAGGTGGTGATCGATCCGTTCACCGGGCAGTCGCTCTCGCGCGAGGAGCTGTCCGAGCGCCTGGAGCCGTACAAGCGGCGCAGCGGCCTGGTCGACGAGTTCGAGGTGCCGCTCGGCCTGTACCTGCAGGCGGCGCCCCCGCGCGACATCATCGCCCGCATGCTGCGCAACCTGAAGGAGATCCACCGTGCGCAGGAAGACTGGCAGCGCCTGATCGCGGTGCAGGACCGCCTGCTGGTGCTGCTGCCCGACGCCTGGGCCGAGTACCGCGACCGGGGGCTGGCGCATGCGGAGCAGGGCCACGCCGCGCTGGCGGTGCTGGACCTGGAGACCTACCTCATCCACGCCCAGGATTCGCTGGACATCGACGCCATCGCCGACCGGGTGGCCGACCTGCGCCGCGCCCGCAACAGCTGAAGGCCGCAGCCCGCGTGCGTCAGCGCCGCAGCATCTGCGGCACGTGCACGCCCAGCGCCGCCGACGGCAGCGTCGGCTCCTCGACCACCGCCAGCTTGCCCATCGGGCGTGCGCCCAGCATGGTCAGGCGTGCGCCATGCACCAGCGCGTCCTGCGCGGGGCGCAGCGCGACCGGGCGCGGCGTGTGCGGTTGCAGCACCCGCGGCTGCGGCTGCAGCGGGGCCGGGGCCGCCGCCGGCACTGGCCGCACCGGCTCCAGGACCGGGGCCAGCCAGTCGAGGATGGGTTGCCACTGCAGCATGTCGGCGCCCACCTGCGCCGCCGGCAGGTCGAACAGCGTGAGCCCGCGCTCCAGGCACTTCACGTAGAGCTGCGTCTCGCGCAGCGTCGAGACCATCGGCACGGCCGTCGTCGCGGCCCAGGCCTTGAGGGTCTCGCCGGCCCGGGTGCGGCCGTCGATGCGCATGCCCACCGTGGCCAGCCGGCAGCGCCCGCTGGCCACGCGCGGCAGCGCCAGCAGCTCCTCCAGCGTGGCGGCGGCCGAATCGCGGTCGAACACCGAGTGGCACACCGGCACCAGGATGGCATCGGCGGCCATCACCACGCGGGCCAGTTCGAAGCCGTGCATGCCGCCGGGCGTGTCGAGCACCGCATGGGTGATGCCGGTGGGCACGCGCAGCACGTTCTTCTGGTCGATGCCCCACGGCGCGATGCCCGGCAGGGCGGGATCGCGCCGGCGCAGCCAGCTGCGGGTGGACTGCTGGCGGTCCACGTCGCCCAGCATCACCGCATGGCCCTGGCGCGCGCACCAGGCGGCCAGGTGCGCGGCGAGCGTGCTCTTGCCGCTTCCGCCCTTGCGGTTGACGACGGCGATGACGGGCATGGGATGGCAGGCAGTTCGTGGAAGAGCTGCCAGTTTGGGCCGAATTGGCCTCCAGGTCCAGTGGGGCGGGGACGAGGTGCTACGACTTTTGTAGCAAAGCAACGCCCGGAGGCTGCGGTCGTCAGGCGACGACGACCGGGGCGCCGTCGCCCCGGGGAGCGATCACCCCGATCCGGTGCACCGACTCCCCCTGCGCCCGCAAGGTCTGGGCAGTGGCATCCGCATCGGCGGCGGCGACCACCACCACCATCCCGATGCCGTTGTTGAAGGTGCGGTTCATCTCGTGGTCGGAGATGCCGGCCGTGGCCTGCAACCAGGCGAACAGCTCGCTGCGCGGCCAGCTGCCGGCCGCCAGGTGGGCCGCCATGCCGTCCGGCAGCACCCGCGGGATGTTCTCCAGAAGGCCGCCGCCGGTGATGTGGGCCAGGGCCTTGATGCCGCCGCCGCCCTCGTGCGGGTGCTGCGCCAGGGCCGCCAGCACCGGCTTGACGTACAGGCGCGTGGGCGCCATCACGGCTTGCCGGAACGGCTGGCCGTCCAGCGTGTCCGGCAGCGCGCCGGCCGCGCGCTCGATGCACTTGCGCACGAGGGAGAACCCGTTGGAGTGCACGCCGCTGGAGGCCAGGCCGAGCACCACGTCGCCCGGGCACACGCCGGCGCCGGTCAGGATCTTCGACTTCTCCACCGCCCCGACGGCGAAGCCGGCCAGGTCGTACTCGCCGGCGGGGTACATGCCGGGCATCTCGGCGGTCTCGCCGCCGATCAGGGCGCAGCCCGACAGCTCGCAGCCGCGGGCGATCCCGCCCACCACGCGCGCCGCGGTATCGACGTCCAGCTTGCCGCACGCGAAGTAATCCAGGAAAAACAGGGGCTCGGCGCCCTGCACCAGCACGTCGTTGACGCTCATGGCCACCAGGTCGATGCCCACGGTGTCGTGCATGCCCCATTCGAAGGCCAGCTTCAGCTTGGTGCCCACCCCGTCGGTGCCGGAGACCAGCACGGGCTCGCGGTAGCGCTTGGGCACCTCGAACAGCGCGCCGAAGCCGCCGATGCCGGCCAGCACGCCTTCGCGCATGGTGCGCCTGGCCAGGGGCTTGATGCGCTCGACCAGGGCGTCCCCGGCGTCGATGTCCACGCCGGCGTCTTTGTAGGAGAGGGGGGTCTGGCTCATGGGGGAGGGCGGCACGCGGGGTGCGCCCGATAGAATTTGCAGGATTTTACCGGCGCGCCCTGCCGCGCCCGCGCCACCCGCGCACCGCCCGAATGCAATTCACACCCACCCAGAAACGTGCCGCGGCCTGGACCCTGATCGCCGTCGCCGCGTTGCTGGCGCTGCGCGCCCTGGGCCCGGTGCTCACGCCCTTCGCCGTCGGGGCGGTGCTGGCCTATGCGCTCACCCCGCTGGTGGACCGGCTGGACGAGGCGGGGCGCGGACGCCTGCCGCGCGTGGTGGCCGTGGTGATCGTCGAGCTCCTGTTCGTGCTGGTGCTGTTCTCGCTGTTCCTGCTGGTCGTGCCCATCCTGGCCAAGGAGATCCCCCTGATGCGGGCCCAGGTGCCGGTGCTGTTCGAGCGGCTGGACACCACCCTGTCGCCCTGGCTGGCGCAGTTCGGCATCAACGTAGCCCTGGACGTGGAGAGCCTGAAGGCGCAGATCCTCAAGTACCTGCACGCCAACTACGAGGACGCGATGTCCCGCCTGCTGTCCTCGCTCAAGGTGGGCGGCAGCGTGGCCTTCACGCTGGTCTTCAACGCGGTGCTGATCCCGGTCGCCCTGTTCTACCTGCTGCTCGACTGGGACCGTTTCGTCCACCGCGTGCTGGAGCTGGTGCCGCCGCGCAACCGGCCGGCGGTCGACTCCTTCACCGACGAGGCCGACCAGGTGCTGGGACAGTACCTGCGCGGCCAATTGCTGGTCATGCTGACCATGGCGATCTTCTACTCCGTCGGGCTGGCGCTGTTCGGGCTGGACCTGGCGCTGCCCATCGGCCTCTTCACCGGGCTGGCCATGTTCGTGCCCTACCTGGGGTTCGGCATCGGCCTGGTGCTCGCGCTGCTGGCCGGGCTGCTGCAGTTCGCCTCGGCCAAGGCGCTGCTCATGGTGGCCGTGGTCTACGGGCTGGGCCAGGTGATCGAGGGTTTCTACTTCACGCCGCGGCTGGTGGGCGAGCGCATCGGCCTGCATCCGCTGGCCGTCATCTTCGCGCTGCTCGCGTTCGCGCAGCTGTTCGGGTTCGTCGGCGTTCTCGTGGCGCTGCCCGCCAGCGCCGTGCTGCTGGTGGCGATCCGCCGCATGCGCAGCGGCTACATGGGCAGCCGCCTGTACCAGGGCTGATGAAGCAACTTCCCCTCCCGATCGCCATGGCACGCGCCCCGACGCTCTCGGGCTTCTGCGCGGGCCCGAACGAGCCCGCCCTGGCGCACCTGAAGCTGTGGGTGCGCAGCCCCACGCGCTCGCCGGTGCCCACCTACCTGTGGGGTCCGGCCGCCAGCGGCAAGACGCACCTGCTCAAGGCGGTGCACGAGGCGCTGCGCGAACAGGGCGCCGGCATCGGCTGGCTCGACGCGAGCATCGCCGAACCGCCGGAGTTCGACGAGCGCTGGGCGGCGGTGCTGATGGACGACGTGCACCTCTACACCGCGGTGCAACAGCATGCGGCGTTCAGCTGGTTCGTCCAGGCCCAGCCGCTGCAACGCGGCGTGCTGGCCGCCGGACTGCTGCCGCCGGCCGACCTGGTGCTGCGCGAGGACCTGCGCACCCGCCTCGGATGGGGGCACGTCTTCCAGCTGCAGGTGCTGTCCGAACCCGAGCGCCGCGCGGTGCTGCGCCAGGCGGCCGATGCGCGCGGCGTGTTCCTGGGCGACGAGGTGATGGATTTCATGCTCACCCGCTTCTCGCGCGACCTGGGCAGCTTGATGGCGCTGCTGGAGCAGCTGGACGCGTATGCGCTGCAGACCAAGCGCGCGATCACCATCCCGCTCATCAAGTCCATGCTGGAGAACGAGTGACGGCCCGCCACAAGATCGCCCTGTTCGACCTGGACCACACCCTGCTGCCGATCGACTCGGACCACAGCTGGGGCGAGTTCACGCAGGCCATCGGCTGGACCGACGCGACCGAGTTCAAGCGCCGCAACGACGAATTCTTCGCCCACTACCAGGCCGGCACGCTGGACGTGCACGACTACGTGCGCTTTGCCACCGAGGCCATCCGGCTGCGGGGGCGCGAGGCCTCGCTCGCCGCGCGCGAGCGCTTCATGCGAGAGGTCATCCAGCCGCGCCTGCTGCCGCCCGCCCTGGCATTGCTGGAGGCGCACCGGCGCGCCGGCGACCAGCTGGTGATCGTCACGGCCACCAACGAATTCGTCACCGAGCCCATCGCCCGGGCGCTGGGGGTCGACGCGCTGATCGCGGTGCGGCTGGCACGCGGCACCGACGGCTGGATCACCGGCGAGATCGAGGGCGTGCCGTCGATGCGCGCCGGCAAGGTGCAGCGGGTGGGCGAGTGGCTCGCGGCCCGCGGCCTGGCCTGGGACGTGGTGGAGACCACCTTCTACTCGGACTCCATGAACGATCTTCCCCTGCTGGAGCGCGCCGACCACCCCGTGGCCACCAACCCCGACGACCGACTGCGCGCCATCGCCCTCCAGCGCGGCTGGCGCATACTGGACCTGTTCGCTTCCCATCCATGATCAAGACATTCATCGACCGCCTGCTGGGCGGGTCCGGCGCCGGCAAATCGAAGTTCGGCAAGCGCCAGGAGATCGGCCCCCAGGAGCACAACATCGACCCGGCGCTGGTCGACGAGCGTGCCCTCAACGTCGTGCACACCCTCAAGGAGGCCGGCTTCGAGGCCTACATCGTGGGCGGGGCGGTGCGCGACCTGCTGCTCGGGCTGCGGCCCAAGGACTTCGACGTCGCCACCAACGCCACGCCCGAGCAGGTCAAGGGCCTGTTCCGCCGCGCCTTCATCATCGGCCGGCGCTTTCGCATCGTGCACGTGGTGTACGGCCGGGGCCGCGAGCACGAGGTGATCGAGGTCTCCACCTTCCGCGCCCACATGGACAACGCCGCCGCCGAGGCCGTGGCCGGCAACGAGAAGACCAGCCGCAGCGAGCTGGCCGGCATGAAGCATGCCGTGGACGCCAGCGGCCGCGTGCTGCGCGACAACGTCTGGGGCCCGCAGGAGGAGGACGCGACCCGCCGCGACTTCACCATCAACGCGATGTACTACGACCCGGAGACCCGCACCCTGGTCGATTACCACGGCGGCATGAAGGACGCCAAGAAGCTCACCCTGCGCATGATCGGCGACCCGGCCACGCGCTACCGCGAGGACCCGGTGCGCATCATCCGGGCCGTGCGCTTCGCCGCCAAGCTCAGTCCGCTGGGCTTCCGCATGGAGGCCAAGACGGCCGCCGCGCTGCTCCCCAGCCTGGACCGCCTCTCCGACGTGCCGCAAAGCCGCCTGTTCGACGAGATGCTCAAGCTGCTGCAGACCGGCCACGCGGTGGCCACCATCGAGCAGCTGAAGGCGCTGGGCCTGGCGCGCGGCATCTACCCGCTGCTCGACCTCGTGGTGGAGCGGGCGGAGCAGCCCTTCGTGCGGGCGGCGCTGCAGGACACCGACCGCCGCGTCTCCGAGGACAAGCCGGTCGCCCCCAGCTTCCTCCTGGCCTGCGTGCTCTGGTCCGACGTGCGCGACGGCTGGGCGGCGCGGCTGGCGCAGAAGCAGCATCCCTTCCCCGCGCTGCAGGACGCCATCGACGACGTGTTCAATGCCCGCATCGGCGACGTGTCCGGCCGCGGCAAGCTCGCCGCCGACATGCGCGAGATCTGGATGATGCAGCCCCGGTTCGAAAAGCGCAGCGGCAGCACGCCATTCAGCCTGGTGGAGCAGCCGCGCTTCCGGGCAGGCTTTGACTTCATGCGCCTGCGCGCCGACGCCGGCGAGGTCGACGTGGTGCTGGCCGACTGGTGGCAGGAGTTCAGCCTGGCCAACGACGGCGTGCGCGAGGACCTGGTCGCCCAGGTGCGCGAGGAGCAGCAGAAGGGTGCGCGCCGCGTGCGCGTGGTCAAGCCGCAGGAGAAGGCCTCCCCGGCCGAGCGCCCCGCGGTCTCGGGCACGCCCGACGGCGCACCCGAGCACCTGCCGGACGTCGAGGGTGCCACGGGCGATGCGCCGCGCAAGCGTCGCCGCCGTCGCCGCAAGCCGTCCGGCGGTGGCGCCGACGCTGGCGGTGCCGACCGCCCGGCCCACGGGGACGACGCGTGATCCGGGGGCTGTCCGGCCTGCTGCTGGCCGCCGCGTGCGCGGCCGCCGCGGCGCAGGGCAGCGACACGGTGTACCGCACCGTCGGCCCGGATGGCCGGGTCACCTACAGCCAGGTGCCGCCCGCCGGCACCACGCCCGCGCGCAAGCTGGAGTTCGAGAAGCTGCCGGCGAGCCCGCTGCCCGCCTACCTGCTGAAGTTCCGCGACGACATGGCGCGCGGCAGCGCCGCGGCGGCGGCCGCCCCGGCCGGCCTGCGCCTCTTCAGCGCCAAGTGGTGCGGGTACTGCAAGCAGGCCAGGGCCTGGCTGTCGGGGCAGGGGGTGGCCTTCGAGGAGGTGGACATCGACCAGCCCGCCGGCATGGCGGCGTTCGCGCAGGCGGGCGGGCGCGGCAGCGTGCCGCTGCTGGTCGGCTCCGGCGTGCGGCTGCAGGGCTTTTCGCCCGACAGCTACGCCGCGGCGGTGGCGCCGAAGCGCCGGCCGTGAGGGAGCCCGTCACCGCCTACGTCGGACTCGGCGCCAACCTCGGCGACGCGCAGGCCGCGGTGCAGTCCGCCTTCGAGGCGCTGGCTGCCCTGCCGGGCACGGCCCTGGTCGGGCGGTCGCCGCTGTACCGCACCGCGCCGGTGGACGCCGCCGGACCCGACTTCGTCAACGCGGTCGCGCAACTGGCCACCACGCTCACGGCGCCGGACCTGCTGCGTGCCTTGCAGGGCATCGAGCAGGCAGCCGGACGCGAGCGCCCGTTCCACAACGCGCCCCGGACGCTGGACCTCGACCTGCTGCTCTACGGCAGCGGCCGCATCGACAGCGCGGCGCTCACCGTGCCGCATCCGCGCATGCACCAGCGCGCCTTCGTGCTGGTGCCCCTGGCCGACCTCGCCCCGGCGCTCGCGCCGGCCGGCATGCTCGCCGGCATGACCTCCCAGGTCATGGACCGCATTCCATCCGTGGCGCACGATGGGGCCATCCAACACAGGAGGTCTTCATGAGCGACACCGGACTGATTGCCATGGCATGCGGTCTCATCATCGGCCTGGGTGCCATCGGCGCCTGCCTCGGCATCGGGGTGATGGGCGGGCGGTTTCTGGACGGCGCGGTGCGCCAGCCCGAGATGATGGAACCGCTGCAGACCAAGATGTTCCTGCTCGCCGGGCTCATCGACGCCAACTTCCTGATCGGTGTGGGCGTGGCGATGATGTTCGTCTTCGCCAATCCGTTCGCGAAGTAGCAGCCGGCCGCGGGCGGCTACTGGACCGAGCCGCGCTGGCGGGCCACGTCCAGTTCGCTGACGGGCGCCGCCGTGTTGCCCCAGGCGGTGCGGATGTGGGTGAGCACCGCTGCCAGTTGCGCATCGCTCAAGGTGGTCACGAAGGGCGGCATGCCGTAGGGCCGCGGATTGCCGGCGGTGGCCGGCGGGAAGCCGCCGCCCAGCACCACCTGCACCAGGTTCGCGGTCACCGGCAGCAGCACCGCGCGGTTGCCGGCCAGCGGCGGATAGGCGCCGCGCACGCCTTCGCCCTGCGCGCCATGGCAGCTGGCGCAATGCCGCTCGTAGAGGCGCGCGCCCTGCTGCGCCACCTCGGGTCGCACGGCGGGTGGCGGCGGCACCGGCTGCGGCGGCGACTGCGGCAGTTCCTTGAGGAACACGGCCATGGCCCGCAGGTCGTCGGCGGTGAGGTGCTGCGTGCTGTGCAGGACCACTTCGGCCATCGGGCCGATCGCGCTCCCCCCGGGGGACACCCCGGTGCCCAGCAGCTGCGCGATGAAGCCCACCTGCCAGTCGGCCACGCCGGCCTCGGACGGCGAGGACAGAGAGGGCGCGTACCAGTTCTGCATCGGGATCAGGCCACCCGAGAGGTCCATCATGTCGCTGCTGGCACCCAACGCATTGCGCGCGCTGTGGCAGGCGGCGCAGTGGCCGAGGCCCCGCACCAGGTAGGCGCCGCGGTTCCAGTCGGCGGTGCGCGCCGGGTCCGTCCGGTAGACGCCCGGCTCGAAGTACAGCGCGCGCCACGCCACCAATGCCAGCTGCGTGTTGTAGGGCCAGCGCAAGCGGTGCGGGGTGTTGCCCCGGCCCACGGGTGCCAGGGTCCGGAGGTAGGCGAAGAGGTCGTCGCTGTCCTCGCGCGTCACCTGCGTGTAGTTGGGGTACGGGAAGGCCGGCGTGAGCAGGCGGCCGTCGCGCGAGCGGCCGTCGTGCAGCGCGCGCCAGAAGTCGTCGGCCGACCAGGCGCCCAGGCCGGTGCGTCCGTCCGGCGTGAGGTTGCTCGCGTACACCGTGCCGAAGGGCGTGTCGATGGCGCGCCCGCCGGCCCACGGTGCACCGCCGCGCTCCGTGTGGCAGGCCATGCAGTTGCCGGCGCGCGCCAGGTACGCACCGCGCGCGGCATCCGGCACCCGGCCCGCGGGCGCCACTTGCACCGGCGCGGGACGCCAGCCGTACCAGGCCAGCCACGCGGCGAGCGCGAGCGCCAGGCCGGCCACCAGCAGCCAGAACCGCTTCATGGCGTCTGCGGCCCGGCCGGCAGCGCGGCGCTGCCGCAGGGCAGGGGCGGCGGGCTCGGCAGCCGATCGATCGCGCCGGTGCGCGCGGGCAGCGGCTGCGCCGCCAGCCAGCTGGCCACGGCGGTGAGGTCCTCCGGCGGCAGGGCGCGCGCGATGTCCGCCATGCAGTCCGGCGCATGGGCCCGGCGCAGGCCGGTGCGCCAGGCGCCCAGCTGCGCGTTGAGGTAGTCGCGCGGCAGACCGAGCAGGCCGGGCGTGTTGGGCTGGACGCCCGTGAGGGCGGCGCCGTGGCAGGCGGCACAGGCCGGCAGTCCCGATGCGGCATCCCCCTCAAGGGCCAGGCGGCGACCCCGCTCCAGCACCGTCGCGGTCGCGCGGGGCGCCGGAGGCTGCTCGTAGGGCAGGTCCAGCGCCGCGAAGTGCCGGGCGATCTCCAGCAGGTAGGGCTCGGACAGCGGGTCCACCAGCCGCGTCATCAGGCCGTAGTGGCGGCGCCCGTCGCGGAAGTTGAGCAGCTGGTTGTAGAGGTACCCGGCGGGCTTGCCGGCGATGCGCGGGTAGTAGCCGTCGGGTCCGGCGCGGCCCTGGGCACCGTGGCAGACGGTGCAGGCCTGCGTGCGCTGGGCGGTGCTGTCCTCGAAGGCCGCGGCGATCGACGCGGCAGGCCCGGCGAGCAGCGCGCAGAGGCCGAAGAGGAGGGCTGGGAGCGGCTTCACGTTGCCGGCAATGATGCAACAGGCGCCGGGCGGGCGGCGGCACCCGCGCCGCCGTCCTACAGCGCGCCGGGGATCGCGTTCCTAGAGTGGATCCAAACCTGCCGAGCACCACCATGAACAAGCCCGCTTCCGCTCCCGACGTGATGCCTGTCCACGAGACGCCGCCGCAGCCCGACGACAAGAAGGACGGCACCAACGAGACCCTGCACCACCCGGACGACCAGGCGGAGCGGCATCCCGCCCGCGACGACCACAAGCCGCGCGGGCCGTTCGTCACCGGCAACTGGTGAACCGGACCGCCGGCCGGTCACGCGAGCACCAGGTCGCTGGTGGGGTGCGCCACGCAGGGCAGGAACCAGCCCGCTGCACGTTCGTCGGGCAGCACGCCCGGCCATTCGATCCTGTAGAGCACGGAGCCCTGCAGCAGGCGCTGCATGCAGGTGCGGCAGGTTCCGTTGCGGCAGGAACTGGGAAGCGCGATGCCGGCCGCCTCGGCCGACAGCAGCACCGGGCGCTCGGCGCTGGCGGGGAACGGCTCCCCGCCGGGCCCGATGCGCACCTCGAACACCGCCGCTCCCCCACGTTCCGCATGCATGCCTCATCATAGGCACCAGGACACGCAACGCCACACGCACACGACACCATGGCCTCCAGCTTCTTCGCCCTGCTCGACGACATCGCCACCCTGCTCGACGACGTGTCGATCCTCACCAAGGTGGCGGCCAAGAAGACCGCCGGTGTGCTCGGCGACGACCTGGCGCTCAATGCGCAGCAGGTGACCGGCGTGGCGGCCGACCGGGAGCTGCCGGTGGTCTGGGCGGTCGCGAAGGGCTCGGCGGTCAACAAGCTCATCCTCGTTCCCGCAGCGCTGGCGATCAGCGCCGTCGCGCCGTGGGCCGTGCTGCCCCTGCTGATGGTGGGCGGCGCCTACCTCTGCTTCGAGGGCTTCGAGAAGGTCGCGCACCGCTTCCTGCACCACGGCGACGACGCGGCCCGGGTGCGCGAGCTCGAGCAGAAGCTCGCCGATCCCGCCACCGACGTCCTGGCGCTGGAGAAGGACAAGATCAAGGGCGCGGTGCGCACCGACTTCATCCTGTCGGCCGAGATCGTGGTGATCGCGCTGGGCACGGTGTCCCAGGAGCCGCTGATCACGCGTGTCGGCGTGCTGGTGGGCATCGCCACGGTCATGACGGTCGGCGTCTACGGCCTGGTGGCCGCGATCGTGAAGCTGGACGACCTGGGCCTGCACCTGGTCCAGCGCGCCTCCGCGCCGGCGCGCGCCCTGGGCCGCGGGATCCTGCGCACCGCTCCCTGGCTGATGAAGGCGCTCTCGCTGGCCGGGACCGCCGCGATGTTCCTGGTGGGCGGCAGCATCCTCGCGCACGGCATTCCGCCGCTGGAGCATGCGCTGGAGCAGGCGGCGCATGCGGTGCCGGGCTTCGGCGGCAGCATCGTCACGCTCCTCGGGCATGCGGTGATCGGCCTGGTCGCGGGCGGCCTGATCCTGGCCGGGGTCGAGCTGGCACGCCGACTGATGGCGCGCCGCCGCGCACCGGCCTGAGTTCCTACAGGCCGCCGTGGCGCGGGCTGGCGCGCGGCCGCCAGCCGCGTGCGTACCGTCTCCAGCCATGGATTTTTCCTCCGACTGGATCGACCTCCTGCAATGGCCTGCGATGGTGGCCAGCCTGGTGGCCGCCTGGCTCGTGGCCTCCACCCAGAAGGGCCGGCGCAACATCGGCTTCTGGGTGTTCCTCGGCAGCAACGTGCTGTGGACCGCGTGGGGCTGGCATGACGGCGCCTACGCGCTCATCGCCCTGCAGGTGGCCCTGGCGGCCCTGAACATCCGCGGCGTGTTCAAGACGGAGCAGCCCTCGCCGGAAGATGCGCCGTCGCGCGGGCAAGCTCAAGCGTAGGCAGCTTCCTACTCGCGCTCAGGCCCTGGTCGGATGCGCCGGACTGGCTCATCGTTGGATCATCGCTTGGACGGCGGATCACCGCCTCCGAAGGACCACGATGCCGCGCATGTTCCACGCATTGACCACGCCCCCCGGCCAACCCGCAGGCCAAGCTGCGGCCCCTGCGCACGACACCTCGCCGGCGGACGACATCGCGCTCGGTTTCGAGAGCGCGGTGCCGGCCTTGCAGTTCGATGCCTGGGAGCCCGCACCGGTGCCGCCCTTCGCGCCGGATGCGTACTGAGCAGCAAATCGTGACAGTGGCGGTCCTACAAGCCGTGCCGTTCTAAAACTACTTCAGCGGGGAGGTGGGGGGTCCTAATCTTCGAGTCAGCCGGACGAACCGTTCGGCCTCGTTCCATCATCCCTTGCGGGCGAATCAAATCAAGGAGTTCGACATGAGTGCAGTCAAGACCACCCTCACCACCATCGCGGCCGCGGCCGCCCTGGCCTTCGGCGGCTTCGCGGTGGCCCAGTCTTCGGGCAGCGGCTCGGCCGGCGGCGCCAGCGGCGCGAGCGGCAGCGCCGGCGGCGCTGCTGCCAGCAGCAGCCCCACCTCGCCGACGACGGGTTCTAACCCCGGCGGCGCTTCTGCCGCCCCGACAGCCGGCTCCACCACCGGCACGCCGAGCGGCTCGTCCACCGACACCAGCGCCAGCGGCGCTTCCGGCAGCTCCGGCTCCAGCACGATGGGCGCCAGCCCGTCGGGTTCTTCGAGCTCCTCTTCGAGCAGCCCGTCGACCTCCGGCTCGTCGTCCAGCACCCCCAGCGCTTCCGGCTCCACCGGTTCGTCGGGCTCCACCGGCTCCGGCTCCAGCATGGGCGCCAGCGGGTCGTCGGGCAGCACCTCGGGTGCTTCCGGCAGCACCTCGGGCTCGTCGGGTTCCACCGGCTCCGGCAGCACCATGGGCTCTTCGAGCACCGACACGTCGGGCACGAGCGGCACCAGCGGCAGCCGTGCCGCCCGCGCCGACCGCAACTAAGCGGATCCCGCTGAAGCAGGAAGGGCGGGTCCGCAAGGGCCCGCCCTTTTTCCCTTTTCCGGACCCGTGAAGTCCAGCTCCCGATTCCAACCCCTCACCCGACGCATGCAACCCGACGCCCGCCGCCTCGCCGACACCGCCCGCCGCTGGATGCGCCCGCGCGCCCGGCCGGGTGCGGTGCTGCTGGCCGGCGTGCTGACGCTTGCGGTCACCGGCTGGTGGAATGCGCCCGACCCGGCAACGGCCGCAGCGGACGCCGGCGCGTCCGCGCCCGTCGCGCCCGGTGCGACGACGCCCCGCCTGCGCCCGTCCGCGCGCCTGCGTCCTGCGCCGCAGGCGACGTTCGGCGAGGAGACCCCGTCCGCCGACGTGCGGCACGTGGCCAACTGGGTGCTGCATTCCGGCGATGCCCAGGGACGTTCGTTCATACTGGTCGACAAGAAAGAGGCCAGGGTGTGGGTGTTCGACGGCATCGGACGGCACGTTGCGGACTCGCCGGCGCTGCTCGGTGCGGCCCGTGGCGACGATGCGGTGCCCGGCATCGGCGAGAAGCCGCTGTCGCAGGTGCTGCCCGAAGAAAAGACCACCCCTGCCGGACGGTACGTCGCCGAACCCGGCGTCAATGCCAACGGCGAAGACATCGTCTGGGTGTCATACGACCTGGCGGTGTCGCTGCACCGCGTGCGCCCGAACGTGGCCGCCGAGCGCCGCCTCGAGCGGCTGGAATCGGCCGACCCGCAGGACAACCGCATCTCCTTCGGGTGCATCAACCTGCCCGTCACGTTCTACGAGCAGGTGCTGTCGCCGGTGGCGCAGGCCGGCGCGGTGGTGTACGTGTTGCCCGAGACCCGCACCCCCCAGGAGCAGTTCGGCTCCTACGACGTCGCGCCCGCGCACCTCGCGGCCACCGCCGTCCACTCCAGCGTGAAATAAGACACGTCGAACGTGTCGAACCCATCCATTGCGCCGCCGCATGCCGGCTCGCGCGCGATCGGCCGTTAGCATCGCCCCCAAATTCGGCTGCGCCCACCGGGCGACGCCGGCGCCGTGCCGCAAGCACGAGAGGATGGGGACACGATGGCGGGGAAGTTCAAGGCGGTGCTGCTGGCCGCGGCATGGGCGGCGTGCGGGCTGGTCTCGGCGGCCGCGCTGGACGAAGGGTTCGAACGGCAGCGGCCCTCGGCCGACGCGCGGCAGATGGTCCAGTGGGCCCTGGACAGCGGCGACCCCGCAGGCCGGCCGTTCCTCGTGGTCGACAAGAAGGCCGCGCGCATGTTCGTGTTCGAGCCGTCCGGCAGGCTGCTGGCCACCACCCCGGTGCTGCTGGGCGCCGAGCCGGGCGACCACTCCGTGCCCGGCGTGGGCGAACGCGCGCAGACCGGGGAACTCGCCGCCGTGGACCGCACGACGCCGGCCGGGCGCTTCCTGACCCAGCCCGGACGCAACCGCGACGGCGAACACGTCGTGTGGATCGACTACGAGGCGGCGCTGGCCATCCACCGCCTGCGCCCCGGCCGCTCGCAGCCGCTGCGCGCGGCGCGGCTCGAGTCTTCGCAGCCGCACGAGCGGCGGGTGTCGCTCGGCTGCATCGTGGTGCCGGTGGCCTTCTACGTCGAGGTGATCGAGCCCCTGCTCTCGCGCCGCAAGGGGGTGGTGTACGTGCTGCCGGAAGTGCAGCCGCTGCACGCGCTGTTCGCCCAGCCCTGAGCGGGCTCCGAGGCCTGCGCGCCGGGCGCGCGCGCGAGGGTCAGATCGACTGCCAGTGGTTCTCGGCGACCACGCAGCCGCTGATGCGCCAGTTGTCGTCCGGCTGGCGTTCGAGCGCGAACAGGGCCAGCCACGACTTGTCCTCGCCATCCTTGATCTCGACCAGCTGCAGCACCGTGCCCTGCTCGGCCTCGGGCTTGTGGAAGCTCACCGAGGCCGGGCGGTACACCATCGGGTAGGCGCCCCGCACCATGGCCAGGAAGCGGTTGGAGCTGCCGATGGCGGCCCGCACCGCGGGCGTGGCCGTCTCGAAGGCACGCTCGGCGTCGTCCTCCGCGAGGGCCGACAGCTGCATCACGATCACCTCCCGCACCTTGGCCGATTCCAGCTCCGACAGGGGTTCCGCCGCGGCGCGCACCTGGAAGCCGAGCGCCGCGAGCGCAAGGGCGACCCACAGGAAGAATCGAGCGGATTGCCTGTTCATGGTGCGACTCCCGCGAAGGTGGATGGAGGAGGTGGAGAGGGCTTGGGATTCAGCGTAGGCAAGCGCCCGCGGGCGTGCTGTAGGCGAAACCCGCGGCGCTGCGCGGGGCAAACACCCCGGGCGGCGTGCGGGCGAAGCGGTGGCCTGAACCGGCGCGGCGGCGGGCGTGCAGAACCGCCTGGCGGGTGCGGCAGCGGGACCGATGCGGCATGCGGACCGGACGCGAGCCCACCTGCAAAAGGAAGAGGCCCGCCGCGGCCGCTGGACAATGTTCGTTCGTTTCGCGTGGAGCAAAAAGCCCGATACCTGTCTCGTGGCGCGGCACCCGGCGGGCACACCTGCAGTGTCGGCAGGGCGGCTGCCCGATGCCGCAAGTGGTCTGCCCGTGGACGTGTAGGCGCGCGACCGCCGCGCGCGCCCGGCGCTGCCTACCTGCTGCCAGCGCTGCCCAGCCGCTCGACGATCAGTTCACGGGTGGCGCGGATCTCGCCGGCAAAGGGCGTGGCCCCGTCGGCCGACGCCTCTTCGATGATCGCCAGCGCTTCGCGGTGGCGGCCCTGGTCGGACAGCACCTGCGCGAGGTTGTTCTTGACGATGGCCGAGGACGGATGGCGCTGGCGTGCGTGGCGCAGCACCTCCGCCGCCTCGGCCAGGGCGCCTTGCGCGTGATGCTGGTTCGCCAGCCCGATGGCGGCGGCCAGGTTGTCGGGCCAGCGGCGCAATGCCGTCGCGAAGGCCGTGGTGACCGACCGCGCGTCGGCCACGCGCGCCATCGCCAGCACCGCGTTCATCCAGGCGTCCTCGGTGGCGGTCGCGGGTATGCGGTCGGGCGGCGCCACCACCATGGCCCAGTAGCCGCTGCGCATCCAGCTGCGCTCGAACGCGGTGAACGGCATCTCCTGGCGGCGCTGCGTGCCCGATCGCAGCAGGACTGTCCCGCTCGGGTAGTCAAAGCCGTTCACCACCGCGTAGTGCCACTGCGTGGTGAGCGTGCCGACGTCCTGCAGCACCAGCACCGGGTGTCCCGCCGCGACCTCGCGCAGCAGGTCGCCGTAACGCGGCGCCAGCACGTACGAAACCCGGCCGTAGCGGCGCGCGGCAGCCAGCATCTCGAGCTGCAGGCTGCCGCGCCGGGCGGGCAGGTAGACCTGCTCGACCAGCGGGTCCGGCGTCACCGGCACGCCGGTGTGGGCCAACACGGTTGCCAGTGCGGCAGGTCCGCACTGGTAATCGTCCTGGGGGAAGAAGGGGACCTCGGCCATCTCGGTGCTCTGGGCGACGCCCGCCGGCCAGGCGGTGCGCAGCGCCATGGTCTGCGGGACCATCCCGGCGCAGCCGGCCAGCGTGGCGGCCACCAGCGCCGCCGCGGCGGCGCGTGCCCAGGGCCGGCCCGCACGGGTGCGGTCCGGCGCCGTGGCGGCCCGGCCGGTCACCCGGCCAGGACCCGTGCGATCAGCGGCGGAAGACAAAGTACCAGATGGCCGCCGCGATCACCACCACGGCCAGCAGCGTTCCACCGTCCGCGCCCGCCGGTGCCTGGCGGATGTCGGTGGCCAGCTGGCTCACTTCCTGGTCGCTCATGGCGGCGATGCGCTCGCGGGCTTGTTGCGGGTCGATGCCCTGCGCCTGCAGTTGCGATGCCGTCTCGGCGCGCGCCAGCACGTTGAGGACCATCGTGCGGTCGGTCTGCGCCGTCGCGGGGGCGGCCTGGTCGGCGCCGATCATGCCGGCGCTCGCGGTCTGGAAGGACAGCGCGAACATCGAAACGATCAGGGCACGGCAAGTCATCTTCTTCAGGTTCATCTCAGGTCTCCTGGTGGATGGGTGGGCGCGCAGGGCACGGGGTCGCACACGGCGCGAAACCAATATACGCGGCCCCTCGGCGCTTGTGTGGACTTCCCCCCACGGTCGCGTTCGATGCCGTGCGCGGATGGGATGACGGGCCGAGCCGTCCTGCGCCTACCCCGCCCGCCGGCACCGCGGCCTAAGGTGCAACGGAAGGAGCCGAGCCATGCGCCACGTCCACGTCCTCATCCTTGCCATTGCCGCCACGCTGCTGGGCGGCTGCGCGTCGTCGCCATCGGGAACCGCCATGGGTGCCGGTCCGGCCAACCCGGATGCCGCTGCCTTCCTGGGGTACCACGGGCCGCGCGACCGCAGCGCTGCCGCACCCGAGCCGTACTGATGCGGCCAGGGGCGTCGGCTCAGTCGCCGTCGCCGCCGAGCACGCCGCCGAGCAGACCGCCGGCCGCCACGCCGCCGAGGATCGAGCCTTCTTCCCGGCTGCCGCCACGCTGCGGCGCGGCCGCGAACACGCGCGAGGCCAGCCGCGAGAACGGCAGGCTCTGCAGCCACACGGTGCCCGGACCGGCCACGCGTGCGAAGAACAGGCCTTCCCCGCCGAAGAGCGCGGTCTTGATCTTGCCCACGAACTGGATGTCGAAGGCGACACCTGCGGTGTAGGCCACCACGCAGCCGGTGTCGACCAGCAGCGTCTCGCCGGGGCGCAGTTCGCGCCGCACCACCGTGCCGCCGGCATGCACGAAGGCAGGCCGTCGCCCTCGAGCCGCTGCATGATGAAGCCTTCTCCGCCGAAAAATCCGGCGGAGAGTTTCTGCTGCAGCGCGATGCCCAGCGACACGCCGCGCGCTGCGCACAGGAAGGCATCCTTCTGGCAGACCAGGGTGCCGCCGAGCTGGCGCAGGTCCATCGGCAGGATCTTGCCGGGGTAGGGCGCGGCGAACGCCACGCGCTGGCGGGTCGCGGCCTGGTTGCTGTAGACGGTGGTGAAGAGCGACTCACCGGTGACGAGCCGCTTGCCCGCACCGATCAGCTTGCCGAACAGGCCGCCCTGCTGCGCGCTGCCGTCGCCAAACACCGTGTCCATCGTGATGCCGGCGTCCATGAACATCATGCTGCCGGCCTCGCCGATCGCCGCCTCGCCGGGGTCGAGCTCGACCTCGACGAACTGCATCTCCGATCCGCGGATCTCGTAGTCGATCACGTCCATCGCCATGGGCATCGATCCTGTTCGCTCGTGGAAAAACGGCGCGATGGTACCCAAGCGGCGGGGGCTACGCAGCTGCAGTCCGCCCCCGCATCAGACGACGCCACTACTCGGTGACGGCGCTGGGGTCCTTGCGGATCGTGTCGCGGTCGCGGTGCTGGCGGTCGAGCTTGCCGAAGACGTGCTCCAGCCCATGGATCAGGCGCTGCGTGGCGCCGCGGAAGGCTTCGTCCTGCGAGGGCGCGTGGTGCGTCGCGGTCACCGGCTCGTGCCCGGCGATGCGGGCCTCCAGCGTGCAGCGCTTGTCGTCCGCGCCCTTCTTGTTGCTGTTGGTGTCGCGCAGCTGCACCTCGACGCGCGTGATGTCCTGGCTGAACCTGTCCAGCGCTTCACCGAGGTAGTCGCTGGCCCAGCGCTCGAGGGTGTCCTTGTTCTCGATGCCGTTGCTCGTGTTCACCTGCACCTGCATGGGGCGTGTCCTTTCCTGCTCTGTGGGCTCGTGTCGGTTCAGTGTGGCCACAACGCCGCACGGGGGGTGTAGGACAATGGCGGCCCCTTCGCTCGGACCCCTTGCACCCCCATGAGCATCCTCGACACCATCGAGATCGAAACCGCGCCGCAACCGGTTGCCACGGTCATCGTGCTGCATGGCCTCGGCGCCGACGGCAACGACTTCGTGCCGGTCGCCGGGGAGCTCGACCTCGCAGCCGTCGGCCCGGTCCGCTTCGTCTTTCCGCACGCGCCGGTGATGCCGGTCACGATCAACAACGGCTACCGCATGCGCGCCTGGTACGACATCCTGGGCACGGAGCTGGTGCGGCGCGAGGACGAGGCAGGCCTGCGCAGCTCGCTGGCCGCGGTGGACGCCCTGCTCGTGCGGGAACAGGCGCGCGGCGTCGACGCGGAGCGCATCGTCCTGGCCGGCTTCTCGCAGGGCTGCGCGATGGCGCTGCTCACCGGGTTGCGCCACGGCAGGCGCCTGGCCGGCATCGTCGGAATGTCCGGCTACCTGCCGCTGGCGGCCAACACGGCCGCCGAGCGCAGCGACGCCAACCAGCGCACGCCGGTGTTCCTGGCGCACGGCACGCACGACAACGTGGTGCCGGTCACCCGCGGACGCGACGCGCGCGACCTGCTGCGCGGCCTGGGCCACGACGTGGCCTGGCACGAGTACCCGATGGCGCATTCCGTGTGCATGGAAGAGATCGCCGAGCTCAACGCCTGGCTGCTGAAGGTCCTGGCGCGGGACTGAGCGCCATGCACCTGGAGCTGCTGCGCGAACTGCAGGTCGATCCTGCCCTGCACCCGCGCGGCCAGCGGCACCTCAGCTCGGCCAGCGGGCTGGCCCTGGTGGGCCGCAGCCTGGTGCTGGCCGCCGACGACGAACACCACCTGGGGCTGCTCGACCTGGACCGGCCGTCCGACCCCGTGCAGCTGCTGCGCGTGGTGGAGGGCGACCTGCCGGCCGACGCGGCGCAACGGAAGCGGCGCAAGCGTGACTTCGAAGCCGTGGCGCGCGTGCGGCCGCATGCGGGCCATCCGCACGGCGCACTGCTGGTGTTCGGCTCAGCTTCGCGCGCGCAGCGGCAGCACGTGCTGCGCGTCGCGCTCGACGCCCACGGACGGCCCGCCCCGCCGGTGCAGGCGCGCGAGGCCGGCGCGCTGCTGGAGCCGCTGCGGGCCCGCTTTGCCGACCTCAACATCGAGGGCGCGTTCGAGCTGGGCGATGCGCTGTGCCTGCTGCAGCGCGGCAACCTGCGCGATCCGCGCAGTGCCTGCATCCGCCTGCCCCTGCAGGACGTGCTGCGCTGGATGGACGGCGACAACGCGGTGCTGCCCATGCCGCACGCGGTCGAGGAGCACCTCCTCGATGCGATCGACGGGGTCCCGCTCGCCTTCACGGACGGCGCGGCCCTGGCGGACGGAGGCTGGGTGTTCAGCGCGGTGGCTGAGGCCACCGACGACAGCTATGCCGACGGCGCGTGCGTGGCATCCGCCGTGGGCCGCGTCGCGCCCGACGGCACGCTGCAGGTGATGGAGCCGCTCGCCGGCGCGCCCAAGGTCGAGGGCCTGGCGCTCGCGGCTGGCCGCCTGCTCTTGGTGACCGATGCGGACGACCCCGCCGTGCCGTCGCGCCTGCTGGCCGGCACGCCTGCGTGGCTGCCTGCGCCGGCCTAGCGGCACCACAGCGCCGGGCTCGCGGGCCCGGGCGTCACGCCGCCTGGCGCACCTTCAGGTCGAAGCGGTCCAGCTCCATCACCTTGGTCCAGGCCTTGACGAAGTCCTGCACGAAGTGGGTTTCGCCGTCGGCCGCGGCATAGACCTCCGACAGCGCGCGCAGCTGCGCGTTGCTGCCGAAGATCAGGTCGGCCAGCGTGGCGGTCCAGCGGCGCTCGCCGGTCTTGCGGTCGGTGCCTTCGAAGAGGTGCTGGGAGCCCTCGACCTTCTTCCAGGCGGTGCGCATGTCCAGCAGGTTCCGGAAGAAGTCGGGCGTCAGGGTGCCCGGCCGCTGGGTGAACACGCCGTGCTGCACGTTGCCGCTGGTCGCGCCCAGCGCCCGCATGCCGCCCACCAGCACCGTCATCTCGGGGGCCGACAGCATCAGCAGGTTGGCCTTGTCGATCATGCCGTTGGCCACGTTGCTCACCGCCCCGCGGTGGATGTAGTTGCGAAAGCCGTCCACGGCCGGCTCGAGCACCTCGAACGCGTTCACGTCCGTCTGCTCCAGGGCCGCGTCCATGCGGCCGGGGGTGAACGGCACGGTGACCTCGTGTCCGGCCTTCTTCGCGGCCCCCTCGATGGCGGCGCCGCCGCCCAGGACGATCAGGTCCGCCAGCGACACCTTCTTGCCGCCCGAGGCCTTGGCATCGAAGTCCTGCCGGATGCCTTCCAGCCGGGCCAGCACCGCCTGCAACTCCTGCGGATCGTTGGCCTCGAAATCCTTCTGCGGCGCCAGCCGCACGCGCGCGCCGTTGGCGCCACCACGCAGGTCGCTGCCGCGGAAGGTGGAGGCGGACGCCCAGGCCGCCTTCACCAGCGCAGCGACCGGCAGGCCGGTGGCCAGGATGCGCTGCTTCAGTGCCTCCTCGTCTTCCCTGTCCACCAGCGGGTGGTCCACCGGCGGGATCGGGTCCTGCCAGAGCAGGTCCTCCTGCGGCACGTACTTGCCCAGGTAGCGCGACCTCGGGCCCATGTCGCGGTGCGTCAGCTTGAACCACGCGCGCGCAAAGGCATCGGCAAACTCCTCGGGGTGGGCCAGGAAATGGCGCGAGATCTTCTCGTAGGCCGGATCGAAGCGCAGCGCGAGGTCGGCCGTGGTCATCATCGGCTGGTGCAGCTTGCCCGGGACGTGCGCGTCGGGCACGTTGCGGCCCGCGTCGCCCTTGGGCTTCCACTGGTGCGCGCCCGCCGGGCTGGTGGTGAGCTCCCACTCGTGGGCGAACAGCGTTTCCAGGTAGCTCATGTCCCACTTGGTCGGCGTCGCGGTCCAGGCGCCTTCGATCCCGCTGGTGATCGCGTGCGCACCCACGCCCGACTCGTAGGCATTCTTCCAGCCGAAGCCCAGTTCCTCGATGTTGCCGCCCTCGGGCTCGGCGCCGACGTGGTGCGCCGGCCCGGCGCCGTGGCACTTGCCGAAGGTGTGGCCGCCGGCCACCAGCGCCACCGTCTCGCGGTCGTCCATCGCCATCCGGCCGAAGGTCTCGCGGATGTCACGGGCCGAGCCGACCGGGTCGGGCTTGCCGTTGGGGCCTTCCGGGTTCACGTAGATGAGGCCCATCTGCACCGCGGCGAGCGGCTTGTTCAGCTCGCGGTCGCCCACGTAGCGCTCGTCGCCCAGCCAGGTGGACTCCGGGCCCCAGTCGATCGGCAGCGGTTCCCACACGTCCTCGCGGCCGCCCGCGAAGCCGAAGGTCTGGAAGCCCATCGACTCCAGCGAGACGTTCCCGGCCAGGATCATGAGGTCGGCCCAGGACAGCTTCTTGCCGTACTTCTGCTTGATCGGCCAGAGCAGGCGGCGGGCCTTGTCCAGGTTGCCGTTGTCCGGCCAGCTGTTCAGCGGCGCGAAGCGCTGCTCGCCGGAACGCGCGCCGCCTCGGCCGTCGAAGATGCGGTAGGTACCCGCCGAGTGCCAGGCCATGCGGATGAAGAAGGGGCCGTAGTGCCCGTAGTCGGCCGGCCACCAGTCCTGCGAGTCGGTCATGAGCGCGTGCAGGTCGCGGATCACCGCGTCCAGGTCGAGCGTCTGGAATTCGCGCCGGTAGTCGAAGTCCTCCAGCTCGGGCGCGCCCAGGTTGCGGTGCTGGTGCAGCACCGCCAGGTTCAGCTGGTCGGGCCACCAGTGCGCGTTGTTGCGGGTCTGCCGGGGCTTCCTGTCGTGCGCGACGGGGCACTTGAACTCGGTCTCTGCGCTCATGCTGCGTCTCTCCTTGGGTTGCGGTCGGGGTGCCGCGCGCCGCAGGCCGGGCACCACCTCGGGCATCGAGCGTACCCAGGGAACCCCGGCTGAGCCGATTGAGCTTGTGGATGGCCGCGATAGCCTGGCCAGGAGTGGAAGAGATAACGGTCTGCGGCCCGCTTGCGGAGCGGGCATGCTGCTATGAAAGTAGGAGCAAGCGCGGCGCGCGCATGGCCGACCGTGGAAGTCGAGTGTTCCGCGGCATGTTCAGAGGTAGACCAGCCCGCCGTGCGATGCATGCGGCGGGGCCAGGAACCGCGCGGGGCCTAGACCTCGCCGCCGAAGCGCTTGGCCAGGTTGGCCAGGTACTTCTCCACGAGCTTTTCGAACTCGCCCTCGACCACGGGAGCGACGACCATCTTCATGAGGCCCGGCAGCGGCACGTTGATCTCGCCGTCGATCTTGAGCTCGATGTGCGTGGACTTCTTGTTGTCGGTGATCTTCCAGCTGCCGCCCACGAGCGCGTTGCCCACGCCCGGCACCGGCTTCCAGACCACGGTGCCCTTGGCCTTGTTGGCGGTGTACTTGCTGGCGTAGACGGTCTGGATGTTGACCTGGGCGGTCCCCACCTTCTCCATCTCCCACTGGTAGACGCCGTCGCCCAGGTCGGTGAGCTGCTCGACCTTCGGGAAGAACGACACCGACGTCGGCACGTCGGAGAGGACCTCGAAGACCTCGGCCGCCTTGGCCTTGACTTCGAGTTCGTAGCCCATGCTGATGGGGACGGTGATCGCCATGCCGCTCTCCTCGTTGTGCTTGTGTCGGCGGATTCTGCCACCGGCCCGCGGGTCGTTCCCGCCCGGCTCAGGCGCCGCGCGCCTGGCGCAGGGCCTCGGCCCGCTCGATGGCGGTGCCGGCGGCCTGCACCAGCGTGCTCACCACGGCGGTGGCGCCGGTGGTGGACAGCGACAGGCCCTGCCGGTAGTAGCGGCCGACCACGCGGCGAGCGTTGGCGGCGTTGCGGCGCGTCTCGGGCGTCAGGCGCGGGCTGGTTTCCTTGAACGCGCGGTCCCACCGGGCCGCGGCGAAGTCGCCCAGGCGCTCGCCGCCGGCGCTGAACGCGTCGATGGCGGTGTGGGCGGTGCTCTCGAACGCTTCCACGACCTGGGTGGCGGTGGCGGCGAAGCGGGTGGTCTGGGTGCTGTTCATGGTGCAGGTTCCTCGGCAGTGATGCATGGCATTCTGGCCAGGGCGGGTAGAGCCCGAAACCTAATGGGCGCAGGAATGCTAGAGCCGCGCCCCTAGTGCCTGGCACAAGCGCGATTTCTGCGGTTGCGGCAGGATTTGCGCAAAGGTGTTACCTTCTGCGGCCCGTTTTCGAGGGCCCGCCCACCTCCCATGAGCCGACTGCACGACGCCTTGCAACGCATTCCCGCCGATCGGCTCCTGGGCATCCGCCGTGGGATCGAGAAGGAGAGCCTGCGTGCCACGGCCGCGGGGGCACTGGCCCTCACGCCGCACCCGGTCGGGCTCGGTGCGGCCCTGACCCATCCGCACATCACCACCGACTACAGCGAGTCGCAGCTGGAGCTGATCACCGGCGTGCACGCGACGCCCGAGACCTGCCTGGAAGAGTTGCTGCGCATCCACCAGGCCACGGCCCGGGTGCTGGGCGACGAGATGCTGTGGGTGTCCAGCATGCCGTGCAACCTGCCGGCCGACGAGACGATCCCGATCGGCCGCTACGGCTCGTCGAACGTGGGCCGCGCCAAGAGCGTCTACCGCATGGGCCTGGCGCACCGCTACGGGCGGCGCATGCAGACCATCTCGGGCATCCACTACAACTGGTCGATGCCGGGCGTGTCGAGCGATGCGTACTTCGGGCTCATCCGCAACTTCCGGCGCCACGCCTTCCTGCTGCTGTACCTGTTCGGCGCTTCCCCGGCGGCGTGTTCCTCCTTCGTGGCGGGCCGCCAGCACGCCCTGCAGGAGCTGACCCCCGGCACCATGTACATGCCGCACGGCACCTCGCTGCGGATGGGCAAGCTGGGCTACCAGAGCGAGGCGCAGTCCACGCTGGCGGTGAGCTACAACGGCCTGGACGGCTACGCCGCATCGCTGCACGACGCGCTGACCCGGCCGTACCCCGCCTACGAGGCGGTCGGCATCATGAACCCCGGCGGCGAGTACAACCAGCTGGCCACCAGCCTGCTGCAGATCGAGAACGAGTTCTACGGCACCATCCGGCCCAAGCGCGTCATCTTCCCCGGCGAGCGTCCGCTGCATGCGCTGCGCGAGCGCGGTGTCGAGTACGTGGAGGTCCGCCTGCTCGACCTCGATCCGTTCGTTCCGGTCGGCATCAAGGCACAGACGCTGCGTTTCCTCGACGTGTTCCTGCTGCACTGCCTGCTGTCGGACAGCCCGGCGGACACGCCGGACGAGATCGCCGCCATCGGGCGCAACCAGCACCGCACCGCGGCGTTCGGGCGCGAGCCGGGCCTGCGGCTGGAGCGCGCCGGCCGCGAGGTCGGGCTGGCCGACTGGGCAGCCGAACTGCTGGACGGCTTCGCGCCGGCCGCAGCCGCGCTGGATGTGGTGCACGGCACCAGCGACCATGCCGATGCGGTGCGATCGGCCCGGGCCATGCTCGATGCGCCCGACCTGCTGCCGTCGGCGCGGGTGCTGGACGCCATGGCACGCGAGCACGGCAATTCCTTCACCGCGTTCACCCGCGCGCAGTCGGCGCAGACCCGCGCCAAGCTGCTGTCGCTGCCGTTCAGCACCGCGCAACAGGCGAAGTTCGAGGCGCTGGCGCAGCAGTCGCTGCAGGAGCAACGCGAGATCGAGTCGCGCGACACCATGCCCTTCGAGGCCTACCGCCGCCAGTACATCTCGCCGGAGCGGCTCGGGCTCGGCCGCACGGCGGTGGCCCCCGATCTCGCCGCCGTCTGACCCAGCAATTCGTCACACTTGGGCGCGGTGCAACCCATCCGGGGGTCAACGCAGCCGTTAACCTCGGCGTTGGACACGCACTACTCCCGCTGAGGTCACCATGACAACCAACGCATCCATGATCCGCCACCTCCTGGTGGCACTGGCCGTCGGCATTGCCGCACCCGCATTCGCCGAAAAGCCCGAGTGGGCCGGCGGCGGCAAGGACAAGGGATCCAAGCACGAAGGCAAGCACGACAAGCACGGCGGCAAGCACAAGGACAAGCAGGACAAGCAGGACAAGCACGGCAAGCGCAACGAGGAGCGCCGCGAGGTGCGCGTGGGCGGCTACTTCAACGAGCGCGACCGGCAGGTGGCCACCGTCTACTACGGCGAGCGCACCAGCGGGGGCAAGTCCTGCCCGCCGGGGCTGGCCAAGAAGAACAACGGCTGCATGCCGCCCGGACAGGCCAAGAAGTACCAGGTGGGCCAGCCGCTGCCGTCGGCCGTGGTGGTCTACCCGGTGCCCAACGCGGTGCTGGTGCAACTGCCGCCGCCGCCGTCCGGCCACAAGTACGTGCGCGTGGCCGCCGACATCCTGCTCATCGCGGTCGGCACCTCGATGGTGGTCGACGCGATCACGGACCTCACCCGGCTCTGACCGGCGGCGGCCTCAGCGCCGCCCGCGGCCGGTGAGCCGATCGACCATCCCCTTCACGGCCCGCAGTTGCGGGCCGTTGCGCGTGGCGTGGTCCGCGCTGTCGTAGCCCCACCAGTCCCAGCAGCCCAGCCCGTTGTGCGGCGGCGTGGCCACGGCTTGCGGGTACAGCACCACGATGCGGTTGGTGTCGGCCCACTCGTTCAGGTTGGCCTGCCGGATGAACTGGTCGCCCACCCGCGAGTACGACTGGCTGCAGCCATGGAAGGCCACGTGCAGGCGGCACGGGCTGCCCCGGTCGCAGGCGGCCGGCACGTACAGCCAGCCGGTCGCGTCCATGCTGTGCGCGGCGGGGTCGCGGTCCGGCAGGAACTCCGCCTGGTCCACCGGGCGCAGCACGCCCGAGAGCGCACCCACCCGGCGCGGCTGCAGCGGCCCGTAGAACATGGACAGGAAGGTCTGCTGCGGGTCGATGCCGCAGTCGTTGACGAAGGGGCTCTGCTGCCCCGCGCACAGCACCTGCCCGAGCGGCGAGATCCAGCCGTGGCCCGCCGGCCTGCGATTGTCGTAGACCAGGTTCGCGGCCGGCACGAAGTGGAGGTAGTAGTCGCGCGCCGCGTCCATGCCGGGCTGCCGCACCGTCTGGTCCAGCGTTCCGCTGAAGAGGTAGACCCGGCTCGTCGCCAGGTTCGCCGGGTCGTCCACCAGGCCTTGCTGCGCGCGGGCGCGCGTCGTCGCCACGAGTTCGCGAACGGGCACCTGCGATGCCGACACCGCCTCCTGGCACCGGGCCAGCGCGAGCGCCAGGCTGCCCTGGGCGCAGTCGTAGGCCGCGCCCGCGAACACCGCCGCACCGCGGAAGGTGGCCGAGTGCACCACGTGCGCCTGCACCGCCATGGCGCCGCCGCTGGAGATGCCGGAGACCGTGACCGACCCGGGGTCCAGCGCCAGCGCGGGCAGCGGGTCGGCGCGTGCGGGCAGGGCCGCAAGGGTGCCGGCCGCCGCCAGCGACCAGGCCAGCCGCCGCAGCAGCCCGCTCACAGCGGACCGGGGAGGGCCTTGAGGCCCACCCACGCGGCCACCGTGACCGCACCCACCGGCACGCTGATCGCGCTGGGCAGGTAGAAGATCATGGAGAGCACCGGCGACTCCAGGATGATCTCGACCACCCCGCCCGCCGCGTAGAACGCCAGTCCCCACCACATCCAGCGCCACAGGTAGGTGGGCAGCCAGCGCGCCTGCTCCCGGTTGTAGCGCCAGGCCGCGGCCCGCTCGAACAGGGTGCCCCGGGTGACGTCCTTGAACAGCCATCCGAAGAAGAAGTAGCGGTACAGGAGGGTGCGGAATGCTGTGTCTTGCACGATGGCGGCCGCGGGGCAGGTTGGACGTGCCTCCAGTGTTGGAGCGCACCATCGCGGGGCCTGTAGGAATTCGGCGACCGCTGTCGTGAGGCGCCCGCCCGAGCGGCAGGCCCGGCGTCAGGCCGCGGCGGCGGCCTTCAGGGCCTCGACCTGGGCCTTGAGCGCGAGCACCTCGCGGCGGGCGACGATCCGGTCCGTGTCGTCGTGGATGCACAGGGTCAGGCCGAGGTCGGAGGGCGAGACCTTCATGTGCAGCCAGATGCCCAGCGGCGGGTAGAACTTCTCGAACTCCACCGAGCGGCCGTCGCGCAGGGCCGCCTCGCACTTCTCGAGGAAACGGCCGGTGGCCGTCTCCGGGAACTCGGTGAGCAGGCAGCGCCCGAGCAGGTCGGCGCTGCGCCGCCGCAGGATGCGCTCGGCCTCGGGATTGAGGTAGACGAAGCACCAGCCCGGATCGAGCAGGACGAAGCCGTCCGGCAGGTGCCGCAAGGTCTGGGTGAAGCGGTGCGCGGTGCGCCGGGCCTCGTCGGCCACGGCGCGGAAGCGGCTGATGTCCTGCATGGCGCCGCGCACGTGGGTCACGCGGCCGTCCACGTCCAGGTCGGCCTCGCCGAGCACGTGGATCCACACCGGGTTGCCCCCCGGCGTGACCAGCTGCAGCTCCAGGTCGAACGGCACGCCACGCTCGATGCACTGCTCGAAGGCGGCGCGCAGCAGTTCCTGCGATGCCGGCGTGTACAGGGCGAGCAGGGCCTGGCCGCCGGGCACGAACCCGGGCGGAACGCCGTGGATGGCGCGCACCTCGTCCGACCACAGCCAGGCCTTGCCCTGCACGTCGACCGACCAGGCACCCAGCCGGCCGGCAGCGGCGGCCATGCGCAGAAGCGACTGGGTTTCCTTCATCTGCTGGTCCGAGCGCCACGACTCCGAGGCGCCGGTGCCGGCCCCCAGGTAGCCCCGGTAGGTGACACCCGAAGTCCAGTACTCGCGCGGTCCGGCGGGCGCCTCGCGCCGGGACCACAGTCGCCGCCAGGCGCCCGCCACCCCGGCGTCCGGGGCGGTGGCGTCGTTCAGGTCCAGTGCGTCGGTGTGCGTCATGGCGGTGCGTGCGGGTGCGGCACGGCGGACCCGTCGCAACTGTCGTGCCAGCGGCGGCCCTGTGTCAGCCGGTGCAGCTGGCGGCGTCGGTGCGCCGGAAGGACTGGCCGCGCACCAGCGCCAGCGCACCTTCGCCCTCGGTCACCTTGAGCTGGTCGCCTTGCTGCTCCAGCACCAGCGCGCCGACCTTGGTGGACTGGGTGCGCAGCACGTTGCCCTCGATCCGGCCTTCGATCTCGCGCACCCGGCCGCGGCGGACCAGCTCGCCGTGCACCGACTGGTGCTGCTGCGACAGCCGCAGGCTGAAGTCGCGCAGCGGGCCGGCGCCGCACCAGAGGCCTTCGACCCGGGCGGGGACGACCCACAGGTGCACCTTGCTCGACTTCTCCAGCCCGACCTTCTTGTCCGGCACGTCCACGACGGTGGTGCGGTCGGGGCGCCAGTCGCCCATGTCCCAGTCGTGCGAGACGACCCGGGTGCCGGGCCGCAGCTTGAGCAGCGCCGGGCGCAGCTGCAGGTTGACCTCGGGGAGGAGGTACATGGTGACGACGGTCGCCCTGGACAGGTCGGTCTTGAAGAGGTCCTGCACCAGGAAGGTGACCCGGTCCGCCACGCCGGCCTCGCGGGCCGATGCCTGGCTGGCTTCCACCAGCTGCGGCACCAGCTCCACGCCCAGCCCGGTGGCGCCGAAGCGCCTGGCCGCGAGGATCACGATGCGCCCGTCGCCGGAGCCCAGGTCGACCACGTGGTCGCCCTGCCGCACCCCCGCCAGGCGCAGCATCTCCAGCGTGACGTTGTCGGGCGAGGTGACGAAGGGGACGTCCTCGGCGGCGTGGACGGCCGGCGCCGCGGCGCAGGCAGTCAGCAGCAGGAGGGACAGGGCGCGGCGGATCATCGCGCCACGATAGCAAAGCACGGCGTGCCGGGCGGGGTCGGCACGCATGCTCGCCCGGGCGGCAGGGGCTTGAGGCTCTGCAGGTGCAGGGCAGGGCGCGCAGGCGCTGCAGGCCCGATCCTCCCGCCGTGCAGGCGGCACGCGGATTGCCCACTGCCGGGCAGACCTTTCCAGGAGCCGCCATGCCGGTCATCTTTGCCGAGTCTCTAACCGCTTCCACTCCCATCTCCCGCCGTTTCCTGCTGGTGGCGGCCGCGGCGGCCGCGTCGGGCTGCGCCGGCACCGGGGGCGGGCGCGCCGGCTGGGGTCGCCTGGCCGCCGACGACCGGGTGTTCGCCATGCGCGCGGCCGGCGCCGGGCTCTACGAGGTGGCCGCGGGAAGGCTGGGTGCCCTGCGCGGCACCCAGCCCGAGGTGCGCAACTTCGGCCAGCTGATCGCCGACCACCACGGGGGCGCCGCGGCCGAGCTGGCCGCGCTGCTGCAAGCGCGCGGCCTGCAGCCGCCCGGCACCTTGCCGGCCCACCTGGACGTGCGCCTGTCCCGCATCGCCAATGCCACGCCGCAGCGCTTCGACAGCCACTTCGTCCGCTGGGCCGGGCTGGAGGACCACTGGCAGCAGATCGCGCTCCACGAGCATGCGGCCCGCGACGTGCAGGACGGCGCGCTGCGCGACTGGTTCGCCCGCCAGCTGCCCATGCTGCGCTCGCACCTGGCGGCGGCGCAGTCCCTGGCCGCGGTGCTGCCCGCATAGCGCGTGCCGCGGCCGCGCCGGGACGTCCTACAGCGCGGCCCTCGCACAGACGACAGACGCCCCATGCCACGCGCCTAGATTGCATGCACGGGCGCCCGCACGGTGCGGCCGTCCGCACCACCCAAGGAGCAAGCGATGGCATCTTCCAAGTCTTCGTCCGGCAGCAGCAAGAGCAGCGGCAATGCCGGCAGCCGCGGCAGCCGCGGCCAGGCCAACAGCGGCAGCACCGGCCGCGCCGAAGCCGGCAGCAAGGGCGCCAAGGTGAGCAACCAGAACAGCAAGGCGCAGAGCGAGCGCGCCTCGGGCAACAGCAACCGCAGCAAGAGCAAGTGAGTCCGCCGCGGCGCACTGCCACCCGCCCGGCATGCCGGGCGTTTTTTTGCGCGGCGCGCTATGAAATCGATAGCTGAATGTCCGCTCCCCATGCGGGGCTGCGGCCGTATTCTCTTCGAGACCGCGCCGCTTCCACGCAGCAGGAGGCGCCCGACCCGACGATTTCGGAAGGCATGAGGAGCGGTCGGGCGTCTCCTGCTGCGCGCCCCGGACGCCGGGCTCCCCCACGCCCCGGACGCCGGGCTCCCCCACGCCCCGGGACGTCCGGGCTCCCCCACGCCCCCCACAGCATCCGGACACATCCCGAACGCATGCGGCCATCGCCACTGCCGTGCACCTGCCCGACAATGGAACCCATGCCCGCCCGCCCCCTGCCGCCCATCGCCCACGCCTCCAATTTCCGCGACCTCGCCGAGGACGTGCACAGCATCGCGGTGCGGCCGCACCGGCTGTTCCGCTCCGACCACCTGGGTGCCCTGGATGCGGAGGACTGCGGCCAGATGCAGGCGCTGGGCATCCGGCGGGTGCTCGACTTCCGCGGCGAGGAGGAGCGCACCGCCGCCGTCTGCGCCCTGCCCGCGGTGCAGGTGCACTCGCTCGCGATCGAGCCGACCATCGTGCAGGTGCTGGCGGGCCTGACGGAGACCGGGCACCGGCTCACCACGCAGGAGGTGGTGGGGCACATGCAGGACACCTACCGCGGTTTCGTGCGGCACAGCACCCACCGCTTCGCGCAGTTCTTCGCGCTGCTGCTGGCGTCCGACGAACCCACCGTCTTCCACTGCACGGCAGGCAAGGACCGCACCGGCTTCGCCGCGGCCCTGGTGCTGCACGCGCTGGGTGCCTCGCACGAGGACGTCATGCGCGACTACCTGCTCACCAACGAACGCCTGAAGCCGCCGGCCTTCGCCTGGCGCGGGCTGGAGCCGGAGGTGGCGCGCGTGCTGTGGGGCGTGCGGCCCGAGTTCCTGCAGGCCGCCTTCGATGCGGTGAGCGAGGATTTCGGCAGCGTCGACGCCTACCTGCGCGATGGCCTGCGCGTGGACGACGCGGCCCGCGCGCGCCTGCGCCGCCTGTACTGCGCCTGACGCCTGCTGCCGGCGCGGCCTTTCGCCTGGCGCGGCTGTTTCCTACCGCGGCGGCAGGGCTGTGCCGACACCCGGTGTGCGCGCGCCGGGCCACCATGCATGCAAGAAGCCGGCAATGCAGCCGGCAAGTGCGAAGGGAGAGGCCATGGCAATCACACGGCTGGACGCACGCCAATCTGCAGGCAGCAGGTGCGCAGGACATTCGGTTTGCATCGACCGGGAGGGCGCGCCGTGTACAAGCTGCTGCTGCCGCTGATCGCGCTGCCCGCGCTCGGTGCCGCGGTCTACGGCGCGGCCATCACCTGGCTCTGGTTCCGGCAGGAGCGCCTGCTGTTCGAACCCGACCCGCTCGCGCCCGACCAGGCCTTGTCCGATGACGCCGACGTGCATGAATTCACCGTCGACGTGCCGGGCGCGCGCCTGAGCGTCGCCCAGCTGCGCCTGCCCGAGCCGCGCGGCGTGGTCTTCTACCTGCACGGCAACTCGGGCAACCTGCGCAAGTGGTTCGTGGGCCTCGATGCCTTCCGCGAGCTGAACTTCGACGTGGTGATGATGGACTACCGCGGCTACGGCAAGAGCACCGGATCGATCGCCAGCGAGGCGCAGCTGCGCGCCGACGTGCGCGCCGTGTGGAACGCGGTCGCGACCCAGTACGCGGGCAAGCGCATCGTGATCTCGGGCCAGTCGCTCGGCACCGCGCTGGCCGCGGGCCTGTCGGCGGAACTGTGCGCCGCGGGCTGTCCACCCGACCTCACGCTGCTCATCTCGCCCTACAGCAGCATGCGTGCGCTGGCGGACGAGCTCTACCCGTGGGTGCCCAGCCGGGTGCTGCGCTACCCGCTCACGACGGTGGACCACGCCTGCCAGGTGAAGGGACCCGTGATGCTGGTGCACGGCGACAAGGACGAACTGATCGGCTTTCACCACAGCGAGGCGATCCGCAAGGCCTTGCCCACCTGCGAGCTGCTGCGCATCGAAGGCGCGGGCCATGGCGACGTGCACCAGTTCCCCTCGTTCCGCCAGGGCGTCGCCTCCGCCCTCATCGGGCTGGCGGGCCTGGCCGCGGCCCCGGTCTCCTACGCGGCGTCCGGCGCGTCGCCTACAGCCGTGGTGCCCTGAGCGCAAGACCATGCGCCCATGGGGCCGTGCGCAGGTGCGGCCGCGAACCAAGGAGCATTGACATGCCTGACCAGAACCGATCGCCGGATGGCGTGCCGCACAAGGATGCCGACCGTCCCAGCCCCGACGTGGAGCGCTACGCCACCGACGGCCAGTCCAATGCACGCGGCAAGGGTGCCAGCGACGAACACGGTGACCAGCCGCCGCGTGCCGGCGCGCGTGGCGGCGAGGCCTACCAGGGGGACGGCCCCGGCAAGGTCGGACTCACCAGCGACCGCCAGCCGGACCTGGTGGCGCCCAGCGGCGTGAACCAGCGCGACCACGGGGTGGCCGACGACAAGCCGATGGCCGGCGGCACCGTGAACCTCGACGACGACGACGAGCTGCACCCGCGCGGGAACACGGCCCGAACGCAGGGCACCTGGGCCGCGCAGGGCGGCGATGCCGGCGACGTGGACAAGGCGCCCGGCGCCGGCCTGTCCAACCGCAACGGCCCGAGCGATCCGGACGCGAAGAACGTCCCGGACCGCCGGGACGCTTGACCGCCGCCGCCGTCCGCACCGTCCACCGCTTGCACAGGCGCGTGCGCGCCTGATCCCCCATGGCTTTCGCGCTCTGGTCCGTCCTGATCGGCGCGCTGCTGATCCTCATGGCGCTGAGCAGCTCGGTGCTGTCGCGCCTGCCGCTGTCCACCGCGATGCTGTACCTGGCGGTGGGGGTCGGTGTCAGTCCGATCGGGCTGGACTGGGTGCGCCTGGCACCGCTGGAGCAGACCAAGATCCTGGAGCACCTGACGGAGATCGTGGTGCTGATCTCGCTGTTCACGGCGGGGCTCAAGCTGAGCCACGGCCTGAAGGACCGGCGCTGGCGCCTTCCGCTGCGCCTGGCGACCACGTCCATGCTGGTCACCGTGGCCTGCATCGCGCTGGTGGGCTGGCTGGTGCTCGGCCTGCCGCCCGGCGCGGCGATCCTGCTGGGCGCGATCCTCGCGCCCACCGACCCGGTGCTCGCCTCGGACGTCCAGGTCCACGCCCCCGGAGACCGCGACGAGCTGCGCTTCGCCCTCACCGGCGAGGGGGGCTTGAACGACGGCACCGCCTTCCCGTTCGTGATGCTGGGCCTGGGGCTGCTCGGGTTGCATGAACTGGGAGACTTCGGCTGGCGCTGGTTCGCGGTCGACCTGGTGTGGGCGGTGGCGGCCGGGCTCGGCATCGGCGGCGCGCTCGGCTGGCTGGTCGGCCGGCTGGTCCTGTACCTGCGGCGCGAGCACAAGGAGGCGACCGGGCTGGACGACTTCCTCGCGCTCGGCCTCATCGCGCTGGCCTACGGCACGGCAGTGCTGGTCAAGGGCTACGGATTCCTCGCCGTCTTTGCGGCCGGCGTCGCGCTGCGTGCGCTGGTGCAGGGGCAGACCGCTTCGCACGAGGACAGCCAGAAGGCGATCGCCCAGGTGGCGGCCGTGCCCGACCGCAGCATGGCCGACACGATGGCGGTCGACCGGCGCCACGCGCCGGCCTTCATGGCCCACGCGGTGCTCGGCTTCAACGAGCAGCTCGAGCGCATCGGCGAAGTGGCGGTGGTGGTGACCATCGGCGCGCTGCTCTGGGCGGTGGACTGGGGCCTGGCCGTGTGGTGGTTCGTTCCCCTGCTGTTGCTGGTGGTGCGTCCGCTCTCGGTCTGGGCCGGCATGGCCGGCTCGCGCACGGCCGCGGCGCGGCGGGGCCTGATCGGCTGGTTCGGCATCCGCGGCATCGGCTCGCTCTACTACCTCATGTATGCGGTCAACCACGGCCTGGAACCGTCGCTGGCCGAGCAGATGACCGCCATCACGCTGTCGGTCGTGGTGGCCTCGATCCTGGTGCACGGCGTCTCGGTCACCCCGCTCATGGCCGCGTACGAGCGCGGCATCCGCAGGCGCCGCGGCAGGTGACGACACGCCGTCCTACAGCAGCGGCAGAGGCAAGCTGACAGGGGAGAGGAACGCCGCTTGCCTAGAGTGCTGCGACGGCATTCGACCAGGAGCATTCGATGGAAACGGCCAGCACACCAGGGGACCGGCGCGAGCCGTCGCAGCAGGACCAGCGAACGCCCGGCACGGACCGGCAGGCCGAGAGCGCCGGCACCGAAGAGATCGGCCAGCCTACCGAGGGTGCGGGCCGCGGCACCGCCGCCGAGGCGGCGATGAAACAGACGAGCAAGACCGAACACGAGAGCGGGAGCGGCCGCTGAAGCGGGCGCCGGACGAGGAAGGAATCCACATGACCGACAAGACACCCGACGCACTGGAACTGCTGGACGCGGACCACGTGGCCGTCAAGGAGATGTTCCAGGCCTACCGCGAGCTGGCCGCCAACGACGCGCCGGAGGCGCGGCGCAAGGCGCTCGCCGAGCAGATCTGCATGGAACTGACCATCCACGCCAAGCTCGAGGAAGAACTCTTCTATCCGCCGGTGCGCGATGCCATCCGGGACGACGACCTGATGGACGAAGCCGAGGTCGAGCACGCCAGCGCGAAGGACCTCATCGTGCAGATCCTCTCGATGGACCCGCACGAGGAGCTCTACGACGCCAAGGTCACCGTGCTGGGCGAGTACATCGACCACCACGTGCGCGAGGAGCGCGAGGAGATGTTCCCCAAGGCACGCAGGAGCGGCATCGACCTGCACAAGCTCGGCGAGCGCCTGCGCATCCGCAAGCGCGAACTGCAGGCTGTGCCCGAGGCGCTGCGCGAGGAACTGCTCGTCTCCGTGATGGCCTGAGGCGTTTTGGCCCATCCGTCGCGTGGCTGGGCCTGCGCTTGTCCTACAGAGTTCGACAGTCGCAGACGACAGCCGGGCCACGGGTACTCCCTAGAGTGGAAATCAGGCAGCACGGGCTGCCATTTCTTCGACCACTCGACACCAACCAAGGAGTTCCCAGATGAACGCTTCCAAATACACCCGCGGCACCGCCATGGCGCTCGTCGCCGCAGCCGCCCTCTCTCTTGCTGCCTGCGGCCGTGGCGGCGGTGAGTCCGCCGGTGCGGGCGGCGCATCCGGCGGTGCGTCCGGCGGGTCCACCACCAGCAGCTCTGGCGGCAGCTCCGGAACCCCGATGGGCAGCGGCAGCAGTGGCAGCAGCAGCTCCTCGATGGGCGGCAGCGCGGGCAGCTCGCCCAGCGCATCGGGCTCCAGCAGCACCCCGGGCAGCTCCGGCTCGGCCAGCTCCAGCACCTCGCCCAGCGGCTCGGGTTCGTCCGGCACCACGATGGGTGGCTCCGGCTCGGGCGGCGGCACGGCGGCCGGCACCAGCGGCAGCGGTGGTGCGGGCATGAGCTCCGGCGGCTCCAGCAGCACCGGTGGCTCCAGCGCCTCGCCCTCCACCAGCGGCAGCGCCGGCGGCAGCACCGGCAGCAGCGGCTCGATGGGTGCGTCCAGCTCCAGCGGCAGCACCGGCACCACGACGCGCTGACCGATGGCCATGCGCGCAGTCGTCCTGGCCGCGGCGCTCGTGGCAGCCCTCGCGGGCTGCCAGCGGGGCGCCGACAGCGGTGCCACGGCCAACCCCAATGCACCCGGCAGCCCGGGCAACAACGGGGCGGTGACCGCGGCGCCGCAGGCCAAGGATGGTCCGCCCGGCGGCCCCTCGGGCGTCGCCGGCTCGGCCCCGCACACCGGTGGCTCCGGCGCCGACGTCGTGCCGGGCACAAGCGGCCGCGGCACCACGGACAACCAGGGCCGCAGCCAGACGGCGCAACCGGGCACGGGCCTGGGAGGCGGGCTGGGCGCGAGCCAGGGCCAGACCGTCATGGGCGGCCCGGGCACACCGTCCAGCGCCCAGCAGGGCGGCAACCAGGGCGTGGCCACCCAGGGCTCGACCAACCGCACGCCAGCCGGCGCTGCGGGGGTGCGCTAGCCGTTGCGCCACGGCCGCCTGCGTGTGCGGCTGACGTGGTGATTGACGCCGGCCTCGTGCCGGCGTTGTCCGTTTTGGGGGCGGCGTGAGTTCAGTCGCCGCGCGCCACCGGCCGCGCGGGATCGCGGCACCACTCGCTCCAGCTGCCGGCGTAAAGGCCGGTGGGAGCGTAGCCGGCCACTTCCATCGCCACCACGTTCGGGATGGCGCTGACCCCGCTGCCGCAGTGGTGCACCACCGTGGCGGGGTCGCGGCCCTGCAGCAGTTGCTCGAACTCGGCGCGCAGCTGCTCGCGTGGCTTGAAGCGCCCGTCGGGGCTCATGTTCTGGGCGAAAGGGCGGTTCAGCGCGCCCGGGATGTGGCCGGCCACCGGGTCGAGCGGCTCCACCTCGCCGCGAAAACGCGGCGTGGCGCGCGCGTCGACCAGCGTCTGCGCGCCGCCCAGTCCGCGCACCACGTCCTCGGTGACCACCAGTCGCCGCAGCGGCGTGCCCAGCGTGAAGTTGGACTGGAAGCGTGCCGGCTCGGGCTGGTCGGTCACCGGGCCGCCGGCGGCCTGCCACGCCTGCAGGCCGCCGTCGAGGATGGCCACGGCGTCGTGGCCCGCCCACTTGAGCATCCACCACAGGCGCCCGCAGTAGTTGGCGCTCTGCCGGTCGTACACCACGGCCTGCATCTCATTGGAGAACCCCACGCTGCACAGCCACATGGCGAACTTCTCGCGGCTGGGCAAGGGGTGGCGCCCGCCCGAGGCGGCATCCTCGTGCGGGCGGTGCGTGCCATCGGGTTCGACCACGCTGGGGTCGGACAGGTGCGTGTCCAGGTTGGCGTGGACCGCGCCCGGGATGTGCGCCTGCCGGTACTGGGCCTCGCCGGCCGCGGGGTTCATCAGGTCGAAGCTGCAGTCGAAGACCATCAGCGGCGCGCCGGCCGCCTGCAGCGCCTGGAGTTGCGCGGCCGAGATCAGGGTGGTGTGCATGTCAGTGTTCCTCTGCAGGGGCGTTGGGTGCGGCGCGTTCGCGCAGGGCGGTGGCGGCGATCCCGCTGCCGACGATGAGCGCCATGCCCAGCCAGCCCATCAGCGGGATGGTGTCGCCGAACAGCACGACGCTGTAGAACGCGCCGAACACGATGCCGGAGTATTGCAGGCTGGCGACGACCAGCGTGGCGCCATGGCTGTAGGCACGCGTCATGCACCACTGGCCGAGAGAGGCCAGCAGCCCGACCGGCACGAGCCAGGCCGCATGCCCCCAGTTCCAGGGCGAGACGCCGACCACCAGCATGCCGGCGCCACCGGCGACGGCCGAGCCGACGGCGAAGTAGAAGACCGTGCGTGCCTCGGGCTCGCCCAGGCGGCCGAGCGCCATCACCTGCATGTAGGCGAACGCGGCCGACAGTCCGGACAGCAGGCCCACCAGGCCCGCGAACAGCTGGTCCTGGTCGATGGTCGGGCGCAGCATCAGCACCACGCCGGCAAAGCCGGCCAGCACGGCCAGCGCCAGCGGCCCCTGGCGCAGCGCGCCGGCCTTGGGGTCCCAGGCGAGCAGGGCGCCGCCGACCAGGAAGGCCGCGATCCAGACGCTGCTCATGTAGTTGAGCGTCATCGCGGTCGCCAGCGGCAGTCCCGCGATGGCGTAGAACCAGGCGCCCAGCGAGAGCACGCCGATGACGCTGCGCCAGGCGTGCATGCCGGGGTGCGCCGTGGCCAGCGACACGCGCTGGTGGCGCGCCATGAGCCACATGAACAGCATGCCCAGCAGCCCGCGCCAGAACACGAGCTCGGCGGCATTGAACCAGGCCGACGCCACCTTCACGCACACCGCCATCGAGGCGAAGGAGAACGAGGCCAGGAGCATCCAGAGCGCTTGCATGGTCGTTCGAGGCTCGTTGCTGCGGGTGGGGTCAGCGCGCCAGCACGCGGCCGAGCCAGGGCTGGCGCGCCAGGCGCTCCTGCTCGAACCCGGCGATGCGCTGGCGGTGCGCGAGCGTCGCGGCGATCCAGTCGAGGTCCTCGGTGAGCAGGAGGCGCTCGCGGGCGGTGAGCGCGAACGGCACGTGCCCGCCACCGCAGGACAGCGCCGCGGCATGCAGGTCGATGCTGGCCCGCAGCACGCCCGCGCTCGCTGCGGCGAACAGGCGGTCCACCGCGGCCGGTGCGAGCACCAGCGCCGCCACGCCGTTCAGGGCGCAGTTCTGCCGGAAGATGTCGCCGAAGCTGGGTGCCAGCACGGCGCGGAAGCCGTGGTCGCGCAGGGCCCACACCGCGTGCTCGCGGCTGGAGCCGCAGCCGAAGTTCTCGCGCGCCAGCAGCACGGTGGCGCCGCGCAGCTCGGGGCGGTTCAGCACGAAGGTGGGATCGGGCCGGCGGCGGGCGTGGTCGCAGCCGAGGTCGCCGGGATCCAGGTAGCGCCAGTGGTCGAACAGCACCGGGCCGTAGCCGCTGCGCGCAGTGGAGCGGCCGTACTGCTTGGGGAAGATGGCGTCGGTGTCGACGTTCGGGCGGTCCAGCGGCACCACCGTGCCGGTGTGGACCCCGCCCGGGAAGGCCGGCATCAGGCCTGCAGGCGGCTGGTGCCCATGCGGGTGCGGTACCACTCGTGGAAGTGCTGCATGCCGTCTTCCATCGGGCTCTGGTAGGGACCGACCTCGTTGGTGCCCCGCTTCATCAGCGCCAGGCGTCCGGCGTCCATGCGCAGGGCGATCTCGTCGTCCTCGACGCAGGTCTCCATGTACGCGGCCTGCTGCGCCTCGACGAAGCCGCGCTCGAAGGCCGCGATCTCCTCGGGGTAGTAGAACTCCACCACGTTCAGCGTCTTCTGCGGCGACACCGGGTGCAGCGTGGACACGGTCAGCACGTGCGGATACCACTCCACCATGATGTGCGGGTAGTAGGTCAGCCAGATCGCGCCGTAGCGCGGCGGCTCGCCGTTGCGGTAGGCCAGGAGTTCCTGCTGCCAGCGCTCGTACACCGGGCTGCCGGCGCGGCCCAGGCGGTTGGCCACGCCCACCGTCTGCACCGAGTAGTTGTCCTTGAACTCCCAGCGCAGGTCCTCGCAGGTCACGAACTGGCCCAGGCCGGGATGGAACGGGCCGACGTGGTAGTCCTCGAGGTAGACCTCGATGAAGGTCTTCCAGTTGTAGTTGCACTCGTGCATCTCCACGCGGTCGAGCACCATGCCGGTGAAGTCGAGCTCGGCGCGCGGACCCATGCCGGCCAGGTCGGCCGCGACGTCGCGCCCGTTGTCCTCGAACAGCAGGCCGTTCCACTCGCGCAGCTTCCACTGCGCGAGGTTCAGGCACGGGTCTTGGGCGAAGTGCGGCGCGCCTAGCAGCGTGCCGGCCGGTGCGCCCTGGCCGCCGCTGTAGGTCCAGCGGTGCAGCGGGCACACGATGTTGCCGCCGGAGCCGCCCTGGCCCTGCAGCGAGCCGCGGCCGCGCAGGATCACCGCCTGCCGGTGGCGGCAGACGTTGGAGACGAGTTCCACGCCGCGCGGCGTGCGCAGCAGCGCGCGGCCCTCGCCCTCGTGCGCGAGGGCGTGGTAGTCGCCGACGTTCGGAACGGAGTTCTGGTGCCCCACGTAGCGGGGCCCGCGCTGGAAGATGGTGTCCATCTCGCGCGCGAAGAGCGCCTGGTCGAAGTAGCTGGAGACGTGAAGTTGGCTTGTGGCCTGCTGGAGCTGAAGACTTAAATCAGACATTTCACCTGACCTAGAGACTCCCCCTATGAAGGGGCAGGGAACAGCGCTTGATCCTGGGACGTGGGCGCGGAGAGGGAGGGCGATTGTACCCTTGGCCTCCTGGCCGGACGCGGCGCCTAGAATCGGTCCTTTGCCTCGAGATCGCGATGTCACAGGACCCGGTGAAGCCCCCCGCCAGCTATGAAGCCGCACTGGAAGAGCTGGAGCAGCTGGTCCAGGTGATCGAGTCGGGACAGTTGCCGCTGGAGCAGTTGCTGACCGGCTACCAGCGCGGCGCCGAGCTCCTGGCGTTCTGCCGCGGCAAGCTGCAGGCCGTGGAGCACCAGATCCAGGTGCTGGACGAAGGAACCCTCAAGCCGTGGACGCCGCAGTGAGCCGCACCGGCGCCGCGGCCGCACCGTTCGACCTGACGCAGTGGAGCCACGAGCGGCTGGCCCGCGTCGAGGACGCCCTGTCGCGCTGGGTCGAGGCCGACGCCCCCGCGGGGCTGGGCGAGGCCATGCGCTATGCGGTGCTCGATGGCGGCAAGCGCCTGCGCCCGCTCCTGGTGCTGGCGGCCGCCGAGTGCGTGCAGGGGCATGCGCAGGCCGCCCTGCGCGCCGCCTGCGCCGTCGAGCTGATCCATGCGTACTCGCTGGTGCACGACGACATGCCGTGCATGGACAACGACGTGCTGCGGCGGGGCAAGCCCACCGTGCACGTGCGCTTCGGCGAGGCCCGCGCGCTGCTCGCCGGCGACGCGCTGCAGGCCCTGGCCTTCGAGCTGCTCACGCCCGACGCCGCGCAGGTGCCGCCCGCGACGCAGGCCGCGCTGTGCCGCCTGCTGGCCCGGGCGGCCGGACACGAAGGCATGGCCGGCGGGCAGGCCATCGACCTGGCCAGCGTGGGCAAGGCGCTCACCGAGGACGAACTGCGGCGCATGCACCGGCTCAAGACCGGCGCGCTGCTGCAGGGCAGCGTGATGATGGGCGCGGCCTGTGGCAACGCGCCGCCCGCGGCGCAGGCTGCGCTCGCCCGCTACGGCGCCGCGCTGGGGCTGGCCTTCCAGGTCGTGGACGACATCCTGGACGTCACGGCCGACTCGCAGACGCTGGGCAAGACGGCCGGCAAGGATGCGCAGAACGACAAGCCGACCTACGTCTCCCTGATGGGCCTGGCGCGCTCGCGCGCGCTCGCGGCCGAACTCCTGTCGCAGGCGCTCGCCGCGCTCGACGACGCCGCGCTGGACGGCGCGCCGTCGCAGCCGCTGCGCGCGCTCGCGGCGATGGTCGTCGAACGGGACAACTGAACACACCATGGCCTCCCTCCTCGAATCCATCCAGTCCCCCGCCGACCTGCGGCGCCTGCCGCGTGCCCAGCTGGTGCAGCTGGCCAGCGAACTGCGCGCCTACGTCCTCGACAGCGTGTCGCGCACCGGTGGGCACCTGAGCTCCAACCTCGGCACCGTCGAACTCACGATCGCGCTGCACTACGTGTTCGACACCCCGCGCGACCGCCTGGTGTGGGACGTGGGCCACCAGACCTACCCGCACAAGATCCTCACCGGCCGGCGCGACCGCATGTCCACCCTGCGGCAGCTGGGCGGGCTGTCGGGCTTTCCGCAGCGGGCCGAGAGCGAGTACGACACCTTCGGCACCGCGCACTCGTCCACCAGCATCTCGGCCGCCCTGGGCATGGCGCTGGCCGCCAGGCGCAAGGGCGAGGACCGCAAGGCCGTGGCCATCATCGGCGACGGCGCGATGAGCGCGGGCATGGCGTTCGAGGCCCTCAACAACGCCGGCGTCGCCGACTGCGACCTGCTGGTGATCCTGAACGACAACGACATGTCGATCAGCCCGCCGGTGGGCGCGCTGAACCGCTACCTCGCCCAGCTGATGAGCGGGCAGTTCTACGCGGCGGCCAAGAGCGTGGGCAAGAACGTGCTGAAGGTGGCGCCGCCGCTGTTCGAGCTGGCCAAGCGTTTCGAGGAGCACGCCAAGGGCATGGTGGTGCCCGCCACGCTGTTCGAGCAGTTCGGCTTCAACTACATCGGGCCGATCGACGGGCACGACCTCGGCTCGCTGGTGCCCACGCTGGAGAACATCCGCAACCTCAAGGGGCCGCAATTCCTGCACGTGGTGACGAAGAAGGGCCAGGGCTACAAGCTGGCCGAGGCCGACCCGGTGGCCTACCACGGCCCGGGCAAGTTCGATCCGCAGGTGGGCATCACCCCGCCCGCCACGCCGCCGAAGAAGACGTTCACCCAGGTGTTCGGCGACTGGCTGTGCGACATGGCCGCCCAGGACAGCCGGCTGGTGGGCATCACGCCGGCCATGCGCGAGGGGTCCGGCCTGGTGGAGTTCGAGAAGCGCTTCCCGGACCGGTACTTCGACGTCGGCATCGCGGAGCAGCACGCCGTCACCTTCGCCGCCGGCCTGGCCTGCGAGGGGCTCAAGCCGGTGGTCGCGATCTACTCCACCTTCCTGCAGCGCGGCTACGACCAGTTGATCCACGACGTGGCGCTGCAGAACCTGCCGGTGGTGTTCGCACTCGACCGGGCGGGGCTGGTGGGCGCCGACGGCGCCACCCACGCCGGGGCCTACGACATCGCGTACCTGCGCTGCATCCCGAACATGGGTATTGCCTGTCCGGCCGACGAGAACGAGTGCCGCCAGCTGCTCACGACCGCGTTCCAGCAGGACCAGCCGGTCGCGGTGCGTTACCCGCGCGGTGCCGGGGCCGGCGTGGCCACGGCACCCGAGCTCGCGCCGCTGCCCTTCGGCAAGGGCGAGGTGCGGCGCGCCCGCACGGCCGCCGACGGCTCGCGCGGCATCGCCATCCTGGCCTTCGGCACGCTGCTGCACCCGGCGCTGCAGGCTGCCGAGCGCCTCGATGCCACCGTGGTGAACATGCGCTGGGCCAAGCCGCTGGACACCGAACTGCTGCTGCAGGTGGCGGCCGGGCACGACGCGCTGGTGACGGTGGAGGAAGGCTGCATCGCCGGTGGGGCGGGCAGCGCCGTGGCCGAGGCGCTGCATGCCGCGGACATCCGCCTTCCGGTGCTGCAACTGGGCCTGCCCGACGTCTTCATCGAGCACGGCGACCCGGCGCGGCTGCTGGCCCTGCAGGGCCTGGATGCCGCGGGCATCGAATCGGCGGTGCGCGACCGCTTCGGCGAACTCGCGGCCCGCGGTGCACCCGCGCTGAAGATCGTTACCTGAGAGTGGGCGGGCTTGCGGCAGGATGCCGCAAGCCTGTCCTTTTCCTGACACCTTGGTGTGCAACCAAAGTGCTCCGGAGGCGCCGCAAGGGAAAACCCCTGAATACCAAAGTGTGGCCGTTCCTAGAATGGCGAGCGACATTCGCTGTCAATCGTTATTCGTACTAGGAAGAGGAGTCACCCATGGATCGTCGTTCAATCATCAAAAGCGCCGGCATCGCCGGCGTGCTGGCCGCCGGCGTGGCCCCGGCCGTGCACGCGCAGGCCGCCATCCGCTGGCGCCTCGCGTCGAGCTTCCCCAAGTCCCTGGACACGATCTACGGCGCGGCCGAGACCTTCTCCAAGGCCGTCAAGGCCATGTCGGGCGGCAAGTTCGAGGTGTCGGTCCACGCGGCCGGCGAACTCATGCCCGCCTTCGGCGTGGTGGACGGCGTGCAGCAGGGCACCGTCGAAGCCGCGCACACGGCGCCCTACTACTTCTTCGGCAAGAACGAAGCCTTCGCGCTGGGCTGCGCCATCCCCTTCGGCCTGAACAGCCGCCAGATGACCGCCTGGATGCACGAAGGCAACGGCGGCAAGCTGATGCGCGAGTTCTATGCCAAGTACAACATCGTGAACTTCGCCGGCGGCAACACCGGGGCCCAGATGGGTGGCTGGTACCGCAAGGAGATCAAGTCGCTCAAAGACGTCAAGGGCCTGAAGGTCCGCATCGGCGGCTTCGGCGGCAAGGTGCTCGAGCGCATCGGCGGCGTGCCCCAGAACATCCCCGGCGGCGAGATCTACCAGGCGCTGGAGAAGGGCACCATCGACGCGGCCGAGTGGGTGGGCCCGTACGACGACCAGAAGCTGGGCTTCAACAAGGTCGCCCCGTTCTACTACTACCCCGGCTGGTGGGAAGGCGGCCCGCAGCTGGACTTCTTCATCAACCAGAAGGCGTTCGATGCGCTGTCGGCCGAGAACAAGGCGATCGTCGAGGCCGCCGCGGCGCAGGCCCACACCGTCATGCAAGCCCGCTACGACGTGCTGAACCCCGGTGCGCTCAAGCAGCTGGTGGGCGCCGGCAGCAAGCTGCGCCCGTTCCCCAACGACGTGATGGCTGCCGCCTTCAAGGAAGCCATGGCGCTGTACTCGGAGCTGAACACCAAGAACCAGGACTGGGCCAAGATCTACGCGGACTACAACAAGTTCCGCGCCGACCAGAACCTGTGGTTCCGCTTCACCGAGATGGGCTTCGACCGCTTCATGCAATCGCAGAAGCTGTAAGCCGCAGCCCGCCCGTGCCGCCGGCCACGTCCGGCGGCCCACCCAGAAAGCCGCACCCCGTGCGGCTTTTTCGTTTCTTGACGGCAGTCTGACGTCGATCCCATCTTTGTCAGTGGCCTGAAAGCCTTGCTGTGGACCGGCCCGCATCATCCGCGCCGCGCCCACCCGGCGCTCAACCACGAGACAGGAGATCACCATGGACCGCCGTTCCCTCATCCAGCGCGCCGGCATCGCGGGCGTGCTCGCCGCCGGCGTCGCACCGGCCGTGCACGCGCAGGCCGCGCTGCGCTGGCGCCTCGCCTCCAGCTTCCCGAAGTCGCTGGACACGATCTACGGCGCCGCCGAAGTGTTCTCGCAGAAGGTCAAGGCGCTCTCGGGCGGCAAGTTCGAGGTTTCCGTCCACGCCGCCGGCGAGCTGATGCCGGCCTTCGGCGTGGTGGACGGCGTGCAGCAGGGCACCGTGGAGGCCGCGCACACCGCGCCCTACTACTTCTTCGGCAAGGACGAGACCTTCGCCATCGGCGGCGCCATTCCCTTCGGCCTGAACAGCCGCCAGATGAGCGCCTGGACCTTCGAGGGCAACGGCCTGAAGCTGATGCGCGAGTTCTACGCCAAGTACAACATCGTCAACTTCGCCTGCGGCAACACCGGCGCCCAGATGGGCGGCTGGATGCGCAAGGAAGTCAAGAGCGTGGCCGACCTCAAGGGCCTGAAGTTCCGCATCGGCGGCTTCGCGGGCAAGGTGCTGGAGCGCATGGGCGGCGTACCGCAGAACATCCCCGGTGGCGAGATCTACCAGGCCCTCGAGAAGGGCACCATCGACGCGGCCGAGTGGATCGGCCCGTACGACGACCAGAAGCTGGGCTTCAACAAGGTCGCGCCGTTCTACTACTACCCGGGCTGGTGGGAAGGCGGCCTGCAGCTGGACCTGTACATCAACCAGAAGGCCTACGACGCGCTCAACGCGGAACAGAAGGCCATCGTCGAGGCGGCCAGCGCGTACGCGCACGTCGAGACGCAGGCCAAGTACGACGTGAAGAACCCGCAGGCGCTCAAGCAGCTGGTGGGCGCGGGCGCCAAGCTGCGCCCGTTCCCGGCCGACACCATGGCGGCGGCGTTCAAGACCTCGATGGCCCTGTACGACGAGCTGAGCAGCAAGAACGAGAACTGGCGCAAGGTCTACAGCGACTACGCCAAGTTCCGCGCCGACCAGAACCTGTGGTTCCGCTTCACCGAGGCCACGTTCGACCGCTTCATGCAGAGCCAGAAGCTCTGACGCCGTAGCGCTTTCCCCGTACAGACGCCGCATCCGATGCGGCGTTTTGTTTGAAGCACCTTCGTCTTAGGTAGATCGCCCGAGTGGCGCTGCCAGCCTTTTGCAAGCTTCATCGCGGTGCGGCTTGCATCATCCGCGCCTCAAAACAGGAGTACCCATCCATGGATCGTCGTTCCCTCATCAAGCAGGCCGGCATCGCCGGCGTGCTCGCCGCCGGTGTCGCGCCCGCGGTCCACGCGCAGGCGGCGGTCCGCTGGCGCCTGGCCTCCAGCTTCCCGAAGTCGCTGGACACCATCTTCGGCAGCGCCGAGACCTTCTCGCGCACCGTCAAGGCGCTGTCGGGCGGCCGGTTCGAAGTCTCGGTGCATGCGGCCGGCGAGCTGATGCCCGCGTTCGGCGTGGTCGACGCGCTGCAGAACGGCACCCTGGAGATGGCGCAGACCGCGCCGTACTACTTCACCGGCAAGGACCCGATCTTCGCCTTCGGCTGCGCCGTGCCCTTCGGCCTGACCGCGCGCCAGATGGACTCCTGGATGGAGCACGGCAACGGCCGCAAGCTGATGGATGCCTTCTACGCGAAGTACAACATGAAGAGCTTCAGCGCGGGCAACACCGGCACCCAGATGGGCGGCTGGTACCGCAAGGAGATCAAGACGGTCGCCGACCTCAAGGGACTGAAGATGCGCATGGGTGGCGGCCTGTTCGGCGAGGCGATGGCCAAGCTGGGCGTGGTGGCGCAGAACATGCCGGCCGGCGAGGTGTACCAGGCGCTGGAGAAGGGCACGCTGGACGCAACCGAGTTCGTCGGCCCCTACGACGACGAGAAGCTGGGCTTCAACAAGGTGGCCCCGTTCTACTACTACCCCGGCTGGTGGGAAGGCGGCGCCGAGCTGGAGTTCTTCGTGAACACCGCGGCCTTCGAGGCGCTCTCGGCCGAGAACAAGGCGATCGTCGCCGCGGCCACGCAGGTTGCTGCACGCGACATGACGGCCAAGTACGACGCGGTGAACCCGATCGCCCTCAAGCGCCTGGTGGCCGCCAAGACGCAGCTCAAGCCGTTCTCCAAGGAGATCATGGACGCCGGCTTCAAGGCCTCCATGGAGGTGTTCGCGGCGCACGAGGCCAAGTCGGCCGACTTCAAGAAGATCCACCAGGACATGCGCGCCTTCCAGCGCGACCAGCTCCTGTGGACGCGCTTTTCCGAGTACCGCTACGACAACTACCTGACGGGCGTGAAGCTCTGATCCCGCCGGTGCGCCGCGCGCACCGCGACTGGAACCGAGGCCGGGCATGTCCCGGCCTTTTTGCTTCCCGCCGCCCGGCTGCGCCGCGCGGGTGATCGGTGTCGGATAGATTCGCTGCATGGACCACCACGTGCCGCTGATCGCCACCATCGCCGCCGGCCTCGGGCTGGCGCTGCTGCTGGGGTTCCTCGCCGCCCGCATGAAGATGCCCGCGCTGGTGGGCTACCTGCTGGCGGGCATCCTCATCGGTCCGTACACGCCCGGCTTCGTGGCCGATGTCCCGCTCGCTGCGCAGCTGGCCGAGATCGGCGTCATGCTGCTGATGTTCGGCGTCGGGCTGCACTTCTCGCTGGGCGACCTGCTGGCGGTGCGCCGCATCGCGGTGCCCGGTGCGGTGGTGCAGATGGCGGTGGCCACGGCCATGGGCGCGGCGCTGGCGCTGTCCTGGGGCTGGAGCGTGCCGGGCGCAGTGGTGTTCGGCCTGGCGCTCTCGGTGGCCAGCACGGTGGTGCTGCTGCGCGCGCTGGAGAGCCTGAACCTGCTGGAAACCTTCAACGGCCGCGCCGCGGTGGGCTGGCTGGTCGTGGAAGACCTGGCCATGGTGCTGGTGCTGGTGCTGCTGCCGCCGCTGGCGGTGGCGCTGCAGCCGGGCGGCGGCCAGGACCTGCAGGGCCTGGCGCGCACCGTGGGCACCACGCTGCTGCAGGTCGGCATCTTCGTGGCGTTGATGCTGGTGGTGGGCCGCCGCTTCTTTCCCTGGCTGCTGTGGCACGTGCAGAAGGTCGGCTCACGCGAGCTGTTCACGCTCTGCGTGGTGGCGGCGGCCGTCGGCATCGCCTTCGGCGCGACCAAGCTCTTCGGCGTGTCGTTCGCATTGGGCGCCTTCTTCGCCGGCATGGTGCTGCGCGAGTCGGAGTTCAGCCACCGCGCGGCCGAGGAGACGCTGCCGCTGCGTGACGCCTTCGCGGTGCTGTTCTTCGTCTCGGTGGGCATGCTCTTCGATCCCAGCGTGCTGCTGCGCGATCCGCTGAAGGTACTGGCGGTCACCCTCATCATCGTGCTGGGCAAGTCCATCGCCGCGGCGCTGGTGGTGCTGGTGCTGCGCTATCCCCTGCACACCGCGCTCACCGTCTCGGCCAGCCTGGCGCAGATCGGCGAGTTCTCGTTCATCCTGATCGGCCTGGGCGCCACCCTGGGCGTGCTGCCCAACGAGGCGCAGAGCCTGGTGGTCGCCGGCGCCATCCTGTCCATCGCGCTCAATCCGTTGGTGTTCCGCGCCATCGGTCCGGTGCAGCGCTGGCTGCTGGAGCGCTCGCCGCTGGCGGGGCGCCTCTCCACCCGCGACGATCCGCTGGCCGAGCTGCCGATGTCGACCGAGGCGAAGTACCTGTCGCGGCAGGTGGTCCTGGTCGGCTACGGCCGCGTCGGGCGCGAGGTGGCGCAGGGCCTGCGCGCCGCAGGCGTGCCCTACGTGGTGGCGGAGCAGAACCGCGACCTGGTGGAGCGGTTGCGCGCCGAGGGCGTGCCCGCGGTCGCGGGCGACGCCGCCCAGCCGGAGGTGCTGATCCAGGCGCACATCGCCCGGGCCCGGCTGCTGGTGATCGCGACGCCCGACACGCTGGGCGTGCGGCGCATGGTCGCCACCGCCCGCGAGCTCAATCCCGGCGTCGAGGTGGTGGTGCGCAGCCACAACGAGGCCGAAGCCGACCTGCTGGAGCGCGAGCGCACCGGCAAGGTCTTCCTGGGCGAGCAGGAGCTGGCCCGTGCCATGACGCGGCACGTGGTCGAGCGCTGCAGCGCCTGACGCGAGGGGCAGGACGCGATGGGCTGGGTGTACCTGCTGCTGGCCGGCCTGTTCGAGATCGGCTGGCCCATCGGCCTCAAGATGTCGCAGGAGCCGGCCACGCGCTGGCTGGGCATCGCGATCGCCGTCGTCTTCATGGTGGTGAGCGGCGTGCTCCTGTGGCTGGCGCAGCGGCAGATCCCGATCGGCACCGCCTACGCGGTGTGGACCGGCATCGGCGCGGCCGGGACCTTCCTGGTGGGCGTGCTGTTCTACGGCGACCCGTCGTCGCTGGCGCGCTACCTGGGCGTGGCCCTCATCGTCGCGGGGGTGGTGACGCTGAAGCTGGCCCACTGACGACGGTGGGACGGCGGGGTCCGGTCCGGTCCCGGGGCTTGCACCTCAAGCCACTTGAGGTCTTATCGTCCGCAACGTGGGCGGCTTGCCCACGCATCGAAGGTGTTCGTCCCATGAAGTCCTGGAAACTCGTTCTTGGCGCCGGCGCAGCCTGTGCGGCCTGCTGCGCGGCGCCCATCGTCGGCGGGATGGCGGCCCTGGGCCTCGGTTCCGGCCTGCTCGCTGGCGGCGCCGGCGCCCTCAGCCTTGCCCTGGAGTCCTGGCTCCCACTGGCCGCCGGGGGCGCCGCCCTCGCCGGCGTGGCTGGAGTGGCTGGCGTGGTCGCGTGGCGGCGCAGGCGCCCTGCGCAGCGCGTGGGGGCGTGCGGCTGCCCGGTGGGCAGCAACGAGGCTGCCCCCGCATGCGGAACGAAGTGGCGCTGACGGCCAAGTCCGGGTGCAGCCGTGCCGCCATCCCGTCTTGCGGCTTCGTTGCGTGCCTGACTACCATCGGGCCATGAACGCCAGCCCCAACCACTCCATCGGTGCCGTCGCCAGGCAGACCGGCTGCAGCGTCCCGACGATCCGGTATTACGAGGACATCGGGCTTCTCCCGGCTGCGCCCCGGACGGAGGGGAACCGGCGTCACTACGGGGAGGCCGCCATTCGCCTTCTTGCCTTCATCCGCCGCTGCCGCGAATTCGGGTTCACCATCGAGCAGGTCCGGGAGCTCGCCGGGCTGGTCGACCGGCCCGGCCGCGACTGCGTCGAGGTGCGCGACGTCGCCCAGGCTCACCTGCAGGCGGTGCGGACGCGGCTGGCGCAGCTCCAGGCGCTGGAGGTGAGCCTCTCGGCGTTCGTCGGCAGCTGCAACGCGACGTGCGCCGGCGGACCGGTCGTCGACTGCAGCATCCTGGAGGATCTGGCCGCGCCGGCCGGTGCAGCGCCATCGGGGCCGTCGCCGGGCACGCGGTCCCCCTGCTGCTCCTGAGCCCGCCGGGCCGCCATCCGATGTGGCCGCAGCGGCGGCCCGGCGGGCGACAGACTTCCCGGCGGGGCCGGAATCGGGCCGCCAAACGGACAGGCCTCCCGCGGGAGGCCTGTTCGTGGCGGCGCACCCGGCGCGCTACTTCTTGTTGAACAGCTCGTCGATCTTCTTCTGTTCGTCGTCGGCGGCCTGGTCGGCGGCCTTGTCGCCCTCGGGCGTGCCGGGCAGCGCACCCGGCTGGAGCTCGGTGCCCGGCGGCGTGGCCTCCATCTCGGTCGGCATCTCGATCTGCACCTTGTCCAGGTCGATCTTCTCCACCTTGTCGCGCGAGACGATGCCGGGGAACGCGATGATCAGGCCGACCATGATGATCTGGATCACCACGAAGGGCACGGCGCCCCAGTAGATCTGTCCGGTCGTGACCGGTGCGATCTGCGCCCGGGTGACCTTGTCGGTGTACGCCTTGTCCGGCGCCACGCTGCGCAGGTAGAACAGCGCGAAGCCGAAGGGCGGGTGCATGAACGAGGTCTGCATGTTCACCGCCAGCAGCACGCCGAACCACACCAGGTCGATGCCCAGCTTCTCGGCCACCGGGGCCAGCAGCGGCACCACGATGAAGGACAGCTCGAAGAAGTCCAGGAAGAACGCCAGCAGGAAGATCAGGATGTTCACCACGATCAGGAAGCCCAGCTGGCCGCCCGGCAGTCCCGACAGCAGGTGCTCCACCCAGCGCGGGCCATCCACGCCCTGGAAGGTCAGGCCAAACATGGTGGCGCCGATCAGGATGAACACCACGAAGCACGACAGCTTGGTGGTGGTGTTCAGGGCCTGCTTGAGCAGCGAGAACGACAGCCGGCCGCGCGCCATCGCCATCGCGAAGGCGCCCAGCGCACCCATCGCGCCGCCTTCGGTGGGCGTGGCGATGCCCAGGAAGATGGTGCCCAGCACCAGGAAGATCAGGAACAGCGGCGGGATCAGCACGAAGGTGACGCGCTCGGCCATGCGCGAGAGCAGCCCCAGCCGGGTGACCTTGTTGATCAGGGCGATCACGAAGGCCAGGCCCACGCCGGCCACCATCGACACGACGATGGTTTCGTCCAGCGGGGCGCTGGTGACCTCGGTGCCCTTCCACCAGGTGAGGACCTGCGCGTAGTTCTGCGCCAGGTAGATCGCCGCGATCGTGCAGACGACCGAGAGCACCAGCAGCGACGGCGTGCCCGAGCTGCCGCTCGGCTCGCGGAACACGCGGGCTTCCAGCGGCAGGGCCGGCGCGGCCTTGGGCGTGAAGATGGCCAGGCCCACCACGTACAGCAGGTACAGGCCGGTCAGGATGAAGCCGGGAATGAAGGCGCCCTTGTACATGTCGCCGACGCTGCGGCCCAGCTGGTCGGCCAGCACGATCAGCACCAGCGAGGGCGGGATGATCTGCGCCAGCGTGCCCGAGGCGGCGATCACGCCGGAGGCCAGCTTCCGGTCGTAGCCGTAGCGCAGCATGATGGGCAGCGAGATCAGGCCCATGGAGATCACCGACGCGGCCACCACACCGGTGGTGGCGGCCAGCAGCGCGCCCACCAGGATGACCGCGACGGCCAGCCCGCCGCGCAGCGGGCCGAACAGCTGGCCGATGGTGTCCAGCAGGTCCTCGGCCATGCCGCTGCGCTCGAGGATCAGGCCCATGAGCGTGAAGAACGGGATCGCCAGCAGCGTGTCGTTCTGCATGATGCCGAAGATCCGCAGCGGCAGCGCCTGCATCAGCGACTCGGGCAGCACGCCCAGCTCGATGCCGATCACGCCGAAGAACAGGCCGCAGGCGCCCAGGCTGAAAGCCACGGGGAAGCCGAGCAGCAGGAAGAAGATGAGGCCCACGAACATGATCGGGGCCAGGTTCTGGATGATGAATTCCATGTCTTGTTCTCCTCTGGCGCCGGGTCAGGCCTTGCCCTGCTGCTGCTGTTCCGCCAGGCGGCGGATCTCCTCGGCCAGCTCCTCCTCGGCCGTCTTCTGCACCTTCTTGAGCGTGGGGTCCTCGATCAGGCCGCTGCGGAAGGCCACGCGCTTGATCAACTCGGACAGGCCCTGCAGCAGCAGCAGCGTGAAGCCGATGGGGATCATCAGGTAGACCGGCCAGCGGATCAGGCCGCCCGCGTTGGACGACATCTCGCCGGAGCGCAGCCCCTGCAGGAAGAAGGGCACGCCGTACCAGAGGATCGCCAGGCAGACCGGCAGCAGGAAGAAGGTGAAGCCGAAGATGTCGATCCAGTTGCGCGTCTGGCGCGAGAAGCGCCCGTAGATCACGTCGATCTTCACGTGCTCGCCCTGCAGCAGCGTGTAGCCGGCCGCCAGCAGGAACGAGGCGGCGAAGAAGTACCACTGCACCTCGAGGTAGGCGTTCGAGCTGCTGTTGAACACCTTGCGGATCACGGCGTTGACGCCGCTGATCACGGTGGAGGCGAGGATCAGCCAGATGACCCACCGCCCCACGAGCGTGTTGAGCCAGTCGACGGCTTTCGAGAACTTCAGGAGTGCCTGCATGGTGGTCCGCCAGGAAAGTTGTACGGGGGATGCGACGCCGGGCGCCCGCTGCGGTTGCAGCCCGGCGCCCGGCTGGGTGTAAGTTCTTCGTATATTTTCGGCCAACTCTACCGGAGTTGCTGACGGAATGTTTACTTAAGGACCCAGTGTTATCCCGGGTCCACCCCTTCGGATAATGCGGGCCATGCCGTCCGAAGACCCGGGCCTCGCTCCCCACCGTGTCGACCAGCCGGACATGCGCCGCGCCGGGCCCGAGCGCCTGTCGCTGGCGCTGATGGACGCCCGCAACCAGACGCTGCAACTGCTGGCGCGCCATGCCGATGCGATGGAAGGCGGCCTGCAGGTGCCGGTGCAGCCCGGGTTCGAGCTGCCGCAGTGGGTGGCCGGCCACGTGGCCTGGTTCGCCGAGTACTGGATCGGCCGCAACCCGCGGCGTGCGCTGGGGGCGCGCTGCCCCGCAGACGCACCGCGCCTGGGATCGGCCGAACCCATGGCGGACCGCTGGTACCACCCCCTCCTCGCGCCGCATGCGAGCCGCTGGGACATGCCCTTGCCCGATGCCGGCGAGGTGCGTGCCTACATGATGGACACGCTGGAGCGCACGCTGGACCTCCTGGAGCAGGCGGGCCCCGACGACGACGGCCTGTTCCTCTTTCGCGCCGCGCTGTTCCACGAGGACCTCTGGGGCGAGGCGCTGGTGCAGCAGGCGCAGGCCCTGGGCGTGCGGCTCGGCCTGCAGCTGCCCGGCCCGGTCGCACCGCGGCCGCCGCTGCTGCTGCCGGCCTGCACCTGGGAGCTGGGGTCGCCGGAGGGCGGCTTCGCCTTCGACGTGGAGCGCACGCAGCATCCGGTGCCGGTGCCGGAGTTCGAGATCGACGCGCAGCCGGTGACCTGGAGCCAGTTCGTCGAGTTCGTCGACGACGGCGGCTACGACCGCGAGGAGCTGTGGCAGCCGCAGGGCTGGGCCTGGCTGCAGCGCGCGGCGCGCGAGGAGGGTCGCCGCGGCCCGCGCCACGTCGACCAGATCGGCGTGGCGAGTGGCGCGGTGATGCAGACGGTGTTCGGCCGGCCCACGCGCATGGCGCCGCAGCAGCCCGCCATGCACGTCAGCTGGTGGGAGGCGGACGCCTGGTGCCGCTGGGCCGGCCGCCGCCTGCCGGCGGAGGTCGAGTGGGAAGTGGCCGCGCACCGCGCCGCCAGCCGCGGTTTCCGGTGGGGCGAGGTCCGGGAGTGGACCGCCGGCACGCTGCGGCCGTTCCCCGGCTTCGAGGTGCAGGCCTGGACCCGCCATGGGCCCTGGGAGGCCGAGCCGCACTTCGGTGCCGCCCGGGTGCTGCGCGGCGCCTCGTTCGCCACCCGCGCACGGCTGAAGTCGCCGCGCCACCGCGGCTTCGCGCTGCCCGACCGCGACCACGGCTTCACCGGCTTTCGCAGCTGCGCCGTCTGACAGCCTGAGGCTGGCGTGGACTACAGCGGTGGGCCGGGGCGGCGCCCAAGATTCGCCGCATGGCCGCTCCCCCCAGCACCCGCGCCGTCTGGAAAGGCGCCATCAGCTTCGGGCTGGTGCACATCCCGGTCGTGCTCCACAGCGCGACGGCCGAAACGCGGCCCAAGTTCAACCTGATCGATTCGGCCACCATGAGCCCGGTGGGCAACCGCCAGGTCAGCAAGACCACGGGCGAGGCGGTGCAGCGGGAAGAGCTGGTCAAGGGCATCGAGGTCGAGGAGGGCCAGTACGTGGTGCTGACCAAGGACGACATCCGCAGCGCGCTGCCCAAGACCACCCAGACCATCGAGATCGAGGCCTTCGTCGACGCCGCCGAGATCCCCAGCACCTACTTCAACAAGCCCTACCACGTGGCGCCGGGCGCCCGTGGGCTCAAGCCCTATGCGCTGCTGCGCGACGTGCTGGAGCGCACCGGCAAGGTGGGGGTGGCCAAGGTCGTGATCTCGACCAAGCAGCACCTGGCGGCGCTGATGCCGGCGGGCGACGGGCTGGTGCTCAACCTGCTGCGCTGGGCCGACGAGGTGCGCGAGGCGCCGTCCTCCACGCTGGGCGACGCGCCGGCCAGCGCCAGCGAACGCGAACTGAAGATGGCCGAGCAGCTGGTGCAGGACATGGCCGCGGCCTGGAGCCCCGACCTGTTCCACGACGAGTTCAAGGAAAAGCTGCAGCAGCTGGTGCGTGCCAAGGCCGAGGCCGGCGAGGTGGCCGTGCTGCAGCCTCTGCCCGGCGAGGAGACCGCGGCGCCCAGTGCCGAGGTCATCGACCTCACCGACCTGCTGCGGCGCAGCCTGCAGGCCAAGGCGCCGGCCCCCGCGCCGTCTGCGGCGGCGGCGCGCCGGGCCGCAGCGGCCAACGACGAGGAGACCGCGCCCCGCAAGCGCGCGGCCGCCACCAAGGCGAGCCCCAAGGCCCGCGCTGCCGTCAAGCCCGCGGCGCGCAAGCGCTGAGCGGCCTCACCGCCGCGCCCGCGGGCGCGGCCAGGTCCACCACGGCAGCTGGGCCCGCAGGCTGAGCACCTCGCCGCTGTGCAGCGGTGCGTAGCCGGGCAGGGCGCGCAACCGGGCCTGCCACACCGCACCGGCCAGGAAGGCGCGCAGCGCGCGCACCGGCGGCTCGTCCAGCGCCGACTTGAGGCACACCAGCGTGTAGTCCTCCTCCAGCAGCGGCACGAAGTCCAGCCCGCGCGCACGCGCCGCGGCCTCGATCGCCAGCCCGGCATCGGCGGCGCCCGAGGCGACGGCCTGCGCCACGGCGGCGTGCGACGGCTCCGCCGCGTCCCAGCCGGCGACGTCGCGGGCGCCCAGGCGCGCGGCGGCCAGCAACTCCTCGGCCAGCACGCGGGTGCCGGTCCCGAGCGCGCGGTTGACGAAGCGCACGCCGGGCCGCGCGAGGTCGGCGAAGCCGGCCAGCGCGAGCGGATTGCCGGGCGCCACCGCCAGCCCCTGGCGCCGCCGCGCGAAGCCGATCAGCTTGTGCACGCCCGGTTGCAGGAGCGGCTGGTAGGTGCGCTGCGCCAGCGAGTCGGGCGCCGGCTGCGGCGGCGTGTGGAAGCCGGCGACCACGCAGCGGCCCTCGTTCAGGGCCGCGATCGCGTCCACGCTGCCGGTGAAGCGGATGTCCAGGTGCAGCCGCGCCTGCGCGGCCGCGTCCTCGCGCAGCAGCACCAGGGCGTCGTCGTGGCTGGCGTAGAGCGTGAGCACGTGCGCCTGCGCATCGAAGGCGACGGCGAAGGCACGCTCCAGGTCGGCGTGCAGCGCCTCGATCTGCGGCGCCAGCCGGGCCTGCGCCTGCTGCTCGGCCCACAGGAGCTTGTCGGCGAACTCGGTCAGCCGCGCCGGCTGCCCCTTCTCCCAGACGATGAGGCCCTGGTCGAGCTCGGTCTCCCAGCGCTTGAGCGCGCCCCACACGTGCCGGTACGACTGCCCGAGCGCCTGCGCGGCGCCGGAGATCGAACCGTGCGTGCGCACCGCCAGCAGCAGCTCCATGAGCGGGTTGCGGATGGTGGCCGGCCCGGTGCGCTGCGTGGCGATGGCGTAGGAGAGTTCGATCTTGCGCACCGCGGCGAGTATGCCTATGCAGCCCGGTTCATAAGCGTTGATGCGATGGGCGCTGCGCCGCTGCACGCCTAGCATCGCGTCCATTCCAACCGGACACTCGCGAAGGTCCCCATGCATCGACCGTCCTGTTTCCGCCGCGCCTGCGTCGCCGCCGTCCTGCTGGTCGGCGCGGGAATCGCATCGGCCCAGTCGATCACGATGGCGTCGACCACCTCCACCGACCAGTCGGGCCTCTTCGGCCACCTGCTGCCCGCGTTCAAGCAGGCCAGCGGCCTGGACGTCAAGGTGGTGGCCGTGGGCACCGGCCAGGCCATCGACATGGCCCGCCGCGGCGACGCCGACGTGCTGCTCGTGCACGACCAGGTGGCCGAGGAGAAATTCGTGGCCGACGGCTTCGCGGCGCGGCGCCACCCGGTCATGTACAACGACTTCGTGCTGGTCGGGCCGAAGGCCGACGCCGCCGGCGCGCGCGGGCGCGACATCGCCGAGGGGCTGAAGAAGGTGGCCGCCGCCAACGCGCCCTTCGTCTCGCGCGGCGACAAGAGCGGCACCCACGCGGCCGAGCTGCGCTACTGGGGCCAGGCCGGCGCCGGTGCAGCCAAGGGCAGCGGCTACCGGGAATGCGGTTGCGGCATGGGGCCGGCGCTGAACATGGCCTCGTCCACCGGCGCCTACGTGCTCACCGACCGCGGCACCTGGCTGGCGTTCCGCAACCGGGGCGAGCTGGCCATCCTGGTCGAAGGCGACCAGCGGCTCTTCAACCAGTACGGCGTGATGGCCGTGAGTGCCGCGAAGCATCCGCACGTGAAGGCGGCCGAGGCGCAGAAGTTCGTGGACTGGATCGTCTCGCCCGCCGGCCAGCAGGCGATCGCGGCCTACCGGGTCGGCGGCGAGCAGCTGTTCTTCCCGAACGCGCGGCCCTGAAGGTCCGCGCGCCGGACTCACCGGGCGAGCGCCTCCAGCGCCGCCTTGGCCACCGCGCCGTCCTGCTCGGGGGTCCCGCCCGAGACGCCGATGCCGCCGGCCACCTTGCCGTCCAGCGGCACGGGCAGGCCGCCTTCCACCGCGTTGGCGCCACGCAGGGTGAGCACGCGAAGGCCCGCGCCGCCGGCGGCCAGGCCGTCCTGGAACACCTTGGTCGGGCGCCGGTAGATGGCGGAGGACACGGCCTTGTCCTGCGCGATCGCGATGCTGGCGGTCTGGGTGTTGTCCATGCGCTCGAAGGCGAGCAGGTGACCGGCGTTGTCGACCACGGCGATGGCCATCGGCAGGTTCAGGCGCCGGGCATCGGCCACGGCCGCGGCCACCAGCTTGCGGGCCTGCTCCAGGTTCAGGGCGGTTCCGTACTGCGGCACTTGGGCCTGCGCCAGCGCGGCGGCGCCTCCCAGCAGCAGGGCGGCCAGCCCGCGGGTCCATGTCTTGCGCACCATCGTGTCTCCTCGTTCGGTGGTTGTGCCCGGGCGGGATGCCCGGGGCGCGCCATGGTGCCCGCGGTGGCGCCGCATCCCGCCCGCACCACCGCCAACTCGCCCTCTGCTTGGAGCAGGCGCGGTGGCTGCGCGCGTGCCGCGCCAGCCGGGCCGGTCGCCGGAATCTTCAAGCCGAACTGGCCGGAAGCCCGCGCGTGGAGCGGACGAGCAGCTATCAACTTGATAGCAGTTGGGTTCAGCGCACCAGCGCCGCGGACTTCACCTGCGCCCACAGCGGCTGCCCGGGCGCGAGCGCGAGCGCGTCGGCGGCACGGGCGGTGACGTTGGCCAGCAGCCGGTGCGGCCCCAGCGCGAGCTGCACCCGCACCTGCGAAGGGTGCTCGGCCGGCGCCACCGCCAGCACGGTAGCCGCCAGCAGGTTCTGGATGGTGCTGGTGCCGGGCGGTGGCGGCGCCAGCGCCAGGCTGACGTCGCGGGCCAGCAGGCGCACCCGCACCGCCGTGCCCACCGGCAGGCCCGCGTCGGGCAGCCACAGCGCGCCGCCGTCGAAGGCCACGCGCGCGAGGGCCCATCGCGCGTCCACGCTGTCGATGCGCCCGGGCAGCACGGCCTGCGCCTCGCCGGCCGCCGCCGGCAGGTCCAGCCGCGACAGGGTGTCGGCCAACGGCCCGGCGGCCTGCACGTGGCCCTGCTCCAGCAGCACCAGCGTGTCGGCCAGCCGGGTCATCTCCTCGGTGCCGTGCGTCACGTACACCATGGGGATGCGCAGCTCGTCTCGCAGGCGCTCCAGCCAGGGCAGCACCTCCCGGCGCCGCGCGGCGTCCAGGGCGGCCAGGGGTTCGTCCAGCAGCAGCAGGCGCGGATGCGTGGCCAGCGCACGGGCGATGGCCACGCGCTGGCGTTCGCCGCCGGAGAGGCCCTCCGGCGTGCGCGCCAGCAGGTGGCCGATGCCCAGCAGCGCGACGATCGACGCGAGGGCGGGCGCCCCGGCCGGCGCCGGCCCGGCGCGGCGCGACGCGAAGCGCAGGTTGCCGGCCACGTCCAGGTGCGGGAACAGGCTGGCCTCCTGGAACACGTAGCCGAGCGGCCGCCGCCAGGGCGGCACGAAGCGGCGGGCGGCGTCGTCCTGCCAGTCCTCCCCGGCGATGCGCACCTGGCCCCGCGCGCGCTCCAGCCCGGCGATGCAGCGCAGCACGGTGGTCTTGCCCGAGCCCGACGGACCGAAGAGGACGGTGATGCCGTCGCCCGGCAGGTCCAGGTCGAGCGAGAGGGCGAAGCCCGGCCGCTCCAGCTGCAGGCGGATGCGGTGCGGCGCCGTGCTCATGCCGGCACCCGCGGCGTGCGCCGGGTCAGGAGTGCCAGCGCCAGCAGCACCACGAAGGAGAACGCCAGCATCGCCGCCGAGAGGGCATGCGCCTGGCCGTACTGCAGCGCCTCCACGTGGCCGTAGATCTGCGTGGACACCACGCGCGTCTGCTCGGGGATGTTGCCGCCGATCATCAGCACCACGCCGAACTCGCCCACGGTGTGGGCGAAGCTCAGGATGGCGGCGGTGAGCAGGCCGGGGCGCGCCAGCGGCAGGGCCACCGTGAAGAAGGCATCCAGCGGGCCCGCCCGCAGCGTGGCCGCCGCCTCCATCGGCCGGCGGCCCTGCGCCTGGAAGGCGTTCTGCAGCGGCTGCACCGCGAACGGCAGCGAGTAGAGGACCGAGGCGACCAGCAGCCCGGCGAAGGTGAAGGGCAGGAGGCCCAGGCCCAGCGCCTGGGTCAGCTGCCCACCCCAGCCCTGCGGCCCGAACACCACCAGCAGGTAGAAGCCCAGCACCGTCGGCGGCAGCACCAGGGGCAGCGCCACCACCGCCCCCACCACCGCCGCCCAGCGGCCCCGCGCATGCGCCAGCCACCAGGCCAGTGGCGTGGCGAGCACCAGCAGCACCGCGGTCGTGGCGGTCGCCAGCTTCAGCGTGAGCCAGATGGCACCGAGGTCTTCGGCGGTGAAGGGCATCAGAAGCCGTAGCCGTGGGCGCGGATGACCGCACGCGCCGCGTCGCTGCGCAGGTAGGCCAGGAGCGCCAGCGCCGCCGGCTGGCCGCGGCCGGGCGCGAGCAGCACGGCGTCCTGCTTGAGCGGCGCGTGCAGCTCCGCCGGCACCACCCAGGCCGAGCCCCTGTCCACCCTGCCGCCCACGAGCACCTGCGAGAGCGCGACGAAGCCGATCGCGGCATTGCCGCTGGCGACGAACTGGTAGGCCTGGCCGATGCTCTCGCCCTGCACCAGCCGCGGCCGCAGCGCGTCCGCCACGCCCAGGCGGGTCATTGCCTCCAGCGCGGCAGCGCCGTAAGGCGCCAGCCGCGGATCGGCGATCGCCACCTTGCCGGTCCCAGGTGCGCGCAGCACCTCGCCGCGCGCGTCGACGCCGTCGGCCGCCGCGCTCCACAGGGCCAGCCGGCCGATGGCGTAGGTGAAGCGCGTGCCCGCAACGGCAAACCCCTCCTGCTCCAGCTTCGCCGGCGTCTCGTCGTCGGCGGCGAGCAGCACCTGGAACGGCGCGCCGTTGCGCACCTGGGCGTAGAAGCGGCCGGTGGAGCCGACCGCCAGCGCCACGCGGTGCCCGGTCTCGCGCTCGAACGCGGCGGCGATCTTCTGCATGGGCGCGGAGAAGTTGGCCGCGACGGCCACCGTGACCTCCGCGGCGCGGGCCGGAAGCGTGCCGGCCAGGGTCAGGAGGATCGTCGCCAGCAGGGGAATGCGCATCGCCGAACCGTTATTCATGTCTGGAATAGCGCCAGTGTATGCGCGGCACGCACCCGGAGCACAATCGGCGGACCATGGGACGACGACTGCACCTGGAAGGCGCGCTGGGCCATGCGGCCACCGACAAGCGGCTGGAGATCCTGCGCCTGGTGGGCGAGGGCGGCTCCATCTCGCAGGCCGCCCGGGCCGCGGGCGTGAGCTACAAGGCGGCCTGGCAGGCGCTGGACATGCTGTCCAACCTGGCCGGCGTGCCGCTGGTCGAGCGCGTGGTCGGCGGCGCCGGCGGCGGCGGTGCCCGGCTCACGGCGGCGGGCACCCGGCTGCTGCGCGCGGGCTCCGAGATGGCCCGTTCGCGCGAGCGCGTGCTGGCCGCCCTCCAGCCCCGCCGTGGCGGCGCCTCGCTCGACGCGCTCGGCTTCAAGTCGAGCATGCGCAACCAGCTCCCGGCCACCGTCGCCGGGCTCGAGGCGCAGCAGGCACTGGTGCGCGTGACCCTGGCGCTGGCCGGCGGCCACACGATCGCCAGCCGCATCACGCGCGAAAGCGCCGAGCTGCTGGCCCTGGCGCCCGGGGCTGCCGTCCTCGCCTTGTGCAAGGCCACGGGCGTCGAGGTCTTCCGCGCCCCGCCCACTGCAACGGCGGCCGCGCCGCGTCCCAACGTGCTGACCGGGCGAACCGTCCGCACGTCGCGCGGGGACGCAGGCGACGAGATCGTGCTTGAACTCGCCGGCGGGCTGCGCATCGTCGGTTTCGCCGCTCCACGCAGCGGCCTGCGCATCGGCAGCCGGGTGTGCGCGCACCTCGCGGAGGCCGGCGTGGTCATCGCGGCGGTGGCCTAGGCGGCCCCGCACTGGCTTCGGACCAGCCCCAGGCCAGCAGCGTGCGGCCACGGCCGCGACGACGTGTTCCCCCCGTGGCTTCGAAGGCGGACAGCCGAACGCAGAGGTCGCAGAGGGTGCGCAGCGCTCGCAGAGACAAGCAAGAACGGGCTTGGAAGAACCATCCCGGGCGGATGTCCTCTGCGACTTTCGTGCACCTTTGCGACCTCTGCGTTCGGCTGCCCGCTCCCGCTTCCGGGTTGTTCAGCGCGCTTTCTGGCCGAGCTTGCGGTAGACCGTCGCCCGGCTGATGCCCAGCATGCGGGCCGCCGCCATCACGTTGCCGCGGTGCTCCTGGACCGCACGCCGGATGAGCTCGGCCTCCAGGTCCTTGAGCGGCAGCCGCGCGCCGGCCGCCGGGCGCGTCGGCTCCCCCGGGGCCTGCGCCATCACCTGCAGCGTGAGCCCGGACCACAGCGGCACTTCCTGCGCGGTGTCGTCGCGCGCCGCGTCGAAGAGGGTTTCCCAGGGCATGGCAAAGAGGTCGCTCGCATGCAGCGCGGCGCCCTCGGCCAGGTGTCCCAGCATTTCGCGGGCAACGGGGTTGGCGCTCACCACCAGGCCGTCCCCGTCCAGGCAAAGCAGCCCGTCGTGTTCGTCGCCGAGCGCTCGCCCCGGCCAGTTCAGGCGCAGCAGCAGCGCATGCGGCCGCGCCAGCGCCAGCGCGTTCTCGATGCTGCGCGCCGACTGCACCACCAGGTGCTTGAGCTCGGGCCGCTCCGCCGCGTCGATGCCGGTGAGGTCGAGCATGCCGACGGGTCGTCCGTCGGGCCCGATCAGCGGCGCGCCGGCACAGCTGTAGCAGCTGGTGTCCTCGAAGAAGTGCTCGCCCCGGTGCAGCCACACCGGATGCAGCTCGGCCAGGGCCGCGCCGATCGCGGTGGTGCCGACCGCGCGCTCGGACAGGTCGACCCCGATGCGCGTGATGAGCTGGGCGCGGCGGTCGCTGCGGTCGATCAACCCGTCCACGCCGACCACCGTGCCGCGCGCGTCCGTCAGCACGGCGAAGTAGCGGCTGCCGGCGATCGCGCGCGCCAGCCGCGACATCACCGGGCGGGCGGCCTGCAGCAGGGTGTGGCTGGCCTCCACGGTACGGCGGGCGGCGGCGGCGGGCAGCACGTCGAAGTGCACGCGCTCGCCGGGCCTCTGGCCCTGGGCCAGGCAGCGGCGCCAGGAGCGCTCGATCCAGCCGCGGTCGTCGCCGCGCGCGGCCAGCACATCGGTGGCCGAGCCGCGCTCCGCCAGCACCGCCTGTCGGGCCCGCTCGATCTCCTGCAGGCGCGTCTCGCCGGTCTGCTGCATCGCGTGTCTCCGTGTCGGGAAGGGGTGCCGCCGATGGTGTCCCGGGACATTGTTCCATTTTGAGAATTTCCGCGCCGGGCGGCACGCCACTCAGGGTTTCGCCTAGGGTTGGCCCCCCGGTCGGCTCCAACAATGGCCCGCGACCCCCGACCCACACAGGACAAGGAGACAGCATGCAGGTCCAACTGAAAGTGAATGGCAAAGCCGCCACGGTCGACGTGCCGCCCAACACGCTGCTGGTGCAGGCGATCCGCGAGAACCTGCGGCTGACCGGCACCCACGTGGGTTGCGACACCGCGCAGTGCGGCGCGTGCACGGTGCTGGTGAACGGGCGGGCGGTGAAGTCGTGCAACACGCTGGCCGTGCAGCACCAGGGCGCTGAGATCACCACCATCGAGGGCGTGGCGCAGCCGGACGGCACCATGCACCCGATGCAGGCCGCCTTCAAGGAGTGCCACGGCCTGCAGTGCGGCTTCTGCACGCCCGGCATGGTGATGAGCGCGATCGACCTGTGCAAGCACCATCCGAAGGCCGGCGACGCCGAGATCCGCGAGCAGCTGGAGGGCAACCTCTGCCGCTGCACCGGCTACCAGAACATCGTCAAGGCGGTCCAGCAGGGCCAGGCCGCGATGGCCTCCACCTCGTAACCGGGAGAACGCGACATGGGTGCTTCCGATCTTTCCAAGCTGCCGCACATCGGCGAGTCGCTGCGCCGCAAGGAGGACTACCGCTTCCTCACCGGCGCCGGCCAGTACACCGACGACATCCAGCTGGCCAACCAGCGCGTGGCGGTGTTCGTGCGCTCGCCGCACGCCCACGCGGCCATCACCTCCATCGACGTGTCGCGCGCGGAGGCCATGCCCGGCGTGGCCAAGGTGTTCACCGGCAAGGACGTGGAAGGCAAGATGGGCGGGCTGCCCTGCGGCTGGCTGATCACCGACACCAGCGGCCAGCCGATGAAGGAGCCGCCGCACCCGATCCTGGCGCAGGGCAAGGTGCGCTACGTGGGCGACCACGTGGCGATGGTGGTCGCCGACACGCTGCAGCAGGCCAAGGACGCCGCCGAGGCGGTGGACGTCGAGTACGACGTGCTGCCCGCGGTGGTGGACGTGCGCGACGCGGCCAAGGGCACGGCGCTGCACGAGGTGGCGCCGGACAACCACTGCTACAAGTGGGCGATCGGCGACAAGGCGCAGGTCGACGCCGCGTTCGCCAAGGCGGCCCACGTGACGAAGATCGACCTGGTCAACCAGCGCCTGGTGGCCAACCCGATGGAGCCGCGCGCGGCCATCGGCAGCTACAACCGCGCCAGCGACGAGTACACGCTGTACGTGTCCAACCAGAACCCGCACGTGGAGCGCCTGCTCATGACGGCCTTCGTGCTGGGGCTGCCCGAGCACAAGGTGCGCGTGATCGCGCCGGACGTGGGCGGCGGCTTCGGCGCCAAGATCTTCCTGTACGCCGAGGACGTGGCGCTCACCTGGGCGGCCAAGCAGCTCAACTGCGCGATCAAGTGGACCTGCGAGCGCAGCGAGGCCTTCCTGTCCGACGCGCAGGGCCGCGACCACGTGAGCCACGCCGAGATGGCGATGGACCAGGACGGCAGGTTCCTCGCGCTGCGGGTGCACACCGACGCCAACCTGGGCGCCTACCTGTCGACCTTCTCGACCGCGGTGCCGACCATCCTGTACGCCACGCTGCTGGCCGGCCAGTACACGACGCCGCAGGTCCACGTGGAGGTGGACGCCTGGTTCACCAACACCGCGCCGGTGGATGCCTACCGCGGCGCGGGCCGCCCCGAGGCCACCTACCTGCTGGAGCGCCTGGTCACCCGCTGCGCCTGGGAGCTGGGGATCGGACAGGACGAGATCCGCAAGCGCAACTTCATCACCAGCTTCCCCTACCAGACGCCGGTGGCGCTGCAGTACGACACCGGCGATTACCACGCGTGCATGGACCAGGCCCGAGCGCTCGCCGAGGTCGACGGCTTCGCCGCGCGCCGCCAGGCCAGCGAGGCCAAGGGCCTCAAGCGGGGCCTGGGCTACAGCAGCTACATCGAGGCCTGCGGCATCGCGCCGTCGAACATCGCCGGCGCGCTGGGTGCGCGGGCGGGCCTCTTCGAATGCGGCGAGATCCGCGTGCACCCGACCGGCAGCGTGACCGTGTTCACCGGCTCGCACAGCCACGGCCAGGGCCACGAGACCACCTTCGCGCAGGTGGTGGCCGGACGGCTGGGCATCCCGGTGGAGAATGTGGACGTGGTGCACGGCGACACCGGGCGCGTGCCCTTCGGCATGGGCACCTACGGCTCGCGCTCCATCAGCGTGGGCGGCGCGGCGATCATGAAGGCCCTGGACAAGATCGAGGCCAAGGCCAAGAAGATCGCGGCCCACCTGATGGAGGCCAGCGACGCCGACATCGAGTTCTCGGGCGGCGAGTTCAAGGTCAAGGGCACCGACAAGAAGATCCCGTTCGGGCAGGTGGCGCTCACCGCCTACGTGCCGCACAACTACCCGCTGGACAAGCTGGAGCCGGGCCTCAACGAGACCGCGTTCTACGACCCGACCAACTTCACCTTCCCGGCCGGCACCTACATCTGCGAGGTCGAGGTCGATCCGCAGACGGGCGTGGTGCGCATCGACCGCTTCACCGCGGTGGACGACTTCGGCACCATCATCAACCCGATGATCGTGGAAGGGCAGGTGCACGGCGGGCTGGCGCAGGGCATCGGCCAGGCGCTGATGGAGCACTGCGTCTACGACCGCGAGAGCGGCCAGCTCCTCACCGGCAGCTTCATGGACTACGCCATGCCGCGTGCCGACGACCTGCCGGCGTTCCGGCTGGCGACCAACGCCACGCCGTGCACGCACAACCCGCTGGGCACCAAGGGCTGCGGCGAGGCCGGGGCCATCGGTTCGCCGCCGGCGGTGATCAACGCCGTGCTCGATGCCCTGCGCGCGGACGGCGTGCAGGAGCTCGACATGCCGGCCAGCCCGCCGCGGGTGTGGCAGGCCATCCAGCAAGCCCGCCGCTGAAACCGACGCCAGGAGACACGCATGTACGCATTCACCTTCGAACGTCCCGCAGCGCTCGCCGACGCCGCCCGCCTGGCGGGCGCGGGCGGCAAGGTGCTGGCCGGCGGCCAGACCCTGCTGGCTTCCATGAAGCTGCGCCTGGCGAGCCCCGACCAGCTGGTCGACCTGGGCGGCATCCGCGAGCTGGCCGGCATCCGGCGCGAGGGCAACGCCCTGGTGGTCGGCGCGATGACCCGGCATGCCGAGGTGGCGGCCAGCGCCGACGTGAAGTCGGCGATCCCGGCGCTGGCCGACCTGGCCGGGCACATCGGCGACCGGCAGGTCCGCGCCCTCGGCACCATGGGCGGCTCGGTCGCGAACAACGACCCCGCCGCCTGCTACCCGGCCGCCGTGCTGGGCCTGGGGGCCACCGTCCACACCACCGCGCGCAAGATCGCGGCCGACGACTTCTTCGGCGGCCTGTTCACCACGGCGCTGAACGAGGGCGAATTGATCACCGCGGTGTCGTACCCGGTGCCGCAGCGCGCCGCCTACATCAAGTTCAAGCAGCCGGCCTCTCGCTTCGCCCTCATCGGCGTGTTCGTGTCCCAGGGCGCGGACGGCGTGCGGGTCGCGGTGACCGGCGGCGGCAACGGCGTGTTCCGCCACGCCGGCCTGGAGCAGGCGCTGGCGCGCAGCTTCACGCCGCAGGCGGCGGCCGGGGTGCAGGTGTCGGCCGAGGGCCTCTCCAGCGACCTGCACGCCTCTGCCGCCTACCGGGCCAACCTGATCGGCGTGATGACCCAGCGCGCCGTGGCCAAGGCACTCGGCTGAGGTCCACGGCACTGAATTTGCAAGCACAATCGGCCTCCAGCCCCCGCCCTGTCCGGGCGAGGTGCTATGAAAAAGTGAGCAGATGAGCGCCGACCACTCCGCCCCCTGGGCCTCCATCGACGACCTGGTGCGGGCCCTGGAGGGCGTGGGCTACTACGCCGACCGCCGGCTCGCCACCGCCGTGTTCCTGGCCGTGCGCCTGCAGCGCCCGCTGCTGCTGGAAGGCGAGCCGGGCGTGGGCAAGACCGAGCTGGCCAAGTCGCTGGCGGCGGCACTCGGCCGCGCGTTGCTGCGGCTGCAGTGCTACGACGGGCTGGAGCAGCGCGAGGCTCTGTACGAGTGGAACTACGCGGCGCAGCTGCTGCACCTGCGTGCAGCCGAACTGTCCGCGCCCGCGCCGGGCGCCGGCGCCGCCGACCGCATCGAGCGCGAGGTCTACCAGGAGCGCTACCTCATCGCGCGCCCGCTGCTGCAGGCCCTGCGGACGCCGGCCCCCGGCGCCGTGCTGCTGGTGGACGAGCTGGACCGCGCCGACGAGCCGTTCGAGGCCTTCCTGCTGGAGTACCTGGGCGAGTACCAGGTGAGCATCCCCGAGCTGGGAACAGTGCGCGCCACCGCCGCGCCGATCACCATCCTCACCAGCAACCGCACGCGCGAGCTGCACGATGCGCTCAAGCGCCGCTGCCTCTACCACTGGCTGGACTACCCGGACCGCGAACGCGAGCTGGCCATCGTGCGCGCGCGCGTGCCGCAGGCCGGCGACGCGCTGGCGGCCCAGGTCGCGGGGCTGGTGGCGCGCCTGCGCAGCCAGCCCTTCGCCAACGCCTTCCAGCGGGCGCCCGGCATCGCCGAGAGCGTGGAGTGGGCCAAGGCGCTGGTCGCGCTCGACACGCTGGTGCTCGACCCCGAGGTCGTCAGCGACACCGCCGGCATCCTGTTCAAGCAGCGCGAGGACGTGGCGGCGCTCACCCGCGACCTGGCCGCCGACCTGCTGCGGCCGCAGGAGGACGGCGACCGGGACCTGCGGCCGTGACACTGCCGCCCGGGGATCAGCATGCGGCTCGGTGACGCGCGCACCGGCAAGCTGGCCGGCAACATCGCCGGCTTCGGCCGCGCCCTGCGCCGTGCCGGCGTGCGGGTGGACGCCGCGCGCATCGCGCTGGCGACCGAGGCCGCGCAACTGGTGGGTGTGGAGCGGCGCGAGGACCTGGGTGCCGCACTCGAGGCGGTGCTGGTCGCCCGCGAGCAGGACCGGCTGGTCTTCCGCGAGCTCTTCGACGCCTTCTTCCGCGACCCGGGCATGGCCCAGAAGCTGCTGGCGCAGATGCTGCCGCGCGGCGAAGGCACGGCCGAGCCCTCGCGCCGCCGTCCGCGCGTGCAGGAGGCGCTGGCGCCGCGCAAGGCGCCGGGGCAGGGCGAGCCGGCCAAGCCCGACCGCGAGCTGCGCTTCGACGCCGCGATGACCGCCAGCGACCTGCAGCGGCTGCGCCATGCCGACTTCAATGGCCTGAGTGCCGCCGAGTACCGGCTGGTGGAGCGCATCGCGCGGGACATCGGCCTGGAGGTCCCGACGGTGCCCGGCCGCCGCACGCAGGCGGGCACGCGCGGTGCACGCCCGCACTGGCCGGGCGCGATGCGGCAGGCGGCGCGCACCGGTGGCGAGCTGGTGCACCTGCCGCGCCGGCAACGGCGAGCGCAGCCGCTGCCGGTGCTGGTGCTGGTGGACGTGTCGGGCTCGATGGAGCGGTATGCGCGGCTGCTGCTCGCCTTCCTGCATGCGGCCACGCAGTCGCGCCGGGGCGGCGGCGGCCGCTGCGACGTGTTCGCCTTCGGCACCCACCTCACCGACCTGGGCCCGGCGTTCCGCCTGGCGGACACCGACGCCATGCTGGCGGCCGCCAGCGCCGCCATCGACGACTTCGCCGGCGGCACGCGGCTGGGCGACTCGCTGGCCACGCTGCGCACCCGGCATGCACGCCGCCTGGTCGGACGCCGCACGCTGGTGCTGCTGATCACGGACGGGCTGGACACCGGCGAGCCGGAACCGCTGGCCCGCGAGCTGGCCTGGCTGCGCCTGCACTGCCGCCGGCTGCTGTGGCTCAATCCGCTCATGCGCTTTTCCGGCTACGCCCCGGTGGCGCGCGGCGCGGCCCAGCTGCACCGGCATGCGCACGGCATGCTGGCGGTGCACAACATCGAGACACTCGAGCAGCTGGCCGGCAGCGTGGCCGCCGTGATGGCGCGCTGAGCCGGCCCCGAGACCCACATCCGACGAACAGGACAGCACATGGACATGCAAGGCAGCCGCGAACTCGCGGTGGACCGCCCCCTCGCCTGGGAGGCGCTGAACGACCCGCAGGTGCTCAAGGCCTGCATCCCCGGCTGCGACCGAATCGAGGCCACCGGCGAAAACCGATACGCCATCGGCATGACGGTGAAGGTGGGCCCGGTGTCGGCCAAGTTCACCGGCAAGATCCAGCTGGAGGACGTGCAGCCGCCCGAGCGCTACACGCTGCGCTTCGAAGGGCAGGGCGGCGCCGCCGGCTTCGGCAAGGGGGTGGCGCAGGTGCAGCTCACGCCGCGCGCGGGTGGTTGCACCCTGGACTACACCGCGAACGCGCAGGTCGGCGGCAAGATCGCGCAGGTCGGCCAGCGCCTGATCGACGGGGTGGCGCGCGCGATGGCCGAGGACTTCTTCAAGCGCTTCGAGGCGCAGCTGCAGCAGCGCCATCCGGAGGCGTTCGCGCAGGCCGCGGCCGCATCCGCATCCGAGTCCCATGACGCCGGGCACGCGGCGGCGGCCGCGGGGCCCGCCAGTGCACCGCCCACGGGCGGCCGCGGCGGCATTCCGGCGTGGGCGTGGATCGCCGGCGCCATCGTGCTGGTGGGCCTGGCGGCCTGGCTGGCCCGCTGAGGACACCATGCGCGCGTTGGCCGCCTGGGGCGTGGCAGCGACACTGGCGGCGCCGCCCGTGCTGGGCCAGCCCGCGCCGGTGCGCGGTGGCGACGCCAGCCTGGGCACGGTGGTCGTCACGCCCACGCCCGGCGTGGCCCAGCGCGGCTTCGACACGCCGGCGTCGGTGGACGTGGTGCCGGGAGCCACCCTGCGCGACGCGCAGCTGGGGATCAACCTCTCGGAATCGCTGGCACGGGTGCCCGGCATCACCGCGCTGAACCGCCAGAACTACGCCCAGGACATCCAGGTGTCCTCGCGCGGCTACGGCGCGCGCTCCACCTTCGGCGTGCGGGGTCTGCGCCTGTACACCGACGGCATCCCCGCGACCGCGCCGGACGGGCAGAGCCAGGTGTCCCACTTCGACCTGTTCTCGGCCGACCGCATCGAGGTGCTGCGCGGGCCGTTCTCGGCCTTGTACGGCAACTCGTCCGGCGGCGTGATCAGCCTCTTCACCGCCGACGGCGGGCCGGACACGGTGGCCGAGGCAGCCACCGCCTTCGGCAGTGCCGGCACGCGCCGCCACAACCTGCGGCTGTCGGGCGGCGACGGCGGCGTGAACTACCGCCTCTCCGGCACGCACTTCGAGACCGGCGGTTTCCGGGCCCACAGCGCCGCGCGCCGCACCGGCTTCAACGGCAAGCTGCGCACCCGTCCCGGCGACGACAAGACGCTGAGCGTGGTGCTCAACCAGGTGGACCTGCCCGGCGTGCAGGACCCCTTGGGGCTGACCCGGGCCGAGTTCGAGGCCGACCCGCGCGCCGCCAGCCCGGCGGCAGTGGCCTTCGACACCCGCAAGTCGGTCGACCAGCTGCAGGCCGGCACGATCCTGGAACACCGGATCGATGCGGCCAACGCGCTGAAGCTCACCGCCTGGACGGGGCGGCGCGGCACCGAGCAGTTCCAAGCCATCCCGGCACTGAACCAGGTGGCGGTGACGCAGCCCGGCGGCGTGATCGACCTGCAGCGGCAGTACCAGGGCATCGATGCCCAGTGGACGCACCGCACCCGGCTGCTGGATGCCCCGCTGGCCGTCACCGCCGGCCTGTATGCCGACCTGCTGGACGAGCGCCGCCGCGGGTTCCAGAACTTCACCGGCCCGGCTGCGGCACCAACGCAGCTGGGCGTGCAGGGCGCGCTGCGGCGCGACGAGGACAACCGGGTGCGCAGCTTCGACCAGTACCTGCAGGCGGTCTGGAGCGGCGCCCAGTGGTCGCTCACCGGCGGCGTGCGCCATTCGCGCGTGGCGTTCCGCTCGCAGGACCGCTTCGTCTCCGGTGCCAACGGGGACGACAGCGGCGCGGTGCGCTACGCCGCCACCACGCCGGTGCTGGGCCTGGTCTGGCATGCGAGCGACTCGCTCAACCTCTACGCCTCGGCCGGCCGCGGGTTCGAAACGCCCACTTCCAACGAACTGGCCTACCGTCCCGGCGGGGGCGGCTTGAACTTCGCATTGCGCCCGGCGACCAGCCGGCAGTGGGAGCTGGGCGCCAAGGCGCAGCTCGATGCGCGCTGGCTGCTGCAGGCCGCCGTGTTCGAGGCGCGCACCCGCAACGAACTGGTGGTGCTGTCCAACACCGGCGGCCGCAGCACCTTCCAGAACGCCGGCCGAACCGAACGGCGCGGCTTCGAGGCGTCGCTGGCCGGGCGTTTCGGCACCGGCGGCTCCGCGCTGGTGGCGGTCACGCTGCTGGAGGCGCGCTATGCGCAGGCCTTCACCACCTGCGGGCCGCCGCCGTGCGCGGTGCCGGGCGTGACGGTGCCGGCCGGCAACCGCATCCCCGGCATTCCGCGCGCATCGCTCTTCGCCGAACTCGGCTGGGCCCACCGGCCCTGGGGACTGGACGCCGCGGTGGAGCTGCGCCACACCGGCCGCATCGCGGTGGACGACGCCAACAGCGATGCGGCAGCCGCCGCGACCGTGCTGGCGCTGCGCGCCGGGCTCACGCAGGCGTCCGGCCCCTGGACCCTCCGGGAATTCGTCCGCGTGGACAATGTCACCGACCACCGGCACGCCGGATCGGTGATCGTGAACGAGGGCAACCGGCGCTTCTTCGAGCCGGCCCCCGGGCGCCACTGGCTGGTGGGCCTGAACCTCGCCCGGAGCTTTTGAAGGCACGACGGATGGAAAACCTCGACGTCCTGGTGCTGCGCACGCTGCGCGACTGGCGCAGCGCCGGACGCCGCGCCTTGCTCGCCACCGTGGTGCGCACCTGGGGTTCGTCGCCGCGCCCGGTCGGCTCGATCATGGCGCTGTGCGAGGACGGCTCGGTGGTCGGCTCGGTGTCGGGCGGCTGCATCGAGGACGACCTGATCTTCCGCTTCACGCAGGCGTATGCGGGCCGCGGCGAGGCCAAGGCCATGCCGAGCGGCCCGCCCTCCCTGGTGAAATACGGCATCACCGCGGACGAGGCGCACCGCTTCGGCCTGCCCTGCGGCGGCACGCTGGAGCTGCTGCTGGAGTTCGACCCCGACGCCGCGTCGCTCGGCGCGCTGGTCCAGGCGCTGGAAGGCGGCCGGCTGATGCGCCGCACCGTGCGCCTGGCCGACGGCGGCGTGACCCTGGACGCGGCCGACACGCCGTCGGAATTGCTGGCCGACGAGCGGCAGGTGGTCAACACCTTCGGTCCCGAATACCGCATGCTGCTCATCGGCGCCGGGCAGCTCACCGAATACCTGGCCACGATGGCGATCTTCAGCGGCTTCGCCGTCACGGTGTGCGACCCGCGCGAGGAGTACCGCGGGCCCTTCCACGTGCCGGGCGCGACGCTGGTGCGCGACATGCCCGACGACGTGGTGACCGCCTTCCAGCCCGACCGGCGCAGCTGCGTGGTGGCGCTGACCCACGACCCGAAGCTGGACGACCTGGCCCTCCTGGAGGCGCTGGGCACCGAGGCCTTCTACGTGGGCGCGATCGGCAGCCGCCGCAACAACGACGCCCGCCGCCAGCGGATGGCCGAGCACTTCGGGCGCAGCGAGGCGGACCTGGCCCGTCTGCGCGGCCCCATCGGCATCTACATCGGCAGCAAGACGCCACCCGAGATCGCGGTGAGCGTCATGGCCGAGATCCTCGCGGTGAAGAACGGCGTGCCGCTGCCGCGCGACCTGGATGTGGCAGAGGCGAAGAACCAGCGCCAAGTGGCCGCCTCCGAGGCCGGCGGCCAAGTGTGCGGCGTGCCGGCGCGCAGGGCGTCCAACTAGGGTTTCCCGCAGGGCGCCGGCGGCCGGGCTGCACTAGCTTGCAGTCTTCCACCACCACAGGAGCTGCCATGCGCCACCTCATCCTCGCCCTCGGCCTCGCCCTCTCGGGCGCCGCGTGGGCGCACAACTGCCCGAACGAGATGAAGGCGATCGACGCCAAGCTCGCGACCAAGCCCGCGCTGTCCAAGGAGGCTGCGGACAAGGTGGCCAAGCTGCGCGCCGACGGCGAGGCGCACCACAAGGCCGGAAAGCACAGCGAATCGATGGCGGCCCTCGGCGAGGCCAAGAAGCTGCTGGGGATGTGAACCGGCCGGCGCCCCCATGAAAAAAAGCCGGGCTTGCCCGGCTTTCTTCATGGGACGCGAGGGGCCTACATCTTGCGGTAGGCGTCCACCAGCTGCTGGCCTTCGGGCCCGGCCTTGTCGAGCCATTCCTTGGTCATCGTCTCGCCGACCTTCTGCATGTCGGACCTCAGTTGCGCGGGCGGCTGCAGGATCTGCATGCCATTGGCCTTGAGCTTGTCCAGCGTTTCGGTGTTGGCCTTGCGGCTTGCGGCCCAGCCACGGGTCTCGGCGTCGGCCGCGGCCTTCAGCAGCGCGTCCTGCGTGGGCTTGTCCAGGGCGTTGAAGGCGGCGCGGTTGACGATCACCGCGTTCTTCGGCAGCCAGGCCTGGGTGTCGTACCAGTTCTTGATGTGCTCGTAGGTCTTGGTGTCGAAGCCGGTGGAGCCGGACGACATGTACGAGTCGATCACACCCGTGGCCATGGCCTGCGAGAGTTCGGCCTGCTGCACCGTGACCGGCTGGGCGCCGACCAGCTCGGCGATCCGCGCGGTGGCCGGGCTGTAGGCGCGCCACTTCAGGCCCTTCATGTCGGCGGCCGAGTTGAGCGTCTTCTTGGTGTAGATGCCCTGGGGCGGCCAGGCCACCGAGTACAGCAGCATCATGCCCTGCTCGCCCAGCTTCTTCTCCAGGAACGGCTTCTGGGCGCGGTACAGCTTCATGGCGCCCTCGTAGCTGTCGGCCAGGAAGGGCACGCCGTCCGCGCCGAACAGGGCCCACTCGTTCTGGTAGTTCACGAGCAGGATCTCGCCGATCTGGGCCTGTCCGCCCTGGACCGCGCGCTTGATCTCGGGCGCCTTGAAGAGGGCCGCGTTGGGGTGCAGCGTGATCTTGAGCTTGCCGCCCGATGCCTTGTCGACATCGGCGGCGAACTGCGTGAGGTTCTCGGTGTGGAAGTTCGAGGCCGGGTAGCCGCTGGGCAGGTCCCACTTGGTCTGGGCCATCGCCTGCGCCGAGACGGCGAGCAGCGCGGCCGTGAAGGCGAGCTTGAGTTTCATGGACGCTCCGGAAAAGGGAGTTGGAGTAACAGCCGGGGCAGGATACGTGCAATTCCCGGGCCAACGGATGCGGTCTTACCCGGAGCGCCCGCGTGCACTCACATCTTCGAGGGCAGCCAGGTGGCGATGCCGGGAAACCACCACAGCAGCAGCACCATCAGCACCATCAGGAGGAAGAAGGGGAAGGTCACGCGGGCGATCCAGGTGATCTCCTTGCCGGTCATGCCCTGCAGCACGAACAGGTTGAAGCCCACTGGCGGCGTGATCTGCGCCATCTCCACCACGACCACGATGAAGATGCCGAACCAGATGAGGTCGATCTTCGCGGCGACCACGGTGGGCAGGATCACGCCCATGGTGAGCACCACCATCGAGATGCCGTCCAGGAAGCATCCGAGCAGGATGTAGAACAGGCTGAGCGCCACGATCAGCATGAAGGGCGAGAGGCCCAGCGAGCCGACGTACTCGGCCAGCTGGCGCGGCAGGCCGATGTAGCCCATCGACAGGGTGAGGAAGGCCGCGCCGGCGAGGATCAGCGCGATCATGCAGTACAGGCGCGTGGCACCGAGGAGCGACTCGCGGAAGGTGGCCCAGCTGAGGGAACGCTGGGCCGCCGACAGGGCCAGCGATCCGACCACGCCGACGGCTGCAGCTTCCGTGGCGGTCGCAACCCCGCTGTAGATGGAGCCCAGCACCGCGCCGATCAGCAGCACCACCGGAATCAGGTGGCGGGACTCGCGCAGCTTCTGCCCCAGCGTCATCGGCGCGTCCCGCGGCGGAACGCGTTCCGGGTTCGCCAGCGACCAGATGCCGAGGTACAGCGAGAACAGGCCGGCCAGCACGATGCCGGGCAGGATGCCGGCCACGAAGAGGCGCGCGATGGAGACGTCCGCACTCACGCCGTAGACGATCATGATGATCGAGGGCGGGATGAGGAGGCCGAGCGTCCCGGCGCCGGCGAGCGAACCGATGGTGATGTCGTCGGGATAGCCGCGGCGCCCGAGTTCCGGAAGGGACATCTTGCCGATCGTGGCGCACGTGGCGGCGGAGGAGCCGGAGACGGCGGCGAAGATGGTGCAGCCGATCACGTTGGTGTGCAGCAGCCGCCCCGGCAATCCGCTCACCCACGGCGCCAGGCCGCGGAACATGCTTTCGCTCAGCTTGGTGCGAAACAGGATCTCGCCCATCCAGATGAAAAGGGGCAGGGCGGTGAGCGTCCAGCTGGACGACGAGCCCCAGATGGTGACGGCCATCGCGTCGCCAGCGGGGCGCGAGGAGAACAGCTCCATGCCGATCCAGGCCACGCCGGCCAGGGTGAGCCCGATCCACACGCCGCTGCCCAGCAGGGCGAACAGCGCGACGATCAGCAGCGTCGTGATGAGGACTTCATTCATGGTGCAGGGCCTCCGCGTCTGCGGCGACAGCGCGGCGCCCGCGCAGCTCGAGCACCCACTCGTCGACGAAGGCGACCAGCAGCACCAGGGTGCCCACCGCCATCGCGATCTGCGGGATCCACAGCGGCGTCGCGTCGTTGGACGTCGAGATGTCGTTCAGGGTGTACGACATCACGGCCAGGCGGACCGCGAAGAAGGCGAACAGGCCGGACAGCAGCACCGCGGCGGACAGCGCCCACATCTCCAGGCCGTGCCGCGCACGGCCCTTCAGGCGCCCAAGGACCAGCGTCACCCGGATGTGCTCGCCGCGCTTGAGGGTGTGCGCCAGCGCGAGGAAACCGGCGGCGGCCATGGCGTAGCCCGCGTAGGCATCGGTGCCGGGCACGTGGAAGCTCAATTGCCGGCTGACGATCGAGAGCAGCACCATGAGGAGCACGCCCACCATGGCCAGTGCGGCGAGCCAGGCGGCAGCGTCGTAGAGGAAATCCAGCAGTCTTCGCATCGAGGGTCCCGTGTGGTCAGCCGCTTGGGCTCGGCCGATTCTCGCTCAGCGGATGGGCTGGCGGCTGCACCGGGCTGCGCCTGCCGCGAAACGGTGCAGGACAATGGCGCATGGCAAGCGACAAGCACGATGCGTTCCTGGCGGCGTGGCGATGGCAGGCCCGCCATAACGCGCAGTTCAATGCCCGCCTGTACGACGCCTGCGAGCGCCTGGACGACGCGGCGCGCCGGCAGGAGCGGGGCGCGTTCTTCGGCTCCATCCACCGCACGCTCAACCACCTGCTGGTGGCCGACCACATCTGGCTGGTGCGGCTGCGGCAGTGCGCGCGCGACGGCGGCTGGGACCCGGCGGCCCTCGACGAGACGGTGCTGGACCTGCCGCAACCGATGTCGCTGGACCACGTGCCGCATGCCCGGTGGGAGGCGCTGCGCGACCACCGCGCGCGGATCGATGCCGGCATCGAGGGCTGGGTCGCCGACATGCCGCCGGATTTCCCGGGGTGGACGATGCGCTATGCCAACACCAAGGGCGTGGCCCGCGCACACCCGGCGTGGCAGGCGGTGACGCACCTGTTCCACCACCAGACGCACCACCGAGGACAGGTCACCACCTTGCTGATGCAGGCGGGCGTGGACCCGGGCGTGACAGACCTGATCGCGACGCCGGTGGACTGAGTCGGCCGGCGGCGCATGAGAACGCAGGGGAACGCCCTGGCGCGTGGGTGAGAGGCGGGCGGGGGCCCGCGCGCGTCATTTGCGCGTGCTGCTTGCCGCGTTGGCGGCAGGCTTCGCAGCGGCAGCGGCCGGGTTCCGTGCGTCCTTGGGATCCTTCTTTGCAACGGGAGTGCCGGCCTTGGCCGGCCGCTCTGCCTTCTTTCCCGCTGCGGGCGCCTGGTAACCGGTGCCGCCAACGGTGAGGCCCGCGTCGGACAGGCTGGTCGCGCGCGCTTCGCCGACGCCCTTGACGCGGCTGATGAAGTCGTCCCAGTCCTTGAACGGCGCCTTCTTGCGCTCGGCGAGGATGACGCGCGTGGTGCCGGGGCCGATGCCCTTGACGCTGTCGAGTTCGGCTTCCGTGGCCTTGTTGACGTCGACCGCCGCCAAGGCGAACGAGGTGGCAAGCAGGGCCAGCAGGGCGATGATCTTCTTGCGCATGGAGCGGCTCCAAGGTGACAGGAGCCGTCTCAACGGACCGGTGTCAGGCGCGTTGACGCCTTTTGCGCGCGCCCCCTCAGCCTTGCGCAGCGAGCTCCGCCATGTAGCGGGCAACGCCGGTCTGCACGCCGGCGAAGGCGTGGTCGCAGCCCGCCGCCCGCAGGGCCCCGAGGTCGGCCTGGGTGTAGCTCTGGTACTTGCCACGCAGCGCGTCGGGAAAGGCGATGTACTCCACTTGCCCCTGCGCGGCCGCGGAAGCGGCGGTCTGCGGCGTGCCCGACAGCGCGGAGATGACCGCCTGCGCGACGTCGTTGAAAGGCTGGGCGCGGCCGGTGCCCAGGTTGAAGATGCCGCGCGCCTCGGGATGGTCGAGGAACCAGAGGTTCACCGCCACCACGTCGTCCACGAAGACGAAATCGCGGCGCTGCTCGCCGGGACCGTAGCCGCCGTACTCGCCGAAGAGGCGCACCTTGCCCTGCTCGCGGAACTGGTGGTACTGGTGGAACGCCACGCTGGCCATGCGGCCCTTGTGCTGCTCGCGCGGACCGTACACGTTGAAGTAGCGAAAGCCTGCGACCTGGTGCGCGGCGCCGCGCAGGTCGGGCCCGCACAGCGTGCGCATGCGCTGGTCGAACAGGAGCTTGGACCAGCCGTAGACGTTGAGCGGGCGCTCGAACTCGGGTGTCTCGCGGAAGGTGGCGCTGCCGCCGTACACCGCCGCCGACGACGCGTACAAAAGCCGCGCGCCCTGCTGCTGGCAGGCCTCGAACAGCGCGCAGGACACCCCGTAGTTGTTGTCCATCATGTACTTGCCGTTGGACTCCATCGTGTCGCTGCAGGCGCCTTCGTGGAACACGGCTTCCACCTTGCCGTACGCGCCGCGCGCGAACGCGCCGTAGAACGCACCGGCGTCCACGTAGTCGGCGATGCGCAGGTCGGCCAGGTTGCGGAACTTGTCCCCCTGCGTCAGGTCGTCCACCGCCACGATGTCGGTGATGCCCCGCGCATTGAGGCCCTTGACGATGTTGCTGCCGATGAAGCCGGCAGCGCCGGTGACGACGATTTTCATGAGGTTCTCACCAGAATGTGGGCGGGCAGATGCGGGAGCGGGCAGCCGAACGCAAAAGTCTCAAAGGTTTCGCAGAGATCACAGACGAAGAAAAGCAGAGATTCGCCTCTTTGCCTCTGTGACCTTTGCGAAGTCTCCGTGACCTTTGCGTTCGGCTGTCCGAGTCCATGCGCTCACCCGAACAACTCTTCATACGACACCGTCGCCGTGCCGAACTTGCCCACCACGATGCCGCCGGCCTTGTTGGCCAGGGGCATGGCCTCGCGCAGCGGCAGGCCCGCGGCGGCCATGGCGGCCAGGGTGGCGATGACGGTGTCGCCGGCGCCGGTGACGTCGAAGACCTCGCGTGCCTGGGCCTGCACGTGCAGCTCGCCCTGTGCGTCGAAGAGGGTCATGCCGTCCTCGCCCAGGGTGACCAGCAGTGCATCGAGCCGCAGGTCCTCGCGCAGGCGCTGGGCCCGGGTGCGCAGCTCGCCCTCGTCGCGCCAGCTGCCCACCACCTGCTGCAGCTCGGCGCGGTTGGGCGTGATCACGGTGGCGCCGCCGTAGCGGGTGTAGTCGCTGCCCTTGGGGTCGACCAGCACCGACTTGCCGAGGCTGCGGGCCAGCTCGATCATGCGCGGGATGTGGGCGAGGCCGCCCTTGCCGTAGTCGGAGAACAGGATCGCCTGGTGCGCCGGCGCCAGCTGCGCGAAGGTCTCGTTCTGCAGCGCGAGCGCCTCGTGGTCCGGCTCGTTCTCGAAGTCCATGCGCAGCAACTGCTGCTGGCGGCCGATGACGCGCAGCTTGACGGTGGTCTTCAGGCCAGGGTCGCGCTTGAGGTGCGCGGCGATGCCGGTGGCGCGCAGCAGCGCCTCCAGGCGCTGCCCGGGCTCGTCGTCGCCGACCACGCCCAGGAAGCTGGCCTTGGCACCCAGCGTGGCCACGTTGTAGGCCACGTTGGCGGCGGCGCCGATGCGCTCCTCCTCGCGGCTGACCTTCACCACCGGCACCGGCGCCTCGGGCGAGATGCGCTCGACCGCGCCGTGCCAGTAGCGGTCGAGCATGGCATCACCCACCACCAGCACGTGGGCCTGCGCGAGTTGTTCCTTGGAAATCGTCTTCATGGTTCCGTGTTCGCTCCAGTGCCACCGCGGATCCGGCTCCGCCGGTCCGCTGGTGGCGCCCCCTCGAGGGGGAGGCGGCCGCTGGCCGCTTCGGGGGTGGTCATAACTCCTCGACCCGCCGCGGCGGGTAGCTGTCCCAGGCATGGCAGCCCGGGCATTGCCAGAAGTGCTGCTTGGCCTCGAAGCCGCAGGCGGCGCAGCGGTAGCGCACCAGCGGCTTGACGGCGTGCTCCAGGGCACGCTGCACGCGGGGATGGAACTGCTCGTGCTCCAGCGTCTCGCCGGCCAGCCACTTGGACGCGGCCACCAGGGACGGCTCGCGCTCCAGGTGCCGCACGTACCAGTCGCGGGCATGGGCGGGCGGCTCGAGCGAGACGATGGCCTCCAGCACGTCGAGCGAACGCGAGGCCTCGTAGTGCTCCTGCAGCAGCGCCAGGGCCTCGGGCACCCGGCCGCTGGCCTTCGCGTCTTCGGCCAGCGGTCGCGCCAGCAGCGGCGTGGCGGCCGGGTTCGCCTGCGCCAGGGCCCGCAGCGTGTCGAACGCGCCGGTGGGGTCGTGGGCCTTGCGTTGCAGGTCGGCCAGGTCGAGGGCAGGCCGCGCCGCACCGGGCGCGGCCTGCCGCGCCTCCTCGAGCAAGGCACGGGCGGGAGCGCCCACGGCCAGGGCGGCCTGCTCGCACAGGTAGTGCGCGCGCCGCCCGCTGAAGCTGCCCTGGCCGGATGCCTCCAGGCGGCCCGCCGTGTCGGCTGCCTGCACCCAGTCGCGCGAGCGCTCGTAGATCGCCAGCAGCGCCAGCAGCGCCTGCGCTTCGTAGGCGGTGCCGTCCAGCTTGCGCAGCGCCTCCTCGGCGCGGTCGAGCAGGCCGGCCTTGAGGAAGTCGAGCGCGAGGGCGTGCTGGGCGCGGTGGCGCTCCTCGCGGCTCAGGTCGGCGCGCGACAGCAGGTGCTCGTGCACCCGCACCGCCCGCTCGTACTCGCCGCGGCGGCGGAACAGGTTTCCGAGGGCGAAGTGCAGCTCTGAGGTGTCCGGGTCGTTGCGGACGGCCTCGATGAAGGCATCGATGGCCTGGTCCTGCTGCTCGTTGAGCAGGTGGTTCAGGCCGCGAAAGTAGGCCTTGGGCGCCTGCCGGTTCTCGATGCGCAGCTGGCGCAGGTCCAGGCGCGACGCGACCCAGCCGAGCACGAACGCGATCGGCAGGCCCCAGAGCACCCAGCTGAGGTCAAATTCCATGCGTCTGGGTGCTGTCCACCAGGGTCGAGGGCGCCGCCTCGCGCCGCGCGGCGCCGCGGTGCCGCCACCAGCGCGGCACCATGCCGACCGCCCCCACCAGCACGCCGCAGGCGAAGGCCGCCAGCACCACCAGCACCAGCGGCGCCGTCCAGGTGGTGCCGAAGAAGAAGTGCACCGTGATCGCCTGCTGGTTGTTCAGCGCGAAAGCGAACAGGGTAAAAAAAATGGCTGCCTTGAGCAGCCACATGAGGTATTTCATTGCGCTCCTCGCTCCCGAGGAATTGTAAGAGCGGCGCTAGGCACGCTTCTCGAGCGCCTCGGTGCGGGCGTCGACCGCCTCGCGCAGCGCCTTGCCGGGCTTGAAGTGCGGCACGCGCTTTTCGGGGATCTGCACGCTCTCGCCCGAACGCGGGTTGCGTCCCAGGCGCGGCGGCCGCCGGTTGATCGAGAAGCTGCCGAAGCCACGGATCTCGATGCGGTGCCCGCGCACCAACGCGTCGCCCATGGCGTCGAGGATCGCCTTGACGGCGTACTCGGCGTCGCGGTGCGTCAGCTGGCTGAACCGGGAGGCCAGTTCTTCGACGAGGTCGGACCGTGTCATGTCGCAAGCAAGGTGGCACGGCGGGCGGGCCCGCCGTGCCGGATGCCCTTACTTCTCCAGCTTGGCGCGCAGCAGGGCGCCCAGGCTGGTCGTGCCGGCGTTCTCGCGCGAGGACTGCTGGCTCAGGTTCTGCATGGCACCCTGCTCGTCGGCCATGTCCTTGGCCTTGACCGACAGCTGGATGTTGCGGGTCTTGCGGTCGATGTTCACGACCACGGCCGTGACCTCGTCGCCTTCCTTGAGCACGTTGCGCGCGTCTTCCACGCGGTCGCGGCTGATCTCGGAGGCACGCAGGTAGCCCAGGATGTCCTGGCCCAGGTCGATCTCGGCGCCCTTGGGGTCGACGGTCTTGACCTTGCCCGACACCACGGAGCCCTTGTCGTTCACCGACACGAAGGTGGTGAAGGGGTCCTGGTCCAGCTGCTTGATGCCCAGGGAGATGCGCTCGCGGTCCACGTCGACGGCCAGCACGATGGCTTCGACTTCCTGGCCCTTCTTGTAGTTGCGCACGGCGGCTTCGCCCGGCTCGTTCCAGGACAGGTCGGACAGGTGCACCAGGCCGTCGATGCCGGCGGCCAGGCCGACGAACACGCCGAAGTCGGTGATCGACTTGATCGGGCCCTTGACGCGGTCGCCGCGCTTGGTGTTCTGCGCGAACTCCTGCCACGGGTTGGCCTTGCACTGCTTCATGCCCAGCGAGATGCGGCGCTTGTCCTCGTCGATCTCCAGGACCATGACCTCGACTTCGTCGCCCAGCGAGACGATCTTGCTGGGGGCGACGTTCTTGTTGGTCCAGTCCATCTCGGACACGTGCACCAGGCCCTCGATGCCGGGCTCGAGCTCGACGAACGCGCCGTAGTCGGCGATGTTCGTGATCTTGCCGAACATGCGGGTGCCCTGCGGGTAGCGGCGCGAGACGCCCATCCAGGGGTCGTCGCCCATCTGCTTGAGGCCCAGCGAGACCCGGTTCTTCTCGGTGTCGAACTTGAGGATCTTGGCCGTGATCTCCTGGCCGGCCTGCACCACCTCGGATGGGTGGCGCACGCGGCGCCAGGCCATGTCGGTGATGTGCAGCAGGCCGTCGATGCCGCCGAGGTCGACGAACGCGCCGTACTCGGTGATGTTCTTGACGACGCCGCGGACGATGGAGCCTTCCTTGAGGGTTTCCATCAGCTTGGCGCGCTCTTCGCCCATCGACGCCTCGACCACGGCACGGCGCGACAGCACGACGTTGTTGCGCTTGCGGTCCAGCTTGATGACCTTGAACTCGAGGGTCTTGTTCTCGTAGGGGGTCAGGTCCTTGATGGGACGGGTGTCGATCAGCGAGCCGGGCAGGAAGGCGCGGATGCCGTTGACCAGGACCGTCAGGCCGCCCTTGACCTTGCCGGAGGTGGTGCCGGTCACGAATTCGCCGGACTCCAGGGCCTTCTCCAGGCTCATCCAGGATGCCAGGCGCTTGGCCTTGTCGCGCGACAGGATGGTGTCGCCGTAGCCGTTCTCGATGGCGTCGATGGCCACCGACACGAAGTCACCGACCTGGACTTCGGTTTCGCCCTTGTCGTTCTTGAACTCGTCGACCGGCACGTACGCTTCGGACTTGAGGCCGGCGTTGACGACGACGAAGTTGTGTTCGATGCGGACCACTTCGGCGGTGATCACCTCGCCCTGGCGCATTTCGGCGCGTTGCAGCGATTCTTCGAACAGGGCGGCAAAAGATTCAGACATTCAGGTTCCTTGCACGTCGACAGGTTTCCAGCGGCACCATTGCCGGTGTTTCTAAGGCTGTGACGGCGTTCGTTTGCGGCAGGGCCGCGGTTGGTTGCAAACCCGCATCGGCCAGTGCGCGTGCTGCGCGAGGGGGGTCGTGCGGACCGGGGTCGCCTTGCGGCGCTGTCTTCAGGCGGCTGCGCGGACGGATCCGAACGGCTGCCTGGCCTCCCACCAGTCCAGCACCCGGGCGACCGAGTCGTCGACCGATTGTTCCGAGTTGTCCAGGAGGAGGGCGTCCTGCGCCGGCTTGAGAGGGGCGACGGCGCGTTGTGAATCGCGGGCGTCGCGCGCTTCCAGGTCGGCGCGAAGAACGTCGATTGTAGGGGCCAAACCCTTTGAAATCAATTGCTTATGGCGCCGCTCCGCCCGCTTGGCGGCGCTGGCGGTGAGGAACACCTTCATCTGGGCGTCGGGAAAGATCACCGTGCCCATGTCGCGCCCGTCGGCCACCAGGCCCGGCAGGCGGCGGAACGACTGCTGCAGGGCCACGAGGGCGGTGCGCACCGCCGGCAGCACCGACACCCGGGAGGCGTTCATGCCGGCCTCCTCCGTGCGGATCGCGTCCGTCACGTCCTGGCCGTCGAGCAGCACCCGCTCGCCCTCGAAGCGGACCGGCAGCACCTGCGCCATCCGCGCGATGGCGTGCTCGTGCGCCGCGTCCAGCGCCAGCCCGGCCCGCCCGGCGGCCAGCGCGGTGATCCGGTACAGGGCGCCCGAGTCGAGGTAGTGGTAGCCCAGCCGCTGGGCGGTGCGGGAGGCCAGGGTGCCCTTGCCCGAGGCCGTCGGCCCGTCGACGCAGACGACCGGCACACGCGGCGCGGGCAGCTCGGCCACGGCGAACAGGGTCTCGAAGTACTCGGGGAATGTCTTGGCCACGCACTTGGGGTCCTGGATGCGCACCGGCACGCCCTGCGGGTTGAAGGCTGCCAGCGCGAAGCACATGGCCATGCGGTGGTCGTCGTAGGTGCGGATGCTGGCCGGGCGCCACTGCACCGGGGGCGTCACCGCCAGGAAGTCCGGCCCTTCCTGGACCGTGGCGCCCAGCTTGCGCAGTTCGGTGGCCATGGCGGCGAGCCGGTCGGTCTCCTTGACGCGCCAGCTGGCGATGTTGCGCAGCGTGGTGGTGCCATCGGCGAACAGCGCCATCACCGCCAGGGTCATGGCGGCATCGGGGATGTGGTTGCAGTCCAGGTCGATGGCCTGGAGCCTTCCGCCGCCGCGCACCTCCAGCCAGTTGGGGCCGCTGGTGACCTGGGCGCCCATGGCGGCGGCCGCTTCCACGAAACGGATGTCACCCTGGATCGAGTCGGCCCCCACGCCCAGGATCTTCAAGCCTTTTTCGGCTCCGGCCCGCACGGCGAGCGACCCGGCCGCTATGAAATAGCTAGCAGACGAGGCGTCCGCCTCGACGTGGATGGCGCCCGGGCTGCGGTAGCGGCTGCCGGCCGGGATGGTGAAACGCTGCCAGCCTTCGCGCCGCACCTGGACGCCGAAGCGGGCCATCAGGTTCAGGGTGATGTCCACGTACGGCTTGGAAATGAGCTCGCCCACCACCTCCACCACCACGTCGCGGGTGGCGACCAGGGGCAGGGCCATCAGGAGGGCGGTGAGGAACTGGCTGGAGACGTCGCCCCGCACCGGGATCGGCGCCTCCAGCCGCAACTGCGGCTGGCCGATGCGCAGCGGCGGGTAGCCCGGCGTGCCCAGGTCCTCGATGCTGCAGCCCAGCTGGCGCAGCGCATCGACCAGGTCGCCGATGGGGCGCTCGTGCATGCGCGGCACGCCGCTGAGCGTGTAGTCGCCGCCGAGCACGGCCAGGGCCGCCGCCAGCGGGCGCATGGCCGTGCCGGCGTTGCCCAGGAACAGCGTGGCCTGTCGCGCCGGCCCGGCGGAACCGAAGCCGGTGAGGTGCGCGGTGCTGCCTTCGAGGCGGACGCCGCAGCCCAGCGCCCGCAGCGCGTCGAGCATCACCCGGGTGTCGTCCGAATCCAGCAGGTCGTGCACGGCGGTGCTGCCGTCGCACAAGGCCGCCAGCAGCAGCACCCGGTTGGAGATGCTCTTGGAGCCCGGCAGCCGCACCTCGCCGGCGACCGCGTCGAGGGCTGGAATGTCGAGGAAGGCGGTGCCGTACATCCCCGCCCGGCCTCAGTTCTTGCGGTTGCCCATGCGCCAGTTGGAGCGCAGCGCACTGGCCTGGGTGATGAAGTCTTCCAGCGCCTCGCCATTGCCCGCCTCGATCATGGCTTCCATGGCCTTGAGCGTGCGCTGGAAGGCCTGGGACTGCGCCAGCAGCTCGTGCCGGTTGGCCAGGAGGATGTCGCGCCACATCTTGGGCTCGCTCGCCGCGATGCGGGTGAAGTCGCGAAAGCCGGGACCGGCCAGGTCGAGGAACTCGCGGCCCTGGGGCTGGCCGGCGATGCCGTTCACGAGCGCGAAGGCGATGAGGTGGGGCAGGTGGCTCACCGCGGCGAAGGCGGAGTCGTGCGCCTCGGGCGACATCTGCGTCACGGTGCAGTCCAGCGCCTTCCAGACCTCGACCGCGCGGCCCAGCTGGGCCACCTGCGTCCGCTCGATCGGCGTGATGATCACCTGGCGGCCGGTGTAGAGGTCGGGGTCGGCATGCTCCACGCCCGAGGCTTCCTTGCCCGCCACCGGGTGGCAGGGCACGAACGAGCCCACGTGGTCGCGCAGCACGCGGCGCGCGGCGTCGATCACGTCCCGTTTGGTGGAGCCGACATCCATGATCAGCATGTCCTTGCTCACCAGGTGCCGGATCGCCTTGAGCGTGGCTTCGGTCGCCGCCACGGGCACCGCCAGCAGCACGATGTCGGCGCCGGAGACCGCCAGCAGCGCCGAGGGTGCCTCCACGTCGATCACGCCCATCTGCCGGGCCCGCTCGGTCGTGGACGGCGACTTGCTGTAGCCCACCACCCGCTTGACCAGCCCCGCGCGCTTGAGGGCCAGCGCGAACGATCCCCCCATGAGGCCGCAGCCGATCAGGCCCAGTTGTTCGAACATCATGAAATCTCGGCGGGGAAGAAGGGGAGGGGGGCCATGGCTAGTCTCCGGCGGGATAGGTGCCGAGGACCTTGTAGAAGGCGCACAGGCGCTGCAGGTCGGCCAGGGCGGCGGCGACGTGCGGCTGGGATGGGTGGCCCTGCACGTCGATGTAGAAGAAGTACTCCCACTGCCCGGAGCGGGCGGGTCGGGATTCGAAGCGGGTCATGGACACGCCGTGCTGCTTGAGCGGCACCAGGATGTCGTGCACCGCGCCCGGCCGGTTCGGCACGGACACGACGACACTCACGCAGTCCTTGCCGGACGCCTGGGGCGCCGCCAGCGTCTGGGGCAGGCAGACCACCGCGAAGCGCGTGCGGTTGAAGGCGTCGTCCTGGATCGCGTGCGCGGCGATGTGCAGGCCGAACTCGCTGCCCGCGCGCTCGCTGGCGATGCCGGCCCAGGCCGGATTGGTCGCGGCCAGTCGGGCGCCTTCGGCATTGCTCGCGACGGCGCGCCGCTCGGCGTCGGGCAGGTGCTTGGTCAGCCAGCCCTGGCACTGCGCCAGCGCCTGCGGATGGGCCAGCACGGCCTCGATGCCTTCGAGCGAGCGGTCCTTGCGCAGCAGGTGGTGGCGCACCAGCAGGCTGATCTCGCCCACGATGTGCAGCGGCGAGCCCAGCAGCAGGTCGAGCGAGCGGGTCACCACGCCCTCGGTGCTGTTCTCCACCGGGATCACGCCGAAGTCGGCGGTGCCGGCGGTGGCGGCCTGGAACACCTCGTCGAAGCTGACGCAGGGGATGTGCTCGATGCTGGAGCCGAAGAACTGCAGCGCGGCCTGCTCGCTGAAGGTGCCGGCCGGGCCCAGGTAGGCCACCCGCTGCGGCGCCTCGAGCGCCCGGCAGGCCGACATGATCTCGCGCCAGATGGTGGCGACGTTGGCGGCCTTCAGGGGGCCGGCGTTGCGCTCCTGCAGGCCGTGGATGACCTGGGCCTCGCGCTCCGGCCGGAACACCGGCGAGCCCTCCGCGCGCTTGAGCTCGCCGACCTCGTTGGCCAGGGCCGCGCGGCGGTTCAGGAGGGCGAGCAGCTCGCGGTCGACGGCGTCGATCTCGCCGCGCAGCTGCGCCAGGTCCTTGGGCATCGCGTCAGGCGCCGTCGCTGCCGGCGTCGCCGGGCGTCGCGTCGACCGGGTCGACCAGCTCGCCTTCGGCCGCCTGGGCGTCGTTCTCGACGATGCGCTGCAGGCCGCTGAGCTTGGAGCCTTCGTCCAGGCCGATGAGCGTGACGCCCTGCGTGGCGCGGCCCAGCTCGCGGATCTCGCTGACCCGGGTGCGCACCAGCACGCCGCGGTCGGTGATCAGCATGATCTCGTCGTCCGCATGCACCAGCGTGGCGGCCACGACCTTGCCGTTGCGCTCGCTCTGCTGGATGGCGATCATCCCCTTCGTGCCACGCCCGTGGCGGGTGTATTCCGTGATCGGCGTGCGCTTGCCGAAGCCGTTCTCGGTGGCGGTGAGCACGCTCTGCAGCTCGTCCTCGGCCACCAGCATGGCGATGACGCTCTGCCCCACGTCCAGCGACATCCCGCGCACGCCGCGCGCGGCACGGCCGAGCGGACGGACGTCCTCCTCGTGGAAGCGCACCGCCTTGCCGCCGTCCGAGAACAGCATCACGTCGTGCTTGCCGTCGGTGAGCGCCGCGCCGATCAGGTAGTCGTCGTCGTCGAGGTTCACCGCGATGATCCCGCCCTTGCGCGGGTTGCTGAACTCGTCGAGCGCAGTCTTCTTCACGGTGCCCATCGAGGTCGCCATGAAGACGTAGTGGTCCGCCGGGAAGCTGCGGAACTCGCCGGTGAGCGGCAGCACCACGTTGATCTTCTCGCCTTCGGCCAGCGGGAACATGTTGACGATGGGCCGCCCGCGGGAGCCGCGGGAGCCCGACGGCACTTCCCAGACCTTGAGCCAGTACATGCGCCCGCGGTTGGAGAAGCACAGGATCCAGTCGTGCGTGTTGGCGATGAAGAGCTGGTCGATCCAGTCGTCTTCCTTGGTTGCCGTGGCCTGCTTGCCGCGGCCCCCGCGCTTCTGCGCCCGGTACTCGGACAGCGGCTGGCTCTTGATGTAGCCCAGGTGCGAGAGCGTCACCACCATGTTGGTGGGCGTGATCAGGTCCTCGGTGGCGAGGTCCTGCGCGTTGTGCTCGACGACGCTGCGGCGTGCGCCGGCCTTGGTCTGGCCGAACTCGCCGCGCAGCGCGGTGAGTTCGTCGCTGATGATGGTGGAGACGCGCGCCGGCTTGGCCAGGATGTCCAGCAGGTCGTCGATCTCCGCCATCACGTCCTTGTACTCGGCGACGATCTTGTCCTGCTCCAGGCCGGTCAGGCGCTGCAGGCGCATCTGCAGGATTTCCTGGGCCTGGGTGTCGGAAAGCCGGTACAGGCCGTCCGCGCCCATGCCGAAGGCGCGCTCGAGGCCCTCGGGCCGGTAGTCGTCGGCGTTGATGACGCTGCCGTCCTCCTTGGCGCGGGTGAGCATCTCGCGAACCAGCGCGCTGTCCCAGCTGCGCGTCATCAGCTCGGCCTTGGCCACCGGCGGCGTGGGCGACTCGCGGATGATGCGGATGAACTCGTCGATGTTGGCCAGCGCGACCGCCAGGCCTTCCAGCACGTGGCCGCGCTCGCGGGCCTTGCGCAGGTTGAACACCGTGCGCCGGGTGACCACCTCGCGGCGGTGCTGCAGGAAGACCTCGATCAGGTCCTTCAGGTTGCACAGGCGGGGCTGGCCGTCGATCAGCGCCACCATGTTGATGCCGAAGGTGTCCTGCAGCTGCGTCTGCTTGTACAGGTTGTTCAGGACGACCTCGGGCACCTCGCCGCGCTTGAGCTCGATCACCAGGCGCATGCCCGACTTGTCGCTCTCGTCCTGGATGTGGCTGATGCCCTCGAGCTTCTTCTCGTGCACCAGCTCGGCCATGCGCTCCTGCAGCGTCTTCTTGTTGACTTGGTAGGGGAGCTCGTCGACGATGATCGCCTGGCGCTGGCCCTTGTCGATGTCCTCGAAGTGGCACTTGGCGCGCATCACCACCTTGCCGCGGCCGGTGCGGTAGCCCTCCTTGACGCCGGTGATGCCGTAGATCGTGGCGCCGGTGGGGAAGTCCGGCGCCGGCACGATCTCCATCAGCTCGTCGATCGAGGCCTCGGGGTTCTTCAGCAGGTGCAGGCAGGCGTCCACCACCTCGTTGAGGTTGTGCGGCGGGATGTTGGTGGCCATGCCCACCGCGATGCCGCCGGAGCCGTTGACCAGCAGGTTGGGCAGCTTGGACGGCAGGACCAGCGGTTCCTTCTCGCTGCCGTCGTAGTTGGGCCCGAAATCGACGGTCTCCTTGTCGATGTCGGCGAGCATCTCGTGGGCGATCTTCGCCAGCCGGATCTCGGTGTAGCGCATGGCCGCCGCGTTGTCGCCGTCGACCGAACCGAAGTTGCCCTGGCCGTCCACCAGCATGTGGCGCATGGAGAAGTCCTGCGCCAGCCGCACGATGGTGTCGTACACCGACTGGTCGCCGTGCGGGTGGTACTTGCCGATCACGTCGCCCACGATGCGGGCCGACTTCTTGTACGGACGGTTCCAGTCGTTGTTCAGCTCGTGCATCGCGTACAACACGCGTCGGTGCACGGGCTTGAGGCCGTCGCGGGCGTCGGGCAGCGCACGACCCACGATCACGCTCATGGCGTAGTCGAGGTAGCTCCGCCGCATCTCCTCTTCGAGGCTGACGGGCAGGGTTTCTTTCGCGAATTGGGTCATGCGGCGGGGGGGTGCGGGGGCGCTGAAACGGCTGATTTTACCGGTCGCGCAAGCCTGTCGCGCACCTGCAACAAATCGCGGGGATGCGGTTTTGTCCTACGGCTCATCTGGACCGTACCCGTTGATTGTGTAAGGACGTGTGGCACAATCGATCGGACGGTTTGGGTGAATGGTCACCTTTAACGTAGTTTTCACGCAGCGCGGCTGCGGCTTTTTCCCCAAGAGGAGAACCATGAAGAAACTGAATCACGTGGCCTTGCTGTTCGCCGCTGCCGCCATGACCTCCGGATCGGCGTTCGCGATGGCCCACATGGGTGGCGCCAAGCCGGCGCCTGCCAAGCCGGCTGCGGCCAACGGTGGCAAGCAGATCGACAACTGGCAGAACGGCACCGGCGAGATGGTGTGGAAGAACGGCACCAACGAACTGTGCTGGCGTGATGCGAGCTGGACCCCGGCCACCGCCGCGGTCGGCTGCGACGGCGCCCTGGTTCCGCCGCCCCCGCCCGCTCCGGCCCCGGCCCCGGCCGCCGCTGCACCGGCTCCGCGCCCGGCACCGGCTCCCGCGCCCGCCGCGCCCACGCCGCCCGCCGCCACCAAGGTGACCTACGCTGCCGACGCCTTCTTCGACTTCGACAAGGCTGTCCTCAAGCCCGAAGGCCGCGCCAAGCTGGACGACCTGGTCGGCAAGGTCAAGGACATCAACCTGGAAGTGATCATCGGCGTGGGCCACACCGACTCCGTCGGCTCCGACGCCTACAACCAGAAGCTGTCCGTGCGCCGCGCCGAAGCCGTGAAGGCCTACCTGGTCTCCAAGGGCATCGAGAAGAACCGCGTCTACACCGAAGGCAAGGGCGAGAAGCAGCCTGTCGCCGACAACAAGACCGGCGAAGGCCGCGCCAAGAACCGCCGCGTCGAGATCGAAGTGGTCGGCACCCGCGCCAACCGCTGATCCTTCCCTCGCGGAACGAAAGGCCCGGCATGCCGGGCCTTTTGCTTTGGCGCGCCACAATTCCACCATGACCCAGAGCAGCAGCAGCGTCAACGCCGACCCGGCCGAGTTGGCCAAGTTCTCCGACCTCGCCCACCGTTGGTGGGACACCGAGAGCGAGTTCCGCCCCTTGCACCAGATCAATCCGCTGCGACTGGGCTGGATCGAGTCGCAGGCGCCGCTGGCCGGCAAGCGCGTCCTGGACGTCGGCTGCGGCGGCGGCATCCTGTCCGATGCCATGGCGCGCCGCGGCGCGTCGGTGCTGGGCATCGACCTCGCCACCAAGGCGCTGCGCGTGGCGCAATTGCATGCGCTGGAAGCCCAGACGCCGAATGTCGACTACCGCGAGGTCAGCGTGGAGGCGCTCGCGATCGAGCAGCCCGGAAGCTTCGACGTGGTCACCTGCATGGAGATGCTGGAGCACGTGCCCGATCCCGGCTCGGTCGTGCGGTCCTGCGCCGAACTGGCCAGGCCCGGCGGATGGGTGTTCTTCTCCACCATCCACCGCAATCCCAAGTCGTTCCTCTATGCCATCGTCGGTGCGGAGTACGTGCTCAACCTGCTGCCGCGCGGCACGCACGAGTACCTCAAGTTCATCCGTCCGGCCGAACTCGCCGGTTTCTGCCGCAGCGCCGGACTGGCATGGGCCGGCACCCGCGGCATGGAATACAACCCGATCACCCGGCGCTACCGCCTGAGCCAGGACACGTCGGTGAACTACCTGGTCGCGACCCGAAAGCCCTGACCCATGTTCCGTGGCATCCGCGCCGTGCTGTTCGACCTGGACGGCACCCTGATCGACAGTGCCCCCGACCTCGGCGCCGCCGCCGACCAGATGCGGGTGGCGCGCGGGCTGCCGTCGCTGCCGCTGGACGACTACCGCCCGATGGCCGGTGCCGGCGCCCGTGGCATGCTGGGCATCGCCTTCGGCATGGCGCCGGACCACGCCGACTTCCCCGCCATGCGCGAGGAGTTCTTCCGCAACTACGAAGAGCGGATGACGCGCAGCACCCATGCCTTCGACGGCGTGCCAGAACTGCTGCACGCGCTGCAGTCGCGCGGGCTGGCCTGGGGCGTGGTGACCAACAAGTCCATGCGCTTCACCGGGCCGCTGACCGCCGCCATGCCGTTGTTCGCACCGGCAGGCGCCATCGTCGGCGGGGACAGCACGCCGCACGCCAAGCCGCATCCGGAGCCGCTCCTCGAGGCGGCGCGCCGGCTGGGGCTGGCGCCGGCGCAGTGCGTCTACGTGGGGGACGACGAGCGCGACGTGCAGGCCGGCCGCGCCGCCGGGATGCCGACGGTGGCGGCGTGCTACGGCTACCTCGGCGGCACGCCGGACGTGAGCCACTGGGGCGCCGATGCGCGCATCGACCGTCCCCTTGCGCTGCTGGACCTCTTGGAATCGCGCGAAGCGGCCTAAAATGGAGGTCCTGGGGCTGCACTGGTTTCGACGTGGGTTCGGACACGCAGCAGGGCATGTCGAGGTTCAGTCACCTCGTAAATCCGCTGAAACAAACTAACTGCAAACGACGAACGTTTCGCACTCGCCGCTTAATTGCCGGTGAGCTTCGCAACAGCAGGCCTATGGGCTGGGCAAGGGTTCCTTCGGGAGTCCAGGCTGCGAAGATAATTTCATAGGCTGGTCCCGTGCCGGGTCACTTGGCAGGGGACGAGACCATAGGTGACTGGCGTTCTGGATGGCGTGCCGCTGCGCGGTCCAGGAGGCGAGACCCAATCAGACGGCTACACATGTAGAACTGCTCGGAGAAGGCTTGCGGACGCGGGTTCAATTCCCGCCAGCTCCACCATTCACGCCAAAGCTGCCTTCGCGAGAAGGCGGCTTTGTTCTTTCTTGCAGCACATCCTCAGCCATGACCCCATGGCTGAGACTGTCAAGCTGAGCGCTGCGCCACAGAATCCAAAAGCGGTGGTCAGTTGTAAGCGCCGCTGCCCCGCGATGCTGCCGCTCACGCCAGCCCTGTTCAGTTCGTGACGACGGCCGTTCGAGAGAGGCGGGCGTTCGGAAACCCGCGCAGCTCCGACGTTTCAGCCGCGTTTGGCACAGCGGTGCAGTGCCGGGCCGATGGCTGAGCTTGCACGCCGATGAGTCCGTCGCAAACACTGACAGGGCCAGGGAACCGGCTTCGCATACTGGCGCCATGGCAGCAGTTCACCCCTTCCCCGTCGGCCGGCGACATGCGTTCGCGCCCGGCCAACGCGAGCTCCCGCCCGCGCCGCCGCGGCAACCTCTCGCCCGGTCCGCTCCGCTCGAGCTCGCGCCCACCATCTTCCACGAGCACTGGTGGCTGGACGCCGCCACCGGCGGCGCCTGGCAGGCCGCCGAGGTGCGGCACCAGGACAAGCTGGTCGGCTGGATGCCGTACGTGCTGTCCCGCCGTCGCGGCTTCGACGTGAGCGTGATGCCGCCCCTGGCCCACCTGCTCGGTCCGGTGATCGACGAGGGCAACGGGTCGTCGAACAAGCGCTGGCTGCGCCGCCTGGACGTGCTGGCGGAGCTGGTGGAACAGCTCCCGCGGGTCGGCCACTTCTCGCAGACCTGCCACCCGGGCGTGACCGACGTGCTGGGCTTCCAGGCCTGCGGCTTCGACTCCTCGGTGCAGTTCTCGGCCGAGATCCCCCCCTCGGACGCCGAGACGGCTTGGCGTGGCATGCGCGACAAGACCCGCAACGTGATCCGCCGGGCCCAGGACGCCGGGCGGGTCGAGCGCCTGGTCGACCCCGATGCGTTCGCCGCCTTCTACCAGCGCAACCTGGCCGCCGCCGGGCAGCGCAGCTACATCGACACCGACCGCCTGCGCCCGCTCTACGAGGCGGCGCGCAGCCGCGACCAGGCGGCCATGTTCAGCGTGCGCGACGAGCAGGGCGCGCCGGTGGCGGCCGTGTTCTACGTCTGGGACCGCTCGCGGCTCTGGTATTTCCTGTCCTCGCGCAGTGCCGGCGAGGCCGGCAACGGCGCGGTGAGCCTGCTGGTCTGGGAAGGCATCCAGGAAGCCGGCCGGCGCGGCCTGGTGTTCGACTTCGACGGCATCGCCAGCCCGGGTGCCGCCCGGTTCTTCGCCGGCTTCGGCGCGCAGGTGCGTCCGCGGCTGGCGGTGCACCGCAGCAGCACCTCCTATGCGCTGCTGGACCGGGCCATCGCCCTGGTGCGCGGTTCCCGCCGCAACCACTTCACTGCTCCGTGACGTCCGGTCGCATGCGTCCGACACGCATGCGGCGGCGTCCTACACCCGACCGCAGGGCTCGCTCCTAGATTGGCGACGCGGCGCAGTTGCCGCCAGCACGTTCCAGAGGACGAGCCATGCACCAATCCCCCCTGAAGCAGCAGCCCGGCGAGCCCCGGCGCGACAAGTACGCTGCCTTCGATCTCCTGGACGGCGACGAGGTGCGCCGCACGCACCGGGGCAGCGGGCCGAAGGCGCGCCGCGTGCACCTGCGTGCGGAGCACCCGCGCGAGGACCGGGCAGAGCGCGAGCCGCACGCGCGCGGCTGAGCCTGCGCCCGCGCCGCCGGCCACCCGGCCGGTGCCGCATACTGCGCAACCCATGGAGTTGCAGCAGGTTCTCTACAGCCAGGGCTTCGGCACGCGCCGCGTGTGCGCGGGCCTCATCCAACAGGGGCTGGTCACGGTCGCCGGGGAGCCCTGCACCGACGCCTCGGTGGACGTCGATCCGCAGGGCCTGCAGTTCACCGTGCAGGGCCAGCCGTGGACGTACCGCGAGAAGGCCTACCTGCTGCTGCACAAGCCGGCAGGGCACGAGTGCTCGCAGAAGCCCTCGGCCTGGCCCAGCATCTACACGCTGCTGCCGCCGCCGCTGCGGCAGCGGCCGAACAAGCAGGGCCTGCCGGGCGTGCAGGCGGTCGGCCGGCTCGACCAGGACACCACCGGCGCACTGCTGCTGAGCGACGACGGTGCCTTCATCCACCGCATGGCCTCGCCCAAGCACCACGTGCCCAAGGTCTACGAGATCGTCACGAAACACCCCGTGGACGGGCGGCAGGTCCAGCGCCTCCTGGACGGGGTGGTCCTGGAGGACGACCCCCGGCCGGTGCGGGCCGACGCCTGCGAGGCCACCGGCGAGCACGCGCTGCGGCTGACGCTCACGCAGGGCAAGTACCACCAGGTCAAGCGCATGGTGGCCGCCGTCGGCAACCGCGTGGAAGGCCTGCACCGCAGCCGGATCGGCCGCCTGGACCTGCCGGCCGACCTGGCGCCGGGCGCCTGGCGCTGGCTGGAGCAGGACGACCTAGCGCTGCTGGCGCGCTGAAGGCCTTCGCCGGCGCGCCACGTGCACGCACGGGCGGCCTCGTGCGTTGAATTCCAGCTGCTCTTCCGGCCTTCCTGAACGCCGCCGTCGCGGCGATGGTACGGCCGACACCAGCCTGCCCACTAAACTCTTGGGTTGCCCCGAAAGTGCCCGTGATCCCGTTCCTGCGTTCCCTTGCCCTTGCCGCTGCCGCCTGGCTGGCGGTGTGCCACGCCGCCGCGGCGCAGGCCGCGCCGATCTTCGTGCTCAACTCGCTGGACGCCACAGTCAGCGTGATCGACCGCGCCAGCTGGAAGGAGATCCGGCGCCTGCCCACCGGCAAGGAGCCGCACCACCTGTACATGACGCCCGACGAGAAGTCCGTCATCGTGGCCAACGCCCAGGCCGACTCGCTGACCTTCATCGATCCCCGCACGGGCGAGGTGCAGCAGACGGTGCGCAACATCCTCGATCCGTACCACCTGCGCTTCTCGCCGGACATGAAGTGGCTGGTCATCGCCGCCAACCGGCTGAACCACGTGGACCTCTACCGCTGGGACGGCAAGGAGCCGCACCTGGTCAAGCGCATCGCCACCGCCAAGACCCCCAGCCACCTCTGGATCGACAGCCGCAGCACGACCGCCTACGTCTCCATGCAGGACAGCGACGAGCTGGTGGCGATCGACCTGGCCAACCACAACATCAAGTGGCGCATGCCCACCGGGCCGATGCCGGCCGACGTGTACGGCACGCCGGACGACCGGCTGGTGCTGGTCGGCATGACCGGGGGCGACACGGTCGAGGTCTACGACGTGACCGGCGCGCAGCCCCGGCTGGTGCGCAAGATCCGCACGGGCGCCGGCGCGCACGCCTTCCGTGCCGCCGGGGACCGCCGCCACGTGTACGTCAGCAACCGCGTGGCCAACACCATCGGCAAGATCGACCTCGAGCGGCTGGAGCTGGTGGACACCTTCGACGCCCCGGGCGGTCCCGACTGCATCGAGGTGCTGGCCGGCGGCAAGCTGCTCATGGTGACCTCGCGCTGGGCGCGGCGGCTGACGGTCATCGACACCGAGACCCGCAAGGTCGTCCGCCAGGTGGCGGTCGGCAAGTCCCCCCATGGCGTCTGGACGCTCGACCACGCACCGCGCTGAGCGCGCCATTGCTATCGTTTTGATAGCTGCCTGCCCGCTCATGGTGCGGGCACAGGGCACTTTTCCTTGTGAAAAGCCGCTGTACCTCACCTTCGACACCGGCCACATGGACGTGGCCCCGCTGGTGGCCGAGGTGCTGAACCGGCACCAGGTGAAGGTGACCTTCTTCGCCGCCAACGAGCGCACCAAGACCGGCGACGGCAGCCTGGGCGAGCACTGGGCCCCGTGGTGGAAGGCCCGCGCCGCCGAGGGCCACGCCTTCGCCTCGCACACCTGGGACCACGTCTACTGGCGCGGCGACCTGCCGGGCGAGCCGCCGCGCTTCCGCGTGCGCGCCTCCGCCGGGCCGCAGGAGGGCCGCGAGCAGACCTGGACCGCGGCGCAGTACTGCGCGGAGATCGGCCGGGCCGCCTCACGCCTGCAGCAGCTGACCGGCCAGCCGCCGCTGCCGCTGTTCCGCGCCCCGGGCGGCAAGACCTCGCCGCGCTTCCTGGCTGCCACCCGCGCCTGCGGCTGGCAGCACGTGGGCTGGTCGCCCGCCGGCTTCCTGGGCGACGAGTTGCCCAGCGAGACCGCCTCGAACCCCGCGCTGCTGGCCAAGGCGCTGCGCGACGTGCGTGCCGGCGACATCCTGTTGGCGCACCTGGGCATCTGGTCGCGCCGGGATCCCTGGGCGCCGGCGGTGCTCGAGCCGCTGGTCAGCGGCCTGAAGGCGCGCGGCTTCTGCTTTCGCACGCTGCGCGAGCACCCGCAGTACGCCGGCTGGATCGCGCAGCGGGAAGGGGCGCGCCGATGACCTGGCTGCAGGACGGCTTCGACGGGGCGCAGCAGTGGCTGTTCGAGGCCGCGGTGCAGCCGGCCATGTTCGTGCTGGGCCTCGGGCACCTGCTGGAGGACGGCTACGCGGCGACGGGCTGGCTGCTGGTCGGGCTGCTGCAGATCGCGGTGATGCTGGCGGTGATCGCCCCGCTGCAGCGCTGGCGGCCGGTCGAGCCGGTCACGGACCCGGCCGCCGTGCGCACCGACATCGTCTACACCCTCGTCCACCGCCTGGGCCTGTTCCGCGTGGGGCTCTTCTTCACGCTGGAGCCGGTGTTCGACGCGCTGGCCGGCGAGCTGCGGCTCGCCGGCTTCGGCAGCCTGCACCTGGACCACCTCTGGCCGGGCGTGACCGACCTGGCCCTGGTGAGCTTCCTGCTGTACCTGGTGGTGTTCGACTTCGCCGACTACTGGATCCATCGCGGCCAGCACGGCATGCGCTGGTGGTGGAGCCTGCACGCGCTGCACCACTCGCAGCGGCAGATGACCATGTGGAGCGACAACCGCAACCACCTGCTGGACGACCTGGTACGCGACAGCCTCCTGGTGCTGCTGGCGCACGCCATCGGGGTGGCGCCGGGCCAGTTCGTGGCCATCGTCGCAGTCACGCAGCTGTCCGAGAGCCTGCAGCACGCCAACCTGCGCCTGTCCTTCGGCCGCATCGGCGAGCGGCTGTGGGTCAGCCCGCGCTTCCACCGGCTGCACCACAGCATCGGCCTGGGGCATGAGAGCCCTGTCAAGCCGAAAAAGGCCGCCTCGAGCGCCGCCGGGCCGCCCCAAGGCGCGAGGGCTCCCTCGGGGGGCAGCGAAGTACACGAAGTGACGAGCGTGGGGGCCGTCAAGCTCGGCGGCCACAACTTCGGCGTGCTGCTGCCCTGGTGGGACGTGCTGTTCGGCACCGCGAACTTCGAGGACCGCTACGACCCGACCGGCATCCGCGACCAGGTCGAGCGCGGCCGCGACTACGGACGCGGCTTCTGGTCCCAGCAGTGGCTGGGCATCAAGCGCCTGGCCGGCAAGGCCTGAGTGGCGCTCCTCCTCGATTCGTTCTGGCGCGCCGCCGCCTACTGCCTGCATCCGCGCGTGGTGGCGCTGTCGGTGCTGCCGCTGCTGCTGATGGTGGCGGTGGCCATCGGCGCCGGCTGGCTGCTGTGGGATCCGGCGGTGGACACCGTCTTCCGTGCGCTGGAGCAATGGGCGCTCCTCACCCGCATCGGCGACTGGCTGCAGGACCTGGGCGTCGGCGGCCTGCGAACGGTCATCGCGCCGCTGGTGGTGATCTTCCTGGCCACGCCGCTGATCGTGCTGGGCTCGCTGGTGGCGGTGGCACTGCTGATGACGCCCGCGCTGGTGCGCCTGGTGGCCCGGCGCCGCTTTCCCCAGCTCGATCGCCGCCGCGGCGGCTCGCTGGCGGGCAGCCTGCTGTGGACCCTGGCCTCCGCGCTGCTGGCGCTCTTGGCGCTGGTCCTGACGCTCCCGCTGTGGCTGATCCCGCCGCTGGTGCTGGTGATCCCGCCGCTGGTCTGGGGCTGGCTCACCTACCGCGTGATGGCCTTCGATGCCCTGGCCGAGCACGCCAGCGCCGACGAGCGCCGCCTGCTGCTGCGCCGGCACCGCCTGCCGCTGCTGGGCATCGGCATCGCCACCGGCCTGCTGGGCGCTGCGCCCAGCGTGGTGTGGGCGTCGGGCGCGCTGTTCGCGGCGGCCTTCGTGCTGCTGGTGCCGGTGGCGATCTGGATCTACACGCTGGTGTTCGCCTTCTCCTCGCTCTGGTTCACGCACTATGCGCTGGCCGCGCTGGCGCAGCTGCGTGCGGTGACAGCGCAGGCGGCGCCCGCAACCCCGCTGCCGGCACGGGCAGCGCCTGCGCCGCTAGCATCGGGGCATGAGCACCCCTCCTGAATTCGGCCTGGTGATCGTCGGCGACGAGATCCTCTCGGGCAAGCGCGCCGACAAGCACATGCCCAAGGTGATCGAGCTGCTGGGCGCACGGGGCCTCTCGCTGGACTGGGCCGAGTACGTCGGAGACGACCCGGCGCGGATCACCGCGACGCTGCAGCGCGCCTTTGCCGGCGGCGGCGTGGTGTTCTCCTGCGGCGGCATCGGCGCCACGCCGGACGACCACACCCGCCAGTGCGCTGCGCGCGCGCTGGGCGTGCCGCTGGCGCTGCATCCGGAGGCGGAGGCCCTGATCCGCGAGCGCATGCAGGACGTGGCGCGCGAGCAGGGCGTCCCCTACGAGGCCGACCGGCCGGACAACGTGCACCGCCTGAACATGGGCGTGTTCCCCGAAGGCGCCAGCATCATCCGCAACCCGTACAACAAGATCCCCGGGTTCTCGGTCGGGGACGTCCACTTCGTGCCCGGGTTCCCGGTGATGGCTTGGCCGATGATCGAATCGGTGCTGGACGGCCGCTACGCGCACCTGTTCCGGCAGGGCGCCCGTGTGGAGCGTTCGGTGATCGTCTTCGGCGCGATGGAGGCGACGCTCACGCCGCTGATGGAGCAGGTGGAGCGGGACCACCCGGCCATCAAGGTGTTCAGCCTCCCGAGCGTGGACCATCCGCAGTACGGGCGGCACATCGACCTGGGCGTCAAGGGTGAGCCGGCCGCCGCCGGGGCGGCCTACGCGCAACTGCTCGCCGGCCTGCACGCGCTGGGCGCCAAGCTCGGCCCTGAATTGGTGCGTTAGGATCGACGCACCAAAACAAGGCGCTGCGGCAGAGCACCATTGCGGTGCATTCCTCATCCGTCCGCGCCCGCGCGGCGCCGGGAACCGAGCTCGACATCGCGGACAATCGCCGGTCCCCGCAGCCTGCGCCATGCACCAGCTTTGGCACAGAACCTGCATCCCGTGCACCGTCCAACTCTCAACAACCATCCAACCGGAGAAAACCTGATGGCAGCCAAGACCGTCGCAGACGTGATGAAGATGGTGAAGGAAAACGAAGTCAAGTTCGTCGACTTCCGCTTCACCGACACCCGCGGCAAGGAACAGCACGTCACCGTGCCCGTGTCCCACTTCGACGAAGACAAGTTCACCTCGGGCCACGCCTTCGACGGTTCCTCCGTGGCCGGCTGGAAGGGCATCGAGGCGTCCGACATGCTGCTCATGCCGGACCCGGACACCGCCAACATCGACCCGTTCTTCGAAGAGACCACGATCATCCTGTCGTGCGACGTGCTGGAGCCGGGTGACGGCAAGGCCTACGACCGCGACCCGCGCTCCATCGCCAAGCGCGCCGAGGCCTACCTCAAGGCTTCCGGCCTGGGCGACACCGCCTTCTTCGGCCCGGAGCCCGAGTTCTTCATCTTCGACGACGTGCGCTGGGGCGCCGACATGTCCGGCTCCTTCGTGGAGATCGACGAGTACGAAGCGCCGTGGAACACCGGCAAGAAGATCGAGGGCGGCAACAAGGGCCACCGCCCGACCGTCAAGGGCGGCTACTTCCCGGTTCCCCCGGTCGACAGCACGCAGGACATGCGCGCCGAGATGTCGCTCATCCTCGAATCCCTGGGCATCCCGGTCGAGGTGTTCCACCATGAAGTGGCGGGCGCGGGCCAGAACGAGATCGGCACCAAGTTCAACACGCTCGTCAAGCGTGCCGACTGGAGCCAGCTGCAGAAGTACGTGATCCAGAACGTCGCCAACGCCTACGGCAAGACCGCCACGTTCATGCCCAAGCCCCTGGTGGGCGACAACGGCTCGGGCATGCACGTGCACCAGTCCGTGTGGAAGGACGGCAAGAACCTGTTCGCCGGCGACGGCTACGCGGGCCTGTCGGACTTCGCGCTGTATTACATCGGCGGCATCATCAAGCACGCCCGCGCGCTGAACGCCATCACCAACCCCGGCACCAACAGCTACAAGCGCCTGGTGCCCGGCTTCGAGGCGCCGGTGAAGCTCGCCTACAGCTCGCGCAACCGCTCGGCCTCCATCCGCATCCCGTACGTGGCGAACCCGAAGGGCCGCCGCATCGAGGCGCGCTTCCCCGATCCCCTGATGAACCCGTACCTGGGCTTTGCCGCCATGCTGATGGCGGGCCTGGACGGCGTGGAGAACAAGATCCACCCCGGCGAAGCCGCCACCAAGGACCTGTACCACCTGCCGCCCGAGGAAGACGCGAAGATCCCGACCGTCTGCCACAGCCTGGACCAGGCGCTGGACTACCTGGACAAGGGCCGCAGCTTCCTGACCAAGGGCGGCGTGTTCACCGACTCCATGATCGATGCCTACATCGAGCTGAAGATGCAGGAAGTGACCCGCTTCCGCATGACGACGCACCCGATCGAATTCGACATGTACTACAGCCTGTAAAAGGGCCCACCACCGCTGTATTTCTGCACAGCGGTGCCCAAAAAGGACGGCCTGGCCGTCCTTTTTTCCTTTCAAATCATGGGCTTGCCTTGCATTCCTGATCAGTTACGCCATACTGGCAGGCCGTCCTGCACCCACGTGCAAGGAGCCTTGACGATGAAGTCCGCACTCCTGTTCACCACCCTGGCCGCCCTGGCGGCCGCCACGTCCGTTCACGCCCAGGGCCGCATGTGGCGCTGCGGGAACATGTACACCAACGACGCTGCCGTGGCGCAGGCGCAGTCCTGCAAGCCGCTCGAAGGCGGCAACGTGACCGTCGTGGAAGGCACCAAGGTCCAGAACAACGGCGGCGTGCGCGTGGCCGCGGCCAGCCCCTCGGTGGGCAGCCCGCAGGCGGCGGCGTCGACCGGCTCGGGCGGGGGCGCACCCGGCCAGCGCGTGGATGCCGGTGAGCAGAAGGCGCGCGACGCCGACGCCCGACTCATCCTGGAAGCCGAGCTGAAGAAGGCCGAAGCCCGGCAGGCCGAACTGGCCAAGGAATGGAACAACGGCGAGCCCGAGAAGGTGGGCCCCGAGCACCGCAACTACCAGAAGTACCTGGACCGGTTGGCCGAGCTGAAGGCCAGCATGGCGCGCAACGAGAGCGACATCGCCGGCATCCGGCGCGAACTCGGCCGCCTGCCCGGAGCGCCGTCCACCTCGGCGTCCAAGTGACGGCTTGACTGCGGCAGCACCCGGCGCCTCCCCGCCCTCGGTCCAGGCCCGCTTCCAGGCCTTCGACCTGCTCGCGACCCTGGTGGCGGTCGTCGCGCCCGGTGGCGCCGTGCTCTTCGCCAACGCCGCCCTCGAGGACGCGCTCGGCACCTCGCGCCGCACCATCGAGGGCTCCAGCTTCCCCTTGTGCTTCACCGAGCCGCAGCTCCTGCGCACCGCGCTGGAGGGCGCCGGCAGCAACGAGTTCGCCGCGCTGCGCTACGACGCCTGGCTGGTGCGCCACGGCGCCGAGCCGCTGCCCGTCCACGTGGTGGTGGCGCAGACCGAGCGCGCAGGCGAGATCACCGTGGAACTGCTGCCGCTGGAGCAGCAGGCGCGCCAGGAGCGCGAGGAACGCCTGATCGACCAGGCGCAGGCCAACAAGGAATTGATCCGCAACCTGGCCCACGAGATCAAGAACCCCCTGGGCGGCATCCGGGGTGCGGCGCAGCTGCTCGAGATGGAGATCGACTCCAAGGACCTCAAGGAGTACACCCGCGTCATCATCCACGAGGCCGACCGCCTGCAGACACTGGTGGACCGGCTGCTGGCGCCGCACCGGCGGCCGCACGTCGTGGGCGACGTGAACATCCACGAGGTGTGCGAACGTGTGCGCTCGCTCATCCTGGCGGAGTTTCCCAAGGGGCTGCGGGTGGTGCGCGACTACGACACCTCGCTGCCCGAGTTCCGCGGCGACCGCGAGCAGCTGATCCAGGCGCTGCTGAACGTCGCGCACAACGCCTGCCAGGCGCTGGCCGCGCGCATCGCGGCCGGCGACGCCCAGCTCGTCCTGCGCACGCGGGCCGCCCGCCAGGTGACGTTCGGCAAGCAGCGCTACCGACTGGCACTGGAATTGCATGTCATCGACAACGGGCCCGGAGTGCCCCCGTCCATCAAGGACCGCATCTTCTACCCGCTGGTGTCGGGCAGGGAAGGCGGGTCGGGACTGGGGTTGACGCTGGCGCAGACCTTCGTTCAGCAGCACCATGGGCTGATCGAATGCGACAGCGTCCCGGGGAGGACGGATTTCAAGATCCTGATTCCGCTGCCCTGATTGCCCGATGACCTGACCACAAGACCACGAAGCCACCCGATGAAGCCGATCTGGATCGTTGACGATGACCAATCCATCCGCTTCGTGCTGGAGAAGGCACTGCTGCGCGAGGAGCTCCCCACCCGCAGCTTCACCAACGCCCGCGAGGTGATGCTGGCGCTGGACAGCGACAACGACGAGCAGGGCCCGCAGATCCTGGTGAGCGACATCCGCATGCCCGGCGGCTCGGGCCTGGACCTGCTCACCAAGGTCAAGGAACGGCATCCCGGCCTGCCCGTGATCATCATGACGGCGTTCTCCGACCTGGACAGCGCGGTCTCCGCGTTCCAGGGCGGCGCGTTCGAGTACCTGCCCAAGCCCTTCGACCTGCCCAAGGCCATCGAGCTGATCCGCCGCGCGGTGGAGGAAAGCCAGCGCGAGGAGGTGGCCGAGGAGCGCATGAACGGCGCCCCCGAGATGCTGGGCCAGGCGCCGGCGATGCAGGACGTGTTCCGCGCCATCGGCCGCCTGTCGCAGAGCAACGTGACGGTGATGATCACCGGCGAGTCCGGTTCGGGCAAGGAACTGGTGGCCCGCGCGCTGCACAAGCATTCGCCGCGCGCCAACGGCCCCTTCGTGGCCATCAACACCGCCGCCATCCCCAAGGACCTGCTCGAGTCCGAGCTGTTCGGCCACGAGCGCGGCGCCTTCACTGGCGCGCAGACCATGCGCCGCGGACGCTTCGAGCAGGCCGAGGGCGGCACGCTCTTCCTCGACGAGATCGGCGACATGCCGTTCGACCTGCAGACGCGCCTCCTGCGCGTGCTGTCGGACGGGCACTTCTACCGCGTGGGCGGACACAACGCGGTGAAGGCCAACGTGCGCGTGATCGCCGCGACGCACCAGGACCTGGAGCAGCGCGTCAAGGAAGGCGTGTTCCGCGAGGACCTGTTCCACCGCCTGAACGTCATCCGCCTGCGGCTGCCGGCCTTGCGCGAGCGCCGGGAGGACGTGCCGATGCTGGCGCGCCACTTCCTGCAGCAATCGGCCAAGCAGCTGGGTGTGGAACCCAAGCGCATCTCCGACGCCGCGCTTGCCAGCCTCACGCACTTCGCGTTCCCGGGCAACGTGCGGCAACTGGAAAACATCTGCCACTGGCTCACCGTCATGGCACCGGCGCAGCTGATCGAACCGAAGGACCTGCCCCCCGAGGTGATCGCGTCCGTGGCCGATTCGCCTGCAGCCCGCAGCGCCGTGGATGTCCCGCCTGCCGCCGTCGCCGCGACCGCGTCCGCCCCGCTGTCGGTGGCCCCGCGGGCCGACGCCGGCGTGCCCCCCAGCTGGGAAGGCGGCCTGGAGGCCGAGGCCATGGAGCTGCTGGCGGCCGGCCGCCACGACGTGTGGGACGTCCTCACCCGCCGATTCGAATCCCGCCTGATCCTCACCGCGCTGGCCAACACCCGTGGCCGCCGCATCGAGGCCGCGCAGAAGCTGGGCATCGGCCGCAACACGATCACGCGCAAGATCCAGGAGCTTGGGCTGGAGTAACGTTCCGAAGTCGGACATCCGGAAGCGGACAGCCGAACGCAGAGGTCGCAAAGGTTTCGCAAAAGTCACAGAGAAGACCTTCTTCAGGTTGTCCTCTGCGATCTCTGTGCAATCTTTGCGACCTCTGCGTTCGGCTTTCCGTTCCCGCTCCTGAATCTAGAGTTCCACCGTTACCGGCGCGTGGTCGCTGGGTTGCTTCCACTTGCGGGGCGCGCGGTCGATGGCGCATGACTTGACGTGCGGACGCAGAGCCTCGCTCACCAGGATGTGGTCGATGCGCAGGCCGCGGTTCTTCTGGTAGCCAAGCATCCGGTAGTCCCACCAGCTGAAGCTCTTCTCGGGTTGCTCGAAGAGGCGGAAGCTGTCGCACAGGCCCAGGCCCAGCAGCTTCTGGAAGTGGTCGCGTTCCTCGCGCGTGTGGTGGATCGTGTCGCGCAGGCCGTCGGGGTCGAACGAGTCGCGGTCCTCCGGCGCGATGTTGAAGTCACCGAGGAGCACCAGGCGCTCGTGCCGGCGCAGCTCGTCGCACACGTAGGTGTTCAGTCCGCCCAGCCAGTTCATCTTGTAGGCGAACTTCTCGCTGCCCGGCGCCTGGCCGTTGACGAAATAGCCGTTGACGACGCGCAGGGGGCCGAGCGGGGAATCCACCGTGGCGGTGACCACGCGTGAGTGCTCGTCCTCGAAGCCGGCGATGTTCCTGGCGATGTCGTGCAGCGGCGTGCGGCTGAGGATGGCCACGCCGTTGTACGTCTTCTGCCCGAACACAGCGCAATGCGCATAGCCGGCTGCGTGCAGCTCCATCAGCGGGAACTTGTCCTCGGTGAGCTTGAGCTCCTGCAGGCACAGCACGTCCACCGGGTTGGTGGACAGCCAGTCCAGCACGTGCTGCAGGCGGGCGGTGAGCGAGTTGACGTTCCAGGTGGTGATCTTCATGGTGTCGCGGGGTGGACGGGCGCGCGCGAGCTTAACCGCGGCGCGGCCACCTATGATGCCCAGTTCCCGGGACACCACCGCATGCCTGCCAACATCGCCATCGACTACTTTCCGGCAGCCTTCAGCAGCAAGGGACCCAAGCTGATGGGGCTGAACGCAGCGAACGAGGGATTCGCGTCGGGTTTCGTCCGGCACGCGGACGTGGACGTCCTGGCGGCTCACACCCGCACCGAGGCCGAGTTCGACACCTTCGCGCAACTGGTGCGGGACACGCGTGGCGAGTCCGTGCGCGCCCGGCGTGTCGAACCGGGCAACAACGCTGCCCTCGCGGACATCGGCGCGTTGCTGCATCCGTTCCCCGGTTTCGGCCCGCTCGCGTGGCACCGCCGCTTCGCCCACCCGGCTGCCTATTCGCTGCTCGGCATCACGCACACCACGGCCACGCACGCCGTGATGGATTCCATCGGGAACCTGATGGTGGCGCCGATCGAACCCTGGGACGCGGTGGTCTGCACCTCCGCCGCGGTCCGTGCGACCTACGAGACCGTGCTGGCGCAATGGCAGGAGCACCTCGCCGAGCGGCTGGGCGCCACGCGCTTTCCGCGGCCGCAGCTGCCGGTGATCCCGCTCGGCGTCGACACCGCGCGGTTCGACGCGGCGCCGCCGGGCCTGCGCGAGTCCCTGCGCAGCCGCCTGGGCATCGGCCCGGACGACCTCGTGGTGTTCTGGATGGGCCGCTTCACCCACCTGGCCAAGGCCCATCCGATTCCCTCCTACCTGGCTCTGCAGGCGCTGGCCCGGCGCACCGGGCGTCCGGTGGTGTACCTGCAGGCCGGCTGGTTTGCCGGCGAGGGCGACCGCGCGGCCTTCGCCGACGCTGCCAGCCGCTTCTCCCCCGACGTGCGGCACGTGTTCGTCGACGGGCGGGACGCGGAGTACCGGCAGGGCGGCTGGCAGGCCGCCGACATCTTCCTGTCGCTCTCCGACAACCTGCAGGAGACCTTCGGCCTCACGCCGATCGAGGCGATGGCGGCGGGCCTGCCGGTGGTGGTGAGCGATTGGGACGGCTACCGGGACACGGTGCGCCACGGCATCGACGGCTTCCGGATCCCGACCACGCTGCCGCCGGCGGGCACCGGACGGGACCTCGGCTTCCACTTCGCCACCGGGCGGCTGGACTACTCGGCCTACTGCGGCGCGGCGGGCCAGATGGCCGCCGTGGACCTCGGCCGGTGCGTCGAAGCGCTGGCCGCGCTGGCCGCAGATCCATCACTGCGCCGGCGGATGGGGGACGCGGGCCGGGAACGCGCACGCACGGTGTTCGACTGGCGCGTGGTCATCGGACAGTACCAGTCGCTCGCGGCAGAACTGGCCGAGCGGCGCGCGCATGCGGTGCACGCACCGGCGCCCGCAGGCGGGGCGCGCCTGCCCTTGCGCGACGACCCCTTCCACATCTTCGGCGGCTACGCGACGCACTCGCTCGGCGCGCAGACCGCGCTCTGGCCGGGCGGAACCGCGCCTGCCCACCTGCAGGAGCTCCACCAGCACGCGCTGAACCGGGTCGGTGCTGCCTGGCGGGCCGACCTCGCGGCGATCGGCCGGCTGCGGCAGGTGGTGCAGGCGCGGCCCGGCATCACCCTCGGGACGCTGGCGCAAGGCCTTCCGGCTGCACAGCAGCTCGTCCTGGTGCGCAGCGTGGCCTGGATGCTGAAGATGGACCTGCTGTCGTCGAACGCACCCCGCACCGTGCCGGGACCGGCACCGGCCGGCCCGGCCTGACGAGGGCAGCGCGGCTCAGTCCGCCGCTGCCGGCGACGCCACCTTGGCCGCATCGGGGACCTGGAAGATCCGCACACGCGCGTTGGCGTGGACCTCGCGCCAGCCGGCGGCGTCGAAGCAGCCGGCCAGCGTGCCAGGACCGCGCAGCGCCCCCGGGGTGCCGACGCGATGCACCGGCGGGTCGCCGCGCAGGCGGCGCTGCCAGCCCTCCAGCCACTCGGACAGCGGCCGGTGGCGGGCGCGCCGGTCCAGCACCGCGGCGCGCGCCTGCAGGTCGATGCCTTCCACCCAGAGGTAGTCGGCCGCCGGCAGCTGCCGCAGGCCGCGCAGCACCTGGCGGCAACTGAGGCTGCCGTCCAGCGCCTGCAGCCGCCGCTCGGCGCGCGCGAAGGCCCCCTCGGCCAGCCACTCGCGGCCCTGCACCGTGGTCGTGTTCACCGCGCCCGCCAGCACCGGAAACCACTCGGCCACGCCGTTGTACTCCCACGGCGCCTCGCGCACGAGCGCGAAGCGGCGTCCCGGATGGTGCGCGGCGACCCAGGCCATGGCGCTGCGCGCTTCGGACGGCAGGGCGGTGAAGTGCTCCGGCCGCTGGGCGGCGTCGAGGGCGCGCACCCCCAGCAGCACGCAGGCCGCCGCCACGAACGCGGTGCTCGCCGCCGCGTGCGGCTGCGGGGCGCGTTGCAGCGCCACCCACAGGCCCAATGCCCCCGTGGCCACCCACACGCCGGTGGCGAGCGCCAGCGGCGTCTCGCCGCTGCGCGGCACCAGCCACACCGAGGCGGCGGCCAGCAGCAGCCAGAAGCGCCCCCGCACCGGCAGCAGCAGCGCCGCGCCGAACAGGGCCACCGGCAGCAGCACCGTCGCGCTGCGCAGCAGCATTCCCCCTCCGTTGGCGAGGCGCAAGGGTGCGCCACCCGTCTGCGCCGCGGCCAGGAAGGGAGCGGCGCCGTGCGTCGCCAGCACCCAGGCGATCCAGGGCAGTGCGACGGCGCCGGCCACGGCGCCCAGCGCCATGCTGCCGGCCGCCAGCGGCTGCCAGCGGTGCTGCGCGAGCGCCAGGCAGCACAGGCCGCAGAAGGCGGCGAGCAGTCCCCATTCCAGGTGCGACAGCACCGCCGCGCCGATGCACGCGCCGCCGGCCACGAGCCGCCGGCGGTCCCAGCCGGAGCCGCGCCACAGGCCCGCCGGCAGCAGTGCGTGCAGCGCGGCCAGCAGCAGCAGGCTGCCCAGCCCGCGGCTGAGCCCGCCGCCCATCACCAGCCACTCGTACGAGCGGAACGTGGTGCCGAACACCAGCACCGCGACCGCGGTGAACAGCCGCGCGTGGCCGGTGCGCAGCAGCAGCCAGGCGAAGGCCAGCACCCAGGCCACGTTCATCACGATCGGCGCGCGGTGCACCAGGGCCAGGGGTGATGCGCCCAGCTGCACGGCCGCGGCCGACAGCCAGAACGAGAGCGGCGGATACGCGAACGGGATCTCGAGCCCGTTGTACGCGGTGAAGGCGGGCAGCAGGGGGAACGTGTGCGCCACCGCCTGCACGAACACGAAGAACAGCGCGCCGTCGTTGATCGGGAAGTCGGTGGCCAGGAGCAGGTCGATGCGGATGGCCAGCACCGCGGCCAGCGCGGCCAGCAGCAGCGGCGTGTCCAGGCGGCCGAGCGTGGCCATGCGCGCCGCCTCTGCGAGGGCGGCAAGGCCGGCCAGCGTGCGGCGCGCAGGCGGCACGGGCGTCAGGTGGAAGCGTCCATGGACCTGGCGCGGGCAGGCGGCATGCCCGGTCGGGCTGGCCGCGACGCGACGGCCGGGCAGGCGCGACGGCCGGGCTGGCCCGTGCAGTACGGCGGCGCCGTCCGCCGAGGAACATCCTGCCGGGCACAGCACTTGCCACCGGCGGGTGACCTCCTTCGAGCCCAAGCCCGCCCGTGCGGGCCGCTTCGTGCAGCGCGAAGCGTCAACTCTGCCGGGAACCGTGCTGACCTCGTGGCTTGAATCTTCCGTCCGAACCGCTGCTGCCGAGGCGCCGCGCCTGTCGTGGCGGCGGGGGCCGGACCTGGTGCTGCTGGCGGCCGCGCTGGCCGCCGGGCTGGCGGTGCGGCTGCACCTGCTGCACGCCACCGACTTCCCGATCAACGACGGTGCGCTCTTCGTGGCCTTCATCGAGGCCATCGTGCCGGTGTTCCCGCGCCTGCCGGACACGGTGGCGTTCAGCGGCTTGTCCATCCCCTTCGCCTACCCACCGCTGTCGTTCTGGCTGGCGGCGGGTGCGGTGCGCCTGGGCGCACAGCCGGTGCTGCTGGTGCACCAGCTGCCGATCGTGATGAACGCGGCCTACCTGCTGCTGTTCGCGGCGCTCCTGCTGCGCACCGGGCATTCGCGCCTGTTCACCGCCGTGGCCTCCTTCGTCTTCGGCACGACCTTCCTGTCGTACGAGTGGCTGGTGATGGGCGGCGGCCTCAGCCGCGGCCTGGGCAGCGTGCTGTTGCTGCTGACCCTGCTGGTCCTTCTGCCCGCGCCCGCCGGGCAGGAAGCCGCGTGGCGCTGGCGGCGGCCGCTGGCCGGGGGGCTCTGCGTCGGGCTGGCGCTGCTCGCGCACCTGGAGTGGGGCCTCTTGGCCGCCTTCTCGGCCGTGGCGTGCTGCACGATGGCGCGGCAGGGCCTGGGCGGCACGGTGCGCGCCCTGGTGCTGGTCGCGGCGCCCGCGGCCGCGGTGGTGGCGCCGTGGTTCTGGTCCGTCGTGGAGGTCCACGGCCTGGAGCCGTTCATCGCGGCGGCACGCACCGGGTCGCTGCAGCGGCTGGATGCCGCACCCGGCGGCATCGGCAAGGTGGCCTGGTCGTTCAACCTGCTGCTGCCCTTCCTGGCCATCGGCGGGCTGGCGGTCCTGCGCTCGCGGGATGCCTTCTGGCTGGCCTTCCTGGTTGCCGCCCTGGTGCTCACGCCGCGTGGCGGCCGCACGCCCGCGATGCTGGCCCTGGCCGTGCTGTCGGCCACCGGATTGCTGACCGTGGCGGGCCTGGCGCGCCGCTGGCCGGCACCCGGCCGCCAGCCCGGGCTCGCGGCCGGTGCCGCGGTGGTGCTGGCGGCGGTGCTCGCGGTGCGGACCGTGCCCGCGCTGCAGCCGGACCGCCGCTTCGTCGTGCTGCCGGCCGAAATCCGCGACGCCATGGCGTGGGTAGGGACGCGCCACCCGGGCAGCCACTTCGCGGTGCTCAACGACCTGCCCTGGTACTACAACGCGTCGGCGGAGTGGTTCCCGGTGCTGGCGCAGGCGGTGAACACGACGACGGTGCAGGGCCGCGAGTGGCTGCCGGACCACGACTTCCGCCGCGCCGAACTGGCGGTGCAGGCGCTCAACACCAGCACCTCCTGCGAGCAGGTGCTGCGCAGCCTGCAGGCCTTTGCGCGGGCCGACTTCATCTGGGCCGAGGCCGTGGACCTGCAGGCACGGACGGCATCCCCGCCGTCGGACAGCACACCTGCCGGCTCCGCGGCGACGTCGCGCGGTGGGCTGCACGGCCCGGGCACGGTCGCCGGCTGCTTCGAGGGCGGCGCCTACGAGGAGGTGCACGCGAATGCGCGGGTGCGCATCTTCCGCGTGCCGCGCGCCCTGGACGCCGACGCCCGCGCGGCTCAGGCCGCGGCGCGGCGGTAGGTGACGAAGTCGAAGGGCAGGCCGGCCGGGGACTGGTGCCGCTCGCGCGCGACTTCGTGCCAGCCTGCGCCCAGGTCGGGCGCGTATGCGTCGCCGTCGAACTCCGCGCCGATCTCGGTGGCCTCGACCACCTGGGCGTGCGGCAGGGCCAGGCGGTAGACCTCGGCGCCGCCGGTGACCCACACCCGCGGTGCACCGCCGCAGGCGGCCAGGGCGGCCTCGAAGGAAGCCACGCGCTCGGCGCCGTCGGCCTGCCAGTCCTGCTGGCGGGTGACGACGATGTTGCGGCGGCCCGGCAGGGGCCGGAACTTCGCCGGGATCGAGTCCCAGGTCTTGCGGCCCATGATCACCGGGCAGCCGAGGGTCACGGCCTTGAAGTGCGCGAGGTCCTGCGGCAGGTGCCAGGGCAGCCGGTTGTCCTTGCCGATCACGCCGTTGGCGGCGCGCGCGAAGATCAGCCCCAGTTCCATCAGACTGCCACCGGCGCCTTGATCGCGCCGTGGCACTGGTAGTCCAGCACCTCGAAGTCCTCGTAGCGGTAGTCGAAGATCGACTCCGGCTTGCGGCCGATGCGCAGCACCGGGTAGGGATACGGCGTGCGCGAGAGCTGCAGTTCCACCTGCTCGTGGTGGTTGCTGTAGATGTGGCAGTCGCCGCCGGTCCAGATGAAGTCGCCGACCTGCAGGTCGCACTGCTGCGCCATCATGTGCGTGAGCAGGGCGTAGCTGGCGATGTTGAAGGGCACCCCCAGGAAGATGTCCGCGCTGCGCTGGTACAGCTGGCACGACAGCCGGCCCGGAGCACCAGCCACCTGCGATGGCGCCACGTAGAACTGGAAGAACGCGTGGCAGGGCGCCAGCGCCATCTTCGGGATGTCGGCCACGTTCCAGGCGCTCACGATGATGCGGCGCGAATCGGGGTTGGTGCGGATCGTCTTGACCGCCTCGGCGATCTGGTCGATGGTGCCGCCGTCGGGCGTGGGCCAGCTGCGCCACTGCACGCCGTACACCGGGCCCAGGTCGCCGTCCTCCCGCGCCCATTCGTCCCAGATGGTCACGCCGCGCTCGCGCAGCTTGTTGTTGTCCGAGGAGCCCTCCAGGAACCACAGCAGCTCGTGGATGATGGACTTCAGGTGCACCTTCTTGGTCGTCACCAGCGGAAAGCCCTCGTTCAGGTCGAAGCGCATCTGGTGGCCGAACACGCTGCGCGTGCCGGTCCCGGTGCGGTCGGTCTTGGGCGTGCCATGCGCGTACACGTGGCGCATGAAGTCTTCGTACTGGCTGCGGACGGGGCGGACGGCGGTCATGCCGCGATTATCCGGAAAGTGCTCAGGCGGCCACGACGCGGCCCGGGTTCAGGATGTTCTGCGGGTCCAGCGCCTGCTTGATGCTGGTCATCAGCTGCAGGGCCACCGGCGACTTGTACTTGGGCAGGGTGGCCGTCTTCAGGCTGCCCAGGCCGTGTTCGGCCGAGATCGAGCCGCCGAAGCGGTGCACCTGGTCGTACACCAGCGCATTCACCCGCCCTTCCTGCTCGCGCAGGAAGGCAGCCGCGTCGCCACCCTCGGGCGCCTGCACGTTGTAGTGCAGGTTGCCGTCGCCCAGGTGGCCGAAGTTCACCAGCCGCACGCCGGCGATCTCCTGCCGCAGCAGCGCGTCCGTCTCGGCGCAGAACTGCGGAATGCGCGAGATCGGCACCGAGATGTCGTGCTTGATGTTCAGCCCCTCCTGCGCCTGCGCCAGCGGGATGCTCTCGCGCACGTGCCACAGCTGGTGCGCCTGCGCCAGGTTCTCGGCGACCACCGCATCGGTCACCAGCCCGCCTTCGAGCGCGGCCTCCAGCAGCGACTCGAACTGCGCCCGTGCATGTGCCTCCGACTCGTGGTCGGAGTTCTCGATCAGCACGCCGAACGGGCTCTCGTCCACGAACGGCACCCGCAACTGCGGCACGTGCCGGGCCACCAGGCCCAGCGCGAACCGGCCCATCACCTCGAAGCCGGTGAGCCCCGCCCCCAGCCGGCGGTGCGCCAGCTCCAGCAGCCGCACCGCGTGCTCCAGCGAGGGCACCGCGGCCCACGCGGTGAGCGAGGCGGCCGGGCGCGGGTAGAGCTTGAGGGTGGCCGCGGTGATCACGCCCAGCGTGCCCTCGCTGCCGATGAACAGGTCCCGCAGGTCGTAGCCCGTGTTGTCCTTGCGCAGGCCGGAGAGCCCTTCCCACACGTCGCCGGCAGCGGTGACCACCTCCAGCCCGAGGCAGAGGTCGCGCGCATTGCCGTAGCGAACCACCTGCGTGCCGCCGGCGTTGGTGGCGAGGTTGCCGCCGATCGTGCAGCTGCCCTCGGCGGCCAGGCTGAGCGGCAGCAGCAGGCCCGCGGCGTCGGCCGCTTCCTGCAGCACCTGCAGCACGCAGCCCGCCTCGACGGTCATCGTGAGGTTCTCGGGATCGACGGCCCGGATGGCGTTCATGCGCTGCAGGTTCAGCACCACCTGCGTGCCGCTGGCGTCGGGCACGCTGCCCACCACCATGCCGGTGTTGCCGCCCTGCGGCACGAGCGCCGTGCGGTGCGCGGCGCAGGCCTTCACCACCGCGGCCACTTCCGCGGTGCTGCCGGGCCGCACCACGGCCAGGGCCTTGCCGCGGCTGCGCTTGCGCCAGTCCTCCTCGTAGGCGGCGAGATCGCCTTCGCTCAGCACGTGCGCCGGCCCGACGGCGGCGCGCAGTTGCTCGATCAGCGGGGTCATGCGGGTTTCCTTTTCCAGCCCAGGCGCAGCCGCACGTGCCAGGCGCACGCGGCGAACAGCACCAGGCACAAGGCGATCTGCGTGAGCGGCAGCCATGCGGGCGCTACCGGGTCGTTCCAGGCCCGCATCACGCCCTCGGCGAAGTAGAACCAGACCAGCAGGCTCACCCAGCGGTAGGTATACATGCGGTGCCGCAGGAAGCCGGCCAGCGGCACCAGCAGCGGCACCACCTTCAGGGCCCAGACCGAGCCGCCGGGCCGCAGCGGCGCAAGCACCAGTTCCCAGGCGAGCCCCAGCACGATCAGCGCCGCGAGGCTGCCGACCGCGAGGACGCGGATGCGGCGCAGTTCGGGAGATGCATCGTGCGCCGCGGGCGCCTCGGGGAGGGTGGGGTCCATGGCCAATGGCATCATAGCGGCCGATGAATGTGGCCACGCTGCTCTCCGGGCTTTCGCGCTTCCCCTGGCTTCCCACGGCGCGCACCCTCGGCGAGCGGTTCCGGGAAGACCGGCTCGGGCTCACCGCCAGCAGCCTCACCTTCACCACCACCATCGCGCTGGTGCCGCTTGTCACGGTGGCCCTGGCGGTCTTCACCGCGTTCCCGATGTTCGGCAAGCTGCAAGGGGCGGTGCAGCAGTGGCTGGTGCAGAGCCTGGTGCCCGACGCGATCGCGCGCCAGGTGCTGGGCTACCTGACCCAGTTCGCCGGCAAGGCCAGCCGGCTCGGCGCGGCGGGGCTTGCGCTGCTGCTGGTGTCGGCATTGGCGCTGGTGCTCACCATCGACCGGACCCTCAACAACATTTGGCGCGTGCGCCGGCCGCGTGCGCTGGCCCAGCGGGTGCTGGTGTACTGGGCCGTCATGACGCTCGGGCCGCTGCTGCTGGCCGGCAGCCTGAGCGTCACCTCCTATGCACTGGTGCTCTCGCGCGGGCTGGTGGGCGGCACACCGGGCGTGGTGAAGCTCGTGCTCGACCTGGTGCAGTTCGCGCTGGTGGCGGCGGGCCTCACATGCCTCTACCGCTTCGTGCCGCACACGCCGGTGCGGCTGGCGCATGCCGTGGCCGGCGGCGTGTTCGCGGCGCTGGGGATCGAGATCGCCAAGCGCCTCCTGGCCTGGTACCTGGGGCTGGTGCCGACCTACTCGGCCGTCTACGGTGCCTTCGCCACGGTGCCGATCCTGCTGGTGTGGATCTACCTGGCCTGGCTGGTGGTGCTGCTGGGTGCAGTGGTGGCAGCCTACCTGCCCAGCCTGCTGGGTGCGACCCGGCGCACGGCGTCGACGCACGGCTGGTCCTTTCAGCTCGCCCTGGAGGTGCTGCAGCAGCTGCACCGGGTGCGCAACACGGCGCGGCGCGGACAGGACATGGACGAGCTGGTGCGCGCGATCGGGGTCGATCCGCTGCAGCTGGAGCCGGTGATCGAGACGCTGGTGCAGTTGGACTGGGTGGGCCGCTTGAACGAGGTGGACGACGCGGCCGGTTCGCGCTACGTGCTGCTGGCCGACCTGGAGTCGACCTCGCTCGAGCCGCTGCTGCGGCACCTGCTGCTGCCGCCGACCGAGGCCACGGCGCGGCTGTGGCAGAGCGGCAAGTGGACGGGGCTGTACCTGCGCGACGTGGTCTGAGCGCGGACGGCTCAGAACGGAATCTTGCCCGTCCAGATGTCCTTGTACATGACCCAGTCGCCCATGAAGCTCCAGAGCGGGCGCTTGAAGCTGGCCGGCTTGTTCTTCTCGAAGCCGAAGTGCCCGATCCAGGCGAAGGCGTAGCCCACCAGCAGCCCGGCGGGCAGCCACAGCCAGTTGCCCGTGGCCACCAGCAGGGCCAGGCAGACGAGCCCCAGGCTGGAGCCGACGAAGTGCAGGCGGCGGCAGGTGCGGTTGCCGTGCTCGCTGAGGTAGAACGGGTAGAACTCGGCAAAGGAGTTCAGGCTGCGCGGGTCGGTGCTGCCGGTGGTGGACGTGCCGGCGGTGGTGGTGTTCATCGCATGTCTCCTGTCGTTGTTCGTCCACCTTCAGTTTAGGCCACGGCGAACGGCGCGTGCAGGAAGCCGCGGAAGCGCGCCCGCCCGCCGCGCACCGGCGGCGCGGTGAGCCGCCACTGCGGAAAACGCGCCAGGAAGCGGCCGATCGCCACGCGGCCTTCCAGCCGCGCCAGGCTGAGGCCGGCGCACTGGTGGATGCCGAAGCCGAACGCCAGGTGCCGGTTGTTCGGCCGCGCCATGTCGAGCACGTCCGGCTGGTCGAACTGGGCCGGGTCGCGGTTGGCGGCGCCGATGCACAGCGTCACCAGCGCGCCCTCGGGCAGGTCCACGCCGCCGACGGTGCAGGCCCGCAGCGCCCGCCGGTTGCCCAGCTGGTTGGACGACTCGAAGCGCAGGAACTCGTCGACGGCCAGGGTCAAATCGGCCTCCAGCCCGCCCGGGTGTTGGACAGTCTGCTGCAGTTTTGATAGCAAGATGGCTTGCTGTTGCGGCCACTCCTGCAGCGCCACGAGCGCATTGCCGATCAGATTGGTCGTGGTCTCGTGCCCTGCGTTGAGGATGAAGATGCAGTTCTGCAGCAGCTCGTGCTCGGTGAGCTGCTCGCCGCCTTCGCCCTGGATCAGCCGGGTGAGCACGTCGTGCTCCGGATCGCCCGGCGCCGCGCGTCGGCGGGTCACCAGCCCGCGCAGGTACTCCAGCATCTCGGTGACGCTGCGGTTGCCCAGTGCCTCCTGCTGCGCCGTCAGCCGGGGCTCCAGCGCGCCGAGGATGGCGAGCGACCAGTCGCGCAGCGGCCCGCGCTCGGCATGCGGCACGCCCAGCAGGTTGCCGATGATCTCCACGGGAATGGCGGCGGCGAAGTCCTCGATCAGGTCGCCCCCGCCTTGCGCCGCGATGCGGTCGAGCAGGCCGTCCACCAGCGCCACCAGCCCCGGTTCCATGCCGGCGATCGCGCGGCGGGTGAGCGCGCCCATCATCAGCTTGCGCACGCGCGTGTGCAGCGGCGGATCGTTGAACACCAGGCTGGTGGTGTGGTGCGCCAGCAGCGCCGAGCCGGCGCCGTACTTGGGCGTGAACTCCACCTTCTTGTCGGAGCTGAAGGCCTGCGCGTCGCGGTACACCGCCACCAGGTCGGCGTAGCGGGTGAGGAAGAACGAGCCGTCCGGCATGCGGCGCACCGGCTCGCGCGCGCGCAGGGCGGCGTACACCGGGTACGGGTTGGCGTAGAAGTCGGGCGGCAGTGCGCGCAGATCGAAGGCGGCGGCGATCTCCTGCGCGCGTTGCGCAGACATCGGCGGCGTGATCGCGAAGGCGCTCATGGCCGCAGGAAGCCCTTCAGTGCATCGAGCACCGGGTCGGGAGCCTCCGTCATCATCTGGTGGCCGGCATCCACCAGCACCGTGGTGGCGGCCGGCGCCAGCGCCTGCAGCGCCTTCGCGTTGCGCGGCGGCGCCATCGCGTCCTTGCTGCCCAGCAGGAACAGCACCGGGCACTTCACCTGCTGCATGGCGGTCTCGCCACCCTGGTAGCTGTCGCAGGCCACGAAGCCGCGGTGGAACACGTTCACCTTCGGGTTGCTGGCCAGCACCCGCTTCATCAGCGCCCGGGCGCCGCCATAGAGCCAGGTGCCCGGCCCCAGCGCCGACGGCGGCGGCGCCAGCCGCGAGTGCGAGAACACGTTGACCATATCGATCGCCTTCATCGGCGCGTTCTGCGCGTTGTCGAGCAGGGCCGGCGTGACCTTCATCGGGTAGGCGACGCCCAGCAGGGCGATGCGCGCGATGCGCTCCGGTGCCGTGGCCGCCGCCTGCAGCGCCACCAGCGCGCCGAAGCTGTGGCCGACGACGGCCGCCCGGCGCACGCCGGCCGCGTCGAGCAGTTCGACGACGAAGCGCGCGGCGTCGTCCACCGTGGCCGGCGGCTCGCCAGCGCTGCGGCAGTGGCCCGGCAGGTCGGGCGCCAGCACGTTCCAGCCGTGGTGCGCGAAGTACCGTGTCTGCAGGATCCAGACGCTGTGGTCGTTGAGCACGCCATGCACGAAGACGACGGTGGGCTTGGCGGGATCGAAGGGCTTGCCGCCGGTGTAGCAGAAGGTGTGGTGGCCGCGGACGGTCAGTTCCATGCTCAGCCTCCCGCCGCCGGGTCGCGGCCCGGGGCATGCTTCTCGGCCGCCTTCAGCGCCCGCTTCAGGTCGTCGATGAGGTCGTCCGCGTCTTCCAGGCCGATCGACAGGCGGATCGTGCCCTGCGTGATGCCGGCGCCCGCGAGCGCGTCGTCGCTCATCCGGAAGTGCGTGGTGCTGGCGGGGTGGATCACCAGGGAGCGGCAGTCGCCCACGTTGGCCAGGTGGCTGAAGAGCTGCAGCGCCTCGATGAACTTGCGGCCCTGCTCGCGGTTGCCCTTCATGTCGAAGCTGAACACCGAACCGGCCCCGCGCGGCAGCAGCCGCCGCGCCAGGGCATGGCTGGGATGCGTCTCCAGCATGGGGTGCCCCACCCGCGAGACGAACGGATGCGCGGCGAGGAACTGCACCACGCGCTCGGTGTTGCGCATGTGCCGGTCCATGCGCAGCGGCAGGGTCTCGATGCCCTGCAGGATGAGCCAGGCCGTGTGCGGGCTCATGCTGGCGCCGAAGTCGCGCAGCCCCTCGCGGCGGGCCCGCAGCAGGAACGCGCCGACCGTGGACTCCTCGGTGAACACCATGTGGTGGAAGCCCTCGTAGGGCGCGGTCAGTTCCGCGAAGCGGCCTGCCGCCGCCGGGCCGTCCCAGTCGAAGCTGCCGCCGTCGACCACCACGCCGCCGATCACCGTGCCGTGGCCCGACAGGAACTTGGTGGCCGAGTGGTAGACCAGGTCGGCGCCGTGGTCCAGCGGCTTCATGAGCCAGGGCGAGGTGAGGGTGGAGTCCACCAGCAGCGGCACGCCGGCCTCGTGGGCGATGGCCGACACCGTGGGGATGTCCAGCACGTCCAGGCCCGGGTTGCCCACCGTCTCGCCGAAGAAGAGGCGCGTGTTGGGCCGCACCGCCGCGCGCCAGCCGTCGATGTCCCCGGGCTGGACGAAGGTGGTGTCGATGCCGAAGCGGCGCAGCGTGTAGTGCAGCAGGTTCTGCGAGCCGCCGTACAGCGCCGTGCTGGCGACGATGTGCGAGCCCGAACCCATCAGCGTGGCGATGGCCAGGTGCAAGGCGGCCTGCCCGCTTGCGGTGGCGATCGCGCCGATGCCGCCTTCGAGGGCGGCCACCCGCTGCTCCAGCACCGCGTTGGTGGGATTGCTGATGCGCGAATACACGTGTCCGGCGCGCTCGAGGTTGAACAGCGCCGCGGCGTGGTCGCTCGATTCGAAGACGAACGAGGTGGTCAGGTGGATCGGCACCGCGCGGGCGCCGGTGGCCGGGTCGGGTGCCGCGCCGGCGTGCAGCGCCAGGGTGTCGAATCCGGGGTCGGAATGGCCGGGCATGGGGTCTCCTTCGCGTCCCGCGTGTCGTTGTGTACGCGCGGGATTGTGGGCTATATTCATCCGCAGGCGGCCGCGCGACGCAACCGGGTTCGCCACTGTAGGAGACCAGCATGAAAGTCAGCGACATCCTGCGCGTGAAGGGCAACACCCTCTACACCACCGGACCCGACGAACCCCTCTCCCGCGCGATCGAGACCATGGCCGACAAGGACATCGGTTCGCTGGTCGTCATGGAGCACGGCGACCTGGTCGGCATGCTGACCTTCCGCGAGGTCATCCTGTGCATCGTGAAGAACAACGGCGTGGTGGGCGACCGCCTGGTGCGCAGCGCGATGGACGACCATCCGCTCACCTGCACCTCCGAGACCGAGCTCGACGAGGTGCGCCGCATGATGCTGGAGCGCCATGCACGCTACATGCCGGTGATGGACAAGCGCATGCTGATGGGCGTCATCAGCTTCTACGACGTGGCCAAGGCCGTGGTGGACAGCCAGAACTTCGAGAACCGCATGCTCAAGGCCTACATCCGCGACTGGCCCGCCGCGGAAGACTCGCTGCCGTCCGCGCAGCTCTGAGCGCCTCGCCGGCGCGGTGCGCGCCTAGCGCTCCAGCCCGAACGCCTCGCGCAGGGCTGCGCAGAAGGCCGGCGAGCCGGCCACCGTCAAGGTGAGCACCAGCCGGCCGGCGCCCGTCAACGCCGGCACCGACACGACGCCCGAGGCCGTGTCCCACCACACCGCCACCGGCCGGTCACCCGGCTCCCACACCGCCTGCACCTGCGCGTCCCAGGCGCCGGCGTCCTCCTCCAGCCCGCCCGGCGGCCCGAAGGCGGCCGCGGCCCACGACAGCACGCCGGTCACCTCGCCCAGCAGCAGCGGCACCCGGTCGGGCACCACGCTGGCCATCGCGTCGAAGCTGCCGCGGCCCGACTCCTCGTCGCTGGAGTCGAAGTCCAGATAGTGCAGTTCCACGACCGTCAGAGCGTCGCCGCCACCTCGGCCGCGATGGCGTAGGAGCGCAGCCGCGCGGCATGGTCGAACATCTGGCAGGTGACCATCAATTCGTCGGCGCCGGTGCGCTCCACGAAGGCCTGCATGCTGCGCCGCACCGCGTCGGGCGAGCCGACCGCGCTGCACGCCAGCACGCCGTCGAGCATGGCCCGCGCCATCGGCGGCACGGTCTCCAGGTAGCCGGGCACCGGCGGCGGCAACCGGCCGGGCCGGCCGGTGCGCAGGTTGACGAAGGCCTGCTGCATCGAGGTGGCCAGCAACGAAGCCTCCTCGTCAGTGGCGGCGGCGAACACGTTGAAGCCCAGCATCACGTGCGGCCGCTCCAGCTGCGCCGACGGCTTGAAGGTCGCGCGGTAGATCTCGATGGCCTGCATCATCTGCGCCGGCGCGAAGTGCGAGGCGAAGGCATAGGGCAGGCCCAGCATCGCGGCCAGCTGCGCGCCGAACAGGCTGGAGCCGAGGATCCACACCGGCACCCGGGCGCCCTGGCCGGGCACGGCCCGCACCGAGTGCTGGGGCGCCTCGGACATCAGGTCCATCAGTTCCACCACGTCCTGCGGGAAGGCATCGGGGTCGCTCGCCAGGTCGCGGCGCAGCGCCCGCGAGGTGGCTTGGTCGGAGCCGGGCGCGCGGCCCAGGCCCAGGTCGATGCGCCCCGGGTAGAGCGCCTGCAGCGTGCCGAACTGCTCGGCGATCACCAGGGGCGAATGGTTGGGCAGCATGATCCCGCCGGCGCCGACCCGGATGGTGCGGGTGTGGCCGGCCACGTGGCCGATCAGCACCGCCGTGGCCGCGCTGGCGATCCCCGGCATGCCGTGATGCTCGGCCAGCCAGAAGCGGCAAAAGCCCAGGCGCTCGGCCTGCTGCGCGAGCTCGACCGAGCGCCGGAACGAGGTTGCGGCATCGCTGCCTTCGGTGATGGGGGCGAGGTCAAGGACGGACAGGGTGACGGGCATGCGGAACGGGGCAGGGTGGCGAGGGGCCACAATCATCCTTCACCCACGCGAAGGAAGTCCGACGTGAAACCGTCCTCCCCCTGGTCCGGCAAGGTCATGGCCCTGCTGCAGGCCGGCAACCCGGCCGCCGCCATCGCCCAGATCCGGGTGGCGCCGAGCGTGCGCGACCTGCGCGCGCTGGAGAAGGCGCTCGCCGCGGCGCGGCTGGCCGGGCGCTGGAGGGATGTCGACGACGCACTGGCCGACGCGGTGCAGGCGCTGTCGGCGCCGCGCCTGCACCGCTCGCCCTGAGGGGCGGCGCCCCGGCCCTCTGGAATAATCCACCCATGAGCGGCAACACCTTCGGCACCCTGTTCGCGGTCACCAACTTCGGCGAATCGCACGGGCCCGCCATCGGCTGCATCGTCGACGGCTGCCCGCCCGGCATGGCGCTGTCGGAGGACGACATCCAGCCCGACCTGGACCGCCGCCGCCCCGGCACCAGCCGCCATGTGACCCAGCGGCAGGAGGAGGACAAGGTCGAGATCCTCTCGGGCGTGTACGAGGGCCGCACCACCGGCACGCCGATCTGCCTGCTGATCCGCAACACCGACCAGCGCAGCAAGGACTACAGCGCCATCGCGCAGACCTTCCGGCCGGGCCACGCCGACTACGCCTACCTGCGCAAGTACGGCCTGCGCGACCCGCGCGGCGGCGGCCGCTCGTCCGCGCGGCTCACCGCACCCATGGTCGCCGCCGGTGCCGTGGCCCGCAAGTGGCTGCATGGCCGGCACGGCATCGTGGTGCGCGGCTGCATGCAGCAGCTGGGCGAGGTCGCCATCCCGTTCCAGTCGTGGGAGCACGTGCCGCACAACCCGTTCTTCGCGCCGGTGGCCGACGTCTCGCACCTGGAGGCCTACATGGACAGCCTGCGCAAGGCGGGCGACTCGTGCGGCGCACGCATCCGCGTGACCGCCTCCAACGTGCCCACGGGCCTGGGCGAGCCGCTCTTCGACAAGCTGGACGCCGACATCGGCTGGGCCATGATGGGCATCAACGCCGTCAAGGGCGTCGAGATCGGGGCCGGATTCGCGAGCGTGTCGCAGCGGGGCTCGACGCACGGCGACTCGCTCACGCCGCAGGGCTTTCGCGGCAACAACGCCGGTGGCGTGCTGGGCGGCATCAGCACCGGCCAGGACCTGGACGTCTCCATCGCGATCAAGCCGACCAGCTCCATCCTCACGCCGCGCGAGACCATCGACCTGCAGGGCCAGCCGGCCGAGGTGGTGACCAAGGGCCGGCACGACCCCTGCGTCGGCATCCGGGCCACGCCCATCGCCGAGGCCATGCTGCTGCTCGTGCTGATGGACCACGTGCTGCGCCACCGGGCCCAGAACGCGGACGTCGTCCCGCCGGTGCCGGCCATCGCGGCGTCCGCCTCCTGACCGCCATGCCGGGGGAGCAGGCGCCGCAGGGGCGCCAGCTGGCGCCGTTCGCAGCGCTGTCGGCGACCTACTTCGCGCACATCGGCTTCTTCAATCCGTACCTGCCGCTGTGGCTCAAGCACCTGGGGCTGCCGATCGTGGTGATCAGCCTGCTGGCCTCGGTGCAGTCGTTCACCCGGGTGTTCGCGCCCTACGCCTGGGGCGCGCTGTCCGACCACACCGGCGAGCGCGTGCGGCTGCTGCGCTTCTCGGCCGCGGTGGCGCTGGCGGCTTCGGCCGGGCTGTGGGTGGAGGGCAGCGCCTGGTGGATCGCCGCGGTGCTGCTGCTGCTGTTCACCCACACCAGCTCCATGATGTCTCTGACCGAAGCCGCCATGGCGCACCTGGTGGCGGGCGACTGGGGCCGCTACGGCCGCATCCGCCTGTGGGGCTCGGTGGGCTTCATGGTCACCGTGTTCTCGGCCGGCGCCTGGTTCGAGCACTTCGGCATGGGCCATTTCCCGGCCTGGGCCGCGGTCACGCTGGCCGGCGTGCTGGCCTGCGCCTGGTGGCTGCCGGACGTGCGCGAGAAGCCGGCCCATGCGCAGGAGCGGGGCGAGCCGGTGCTGCCGGTGCTGCGCCAGCCGGTGGTGCGCTGGTTCTTCGCCTCGCTCTTCTTCCACGTGATGGCCCACTTCGCCATCTACGGATTCCTGTCGCTCTACCTCGACGCGCGCGGCTACAGCAAGGCCATGATAGGCCTGCTCTGGGCGGTGTCGGTGCTGGTGGAGATCGCGTGGTTCTTCTCGCAGGGCCGCCTCATGCGCCTGTTGCCGATGACCGGCTGGCTGGTCCTGTGCGGCGTGGCGGCGGTGCTGCGCATGGGGCTCATCGGCGGCGCCGCCGACTGGCTGCCCGCGCTCTTCATCGCGCAGGTGCTGCACGCGCTGACCTTCGCCACCCACCACACGGCGTGCATCGCGATGATCACGCACCACTTCCCGGGGCGCCTGCGCGGACGCGGGCAGGCGCTCTTCACCGTGATCGGCTACGGCCTGGGCGGCGTGATCGGCGTGGTGGCCGGCGGCGCCGTCGCCTCGCGCTTCGGATTCGAGACCATGTATGGCGTGGCCACCGCGATGGCGCTGCTGGGCACCGCGTGCGCGCGGCGCACCGACCGGCTGGAGCGGGCGACGGAACGAAGCTGATGCATTTGTTACGCCGTGCGACGTGCCCGGACAGCTCCTGATTTCATAGCAAGTAGCCCAGCACTGGTGCGGGCGGAGCACCACTTTGGCTCATCCTTGCAGTGGGGAGCCGGCGCCGGTACGACGGCGTTCCCACCGTCATGACCTCCTCACAATTGACGGTACGCTCGGCAAAAGTCCATTGTTCCCATGTCGAGCAGCCCCCCTTCGCCATCGATGCCCGGGCGCAGTGCCACGGACGTGGAGGCGCTCGCGCGGCTGGCCGAGACGCTGCAGCAGAGCGAGGACCGGCTGCAGCTGGCCCTGGAGGCCGGCGGCATGGGCATCTGGCAGGTGGACCTCGCCACGCGCCAGAGCACCTGGTGGCCCGGCATGGCCGAACTGCATGGCCTGCCGCCCGGCACGCCGCCGCTGCACGGCGAGCACTACGAAGCGATCGTGCATCCCGAGGACCGCGAGCGCTTCCGCGCCGCCTTCACCGAGTCGGTGCTGCACACCGGCTGGCACCGGGTCGAGTACCGCGTGCTGCGCGCCGACGGCGCGGTGCGCTGGCTGGAAGGCCGCGCCCGTGTCCGGCGCGGCGCGGACGGCAAGGCGATCGCGATCGCCGGGGTGTGCCTCGACATCACGCGCCGCAAGCAGACCGAGCACGACCTGCAGTTCCTCGCCCAGGCCAGCGCCGAGCTGGCCGGCGTGGCCGACATGCGCAGCACGCTGGACCGCATCGCGCAGCTGGCGGTGCCGCACTTCGCGGACTGGTGCGCCATCGACCTGCTGCGGCCCAACGGCACGCTGGAGCGGGTGGCCGCCGCCCACGTCGATCCGGACAAGGTGCGCCTGGCGCACGAGTTGCACACCCGCTTCCCGCCGGACCCCAACAGCCCCGCGGGCACCTGGAACGTGCTGCGCACCGGCCAGGGGCTGCTGGCCGAGGAGATCAGCGACGAGGTGCTCGCCTCCAGCACCGACGACCCGGAACTGCTGTCCATCCTGCGCGCCCTGGGCCTCTACTCGTACATCGGCGCGCCGCTCAACGCCCGTGGCCGCACGCTCGGCGTGGTCACCTTCATCACCACCGGCTCCCGGCGCCGCTACACCGCGGGCGACCTGGCGCTGGCGGAGGACCTCGCGCGCCGCGCCGCGGTGGCGATCGACAACGCGCAACTGGTCGACGCCCTGCGCGAGTCCGACCGCGCCAAGGACGTCTTCCTGGCCACCCTGGCGCACGAGCTGCGCAACCCGCTGGCGCCGATCTGGAACGGCCTGTCCATCATCCAGCGTGCCAAGGGCGACCCGGTGCGCATCGAGCAGGTGGGCGGCATCATCGAGCGGCAGGTGGGGCAGCTGTCGCGGCTGGTGGACGACCTGCTGGACGTCTCGCGCATCAGCACCGGCAAGATCGAGCTGAAGAAGGAGCCGACCAACCTGGTGCACGTGATCGGCCATGCGGTCGAGATGAGCCGGCCGCACATCGAGGCGGCGCACCACAAGCTGTCCATCACGTTCCCGGATGCACCGACCGACCTGGTGGCCGATGCCGCCCGGCTGGCCCAGGTGTTCTCCAACCTCCTGAACAACGCCGCCAAGTACACGCGGCGCGGCGGCCGCATCGACGTGGCCGTGGAAGCGGCACCCGACGAGCTGGTGGTGCGGGTGCGCGACAACGGCACCGGCATCGCGCCGGAGATGCTGGGCAAGGTGTTCGGCCTGTTCACCCAGGTGACGCAGCCCGAGGAGCGGCGGCAGGGCGGCCTGGGCATCGGCCTGTCGCTGGTGGAAGGGCTGGTGCGGCTGCACGGCGGGCGGGTGCAGGCGCACAGCGCCGGGGTCGACCAGGGCAGCGAATTCACGGTCCGGCTGCCCCGGCCGCCGGCCGACCGGGCCGGAGCCGGCGCCCGGCCCGCAGCCTCCGCCGCCCCGGCCGAGGCCGGGCACCAGGGCCGGCGGCTCCTGGTCGTGGACGACAACGAGGATGCCGCCAACACCGTGGCCGACCTGCTGCAGATGTCGGGCAACGAGGTCGTCATCGCCAACGACGGCGCGTCCGCGGTGCAGCGCGCGGCCGAGTTCCGGCCGGACGTGGTGCTGCTGGACATCGGCCTGCCGGACATCAACGGCTACGAGGTGGCGCGCCGCATCCGCAAGCTGGAAGGCGTGCGGCAGCCGATCCTGATCGCGCTGACCGGCTGGGGCCAGCAGCAGGACAAGGACGCCGCGGCGCAGGCCGGCTTCGACCACCACTGGACCAAGCCGGTCGATCCGGTGCGGCTGCAGGAACTTTCGATGCGCTGAGGCAGTCCGTCCCTGGATGTTCCGGACCCTCCAAGACCTCTTCGGCGCCCTGCGCCCCGCACCGGGCGCTGCCGCCCCGGACCTCGGGGCCGTGCGCCTGGCCTGCGCCGTGCTGCTGGTTGAGGTGATGAAGGCGCAGCCCGAGGTCACCGAGGCGGAGCGCAAGGCGGTGGCCCACGCGCTGCACCGGCGCTTCAGCCTGGGCGAGGACGAGTTGCACCGGCTCATCGGCCTGGCCGAGCAGGCCTCCCGCCAGGCCGGCAGCTTCCACGAGTTCACCGCGGAGCTGAACGCCGCGCTCGACCAGCCGGAGAAGATCGCGATCGTCGAGACCATGTGGCAGGTGGCGTATGCCGACGGCTCCATCGACGCGCACGAGAACCACGTGATCTCGCGCATCGCCGGGCTGCTGCACGTGACCCACGGCGAGTACATCGCGGCCAAGCTGCACGCCAAGCAGGCCGCCGGGCTGTAGGCCCGCGCCGACGGCGGCCCGCCGCAAGGTTCTACAGCGGCGCCGCCGCCCGCGGCAAATCATTGGGGGTTTGCACAGGAGCATCCCCATGGACGACAAACCCAGTGCCCGCGACGGCGCCCGCGGCGCCACCGAGGCGGCGGCCGAGAAGCAGCGCGACATCCAGCGCGAGCAGGACCGCAAGGACGAGGCCCGGGCCAAGGCCAAGGGCGGCGGCGAGCCGGAACAGAAGGCGCCGCAGACCGGACGCATTCCCCAGCCCGAGGACTTGCCGGCCCAGCACCTGCCCAAGCCCGGCCTGGAGGCCGACATGGAGCTGCAGCCGCGCTTCTTCGCGCCGGACTACCGCGGCAGCGGCAAGCTCGAGGGCATGGTGGCGCTCATCACGGGCGGGGATTCGGGCATCGGCCGTGCGGTGGCGGTGCTCTATGCGCGCGAAGGTGCCGACGTCGCCATCGTCTACCTCAGCTCGCACCAGGACGCCGAGGACACCAGGCGTCACGTGGAGAAGGAGGGGCGCCGGTGCCTCCTGATCCCCGGCGACGTGAAGGACTCGGCCTTCTGCCGCGAGGCGGTGGACAAGACGGTGGCGCAGTTCGACCGGCTCGACATCCTGGTGAACAACGCCGCCTTCCAGGAGCACGCGGACTCGCTGGCGGACATCACCGACGAGCGGCTGGAAGAGACGATGAAGACCAACATCTTCGGCTACTTCTACATGGCGCGCGCCGCGCTGCCGCACCTGAAGCAGGGTGGCTCGATCATCAACACCGGGTCGGTCGTGGGCTTGCGCGGCAGCGGCCAGCTGCTGGACTACTCCGCGACCAAGGGCGCGATCCACGCCTTCACCATGTCCCTGGCGTCCAGCCTGATCGACAAGGGGATCCGGGTGAACTGCATCGCGCCCGGACCGGTGTGGACGCCGCTCAACCCGGCCGACCGGCCGGCGGCCGACGTGGCCAACTTCGGCAAGGACAGCGACATGAAGCGGCCCGCGCAGCCGGAGGAGCTGTCGCCCGCCTACGTCTTTCTGGCGTCGCCCGCCTGCGCCAGCTACATCACGGGCATCGTGCTGCCGATCACGGGGTCGGTGGGCGCGACCTGAGCCCGCAGGCACGCCCCTTGGCGCGGCGCCTTGTGCCCGTGCCGCGTCAATGGGGCAATTCGCTGCGTTCGTTGACCTGGACCCAGAACGCGTAGGCCTGGCGCATCTTGCGCCGCAGTTCGTCGAAGTCCGTGGCCTTGCCCACGTAGCTGTTGGCACCGCTGGCGTAGCAGGCTGCGATGTCGCCCTTCTCGGTGGAGGAGGAGTGCATCACCACCGGCAGGGTGGCGGTGCGGGGGTCGGCGCGGATGGCGCGCAGCACCTCCAGGCCGTGCATGCGCACCAGCTTCATGTCGAGGATGACCAGCTTGGGCTGCTGGCGCACGTCGCGGCCCGCGTGCCGGCCGCGCGCGTGCAGGTAGTCCAGCGCTTCCACGCCGTCGCTGGCGGTCAGGACCATCTCGGGGTCGCAACACTCCGTGAGGGCCATCACGGTGAGTTCGAGATGGTCGGGGTTGTCGTCCACCACGAGGATCTCGGGATGCTTCATCGTCGCTCGTGCTCGATCTGCCGGTGCGGTGCCGGACTCTCCCTGTCGGTCTCCCCGCCGGGCGGGGGCCCGCAATTATCACCAAAGCGCGGGGGGCTGTCCCGTTTTGGTGCGTGCCCCCCGCCCGGGCCGAGGCAGGGCCCTTGGCATCCCGCTGCGCGTCAGCCGACGCGGACCTCGACCCGGCGGGGGCGGGCTTCCTCGGCCTTCGGGATCGACAGGCGCAGCACGCCGTCCTGCAGCTTCGCCTCGATGCGCGAGGCGTCGAGCTCGCGGCTGAGGGTGAACTCGCGCCGCCACGCGGGCAGCTGCGCCTCGCCGTACAGCAGGTCCATCTCGCGCGGGCCGGTCACGTCGGCGGTGCCCTCGATCACCAGCTGGTCGCCGTCGACGCGCACGCCGAGGCGGTCGCGGCTGACGCCGGGCAGGTCGGCCAGCACGGTGATGCCGGCCTCGTCCTCGAACACGTCGACGGCGGGCACGGCATGCGGTGCGGGCGCCGCGGGTTCGTTGGCGGCGCGGTGCGGGCGGGTCTGGACGTCGGTGGTCATGGCATGCACTCCTTCACTGGACTTCGATGCGGCGCGGCTTGGAGGTCTCGCGCTTGGCGACGCTGATGCGCAGCACGCCATCGCGGTAGCTGGCGTCCACGCGGGCGGGGTCGGCGTCTTCCGGCAGGCTGACCACGCGGCGGAAGCGGCCGGCGAAGCGCTCCTGGGCGTAGACGCTGGTGCCCTCGCGGCGGGCGGGCGCCTCGCTCTTGCGCTCGCCGGCGATGACGAGCAGGCCGCGGTCGACGGTCACCTGCAGGGCGGCCGGGTCCAGGCCCGGGGCCAGCGCCATGACCTCCAGGCTGTCGGCGGTGCTGCCGACGTTGATGACGGGGAAGGTGGCACCCGACAGGGCGCGGATGCTGGACCGCTCCTGCGGCCGGAAGACCTGGTCGAGGACGCTCTGGAGCCGGTTGAGTTCACCGAAGACGTCCGCGGCAGGCCGGAATGTGGCGTGCAACATCGCTGCTCTCCTTGCTGTGGCGAATGGGTCGGCGCGCGGCGGAGCCGCGCCGGCAAGGAGGTAGCGGCGAGGGCGGGATTTTTCAAGGGGGGTGCCGCCGCCTCCCGGACGGCACCCGGCCGTTCACGCGTACGCCGACATCGGCACGCAGGCGCAGAAGAGGTTGCGGTCGCCGTAGACGTTGTCCACGCGGCCGACCGGCGGCCAGTACTTGGCGTGGCGGCGGGAGCCTGCGCCGGGCCCCGACCCGGTGTCCAGGATGGCGGCGCCCGCCTCGCGCGGGTAGGCGTGCGTCCACTCGCCTTGGAGCAGGCTGGCGGCCGTGTGCGGTGCGTGCTTGAGCGGGTTGTCGTCCTGCGGCCACTCCCCGCGCTCGACGCGGCGGATCTCCTCGCGGATGGCGACCATCGCATCGACGAATCGGTCGAGCTCGTCCAGCGTCTCGCTCTCCGTCGGCTCGACCATCAGCGTGCCGGCGACCGGGAAGCTGAGCGTCGGCGCATGGAAGCCGTAGTCGATGAGCCGCTTGGCGACGTCTTCCGCCGTCACGCCGCTGGAGTCCTTGAGGGGGCGCAGGTCCAGGATGCACTCGTGGGCGACGTGGCCGTTCGCGCTGGCGTAGAGCGTCGGGTAGTGGTCCTTGAGCCGCACGCTGATGTAGTTGGCCGACAGGATCGCCACCTCGGTCGCCTGGCGCAGCCCCTGCGCGCCCATCATCCGGCAGTACATCCAGCTGATCGGCAACACGGCGGCATTGCCGAGGGGGGCTGCGGACACGGCACCGACCGGCCGGCCCGCCAGGCCGCCGGCGTCGTGGCCCGGCAGGAAGGGCACCAGGTCCTCGACCACGCACACCGGACCGACACCGGGCCCGCCGCCGCCGTGCGGGATGCAGAAGGTCTTGTGCAGGTTGAGGTGGCTCACGTCGCCGCCGAACTCGCCCGGCGCCGCCACGCCCACCAGGGCGTTCATGTTGGCGCCGTCCACGTAGACGCGGCCGCCGTGCGCATGGACCATCTCGCACAGCTCCTTGACCTGCATCTCGAACACGCCGTGGGTGCTGGGGTAGGTGATCATGATGCAGGCGAGCTTGGCGCTGTGCTGCTCGCACTTGGCCTTCAGGTCGGCCATGTCGACGTTGCCGTTCTCGTCGCAGGCGGTCACCACCACCTGCATGCCCACCATCTGCGCGCTGGCCGGGTTGGTGCCGTGCGCGGAGGAGGGGATCAGGCAGACGTTGCGGTGCTGGTGGCCGCGGCTGTCGTGCCAGGCGCGGATGGCCAGCAGGCCCGCGTACTCGCCCTGCGAGCCGGCGTTGGGCTGCAGGCTGATGCCGGCATAGCCGGTGGCCTGGCAGAGCCAGGCGCGCAGCTGTGCGTCGAGCTCGGCGTAGCCGGCCAGCTGGTCGGCCGGCGCGAACGGATGCACGTGCGCGAACTCGGGCCAGGTGATGGGGATCATCTCGCTGGTCGCGTTCAGCTTCATGGTGCAGCTGCCCAGCGGGATCATGGTGCGGTCCAGCGCCAGGTCCTTGTCGGACAGCGCGCGGATGTAGCGCAGCATGCCGGTCTCGCTGTGGTGCGTGTTGAACACCGGATGGGTCAGGTAGTTGCTGGTGCGGCGCAGTGCCGTGGGGATCAGCGGCTCGATGCCCTTCTCGAAGGCATCGAAGGTCGGCAGGGCCTGGCCGTCCTTGGCGAAGATCTTCCAGAGCAGCTGCACGTCGGCCCGCGTGGTGGTCTCGTCGAGCGAGATGCAGATGTATTCGTCCCAGGCGATCCGGACGTTCGCCCCCATGGAGACTGCCTTGTCTGCTATTGATTTGGTAGCAGATCCGGTCTTGTACGACAGCGTGTCGAATGCGGTGTCGTGGTGGGTCTGCGTGTGCCCGAGCTGCGCCAGGCCTTTCGCCAGGATGGCGGTGTAGCTGGCCACCCGCTGCGCGATGCGCTTCAAGCCCTGCGGGCCGTGGTAGACCGCGTACATGCTCGCGATCACCGCCGGGAGCACCTGCGCCGTGCAGATGTTGGAGGTCGCCTTCTCGCGCCGGATGTGCTGCTCGCGGGTCTGCAGCGCGAGGCGGTAGGCCGGATTGCCGTGGCTGTCCACGCTCACGCCGACCAGGCGGCCCGGCATGGACCGCTTGAACTCGTCGCGGCAGGCCAGGTACGCCGCGTGCGGGCCGCCTGCGCCCATGGGCATGCCGAAGCGCTGCGTGGTGCCCACCACGATGTCGGCGCCCCATTCGCCCGGCGGCACCAGCAGCGTGAGCGCCAGCAGGTCGGCCGCCACGATGGCGGCCGCGTTCTTCGCATGGATGCGCTGGACGTCCGGCGCCCAGTCCGTCACCCAGCCGCTGCTGGCGGGGTACTGGATCAGCGCGGCGAAGTGGTCTTCGCCGAGCAGCCGGTCCCACTCGGGCCCCGAATTGGCGAGCTTGACCTCGATGCCCAGCGGCCGGGCGCGCGTCTGCACCACCTCGATGGTCTGCGGATGGCAGTCGCCGGCGACGATGAAGACGTTGGACTTCGACTTGACGCTGCGCTTGGCCAGCGTCATGGCTTCGGCGGCGGCGGTCGCCTCGTCCAGCATCGACGCGTTGGCGATCGGCATGGCGGTGAGGTCGCACACCATGGTCTGGAAGTTCACCAGGGCCTCCATGCGGCCCTGCGAGATCTCGGCCTGGTAGGGCGTGTAGGCCGTGTACCAGGCGGGGTTCTCCAGGATGTTGCGCAGGATCACGCCCGGCGTGATGGTGCCGTGGTAGCCCTGGCCGATGAAGCTCTTGAAGACCTTGTTCTTCGATGCGATGGCCCGCAGCTCGGCCAGCGCCTGCGCCTCCGTCACGGCTGGCGGGATCTTCATGTCGGTGGCCCGCGCGATCGCGCGCGGCACGATGCTCTCGACCAGCGCGCGGCGCGAGGCCTCGCCGATCACCGACAGCATGTGGCGCTCGTCGGCCTCGTCGATGCCAATGTGGCGCGGGATGAATTCAGAAGGGTTCTCGAGCTCACCCAGCGGGCGGGCGGATTGCATCAGCATGGAAGGGCTTTCGTCTGTCGGTTCGGCGCCGGCGGGCCGGCAGGTCGGGCGGGGCGTGCCTCAGGCGTTCTTCGCGAACTCGCCGTAGGCCGTCTCGTCCATCAGGCCCTCGAGCTCGGCGGCGTCGGACAGCTGGACCTTGAAGAACCAGCCGTTGTTCAGCGGATCGCTGTTGGCCAGCGACGGGTCGGCGCGCAGGGCCTCGTTCACCTCGGTCACCGCGCCGGTGATCGGCATGTACACGTCGGCGGCGGCCTTGACCGATTCGACGACGCCCGCGACCTCGCCCTTGGCGTAGCTGCGGCCGACTTCGGGCAGGTCCACGAACACGACGTCGCCCAGCGCGTCCTGCGCGTGCACCGTGATGCCGACGACGGCGGCGTCGCCGCCCTCCAGCCGGATCCATTCGTGGTCGGGGGTGTACTTGACGGTCATGGCGCTTCTCCTTGTTGGTGTTCGGGTCGAGGGGTTCAGCCGCGGTGGTAGCGCTGCGGCACGAAGGGCATGGTGCCCACCTCCATCGGCACGGGCTTGCCGCGCACGATGGCGTGCAGGCGCGTGCCGGGGGCGGCGTGTTCCGGCGCGACGTAGGCCATCGCCACCGGCTTGTCGATGGTGGGGCCGAGCAGGCCGCTGGTGACCTCGCCGGCCTTGCGGCCGTCCGGGTCCTGCAGTTCGGTGTGCTCGCGCACGGGCACGCGTTCCACGGCCACCAGCCCGACGCGCTTGCGGGTCAGCGGCACCGTGCCGTCGAGCTGGCCGAGCACGCGCTCGGCACCGGGAAAGCCGCCGGCGCGGGCGCCACCGGTGCGGCGCACCTTCTGCATCGCCCAGTTCAGGCCGGCCTCGACCGGGGTGGTGGTGGTGTCGATGTCGTTGCCGTGCAGGCACAGGCCTGCCTCCAGGCGCAGCGAGTTGCGCGCGCCCAGGCCGATCGGCCGGACCTCCGGCTGCGCGAGCAGGGCCCGGGCCAGGGCCTCTGCCTGCGCGGCGGGCACGGAGATCTCGAAGCCGTCCTCGCCGGTGTAGCCGCTGCGGGTGATGAACAGGTCGGCGCCGTTCCAGTCGAAGGCACGGCCGGTCATGAACACGAGGCCCTCGACGCCCGGCACCACGCGCTGCAGTGCGTCGACGGCCTTGGGGCCCTGCAGGGCCAGCAGGCCGCGGTCCGGCATGGGGATCACCTTGCACCGCTGCCCGATCTTCTGCTGCATGTGCTCGATGTCGCCTTCCTTGCACGCCCCGTTGACGATCACGAACAGGTCCGTGCCCCGGTTCACGAACATCAAGTCGTCGATGATCGTGCCCTCGTCCGTGAGCAGCAGGCCGTAGCGCTGCTTGCCTGGCGCGAGACCGATCACATCGACGGGCATCAGGCTCTCGAACGCGGCGGCCGCGTCCGGACCTTCCAGTCGCAGCTGGCCCATGTGGGAGACGTCGAACAGCCCGGCGGCGTTGCGGGTGTGGTGGTGCTCGGCCATCAGCCCGGCGGGGTACTGCACCGGCATCGAATACCCGGCGAAAGGCACCATGCGGGCCCCGAGTTCGAGGTGCAGGGCGTGCAGGGGCGTGGTGCGAAGCTGTTGCGGGGCGGCGGCAGCGGTCAAGCGGCTCTCCAGGGGCGTTGAACAACCATGGTTCCACACCATGGGCGCCCCTGCTGTCCGCTTTACCTGAGAGATTCACCCCGATACGGGGTTTGCTCCTTCGGTGGGCGCGCTGTCCACGGCTGCGGCGCGCGCCTCTCTCCAGCAAGGAAACGCCCCGTCGCGGGGCGCTTGTCAGTCCTTTGTGCCTGAGCGTTCGGCCGCACCTTGCGGGGGCCTGCGCCTTCGGCGGCTCCCACGCGGGGAGCTCTCTCCTGACGCGCGGGATTGTAACGCCGGGCCCGCACGGCCGCCCCGGGATTGGCATGCACCCACGGTCGAGCCAGAATGCGCCACGACCTGGAGGGGACGAGATGGTGAGAACCTGTTGCGCATGGCTGCTGGGCCTGTGGGCCTGTGGAGTGCTGGCCCAGCCGGCCGGGGACGATGCCGCGCTCGAGTCGGTGGTGATGGTGCCGAAGAAGGGCGCCATCTTCACGATCGACCTCGAGACCACGGTCTACCGTCCACCCGGTCCGGGTCCCTTTCCGCTGGCGGTCCTCAACCACGGCAAGGAAGCGGGCGACACCCGGTTCCAGGCGCGTTGGCGGCCGGCGCAGGCGGCGCGCTACTTCCTGCAGCGCGGCTATGCGGTCATCGTGCCGATGCGGCAAGGGTTCTCGAAATCGGGCGGCAGCTACATCGGCGGGGGCTGCAACGTCGAGAGCAACGGCCGGGTCCAGGCGGAGGACGTGCGCGCCGTGCTCGACTGGGCTGGAACCCAGCCCTGGGCCGACAAGGACCGGATCGTGGTGCTGGGCCAGTCGCACGGCGGCTGGACGACGCTGGCCTTCGGCATGGAGAACTATCCCGGCGTGCGCGGCCTGGTGAACTTCGCCGGCGGCCTGCGGCAGGAGTTCTGCGTCGGCTGGAAGGTGGCGCTGGCCGGCGGCGCCGGGAGCTATGCGAAGACGACCAAGGTGCCCTCGCTCTGGTTCTATGGCGAGAACGACAGCTTCTTCGATCCGGACACCGTCAAGCCGATGCTCGAGCAGTACGCCACCGCCGGCGGCAACGCCCGGATGATCGCGTTCGGCAAGTTCGGCAGCGACGCGCACGGCATGTTCGGCTCACGGGCGGGCAATGCCATCTGGCAGCCGGAGGTGACCCGCTTCCTGGCCGCGATCGGCATGCCCAGCGAGGTGCTCGCACAGCATGCGGCGCTGATGGGAACGATGGCCGCGCCGCCGCGCACCGAATTCGCGGAGCTGTCCGACGAGAGCCGGGTGCCCCACGTGCGTGACACCGGCCGCGCCGGCTACCGCACCTACCTCACCAAGGCCCACCCGCGGGCCTTCGCCGTCGCACCGAACGGCGCCTGGGGTTGGGCCGACGGGGGCGACGACCCGCTGCGGCGCGCCCTGGACAACTGCAACCGCTCGGGGCAGGGCGGCTGCAGGCTCTACTCGGTGGACGACGGCGTGGTGTGGGCGCCCGGGGATCAGCGCCCGTAGGCCAGGTCGCGCAGCGTCAGCGAGATGGCCGGCACATAGGTGATCACCATCAGGCAGGCCAGCACCACCAGCACGAAGGGGACCAGCTGCGTGATGATGCGGTCCAGCGAAATGCGGGCCACGGTGCAGGCGGCGAACAGGTTCACGCCGAAGGGCGGCGTGATCATGCCGAGCGCCAAATTCACCACCATGATCAGGCCGAAATGCACCGGGTCGATGCCGAAGTGCATGGCCACCGGTGCCAGGATCGGCGCCAGCACGATGATGGCCGCGCTGGTCTCGATGAACATGCCGATGACGAAGAGCGCCGCGTTCACGCCCAGCAGGAACATCGCGGGGCTCTGCAGCACCTCCTTCAGCCACAGCCCGATCGCGTCGGGCACGCCGGCCCGCGTGATCAGGAAGGCGAACAAGCCGGCGTTCGCGATGATGAACATGATCACCGCGGACGAGATGACCGACTTGCGCAGGATGGCGTACAGGTCGCCCACGCCGATCTCCCGGTAGATCAGCATGCCGACCACGAGCGCATAGAACACGGCGACGGCGGACGCTTCGGTCGGCGTGAAGATGCCGCCGTAGATGCCGCCCAGGATGATCACCGGCATGAGGAGCGCCCAGCCAGCCTGCAGCGTGGCCCGGCCGAAGCCCAGGCGGCCATCGCCGTCGGACTTGCCCCAGCCCTTCCACTTGCACCAGGCCCAGACGAACAGCATGAGCGCCCCGCCGATCAGCAGGCCGGGACCGAAGCCGGCGATGAACAGCTCGCCGATGGACACCTCCGCGCTCACCCCGTACAGGATCATCGGGATCGACGGCGGGATGATCACGCCCAGCTCGGCGCTGGTGGCCTGCAGCGCGGCGGCCCAGTTGGTCGGGTAGCCGTGCTTGATCAGCGCCGGGATCAGGATCGCGCCGATGGCGAAGGTGGTGGCGACGGACGAGCCCGACACGGCCGCGAAGATCATGCAGGTGAGCACGCAGGTCATGGGCAGGCCGCCCTGCACACCGCCCACGATGCTCTTGGCGAATTCCACCAGGCGGCGCGAGATGCCGCCGGTTTCCATCAGGTTGCCGGCCAGGATGAAGAAGGGAATGGCGGCCAGCGGAAACTTGTTGATGGAGTTGAACATCTCCTTGACGGAGATGAGCATGTTGGCGTTGCTCGCCTGGATGCCCAGCACGGCGGCCAGGCCGATGGACACGGCCACCGAGATGCTGAGCGCGAAGCACAGCACCATGGTGGAGATCATCACGGTGGTCATTGCGCCGTCTCCAACTCGTGCCGCTGCGGATCGAGCAGGTTGCCCACGATGCCCATCACGCAGAAGAGCGCGCCGACCGGCAGCGCCAGGTAGCCCCAGAACATGGAGATGGACTCCAGGCCCGCCATCGATTGCACGCGGCCACGCACCGCGTAGTCCCAGCCCCACCACAGGATGACGCCGATCAGGGCCAGCGAGGCCAGGCAGACCATCCAGTCGAGCGCGCGCCGGATGGAGGGCCGGCTCCAGCGGTACAGCACGTCCACGCTGACCATGGCGCCCTGGCGGAAGGCCACCGGGATGCCCAGGAACACCATCCAGATCAGCGCCAGGCGGATGAGGATTTCGGTCCACTCGGCCGGCTGCTCCAGCACGAAGCGCGTGACGATCTGGAACATGCCGAGCACGCTGGCGACGACGAGCATCGCGCAGGCGCCCGCCATCGCCAGCCCGCTGGTGAAGCGCTCGATGCGCAGGAATGTCTGTTTCAAGGTGCCCTCGTCCTCTCGTCCTCGGTCGTGGAAAGGCCCGCTGTCGCGGGCCCCTTGGGAGTCCCGCCGGCTGCGGGACCGTGGATCCCCGCCGTCGCGGGGACGACGTGCCCGTGCCGCGCCTGCGGCGCGGCCGTGCACGTCACTTGAAGTTGCGGATCCTGTCGATGTTGGCCTTGCCGAACTGTTTTTCGAACTCGGCGTTCACCGGGGCCAGCGCCTGCACGAACTTGGTCTTGTCGACGTTGTCGATGACGGTCATGCCCTTGGCGCGCAGGTCGGCCACGCCCTTGGCGTCGTCCTCGTCCACGCGGGCGCGGTTGGCCTTGGTGGCTTCCTTGGCCGCATCGAGGAAGGCCTGCTTGTCGGCGGCCGACAGCTTGTCGAAGGCGGCCTTGTTCATCAGCAGCACGCAAGGCGAGTACACGTGGCCGGTGAGCGACAGGTGCTTTTGGACCTGGTCGAACTTGGCCGCGATGATCACCGACAGGGGGTTCTCCTGGCCGTCCACGGTGCCCTGCTGCAGCGCGGTGAAGACTTCCGGGAAGGCCATGGGCGTGGTCACGATGCCGAAGCTCTTGTAGGCCGCGATGTGCACCGGGTTCTCCATGGTGCGCATCTTCAGGCCCTTCAGGTCCTCCGGCGTGTTGACCGAACGCTTGCTGTTGGTCATGTGGCGGAAACCGTTCTCCGCCCAGGCCAGCGCCTTCATGCCCTTGGCCTCGAACGGCTTGAGCAGGTCCTGACCGATGGGGCCGTCGAGCACCGCGCGGGCGTGCGCCTTGTCGCGGAACAGGAAGGGCACGTCCAGGATCTTGGTTTCCGGAACGAAGTTGGGCACCGGGCCCGTGGAGGTGAAGGTCAGCTCCTGGGTGCCCAGCTGCACCGCCTCGATCGACTCGCGCTCGCCGCCCAGGGAGCCGCTGTAGAAGGTCTGGACCTTGTAGCGGCCGTTGGTGCGCTTCTCGACCTCGCGGGCGAAGGTGTCGATCGCCACGCCCTGGTGCGAGTTCTGGGCGGTGGAGATGCTGATCTTCATGGTCGTCTGCGCCAGCGCAGCGCCGCTCATGACCAGGCCGGCGGCCATGGCCGCAAACAATCTGCTTAGTTTCACGGTGTCTCCTTCGGGAAGCCCATACGAAAGGCGCGAGCATGCCCGGGGGAGGGCGCCCGCGCTACGGGGGTTCTACGGAGGGGCGGGCGCGGTGGGGGCGGCCGGTGTGCGCCAGGCTGGTGCGCCGGCACCGGCTCTCCCTGCGTGCCGCACCGGCGCTACATGTTCGTGTAGTTCGGGCCGCCGCCGCCCTCGGGCACCACCCAGACGATGTTCTGGGTGGGGTCCTTGATGTCGCAGGTCTTGCAGTGCACGCAATTCTGGGCGTTGATCTGCAGGCGTTCCGCGCCCGAGCCCTCGTCCTTCACGTACTCGTACACCCCGGCCGGGCAGTAGCGGGACTCGGGGCCCGCGTAGGTGTGCAGGTTCACGTTCACCGGCACCGAGGGGTCCTTCAGGGTCAGGTGCGCCGGCTGGTTCTCCTCGTGGTTGGTGTTGGAGATGAACACGGAGGAGAGGCGGTCGAACGTGAGCTTGCCGTCCGGCTTCGGGTAGACGATGGGCTTGCACTGCGCCGCCGGCTTCAGGTAGGCGTGGTCCGGCTTGGCGCGGTGCAGCGTCCAGGGCATGCGGCCGCCCAGCAGGAACTGCTCCACGCCGGTCATCACGGTGGCCACCGTGCGGCCCTTCTTGAACCACTGCTTGAAGTTGCGCGCCTTGTTCAGTTCGGCGTGCAGCCAGGACTTCTCGAAGGCTTCCGGGTAGGCGGCCAGTTCGTCGTGCTGCCGTCCTTCGCCCAGCGCGGCGAAGGCGGCCTCGGCCGCCAGCATGCCGGTCTTGATCGCCGCATGGCTGCCTTTGATGCGCGAGGCATTGAGGTAGCCGGCGTCGTCGCCCACCAGCGCCCCGCCGGGGAACACCGTCTTGGGCAGCGAGAGCAGGCCGCCCACGGTCAGGGCGCGGGCGCCGTAGCCCAGCCGCTTGGCCGGCTTGGCGCCCTCGAAGTACCAGCGGATGTTCGGGTGCGTCTTGAAGCGCTGGAACTCCTCGTACGGCGAGAGGTATGGGTTGCGGTAGTCCAGCCCCACCACGAAGCCGATGGAGACCAGGTTGTCCTCCATGTGGTACATCCACGAGCCGCCGTAGGTCATCTCGTCCAGCGGCCAGCCGGCGCTGTGCAGGGCCAGGCCGGGCGTGTGGCGCGCCGGGTCGATCTCCCAGACCTCCTTGATGCCGATGCTGTAGCTCTGCGGATCGCGGCCGGCATCCAGCTTGAAGCGGCTGATGAGCTGCTTGCCCAGGTGCCCGCGCGAGCCCTCGGCGAAGACGGTGTACTTGGCGTGCAGCTCCATCCCGAGCTGGAAGTTCTCGGTGGGCGCGCCGTCCTTGCCGACGCCCATGTTGGCCGTGGCCACGCCCTTGACCGACCCGTTCTCGTTGTAGAGCACTTCGGCCGCCGGAAAGCCCGGGAAGATCTCGACACCCAGGCCTTCGGCCTGCTGCGCCAGCCAGCGCGTCACGTTGGCCAGGCTGACGATGTAGTTGCCGTGGTTGGCGAAGTTCTGGGGCAGCAGCCAGTTGGGCGTGCGCGTGGCGCCGCGTTTGCTGAGGAAGAGGAAGATGTCCTCGGTCACCGGCTGGGTGAGCGGGGCGCCCTGCGACTTCCAGTCGGGGAGCAGCTCGGTCAGCGCACGCGGATCCATGATCGCGCCCGACAGGATGTGCGCGCCGGGCTCCGAGCCCTTTTCCAGCACCACCACCGAGAGCTCGCGGCCTTCCTGGGCGGCCAGTTGCTTGAGCCGGATGGCGGTGGACAGGCCGGCCGGCCCTGCGCCGACCACGACCACGTCGTACTCCATGGCTTCGCGCGGGCCGTACTGGGCGAGGATTTCTTCTTGTGTCATGGGGCTCTCGTCGAGGGAATCGAGCGCCCCGGCCGGGGCACTGGCGGGACAGCATTCTATGCGGCGGTCCTGCACAATCTGTCCCCTTCCGGACCCGTTTAGGCAGGAGACTCTCGTGAGCTACAGCATCGATCTTTCCGGCCGCGTCGCCTTCGTGACCGGCGCCTCCAGCGGCCTGGGCGCCCAGTTCGCGCGCACGCTGGCGCGTGCCGGCGCCGCCGTCGTGCTGGCCAGCCGGCGTGTGGAGAAGCTCAAGGACCTGCGGGCCCAGATCGAGGGCGAGGGCGGCGATGCCCACGTGGTGGAGCTGGACGTCACGGACCTCGACAGCATCAAGTCGGCGGTCGCCCATGCCGAGACCGAGGTCGGATCCATCGACATCCTGGTGAACAACTCCGGCGTGAGCACCACGCAGCGCATCCAGGAGGTGACCGAGGAGGACTACGACTTCATCTTCGGCACCAACGTCAAGGGGGCCTTCTTCGTGGCGCAGGAGGTGGGCAAGCGGATGCTGGCCCGCGCCAAGGGCTCCGCCCCCGGCACCTTCACCGGCGGGCGCATCATCAACATCGCCTCCATGGCGGGTTTGAAGGTGCTGCCGCAGATCGGCGTGTATGCCATGAGCAAGGCCGCCGTGGTGCAGATGACCAAGGCGCTGGCGCTGGAGTGGGGCCGCTTCGAGATCAACGTCAACGCGATCTGCCCCGGCTACATCGACACCGAGATCAACCACCATCACTGGCAGACGGAGCAAGGACAGAAGCTCATCCAGATGCTGCCGCGCAAGCGGGTGGGCGAGCCGGCCGACCTCGACGCGCTGATCGTGCTGCTCGCCAGCAGCCAGAGCCATTTCATCAATGGCTCGGTGATCGCGGCCGACGACGGTTTCGGCGTCTGACGCCCGGCATGCTCACCGGCGTGCTGGCGGGCCTGGCGGCCGGGGCGCTCTGGGGCCTGGTGTTCGTGGCGCCGCGCATGGTGGCGGCCTGGAGCGCGGTGGACTTCACCGCCGGCCGCTATGCGGTGTACGGCGCGATGGCCGCGGTCGCCATGCTGTTCTCGCTGCGCACCCGCCGCCTGCCCACCTGGCGCCAGGCGGGCGCCGCATTCGCCTTGAGCCTGCTGGGATTCAGCGGCTACTACCTGCTGCTCGTGCTCGCCATCCGGGACGCAGGCACGGAGGTGCCCACGCTCATCATCGGCACCATCCCGCTGTGGGTCATGCTGCTGGGCAAGCCACAGCACCTGAAATGGGCCGCGCTGCTCCCGGGCCTGGGCCTCACGCTGGCCGGGCTGCTGCTCATGGTGGATGCGCCCGGCCACGGCACGGGTGGCTCGGTTCACAACTACTGGCGTGGCCTGGCCCTGGCGGCGGCGGCGATGGCGTGCTGGACGGTGTTCGCCTTGTGGAACTCGGCCTGGCTGAAACGCCATCCGGAAGTGAACGCCACCGAGTGGGCGAACTGGCTCGGGGTGGCGACCGGCCTGGGCGCCCTGGTCCTGTGGGCTGTGGCCGGCTCGCCGGCAGGGGAGGTGGCGGCGCGAGACGGGGCGCAGCTGTTCGTCCTGCTGGCCGTCGCGACCGGCTTCGGCTCGGCCTGGCTGGCCACGATCCTGTGGAACGTCGCGAGCCAGAAGCTGTCGGCCAGCCTGTGCGGGCAGCTGATCGTGAGCGAGACGCTGTTTGCGCTGCTCTATTCTTTCGCCTGGGACGGCCGCTGGCCCAGTGCCACCCAGTCCGCCGCCTGCGTGCTGTTCACGCTGGGCATCCTGGCCTCGATCAAGGCACACCAATGAAACTTGAACTGCCGCAAGACAAGAAGCTCGTGTACGAGATGACCATGCCGATCCGGTGGGGCGACATGGATGCCATGGGCCACGTGAACAACACCGTGTACTTCCGCTACCTCGAGACCATCCGGATCGAGTGGATGCGTTCCATCGGCTGCCAGCCCGACCCGGCGGGCCAGGGCCCGGTCATCGTCAACGCCTTCTGCAACTTCTACAAGCAGCTGGAGTACCCGGGCGACGTGGTGGTCAGGATGTACGTGAGCGACCCCGGACGCAGCACCTTCGAGAGCTGGGGAACGATGGAACGTGCCGACCTGCCGGGCGTGGTGCACGCCGCCGGCGGCGCCACCACCGTGTGGGTGGACTTCCCGGCGCAGAAGTCGGCGCCGCTGCCCGACTGGATGCGGGCCCACCTGGCCTGAGGCGGCCCGGCCGTCAGAAGCGCACCGGCGCGGGCAGGGGGATCCCCCGTCGCTGCAGCACGGTGCGCAGGCGGTCCGGGTAGTCGGTGATCAACCCGTCCACGCCCCAGCCCACCAGCCGGTCCATGTCGTCCGGCTCGTTGACGGTCCACGGGATCACCTTGAGGCCGAGCGACCTGGCCTCGCGCAGCAACTCCTCGGTCAACGAGGCGGCGTTGGGCGACCACACCGCACCGCCCGCCGCCTTGACCATCCGCGGCACGCTGCCGTGGTCGGCCAGCCGGAAGCCCGCCGTCCATCGGCCGTCGCGGACGTTGTCGTTGCCCGCGCCCTGCACGGTGAGGTACGCGGTCGGGATCGACGGCTCCAGCACCTGCACGCGCCGCAGGGTCCGCCAGTCGAAGCTCTGGATGCTCACCCGGTCCACCATGCCCGCGTCGCGGATGGTCGTGAGCAGCGCGCGGGTGAACGTCTCCGGGTCGGCGGTGGCCTCCGGTTGTGTGGGGTCGATCTTGGTCTCGATGTTCAGCCGCACGGGGCCGCCGCGCGTGCGCACCAGGTCGAACACCGAAGCCAGCGTGGGCATGCGCGTGCCGTCCACCGGTTCCTGCTGCGCGAAGGTCTTCGCGTAGGGCGTGTCGGGGCGGATCCGCCCGACATCCCATCCCTGCAACTCCGCCAGCTTCTGCGACCGCAGCAGCAGCGCGCGGCCGGGGGCCAGCCAGCGGCCGGTGGCGTCCCGCGCGAGGTTGGGGTTGAGGGCGGGGTCGTGCGAGACGATCACCACCTGGTCGCCGGTGAGCCCGACGTCGAGCTCCAGCGTGGTCACGCCGACGGCGAGGGCCCGCTCGAAGCCGGGCAGGGTGTTCTCGGGCGCCAGGCCACGGGCACCGCGGTGCCCCTGGAGGTCGAAGGACCAGGCGCCTGCCGCGCACGCGGCCAGCAGCAGCGGCAGGAGGAGTCGAATGTGCATGGGTCGGCGCGTCACGGCCCGATTGTGTGCCCCGGCCGCATCCACGGTCCAGCAGGCCGCAGGCCGGCGGGGGCTCGCCCGCAAGCCGCCGCGGTGGGACCGTCGCCGAGGCGACCCGGTCGGTGCTTGCCCCGATGCCGGGCGCGTGCCCCGCGCACGACACTCGGGCCATGCCCGATACCGCCGCACGGCACCGCCCCCACCACCAGTTCTGGCCCCGCCGCCTCCCGCACGCGATCACCCCGCCGCAGACCTCGCTCTGGGAGAACCTGGCCACCAGCGCCCGGCGCTATCCCGGCAAGGCCGCGCTGGTGTTCTTCGATCGCGTGCTCACCTACGCGCAGCTGCGCGACCAGGCCGAACGCCTGGCCGCCCGCCTGCATGCGCTGGGCGTGCGCAAGGGCGACCGGGTCATGCTGGACATGCAGAACTGCCCGCAGCTGGTGGTCGCGCACTTCGCCATCCTGCGCGCCAATGCCGTGGTGGTGCCGGTCAACCCGATGAACCGGGCGGAGGAACTCAAGCACTACATCACCGACCCCGACGCGCGCGTCGCGATCGCCACCGGCGACGTCGCCGACGAGATCTCCCGCGCCGACGCGCAGCTGCCGCCCGAACAACGGCTGGCCCACCTGGTCGTCACCCAGTACTCCGATGCCTTCGACGCTGCAGGCGCCGGCCCATCGGCACCGCCTGCGGCCTGGTCGGACTGGCTGCTCACCCGGCACGCGCTGCCGGCGCTGACCAGCGGCACCAGCATGGCCTGGGCGGACGCGCTGGACAACGCCCTGCCGCTGCCGGCGCTGGACACGGGTCCCGAGGACCTCGCCGTGCTTCCGTACACCAGCGGCACCACCGGCCTGCCCAAGGGCTGCATGCATCCGCACCGCAGCCTGATGCACAACGCGGTGGCCAGCGCCGCGTGGGGCAACGGAACGGCCGAGAACGTCACGCTGCTGGTGGTGCCGATGTTCCACATCACCGGGATGGTGAGCCTGCTGCACGCCGCCATCTACCTGGGCAGCACGCTGGTGGTGATGCCGCGCTGGGACCGCGACCTCGCGGGGCGGCTCATCTCCAACTGGAAGGTGACCACCTGGACCAACATCCCGACCATGGTGATCGACCTGTTGGGCAGCCCGAACTTCGACCAGTTCGACCTCTCCAGCCTGGCCTACATCGGTGGCGGCGGCGCCGCGATGCCGCAGGCGGTGGCGCAGCGGCTGCTGGAGCAGTTCGGCCTGCGCTACGTGGAGGGCTACGGCCTGACCGAGACCGCCGCCCCCTCGCACAGCAATCCGCCCGATGCCCCCAAGCAGCAGTGCCTGGGCATCCCGTTCATGAGCTGCGACGCGCGCGTGGTCGACCCCGAGACGCTGCAGGAGGTGCCCACCGGCGAGCAGGGCGAGATCATCATCCATGGCCCCATGGTCTTCAACGGCTACTGGAAGCGCCCGGACGCGACCGAGGCGGCGTTCATCACCTTCGACGGCAAGCGCTTCTTCCGCTCCGGCGACCTGGGGCGCGTGGACGAGGACGGCTACTTCTTCATCACCGACCGCCTCAAGCGGATGATCAATGCGTCGGGCTTCAAGGTGTGGCCGGCGGAGGTGGAGGCGCTGATGTTCCGCCACCCGGCCATCCAGGAGGCCTGCATCATCTCGGCGCGCGACGCGTACCGCGGCGAGACGGTCAAGGCGGTCGTGGTGCTGCGGGCCGCGCACCGCGGGCAGGTCAGCGAGCAGGACATCATCGACTGGTGCCGCGCCAACATGGCGGTCTACAAGGCGCCCAAGATCGTGGAGTTCGTCGACAGCCTGCCCAAGAGCGGCAGCGGCAAGGTCATGTGGCGCAGCCTGCAGGAGGCGCAGGCGCAGCGCTGAGGAGCGGGCGGGGCCGGCCGCGGCCATGTCGGCACGCCGCTTGCCGCCGGCGGGTTCTCAGACCCACCGGAAAGGCATGCATGAGCCCGGAACACCAGGCATTCGTCCAGCGCGTCGCGCCCGAGCGCAATGAACAGGCGCCGCTCGGCCCCACGCCCAGCTACGACGAGGTGCTCGATGTCGCCGTCGAGTACACCTTCCCGGCGAGCGATCCGCTCGCGGTGCAGACCTGTTGCGAGGACGTCCGCCGCCGCGACCCGGCGGTGCAGGGCGCCGTGGCCGGTCCGCACGGCGAGGCGGGCCCGAGCGGGGAGTCCGGCGACCGCGGCTGACCGGGCTCAGCGGCCGCGGCGGTGCAGGGCCACGCTGGCCACCGCCAGACCCAGCGCGAAGGCGGCGTAGGCACCCACCAGCGCCGTCCGGTCCAGCCGGTGCTCGAAACCGGGCGTGAGCCGGTCGGGCGTCAGCCGCATGTCGACGAAGGCGGCCAGCGCTGCCGTGGTCGCCGCTGCGGCGGCGGCGGGCACCGGCTGCGCCGCAAACCCGCGGCCGTGCACCGCCCGCGCGTGCAGCAGCGCCCAGAACGTCGAGGCCAGGTGGTGGATCGCGTACCCCGCGGCGGTGTGCCGCCCGTCCATGCGGTCCACCTGCCGGGCCTGCCGGCCCCAGAGCCATTGGCTGGTGGCGTTGGTCGGCGCGGCGCCGCTGCCGGCCTGCCGCCGGCCCGCAAGCGTGAGCACGGCGGACGACAGCACGCTCGCCACCGTGCCGGTCACCACCGCCTCGCGCCAGGCATGTCCCCAGGGTCCCATCCCGGCAGTCTAGGCAGCGCCGCCGGGCCCCGGTGGTCGGGATTGCAAGCGGTAACCGCCGAGCCGGGGCGCCTTCCCGCATCATCCGGGCATGCGAGTGCTGCTCACCGGTGCCACCGGCCTCATCGGTGGAGCGATCGCCCGCGCGCTGCTGCAGGCCGGGCACGAGTTGGTGTGCGCGGTGCGGGACCCCTCCCGGCTGCCCTTGGACCATCCGCGTTGCAGCGCGGTGCAGGCCGACCTGGCCGCCGTGCCGTCCGCCGCCTGGTGGGCGCCCCACCTGCGCGGCGTCGACGCCGTGGTCAATGCGGTCGGCATCCTGCGCGAGCAGGGCACGCAGACCTTCCAGGCGCTGCACGACCGGGCGCCGTCGGAGTTGTTCCGGGCCTGCGCCGCCGCCCGGGTGCCGCGGGTGGTCCAGGTCTCCGCCCTCGGCGCCGATGCCTCCGGCACCACCGGGTACCAGCGCAGCAAGTGGGCTGCGGACGAGGTCCTGCGGGGCCTGCCGCTCGCAGGAGCCGTGGTGCAGCCCTCGCTCGTGTACGCACCGCAGGGGGCGAGCACCGGCCTGTTCCTGCAGCTGGCGACCGCGCCGGCCCTGCTGTTCCCGCTGCGCGGCGGCATGCAGGTCCAGCCCGTGCATCTCGACGACGTGGTGGCCGGCGTGTACGCGCTGCTGCAGCAGCCCGCCACCGGCGGGGTGGAGACCATCGCCTTCGTCGGGCCGCAGCCGCTGCGCCTGCGCGACTACCTGTCGGCCTTGCGCACCCAGCTGGGCGCGGGCCGCGGCCCGCTGGTGCTGCCCCTGCCGGTTCTGCTGTTCCGCCTCGGCGCGCGCCTGGCAGGGCGGATCCCCGCAAGCGCGCTGGACGCCGACACGGCGCACATGCTGCTGCAGGGCAACACCGCCTCCGCGGGGCCCTTCGAGCGGCTGCTGGGCCGGTCCCCCCGTCCTGCGGCCGGCTTCATCGCGCCCGCGGAAGCGCCGGCCCTGCGGGGGCAGGGCGTGGCGGGCTGGGCGGTGCCGCTGGCGCGCCTGGCACTGGCCGCGCTGTGGATCTGGACGGCCATCGTGTCGCTGGGGCTCTACCCCGTGGAGCAGAGCCTGGCGCTGCTGGCGCGGGTCGGCCTGCACGGCGCCCTGGGCACGGCGGCCCTGTACGGCGCCGCCGGACTCGATCTGCTGCTGGGCGTGCTCACCCTGTGGTCGCCGGCGCGCTGGCGCCCATGGGTCTGGGCCGCGCAACTGGCGCTGATCGCCGGCTACACCGCACTGATCACCCTTTTCCTGCCCGAACACTGGCTCCATCCCTACGGACCGATCAGCAAGAACCTGCCGATCATGGCCCTCATCGCCTGGCTGTGGGCCCTGGAGCCCCGCAGCCGGCGCTGACCGATGGACTACCTCACCCTCAAATGGCTGCACATCCTGTCGTCCACGGTGCTGTTCGGCACCGGGATCGGCTCCGCCTTCTACCTGCTGGTTGCGACCGTGGGCCGCGACGCGCGGACCGTGGCCGCCGTCAGCGGCTACGTGGTCGTGGCCGACTGGCTCTTCACCGCCACGACTGCCGTGCTGCAACCCCTGACCGGCTGGCTGATGGTGCGCAGCGCCGGCATGCCCTGGGACCAGCCGTGGCTGCGCTGGTCGCTGCACCTCTACGCGCTGGCCATCGCCAGCTGGCTGCCGGTGGTGTGGATCCAGATGCGCCTGCGCGACGAATCGCGCCGCTGCGCGCAGTCGGGCAGCGCGCTCTCGCCGCGCTACTGGCGCCTCTTCGCCGCGTGGGTCGCGCTGGGCGTGGTGGCGTTCGTGGCCTTCCTCGCGATCTTCTGGCTGATGGTGGCCAAGCGCCTGCCGGGTGCGGGGTGATGCGGTGAGTGGCGAGCTGCTGGACTGCCTCGTGGTCGGGGCCGGCCCCGCCGGACTGACGGCCGCGGTGTACCTCGCGCGCTACCGCCGCAGCCTGCAGGTGGTGGACGCCGGCGAGAGCCGGCTGCTGTGGATCCCGCGGTCGCGCAACGTGCCCGCGTACCCCGACGGCGTGGCCGGGCCGGAGTTGCTGGAGCGCCTGCGCGAGCATGCGCGGCGCTATGCCGTGCCGGTGGAGCATGGCCGGGTCGAGCGGCTCTCGGGCGGCGACGGCGGCTTCGAGGCGCAGGTCGGCGGGCGCACGCTGCGGGCGCGCAAGGTGCTGTTGTGCACCGGGGCACGCGACGTGCAGCCCGACGTGCCGGGCCTGGACGAGGGCCTGGCGGCCGGCAACGTGCGCTACTGCCCGGTGTGCGACGGCTTCGAGACGCAGCGGCAGCGCGTGGCCGTGCTGGGGCGCGAGATCCACGGCCTGCGCGAGTCGCTGTTCGTCGCGGGCTTCGACAACCAGGTCACCTGGCTCTCGATGGGTTCGCAGGAGGACGTGCCGCCCGAAGAGTTGGTGCGCCTGCGCAACCGGGGCGTGCTCATCGCCGACCAGATGCCGCTGCACATCCGGTGCCGGCCGGGGGAGGGCGTGGAGGTGGAGATGACCGACGGTCGCCTGCTCGCCTTCGACGTGCTGTACCCCGCGCTGGGCCTGACCCATGCCTCCGCGCTCGCGACCGCGCTCGGGGCGCAGGCGCAGCCCGACGGCCAGCTGGTCGTCGACGACCACCTGCAGACCGCGGTGCCCGGCCTCTACGCGGCCGGCGACGTGGCGGCCGGGCTCAACCAGATCAGCGTGGCGTACGGGCAGGCGGCGATCGCGGCCACGGCCATCCACAACACGCTGTAGCGTTCGCGGGGCCGCCCGGGGCCCGCATCGCCGCGTACCATGGCGCCTCCAGCCGAAGGAGACGCCATGAGGATCCGAGCCGTCGAGCCGTTCATCCTGCACGTGCCGGTGACCGGCTCGCAGATCGCCGACAGCACCCACACCATCACGCACTGGGGCGTCGTGGGTGCGCGCATCGACACCGAGGACGGCCACACCGGCTGGGGCTTCACCGGCACGCACGCGCACCTGCCCAGCGACCAGCTGATCGCGCGCTGCATCTCCACCTGCCACGGGCCCCTGCTCGTGGGCGAGGACGCGCACGACGTCCAGCGGCTCTGGCTGCGGCTGGCGCGCAACCCCGCGCTGCAGTGGATCGGCCGCGCCGGCCTCACCACCTTGTCGCATGCGGCCATCGACGTGGCGCTCTGGGACCTCAAGGCCAAGGCAGCCGGCGTTCCGCTCTGGAAGCTGCTGGGCGGGCAGGTGCGCGACCGCGTGCGTGCCTACAACACCGACATCGGCTGGCTGAGCATCCCCGACGACCAGCTGGTGCAGGGCGCACGCCGCGCGGTGCAGGACGGCTTTTCCGGCATCAAGATCAAGGTGGGCTCCACCGTCGAGCGCGACCTGCGCCGGCTGGAGGCCGTGCGCGCCGCCATCGGGCCGGAGGTCACGCTGGCGGTCGACGGCAACGGCAAGTGGGACCTGGCGACCTGCCTGCGCTTTTGCCGAGGCGCCGAGCCCTTCGACGTGTTCTGGTTCGAGGAGCCGCTCTGGCACGACGACGTGAAGGGCCATGCCGCGCTGGCGCGTGCCACGCGCATCCCGGTCGCGCTGGGCGAGCAGCTCTACACGCAGGACGCGTTCAACGAGTTCTTCCACCAGGGCGCGGTCCACTGGGTGCAGCCGGACGTCACGCGGATGGGCGGGCTGACCGAGGTGCTGCGGGTCTGCGAAGCCGCGCACGCCGCACGGTTGCCGGTGGCACCGCACGCCGGCGACATGAGCCAGGTGCACGTGCACCTGAGCTATGCGCACCCGGCCTGCGCCGTGCTGGAGTACATCCCCTGGATCAAGGCCTGCTTCACCGATCCGGCCGAGGTGGTGGACGGGTTCTTCCGCCTGCCGCAAGTGCCGGGGGCGGGCACCACCCCGACCCCCGACGCCTTGCAGCGCTTCAGCCGTCCCGTGGACTGATGGAGCGGCCTGCACCCGACCTCCCGGCGGAGCCGCACTGGCGCGCCCGCCTGTACCGCGTGATCTGGGAGTCGGACACGCCGGCCGGCCGGCTGTTCGACCAGATCGTGGTGGCCGCCATCCTGGTCAGCGTGGCGGTGGTGCTGGCCGACAGCGTGCAGGGTTGGGGCACGCGGTTTCGCCGGGAGTTCCTGGTCACCGAGTGGTTCTTCACGCTGCTCTTCACCATCGAGTACATCGCCCGCCTGGTGAGCGTGGAGAAGCCGCTGCGCTATGCGCGCAGCTTCTTCGGCATCGTGGACCTGCTGGCGGTGCTGCCCACCTACCTGGCCCTGTTCATGCCGGAGCTGCACGCGCTGATCGACGTGCGCATCCTGCGGCTGCTGCGCGTGTTCCGGATCTTCCGCCTCACCGCTTACGTCGCCGAGTACCAGGTGATGGGCGCCGCCCTGTGGGCGAGCCGGCGCAAGATCCTGGTCTTCCTGGCGGCGGTGATCATGATCGACCTGGTCCTGGGCACCCTGATGTACGTCATCGAAGGCCCGGAGAACGGCTTCAAGGACATCCCGACCTCGATCTACTGGGCGATCACGACCACCACCACCGTCGGCTTCGGCGACATCGTGCCCAAGACCGACATCGGGCGCTTCCTGGCCTCGCTCATGATGCTGCTCGGCTGGGGCACGCTGGCCGTGCCCACCGGCATCGTGACCGCGGAGATGACGATGCGCCGCCATGCGCGGCCCCTCCTGCTGCCGCGCGGCTGTCCGTCCTGCGGGGCCGCGGGCTACGGGCCGGAAGCCAACTTCTGCCAGCAGTGCGGCAGTCCGCTCGCCGCCGACGCGGGCGACGCCTAGGAGGCTAGGAGGTCCGCTCCACGGGTGCCGCCGGGATGTCGGTCACCACCCGTGCATAGCGCTGGCGGCTCCAGTAGGCGCCGGCCCAGTCGATCAGCACCACCATGCGGTTGCGAAAGCCGATCAGGAAGTACACGTGGGCGAACAGCCAGAACAGCCAGGCCGGATAGCCGCTGAACTTGAACCGCCCGAGCGGCGTGGACAGGTCCACCACTCCCGCGTTGCGGCCGATGGTGGCGAGGTTGCCGTAGTCGCGGTAGCGGAACGGCCTGGTGGGCTGCCCCGCGACGCGGCGCAGCAGGTTGGCGGCCGCCGCCCGTCCCATCTGCTTGGCGGCGGGTGACACGCCGGGCACCGGTCGGGGATCGTGGCCCGGCAGGTGGCTCTGCGCCGCCGCCAGGTCGCCGATGACCGCGATCTCGGGGTGCCCCGCCAGGCTGAGGTCCGGCTGCACCACCACCCGGCCGGCACGGTCGGTCTGCGCCCCGGTGGCCTGCGCCAGCTGCCGGCCCAGGGGCGAGGCCGCCACGCCGGCCGCCCACACCACGCAGTGGCTCTCGATGCGGTAGGGCTCGCCGTTGGCGGGCTGCACCTGCAGGCCGCCCGCGTCGATGGCGGTCACCCGCGATCCCGTGCGCACCTCCACGCCGAGGCGGCGCAGCTGGTCTTCCGCGCGGGCGCTGAGGTCCTCGGGCATCGCCTGCAGCACGCGCGGGCTGCCTTCGAGCAGGAGCACCCGCGCGCTGGCGGGGTCGATCCGGCGGAACTCGCCGGGCAGGGTCTGGCGCGCGATCTCCGCCAGCGTGCCGGCCATCTCGACGCCGGTCGGCCCGCCGCCGATCACGACGAAGTTCATCCAGGCCGCGCGGCGGGCGGGGTCCGCCTCCTTCTCGGCGGTCTCGAACGCCAGCAGGATCTTGCGCCGGATGTCGAACGCGTCGTCCAGCGTCTTGAGCCCGGGCGCGAAGCGCGCCCAGTCGTCGCGGCCGAAGTAGCTGTGGGTGGCGCCGGCGGCCACGATGAGGTGGTCGTAGGGAAGGGCGCCTCCGTCCGTCAGGTGCACCTGGCGCGCGGCCGCGTCGATGCGCGACACCTCGCCCAGCAGGGTGGTGACGTTCGCCTGCTTGCGAAAGAGGTGCCGCACCGGCGCCGCGATGGCCGGTGCCGAGAGGCCGGCCGTGGCCACCTGGTAGAGCAGGGGCTGGAACAGGTGGTGGTTGGTGCGGTCCACCACGGTGATGTCGACGGCGGCGCCATGCAGCGCCTTGGTTGCTTCCAGGCCGCCGAAGCCGCAGCCGATGACGACCACGCGTGGGCGCGGCGAGGAGGGTGCGGATGGGGCCATGCGCGGGATTATCCGGCGAGGTGCTGCACATCCGCAGCCGATGTGCGAAGCTTTGTGCATGACTTCAACGACCGCAGACGCCATGTTCCCCACCGCCATCGCCGGCAGCCTGCCCAAGCCGTCCTGGCTGGCCGAGACCCACAAGCTCTGGCCGCAGTGGAAGCACCAGGGCGATGCCCTGCGCGAGGCCAAGGCCGACGCCACGCTCCTGTGGATCAAGGCCCAGGAGGACGCCGGCCTGGACATCGTGGGAGACGGGGAGCAGTCGCGGCAGCACTTCGTGCACGGCTTCCTGGAGTGCGTCGAAGGCATCGACTTCGAGCACAAGGTGAAGATGGGCATCCGGAACAACCGCTACGACGCGATGGTCCCGCAGGTGGTCGCACCGCTGCGCCTGAAGGGACGCGTGCATGCCTTCGAGGCGCAGCTGGCACGGGCGCACACCCGCCGCAAGCTGAAGTTCACGCTACCGGGGCCGATGACCATCGTCGACACGGTGGCCGACCGCTTCTATGGCGACCGCGTGAAGATGGCGATGGCGTTCGCCGAACTGCTCAACCAGGAAGCCCTGGCGCTGCAGGCCGACGGCGTGGACATCGTGCAGTTCGACGAGCCCGCGTTCAACGTGTACATGCAGGACGCCGCCGACTGGGGCGTGCAGGCGCTCGAGCGCGCCGCGCAGGGCCTGACCTGCACCACCGCCGTCCACATCTGCTACGGCTACGGCATCCAGGCCAACGTCGACTGGAAGAAGACGCTCGGCCAGGAATGGCGCCAGTACGAGAAGGTGTTCCCCGCACTGGCCAGGAGCAGCATCCGCCAGGTCAGCCTGGAGTGCTACCAGTCGCACGTGCCGTCGGAGCTGATGCGGCTGCTGGAGGGCAAGGACGTGATGGTGGGCGTGATCGACGTCGCCAGTGACGTGGTCGAGACACCCGAGCAGGTGGCCGACACGATCGGCCGGGCGCTGCAGTTCGTGGCGCGCGACCGGCTGATTCCCTGCACCAACTGCGGTCTCGCCCCCATGGACCGCGCGGTGGCCCTGGGCAAGCTGCAGGCCCTGGCCCAGGGGGCGGCGCTGGCGCGCCAGCGCTTCGGCTGAGTTGCCGGCCACGGGCGCGGGCACTCCGATTGCCCGCGTGGAGGTTCGAACCCGAACCTGCACAGAAGGGAACCCATGGCCATCAACCTCTTGAACGACAAGGGAGCGCCGCTCGACCGGCAGCGCTTCACCTGGAAGGAGCTGGTCGGCAAGCCGATCAGCAAGCTCGACGACGATGCGTTCACCCGCATCCGCGTCATCCTCATGAACGGCGTCGAGCTGGACGCCCTGCGCTACAAGCAGGTGCTGCTGCGCATGAACCGCGAGGCGCGCGTGCCCATCGCGCAGCTCATGCGCGTGGAGCAGCACCAGGCCACCGCCATCAACTGGATGCTCTCGGCCGACCATTCGCCGCTGGAGACCACCATCGCCTACGAGCAGGTGGCGATCGAGGTGACCGCCTCGGTGGCCCAGCTGGAGCCCGACCCGTACCAGGCCCAGGCCTACCGCTTCGGCCTGCTGGAGGACTTCGACCACCTGTACCGGTACACCGCGCTGCTGGACCGGCTGGAGGGCAAGGACTCCAACAACATCCTGCAGGGCTACACCGACATCGTGCCCGGGCGGCCGACGATGGTGCACCACCGCGCCCCCGAGAACGACCTGCTCGAGCCGTACGCCCGCGACGCCGCGCTGGCCACCAAGCTGCACGCGATCACGCTCGTGGGCGGCGAGTACCAGACGCATGACTACTACATGACCGTCGGCCCGCTGTTCGCCGACCCGGTGGCACGGCTGCTCTACGCCGAGATCGCCTCCGTCGAGGCGCAGCACATCACCCACTACGGCTCGATGCTGAACCCCGACGAAAGCCCGCTCGAAAAGCTGATGCTGCACGAGGCGATGGAGGTCTGGAACTACCAGGCCTGCGCCGAGCAGGAGACGAATCCCCGCCTCAAGGCGCTGTGGGAGCGCTTCCTGGACTACGAGCTGGGCCACCTGCAGGTGGCGATGCAGTTGTTCAAGCAGGTGGAACGGCGCGACCCCGCGGAGATCCTGGGCGACGGCAAGCTGCCGGCGACGATCCGCTTCGAGAGCCAGCGCGACTTCGTGCGCCAGACCCTGGCCGAGGTGGGCATGCGCAAGGACGGCACCCGTTTCGTCGAGGAAGACGACGAATCCGTCACCTCGCTGGCCTACCGCAACCACATGAACTCGCAGGGCTCCCCCTCCCAGAGCGCCTCCGGCGGCTACCAGTGGACGCCCGGCACCGAACTCAACCGGCAGCCGGCTTCTTCCGGCCAGCCCGCCGTCGCCTGAAAGGATTGGACATGGACAACACGATCGCCGTCGGCATGAACCGCACCGGGCTGGACATGGCTCCGCTGAGCAAGGACAAGATGGTCGAGTTCGCGCGGCAGGAGGCGTCGCGCGCCCCGGCCGAGACCACCGGCTGGGAGGAGCTGCACCGCGTGTACGGCCTCGAGTCCGACCGGGTGGGCACGGTCCCGGTGCCCGCGCGGGTCAAGGGCATGGCCACCACCGCCCTGGAGACGCTCAAGGGCAACAAGCCCCAGGTGCTGATCGACAAGCTGGGCGAACGCCTGGCCTACGAGCGCACCGGCGTGCGGCTGTACGAGGCCCTGATCATGAAGGCCGGCACGGCCACCCACGGGCTCATGCTGGACCCGGCCGCCCTGACCAAGATCCGCGATGACGAGGAGGCGCACTTCCAGATGGTCGGCCGCTACCTCGTGCAGATCGGCGCCGACCCGACCGCCATGACGCCCTGCGCCGACATCTCGGGCGTGGCCGCGATGGGCCACCTGCAGGTGCTGACCGACCCCAGGACCACCATTGCGCAGGCGCTGAACTCCATCCTCATGATCGAGCTGGGCGACAACGCGGGGTGGGAGCTGCTGATCGAGCTGGCGAACGCGTCGGGCCACACCGAGATGGCGCAGGCGTTCACCGTGGCGCTGGAGACCGAGCAGCAGCACCTGGAGACGGTGCGCGGCTGGCTGCGACAGTCGGTGCTGGACGAGGCCACCTGACCTGCCGCGTGCAAGCCAGCTTGACGGCGCCGCCGGCGCCGGTACGCTGGCCGGCATGAGCAGCGACCCCCACGACGACGGCCATGGCCATGACCACGGCCATCCGCACCCGCACACCGACTGGAAGCACGACGGCGTGCGGGTGATCCCCGGCCACCAGCTGGACGGCAACACCGCGCAGACGCCGGGCATGGACCGCAAGGCCGCCATCAACTTCGCGCGAGTCGGTGCGCAGAAGCTGTGGGCGGGCACGGTCACCATCCACGCCAACGCCAAGACCGGTGCGCACCACCACGGCCACCTGGAAAGCGTGATCTACGTGGTGCGCGGGCGCGCCCGCATGCGCTGGGGCGAGCGCCTGGAGTTCACGGCAGAGGCCGGACCCGGCGACTTCATCTACGTTCCGCCGTACGTGCCGCACCAGGAGATCAACGCCAGCCCGACCGAAGCACTCGAGTGCGTGCTGTGCCGCAGCGACGGCGAGGCCGTGGCGGTGAACCTGGACATCGCCCCCGCCGAGCCGCCGGAGCAGGTGCTCTGGGTCGATCCGACCCACCCCCGCGGCGGGGTGTGAACGGGATCGTCCCCCCCCTAGACGCCGGACGGGAAGGTCTCGGGAACCGGCTCGGCCGTGGCCGTCCCCGCCGCGCGGGCCAGCGGCTGCAGGGCGTCGGTGGTGTCCAGGTGCACCAGTGCGTCGAACTGCAGTCCGATGCGCGCGGGGAAGTAGTGGCTGCGGCGCTCGGTCTCCGGCCGGTAGATCACGCCGATCGCGCGCTCCAGCAACGGCTCGTCCAGTGCCCGGCGCAACGGTTCCTGCTCGCCCGGCAGCAGCGCGAACCGCTCCATGCCGGTGGCGTGGAACAGCGCCTCCCAACTGCCGTCGAGCGCGGGCCGCACCGCGTGCACGCGTCCCGGCGTGTCCCAGTCGTCCGCTGCGAACACCGTGCCGGTGTAGGTGGTGAAGCCGAGCAGGAACACGTCGTGCGGCCAGCGCTTGCGCATCAGCTCGCCCACGTTCCATTCGCCTTCACCGGACATGCCGGTGGCACTCGCATCGCCCAGGTGCGAGTTGTGCGCCCACACCGCCATGCGCGGCGCTTCGCCCATCCGCCCTTCCAGGTGCGCGCTGAGCGCCTGCAGGGTGTCGGCCATGTGCAGGTCACGCAGGTTCCACGCCGCGACGCGGCCGCGGAACATGCTGCGGTAGTACTGCTCCGCGTTGCGCACCAGCCGCGCGTTCTGCTGCGCGTGGAAGAGCGCGTCGGGGTCGTCCGGCAGGTTCTTGCAGCGGCCCTGCATCAGTTCGGTGAGCTGGGCCACCACCGCCTCCTCGCAGCTGAAGCCGGTGCCGAAGCCCGCCGCGTAGCCGTAGGCCTGCAGGTCCTGCTGGAAGTGGTCGAAGCACGCGTAGCGGCGCCGCGCGCGCTGCGCCGCCTCGGGGTCGGTGCGCTCCAGGTACTGCAGCACCGCCTGGGCGGATCCGACCAGGCTGTACAGGTCCATGCCGTAGAAGCCGACGCGCTGCCACGGCGGCAGGTCGTGGTTGAAGTCGCGCAGCCAGGCGATGAAGTCGCGCACCACGGAGTTGCGCCACATCCAGGACGGGAACCGCTCGAAACCCGCCAGCGCGTCTTCCGGGCTGCCATCTTCCAGGCCGCGCACCCAGCGGTTGATGCGCCAGGCGTCCGGCCAGTCGCCCTCGACCACAACCGCCTTGCATCCGTGCTGGGCGACGAGGTCCTGGGTGATCGCCGCGCGCAGGGCATAGAACTCCTGCGTTCCGTGGCTGGCCTCGCCCAGGAGGGTGATGCGGCGGCGGGCCATGCCGTCCAGCAGCGCGGGCGGCACTGCGGCGGCCATGGGCAGGGCATGCCGCCGGACGGCATCCAGGAGCGGGGGAACGGCAGCCATGCGCCTGGATGGCAATCGCCATGCCATGGCTCTGGCAGGAGCGTTGGGGCCGGCGCGGCCGGCGAAACGCGGCGCGTGGGTGCGCGGTGTCGGCGCCGTCCTACCCGGCGACGCTCCATCCGCCGCCGATGGTTTCCGCTTCTCCTACAGGCTCAGCGATGGCGGCTGGCTACAAACGCCGTCATGCTGCGCACCAAGCCGTCGATGCCCCCGGTCCCTCCCGCCCTGCCGCGTGCACAGCGCGTGCTGCAGGCGGTCGTCGTCACCCTGGTGTCGGTGGCGGCGCTGTGCACGACGTTCGCGGTCACGCCGGGCGTGGGAGCGCCATGAACCTGCCGGTGCGGACGCTGGCGGTGGCGGGCCTGGCGCTGGGCGCCGCCGCGGCCGAGGCGGCTGCGAACAGCTGGCGCAACGTCACCGCGGGCGGACCGTTGCGGCCGGGCGTGTACGGCCGCATCGAGGTGCGCAACGGGCCGCCGCCGGCGGTCGTGCATGCAGCGCCGGTGGTGGCACACGGCCGTGCCGCCCCGGGCACCCAGCCCGTCTACCTCTACGTGCCGCCGGGGCAGGTGCGTCGCTGGTCGCGCGACTGCGCCAAGTGGCAGGCGTGCGACCGGCCGGTGTACTTCGTGCGCGTCGACGACAGCCCGAGCCGGCTGGGTGCGTGGAAACGCAGCACGCCGGCCAGGCCTGCGGTGGCGTTCGCGCTGAACGACCTCGGCCGGCCCGCCGCGCGCTGAGCGCGCCGGTCAGTCCGCGACGTGCAGCACCAGCTTGCCGAAGTTCTCGCCGGTGAACAGGCGGTTGAGCGTCTCCGGAAAGTGCTCGATGCCGCGGACCACGTCCTCCCGGCTCTTCAGGCGCCCGTCCTGCAGGTAGCCCGACAACTCCGCGATGGCCTGCGGGAAGCGATCGGTGTAGTCGAACACCACCATGCCCTGCATGCGCGCGCGGTGCACCAGCAGCGAGAGGTAGTTGCGGGGGCCCTGGACCGGCGTGGTGTTGTTGTACTGGCTGATCGCGCCGCAGATCACGATGCGCGCGTGCATGGCCAGCCGGGCCAGCACCTCGTCCAGGATCTCACCGCCCACGTTGTCGAAGTACACGTCCACGCCCTTGGGGCAGTGCTCCTTCAGCCCGGCGCGAACCGAGCCGCCCTTGTAGTCGATGCAGGCATCGAAGCCGAGCTCGCCCACGACCCAGTCGCACTTGGCGCGGCCGCCGGCGATGCCCACCACGCGGCAACCCTTGATCTTGGCCAGCTGGCCGACGGTCTGGCCGACGGCACCGGCGGCGCCCGAGACCACCACCGTGTCGCCCGGCCGCGGCTGGCCCACGTCCATGAGGCCGAAGTACGCGGTCATGCCGGGCATGCCCAGCACGTTGAGCCACTGGTGGATGCTGCCCAGCCGCGTGTCGATGCGCGCCAGGCCGGTGCGCGCCGCCTGCTCGGCCGTGAAGGTGGCATGCGTCTGCACGCCCAGGGCGCCGCTGACCAGGTCCCCCGCGGCAAAGCCGGCGTGGGTGGACGCGAGCACGCGGCCGATGCCGCCGGCGCGCATCACCTCGCCGATGCCCACCGGCGCGATGTAGCTCTTGCCTTCGTTCATCCAGCCGCGCATCGCCGGGTCGAGCGAGAGCGCGAGGGTCTGCACCAGCAGCCCGCCGGCCGGCGGCGGTGCGACCGGCTCGGTGGTCTCGCTCCAGTTGGCACGGGTGGGCGTTCCCACCGGGCGCTGGGCGAGTCGGAACTGGCGGTTGACGGTGTGGTCGGGTTGGGTCATCGGGGGCTCCTGCGGCGGCGCATGCTAGCCCCGCCCGAACAGCCCCACGGTAGCGCAGGCGACAGTGTCCCGCCAGCCGCGCTGGCCTGCGCGGCCATGCTGTAATGAATCAAGCAGGCCCCGACACCGCTCATCAGAAGGACCTTCCCACGATGCACCGCCTGTCTTCCGCGAATCCTGCCGTGTCCCCGCGCGGCGCACCGGCCCACCCCGAGCGCAATGCGCTGGCCGAGCGGTTCGCGCAGGTGCGGGCCCACAGCCTTGCGCTCACCGCCACCCTGACGGCCGAAGACCAGTGCGTGCAATCCATGTCGGACGCCAGCCCGACGAAGTGGCACCTGGCGCACACCAGCTGGTTCTTCGAAGCCGTCGTGCTCGGCGCGCACCAGCCGGGCTACCGACCCTTCGATGCCGCCTATGCCCGTCTCTTCAACTCCTACTACGAGACGCTTGGCCCGCGCCATCCGCGGCCGCAGCGCGGCCTCTTGACGCGGCCGGCGCTGCCCGAGGTGCACGCGTTCCGCGCGCACGTCGATGCCGCGATGCAGACCTTCATCGCCTCGGCCGACGCGCAGGCCTGGGAACAGGCGGCACCGCTGGTGGAGCTCGGCCTGCAGCACGAGCAGCAGCACCAGGAGCTGATCGCCACGGACATCCTTCACGCGTTCTCGTGCCACCCCCTGCGGCCCGCCTGGCGGCCGCAGGACGCGCCGGCCCTGCGCCTGGCCGCGTCGGTGGCTCCGCTGCGCTGGCTGCCGCACCCCGGCGGCGTGGTGCCGGTGGGCCATGGCGGCGAAGGCTTCTGCTTCGACAACGAGACGCCGCGCCACGACGTGCTGCTGCGACCCTTCGCGCTCGCCGACCGCCTGGTGACCTGCGGCGAGTACCTCGCCTTCATCGAGGATGGCGGCTATGCCACGGCCACGCTGTGGCTCTCGGACGGCTGGGCCGCGGTGCAGGCGCAGGGCTGGCAGGCGCCGGCCGCCTGGATCGCGCCCGGCGACGCCCGCGCGGCGGCCGAGGGCTGGCAGGTGTTCGGGCCGGCCGGCGTGCAGCCGCTCGAGGCGACCGCGCCGGTGACCCAGCTGAGCTTCTACGAGGCGGCGGCCTACGCGCAGTGGGCCGGCGCCCGGCTGCCCACCGAGTTCGAGTGGGAGGCAATGTGGGATGCGCCCGGCATCGCGCAGATGACCGGCCATGCCTGGCAGTGGACGCGCTCGTCCTACGACCCGTACCCCGGCTTCCGGCCGCTGGCCGGCGCGGTCGGCGAGTACAACGGCAAGTTCATGGTGGGCCAGCTCGTGCTGCGCGGCAGCAGCGCGTTCACGCCGCCGGGCCACGCGCGCAAGACTTACCGCAACTTCTTCCCGCCTGCGACGCGCTGGCAGTGCACCGGGCTGCGGCTGGCGCGGGAGGCCGCGTGATGGCGCCGCCGCTCGCCACCGCCGCCGCCCCGCGCGCCACCCCCGCGATTGCGCCCGCCCCGGCCGATCCGTTCCTGCGGGACCTGCAGCACGCGCTCGCGCTGCCGCCGCACGCGATCTCGCCCAAGTACTTCTACGACGCCGAAGGCTCGCGCCTGTTCGACCGCATCTGCGACCTGCCCGAGTACTACCCCACGCGCACGGAGCGCGCCATCCTGGCGCGGCACGCCGGCGAGATGGCCCGCGAGATGGGGCGGGGTGTCGACCTGGTGGAGTTCGGTGCAGGCTCGTGCAGCAAGGTCCGCCTCCTGCTCGACGCGCTGCAGCCGCGCCGCTACCTGCCGATCGACATCTCGGCCGAGCACCTGGACGCGGCCGCCGGCGCGCTGGAGCGCGAGCACCCGGGCCTGCTGGTGCTGCCGGTGGCGGGCGACTACACCGGCACGGTGCACCTGCCACCGCCCCTGCCGGGGGCGCGCCGGGTCGGCTTCTTCCCGGGCTCGACGATCGGCAACTTCAGCCCCGCCGAGGCCCTGCAGTTCCTGCGCGGCGCCGCGCGGCTGTTGCGCGGGGGTGGCCTGCTGCTGGGGGCCGACCTGGTCAAGCACCCCGCCGTGCTGCACGCGGCCTACAACGACGCCCAGGGCGTGACCGCCGCCTTCAACCTCAACCTGCTGGCCCGCGCCAACCGCGAGCTGGAGGCGAACTTCGACCTGGACGCCTTCTGGCATGGCGCCTTCTACAACGCGGCAGCCCGCCGGATCGAGATGCACCTGGTGAGCCGGCGCACGCAGGACGTGGAGCTGGGCGGCGAGCGCTACCAGATCGCCGAGGGGCAGTCGCTGCACACCGAGAACTCGCACAAGTTCAGCATCGAGGGCCTGCGCGGCCTGGCCATCCAGGCCGGGTTCCGCCCGGGGCCCGTGTGGACCGATGCGCAGCAGCTGTTCAGCGTGCACTGGCTGCACGCACCCGCTCGAGAAGGAGACCCGGCATGAAGGCCACCTGGAACGGCGCGGTCATCGCGCAGAGCGACGACACCGTCGTCGTGGAGGGCAACCACTACTTCCCGGAGAGCGCGCTCGACCGGCAGTACGTGAGCTTCTCCAACCACAAGACCACCTGCGCCTGGAAGGGCCAGGCCAGCTACTACTCGCTGCTGGTGCAGGGCGAGCTCAACGCCGACGCGGTCTGGTACTACCCGGACCCCAAGCCGGAAGCCGAGATGGTGCGCGGCCGCGTCGCCTTCTGGAAGGGCGTGAAGGTCGAGCCCTGAGCGGCGGCGGCCTGCGGCCGTCCCGCCTGGCGGTGGGGGCGTCGCGCTGCCGTTAAGCTCGGCCCATGCACCTGGATCCGCCCACCGTCCCACCGGGCCACGCCGTGGCCGCCCTGCGCGACCGCGGATTCGCCGTGCTCGATGCGGCCGGCGTGTGCGCGCTGGCGGACTGCACGCCGCAGCAGCTGGATGCGCTGCGCCCGTCCTGGGACACGCTCCCGCCCGATGCCTACCTCAAGGACGGCGGCCGCTACCGGCGCCGGCGCCACGCCTGCTACGTGGTGGACGGCAACGGCCTGGCGCCGGTGCCGCACCGTGCGCACTGGCAGCCGGTGGAATACAACGCCCTGCACGGCGGCATGCAGCGCTGGTTCGAGCCGGTGGACGCAGCGGTCGGCGCGGCACCGGCCTGGCAGCGCGTGCTGTGCGCCATCGCCGGCGTGGCCACCGGCCTCCAGGGCCCGCGCCCCTGGTTCGTGGAGGCGCACCAGTTTCGCATCGACACCACCGACGGCATCGGCCGGCCCACGCCGGAAGGCGCGCACCGCGACGGCGTCGACCTGGTGGCGGTGTTCCTGGTGGCACGCCGCGGGATCAAGGGCGGCGAGACCCGCGTGTTCGACGCGGACGGGCCTGCCGGCCAGCGCTTCACGCTCACGCAGCCCTGGAGCCTGCTGCTGCTGGACGACGCGCGGGTGATCCACGAGTCCACGCCGATCCAGCCGGTGGACGGGCAGGGCCACCGGGACACCCTGGTCCTGACCTACCGGGCGGGCGGTTTCCAGGGCGACTGACGCCGGCCGCGGCCACCAGAGGTTCAGTGCCTTTTTCGTGCTCCAGCCCGCATGGGGAGCGGGCGGGCAGCTATCAAATCAGGAGCAACGCCGGTGGCGGTGGCTACGCGTCGCGCACGTCGGCCACCGGGTTCTGGCCGAAGTCCGCACGCGCGAGGAACGCCAGCACCCGGGCCGCCGCGTCGGCCGGCGTGCTGAGCATGCCTTTCTCCTTCATGCCGGTGAAGTTGCCGATGTCCGGGAAGCGGCTGGCGTCGGCGCTGCGCAGTTGCACCTGCATGTCGGTGTCGATCACGCCGGGCGCGAGCGAGCAGACCCGTGCGCCGCCGCTCTTGCCGGCCTCTTCCAGCGCGACGCAGCGGCTGAAATGGTCCATGCCGGCCTTGGCCGCGCAGTAGGCTGCCTGCGACGCCATGGCGCGGCGCCCAAGGCCCGACGAGATGTTCAGCACCTTGCGCGGGCAGCTCCAGCCGGCGGTGGCGCGCAGGAAGGCGCCGGTCAGCAGCATCGGCGCCTCCAGGTCCACACGCAGCGCCTGCGCCAGGTCGGCCGCGGCGATCTCGCCGATCGGCGCGATGCGCGGCAGCACGCCGGCGTTGTTGATCAGGGTCACGCTGGCCGGCGGGTCGCCGGCGCGTCCGGCCAGCCAGGTCTCCAGCTGGGCGGCGACCGCCTCGGCGCGGGTGAGGTCCTGCGGCCACTTCGCCAGGCGTCCGGCCGGCGCGCGCGCGGCCAGGCTGTCGCTGGTCTTGCGCGAGATGCACAGCAACTCGTGGCCGGCGTCCAGCAGCTGCTCGGCCATGGCCAGGCCCATGCCGCGCGAGGCGCCGGTGAGGATGGTGAGGTGGGGAGAGGTCATGCGGCGATCCTAGCGCCGGCGCGGGCGGCCTCAGGTCGCCAGCACGATCGGGAAGCTCGCCTGCAGCCCATCCGCGCCGGGCCGGAACGGGACCGTGAGCGCGGCGCGGTCCTGGGCGTCCAGCCGCCGCCAGAGGCCGTCGCGGGCGTTGTGCGGATCGCCTTCCACGTACAGCTGCGTGGTGAGCAGCTCGCGCGGCCCGAGCCGCACCTTCAGGTGGATGTGCGGCGTGCGGCCGGTGTAGGGCACCGGGCGGATGGTGCGGAACCGGTAGCGGCCGTCACTGCCGACGACCGCCCTGCCGAAACCCTGGAAGGCCGGATCGGCGCGGCCGCCGTCACCGGGATGGTGGTAGTGGCCCGATTCGTCGCACTGCCAGATCTCCACCTGCGCGCCGGACACCGGGCGGCCCTGCAGGTCGGTCACCGTGCCGTCGACCCAGGCGGGCTGGCCGCGGCCGTAGCGCACGTTGCCGTTGCGCAGCAGGTCGGCGTCGGCGTCGGCGGGCAGGTCGACCGGGTAGAACGGTCCTTCGGTCTGCGCCGGCGTCGGCCGGCGGGCGGCGGGCTGGGCAAAGCCGGCGTGGTGGAAGGCGGGCAGGGCGACGAGCGCCGCCAGGGCGTGGCGGCGGCGCAGCAGGACGGGTGTGGACGGCGGCGGGAGCGGCGGCATGGGACCTCCGGTGGGCTGCGGGCAGGGTAGCGCAAGCCGTCCGGCCGTGCCGGCGTGGGGAGGAGGGCCGGGCGCCGGGCCGGTCAGAACGGCGCGGGGCTGTGCCACGCCACGCGCGTGCCGGTGGCCGGATGGTCCAGCTGGAGCGTGCAGGCATGCAGCAGCAGCCGCGGCGCCTGCGGCACGCCGTCGGGCGCGTACAGGGCGTCCCCCACGATCGGGTGCCCGATGGCCAGCAGGTGCACGCGCAGCTGGTGCGTGCGCCCGCTCAGCGGCTCCAGCGCCAGCCGGGTGGTGCCAGGCAGCGGGCCGGGGCCCAGCACCTGCCAGCGCGTGCGGCTGGGCTTGCCGGCCACCTCATCCACCTTCTGCAGCGGACGGCGCGGCCAGTCGGCCGCCAGCGGCAGGTCGATCTCGCCCGCCGTGTCGCGCAGTGCGCCGTGGACCACGGCTTCGTAGCGCTTGTGCACCGTGCGCTCCGCGAACGCCCGGCTGAAGGCGCGCTGCATGCCCGGCCCGAGCGCGAAGAGGCAGAGGCCCGAGGTGGCCATGTCCAGCCGGTGCACCACCAGGGCGGACGCGTGCACCGCCTGCACGCGCGCCGACAGGCAGTCCTGCTTGTCGCTGCCGCGCCCGGGCACGCACAGCAGCCCGGCCGGCTTGTCGGCCACCACGCAGTGGGCGTCCGCATGCACCACCACCAGCGGTGGCGCAACGCTTGCCGATAATTTGCCGATGACCTCGCTCACTGCCCTTCCGTTCTCCCTGCAGGCGATTTTGCTGCTGGCGGCGTCCAACGTCTTCATGACCATCGCCTGGTACGGCCACCTGCGCAGCCTGGCCACCAGCCCCTGGTACGTGGCCGCGCTGGTGAGCTGGGGCATCGCGCTGGCCGAGTACCTGCTGCAGGTGCCGGCCAACCGCATCGGCTACCGCGACGCCGGCTTCAGCGTGGGGCAGCTGAAGATCCTGCAGGAGGTGATCACGCTGTCGGTGTTCGTGCCCTTCGCGGTGTTCTACCTGCGCGAGCCGCTCAAGCTGGACTACCTCTGGGCGGCGCTGTGCATGGTGGGCGCGGTGTACTTCATCTTCCGCACCGCCTGACCGGCCCGCGGGGCCAAGGCCGCGCAGGGTCGCGTTTACACTCGCCGTCACCAAACTGTCACAAAGAAGGGCCAAAACCCCATGCTGTTCGGCAAGCTGCTGCCCCGCGAGGGCAACTTCTACGAGATGTTCAACCAGCATGCGGCCCGCATCGTCGAGGCGGCGCACGCGTTCGCGCAGCTGGTGGCGAACTACGACGACGCGAACCTGCGCGACAAGTACGCGCGCGACGTCGACAACGCCGAGCGCGCCGCCGACCGGGTCACGCACGAGGTCAACCGGCTGATCCACAAGACCTTCATCACGCCGATCGACCGCGACCAGATCCACACGCTGATCAACACCATGGACGACGTGGCCGACCTGATCCAGGACTCGGCCGAGACCATGTCGCTCTACGACCTGCGCCGCATGAACGAGGAGATCACGCGCCTGGCCGACCTGGCGGTCAAGTGCTGCGAGCGGGTGCGCGAGGCGGTATCCATGATCGGCGGCCTGGCCGATGCCGCGACCGCGGAAGCCGCCCTGAAGACCTGCGAGGAGATCGACCGGCTGGAATCCGACGCCGATCGCGTGATGCGTGCGGCCATGAGTAAGCTCTTCCGGGAGGAGCCCGACGTGCGCGAGGTGCTCAAGCTCAAGGCGATCTACGAGCTGCTGGAGACCATCACCGACAAGTGCGAGGACGTCGCCAACGTGATCGAGGGCATCGTCCTCGAGAACTCCTGAAGGCGGGTCATCGATGGAACCCGTACAGGCCGCCCTGTGGGTGGTGATCATGCTGGTGGCGCTGGCCCTGGCGTTCGACTTCATGAACGGCTTCCACGACGCGGCGAACTCGATCGCCACCGTCGTCTCCACGGGCGTGCTGCGGCCGGCGCAGGCCGTGCTGTTCGCCGCCTTCTTCAACTTCATCGCGATCTTCGTCTTCCACTTGAGCGTGGCCGCGACCGTGGGCAAGGGCATCGTGCAGCCGGGCGTGGTCGACACGCACGTGGTGTTCGGCGCCCTGCTGGGCGCGATCACCTGGAACGTGATCACCTGGTACTACGGCATCCCCAGCAGCAGCTCGCACGCGCTGATCGGCGGCATCGTCGGGGCGGTGATCGCCAAGACGGGCGCAGGTGCCCTGATCGGCACCGGCATCCTGAAGACCGTCGTCTTCATCTTCGTCTCCCCCGTGCTGGGTTTCCTGCTCGGCTCGCTCATGATGGTGCTGGTCTCGCACCTGTTCCGCCGCGCCACGCCCTCGCGGGTGGACCGGTGGTTCCGGCGGGCGCAGCTGGTCTCGGCCGGCGCCTACAGCCTGGGCCACGGCGGCAACGACGCGCAGAAGACCATCGGCATCATCTGGCTGCTGCTCATCGCCACCGGCTACGTGGGCACCGGCGAGTCGGCGCCGCCCACGTGGGTGATCGTCAGCTGCTACGTGGCGATCGGGCTGGGCACCATGTTCGGCGGCTGGCGGATCGTCAAGACCATGGGCCAGAAGATCACCAAGCTCAAGCCCGTCGGGGGCTTCTGCGCGGAAACGGGCGGCGCGCTCACGCTCTTCCTGGCCACCGGCCTGGGCATCCCCGTGTCGACCACCCACACCATCACCGGCGCCATCGTCGGCGTGGGCTCGACCCAGCGGGCGAGCGCGGTGCGCTGGGGCGTGGCCGGCAACATCGTCTGGGCCTGGGTGTTCACCATCCCGGCGGCCGCCTTCATGGCGGCGATCGGCTACTGGCTCAGCCTGCAGATCTTCTAGGCACCGTTCGCGGCGGCGCCCGGTCGCGCTGGCCGGGCCGGCAGGCGCCCGCAGCCCGCGCGGTCTGCAACGTTCAACAAGTTGGTTGACTATCTGCCGGAACCGGCATATATTCAACCACATGGTTGAACAACTTTCCGCCCCGCTCGACGACGTGTTCCATGCGCTGGCCGACGGCAAGCGCCGCGCCATGCTGCAGCGCCTGGCCGAGCAGCCGTCCTCGGTCGGCGAACTGGCCGCCCCGTTCTCGATCTCCCTGGCCGCGGCCTCCAAGCACGTGCAGGTGCTGGAGCGGGCGGGCCTGGTGCACCGCACGGTGCTCGGACGGGTCCACGTCTGCACGCTCAACCCGGAGCCATTGCAGGCCGGCGCCGAGTGGATGCGGCGCTACGAGAAGTTCTGGACGACGCGCCTCGATGCGCTGGAGTCCTTGTTGAACGCGGAGGACGCCGCCCGCGACACCCCGCAAACCCCCAGGAGCAAGCGATGAACGACACCATCACCCTCGACCCGCAGGACGCCCATGGCGAGGTCCTGTCCGCCGACACCGTGCGGCTGCAACGGCTGCTGCCGGGCCCCATCGAGCGCGTCTGGCGCTACCTCACCGAGCCGCAGCTGCGTGCCCAGTGGATGGCCGGCGGCCCGATGGAACTGCGGCCCGGCGGCGCCATCGAATTCGTCTTCCACAACAACAGCCTGACCACCCCGGACGATCCGCCGCCGCCCGCCTACGCACCCTACGCGGGGGAGCACCGCATGCGCAGCCGGGTGCTGGCCTGCGAGCCGCCGCGCCTGCTGGCCTACACCTGGGACGAATCGCAGGAGCACCCGTCCGAGGTCCGCATGGAACTCACGCCGCAGGGCAGCCAGGTCCTGCTGGTGGTGACGCACCAGCGGCTGCGCAGCCGGGACGGCATGCTGAGCGTGTCGGCTGGCTGGCACACGCACCTGGCGGTCCTGCGGGCGGCGCTGGAGGGGCGCCGGATGGAGGGGTTCTGGCGCACCTTCAGTCGGCTGCACGCCGACTACGATGCGCGGCTCGGCTGAGCCTCAGGCCTGGGCAGGGCGGGCGGGTGCGGGTGCAGGCGCGCCATCGACAGGCTGTCCACGTACAGGCCGTCCTTGAGCGCGTAGGCGCGGTGCCGGCCTTACTCGACGAAGCCGAGGCTGCGGTACAGGGCGATTGCCGGCGCGTTGTCGGCATGCACGAAAAGCTCGATGCGCAGCACGCCGGCCCAGCCGTCGGCCCAGTGCAGCAGGCGGTCCATCAGGTGGCGGCCGACGCCCCGGCCCTGCCACGCCACGTCGAGCCCGATGCCCAGCAGCCGCACGTGCGCGCGCCGCAGGCTGGCGTTGGCGGTGTGCAGGCCTGCCATGCCCACGATGGCGCCGCCGGCCACCGCCACCAGCTTGCAGTCGCGCGGCTCGATGCGTTGCAGCATCTCCAGCCGGCTTGCGAGCGCAGCGTCCGGCACCTGCAGGGTGCCTTCCACCGTCCCGATGCGGCCGAGCAGGGCGGACACGCCGGCTGCGTCCCCGGGTTCGGCCGGGCGGATGGTGACCTCGGGGGGCAGCGGCTTCATTGCGAGATCTTGCGGCCTTCCTCGACCTGGTATTCGAAGTACTTCTGGAAGCTGTAGACGATGCTGGCCATCAGCACGGTGGTGCCGATCAGCAGCGCGGCGACGACGGCGAACACGGTCCACCAGCGGGTCGCGCCGGCCGGTGCGTCGGCGGCCGCGGCGGCGTTGTGCCGGCGGTTCCAGGCAGCGGTGTCGGTCAGGCCGTAGACGATGGCGGTGAGTGCACAGCCCGCGATGGTGAAGCCGAGCAGCGGCACCAGCACCCAGCTGAGGGGGTCGTCCACGCCGAAGCGGCCGATCCGTTGCAGCCCGTGGATGCCCAGCGCGGTGGGGATCGGCAGCATCCAGCCGAGCAGGTCGCCCCAGCCATGCAGGTAGAAGCGGTGCAGGCCGAGCGGTCCGCCCAGGAAGGCGAGCCAGGCCGCCAGCGTCTTGTTCTTCATGCCGCGCTGGGCGGGGAGCGGGCGCCGTCGCCCAGCGCCCGCTCCATCAGCACGATGTCCAGCCAGCGGTCGAACTTCCACCCGCACGCCGCGATGGTGCCCACCGCCGTGAAGCCCAGCGCCCGGTGCACGCCGATGGAGCCGGCGTTGGCCGAATCCCCGATCACCGCGATCAGCTTGCGCACGCCCTTCAATTCCGCCTCTGCGCACAGTGCGGTGAGCAGCCGCTTGCCCAGCCCGCGTCCTGCGGCGTCGGGGTGCAGGTAGATCGAGTCCTCGGCCGAGAAGCGGTAGGCCGGGCGGGGCTTGAACCACTGGCAGTAGGCGTATCCCAGCACCCGGCCGCCGTCCTCGGCCACCAGCCAGGGCAGGCCCTTGGCCAGCACGTCGGCGCGGCGGCCGGCCATCTCGGCTTCGGTCGGCGGCGTGGTCTCGAAGGTCCCGGTGCCGTGCAGCACGTGGTGCCCGTAGATCGCGGCGATGGCGGGCAGGTCGGCTTCGGTGCTGGGGCGGATCGTGCTCATCGTGACGTGGTGGTTATAATCGCGGGCTCTTCTGCGTGTCGCTGGCCGGGTGGCCATGTCGCGTGTCTCAACGCTGGAAGACTGTCGCGAAGCTCGCCGGGCGCTCCTGCCGCAGGCGGTTTCACCACCCGAAGGATAAATCATGGTCGTCATTCGACTCTCCCGCGGCGGCTCCAAGGGCCGGCCGTTCTTCAACATCGTCGTGGCCGACAAGCGCATCCGCCGTGACGGCCGCTTCATCGAGCGCCTGGGTTTCTACAACCCGATCGCCAAGGACAACGAGGAAAGCATCCGCATCGCCCAGGACCGCCTGACGTACTGGCGCGGCGTGGGCGCGCAGGCCTCGCCGACGGTCGAGCGCCTGCTCAAGCAAGCCGCCGCCAAGGCGCCCGCCGCAGCCGCCTGACCGGACGGCCGGGCCCGCGTGGCCCGGCGCCACCGGCACACGACGTGAGCCCCGTGCAGGCCCTCGAAGCGGCAGCCCTGCCGGCCGACGCCATCGAGGTCGGCCGCATCCACGATGCCTGGGGCGTCAAGGGCTGGTTCAAGGTCCTGCCCCACAGCGCTTCCCCGGAAGCGCTTTTTTCTTCCAAGCGCTGGTTCCTGCAGCCGTCCGAGCGGACCGCCAAGCCGGCCTTCACGGGCACGGTGCTGCTGCGCATCCGCGAGGCCAAGGAACACGCCGACACGGTGGTGGCCAGTGCGCAGGACATCGACGACCGCAGCGCCGCCGAGGCGCTCAAGGGCGCCCGCATCTTCATCCCGCGCTCCAGCTTCCCGACCGCGGGAGACGGCGAGTACTACTGGGTCGACCTGCTCGGCCTGTCGGTGGTCAACCGCGAAGGCCTGGTGCTCGGCGAGGTGCGCGACCTGATGGCGACCGGTCCCCAGACCGTGCTGGTGGTCGCCTACGAAGAGGCCGGGCAGCCGGCCGAGCGCATGATCCCCTTCGTTTCCGCCTTCGTCGACCAGGTCGACCTTCCGGCCCGCCGCATCACGGTGGACTGGCAGCCGGACTACTGAAAGCGCCCCGGCCCGGCGGGCCGCGGTGCCATGATCGCGCCATGCGCTTCGACGTCGTCACCCTGTTCCCCGAGCTCTTCGCGCCCTTCCTGGCCAGCGGCGTGACGCGGCGCGCCTACGAGAGCGGGCAGGTCGAGGTGCAGCTGTGGAACCCGCGCGACCATGCCGAGGGCAACTACCGGCGCGTGGACGACCGTCCGTTCGGCGGGGGCCCGGGCATGGTCATGATGGCCCCGCCCCTGGCGCGCTGCATCGAGGGCGTGCGGGCCGCGCGCGGGGAGGGCGGCCGCGGTGCGCCGGTGGTGCTGTTCTCGCCCACGGGACGGCGGCTGGACCACGCCGCGGTGCAGGCCTGGTCGGACGGGCCGGGCGCCATCCTGCTGTGCGGGCGCTACGAGGGCATCGACCAGCGCTTCATCGACGCGCACGTGGACGAGCAGCTGAGCCTGGGTGACTTCGTGCTGTCCGGCGGCGAGATCGCGGCCATGGCCCTGCTGGACGCGGTGGCCCGGCTGCAGCCGGGCGTGCTGAACGAGGCCGGCAGCCATGAGGCCGACAGCTTCAACCCCGCGATCGACGGCCTGCTCGACTGCCCGCACTACACGCGGCCCGAGGTCTGGGAGGGGCGGCGCGTGCCGGCCGAGCTCCTGTCCGGCCACCATGTGCAGATCGAGCGCTGGCGGCGTGACCGGCGGCTGGAGGCTACCGCGCGCCTGCGCCCCGACCTGCTGGCGGCCGCGCGGGCTGCGGGCCGCCTGGACGCCCGGGACGAGGCCTTCCTGGCGGGCCTGCCGGCCCAGCCGCCGGCCGGGCTATAATCTCCGGCTTTTCCGATCCTCTGCCCTTCGCATCCACAGGCCGCGCACGCCGCGCCGGCCGGGTGCCCCTTCCGGGGGTTGCCACTTCTTCCAACAGCGCGGGCACGATCACTGGACGCACCATGAACCTCATTGAAACCCTCGAGCAAGAGGAAATCGCCCGCCTGGGCAAGAAGATCCCCGAATTCGCCCCCGGCGACACGGTGATCGTCAGCGTCAACGTCGTCGAAGGCAACCGCAAGCGCGTGCAGGCCTACGAAGGCGTGGTCATCGCCAAGCGCAACCGCGGCCTCAACAGCGGCTTCACCGTGCGCAAGATCTCCAGCGGCGAAGGCGTGGAGCGCACGTTCCAGACCTACAGCCCCCTGATCGCCGGCATCGAGGTCAAGCGCCGCGGCGACGTCCGCCGCGCCAAGCTGTACTACCTGCGCGAGCGCAGCGGCAAGTCGGCCCGCATCAAGGAAAAGCTGGCCCACGGCACCCGCGCGGCCGCCGAGTAAAGCGACCACGGGCGACCCGCTTCGCCGCACCGGCCGCCGCCGCCCGCCAGGGTCGCGGCGGTTTTTCGTTCTCCCCACCCATGCCCATCGATCCCGTTCCGCCGCTGCCGCCCGACCTGGTGCCGCTGTCCAAGCTGGCGAACTTCGACCCGCGCGCGGTGCCGGTGGCCAGCATCGATTCGCACCTGCCGCCCGTGCCGGGCACCGCGCTGGCGCCGCACGCGATTCGCGCCCGCTTCCGCTCGCCCCCGGCGTGGGAGCCGGAGGTCTGGGCGGAGCGCCGCTTCACCGACCGCCAGCCGGCACAGGCCTCGGTCCTGGTGCCGATCGTGATGCGCGAGGAGCCGATGGTGCTGCTCACCGAGCGCACCACGCACCTGTCGACGCACTCGGGGCAGGTCGCCTTCCCGGGCGGCAAGCGCGATGCGACCGACCGCGACGCCGCGCACACCGCGCTGCGCGAGGCCCACGAGGAGATCGGCCTGGCGCCCGAGCAGGTGGAGGTGGTGGGTGAGATGCCCACCTACACGACCGGGACCCGCTTCATCATCACGCCGGTGGTGGGGCTGGTGCAGCCGGACGCCGCGCTGGAACTCAACCCGCACGAGGTGGCCGACGCGTTCGAGGTGCCGCTGCGCTTTCTCATGAACCCGGCCCACCACCACCGCCACGTGTTCGACTTCTCCGGCGTGCAGCGCGAGTGGTTCTCCATGCCCTACATGGACGGCACCACCGAGCGCTACATCTGGGGCGCGACCGCGGCCATGTTGCGCAATTTCTACCGCTTCCTCTCGGCCTGAGCCGGCGGCCGCCGGCGGGGCAGGCCCGCGCCTTATCATGTCCGCATGAGCTGCTCTTCCGTCCGCGCATGAGCTTCTTCGCCATCCTGTTCGCGCTGCTGCTGGAGCAGGTGCGTCCCCTGGCGCGGCACAATCCGATCCATGCCGGGCTGCGCACCTGGGCGCGCTGGGCCAGCCGCAACTTCGACGCCGGCAAACCGCACCACGGCTGGATCGCCTGGGGCGTGGCCACGGTGGCGCCGGCGCTCGCCGCCCTGGGCATCCACTGGGCGCTGGCGCTGCTGGTCGGCTGGCCGGCGGCGGTGGCCTGGAGCGTGGCCGTGCTCTACGCGACGCTGGGCTTCCGGCAGTTCAGCCACCACTTCACCGCGATCCGCGACGCGCTCGACGCGGGCGACGAGACGCAGGCCCGGGAGCTGCTGGCGCAGTGGCAGCAGGTCGACGCGGCCGACCTGCCGCGGCGCGAGATCGTGCGCCATGCGATCGAATATTCGGTGCTCGCCGCCCACCGCCACGTGTTCGGCGTGCTGGCCTGGTTCTCGGTGCTGGCCGCGTTCGGCCTGGGCCCGGCCGGCGCGGTGTTCTACCGCATGAGCGAGTTCGTCACCCGCTACTGGCGCCACCGCAGCCGCGTGCAGAGCCAGCCCGCCAGCGAGGCGCTGCAGGCGGCCGCGGCCCGCGCCTGGAGCGCCGTCGACTGGCTGCCGGCGCGCATCACCGCGCTGGCCTTCGCCGTGGTGGGCAGCTTCGAGGAGGCGATCGACTGCTGGCGCACGCATGCGCAGCGCTTCCCGAACGACAACGACGGCGTCGTGCTGGCCGCCACCTCGGGCGCGGTGAACGTGCGGCTGGGCGGCGAGACCCTGCGTTCGGCCTTCGCCGCCAACAGCTCCCACACCTTCAGCGCCTCGGCCACCGCCGTGCCCGAGCCCGGCACCGAAAGCACGCCCGGACGCGAAGCGGAGCCGGCCCACCTGCGCAGCATCGTGGGCCTGGTCTGGCGGTCCGTGGTGCTGTGGATGGTGCTCCTGGCGCTGCTGACGCTGGCGAACCTGCTGGGGTAGTGGATGGCGGGTCGAGCCCGCCATGACCTCAGAGGGGCCGCCCGGCAGGCCGTCATGCCGGGCTCGGCGGCCCGGCATCCATCTCCCGGGCGCTCAATACCGCGGCGGCTGCGACAGTTCGGCGAACAGTTCGCTATAGATCTTGTAGCGCCTCGCCCCCACCGGATGCGGGCTGGAGGCCGAATCGACTGCGGAGCGGACGGCGCAGTCGGGTTCGTGCAGGTGCGTGCAGTTGGAGAACCTGCAGTGGCCCAGGTGCGGCCGCAGGTCCGGCATGCAGGCGGCCAGTTGCGCGGGATCGATGTGGTTCAGCCCGAACTCCTGGAACCCCGGCGAGTCGATGAGCGCCGTGGTGCGGGCCTCGTCCACCCAGTACCAGGTGGTGCTGGTGGTGGTGTGCTTGCCCGAGTTGAGCGCCTGCGAGATCTCGCCCGTGAGCACCGTCGCGCCGGGCACCAGCAGGTTGATCAGCGTGCTCTTGCCGGAGCCGGAGGGCCCGAGGACCAGCGTCGTCCTGCCGGCCAGGTGCTTCAGGAGCGCCGCGCGGTCCACGTCCTTGGACAGCCGCAGCGACAGCGGCAGCACCCCATAGCCCATCTGCTGGTAGGGCAGCAGGCGGCCCCAGGCCCGCTCGAACGGCTCGACCAGGTCGCTCTTGTTCAGGGCGATCACCGGCGTGATGCGCTCGGCCTCGGCGGCGATCAGGGCGCGGGCGAGCTGGTGTTCGGAGAATTCCGGCTCGGCCGCGATCAGCACCAGCACCTGGTCGAGGTTGGCCGCGAAGGACTTGGTGCGGATCTCGTCCTGCCGGTAGAACAGGTTGCGGCGCGGCTCGACCTTCTCGATCGTGCCCTCGTCGTGCGAGGGCTTCCACTGCACCCGGTCGCCGACCACCGCCTGCGTCTTCTTGCCGCGTGGATGGCAGATGCGCCGCTCGCCGCCGTCGCTCTCCACCAGCACGTGCCGGCCGAAGCCCGCCACCACCAGGCCGCTCGCCAGTGCGGCGTCAGACATGCGGCGCGCCCCGCGGCATCAGGCGAGCAGCGCGTCGACCTGGGCGGCGCATGCGAAGTCGGTTTCGGTCAGGCCCTGCACGGCGTGCGTGTTCCAGCGCACCACGCAGCGGTTGTAGTGCACCGACAGGTCGGGGTGGTGGTCCTGGCGGTGCGCGATGAAGGCCACGGCGTTGACGAAGGCGATCGTCTCGTGCCAGCCGGTGAACGCATAGCGCTTCTCGATGGCGACGTCCGGTCCGTCGCCGGCCAGGCTCCAGCCGGTGAGCGCGGCCAGGCGCGTGACCACCTCCGTGGGCGACAGCGCGCGGCGCGGCGTGCCGGACCAGTCGGCCGTGCGCAGGTCGGAGCTCATGCCGCCGCGGGCGCGGTGCCCATGCGCGCCAGCCGCTCGGAGGCGGGCGGGTGCGAGTAGTAGAACTTCACGAACAGCGGATCGGGCGTGAGCGTGGAGGCGTTGTCCTCGTACAGCTTGAGCAGCGCGGTGCGCAGGTCCTGCGCGCCGGTCTGCGCCACCGCGAACGCGTCGGCCTGGAACTCGTGCTTGCGCGACAGCTGCGCCATCACCGGCGAGACGAAGAAGGAGAACACCGGCACCACCAGCAGGAAGAGCAGCAGCGCCAGCGCATCGTTCGGCCCCTCCAGATTGGGCGCCACGCCCAGGCCCATGTAGAACCACGGCTGGTTGGAGACGTAGCCGAGCAGCGCGAACCCGGCCAGGCTGAAGGCGAACAGGCCGACGATGCGCTTGACGATGTGGCGGTGCTTGAAGTGCCCGAGTTCGTGCGCCAGCACCGCGTCCACCTCGCCGGGCGACAGCTTGGACAGCAGCGTGTCGAAGAACACCACGCGCTTGGCGGCGCCGAAGCCGGTGAAGTAGGCATTGGCATGCGCGCTGCGCTTGCTGCCGTCCATCACGAAGAGGCCCTTGGCCGAGAAGCCGCAGCGCTGCATGAGGGCGGTGACGCGGGTGCGCAGGGTCTCGTCCTCGAGCGGCTTGAACTTGTTGAACAGCGGTGCGATCACCGTGGGGTACAGCACCAGCAGCAGCAGGTTCAGCGCCATCCATGCGCCCCACGCCCACAACCACCAGAGCGGGCCGGCCGCGCCCATCAGCCACAGGATGAGCCACGCGATCGGCAGGCCGACGAGGGCGCCGACCACCAGGCCCTTCAAGGCATCGGCCAGCCAGAGCCGCAAGCTCATCTTGTTGAAGCCGAAGCGCTCCTCGACCACGAAGGTCTGGTAGAGCGTGAACGGCAGGTCCAGCAGTCCGCCGATCGCGGCGAAACAGGCCAGCAGGGCGAGCTGCTGCACCATGCCGGTCCCCAGCCAGCCGACCAGCGACTGGTTCAGCGCATGCAGCCCGCCCAGGAGCGTCCAGCCCAGCAGCACGGCCGCGCCGAACGCCATCTCGACCAGGCCCACGCGCGCCTTGGCCACGGTGTAGTCGGCGGCCTTCTGGTGCGACTCGAGCGAGACGGTGCCGGCAAAGGCCTCCGGCACGGCGCCGCGGTGGCGGGCGACGTGCCGCACCTGGCGCGAGGCCAGCCAGAGCTTGGTCACCAAGCCGCCGAGCAGCGCGGCGGCGAACACGAGGGTCCAGAGGTACGAGGTGGACATGCCAACGAGTTTAGGCCATCGGCGACAATGGACCGATGACCGAGACCCTCGTGGCCACACCCCTCGTGCAGCTGGACAAGAGCGACCAGAACCTCGTCTGGCTCGACTGTGAAATGACCGGGCTCGACCCCGAAGTCGACCGCATCATCGAGATCGCGGTCGTGGTCACCGGGCCCGACCTGCAGCCGCGGGTGGAGGGGCCGGTGTTCGCGGTGCACCAGAGCGACGCGCAACTGGACCGCATGGACGCGTGGAACAAGAACACGCATGGCCGCAGCGGCCTCGTCGACCGGGTGAAGGCGTCCACCGTGACCGAAGCCCAGGCCGAGGAGGCACTGCTGGAGTTCCTGGGCCGCTACCTGCCCAAGGGCGTGGCGCCGCTGTGCGGCAACACCATCGGCCAGGACCGCCGCTTCCTGGTCAAGTACATGCCGAAGCTGGAGGCGTTCTTCCACTACCGCAACCTGGACGTGAGCACGCTCAAGGAACTGGCCAAGCGCTGGCGCCCGGACGTCTACAACGGCTTCAAGAAGCGGCAGGCCCACACCGCGCTGGCCGACGTGCACGAGTCGATCGACGAACTGGCGCACTACCGCGAGCATTTCTTGCGCGTGGCGGCCTAGCCGGCAAGGGCCACGTGCCTGGTGTTCGAGCCCGTCGCCGCATGGGGGAATCGGGACTTGGGGAAAACACCGATCTGTGCGACAATCGTGGGCTTCGCGGCGCACAGCGCGCCTTGAATCTCACATCTCCCTTCATGCAACGGCTCACCGAATGAGCCACCGGCCAGCTGGCCGGATGTCGTCTGATGGTTGATGTCCCGTAACCACCGACGACGGCCGCGCCCCACGGGCACGGTCGCATTGGAAACTCCATGACCGACACGTTCGACGTGCAGGGCGACTTTTCGCCTGCCGAATCCTTCGACGCCGCACCCGCGGCCGACACCACCCTGGCCGTTGCAGCGCCCGTCCTGCCCAACGGCTTCCTGAAGCTGGGCCTGGCGCCCGAGCTGATCCGCGCCGTGGAAGACCTCGGCTTCACCCAGCCAACCACGGTGCAGCTGGAGGCCATCCCGCGCGCCATGCCCGGCGCCGTGGAGGGCGAGGCCGCGTTCATCGACCTGATGGTCTCCAGCCAGACCGGCAGCGGCAAGACCGCGGCCTTCCTGCTGCCGGTGCTGCACACGCTGCTGCAGCAGCAGCGCGACGAGGCCGAGCGCGAACGCGTGGAGCACCAGCGCCTGGTGGACGAGGCCGCCGCGCGCGGCGAAGCGCCGCCCAAGCGCAAGCGCCGCAATCCGACCGACCCGCGCCACTTCAAGGCAGCCACGCCCGGCGCGCTGATCCTGTGCCCGACGCGCGAGCTCGCGCAGCAGGTGGCCCACGACGCCATCGACCTGGTGCGCCATTGCCAGGGCCTGCGCATCGCCAACGTGGTGGGCGGCATGCCCTACCAGATGCAGATCGCGCGCCTGCAGAACGCCAACCTGGTGGTCGCCACGCCGGGCCGCCTGCTGGACCTGCAGCGCTCGCACCAGATCAAGCTGGACCAGGTCCGCTTCCTGGTGGTGGACGAGGCCGACCGCATGCTCGACCTGGGCTTCGCCGACGACTTGGCCGAAGTGAACCAGCTGACCATCGGCCGCCAGCAGACCATGATGTTCAGCGCCACCTTCGCGCCGCGCATCCAGCAGCTGGCCTCGCGCGTGATGCGCGCGCCGCAGAAGATCCAGATCGACTCGCCGACCGAGAAGCACGCCAACATCCAGCAGGTGCTGTTCTGGGCCGACAACCCGCAGCACAAGCGCAAGATGCTGGACCACTGGTTGCGCGACACCAGCATCAACCAGGCCATCGTGTTCGCATCCACCCAGATCGAGTGCGACGGTCTCGCCAACGACCTGCAGCAGGAGGGCTTCTCGGCCGTCGCACTGCACGGCGCGCTGAGCCAGGGCCTGCGCAACCGGCGCCTGATGGCGCTGCGCAACGGCCAGGTGCAGATCCTGGTGGCCACCGACGTGGCCGCGCGCGGCATCGACGTGCCCACCATCACCCACGTCTTCAATTTCGGCCTGCCGATGAAGAGCGAGGACTACACGCACCGCATCGGCCGCACGGGCCGGGCCGGGCGTGACGGCCTGGCGGTCACGTTCGCCGAGTTCCGCGACCGCTTCAAGATCTTCGACATCGAGCACTACACGAAGCAGCCGCTCAAGGCCGACGTGATCCCTGGCCTGGAGCCGCAGCAGCGCACGCCGCGCGCGCCGCAGCCCGGGTTCGGCAACAAATCGGCCCGCGGCCCGCAGCGCACGCCGGCCCCCAGCTATCAAAAGCGTAGCGGCGACGGCTATGGCCGCAAGCCCGGATTTGGCGACTTCGGTGGCGACCGCGACGCGCGGCGCGCCCCGGCGGCGCCCTGGGAGAAGCCCGCCACCGGCTTCGCCCGCCCGGTGCGCGCGGCCGGTGCCGGCAACGGCGGCGGCAAGGTCTTCGTGCCGCGCGACGCCAAGAAGCGCGCATACAAGGCCTGATGCACCGGGCCTGACGAGGGCCCCTGCGGCGCACAGCGAAGGGACGCGAGGCGAAGGCTCCGCGTCCCTTTCGCTTGTTGCGGCTGGCCGTGCCCGTGCAGGCGCGGCGGCGCTGAGACAATCGCGCCATGGCCGCCCGCAGCGACTCCAGCGCTCCCGATCCGCAGCAAGACGGTGCCGATGCGTCGCAGCCCGGCACCGGGCGGGGCGCTGCCGGCCGGCCGGCGGAGGACCGCCACTTCGTCACCGCGCTGGCCCGCGGGCTGGAGGTGCTCTCGTGCTTTCGCTCCGGCTCGGTGCTGGGCAACCAGGAGCTCGCCACCCGCTGCGGCCTGCCCAAGTCCACCGTGTCGCGACTGACCGCCACGCTCACGCGACTGGGCTACCTGATCCAGATCGCCGACAGCGGCAAGTTCCGCCTGGGCACCGCCACGCTGTCGCTGGGCGGCGCGATGCTGTCCAAGCTCGACGTTCGCCAGGTGGCCGGGCCCTGGATGGAGGAACTGGCCGCGCAGTGCAAGGTGGAGGTGGCGCTCGGGGCCCGCGACCGCCTGTCGATGGTCTATGTCGAGGCCAGCCACGGTGCACGCTCGCCGGCGGCGCTGCTGGACGTGGGCGCCCGCATCCCGGTGGCCACCACCGCCATGGGCCGGGCCTGGCTGTCGGCCATCGACGCGCCGGAGCGCGAGGAGTTCCTGGAGCGGGTGCGCCGGCGGGACGCGGCGGCCTGGCCGGACGTGCGGCGCGGCATCGAGCGTTCGCTGCACGAGCACCGCACCCTGGGCGTGACCTGCTCCTTCGGCGAATGGCAGCCGGACGTCAACGGCATCGCCTGCGCCGTGCGGCCGGGCGACGGCCTGCCGCCGATGGCGATCAGCTGCGGCGGGCCGGCGGCGCGCCTGTCGCCACGGCACCTGCTGGCCGAGGTGCGCCCCCGGCTGATCGCCCTGGTGGCGCGCATCGAGGACGCGCTGCAGCCGGCCGGGCGCAGCCGCTGGAACGGCTGAACGGGCCAAGAAAAAAGCGCGCCGCGGCGCGCTCGTTCCTGGCGTCCAGGCCTGCGGCGGCGTGCCGCAGGCCGGGGCTCACTTGAAGTCGCGCAGGGCGCGTTCCTTGACCTTGCCGCCCTCGATCACGGCCACGCGCGTGTTGGCCAGCGAGCCGCCCTTGTCGTCCACGCCTTCCAGGCCGTTGGGGTTGGCGGCCGGGGGCAGTTGCTTCATCGCCTTGTCCAGGTTGGCGCGGATCGCGGCGGCGTCGGTGGTGGTGCCGGCCAGCTTCATGGCCAGTGCGGTGGCGTGCACCGCGGTGTAGTTCAGCGACACCTCGGAGCTGGGATTGCGGCCGGGGTAGGCCTTCTTGAAGCGCTCGACGAACGCGCGCGAATCGGGCGCCGGATCGTCGATCAGCGGCAGCACGCCGATGGAGCCCTCCAGCGGCTGGTAGCCGCCGGTGACCGCGCTCATCTCGTCCATCTTGGCCTGGTCGATGATGACGAAGCCGCCCTTGAAGCCCAGCTCCCGGGCCTGCTTGACCACCAGGCCGGTGGGCTCGGAGGCGCCGCCGATGAAGAGCACGTCGGGCTTGGAGGCCAGCACCCGGCTCACGCCGCTGTAGAAGTCCGTCGCGCGGTTGTACGACATCGGGTTCTCGGCCACCACCTTGCCGCCGGCCTTCTCCCAGGCCGGCTTGAAGACGGCCGTCCAGGCCTTGGCGTAGTCGTGGTCGGCATTGGCGATGGCGACGTTCTTGCCGTACTTGGTCATCGCGTGCTTGACGAAAGGCTCGATGTACGAGGTGAACTCCGGCGGGATGCGCAGCGTGAGCTTGTTGCCGCGCGCGGTGACCTGCGGCACGCTGGTGTACGACAGCAGCAGGTACTTCTGCGCCTCGTTGTTGGTCTGCAGGGCGAAGCTGCCGCCCGAGTGCGGCACCAGAATGGCGGGCGTCTTGTGCTCCTGCACCAGGCGCTGGGCGTTGATCGCGGTCTCGCTGGGGTTGTACTTGTCGTCCAGCGCGACGATCTCCAGCTTGACCTTCTTGCCTGCGACCTCCAGGCCCTGGGCGTTGATCTCGTTGGCGGCCATCTGCATGCCGTCGAGCACGTTCTTGCCGTACAGCGCGGCGCCGCCGGAGAGCGGGCCCGAATAGCCGATCTTGACGACGTCCTGCGCCAGTGCGCCGCCGCTGGCGACGAGCGCCGCGGCGGACACCGCGGCGAGGCGGCGGAAGGTGGTTGCGAATGCCATGCTGGGTCTCCTAGGTTGAAGCAGGGTGGAAAACGGGGGATCCGGCGCCGGTCAGGCGCCGATGTAGGCCTTGCGCACGGCCGGGTCGTTCATGAGCGCATCGGGCTGGCCTTCCATGGCGATGCGGCCGCCCTCGATGACGTAGGCGCGGTGCGCGATCTTCAGCGCCGCGTAGGCGTTCTGCTCGGCCAGCAGCACGGTGGTGCCGGCCCGGTTGATGCGCTGCACCGCCTCGAACACCTGCTTGACCACCAGGGGTGCCAGGCCGAGCGAGGGCTCGTCCAGCAGCAGCGTCTGCGGCCGGCCCATCAACGCGCGGCCGATCGCCACCATCTGCTGCTGGCCGCCGGAGAGCGAGCCGGCGGCCTGGTCGCGCCGCTCGGCCAGGATCGGGAAGAGGCTGTAGACCTCCTCCAGCTTCTTCTGGTTGCCGGCCTTGTCGCCGCGGTGCACGTAGGCGCCCAGCATCAGGTTCTGCAGCACCGTCATCTGCGGGAACAGCTTGCGGCCTTCGGGGCACAGCACCACGCCCATCTCGACGATCTGCGACGGCTTGCGGCCCACCAGCTCCTGGTTGCGGAAGCGGATGCTGCCGCCGGTGGCCTTCATGAGGCCGCTGGCGGTCAGGAAGATGGTGCTCTTGCCGGCGCCGTTGGCGCCCAGCAGCACCACCAGCTCGCCGTCGCGCGCCTCCAGGTTCACCCCGTTGAGGGCGCGGAAGCTGCCGTAGTGCTGGGTGACATTCTCAAACCTCAGCATGTTCGCTCCCGAGGTAGGCGTCGATGACGGCGGGGTTGCCGCGCACTTCGGCCGGGGTGCCCTCGGCGATCTTCTCGCCGTAGTTCAGCACCAGGATCTTGTCGGCCAGCCGCATGATCATGTCCATCTTGTGCTCGATGAGGCACACCGTCAGGCCGCTGGCGACCATCTTGCGGATCAGGTCGGCCAGGCCCTGGGTCTCGTCGGGGTTCACGCCGCCGGCCGGCTCGTCCAGCAGCACCAGCCGGGGGTCGGTGGACAGGGCCAGCGCGAAGGCCACGCGCTTGCGCTCTTCCTGCGAGATGTCGCCGGCCAGCCGGTTGGCGATGTGCGACAGGCCGACGAAGTCCAGCGCGTCGCGCGCCTTCTCGCGGCAGGTGCGCTCCTCCTCGCGCAGGCGGCGGGAGTTGAACAGCACGTCGACCAGGCCGGAGCGCGTGCGCAGCCGGTGGCCGACGATCAGGTTGTCCAGCACCGTGGCCATGTCGAACAGCGTGGTGGTCTGGAAGGTGCGCGAGACGCCCAGCCGGGCGATCTGGTCGGACCGCAGGTGGGTGACGTCCTGGCCCTCGAAGGTGATCGTCCCCGAGGTCGGCCGGTGCACGCCGCTGATCAGGTTGAAGAACGTGGTCTTGCCGGCGCCGTTGGGGCCGATGATCGCGTTGATCTTGCCCCGCTCCACCGTGGTGGTCACGTCGTTGACCGCGGCCAGGCCGCCGAAGCGCTTGGTGAGGTTGCGGATCTCAAGCATGGCTGCCTCCCGGCTGCGCCACCGGCGCCACCTGGGCGGGGGCGGGCGCCGCGGCCTGCGCGTTGCGGCGGGCGCGCCAGCCCAGCCAGGTGCCCACGATGCCGTGCGGCAGGAAGATCACCAGCAGCACGAGGATCGGCCCGAACACGATGAACCGGTACTCCTGCAGGAACTGCAGGTACTGGGTGAGCCAGGGCACCGTGATCGCGCCGAGCAGCGGGCCGAGCAGCGTGCCCAGGCCGCCGACCAGCATGTACATGGTCATGTCGAAGGTGTGCTCCACGCCCGCCAAGCCCGGGCCGAGGAAGCGCACGAAGCCGGCGTACAGGCCGCCCGCCATGCCGGCGTAGAACACCGACAGCATGAAGGCCAGCAGCTTGTTGCGCATGAGGTTGATGCCCAGCGCCTCGGCCAACTCGTCGCCGTTGCGGATGGCCATGAAGGTGCGCCCGAGCAGCGAGCCGACGATGCGGCGCATCACCCACACCCCCAGCACCAGGAAGAAGAACACCAGGTAGTAGAGGGACCGGGGCGAATCGAACGTGAGCGGGCCGATGGCGGTGGGCGCGGGGATGCCGATGATGCCCACCGTGCCGTGCGTGAGGCCCTCCCACTTCTCGATCACCAGGAACATGATGTAGCCCACGCACAGGGTGAAGATGGAGAAGTAGTGGCCCTTCAGGCGCAGCGACACCAGCCCGATGAAGAAGCCCAGGATGGTCGCCGTCACGCCCGACAGCGCGAAGGCGATCCAGAACGGCACCTGGTGGTCCACTGTCAGGATGCCCACGGTGTAGGCGCCCACCGCCATGAAACCGCTGTGGGCCAGGTTGAACTGGCCGGTGTAGCCGGTGATGAGGTTCAGCCCGATGGTCGCGATCGCGAAGATGTACGCGGTGGACATCACGGTCAGGTGGTAGTCGTTCCGCGCGATCCAGGGAAAGGCCAGGCCCAGGGCCAGCAGCAGGAGCCATCCGGCGGTGCCGTTCAGGTGCTTGCGCATCAGTGCGCTCCCTTGGAGAACAGGCCCTGCGGCCGCAACGACAGGATCACCACCAGCAGGGCGAAGGCGATGATGTCCTTGTAGTCCGTGGAGATGTAGAAGGCGCCGAAGCTCTCGGCGAAGCCGATGATCAGGCCGCCCACGATGGCGCCGGGCACGCTGCCCATGCCGCCCAGGATGATGATCACGAAGGCCTTGGTGATCACCAGGTGGCCCATGGCCGGGTAGACCAGGTTGATCGGCGCATAGAGCGTGGCGGCCACTGCGGCCAGGGCGCCGGAGATGGCGAAGGTGAGCATGGCCACGCGGTTGGCGTCGATGCCCACCAGCGAGGCCCCGTCCCGGTTCTGCGCCATGGCGATGATGGTCGAGCCGGTGACCGTCTTGCGCAGGAACAGGTGCAGCACGACCATGAGCCCGAACGCCGCCGCGATGATGAGCAGGCGCTGCACCGGCGCGGTGACGCCGCCCAGGTCGAGGATGCCGGTGTAGGGCGTCTGCATGCGATGGAAGTCCGCGCCCCAGATGGCCTGTGCGCCCGCCTCCAGGAAGAGCAGGACGCCGATGGCCGCGATCATGGGGTGCAGTCCCGAGGCCTTGCGCAGCGGGTGGAACACCAGCCGCTCCGCCACCGTCGCGATGACCGCCACGCACAGCGCCGAGCCGATCATGGCCAGCCAGTAGTTGAAGCCGTACGCCTTCATGAGGTGGAAGGACGCGAACGCACCGGCCATGTAGAACGCGCCGTGCGCGAAGTTGGGCACGTGCAGGATGCCGTACACCAGCGTGAGGCCCAGCGCCACGAGGCTGTAGATGCCGCCGAGCGTGAAGCCGTTGAGCACTTGCTGCAGGAACAGGTCCATGGGTCTCCTTGGCGGTCGCGTGGAAGGATTGCGCCGGCCGGGGGCCGACCGCGCCGCACTTGTTCTCGCGGCAATGTAGCGCCGGGCCGGCGCAAGCCGAGCCCGACCATGGGCTGCAGTTCCGCAGTGCAGAACAGCCGAGGGAAAACACCAGTCGTGGAGGCGCCTGCGTTGTCACGCAGGCGCCATGGCGCACCGCGGGATGGGAACGTTCGACTGCCTGGCCCCGCTGGGACCGGTCAGGCGGGTGCGGAGGGGTTGCGGCCGATGTCGGGCCAGCGGTGGTGCACGTACATCCAGGCCAGCAGGCCCACGCACATCATCAGCAGCGAGGCGATGGCGATGGCCCTGGTCGAGTGCATCACCAGCGGCGCGATGACGCCGGCCACCACGCCGTTGGCCGTCGAGCCGATCACGGCCTGGAGCGAGGACGCCAGTCCGCGGCGGTCGGGATGCAGGTCGAGCACCAGCAGCGTGACCACCGGCACCATCAGGGCCCAGCCGAAGGCGAACACCGCGATGGGCAGCAGCGCCCACCAGGCCTGCGCCGGCCAGAGCAGGTTGGCCACCACGTTCGCGAGCGACACCGCCAGCATGATGACGAAGCCGTGCCGGATCTGCCGCTTGGGCTGGATGCGGCCGGCCAGGCGCCCGCTGGCCCAGGCCCCGCCCATGATCCCTGCGATGGTGATCACGAAGAACCAGAAGAACTGCGTGGGTGCCAGGCCCAGGTGCGTGCCGAGGAACCCCGGTGCCGACAGCACGTAGAGGAACATGCCGTTGAACGGCACGCCGCTGGCCAGCGCCAGCAGCAGGAAGCGCGGGTTCGAGCCGAGCTGCGCATAGCCGCGCATCAGGTTGCGGACGTTGAATGGCTGGCGCTGGGTGACGTGCAGCGTCTCGGGCAGCAGCTTGAAGTTGGCCGCCCACAGCAGCACGCCCACCGCGGTGAGGAACCAGAAGATGCTGTGCCAGTCGGCGTGGACGAACAGGAAGCCGCCGATCACCGGGGCGATGGCGGGAGCCACGCCGAAGTAGATCGTCACCTGGCTCATCACCTTCTGGGCCTGGTCCGGCGGGAACATGTCGCGGATCACGGCACGCGAGACCACGATGCCGGCCCCCGTCGAGAGGCCCTGCAGCGCGCGGAAGAACACCAGCTGGCCGATCGTCTGCGACAGCGCGCAGCCGGCCGAGGCCACGGTGAACACCGCGATGCCCCACAGCACCACCGGCCGCCGGCCGAAGCTGTCGGCCAGGGCACCGTGGAACAGGTTCATGAAGGCGAAGCCGAACAGGTACGCCGACAGCGTCTGCTGCATCTCCACCGGGGTGGCGCCGATCGCCCGGGCGATGCCTGAGAACGCCGGGATGTAGGTGTCGATGGAGAACGGCCCCAGCATGCCCAGCAGGGCCAGCAGGACGGCCAGCGCCCAGCGCGGCGCCTTCCACAAGCGGCCGGCGTCGGGGTTCATGCGGCCGGGCGCGCGGCGGCGGGTGCGGAGGTGAGGGCCTGGGCGGCGAGGGTCATCGGGGCCGCCATGGTACCGGCGGCCGGCCGCGCGTGCCGAGTCAGGCCGGCGTGGTCAGCAGCTCCAAGCCGGACTTGCGCTCCAGGCGGGGCCCGGGCGGTGCGGCGGTGGGGTCGAAGAAGGACTTGTCCAGGTGGCGGCTGAACCGGGTGAACCAGTTGTCGCGCGGGTAGAAGGCCGTGCCGCGCGGGCCGCTCACCCGCACCAGCCCGTCGGGCTGGACCACGGCGGTGAAGCTGTCCGGGTCACGGCCGCTCGCGACCAGAAGGTTAACCAGCAGCTGGCGCTCGTTCGGGTGGATGTTCGAGTTCACCGCCTGATCTTCCGCGGATGGTGCCTGAACCGGAAGCGCCCGATGGAGGCGCTTGGCGTAGGACGGATTCCCACGTGCCGGGTGCGGTGCACCGGGCGTCGCACGCGCGGATGCAATGCAGTCCTACGGTGCGTGCCGCTTCCGGCGGGGACCATGACTTCAATTGGGAGATTGGTCATGCACGACGACGATTCAGGACTGGTCGGCACCCCGTATTTCTGGGCCGGCCTGGCCGGCACGGTGGCGGTCTGGGGGGTGGTGATGGTCGCGCTGTGGTTCTAGGCCCACGGCAAGGGTTTGGCTGCTGGATGTGCACCGGGGAGGTGCGCGCCGCCCGTGCGCAGGCCTAGGCGTATAGCTCACCCCGCACAGCCGCAGCCTGCGAGCCGTGCCCGCTGAGTTCGCCGTCTGGCAGACGATCAGCTACTCGTCGACCTCGCTGCTTCACGGGTGGCCGGCAATTCCTGCTGCTTGAGGGCACTGATCAGCTGCGAGCGGGACCGTGCCCCGAAGTGCAGCAAGATCGTGGACACGTGGTTCTTCACCGTTCCCTCGACCAGGCACGTGGCGTCCGCAATCTCCCGATTGGACTTTCCTTGCAAGATCAGGCCGAGGATCTGCACCTGCCGGTGGGTGAGGCCGGCCATCGGCATCGACTCGATGGAGCCCGCCACCGCCGGTGCGGACTGGGTGGGAAAGATGTCGTGGGATTCCAGGTACGTGATCACGTCATCGAGATCGGCCGACTTGCGCAGGAACGCGTCCGCGCCGAGTGACAACGCCCGTTCGACGGTGGCCGGGTCCGACGTGCCGGACAAGACCGCCACGCGCGCTTTCGGGTAACGACGCAGGAATTGCGCCAGGCCGGAAAGGCCGTCGGAATCGGGCAAGCCGAGGTCCAGGAAGACCAGGGCAATGTTGTCCCGGTTCAGCCCATAGATCTCGACGGCCGACGTGAGGGAGCGCACCTCATAGATCTGCAGGTTGGTGTAGCTGGGAGCGAACCGGGCATGCAGAAGAGCCCGGAGACCGAGTCGCACCAACTCATGGTCGTCGACGATGAGAACACCCGTTCGCTTGCGCAAGCTCTGGGAAAGCATGTAAGCGTCCGCGTGGACCTGGGTGTTTGCCATGTGTGACCTCCTGCTGTTGCCCCAGTCAGCCTAGTCGCCGCGGTCAAGCCGCGACGTGGGCTGAAGGGTTCTTTGTTCATTGTGCGCGTGCACAAGCTCGCGCTCAAGGGAAAGGTGAACTGTGTCACGGCAGTCGTCTCACGACACGTGTCCGTAGTCACGTGACCAAGGTCATTTCCATAGGGACCAACCGTGTTGTGACTTCTTGCGTGCCAGAGGTCTTTGGTCACGTGACGTTCCTCAATTGTTTGCTGGTGGTTGCCTCACTAAGGTCTCGGTCACAAACCTGGAGGGCTCCATGACCGAAACGCAAGTGCAGATCATCAACAAGACTTTCGCAGCTGTCCTGCCGATCAGCGACGCAGCAGCGGAGCTGTTCTACAACCGGCTGTTCGAGATCAACCCCGGTGTGCGGGCGATGTTCAAGGGGGACATGAAGGAGCAGGGCCGCAAGTTGATGCACACCATCGGTACCGCTGTGGGTGCGGCGCGCAACCTCGACTCTCTTCGCGGCCCGCTCCAGGAACTCGCCAAGCGACATGTGAAGTACGGCGTGCGCCCGGAGCACTTCGACGATGTGGGCTCGGCCCTGATTCACACGCTGGAAAAGGGACTGGGCAGCCAGTTCACGCCCGAGGCCAAGGTGGCGTGGGTGTCGCTCTACGGTGAGATCGTCGGGATCATGGTGCCCGCCCTGCAGCGCGCCAGCAGTCCCGTGCGCGCGGCACCAGTTCCGCCAGTAACCATGCCGCGTGCGAAGAAGCAGCGCTCCATCTTCGGAGCAATTCTGGGCTGGTTCGGCATCAAGGCGGGCTGACGCCGCCTCGCCTTCGGACGGAGCCTCGCCCGTCCGAGCAGGTTCGCGCCCCTGGGGTCACTGCAAGGCCGCGGCGCGAGAGGTCCGAGAACTTGCAAGTCGCTTGCCGTGACTTCTGACTCTGCGTCGTGACTTCTCGAATGACCTTTAGCACTGAGAAGCGGCTTCGGTCATTTCTAAGCTCCCTCGAATCCCGAAGGTCATTTCGAAAGCGCTAACGCTTTCGGATGGCTGCGGCCCAGTGCGCAGTTGGGCGCCAGGCCGCGCAGCGCTTCCCGGTCCTTGTCTTTCTGGAACCTCCGCCGCCGTGGCACATCATTTCGCACCTGACGTTGAACTTGTTGGTCCTTGGGCACGCGCGCTCCTGGTCGCCCCGCTCATCGCTGGCCACGATGCCTTCGCCCAGCCTGCCCCGCCACCGCCTGTGAGCCCGGCAGGACCGGCGGTGGCAGCATCGGCCACTCCAGCCGGCCTCGCAGGGCAAGCTGCCAGCGCCGGTGCCGGTGCCGGTGCCAGAGCAGCCGCGACGGGTCCGACCTGGCGAGGTTCGATCTCCTCGGATGTGTACGACGTCGAGGTCCGGATCCCTGAAGGAGGCCAAGGTGTGTCGCTTCTCGAGGGGGGAGTACACGGAAAAGCAGTGGCGTGGGGTGATCTCCGCGTGCCGGATGCGGACGGTGCCGTGTCGCACCTCCAGTTCTCCCTGACGGCGTCCGACGACCGGGCCGTGCTGTCGCGGTTCAATTCCATGATCGGGACCTTGCAAGTCGGGCACACGGGCTCGCGCCACCAGGTGCTGGTGGGCGATGTGCTTGCAACCCCGTCCCGGCTCGCAGGCGGAATTGGCTTGAAGGGTGCCTTGGGGACCTACTCCGACGGTGGCTTTTCAGCGATCGGATTCGCGGGTGACAACGCGGAGAGCTGGGAAACACTGCTGGACCGCGAGACGAACGATGGCTCCCCGACGCGCCGCCAATTCACGCGCCGGGTACACGGCGGCGCCTTGTCCTACCAGGTGGGCTCCGGTTTGCAGGCGTTCGTGACCCACCAGGGATTCTCCGACCGGGCCGCGGCCGTCAGCCCTGCGGTGGCGGCCGGTCTCCTGCCGACACACGACGGTAGAGCGAGCACGTTCGGCGCCAACTACACGGCAACGATACCGTCCTTGGGGCAGCTGCGCGTGTCCGGGGAACACGGTCGATCGTCCTACGCGACAGCCGGCGCATCGTCTTCCAGTGATGCTGCGTCGCTTCTGGATCTGGCCTTGTCCACGAACGTGGGTCCCATGACGGTTGCCGTGCGTGGAGGACGGACACGCGTCGGTGCCGAATGGCGCTCGGCCATCCAGACGCTCACACCCGGTCTGGATGAACGCTACGCAGGAGCGGACATCTCCTGGGACGGGCTCCATCTGTCGCAGGACGTCAGGCGCGCTGCCAATGACATCTCCGTGCTTGGCTACAACCCAGAGCTGGAAAGCCATACCACCCGAGCCGCCTGGTCGCCGAGCTTCCTGTCCGGCTGGACGTTCTCTGCTCTGCGCAGTGTCATCGACACGACCACCGGCCCGGACCAGAGCCAATCGGTCCAGCGGGAGCTCGGGTTGGAACGAAAAGTCGGAATGTGGTCTTTCTCTGTCGCTGCGACATCCTTGGACCTGCGCTACGCGCTCTACCCTTACGCAGACGGCACGACCAGGGAGTACCGCGGCGCCATTCGCGCCGGTCTCGACGCTGACTGGCTGAGCCGGGCCAACCTGCAAGCGGCGACGTTCGGTTTCAGCCTTGGCCACCAGCGGCAGCAGACGGCGTACCCGACCGAAACCTCCACGCGGATCGCCGCAGTGCAGGCCACCGTTTCCACGGCGCCGAACGTGACGTACTCCATCGACCTTGGCCGCCGTTTCACCCGCGATCTCCTGGCGGGCGACAAGTTCTCCTCCGGCGTCATCGAACTCCAGCACCAGCGTGCGCTCGCAAGCGGTCTCGCCCTGCGCGCCTACTTCCGGAAGTCACGCGCATTTCGCGGCCTGCTCACGGCGGACGTGATGGAACGTGTCGGCGGAATCAGTCTCAGCTACCAGTGGTGAGCCGCGCTTTCGCCCTGCCTTCTTGCACACAACCTAGGATGCGCATGCTCGATACCTTCTCGATCCCAAAGGCAAGTGGAAGCCTGGTCCGGTTGCTCGTCTGCTGCACCTCCCTGTGCGTCATGCCCCCGCTCGCGTCTGCGGACGCAGCGAAGCCGCAGGCGCTCGAGCATGTCGCACAGGGTGGCTCGCCACCGGCGTCTACGGAACAGGTGTCGGCAGGCAGCCAACCGGACATTCCCCCGTGCGTGCCGGGTGGCGCCTCGATGCGGGCCTTCGAGGACCTGATCCGGGGGTATGAAGGTGCTGAGCTGACGTCCCTGCGGGGCCTTGTCGATCCACGCATGCCAGGCTCCGGAGCCGTGTTCGACGCGGCCTTGCGCGAGAAGCAACTCACGCTGGACCGGACGCTGCGGGTGTCGAGTGTTTCCAGCCAATGTGCGACACGCAGCGCAATGGTCAGCTTCCGCTGGGAAAAGCGGCTGGTGAGCGTCTATGACCGCCGCACGCGGGTCGCTGCCGGCACGGCCCAGGTGCTGCTGGTTCGTGAGGAGGCCGATGGCGCCCCCTGGAGGCTGGCAGGGGTGGCGGGTGCCAGTCCATTCGTGGTGAGTACTGCGCTGCCCACCGGTCCAAGGCCAGCACCACGCGCCGCTGCTCCACAGGGGCCGGTGAATCCATCGGGACCGAACAATCCACCTCCCGGCGTGGGCCCGACGTTGCCGCCAGGCCCCACCGGTGCACCCGCGAATCCGGGCCCATGACGAACACGGACCCGGACATGGCGGATGAGTGACTTTCCGCACTGGCTCGGCCCATGGCCGAAATCCTAAGGTGAGCACATGACCTTCGTGCTTCCTCAGCTCCGAGCCTCGATGGCCTTCCCGGTCCTCGCCCTGCTGACGGTCATCTGCGCACGTGCCAGCGATCCCGACACGCTGGCGCCGCCTCCGCATGGCGACGCTGCCGCCCAGCTCTTCGCCCGTTGCCAGCGATCCATGCTCGACAGCCGGTGCTTGGCCATGCCCGTCGGCACACAGGCCGCCGTGCAGCCAGGTGCCGCGGCCGAAACCATCGTGATCGCGGGAGTGGGTCGCGTGGATGCGAAGACCTACAACAGCCTGGTCCGAACCGACAGCAGGATGTGTGATCTCGTCCGGGTCGCTTGCGGGCGACGGATCGAAGGCACCTTGTGCGACGTCGCAGCCAAGCTGTGGTGACGGATCGGGAGTTGAGAGATCAGCTGGCCCCGTGGTTCTCGATTGCACGCAAGTGACGAAGGAGTCTTCAATGCTTTCCATCACCAGCGCCATGTCGCAGTTTCGCAGCCATGCAGGAACGTGGATCCAGCGCGTGTCGTTCACCAGCACCCGTGCCTCGCGAGTCATGCCCAAGCGTTGGGACGAGGTCTCCTGGAGCGAGACTGTCCCCGCCGAAGACGACGAGGTGTTGTTCCGCCTGACAGCCTGGCCGGAGATCGCATCGGACCAACGGCGCAGAGGATGGCTACCAGTGGTCTCCGCGATGTCGGTCGCCCCGTTCACCTTCCGACGGGTGTTGGAACTGGTGCACCAGGATGCAGAGGCAGCGGCCGACATCTTCCTGACGCTGATGGTCGCCGGCTATCTGGAGCCCATGGGCGGCGGATGGCGAGAGACCAAGGGCGAGCAAAGGTGGCATCGAGCGTCCAGCACACCGCGCACCGGACCAGCTTGATGGGTGCGATGGATGGCGGAGGCATGCCAGAGCACGTGAGGTGCAGCCGGCACCGCTACCCATCGCTTGACCCGCGGCTTGGCCAAACGGAAGCTTGGAGGGAAGTGGTGGGTCCTGAAGGATTCGAACCTTCGACCTACGGATTAAGAGTCCGCTGCTCTACCAACTGAGCTAAGAACCCACTGCCGACACGTGTGGTGGAGAGGAGGAGGATCGAACTCCCGACCTTCGCATTGCGAACGCGACGCTCTCCCAGCTGAGCTACCCCCCCACGACGGCCACGATTTTAGCGCATCTTGGCGGGTGCGCGGCAGCCTCGAGAGGCGCGTTCACGCCGCCTGGCGTGCCGGCTGCCCGAAGCGGTCTTCCAGTTGCTTTCGCAACTGCCAGGCGCGGGTGGTGGTGTCGACCGCCACGTCGCTCCAGCTGAGGCTTTGGCCCTTGCGCACCGGTCGGATCACCTTGACGTCGTGGGCCAGCCCGAGGGGGAGCCCGCCCATCGCCAGCGAGGTCTGCGCCGGCAGCAGCTTGCCCCAGACCGTGTAGCCGCCTTCGCCGTCGAGCACGTCCCCGGGCCGCAGGTCGCGCTTGGCCGTGGCCACCACGTCGGCGTTCCAGCCGGTGGCCACCCCCGTGGGCTCGCGTCGCAGCGCGACCGAGGCGACCGAGACGCCCACTTCCAGCCCGATCAGGTGCCACCGCTTGTACAGCGTGAAGTAGCGACCGCTCGGGTCGGTGTGCGCGTTGTATTCCTCGAAGCAGTTCTTGATGTACTCGGTCTCCGCCTCGACCGTCACCCACACGCCCATCCGGATGTCGTAGGGGATCTTGCGTCCATCGGCCTCCAGCGAGGACACCACTTCGACCATGCCCTTGCGCTCGAGCACACCGCCTTCGCTGCGCGGGCGGGTCACGAAGGGGATGTCCTCGACGCTCGCCGGCGGGTACAGCAAGCCATTGCCTGGAACGCCGAGCCCGGTGGCGTTGGAGACGGCGGTGCTCTCGATCGACGGCTTGGAGCCGTCCAGGAAGCTGTTGAACATCTTCGGGTTGAGCCCGCCGCGCTGCGCCTGTTCCGGCGTGAGGCCGTAGTGCCCCCAGACCGTTTCGGGCGTCGACTCGCAGAAGTGCGGGAGCCACTTGTGGCCCCGACCCGCGGCCACCACCGGGAAGCCGCAGGTGCGCGCCCAGTCGACCAGGTCGCAGATCAGCGCCGGCTGGTCGCCGAACGCGAGCGAATACACCACTCCGGCCTCCGCTGCGCGCTGCGCCAGCAGCGGGCCGCAGAACGCATCGGCCTCGACCGTGACGTTGACCACGTGCTTGCCATGCGCGAACGCCTCCAGGCAGTGATCCACGGCTGCGATGGGGTGCCCCGTGCACTCGACGATGACGTCGATCGCGGGATGCCTCGCCAGCGACTGCCAATCCTCGCCGACGTGCGTTGCTCCTGTTTGTATAGCGGCATCGATAGATTCCGCGCGAGCCCGGGCCGGATTCCATCCCACCCGCGCGAGGTTGGCCCGGGCCGCGTCGGGCGACAGGTCGGCAATGCCGGCCAGGTGCACGCCGGGCGTGCGCGGCACCTGCGCCAGGTACATCGAGCCGAATTTCCCGGCGCCGATCAGGCCGATGCGGACCGGCCGTCCGTCGGCCGCGCGTTGCTGGAGCTTGGCGTGCAGGTTCATCGCCTCAGGCCGCCTGCTTCATCTCGCCGAAAGGCACGCTGCTCGTCTGGAGCGCGGTCGCGGGCAAGCCGTCCTTCCACGGCACGTCGACCGGATACTCCTTGAGCAGGCAGTCGTCGGGGAGGCAGCGGATGGGGGAGAAGTCCCGGTGTGCGATGAACTCCGGCCGCTTGAAGCGGCGGATGTGGTTGGAGACCGCGCAGAGGCTGAGGTAGACGCTCACGCGGTGCCAGGGCGAGAGGTTGCTGCCGGAGGCATGCAGCAGGCAGCTGTGAAAGAGGATCATGGAGCCGGCGGGGCCACGTGGGCTCACGATGCCGCCGTTCTTGCCGCCGGCGCGCTCCACCAGCGTCGAGATCAGCGCGTTGTCGACCGTCCACAGGGGATAGCTGGTCGTGGTCAGGTCGTGCCGGGCCTCCACCACACCCTTCTTGTGGCTGCCGGGAATGAACATGAGGGGCCCGTTGAACTCGTTCACGTCGTCCAGGAAGATGGCGACGTTCATCGCCCGTTCGGTCGGCATCTGGTCGTCGTTCAGCCAGGTGCCGTAGTCCTGGTGCCACTGCCAGACGTCCCCCTCGAACGCGGCCTTCCCGTTGATCTTGAACTGGTGCATGTAGACCTCCTCCCCGAAGAGGTCCATCACCGGCTCCACCATGCGCGGATGCCGGGCCAGCCGGGCGAACGGCTCGCTCACCAAGTGCGCGGCGAAGTTGGTGCGCACCGCGTCCTTGCCCTTCTCGCGCACGTTGTAGGCCTCGCGGCGCTCGTACAGCGGTGGCACCGCCTCCTGCAGCGTGCGGGTCTCTTCAGGCGTGAACAGGCCGGGAAAGAACAGGTAGCCGTCGCGGTCGAACGCGTCCAGTTGCGCTTGCGTCAGTTTCATCGGGAGGTCTCCTGGGATTGCTGCCGGACGGCAGGATTCGTGGGATGCAGAACGCCGGGCAGCCGCTCGGCCAGGTTCTCGGCGGCGCGGCGTCCGTGGTTTTCCATCAGCGATGCGGCACGGTCGGCATCGCCAGCGGCGATCGCCTGCGCGATCTCCGCGTGCTCGGACCACACCGCCTCGCGCTGGCGCGACTGCTGCAGCACGGCACCCATCACGCGGCGCAGGTGCCGCCAGTGCTGGTGGGCGCTCTGCTCGATCAGCGGATTGGCCGAAGCGGCGTAGATCGCGTCGTGGAAGGCAAGGTCGGCGTCGATCATGGCCTTGACGTCGCGGCCCCGCGCCGCCCGGCGGCCGGCGTCCAGCAGGGCGGGGTCGAGCCGGAACCGGCCCTGCGCCGCCAGCCGGGCAGCCAGGCCATCGAGGGCACCCCGGACCTGGTAGACCTGGAGGATCCAGTCCGCGTCCAGCGGCGACACCAGCACGCCGCGGCCTGGCGCATCCTGGACGAAGCCGTCTTTCTTCAGCAGCCGCAGCGCCTGCAGCACCGGCTGGCGCGACACCGCCAGCTGTTCCGCGATATCTTCCTGGGTGATGCGCTGCCCCGGTGCGAGGGAGCCTTCGCTGATGGCGTCGAGCAACTGGCGGTACACCCGGTCCACCAGGTCGGGTGCAACGTCGAGGCGGACAAGCGGGGCTGGCATGGCGCAGAAACGAAGTCTGTATACAGAATACAGGAAAACGGATGAAAGGTGGCCTCGAGATGACGCAGCACGGCCCGGAGTGGCACGAGCGCATGTACAACAACCGCGCCCTGGTGCCCGAGTACCAGCAGCATTTCGACCGGTGGAAGCGTGCATCCGAACTGGCGCGCAGCCAGTCCGAGTGCATTCTCGACGTGCGGTACGGCACGGCACCGGGCGAGACGCTGGACGTCTTCCCAGCGGCACAGGCGCGGTCGCAGACCGTGGTGTTCATCCATGGCGGCTACTGGCGCTCCCTGGACAAGAGCGACCATTCCTTCCTCGGCTCGGTGTTCCAGGAGGCCGGCGCCTGCGTGATGGTCCCGAACTATGACCTGTGCCCGGCCGTCACCATCCCTGAGATCGTGCTGCAGGTCGCGCGCGCGGTGGCCTGGACCTGGAAGCACGCGCCCGACCATGGCGGCGACCCGCGCCAGATCACCGTCATCGGCCACTCCGCGGGCGGCCACCTCGCCGCGATGATGCTCGCGTGCGACTGGCGCGCGCTCGATCCCGACCTGCCGTCCGACGTGGTGGTGAAGGCCCTGGGAATCTCGGGTCTCTACGACCTCGAGCCGATCATGCGCACACCCTTCCTGCAGGCGGACCTGCGCCTCACGCCGGAGGACGCGCTGCGCGCCAGTCCCGCATGCATGCCCCCGCCCGCGGGCACGACGCTCTACACGGTTGCCGGGGCGGAGGAGAGCGCGGAGTTCCTGCGCCAGAACCAGTTGATGCGCAAGGCCTGGGGCGAGGACTGCGTGGAGGTGGCCGAAGCGCTGACCGGCCTCAACCATTTCAGCGTGCTGGAGGCACTGGCGGCGCCGGGACATCCCCTGCAGCAGCTCGCCATGGAGCTGATCTGGCGCTGAGCCGGGCGGCGGCAGGCGCGGTGCGCGCGCCCACCGGGTTCACATGAGCAGGTGCTCGCCCGCGTTGTCCCCGCCCAGGATGACGTAGTTGACCTTCCGGATGTCCATCAGCCGCTTGCCGCCGGCATAGCTGATGGAGCTCTGGATGTCCTCTTCCATCTCGCGCAGCGTCGCGGCAAGCTTGCCCTTCACCGGCTCGAGGATGCGCTTGCCCTCCACGTGCTTGTATTCGCCCTTGTTGAAGTCGGAGGCGCTGCCGTAGTACTCCTTGAACAGCCGGCCGTCGACCTCGACCGTCTGGCCCGGGGACTCTTCGTGGCCGGCGAGCATGGAGCCCACCATCACCATGGTGGCGCCGAAGCGCACGCTCTTGGCGATGTCCCCGTGTTCGCGGATGCCGCCATCGGCAATGATCGGCTTGGTCGCGACGCGGGCGCACCACTTCAGCGCCGACAGCTGCCAGCCGCCCGTGCCGAAGCCCGTCTTCATCCGCGTGATGCAGACCTTGCCGGGGCCGATGCCGACCTTGGTGGCGTCGGCGCCCCAGTTCTCCAGGTCGATCACGGCTTCCGGCGTGCCCACGTTGCCCGCGATGATGAAGGTGGACGGCAGCTTCTCGCGCAGGTGGCCGATCATGTTCTTCACGCTGTCGGCATGGCCGTGCGCGATGTCGATCGTGACGTACTCGGGCACCAGCTTCTCGGCGGCCAGGCGGTCCACCGTGTCGTAGTCGGGCCGCTTCACGCCCAGCGAGATGGAGGCGAAGGCGCCCTGTGCATGCATGTGCCGCACGAACGCCAGGTTGTCCAGATCGAAGCGGTGCATCACGTAGAAGTAGCCGTTCTGCGCCAGCCACAGGCAGATGCGCTCGTCCACCACCGTCTTCATGTTGGCCGGCACCACCGGGAGCCGGAAGCTGCGGCCGCCCAGCTCGACGCTGGCGTCGCATTCGGAGCGGCTGTCCACGCGGCACTTGCGCGGCAGCAGCAGCACGTTGTCGTAGTCGAAGATTTCCATGCCAAGCCTCTCGGGAGAGTGAGTCGTTGCGAAACGCGTGAGCGCTTGGACTGGGCCCGGCTTCAGCCCGACGGGGCCAAAAAAAACCGGGTCCCAATTGCTTGGGCCCGGTGCGCAATTCTATCTTGTCGGCTCGGGTGGCGCGCATACGGATTGCGCGATGGACCGGATCACGCCGCGCGCATCCTGCACCCAGCCCACAACCCTCAGCCGTTCGGGGTTGGCACCGTCGGGAATGTTCATGGGCCGGGACTCGCGCAGGCGGGGCGCACCGGGCGGCCACGGCACCTCCAGCAGGTTGCGCACCAGGTTGCGCTCCACGGCCGATCCCTCCGTGCCGGCCGGCAGCGTCTCCACCAGGGCCAGCCAGGCGCTCCACGCGCCCGGCCGCGGCCGCCGCAGTTCGATCGACGTGCCGATGTAGCCGTTGAACGCCAGGCCGTGCGCGACGCGCAGGGTGCCGGCGGCCGGTCCCTGGCGGACCGAGCGCACGCTCTCGGCGCCCGCCGGTCGGCTGCGGCGCAGCGACTCGAGGCGGGCCAGCGCGTCGCGGCGCGCCACGGCCGCCAGCGGCGCGTCATCGCCGCGCGCGCCCGGCACGACCCAGTCGATTGCCAGCTCGCGGGGCGCGGGCCGCGCAGCGTCGGCCGCGGTCCAGCAGCTCGCACAGTCGGCATTGAGGAATCGTTCGACCAGTGCAGTGGGCGGCTGGCGTCCGTCGCTGGAACAGGACGACTGGGCGCGGGCGGTTGCCGCCGTGAGCAGGAGGGGCAGGGCCAGGAGCAGGGCGGTTCGTGACATTTGGAATCGGGCCGGCTTTTTACAATGCCGTATGTTCCCAGAAGTCGACGCGGCATCCCCGCTCCTTGCGCACCTCAATCTTGAGCAGCGCGCCGCCGTCACCCTGCCGAGCGCCCACGCGCTCATCCTGGCCGGCGCAGGCTCCGGCAAGACCCGGGTGCTGACCACCCGCATCGCATGGCTGCTCTCGACGGGGCAGGTCTCTCCCGGCGGCATCATGGCCGTGACCTTCACGAACAAGGCCGCCAAGGAGATGATGACGCGGCTGACCTCCATGCTGCCCGTCAACATCCGGGGCATGTGGATCGGCACCTTCCACGGGCTGTGCAACCGGTTCCTGCGCGCGCACTACAAGCTGGCCGGACTGCCGCAAAGCTTCCAGATCCTGGACACCCAGGACCAGCTCTCGGCGATCAAGCGGCTGATGAAGCAGTTCAACGTCGACGAGGAGCGCTTTCCGGCCAAGGAGACGCAGTGGTTCATCGCCGGCTGCAAGGAAGACGGCCTGCGGCCTGCTGGCGTGGAAGCCCGCACCCCTGAGGACCGCAAGAAGGTCGAGCTCTACCAGCTCTACGAGGACCAGTGCAACCGGGAGGGCGTCGTCGACTTCGGCGAGCTCATGCTGCGCAGCTACGAGCTGCTGCGCGACAACGAGCCGCTGCGCGCCCACTACCAGCGGCGCTTCCGCCACATCCTCATCGACGAATTCCAGGACACCAACCGCCTGCAGTACGCCTGGATCAAGGTCTTCGCGGGGGAGGGCAATTCCGTCTTTGCGGTGGGCGACGACGACCAGAGCATCTATGCCTTCCGGGGCGCCCGGGTCGGGAACATGGCCGACTTCGTGCGCGAGTTCGAGGTCGCGCACCAGATCAAGCTGGAGCAGAACTACCGCAGCTACAGCAACATCCTCGATTCCGCCAACGCCCTCATCAGCCACAACAAGGGCCGCCTGGGCAAGAACCTGCGCACCGACCAGGGTCCCGGCGAGCCGGTGCGGGTGTACGAGGCGCCGACCGACCTGGCCGAGGCGCAGTGGCTGGTGGAGGAGATGCGCCACCTGGTGCGTGGCGACGGTCCCGAAGGCGGGCTGCTGCGCCGCGAGATCGCGGTCCTGTACCGCAGCAATGCACAAAGCCGCGTGATCGAGACGGCGCTGTTCAACGCCGGCGTGCCCTACCGGGTGTATGGCGGCTTGCGCTTCTTCGAGCGGGCCGAGATCAAGCATGCGCTGGCCTACCTGCGGCTGCTGGAGAACCCGAACGACGACACGAGCTTCCTGCGGGTGGTGAACTTCCCGCCGCGCGGCATCGGCGCCCGCAGCATCGAGCAGCTCCAGGACGCAGCACGCGCCGCAGGCTGCTCCCTGCACGACGCCGTGAGCGCGACGACCGGCAAGGCAGGCGCCAACCTCGGCGCCTTCGTCGCCAGGATCGACGTCCTGCGCGAGCAGACGCAGAACCTCAGCCTGCGCGAGATCATCGACCTGGTCCTGCAGCACTCCGGGCTGGTCGAGCACTACCGCGCCGAGCGCGAAGGTGCCGAGCGGGTCGAGAACCTGGAAGAACTGGTCAACGCGGCCGAGAGCTTCGTGATGCAGGAAGGCTTCGGCCGCGATGCCGTGGCGCTGCCGGTCGACGAGCTGCGGCAGAGCCCGGTGAGCCAGGGCCTGGATCCCAACCTGCCCATGGTGAGCGAGCCCGCGCCCGACTACGTGCCGCCCGATGCGGAGACCGGCGAGACTTTGTCGCCGCTGGCCGCGTTCCTGACGCATGCCGCGCTCGAGTCCGGGGACAACCAGGCACAGGCCGGCCAGGACGCGGTGCAGCTGATGACGGTGCATTCGGCCAAGGGCCTCGAGTTCGACTGCGTCTTTGTCACGGGGCTCGAGGAGGGGCTGTTTCCCAGTGAGCGTTCGCTGTCCGACTACGAGGGACTGGAGGAGGAGCGGCGCCTCATGTACGTCGCGATCACGCGCGCGCGTCAGCGGCTCTACCTGAGCTATTCACAGACGCGGCTGCTGCACGGACAGACCCGCTACAACGTGCGCAGCCGGTTCTACGACGAGCTGCCGGAAGGCGCGCTGAAGTGGCTCACGCCGAAGAACCAGAACTTCGGCGGATCGGCCTTCGGCTTCGGTTCCGGCTATGGCAGCACGCGCAGCGGCGGTGGCGCCGCGGGCGGCGCTGGCTGGAGCCGGGAGACCACGTTCGCCAGCCCACCGGTGCCCACGCAGAAGACTGCACCGTCCCACGGGCTGCGCTCGGGCATGCAGGTGTTCCACACGAAGTTCGGCGAAGGCACGGTGCTCTCGATCGAGGGGCAGGGCGACGACGCCCGCGCGCAGGTGAAGTTCGCGCGCCACGGCATCAAGTGGCTCGCCCTGGCCGTGGCCAAGCTCACGCCGGTGGCCTGAGCGGCATCCGCGGGCAAGGCGGGCGGTGTCGCCGAATTGATAAGCACGCGTATCATTTCCGGCAGGAGACCGCTGCCATGAATGCTCCCGAACCGTTGTCGCGCTGGGCCGCGCCTGCATCCAGCCGAGTGCCCTTCTGGGCGTACACCGACGCACAGCTGTACCAGCGCGAACTGGACAGGATCTTCTACGGGCCGCACTGGTCGTACGTCGGCCTCGAGGTGGAGGTCCCGAACGTCGGCGACTTCAAGCTCAGCTGGGTGGGCGAGCGGCAGGTCATCCTGGTGCGCGACCGGGTGGCGCCCAAGGACCGGGGCACCGACCACGGCATCCGGGTGGTCGAGAACCGCTGCGCGCACCGCGGCGTGCGCTTCTGCCAGGAGCCGCACGGCAACGCGCGCAGCTTCGTCTGCCCGTACCACCAATGGACCTACAAGCTCAACGGCGACCTCGCCGGGCTGCCGTTCAAGGATGGTGTGAAGGACGGCGACTGCGTCCACGGCGGCATGCCCGATGGTTTCGACCTGCGGGACCATGGCCTGACCCGGCTGCGCGTCGAGGTGCTGCACGGACTGGTGTTCGCCACGTTCAGCAGCGAGGCGGAGCCATTGCGCGACTACCTCGGGCCCGCGGTGCTCCCGTGGCTGGACCGCATCTTCCAGGGACGGCAGCTGACGCTGCTGGGCTACAACCGCCAGCGCATTCCGGGCAACTGGAAGCTGATGATGGAAAACATCAAGGATCCGTACCACCCGGGGCTGCTGCACACCTGGTTCGTCACCTTCGGCTTGTGGCGGGCGGACCAGAAGAGCCGGATGGTCACGGACGATCACGGGCGCCACGCGGTCATGATTTCCCGGCGCAACGACGGGGGCGAGAACCGTTCGGTGACGGAGGGTGTCACCTCCTTCAAGGCCGACATGGCGCTGCGCGACGACCGCCTGCTCGATGTGGTGCCGGAGCCGTGGTGGACGGTTCCCGACCCGGGGCGGCCGGGCCAGGACATCACGCCAACCGTCACCATGATCACGCTCTTCCCCAGCCTGATCGTGCAGCAGCAGGTGAACTCGCTGTCCACCCGCCACATCGTGCCGCGGGGAGAGGGCAGCTTCGATTTCATCTGGACGCACTTCGGGTTTGCCGACGACAGCGCCGAGATGACTCGGCGGCGGTTGCGGCAGGCCAACCTGTTCGGGCCTGCGGGGCTTCGTGAGCGCCGACGACGGCGAGGTCATCGAGTTCAGCCAGGCCGGGTTCCGCCAGTGGGGCGAGGACGGTTCCACGTTGTGTGAACTGGGCGGCACCGAAACGGGTGGGACCGAGCACATGGTCACCGAGACCCTGATCCGCAGCATGTACGCCTACTGGCGCAAGGTCATGGCGCCATGAGCACCATCGCGCCGCAATGGCTGTTGCAACTGGAAGTGGACCGGCTCAACGCCGAGTACGCGGCTGCGCTGGACGAGCGCCGCTTCGAAGCCTGGCTTGACTTCTTCGTGGAGGCCGGGCACTACGTGGTGCAGGCTCGGGAGAACTTCGACCGCGGGCTGCCGCTGGCGCTCATGGCGCTGGAGAGCCGCGGGATGATGCAGGACCGGGTGTACGGCGTGACCCAGACCATCTACCACGGGCCGTACTACACGCGGCACGTGGTGGGCCCGGCACGGGTGCTGGACGCGCAGGACAGTGCGGACGGGGGCCTGGTTCGGGCCCAGGCGAACTACGCGGTGTTCCGCACCCGGCCGGGGGATGCGAGCGAGGTGTACAACGTCGGCCGCTACGTCGACGAGATCGTGCGGACGCCCGCCGGCCTGAAGTTCAGGAGCCGGCGGTGCGTGTACGACAGCGAGATGGTGCTCAACTCGCTGATCTACCCCATTTAGCGGTTCGGCTGGGTCGCGCGGTTGCCGATGTAGCCGCCGGCTGCTGCGCCACCCAGCGTGCCCAGCGGGCCACCGAACACGGAGTTGCCGACCACGCCGCCAACGGCAGCGCCACCCAGGGTGCCGGCGGTCTGGCGGTCCATCGACCCGCAGCCCGTCAGGCCGATCATCGTTGCGGCGGCAACAGCCGCGAGGATTTTGCTCTTCATACCGTTCACCTTGACATCGTTTGCGACCGCAGAAGGCGCGGCCTGCCTGTGGAATGAACTGTAGAAAGCAGCCCGGCCACGGACTGTAGGAGGGACCACACAGTGGGTGTCGTCCCCCCGCGCCGCGCCCTGACGGCCGAACGATGTCAGCGGCAGGTGAAGCGATGTATCCGGCGCGCAGCCGGTGCGGGCCTTCAGAGTGCCCGGCTGCGCGCCAGCGGCGGGTTGGCGGCGAAGTAGCGGGTGATGCCGCGCATCAGCGCCTGCGCCAGCTCCTCCTGGTAAGCCTCGCTGCGCAGCTTGGCCTCTTCTTCCGGATTGCTGATGAATGCGGTTTCGACCAGCACGCTGGGGATGTCGGGGGCCTTGAGGACGGCGAAGCCCGCCTGCTCCACGTGCTTCTTGTGCAGCCGTCCCACACCGCCGATCTCGCCCAGCAGCGCGCCGCCGAGCCGCAGGCTGTCGTTGATCTGCGCGGTGGTGCTCATGTCCAGCAACGCGCGTGCAACGTGCTGGTCCTGCGTGCGGACGTTCACGCCGCCGATCAGGTCGGCCTTGTTCTCCTTCTCCGCCATCCAACGCGCCGCCGAACTGGATGCGGCACCCTGGCTCAGCGCGAACACGCTCGCGCCCCGCGCTGTGGGGGTGATGAATGCGTCGGCGTGGATGCTGACGAACAGGTCGGCCTGCACCCGCCGGGCCTTCTGCACCCGCACGTGCAGCGGCACGAAGAAGTCGGCGTCGCGGGTGAGGAAGGCCCGCATCGGGTTGCCGTTGACCGTGGTGGCGTTGATCTTGTCGCGCAGCCGGTGGGCGACCTGCAGCACGACGTCCTTCTCGCGCGTGCCGGCCGGGCCGATGGCGCCAGGATCCTCGCCGCCATGGCCGGGGTCCAGCGCCACGATGATCAGCCGGTCGGTGCGGGCCGGCGGGGCGGCGGGGGGCGGGGGTGGCGCTCCGGGCTCGGGTGCGCGAGGGCGGGGCCGCGCCGCGCCGTCGCCCTGCTGGCGTGCGATGAGCTCCCCCAGGGGATCGGGCGCTGCCGGCGGCCCGGACCGGGGCGCCTCCCGCAGGCGTTCGGCGATCAAGGCTTCGAGCGGATCGACCGGGCTCTGCGGGTGCAGGTCCAGCACCAGGCGGTGCTGGTAGGCGGCCACCGGCGGCAGGGTGAACACCTGGGGCAGGGCGGCCTGCTTCAGGTCGATCACCAGCCGCACCACGCCCGGTGCGTTCTGGCCGACCCGGATGCCGGCGATGTACGGGTCGTCTGCCTGGACCTTGGCCACGAGTTCGCGCAATGCCGGGTTGAGGTCGATGCCCTCGATGTCCACGGCCAGCCGGGGCGGGCTGGCGACGACGAACTGGCGCGAACGCAGCTGCCCGTCGGACTCGATGGTCACCCGCGAGTAGTCGGGTGCCGGCCAGATGCGCACCGCCAGGATGGTGGCGCCCCGGGCGATCTGCGTTCGGCCCAGCAGCAGCACCAGGGTGCCGGCCTGCAGCAGGTCGCGCCGCTTCACGCCAGCAGCTCCCGGCCGCGCGGGGTGTGGGCCCGCAGGCGCACCTGGCGGGCGCCGTCGTCGTCGATGGCCAGGTGGACTGCCAGGTCGGGCGCGGGCAGCAGCCCCGCGGCCCTCTCGGGCCATTCGGCCAGCTTGAGCCCCGGGGTGTCGTACAGGTCGCGGAAGCCCGCGTCCTCCCACTCCCGCGGATCGGAGAAGCGGTAGAAGTCGAAGTGCCAGATCGGGAAGCCCGGGATCTCGTGCGGCTCGACCACGGCGTAGGTCGGGCTCTTGATGCGACCCTGCACGCCGAGCGCGCGCAACAGGTGCCGCACGAGCGTCGTCTTGCCCACGCCCAGGTCGCCGTGCAGCTCCACGCGGGCGTCGGCCAAGGCCGGGCAAGCGGCCAGCCGCTGCGCGAAGGCGCGCGTGTCGTCCTCCGTCGCCCAGCGCAGGGTGACCTCGTCGCCGCCCGGCTTTGGGGCGGTTTCTACAATCGGCGGGTGGCGTTCCAGGGAACTCAGATCGACGGTCCTTCGCTGGTGGCAGACATCGGGCAGTGGGGCCGTGAGCTCGGATTCTCCCAAATCGGCGTGGCGGGGGTCGACCTCGCCAGCGCCGAACCCGGTCTTCTGCAGTGGCTGTCCAACGGTTACCACGGCGAGATGGCCTACATGGAATCCCATGGGCTGCGGCGGGCGCGCCCCGCCGAACTCGTGCCCGGCACCCTGTCCGTCATCACCGCCCGGATGGACTATCTGCCGGCCTCCACTGCCGCTGACTGGCAGGCCATCGAGTGGGACCGCCTGCGCCGCCCCGGCCAGGGGGTGGTCTCCCTCTACGCCCGGGGACGGGACTACCACAAGGTGCTGCGCCACAGGCTGCAGTCCCTCGCCGACCGCATCGCCGGGCGGGTGGGCACCTTCGGCCACCGCGTCTTCACCGACTCCGCGCCGGTCCTCGAGGCGGAACTCGCCGCCCGCAGCGGCCAGGGCTGGCGGGGCAAGCACACCCTGGTGCTGAGCCGCGAGGCGGGCTCGATGTTCTTCCTGGGCGAGATCTACGTCGACCTGGCCCTGCCCGAGAGCCCGCCAGTCACGGCGCACTGCGGCACGTGCAGCGCCTGCATCGACCTGTGCCCGACGGGCGCGATCGTCGGCCCGCACCGGCTGGACGCGCGGCGGTGCATCTCCTACCTGACCATCGAGCACGGCGGCCCGATCCCGGAGGACCTCCGCCCGCTGGTCGGCAACCGGATCTACGGGTGCGACGACTGCCAGCTGGCATGCCCCTGGAACAAGTACGCGGGCCGCAGCACGCTGCCGGACTTCGAGCCGCGCGCCGGCATGACGGAGCAGCCGCTGGCCGACCTGCTGGACTGGGACGAAGCCACGTTCCTGCGCCGCACCGAGGGCAGCCCGATCCGCCGCATCGGTCATGACCGCTGGCTGCGCAACTTGTCGGTGGCGGCCGGGAATGCACTTCGGCGGGCCCCCGATGCGGTGCTGCGGGCGGCCGTGGCGCGACGCGCGCAGCACTCCAGCCCGCTCGTGCGGGAGCACGCGGCCTGGGCGCTAGCGCAGGACGCCCAGCGCGAAGCTGAGGCTCGCGACACCCGCCAGCGTTGAGAGCGTCACCAGTGCGGCGACGTACGCGCCGTTGTAGCCCATGCGCGATGCCAGCACGTAGCAGCTGGAGGCGGTCGGCAGCGCCGAGAACGCGAGCAGCACGGCCGCCTGCACGGGATCGAGCCGGAACACGCGCACCAGGCCCCAGGCCACCACCGGCATCAGGAGGTGCCGGATCGACAGCACCGACACCGTCAGCGTGCGGGAGCGGGCCAGGCTGCCGAACTGCATGCCGGCGCCGGCGGCCATCAGGCCCAGCGCCAGCGACGCGCCGCCGATGCGGCTGACGGTCGGCTCCAGCCACCCGGGGATGGACAGGCCCAGGAGGTTGGCCGCCAGCCCGGCGCCGGTCCCGACGATCAGCGGGTTGCGCAGCAGCGCGGCCCCGAAGCCCGTGTTGGCATGGCGCGCCATCGGCCAGACGGCTGCGATGTTGAAGAGCGGCACGCACACGCCGATGAGCACGGCGATGAGCTGCAAGCCCTGGGCGCCCGCCAGGCGCTCGGCCAGTGCCAGCGCGATGAAGGAATTGAAGCGGAACGCCACCTGCGCCGCGCCGGCGTGGTCGCGCCGGTCGATGTGGCGGCCGACCAGCGGCAGGTGCGGGAGCAGGTATGCGGCCGCGATGCCGGAGAGCCCGAGCAGGAGGCCGGCTGCGATCAGGCTGGACGCGGAGCCGAGGTCGAGTGGGCTGCGCACGATCGACTGGAACAGCAGCACGGGAAAGAGGAAGTAGTACACCAGGCTCTCGACCTGCTCCCACACGCTGCGGTCGAGTGCCGTGTACCGGCACAGCAGGAACCCGCACGCGATCAGGGAAAAGTCGGGAAACAGCAGCCGTGCGAAGTCCACCGGTCGAGGATAGCGCAGCGCTGGCAGCGGTCCGGGTTGACCCTTATGTGTAATCCACAAGCTGCGGCGTGCGCACCACCTGTACGATTTGCGGGTTGACCGACCTCAAGGAGAAATGATGAAACGCCGCAACTGGATTGCCCTGACTGCCGTCGCGCTGGCCACCGCTGCCGGCCCGGTGCTGGCGCAGGGCTATCCGAACAAGCCCGTCAAGCTTCAGGTGCCGTTCGCCCCCGGCGGCACGACGGACATCATCGCCCGCGTGATCTCGGATCCGCTGGGCAAGGCGCTCGGCCAGAACGTCATCGTCGAGAACAAGGCGGGTGGCGGCGGCGTCATCGGCGCCACCGAGACCGCGCGCGCCGCACCGGACGGCTACTCCCTGGGCATGGCCACGGTGTCCACCACGGCGGCCAATCCGGCGATCAACCCCAAGATCCCGTACAACCCCACCACGGACTTCACCCCGATCATCAACATCGCGGCCACCCCCAACGTGATCGCGGTGCACCCGAGCTTCCCGGCCAAAGACTACAAGTCCTTCGTGGCCGAGCTCAAGAAGAACCCCGGCCGATATTCGTACTCGTCTTCGGGCACCGGCGGCATCGGCCACCTGCAGATGGAGCTGTACAAGAGCCTGTCGGGCACGTTCGTCACGCACATCCCCTACCGCGGCGCGGGGCCTGCGCTCAACGACACGGTGGCAGGCCAGGTCCCGATGATCTTCGACAACCTGCCGTCCGCGCTGCCCTTCATCAAGGAAGGACGCCTGGTGCCGATCGTGGTGGCCGCACCGCAGCGCCTGAAGGAACTGCCCAACGTGCCGACCTTCAAGGAGGTGGGACTGGAGCCGGTGAATCGCTTGGCCTACTACGGCATCTACGGGCCCAAGGGCATGCCCAAGGACGTGGTCGACAAGGTGCACGGCGGCGTCACCAAGGCCCTGCAGGACCCGGCCGTGCGCAAGCGGATCGAGGACACCGGCTCGATCATCATCGCCAACACGCCGGACCAGTTCGCCCAGCAGATCAGGGCGGAGTTCGACGTCTACAAGAAGGTCGTCGACACGTCCAAGCTGAAGCTGGACTGATCCCGCGCGTGGCTGTCACCGCCGCGCCCGCGAACAAGCCGCCTGCGGGCGGCTTGTTCGCTTGCATCGACGATTTCGTCGACGCCCTCTGGCTCGAGGAAGGCCTGTCGCGCAACACGCTGGCCGCCTACCGGCGCGACCTCAGCCTGTTCGCCCGCTGGCTGCAGGCGCGCGGTGTGCCGTTGGAGCAGGCTGGCGAGGCTGACCTGCAAGGCTACTTCGCCGCACGCCATGCAGGCACCAAGGCCAGCACCGCAAACCGCCGCCTGACCGTCTTCAAGCGCTACTTCCGCTGGGCCCTGCGGGAGCGGCGCATCCAGGCGGACCCCACCTTGCGCCTGCAGCCTGCTCGCCAGCCCCTGCGCGTGCCCAAGAGCCTGAGCGAGGCGCAGGTCGAGGCGTTGCTGGCGGCGCCCGACACGGCAACGCCGCTGGGCCTGCGCGACCGCACCATGCTCGAGCTGGTCTATGCGAGCGGATTGCGGGTGAGCGAGCTGGTCACCCTGCGCACCTTCCACATGAGCCTGTCCGACCACGTCGTGCGGGTGATGGGCAAGGGGAGCAAGGAGCGCCTGGTGCCGTTCGGCCAGGTTGCGGGCGACTGGATCCAGCGCTACCTGGCGGAGGCCCGGCCGGCCATCCTGGCGGGGCGGCAGAGCGAGGACGTGTTCGTCACGGCGCGTGGCCAGGGCATGACCCGCGCGATGTTCTGGGTGCTGGTGCGCAAGCACGCGAAGACCGCCGGCATCACGGTGCCGCTGTCGCCGCACACGCTGCGGCATGCCTTCGCGACGCACCTGCTCAACCACGGAGCCGACCTGCGCGCCGTGCAGATGCTGCTCGGCCACGCGGACATCTCCACGACCACGATCTACACGCACGTGGCCCGCGAGCGGCTCAAGCAGGTGCACATGCAGCACCACCCGCGCGGCTGACCGTACGATGCCGCGCATGCATGCTCCATTGCCACCGGCTGCCCGGCTGCCGATCACCCGCTTCGCGCGGAACCCTGGGGTGGCCTGAACGTGCTGCAGTTCGCCGACATCGAAGCCGCCGCGCAGCGGCTGCACGGCGTGGCGCACCGCACTCCGGTGGTCACCTCTCGCACGCTGGATTCGCTGCTGGGCGGCCAGGTGTTTCTCAAGGCCGAGAACCTGCAGCGGATGGGCGCCTTCAAGTTCCGCGGCGGCTACAACGCCGTGAACATGCTGACCGAGTCCGAGCGTGCGCGCGGCGTCGTCGCGTTTTCATCCGGCAACCATGCGCAGGCCGTGGCGCTGGCGGCGCGCCTGCACGGTTGCCGGGCCACCATCGTGATGCCGCACGACGCCCCGGCACTCAAGCTGGCGGCGACGCGGGGCTATGGCGCGCAGGTGGTGGTGTACGACCGGTACCGGGAGGACCGTGCCGCCATCGCCGCACGCCTGGTGGACGAGCAGGGCGCCAATCTCATCCCGCCGTTCGACGACCTCCGCGTGATGGCCGGGCAGGGCACGGCTGCGCTCGAACTGGTGCAGGACGCCGGACCGCTCGACGACCTGATCGTCTGCGCGGGCGGCGGCGGCTTTCTGTCCGGCTGTGCGGTGGCGGCGCGAGAGCTGCTGCCGCAAGCACGCATCTGGGGTGCCGAACCGGAGCGTGGCGACGACATGCGGCAGTCACTCGCAGCCTGCCGCATCGTCAGCATCGACGTGCCGCGGACCATCTGCGACGGGCAGCAGACCCAGGCGGTGGGCCGCCATCCCTTCGAGGTGATCCAGCGCCTGGTCGAAGGCGTGCTCGCAGTGCCCGACCCGGCGGTCGTGGAGGCCATGCGGTTCGCGTTCGAGCGGACCAAGCTGGTGCTGGAGCCGTCCGGCGCGTGTGCACTGGCTGCGCTCATGCACCACCCCGACCGCTTCCGCGGCCGCCGCGTCGGGGTCACCCTGTCGGGTGGCAACGTCGGTGCCGACCGCTTCGCCGCACTCCTGTCCGGCGCTGAACGGGCCGATTGACCGGCCTTCGACCCTGAGGTGACTGGCGAGCACATGCTCGCAAGTGCCCGGGAACATTGGACTTTTCCTCCGCGAACGATTCCGGCACCCCAACGCTTGAGAAGCTGGTGACGCCCGTGTACGACCACGGAACGTCAGTCGGGCAAGGACGTTGTTCGCACTTGCGCTGTGATTCCGTTCACAAAAAGCAATCCAGGAAGCAGAATGTTGCATTCCTGGTTCAGCCCGACCGCGCGATTCCCGACGGTGGCCACACGAGGAGGGGGCATCGTCATGGTCAAGAATCCTCGTCTGGCAGTGGGCGCGCGTTGGCGTTGGGACGGATCCCTCGGGTTCTTCCTGGGCCTGAGCATGACGATCGTCGCGGGACCGCAGGCGATCGCGCAGGTCAGCACCACCGGCAACACGGCGACCACCGTGACCAGGACGGGTTCGGTCACCGACGTCCGGACCGGAACCGTGCATGGCCGCACGGCACTGAACGACTTCCTCAAGTTCAATGTCTCGGGCGGGTCGACAGCCAACCTCCACTTGCCGACGGGCGCGCTGCACCTGGTGAACATCGTCCGGACGGAACGCACCCAGATCGACGGCGTGCTGAACGCGGTCCAGGACGGACGGATCGGCGGCAACGTGTGGTTTGCCAACCCGTTCGGCTTCATCGTCGGCGCCGGCGGGGTGGTCAACGTCGGCAGCCTGCATGTCTCCACCCCGACGCAGCAGTTCGTCGACAACTTCTTCCTGTCGCCGGGCAATCCCAACGAGGCTTCGCTCGCGAGCCTGCTCGCCGGCACCGCTCCCCGCAGCGGAACCGGACTGATCTCGATCCAGGGCAAGGTCAATGCCGCGGACGGCGTGACGCTGTCGGCCGGCACGGTGAACGTGGGCGGCGTGGTGTACGCCGGCGCACGCTTCATCGGAGCCGCACCGAACTTCACCGACGTGGTGAACGCCAACGGCATCGCCTCGGCCAGCAACGTGCTGGTGGAGGCGGGCCGGATCCGCATCGTGGCCGATGGCGACGTCACGGTCAGCGGCACCATCGCCGCCCCCGGCGCGGCGGGCGTCAAGGCGGGCGAGGTGGACATCCGCGCCGGCCGCGACATCGACCTGCAAGCCGGCGCCCGGATCGTTGCCAGTGGTGCGGGCGTGAACTCCGACGGTGGCGTGGTCCAGCTGCTGGCCGGCCGCAACGCGGTCAACCGCCAGGGATCGCTCCTCGAAGCAAGTGCCGGCACCTCCGGTGCCGGTGGCTTCGTCGAGTTCAGCGCCATGGACACGGTGGAACTGGCTGGCGGTGCGATGCGCGCCGACGGCACCGGCGGCGGTGCGGGCGGCCTGGTCTACGTGGATCCGCTGACCATCAACGTCAGCCAGCACATGCTGCGCGGCGCGAGCAGCTACGCCAACGGAGACGGGATCGCGGTCAACGGCGCAGACATCGTGCTGGAGGCGACCAACGCCATCAACGTGGGCGCGGGGATGGTCATCTCCAGCCGTTCCGTGGCGACGCCCACGGACGTCAACGCGCACAAGACCGGCGCCTCCACCGGCCATTCGGGCAGCATCACCCTCAAGGCGGCCAACGTGTCGCTGGGCGCGGGGGCGGAAATCCTGTCCCACGCCGACGGCACGTACAACGCCGGTGCCATCACGCTCGATGCGCGCGGCGACGCGGTCTTCGGCAGCTCGATTGCCATGGCCAGCGGCTCGCGCGTGGTCTCGCGCGCCGTCAACGGGTCCGCCGGACGCGTCCTGATGCAGGCGAGCACGATCACGGCCACCGGGGCGACCATCGACGCGTCCGAGTCGGGCACCGGCACGGCCGCCAACGTGGACATCGAGGCCACCGCCACCTCCGTCGTGAATGCGATGGGCTACCGCAGCGCCGAGTCGAAGGTGGAGCTGACGAACACCACCGTGAAGGGCCAGGACATCAACGTCTCGGCCAAGACGGTCGTCAGCAACGAATGGCAGACCACGGGCAACGCGACCGACACGGCGCTCCAGGCCACCACCATCGCCGCCCAGGGTGCCACGCAGATGGGGCTGAGCCTGCTGGGCATCAGCTTCGTGCATTCCCAGTCCATCGGCGCGGCAACCGTCACCATCGGCAGCGGCACGACGCTGACCGCCGCCGGCAGCGTGAACCTCAGCGCCACCAACGAAACCAAGGCCGGCATCGACAACACGCCCGGGCTTCCCAGCCAGTCGCCGCTGGGCCTGGGTGCGATGTACATGTACAACCAGGCGGACGCCAAGGTCGAGGTCAAGTCCGGCGCCGTGGTCAATGCCACCAACCTGTCCGTCCACGCCCACAACCAGGCCGAGATCGCGGGTGAGATGGAAGGCAGCGCCGACGGGGCCAAGGCGGTGTCGTTCTCGGTGGGCTACACGCGGGCCGACGTCAACGCCACAGCGCGCATCGAGGCGAGCGCCACGGTCAACGTCACGGACAAGGTCGACGTCGTCGCCACCAACCACAACACCTTCAGCAACTCGTCGGCCTCCACGGCCGGGCAGGGCGCCGGCGGCCAGGGCATGGCCGCCGTGGTGCTCGCGATCAGCGAGCACAAGTCGAGCACGACGGCGGAAATGCTGGCGAGCACCGGCGCGCCGAAGCAGGTCAACGTGCTCTCGGTCAACCGCGTGGAGCAGGACGAGACCGTCGCGACATCCAAGGTCGGCCAGACGCTGACAGACGCCATCGTCAACGGCGTGGACCGCAAGGCGGTCGGCCTCACGGATGCCGGCCAGGAATCACTGATCGGCCTGCTGTTCGGCGAGCCCATCAACCCGAAGGTCAAGGTCAAGGAATCCCCGTTGCGGCTGGGCGGCTCGATCGCCTGGAGCAACTCGGAAGCCACGGCGACGGCCAGGATCGGCGGGACGGTCACCGCCACCGACAAGATCGCGGTGGGCGCCCGGGTCATCCAGGAAGGCTCGGGCGTGCAGGCGCACACCGCCGCCGTCTCCAACTCGAACAAGTCGCAATCCACGACGGACACCGCCGCCGTGTCCGTGTCCGCCGGCGTGGCGGTTGCCAACTCGAAGAACACCGCCGAGGCGCTGGTGGCACCGTCCGCCGTCCTGACGTCCAGGCAGATCGGCGTCGCCGCCGACGTCCTGACACCCGGAAAGGAACTCGGGTCGGTGAACATCACCGACTGGACCTCGTTCTCCCAGATCAAGAAGGCCGTGGAGGACATCTCGTCCCTGGTCGACCCGTTCTCCTGGTTCAACGGCGGCGCCTCGGCGAAGTCGTCCGGTACCCAGGCGGGGCTCGCCGGCGCGGTGAACATCCAGAACTACGAAGTCAATGCACGCGCCATCGTCGACCGCGATGCCAGCTTGGTCCTCACGGGAACGACCACCGGCGCATGGGACAGCGGCACCGTGCGGGTGGGCGACACGGCGGCCGAGGACCAGAAGTTCTCGTTCGATGCGCAGGCACACGTGCGCGCCGACAGCGACACCACGATGCGCTGGCTGGTCGGCAAGCCGACCCTCACCGCGGGCGCGCCGGTCGCGGTGGGCGGAGCCTTCAACGACGTCGAGTACAAGGGCGAGACCGTCGCGCTGGTGCGCGAGGGCGCCGTGGTGCGGGGCGCTGGCAGCGCCACCGAAGCCACCGAGCAGTTCCGCCTGACGGCCGACAGCAAGGCCAACCTGGTGACCGTGGCCGCCGTGGCGGGCGCCGGCACGACGCTGGGACTGTCCGGCACCTTCACCGGCACCACCGTCAGCCGCACCACTGCGGCCGTGGTGGACAACGAAGCGGTGGTGCGCGCGGGCGAGATCGACATCCGTGCCAAGGACGACACCACGTCCTGGGCGCTGGGTGGCGGGCTCTCCTATGCAGAGGGCGCATCCGTCGGCATCGGCGTGGCCACCAACACCATGACGCTCAAGTCGCTGGCCGCCATCGCGGACAACGACACCATGGCCGGCCGCACCAGCGCGATCACCTCGACCACCGGCCTCGTGTCCGCGCGCGACCTCGAAATCCGTTCCGACACGGCCGGGCACATCGAGACCATCGCCGTCGCCGGCGCAGCAGCCTCCAATTCGGACCAGCAGGGCGCCTTGGGCAAGCTGAAGGACAAGTACGACGAGGTGATGTTCACCATCGCCTCGGTCGCCGACTCCAAGCCCCAGAACGTCTCCGGCAAGAAGACCAAGAACTCGACCAGCCCGAAGTACAAGTTCACGCTGGCGGGGGCCGGCTCCGTGGCGATCAACGAGGCTGACATCCAGGCGGCGGCGAAGGTCGAGGACGCGCGCGTGGAGCAGTTCAAGGAGAACGCCACCCAGCCCTCGATGAAGGTGCAGGCGGTCAACCAGACCGGCGTGATCACAGCCTCCGGTGCCGGAGCGTTCACGCGCTCGGCGCAGTCGGGCAAGTCGCCCTCGGTCGGCGTCGCCGGCGCCGTGGCGATCAACTTCCTGGGAGGCGGCTCCGAGGCTGCGATCCGCCGCTCCACCGTGACCGGTGCGAACGACGTGACCGTGCACGCGCTCAAGGGTGGCGAGACGCTGTCGCTGGGCGTCGGCCTGAATGTCGACGCCAGCACCGGCACCCACTCCTCCTTCCAAGGCACGGGCGCGCTGTCGCTGACCTTCTTCGACCACGACGAGACGACGGGCGAGAGCAAGAACAAGGTCCGCGCGACCATCGACGACAGCACCGTGACCGGTGATGCCACCGCGACGGATCGCAACGTCGACGTCGCCGCGTACAACCGCACGCGCCTGGGAACGGGCGGGGGCGCGCTCGCCGCCGGCGGAACGGGCAGCGTGGGCGGCGCGGTGAGCTATGCCGACGTGCGGCAGGACACCGAGGCGTCCATCAAGGCCGGCTCGTCAGTGAGCCAGTTCGACGGCGTGGGTGTCAGCGCCTACAACTCGATGCAGATCGCCTCGGGTGCGGCCATGGTCACCGCGAGCAGCAAGCCCAACAACCTCGCGATCACCGGCTCGGTGGTGATGAACGACGTCACCAACAACACGCTGGCGACCGTCAGCGGCGCGACGGTGGGCAGCAGCGGATCGGTGACGGTTCGTGCCAAGGATGTCGACACCGTCGCGTCCCTGGATGCGCAGTTCGCGCCGGCGGGCACGGAAAGCATCGACTACGACGGCAGCAGCCTGCGGCAGCACATCGGCGACATCGTCGGGGTGCCCGGCGGCAACAGCATCGTCGCGGTGGCCGGCAACGCCAACTTCAGCACGAACGGCAAGAGCTTCGGCGTGGCGGTGACGTACAACCGGATCCGGAACAACCTGGAGGCGACGGTCGCCGACTCGGACATCACCGCGACCAACGGCACCCTGGACGTGAATGCCGAGTCCAAGAGCAACATGCTCACCGTGGCGGTGGGGGTCGCCATCAGTGGCGACATGGCCGGCACGGGGTCGGCCACGGCGAACGAATTCGACAACAAGGTCACCGCAAGGATCACCGCCGGCAGCGCCAAGACGGTCACGGCCAAGGACGTCAAGGTCGTCGCGGTCGACAGCAGCCGGGTGGACACCCTGGCAGGCGCCGTGGCCGCCAGCATGAACAACTCGGCCGGCGGAGCGGGCCTGACCTACAACGCCATCGACAACCAGGTCCTGGCGCAGATCGCCGGCAGTTCGGTCCTGGCCCCCCTGACGGTGAATGCCACCGACTCGGTGCATGTCGAGGGCCGCAACGCATCGTTCATCCGCTCCGGTGCGGTGACGGCTGCCGTCGCGGGCGGCAACTTCGCGATCGGCGGCTCGGTGTCGCTGAATTTCATCGGGAATTCGACCACCGCACAGGTCAAGAACGCCGATGCGAACCTGGGCGACAACGGCAGCGACAAGCTGGAAGTCCTGGCACACGACAGCGCCACCATCCAGACGCTGGCGGGCGCCTTCACCGTGGCGCTGGGCGGCAATGCCGTCGGCGGCGCCATCTCGTACAACAAGATCGCCGACAGCGCCACGGCCAGCGTGGAAGGCTCGGACATCGACGGCGCCGAAACCTTCACCGTCGAAGGCAGGAGCGACGGGGCCATCACGGCGATCGCGGTCGCCGGCGCCGCGGCGGACAACGTGGCCGTCGCGGGCTCGGCCGCCGCCAGCGAGATCACAAACACCACCCGCGCAAAACTCGTCGATTCGGCCGTCACCGGCGTCGTGACCAGCGCGCAGGAAGGCGACACCGGCACCATCACCGTGTCGGACCCGAGCACGGCCGCCACCATCAGCGCCAAGGACACGGCTTCCATCACCACCCTGTCGGGCGGCGCCGCGTTTTCCGGTACCGCCGCGGTCGGCCTGGCGATCGCGGTGAACCGGATCGACAACACCACCGATGCCTACGTCTCGGGCAAGAAGGCCGGCAGCCAGGGCGCGCAGGTCAGGTCGATGCTGGTGAAGGCGGAGTCGGACGAGTCGATCAAGGCCGGCGCGGCCGGCATCGCTGCATCGGGGCAGGCCGGCGTCGGCGCCTCCACGGCGGTCAACCTGATCAGCAACGACACCACGGCGCACATCGAAGGCGGCGCGCAGGTGTCCGCGGACCACAACGTCGGCGTGGTCGCCGACGCGGATGACAGCATCACGCTCATCGCCGGCTCCGCCGGCATCGGCATCGGGACCGTCGGGGTGGGGGCGTCCGTCGCCGTGAACAAGATCGACGGCACCACCAAGGCGTACATCGACGGGGCCACGACCCGGGTGGACGGGCGCGGCTTCTCCGAAACCGAGAAGGTCACGGTCAAGAGTGGCGTGCTCACGTCGGGCGTCGACCTCGCCGCGGCCTACAACAACGTGACGGGCAACGGTGGCGCCTTGGGCGCTTGGGGTCGCGTCGACCTGGCCGGCCGCAAGGCGGACGAATCGGTGCGGGGCGTGGCCGTGAACGCCTCGGCCTCGCATTCCATCGAGGACATCGTCGTCAACGTCGCTGGAGGCGCCTATGCGGGCGTCGGCGGCGTGACCAGCGTCAACCTGATCGGTGGCGAGACCGCCGCGTACGTGCGGGCCGCCATGGTCAACCGCGACGTCAGCGACCAGAACCCGGCCCATGAGGGGCAGACGCTGTCCATCAAGGCCAGCGACCATTCCTTCACCAACGGCTTCGTGGGTTCGCTGACCGTGGGCGCGGCCGGCATCGGCGGCGCAGTCGAGACCAACGTCCTCAGCCGCAGCACCAAGGCCTACGTGGAAGGCGCTGCCAACGTGGCCGGTGCGGGCGGGGTGACGGTCGACGCACGCAGCACCCAGGGCGCTTCCACCTACGCGGTCGGGGCCTCGGGCGGCATCGTGGCGCTGGTCGGGACGGCAGCCGCCAGCACCTTCAACAGCCTGACGCATGCCTACGTGTCCGGCAGCACCGTCTCGGGGAGCAGCGTGGCGGTCACGGCCGACCATGACACCGGCATGTTCCTGGCCAGCGGCGGGGTGGCCGTCGGCGGGGGTGCCGGCGCGGCATCCGTCGGCGTGGCGCTGGATGAGAGCGTCACCAAGGCGGAAATCCTGAACAGCGCGGTGAACACCACCGGTACCGTGGACGTCAAGGCGGACAGCACGACCAGCATCAACACCATCGTGGTGGCTGGCGCGGCCTCGGCCTCGCTGTCCTTCGCGGGCAATGCGGTGGTGACCATGATCAAGAACACCACCGAGGCCCGCATCAGCGGCGGAACCATCGGCAGCAGCACGGCGAAGGCCGGAGCGGTGACGGTGTCGGCGGTGGACACCGTCGACATCAACAGCAAGGGCGGCGCTGTCGGCATCGCCATCAGCGGCTCCGGCGTCGCGGCGGGCGCCTCGGTCATCCGGATCGAGAACGCCACGAAGGCCGGTGCCGAAAGCACGACCATTCACAGCGCGGGCAACGTGAAGATCGAGTCCACGTCCGACCGCGACGCGCTGGCGCAGGCGCTGGCGGTCGGCGGCGGCGGCGGGGTGGGCATCAGCGGCGCGGCCGCTGTCGTGCTCTCGGGCGATGCGCCCGACACTGACACCACCAGCGAGATCGACAAGGGTGGCAACGGAACCGTCACCAAGGCCAACTCGGTCTCCAACGGGGACCGCCTCGCGACCGGCTCGAGCGGCAACGTCGATTCGTCGTCGAGCGGCAGTTCCATGGGGCTGCGGGACGGGGACGTCGCCGCCATCAACGCGGCGGGCAAGAAGGACGTCAAATCGCGGGTGACCGGTGTGTCCGCGACCGCCACCACGGCCACGGTGAGCGGCAGCGCGATCCATGCGGGTGGCTCGGTCACCCTGAAGGCCACCGAAAAGAACAAGCTGGACACCAATGCCGGGGGCGGCGCGGTGGGTGGCTTCGTCGGAGCTGGCGGAGCCGTGGCCATCACGGACCTGCAAAGCGACGTTCGTGCGCGCACGACGGGCGCCAACACGATCAGCGCCGGCGGCGAGATCCTCATCGAGGCGCTTTCGCAGGCCGGCAGCACGGCGCAGGAAGCAGTGCGCGCGGACGCCAAGCAGGGCTCCGCCGGCATCGTGGGCATCGGGGCCGCAGTCGCCCGGGCCACCTCCAACAGCATCGTCGAGGCGAGTGTGTCCAAGGGCACCACGCTCACCCGCACCGCGGGCACCGCGGGATCGGCCATTCGCGCGACGGACACGACCGACGTGAAGGCTTCGGCCAAGGGGGCCTCCGTGGGCGCCGTGGCGGTGGGCGTGGTGGTCGCACAGGCGCTGAAGACCGGCTCCACCAGCGCGATCTTCGGCAACGGCCTGACCGGCACCGGGACCGCCACGGCCAACTTCGGCGCGCGCGACCTGTCGGTGGTGTCGTCCCGCAGTGGCGACGTCACGGCGAGCTCCTGGGCGGGCGCCGGCGGCGTCTACAGCGGCGCCGGCTCGGATGCCAGGGCCAGCGACACCGGAAGTTCGACCGCCAGCCTGGGCGGAGTGGTCAACGCGACCGGCGGCAATGTGACCGTCGACGCCGCGTACACCGCGCAGAGTGCGGCCAAGTCGGAGGGCTACTCGGGTGCCATGTACGCTAGCGTGGGCGTCTCCATCGCGGAGGCGACCAACAACCTCACCGTGAGCGCGGACGTGGACGCCGGCAGCTCGGTGACGGCGCGGACGCTGACCACCAAGGCGGCCAGCCTCGTCGCCGCGAACGCACCCACGGCCAAGGCCGAGGCGCAGGCCGGCGGCGGCGCCGGGCTGGTCGGCATCGGCGCCACCGACTCCAAGGCCAGCCACAAGGCGACGGTCACGTCCGAAATCGGCAACAACACGACCGTGACGCTGAGCGATGCCGCCACGGCAGGTTCGCTGGCAGTCACGGCCACCAACAACAGCCGCCAGTACGCCACCGTCAACGGCGTCACCATTGGCGGACTGCTGGCGCTCGGCTTCAACAAGGCGCTGGCCGAGGCCGGTTCCTCGCCGGGCAGCCGCACCAGCACGGTCGCCCGGATCGGGACCGGCGTGAAGGGCGATGCGGGTGCCAACCTGGTCATGACCGCCACCGGGCACGACGACAACTACGCGGGCGCCGTTGCAGGCGGCGGCGGCGCCATCGCCGGACAGGCGGCGGATGCCAAGACGCGCAACCACTCCACCGTGCTCACCGACTACCAGGCGGGCGGGACCACCGGGAACCAGCTCACGCCCAATGCAGCCGACCTGTCGGCCAAGCACACGGCGAAGTTCAACGCCAGCGTGAGCAGCGTGAACGCGGGGGTGGTCGGCGGCAGCGGGGCCTATGCCGAGCATGATGTCGACTCGCTCGTGACCGCCCAGGTGGGCGACAACGCAGTGCTGGTGGTGGGCGCGGATGCCACCGCCATCAACCTGCCCCTGTCCATTCGCGCAGAGAACATCGTGCAGAAGGACGCCAATGGCTGGGACGTCCAGGCGGCTGCCGGCGGCCTGTTCTCCGGCGCCGGCGCCTACGCCGAGTCCGACGTGGTGCTGGGAACCGTCGCGCGCATCGGCAACAACGCCACGGTTCGCCTGCTGGGCGACGACGATGCAGGCCGCTACGGGCACCTCTCGGTGATCGCGCTCAACAGCATCACCGCGACCCAGAAGGCGAAGCTCGATGCCGGCGGTGCCATCGCGGTCGCCCTGGCGGATTCCGACTTCAACGTCGCCGCTGCCAACGCCAGTGCCCAGGTCGGCACCGGTGCCACGGTCGACTCCAGGGGTGACATCGTGATGGGTGCCAGCACCTCCGCGAACATCCTCACCGAGAGCTACACCTCGACCTACGGCCTGGCAGGCGTGGCCGACGGCGAATCCGGCTCGACGGTGCGCACCAACAACAGCGTGCAGATCGGCTCTGATGCCAACCTGCGCGCCGACTGGAACATCGCCCTGCAGGCCGGCCAGGCTGGCAGCGCAGTCAACAACATCAGTGCCACCGCGCTGACCAACGTCTTCAACAACGTCGCGATCCCGATCACCGGATCCCCGGACGCGGACGCGCTGGTGGTGCAGAACAACCAGGTCTTCATCGAGTCGAATGCCAAGGTGAGGACCGTCCGCAACGCCTACCTGGAGACCACGCCGGGCACGGTGCACGTGCGCGGCCACGGCGTGGCCAAGGACCTCTACCAGCAGGCGCTGGCCGCCATCGGCAGTGCCATCTCCAACGCGTTCGGCGGCGGTGACGTGTCCTTCGAGACGACCGGCGGTTCGAGCAACCAGTCGGCGACGACCGGCGTGAAGGTGGACGGCGCCGTCGAGGTGGGCATCCAGAACATCGTCAATCTCACCATTTCCGGTTCAGGTGCCAATCCGACGGTGGTGGCGAACAACGACGACGTGCGTGCACGCGTCGGACAGAGTTACCAGCAGGACCTGGTCGCCACCATCCAGGCCGACATCGACCGCTACACGGCGCTCAAGGCCCAGTACGCCGGCTCACCGGAGATCGTCGCCGCCTTCGAGGCCGAGATCCAGCGCCTGGTGGCCGACCGCACCGCCTACCTGGGCCAGGGGGTGACGTCCAAGGTGGTCTGGTACACCCCCATCGACAACATCACGGCGACGGGTGGCGACATCCACGTCAAGGGCGCGCGCCTGTACGGTTCCGGCACGCTCAAGGCGCCGGGCAATGCCAGCATCAACATCACCTCGAGCTCCGACAACTACATCAAGGTCGGGTTCCTGCAGATCCCGGACGACGCCGGCGGCCACCTGTACCTGAACGGCGCACCGGTCGCCAACAACGCCCAGATCAACGCACGCACCGGCGGCGGCGCGGCCTTCGGTACGCTCCTGACGGGCTCCACGAGCGGCGATCCGTCGATCACCGTCAGGGTCGACGTTCCTTCCGCCAGCAATGCGCAACCGAACCTGGAGGTGACGGACGAAGTCCGGAACATGAAGGGAACGGTCGTGCTGGACAACCCGGACGGCAGCATCATCGTCAAGAGCGTCACGCGCCGCGACGGCAGCCAGTCCGGGGCCCGCGTGCTGGGCAAGGACGTGAAGATCACGGCCGGCCGCGACTTCGTGCTGTCGTTCGTCGACGGCTTCTACCCCGTCGCGAGCGACCCGACCGCCCTGTGGTCGGACATCGCGAACGCCTTCGTCAACGACTACCGTGCCCGGTCGATCAACTATGCGATCGGTGTCCCCGGCAGCACCAACCCCGACGACACCAAGCTGTTCCGCAACGATTCCCTGAACGGGATCGGCGGCATCGTGGCGGGCAACAACGTCTTCCTCAACGCGCGCATCCTGAACATCAACGGGCTGGTGCAGGCCGGCATGCCGGAGATGTCGGTCCACCTGGACGCCATCTCGGGTAGCCGCGGCACCGGCAGCGTCGAGCAGCAGATCGCCAATGCGAACAGCCACTTCGCGGCCAATCGACCGGCGGACCACTACTACTCGCTCAGCGGCGTCAAGCTGTATGGCACGGGAAGCAGCGAGAAGCTGATCGACGCCGTCTGGAACGCCAAGGAGCAGCACATCGAGATCAAGCCGGTGGCGCTGGAGGGCAGCTTCATGCAGCTGACCGGGCGCATCATCAACACCGGCGGCGGGCAGCTGCGCACCATCGACGGTTTCGGCAAGATCTTCGTCAAGAATGACACGTCGCACGCGATCGTGCTGCAAGGCCTGGACGCCGGCAACAACCTGGAAGGCGTGATCCGGATCACGGACACCTCCAAGGTGGCGAACGACGGCACCGGCCGCTTCATCACGACCGAGTTCCGCCGATCGGGCGCGAACATCGTCAAGAAGGAGTTCGTCGGAAAGGACGAGATCTCGTCCACCACGATCAACGACAGCCGGGACACCACCTACGCCCCGGCCCAGGGCTACCGCTTCGGCTGGACCGCCGGGCAGCAGCAGGTGATCGAGCGCGAGTACGTCACGCACACCACCAAGGGCTGCTACGGCGTGGGCGGTGACGGCTGCGCCAAGGACGACGGCAGTGATTTCTGGAAGGGCGGCTACTACAACGTGCCGGGCTCCGTGGTCGACTTCCAGACCGGCGGCTACCTCGAGTACGACCCCACCAGTTCGGGCCAGAACTTCAAGTACAACTTCGACTTCCAGACCACAAGCAACTTCGGTGTCAACCGGAACTACGACACCGGTCGCTACAGCTGCGGCGCGTACTGGTGCTACCAGAGCATCGACGTGTACCGCCGCACCGGACAGGACTTCCACCGGTTCTCGGTGAAGGCCGATCACCCGATCGCCATCAACTTCACGGGATACGACACCTCCGAGGTGAAGGTCCAGTCGCTCGGCTCCATCCTGCTCGGCCGCGGGTTGATCGCCAGCCGCAGTGGCGCCATCGAGATGAGCTCGACGCAGGGCAGCATCCAGGGCCTCGGCACCGGCGCGGCCGGCGTCGACACGGCGCAGTCCACCCTGCTGGCCAAGACGCACAGCCTGGCGGGCCGCGACGGCGTCGGTGCGCCCGGCTCGGCACTCACGATCGAGCAGATCGGCAGCGGCAGCATCACGGCGTCGGCGACCAACCGCGCCATCGCGCTGCGCAGCACCAGCGGCGACCTGACCATCAACTCGGTGGATGCCGGGACCGGCAACGTGCACCTCAGCGCCGAGAAGAACCTGGTGTCGGTGGCCACGGGCGTCGACGGCACCACGCGCGTGACGGGACAGGACGTGTTCCTGTCCGCGGTGAACGGTGCCATCGGAACGGACAGCACGGCACTGAACCTGCGTGTGGGCCAGGTCAACGAGCAGTCCAAGGCCTCCGCAGGCCTGACCGCGGAAGCGTCCGGCAACATCAACGTCCAGCAGACCTCGGGGAACCTGTACCTCAACAAGGTGGAGTCCAAGGCCGGTGACGTGACCGTCACCGTGGCCAACGGAAGCCTGTTCGACTGGAACAAGAGTGAAACGGCGGACAACCGGACCATCGACGAACTGCGCACGTGGTGGGACTCGCTGGGACTGACCGGCGCGTCGGCGGACACCAAGGTGGCCAACAACGTCGCGAGCTACGGCAAGGCCAAGGAGCAGTCCTACCAGACGTATTGGCAGGTGCGCAAGGTCCGGCCCAAGGTCGACAGCGACGGCGTGATCCTCGCCGGGCAGTGGGAAGCGGACAGCTTCAACCCTGCGACATACGCGTACGTGGCGTCGACCGAGGAGCGTGCCAGCCTGGCGGCGATCGGCTGGGACGGTGCGAAGATCACGCAGTACGAGCTGGACAGAACCAACGAGGTCAAGGCGTCGCACACGGCGTGGGGCTCGGCGGCGTACAACCCCGGTTTCACCTACGCGGTGTCGGCAGAGGAGAGCAAGCTGCTGGAAGCGGGCGGCCGCTGGACCGAATCGCAGCTGCGCTACTCGATGGCCCTCGGTTCGATCCGCACGACCGGCGACACGACGGCCCAGGTGGAGAAGGCCAACGTCGTCGGTCGCCACGTGACCCTGAACGCGGTGAACGGGTCGGTCGGCAAGTCGTCGGGCACCGTGGAACTCAGCCTGGCCAACCGGGGCAGCTTCACCGATGCGCAGAAGATCGCGGCCGCCGGGGCGGAGCGCGACGACATCACGGTCGACAACGTGGCCAACAAAGTCGTGATCGACGTCAAGGACGATGTGGACGTCGACTTCCGCACGGGCGGCTCGATCACCATCCGCGCCCGCAACGAGGTCTATCTCGGCTCCGAGGGAACGCTCGGCGGTGGGGCGGAGGACATCAACGTCAAGTCCATCAGCAGCCAGCAGGGCGACATCCGGATCAAGGTCGCCAAGGGCATCAAGGACGTGCAGACCAATGCGTCCACGGCAGCGATCAGCGGGCGCAACCTGCTGGTCGAAGGCGGCGCGGGCGGCATCGGCGACGCATCCAACCCGCTCAAGATCGACCTGCAGGACGGCCATGCCCTGACGGCGCGCGCCACCGGCGGCGTGTTCATCCAGGAGCTGAGCGGCAACATCAACGTCTCGTCGGTGTTCTCGCAGGGCACCGCGTCGCTGATCGCGGCCGGCTCCATCCTCGACGCCATCAACGACGGAACGTTGAAGGCCAAGGTCGGCAGCCTGGTGCTGGACGCCGGCGGCGGCATCGGCAGCGCCACCAACGCCCTGGAAATCGACACGACCGGCGGCTCGCTGGTGGCGACCAGCCGCAACGGCGGTGCCTACGTGGACAACCTCGCTTCGGCGCCGATGGTGGTCGGCGACGTCTCGGTCACGGGGGGCAGCCTGGTCCTGCGTGGTGGCGCTACCGGACTCGACGTCGTCGGGGCGCTCAGCGTTTCCGGCACCGGCAGTGCCACCCTGACCACGGCCGCGGGCAACGTGGAGTTCCTGGCGACCGGTCGGCTGGACACGGGTTCCGGCGCCATCGACATCACGGCGCCGACGCTGGAGATGGCCGACGGCTCGCACGTGCGAAGCCAGTCGGGCACCGTGGCGATCACGACGCTGGGAGACATGTTCATCTCCCGCATCGAGACCGGCAACGCGACCGGTGCCGCCATCACGGCGAACAGCACCGGTGGACGGATCCTGGAAGCCAGTTCCGATGCCGCCGCGGACATCGTCGCGAACGGCAACGGGGCGGTCGTCACGCTGACCGCTGCGGGCGGCATCGGCAACGGCACGCGAACGACAGGAACGACGGTCGACGCGACGACGCCCAATGCGCTGGAGACCCAAGTCGCGGGCTTGAGTGCCACGACGGCGGCCGGCGATGTGCGGCTGCGGGAACTGGACGGCCTGGCGGCGGCAGCCATCTCCGCACACGGGCTGCTGGACCTGCGGGTCGCCGGGCACCTGGTGGCCAGCAACCTGTCCAGCGCGACGGCCAACGTGGATGTGGTGGCGCAGTCCGGCAACGTGGCCGACGCCACGGCGGCCACGGGCGTGGTGCTGACCACATCGGCCGGAGATCTCGCCACCGGGACGGTGGTCGCGAACACCGGCGCGGTACAACTCGCCTCGGCGGGCCAGCTGACGTCCGGCACGACCACCGCACGCACCAACGTGACCATGTCGGCATCGGAAGACCTCGCCGCGGACACCACGATCGCACAGGACGGCACGCTCGCCATCACGTCCAGCGGTGGATCGGTGTCGGTCGGCACCTCTGCGAATGCCCAGGGATCCATGGTCCTGACGGCGGCCACCGGAGTGTCGGCGGCCGACCTGTCCACGGACGCGGGAAGCATCACCGTCTCCACCGCAGATGGCGCATTGACCGCCACGCGCATCGATGCTGCGGCGGCGGTGACGCTCACCGCGGTCGCGGGCTCCGTGCAGGTGGATGTGGTGGAAGGCCAGAACAACGTGACGGTCACGGCGGGCCAGTCGATCGTCGGCAACGCGACCGGGCGCTACGCCCGCATCGAGAGCCTGGCGGGCAACGTGACGCTGGACGCGCAGGGCGGCGACGTCACGGGTGCGACGACCACGGCTTTCGGCCATGCGGCGGTGACCGCCACCGCCGGCGTCGACCTGACCACCACCCAGGCCACCAACGGCACGCTGCTGATCACGGCAGGCACCGGCGGTATCGCGATGGACAGTGCGAACGCGCAGACCTCGATGACGCTCTCGGCCGGGAACGGCATCACGGCCACGACGCTGACGACCGATGGACCAGGGACGCTGTCGGCGACCGCGGCGGCCGGCGACGTGACGGTCACCAGCGCCGACTCCTCCGGCGCCGTCGTCCTGACGGCGACGACCGGCAACGTGAAGGTGGACGTGGTGGAAGGCCAGAACAACGTGACGGTCACGGCAGGCCAGTCGATCGGCGGCAACCCGTCCGGGCGCTACACGCGCATCGAGAGCCTGGCGGGCAACGTGACGCTGGACGCGCAGGGCGGCGACGTCACGGGTGCAACCACCACGGCGTCCGGACATGCGACGGTGACGGCCACCGCCGGCGTCGACCTGACCACCACCCAGGCCACCAACGGCACGCTGGTGGTGACGGCAGGCACCGGCGGCATCGCGATCGGAACCGCCAACGCGCAGAGCACGATGACGCTCTCGGCCGGCAACGGCATCACGGCCACGACGCTGACGACCGATGGACCGGGGACGCTGTCGGCGACCGCGGCGGCCGGCGACGTGACGGTCACCACCGCCGACTCCTCCGGCGCCGTCGTCCTGACGGCCACAACCGGCAACGTGAGGGTGGACGTGGTGGAAGGCCAGAGCAACGTGACCGTCACGGCAGGCCAGTCGATTGGCGGCAACCCGTCCGGGCGCTACACGCGGATCGAGAGCCTGGCGGGCAACGTGACGCTGGACGCGCAGGGCGGCGACGTCACGGGTGCAACCACCACGGCGTCCGGACATGCGACGGTGACGGCCACTGCCGGCGTCGACCTGACCACCACCCAGGCCGCGAACGGTTCGCTGGTGGTGACGGCAGGCACCGGCGGTATCGCGATGGACAGTGCGAACGCGCAGACCTCGATGACGCTCTCGGCCGGCAACGGCATCACGGCCACGACGCTGACGACCGATGGACCAGGGACGCTGTCGGCGACGGCGGCCGCGGGCGACGTGACGGTCACGACCGCCGACTCCTCCGGCGCTGTGGTCCTCAACGCCACCACGGGCCACGTGACCGCCGACCGGGTGGAAGGCCAGAACAACGTGACGCTCACGGCCGGCCTCACCATCGCGGCCAACACCGTCACCAGCCAGGCCGGCAGCATCCGCGGCACGACCGGTGCGGGTGTGCTGACGCTGGGCACGGTGACGGCGCAGAACCACGTGACGCTCACGAGCGGTGCCGACCTGGTGGTGGGCGATGTCCTGGCCCATACCGGCAACGCGACGCTCAAGGCGCAGGACGACATCATCGGCAACTCGGTCGACGCGACGCTGGGCGACGCGTCCTTCGACGCGGTCAACGGTGGCATCCACGTCAGCCGCATCCGGGGCGGCGGCGTGCTGCTGTTCGCCAAGGATGCGATCGTCGGCGACCTGTTCGAAGTGGGACGCCGCTTGGTGCTGGTGAGCGACAGCGTGGAGGCCAGCGTGCTGCACACCAATCCCTCGCCGGTGCTCACCGCGACCCTGATCGGCCGCTACAGCCCAGTGATGAGCAAGGTGAACCTGACGCTCAACAGCCAGTCGGGGGTGTCCTTCGACCGGTTCTGGACCCAGAACGGCAACCTGGACGTGCAGACCGGCACGGTGGAGCTGATCTCGGGCTACATCGGCAACCGGCTGCTGGTGAACAACCCGCAGACCCGCGTGCTGATGGACAACACCAGCCCGGCGGTGCAGAACCCGTACAACGTGCAGCTGTTCAGCGCGCCCAAGACGATGTACTTCTTCCTGGACCGCAACATGTTCGCCACGCGCGGGGCGGACATCATCCACCGCGACGTGATGACCCACACGGTGCTGAGCCAGTCCACCGGGCTGGATTCCAGCGTGGCGGAGACGTCGGTGGACGAGTTCACGCGGGCGCTGCGGGTGATGCCGGTGGCGACCGTGCCGCTGATCCAGCGTGGCGTGGACATGGTGCGATTCACCGGCACGCCGGTGTTCGTGCCCGACCTGGGACCGACCCCCGGCGACAACGAGAAGGATGCACCTGGTGGGAACTGAGCGGATGGACGAAGGACGCCCTCGCGTCATGGACAAGCGACTCCACTGCGCCAAACTGGCGGCGCTGCTGCTGGGCGCCGTGGCCGGGGGCGCAGGTGCGCAGCCGGTGGTCATCCCGCCGGGGGCGGACCCGGCGGTGATCCAGCAGCGCGAGATCGAGCGCGAGCAGCGCCGCCGCGCCGAGGAGCAGCGCCAGGACCGCATCGAGCGGCCCCTGGCCCCGGTCGCGCCGCCCGCGGCCCCCGCGCCCTCGGCCACGGACAACGTGCAGTTCGCCGCGCGCGAGATCCGCTTCGAGCCGGCTTCACAACTGCTGGCGGCCGCCGAGCTGCAGGCCCTGGCCGCACCGTACACCGGGCGCACGCTGCGCCTGTCGGAGCTGCGCGAGCTGGTGGCCAAGGTCAACGCGCTGTACCGCGCCAAGGGCGTCGTCACCGCGCAGGCCAGCCTGCCGCCGCAGGACGTCACCGAAGGCGTCGTGCGCATCCTGCTGACCGAGGGGCGCGTCGGGCGCATCGCGATCCAAGGCAACGCCTCCACCCGCGAGGACTACATCACCGAGCGGCTGTCGCTCCAGCCGCAGATGCTGGTGCAGCTGCCGCAGCTGGAGCAGGACCTGCTGCGCTTCAACCGCAGCAACGACGCGCAGCTCAAGGCCGACCTGGTGCCCGGGCAGGCGCTCGGGCAGACCGATCTCGCCCTCACGCTGAGCGAGCCCAAGCGGGACGAGCTGCGCCTGTTCGTGGACAACACCGGCTCCAGCGCCACGGGCGAGCGGCGCACCGGCGTGGCCTACCTGCGGCGCAGCCTGACCGGGCGGCGGGACGACCTGTCCCTGTCCACCGTCAGGGCAGCGGGCCACGAGGGCCACTACGTGAGCTACGGCCTGCCGGTCTCCAGCCAGGGCACGCGGCTGACGCTGGGCTACTTCAAGGACCGCACCAGGATCGTGAACGGACCCGTGGAGCCGCTGGACGTGACCGGCAGCGCCGAGTCGTACTCGGTGCAGCTGCGCCATCCCCTGCACGTGGGCACCGCGCTGCAGGTGGATGCGCTGGCCTCGCTGAAGAAGCGGCGTTCGTCCAACTTCATCGTGGGCACACCGCTCACCAGCGCGGAGAACACCGGCGGCAGCGCCGGGGTGGACCTGCAGCTGCTGGACGAGCGCGGCTACTGGGCCGCCAGCGCCGAGCTGCACGCGGGCGTCGAGCGCATCGCCGGCGTCTCCCCGCGCCACTACGACCTGGTGCGCGCGGCGGTGCGCCGCAGCTACAGCCTCACGCCGCAGTGGACGCTCAACGGCAGCCTGAACCTGCAGCTGACCACGCGTGAGCAGCTTCCCTCGGGCGAGCAGCTGGTGATCGGCGGCGAAGGCACGGTGCGCGGGTACGCGTCCGGCCTCTTCTCCGGGGACCGCGGCCACATCCTGAACCTGGAAGCGCACCGCAGGGTGGAGCTGCCCCAGCCGACGCCCTGGGCCTACAGCGTGTTCGGCTTCACCGACTACGGCTACGTGCGGCCCTACCGGCCGCCGGGCAACACCCGCGGGGCCGACGTGCTGCAGTCGGTGGGCGCGGGCATGCACTTCGCCTATGGCAGCCGGGTGACCTTGCGCTTCGCGCTGGCCTTGCCGGTCAACCGCCCGGCCGAAGAGCCGCGCGACTACCGCGTGCACAGCCAGTTGGTGATCTTCCTGCTCTGAACCGGCCGCGGTCGGCGGATCACTCCAGCAGCCGCGCCAGCTCTTCTTCGGTGAAGCCGGCCCGCCGGCGGGCGCCGGCGTTGAAGGGCGGGTACAGCTTCGGCGCTGCATGCCGGGTGGCCAGCTCCCGGTAGTGCCCCACGGGATCGAACCCGTCGCGTGCGCACAGCCAGCGGTACCAGTGGTTGCCGATCGCCACATGCCCGACTTCGTCGCGCAGGATCACGTCCAGGATCTCCACGGCGCGCAGGGCCGCCCCGGTGCCCACCTGCCGCAGCTTGCCCTGGATCTGCGGCGTGGCGTCGAGCCCGCGGGCTTCCAGCGTGCGGGGCACCAGCGCCATGCGCGCCACCGCGTCGTGCGCGGTCCGCTCGCACATCTGCCACAGGTTGTCGTGGGCCGGGTAGTCGCCGTAGCGGTGCCCGAGGGACTGCAGGTGGTCCCGCAGCAAGGCGAAGTGCAGCGCTTCCTCGGCCGCCACGCGCAGCCAGTCCAGGTGGAACTCGCGTGGCATGCCGTCGAAGCGCCAGGCAGCGTCCAGTGCGAGGTTGATGGCGTTGAACTCGATGTGCGCGATGGCGTGCAGCAGTGCGGCCAGGCCTGCAGGCGTGCCTGGGGAGCGGCGCGGCACGCGTGCTGGATGGACCAGCAGCGGCGCCGGCGGCCGGCCCGGGATGACCGCGCCTGCAGCCGGCTCGGGACGGTGCGGTTCGATGGGAAGGGTCGCCGCATCCGCATGCAGCGCGCGCGCCAGGCGGACCTTCTCGTCCGGGTCCGGCGTGCAAAGGGCCTGCAGGGCTCGGGTGCGCAGGGGCATCCCTACAATTCTAGGTTTCGGCACCCGGACTTTCTTCCATGGCTCTCTACGAACTCGACGGTACCGTTCCCCGGCTGGGCCCGGGCGCCTGGGTGGCCGACACCGCGCAGGTGATCGGCAACGTCGAGCTGGCGGACAACGCCAGCGTCTGGTTCGGCGCGGTGATCCGCGGCGACACCGAGACCATCCGCATCGGCACCAACAGCAACATCCAGGACCTGTCGGTCCTGCACGCGGACGTGGGCAAGCCGCTGACGGTGGGCGCGAACGTGACGGTCGGGCACCAGGTCATGCTGCACGGTTGCACCATCGGGGACAACTCGCTCATCGGGATCCAGGCCGTCGTGCTGAACGGCGCCCGGATCGGGCGCAACTGCATCGTCGGCGCCGGGAGCGTGGTCACGGAAGGCAAGGAGTTCCCCGACAACTCGCTCATCATCGGCTCCCCCGCCAAGGTCGTGCGCACGCTGGACGAAGCAGCCGCCCGCAAGCTCGCCGAGAGCGCCGAACACTACGTCGACAACGCCCGCCGCTTCGCCCGGGGCTTGAAGAAGATCGGCTGACCGCCACCTGCTTCTGCTTTGGGTCCGCGGTTCCATGTCCGAGCTCCACAAGTTCCTGTTCGACGGCCTCCCGGTGCGCGGTGCCCTGGTCCGGCTGACCGACGCCTGGACCGAGATCCTCTCCCGGCGCCAGGCCAACAGCGGCACGGGTTCGTGGCCGCCGCCGGTGGCCGAGCTGCTGGGCGAAATGGCCGCTGCCGGCGTGCTGATGCAGTCGAACATCAAGTTCAACGGTGCCCTGGTCCTCCAGATCTTCGGCGACGGGCCGGTGAAGGTCGCAGTGGCGGAAGTGCAGCACGACCTGTCGCTGCGCGTGACGGCCAAGGTGATCGGTGACGTCGCCGTGAGCGACCGGCTGCCCGAACTGGTGAACCTCCACAACCAGGGCCGCTGCGCGATCACGCTCGACCCGAAGGACAAGTTCCCGGGGCAGCAGCCCTACCAGGGGGTGGTGCCGCTGCACGGCGACCACCGCGAGAAGATCGGCAAGCTGAGCCAGGTGCTGGAGCACTACATGCTGCAATCCGAGCAGCTGGACACCACCCTGGTGCTGGCGGCCGATGCCAAGGTGGCGGCCGGCCTGCTGATCCAGCGCCTGCCGATGGCGGGGGAGGGGAACCTCGCGGGCTCGCTGGTGAGCAAGGCGAACGAGGACGAGATCGGCCGCAACGAGGACTACAACCGGATCGCCATCCTCGCCTCCAGCCTCAAGCGGGACGAACTGCTGGAGCTCGACGCCGAGACCATCCTGCGCCGCCTCTTCTGGGAAGAGAAGGTGCTGCGCTTCCCGTCGCAGGTGCCGCGGTTTGCCTGCACCTGCAGCCGCGAGCGGGTGGCCAACATGATCCGCAGCCTGGGGCAGGCCGAGGCGGAGAGCATCCTGGCGGAGCAGGGCCAGGTGGAGGTCGGCTGCGACTTCTGTGGCCAGCAGTACCGCTTCGATGCGGTCGATGCGGCACGCCTGTTCGCGCCGCCCGGCGACCAACCCCCGGTCACCAACTCGGTCCAGTAAAGGGCGCGACGAGGCTGCGGCCTAGGCCGGCGGGTCTTGCAGGTCGACCAGCAGGCGGTGTTCGCAATCGGGATCGCTGCATTTGTCGCAGGCCCAGGTCCAGCGCCGCGGGCGGCCAGCCGAACCGGCTTCGCCGCGTGCAGCGGCTTCGGGAGCCAAGCGCCCTTCGACCACCGCGAGCGCATGCTCCAGCCGGGCGGCGCCCGCGCCGTACACGACGTGGAACGGCACGCCGGCGTCCTGCAGTGCGCTGCGCACCAGCGCGTCGACCGGCTCGCGCACGTGCGGGCCGTCCCGCTGCAGCCCATCGGCCACCCAGGGCAGGTCCAGGCCGGTCACCAGCGTGAGGTCGTAGCCGCGCTGCCGGGCAAGGGCAAAGCGGTACAGCGTGCCGTCCTTGAACAGCATGGCGCTGTAGATCGCGACCATCAGCGCCGTGGTGTCGGCGACCACGACCTGCGCACCGGCAGCCGCGGCATCGACGCGTCGCTCCTGCTCCTGTGCGATCGGCAGTTGCTCCTCGGGGCGCGGCGTGCGCCCCTCGCGCTCGCACCATTCCCGCAGGACCTCCGGCACCACGGCAACGGTGTGTCCCCGGCTGCGCAGGGCCGCAGCCAGCGCAAGTGAAAGCGCTGTCTTGCCCGTGCTTTCGGCGCCCAGCAGCGCGACCTTCATGCCGGCACCCGGCGCTGCCACGCGACCCAGCCGACGACGCTGAGGACCACGAACACGGCGTACAGGGCGGCGGTGAGCCAGAGCGCCTTGTGGACGAACAGGCCGACGCTGGCCACGTTCACGACCAGCCACGCCGGCCAGTTCTCGAGCAGCTTGCGGCCGAGCAGCACCTGCGCCACCAGGCTGAGTGCGGTGGGAAAGGCGTCCCACCACGGCACGTCCGAGTCGGTCCACTGCCGCAGCGCCCAGGCCAGTGCCGGCCAGGCCAGAGCGGTGGCGGCCAGGGCCAGCGCCCACCCACGGCGGCCGAGGCGGTGCACGCGCAAGGGGGCCCCGTCGCGGCCCCGGCCGCGCAGCCATTGGCTCCAACCCCAGAGTGCGACGACCGCGAACACCACCTGGAGTCCGGCTTCACCGTACAGGCGGCTGCGCCAGAAGAGCGCCAGGTACATCAGGGAGGCCACCGCCGCGAGCGGCCAACCCCAGTGCACCTCGCGGATGTTGCACGCGACCATGGCGAGCGACAGCAGCACGGCTGCCAGCTCCAGCCAGGTCACGGGGGAGCCCCACACGCTGAACGCGGGGGCGAAGAAGGACTCGATCATGCCGGCGCCGGCTGGCCTGCGCCCGGTGCGGGCCTCACCGCGGTGTCGCGACGTTCACGAAGATCTCGTTCGGCCGCACCATGCCCAGCTCGGAGCGGGCTTTCTCCTCGACCATCTCCAGGCCCTCGCGCAGGTCGCGCACTTCGGCCGCCAGGCGCTGGTTGGCCAGCTGGGCCTGCGCGTTGGCCTGCTGCTGGACCTCCAGCTTGCGGCGCATGTCCGCCACATTGCCCACGCTGCCGCGCCCGAACCACAGTTGCGCGTGCACGACGGCCAGCAGGGCGACCAGCAGGACAGGGACGGCACGGGCAGGCATGGCCGGCGGTTCAGCGCAGGTTGTAGAAGGCCGCCCGGCCGGGGTAGTGGGCGATGTCGCCCAGGTCTTCCTCGATGCGCAGGAGCTGGTTGTACTTGGCCATCCGGTCCGAGCGCGACAGCGAACCCGTCTTGATCTGGCCCGCGTTGGTGCCCACCGCGATGTCGGCAATCGTGCTGTCCTCGGTCTCGCCCGAGCGGTGGCTGATGACGGCCGTGTAGTTGGCGCGCTTGGCCATCTCGATCGCGGCGAAGGTCTCGGTGAGGGTGCCGATCTGGTTGATCTTGATCAGGATGGAATTGGCGATCTTCTTCTCGATGCCTTCCTTCAGGATTTTCGTGTTGGTGACGAACAGGTCGTCGCCCACCAGTTGCACGCGCGAGCCCAGGCGCTCGGTCAGCTGCTTCCAGCCGTCCCAGTCGCCTTCGGCCATGCCGTCCTCGATGCTGATGATCGGGTACTTGTCGACCCAGCTCGCCAGCACGTTGCACCAATCGGCCGCGTCCAGCACCAAGCCTTCGGCCTCGACGTGGTAGCGGCCTTCCTTGAAGAACTCGCTCGAGGCGCAGTCCAGGCCCAGTGCGATCTGCTCACCCGGGCGGTAGCCGGCGGCTTCAATCGCCTGCAGGATGAGGCCGATCGCGGCTTCGTGGTTCTCCACGTTCGGCGCGAACCCGCCTTCGTCGCCGACCGCCACGCTCATGCCCTTGTCGTGGATGATCTTCTTGAGCGCGTGGAAGACCTCGGCGCCGTAGCGCATCGCTTCCCGGAAGCTGGGCGCGCCCACCGGGATGATCATCAGCTCCTGCAGGTCCAGGTTGTTGTTGGCGTGCGCGCCGCCGTTGACCACGTTCATCATGGGCACGGGCAGCATCATCCCGTTCATGCCGCCGAAGTAGCGGTACAGGGGCAGGCCCGACTCCTCGGCCGCCGCACGTGCGACCGCCATGGAGACGGCCAGCGTCGCGTTGGCGCCCAGCTTGCTCTTGTTGTCGGTGCCGTCCAGGTCGATCAGGGTCTTGTCCAGGAAGGCCTGCTCGGAGGCATCGAGGCCGAGCACCGATTCGGAGATCTCGGTGTTGATGTGCTCCACCGCCTTGAGCACGCCCTTGCCCAGGTAACGCGCCTTGTCGCCGTCGCGCAGTTCGATGGCCTCACGGCTGCCGGTGGAGGCGCCGGACGGCACCGCGGCCCGGCCCATCGTGCCCGACTCCAGCAGGACGTCGCATTCCACGGTGGGGTTGCCGCGCGAGTCCAGGATCTCGCGGCCGACGATGTCAACGATTGCGCTCATTCGGTTGTTCTCTTCGGGAAGTTGGGAATCTCGTGGGTCAGACGCCGTCGATCAGCACCATGCGCATGTTCGCGGCACCTTGCCGGGCGGCCTTGGCCGCCCGGTACTCGGCCGAATCGTAGAACGCGCGCGCTGCCTCGGCCGTAGGAAATTTCAGCAAGACGACGCGCCGCGGGGTCCAGTCGCCTTCCAGCACCTGGACCGCACCGCCGCGCACGCAGACCTCGGCGCCGTGGGCCTGCATGGCCAGGGTGGAGAGCTTCTTGTACTGCTCGTACTGCTGCGGGTCGGTGACCTCGACGTCCGCCATCACGTAGGCGCTAGGCAAAGTCGTTCTCCAGATAGCGGTTCTTCTTCGTGACCTGGTCCAGGGCCAGCAGCGTCTCGAGCAGCGCCTTCATGTGCTTGAGCGGCACGGCGTTGGGGCCGTCCGAGAGCGCCTTGGCCGGGTCGGGGTGCGTCTCCATGAACAAGCCCGCCACCCCGACCGCCACCGCGGCCCGCGCCAGCACCGGCACCATCTCGCGCTGGCCACCGGAGCTGGTGCCCTGTCCACCGGGCAGCTGCACCGAATGGGTGGCATCGAACACGACCGGTGCGCCGGTCTCGCGCATGATCGCCAGCGAGCGCATGTCGGACACCAGATTGTTGTAGCCGAAGCTCGCGCCGCGCTCGCAGGCCATGAAGCTGTCGTCTGGCAGCCCTTTCTCCCTGGCGGCGGCACGGGCCTTGTCGATCACGTTCTTCATGTCGTGGGGCGCGAGGAACTGGCCCTTCTTGATGTTCACCGGCTTGCCCGACTGCGCCACCGCGCGGATGAAGTCGGTCTGCCGGCACAGGAAGGCCGGCGTCTGCAGCACGTCCACCACCTTCGCCACCTCCGCAATTTCGCCTTCGGCGTGCACGTCGGTGATGATGGGCAGGCCCAGGTCCTTCTTCACCTTGGCCAGGATCTCCAGCCCGCGCGACATGCCCGGGCCGCGGAAGCTGGTGCCCGAGGAGCGGTTGGCCTTGTCGTAGCTGCTCTTGAAGATGAACGGGATGCCCAGCGCGGAGGTGATCTCCTTCAGCTGGCCCGCCGTGTCCATCTGGAGCTGCTCGCTTTCGACGACGCAGGGGCCGGCGATCAAGAAAAAGGGCCTGTCCAGGCCCACGTCGAATCCGCAGAGTTTCATCGAATCAGGGCCCCCACGCTGGTCACTTCGTGTACTGCACTGCCCCCCAAGGGGGCGTTCGCGTCTCGGAACGGTCCGTCGCCGCTCATGCGACGGCCTTCAGCTTGTTGCCGGCCGACTGGTGGTCGACCGCGGCCTTGATGAAGGCGTTGAAGAGGGGGTGTCCGTCCCAGGGGGTGGACTTGAATTCGGGGTGGAACTGCACGCCCATGAACCAGGGGTGCACCTCCTGCGGCAGCTCCACGATCTCGGTCAGGTGCTCGCGCTGGGTGAGCGCGGAGATCACCAGTCCGGCCTGGCGCAGCTGGTCCAGGTAGTTCACGTTGGCCTCGTAGCGGTGGCGGTGGCGCTCGTTCACCACGTCGCCGTAGATCTTGTGTGCCAGCGTGCCCTTGGACACGTCGGACGCCTGCGCGCCCAGGCGCATGGTGCCGCCCAGGTCGGAGTGTTCGTCGCGCTTGTTCACGGTGCCGTCCGCGCCGTGCCATTCGGTGATGAGCGCGATGACGGGGTGCGGGCTGTCGGGCTCGAACTCCGTGCTGTTGGCGTTCGCCAGGCCCGCCACATGGCGCGCGTACTCGATGGTGGCCACCTGCATGCCCAGGCAGATGCCCAGGTAGGGCACCTTGTTCTCGCGGGCGAAGCGGGCCGCCGCGATCTTGCCCTCGATGCCGCGCTTGCCGAAGCCGCCCGGCACCAGCACCGCGTCGTACTTGGCCAGTTGCGACACGCTGTCCGGCGTCAGGGTCTCGGAGTCGACGTAGTCGATCTTCACCCGCACGTGGTTCTTCATGCCGGCGTGGCGCAGCGCTTCGTTGAGGGACTTGTAGCTGTCGGACAGGTCCACGTACTTGCCCACCATCGCGATGGTGACCTCGCCCTGCGGATGCTCGGTCTCGTACACCAGTTCGTCCCAGCGGCGCAGGTTGGCCGGCGGCGTGTTCAGGCGCAGCTTGTCGCAGATGAGGCCATCGAGCCCCTGCTCGTGCAGCATGCGCGGCACCTTGTAGATCGTGTTCACGTCCCACATGGAGATCACGCCCCATTCGGGGACGTTGGTGAACAAGGAGATCTTTGAGCGCTCGTCCTCGGGGATCTTGCGGTCCGCCCGGCACAGCAGCGCATCGGCGGAGATGCCGATCTCGCGCAGCTTCTGCACCGTGTGCTGGGTCGGCTTGGTCTTGAGCTCGCCGGCGGCCGCGATCCACGGCACGTAGGTCAGGTGCACGAAGGCGGTCTGGTTGGCGCCCATGCGCAGGCTCATCTGCCGTGCCGCCTCCAGGAAAGGCAGGGACTCGATGTCGCCGACCGTGCCGCCGATCTCCACGATGGCGACGTCGGCCGCGCCGGGCTCGCCGAAGTGCGCGCCGCGCTTGATGAACTCCTGGATCTCGTTGGTCACGTGCGGGATCACCTGCACCGTCTTGCCCAGGTAGTCGCCGCGGCGCTCCTTCTCCAGCACCGACTGGTAGATCTTGCCGGTGGTGAAGTTGTTGACCTTGCCCATGCGGGTGGTCACGAAGCGCTCGTAGTGCCCGAGGTCCAGGTCGGTCTCGGCACCGTCGTCGGTGACGAAGACCTCGCCGTGCTGGAAGGGCGACATCGTGCCCGGATCGACGTTGATGTACGGATCGAGCTTGATCAGGGTGACTTTGAGGCCCCGCGATTCCAGAATCGCAGCGAGGGAGGCTGAGGCGATTCCCTTGCCCAGGGAAGACACCACACCGCCGGTGACGAAGACGAATTTGGTCATGTCGTTCGGAAGGCCGGGCTTCCGGGAGGTGGTAATGCGCGATTATACGGGTGAGGTCCGCGCCCGCCAGCGGCAGGACTGCACGGAACGCATTTGCTACATTGCCGCCGATGAACGACCTCGCCGGCAAACGCATCGTCCTGGGGCTGTCGGGCGGGATCGCCTGCTACAAGGCCGCCGAACTGTGCCGCGCGCTGGTCAAGGAAGGCGCTTCGGTGCAGGTGGTCATGACCGAGGCCGCGGAGCAGTTCATCACCGCGGTGACCCTGCAGGCCCTGTCCGGCCGGCCGGTCTACACCTCGCAGTGGGATGCGCGCGAGCCGAACAACATGCCGCACATCAACCTCTCGCGCGAGGCCGATGCCATCCTGGTCGCCCCGTGCAGTGCGGACTTCATGGCCAAGCTGCTGCACGGGCGGGCCGACGACCTGCTCAGCCTGATGTGCCTGGCCCGCCCGATCGACCGCGTGCCGCTGCTGCTGGCGCCGGCGATGAACCGCGAGATGTGGGCGCATCCTGCGACCCAGCGCAACATGGTGCAGCTGGCGCAGGATGGCGCCACCATCCTGGGGGTCGGCTCCGGCTTCCAGGCCTGCGGCGAAACCGGCGACGGGCGCATGCTGGAGCCGCCGGAGCTGCTCGAGGACCTCGTCGCCTTCCTGTCGCCCAAGCCGCTGCAGGGCAAGCACGTGGTGGTGACCGCCGGTCCGACCTTCGAGGCCATGGACCCGATCCGCGGCATCACCAACCATTCGTCGGGAAAGATGGGATTCGCCGTGGCGCGTGCCGCCCGCGAGGCCGGCGCGCGCGTCACGTTGGTCGCCGGCCCGGTGCACCTGGCCACCCCGCGCTCGGTGGGCCGGATCGACGTCACCTCCGCGCGCCAGATGCTCGATGCGACGCTCGCGGCGCTGCGGGATGCCGACGTCTTCGTGGCCACGGCCGCCGTGGCCGACTGGCGCCCGGCCGAAGAGAGCGCACAGAAGATCAAGAAGGACGGTTCCGGTGCGCCGGTCGTCACCTTCACCGAGAACCCGGACATCCTGGCGGCAGTCGCGCAGGGCGATCGGGCCCGCAGCGGCGCGCTCTTTTGCGTCGGCTTCGCCGCCGAGAGCCAGGACCTGCTTGCGCACGCGCAAGCCAAGCGCGTGCGCAAGGGCATTCCGCTGCTGGCCGGCAACATCGGTCCGCTCACGTTCGGGCAGGACGACAACCAGCTGCTGCTGGTGGACGCCGACGGCGTCCAGGAGCTGCCGCGCGCCCCCAAGCTGCAGCTGGCCCGCACCCTGGTCGCCGAGATCGCGCGGCGGCTGCCCGGAACCCAAGCCACATGAACGTCGACATCAAGATCCTCGATCCGCGCATGGCGGACCACTTGCCCGGCTACGCCACCCCGGGCAGTGCAGGGCTCGACCTGCGCGCCTGCACCGACGGCCCCATCGAGCTGGCGCCCAACGCCTGGCAACTGGTGCCCACCGGCATTGCGATCTGGCTGAAGGACCCGGGGTTCGCCGCACTCATCCTTCCGCGGTCCGGGCTCGGCCACAAGCATGGCATCGTCCTGGGCAACCTGGTGGGCCTGATCGACAGCGACTACCAGGGCCAGCTCATGGTGAGCTGCTGGAACCGCAGCAGCACGCCCTTCACGCTCCAGCCCATGGAGCGGCTGGCGCAGCTGGTGATCGTTCCCGTCGTGCAGGCGCAGTTCCGCGTCGTCGACGCGTTCCCGCCCACGCAGCGCGGGGAAGGCGGCTACGGATCCACGGGCAAGGGCTGAGCCTCCTGCCGCCGGGCAGGGCGCCTACAGAAGCTCCCGCACCCTCCTACAGGGATCTGCGGCAGCGACTCCAACGCAACCGGTGCATCAGGCACTGAAATGAGGGCACGGGGCGCGCCCGGTCGGGCTGCGCTGCATTTCCATTGCGTTTCAAGGAGAGTCCCATGCGTTCCATCCACCGTCCCCTGGCCATCGTGGCGGGCAGCGCCGCCGTCGCCCTGCTCGCCGCCTGCACGAACCCGGTGATGGCGCCCCAGGGCGGCTACAACACCGGTGCCTCGCCAACCTATGCCGGCGGTTCCACCGGCGGCGTGCAGGCCGCGCCCAGCGCCGCCACCGAGTTCGGCCGGGTGACCGACATCCAGACCGTGTCCATGGGCCAGACCAGCGCCACGAACCCGCAGGTGCGCAACGCCATCGTGGGCGGCATCATCGGCGCGGTGGTCGGCAACGCGGTCGGCAAGAACGTGGACGGCGGCAGCAAGCGCAGCGGCGTGACCGCGCTGGGCGCTGCCGGCGGCGCGGCCGTCGGCAGCCAGATCGGCGCCGGCGGCGGCAGCACGGCCAGCTCGGGCGCAGCCGGGCCGGCCTACCGCGTGACGGTGCAGACCGACCAGGGTGCATGGCGCACCTACGAGGTCGGCGCGCTGGGCGACCTGCGGGTGGGCGACCGCGTCCGCGTGGACGGCGGCGTGATCTACCGCAGCTGACCTGCGGTTCGTGGCCGGGCCGCGGGCCCGGCCGTCCCTAGTGCAGCAGGGTGCCGCCCGGCGCCTGCGGCTGCACGCGGAAGAACCCGGTGCCCAGCGTGCCGCGGCCGATTTCCTCTTCCGTCGCCTCGCGCACCGCTTCGACCTTCAGCCGCAACCGGATGGCAATGCCGGCCAGCGGGTGATTGCCGTCGAGCACCACGTGCTCCGGGTAGATCTCGGTGACGGTGTACAGCACGTCCTGCGGCGCCTGCGCATTCCCGCCAGGCGGCAGGCCCTCGAAGGTCATGCCTTCCTCCAGCTCGGCGGGGAACAGCGCACGCGGCTCCAGGAAGACGAGCTGTTCGTCGTAGTCCCCGAAGGCGTCTTCCGGCTCCAGGTGCAGGTCGAGCCGGTCGCCCGGCTCGTGGCCCTGCAGCGCTTCCTCGATCTTGTCCAGCAGGTCCTGGCCGCCGACCAGGAACTCCACGGGTTCGTCGAGCACGTCGAGTTCATCGCCCAGGGTGTCCTTCAGCGTCCAGGTCAGCGCGACCACGCATTGCGGTGTGACTTCCATGGGGGAGAATTGTCGCAGCAGCTTCCCCATCCATGGACATCGACTCTCCTCTGGCCCTGCTCGGTGGCCTGACACCCGCCCAGTTCATGCGCAGGCACTGGCAGCGCAAGCCGCTGCTGGTGCGCGGGGCCGTTCCCGGCCTGCGGCCCGTCACCGACCGCGCGGGCCTGTTCGCCCTGGCAGCGTCGGACGCCGTCGAGTCGCGCCTGGTGCAGCAGTCCGGCGGGGCCTGGCGCATGCGCCGCGGGCCGTTTCCGCGCCGCGCGCTGCCGCCGCTGTCGCGGCCCGGCTGGACGCTGCTGGTGCAGGGCGTCGACCTGCAGCTCGACGCCGCCCACGCGCTCCTTGGCCAGTTCCGCTTCGTTCCCGAAGCCCGGCTGGACGACCTGATGGTCAGCTTCGCCACGGACGGTGGCGGCGTGGGTCCCCATTTCGACAGCTACGACGTCTTCCTGCTGCAGGCCCACGGCCGCCGGCGCTGGCGCTATGGGCGCCAGGACGACCTGGCCCTGCAGCCCGGCCTGCCGCTGAAGGTGCTGGCCCGCTTCGAGCCGGAGGAGGAGCACGTGCTCGAGCCAGGCGACATGCTGTACCTGCCGCCGCGGTACGCGCACGACGGCGTGGCGGTCGGCGAGTGCCAGACCTACTCGATCGGCTTCCGTGCACCGTCCCAGGCCGAGCTGGCGCGCGAGCTGCTGCAGCGCGTCGCCGACCGCGCGGAAGAAGAGGCCCAGGAGCAGGCACCGGCGCTCTACCGCGACCGCGGTGCCCAGGCCGAATCGCGGCCCGGCGCCGTCCCGCCGGCGTTGCAGCAGTTCGCCCGGGACGCGGTGGCCCGGGCGCTGCGTGATCCCCAGGCCCTGGCCCAGGCACTGGGCGAATACCTCAGCGAGCCGAAGCCGAACGTCTGGTTCGATCCGGGCGCAGCGCGGCCGCCCCGGCGCGGGATGGCACTCGACCGGCGCACCCGCATGCTCTACGACGAGCGCCACGTGTACGTGAACGGGGAAAGCTGGCGCGCGGCCGGCGCCGACGCACGGCTGATGCAGCGCCTGGCGGACGAACGGCGGCTGGACGCCGCGGCGCTCGCACGCGCCAGTGCCGCCGCCCTGGAGCTGCTCGCCTCCTGGTGCGAAGCCGGGTGGGCACGCGAGGAAGAGGCATGACCGAACCCATGGCGCTGCCGCACGGGCGCTTCGACGGACGTGAGGCGTTCCAGCGGCTGGTGCGCGAGGCATTCGCCTGCGCGGCCCGGGAGGGCTGGCGCGAACTCGTGCTCTCGGACGCGTCGTTCGCCAACTGGCCGCTGGGCGAACGCGCCGTGGCCGAGTCGCTGCACGCCTGGTCGGCCAGCGGCAGGCGCTGCGTCCTGCTCGCGCGCCGCTGGGACGATGTGCTGCGGGGGCACGCCCGGTTCGTCGGCTGGCGCCAGCGCTGGTCCCACATCATCGAGGCACGGGGCTGCCCGGCGGCCGATCCGCTGGAGCTGCCCAGCGCCATCTGGTCGCCGGCGTGGACCCTGCACCGGCTCGACCCCGAGCGTTGCACGGGGGTCTGCGGCAGCGAACCGGAGCGGCGCCTGGCCATGCGCGAGCGGCTCGACGCCTGGCTGGCCAAGAGCTCGCCGGCATTCCCGGCATCCACCCTCGGCCTCTGAGGACCGGGGCAGGGCCACCACCTGCCGAGGGAGGTGCTCGCCGGTCGATCCGGCCTATAATTTATGGCTGAGCAGAGCAAGCTCCAGGCTGACTGTTCAGCCAGCGCGCCACAGCGCGCGGCCGCCTCCCGAATTCGATCCATCCTCAAGGAACTCGTGAAATGAAGAAATCGCTTGCCCTGGCGACCCTGGTCGCGGCCGTCGGCCTCGCCGCCTGCTCCAAGACCGAAGCCCCGGCTCCTGCCCCGGCACCCGCCGCTGCGCCGGCTCCCGCTCCGGCACCCGCCCCGGCCGCCGCTGCTTCCGCTCCCGCCGGTGGTGCTTCCGACGCCGCTTCGGGCGCCGCTGCCGCTGCCGCTGCAGCCGCTGCTGGTGGTGCTTCCGCTGCTGCCGCACCCGCGGCTGCTCCGGCTGCCGCCCCGGCCGCTTCCGCTGCCAGCAAGTAATCGGGTTCCGCCCGGTCCTGAAGAAGCCGCCTGCGGGCGGCTTTTTTCATGGGCGAGCGCGCCGCGCAACGGTTCAGGCGTTCAGCCAGGCGCTGCCGGAGGGTCCGTCGGCCACGTGGATCTCGACGGCGCTGCCGAGCGCCCCCACCAGGGCCGCGCGCGCCAGATCGGGCCGGTTGTTCTGTTCGCTCAGGTGCGCGGCCACCACCTGCCGCAGGCCATGCGGCAGGACGGCCTGGGCCACGGCGGCCGCGGCCTCGTTGGCCAGGTGGCCCCACGCTCCGCCGACGCGGCGCTTGAGGAAGGGCGGGTAGGGCGAGGCATCCAGCAGTGCCGGATCGTGGTTGCATTCCAGGAGCAGCGTGGCGCTGCCGCGCAGGTGGTCCACCACGTGCGGCGTGGCATGCCCCAGGTCGGTCAGCACGCCCATGCGCACCGCGCCGTCGCCGCAGGTGAGCTGGAGCGGCTCGCGCGCGTCGTGGGGCACGGTGAAGGGGATCACCTGCAGGGCGCCCACCTCGATGGCGGTGGAATCCCGGGCGATGCGCAGCAGGCCACCGAAGTCGGGCTGGCCGAGTCCGAGCCAGGTGCCCTCGCTCATCCAGACCGGGATGCGCTCGCGCAGGGCCAGCTGCTGCGCGCAGCCGATGTGGTCGCCGTGCTCGTGGGTGATGAAGATCGCGTCGATCTGGTCGGCCAGCATGCCGGCCTGCGCCAGCCGTTTGTCCAGCTGCCGGATGCCCAGGCCGCAGTCCACCAGCAGGTGCGACGTGGTGCCGTCGCACCGCGCCTGGATGACGGTGGCGTTGCCCGAGCTGCCACTGCCCAGGCTCTTGAATCGCAACATGCGAAAAGGGATGGGAGCAGGCGGCCCGCGGGGCCGCCCGCCGTGCGTCACTTCAGGTCGTCGGCGATGACCTGGACGATGCGCTGGGCGTTGCTCGAGGCCTCGGGTGCACCCTGGCCGTTCAGCACCGACACCGTGGTGGCCTCGCCCTGGCTTCGCAGCGCGATGCGGAACTTCAAGGGGCCCTCGGCCGATTCGCCGCGGCCGAAGCTGAACAGCTTGCCGAAGAAACCGGGTTCCTTCTTGTCGGCGTTGGGCGGCACGTAGCGCACGAAGTAGGTGCCCTGCGCCCGGTCACGGTCTTCCACGGTGAAGCCGGTGCGGTCCAGGGCCAGCCCGACGCGGCGCCAGGCCCGGTCGAAGCCCTCGTCGATCTGCACCACCGGCACGTTGTTGACGTTGGCCACGCGCGAGGTCGGCTTGGCCACGCCGCCGGCCACGAGCGCCTTCGACTGCTCCTGCGGCACGCCCAGGCGGACCATCAGGCGGCGCAGGAATTCGGCTTCCAGTTCGGGGTCGGACGGGCGGGGTTGCCACACGGTCTGCAGGTCGCGCGAGGCGCTGGAGCTGCTGTACACCTCGATCATCCCGCGGTGCGAGATGAAGATCTCGGTGCCGCCGGTGGCGGTGCGCTCGAAGCGCGTGCGGAACCGGTCACGCTCCGAGGTGGAATAGAACGAGTCGAGCACCTTGCCCAGCGCGTTGCGCACGAAGTCCTGCGGGATCTTGGCGCGGTTCTCGGCCCAGTCGGTCTCCATGATGCCCAGGTTGGACTGGTCCATCGCCAGGAGGAAGCCGTTCTCCTGCCAGAACTCGCGCACCGGTCCCCAGAGCTGGTCGGCCGGGCGGTTGATGACCAGCCAGCGCTGGCTGCCGGCTCGCTCGATGCGCACGTCGCCCACGGTGGTGGCAGCGGTCGGCAAGGTCGGGGCCGACTGGCCGATCTGGTAGGCGCTGGCGGTCACGGGGCCGCCGGGCACCTGGTAGCGCGAGTCCCGCGACAGCTGGCTGAGGTCGGGCGGCACGTCGAGCGTCGCGCCCTTGGCCGCGCTCTTGTAGTCGATCCGGTCGCCTTCCAGCACCGAGCAGCCTGCCAGTGCGGCACAGAGGGCCAGCACGCCCAGCTTGGGATATCGCATCACGTCTTCTTCCTTCGTTGTTCGTCAGGCCAGGAGGCCGGCGGAGAGCAGCGCGGCCTCGACCTGCGCGTGGTAGGCCGGGGACAGGGGCGTCATCGGCAGGCGCAGCGCCGGGCCGCACAGGCCCATGCGCGCCATCGCCCACTTGACCGGGATCGGGTTGGCTTCCACGAACAGGTGGCGGTGCAGCGGCATCAGCCGGTTCTGGATCGCCATCGCGCCGGCCGCGTCGCCGCGGATCGCGGCCACGCACAGCTCGTGCATCGCGCGGGGTGCCACGTTGGCGGTCACGCTCACGTTGCCTTGTCCGCCGCACAGCATCAGCGCGACGGCGGTCGGGTCGTCGCCCGAGTAGACCGAGAACCCGGCCGGGCGGTCGCGCAGCAGCCACTGGGCACGCTCGATGTTGCCGGTGGCTTCCTTGATGCCCACGATGCCGGGCACCTCGGCCAGCCGTAGCACGGTGTCGTGCTGCAGGTCGGCCACGGTGCGGCCGGGCACGTTGTACAGCACCATCGGCAGGTCGCCCACCGCCTCGGCGATGGCCTTGAAGTGCAGGTACTGGCCCTGCTGCGTGGGCTTGTTGTAGTAGGGCACCACCTGCAACTGGCAGTCGGCGCCCACGGTCCTGGCGAACTTGGCCAGCTCGATCGCCTCGGCGGTCGAATTGGCGCCGCAGCCGGCCATGATCGGCACCCGCCCGCCGGCCTGCTCGACCGACACGCGGATGATCTCCTGGTGCTCCTGCACCGTGACGCTGGGCGATTCGCCGGTCGTGCCGACCACGCCGATGCAGTCCGTGCCTTCGGCGATGTGCCAGTCGATCAGCTTGCGCAGCGCGGGATAGTCGACGCTGCCGTCGTCGTGCATCGGGGTCACGAGGGCCACGATGCTGCCAGTGATGGGGGTCATTGTCGGGTTGGGGACGGAATGGCGGATTCTAACTAGAGCGTGTAACGCGCCGCGGCGTTCCCGGACGCCTCGCGCACGGCCGCGATGCGCTGCACGAAGCGCGGCGGCGCCTCCAGGAAGCCGTCTTCATAGGCCACCACCCGCAGGCCGGCGCACAGGCCGAGCAGTTCGCCATGGCGCAGCAGGAAGTCGGGGCGCGACGGCTTGCCCACGGTTTCGTTTCCGTCGGCGAACGTCTCGTACAGCAGCACGCCGCCCGGGGCCACGCTGTCCAGGATCCGCGGCATCAGGGGACGCCAGAGGTAGTGGGTCACCACCACCGCGGCGAAGCTGCGCTCCGGCAGCGGCCAGGGGCCGTTTTCGATGTCAGCCCGCACGGCTTCTGCGCAGTCTGCTATGGATTCGATAGCGTCCGCATCGCGGTCGACGGCCGTGACGGGGTGGCCGCGGCCGTGGAACCAGCGCACGTGGCGGCCGTAGCCGCAGGCCACGTCGAGCACCGCGCCGCCCGGCGCCACCAGATGGCTCCAGCGCCGCACCCAGGGGGAGGGTTCCTGCGATCCGTGCATGTCAGCGTGGCCGCACGTCGTCGGCCAGCGCGGCCAGCGCCATGCGCTCGACCGCGCCGGGTGCCAGCAGCTTGAGGAAGCGGCCGAGCTTGCCGCGCGTGGTCATGACCACTTCGCGCTGGCGCGCCTCCATGCCGTCGAGGATGAGGCGGGCGCAGACCTCCACCGGCATGGCGTCCTCTTCCTTCAGGCCGCTGCGGCCGGCGGTGCGGCCGGTGGCATCCAGGCCATGGCGGCGGATGTCGGTCGCCACCACGCCCGGGTAGGCGGTGGTCACCGCCACGCCCGCGGGCTTGAGCTCGGTGCGCAGCGCCTCGAAGAAGCCCGTCATCGCGAACTTGGTGGCGCTGTACGCGGTGCGCCCGGGCACGCCGACCAGGCCCGCGAGGGACGAGACCGCGACCACCTGCCCGCGCGTGGCCTTCAGGTGCGGCAGCGCCGCGTGGGTGCACCACACGGCGCCCCAGAGGTTGACGGTCATCAGGTCCTGGTACCAGGCCAGGTGCTCGGCCGACACTTCCTCGAACAGCGCATGCGCCGACACGCCGGCGTTGTTCACCAGGACATCCAGGCCCCCGAACTGCCGCACGGCGGTGTCGACCAGCGCGCGGCACTGCGCTTCCCGGGTGACGTCGGTGGGCACCGCCAGGGCATCGACGCCCAGCGCCTCGCACTGCGCGGCCACCTCGAGCAGCTTGTCACGGCTGCGCGCCGCCAGCACCAGGGACGCCTGGCCGCGGTGGCGCACGGCGAGCTGGCGCGCCAGCTCGGCACCGATGCCGTCGGAGGCACCGGTGATGACATAGGTTTTCATCGCTTATTGGAAACAGGCCCAGATCTGGTCGGCGAGCATGACCATGACCTGCGGCTGCGTGTAGAGGGCAAACACTGCCGCCAGCACGCCGGCCACCGCGGCCCACGCCAGGAACTTGCGCGCCCGGACCGCCATGGGCGTCAGGCCGGCTGCGCCGCCGGGGCGCGGCGGATCGGCGCCTCGCGCACCGGCAGGTTGACCAGGGCGGCGAACACGCCCAGCGCGATGGCGATGTACCAGACGATGTCGTAGCTGCCGGTGCGGTCGTACAGCAGTCCGCCCAGCCACACCCCCATGAACGAGCCGATCTGGTGGCTGAAGAAGACGAAGCCGCCCAGCATGGACAGGTGGGCCACGCCGAAGATCTGGGCCACCGTGGCATTGGTCGGCGGCACGGTGGACAGCCACAGCAGCCCCATGACGCTGGAGAACACGTAGACCGACAGCGGCGTCAGCGGCAGCCACAGGAACAGGGCGATCGCCACCGCCCGGCCCAGGTAGATCGTGGCGAGGATCTTGCGCTTGGCCAGCTTCTGGCCGAGCGTGCCGGCGATGTAGGTGCCGAAGATGTTGAACAGCCCGATCAGCGCCAGTGCGTAGCTCGCCACCTGGGGCGACAGCCCCTTGTCCTTCAAGTAGCTGGGCATGTGCACGCCGATGAAGACGACCTGGAAGCCGCAGACGAAGTAGCCCGCCATCAGGAGCTGGAAGCTGGGGTACTTGAAGGCCTCGCGCAGGGCCTGCCCGATGGTCTGCTCGCGCACCGGTGCCGCGCCGCCCGCGAAGCCGGGCTCGCGAAGTCCCCACGCCAGCGGCACGATGAGCAGCACCAGCACGGCCAGGGCCAGCAGCGCCTGCTGCCAGCCCAGGCCGGCGATCAGGAAGCCTTCCACCGGCACCATGAGGAACTGCCCGAAGGAGCCGGCCGCGGCGGCCACGCCCATCGCCCAGGACCGCCGCGCCGGATCGAGCTGGCGGCCGATCACGCCGTAGACCACGGCGTAGGTGGTGCCCGCCTGCGCGGCTCCGATCAGGACGCCCGCCGTGAGTGCGAAAGTGAGCGCGTTGGGCGAGAGCGCCATGCCGGCAAGCCCGAGCGCATAGAGCGCACTGCCGGCGATCAGGACCCGGAAGGCGCCGAAGCGGTCGGCCACCATTCCCGCGAAGATGCCGAAGCAGCCCCACGCGAGGTTCTGGATGGCGATGGCGAAGGCGAAGGTCTCGCGGGTCCAGCCCTGGGCCTGGGTGATCGGCTGCAGCCACAGGCCGAAGCCGTGGCGGATGCCCATGGACAGGGTGACGACGGCGGCTCCGCACAGGAGCACCTGGCGCATGGACAGGCGGGCAGGGGATTGCATCGGGCGACTGTAGCCAATCGGCCCGCCCGCCGCCCGTCGCGGCGCTGACAGGCCGATGAATTCGGGGCCGGGCATTGATGCGCCGGTGGAATGAATGGGCTGCCACCTGTGGTTTCATCCAGTGGCCGCGGGCATCCATGACTACAATCCGCGCTCCATGGCCAGCAGACCCTCTCCCGAGTACTCCGAAGGTTCGATCCGCGTCCTCAAGGGCCTCGAGCCCGTGAAGCAGCGGCCGGGCATGTACACCCGCACCGACAACCCCCTGCACGTGGTGCAGGAGGTGCTGGACAACGCCGCCGACGAGGCGCTGGCGGGGCATGGCAAGCGGATCCGCGTGACCCTGCATGCCGACGGTTCGGTGAGCATCGAGGACGACGGCCGCGGCATCCCGTTCGGCCTGCACCCGGAGGAAAAGGCCCCGGTGATCGAGCTGGTGTTCACCCGGCTGCACGCGGGCGGCAAGTTCGACAAGGGCAAGGGCGGCGCGTACAGCTTCTCCGGCGGCCTCCACGGCGTCGGCGTCTCGGTCACCAACGCACTGGCCCGGCGGCTGGAGGTCACCAGCCACCGGGACGGCCAGGTCGCCACCATCGTCTTCGCCGGCGGCGACGTGGTGGAAGACCTGAAGCTGCGCAAGGCCGGGGAGGGTGACCGGCGCCAGGGGACCACCGTGCGGGTCTGGCCCGACCCCAAGTACTTCGAATCGAGCCAGTTGCCGATGGCCGAGCTGGCCCACCTGTTGCGCAGCAAGGCAGTGTTGATGCCGGGCGTGGCCGTCTACCTGGTCAACGAGAAGACCAGGGAGAGCCAGAGCTGGCAGTACAAGGGCGGCCTGCGCGACTACCTGATGCAGACCCTCACCGGCGACCCGGTGATCCCGCTGTTCGAGGGCGAGGGCTTCGCCGAGAACAACGAGACCTTCGCCGAAGGGGAGGGCGCGGCCTGGTGCGTCGCCTTCACCGAAGACGGCGCCCCGGTGCGCGAGAGCTACGTCAACCTCATCCCCACCAGCGCCGGCGGCACCCACGACAGCGGCCTGCGCGACGGCCTGTTCAACGCGGTCAAGAGCTTCATCGAGCTGCATTCGCTGCAGCCCAAGGGCGTCAAGCTGCTGCCGGAAGACGTCTTCGCGCGCGCCAGCTACGTGCTCTCGGCCAAGGTGCTCGACCCGCAGTTCCAGGGGCAGATCAAGGAACGCCTCAATTCACGCGACGCAGTGCGGCTGGTCTCCAGCTTCGTACGCCCGGCGCTGGAGCTGTGGCTCAACCAGCACGTCGACTACGGCAGGAAGCTGGCCGAGCTGGCCATCAAGGCGGCGCAGACGCGCCAGAAGGCCGGGCAGAAGGTCGAGAAGCGCAAGGGCTCGGGCGTGGCCGTGCTGCCCGGCAAGCTGACCGACTGCGAGAGCCGCGACATCAGCCACAACGAGGTGTTCCTGGTCGAGGGCGACTCCGCCGGCGGCAGCGCCAAGATGGGCCGCGACAAGGAGTGCCAGGCCATCCTGCCGCTGCGCGGCAAGGTGCTCAACACCTGGGAGGTCGAGCGCGACCGCCTGTTCGCCAACACCGAGATCCACGACATCGCGGTGGCCATCGGGGTCGACCCGCACGGCCCGCAGGACACGCCGGACCTCAGCGGACTTCGGTACGGCAAGGTCTGCATCCTGTCCGACGCCGACGTCGACGGCTCGCACATCCAGGTGCTGCTGCTGACCCTCTTCTTCCGCCACTTCCCGAAGCTGATCGAGACCGGCCATGTGTTCGTGGCCCGGCCACCCTTGTTTCGTGTGGACACGCCGGCGCGTGGCAAGAAGCCGGCCGGCAAGCAGTACGCTCTGGATGCCGGGGAACTCACCGCCATCCTGGACAAGCTGCGCAAGGAAGGCGTGCGCGAGGGCGCCTGGAGCATCAGCCGCTTCAAGGGCCTGGGCGAGATGAGCGCGGAACAATTGTGGGAAACGACGCTCAATCCCGACACCCGTCGGCTGCTGCCGGTGCAGCTGGGCCAGCTGGACTTCCTGGCCACCGAGAACCTGATCACCAAGCTCATGGGCAAGGGCGAGGCCGCCGCCCGGCGCGAGCTGATGGAACTGCACGGCGACGCCGTGGACATCGACATCTGAACCGCAGGACCCCCGCACCCATGCTGCACGCCGCCACCGCCCCCACCCGAGTGCCGGCGCGTGCGCGCCTGCGGCCCACGATGCAGAGCGACCTGGACTACGTGCTCACGATCGAGGGCGACGCGGCCAACCTGCCGTTCATCACGCCCTGGGAGCGCACCCAGCACGAGGCGGCCATCCGCTTCCCGGACTTCCGCCACTTCATCGTCGAAGGCGGCGCCGGACTGGAGCCGGTGGGCTTCCTCATCCTCATCGGCTGCCGCAGCCCGCACCAGTCGCTGGAGCTCAAGCGCATGGTGGTGCAGTCCAAGGGCGAGGGCTACGGCCGCGCCGCGCTGCGCGTGGCCAAGAAGGTGGCGTTCGACGACCTGGGCGCGCACCGGTTCTGGCTGGACGTGCGCACGCACAACACGCGGGCCAAGGCCCTCTACGACAGCGAGGGCTTCGTGCAGGAGGGCGTGCTGCGCGAGTGCGTGCGTGGCGACGGCCGGTTCGATTCGCTGGTGGTCATGTCCATGCTGCAGTCGGAGTTCGCGCAGCGGCGCAGCGGCGGCCTGGAGCTTCCGGCATGAGGCGCGGCCTGTCGCTCGCGGCCCTGTTGCTGGGGGTGTGCGTGGGCAGCGCACAGGCCGACGTCTGGGGCTTCGTGGACGCCAAGGGCATGGCGCATTTCGCGTCCGAGAAGCTCGACGAGCGCTACGAGCTGTTCTGGCGGACCGGCCAGGCCTTCGACACCGCCTCCGGCGTCGCGGCGACGGCCCGGCCGGTGGCCGTGCCCACGTCGGCGACGCGGCTGCTCGCCTACTTCGACATCGCGCCGGGCTACAAGCAGGTCAAGCACCACCTGCGCGAAGCCTCCCGCACCCACCGGATCGACTACGAGCTGCTGCAGGCGCTGATCGCCACCGAGTCGGGCTTCGATGCGCAGGCCGTGTCGCCCAAGGGCGCGGTCGGCCTGATGCAGCTGATGCCCGCCACCGCCCAGCGCTTCGGCGTGGCCGCCGACGGCAAGCTGCCGATCGAGAAGCGCCTGGCCGACGCGGGCACCAACATCCGGGCCGGTGCGCGCTACCTGCGGCACCTGCTCGATCTCTACCCCGGCCGGCTGGAGCTCGCCCTGGCCGCCTACAACGCCGGCGAAGGCGCGGTGCAGCGGGCCGGGCAGCAGATCCCCAACTACCGCGAGACGCAGAACTACGTGAAGACGGTGATGCAGCTGTACACGCTGCTCAAGCCGCCGTCCATGGTGGCCGCGACGCCGGGCGCGGTGCGCATGCCGGGGCGCGTGCGCATGGAACTGGTGGCCTCGGCCGGCGGCGGCGGTTCAGCCTACGGCAGTTCGTCCGCCTCCGGCTCGGGCGCGGCTGGTGCGTCCTCAAGTGGTGGCGCCGCCAGCCTGCCGCCCGGCAGCGTGGGCTCGCCCACGGTCACCGGCCCGCTGGGCACCCCGGTGCCCAATCCGGCGGGCACGACCACGCCGTCCCCCAATGCGCCGACGCCAGGCGGCTCGCGCGGCACGGCGATCGAGCGGAACCTGCCACCGGGCGTGCTGCCCCCGACCGACGAGGCACAGGCCGAAACCGGCAGCGGCATCGGCCCCTCGCGTCCCTCGCAGCCTTCGCGACCGTCGCAGCCCTCCCGCCCGTCCCAGGCGTCGCAGACGTCATCCGACGAGGCCCAGCCGGCCGGTGCGATGGGCGCCGGTCCGCGGCCGTGATGCGGCAGCCCGTGTTCTGCGCCCGGGCGCGCGCCGGCTGCGCAGCGCGCCGGATGCCCGCGGCTCCTGGCCGGCCATGCCCGTGACCGCGGCGCCGCCGTCCGCCTGCTGCTCCTGGGCGCCCTCGTCGGCGCCCGGTCGGCATCCGGGCCGTGCCATCTTCCGACTGGATGCTGATGAACGTTCCGGGCGCCCACCCCCACGTGGTACCCACGACTTACTGACATGGACCAACAAGAACTGATCACCCCCGGAGGCGGGGAGGACGACAGCCAGCTCGACCTGGCGACCTACGCGCAGCGTGCCTACCTCGAGTACGCCCTGAGCGTGGTCAAGGGCCGGGCGCTGCCGGACGTGTGCGACGGGCAGAAGCCCGTGCAGCGGCGCATCCTCTACTCGATGGCGCGCATGGGCCTGGGCTTCGGCGGCGGCACCGGCGCCAAGCCGGTCAAGAGCGCGCGCGTGGTCGGCGACGTGCTGGGCCGCTTCCACCCGCACGGCGACCAGGCCGCGTACGACGCGCTGGTGCGCATGGCGCAGGACTTCAACCAGCGCTATCCGTTGATCGACGGCCAGGGCAACTTCGGCAGCCGCGACGGCGACGGCGCCGCGGCGATGCGCTACACCGAGGCGCGGCTGGCCCGCATCACCAACCTGCTGCTCGACGAGATCGACGAGGGCACGGTCGAGTTCGCGCCCAACTACGACGGCAGCACCCAGGAGCCGCTGCAGCTGCCCGCGCGCCTGCCTTTCGTGCTGCTCAACGGCGCCAGCGGCATCGCGGTGGGCCTGGCCACCGAGATCCCCAGCCACAACCTGCGCGAGATCGCCGACGCCTGCGTGGCGCTGGTGAAGAACCCGAAGCTCACCGACGAGGAACTGCTCGCCGCGGTGCCGGGCCCGGACTACCCCGGCGGCGGCCAGATCATCAGCACGGCCGGCGACATCGCCGACGCGTACCGCACCGGCCGCGGCTCGCTCAAGGTGCGGGCGCGCTGGAAGATCGAGGAACTTGCGCGCGGCCAGTGGCAGCTGGTGGTGCACGAGCTGCCGCCCGGCGTGAGCACCCAGCGCGTGCTGGAGGAGATCGAGGAGCTCACCAACCCGAAGGTCAAGGCCGGCAAGAAGGCGCTGCTGCAGGAGCAGCTGCAGCTCAAGCAGGCGGTGCTGGCGGTGGTGGACACGGTGCGCGACGAGTCGAGCAAGGACGCGCCGGTGCGCATCGTCTTCGAGCCCAAGACCAGCCGCATCGAGCAGTCGGAACTGGTGGCCACGCTGCTGTCGCAGACCAGCCTGGAAACCTCGGTCCCGATCAACCTGACCATGGTGGGCCTGGATGGCCGGCCGGTGCAGAAGTCGCTGCGGCAGATGCTGCTGGAGTGGACCGAGTTCCGCCAGCGCACCATCGAGCGCCGCTCGCGGCACCGCCTGGAGAAGGTGCTCGACCGCATTCACATTCTCGAAGGCCGGCAGCTGGTGCTGCTGAACATCGACGAGGTGATTGCGATCATCCGAGGCAGCGACGAGCCGAAGCAGGCCCTCGTCGACCGGTTCCGCCTGTCGGAGCGGCAGGCCGAGGACATCCTGGAGATCCGGCTGCGGCAGCTGGCCCGGCTGGAAGCGATCCGCATCGAGCAGGAACTCAGGGACCTGCGCGAGGAGCAGAAGAAGCTCGACGAGATCCTGGGCAGCCCGGCGGCGCTGCGCCGCCTGATGGTCAAGGAGATCGAGCAGGACGCCAAGCAGTTCGCCGACGCCCGCCGCACCCTGATCCAGGCCGAGAAGCGCGCGGTGGCCGAGGTGCGGGTGGTGGACGAGCCGGTCACCGTCGTCGTCTCGCAGAAGGGCTGGGTGCGTTCGCGCCAGGGGCACGGCCACGAGGCGGCCAGCTTCGCCTTCAAGGCCGGCGACGGCCTGTACGGCACCTTCGAGTGCCGCACGGTCGACACCCTGCTGGCCTTCGGCAGCAACGGGCGCATCTACTCGGTGCCGGTGTCCACGCTGCCCGGCGCGCGTGGCGACGGCCAGCCCGTCACCACCTACATCGACCTGGAGTCGGGCACGCACCTGGTGCACTACTTCGCCGGTTCGGCCGCCGCCTGGCTGCTGCTGTCCAACAGCGGCGGCTACGGCTTCCTGGCCACGGTGGAAAACATGATGTCCCGCCAGCGCGGGGGCAAGGCCTTCGTCAGCTGCGCGCCCGGCGAGATGCTCTGCCGCCCGTCGGCTGCCAACGTGCCGCCGCAGGCACCGGCGACCCACGTGGCCTGCGTCTCGTCCACCCGCCAGATCCTCACCTTCCCGATCACCGAGCTGCGCCAGCAGCCCAACGGCGGGCGCGGCCTGCTGCTGATGGAGCTGGGCAAGAAGGAGACGCTGGCCGGCGCTGCCGCGTACCTGCGCAGCGTGCTGATCAAGGGCACCTTCCGCGGCAAGGAGCGCGAGGAGGTGCTCGAGGTGCGGTCCCTCAACAACGCGGCCGGCACGCGCGGCCGCAAGGGCAAGGCCGGCAACTTCACCTTCGAGCCGGTGAGCATCGAGCGCGCCGAGTGAGCCTGGTGTTCGCGTTCGCCGATTCCGAGCTGGCGTTCGCGCAGGCCGAAGGCGACGCGCTGACCCTGCACTTCGCCGCGGCTGCGGTGGCGCGCGACGGCGAGGCCGGCTGGCTCCCGGGGCTGCGGCTGGTGCTGGAGGGCGCGCACTGGACGGGCGATCCGGCGGAGTGCTTGGGGCGCTTGCGCGACGGCACGCTGGCCGATGCGGCTTCGCGCTTTTCGCGGCTGCCGCTGCCGTTCGACGGGCCGGGTCCCTGGCTGGCCGACTTCGGCTTCGCGCACGACGTGCACCTCCACGTGGACGCGCGGCATGCCCGCGTGCTGCTGCGGGCGGATGCGCCCTGGCGGCCGTCGTCGGCCTGCTGACGCTTGCGGCACACTCCCGGCATGGCAAGCAAGGACGAGATCGCGGCGTTCATCGCCCGGGAATTCCCCCAGACGCGGGTGCAGGTGCTCGAAGCCGGGCGGATGGCGGCCAAGGTCGCGCACGAAGTGGGGCACGCGGAACTGCGGCCCGGGGGCACGGTGTCGGGCCCGGTGATGATGGCCACGGCCGACGTGGCGCTGTACGTGGCCATCCTCGGCGAGATCGGCATCGTGCCCCTCACGGTGACCACCAGCCTGAGCTTCAACTTCATGCGCAAGCCGGAAGCGGGGCGCCGCATCGTGGGCGCGTGCAAGCTGCTCAAGCTGGGCCGCACGCTCGCCGTCGGCGAGGTCTCGCTCTACTCCGAGGGCTTGCCCGAGCCGGTGGCGCATGCGGTGGGCACCTACGCCATCCCGCCCATGGCGCGCGCCTGACGTCCAACTGTTCGTCCGTCTGGTGACTTCCGTGCCCCTGTCGGCTGCCGTGATCGGCGGCGGTCCTGCCGGCCTCATGGCCGCCGAGGTGCTCGCGCAGGCGGGCCACCACGTGGACCTGTTCGATGCCATGCCTTCGGTCGGCCGCAAGTTCCTGCTGGCGGGCCGCGGCGGCCTCAACCTGACCCATTCCGAAGCACCCGAGCCGTTCTTGCAGCGGTACGGCAGCCGCAGTGGCGACCTGCGCGAGGCGGTGTCCGCGTTCGGCGGCGACGCGGTGCGCCAATGGGCCGCGGACCTGGGCGTCCAGACCTTCGTGGGCACCTCGGGACGGGTGTTCCCCACCGACCTCAAGGCCGCGCCTTTGCTGCGCGCCTGGCTGCACCGGCTGCGGGAGGCCGGCGTGCGGGTGCACACGCGCCACCGGTGGACCGGCTGGGACCCGGACATGGGCGGCCTGCGCTTCGACACGCCGGGCGGCCCGGTGGTGCACGCGGCGGGGGCCACCGTCTTGGCGCTGGGCGGGGCGAGCTGGCCGCGCCTGGGTTCGGACGGCGGCTGGGTGCCGCTGCTGGCGGACCGCGGTGTCGCCATCGCGCCCCTGCAGCCGTCCAACTGCGGTTTCGACGTGGCGCCCACGCGGCCCGGCGGCGCCGGGTGGAGCGAGCACCTGCGCCAGCGCTTCGCGGGCCAGCCGGTCAAGCCGGTGGCCGCGCGCCTGGCGTCGCAGCCGCCGCACGCCGCCGTGCAGGGCGAGTTCGTGCTGACCGGCACCGGCGTGGAGGGCAGCCTGGTGTATGCGTTTTCCTCGGCCCTGCGCGAGGAGATCGCGGCGCGCGGCGCGGCCGCCTGGCTGCTGGACCTGCTGCCGCAGCACGCCGCGGACCAGGTGCTGGCCGAGGTGCAGCGCCCACGCGGCCCGCGCAGTTTGTCCACCCACCTCAAGAGCCGCCTGGGCGTGGCCGGCGCCAAGGCCGCGCTGCTGCACGAAGTGCTCACGCCGGCCCAACTGGCCGACCCGCAAGCGCTGGCCGTTGCGCTGAAGGCCTTGCCGCTGGTGCTGGCGCGTCCGCGGCCGGTCGAGGAAGCGATCAGCACCGCCGGCGGCGTACGCCTGGAGGCGCTGGATGCGCACGCGATGCTGCGCGCGTGCCCCGGCGTGTTCTGCGCGGGCGAGATGCTGGACTGGGAGGCACCGACCGGCGGCTACCTGCTCACCGCGTGCCTGGCGACGGGGCGCGCCGCCGGACGCGGCGCGGCGCAGTGGCTGGCGAAAGCACCGAGCGCCTGAGCGCGCGGCGTCAGACCCGGGTGCCGAGCGTGAGCGACTGCATCCGCTCGCGCCAGAACACCATGGCGGCACGCGCCTCGTTCACCCGCTGCTCGCAGGCGCCGCGGCGCAGTTCCTCGCGGAAGGCCCACACCGCGCCGCGCAGCATGGTTCGCGCCACTTCCAGGGATCGTGCCTTGTCGGTCATGGCCACACCGTAGCGGCTTTGTGCGTCGCGGTGTGGCCGGCGTGTGCAAGCGTAACGGCTGAGCTCGACGGTGGGTCGCGCAGTGAAGTGTTTCGCTGTTACTGGGCCGATGCGGCGTCCGGGGTGCGCTGCAGGAGATGCCCGGCCGCTCCTCATGCGTGTCCGAACTCGTCGGGCCGGCACCGACTGCAGCGTGGGTCGCCCGGTGCCGGTCCTCGGCACGCAAGGCCCGGCTGCAGCCGCCGTGCTTTGTCATGCCGGGCTCGACCCGGCATCCACGTCGGCGCGAACGCCGTCAGCCCACCTCGGCGATCAGTTCGATCTCCACGCAGGCCCCCATCGGGATTTGCGCCACGCCAAAGGCGCTGCGCGCGTGCGCTCCCCGGTCGCCGAAGACCTGGCCGAACAGCTCGCTGGCCCCGTTGGTCACCAGGTGGTGCTCGGTGAACTCGGGCCCGGAATTGACCAGGCTCATCAGCTTGACGATGCGCCGCACGTTGTCGAGGTCGCCCACGGCGGCGTGCAGCGTGCCCATCAGGTCGATGGCGATGGCGCGGGCGGCGGCCTTGCCTTCCTCGGTGCCCATGGTCTTGCCCAGCTGGCCGACCCACGGCTTGCCGTCGCGCTTGGCGATGTGGCCCGACAGGAACACGAGGTTGCCGGTGCGCACGAAGGGCACGTAGGCGGCGGCGGGGGTGGCGACCGGCGGCAGGGTGATGCCGAGTTCCTTCAGCTTGTCGTAGACGCTCATGCGGGCTCCTTGTCGGTGGGGTCGGCGATTGTAGGAGCGCGGGGCTCCGGCCCGGGGGCCACGGTCACCGCCACCTTCAGCGTGTGGTGCGCTCCCCCCTGGATCACGCCGCGCATCGGCGACACGTCCGCGTAGTCGCGGCCGACCGCCAGCGTCACGTAGTCCTCGCCCGGCGCGCGATCGTTGGTGGGGTCCAGGTCGGTCCAGGTGCCGCGGCCGTGCGCCGCGGGCAGGTACAGCGACACCCAGGCGTGCGAGGCATCGCTGCCCACCAGCCGGCTCTGGCCGGGTGGCGGCTCGGTCAGGAGGTAGCCGCTCACGTAGCGGGCCGGCAGGCCCAGGCTGCGCAGGCACCCCAGCATCACGTGGGCGAAGTCCTGGCAGACGCCCTTGCGCAGGGCCAGCGCCTCCAGCGCCGGCGTGCTCGCATCCGTGGCGGCGCTCACGTAGGCGAAATCGGCATGGATGCGGCAGGCGAGGTGGCGCGCCGCCTCCAGCAGCGGCCGGCCCTCGGTGAAGCTGGGCAGGGCGTACGCCACGAACGCCCGGTCGCGCGGCACGTAGGGGGATGGAAACAGGAACTCCGCCGCCGGGTCGTATTCCGCCGCACGGTGGTAGCGCAGGCGCTCGCGTGCCGCTTCCCAGGGCAGGCCGGGGCCGGGGGCGGGCGGCGGCGCGGTGGACACCAGGCTGCGGGAGACGACGTGCAGGCGCTCGTGCACCGCCTGCAGCCCGAAGAAGCAGCGTGCGTTGCCGAACACGTCGACCGACTCGGTGCAGTGGTCGGGCGGCGGGTCGATGGCCAGGTGGTGCTCCAGCACCCGCTGCCCATCGCGGCTGGACGGGCGCAGGTGCGCGACGTGCTGCGCCGTCTTCACCGCCGGTGCGTAGTCGTAGGTGGTCTCGTGGACGACGGACAGGCGCATGCTCAGGCCCCGACGCTGCGCCGGTTGTCGACCGAATGGGTGAAGTAGCGCGCACCCAGGTCGTCCGAGAGCTGGTAGGCCGCCGCTGCGCACTGCTGCAGCAGCGCGAGCAGGCGCGCGTGCCGGCCGTGGGCATCGGCTTCGCAGAGGGCCTCCAGCGTCCAGTCCTGCGGGTTCGGGACCGAGAGCGCCACACCCGGCACGTGGCCGGGCGCCGACCCCTCCAGGCGGGCGAGCCGGCCCCGCAGCGTCTGGGTCACCCAGGCCAGCGAGCGCGGGTTGTCGCGATCCAGCACCAGGAGGTCGAGCAGCGCCTGCAGGTCGTGGCGCTGCTGGAACTGGGCATGGAAGGTGATGGTGCTGTCGAACAGTGCCACCAGCGCCTCGAAGCCGCCTTCGTCGTGCACGGCGCCGGTGTCGAAGGCGCAGGTGAGCGCCGACGCGAGGAAGCCCAGCCGCTCCAGGTGCCGGCCGGTGGACAGCAGGCGCCATCCGTCGTCCCGGGTCATGCGGTCCGTCTGCGTGCCGGTCATCGCCGCCGTGTGGCCGGACAGCGCCTGCAGCACCCGCAGCGCCTCGACGGGCGAGTAGTCCCCGCCCGCCGCGCCCGCGGTGCAGCCGCGCAGGAACTCGTGCTCGGCCTGGACGATCACGTTCCACTGCTCCTGCGACAGCCGGTCGCGCACCGCCGACGCGGCCTGGCGCAGGCACTGCAGGTTGAAGCCGACGCTGGTGGCGTGGGCGGTGTCGCCCAGCGCCGCCACCAACGAGCGCTCGAACACCCGGCGCGAGACGGCGGGGGACGGCACGTTCGGCAGCACCAGCCCGTGCTCGGCGGCCAGCTCGCCCAGCCAGGCCAGCAGCGGCGGCGAGGACTGCTCCTCGCCGTTGAGGCACTGCAGCGCCAGCCGCGCCAGGCGCGCCGTGTTCTCGCAGCGCTCGGTGTAGCGGCCCAGCCAGAACAGGTTCTCGGCCGAGCGGCTGGTGACCGTGCGCTGCCGGTGCGTCAGGTCGGCCGCCGGGTGGGCATGGCGCAAGAGGCTGGTGGCGTCCACCTCCCCGGTGGTCATCACCCAGGTGTCGGCGCTGCTGCCGCCGCGCTGCATGGTGGTGATCTCCACCGTGCCGCTGGCCAGCCGGGTCAACCCGCCCGGCAGGATGCGCCACGACTGCGGGCCGTCCGACACGGCGAACACCCGCAGGATGAGCGAGCGCGGCGCCATGCGGCCGTCTTTCCAGGTGGGCATCTGCGACAGCGGCTGGTAGGCCTGCACGGTGTGGTCGTCGGCCTCGCGCACGATGCGTCCGGCCCACTCGTCCAGCTGGCGGCGCGACAGGTAGCGCCCCAGCACCGCGCCCGAGCCCGGACCGCCGTAGGTCGGCTTGAGCACGCAGGCGGCCAGCTGCGGCAGTGCGGCCTCCATGGCCGCCCGTTCGCCGCACCACCAGGTGGGGATGGAGGGCAGGGCGAGCTCCTCGCCGAGGAGCTGGCGCGCCAGCGCCGGCAGGAAGCCGAGCAGCGCCGGCGACTCGAGGAAGGCCGATCCCGGCGCGTTGGCCACCAGCACGTGGCCGGCGCGGATCGCCTGCAGCAGGCCGGGCACGCCCAGGCGCGAGTCGGGACGCAGCTCCAGCGGATCGAGGAACTCGTCGTCCAGGCGCTTGAGGATGCCGTGCACGGGCTCCAGACCGCGCAGCGTCTTGAGGTAGAGGCGCTGGTCGCGCACGGTGAGGTCGCTGCCCTCGACCAGCGTGATGCCCAGGTAGCGGGCCAGGTACGCATGCTCGAAGTAGGTCTCGTTGTAGGGCCCGGGGGTGAGCAGGACGATGCGCGCGTCGCCGCCGGCCGGGCACATCGCGCGCAGCCCGTCGAACAGCGCCCGGTAGGTGGCCGCCAGTCGCTGCACCTTCAGGGCAGCGAACGCCTCGGGGAAGAGGCGCGAGGTGATCAGCCGGTTCTCCAGCAGGTAGCCCAGGCCCGATGGGGCCTGCGTGCGCTGGGACACCACCCACCAGTTGCCTTGCGGGTCGTGCGCCAGGTCGAAGGCCGCGATGTGCAGGTGCATGCCGCCGGCCGGGCGCACGCCGTGCATGGAGCGCAGGTACCCGGGGTGGCCGTGCACCAGCGCGGGAGGCAGCAGGTTGCGCGCGAGCAGCTGCTGCGGTCCGTACACGTCGGCCAGCACCCGGTCCAGCAGGCGCACGCGCTGCAGCAGGCCGGCCTCGATGCGCTGCCAGCTGTCGGGCGGCACGATCAGCGGGAACAGGTCGAGCGACCAGGGCCGCTGCGGCCCGCCGGCGTCCGCGTACACGTTGTAGGTGATGCCGTTGTCGCGCACCTGACGCGACAGGTTGCGCAGGCGCTGGTCCAGGTCGGCGAAGCCCGCGCCGCCCAGGTGCTCGAAAAACGCCGACCAGGCCGGTGTGATCGCCTCGCGCCGCGGGCCGCCGGCGGGCGAGACCTGCGCGCGCAGTTCGTCGAAGTGGCCGGCGGCCGCGGGCGGCGCGAGTGCGGCGGCCAGTGCGGCGGGGCTCTCCTCGGCGGCGTCGCCGAACAGCGAATCGATGGGCGTGTCCACTGGCCGGGATTGTCCCATCGCGGGCCGCCCGGGCGGCCGGCTTGTTGCGGGCTGGCGACGGCGGGCTCAGAGGATGGGCGACAGCCAGGTGGCGGCGTGCTCGCGCACCTTCTCCGGCCACGGCCGGCGCAGCCAGGCCTCGTGGGTGATGCGCTTGCAGGACTTCAGGTCGTTCTCGAACACTTCGGTCATGCGCTGCGCGAACGCGCGGTCGTACACGTTCAGGTTGGCCTCGTCGTTGAGGTGGAAGGACCGGGGGTCGAAGTTGGTCGAGCCGACGGATGTCAGCAGGCCATCGACCAGCAGCATCTTGCAGTGGTACATGGTCGGCTGGTACTCGTGGATCTCCACGCCGGCTTCCAGCAGCGGCCCCCACAGCCCGCGCGAGGCCCGCCGCACGGTGTGCTGGTCGGTGTTGCGCCCGGGCGTGATGATGCGCACCCGCACGCCGCGCTGGACCGCCGAACACAGCGAGCGCGTGGCCACGTCGTCCGGCACGAAGTAGGCGCTGGCGATGTCGATGCTGCGCACGGCGGAGGTGATGGCCAGCAGCGTCATCATCAGCATGCATTCGCTGCCGTTGCTGGGCGAGCTGGCAAACATCTGCGCTGGCACGCCGCCGGCCGCCTCCAGCGTCGGGAAGTAGTCGGCGCCGTGCAGCACGCGCCCGGTGGTGCGGCTCCAGTTGGAGAGCATCACGCTCTGCATCTGCGCCACCACCGGACCCTCCACGCGGAAGTGCGAGTCGCGCCAGTGATCCGGGTCCTGGGCGTTGCCGCACCACTGCGGCGCGATGCCCACGCCACCGGTGAAGCCGATGCGGCCGTCCACGATCAGCAGCTTGCGGTGCGTCCGGTTGTTCATGCGGCCGAGGTTGTACCAGCGCAGCGGGTGGAACATGCGCACCTCCACGCCGGCGTCGCGCATGCGGTAGACCAGGTCGCGGTCGACCTTCGTGCTGCCCACCCAGTCGAGCAGCACGTGGACCTTCACGCCGGCACGCGCGCGCTCGGACAGCGCCTCGGCGAATTCGGTCCCGATCGCGCCGGACCAGTAGATGAAGGTCTCGAACAGCACCGTCTTGCGGGCGCCGCGGATCGCCTCGAGCATCGCCGGGAAGATCCGGTCGCCGTTGATCAGCTCGCTGACCCGGTTGCCGTCCACGATGGTCGGGCCCAGCAGCATCGCCATCGACCGGTGGAACTGCGGATCGTCCACCGGGTACAGGTGCTCGATCTCGCGTTCGACGCGCTTTTCCGCCGCGCCGAAGTTGACGATGACGAGGGCCACCGCCAGCGCTGCCAGGATCGAGAAGAAGACCACCACGGCGTGAGGATGGCAGAGCCATGCGCGGCCGCGCGTCGGACCGCATCGCATCCTGCACCGATGGGCTGGGCGGTCGCGGTGGTCGCCAGGGCGCTGGACGGTTGCGGCCTCTCGAGGGAATCCTTGCCTGGCCCGCTCGGGGAGCGGGCTTGATGCTATGGTTTCAATAGCGTTTGCGAGGGTGTCGGGCCGGGCGTCCGGGGCGCGCAGCAGGAGGCGCCCGGCCGCTCCTCATGCGTGCCGAAATCGTCGGGCCGGGCGCCTCCTGCTGCGTGGAAGCGGTGGTGGGTGCGGGGCAGGCCCTTCGCACCGCAGCGGGCAAGGCGCCCGGCGCGGTGCAGCTTGGGAGGAGAAATTGCCTCCAGCCCGCTTCGGACGCGGGCCGAGCGCTATGGATTCAGGAGCAAGGCCAGGCGGTCAGCCGCGCGGCGGCGAGCGCAGGTCCAGCGTGAACGGGAATTCGCGGCTGCCGGCCACGTCGATGGTGGCCGCCGGCACCTGCAGCCGGCCCGGGGTGTGGCCCATGCGGAAGAAGCGCGCGAGCCGCCGGCTCTCCGCCTCGTACGCGTTCACCGGGAAGGTCACGTAGTTGCGGCCGCCCGGGTGGGCCACGTGGTACTGGCAGCCGCCCAGGGAGCGGTTCATCCAGGTGTCCACCAGGTCGAAGGTGAGGGGGGCGTGCACGCCGATCGTGGGGTGCAGGGCCGACGGCGGGTTCCAGGCGCGGTAGCGCACGCCCGACACGTACTCGCCCGCGGTGCCGGTGGGCTGCAGCGGCAGCGCCTTGCCGTTGACGGTGACCACGTAGCGGCTGTCGTTCAGGCCGGTGGCCCGCACCTCGATGCGCTCCAGCGACGAGTCGACGTAGCGCACGGTGCCGCCGACGGCGCCTTCCTCGCCCATCACGTGCCAGGGCTCCAGCGCGTTGCGCAGCGTCAGCTGCACGCCGGCCGCCTCGACCTGGCCGACCAGCGGGAAGCGGAACTCGAAGTGCGGGGCGAACCAGGCCGCATCGAACGCGTAGCCGGCCTCGCGCATCTCCTGCAGCACGTCGTGCAGGTCGGCCTGGATGAAGGTGGGCAGCAGCCAGCGGTCGTGCAGCTGCGTGCCCCAGCGCACGACCGGCGCCTTGTAGGGGTGGTGCCAGAAGCGGGCCACCATGGCGCGCAGCAGCAGTTGCTGCACGATGCTCATGCGCGCATGCGGCGGCATCTCGAAGGCGCGCAGCTCCAGCAGGCCCAGGCGGCCGGTGGCCGAATCGGGCGAGTAGAGCTTGTCGATGCAGAACTCGCTGCGGTGGGTGTTGCCGGTGACGTCCACCAGGATGTTGCGCAGCGTGCGGTCGACCACCCAGGGCGGCATGTCCTGGCCGTGCACCTGGCGCGCACGCTCGATCTCGCGCAGCGCGATCTCCAGCTCGTACAGCTGGTCGTTGCGCGCCTCGTCCACGCGCGGGGCCTGGCTGGTGGGCCCGATGAAGAGGCCCGAGAACAGGTAGGAGAGCGAGGGGTGGTTGTGCCAGTACAGCAGCAGGCTGGCCAGCAGCTCCGGGCGGCGCAGGAAGGGTGAGTCGGCCGGGGTCGCGCCGCCCAGCACGAAGTGGTTGCCGCCGCCGGTGCCGGTGTGGCGGCCGTCGGTCATGAACTTCTCGGCCGACAGGCGGGTCTCGAACGCGGCCTGGTACAGGAACTCGGTGTGCTCCACCAGTTCGCCCCAGTTGGCCGCGGGATGGATGTTCACCTCGATCACGCCGGGATCGGGCGTGACCTGCAGCAGCTTCAGCCGCGGGTCGCGCGGCGGGGGGTAGCCTTCGAGGACGATGCGCACGCCGAGTTCGCGCGCCGTGGCCTCCACCGCGGTGAGCAGGTCCAGGTACTGCGGCAGCTCGGCCAGCGGCGGCATGAAGACGTAGAGCACGCCGCGCGGGTCGCCGACGCGCTCGGCCTTCGGGCCGTTGGAGCGGCGCGGGTCGCGCACCTCCACGCACAGGGCGGTGCGGGCCAGGTCCTTGGCCGACTCGAACTTGCGCGGCGGCATGGCGGAGCCCGCCTGCGCGGCGCGCGCGGCGCCTGCGGCCGCACCGCGCAAATCCTGCGCCACGCGGGGTGCTTCGCGCAACGGCGCCGCCGGGCCCTGGGGGCGCCGTGCGTCGAGCCCTTGCGCGGGCGGCAGCGGCTCGCGCGGGGCCATCGGGTCCTGCTCCACCAGGTAGGGATGGTCGCCGCGGCTCACCCACGGCAGGGCATCGAGCGGCAGGCGCCAGCCCATCGGCGAGTCGCCGGGCAACAGGAACATGCGCTCGTCGCGGAAGAACCAGGGCCCGGTGGCCCACCGGGGGCGCGCGGCGCCACCCGTGGACGCGGGATCGACCTGCAGCGGCAGCACGTAGCCCACCACCGCGTCGAGCTTCTGCTCGAACACCCGGCGCAGCCGTGCGCGCTCGAGTTCGTCGTCCAGGCGGGCGTCGAAGGGGTCGACGTTGACCGGCAGGCGCCGTTCGCGCCAGAGGTAGTAGAAGACGTCCTCGTAGCCGGGCAGGATGTGGCGGTCGGACAGGTCCAGCCGCGCCGCCAGCCGGTGGACGAAGCGGCGCGCATCCTCGCTGGTGTAGTGCTGCGGCTGGCTCTCGTCGGCGAACAGGCCGGGATCGTTCCAGCAGGGCTGGCCGTCGGCGCGCCAGTAGATCGACAGGGCCCAGCGCGGCAGCTGCTCGCCCGGGTACCACTTGCCCTGGCCGAAATGCAGGAAACCGCCTCGCCCGTAGCGGTCGCGCAGCTTGTGCACGAGTTCGGTGGCATAGCCGCGCTTGGTCGGGCCCAGCGCGTCGGTGTTCCATTCGGCGGCGTCGCGGTCGGCGGTGGCCACGAAGGTGGGCTCGCCGCCCATGGTCAGGCGCACGTCGCCGGCGGCGAGGTCGGCGTCCACCTGGTCGCCCAGGGCCAGCACGTCCTGCCACTGCTCCTCGGTGTACGGCTTGGTGACGCGCGGCGACTCGTGGATGCGCGTGACCTGCATGTGGTGGCTGAACTCCACCTCGGCCTCGTCCATCAGGCCCTCGATCGGCGCGGCCCCGGAGGGCTGCGGCGTGCACGCCAGCGGGATGTGTCCTTCGCCGGCGAGCAGGCCCGAGGTGGGGTCCAGGCCGATCCAGCCGGCGCCGGGCAGGTAGACCTCGCACCAGGCGTGCAGGTCGGTGAAGTCCACCGCGGTGCCGCTGGGGCCGTCCAGGGCCTTGACGTCCGGCACCAGCTGGATCAGGTAGCCCGAGACGAAGCGTGCCGCCAGCCCGCAGTGCCGCAGCAGCTGCACCAGCAGCCAGCCGGAGTCGCGGCAGGAGCCGCTGGCGTTCGAGAGCGTCTCCTCGGGCGTCTGCACGCCGGGCTCCATGCGGATGAGGTAGCGGATGTCCTGCTGCACGCGCTGGTTGAGTGCGACCAGGAAGTCGATGGTCGGCTTCGGCGTGCGGTCGATGCCGTCCAGGTAGGCCTGGACCCTGGGCGTGGCCTGGTCCGCGGACCGGTAGGGCGCGAGCTCTTCGGCCAACGCCGGCTCGTAGCGGAACGGGAACTTCTCGGCACTCGGCTCGAGGAAGAAGTCGAAGGGGTTGTAGACCGCCATCTCGACCACGAGGTCGACGGTGACCTTGAACTCGCGCGTGGGTTCCGGAAAGACCAGGCGTGCCTGGTAGTTGGCGTAGGGGTCCTGCTGCCAGTTGACGAAATGGCCCGCGGGCTCGATGCGCAGCGAATACGACAGCACGTTGCTGCGGCAGTGCGGGGCCGGGCGCAGCCGGACCATCTGGGGCCCCAGCCGCACGGGACGGTCGTACTGGTAGTGGGTGACGTGGTTCAGCGCGGCGTGGATGGACATGGCCTGGGCATCCTAGCAAGAGCCATGCACATCCGGGGGCGATCGGGAGTGAAGGTGCTCGCGAGCGGCAGATCGGAAGTGGAGGTGGCCGTGCAGGTGACGTGGGCTGCAGGCGCCGCTTGGGTGGGGGCGGTGCAGGTCGGGCCCGGCATGTTCGGCGGCCGGGGCGCGCAGCAGGAACCGCCCGACCGCTCCTCATGCCTTCCGAAATCGTCGGGTCGGGCGGCTCCTGCTGCGTGGGGGCGGCGGGGGCCCTGAGGCGCCTTCTTCCCCCAAAAGGCCGCCATGCCGGGCTCGGCCCGGCATCCACGATCGACACGAGGCAGCATCGAGCGATCGCGAGCGTCCGGCGCGCGCATCAGGAGCCGCCCGACTGCTCCTCATGCCTTCCGAAATCGTCGGGTCGGGCGGCTCTGCTGCGTGGAGCCAGGGTGGGGCCGGATCCCGCGCATGCCGCCGCCGACCGTCACGCCGTCATGCCGGGCTCGACCCGGCATCCACCACCGCCGTCCAGCGGGCATCCTGCATTGGCAGGACGGGCACGGCGCCAGCGCCGTGGGCGGCGCGTTGCAGGTCCATGGACGCGCTGCACGAACGACGATGGCCCGGGGTTGCCTTTCTGGCGGCGCTGGTGGCCGGGCCGGCGCTGCAGTTGCAGCAGCCGCAGCTGTGGGGCGCAGCGGCCTACGCGGCGGGTGTGGTCGCGGGCTGTGCGGGCCTTGTGCTGTGCCTTCGGTTGCGGGGCCCGGTGGCCCGTGCGAGTGCGCTGGCCTGTGCCGCGGTCGTGGCGTTTTCCGCCTGCGGCTGGCGCGCGGCCATCTATGCCGCCGGCGACTTGCCGCCGGCACTCGAAGGGCGCGACCTCCTGGTGACCGGCACGATCGCGTCGCTGCCGCAGCGGCACGCCCTCGGCCCGCGGTTCCGCCTGGCGGTGGACGCCTTGTCGCTCGACGGTGCGCCGGTTGGGCCGGTGCCATCCGTGTCGCTGGCCTGGTACGGTGGCGGCGCCGCACGCGGCAGCGAAGGCTTCGAGCTGCAGCGCAGCGCCCCCGAGCTGCGCGTCGGGGACCGCTGGCGGTTCACCGTGCGGCTGCGGGCGCCGCACGGGGCGGTGAACCCGCACGGCTTCGACCATGAGTTGTGGATGTGGGAGCACGGCCTGCGCGCCAGCGGGACCGTGCGCGCCGGCGCGGCCGATCGGCCGCCCGAGCGCATCGGCGCGACCTGGCGGCACCCCGTCGAGCGCGTGCGGCAACGCGTGCGCGACGCGATCGATGCGCGCGTGGACGACCGGCAGCGCGCCGGCGTGATCGCCGCGCTGGTCGTTGGCGACCAGGGCGCCATCGACCGCGCCGACTGGGACGTGTTCCGCGCGACCGGGGTGGCGCACCTCATGTCCATCTCGGGGCTGCACGTGACCATGTTCGCCTGGCTGGCGGCCGGCGCGGTGGGGTGGTGCTGGCGCCGCAGCCCGCGCTTGTGCCTGGCCTGGCCGGCACCGCACGCAGCCCTGCTGGGCGGGCTGGGGCTGGCGGCCGCCTACGCCCTCTTCAGTGGCTGGGGCGTGCCGGCGCAGCGCACGCTGCTGATGCTGGCGGCGGTCGGGTGGCTGCGCCTGTCGGGGCGGCGGTGGCCCTGGACCGCCACCTGGATGCTCGCGTGCGCGGTGGTGGTGAGCGCCGATCCCTGGGCGCTGATGCAGCCGGGCTTCTGGCTCAGCTTCGTCGCGGTGGGCGTGCTCTTCGCCACCGACGACGGTGGGGCGCGCGCCGGCTTCGCGGCGCGGCTCGGCGCGCTGCTGCGCGAGCAGGCGGTGGTCACGCTGGCCCTGGCGCCGCTGACGCTGCTGCTCTTCGGCCAGGTGTCGCTGGTCGGGCTGGCCGCCAACCTCGCCGCCATTCCCTGGGTGACGCTGCTGGTCACCCCGCTGGCCATGGCGGGCACGGTGCTGCCGGTGCTGTGGGAGGTGGCGGCGGCCGCCATCGGCGTGCTGCAGTGGCTGCTGGCGCTGTTGGCCGCAGTGCCGGGCGCGGTGTGGAGCCAGGCGGCTCCGCCGCTGTGGGCCGGGTGCGCGGGCGTGGCGGGCGGCGCCCTGGTGGCGGCGCGCCTGCCGCCCGCGGTGCGCGCCCTCGGACTGCCGCTGCTCCTGCCGGTGCTGCTCTGGCAGGCGCCGCGGCCGGCCCCGGGCAGCTTCGAGCTGCTGGCGTCCGACGTCGGGCAGGGCACGGCCGTGCTGGTGCGCACGGCCGGTCACTCGCTGCTGTACGACGCCGGGCCGCGCTACAGCGCCGAGAGCGACGCCGGCGAACGGGTGCTGGTGCCGCTGTTGCGCGCACTCGGGGAGCGGCTCGACCTGCTGGTGGTGAGCCACCGCGACAGCGACCACACCGGCGGCGCCGCGGCGGTGCTGGCCGCGCAGCCGAAGGCCGGCGTGCTGGCCTCGCTGGAGGAGGGCCACCCGCTGCAGGCCCTGCGTCCGGTGCAGCCCTGCCGGGCCGGGCAGCGCTGGTCCTGGGACGGCGTCGAGTTCACGGTCCTGCACCCGGGGCCGGCCGAGCAGGCCCTGGCGGCCAGACGGCCCAATGCCGCCAGCTGCGTGTTGCGGATCGCCGCGGGCGGGCAGGCCGCCCTGCTGGCGGGCGACATCGAGGCGCCCCAGGAAGCACGCCTGCTGGACACTGCGGCGGCGGCGCTGCCGGCCCAGGTGCTGCTGGTGCCCCACCACGGCAGCCGCACCTCGTCGAGCGGCGCGTTCCTCGATGCAGTGGGTCCGCGCTGGGCGCTGGTGCAGGCGGGGTACCGCAACCGGTTCGGGCATCCGGCCCCGGCGGTGGTGGCGCGCCATGCCGAGCGCGGCATTGTCCTGGTGGAGTCGTCGCGCTGCGGTGCGGCCTGGTGGTCGTCGGCGGCGCCGGAGCGATTGCGCTGCGAGCGCGAGGCCGCTCGCCGCTATTGGCACCATCGCTTACCCTGAACGGGGCCAGCGCGCGGCCCGGTTATTGCTATCCTGCAACCGGAGCCACCCATGCAGAAATTCGACGAGATGTTCCGCCAGCTGCCCGATGCCGGGCCGCTGCAGTTCCAGACCCAGACCCTGGGCGGAATGACGCAAACCCAGGGCCAGGGCGTGCGCGACCACTACCAGCGCTATGCGGAGTGGCTGGGCCGCCAGCCGCAGTCGGCCATGCAGGCGCGCCGCGACGAAGCCGAGATGATCTTCCGGCGGGTGGGCATCACCTTTGCCGTCTACGGTGCCAAGGACGAGGACGGCTCCGGCACGGAACGGCTGATCCCGTTCGACCTCATCCCGCGGATCATCCCGGCGCACGAGTGGGCCGAGATGGAGCGGGGCCTCGTCCAGCGCGTCACCGCGCTCAACCGCTTCCTGCACGACGTCTACCACGACCAGGAGATCCTGAAGGCGGGCGTGGTTCCCGCCGAGCAGGTGCTGAACAACGCCCAGTTCCGGCGGGAGATGATGGGCGTGTACACGCCGCACCACGTCTACTCGCACATCGCCGGCGTGGACATCGTGCGTGCACCCAACGCCCAGGGCGAGGGCGAGTACTACGTGCTGGAGGACAACCTGCGCGTGCCCAGCGGCGTGAGCTACATGCTGGAAGACCGCAAGATGATGATGCGGCTGTTCCCGGACCTGTTCAGCCAGCACCGCGTGGCACCGGTGGCGCACTATCCCGACCTGCTGCTGGAGACGCTGCGCGCCTCGGCCCAGCCCGGCGCGCCCGACCCCACGGTGGTGGTGCTCACCCCCGGCATGTACAACAGCGCCTACTTCGAGCACGCCTTCCTGGCGCAGCAGATGGGCATCGAGCTGGTGGAGGGGCAGGACCTCTTCGTCAAGGACCGCTACGTCTACATGCGCACCACGCGCGGGCCGCGACGGGTGGACGTCATCTACCGGCGCGTGGACGACGACTTCCTCGACCCCGAGGTGTTCCGCCCGAACTCCACGCTGGGCTGTCCGGGCCTGGTGGACGCCTACAGCGCGGGCAACGTGACCATCTGCAACGCGATCGGCACCGGGGTGGCGGACGACAAGTCCATCTACCCGTACGTGCCCAAGATGATCGAGTTCTACCTGGGCGAAAAGCCGATCCTGAAGAACGTGCCCACCTACATGTGCCGCAATGCGGACGACCTGGGCTACGTGCTGGCCAACCTGAAGGACCTGGTGGTCAAGGAGGTCCATGGCGCCGGCGGCTACGGCATGCTGGTCGGGCCGGCCGCCACGCGCCAGGAGATCGAGGACTTCGGCAAGGCGGTGCGTGCCAATCCGTCGGGTTACATCGCGCAACCGACCCTGAGCCTGTCGTCCTGCCCCACCTTCGTGGACAGCGGCATCGCGCCGCGCCACATCGACCTGCGTCCGTTCGTGCTGTCCGGCAAGCAGGTGCAGATGGTTCCCGGCGGCCTGACGCGCGTGGCGCTCAAGGACGGCTCGCTGGTCGTCAACTCGTCCCAGGGCGGCGGCACCAAGGACACCTGGATCCTGGAGGTCTGATGATGTTGAGCCGCACCGCAGATCACCTCTTCTGGATGGCCCGCTACACCGAGCGTGCGGAAAACACCGCCCGCATGCTGGACGTGAACTACCAGACCTCGCTGCTGCCGCAATCGGCCGCGGTGGCGCAGGTCGGGTGGCAGGGCCTGCTGTCCATCAGCGAACTGGTGCCCGCCTACACGGCCAAGCACGGCGAGATCACGCCGCAGCGGGTGATGGAGTTCATGGTGAAGGACGAGAACAACCCGTCCTCGATCCTGTCGTGCCTGCGCGGCGCACGGGAGAACGCGCGGGCCGTGCGTGGCTCGCTGACCACGGAGGCCTGGGAGACGCAGAACCAGACCTGGCTGGAGGTCAACCGAATGCTGCGCAATGGAGACTTCGAGCGGGACCCCGGCCAGTTCTTCGAGTGGGTCAAGTTCCGCTCGCACCTCTCGCGCGGCGTGACGGTGGGCACCATGCTGATGGACGAGGCCCTGCACTTCATGCGCCTGGGCACCTTCCTGGAACGCGCCGACAACACGGCACGGCTGGTGGACGTGAAGTTCCACGCGGTGCAGAGCGACTTCTTCGGCGCCGCCACCGAACAGGACCAGGAGTACGACTTCTACCACTGGAGCGCGATCCTGCGCAGCGTGTCCGGCTTCGAGATCTACCGCAAGGTGTACCGCGACGTGATCAAGCCCGAGCGCGTGGCCGACCTGCTGATCCTGCGCCCGGACATGCCGCGTTCGCTGCACGCCAGCATGAACGAGGTGGTGGCCAACCTGCAGATGGTGGGCAACGACCAGTCGGCCGAGACCCAGCGCCGCGCCGGCAAGCTGCGGGCGGAGCTGCAGTACGGCAACATCGACGAGATCCTCGCCACCGGGCTGCACGCCTTCCTCACCCAGTTCCTCGACCGGGTGAACGAGCTGGGCGTGCGCATCAGCCGCGACTTCCTGGTGCCGGCAAGCGCCTGATCCCCTCCGCCGGCAGGGTGGCCCCACTTGGCGGGCGGGCGCCCCGGTGGTGCAATCGGCCGATGAAGAAGACCCTGCTCCTGGCCGTGTCGCACCTGCTGGTGCTGGCCGTCGGCTTCGCCCTCGGGATCTACACCCTGCCCATCCTGGTGGCGCCGCCAGGTCCGGGCACGGCCGAGGTCGCCAAGCAGGTCGCGGAAGCCAGCTTCCAGGGCCGGTTCCGGCGCGACCTGAAGGACAGCGACGCCCTGCACTGGGGCGAGGGCACGGTCGCCGTGGGCGCCCGTTCCATCGCGCTGCAGGGCGAGCTGGCGCCGGGTCCCGACTACAAGCTGTACCTGGCGCGCGAGTTCGTCGAGACGGAGGCCGACTTCCAGCGCCTGAAGTCCACCATGGTCCGCGTGGGCGACGTGAAGACCTTCCGCAACTTCGTGGTGCCGGTGCCGCCAGGCATCGACCCGGCCGCCTACACGACGGTGGTCGTCTGGTGCGAGACCTTCAACCAGTTCATCAGCGCGGCGCAGTACCGCTGACCGGTCCAGTCGCCGGGGGGGCGGGGGCGGGTGTCGCGGCCGGCTCTGGCGACGTGGGCGGCGTGGGCGGCGTGCCGGCGGCGGGTTCGGTCGAGGTCGCGGCCGGCGGCGCGGGGGCCACGGCAGGTTCGGTCGCGGCCGGTGTCACCGGGGGGAGTGCGGGTGCAGGTGCCGGCACCGAGGGCGGCGGCGCCACTGCAGCGGCCGGCGTGGCAGGCGGCGCCACTGCCGCCGCGGGCGGTGCAGCAGCCGGGGCGGCGGGCGGTGCGGCGGCCTCCTGCGCGCCGCTGCGCGGCATCGCGGCACGCACTTCGCGGCCCAGCTCGATCACCGACAGCGCGTAGTAGCTCGACCAGTTGTAGCGGGTGATCACGTAGAAGTTCTCGGTGCCGGCCACGTAGCTGGGTGGAGCCGAGCCGTTCTGCAGTTCGACCAGCGTGAGCGGGCCCGCGTGCTCCAGCGCCCGGCCCTCCAGCACCGCGCCCTTGGCGGTGAAGCTGGCGACGCTGAAGGTCGGCAAGATGTCGGGCGCGAGCAGCGCCTCCATGTCCAGGCGTTGCGGGTCGAAGCGCACCGGGTAGTGCGTGGGCATGCCGGGCCGCCAGCCGTAGCCGCGGAAGTAGTTGGCCACGGACCCGATCGCGTCGGTGGCGCTGCGCCAGAGGTCGATGCGGCCGTCGGCATCGAAGTCGACGGCCCAGCGCGCCCAGCTGGTGGGCATGAACTGCGGCATGCCCATGGCGCCGGCGTAGCTGCCCAGCGGCCGCGCGGGATCGACGCCGGCGCGGTGCTGCAAGGCCAGGAACTGCTCCAGCTCGCCGCGGAAGTAGGCGGTGCGCTCGGCCGCCCGCGGATGCGAGGACGGGAAGTCGAAGGTCAAGGTGGCGAGCGCATCCAGCACCCGGAAGGTGCCCATCTGCTGGCCGTAGACCGTTTCGACGCCGATGATGCCCACGATGATCTCGGCCGGCACGCCGTACTCGGCCTCGGCGCGCTCCAGGGCCGCGCGGTGCTCCTGCCAGAAGCGCACGCCGGCCTGGATGCGGACGGGGTCGATGAAGCGGCTGCGGTAGGCGGCCCAGTTCTTGGGGGTCCCCGGCGGCGCGGGCTGCATCAGGCGGGAGACCACCGGCAGCCGCATCGCCTGGGCCAGTGCGGCGCGCGTCCATTCGGGATCGAGGCCGCGGCGCTCGGCGACGTCCTGCGCGAAGCGCATCGCCTCCTCGTGCCCGGCGTAGGGCGTGCCCTGGCGCGCCGCCGGGGCGGGGCGGGCGGGTGCCTGGACCTTCTGGAGTGCGCGCGCCGGTGCGGACCAGGTGGACGTGGCGAGGGCGGACAGGCCGAAGAGGACCGCGGTGGCGGTCCCGAGCAGGAGCGGGCGGGTCATCGGAGGGCGGGCCAGGGCAATCGGTGCAGTTCGCGCTGCAGCGCGGTGAGGGCGGTGGGGGCCTGCCGCGCGTAGCGCTGCGCCTCCATCCGCAGCAGCCAGTCTGCCAGTGCCTGGGCCTCCGGCCCGAAACGACCGGTGACAGCCAGGGCCATCTGGCGCGGGCCGCTGGTCGGCGCCACCGGCACGCCGCCCCGCTCCAGGCGCTGGCGCACCTGGGCCAGGAGCCGCAGCCAGGGATCCTGCCGGCTGCGGTCCCATTTGGCCCAGGCGGCGCCCGCCAGCGCGACCACGACGACGATGCCGATGAGGAGGTAGCTCAGGTCCTCCCAGCTGGGAGACGAGAAGCCGAGGTCCCGCAGCAGGTTCAGCTGCCGGCTCTGGGTGTAGTTCAGGACCCACTGGTTCCAGCGGTTGTTCACCGCCTCCCAGGCCTGGCGCAGCGAGGCCGACAGCCGCGGGTTCACCGTCCCGATGGCGGCGGCGAAGGCGCCGGGCGCCGGCCGCAGGCGCTGCAGGGCCCCGGTGCGCGAGGGCGCGACCGCCGAGGTCGGGTCGACCCGCACCCAGCCGCGTCCGTCCAGCCAGACCTCCGCCCAGGCGTGGGCATCGCTCTGGCGCAGGATCCAGAAGCCGTCCACCGCGTTCAGCTCGCCGCCCTGGTAGCCGGTGACGATGCGCGCCGGGATGTCCATGCCTCGCATCAGCACCACGAAGGCCGAGGCGATGTGCTCGCAGAAGCCGGCCTTCCGGTCGAACCAGAATTCGTCGGCGGTGTGCTCGCCGTACAGGCCGGGCTCCAGCGTGTACACGTAGCCGCCGGTGGCGAGCCGGTCGATGGCGGCCTGCACCAGGCCCGGCTTGTTGGCCGCGCCGCCGGGTGTGGTGCGCATGAGCTCGGTGGCCAGCGCCAGGGTGCGCGGGTTGTATGAGGCCGGCAGCTCCCGGTACTGCGGCGGCAACATGGCGCCGCTGCCGGTGCCCCCGGCGCGGTAGTCGAGGTGGCTCACCGCCCGGTAGCGCAGCAGGTCGGTCACCGGCCGCGTGGTGAGCCACTGCATCTCGCCGCCGCTGACGGCTTCCATGCCCGGCACCTCGGGCGGACTCACGGCGGCATCCAGCACCAGCAACCAGGGCCGGTTGCTCGGCTCCAGGGTGACGGTGTAGCGCACCGGTGCGCCGATCCCCTGCAGGTTCACCGGGGGGAGCAGTGAGGCGGACGACGCGGCACGCGGCAGCAGCGGCCGCCACTCGCGACCGTCGAAGCTGGACAGCACCGGCCCGCGGAAGTACAGCTGCTGGGCCGGTGGCACGCGGCCCTCGAACCGCACCCGCATGGCGATGCCTTCTTCCAGCGCGAGCTGCGCGACGTTGCCCACCTGCATGGTGGACGACAGCCCGCTGCGCCCCGTCATGCCGTCGTTCGGAATGCCCCAGAGCGGCGCGAGCCGCGGGAACAGCATGAAGAGCACCAGCATGATGGGCGCGCCCAGCAGTGCCATCGACCCGGCCGTCCTGGCGGCCTGCAGCAGTGGCGGCCTGCCGACGGGCATGTGCGCGTTGACCAGCGCGGTGAGCAGGCCGAGCAGGCCGACCAGCATCGCAGCCGCCGTGAGGAGCGACTGCGAGAAGAAGAAATTCGTCAGCATCGTGAAGAAGCCGAGGAAGAAGACCACGAAGGCATCGCGCCGGGCGCGCAGCTCCAGGGTCTTGAGCGCGAGCAGCACCACGATGAGGGTCACGCCGGCGTCGCGTCCGAGCAAGGTGCGGTGCGAAGCCAGCGTTGCCGCGATGGTGACGGCCAGCAGGCCGAGCACCCACCAGGTCCCGGGCAGCGGCGCACCGCGCACCGCCAGCACCCCGCGCCACACCAGGATGGTGGCGGCCAGTCCCGAGCACCACCACGGCAGCCGCGGCAGCTGCGGCAGCAGCACCCAGGCGATCACCGCCAGCAGGAACAGGGTGTCACGGGCATCGCGCGGCAGGCTGCGCAACCGTTGCACGGTCAGCATCGGGCCAGCGCCTCCAGGCAGCGCCGCTTGTGGGCTTCGCCGGTGTCCGAGCCGATCACGGTGCCGGGAAGGCGCAGCCCGTAGTCGATGCCCAGCCGATCGGCCTGCAGCACCCAGGCCGCCAGCCGCGAGAGGCGGGCCTCGGGATCCGCGAGCCCGGTGCGCGCGGCATCCAGCCAGAGCTCGCGCCGCTGGGCCTGCTGCGTGTCGCGGCTGACCAGTTCGTCGGACTTGGCGGCCTTCTTCCAGACCACCAGCTTCATGGGATCGCCGCGCCGGTAGGCCCGCACGCCGTCGAACTCGCCGGTGCTCTGGACCCGTGCCGAACCGGCGTTCCCCGCGCGCGGCTCGCCCTCGGGCAGGGGCGGCGGCGAGGATTCGGGTGCGGGGTAGACCAGCACCTGGGCGGCCGGCCGCCACACCGTCCACACGCGGAAGGTGCCCAGCGGGAAGCGGGTCTCGGCGGTGAGCGGCGGCACGCGGTGCAGTCCCCGGCGCGGCGGCTGGAACGCGACCTCGACGACCGCACTGCCCTGGCCCGGCACGTCGGTCCAGGACCAGCGGTCCTCGTGTTCCGCGTCCAGCACGGCCAGGCCGATGCCGTGTCGCGGTGCCGCGCGGGCGTTGGTGAGCACCACCCGCAGCGGCGCATTGCGGCCGGCGAAGACCGCCTCGGGCGGGCCCAGGGCGAGCGTCAGCCCGCGCAGCGTGGCATGGCACACGTGCATGCCGACCACCGCGCTGCCGGCCAGCAGGAAGGTGAGCAGGTAGCCCAGGTTCAGCTGGTAGTTGATCGAAGCGACCAGCAGCACCAGCAGCGTGGCCACCAGCATCAGGCCCGGCCGGGTGGGCAGGATGTAGACGTTGCGCTGGGTCAGCGCCAGGGTGTCCGACAGGGGCAGGCGTGCCTGCCACCACTGGCGGAAACGCCGCCGCACGAAGGCGAAGGGGCTGAGCGTCGGGCGCTCGGCGGCCCCGCCGGCGGCGCCGTGCCCCGCCGGTGTTGCCGCTTGCGGCACGGCACTCATGGCAGCGGCACGGCCTCCAGGAGCGCGCGGACCTGCTCGACCGGGCCACGCCCGGCGTCGCCGACCGGCACCAGCCGGTGGGCGATGGTCTGCGGAAGGATCGCCTGCACGTCGTCCGGCGCCACGTAGTCGCGGCCGCTCAGCAGGGCCTGGGCCTTGGCCGCCCGAACCAGCGCGATGCCCGCCCGCGGCGAGAGGCCCTGGAGGAACCAGCGGCCCGAGCGCGTCGCGGCCACCAGGTCCTGCACGTAGTTCAGCAGGGGCTCGGCGGTGTGCACGGCCTGCACCTGCCGCTGCAACTGCTCCAGGTCCTGCGGCGTGAGGCGCGCAGGCATGCCGCTCACCATGTCGCGGCGGTCGCCGCCGGACAGCAGCTGGCGTTCGGCGGCGCGGTCGGGATAGCCCAGCGAGATGCGCATCAGGAAACGGTCCAGTTGCGACTCGGGCAGCGCGAAGGTGCCGAGCTGGTCGTGCGGGTTCTGGGTGGCGATGACGAAGAACGGGGAGGGCAGGGCACGGGTCTCGCCCTCGATCGTCACCTGTTTTTCTTCCATCGCCTCCAGCAGCGCGCTCTGGGTCTTGGGGCTGGCGCGGTTGATCTCGTCGGCCAAAAGGACCTGGGCGAACACCGGACCCGGGTGGAAGACGAACGCCTCCTTGCCGCGCTCGTAGATCGACACGCCCGACAGGTCGCTGGGCATCAGGTCGGCGGTGAACTGCACCCGCGAGAACTGCAGGCCGAAGGCCCGGGCCAGCGCGTGCGCCAGCGTGGTCTTGCCAACGCCCGGCACGTCCTCGATCAGCAGGTGCCCGCCGGCCAGCAGGCAGGCCACGCAGTCGCTCACCTGCGGGCGTTTGCCGACGATCACCGTGTTAAGCTGGTCCAGCAGCGCCTTGAGTTTCTGTTGTGCTTCCATCAGGGGCATGACGTTATCCGAATTTCCGTCCCGCCAGCCATGCGTGTGAACAAGACCGGGTATTTCAGCCATCCCGCGTGCCGGCGGCACGAAATGGGACCCGGTCACCCGGAGTGCCCCGAGCGCCTGGACGCGATCGAGGACCGGCTGCTCGCCACCGGCGTGGCCGACGCGCTGGACCGGCGCGAGGCGCCCGAAGCCTCCGTCACCGACCTCGAGCTCGCCCACGACCGCATGCACGTGGCCGCCATGCGCGGGCTGCGCGAGGAACTCGCCGAGCAGGTGGCGGCCGGCGGCAGCGCCTACACGCACATCGACCCGGACACCGCCGCCAATGCGCACACCTGGGACGCCGCGCTGCATGCGGCGGGGGCGGTGCTGGCGGCCACCGACGCCGTGATGGCGGGAGAGCTGGAGAACGCGTTCTGCGCCGTGCGGCCGCCGGGGCACCACGCGTGCCGCAGCCGCGCCATGGGCTTCTGCTTCTTCAACAACGTGGCCGTCGCCGCGCGCTACGCCCTGGACCGGCACCGGCTGCGCCGGGTGGCGGTGGTGGACTTCGACGTGCACCACGGCAACGGCACCGAGGACATCCTGGCCGGCGACGACCGCGTGCTGATGGTGGGCTTCTTCCAGCACCCGTTCTATCCCTACAGCGGGGACCGGCCGGCCGCGGCGAACATGCTGAACCTCCCGGTGCCCGCCTACACCCGCGGCATGGACGTGCGCGAACTCGTGGAGACGCACTGGATGCCGCGGCTGGAAGCGTTCCGGCCCGAGATGGTCTTCGTGAGCGCCGGCTTCGACGCCCACCGCGACGACGACCTGGGCCAGCTGGGCCTGACGGAGCAGGACTTCACCTGGATCACCTCCCGCATCAAGGACGTGGCGCGCCGGCATGCGCGCGGCCGCATCGTGTCCAGCCTGGAAGGCGGCTACAACCTCGACGCCCTGGCACGCAGCGTCGAGGCCCATGTGCGCGTGCTCGCCGACCTGTGACGCCGCGAGGAGGCCACCCGATGGACCCCGACACTCCCCTGCTGCAGACCCGCGATGCGCGTGGTTTGGTCACCCTGACGATGAACCGCCCTGCCAGCTTCAACGCGCTGGGCGAGGAGATGCTGGCCGCGCTGCAGTCCGCGCTGGACGCCCTGTCGGCTGACGCCTCGGTGCGGGTGGTGGTGCTGGCGGCGGCCGGAAAGGCCTTCTGCCCGGGGCACAACCTCAAGGAGATGGTCGCCCGGCCGGAACTCGCCTACTACCAGGACCTCTTCGTCCGCTGCAGCCGCATGATGCTGGCGATCCAGAAGCTGCCTGTGCCGGTGATCGCGCGGGTGCAGGGCATCGCCACGGCTGCCGGCTGCCAGCTGGTGGCGCAGTGCGACCTGGCCGTGGCGTCCACCGACGCGCGCTTCGCGGTCAGTGGAGTGAACTTCGGCCTCTTCTGCGCGACGCCGAGCGTGCCGCTCCTGCGCAACATGGCGCCCAAGCACGCGATGGAGATGCTGGTCACCGGCGACTTCATTTCCGCCGAGGAGGCGCGCGCCCGCGGCCTGGTGAACCGGGTGGCCGCGCCGGACCGGCTGGACGCCGAGGTGGCGTCGCTGGTCGACAGCATCCTGGCCAAACCGCGCCAGGCGCTGGCGATGGGCAAGGAGCTGTTCTACCGGCAGCGCGAGCTGGGCGTGGAGGCGGCGTACCAGCTGGCCAGCCAGACCATGGCCGTGAACATGATGGATGGCTGTGCGCAGGAGGGCGTGACCGCCTTCACCGAGAAGCGCAAGCCGCAGTGGACCTGACCTTCACCTCCGAATGAACGCGATCGAACAACTGGTCCAGGACCTGGGCCATCCGGGGATGCCTGTCGAAGCCGCAGTCCTGTTGGGCTGCTTGCTGCTGGCCGGCGGGGTGAGCTGGGTGATCGGGCGCCGTCAACCGCCCGACTCGGTGTGGTTCGGCCGGGCGGTGGTCGATGGTCTGCTGTTCCCGCTGCTGGCGCTGGCGCTGGTGTACGCGGCACTGCGCGTCGTGCAGGGCACGCAGCCCGTGGTGCTGCTGCGGCTGGCGGTGCCGGTGCTGATGTCGCTGGCGGGTATCCGCTTCATCGCCCGGGTGCTCACCGTCGCGTTCCCGACCTCGGGCCTGGCCCGGCTGGTGGAGCGCCTCTTCTCGTGGGTGGCGTGGATCGCGGCGGTGCTCTGGGTGGTGGGTGTGCTCCCGGAGGTGCGGGCCGAGATGGACGGCATCCGGTTCGCCTTCGGCAAATCGAAGATGAGCCTCCTGAGCCTGGTCGAGGGCGTGCTCTCGGCCGGCGTCGTGCTGGTGGCGGCCCTGTGGATCTCGGCCGTGCTCGAAAAGCAGGTGCTGCGGCAGGCGGTGAACGACCTGTCGCTGCGCAAGGTGGCCGCCAACGCCATCCGCGCCGTGCTGCTGCTGGTGGGCATCCTGCTGGCCCTGTCGGTGACCGGCGTCGATCTCACCGCGCTCTCGGTGCTGGGCGGGGCACTCGGCGTGGGCCTGGGTTTCGGGCTGCAGAAACTCGCCTCCAACTACGTCAGCGGCTTCGTGATCCTGTTCGAGCGCAGCCTGCGCATCGGCGACACGGTGCGTGTCGACGGCTTCGAGGGCCAGGTGGTCGACATCAAGACGCGCTACACGCTGATCCGCGCGCTGAACGGGCGCGAGTCGATCGTGCCCAACGAGAAGCTGATCACCGAGCGGATCGAGAACCTGTCGCTGGCGGATCCGAAGGTGCTGCTCACCACCGACGTGACGGTCGGCTACGACAGTGACGTGGCGGTGGTGCAGCGCGTGCTGATGGACGCCGCGGCTTCGGTGCCACGGGTGCTGCGCGACCCGGAGCCGGGCGCGCGGCTGGCGGGCTTCGGCGCCGACGGCTTGCAGTTCAGCCTGCTGTTCTGGATCGCGGATCCGGGCAACGGACAGGCCAACGTGAAGTCGGACGTGAACCTCGCGCTTTTGAAAGGGCTGCGGGCGGCCGGCATCGACATCCCGTACCCGCAGCGCGTGGTGCGCATCGCAGGCGGCGAGGCGCCGCTCACGCCATCCGTGACGGCAACCACAGGCTGAGTTGCGGAAAGGCGATCAGCAGCCCGAGCACGGCCACCAGCACCAGCACGAACGGCCAGCAGCCCCGGAAGATGGTGCCCAGCCCGACGTGGGGCAGCAGCGAATTCAGCACGAAGAGGTTCATGCCCACCGGTGGCGAGATCAGGCCGATCTGCACCACCATCACGATCAGCACGCCGAACCACACCGGGTCGAAGCCGAGGCTGGTGACGATGGGGAAGAAGAGCGGGATGGTGAGCAGCACCATGGTCAGCTCCTCCATCACGGTGCCCAGCAGCACGTAGATCGCCATCATCGCCACCACGATCATCGTGGGCGACAGGCCCTGCCCGGTGATCCAGTCCTTGAGGTCGCCGGGCATCGTGGTGAAGTTCACGAAGTTCGCGAAGATGGTGGCCGCGATCAGCAGCGTGAACAGCATGGCCGTGGTGCGCGCCGACTCCACCAGCACCTGGAACAGCACCTTCCAGGACAGCCGCCGGCGGAACAGCGCGAACAGGAAGGCGCCGGCGGCGCCGAAGCCGGCCCCCTCCGTGGCCGTGAAGAGCCCGCCGTAGATCCCGCCGAGCACCACCACGACCAGCAAGGCCACGCCCCAGATGCCGCGCAGCGCCTTCCAGCGCGCGGCCCAGGAGGTGCGCTCTCCGGCGGGGGCGTGCTCCGGGTCGCGCGAGGTGATCAGCACGATCGACCCCATGAGCAGGGCGACCGTCAGGAGGCCGGGGATCACGCCGGCCGCGAACAGCTTGCCGATGTTGGTCTCGGTGATGATCCCGTAGATGACCATGATGGTCGAGGGCGGGATCATGATGCCCAGCGTGCCGCCAACCGCCATGACGCCCGTCGACAAGGAATCGCTGTAGCCCAGCTTGCGCATCGACGGATACGCCACCTTGCTCATGGTGGCCGCCGTAGCGATCGACGATCCGCAGATCGCGCCGAATCCCGCGCACGCCGCCACCGTGGCGTGCGCCAGCCCGCCGCGCACGTGGCCGATGAAGGCGTACGCCGCCTGGAACAGCTCGTGTGCGAGCCCCGCGCGCGCGACGAAGTTGCCCATCAGGATGAACAGCGGGATCACCGACAGCGTGTAGGCAAAACCGGTCTCGTGCACCACCTGCGCCGTGCTGGCGACGGCCGGGCCCCAGCCGCGGGTGAAGCCCATGCCGGCGATGCCGACCAGGCCCATGGCGAAGGCCAGCGGCACCCGCAGCAGCGCGAGGACGAAGATGGCCGCGAAGCCGAGGAGGGCTTCGGTCACAGCGCGGTCCTCTCGCCTTCCGGGCGGACGTGGTGCGCTGGCTCGACGTGCCCGACCAGCAGCAGGTGGACCACCGCCGTGGCGCCGCAGAGCAGGGCCATTCCGTAAATGAACGGCGCCTTGAGGATGCCCAGCTGCGCGGTCGTCTCCCCGGTCTCCAGGAACTGACCGCCGGTGCGCCACATCAGCCAGGCCAGCGCGCCCAGGACGGCCGCGCACAGCAGGTGCACGAGCACGGCCTGCGCCCGCCGCAGCCAGTACGGCAGGTAATTGTCGAGCGAATCGAACTCCACGTGCTCGCCGTGGGCGGAGACCAGCGGCAGCGCGCCGAAGATCACCACCACCATGAGCAGTTCGGTGAGTTCGAGCGAGCCGGGGATCGAGTGGCTCAGGAACTTGCGCCCGAGCACGTCGACGAAGGTGAGCGCCATGATGGCGAAGAGCGCGCTGCCGGACAACAGCCCGCACAGCAGCTCGAGTGTTCGTTTCATCTGGGCGATCCGTGCGGCGCTCCGGCTGGCAAAGCGCCTCCTCCAAAAAACAAGCGGCACCCCTTGGGGTGCCGCCTTTGTACCAGAGCCGTGCGCTTACTTCGCCTTGGCGATCTCGGCGCGGAAGTCGGCCAGCACCTTGGCGGCGTTCTTCAGGCCCTTGGCTTCCGCGTCCTTGACCCACTGGGCTTCCAGCGGCGCGGTCTTGGCCTTCATGTCGGCGACGAACTTGGCGTCGGCCTTGACGATCTGCACGTTGTTGGCCTGCATGAGCGCGTAGGCGCGCAGGTCGGCCTTGTCCCATTGCCGGGCGATGATGCGGGCGGCGACTTCGCCGGAGGCCGCGTCCACTGCCTTCTTCTCGTCGGGCGCGAGCTTGTCGTACTTGGCCGGATTCATCATGAAGACGAAGGCCGTGTTGTAGAGCCCGCCCGGGAAGCTGGTGGCGTGCTTGATGATCTTCTCGATCTTGAAGGCCTCGATCGACTCGGCCGGCAGCAGCGTGCCGTCCATCACGCCGCTGGACAAGAGCTCGAAGTTGTCGGTGGCCGGCTTGAGCGTCACGTTCATCGGCACGACCTTCGCGATGTCGTTGACGATGCCGCCCCCCACGCGCCACTTCATGCCCTGCAGGTCCTCGACCTTGGCCACCGGGCGCTTGGTGTTGAACACCATGCCCGGGCCGTGCGTGAAGTAGGCCAGCACCTTGACGCCCTGGTGCTCCTCGGTGAACTGCGGGTGCTTCGACGCGATGCGGTGGAAGGCCAGCGAGATCGCCTCCGAGCTGTCGCCCAGGAACGGGAACTCGGCCATCTTGGTCAGCACGAAGCGGCCCGGCGTGTAGCCCTGCACCGTGAAGGACACGTCGGCCAGGCCGTTCTTCACCGCGTCGAAGGTGCCGGGCGGCGCGGACACCGCGCGCGGCAGGATGTTGCACTTGACCTTGCCGGTGGAGTTCTTCTCGACCAGGTCGCACCACTCCTTCTGGCCGATGCTCAGCGCGTGGGTGGGCGGCAGCCAGCTCGACGCCGTCAGCACGGTCTGGGCGGCGGCGGGGGCGCAGGCGAGGGCGGCGGCCGCGAGGGCCGGGAACACGAGGCGTTGCATGGAAGACAGCTCCTGAAGGGGGATGCGGCACTCTACGCGGGACCCCTGCAAGGACCGGTCCAGACTTACCCGGATTCACCGACCGCGCGGTCGGCCAATTGTCGTGCTGCGGACAAATACCCGCGAACGGCGCTCTCCAGCCCTGAATCGTCCACTGTGCGACCCTATAATCAAAAACGAACGGTCGTTCTTTTTTGTCGAGCGGAAATGCACCCCCCGGCATAGAATTTCCGGTTTACGTCAACGTCAATTCGCCCCTTAGGAGCCCCCCGATGAAGGTTCTCGTCCCGGTCAAGCGGGTGGTGGACTACAACGTGAAGGTCCGCGTCAAGTCGGACAACACGGGTGTGGACATCGCCAATGTGAAGATGAGCATGAACCCGTTCGACGAGATCGCCGTCGAAGAGGCGGTCCGCCTCAAGGAAAAGGGCGTTGCCACCGAGGTGATCGCCGTTTCCTGCGGCGTGGCCCAGTGCCAGGAGACCTTGCGCACCGCCATGGCCATCGGCGCCGACCGCGCCATCCTGGTCCAGACCGACGAGGAGTTGCAGCCCCTGGCCGTGGCCAAGATCCTGAAGGCCCTGCTCGACAAGGAGCAGCCCGGCCTGGTGATCCTGGGCAAGCAGGCCATCGATGACGACGCCAACCAGACCGGCCAGATGCTGGCCGCGCTGGCCGACCTGCCGCAGGCCACCTTCGCCTCCAAGGTCGAGGTGGCGGACGGCAAGGCCCAGGTCACCCGCGAGGTCGACGGCGGCCTGGAGACGCTGTCGATCACGCTGCCGGCGGTGATCACCACCGACCTGCGCCTGAACGAGCCGCGCTACGTCACGCTGCCCAACATCATGAAGGCCAAGAAGAAGCAGCTCGACACGATCAAGCCCGAGGACCTGGGCGTGGACGTCAAGCCGCGCCTGAAGACCCTGAAGGTCACCGAGCCGGCCAAGCGCAGCGCCGGCGTGAAGGTGCCCGACGTGGCCACCCTGGTGAACAAACTCAAGACCGAAGCGAAGGTGATCTAAGCCATGGCAGCCCTCGTCATTGCCGAACACGACAACGCGTCCATCCGGGGCGCAACCCTCAACACCGTCACCGCGGCGATCGCCTGCGGCGGCGAGGTCCACGTGCTGGTGGCCGGCCACAACGCCAGCGAAGCGGCCAAGGCCGCCGCGCAGATCGCCGGCGTGGCCAAGGTGATCCACGCCGACGGCGAGCAGCTGGCCCATGGCCTGGCGGAGAACGTGGCGGCCCAGGTCCTGGCCATCGCCGCGAACTACAGCCACATCCTGTTCCCCGCGACCGCGGGCGGCAAGAACGTGGCGCCGCGCGTGGCGGCCAAGCTCGACGTGGCCCAGATCTCGGACATCACCAAGGTGGACAGCCCCGACACCTTCGAGCGGCCGATCTACGCCGGCAACGCCATCGCCACGGTGCAGAGCAGCGACAAGGTCATGGTGATCACGGTGCGCACCACCGGCTTCGACGCCGCGGCGGCCACGGGCGGCAGCGGCGCGGTCGAGGCCGCGGCAGCGGCCGGTGACAGTGGCAAGAGCCGTTTCGTCGGCCAGGAGATCGCCAAGAGCGACCGCCCGGAACTGACGGCCGCCAAGGTCATCGTCTCCGGCGGCCGTGCGCTCGGTTCCGCGGAGAAGTTCAACGAGGTCATGACGCCGCTGGCCGACAAGCTGGGCGCCGCCCTGGGCGCCAGCCGGGCCGCAGTGGATGCGGGCTACGCGCCCAACGACTGGCAGGTCGGCCAGACCGGCAAGATCGTCGCGCCGCAGCTGTACGTGGCCGCCGGCATCTCCGGCGCCATCCAGCACCTGGCCGGCATGAAGGACTCCAAGGTGATCGTCGCGATCAACAAGGATCCCGAGGCGCCGATCTTCTCGGTGGCCGACTACGGCCTCGAAGCCGACCTGTTCCAGGCCGTGCCGGAACTGGTCAAGGCCCTGTAGAAGAAAAACACGGGCAGCCGAACGCAGAGGTCGCGAAGGTTCCGCAAAGGTCACAGAGAACATCCTCGAAGGAGTTCCTCTGTGATCTCTGTGTGAACTTTGCGACTTTGCGTTCGGCTCCCGAATTTGCATCCGCATTCCCGGAGACACGATGACCTACCGCGCCCCCCTCAAGGACATGTTGTTCGACATCCGCCATCTCGCCGGCATCGACGCCATCGCGAAGATGCCCGGCTTCGAGGAGGCCGGTTTCGAGACGGCGCAGGCCGTGCTCGAGGAGTGCGCGAAGTTCAACGAGGAGGTGGTCGCGCCGCTGAACTGGGAAGGCGACCGCAACCCGTCGAGCTGGAAGGACGGCGTGGTCACCACCACCCCCGGGTTCCGGCAGGCCTACCGGCAGTACGCCGAGGGCGGCTGGCAGGGCCTGCAGCATCCCACCGGCTTCGGCGGCCAGGGGCTGCCCAAGACCATCGGCGCGGCCTGCGGCGAGATGCTCAACTCGGCCAACCTCAGCTTCGCGCTGTGCCCGCTGCTGACCGACGGCGCCATCGAGGCACTGCTCACCGCCGGCTCCGACGAACTGAAGGCCACCTACCTGGAAAAGCTGGTCACCGGCGAGTGGACCGGCACCATGAACCTGACCGAGCCGCAGGCCGGCAGCGACCTGGCCCTGGTGCGCACGCGCGCCGAGCCGCAGCCGGACGGCACGTACAAGGTGTTCGGCACCAAGATCTACATCACCTTCGGCGAGCACGACATGGCGGACAACATCGTCCACCTGGTGCTGGCCCGCGTGCAGGGCGCGCCCGAAGGCGTCAAGGGCATCAGCCTGTTCGTCGTGCCGAAGTTCCTGGTGAACAAGGACGGTTCGCTGGGCACGCGCAACGACGTGCACTGCGTGAGCATCGAGCACAAGATGGGCATCAAGGCCTCGCCCACCGCGGTGCTGCAGTACGGCGACCATGGCGGGGCGGTGGGCTACCTCGTCGGCCAGGAGAACCGCGGCCTCGAGTACATGTTCATCATGATGAACGCCGCCCGCTACGCCGTGGGCGTGCAGGGCATCGCGATCGCGGAGCGTGCCTACCAGAAGGCGGTGGCTTATGCGCGTGAGCGCGTGCAGTCGCGCCCGGTGGACGGCTCCATGAACACCAGCGCGCCGATCATCCACCACCCCGACGTCAAGCGCATGCTCATGACCATGCGCGCCTACACCGAGGGCTGCCGCAGCATGGCGGCGGTGGCGGCCGCCGCCTACGACGCGGCGCACCACCACCCCGATGCCGAGGTTCGCAAGCAGAACCAGGCCTTCTACGAATTCATGGTGCCGCTGGTCAAGGGCTACAGCACCGAGATGAGCCTGGAAGTCACATCCCTGGGCGTGCAGGTGCACGGCGGCATGGGCTTCATCGAGGAGACCGGCGCGGCGCAGTACTACCGTGACGCCAAGATCCTGACGATCTACGAGGGCACGACCGCCATCCAGGCCAACGACCTGGTGGGCCGCAAGACGGCGCGCGACGGCGGCCAGACCGCGCGGGCGATCGCCGCCCAGGTGGAGAAGACCGAAGGGGAACTGGTCGCGGCCGGCAGCGTCGCCGCCAAGGCGGTGCAGAAGCGCCTGGCCGCGGCGCGGAAGGCCTACCTGGACGTGGTCGACTTCGTCGCGGGCCAGACCAAGGCGTCGCCCAATGCGGTGTTTGCCGGTTCCGTGCCCTACCTGATGCTGGCCGGCAACCTGGTGGCTGGCTGGCAGATGGCGCGCGCCCTGCTGGCGGCGGAGCGCCTGGCGGCACAAGGCGAAGACGTGGCCTTCATGCAGGCCAAGGTGGCCACCGCCCGCTTCTACGCCGACCACCTGCTGGCGCGCGCGCCCGGCCTGCGCGACAGCATCGTCGAGGGCGCGGACAGCGTCACCGCACTGGCGCTGGACGCCTACTGATAGCTTCTGTTTTGATAGCGGCCTGCCCGCGCCCCGTGCGGGCTGCAGGCCGATCCGGCTCGTAGAAACTGCTCAGGAAAGGGCGCACACCATGTCCAAGCTTCCCGCCGCATTGCGCAATCTCGCGCTGCCCGTGATCGGCTCGCCGCTGTTCATCATCAGCAACCCCAAGCTGGTCATCGCGCAGTGCAAGGCGGGGATCATCGGCTCGATGCCGGCGCTCAACGCCCGGCCGGCGTCGCAGCTGGACGAGTGGCTGCACGAGATCACCGAGGCGCTGGACGCCCACAACCGCGCGCATCCCGAGCGGCCCGCGGCGCCGTTCGCCATCAACCAGATCGTGCACAAGAGCAACGACCGGCTCGAGCACGACATGGAGATGGTGGTCAAGTACAAGGTGCCGGTGATCATCACCAGCCTGGGCGCGCGCACCGACGTCAACGACGCGATCCATTCGTACGGCGGCATCGTGCTGCACGACATCATCAACAACTTCTTCGCGCGAAAGGCCATCGAGAAGGGCGCCGACGGCCTGATCGCCGTGGCGGCCGGTGCCGGCGGCCACGCGGGCATCAAGAGCCCGTTCGCCCTCATTCAGGAGATCCGCGAGTGGTTCGACGGCCCACTGGCGTTGTCGGGCTCCATCTCCACGGGCGGCGCGGTGCTGGCGGCGCAGGCCATGGGCGCCGACTTCGCCTACATCGGCTCGGCCTTCATCGCCACGCACGAGGCCCGCGCGTCCGATGCGTACAAGCAGGCCATCGTGGACGGCAACAGCGACGACATCGTGTACTCCAGCCTCTTCACCGGCGTGCACGGCAACTACCTCAAGCCGTCCATCGTCGCGGCCGGCATGGACCCGGACAACCTGCCGGAAGGCGACGTCAAGACCATGAACTTCGCCGGCGGCGAGGGCAGCAAGTCCAAGGCCTGGAAGGACATCTGGGGCTGCGGCCAGGGCATCGGCGCCGTCAAGTCCGTGACCGGCGCGGGCGAGCTGGTGGCGCGGCTGCAGCGGGAGTACGACGAGGCGAAGGCGCGCCTGCGCTGAGACGCGGGCGCAGACCTCCGAAGGCGGGAGCGGGCAGCCGAACGCAGAGGTCGCAGAGACTTCGCAGAGGTCACAGAGAAAACCTCTTGTAGGTGTTCTCTGCGACTTTTGCGGTCCTTCGTGACCTTTGCGTTCGGCTGCCCGCTCCCGATCCCGCTTCCGTCTCAGTGCGGCGTGTTCCCCAGGTAGCTCAGGATGCTCGCCCGGCCCCAGAACACCCGGTACATGAACACCGTGTAGGCGACGATCGCGGGCAGGGTGATGGCCACGCCGATGAAGATCACCATCAGGGACTCGTGGGCACTGGCGGCTTCCCAGACGGTCAGACGGTCGATCACGATGTAGGGGTACAGGCTGTAGGCCAACCCCAGGAACGACATCACGAAGATCAGCACCGTGCTGGCGAAGACCACCCAGCCGTAGCCGGCGGCCACCACGTTCGGGCGCTGGATCACGTGCCAGGCGGCATAGAAGGCCGCGGCGCAGGCGACGGGGATCGGCAAGAGGCCGATCAGCTGTGGCATCGCGAACCACTTGTCGAAGACGGTGCCGCTCACCAGCGGCGTGGCCAGGGAGATGCCCACCAGCGCCACACCCATCGGCCAGAGCACCCGGCGCGCCCAGCGCACGGCCTTGGCCTGCAGGTGGTCCCAGGTCTTCATGATCAGCCAGCCGGCGCCCAGCATGGCGTAAGCCGTGGGCAGCGTGAGCGCGATGCCGGCGGCGAAGAGCAGCGACCATGCACCGCCGTCGAAGCCGGTGAGGTAGGCGCCCAGCATCCAGCCCTGCGCCATGGCCGCCATCAGCGAGCCGGCGGCGAAGAGCCCGTTCCACATGCCCTTGCGCGCCGCCCGGGCCTTCACGCGGAAGTCGAACGACACGCCCCGCAGGATCAGCCCCACCAGCATCACCGCCACCGGCAGGTACAGGTTGGTGAGCACCAGGCTGTGCGCTTTCGGGAAGGCGATCAGCAGCACGCCGACGCCCAGGACGAGCCAGGTCTCGTTGGCGTCCCAGAAGGGGCCGATGCTCGAAACCATCAGGTCCTTCTCGTCGTCCTCGGCGAAGGGCAGCAGGATGCCCACGCCCAGGTCGTAGCCGTCGAGCACGACGTAGGCGAGCAGCGACAGGCCCATCACCGCCATGAAGATCAGCGGCAGGATCTGGTTCCAGGTCAGGTCCATCGGACTCCTTTCAGGCGGGGCCGCCGACCGGCATGCCGGGCTGCGCGCTCTGCGGCGCCTCCGGCGTCGGCATGGCGGGGTGGCGGGCCATGTACATCAGCACCAGCACGTAGGCGACCAAGAGGAACAGGTACACGGCCAGGTACGCGACCAGCGTGCTGAGCACCAGCGCCGGCGGGTGCTCCGCCACCACGTCGGCGGTGCGCAGCAGGCCATACACCACGAAGGGCTGGCGGCCGATCTCGGTCACGTACCAGCCGGCCAGCGTGGCCACCCAGCCGCTGAACGTCATGGCCGCCAGCACCCGCAGCTGCAGGAGCGAGAAGGGCTGCACGTCGGGCATGGCCCGCCGGCGCCACTGGGTGACAAACGTCCACCAGCCGACCAGCAGCATCAGCACGCCCACGCCGACCATCACGCGGAAGCTCCAGAAGACGGGCGCCACGGGTGGGTGCGCGCCTTCGAACTCGTTCAGACCCTTGAGCTCCGCTTCCATGTCGTGGGCCAGCACCAGGCTGGCCAGGCCGGGGATGGTGATGGCGTAGTCGGTGCGGCCTTCCTGTTCGTTCGGAATGCCGAACAGCGTGAGTGCCGCGCCCTTCTCGGTCTTCCAGATGCCTTCGATGGCGGCGATCTTGGCCGGCTGGTGCTCCAGCGTGTTGAGTCCGTGCAGGTCGCCCGCCACGATCTGCAGCGGCACTGCGATGGCTGCCACTGTCACCGCGGTGCGCAGCGCCTTCATCGTGCCGCCGCTGCTGGTCTTGCGCAGCAGCTGGTAGGCCGAGAGGCCGGCGATGAGGAACGATGCGGTGAGCGTGGAGGCCAGCAGCTTGTGCGCGAGTCGGTACGGGAAGGACGGGTTGAACACGATGTGGAACCAGCTGTCCGCGTGCATCACGCCGTCGACGATCTTGTAGCCGGCCGGCGTCTGCATGAAGGAGTTCAGGCTCAGGATCCAGAACGCCGACAAGGTGGTGCCCACGGCGACCATGATGGAAGCGGTCATGTGCACCCGGTCGGAGACGCGGCCGCGGCCGAACAGCATGATCCCGAGGAAGGTCGCTTCCAGGAAGAAGGCGGTGAGCACCTCGTAGCCGAGCAGCGGCCCGGCGATGTTGCCCGTCTTCTCCATGAAGCCCGGCCAGTTGGTGCCGAACTGGAAACTCATGGTGATGCCCGACACCACGCCCAGCGCGAAGGTGAGGGCGAAGACCTTGGTCCACAGGTAGTACGCCTCTTCCCAGTGCTGCGCCGCCAGCCGGTCCGGTGCCCGCCCGTTGCGGAAGCGAAAGTACACGAGGAACCAGGCGAGCGCGATGTTGATCGTCGGGAACAGGATGTGGAAGCTGATGTTCGCGGCGAACTGGATGCGGGACAGGACGAGGGCGTCCATGGTTCAACCCTCCTGCTGGCGGCGTGCGACGCCGCGTCCGGTCATGCGGTCCTTGAACTCCAGGACGCGGGTGACGGTGGACCCCATGCCCATGAGTTGCAGCGCGGTTTCGGGCTCCAGCTTCTGCACGTCGTCGAACCAGGTCATCAGCCGGTCGATGAGGTCGTGCATCTCGCGCATGCGGGCCTGCGCGTGCCGGTCGGCATCGTTCGAGGGCTCCTGCAAGAGCGCCGTGCGCAGCATCGACAGCGTGGGCTCGATCTCGCGCCGGCGCCGCTCCTCGGCCAACACGCGGAAGATCTCCCACACGTCGCTGGGCGCCTCGAAGTACTCGCGGCGGTCGCCCGGCTGGTGCTTCAGGCGCACCAGCCGCCAGGACTGCAGTTCCTTGAGCCCCATGCTCACGTTGGAGCGCGAGAACTCCAGCGCCTCGGCGATCTCGTCGGCATTGAGCGGTTGCCGGGCGATGAAGAGCAGCGCGTAGATCTGGCCAACCGTGCGGTTGATGCCCCAGCGGCTTCCCATCTCGCCAAAATGGGCCACGAACTCGCGGGAGAGGGGTGGAAGACGGTCTTGCAGCGACATGCGCAGGATTGTCCGTCGGGTGGCGCGAACTTTCAGTAATTACTGAAAATTCAATCTTGGCAAGAGGGTTGTCCACCGCCTCGAAAGCTGTATGAAAATACAGTGATGACGACCATCCATGTGCCCGTCGAGGCGATCAAGGGCCGCGGCACGGCGACACGGCATCCGCATCGGTTCGAACGCGAAGCCCGCGAGGCATTCGACGACGGTTGGGAGCCCGACCCGGATGCCGACGCCCCGCCGCCGCCGCGCACCGAGGTGACCTGGGAGTCGCCGCGCAGCGTGATCGGCCAGGTCGACTCGCCGGACATCTTCTTCGAGCGCTCGCTCAACCCGTACCGCGGTTGCGAGCACGGCTGCATCTACTGCTACGCGCGGCCGACCCACAGCTACCTGAACCTCTCGCCCGGTCTGGACTTCGAGACGAAGATCATCGCCAAGCGCGACGTCGACGTGGTGCTGCGCCGCGAACTGGCGCACCGCAACTACCAGCCGAAGATGATCGCCATTGGCACCGCGACCGACTGCTACCAGCCGGTCGAACGTGCGCTGGGGCTCACGCGCTCGGTGCTGCAGGTGCTGCACGACACGCACCATCCGCTCTCGATGGTCACCAAGTCGGCCGGCGTCGAACGGGACCTGGACCTGATCGCACCCATGGCGTCGCGCCACCTCGCGGCGGTGTACGTGACGCTCACCACGCTCGACGCGGACGTCACGCGCAAGCTGGAGCCGCGCGCTGCGGCGCCGCACCGGCGCCTGCGCCTGGTCCGCACGCTCGCCGACGCGGGCATCCCGGTCGGCGTCAGCCTCGCGCCGCAGATCCCGTTCCTCACCGACGACCTGGAGCAGGTGCTCGAGGCCGCCTGGGAGGCCGGCGCACGCAGCGCGTTCTACCACGTGCTCCGGTTGCCCTGGGAGGTGGCGCCGTTGTTCCGGCAATGGCTGCAGCAGCACTACCCGCAGCGGGCCGAGCGCGTCATGGCCCGCGTGCAGGAGATGCACGGCGGCAAGGACTACGACGCCGACTTCGCCACGCGCATGAAGGGCAGCGGCCTGTGGGCGGAGCTGATCGGCCAGCGCTTCAGGAAGGCGACGACGCGGATCGGGTTCAACCGGGAGCGGGTCGAACTGGACACCGGCCAGTTCCGGCCGCCGTCGCTGGACGGGCAGGCTGCCCTGTTCTGACGGCCTTCAGGCGCCGGACAGGATGGCCAGGCCCACGAAGCCTCCCAGGGCCACCAGGCCCCAGAAGAACATGCCGCTGAGGTTGGCGCTGAACTGCGCCGGGCCCGTCAGCCGGCGCAGCTGCAGGCTCCAGAGCCACAACACGGGCAGCACGCCCAGCAGCACCAGCACGGTGGGCGCCTGCCAGCCGAACAGGCTGGCCCAGTTGGGGAGCAGGGCGCCCAGCCGCTTGCCAGCCAGTGCGGCTTCGAGGGTGAGGTCCTGTGTCCACACGCCGGCGGCCAGCAGCGCGGCGGCCAGCAGGAGCAGCGTCGCCACCGGCTTGAACGTGCGGCGCCATCCGAGCAGGCTCAGGACGGTGCCCACCACGCCCATGGCGCCTGCGCCGGCCGCCAGGGCCTGCAGGCCGGCGAGCTCTGCTCCGGTCAAGGCGCGCCAGATCCACGGGTTGCAGGCGAGCCCGGTCCAGGCGCTCACCGCCGCCACCGCCCATGCGGGATGCATGGCCACCCGGGTTTCGCCCGGGGCGAGGATGGAGGAGTAACCCGTGGACCGGAACAGCTTGAGCGACATGACCCACCATTTTGATGGGTTGGGCGGAACCCGCCAACGCCGGTGTGGCGCCGGGGGTACAGCTTGGGGAAACGGACGAAGCGCCGCGGGTGCGCAGGCCCCGTCGGTCAGGCGCTGAAGAAGCTGCGCAGCTTGTCGGACCAGCTCTCCTCGCTGGGGGAGTGCTTGGAGCCTCCCTTCTTCAGGGATTCGTCCAGCTCCTTGAGCAGCTTGCGCTGGTGTTCGGTGAGCTTGACCGGCGTCTCCACGCTGATGTGGCAGTACAGGTCGCCGGGGTAGCTGGAACGCACGCCCTTGATGCCCTTGCCGCGCAAGCGGAACTGCTTGCCGGCCTGGGTGCCTTCGGGGATGTCGATGGCCGCCTTGCCGGCCAGCGTCGGCACCTCGATCTCGCCACCCAGGGCCGCCCGTGTGAAGCTGATGGGCACCACGCAGTGCAGGTCGTCGCCGTCACGCTCGAAGATCGCGTGCTTCTTCAGCCGGATCTCGATGTACAGGTCGCCCGGCGGCCCGCCGTTGTGCCCCGGCTCGCCGTTGCCGGCGCTGCGGATGCGCATGCCGTCGTCGATGCCGGCGGGGATCTTCACCTCCAGCGTCTTCTGCTTCTTCACCTTGCCCTGGCCATGGCAGGCCGGGCAGGGCTCGGGGATGATCTTGCCCTGCCCGCGGCAGGTGGGGCAGGTCTGCTGCACCGAGAAGAAGCCCTGGCGCATCTGCACCACCCCGGCCCCGTGGCAGGTGCCGCAGGGCTTGGGCTGGGTGCCGGGCTTGGCACCGTTGCCGTGGCAGGTGTCGCACGGGTCCCAGGTCGGGATGCGGATCTGCGCCTCCTTGCCGGCGGCCGCCTCTTCCAGCGAGACTTCCATCGCATACGACAGGTCGTTGCCGCGGTAGATCTGGCGCCCGCCACGACCGCCGGCCCCGGGGCGTCCACCCTGGCCGCCGAAGATGTCGCCGAAGATGTCGCCGAAGGCCTCCGCGAAGCCGCCGAAACCTTCGGGTCCGGCACCGCCCGGTCCGCGCATGTTGGGGTCGACCCCCGCATGGCCGTACTGGTCGTAGGCGCCGCGCTTGTCCGAGTCGGACAGCATCTCGTACGCCTCCTTGGCCTCCTTGAACTTGGCTTCCGCTTCCTTGGCCGCGTCCCCCTGGTTGCGGTCCGGGTGGTACTTCATCGCAAGCTTGCGATAAGCCTTCTTGATCTCTTCTTCCGACGCGTTCTTCGGCACGCCGAGCACGTCGTAATAGTCTCTTTTGGTGGCCATCGTTCGGTGTGTGTTCAGTGGAAACGCCGCGCTGGCGGGGAGGCCCAACGCGGCGTGTCACCCGTCATGCGCGATCAGCCCTTCTTGACTTCCTTGACCTCGGCGTCGACCACGTTGTCGTCGGCCGGCTTGGACGACGACGCCGGGCCGCCGCCCTGGACGTCGTCGGCACCCGGCGCGCCGGCTGCGGCCTGCGCCGCCTGGTTGGCCTGCATGTCGGCGTACATCTTCTCGCCCAGCTTCTGGCTGGCCGTCATCAGGGCATTGGTCCTGGACTCGATGGCGTCCTTGTCCTCGCCCTTGAGCGCCTCTTCGACGTCCTTGAGCGCGGCTTCCACCTTCTCCTTCTCGCCGGCTTCCAGCTTGTCGCCGTACTCGCCCAGGCTCTTGCGCACGCTGTGGACCAGCGCCTCGCCCTGGTTGCGGGCGGTCACGAGCTCCAGCTTCTTCTTGTCCTCCGCCGCGTTGAGCTCGGCGTCCTTCACCATCTTCTGGATCTCCTCCTCCGAGAGGCCCGAGTTCGCCTTGATGGTGATCTTGTTCTCCTTGCCCGTGCCCTTGTCCTTGGCGCTCACGTGCAGGATGCCGTTGGCGTCGATGTCGAAGGTGACCTCGATCTGCGGCAGGCCGCGCGGTGCCGGCGGAATGCCCTCCAGGTTGAACTCGCCCAGGAGCTTGTTGCCCGAGGCCATCTCGCGCTCGCCCTGGTAGCACTTGATCGTCACCGCCGGCTGGTTGTCGTCGGCGGTCGAGAAGGTCTGCGCGAACTTCGTCGGGATCGTCGTGTTCTTCTTGATCATCTTGGTCATCACGCCGCCCAGGGTCTCGATGCCCAGGGACAACGGGGTGACGTCCAGCAGCAGCACGTCCTTGCGGTCGCCGCCCAGCACCTGGCCCTGGATGGCCGCGCCGACGGCGACGGCTTCATCGGGGTTCACGTCCTTGCGCGGGTCCTTGCCGAACAGCTCCTTGACCTTCTCCTGCACCTTCGGCATGCGGGTCATGCCGCCGACCAGGATCACGTCGTGGATGTCCGACACCGACACGCCGGCGTCCTTGATGGCGGTGCGGCAGGGCGCGATCGTCCGCTCGATCAGCTCGTCGACCAGGGCCTCCAGCTTGGCGCGGGACAGCTTGATGTTCAGGTGCTTGGGACCGGACGCGTCGGCCGTGATGTACGGCAGGTTGATGTCGGTCTGCGCGCTGTTGGACAGCTCGATCTTGGCCTTCTCGGCCGCTTCCTTCAGGCGCTGCAGGGCGAGCACGTCCTTGGACAGGTCGACGCCTTGCTCCTTCTTGAACTCGCCGATGATGTAGTCGATGATCCGCTGGTCGAAGTCCTCGCCGCCCAGGAACGTGTCGCCGTTGGTGGACAGCACCTCGAACTGCTTTTCGCCGTCGACGTCGGCGATCTCGATGATCGACACGTCGAACGTGCCGCCGCCCAGGTCGTACACGGCGATCTTGCGGTCGCCCTTCTCCTGCTTGTCGAGGCCAAAGGCCAGGGCTGCTGCGGTCGGCTCGTTGATGATCCGCTTGACGTCGAGACCCGCGATGCGACCGGCGTCCTTGGTGGCCTGGCGCTGCGCGTCGTTGAAGTACGCGGGCACCGTGATCACGGCTTCGGTGACCGGCTCGCCCAGGTAGTCCTCGGCCGTCTTCTTCATCTTGCGCAGGATGTCGGCCGACACCTGCTGCGCCGAGATCTTCTTGCCGCGCACTTCCACCCACGCGTCGCCGTTGTCGGCGCGTGCGATGGTGTAGGGCATGAGGTTGATGTCCTTCTGGACTTCCTTTTCCTCGAACTTGCGGCCGATCAGGCGCTTGATCGCGTACAGCGTGTTCTTCGGGTTGGTGATCGCCTGGCGCTTGGCGGATGCACCCACGAGGATCTCACCGTCTTCCTGGTAGGCCACGATCGACGGCGTGGTCCGAGCGCCTTCGCTGTTCTCGATGACCTTGGGGGTGTTGCCCTCCATGACGGACACGCACGAGTTGGTGGTGCCGAGGTCGATGCCGATGATCTTTCCCATGTCTCAGTTCTCCTGTCTGGTGTCGGGCCGTGGGCCCTGAATTTCTGGATGCGGGCTACTTGTGGATAAGTCGGGTGGTTTCAAGGTGCCGCGGCATCACGACGCGGCGGACACCGTGACCAGCGCGGGCCGCAGCACGCGGTCGGCGATCGAGTACCCCTTCTGCAGCACCGCCACGACCGTGTTGGCGTCCTGGCCGGGCGCGGGGACGACCGAGATGGCCTGGTGCTGGTGCGGATCGAATTTCGCCCCGGCCGCCGGCGCGATCTCCAGGACCTTGTTGCGCTCCAGCGCCGCCTTCAGCTGCCGCAGGGTGGCTTCGGCGCCCTCGCGGATCTGCTCGGGCTTGGCATCCTGGATGGCCAGCCCGGCTTCCAGGCTGTCGGCCACCGGCAGCAGGCTTTCGGCGAAGCTCTCGATGGCGAACTTGCGGGCCTTGGACATCTCGTCGTCGGCGCGCCGGCGGGTGTTCTGCATCTCGGCCTGGGCGCGCAGGAACTGCTCGGACAGCTCGGCATTCTTGACGCGCAGCGTTTCCAGCTCGGCCATGGCGGCGCCGAGGTCGGTTTCGTTGGCCGCCGCCGCGGCCTCGCGTTCTTCCGGGCTGACGTCTCCCGGGCCGGGCGCGCCGTCCAGGGTCGGTTCGATCTTGGTGTCGTCTGCGTTCATGGTCAGGTGGTGAATGCGAAAAGCTGCGGTGGACCTTGGGGCAGCGTAGCCCTTTTCAAGACAGGGGAATGGACGCGCCGCCAAAAAAATGCTGAGCTGGCCCGGAAGGGCTACCTCGGCCGTGCCGCCAGCCCAATGGATGGGCTGCCGCAGGCCGCGTTAGAGTCGCGGATCGGACGAGGAGACCGCATGGCAAGGCAATGGATCAGCTCGGGATCGAGCTTCGAGCGCGACATCGGCTACGCCCGCGCGGTGGTGGACGGCGACTGGGTCTTCGTCTCCGGCACCACCGGCTTCGACTACGCCACGATGACCATCGTGGACGACGTCGCCGGCCAGTGCGAGCAGACGCTGAGGAACATCGACGCGGCCTTGCGCCAGGCGGGTGCCTCGATGGCCGACGTGGTGCGGGTCACCTACCTGCTGCCGCAGGCCTCCGACTTCGAGGCCTGCTGGCCGGTGCTGCGGCGCTGGTTCGCCGAGGCGCGCCCGGCCGCCACGATGATGGCCGTGGGCCTGGCCGACCCGCGCATGAAGATCGAGATCGAGGTGACGGCGAAAAAGCGCAGCTGAAGGGGCGCGGCCGCGATGCCGGCCGAGGGGGCTGGACGCCGGGTGGCTGCCCCCGCCGCCCCGACCTCGTCATGGCGGGCTCGACCCGCCATCCACGTGTGCGGACTCGGCCTGCGCGCTCAGTGCGCGTCGAGCAGCTCGACGTCGAACTTCAGCGTGGCGTTGGGCGGGATCACGCCGCCGGCGCCACGGGCGCCATAGCCCAGCTGCGGCGGGATGATGAGCGTGCGCTTGCCGCCGATCTTCATGCCGGCCACGCCTTCGTCCCAGCCCTGGATCACCATGCCGGCGCCCAGCGAGAACGCGAACGGGTCGTTGCGGTCGTGGCTGGAGTCGAACTTGGCGCCCTGCTGGCCGTTCTGGTAGAGCCAGCCGGTGTAGTGCACGTGCACGTGCTGGCCCGGCCTGGCTTCGGCGCCGGTGCCGGGGGTGGTGTCTTCGTACTGGAGGCCGGAGGCGGTCGTGATCATGGCTTGGTGTTCCTTCAGGGGGCGGCGGAGCCCAGCAGGCCCCGCCGGGCCAGGTCGCGCATCAGGGCGCCGGTGCCGTAGGTCCAGGCGGGGATGCGGTCGCTGGTGTTGACGCGATTGGCCAGTGTACCGAGCGCCGGGGTCGACACCGTGACCAGGTCACCGACCACGTGCGTGAACCCCTGGCCCGGGCCATGGCGGTCCTGCGTGGGCGCGAACATGGTGCCCAGGAACAGCAGGAATCCATCCGGGTACTGGTGGGTCGGGCCGCAGGCCTGCGCCACCAGGTCGAGCGGGTCGCGGCTGATCTTCGACAGCGAGCTGGCGCCCTGCAGCACGAAGCCCTCCCGGCCGCGCACCTGCATCGACAGGTCGCAGCGGCGCACCGTGTCGATGCCGAAGCCGGCGTCGAAGAGCCGGATGAAGGGGCCGATCGCGCAGCTGCCGTTGTTGTCCTTGGCCTTGCCCAGGAGCAGCGCGCTGCGGCCTTCGAAGTCGCGCAGGTTGACGTCGTTGCCGAGTGCCGCGCCCTTGACCTGCCCGCGGCTGTCGACCGCGAGCACCACCTCGGGCTCGGGGTTGTTCCAGGCGCTGCCGGGGTGCAGCCCGACCTCGGCGCCGGTGCCCACCGCGCTCATCGGCTGCGACTTGGTGAAGACCTCGGCATCGGGACCGATGCCGACCTCGAGGTACTGCGACCACATGCCCTGCGCGATGAGCACGTCCTTCAGCCGCATCGCCTCGGGCGAGCCGGGCCGCACGGCGGAGAGGTTCTCGCCGATGACGGCGACCACCGCCGCCCGCACCGACTCGGCGCGCGAGGCATCGCCACGGGCCTGCTCCTCGATCACGCGCTCCAGCATCGAGGCGACGAAGGTGACGCCGGCGGCCTTGATGGCCTGCAGGTCGCACGGCGCCAGGAGCCAGGGCAGGGCGGGGTCGCGGCGGTCGTGCGCGCTGTTGGCCAGCACCGCGGCGGTGTCGGCCAGGCGCGGTGCGGCGAAGGCGCGCACGTCGGCGGCCGGGTCGGTGCGCTCGAGCAGCTGGCTGGTGGTGGCGGCAAGCCCGGAGAGGTCGTGCACGCCCTCCGGCGTGACACGCACGACCACGGGGCCGAGTCCTTCGACCCAGGCGCGGCCGACGAGCAATGCATCGGGTGCGTCCAGCGGCAGGGCGGCCGCGGGCGCCAGCGCATCCGCAAGGGCGTTCATGCCGCGGCGGAGGGCTTCTTCTTGCCCTGCGCCGTGATCCAGCGCGCAGCGAAGGCCGGCAGGTCGGACAGGCGCTTGAGCAGGTCGGCCCCGGCCGGCGTGACGCTGTAGCCCTCGGCACCATGGCCCACGAGCCCGGCTTCGCGCAACTCCTTGATGCGGGTGTTCAGCGTGTTCGGGGTGATGCCCCCCACGCTGTCCTGCAGCAGGCGGAAGGTCTGCGGGTGGCCATCGCGCAGCGCCCACAGCACCCGGATGGCATAGCGTGCCTCCAGCAGGGCCAGCAACTGATTGGTGGCGGCGTTGTCCTTGAAACTCATCTTTCTTCTACTCCTGCGCCACGCGGCCCGGTCCGCGGCGGGAGGGGGAGTGTACGCAGGAACTGCTACACAAACAATAGCGGGCAAACCCGGCGGCAGCTTGGTGATGCGAGTGCGCGCTAGCATCGCACGATGTGCTCGAACTACGTGCCGGTGAGCCGCCGCGACCGTTTGCTGACCTTCTTCGGCGTGGAGCGCGACCGCGACGACGCACCGGTCGACACCTGGCCGCTGGGCCTCGCGCCCTTCATCCGGCTGGCCGAGGATGGCTCGGGTTTCGAACGCGTGGTCGACGACGGCATCTTCGGGCTGCTCCCGCACTTCGCCACCGAGATCGGCTTCGGCCGCCGCACGTACAACGCGCGCAGCGAGACGGTGCACCAGTTGCCCAGCTTCCGGGAATCCTGGTCGAAGGGCTGGCGCTGCATCATCCCGTGCGAAGCCATCTACGAGCCGAACTGGGAAACGGGCGAGTGCGTGCGCTGGGCCATCCACCAGGAAGGTTTCGTGCCCTTTGGCGTCGCCGGCATCTACCGCCAGTGGCGGCACCCCGACGGCCGCGACGTCTTCAGCTTTGCCATGCTCACGGTGAACGCAGACGGGCACTCGCTCATGCAGCGCTTCCACCGGCCCGAAGACGAGAAGCGGATGGTGGTCATCCTGGACCCCGAGGACTACGGCAACTGGCTCACCTGCCGGGTGCAGGATGCGCCCCGCTACTTCCTGCGCTGGAACAAGCCGCTGGTGGCGCAGGCTTCGCCGGTGCCGCCGCGCGCGCCCAAGGCCGGCAGCGTGCGGACGATGCGCCCGCCGCCACCGCCGGAGACCGGCAGCCTGTTCTGAACGCGGGTCGCCCCGGGGCCCGGCGTCAGGCCCGCGTGACCACGCGGATGTCGCAGGTCCGCCACGAGGCGAAGCCCAGGCGGCGGTACAGCGCCACCGCTGCGGTGTTCTGCCCCATCACGTGCAGGAACGGACGCTCCCCGCGCGCCAGCTGGCCCCGCACGGCATGCAGCGCCAGCCGCGCGGCGAGCCCCCGGCCCCGGTGGTCCGGGTGCGTGCAGATGCCGCTCCGTTCGCGCCATCCGGGCGCGTGCGCCCGCTCCCCGTTCCAGTCGGCGCAGTAGAGGGGCTCGCCGGGGGCGCAGTGCAGGACCAGATCTTCGAAGGCCGGCCGGCGCAGGTCGGCGAAGGCGAGCATGGGGGAGAGCCCCGGTGCCAGGCGCACGGCGCGCGCACTGCCCACGGTGAACCGCGCCTGCGGCCCCGAGAAGACATGCCAGAAGATGTTGTCCAGGAGCTCCATGCGGCGGCATGGTCCGGCTGCGGGCGGCAGCCGGCGTCCCCGCAATGCATCAGCCGCGGCGGATCGGCTGCGTCTTCTCGAAAGCCGGTTGCGACTTCTCGCCCGGTGCGGGCACGTGCTTGTCCAGGCCCATGGGCTGGGTCTTGTCGAAGCCGCCGGCGTCGTCGGCGTCGCTGCCCTTGCGGAAGTCGGCGTCGCGCTCGCTCAGCATGCGTTCGAGTTGCTGGCGCGCGTCGGTGGTGCCGTGCTGCACCGCGATGCGGGTCGGGCCGCTGATCACGTCGGCGCTGCCACCCGGGCGCGTGTCGGCCGCGCTGGGGGGCTCGAAGGCGTCCGCTGCCAGCGGTGCCGTCCAGCTTCCGGGATGCGGCAACGGCGGGCAGCCGGAGACGTCGGGCAGCGCGAACTGCCAGGAGATGCCCATCATCCAGAGCTCGGCGGCCGGGTCCATGGTGCCGATGCGCTTTTCCAGGTACTCCTGCAGCGCCACCGCGTGCAGCATGATCCGCGGATTCCAGTGCACCACCACCAGCCGGGCGTGCACGCCCGGCTCGCGGCCCGGGGCGGAGGTGGTGAGCGGCTCCACCCGGATCCAGTCGGCGGGAATGCCGTTGTGCAGCAGCATGTCGCGCACGCACACCCGCACCAGCTCCTTGCGCACGGTCTGGGCCGATGCCGGCCCGCGCGTGCTCTGTCCGCCCTGGACGCTCTGGGGGCCGCCGCGCGAGGCTGGCGCGCCCTTGCCGGCCTGGCTTCCGAACAGGCGATCGATCAGACCCATGGGGAATCTCCGTCTTGCGCGCTCCCGCGGAGCGCACCTCATTCTTGTTGAGTCGGAAGTATGCGCCCGCCGGCCGGGTTTGCGGCACTCCTGTCGCGTTCCCGACACATCGCCCGGGCTTCGGGCGCCCGCGGTGGCGCGCGCCAAGGGCGTCCCTGCCGGCGTTGCGATCCGCGACCGGGTGCTAAGCTGCCTGCCCGCATTTCGATCCGCGAGACCCTCCATGCCCGGACTGCTGCCCCAAGTCGACCCCGAAGGCCTGCTCGAGTTCTCGGTCGTCTACACCGACCGCGCGCTCAACCACATGTCCCGCGCCTTCCAGGGCGTGATGACCGACATCTCCGGCATCCTGAAGGAGGTCTACGGCGCGCATGCCGCGGTGCTCGTGCCGGGCAGCGGCACCTTCGGCATGGAAGCGGTGGCGCGCCAGTTCGCCGGCGGCCGCGACGTGATGGTGCTGCGCAACGGCTGGTTCAGCTACCGCTGGACGCAGATCTTCGAGATGGGCGGCATCCCGGCCTCGCACACCGTGCTGAAGGCACGGCGGCAGGGCAGCGGGGCGACGGCGCCCTGGATTCCCGCACCGATCGAGGAGGTCACGGCCGCCATCCGCGCGCAGCGGCCGGCGGTGGTCTTCGCGCCGCACGTGGAAACCGCCTCCGGGATGATCCTGCCCGACGACTACCTGGCCGCCGTCGCCGATGCGGTGCACGCCGCGGGCGGTCTCTTCGTGCTGGACTGCATCGCCTCGGGCGCGATCTGGGTGGACATGCGCGCAACCGGTGTCGACGTGCTGATCTCCGCGCCGCAGAAGGGCTGGAGCAGCTCGCCGTGCTGCGCCATGGTGATGCTCAGCGAGCGCGCCCGCACCGCCATCGAGGGCACCACCAGCAGCAGCTTCGCCTGCGACCTGAAGAAGTGGCTGCAGGTGATGGCGTCGTACGAGGGTGGCGCGCACATGTACCACGCCACCATGCCGACCGACGCGCTCACCCGCCTGCGCTCGACCATGCAGGAGACGCGCGCGTACGGCTTCGCCAAGGTGCGCGCCGAGCAGGAGGAACTCGGCCGCAAGGTGCGGGCGCTGTTCGAGTCGCGCGGCTTCCCGAGCGTGGCCGCGCCGGGCTTCCAGGCGCCGGGCGTCGTCGTGAGCTACACCTCGGACCCGGAGATCCAGAGCGGTAGGAAATTCCTGGGGCAGGGCCTGCAGACCGCCGCCGGCGTGCCGCTGCAGTGCGACGAGGGTGCGGACTTCAAGACCTTCCGCATCGGCCTGTTCGGGCTGGAGAAGTGGCACCACGTCGACCGCACGGTGGGCCACCTGGCGGCGGCGCTGGACGAGCTCGGCATCGCAGCGCCGGCACCTGCCCGCGCCGCGCAACCCGCCTAGAACGCGAACACCGGGCGGCCCGCCTCCAGCACCGCGCTGCGGGGCCGGCTGCCCCAGGTCTCCTCGATCGCATCGGCCAGCGACCCGACCAGCCGCGGCACGTCCGCCGGGGCATCGGCGTGCAGCGCCTCGGCCACGATCAACACCGACCGGGTGCCGTCACGCACCGCCGACAGGCCGCTCTGCCGGTGCGTCCAGCGGCGCGCATGCGCACGCCCGATCGCATCGACGAAGCTGACTTCGCCCGGTTCGGGGTGCTCGTGCTCGCCCGAGAAGGCCTCGTAGTCTTCCGTGCCGGCGGCCAGCCGCACCTGCAGCGGCCAGACCACCTGCGCCACGTCGAGGGCGGCCACCGGGATCGCATGGGCGACCGACGCGGCGTTGCAGACATCGATCAGCGGATGGATGGCCGGCAGGCTGCCTTCCTTCCTGAAGCGGCGCAGCAGCGACTCGGAGGCGCAGCGGTACTGGGTCGGCTTGAGCCCCATGCGGGAGAACGCGCGGCGCCAGGCCTGCACCTGCGGCAACTCCGACTCGGAGCCCGCCTGCGCCAGCCGCTCGCGCGCCTGGGCGTGCAGCCGGGCGATGGCCGCCGTGGCATCCACCGCGGGATGGATGCCCTGCGCGAACAGCACGCCGGGCACGAGTTCGGGAAAGCGCGACCAGAGGTCGGGGTGGTGGCTGAAGTCCATGGCGCGCACTGTGCCGGTTGCGGGACGCCGCGTCTTGAACGTTATTGCGCGCCGGTCCGCGGCGCCACGGCGCGCCGCCAAGCCCCCGGCGTGTAGCCGAAGCGGCGCACGAAGACGCGCGTCAGGTGGCTCTGGTCGGCGAAGCCGGCGTCCTGCGCGGCGGCGCCGATCGTCCAGCCCTGCGCCAGCAGGCCCCGTGCGCGCTCGGCGCGCTGCTGCAGCAGCCACGCGTGCGGCGTGGTGCCCAACGCCGCACGGAAGCGGCGCAGCAGCTGGAAGCGGCCGAGCCCCGCCAGCTGGGCCAGCTCCGCCAGCGACGGTGCCGCGGCACCAGCGTCCGACAGGCGCTCGACCACGGGCGCCAGGGATGCCGGCGCCGGCGCCGCCGGCCGGGGCTGCTGCGCATGCTCGCGCAGCATCCGCCCGCAGGCCGCGACCAGCGCTTCCTCGCAGGCCAGGGCCGCGGCAGGATGCCGCTGGCCACCGGTCCAGGCCGCCAGCGCGGACAACAGCCGCAGCACGTCGGCGCGCAGCCGCGGGTCGTGGAAGGCCGGTGCGGTGAAGGCCACCTCGCCGCTGCCGCCGCCCTCGGCATGCACCGAGGCCAGCACCTCGGGTTCGAGGTACACGGTGCGCCAGCGGCGCGAGGGCGCCCCGAGGGGCCGTCCGTCGTGCACCTCGCCGGGATTGGTGGACACGATGTCCCCCGCGAAGGCTTCGACCGCGCCGTGCCCGCTGCTGGAGCGGTGCGCGCCGGCGTCGATGAGGCCCAGCCCGTACGTCGAATGCCAGTGGCGGCCGTAGTGGCGCGCGCTCTCGATGTCGGTGGCGTGCACGCCGCTCCAGGGCGAGGCCAGCACGCGGCAGCGGTGCACGGGCGCCTCGCGCATCGCTTCAGGCCCGCCGCAGGGGCAAGGTGAAGCGGCAGCGCGGGTAGGCGGCGCAGCCCCAGAAGCCGGACGCGTCGCGTCGAGCGCTGCGTTCCACCATCTTCAGGCCGCAGCTGGCGCAGGTCGGGCGCCAGTACTCGCCCTCGTACGCATGGGCCAGCAGTTCGGCCTGCTGCTGCGGCGTGCGTCCGGCGATCAGCGCCAGCAGCCCGTCGAGGTCGAGCAGCTCGATGCCGTTGTCTCCAGCGAACCGCGCGGCCTCCGGGGTGAAGGTGGAGGTCGTGGCATACGTGCCGCGTGGCAACCGCTGCGACGCCATCGCGCCCAGGAACTCGCGCACCTCCTTCACGCCCACCGGTTTGCCGAGCCAGTGCTTGCACTGCACCACGGCGGCCGGCCCGTCCGCGTGGCGCGCGTGCAGCCAGATGTCCACACCCCCATCCGCGCCGTGCGACCGGGTCTTTGCCTCGAACCCCGCCTGCGCGAACAGGCGGGCGCAGAGCGTCTCGAAGCGGTGCCACTCGATGTCCTCGAAGACCTGCGGTCCCCACTGCCGTGCCGGTGCGCGCCGCCCGCGGTGCTCGGGGGGCGGGGGCAGCTCGGATGCGACCGCGCTGCGAACGAAGTCGGTGGAATCGGCGGGGAACCAGGTGGGTTCGGATGCCGGCTTCGACGCCCGCGAACGCAGGGCGTGGCCGGCGGCGGCGAGCACGAGGCCGCAGACCAGCAGCAGGGGCGCAGGGCCGTCGATCTGCCCGGCGACCACCTTCAGCAGCGGGCTGGACGACCGGCCCAGCAGCCACGATGCGATGAAGAGCCCGATGCCCAGCGCCAGCAGCGACACGCCCACGCCGAAGGCCTGGCCGGACGGGCTGCGGGGGGCGGAGGAGGATCGGCGGGCGCGGCGTGCCATGGCGGGGGGTGTCGTGCGAGTCTAGGCATGCAGCAGGCCGCAGCGCCACTCCTCCCCCCGCCGGGCGACGTTCAAGCGGCATCCGGGCGACGCGATGTTGCGCGGCGTCAACGCGCGGCGTGCGCCGCGGCCGTCAGGCGGTCCCACTGCGCCACGCCCAGCCAGTCGCGAAACGCCACCGTGCCGCGCGGCGTGACCTGCAGCGCGCGGCTGCCGGCAGTGCGCGCCAGCCAGCCGCGCTCCAGGCAGTGGCTGCACAACAGCGCGCCCAGCCGTCCGGCCAGGTGCATGCGCCGCTCGCCCCAGTCCAGGCAGGGACGGCAATGCGGCCGTCCGCCGGCGTGCGGCGCCGGCGCCGAATCCACCTGCAATCCGAGTTGCGCCAGCACCGGCCCGGCGCGGTCGGTGACCTGCGCGGTGTCGTCCTGCAGCAGCACCGCGCCCTCGTCCACCAGCCGCTGTGCGATCGCCACCGCGATGCTGCCGGCCAGGTGGTCGTAGCAGGTGCGCGCCAGCCGCATGGCCGCATCGCGCGGGCCGGTCGCCACCCGCGGGGGCTGCGCGTCCTGGCGGGCCGCCAGTTGCATGATCCCCTCGAGCACCCGGGCGACCTCGGCCGAGGCCAACCGGTGGTAGCGGTGCCGGCCCTGGCGCTCCACGCGCAGCAGTCCGGCGTCGACCAGCAATCCGAGGTGCCGGCTGGCGGTGGCGGCCGTCACGTGTCCCGCGGTCGCCAGCTCGTTGGCGGTCAGAGCGCGGCCGTCCATCAGCGCCACCAGCATGCCCGTGCGCGCAGGCTCGCCGACCAGCGCAGCGATCCGGGCGATCTGGTTGGTGTTCATCTCGGCAGTGTGCCGCAGCGGGTGCGGGCGACGCTTTGCCGGGCGGCGAAGCATCCGTCCACGATGCCGGGGCCGACTCGCGTGGCGCGCCGCGCACACCGCGCATCAACTCGTTACACGGGTAACGGGTTCTCGCGCCGGACGCAGACCGGTTGCACTTTGCCGCGGCGCAGTGCGCAGCCGTGTCGCAGCATGGCAGCTCAGCCATTCCTTTCGTCCTTCCATGCAGAGCTTCCGACTGTCCTGCCTTGCATCCCTTCTCGTCGCCTGTGCCCCCGCGATGGCGCAGGACGCCCCATCGGCGCCCGTCTACAAGTGCGGTGGCGGCTCGGGCATCACCTACACGCACGTGCCGTGCGGCGGCGAGCCCCTGGGCACCAAGCGCGTCTCGCGCACGTTCGAGCGGCAGGCGCCGCCGCAGGACCGTGCGCGCCTGATGGCGCGTGCGCAGCTGCCGCCCGAGACGCAGCAGAAGTGCAGCATGCTGGAAGGCCAGATCCGCCAGGAAGAAGCGCGCCTGAAGTCCAAGGCCGCCATCGAGCCCCCGACGCCCGCGGAAGAGGGCGACCTGGCGATCCAGCGGGTGCACTACCGCGAGATGCGCTGCTGACGCGCGACGCTTCGTCCGGCGGCGAAGGGTCCAGCCGGCGCGCCGTTGCACCATGGCGGCTCGTCACAGGAGAGTCCCCATGCAGGTCACCTGCTTCATCCGCTACCAGATCGATCCCTTCCAGCGCGAAGCCTTCCGCGAGTACGCCGGCCACTGGGGCCGCATCATTCCCCGCTGCGGCGGCCACCTCCTCGGCTACTTCCTGCCGCACGAGGGCACGAACGACGTGGCCTGGGGCCTGATCGGTTTCGACAGCCTGGCCGCCTACGAGGCCTACCGCGCCCGCCTGAAAGCGGACCCGGAAGGCCGCGAGAACTTCCAGCGGGCGCAGCGCGGCCGCTTCATCCTGCGCGAGGAGCGGACGTTCTGCGAGGGCGTGCCGGGAACGCTCGCGGTCGCCGCCGGCGAGCCCCGTCCATGATCGCCGTCATCTTCGAGGTGGTGCCCCGCCCGGGCCGCACGCAGGACTACCTGGACGCCGCGGCCGCGCTGCGCCCGCTGCTGGCCGGCATCGACGGGTTCCTCTCCATCGAGCGCTTCCAGAGCCTCACCGACCCGGGCAAGATCCTCTCGCTGAGCTTCTGGCGCGACGAGGAGGCGGTGGCGCAGTGGCGCCGGCTGGAAGCCCACCGGAACACCCAGGCCTTCGGCCGCCAGGAGGCCTTCGCCGACTACCGCCTGCGGGTGGCCCATGTCCTGCGCGACTACGGGATGTTCGAACGGGAGCAGGCGCCGGCGGACTCGCGGGCCCGGCACGAAGGCTGAGCTGGCGCCGCAGGGCGCGCTGCCGCACCATGTCGATCCGCCGCCATCCCGTTCGTCGTGGATGCAGGCGGGCATCCGCGGCCACCGGCCGCCCCGCTGCAACCCAGGAGACCACCATGCCCAAGCTGGACAGCTACCTCTTCTTCGACGGCCAGTGCGCCGACGCCATGCGCTTCTACGAGAAGACGCTCGGCGGCAAGCTGGAAGCCCTGATGGCCTACGAGCAGGCGCCCGACCCCAAGATGTGCCCGCCGGGCGGCGAGGGGAAGGTGATGCATGCCTGCCTCGTGATCGAGGGCCGGATGCTGATGGCGTCCGATTCGCCCCCCGGCATGCACCAGCCGATGGGCGGCTTCGCCCTCTCGCTCACCTACGACGCGGTGGACGAGGCGCGCCGCGTGTTTGACGCGCTGGCCGCGGGCGGGTCGGTCACCATGCCCATGGACAAGACCTTCTGGGCCGAATCGTTCGGCATGCTCACCGACCGCTTCGGCACCGCCTGGATGGTCAGCGGCGGCGCCCAGGGCGCCTGATCCATCGGCGCGCGACCCACCCCTTTGCCTGTCATGGCGGGTCTGACCCGCCATCCACGTCCGCCACCGCCACCGGCACCGGCGAAAAACGCGCCCCGCGCGCAATCCTCAATCCTCCACCGCCCCGTCCAGCACCCGCACCTTCACGCTGCGTCCCTTCACCCGGCCCGCGTTCAGCCGGCTCGCCGCCTGCTGCGCGATGCCGCGCTCGACCGCCACGTAGGTGGAGAACTCGTTGACGTCGATCTTGCCGACCTGCTCGCGGGTGTAGCCGAGGTCCTTGGTCAACGCGCCCAGCACGTCGCCCGGCCGGATCTTCTCCTTGCGCCCGCCCTGGATGTGCAGCGTGACCATGGGCGGCACCAGCGGGCCGCCGCCCGCGGGCGTGAGTTCCGCCAGCGGGTGCCACGTGCTCTCCTGGCCCTGCAGCTGCTCGATGCGGCCCACCGCACCCATTTCGTCCAGGCTGGCCAGGTGCAGCGCCAGTCCGCGCTCGCCGGCGCGGCCGGTGCGGCCGATGCGGTGGATGTGGACTTCCGGGTCCGGCGTGACGTCCACGTTCAGCACGCAGGCCAGGCTGGCGATGTCCAGGCCGCGCGCGGCCACGTCGGTGGCCACCAGCACCGAGCAGCTGCGGTTGGCAAAGCGCACCAGCACCTGGTCGCGCTCGCGCTGCTCGAGTTCGCCGAAGAGGGCCAGCGCGCTGAAGCCCTGCGCCTGCAGGGCGGCGGCCACCTCGCGGCAGCGCGCCTTGGTGTTGCAGAACGCCAGCGTGCTGGCCGGGCGGAAGTGGTCCAGCAGCCGGCTCACGGCCGGGATGCGCTCGCCGTTCGCCACCTCGTACCAGCGCTGCTCGATGGTGCCCGAGGCGTGCTGCGCCTCCACCTTCACGGTCACCGGCTCGCGCAGGAACTGGCCCGCCAGCCTGGCGATGCCCTCGGGGTAGGTGGCGGAGAACAGCAGGGTCTGGCGCTGGGCCGGGCACTGCCGGGCGACCGTCGCGATGTCGTCGTGGAAGCCCATGTCCAGCATGCGGTCGGCCTCGTCCAGCACCAGCGTGTTGAGCGCATCGAGCTGCAGGCCGCCGCGCTCCAGCAGGTCCATCACGCGGCCCGGCGTGCCCACCACGATGTGCGCCCCGTGCTCCAGGGTGGCGATCTGCCCGCGCAGCGGCACGCCGCCGGACACGGTGACCACCTTGATGTTGTCCTCGGCCCGCGCCAGCCGCCGCACCTCCGTGGCCACCTGGTCGGCCAGCTCGCGGGTGGGGCACAGCACCAGCGACTGCACCGCGAAGCGGCGCGGATTGAGGTTGGCCAAAAGCGCGAGCGCGAAGGCGGCGGTCTTGCCGCTGCCCGTCTTGGCTTGTGCGATGAGGTCCTTGCCCAGCAGCGCCGGCGGCAGCGCCGCGGCCTGGATCGGCGTCATCTCCAGGTAGCCCAGGCGCTGGAGGTTGGACAGGGTGGCGGGTGAAAGGGGAAGGGTGCTGAAGGCGGCGGAGGGCATCCGCCGATCATTCCACACGGGCGGCGCGCAAAGCGCCGCGGGCTGCGCTACGACTTGTTCTTCAGCTTGCCCTTGGGCATCACGGTCGTGACCGGCGGCATCGGCCGGTCGGACGTGGAGGATCCGTCCCGCGGCGGGCTGGTGTCCTTCTTCGGTTTCTTCGCCATCTTGTTGCTGCGCTGGTCGCCCTTGGCCATGGTGCTCTCCTCTGCTCGTGCTCGAATGGCAGCAATGTAGCAGCGCGCGCTGGCGCGCCTTTCAGCCCATCGTGGCGGGCAGCGTGGCCAGGTCCGACACCGACTGCGGCAGGGGCCCGGCAGTGCCTTCCGCCGGCGCCGGCTTGGGCCGGGCCATGGCCCGGGCGCCTTCCGCTGCGACCTGGTCGACCGCCTCGCACACCAGGCCAGGCGCGGCATGGTGGGCCATGTGGCCCACGCCCGGCAGCAGGTGCAGGTGGCTGTGCGCCAGCCGCGCATGCAGGCGCTCGGCCTGGCGCGGCGACACCACGCGGTCGTCGGCGCCGGCGATCAGCGTGACCGGCGTGCGCAGGAAGGCGTACTGCTGCGCCAGGGCGCGCGCCTGGGCCACCATGCGGCTGCCGTCCTCCGCGGTGGCGCGCTGCTGCAGCGGCCGCAGCAGCATCTCGCGGTGCAGCACGTCCAGGTAGTGCGCCGGCACCGGCAGCGGATCGAACATGCCGCGCAGCGCCGCGCCGAGGGTGGCGCGCGCGGTCCAGGCGGCACTGGTGTAGCGCAGCACGTCGCCCAGCACGGGCACCGCGCTGGGGGCCACCATCCAGCGGTCCAGCCGCAGGCTCGGCCAGTAGTAGCCACCCACCAGCACCAGGCCGGCGACGCTCGCCGGGTCCTGCAGTGCCATGGCCAGCGCGACCTGCGCGCCCATCGAGTGGCCCACCACCACCGGCCGCTGCAGCTCCAGGTAGGCGGCGGCGCGGTGCAGCAGCCGCGCCTGCGCGGCCGGCGTCCACACGGTGCCGCGTGGCCGGTCGCTGTGGCCGAAGCCGGGGCGGTCGATCACCAGCACCTGGTGCCGGCGGGCCAGCTGCTCCACCAGCCCGGCGGCCTCGAAATCGGCGCCGTCGACCAGGTTGCCGTGCACCAGCAGCACCGGAGGGCCTTCTCCCTGCAGCCGGTAATGCAGGCGGGTGCCGTCGATGTACATGAGGTGGTGCGGCGCGTGGTGCTCGCGCTCGGCGCGGCGGGAGCTGCGCTCCACCCACAGGGCGCTGCCCACGGCGGCCAGGGCCAGCGCACCGAGCGCGGCAGCGGAAGGGCTCGGTCGGTCGAGCGGACGTGACGGGAGGTTCATGCGGCGAGCATCCCGGTGGCGCCGTCGCGTTCTTGTCGGGCGCGGCCTGCATCGTTCGTCGTCCATTCCTGTCGGCACCTGCCTCGGCGGGGCCCCATGATCCCGGCCGTGCGTCGGCGCTGGCGTCGTGCAGATCGAGGGAGATCGGCAGGAACGCAAATTGCAGGCAGCGATGCGGACGCAAGACGAACACTGGATTGGTGCAGGAACCCTTATGAACGTGACGGAAAAACTCAAACTCTGGGGCGTGACCCACGCCCAGGCCCGTGCCGCCGAGCAGGCCGCAGCGCAGCAGCAAGGCGCGCCCGAAGACCTCCAGCGCAGCGCGCGCCAGCTGCGCGAGCGGGCCAACCGGCTGCACGGGGAGATCTACTCCGAGCTCGACGGCGGACGCCGCGGGCGCGAGCGTCCGTCCGGCTGAGTTTTCGCCTTCACGGCGGGCCGTCTCTGCCGCTGCGGGCACGTGGATGCCGGGTCGAGCCCGGCATGACGTTGCTGTGGGGCGGGCCTGGCGCCTAAGTCCTGTCATGGGGGGCTCGCGCCGCTGTCTGCCGCAGGCCAAGCGAACGATCCCCCATGCCCATCATGGCGGCCTCGCGCCGCTGTTGTGCCGCAGGCCAATCGGACGACACCCCATGCCCGTCATAGCGGGCTCGCGCCGCTGTCTGCTCCAGGCCAACCGGACGCCACCCCAACGCCCATCATGCGGGCTCGCGCCGCTGTGTGCCGCAGGCCAAGCGAACGACACCCCCATGCCCGTCATGGCGGCCTCGCGCCGCTGTCTGCCCAGGCCAACCGGACGACACCCCCCTGCCGTCATGGCGGGCTCGCGCCGCTGTGTGCCGCAGGCCCGCCGGACAACACCCCCCTGCCGTCATGGCGGGCTCGACCCGCCATCCATCCCCCGGTGCGCGGCCGCACACCTTCGGTGCGTTCAGGCGGGCTCTTCCAATCGGCCGTCCGGGTAGCGCGCGAAGCGTTTGGCTTCGCTGCCGTGCACCGGTGCGGCGTCGCCGAAGCGCCAGCCGCCGAACTGGGTGCGGCGGTAGTCCTGCATCGCCTGCGCGATCTCCTGCTGCGTGTTCATCACGAACGGGCCGTACTGCGCCACCGGCTCGGCGATCGGCCGGCCCTGCAGGAGCAGGAATTCGCACTCCGTCTCGCCGGCGGCCAGGGCCACGTCCGCGTCGGCCTGCAACTGGACCGCGGCCGGCCCCTGCACGGCGGTGCCGCCGACCAGCGCCGCATCGCCCTTGAAGAAGTAGAGCGTGCGCCGGGTGCCCGCACCCTGCGCGGCGGGCAGGGTCCAGGTGGCGCCGGCGTCCATGCGCACGGTCCAGATGGCCACGTCGGCCTCGGCCTCGGCGGCCCACGAATCCGGCGGCGGGGGCGGAGCGGCCACGTCACCCAGGCGGCCGGCGATCACCGCCACCTCGGTGCTGCGGCCGCCGGCGTCCTGCCCCGTCCGGCGCGGCACCTGCTGGCTCCACAGCATGGTGAAGTGCGGCTGCGCCATCTTCCGGCGCTGCGGCAGGTTGAGCCAGATCTGGAACAGCTCCAGCGGGTTGGATTCGTCTTCCTTGAGCAGCGGGAACATCTCGGCGTGGACGATGCCGCGGCCGGCGGTCACCCACTGCACGTCGCCGCCGCCGAAGCGCGCCGTCGCGCCCAGCGAGTCGCTGTGGTCGATCAGCCCCTTGCGCACGATCGTCACCGTCTCGAAGCCGCGGTGCGGGTGCGCCGGGAAGCCCGGCACCGTGTCGCCGTGGTACATGCTCCAGCCGTCCCGGCGGCTGAAGTCCTGGCCGATGGCACGCCCGGCCAGCGAGGCGGCCGGACCCATCCGCCCGTTGCCGCGCGGATAGGCATCGTCGTGGTACGCGCAGAACAGGAACGGATCGGACGTCTCCCATGGAAAGCCGAGCGGCTGGACGGAGAGGACGGGGGAGGAAGCGGTCATGTGCAAGCCTTTCGGCCGGACAGATGCAGGCCGATGCGGCCATTTTCAACCGTCGGCCGTCGCCATGTCGCGCGTCCGGGTGCTATTGAATGGATAGCACTTGGCCCGCATTCCACGCGGGCTGCAGGCCGATTTCACTCGAAGTCTGGTTTCCGGAGCAGCACCGGGCCGGCCGCGCTGCCCCCCACGCGCTAGCGCTTGCGCGCCCGCGCCCGCGCCGGCGCCGGAGCCTTGGCCTTCTTCGCCGCCGGCCGGCCGCCGCGTGGCGCGGCCTGCTCCAGCCACTGCAGCGCCTCCGCGTGCACCAGGAAGCGGCGCAGGTAGTCGGTGGACAGCGCGCCCATGCGCTCCAGCGTGCGCAGCACCAGCGCGTGCGAGTTGAGCGGGCCGGCGTTGGCCGGGGCCTTGGCCACCGCCTGCTGCAGCTGGTCAAGCGTGCGGCCGCTGGCCCAGGCGCGACGGAAACGCCGTGCGTTGGCCAGCTCCTCGGGGTCGCCCGGCTCGCCGGGGACGGCGGAAGCACTGCGCTCGGCCGCGCTGCGGCGCAGCTGCGCGTTCAGCCCGGCCAGGAGCGCCAGTCCCTCGTCCGTGGCGCCAGAGGTGGTGACTTGCGTGCCCTGCGGCCGCAGGGCGGGGCCCATGTCGCGCACCGCGCGCGCCGCCGCGGCATCCAGCCGCGCCTGCAGCACGCGCTGCACCGCCGCCGGCTGGTCGGCCATGCGGCGCGCCAGCGCCTCCACGAAGCGCACCTGCAGCGGATCGGCGGGCTGCGTCATCGCGCCGGTGCGGCCGCCGGTGCCTTGGCCGCCGCGGTGCGCGGGACCGGCGCCATCTCCACGCGGCGGTTGAGGGCGCGGCCCTGCTCGTCGGCATTGGAGGCGACCGGCTGTTCGGGTCCGAAGGCGGCGGCGAACACCTGCGCGGACGGCATGCCGTCCTCCACCAGCGCGCGCGTGACCGTCAGCGCACGCTGGGCCGACAGCTCCAGGTTGTCGGTGAAGCGGCGGTTGCCTTCCGAGACCGGCCGGTCGTCGGTGAAGCCGCTGACCATCAGGAGCTCGTTGCGCTCGCCCAGGTACACCTTGAGGGGGTGCACCAGGCTCTTCAGCAGCTGCCGGCCTTCCGGGCGCAGCTGGTCGGAGTTGACCGGGAACAGCACGCTGCCGCTGATGCCGATGCGGCCGTTGTCCACGGTGATGCGGCCGGTGGCCAGCGGAATCGCCAGCGCCTTCTCCAGCGCCATGCGGCGCTGCTCCTCGACCTGCCGCTTCTCGATCTCCGCCTGCAGCGTGGCCACCAGGTCCATCTGGCCCACCAGCACGCCCACCAGCACCAGCACGAAGGCGCCGACCAGGCCGGCCATCAGGTCGGCGAAGACCGTCCAGACCGGTGCGCTGTCGTGCCCGGCGAGGTCGCCGTCGTCCACCCCGGTCATGCCACGCCCTCGGGCACCGGCGCCGCGCGGCCCTTGCCCTGCAGGTGCCGCAGGCTGTCAACCAGTCCTTGCTGCGAGGCGATGCTCAGGTCGATCACCTCACGGGCCTGGGCCACGTAGTAGGCCAGCTGCTCGTCGCTGCGCGCGGTGCTCCGCTGCAGCGAGCCGTCGATGCGCTGCAGCGTGTCGGTCAGCTTGTCGTGGCTGGCCTGGAAGCCGCGCACGCTCTCGCCGAAGGCCTCGGCCAGCGCCGCCATCTCCACCGCGCTGCCGCTCACGTGCGCGGCGACCTCGGTGACCTGGCCGGCCTGCGCGTCCAGCGCCTGCGCGAAGCGCGCCTGGGCCTGCTCCAGCACCGCGGTGGCGGAGCCCACCATCGCCTCGATGGCCCGGCGCTGCTCGCCGGCGGCCTGCTCCAGCGATCCCACCAGCGCGCCCAGGCGCTCCAGCAGCACGGTGCGCTCCTGCAGCGCCAGGTTGTCGCGCTCGGCCACCCGGCCCATCTCCTCGCGCAGCTGGCCGATCACGGCGGCGGCGGCCTGCGGCACTTCGGCCGCGGTCTGCAGCATGCGCGTGATCGGTGCCTCCAGGGCCGCGCCCAGCGTGCCCAGGTGCTGCGTGACGGCGGCCTGCAACGCGTCCAGGCGCTGCACCGCGGCTTCGCCACGCGCGCTCTCCTCCTGGCGCAGGGCGCCCAGCTCGCTGCGCCACAGCGCCGCCAGCCGGTCCATGCGCTCGCCGTGTTCCTGCAGCCAGCGGCCCTCGGCCTCGGCCCGCGCCGCGACCAGCGCGCGCGACTGCTCCAGCAGTGCCGCCACCTGGTCCAGCGCGGCGCGCGACGAGGCGCCGGCGCGGTCGGTGACGTCGCGCGCCCGCTGGTCCAGCGCCTCGGTCCAGGCCGAAAGGCGCTGCTGCTCGGCGGCGGCGAAGCGCTCGCCCAGCGCGTCGACCTGCACCTGCGCCACCTCGCCCAGACGGCGGTGCAGCGCCTGCGACTCCTGCACCACCTGCGCCATGGCCCGCTCGACGATCGGGCGCACGGTCTCGCCCGTGCCGCGCGCCGACGCGGCCAGGCTCTCCTGCAGCGCAGTGCCCACGTCGCGTGCCAGGGCCGTGTAGGCGCCGGTCACCTCGCGCTGCAGCTGCGCCTGGCGCTCCAGCAGCTGCGCGTCCAGCTGCTCGCTGCGGCGCTCGATGCGCTCCATCACCGCGTGCAGCGCCTGCACCACCTCGGGCAGGGCGTGCGCCTGGGCCTGCAGCGCGCGCACCGTCTCCTGGCGGTGGTGCACCGGGGAGAACGCCTGCAGCACCGTGCCGACGCGCGCGTCCAGCAGGCGCGCGGCGTCCAGGCGCTCGCGCCGGGCGATGGCGGACATCAGCCCCAGCATGGCGGAGGCCGCCACGCCGGCGACCGAGGTGCCGAACGACAGCCCGAGCCCGCGGATCGGCTCGGCCAGCGCGGCGCGGATCGCCTGCAGGTCGGTGGAGCCCTGCAACGCGAACACCGCGCCCTTGAACGTGACCACCATGCCCAGGAAGGTGCCCAGCATGCCCAGCATGACGAGCAGGCCGACCAGGTAGGGCGTGAGCGCCGGCCCCGGCAGCCCGCCGCGCTCGCCTTCGACACGCATGCGCACGGGTGTGCGCAGCCCGGCGGGCACGCGCTCTAGCCAGGCGGCGAGCGTGGCGGGCGGCTCGGCCAGCGGCTCCAGCGCGGTGCGCAGCCCCGTGGTGGCCGCGCGGTACTGGCGCAGCTCGAAGGCGCCGAAGCCGTACACCGCGGCGATCACGGCCGTCATCGCCAGGGCCAGGGCGCTGGTGCCGACGAAGCCGTAGGCGACCCAGCCCAGGGCCGCCACGCCAATGCAGAAGGCGAGGACGAAGAATCGGTTGCTCATGGGTGTTCGGGGGGTCCGGGGGGGGTGCGCAGGGCTTCGAGGAGGCCCATCACGGGCTCGAGCCGCAGGTCGAGTTCGGCCAGCAGGGCCTCGCGCCAGTCGTGCGCGAACGCGGCCAACCAGCCGCCAGGCTGGCGCCACTGCAGGGGATCGTCATCGCGGCCCTCGGCCTGCAAGGCCTGGGCGTGGCCCGCGCGCAGCTGGGCATGGCGGCGCTGCAGCAGCGCCCCGGTCGTCGGCCAGAGCGCCTGCTCGCGCGCTGCCAGCAGCGATTCGAAGGCGGCGTCCAGCGTGGCCAGTGGCGCCAGGCGGGGCGACGCGGCGCTGACCGCGTGCCGCACGTGGTCGCGCAGGGCGCCGGCCATCTGCCCCATCTGCCGCTGCAGCTCGATGTGCCGCTGCTGGAAGGGCGCATAGCCGGCCGCGTCGGGGTCGCCCGGCTTCAGCCCGGCCAGCGCCAGCGGGTCCTGCGCGATCGCCTTGGCCAGCACGCCGCGCACGCGCTGGATGTCGTCCGCCACGGCCTGCACCTGGCGCGGCGTGGCGCAGGGCGAGGGGCCGTCGTCGGCGGAGCGCAGCGATTGTTCGGCGGCCTGCAGCCGGATCGCATCGAGCGGGCCGAACCAGTGGCTCATGCGCTCGGCCACGTCGCCGCTCGCCGGCTCGATCTCGGCGGGCGCCCAGGCGTCCAGCAGGCGGACCAGTTTGGCGGTGCCGAAGAGGGTGCTGTCCAAGCGGTGGTTCCTTGTGGGTGGGCCGCGGCGCCGGTCAGCGCCGGCCGCGGTACGGGCATGGGCCAGGGGGCGAGCCCGTGGGCCGGCAAGCTCTGCGGGCCCGTATTAGAAACGATCCCGCTGGGCTGGCCGCCGCCGTGACACTCTGGTACGCAACAGCCTTCGGCGCGGGCCGGCGCGCTGTGGCGGGGTGCCCAACCTGTTTGTGCGGTATTGCCCGGAATGGCGTGGATTCAGGGTGCTGACAACCGCCGATGGTTGTGCTTGGCCGGTGCCGTACAGGGTGGCACCCACGAGGAGGCGGGGCCGTCAAAGGCTGCGCGCCGGGCGCGAACTTGTCCTACCGGCACGCCGGGATGCCGGTTCTAACCTGACGGTTCATGATCTGAACCCAGGAGTCACGCCATGCCAGCCAAGAAGAAGCAGGGCCTCTACGCCAACATCCACGCCAAGCAGGAGCGCATCGCGCACGGCAGCGGCGAGAAGATGCGCTCGCCCGGCGAGAAGGGTGCGCCCAGTGCCAAGTCCTTCGCCAAGTCGGAAAAAACGGCCAAGTCGCACGGGGGCAAGCCGGCCGCCAAGTCGGGCGGCAGCAAGACGAAGAAGGGCGGCAAATGACGCTCGCCCGTCCCGTCCTCTGGCTCGCCGCCGCGGCCGTGCTCGGCACCACCGCCGGCTGCGCGGCCTGGAGGATGGGCACGGCCGCGCAGCTGGCCCGCCAGAGCGAGCCGTTCCAGGCCAACCCGTCGCCGGCCACCGCCAGCCTGCTCGTCGTGGGCGACAGCACCGCGGTGGGGACCGGCGCCACCGATGCGGCGCGCAGCGTGCCGGGGCTGCTGGCTGCGTCGCGTCCCGGCCTGCGCGTGGTGAACCTGGCGCGCGACGGCGCCAGGTACGCCGAGTTCGCGCAGCAGCTGCAGCGGGCGGAGGGCCGCTTTGACCACGTGCTGGTGCTGGGCGGCGGCAACGACGTGATCCGCCTGACCGGCCAGGCGCAGCTGCGCGAAGACGTGCGCCGCACCGCCGAGGCCGCCCGCCGCATCAGCGACCACGTGATCCTGATGCCGCCCGGCAACGTGGGCAACGCGCCGTTCTTCTTCGCCCCGGTGTCGTGGTGGATGGACCGGCGTTCGCAGGCCCTGCATGCGGCTGTGCGCGACGCGGCCGGCGCGACGGGTGCCCGCTACGTGGGCCTGTACAAGGACCGGCAGAGCGACCCCTTTGCGCAGCGGCCGCAGGAGCTGCACGCGAGCGATGGCTTGCACCCGAGCGATGCGGGGTACCGGCTGTGGGTGGAGGAGTTGCAGCGGCAGGGGGGCTTGGGGCCGAGGTGAGTTGGCGGACCGGGGAGTAAGCGGAGTTCTCACCGCCTGTCGTTGCGGACTCGACCCGCAATCCACCTCGGTGGCCACTCCAGGCCGCGCTGCTGGATCCCGGGTCGAGCCCGGGATGCAGGTTGGGGCGGGGAGGGACCTTCGGCGCCCGTCATTGCGGGCTCGACCCGCAATCCACCACCCGCAGCCGGACGATGCGCGGTGGCCGGCCGGGGCCGACCATCGCCCGATGGACTACTGGGTCTACATCCTTGCCAACCGCCGCCACGGCACCCTGTACACCGGCGTCACCCGTGACCTGGTGCGGCGTGTGCACGAGCACCGCCAGGGGCTTGCCGATGGCTTCACCAGGCGCTACGGCGTGAAAGATGCTGGTGTGGTTCGAGGGCACGCCGTCGGTGCTGGCCGCGATCGCGCGGGAGAAGCAGTTGAAGAACTGGCGGCGCGAGTGGAAGGTGGCGTTGATCGAGGCCGGGAATGCGACGTGGCGGGACTTGTACGACGAGGTGCTGGGGGGTGAGGCGTCGGGGATGGATGCCGGGTCAAGCCCGGCATGACGTGCTTTTGCTGGGGCATGCACCCCCTCGCCGTCATTGCGGGCTCGACCCGCAATCCAGTCCCGGGATGTTGGTTCGGCCGCAGGATGGATGCCGGGTCAAGCCGGCATGACGTGCTTTTTGCTGCGGCATGCACCCCCTCGCCGTCATTGCGGGCTCGACCCGCAATCCAGTCCGGGATGTTGGTTGGGCCACGAGGATGGATGCCGGGTCAAGCCCGGCATGACGTGCTTTTGCTGGGGCATGCACCCCCTCGCCGTCATTGCGGGCTCGATCCGCAATCCAGTCCCGGGATGTTGGTTGGGCCGCCAGGATGGATGCCGGGTCAAGCCCGGCATGACGTGCTTTTGCTGGGGCATGCACCCCCTCCCCGTCATTGCGGGCTCGACCCGCAATCCAGTCCAGGATGTTGGTTCGGCGCCCAGAATGGATGCCGGGTCAAGCCCGGCATGACGTGCTTTTTGCTGGGGCATGCACCCCCTCGCCGTCATTGCGGGCTCGACCCGCAATCCAGTCCGGGATGTTGGTTCGGCGCCCAGGACAGATGCCGGGTCAAGCCCGGCATGACGTGCTTTTTGCTGGGGCATGCACCCCTCGCCGTCATTGCGGGCTTGACCCGCAATCCACTCCGCTGCCCGACAGCCGGCCGGTGTCCCCCAGCAACGCCTCCCACTCGGCCCCCAGCGCCGCCTCGATCACCGGCCCCGCCGGCAGCGCGATGCGCAGCGCGTGCAGCCACAGCCGCGACGTGCCCAGCCACTGCGCCACCGCGCGGTTGTGCGCGCCCTTGCCGTGCGTGGTGTCGCCCACCAGCGGATGCGCGATGTGCTTGAAGTGGCGGCGGATCTGGTGGCGGCGGCCGCTCTCGGGCTGAACCTCCACCAGCGCATAGCGGCTGGTCGCATGCCGGGCGTCCACCTGGAACGGCCACTCGAAGGTGGCGAGCCGGCGGAAGTGCGTGACGGCGGGCAGCCGCACCTGCCCGGCGGACGGCAGCTCGGGGTCGCGCGCCAGCGCGTGGTCGATGGTGCCGGCCTCCGGCGGCCAGCCGCGCACCAGCGCCAGGTAGTGCTTGCGCACGGTGCCGGCTTCGAACGCAGCGCCCCAGGCGCGCGCCGCCTGCGGGTTGCGCGCCAAGAGCAGCACGCCGCTGGTGGCCTTGTCCAGGCGGTGCAGCGGGTGGAGCCGTTCGCCGCGCTGGGCCTGCAGCAGCTGCAACGCGCTGCGCTCCTCGTGGGCATCGAGCGCGGTCGGGTGCACCAGCAGGCCGCACGGCTTGTCCACGGCCACCAAGTCCGCGTCTTCGTGCAGGATGCGCAGCGGCGCGATGGGCGCCGCCGGGTCCGCCGTCACCCGCTCAGGTCCGCAGCTTGCGGCCGACCTGGGCCTCGACCGCGTCGACCTTGCTGCGCAGGCGCGATTCCGTGCCGGCCCGCCAGTCCATCTTCAGGTTCATGCCGATGCGCGGGCAGTCCGCCTGCAGGGCACGGAAGCAGTCGCCCACGACGCCCATCACCTCGTCCCAGTCGCCCTCGAGGATCGTGCCCATCGCCGTGAGCTGGTAGGTCACGCCGCTGCGGTCGATGATGTCCAGGATGCGGCCGACGTAGGGGCTGAGGCTGTCGCCGGCCTTGCCGGACGGGGACATCGCGAATTCGAGGAGGACCATGGTGCGGATCGGAAAGGGCAGGACGATCCCGCGATCATGCCTGCCCGCCGCGGTGGCTGGTGCGCCATCGGCCACCCGTCACCGGGCCGCGCACGGCGGCCCTGGTGCGTGACGCGTTACTGCGTCTTGCCGCCGGACGAGCCGCCGGAGGCGCTGCTGCCGGAAGAGCCCGAAGCGCTGCCGCCCGACGAACCGCCGGACGATCCACCACTGGACGACTGCGACGAGCCGCCGGCGCCCATGGCCTTCTGCTTCTCGACCTGCAGCTCGGCCTGGGCGTGGTCGGCCTTGGCCTGCTTCTCGCACAGCGTCTTCTCCTGGCCCTTCTTCACGTCGCACTGGGCCTTGGCCGACTTGTAGTCCGCATCAGCCTGCTTCTGTGCCTGCTTGGATTGCTCGCCGCCGCCCGAACTGGACTGCGACTGGCCACCCGAGCTGCCGCCGCTGCTGCCCGACGACGAGGGCGATGCGCCCATGGTGGAACTGCTGCCGCCGCTGCTGCCGCCCGATGCCGAGGGCGACGAGCTGCTGGAGGCGCTGCCGCCGGACGAGCCGCCGCTGCTGCTGCCCGACGATTGGGCGAATGCCGTGCCGGCGAAGGCGAGGGCGGTGCTGGCCACGGCCGCGATGAGGGTCTTGCGCATCGATGATCTCCTTGGTTTCGGTGCGATGAAGGACCACGCAGTAGAGGGCCCCCACCGCCCGATGCCTGTAGGACGAGCGCCGCCCGCCGTGCCCGTGCAAACGGCCACGTGGACGCAGGCGAGGCCGCTGCCGAGCAGCCCGACCGCGGCAGGCTCAGGCCCGGGTGGCGGTGAACGGCCGCGACTGGCCGCCCGCCACCACCGTGCCGCTGATGCGGCCGCTGGCGTCGGCCGTGCCTTCGAAGCGCATCGCGCCGGCTCCACCGGCCGGCACCGCGAAGCGCACCGACTGTCCGCGCACCACCGCCTGCTCCACCGGCACGCGGCGGCCGCCCAGCATGGCGTGCCCGTCGAGCGTCTGGAACTGCTGCTGCAGCTGCACCTGCATCGGCTCGCCGGCCACCCGCACGGCCCAGGTGCCCGCCAGCTTGGCCGGCACGATCCACAGGTGCGCGGTGCGGCCCGACACGTCTTCGGAGCGGTCGGGCGTCCAGTCGCCCATGTTGAACTGGTGCGAGGTCACGCGCGTGCCCGGCCGCATGTTCAGCAGGATGGGACGCAGCTTCTCGTTGAGGCTGGGCAGCAGGTAGAGCGTGACCACGTCGGCATCGGTGAAGTCGGCCTTGAAGATGTCGCCCTGCTGGAAGTCCACCTCCACGCCGGCCTGCTTCGCGTTGCGCTTGGAGACTTCCACCATGTCGGGGTTGAACTCGATGCCGCGGGCCCGCGCGCCGCGCTTGGCCGCGGCGATGGCGATCTTGCCGTCGCCCGAGCCCAGATCGACCACGCGCTCGCCGCGCTTGACCTCGGCCATGTCGAGCATGCGTTCCACCACGGCGTCGGGCGTGGGCACCCAGATCACGTCCTTGCCGGCCTGGCCGACCACGGGCTTGAACTCCTCGCGGGGCTGGGTCTTGGCGCACCCCGACAGGAAGGGTGCAAGGAGGGAAGCCGCTCCGGCGGCGACGAGTTGGCGGCGGATGGGTTGCATGGCGGTCCTTTGCGCGCGTGGTGGAGGAAGGCCGCGTCGGCAAGGCGCGAGGCCGCCGCGGCGCTGCTGAGACTCAGGGCATTGCGCGTGCCCGCGCGGCCCACGTCAAGACGGCGAACACCGCCGGACGACCATCGGCCGGCGCCTACAGACGCATCCGTGGGCGCGGCTAGGGTGAAAGCGATCGATGTGCCGTGCATGTGCGCACCGCACCCCCGCAACCATCCACAGGAGAACCCCATGGCCCAGGACGCCATCGCCCTGCTCGAAGCCGACCACCAGCGCGTGGAGGCCCTGTACAAGGACTTCAAGGCCGCCGGCGGCAACCCGGCCGCCAAGCTCGACATCGCCCAGGCCATCTGCATGGAGCTGACGCTGCACGCCATGGTCGAGGAGGAGATCTTCTACCCCGCGTTCGCGCAGGCGACGGGCGACACCAACCTCGTCGAGCATGCGCAGGTGGAACACCAGCAGCTGCGGGAGCTGATCGCCAAGGTGCCCGACGCGGAGAACCTCGACGGCGCGGTGGAGGTGATCGTGCGCCGCACCCTCGAGCACGTGGACGAGGAGCGCCGCGAGATCTTCGCCAAGGCTCGCGCCAGCGGGATGGAGCTGGCGACGCTGGGCGGCCGCATCCAGACGCGGCGGGCGGAGGTGGCGACAAACGTGCAGGAGGCTTGAGGGGCGGCGTGGATGCCGGGTCGGGGCCCGGCATGACAACCAACTGCCTGTCATTGCGGGCTCGACCCGCAATCCACTCCGCCGCCAAGGACCTGCGCCGCTGCTGGATGCCCCGAACCCACCCCGGGGCGGGCTCGTCAAGCCCGGCATGACGACTGACGACTGTCATTGCGGGCTCGACCCGCAATCCACTCCGCTGCCACGCCCCGCACCGCTGCCGGATGCCCCGAATCGAGTCCGGAGCGGGCTCCTCAAGCCCGGCCCGACGACTGACGGCTGTCATTGCGGGCTCGACCCGCAATCCACTCCGTTGCCACGACCCGCACCGCTGCCGGATGCCCCCGGATCCAGTCCGGGGCGGGCTCGTCAAGCCCGGCATGACAACCAACTGCCTGTCATTGCGGGCTCGACCCGCAATCCCCGCCTACCCAGCGCCGCCCAAGCCCGCCTTCACCCCGTCGGCAAACCCCTCCAGCCGCCCGATCACTGCATCCGTGTCGCCGAACCACATCAGGTGGTCGTCGCCCGGCAGCAGCGCGAGCTGCGCGCCCGAGATGCGCTCGCTGATGTAGCGGCTGGCCCCCGCCCGCACGATGCGGTCGCCTTCGCGCTGGATCACCAGCGTGGGCGCGGCGATGTGGCGCAGGCGCTCGCACACGTCCGCCTTGGCGAACGCGCCGATGTGCGCCGCCAGTCCGTTGCGCGAGGCGCTCTGGCGCATGAGGCGCGCCCACCACGCGCGCGCGGCCTCCTGGCCCGCCACCGACGGCGCGAACTGCTCCAGGCTGGTGGCGCCGCCCCAGCCGCTGCGGATCTTCTCCTGCCAGGCCTGGTGCTGCGCCTCGGTCGGCGCCCAGGGGTAGTGCGGCGCCCAGCTGCCGCGCGCGCCGGCTGCGTAGAGCACCAGCCCCTGCACGTGCTGCGGGTGCGTGGCCGCGTACTCGATGGCGACCGCGCCGCCCAGCGAATTGCCGAAGAGCCAGATGCGCTCCTCGCCCAGGCACTGGCGCACCGCCTCCACGTCCTGCGCGCCGGCGCCCACCAGCTGCTGGTGCGCCACCCGCTCCGACAGGCCGATGCCGCGCCGGTCCATCAGCACCACCCGGAAGCGCGTGGCCAGCCGCTGCAGCACGCCGCGGATCACCGGCTCCTCCCAGGCCACCTCCAGGTGCGACCAGATGCCGAACAGGATGACCAGCGTGCCGCACGGCGCCTTGGGGCTGCCCAGCTCCAGGTACGCCACCACGCCGTCGGCCGCCTCGGCAAAGCGGATCGGCGGCATGCGCGCGGGGTCGGGCGGCGCGTCGTCGGGCGGTGCGGCCAGGCGCGCGACTGCCGCCGCATAGGCCGATTCGATCTGCGCCGACGGGCGGATGCCCAGCTCGGTGCGCAGCAGGTCGGCGCAGGCGAAGTAGGCCGACTCCACCGCGCCCGCGTCGCCCAGCTGCGCGTGCGCCTGCAGCAGCAGCGCGTGCCCGGCTTCGGCGAAGGGGTCGCGCCGCACCAGGCGGGCGGCCGCGTCGGCGGCCAGGCCGGGTTGGCCGCTCTGCAGCAGGTGGTGGCCGATGCTGCCCAGCGCGCGCAGCACCAGCCGCTCGTGCTCGATGCGGTGCGTGGCCAGCCAGCCGTCGAACGCGTCGGAGTCGATGGCGAAGCCCTCCAGCACCGCGCAGGCCTCGGGCGCGCAGAGCAGGTCGAGCGAGGCGCGTGACTGCGGTTGGTCGGGTGCGGTGAGCACCTGCATGGCGGCCGCGCGCACGCGCGCCAGGTCGCTTTGCACCGCGCCATCGGCCGCCGCCAGCCACACCGCGTCGCCATCCCCCACCAGCAGTTCCGCATCCAGCGCGCCGTTCACCTCGTGACACAGGCGCCGCAGGCGCGTGCGGCCGGTGGCGCCGGGTGCGTCGGGCCACAGCAGCTCGGCCAGCTGCGCGCGTGCCGCCTTGCGGCCGGTCTCGGCCAGGTAGGCGAGCAGGGCGAGGCCGCGTTTGAGCTTGAGCGCGGCCGGCCGGCCGTGCAGCCGCACCTCGGGATACGCCGCCAGCCGCAGTTCCACCGCGGGCGGGCGGGCCGCCGCGTCGGGTGGGTGGGGGTGGCGGGCCATGGCCGGATTCTAGGAACCGCCCCCGCCGGTGCAAGGGACGCCCAAGGGACGCACGCCTGGAACAGTGCGTTGCGTCGCCACCGGGAACCGCCATGACCACCAACCCCATCCACGCCCTCGTTCCCCTCATCCACCGCTGGAGCCCACGCACCATGTTCGACATCGTCCGCAAGCAACTCAGTCGCACCGTTCCCTTCGCCAAGCTGCTCGGCGTGGCGGTGGAGGACCTCGACGCCGACGGCGCCACCGCCGCCCTGGAGCCCGCCGCCCACCTGAACAACCACGTGGGCACGCTGCACGCCGGCGTGGTCTTCACGGCGTGCGAAACCGCCTCGGGCGCCGCGCTGGCCGGTGCGCTGCTGCCCACCATCATGAAGACGCGCTACGTGGTGCGCGACGCGCGCATCACCTACCTCAAGCCCGCCAAGGGCCGCCTGGTCTGCTACGGGCGGCTGGCCCGGCCCGCGGCCGACGTGGTGGCCGAGCTGGAGCGCGACGGTCGCGCCGAGATCGCCATCGAGGTCGAGGCGCGCATCGCCGACGACTTGGCCCCCGCCGTGCTCGTGGCGCAGGCGTCGTTCCACTGGCACCTGCGGATGCAGCGCACCGACTGACCGCGCCGCCGCACACGCTTCTTGTTTCCCCTGCCGGCGGACCCTACCGTCGGCGCCTTGCAGTCCCCCAACCCCTTCATTCTTCGGGAGTCCACACCATGAACCGCTTCATCTCCAACCGTCTGCGCGCCACCAGCCTCGCCGTGTTTGCCCTGTGCGGCGGCGCCGTCTGCCTGCCCGACACGGCCGACGCCGCGCAGAACACCGGCGGCACCACCGCCACCGCGCCCATGGCCTGGTGCGCGCCGCGCTGCGACCAGGTCGTCGTCAACTGGAACCTGCACGCCTACCAGGCGATCAAGGCCGCCACCGGCTATGCCGACCCCATGGCCGCCTCGCGCGTGCTGGCCATGGTGCACCTGGCCATGCACGACGCCGCCAACGCCGCGCAGCCGCGCTTTGCCGGCCATGCGCTGCAGGCGGCGGCGGGTGAGCGAAAGGCGGGGGTTGCCGACGCGGCCGTGGCCGCCGCCGTGGCCGCGCACGACGTGCTGCTGGCGCAGTTCCCGAAGCAGAAGGACCTGCTCGCCGGCCTGCTCGACGCCAGCCTGCTCGACGCCGGCACCGGCCTCGCCGTGGCCGAGGGCCGCAAGCTGGGCGCCGCCGCGGCCGCGGCCATGCTCGCCAAGCGTGCCCACGACGGCAGCACCGCCGACGAGGCCTACACGCCCGGCACCACACCCGGCGCGTGGCGCTTCACCCCCGGGTTCGACTTCCTGGCGGCGCCGCACTGGCGCGCCGTCACGCCGTTCTCGATGACCAGCCCGCAGCAGTTCCGCGTGGCGGCGCCGCCGGCCCTGACCAGCGACGCGTATGCCAAGGCCTTCGACGAGGTCAAGCGCGCCGGCAGCAAGGCCGCCGACGCTCAGCGCACGGCCGACGAGACGCAGTACGCCGCCTACTGGTACGAGTTCTCCGACATCGGCTGGAACCGCATCGCCCGCACCGTGGCCCGCACCCAGCCGCAGGACCTGTGGCAGCGCGCCCGCACCTTCGCGCTGCTCAACGCCGCCATGGCCGACGCCTACGTGGCCGGCTGGGATTCGAAGATGCACCACAACTTCTGGCGCCCGGTCACCGCGATCCGCCTGGCCGAAGGCGACGGCAACCCGCGCACCGAGGCCGACGCCAAGTGGTCGCCGATGCTACCCACGCCCCCGGTGCAGGACCACCCGTCCACCCACAGCGCCCTGGGCGCGGCGGCGGCGGCGGTGCTGGCGCACGCGTACGGCGACAGGGTGACCTTCACCATGGCATCGCCCACGGCCTTGCCCGAGGGCGGGGCGCGCCGCTTCGCCAGTTTCAGCGCGGCCGCGAAAGAGAATGCCGACTCGCGCGTGCGCGCGGGGCTGCACTTCCGCTTCGCGACCGTGGCCGGCCTGAAGCTGGGCGACCAGATCGGGCGGCAGGCGAGCGGCCAGTTGCAGGCGCTGCGCTGAGGCGGCGCTTGAGAAAGAAGAGGGACACACCATGCAGGAACTCGACCCCGTGACCCTCGCCCGCGTGCTGGTGTGGATCTGCGCCGCCGGTCTGGGGTCGACCGTGTCCCTGGTGCTGGCGGCTTGGAACTCGGTGTGAAACGTGCAGCTGGCCCGCTTGGCGTGCGGCGAGCAGCATCCAGAACGTAGCCGGTGGGCTAGCCCAAGGGGGCGCAGCAGCACCAATGAGCAATGCTTGGTACTGACCCGAAGGACTCGGTTCGCGAGCAAGATGATTGACTCAACGCTATCGCGAGGTCCGACGCTACAAGCATCTATTTGACCGACGCTAGTTGCGGTTTCGAGTAACCTTGATGAACTTGTCTGCGACTTCACTAAAGTAACTGTCATTACGGAAGTGCTTTAAGCCGAAGTTAAAGCACTTCTTCCCGAGTTCCAGCGCCTCAACATTGTCCGGCTCACGTTTTAAGACATCAACAAGCAATCCGAGAAGCGTAGCTGTTGGATAGCCATCGTGAGCACCCCTCCGTGCACGCTCGGCTTCGAGAATCTCGGTCCCTTCTTTGAAAGATTCTGGCTCACCTGTTTCAAGATAGCTCTCTAACAGCGTCATGCCGAGAGAATGGCGAGTTTGGAAGGAGTCGTAGAGCTCCAAGCCGGTTCGGAAGCAATCAATTGCTTCTGTGAGCCGCCCGACCTTTCTGTAGTACCGTCCAAAATGGAGCCAGAAGATGCCATCACGGCTAAAGAACCGCTGAGCTTCGTGGTACAGCTGTTCCGCATCGGCGTCTCGGGAAGTCTTTGGGAAGTACTGCTCGTAGATGAACTCAAACGAGACAACGTCGCGATAGATTCTGTAGGGAAGCGGATGAACTCGGATGTCCTCGACAGTGAATTGCCTCGATAGGTATTCAAGCAAACCGACTAAAGTCTGGACTTTTCCGTTGCCCGCAATGTAGTTTTGGAAGTAGTAGCTCGCGATCACACGATGTCGGCAACGCAATACATCGGTGCCCGCAGGAATGAGCACCACTCCAGCCAAGTCGTCCGTGACGCACGCCATCACCTCTGACAGTCGTTCTTGCAAAGCACCCGCCACATAGTCGACGGGCACGCTGTAATCAAGTGCATGCAAAATCGCGACAAGGTCGAGGACTGATCTTGGAAGACCAGCATTCGCTGAGTGATAGTCTTGAAAAATTTTCTCTTCGAAATTCTGCCCAGTCGTGAGGGTGTATAGCGCGGAGAGAAGGTCGCCACTAAATCCCTTCTCCTTATCGATGATGAGACCAGCTCTAGCTTCAAGATCCTTTTCGGAGAAATTGGGAATCGTGAGCCCTGCCTCCTCGATTTTCCTCGCAATGTTGCGCGCATCCTGTCGTTGCAGATTTCCGAACTCAACGTACCTCGCCGCGACTCCGGAACCAGCCAGCTGAGTTCGACTTTTCCGGTGGTCGCTCGTACGATCCTCAAGGACAAATAAAACGAACGGCCTTCCTCTGTCCTTTTGTTTATCGGCGATCTCCTTAACGGCGAAGTAGTAGTTCCAAGCAGAATGAAAAACTAGTATTGCCTTCTCATTGAAATTGTCGACGACGGAACGCAGTAGCTCCTTGTCGAGGTTTTGATTGCTATCGAATTCGTAGGCAAACTTAAATGTACGGACGAGTTCTCGCAAAGAACTTCGGATTGCGGTCGTCTTCCCAGAACCACTTGGGCCAATGACATGCAAGATGCCTACACCAGTCGCTTGGCCATTCATCAGTGCAGCGATCTCTTTAGTGAGTTCGGTTCCCTTCTCGGTTTGAGCGTGGACGTCATTGACGAGATATAGCCATTCAGGATCATCGCCCGTGATGAAATGCTTCAGAATACCTCTTTGACGCTGTGCCTTTTCAATCTGATCAAAGACAAGCCTGAATGCGCCGCGAAACCACGTCATCGCCCGAACGTCGCTAACGGCCTTTTTTGCAGTGGGCACAAGATCTAGAAAGATCTCGCCAACGGTCCTGGGCTTAACAGCCACATAAAGTTCAGCGAAGAATTCTTCAGCTTTGGCGTCGATGACATAGAACCCGGCCGACCGCCAATTCTCTGCTTTGATTTCATCCGGATTAGGTGTGACGATCCAGTTCTGTGGGGCGCCGTTATCGCCATACGACTCGAGGCGCCTCGCGACGTGCGTATCGATGTCGCTCTCGTCCAATTGATTGCCAACCACCACCATGCCGCCCGCAATAAAACGAGCGGCGAGATCGTTGTGCCAATCCAGTACTTTCGTGGCGACTCGTCCGTACTCCAACCCGGAGAAGACGAAACCTTCGGCGAAATCGAGGCAAGTGCCATGAATAGTGACGACCGGAATTGTTCCAATCGTCTCGCTGATCAGGCCTTCATCAGTGAAGTTGAAGAACTTGAACTCGCCAGCCGTTCTTCCTCGTGCATGCGTTGTCCTATGCGCGATGTTGAGGACGTTGTCGATGTTCGTTGTGTAGATGCGTGCCCAGGTGTACTCGAAGATCTTGTCCTGCCATTGAAGAGCGCTCGTGACAGTGAAGCACTTGCGAAGAAACTCCTCGAAATTTCCGATGTTCCGTCTGGCTAGCTGGTATGCATCTCGCAAGGTCGTCTTCGGCCCAGCAGTCTTTCCGCACGCCGAGAGCAAAGTCGCCTTGAGCTTCTCGCCGTCTGGTACTGGACCAGTATCGACTTTGTTGACGATCGAGAAGCCGGCGCCGAGCAAAAGTGAAATTTCACCAACGTTCACCCGGGGGGCAATCTGATCCCGAATGACCTGCTTGTCTACGTCTCTCATGGCATTCCTTTTAGATGCGGATGCTCCAACTATCCCTCAATCCTGTCACCCTGTTGAACACGGATTTGCCCCGTGCATGTTCCATTCGATCTGCCACAAAGTACCCATGCCGCTCGAACTGAAACTTCTCATCCCCCTTCGCTGACGCCAGCGACGGCTCCAAATACGCCGTCACCACCTTCAGCGACTGCGGATTCAGTTCTTCCAGGAAGTCCTTCTCCCCCGTGTCCGGCTGCGCCACGGCAAATAGCCGGTCGTACAGGCGCACTTCGGCCTTCAGGCCGTCGGCCACGCCCACCCAGGTGATGTTGCCCTTCACCTTCACCGCGTCCGCCCCCGGCGTGCCGCTCTTGGTGTCGGGCACCAGCCTGGCGCGCACCTGGGTGATGGCGCCGCTGGCGTCCCGGTCGGCGCCCACGCACTCGATCACGTGCCCGTACTTCAGGCGCACCTTGTTGCCGGGGAACAAGCGGAAGAAGCCCTTGGGCGGCGTCTCCTCGTAGTCGGTGCGCTCGATCCACAGCTCCTTGCCGAACATGAACTGGCGCTGGCCGCGCTCGGGGCTGTGGGGGTGCACGGGGGCGGTGCAGGGGTCGAGCTTGTCGTCGGCGCCCATCACCTCGGCGTAGTTCTCGATCACCAGCTTCACCGGGTCCAGCACCGCCATGGCGCGGGCGGCCTTGGGGTCCAGGTCGTCGCGCAGGGCGATCTCCAGGGTGCTGTAGTCGATCCAGCTGTCGGCCTTGGTCACGCCAATGCGCTCGGCAAAGAGCTGGATGCTCTCGGGTGTGTAGCCGCGGCGGCGCAGGCCCACGATGGTGGGCATGCGGGGGTCGTCCCAGCCGCTCACGTGGCCTTCGTCCACCAGCTGCTTGAGCTTGCGCTTGCTGGTGATCACGTAGGTGAGGTTCAGCCGCGCGAACTCGTACTGGCGCGGCTGCGGCGTGTTGATCAAACCGCCTTCGCGAAGCCGGTCCAGCAGCCAGTCGTAGAAGGGGCGCTGGTCCTCGAACTCCAGCGTGCACAGGCTGTGGGTGATGTTCTCCAGCGCGTCCTCGATGGGGTGCGCATAGGTGTACATCGGGTAGATGCACCAGGCGTTGCCGGTGTGGTGGTGCTCCGCATGCTTGATGCGGTAGAGGGCCGGGTCGCGCAGGTTGATGTTGGGCGAGGCCATGTCGATCTTGGCGCGCAGCACCGCGGCGCCGTCGGGCAGCTGGCCGGCCTTCATCTCGCGAAAGCGCAGCAGGTTCTCGTCGATGCTGCGGCTGCGGAACGGGCTGTCCACGCCCGGCCGCGAAAAGTCGCCGCGGTTGGCGCGCATCTGCTCGGGGGTCTGCTCGTCCACGTAGGCCAGGCCGGCTTCGATCAGGTATTCCGCGGCGCGGTACATGAAGTCGAAGTAGTCGCTGGCCTGGTACAGGTGGCTGGTGCCGTGCGCGTCCCAGCCGAAGCCGAGCCACTGCACCGCGTCCTTGATGCCCTCGACGTACTCCATCTCCTCCTTCTCGGGGTTGGTGTCGTCGAAGCGCATGTGGCACACGCCGCCGTACTCGCGGGCCAGGCCGAAGTTCAGGCAGATGCTCTTGGCGTGGCCCACGTGCAGGTAGCCGTTGGGCTCGGGCGGGAAGCGGGTGCGGATCTTCGCGGGGTCGGGCGTGCCGGCCTGGTGCGTGGCGGCGTCGGCCGGCCGTCCGGCCCAGTGGCGCTGCGCGTAGGTGCCCTGCTCCAGGTCGCGTTCGATGATCTGGCGCAAGAAGTTGCTGGGCCGGGCGGCGTCTTTCTCGGCGGGGGAGGTCATATCGATGGGCATTCTATTGGCGGGGGCGCTTTGGTTACTTCTCGCAACGGTCTTCACCGTGCACACGTCCGCGGCCGCGCTGGCCCAACGTTAAATACGCACAGAGGCCGTGGCCCCCACGTCCCTGAATCCAAGACAGGAGATTTCCATGCAGTCACGTCTCTCCCTGTTCGGCAAGGCCGCAGCGGCCGCAGCCCTCGTGTTCGCGGCGCTCGGCTCGGCCCAGGCGCGCGACGTCTATTGGTCGGTCGGCATCGACGCGGCACCGGGCGTGTCGGTCGGTGTCGGCAACCACCGCCCGGTGGTGGTGCACCCGCAGCCGGTGTACGTGCAGCCGGCACCGGTGGTGGTCGCGCCCGCGCCGGTGTACGGCGGGCCGGTGTACTACTCGCCGCCGCAGGTGGTGTACACCCAGCCGCGCGTGGTGTACCCGAGCCACTACGCGCCGGTGGTGGTGTACCCGCAGCACCGCTACTACTACGGCGGCGGCCATGGCCACCACAAGCACCACAAGCACCACTGGAAGGAAGGCCGCGGCCACGGTCACGGCGGGCACCACTGGAGGTGATCGCGGCGATGGATTGAGCTTCGCCACGGCGCGCGGCCTGGTCCCCCGAGCAGCCCCCGCATGCGCACCTGGCGCGGCGGGGGTTTCGTCGTTTCCGGGCTGGCGCCAGCGCCGCGGCGGCCCGTCAGCTCCAGAACTTGACGGTCTTGGTGCGGCGCTTCACCGCCGCCGGGTCTTCGAACCGCACGGTGGGGCGCAGCAGCTCCTGCTGCTCCAGCTGCGCCTGCAGGTGGGGGCGGATGCTCTCCAGGCCGTAGCCGCTGCGGCCGCGGCGGGGGCCGTTGCCCTGTCCGCGGTTGCCGCCCGGTGCGTTGCCCGCCGCACGCTTGTGCTCGGGGTCGCGGGGTGGGGTGGTGTCGTCTCGGGCCATGGTGGCGGCGGGACCGGCACGCCTCCTGCGCGTGCCTGGCTTTGTCCCTCTCTGTTGAAGACACCATACCCACGCCGGCGGCGCCCGGGTGCCCGAACGCTTCAGGAGCACCGGTAGGAGGGACCCTACTTGTTCGGTTGCGCCTACGCCCACGTCGGACGGGGTGGGCAAGCCGTGCGCGGGGGCAGGGTTTCGGCCGGACAAAAAAAGAGCCCCCAGGTGTTTGGCCTGGGGGCAACATGCCAGTCGCGGGACGGAGGGCCGGACCAGCTCACCCCGGAGGAGGAGGGGACTCAGAGGAGTCGGGGTGATTGGCTGGTAGTAAACCCCAGCCCGCCCGACGCGCCTGTAGGACAGCGCCGCATCTGGTGTGGGGCGCGAGGAGGGCTCCCAATGGAGGGGGAGGGTGGGGGGTGCCGACGTGCTGAACGGCGTTTTACGTCTGCGCAGCGCAGTGGATTGCGGGTCGTGCCCGCAATGACGGGCATTGATCCAAGCCCGCAACGACGGGCAGTTGACTCAAGCCCACAACGACGTGCAGTTGACTCAAGCCCACGACGACGTGCAGTTGACCCACACCCGTCATGCCGGACTTGATCCGGCATCCACGTCTTCGCACCGCAGTGGATTGCGGGTCGAGCCCGCAATGACGGGCAGTTGATCCAAGCTCGCAATGACGGGCAGTTGATCCAAGCCCGACACGACGGGCAGTTGACCCACACCCGTCATGCCGGACTTGATCCGGCATCCACGTGTTCGCACCCAACCGCAACGCGGCGCCCCCAGCTCAACCCGGGTGCGCCGGCAGCTGCCGCTTGTGTTCGCTCGCCGTGTAGAACCGCAGGATCACCTCGACTGCCTCGGGCGCGACCGGCTTGCCCTCCAGGAAGTCGTCGATCTGTTCGTAGGTCACGCCGTAGGCCGCCTCGTCGGGCAGTTGCGGGCGCAACTCCTCCAGGTCAGCCGTGGGCACCTTGTGCACGAGGGCGTCGGGCGCGCCCAGGTGCGTGGCGATCGCGCGCACCCGGCGCTTCACCAGGCCGGTCAGCGGCGCCAGGTCGCAGGCGCCATCGCCGAACTTGGTGAAGAAGCCCATCACCGCCTCCGCCGCATGGTCGGTGCCCACCACCAGGCCGCGGCGGGCACCGGCCACCGCGTACTGCGCCACCATGCGCTGGCGGGCCTTGATGTTGCCGAAGACGAAGTCCTGCTGCGCCGGGCTGGCGAAGGCCAGGCCGGGCTTCAGGCCGTCGAGCATGCCCTCGGCGGCCGGACGGATGTCGACGGACAGCACCTCGTCGGGCGCGATGAACTGCAGCGCAGCCTGGGCGTCGGCCTCGTCGCGCTGCACGCCGTGGGGCAGCCGCATGGCGATGAAGCGGGCGGTGCGGCCGGCCGCGCGCAGGCGCTCGGCAGCCATCTGGCACAGCCGCCCGGCCGTGGTGGAATCCACGCCGCCGCTGATGCCGAGCACCAGCGACTCCAGCCCGGAGCGCGCCAGGTAGTCGGCGATGAAGGCGATGCGCCGCTCCGCTTCGGCGGCGGCGTCGAAGCGCGGCGAGACGAAAAGCTCGGCGGCGATGTCCGCCGCGCTGGGGCGCTGGCTCATGGCCGGGCAGACGGCAGCAGCTGCCGCCGGCCTACTTGGACCACGGGCGCTCGCGGTCGCCCTGGCGCAGCTGGCGGCCGGCGTCCTTCAGGTCGGACTTGGCCCGCGCGGCCGCGACCGGATTCTTCTGGCGGTAGGAGTTCCAGGCCTTCTTCGCGAGGCCGGAGGTGATGGCGAACATCAATGCTTTGCGCAGCAGGGCCATGGGGATACCTCATCGGATGTTGGATGTCCCCAGCTTAGGACGCGCCGCCGCGGACCCGCGCGACCATTTGACGACGGGCCGCGTCAGCCGGCGCCGACGAGGCGTGCCGGTGGGGCCCCGGCAGCGGCCGGGTCACTTGCAGCCCGGCGGTGCGGCCGCCGCCGGCGCCTGCGGGCCCGGGCAGGCCAGCGGCAAATAGCCCGTGCCGCCCGAAGACACGCCGCCGGGCTCCGCGTGTGCACCCATCGTGCGGGCGGCACCGGCGGCCTGCTGCACGGCGGCGCGCGATGCGGCCAGCTGCGCGTCGGTCGCGCACCCGGCCAGGACGGATGCGGCGAGAAGCAGGGGCAGCGTCTTGTTCATCCGGCGCAGCATAGGCGGCGCCCGGCGGTGGAGCCGCGGGAATTTGTTGCCCAGTGCGTCGGGTGCAACAGCGCAGCGCCGGGCTGCGTGCCGCGGCCACGCCCACGCGAGGAGCCGCCGCCGGCCCAGGAGCCGGCAGCGTGTGCAGGAGCGCGGAGGCTCCCGCCGCCGGTCACATGGCCTTGTAGAAGATGTAGTCGGCCTGGTACTTCACCACTTGCTTGGTGCCCAGGCTGGTGGGGGCGCAGGTGGCGGCGGGGGCCACGCCGCCCTTGGTGGCCACGCGCTGGATGTAGGTCACCCCGTTCATGGCGCCGTTGCCCGTGGCCGGGTTGGCCTTCACCAGTTGCAGCGGGATGCTGCCGGCGGCGGCGGGCGCCACGGCGACCTGGGTGGCGGTGAGCTTGGAGCCGTCGTTGCTCTCCCAGGTGGCGGGCGGGCCGTAGTACTTGCCGACCTGCTTGCCGCTGCGGTCCATCAGCTTGGCGTCGGGACCGACGAAGACCCACTCGGCATCGCCGGGCATGCCGCCGGCCTTGGGGCGGCATTCGTAGGTGATGTCGCCCGCACCCACGGTTTCCATGACGACGCGGTGGCCGGCGGGCACCTGCACGGCGGCGGGCAGGGCGCTCTGGTCGTACGGCTTGGCCATGGACATGCCCATGGGCCCGCTGGCGCAGGCGGTCAGCAGGCTGGCGGCAGCGGCGGCGCCGGCGGCCAGGAGGGTGCGGTTCTTCATGGATGAGCTCCTTCTGTTCGGATACGGATGAACTGACGCGAGGCGCGTCAGCCCGGTTTACGCGGGGGGCGGGGGTTTGGATTCAGGAATGCGGACTTCCGGACGCAGAGGACGCAGAGGTCACGCAGAGGACGCAAAAGGAACCCATCCAAGATTTCTGGCTTCTTCTGCGTTCTCTGCGAAACCTTCGCGTCCTCTGCGTCCGGAAGTCCGCATTGGACCCCAGTCCCTCACATCGCCCGGAAGCGGTGCGCGTACAGCCGGCTCACCGCCAGCCGCTCGGGGCGGCCGCGCAGGGTGAGGTGCAGGCGGCCCGACTCGTCGCGCGTGACCGTGTCGATGGCGTCGGCGCGCACCACGGTGCCGCGGTGCACCTGCCAGAAGCGGTCGGCGTCCAGCTGGGGCACCAGCTCCTTGAGCGGGGTGCGGATCAGGTGCTCGTGCCCGGCGGTGAGCACCCGCACGTACTTGTCGGCGGCCTCGAAGACCAGCACCTCGTCGACCGGCACCATGCGGATGGCGGTGCCCACGCCGGCCTGGATCATGCGCAGCGGCGTGGCGGCGGGCGCACGCGCGGCCAGCAGGTGGCGCAACTGCTCCACCGCGCCGTCGAGCCCGCCGCCGGCGGCGCCGCGGCGGGCCAGCAGGTCCTGCACGCGGGCGACGGTCATCGCCAGGCGCTGGGGTTGCACCGGCTTGAGCACGTAGTCGACGGCCTGGGCCTCGAAGGCCTGCACCGCGTACTGGTCGTAGGCGGTGACGAACACCAGGGCCGGGAAGGGCGCGTCGTGCGGCCAGTCGTCGGCCAGCTGGCCGGCCGCCTCCAGCCCGCCCAGGCCGGGCATGCGGATGTCGAAGAACAGCACGTCGGGCCGGTGCGCGAGGGCTGCGGCCACCGCGGCCGCGCCGTCACCCACGGTGGCCACGATGCGCAATTGCGGCCAGGCGCGCGCCAGCTCGGCCTGCAGCGCCCGGGCGAGCAGGGGTTCGTCTTCCGCCAGCAGGGCGGTGGGGCCGTGGGCGGCAGCCGGCGCGTTCATGCGTCCTGCGAAGGAAATCGGGCCACAGCCCGCACCCCGTGCGGGCGGGCAGCTACCAATTCGATAGCAGCGGCCGGGCCGTACAGCGTCGTCAGGCGCTCGCGCACCTGCACCAGGCCGAAGCCATGCCCGTCAGGGGTGCCCAGGCCCACGCCGGTGTCCTCCACCTCCAGCTGCAGCTGGCCGCCGGCGCGCGAGGCACGCACCAGCAGCGAGCCGCCTTCCACCTTGGGCTCCAGCCCGTGCTGGATGGCGTTTTCCACCAGCGGCTGCAGCAGCAGCGTGGGAACCGGGTGGCCGGCGAGCTCGGGCGGCAGCTCCAGCCGGAAGGCCAGGCGCGGCCCCATGCGGATGGCCATCAGCTCCAGGTAGTCGCGCAGGCGGTCGAACTCGGCCTGCAGCGTGTGCGTGGTGGCGCGCGAGGCGTCCAGCGTGGACCGCAGGAAGGCGATCATGTGGTCCAGCATCTGCTGGGCCCGCGCCGGGTCGACCGCGATCAGCGCCCGCAGGTTGGCCAGCGTGTTGAACAGCATGTGCGGCTCCAGCTGCGTCTCCAGCAGCTTCAGGCGCGCCTCGTCGGCGTGGCGCTCGGCCTCGGCGCGCTTGCGCTCCAGGTACTTGCCGCGGTTGATGCTGTAGAAGTAGAAGGTGCCGACGATGGCGGCCATGCTGCTGATCAGCAGGGCGCTGCGGCGGTCGGCCGCGTCGCCCACCTTCATGTCCGGCGTGTACCAGCCGAAGCTGCGGCACAGCAGGTCGGCCAGCGCGGTGCCGCCCAGGTAGCCCACCAGGTTGGCCAGCAGCACCAGGCCCAGCGAGGGCAGCAGCGCGGGCCAGCCGGTCTCGCGCGCCGAGGGGAAGAAGTGGCGGCCAAAGTCGACCACCGCCCAGCACAGGGTGCCGATGCACAGCGAGTAGGCCAGCGGCGGCAGGAAGGGCCGCTCGGGCTGGAAGCCCACCTGCAGCGCCGCGATGGCGAAGCAGAAGGCCCACACCTGCAGCAGGTGCCGCAGCTTGGCGGCCGGCTCCACGTGCACGCCGGGAAAGATGGGCACCGTGCGGGCAGGGGTGGGAACGGCGCTGGAGGCGGGCATGGGCTGCATCGATTCTAGGCAGGCCGCGGTGCGGCTCACCACGGGTCGCGGTGCAGCGCCAGGCGCTCGCGCTCCTGCTGCACCAGGCGTTCGTACAGCCCGCGGCCGTCGGTGAGCAGGAACACCACCAGGCCGTGCACCGCGACACCCACGCCCCAGGCGAAGGCGGGGATCAGCGCCCAGCTCTTGGCGCTGAGGGCCGAGAGCATGCCCATCACGGCGGTCATCACCACGTACACGCCGGCGTGCACGTACCAGCCCAGGCGGGCACCCGCCAGGCGGCGGGCGAGGCGTTCGTTGTCGTCCAGGTGCGAAGTCGAAGTGGGCATGGGGCACTCCTTGAAGGCGGGTGGAAGGGGAAAGCGAAAAGAAAAGGAACGGTCAGGCCAGGCCGAGGCTGGTCCACAGCAGGCCACCCAGGTAGCGCTGGGGCAGCAGGGTGAAGGCGCCGGCCACGATGCAGGCCGAGAAGTACAGGCGCTGCATCACCTTGCGGTGGCCGGCGATGTCGCCGCGGGCCAGCAGGCGGAACGAGTACGCCAGCGAGGCCAGCGACACCGGCACCAGCAGGTGGATGGGCGTGTAGCCGGCCAGGTTGGGCAGCGAGAAGTCGCGGATGAAGACCGCCGACGCGGCGGTCAGCACCATCAGCGTGACCCAGGCGTAGCCGAAGGCACGGTGCAGCCGCGGGCGCTGGGTGCGTCCGCGCCGCGCCCACAACGCGACCGGGCCGAGCGCCACCGCGCCGATGGCGGCGGTCATGTGGACGGCGATGACGTGGTTGAGTTGCATGGTCGGGCTCCTGTGCGGTTCTCGTGTGGAGCGGACTGTGACGGCCCTGCAGGCACCGGGCGAGGGGGGTGCGACGAGATGCGGGAGGCGGGGCGTGGAATGCAGGATGGGGGAGTGGATGGGGGCGGGTGGCGCCGGTGGGCGCCTCCGGGGTCGGGTGGGCGCCTGGGGGTGGATGCCGGGTCGAGCCCGGCATGACGGGGTTTCTGGCAGGCAGGCCGTCATGGCGGACCTGACCCGCGATCCACCCCTTCAGCCCGTCGTGGCGGGCCCGAGCCACCTCCAGCCCTTCAACCCGTCATTGCGGGCTCGACCCGCAATCCACCCCGCCAGCCCGTCATTGCGGGCTCGACCCGCAATCCACCCTGCCAGCCCGTCATTGCGGGCTCGACCCGCAATCCACCCGACGCACAATCCCCACTCGACCGGAAAAGGAGCCCCATGCTGCACCCCCAAGCCCAAGCCCTGCTGCGCCTGATCGAGGAGAAAGGCATCCCGCCCACGCACACGCTCACGCCCGAGAAGGCGCGCGAGTTCTACCTGGTGCGGCGGGCCGTCACGCAGCCGGAGCCGCCGCCGGTCGCGCTGGCGCAGGACCTGGCCGCGCCCGGGCCGGCCGGCGACATCCCGCTGCGGCTGTACCGCCCGCAGGGCAGCGCGGCGACCGCGGCGCTGCCGGTGCTGGTGTACTACCACGGGGGCGGCTGGGTGATCGGCAACCGCGACACCCACGACGTGCTGTGCCGGCAACTGGCCAACGGCTCGGGCTGCGCGGTGGTCTCGGTCGACTACCGCATGGGGCCGGAACACCGCTTCCCCGCCGCGGTGGACGACGCCATCGCCGCCACGCAGTGGGTGCACGACCACGCCTCCGACCTGAAGCTCGACGCCAGGCGGCTGGCCGTCGGTGGCGACAGCGCCGGCGGCAACCTGGCGGCGGTGGTGGCGCTGGCCGCGCGCGACGGCGGGCGGCTGCCGGTCGCCTTCCAGCTCCTCATCTACCCGGCCACCGACCAGCGCCGTGGCTGGCCGTCCCACACCACCAACGGCCAGGGCTACCTGCTCACGCGGGACAGCATCACCTACTTCCACGACCACTACATCGACGACGCGCGCCACGACCTGGACTGGCGCGCCTCGCCGCTGCTGGCGGCCAGCCACGCCGGCCTGCCGCCGGCCTTCGTGCTCACCGCCGGCTACGACCCGCTGCGCGACGAGGGCACGGCCTATGCGCAGAAGCTGAGCGAAGCAGGCGTGCGCGCCAGCCTGGTGTGCTTCGAGCGGCAGATCCACGGCTTCGTCACCATGGGCAAGGTGCTGGACGAGGCCAACACCGCGGTGCGCCTGTGCGCGGCGGAGCTGCGCAGCGCGCTGGCCTGAGGTCCCCGCGCGCGGGCGCCTACCCGCCGGCGCGCTTGCCGCGCACCGCCCAGGCCCGGGCGGTCAGCGCGATGCTGCCGTCCGGCCCCGCCGGGAGCGTGCGCACCAGCCATTCGCGGATGGCGGAGCGGCGGCTCTCGCTGGCGCCGCGCAGCCAGGCCGGCGCCACCCCGGCGCCGCCCAGGAAGGGCTGCCAGAAGTCGTCGAAGCCGGTGAAGACGGTGGGGATCTGCAGCGCCTGCACCTCGACCTGCTGCAGCTTCGCGCCGGTCCACAGCGCACGCAGCGGGTTGGGGGCGCAGACCGGGAAGCGCTCGGTGGCGTCGACCCGGCCGTCGGGCTCGGTGGCGGCGGCGGCGTCCCAGAAGCGCTGCATCATCTGCATGCCGCCGGCGTAGTCCCAGACGTAGGCGGCGACCCAGCCGCCCGGCCGCGTGACGCGCGCCATCTCGGCCACCATGGTGGCCGGCTGCGGCAGGAAGTTCAGGACCAGCGCCGAGACGGTGGCGTCGAAGGCGCCGTCCTCCATCGGCAGCGCCGCGGCGTCGGCCGGCTCGAAGAGCACGCGCGGATCGGTCACGGCACGCTGCGCCACCGTCAGGAACCCGGGCGACTTGTCGATGGCATGGATGGCGGCCGGCGCCGCGTGCTGCAGCACCGCCTGCGACAGCGCGCCGGTGCCGCAGCCCACGTCGGCCCAGCGCGCACCGGGCGGCACCGACAGCCAGCGCAGGAAGAGCGGCGCCACGGCGCGGCTCCAGCGGCCCACGTAGCGCTCGTAGGCCTCGCCGTCGCCCCATTGGGCGGAAGCATCGGTCGGCTGGTTCATGGTGCGCGGGTTCTGTTGGGGACGGGCCCGATCATCGCGCCGCGCAGCGCGACCGCCAAGGCCGCGTGTCGTTCCGGCGCGACCGTGCGCACAGCCGGCCGTGCGCCGTGCATGGGCCCGATCGGGCCATGCAGGTCCCGCCGCCACGGCTGAGGCGCCGATAATCGCCGGCTGCACCGAAGCACAACACACAAGGGGAAGCGCGCGTGGATGTCGTCCTGCTGGTCAAGGCCGCGATCATGGGGGTGGTGGAAGGGCTCACCGAGTTCCTGCCCATCTCCAGCACCGGCCACCTCATCCTCGCCGGGGCGCTGCTGGGCTTCGACGACGCCAAGGCCAAGGTCTTCGACATCGCCATCCAGACCGGCGCCATCCTGGCGGTGATCATCGTCTACTGGCAGAAGATCCGCGCCACCGTCGTGGCGCTGCCCACGCAGCGGCAGGCGCAGCGGTTCGCCCTGAACGTCGCGATCGGCTTCTTCCCCGCGGTGCTGCTCGGGCTGCTGCTGGGCAAGGCCATCAAGGAGCACCTGTTCACCCCCGGCGTGGTGGCCACCACCTTCATCCTGGGCGGGCTGGTGATCCTGTGGGCCGAGCGGCGCCAGAAGGCCACCGTGCGCATCCAGGACGTGGACGAGATGCGCCCCGTCGACGCGCTGAAGGTCGGGCTGGTGCAGTGCCTGGCGATGATTCCCGGCACCAGCCGCAGCGGCGCCACCATCATCGGCGGCATGCTGCTGGGCCTGTCGCGCAAGGCGGCCACCGACTTCTCGTTCTACCTGGCCATTCCCACGCTGATCGGCGCCGGCGCGTACAGCCTGTACAAGGACCGCGGCCTGCTCAGCGCGGGCGACGTGCCGATGTTCGCGGTGGGGCTGCTGTTCTCCTTCCTCAGCGCCTGGATCTGCGTGCGCTGGCTGCTGCGCTACATCTCCAGCCACAGCTTCACGCCCTTCGCCTGGTACCGCATCGCCTTCGGCATCGTGGTGCTGGTCACCTCGCACTTCGGCTGGGTCACCTGGCAGGGCTGAGCCAGGCGGCCTTCACCGGTGCGCCAGCGATGGGCCATGCGCGGCGCGTCCTACGCGCGGCATCGTCTGCCGCCGGACAGTGCGGCGGCCGGGCAGCCATGAAGATCGTTCCAGAAGGCTGCTGCAGGCCATCGCAGGAAAGGGATGGTGCAGCCGCCGCGCAAGGATTGCAATGGACGAGCAGGACAACGGCAGGTCGGGCGGGCAGCAGCCGCAGGCGGACGACACGGGACCTTCCGACCCCACGGACGGCGTGTCGCAGGAGCGTGCGTCGAACGACGGGCACTGGGGCGAGGGCGCAGCGACCGCGATGGAACGCCTGCGCCGGCACAACTACCGTGTGCGCCGCAGCCGCACCAACGCGGAAGACAAGCCGACGTCGGAGTGATCGGCGGGAGTGCGGGCGGGCACCAGCACAGCGCGGTGTGCGCGCCCCGGTGGATGCCGGGTCGAGCCCGGCATGACACGGGTGGGTGGAGCCGAAGCGGTCATTGCGGGCTCGACCCGCAATCCACCTCCCGGTGCGTGATACGCCCAGCGGCCCGCCTCAGCCCCGCACGGCCCGCCCTCGCTGGCTTACCCCGCTCCGGCCCACGCGTTCGCGCCGCTTGAGCGGCTTCCACGCACCATCGGGTTGCGCCAGCCGGTTGGCGACGATGCGCAGCACCTCGGGATGCGTGACCATGCCCAGGTGGCTGGCCCCGACCTCCACGCTCTCCGACAGCGCCGAGCGCCGCTCGATGCAGCCGCGCCAGCAGACCACGCCGTCGCTCTTGCTGTAGACCGAGGTGGTGGGCACCGGTGGGCAGGTGCGCAGGCGCGCCTCCATCTCTGGCGTGAGCTGCGAGGTGTCGCCGTTGAGCAGCCGGTAGACGGTCTCCGCGTGCGTCGCGCCGCGCATGGAGCCGAAGGGCGTGCCGAGGGTGATGACCTGGCGCACGCACTCGGGGCAGCGCTTGGCCAGCTCGCGGGCGTAGATGCCGCCCAGGCTCCAGCCCACCAGGCTGACCTTGCGGCCGCTCTCGCGGTGCCAGCGGCGCACGTCGGCCTCCAGTCCGGCCAGCCATTCGTCGAAGTCGCCCTCCGGGCCGGTGTTCACGCCGCGGCCCCAGCAGTGCGCGGTGAAGCCGCAGTCGGTGAGGAAGCGGCGCAGGTGCGACGTGGTGAACGGCGCACCGGCCAGGCCCGGGAACACCACCACCGGGTGGCCATCGCCCACTGGGGTGGCTTGGGTGGCGAGCTTGGCGGACACGAAGTCGAACATGGCGCGCAGCGGCTCCATGGCCAGCAACGAGAGCGGCGGCGCCTTGAACGGCGTGGGCAGGGTGGCAGTGCTGGTGCGCATGCCTGCACTGTGCGGGTGCAACCCATCGGGCGCTGTGGGGCCGTGCGGCACGCTGCTGTAGGACGCAGGCACCGGCCGCCCCCCGCGCCGCTCCTGCGTGCGAACACGCACCGGCGCGGCACGTCAGCGTGGCGTCAGAGGTCGTGTTCCAGCGAGCGCAGCGAGGCCTCGATGGCGGCCGCGGTGGCCAGGGGCTTTTCCATCGGGAACAGATGGCTGCCGTCGAGCATGGCCATGCGGCCGTGCGTCACCCGCGTGGTCATCGCCAGGCCCACCTGCCGCAGCTCCTCGGACTGGCAGCCGCCGATGAAGGCCGCCGGGCAGCGCAGCGGCTTGCGCTTGAGCAGCCGCTCCATCATGTCGGGCAGGGTGTTGTAGATCGCGGTCTCGATCTCGCGGTCGAAGCTGAGCACGCGCTCGCCGTCCTCGTCGTGGGTGCAGTGGGTCACGTAGTCGTGCAGCACCTGCGGATCCCATGCGGCGAAGGCCTTCTTGTGGCGGAAGTGCTCGATGGCGGCCTCGCGGCTCGGCCAGCGGTTCTTGCGCTGGCGGCTGATGCGGCCGGGCGAGACCGAGCCCACCAGCTGCGTGCGCTTGGCCGCGCCCAGCGCCGTGGCCTTCCAACCGCCCAGGAGCGGCGAGTCGAGCAGCAGCACGCCGCGCGCCACCTCGGGATGCCGTGCCGCGCACATCACGCTGAGGAAGCCGCCGAGCGAATGGCCGACCAGGAAGGCCGGCTCGCCCGCGGAGATGGCCTCGCGCGCGGCGAAGTCGTGCAGCTGCTGCACCAGGTGCGGCCAGTTGTCGGTGACCGGGTACTGCGGGTCGTGGCCGAACTTGTCGACCGCCTTGACCAGGAAGCCGCGGCTGCGCAGGTGCTTGAACAGCACGCCGTACGTGGCGGCGGGAAAGCTGTTGGCGTGGGAGAAGACGATGAGGGACATGGGTTGATGGCGGAGCCGCGACGTCTGCTTGTCATGCCGGGCTCGACCCGGCATCCACGGCGGTGGGAATGTGCAACCGAGGTGGATTGCGGGTCAAGCCCGCAATGACAGGCATTGGTCCGCATCGTCACGACGCCTTGCGGTGGGCGCGCGCTGCCGGGCCTTTGTCTTGAGCGGCCTTGTGGTGCCCCGCGGGCTAGATCAGCTTCTCGTCGGGCCGCGTGATCTTGCGCAGCGGCTTGTTCTGCGTGTGCGTGACGAGCAGCGGCGTGTCGGTGTGGGCGTCGTCCCAGACCGGGTCTTCCAGGCTGTCGAACACCTCGCGCAGCTTCTGGCCCCAGCTGGAGTGCAGCATGCGGTAGTACGGGTTGGCCATGTCGATGCACACCAGCTTGTCGGTCTGGAAGCGGTTGGCCTCGTACACCACCAGGTCGAGCGGCGGGCCCACCGAGAGGTTGGACTTCATGGTGGAGTCCATCGACACCAGCGCGCACTTGGCGGCTTCGTCCAGCGGGGTGTCCTGCGTGATCACGCGGTCGAGCACCGGCTTGCCGTACTTGGACTCGCCGATCTGGAAGTACGGCGTCTCGGGCGTGGCCTCGATGAAGTTGCCGGCCGAGTACACGTGGAAGAGGCGCATGCCCTCGCCCTGGATCTGGCCGCCGAAGACCAGCGACACGTTGAACTCGACGCCGGCGAACTTGAGCGACTCGGCGTCGCGGTCGTACACGCGGCGCACGGCCTGGCCCAGCACGCGCGCGGCGTCGAACATGCTGCGCGCGTTCCAGATGGTGATGGGCTCGCCCCCTTCGGAGTCCTTCAGCTGCTCGACCTGCAGGATCTCGCGCACCGACTGCGAGATCGACAGGTTGCCCGCCGACAGCAGCACCATGAAGCGCTCGCCCGGCTTCTCGTAGACGATCATCTTGCGGAAGGTGCTGATGTGGTCCACGCCCGCGTTGGTGCGCGAGTCGGACAGGAACACCAGCCCGGCGTTGAGCTTGATGCCGACGCAGTAGGTCATGGGTGGGCCTCTCCGCAGGGGGCTGGATGCCGGGTCGAGCCCGGCATGACGTGGTGGGGGCGCGCATGGCGCGCGCACTTGTCATGGCGGGCTTGACCCGCAATCCGCTCCGCTCGATGGCCGCGCACCGCTGCTGGATGCCGGGTGGAGCCCGGCCAAGCGGCGGGCAGGTTTGTGTTCATGTCGATTCCAGCTTCTTCTTGAGGGCGTACAGCGCGTCGAGCGCCTCCCGTGGACTCATGGTATCCGGGTCGAGCGCGGCCAGTGCGGCCTCGGCGGGTGTGGGGCCGGCCTGCACCGTGGCCGGGGGCGGCGCGAACAGGTCGACCTGCTCGCGCGCCAGGGTCTGCTGCGTCTCCAGCGCGGTGAGGGCGTGCTGCGCATGCCGCACCACGGCCGACGGCATGCCGGCCAGGCGCGCAACCTGGATGCCGTAGCTGCGGCTGGCCGGGCCGGGCTGGATCTCGTGCAGGAACACGATGTCGCTGCCCGACTCGGTGGCGCTCACGTGCACGTTCACCGCGCAGTGGTGCGTGGCCGGGAACTCGGTCAGCTCGAAGTAGTGCGTGGCGAACAGGGTGAAGGCCTGGGTCTTGTCGTGCAGGTGCGCGGCGATGCCGGACGCCAGGGCCAGGCCGTCGAAGGTCGACGTGCCGCGGCCGATCTCGTCCATCAGCACGAGGCTGCGCGGGGTGGCCGCATGCAGGATCTGGGCCGCCTCGGTCATCTCCAGCATGAAGGTCGACTGCGCGTTCGCCAGGTCGTCGGCGGCGCCGATGCGGGTGTGGATCGCGTCCATCGGCCCGAGCCGGCAGGCGGCGGCCGGCACGTACGAACCCATGGCGGCCAGCAGGCACACCAGCGCCACCTGGCGCATGTAGGTGCTCTTGCCGCCCATGTTGGGGCCGGTGATCACCTGCATGCGCTGCTTGGGCCCGAGGCGGGTGTCGTTGGCGATGAAGGCGCCGGCCGAGGTCTCGGCCAGCCGCGCTTCCACCACCGGGTGGCGGCCCTGCACGATCTCGATGCCCGGTTCCTTCATGAACTGCGGCCGGCACCAGTTCAGGGTGAGCGAGCGCTCGGCAAGGGCGCACAGCGCGTCGAGCGAGGCCAGCGCGCGCGCCAGGCGGGTGAGGGTGGGCACGTGGGGCTGCAGCGCGTCGAGCAGCTGGTCGTACAGCCACTTCTCGCGGGCCAGCGCCCGGTCCTGCGCCGAGAGCGCCTTGTCCTCGAAGGCCTTGAGCTCGGGCGTGATGAAGCGCTCGGCGTTCTTGAGCGTCTGGCGGCGGCGGTAGACGTCCGGCACCTTGTCCAGCTGCCCCTGGCTCACCTCGATGTAGAAGCCGTGCACCCGGTTGAACTGCACCCTGAGGTTGGCGATGCCGGTGCGCTCGCGCTCGCGGGCTTCCAGCTGCAGCAGGAAGCCGTCGGCGTTGTCCTGGATGGCGCGCAGCTCGTCCAGCTCGGCGTCGAAGCCGGGGGCGATCACGCCGCCGTCGCGCACCAGGGCGGCGGGCTCCTCCTGGATCGCCGCGCCCAGCAACGCGGCCACCTCCGGCGGCGCCGCCAGCTCCTCGAAGATCCGGGCCAAAAGGCCCTCCAGCCCGCTCCCGGTGCGGGCCAGCTGCTCTGCTTTTTGTAGCGACTGGCGCAGCCCGACCAGCTCGCGCGGGCGCACCTGGCGCAGCGCGATGCGGGCGGTGATGCGTTCGACGTCGCTGGTGCCCTTGATCTGCTCGCGCAGGCGCTGGAAGGCGCCGCCGCGCAGCACCTCGATCGCGTCGTGCCGTGCGGTGGCCTGCGCCCGGTCGCGGCGCGGCTCCAGCATCCAGCACTTGAGGAGGCGGCTGCCCATGCCGGTCATGCAGGTGTCCAGCAGCGAGAAGAGGGTGGGCGCGTCCTCCCCGCGAAGCGTCTGCACCAGCTCGAGGTTGCGCCGGGTGGTGAGCGGCAGGTCGATCAGCTCGTCGTCGCGCTGCACCTGCAGGCCCTGCACGTGCGACAGGCGGCGGCCCTGCGTGTGCTCGGCGTAGGCCAGCAGCGCCGAGGCGGCGGTATGGGCCTGGTCCAGCGTGTCGGCGCCCCAGGCGGCCAGCGTGGCGGCATTGAGCTGCTCCAGCAGCTTGCGCAGGCCCAGCCCCGGATCGAACTGGAACGCGGGCCGCTCGGTCAGCGACACGGCGGTGGAAAAGCGCAGTGCCGTCAGGCGCTGAGCGAAGGCGGGCGTCACGTCGGCGCTGTGCAGCACCTCGCTGGGCGCGATGCGGGCGATCCAGCCGTCCAGTGCGTCGGCGTCGCACTCGGCCAGCTGCAGCACGCCCTGCGTGACGCTCAGCCAGGCCAGGCCCAGGCGGTGCCGGCTGCCCTGGTGCACCGCCAGCAGCACGGCCTCGGCCTTGTCGGCCAGCAATTCCGTATCGGTCAGGGTGCCGGGCGTGACCACCCGCACCACCTTGCGCTCCACCGGCCCCTTGCCGGCGCCGACCTCGCCCACCTGCTCGCAGATGGCGACCGACTCGCCCAGGCGGATCAGCCGCGCCAGGTAGTTCTCGGCCGAGTGGTAGGGCACGCCGGCCATCAGCACGGGCTGCCCGGCCGACTGGCCGCGCTTGGTGAGGGTGATGTCCAGCAGGCGCGCGGCCTTTTCCGCGTCGCCGAAGAACAGCTCGTAAAAGTCGCCCATCCGGTAGAACACCAGCGTGCGCGGGTGCTCGGCCTTGATGGCCAGGTACTGGGCCATCATGGGCGTGTGGGTTGCCAGCCCGGCACCGGCCGGGGCCGTGTCGGCACTCAAGCGGTCCACCGTGGGCGTCCCTCCGTCTTGCCCCGGCATCCGTGGGTGCAGTCCATCCCGTTGTGCATTGGTGAATCGTCGTGTGTGCGGCCCGCGTCGGACCGGAGGGCGCAGCCGCAACTGCGCATGCGGCCGATTGTCCGGGACCCCGCCAGCCGCCCGCGCGGCGCCGCTGCCGAGCGACTCCGTCGTGCGGCAAACGACCGGGAGGCCGCCGGCAAGCCGCACGCGTGCATCCCTGACGTGGCCGGTATGCGCGGCGTCAGCCTTGCACTATGGCTGACCAGCGCCGCCTGACGGTGGCCCGAGATGCACGCCGGATGCGACGCGGGTTGCCATCTCACTGCCATCGGCTGGGGACGACCGCACCATGGCCGCACACCAACCAACAAGGAGATCATCTTGCAAGTTTCCAAACTGATTGCCGCAGCAGCCCTCGGCGCCGCCTGCGCCATGCCCGTCATGGCCCAGGGCACGAGCAGCACCAGCCAGGCGGCCAAGCCTGCGCAGACGTCGCAGGCGGCGCAGTCCGGCTCCGACACCAAGAGCATGGGCGCCGGGCCGTCCGGCATGGACCGCCCGGTCGAGACGCGCGACAAGCCGGACCTCGGCTGGCTGGGCCTGCTGGGCCTGGCGGGACTGCTGGGCCTGCGCCGCAACAAGCACGACGACCACCGCGACACGCGGCACACCACCGCGGCGCGCTGACCGTCGGTCCTGGACGGCGAGGGGTCCGGCAGGCACCGCCGGGTTCCTCGGTGTGTTCACTCGGGCGCGAGCACGCTGCGCACCAGGCGCCGCGTGAGGGGTCCGGCGACGAGGACGACCGGGAAGGCCACCGCCCACGCGCCGCCCCAGGCCCTGGCCCAGGCGGCGCCGAATCCCGCTTGCACGCCGCCCGCCAGCGCGGTCGAGATGCCGGAGACCACGAGGGACATCAGCGCCGACAGCAGCAGCCCGACGAGCACGGGCTCGAAGCGCCGGGGAATCACGGCGCCACCACTTTCGACGGGACGCGGGACATGCTGGCCAGCGCGTCCGCCACGTTGCGGCCGAACAGGCGGGCGGTCTTGAGGTCGCCCGGCGGGAAGCTGCCGGCGCCCGGGCCGGTGTGCCCTGCCTGTGCCATCAGGCCGGACCAGGAGCCCAGGCGGTTGGCCGCTTTCGCCTCCGGCACCCCGCCGTGCTGCTCCGGCAGGATGGCGTTGCCGACCCACACCATTCCGTGCTGCATGGCGAACACGAACATCGACAGCAGCGTGGACTGCTTGTCCCCGGCGGGCAGCGCGGACACGGTGAACCCGGCTGCCAGTTTCCCCTTGAGCGCGTGGGTCTTCCACAGCCGCCCGGTGGCGTCCATGAACGACTTGAACGGGCCGGACACGCCGCCCAGGTAGGTGGGCGAGCCGAAGACGAACCCGTCGAACGCGAGCAGCCGCTCGGGCGCGTCGACCAGGTCTTCCGCCCGCAGCAGGTGGCATTGCACGTCCGGCGCGGCCCGCGCGCCTTCGGCGATTAGTTGCGCGATGCGGCCGGTGTTGCCGTGTGCGCTGTGGTAGATGACGGCGAGATGCTTCATGGCGTTGGTTCCTTGTCGGTGTGGGGTTGGTCTGGGGCCTGCCTCATGGCGCGATCCCGGCGAGCAGGCGTGCCGACAGGTAGAGGCCGGCACCGAAGACGGCGTGGTTGGCCAGGCTGCGGAACCGGTTCGCTGCCGGGTTGGGCGTGCGGGCCGCGGCGAAGCCGGCGCCCATGGCGGGCTGCATGAGGAGCCAGGGCGCCGCGACGGTGGCCACGCCGACGGCCAGCGCGGGCAGCGGCGTCGGCCGGTCGAACCAGCCCGGCTCCGAGGCCGCCGCGAGCAACGCGGCAAAGCCCACGCCCGTCGCGTAGTGCACGGACCAGCCCAGCGCCGCTTCGCGCGGGACCGGCTCGGCACGTGCGATGGCGGCGTGCCGGAAGACACCGCGCGGCCAGTGCCCGACCCAACGCCCGAGGAGGGCGAAGTCGAGGGTGGGGACGCCGAGCCGCCGCAACAGCAGCAGCCAGAGGTCCAGGATGGCTGTCGCGCCGATGCCGGTCAGGGCGACGCGCAGGAGGTCGGAGGATGGAAGGGACATGGCGGTTTCCTTGACGCAGGACGATGGGAGCGGCCATGATGCAAGTTCAAGTCAACTTGAAGTCAAGGGCCAATCCATGGACATCGCCGAAGTCGCCAGGCGCTCGGGTCTTCCGGCGTCGACCCTGCGCTTCTACGAGGAGAAGGGGCTGATCGCCTCGACCGGCCGCGCGGGCCTGCGCCGGACCTTCGCCGACGGTGTGCTGGACCGCCTGTCGCTGATCGCATTGGGGCGGGCTGCCGGCTTCTCGCTGGACGAGATCCGGGCGGTGTTCACGCCCGGCGGCGGCGCCCGCATCGACCGTGCGTTGCTGGCCGGCAAGGCCGACGAGATCGACGCGACGATCGAGCGCCTGCAGTCGCTCAGCAACGGGCTGCGGCACGCGGCGGTGTGTCCCGCGCCCAACCATGCGGAGTGCCCGACGTTCAAGCGCCTGCTGCGGGCCGCGGGCGCGGGCAAGCTGTCCGCTCCCGCGCCCGCGGTGAAGGCGGCGGGGCGCCGCGCCGCGCGGGCGGCGCGGGCCTGACGCGGCGGCTCAGCCGCCCAGCACCGGCTGAACGAAGGCGAACCAGCCGCCGACCGCGTACACCGCCACGCTGGCGAGCCAGACGCGCCACGCCGTGCGCCGGGTGGCCAGGCACGCGTTGCGCAGCTTCGGATCGGTCGGGCAGGGCGCACTGCGGGCCCGCCACTGCAGCGCGCCGGCGGCGGCCATCGCGACCCCCGCCACCGCGAACAACGCGCCCTTGTGCTCGCTCAGCCAGACCACCTGCGGGAACACCGAGACCAGGGAGGACAGCGCCGCCCCGGCGCCCAGGGTGACCAGCAGCGCCGGGATGGCGCAGCACACCAGCGTGCCGGAGCTCGCGAACAGGCTCGCGAACGAGCTCCAGGCGCTGGCGCGCGATTCGGCCAGGCCGTCCGCGCTCACTTGCCGCCCTTGAGCTGGGCCTTGATGTCGGCCACCGACTGCGACACGGTCTCGAGCTTGACCACGTCGTAGCCGGCGTCGGTGATCTCGGCGGTGATCGCCTTCTGGTCGAGCGTCTTGCCGGGCTTGGGTTCGACGGCCACGGTCTTGTTCTTCAGGTCGACCAGGACGGCCTTGGTCGCGTCCATCTTGCCGATGCGCTTTTCGATGCCCTGCGCGCAGAACGAGCAGACCATGCCGTTGACGGTCGCCTTGACCGTCTGGGTCGCGAAGGCGATGGACGAGGCGGCTGCGAAGGCCAGGGAGATGAGGATCTTGTTCATGGTGAGGTCCAGTTCAGAAGGTGTACATGATGTTGAAGCGGGGCTGCTTCATGTTGTTGACGCCCAGCTCGACGAAATAGCGGTTGTGAATCAGCCGCAGCATCGGCGTGATCTCGGTCCGCTCCGACAGGCCCTTCATCCGCCGCGCCTCGACGACGAACCAGGGCTGGATCTCGTCGTAGTCGGCCTCGTAGAACGAGAAGCCCAGCCGCGTGGCGGCGTAGTCGTGGCGGATGCCTTCGGCCCGGTAGAGCCGCGCCGTGGCCATGGCGTAGACGCGCGTGGTCTCGTAGTCCACCTGCACGCCCGGCGTGAGCAGGGTGCGGGTGCCGTCGAAGTCATTGCCACGGATGCCGCCCGCGCCACCGAGGAACCACACGTTCGCCTGCGCGTGCGGCAGGTTCCAGCGCTGCACCAGGCGGGTGTAGGTCACTTCGGCGATGTTGCGTCGCAGGCGCCCGTCGTCGCTGCGCATGAACACCAGCGACGGGCCGATGGCGTCACGCGGGGTGAAGGCGTAGTTGGCATAGGTCTCCGCCCAATTCTTCGAGAGGTCGCCCATCACCATCCAGCTGTCCTTGAAGCCCATCGGCGCGGCGTTCGCGGCCGGCGCCATGGCCGCGGCGGCGGCGGCGAGGACGGTCGCCGTGACGATCACGCGCCTCATCGCAGCGGCTCCATCGCCTGCACGACCAGGTGGTCGTCCTGGTTCGCAACGGTGAACCGGACCTTGTCGCCGGCCTTGAAGCGGTCGAGCTGCACGCCGGGCGCCGTTTTGAACGGCATCGTCATGGCTTCCATGTCGATGCTGCGGATGCGCTCGTGCTGCAGCGTCACGCGCGAACGCTGCGCATCCACCCGCACCACCACGGCGCCCACCCATTCGGGTTGCGCCGGTTTCGGGGTTGCGGCCTGGGCCGCGGCGGCAAACGCCAGTGCGGCGGCCGCGGCCATCCATCCATGTCTCATGAGAAAAGCTCCATCGGACGCGGGCATGGCCCGCGGAAACGCGCGCCGGAGGTGGCGCGCCGCTGTCGAAGGCAGCGTCAGCCGATGGGGGGTCGGTGCTCGGGGCGCAGGTCGGCGCTGCGGAAGGCGATGGCCCGGTGCGTGGGCGCGCCCGGCAGGGCTGCCGGGCCGGTGACGACCGCCAGCGGGACCGGGAGCGCCCAGGCGAAACAGTGCTGGCAGGTCTGGCAGGGATTGCCCGCCGCCGGGCCGCCCCCGGCATCCCCGGGGGGAGCTGCCATGTGGCAGTCGGGCATGCCGGCGTGGTCGGCGGCATGGGCGTGTGCCCCGGCTGCCGCCTCGGCCTGCACGGCCTCAACCACGGCAGCGATCTGGGGCCCGCCGGTCACCGGTGCGCCGGCCATGGCCACGTCCATCCCCAGCAGGCGCAGGGGCAGCAGGACGGCCAGGACGAGGAGGACGAAGCGGTGCACCCGCGCATCATAGGACGGCAACCGGGCCGTGGCGCATCGCGGGGTCTTGGGGGCGCCGGCGCCGGGTGCGCGGGTCGGCGCGGGCTGCTGCGCGGCCGTGGCCCACGCCCACAGGCCGCGTCGCGGGCGTCCTACAGGGCTGCCACGGCCGGCTTGCCACGATGCAGCACACACAAGGAAAGCGCAGGGAGGCGCGAGACATGTCTGGCAAGACCAACAAGGCCGAATTCGTGGTCGTGCCCCAGCACCAGCTGGGGTACCTGAAGGTGCTGTGCAGCGCGGCCAGCCGGGCCGCCACCCGTGCCCAGGAAGCCGCCGCGGGGGCACGCATGGAACTGGCCGACGCCGTGGCCACCGGGCTGCACCCGGCCCAGCTGCAGCACGCCTGGCGGCTGCACCGCGACGCGATCCAGAAGCTCAACATCGTGCTGTTCTTCGGCCAGCTCTACGTGTCCGCGTTCCGCCGGCATGCGCCGCAGGGGCCTTCGCTGGGCTGGGAGCCCGGCCGCTAGCCCTCGGTCTTCGCATCCGCCTGCTGGATGCGCACGGTGGGCAGGCAGTGCGGGTGCTCCCGCGCCAGCCAGCCGATCATCTCCTCGCGCACCCGGCAGCGCAGGTCCCACAGCCGCCCCGCATCGGCTGCCGACAGCAGGATGCGCACCTGCATCGTCCGCTCGGTGGCGTCCTGCACCTGCACCGCGAACACCCGCTTGTCCCACTCGGGCGCGGCCTCCACCACGCGCTGGGCTTGCGCGCGCAGGGCCGGCATGGGCGTGGCGTAGTCGAGGTGCAGCACCACCAGCCCGGTGAGCCGGGCGCTGGTGCGGGTCCAGTTCTCGAACGGGTTCTCGATGAACCACTGCAGCGGGATGACCATGCGGCGGTCGTCCCAGATGCGCAGCACCACGTAGGTGCCGGTGATCTCCTCCACGCGGCCCCACTCGCCCTTGACGATCAGCACGTCGTCAAGCCGCAGCGGCTGCGCCAGCGCGAGCTGCAGTCCCGAGATGAGGTTGCTGAACACCGGCCGGGCCGCCAGGCCCGCGATGATGCCCAGCACGCCGGCCGATGCCAGCAGGCTGGCGCCCACCTGGCGCGCGCCCGGGAAGGTCATGAGCGCCATCGACAGACCGGCCAGCATCACGATCACGCCGGCGCTGCGCGACAGCACGCGCGCCTGCGTCTGGATGCGGCGCGCGTTGTAGTTGTCTTCCACGTCCACCGGATGGCGCGCGATCACGCCGTCGGCCAGGCCGCGGATGGTGGCGATGACGAACCAGGTGACGGCGGCGATCAGCAGCAGGCCGTTGACGTGCCGCACGTTGCCGATCAGCGGCAGGTGGTTGGGCGCGACCTGCCAGACCACCTGCAGCGCGAGCAGCGGCAGCGCGGCGCCGGCCGGCTGCTGCACGCTCACCAGCATGGCGTGCAGCACTGGCGAGGTGTTCGTCGCCCGCCGCAGGAGCGCGCCGGCGATGCGGTGGAACAGCAGGGCGGCCACCACGGCCACCAGGGCCAGCGCGGCGGTGGCGAGCCAGGGGTCGTGCCGCAACAGGTCGGCCAGCACCGCCTGCATGCGGATCAGCCGGCGGGCTGCCCGTCGTCGATGGCGGCGCCGGGCGTGGTCTCCGGCGGCACCAGGTCGGGCGCCTGGCGCAGCGCGGCCTTCTCGCCGGCGGTGGCGAACTTGCTGTACTTGCCGAGGATGGCGACCAGCTGCCCGTAGACGCGCGGATTGCCGGCCACGCACTCCTTTTGCTCCAGGAACTCGGACTCGCCGGTGAAGTTGCCGATGAGGCCGCCGGCCTCGGTCACCAGCAGCGAGCCCGCGGCCACGTCCCAGGGCGACAGGCCGGTCTCGAAGAAGCCGTCGGTGAAGCCGGCGGCCACGTAGGCCAGGTCGAGCGCGGCGGCGCCCGGGCGCCGCAGGCCGGCGGTGCGCTGCATGACGTCGGCCATCATGCGCAGGTAGTTGTTGAAGTTGTCGCCCGGCCGGAACGGGAATCCGGTGGAGATGAGGCAGCGCGAGAGCTCGGTGCGCTTGGACACCCGGATGCGCCGCTCGTTCATGTAGGCGCCGCGGCCGCGGGTGGCGGTGAAGAGGTCGTTGCGGGTCGGGTCGTAGATCACGGCCTGCTCGATGCGGCCCTTGACCGACAGCGCGATGCTGACGCAATAGACCGGGAAGCCGTGGATAAAGTTGGTGGTGCCGTCCAGGGGATCGATGATCCAGACGAAGTCGGATCCCTGCTTGCCGTGCTGCGTGCCGGACTCCTCGGCCAGGATGGCGTGGTCGGGGTAGGCCGTGAGCAGCGTCTCGATCACCGCGGCTTCGCTCGCATGGTCGACCTCGGTGACGAAGTCGTTGACCTGCTTCTGGGAGATGCGGACCGATTCGACGTCGAGGGCGGCCCGGTTGATGATCGCGCCGGCGGCGCGGGCGGCCTTGACGGCCACGTTGAGCATGGGGTGCAGGTTGGGCGACATGGATTGTGTGAAGAGCAGGCGCCAGGGATGGCGCGGGGCAGGCAGGCGGCCCGGCGATGCGGACGGCGACAATACCGGCATTCTACTTTTCCCGCTGTGAACACGCGTTTCATCCTCATCGAGCCCAGCCACGCGGGCAACGTCGGCGCGGTCGCGCGGGCCATGAAGGTGATGGGCTTTTCCGACCTGGTGCTGGTGGCGCCGCGCTGGGACGACGTGCTCACGCGGCAGGAGGCCATCGACCGCGCGAGCGGCGCCACCGACGTGCTGGGGGCCTCCCGGATCGTGCCCGCGCTCGACGACGCGCTGGACGGGGTGCAGGTGCTGTGCGCCACCGCCATGACGCCGCGCGACTTCGGCCCGCCGACCGCGGCGCCGCGCGCGCACCTGCCGGGGCTGGCGGCCAGCGGGGCCAGCGTCGGCTTCCTCTTCGGTTCGGAGCGCTACGGCATGCGCAACGAGGACGTCTACCGCTGCCACGTGGCGCTGTCGATCCCGACCGCAGCGGACTACGGCTCGCTCAACCTCGCGGCCGCGGTCCAGTTGATCGCGTACGAGTGGCGGCACGCGCTGGGCGGCTTCCCTGCGGCCGCAAGCGGCGCCGCGCCGGCTGCCGACGCCCAGGCGCTGGCCGGCATGCTGGCGCACTGGGAGGAGGCGCTCACGGCCATCGGGTTCCTCGATCCGGCGGCGCCCAAGAAGCTCATGCCGCGCCTGAACCAGATGTTCAACCGCGCGCAACCCACCCCGGAGGAAGTCCACATCCTCCGCGGTGTTGCCAAGGCGATGCTGCAGGCAGGGACGCGGACGAAGTCTTAGACTGGCGAGCCACAAGCTCATCACCGCCAGTCATGTTGACCCGACTGCGTTCCGACATCCAGTGCATCCTCGACCGCGATCCTGCCGCGCGCAGCACGTGGGAGGTGGTGACCTGTTACCCGGGACTGCACGCGCTGGTGCTGCACCGCCTGGCGCACGCCTGCTGGCGGCGCGGGTTGCGCTGGCTGGGCCGTTTCGTCTCGCAGGTCTCGCGCTGGCTCACCGGCATCGAGATCCACCCGGGCGCCACGATCGGCAACGGCGTCTTCATCGACCACGGCATGGGCGTGGTGATCGGCGAGACCGCGCAGGTCGGCGACGGCTGCACCATCTACCAGGGTGTCACGCTGGGCGGCACCTCGCTGGAGAAGGGCGCCAAGCGCCATCCGACGCTGGGGCGCAACGTGGTGGTGGGCGCGGGCGCCAAGGTGCTGGGCGGCTTCACCGTGGGCGACGGGGCGGCCATCGGCTCGAACGCCGTGGTCACCAAGCCGGTGCCGGCCGGCGCCACCGCGGTCGGCATTCCGGCGCGCATCGTGCAGGCCGAGGACGGCACGCGCCGCACGGCGCCGGCCACGGCAGGCTTTGCCGCCTACGGGGTGACCCAGGGCGACGATCCGCTGTCGCAGGCGATGCGCGGGCTGGTCGACCACACGGCCACCCAGGAGCACCAGATCGCGCTGCTGTGGAAAGCCATCGAGACGCTCTCGCAGCGCAGCCGAGCCGGCGACTGCGTGCCCGGAGACGCGGCCCGCGAGGAATGCTTCGAGAAGGACAAGCTGGTGCAGCTGGTGGGCAAGTGAGCGGCCGCCGGGGCTAGCCGCGCGCCGCCTGCAGCACCGTCCACGCGGCGGTGGCCATCAGCAGCAGGGCGACCGCCCGCCCCAGCCGGTGCTGCGCTTCCGGGCGCGCGTCCAGGCGGCTGCGCACCTGGCCGGCGCCGAGCGCGATGCCGCCGTACACCAGCACCTGCGCACCAGCGAGGATGGCACCGAGCAGCAGCGCCTGCAGGGCCAGCGGGCCGCCGTCGGGCCGCAGGAACTGCGGGAACACCGCCACCATGAAGAGGTACGCCTTGGGGTTCAGGAGGCAGGTGGCGGCCGCCTGCAGGAAGGTGCGGCCCTGCGTGCGGGCCGCCGGCGGCGCGGCGCCCAGCATGGCCGGGGCCCGCCAGAGCGACCAGCCGATCCACGCCACATAGGCGGCTCCGGCCACGAGCAGCAATTGGAATGCCGCCGGCACCAGTTGCAGCACGAGGCCGACGCCCAGCGTGCCGAGCACGACGTGCACCGCGCCGCCGGTGACCAGGCCGGCCACGGCGGCGAAGCCCGCCCGGCGCCCGTGCGCCAGCGCGCTCGAGAGCACGAAGGCCATGTCCATGCCGGGCACGACCATGATCCCGAAGGCCAGCAGGGTGAAGAGCCAGAGCGCGTCCATGGCTCAGGCCCGCAGCGCCGAGCGGGCGGTCGGCGCGAGTTGCAACACCTCGGGCCGGCCGGCCAGGAAGGGGGCGAGCGCCGGGGCAGCCTCGCGGGACCAGGCACCTGCGGCCTGGAAGTTGCGGAACGTGCCCGCATCCGGGAACAGCGCCAGGCCCACCAGCACCTGCACCCCCGTGCGCACCGGCAGCCGCGGGAAGTTGTTGGCGGAGGGCTCGGTCACGTACCAGGCGGTGCGCAGCGCGCCGCCCTGCACGAGGCAGGGGGCGAGCACCTCGCGCGCCAGCGCCAGCAGCGCCTGCGGGGCGGGCCCCCCGAGCGGGAACACGGCGAGGTCGAGCAGCCCGGCGCCCGGTCCCGTCGCATGGGCGGGCGGGTGCGGCTGCGGCGGAATGCCCGCGCCGGGCCACGCGGGGCGCAGCAGCAGCACGTCGTCCCAGGCCAGCATGGTGGCGTTGGCGGCCGGTCCGTGCTGCGCCCAGTCCGGTCCGCCGTAGAAGGCCTGCAGGCCGGCGGCCCGCCCCGCCATGTCGGCGAAGCCGCGCAGCCAGACGAAGCGGTCGGGATCCGCCAGGTCGCGGAACTGGCCGAGCACCCGCATGCCCGCCGCCTCCTGGGGTTCGACCAGGGCGCGGTCGAACACCTCGACCAGGGTGTCGCGCTGCCCGGGCCGCAGCGTGTACTGGCGCAGTTCGACCACCGTGCAAGAGTCAACGGGGAGTGCGGGGTGCGCCGGTGGCGCAAGGGTGGAAGGCATGGGGTCTCCAGGAAGTGCCGGTGCAGTGTGCGCGGCCATACCTGCCAAGGCGTGGCAGGTATTGCGCCTACACTGCACCGGTGCGCGCCTCCCGCCTGCTCCACATCCAGATGCTGCTGGAGACCCGCGGCCGCATGAGTGGGCCGGCACTGGCGCAGGCGCTGGAGGTCTCGGTGCGCACGCTGTACCGCGACGTCGACGAGCTCACCGCCGCCGGCGTGCCGATCTATGCGGAGCGCGGCCGCGCAGGCGGCTTCCAGCTGCTGCCCGGGTGGAAGACGGCGCTCACCGGCCTCACGCCGGCGGAGGCGGAAGCGGTGTTCCTGGGCGGCCTGGCCGGACCCGCGGCCGACCTGGGACTGCAGCCGCTGGTGCGCAGCGCGCAGCTCAAGCTGCTCACTGCGCTGCCGGCCGACTGGCGCGGGCCGGCCCAGCGCATCAGCGCCCGCCTGCACCTGGACCCGGTCGACTGGTACCGCGATGCCGAGGCCGCGCCGCACCTGGCGACCGTGGCGGCAGCGGTCTGGGACGGGCGCCGCATCGCCATCGCCTACGAGAGCTGGACCCGCTCGGCGCGGCAGGTGGTGCATCCGCTGGGCCTGGTGCTCAAGGGAGGCACCTGGTACCTGGTGGCGGCTCGCGAGCGCAAGCTGCGCACCTTCCGCGTGTCGAACATCGCGACGGTGGAGCCGCTGCCCGGCGCCGTGGTGCGTCCCCAGGGCTTCGACCTCGCGGCCCACTGGCAGGCGTCGGTGCGGCGCTTCGAGCAGGAGCTGCACACCGGCCACGCCGAGGTGCTCGCGACGGCGCGCGGCCTGGCGCACCTGCGCCAGTCGGGATCGGCGGTCGCCCGCGCACTGCGCGACGTGCCCGCGCTGGCGGCCGGCACGCGGGCGCGGCTGCGCATTCCCGCCGAGGCCGACGCCCAGGCCGCGGCGCAGTTGCTGCGGCTGGCGCCCGAGGTCGAGGTGGTGGGGCCGCCCGCACTGCGCCAGGCGGTGCTGGCGCGCCTGGCAGCGGCGGCGGCGTGCTACGGACGGGTGCTGCGGCCGGCCGGCAGGCGTGCGGGCACTTGAGGCGCCGTCAGCCGCCGGCCGTGGCGGCGAAGGCGCGCTCGAGCAGCAGCCCCGCCCGCAGGCACAAGGCTTCCTCGCGGGCGGGTGCGACCACCTGCACGCCCATGGGCAGCCCGTGCGCGCCGGTCGCGCCGGGCACGCTGAGGCAGGGGCCGTGCAGGAGCGTCCAGGCGCGGTTCCAGGTGGACGCGCCGGTGGAGCCGTGGCCGGCGGGCGGCTCGTCGGGCGCGCTGGGCGTCAGCAGCACGTCGAAGCCGTCGAACAGCGTGGGCATCAGGCCGCGGCCGGTGGCGGCCTGCACCTGCGCCGCGTCGTAGGCGGCATCGGTGACCATGCGGGCGCCGGCGAGGTAGTCGCGCAGGATCGGCGACAGCGCGTCGGCATGGAACTCGTATTCGTCGGCCAGCGTGCGCGCCGCCTCCCAGCCCTGGACCGCGTCGTGGGCATGGAACACGGCGCCGAGCCAGGGCGGCACCTCCACCTCGCGCACGGCGTGGCCCGCTGCGCGCAGCGCGGCACCGGCCGCCTGCAACGCGCGGTGCGCGCTGGGGGACATGGCCTCCCACGGGTGGCGGGTCGCGATGCCGAAGACCGGGCCGCCGGTGGCGTTCTCCATGGCGTCGGCCCACGGGTGGCCGCTGATCGCCTGGCCGTAGCGCGCCATCTCCGTCACGGTCCGTGTGAAGAGGCCCACCGTGTCGAGCGACCAGGCGAACGGCTTGAGGCCCGGCGTGGGCAGCACGCCGTAGCCGGGCTTGAAGCCGACCACGCCGCAGTACGACGCCGGCCGGATGACCGAGCCGCCGGTCTGCGTGCCGACCGCCAGCGGCACCAGCCCCGCCGCCACCGCGGCCGCCGAGCCGGCGGAGGACCCGCCCGGTGTGTGGCCCGGTGCCTTGGGGTTCCTCGTCGCCGTCGGGTGGAGGAACGCGAATTCGGTGGTGCTGGTCTTGCCCACCACCAGCCCGCCGGCGCGGCGGATCGCCTGCACGATGGCCGCATCGCTGCGTGGCTGGTGTCCCGCGTAGAGGGCCGAGCCGTACGCGGTGGGCATGGTGGCGGTGTCGAAGATGTCCTTCACGCCCACCGGAAGGCCGTGCAGCGCCGATTGGGCGAGGCCGCGGTCGTGCTCCCGCTGCGCGCCGGCGGCGTCGTGCAGCGCCACGAAGGCGCCCAGGTCCGCGTCGCGGCCGGCGATGTCGGCCAGCAGGGCGGGCAGGTCGCCGCGCGCGGTCACGTGGTGCGCGGCGGGCGCACCGCCGTCTTGGGCCGGAACGCCTTGCAGACCGCGTCGTGCGTTTCCAGGTAGGGCCCGCCGATCAGGTCGATGCAGTAGGGCACGGCCGCGAAGATGCCGGGCACCACCACGCCGCCCTCGGCGTCCTTCAGGCCTTCCAGCGTTTCCTGGATCGACTTGGGCTGGCCGGGCAGGTTGAGGATGAGGCTGCTGCCGCGGATCACCGCCACCTGGCGCGAGAGGATCGCGGTGGGCACGAAGCGCAGGCTGATCTGCCGCATCTGCTCGCCGAAGCCGGGCATCTCCTTGTCGGCGATGGCCAGCGTGGCTTCGGGCGTGACGTCGCGCCGCGCCGGGCCGGTACCGCCCGTGGTGAGGACGAGGCTGCAGCCGGCGTCGACCAGCTCCACCAGAGCGTCGCTGATGCGTTGCTGCTCGTCGGGGATGAGGCGCGGCTCGAAGGTGATGGGGTTCTTCAGCGCGCGGGTGAGCCAGTCCTTCAGGGCCGGCAGGCCCTTGTCCTCGTACACGCCGGTGGAGGCGCGGTCGCTCACGGACACGATGCCGATGCGCACCGCATCGGCTGTGGCGTCACTGGGGCTCATGCTGCAGCTGCTCCTTCACGATCTGGAAGATGTCGCGGTAGGCCCGGCCGTGGCGGGGGACTTCGCCGCGCGAGATCTCGTCCTGGGTGGGCTGGCAGTCCTTGCGGGCCTGCCGGATCAGTGCGCGCAGCTGCTGGCTGTCGGTGCCGGGATGGGCATCCAGCCAGGCCTGCAGCGCCTCGTCGCGGGCGATCAGGTCGTCGCGCCAGCGCTCGGCTTCGTGCAGCGCCAGGCTCTCGCGGGCCGAGCCGCGGTGCTGGGTGTCCAGCGCCTCGCGCACGGCGGCGAGCTGCTCGTCCTCGAGGCCGCGCATGAGCTTGCCCACGTACTGCATCTGGCGCCGCCGGCCCTCGAAGTTGGTGATGCGCCTGGCTTCGGCCAGGGCGTCGACCAGCTTGTCGGGCAGGGCCAGGCGCTCGAACAGGTCGGCCCGCAGCGTGAGCAGCGACTCGCCCAGCTTCTGCAGCTCGGTGCTCTCACGCTTGAGCTCGGTCTTGCTGTTGTCCTGGAAATGCTTGAGTTCGGCCTTGAGCTGCAGGTCGAGTTCGCTGCCTTCGGCGACGAACTGGCCGCGCACGAAGTAGCCTTTTTTGGGTTTGCGTGACATGGCGGGAATGGGGTGGCGCGGCCCGGCTGTGCAGGCGGCCGCAAGTATCATAGCCCTCGCCATGAACCAAGCCTCCCTGCGCTCCGCCTCCGCCGCATCGACACCCAGCAACGACACGCGAGGCAGCGGCTCCGCACAGGGCTTCTCGTACAGCCGCGCCAGCTTCGAGCAGCTGGTGGACACCGCGCTGGCGCATGCGAAGAAGCTCGGCGCCACCGATGCCGCGGCCGAGGCCTCCGAAGGCTGCGGCCTGTCGGTCTCGGTGCGCAAGGGCGAGCTGGAGAACGTGGAGCGCAACCGCGACAAGTCGCTGGGTGTCACCGTCTACATCGGCCAGCGCCGCGGCAACGCCAGCACCTCCGACTTCTCCGAAGCGGCCATCGCCCAGACGGTGCAGGCCGCCTATGACATCGCCCGCTTCACCGCCGAAGACCCGGTGGCCGGCCTGCCGGACGCGGACGACATCGCCGGCGCGCGCGAGCAGCCCGACCTGGACCTGTTCCATCCCTGGAGCATCGACAGCGAGGCCGCCGCGCGCATCGCGCTGGAGTGCGAGGCCGCCGCCTTCGCGACCGACAAGCGCATCACCAACAGCGAGGGCGCGGGCGTGTCGGCCCAGCAGAGCCATTTCTTCAGCGCGCACACGCGGGGCTTCCGGGGCGGCTATGCCTCGTCGCGCCACTCGATCTCGGTGGCGCCGATCGCCGGGCGCGGCGACGACATGCAGCGCGACGCCTGGTACACCTCCATGCGCTCGCCCACCGAGCTGGCCGCGCCCCAGGCGGTGGGGCGCTACGCCGCCGAGCGGGCGCTGGCCCGGCTGAAGTCGCGCAAGATCGCCACCGTGGAGTGCCCGGTGCTGTTCGAGTCCCCGCTGGCCGCCGGCCTCCTGGGCGCCTACGTGCAGGCCACCAGCGGCGGATCGCTCTACCGCAAGAGCAGCTTCCTGGTGGACTCGCTGGGCAAGGACATCTTCGCGGACCACATCGACGTGCTGGAAGACCCGCACCAGAAGCGCGGCAAGGGCAGCGCACCGTTCGACGAGGAGGGCGTGCGCACCTGCGCGCGCAAGGTGGTGGACGCCGGCCGCGTGGAAGGCTACTTCCTGTCGAGCTACTCCGCCCGCAAGCTGGGCATGAAGACGACCGGCAACGCCGGCGGATCGCACAACCTGTCGCTCACCTCGCGCCGCACCGAAGCCGGCGACGACCTGCCCGCCATGCTGCGCAAGCTGGGCACGGGCCTCTTCGTGATCGAGCTGATGGGGCAGGGCGTGAACTACGTGACCGGCGACTACTCGCGCGGAGCCAGCGGCTTCTGGGTCGAGAACGGCCGCATCGCCTTCCCGGTGCAGGAGATCACCATCGCCGGCAACCTCAAGGACATGTTCCTGGGGATCGAGGCCGTGGGTGCGGACACGTACAACTACGGCGCGAAGACGGTGGGGTCGGTGCTGGTGAACCGGATGAAGGTGGCGGGCAGCTGAAACGCGGGGTCGGACGCGGGAGCGGACTGCCGGACGCAGAGGTCACGCAGAAGACGCAAAAGGAAATCCGAAGGTTTCCTTGGGGTCGGGGCCACCAGGCCCCGCTTCGCCCTGGCTCGGTCTGCATCCTGACAACCCTTTTGGCTGTCCTTCTGCGTCTTCTGCGAAACCTTCGCGTCCTCTGCGTCCGGCAGTCCGCTCCCGCTCCTCCCCGCGACTACTGGGCCAGCGCCGCCTTCACCGCCGCCGACACCTGGCCCATGTCCGCCTTGCCCGCCAGCCGCTGCTTGACCGCGCCCATGACCTTGCCCATGTCGCCCGGGCCCTTGGCGCCGAGTTCGGTGACGATGGCGCGGACTTCGGTGGCGATCTCGTCCGCGGACATGCGGGCGGGCAGGTAGGCCTGCAGCACCGCCATCTCGGCGGCTTCCTTGTCGGCCAGGTCCTGGCGGCCCGCCTTCTGGAAGGCCTCGATGCTGTCCTTGCGCTGCTTGATGAGCTTGTCGACGATGCCCACGACCATCGCGTCGTCGAGCTCGACCCGCTCGTCGACTTCCTTTTGCTTCATGGCGGCGGTCAAGAGGCGGATGGTGCCCAGGCGCTCGGCGTCCTTGGCGCGCATGGCGGCCTTCATGTCCTCGGTGATGCGTTCCTTCAGGCTCATGGCTCTTCTTTCGGTGGGTCCAGCAAAAAAGCCTGCCAGAGCGTCCCCGGGCAGGCTTCGATCGCTGCCGCTTGCGCGGCAACTCGGGATCAGTACAGCTTCTTGGGCAGCTGCATGCTGCGAACGCGCTTGTAGTGGCGCTTCACGGCAGCGGCCTTCTTGCGCTTGCGCTCGGCAGTCGGCTTCTCGTAGAACTCGCGGGCGCGCAGTTCGGTCAGCAGGCCGAGCTTCTCGATGGTGCGCTTGAAGCGGCGCAGGGCCACGTCGAACGGCTCGTTTTCCTTGACACGGATGGTGGTCATGAATTCAAAAGATCTCTACAGGGTGCCGCAAGAAGATCGGGCTTGCAGCGGGAGGGTCCCCGACTGATGGTGATCAGGCCGTCGGGGGATGCCGGCAAAGCCAGAGATTATAGCGGCCTGCCGCAGCCGGGCAAGCCGGCGGGCCCGGGCGGGCTCCGCCGTCAGCCCCGGGCCGCGGCCAGCGCCTGGGCGCAGGCCCAGCCGCTGGCCCAGGCCCACTGGAAGTTGTAGCCTCCCAGCCAGCCGGTCACGTCGACCACCTCGCCGATGAAGTAGAGCCCGGGCTGGGTCGATTCCATGGTCTGCGAGGAGAGCGCCCGGGTGTCGACCCCGCCGGCGGTGACCTCCGCCTTGCGGTAGCCCTCGGTCCCGGTGGGCACCAGCTCCCAGCGCGAGAGCCGCTCGGCCAGCTGCCCCAGCGACTTGTCGGCCGCCTCGTTCACCGGGCGCTGCCAGGCGGCGTCCTGCTGCACCCAGGCGTCCGCCAGCCGGGAGGGCACCAGCGCCGCCAGTTCGTTGGCCACCAGCTTGCGGGAGCGCCGCTTGGCGTCGGCCAGGGTGGCGGCCACGTCGGCGCCGGGCGCCAGGTCGATCCGCAGGGGAGCGCCGGGTTGCCAGTAGCTGGAGACCTGCAGCACCGCCGGCCCGGAGAGGCCCCGGTGGGTGAAGAGGAGGTCCTCGTCGAAGGCCACCGCGCCCTTCTTCTGCCCGGTGGCGATGCGCACCGGCAACGCCAGCCCCGCCAGCTGCGCGTAGGGCGCCCAGCCTTCGCCCTGGAAGGTCAGGGGCACCAGCGCCGGCCGCAGCGGCACCACCGGCAGGCCGAACTGCCGGGCCAGCCGGTGGCCGAAGTCGCTGGCCCCGATCTGGGGAATGGACAGGCCGCCGGTGGCGACCACCAGCCGCGGCGTCCGCACGGTTCCTCGGTCGCTATCGATTTCATAGCTGCCGGCTCCCGTCCCATGCGGGCTGGAGGCCGAAAAGCGCACGGATTGCACGGTGCAGGGCTGCCAGCGGGTGACGCCGCCGGCGTCGCACTCGGCCAGCAACATGCGGATGAAGTCGTCCGAGGAGCGGTCGCCGAAGAGCTGTCCCTTGTGCTTCTCGTGGAACGGAATGCCGTGGCGCTGCACCAGGGCGACGAAGTCCGCGGCCGTGTAGCGCGACAGCGCGCTGCGGCAGAAGTTGGGGTTGTCGCCCAGGAAGTGCTTGTGCGGCGCGCGCGGGTCGAGGTCGCGGTTGGTGAAGTTGCAGCGGCCCCCGCCGGAGATGCGGATCTTCTCGGCCACCTTGGGCGCGTGGTCGACCAGCAGCACGCGCACGCCCAGCTGGCCGGCCACGCCGGCGCAGAAGAGGCCGGCCGCGCCCGCGCCGACGATGACGGCATCGAAGTCCTGCATCGCGCCGGGGCTAGCCCTTCCAGACGAACGGGAACTTCAGCTGCTTCCAGAAGCCGTCGGGGACGTAGTCGCCGCGCACGCCGTAGCGTTCCGGCCAGGCCCTGCCGCTGCGCACGGCGGTGCCGAACAGGTGGTCCAGGAAGGCGAAGTGCGCCGCGTAGTTGCGGTCCAGCGCCTCGTCGTCCTGGCTGTGGTGCCAGTGGTGGAAGTTGGGCGTGACGATCACGTGGCGCAGCGGGCCGAGCCGCACGCTCACGTTGGCGTGGTTGAACACCGCCTGGAAGCCGACCACGACGATGTAGGCGTCGATCACCTCCTTGGAAAACCCGAGCAGGTAGATCGGCGCGAGCACCAGGCTGCGCGTGATCAGGATCTCCAGCACGTGCTGGCGGGAGCCGGCGATCCAGTCCATGCTCTTGACGCTGTGGTGCACCGCGTGCAGCCGCCACAGCAGCGGCACCTCGTGGTAGGCGCGGTTGGTCCAGTACTGCACCAGGTCGGCCACCAGCAGGATCAGCAGCAACCCGCCCCAGAACGGCAGGCCCGCCACCCAGCCGCGCAGCCCGTCATGGGCGGCCCAGCCGAAGAAGCGGTGTACCACCAGGTTGGTCGCCAGCAGCATGAACCCGATCAGCATGTGGTTGACCGCGAAGTGCTGCAGGTCGGTCTGCCACTCGGGCCGGAACACCGGCTGGTCGCGGCGCAGGGCGAACAGCTTCTCGATGAAGATGAAGATCAGCGAGGACCCCAGCAGGTCCAGGATGAACCAGTCCATCCCGACGTAGGGCGTGTGGTCCGGGAAGTTCGGGTCGACCTCCACCTTGTGGCCCCCGAGGAGGGCGGCCAGCACCACCAGCGCGAAGGCCAGGGAGGACAGCCAGCGCGAGCGGTTGAAGACGATGTTGGCCAGGGCCAGGCCGCCGGCCGCCACCATCGACCAGAACAAGAGCTGGCGCAGCAGCGCCACGTCGTAGCTGCGGCGCAGCTCCGGCGTGGTCAGGTACTCGGGGAAGTGGAAGGCGGCCACGCCCAGCAGGCACAGCAGTCCGAGCGTGAAGGCCAGGATGCCGGTGACGAGGCCGCGCCCCGGTTGGAGCGCGCCATGGCTGCGCGCCAGCTCGTTGAATTGGTCCAGCATGGCGCCTCCTCGCGTCCCGGTGTGCGCGGCAGTGTAGCGTCGCCTGGCGGGTGCTCAGGTGGCGGCACGGGGACCGCGGCGGGGCGGCACCGCCAGCCAGGCGGCGGCCACCGCCAGGCCGAAGCCGGTGTACGCGCCGGTGAACACCCAGGCCGGTGCGTCCCAGAACAGCAGGCGCTGCAGCCAGTGCTCGATGAAGGAACCGGCGTAGGAGGCCTGCCCGCCTTGCAGCCGCAGCCAGGCTTCCAGCGTGGTGAGCGGGCAGGTGGCGCCCCACCAGGCCTGCACCACCACGAAGCCGATGGCCGCCAGGTGCGCCAGGCGGAAGGACAGCCGGCGCACCCACCTCCAGCCGCGCCACGCGCCGGCCAGCGTGAGGACCAGGCCGCCAACGACGAAGAGCACGACCGCCGTGTGCAGCACCAGCACCGCATCGGCGAGCAGTTGGAAGGGCATGCGCCGAGGGTACCGCGGGCCGCGCTGCCGCGCGGCGGCAGGGGTTCAGGCCGCGCGTGCCTGCCCGGGCTGCGCCCCGAGCGCCGCGATGCCCTGCAGCACGTCGCCGACGACGATGACGGAGGGGCTGGCCAGCCCCTCGCGCGCGATCGTCGCCGCCAGCGCGTCGAGGGTGGCGACCGCGTGGCGCTGGTCGGGCAGGCTGGCGCGCTGCACCACAGCCACCGGCGTGCGGCCCGGCAGGGCGGTGAGCAGCTGGTCCTGGATGTGCCGGGCGCCGCTCACGCCCATGTACACCACGAGCGTGAGGCGTGCCTGGTGCGCCGCCTGGGCGAGCACGCGCCAGTCGGGTGCGGCGCCGCCGCGCTGCGCGTGCCCGGTGACGAAGACCACGCCCTGGGCGTGTTCGCGGTGGGTCAGCGGCACGCCCAGCGCGGTGACCGCCGCCAGGCCGGCGGTGATGCCGTTGACCACCTCGACCGCAATGCCGGCCGCGCGCAGGTGCTCCAGCTCCTCGCCACCCCGCCCGAAGATGAACGGGTCGCCGCCCTTGAGGCGCACGACGGACTCGCCTTCGCGCGCCGCCATCACCATCAGCCGCTCGATGAAGGCCTGCGGCGTGCTCTTGCAGCCGCCGCGCTTGCCCACGTGGACGATGCGCGCGCCGGGCGGCGCCAGCGCGACGATGGCGTCGCCGACGAGGTCGTCGACCAGCACGACCGTGGCGGACTGGATCGCCCTGACCGCCTTGATGGTGAGCAGTTCCGGATCGCCGGGGCCGGCGCCCACCAGCGTCACCTTGCCTTGCGCGCTGTCCATCGTGTCTGTCTCCGTGTTCATGTTGCCGCAGCGAGACGCAAGATGTGTTCCACCTGCAGCGCGATGGATTCGGGAACCGGCTGCTCGCCGCGCATCAACGCATCGATGTAGCGTGCGGTCGTGTCGGGATCGGTGCCGGTGGGCCAGCCGGGCAGGTCGGTGAGGGTGCCGCGGCGGCCTTCCTCCAGCACCACGCGCTCGCCGCGCACGAAGCCTTCCATCTGCGGCAGGCGGCGCGCATCGGCCACCGCTTCGCCTTCCGTGCCGCGCAGCAGCAGCGCGGTGGCGCCCATCCGCTGGTGCACCGCCGCCATGGAGGCCGCGTACTCCGGATGCGTGTAGCTGCCCACGAGCACGGCCGGTCCGTCGCAGGGATTCATCAGCTTCACCAGGCTGTGCGCCGAGTTGCGCAGCCCCACCACGCGTCGGACGTCGAGCAGCCGCTTGAGCCCCGGGTGCAACACCTCGGTGGGCAGGTACACCGCGGTGCCGGCCGCAATGGGCGCCACCTCGCCCTGCGCCCGGATGCCCAGCGGCGCCAGCACCTCGGTGACGAAGACCCGGTTGCTCTCGGTCGCGGTGCCGTGGATCAGCACGGCGGCCCCGCGGCGCGCCAGCAGCAGTGCGAGCAGCGGCGTGAGCACCGGCAGGCGCCGGGCGCCGTTGTAGCTGGGCAGCACGACGACCGGGGCTGCGCCGGCCGGCACCCGCTGCAGCCGCGCATGCGTCGCGTCGAGAAAGCCCGCCATCTCGTCGGCGGTCTCGCCCTTGATGCGCATCGCCAGGCAGAAGGCGCCGACCTCGAGGTCGCTCACGCGGCCGTCGAGCAGCTGCCCGAACAGGTCGGCCGCCTGCGCGCGGTCGAGCGGGCGCGCGCCCTGCTTGCCGCGGCCGATCTCCTTCAGGTACTGGCTGATCCCCACCTGCGGGATTGTCCCAGAGGGCTCATGACCGGCGGCTATACCGATATGCCTGCCGGTGCCGCCGGCGCCTGCGCTTGCGCGCCGCGCACCATGCGGCGCAGCTCGGGCAGGCACGAGCCGCAATTGGTGCCGCAGCGCAGCCGCGCCTGCAACCCGGCCAGGCGCTGGGGCTCGTCGCCCATACAGGCGGCCAGCGTGGCCCGGATGGTGTCGGCGTCCACGTTGAAGCAGGTGCAGACCTGCTTGCTGGGCGTGGCCATCGGCATCGGCGGCTCGGCGCCCGGCGCGAGCAGCAGCCGGCCATACGCACCGGCTGGAAGCCCGTCTTGCAGCAGGGTGCGGATCCACGCCTGGGCCCGCGTGTCCCCGGCCAGCAGGAAGCCCTGGAGGGGCTGCGCGCCGTCGTCGTGGCGGGCCAGGCGCACCGCCCGGCGCTGCCCGCGCCGCACGTCGGCGTAGCGCAGCACGCCCGGCCCGTCCAGCTGCAGCGCGACCTCGAGCTGCGCCAGCACGGTGCCGTCGGGCGCGTCGTGCGCGGCCGCGCGAAAGAGCAGGCCGGTGCGTTCGCGGCCGAAGGGCACGCAGGTGGCGAACGGGAAGGCCTCCATCAGGCCGCGCAGCGTCGACCGTGCGCGCAGTGCGCCGTCCTCGGGCAGCCAGGCCATCGCCAGCAGCGTCCACGGCAGCTCGGCCTTCAGCACCTTCACGGCCGCATGCTTGAGCTCGGGCTGCTTCGAGGTGGGGCAGTGGGCCGACGTGGTGAGCGCGTTGACGCCGGCCAGGCGCTCACCGGTGCTGGAGCGGCCGCCCAGGTACTCCTCGCCCCAGTGCATGGCGATGAAGGCCTGGCCCAGCCCGAGCCGCGGATCGGCCTCGGCCGGCAGCACGATGGAGCCGCGCTTGGACGTCACGTGCACGAGGTCGCCTTCGCGCAGCTGGCGGCGGGCCATGTCCTGCGGATGCAGTTGCAGCACCGGTTCGGGCACGTGGCCGAAGAGGCGCCCGAGGGTGCCGGTGCGGCTCATGCCGTGCCATTGGTCCCGCAGCCGCCCGGTGGTGAGCGAGAACGGGTAGCGGGACTCGCGCGGCTCGGCCAAGGGGCGGTAGGCGATGGGCGCGAAGCGGGCGCGGCCGTCCGGCGTGGGGAAGACGCCGTCCTCGTAGAGCCGGGTCTTGCCTTCGCTGGCACCGGCCGGGAACGGCCACTGGCGCGGCGCGGCCTCCAGCATGGGGTAGGTCAGGCCGGTGATGTCGAGGTCCCGGCCGCGCGTGGACTCGCGGTGCTCGTTCCAGATCGACTCGGCATCGGCATAGGGAAAGAGCGCCTGTCCGCGCCCCAGGCGGGCCGCCAGCCGGCGGGCCAGGTCCACCGCGATCTGCCAGTCGTGCCGGGCCTGCCCCGGCGGCGGCACGGCGGCCCGCACCCGGCTGATGCGGCGCTCGCTGTTGGTGACCGTCCCGTCCTTCTCGCCCCAGGTGGTGGCCGGCAGCAGGAGGTCGGCCCAGTCGCAGGTGGCGGTGTCGGCGAAAGCCTCCTGCACCACCACGAACTCGGCACGCTGCAGGGCGCGGCGCACGGTGGCTTGGTCCGGCATGGACTGCGCGGGATTGGTGCAGGCGATCCACAGCGCCTTGACCTCGCCGTCGGCGGCGGCCTCGAACAGCTCGACCGCGGTCTTGCCCGGCCGCTCGGGCACGGTCGGCACGCCCCAGAAGGCGGCCACCTCGGCCCGGTGGGCGGGGTCGGCCAGGTCGCGGTGCGCCGACAGCAGGTTGGCCAGGCCTCCGACCTCGCGCCCGCCCATGGCGTTGGGCTGGCCGGTGAGGGAGAACGGGCCGGCGCCCGGCCGGCCGATCTGCGCGGTGGCCAGGTGCAGCTGGATCAGGGCCGCGTTCTTGTCGGTGCCGCTGGTGGACTGGTTCAAGCCCTGGCAGTACAGGCTGAGCGTGGCGCCGGGCCGCTGCGGATCGCCGCTGCCGCCGGTGGCGAACCAGCGGGCTGCCGTCACGAGGTCTTCCTTGGGCAGGCCGCACACCTGCGACACGAGGTCGGGCGTGGCGTCGCGCACCGCCGCCTTCAGCGCGTCGAACCCCGTGGTGTGCCGCGCGATCCAGCCGGGCTGCGTCCAGCCTTCCCACAGCATGATGTGCAGCAGGCCGTTGAACAGCATCACGTCGGTGCCGGGCTGCAGCGGCAGGACGAGGTCGGCCAGTTCGCTGGTGTCGGTGCGCCGCGGGTCGCAGACGACCACCTTCATGCCGGGCCGTGCCGCCCGGGCGTCCTCGATGCGGCGAAACAGGACCGGGTGCGCCCAGGCCGCATTGCTGCCCGCGATGAACAGGCAGCCCGCGTGGTCCACGTCCGCGTAGCAGGCGGGGGGCGCGTCCGCGCCCAGGGTGCGCTTGTAGCCCGCGACCGCGCTGCTCATGCACAGGCGCGAATTGGTGTCGATGTTGTTGGTGCCCAGCAGGCCCTTGGCCAGCTTGTTGAAGACGTAATAGTCCTCGGTGAGCAGCTGTCCGGAGACGTAGAAGCCCACGGCGTCGGGGCCGTGCGCCTGCACCGTGCCGGCGAAGCGGTCGGCGGCCAGTTCCATGGCGCTGTCCCAGCCGATCGGGCCGGGCGTGCCGCCTCGCGCCGCGCGGTGCAGCGGCTGCAGCAGCCGGGTCTGCCGCGCGATCACCGGTGTTGCCGTCAGGTGCAGCGTGGACCCCTTCGTGCACAGCCGGCCGAAGTTGGCCGGATGGTCCGGGTCGCCGCGCACGCCCGTGATGCGGCCGGCGCTGCTCTCGATGAGAACGCCACAGCCGACGCCGCAGTAGGGGCAGGTGGAGCGGGTCTCGGTCATGCGGGCGGTCGCAGGCCCCTCACGCCGTGTGCGGCGCCTGCGCCTCGAACGTGCCGTCACCGACCGCCCCCCGGCTGGCGCAGGGGCCCGCGCGCGGGGGCGCGAGGTCCAGGCCCACCGTCGCCAGTTCGCGGGGATCGAGCAGGACCTGGCCGGCTTCGACCTTGCAGGCGAAGCGCGGGGTGCAGCCCTCGTCCGGCGCCTGCGCGCAGCCGTCCGCCAGGCCGATGGTCCAGTTGTGCAGAGGGCAGGCGACGCTGGTGCCGAACACGATCCCCTGCGACAGCGGCCCGCCCTTGTGCGGACAGCGGTCCAGGAGGGCGAACACCTGGTCTTCGGCATTGCGGAAGACCGCCACGTCCATGCCGCGGGAACGGGCCACCCGCCGGGCGCCCAGCACCGGGATGTCGTCCACCCGGCAGATCACCTGCCACTCGTTCATGTTCATCATGGCTCCTGCGCGACGGCTGCCCCGACCGCAACGAACTGCCGGGTGTCGACCTCAGCTTCGCGGTGCTCGAACCAGGGATCGGGCTCCCCGTCGAGCGCGAACTGCAAGCGCTCCCACAGCGCCTGGCGGCCGGCGTGGTCCTCCAGCACCTTCTTCTTGACGTGGTCCATGCCCACCCGGTGCAGGTAGTGCACCGTGCGCTCCAGGTACCAGCCCTCCTCGCGGTACAGCTGGAGGAAGGCACCGCTGTACTCCAGCACTTCGGCCGCGGTCTTCACCTTGCAGAAGAACTGCGCCACCTCGGTCTTGATGCCGCCATTGCCGCCGACGTACAGCTCCCAGCCCGAGTCCACCCCGATCACGCCCACGTCCTTGATGCCGGACTCGGCGCAGTTGCGCGGGCAGCCGGAGACCGCCAGCTTGACCTTGTGCGGCGCGTACATGCGCCAGAGTGCGCGCTCGAGGTCCTTGCCCATCTGCGTGCTGTCCTGCGTGCCGAAGCGGCACCATTCGCTGCCCACGCAGGTCTTGACCGTGCGCAGCGCCTTGGCGTAGGCGTGGCCGGACGGCATGCCGATGTCCTTCCAGACCGCGGGGAGGTCCTCCTTCTTCACGCCCAGCAGGTCGATGCGCTGGCCACCGGTGACCTTGACGGTCGGGATGCGGTACTTGTCCACCACGTCTGCGATGCGGCGCAACTCGTCGGAGGTGGTCTCCCCGCCCCACATCCGCGGGATCACGGAGTAGGTCCCGTCTTTCTGGATGTTGGCGTGGCTGCGCTCGTTGATGTAGCGCGACTGCGGATCGTCGCGCGCCTCCTTGGGCCAGGTGGAGATCAGGTAGTAGTTCAGCGCCGGCCGGCAGGTGGCGCAGCCGTTGGGCGTGCGCCATTCCATGAAGGCCATGGTGGCGGCGATGGTCAGCAGGCGGTTGGCACGGATCGCGTCGCGCACGTCCTGGTGGCTGTGGTCGGTGCAGCCGCACAGCGCCTTCTTCTTCGGCGCGGCGGAGTAGTCGCCGCCGGCGGTGAACATGATGATCTGCTCGACCAGGCCGGTGCAGGAGCCGCAGGACGCGCTGGCCTTGGTGTGCTTGCGCACCTCGTCCAGCGTGAACAGGCCCTTTTCCTGGATGGCCTTGCAGATGGTTCCCTTGTTCACCCCGTTGCAGCCGCAGACCTCGTCCCCGTCCTGCATGGCGGCGGCCCGGCTCTGGCCCTGGTGTCCGGTGTCGCCGAGGTTGGACTCGCCGAACATCAGCTTGTCGCGCAGCTCCGCGATGCTGCGCCCCTCGCGCAGCAGCTTGAAGTACCAGCTGCCGTCGACCGTGTCGCCATAAAGGCAGGCGCCCACCAGCCGGTCGCCCTGGATCACCAGCTTCTTGTAGACGCCGCCGGAAGGGTCGCTCATCACGATCTCCTCGGTGCCGTCGCCGCCCATGTACTGGCCGGCGGAGAACAGGTCGATGCCGGTGACCTTGAGCTTGGTGCTGGTGAGCGAGCCGGTGTAGCGGCCGATGCCGTACTGCGCCAGGTGGTTGGCCGCCACCTTGGCCTGCTCGAAGAGCGGCGCGACCAGGCCGTAGGCGATGCCCCGGTGGGCGGCGCATTCGCCCACCGCGTAGATGCGTGCGTCGGTGACCGTCTGCAGCGTGTCGTGCACCACGATGCCGCGCTGCACGTGCACGCCGCTGGCTTCGGCGAGCTCGGTGTTGGGGCGGATGCCGACGGCCATGACGACCAGGTCGGCCGCCGCCTCGGTGCCGTCCTTGAATTTCACGGACCTGACGCGGCCGTCCGGGCCGCCCACCAGCTCCTGGGTCTGGGCGCCCATGCGGAACCGCAGCCCGCGGTCCTCCAGCGACTTCTGCAGCATGCGGCCGGCCACTTCGTCCAGCTGGCGTTCCATGAGCCAGGGCATCACGTGCACGACGGTGACGTCCATGCCGCGCAGCTTGAGGCCGTTGGCGGCCTCCAGGCCCAGCAGGCCGCCGCCGATGACCACGGCGTGCCGGTAAGTGCCGGCAGCCTCGATCATGGCCTGGGTGTCGGCGATGTCGCGGTAGGCGATCACGCCCTGCAGGTCCTTGCCCGGCACCGGCAGCATGAAGGGGTTGGAGCCGGTCGCCATCAGCAGCCGGTCGTACGGCGCCTCGGTGCCGTCGTCCGCGTGCACGATGCGGCGCACGCGGTCGATGCGCACCACCTTGCGGCCGGCATGCAGGCGGATGCCGTGCTGCTCGTACCAGTCCCAGCCGTTGAGGATGATCTCGTCCACGGTCTGCTCGCCAGCCAGCACCGGGGACAGCAGGATGCGGTTGTAGTTGGGGTGCGGCTCGGCCCCGAACACCGTGATGTCGTAGAGGCCGGGGGCGATCTTGAGCAGTTCCTCCAGCGTGCGGACACCGGCCATGCCGTTGCCCACCATCACCAGCTTCTGCCGCGGCTTGACGCGCATGTCCATCGGGCGCTCCTCAGGCGACGAGTTTCTCGACGTGGGCCTGCCGCGTGTACAGGAAGTCGATGACGGCTTTCCGGTACTGCAGGTAGCGGCGGTCCTCGGCCAGCTCCACGCGGTTGCGGGGGCGCTCGAGCTCCACGTGCAGGATCTCGCCGATGGTGGCGGCCGGCCCATTGGTCATCATCACGATGCGGTCGGCCAGCAGCACCGCCTCGTCAACGTCGTGCGTGACCATGACCACGGTGCTCTGCGTCTTGGCCACGATCTGGAGCAGCTCGTCCTGCAGCTTGGCGCGCGTGAGCGCGTCCAGGGCGCCGAAGGGCTCGTCCATCAGCAGCACCTTGGGTTCCATCGAAAGCGCCCGGGCGATGCCCACGCGCTGCTTCATGCCGCCGGAGATCTCGCCGGGCCGCTTGGCGGCCGCCGGCGTGAGGCCCACCAGCGCGAGTGCGGCATCGGTGCGCGCCTTCAGCTGCGCACGCGTCTCCGTGGCGCCGAACACCCGCTCCACCGCCAGGTGCACGTTCTCGAAGCAGGTGAGCCAGGGCAGGAGCGAATGGTTCTGGAACACCACGGCGCGGTCGGGTCCGGGGCCCGCGATCTCGCGGTTGGCGCAGATCAGGCTGCCCTGGCTGGGACGCGTGAGGCCGGCGATGAGGTTGAGCAGCGTGGACTTGCCGCAACCCGAGTGCCCGATGAGGGCGACGAACTCCCCCTTGGTGACGGCGAGGTTGATGTCGCGCAGGGCGACGAAGGGGCCCTTGGCGGTGTCGAAGGTCTGGCCCACGCCCTGGACCTGGATGAAGCGCGTGGTGAGGTTCGCGTTCATGCCTTGACCTCCTCGAAGGTGAAGGCGGTGGCCAGCTTGACGAGCGCGAACTCCAGCACCAGTCCGACCATGCCGATCACGAAGATGGCGATGATGATGTTCTTGACGTTGAGGTTGTTCCACTCGTCCCACACCCAGAACCCGATGCCCACGCCGCCGGTGAGCATCTCGGCGGCGACGATCACCAGCCACGCGGTGCCGACGGCCAGCCGCACCCCGGTCAGCATGTAGGGCAGCACCGCGGGGAAGAGGATCTTGGTGACGATCTTCCACTCGGACAGGTTGAGCACCCGCGCGACGTTCATGTAGTCGCTGGGCACCCGCTGCACGCCCACGGCGGTGTTGATGATCATGGGCCAGATCGAGCAGATGAAGATGGTCCAGATCGCGGCGGGGTTGGCGCCCTTGAAGACCATCAGGCCGATCGGCAGCCAGGCCAGCGGGGACACCGGCCGCAGCAGGCTGATGAGCGGGTTGAACATCCGCGACAGGAAGGTGAAGCGACCGATCATGAAACCCAGTGGGATGCCGACCGCCGCGGCCATGCCGAAGCCGATGGCCACGCGCTGCAGGGAGGAGAGCACGTTCCAGCCGATGCCCTGGTCGTTGGGGCCCTTGCGGTAGAACGGATCGCTGAAGACGCCGACCGCCTGCTGGAAGGTCTCGGCGGGCGAGGGGAAGCTGCCCCCGGTCGTCATGGACACCAGCGCCCACAGCCCGACCAGGAGGCCGAGGCCGAAGCAGGGCGGCAGCACCTTCAGCGCCACGGCGCGGAAGTCCCGGCGCGGACGCGCCGGCGGCAAGGGGAGCAGGTCTTCACGGGCGGTCGCATTGGCCGCGACGGTCTTGACCAGCTCGGCGGAGCGCGCGGCTTCGGCCGGCGGGCGCGGCTCGGCGGGAACGGGAGGGGCGTGGAACACGGCGGCGACCATGGTGGAACTCCCCGTGCTCAGGCCTGACCGGCCCGGACCTGGAACGAATCGGCGTACTTGCGCGGGTCCTTGCCGTCCCAGACCGTGCCATCCACCAGCTTGCTGCTGCGCATCGCGTCCTTCGGGACGGATGCCTTGGCGGCGGTCGCGGCCTGCTTGTACAGGTCGATCTGGTTGATCTGGCGGGCCACGCCCAGGTAGTCGGGATGGTCCTTGAGCAGGCCCCAGCGCTTGTGCTGCGTGAGGAACCACATGCCGTCGCTCAGGTAGGGGAACGAGGCGATGCCGTCGTTGTAGAACTTCATGTGGTTGTGGTCGTCCCAGGTCTTGCCCAGCCCGTTCTGGTAGCGGCCAAGGATGCGCTGGTTGATCACGTCCACGCTGGTGTTGACGTAGGCCTTGTCCGCCACCGTCTCGGCCATCTTGTTCTTGTTCTGCAGGCCGGCGTCGATCCACTTGCCGGCCTCGATGATCGCGGCGACCACGGCACGGCAGGTGTTGGGGTACTTGCGCACGAAATCGGCCGTGGTGCCCAGCGCCTTCTCCGGGTGGTCCTTCCAGATGTCCTGCGTGGTGACAGCGGTGATGCCGATCCCGTCCGCGATGGCGCGGTGGCCCCAGGGTTCGCCGACGCAGTAGCCGTCCATGTTGCCCACCCGCATGTTGGCCACCATCTGCGGCGGAGGCACGGTGATGACCTTGGCATCCCGCATGGGGTTGATCCCGTACGTCGCGAGCCAGTGGTAGAGCCACATCGCATGCGTGCCGGTGGGGAAGGTCTGGGCGAAGGTGTACTCGCGCTTGTCGCTGGCCATCAGCCTGGCCAGCGACGGGCCGTCCACGGCGCCCTTGTCCGCCAGCTTCTTCGACAACGTGATGGCCTGGCCGTTGTGGTTCAGGTTCATCAGCACGGCCATGTCCTTGCGCGGGCCGCTGATGCCCAGGTGCACGCCATACACCAGGCCCCACAGCACGTGCGACATGTCCAGTTCGCCGTTCACCAGCTTGTCGCGCACGCCCGCCCAGGAGGCTTCCTTGGTGGGGATGATCTTGACGCCGTACTTCTGGTCGATGCCCAGCACCGAGGCCATGACCACGCTGGCGCAGTCGGTCAGCGGAATGAAGCCGATCTTCACTTCCTTCTTCTCCGGCGCGTCCGAGCCTTGTGCATGGACGACGGTGCGCAGCGCGGGCGAGACGCCGGCCGCGCCGACGGCGGCCGCCTGCAGCACGCTGCGGCGGGACAGTTTGGTTTTCAGCAGGTCGGTCATCACGAGGCGGTCCTCCAGCAATCGGGCAAAACAGAAAGGCGTCCGCACGCACGGGGTTCGACCGTGGTGGGGACGCCTTCGTCCGTGGCCGTCCGCGTCGCCGTTGACGCGGGTGGCACGCTGGCGATCTTGCAAGCGCCGTGCCAGCTCGCCGAATGACGTTCGGCCTGCGGGGCGCGCAGGGAGGCGCACGACGCGGCGCCGCACGCACCACGCGCTCGCACCCTTTTTGTGCAACGCACCAAAAGGTGCGGGCGGTCAACCGAGGAGGTCCGAGACGTCCAGGATGCGCTGCGCGACATCCGCCAGGCGCAGGCCCTTGTCCATGGCGGCCTTGCGCAGCCGGGCGTAGGCCTCCTGTTCACCGAGTCCCTGGCGCTGCATCAGCACACCCTTGGCCCGGTCGATGGTCTTGCGGTCGTGCAACTCGGAGCGGGCCTCGGCCAGCTCGTGCCGCAGTGCCTGCTCGTGCTGGAACCGGGCCATGGCGACATCGAGGATCGGGCGGATCCGCTCGGGCGCGAGCCCGGCGACGATGTATGCCGAGACGCCCGCGGCGACCGCGTCCCGCACGTGCCGGGTGTCCCCGTCGTTCGTGAACATCACGATCGGGCGGCGCTCGTCGCGGGTGGCGGTCACCACGTGCTCGAGTGCGTCGCGGGCATCGCTTTCCGCGTCCACGATGATCATGTCGGGCTGCAACTGGGCAATGCGTTCGGCCAGGAAGACGTCGGCGGGCAGGGTGGCCACCAGGTTGAAGCCGTTCTCCAGCAGTCCGATGCGCAGGCTGCGCGAGCGTTCCGCCTGTTCGCGCCCGTGGTCGTCCGTGGGATCGCTCACCGCCAGGTCGGGTGCCACCACCACGATCCGCAAAGCCTCTGCTGCCATGCCGGCACTCGCGCAAGAAGCGCGCCAGAGAACCCTTGCCGCAGGGGGCAAGGCGCTTCCCCTACACTGCCCGCATGCTGGTGTTGGGCATCGAATCCTCCTGCGACGAGACCGGCGTCGCGCTGGTCGAGACGCAGGGAGGTCCGGTCCCGCGGCTGCTGGCGCACGCCCTGCACAGCCAGGTGCAGATGCACGAGGCCTATGGCGGCGTCGTGCCCGAGCTGGCCAGCCGGGACCACATCCGCCGCGTGCTCCCGCTCACCCGCCAGGTGCTGGCCGAGGCCGGACGCAGCCTCGGCGCGGTGGACACGGTCGCCTTCACGCGCGGGCCAGGGCTGGCCGGCGCGCTGCTGGTGGGCGCCGGGGTCGCGTGCGCGCTGGGTGCCGCCCTGGGCAAGCCGGTGCTGGGCGTGCACCACCTGGAGGGCCACCTGCTGTCGCCCTTCCTCAGCGCCGATCCACCGGAATTCCCGTTCGTGGCCTTGCTGGTGTCCGGCGGGCACACCCAGCTGATGCAGGTCGACACGGTCGGGCGGTACGCGCTGCTGGGCGAGACCATCGACGACGCGGCGGGCGAGGCCTTCGACAAGAGCGCCAAGCTGCTCGGCCTGGGCTACCCCGGCGGGCCGGCCCTGTCGCGGCTGGCGCAATCGGGCGATGCCAAGGCGTTTGCCCTCCCGCGCCCGCTGCTGCACAGCGGGGACCTCGATTTCTCGTTCGCCGGGCTGAAGACGGCGGTGCTGACCCAGGCGCGCAAGCTGGGCGACGCGCTGGACGTGCGCAAGGCGGACCTGGCGGCGTCCACCGAAGCGGCGATCGTGGAGGTCCTCGTGCGCAAGTCACTGGCCGCGCTGAAGCAGACCGGGCTCGAACGCATCGTCGTCGCCGGCGGGGTGGGCGCCAACCGCCTGCTGCGCGCCGAACTGGACGCGGCCTGCGCCCGCCGCGGCGTGCGTGTGCACTACCCGGAGCTGTCACTGTGCACCGACAACGGCGCCATGATCGCCATGGCCGCGGCGATGCGGATGCAGGCGGGCGTGCAGCAGCCGTCCCTCGACTTCGCCTTCGACGTGCGGCCGCGCTGGCCGCTGGACGCGCTCACGCCGGCCTGACTTTCGTCGGGCAGCAGGCGTGACCTTCCGGACTGCGGAAGAAGGTCACTCCTCGTTACCGTTTTCCTTGGACTTGCACGAGGAGAACGGGATGAAGAGACGGAGCATTTGCGCCGGCCTGGTTGCGGCGTCGGTGGGCCTGCCGGGGATGGCGCGGGCACAGGCCAGCACCAGCACAGCATGGGGTTGGCCACAGCCGTATCGCCAGATCAGCGCGGCCTCGGTGGCCTGGCTGAAGGCCAAGGGCTGGTGGCCGCTGAAGGTGGCGTGGCAGCCGCCCTTCGCGGGCCAGAACGCGACCATGGTGTCGCTGGCGGTCAACGGCTTTTTGGCCAAGCGGGGCCTGGAGTTCCGCATGGATGCCATGGCGTCCGGCGTGAACGTGAACAAGGCCATCCTGGAGGGCACGGCTCAGGTGGGCTCGGGCGGCAACTTCCCACTCACGCTGCTGATGAACCAGGGTGCGCCGATCCGGGTGGTGGCCGTGGTGGCGCCCAACCTCAAGCACCAATTGATCGTGCCGCTGGATTCGCGACTCCAGACCATGGCCGACCTGAAGGGGGCCCAGACGCCCGCGGCGATCGGGCTGATCCCGGGCACCTCGGCGGAGTTCTACTTCCAGGCCTCGGCCGCAGCCAACGGCGTGCGGGTCGGCCAGGACGTGGTGATCCGGAACGTGTCGCAGCCGGAGCAGGCCACGATGCCCGCGCATCTGGCCGGGGTGGTGCCCTGGGATTCGACGGTGAGCCTGATCACGCAGGAGCAGAAGAACGGGCGCCCCATCGACGTCAGCTATCCGTACAACGTCTTCCAGGGCAACATCTTCGTGCGCAAGGAGATCTTCGACGAGGTGCCGGACGTGGCGCGCGCCATCGCCGAGAGCTTCGTGGAGGCCGAGCTCTGGCTGCGGCTGCACCCCGACCGCGTGGTCGACGCGATGGTCGCGCTGCCGGAGCTGCGTGGCTTCTCGCGCCGGCTGCTGCGCCAACAGGTCGAGGAGTACAACCTGCTCTACAAGCCGACCTACATGTTCCCGCTCGGCCGCTTCTGGGGCATGCAGAACCAGGACGTCGCCATGTGGCTGCACCTGCAGGGCCGGCTCAAGCGGCCGCTGGTGCGCAAGGACTACGAGGCCGTCTACGCGCCGGCGGTGATGGCGCAGGTGTACGACATGCTGGGATGGAAGGTGCCCGTGCTGCCGCCCTACATCCCGCCGGGCTGGTCCAACAAGTCGGTGCGCACCACGCTGCCCCCGTACGAGACCTACCTGAACATGAAGGCGCCGCAGCCGTGGCCGGAGCGCGGCGACCTCACGCGCAACTTCCGCTTCGGCGACCGCGTCCACACCGCCTGAGCCGCAAACGACACGACGCCGCCGGCCCGTCGGGCGCGGCGGCGTCGCCACGTCTGCCCTGCCGCGGCGGGCAGCTGCGGCACGCGTCAGGAGACGGTGATCTGGCGCGCGTTGCTCACCGGCTGCTTCTTGGCGAGCGTGAGGGTCAGCACGCCGTTCTCCAGCTTGGCGCTGGTGGCGTCCACGTCGATTTCCTGGGGCAGCTCGTAGGCAGCCTTGTACTGGCGCTTGGCTTCGCCCTTGGTCTCGATGCGCACGATGGCGCCTTCGATGCTGATGGCGAGGTCCTCGCGGGCGACCCCCGGCAGGTCCAGGGTCACGGTCCAGGACTTGTCGTCCTGCTGCAGCTGGAAGCCCTGGCCCAAGCCATTGCCGAAGAAGGCATCGTTCACGAACCGCTCGAAGCTGCGGTCGAACGAGCGGTGGGCGGGCACGGTGGCACGGGTGCGAACGACGGGTGCGAAAAACATGGTGGATCTCCTTGCAAAACGGGTCACTTACACTGCGCGGCTCGTTTTCGTGCCGCTTGCATCCGATGTGTGCGCGCGGTGCCTGTTTTCAAGAGGGGAAGTGGATTGGAAAAGCAGCGCAGGCAGGTCTTGAAATCCGTGGCCGCATCGCTATGTGTTCCCGCCTTCGCGCGCGCGCAGGCGCCCGCGGCGCCGATCCGGCTGGCCATGGTGGAAGCCCTCTCGGGTGCGTTCGCCAACACGGGCGAGGCGGTGTTCCGCAACCTGCTGTGGGCCGTGGAGCGGGTGAACCAGCGCGGCGGCGTGCGGTTGCCCGGCGGTGCGCGGCCGCTGCTGCTGGAACGTTACGACAGCAAGGGACAGCCGGAGGAGGCGCTGGCTGCGATGCGGTCGGCGCTGGACGATGGCGCGCGGTTCCTGCTGCAGGGCAATTCCTCCGCCATCGCCTCGGCCCTGGTGGAGGCCGTGGGCAAGCACAACGAGCGCGAGCCGGGCCGGCAGGCGCTCTTTCTCAACTACTCCGCGGTGGATCCCGCGCTCACCAACGAGCGCTGCAGCTTCTGGCACTTCCGCTTCGATGCGCATGCCGACATGCGCATGGCCGCGCTGATGGAGGTGCTGCGCGAGGACCGGGCGGTGCGCAGCTGCTACCTCATCGGCCAGGACTACAGCTTCGGCCAGGCCGTTCTGCGCGAGGCGCGCCGCCAGCTCGGCCTGCAGCGGCCGGACGTGCAGATCGTCGGCGACGAGCTGCATCCGCTGGGCCGCATCAAGGACTTCCTGCCGTACGCCGCCAAAGTCAAGGCCAGCGGCGCAGGCGCCGTGATCACCGGCAACTGGGGCAACGACCTCACGCTGCTGGTGAAGGCGGCGCGCGACGTCGGCTACGAAGGCAAGTTCTACACCTTCTACGGCAACGCGCTCGGGGCGCCGGCGGCGATCGGCGAGGCCGGCATCGGCCGGGTGATCGCGGTGGCCGATTGGCTGCCGAACGTCGCCACGCGCCCGAGCGAGGCGTTCTACCAGTCGTTCCGCCAGCGGTTCACCCGCCCACAGGACGACTATGTGCACATGCGCATGCAGCTGATGGTGGAAGCGCTGGCGCAGTCCATCGAGCGTGCAGGCAGCGCCGAGGCGGCGCGTGTGGCGCAGGCAATGGAGACCGCCGAAGTCAGCCTGTTCGGCCAGTCGGGGCGCATGCGCGCCGCGGACCACCAATTCCAGCAGACGCTGGTGGTGGGCGTGATGGAACGCCAGGGCGCGGCTGGCGTGAAGTTCGACGTGGAAGGCTCCGGCTATGGTTTCCGGGTGGTGCGGGTGATCCAGCCCCAGCAGGCCGAGCTGCCGACGACGTGCCGGATGGTGCGGCCTCCCGCCTGAACACCAACAGCCGGACGCAGAGGACGCAAAGGTTTCGCAGAGGACGCAAAGAGGAAACCATCAGAATGGGGTTCCTTCTGCGTCCTCTGCGTCATGTCCGCGTCCTCTGCGTCCGGACGTCCGCTCCCGAATCCACATGCGCCAAGCCATCCTCGACCTCGAAGCATCCAAGATCCGTGAAGTGGCCAATGCCGGCCTGGGGCGCAGCGACGTGCTGGCGTTCTGGTTCGGCGAGAGCGACGAGGTGACGCCGGAGTTCATCCGGCAGGCGGCAGTCGAGTCGATCCAGAAGGGTGAGACCTTCTACGCCCACAACCTGGGCTTACCGGAGCTGCGGGACGCCGTGGCCGCCTACACCAGCGGCCTGCATGGGCCGGTGGACGCGGGCCGGATCGCCATCACGTCGGGCGGCGTGAACGCGCTCATGCTGGCCGTGCAGGCCCTGGTGGATGCCGGCGACGAGGTGGTGGCGGTCACCCCCGTGTGGCCCAACCTCACCGCTCAACCCGCGATCCTGGGTGCCCGCGTCCGCCGTGTCTCGCTGCGGCCGCGCGCTGGCGCCTGGACGCTCGACCTGGACGCCCTGCTGGCGGCGGTCACGCCCGCCACCCGGCTCCTGATCGTGAACGCGCCCAACAACCCGACCGGCTGGACGCTCACCCGCAACGAGCAGCAAGCGATCCTGGAGCACTGCCGTCGGACGGGCACCTGGATCCTGGCGGACGAGGTGTACGAGCGGCTCTACTTCGCACCGAGCGCGAACGGGTGCGCGCCGAGCTTCCTGGACCTGGCCGGGCCCGACGATCGGCTGGTGGTCGCGCACAGTTTCTCCAAGAGCTTCCTGATGACCGGGTGGCGCATGGGCTGGCTGGTCATGCCGGCGTCGATGACCCCGCACATGGGCAAGCTGATCGAGTTCAACACCTCCTGCGCCAGTGTGTTCACGCAGCGCGCCGCGCTGGCCGCCGTGCGGCGAACCGACGAGGTGACGCCGCAGGTGGTGGCGCACCTCCAGGGCTGCCGAGACCTGCTGGTGCCCCGGCTGCAGGCGCTGCAAGGCCTGGAACTGGCCCGGCCGGACGGCGGGATGTACGCCTTCTTCCGGATGGCAGGCCACGACGACTCCCTGGCCGTGGCCAAGCGGCTGGTCGCCGAAGCCGGGCTGGGGATCGCGCCCGGCAGTGCCTTCGCGCCGGAAGCGCAGGGCTGGCTGCGATGGTGCTTCGCTTCCCGCGACCCTGGCCGGCTCGAGCAGGGCGTTCAACGGCTCGAGCACTGGCTGGCGGCCCGCAGCTGAGCGGCAGGCGCCGGCTGGCCCCGGGCGCGGCCCCCTGGGCAGGGCTGCCATGGCCGGCATCGGCTATACTCCCGTGGTTCTGCCTGTTGCAGAACTCCACGTTGGAGCCCGTTCCAGCCCCAACGCAAGTCAAACCCCCAACAAAGGAAACCAAGATGTCCGCCATCAACAAGGCCGAGATCGTCCAGGCGCATGCCCGTGGCGCCGGCGACACCGGAAGCCCGGAAGTGCAGGTCGCGCTGCTGACCGCCCGCATCAACGAGCTGACGCCCCACTTCAAGACGCATGCCAAGGACCACCACGGTCGCCGTGGCCTGCTGCGCATGGTGAACCGCCGCAAGAGCCTGCTGGCCTACCTGAAGGGCACCGACGCGGACCGTTACACGGCCCTCATCGGCAAGCTGGGCCTGCGCAAGTAAGCGGGTCCGCACGAATCGCAAGGGCGCCTGGGTTGGCTTGATCGCTGGCTCAGGCGCTTTGCACATCGGAGACGACGGAATCGAATACGCGCTGTGTCATTCCACCAACGGCCGCGGCGGCCGCTGATGGAATGGCATCGTGTTCGGCCCTTCGCCTCCAGTTCCTCCAACGAACGAAACGAGAGACGAACATGAGCATCTTCAACAAGATCACCAAGACCTTCCAATGGGGCCAGCACAAGGTCGTGCTGGAGACCGGCGAGATCGCCCGCCAGGCCTCGGGCGCCGTCGTGGTGGACATCGAAGGCACCGTGGTGCTGTGCACCGTGGCGGCATCCAAGTCGGCCAAGCCCGGCCAGGATTTCTTCCCGCTGACGGTCGACTACATCGAGAAGACCTACGCCGCGGGCAAGATCCCCGGCAGCTTCTTCAAGCGTGAAGCCAAGCCCAGCGAACTCGAGACGCTGACCAGCCGGCTGATCGACCGCCCGATCCGCCCGCTGTTTCCCGAAGGCTTCCTCAACGAGGTGCACGTCGTGGTGCACACCATGTCGCTGAACCCGGAAGTCGACCCTGACATCGCCGCCATGATCGGCTGCAGCGCCGCGCTGGCGATCTCCGGGATCCCCTTCGCCGGCCCGATCGGTGCGGCCCGTGTCGGCTACATCAACGGCGAGTACGTGCTGAACCCCGGCCAGACGCAGCGCAAGGATTCGCTGCTCGACCTGGTGGTCGCCGGCACCGAAGCGGCCGTGCTGATGGTGGAGTCCGAGGCCCAGCAGCTGCCCGAGGAAGTCATGCTCGGCGCGGTGGTGTTCGGCCACGAGCAGAGCAAGCTGGCCATCAACGCCATCCATGAACTGGTGCGCGAAGGCGGCAAGCCGGTGTGGGACTGGCAGCCGCCGGCCAAGGACGAGTCGTTCATCGCCAAGGTGAACGCGCTCGCCGAGGACAAGCTGCGCGCGGCCTACCAGATCCGCAGCAAGCAGGCCCGTACCCAGGCCCTGCGCGAGGCGAACGCCGCCGTCATGGCGCAACTCAAGGAAGGCGGCGAGCCCTTCGACGCCGCCAAGGTCGAGGCCCTGCTGTTCGACATCGAAGCCAAGATCGTCCGCAACCAGATCCTGCAGGGCGAGCCCCGGATCGACGGCCGGGACACCCGCACGGTGCGCCCGATCGAGATCCGCAACAGCGTGCTGCCGCGCACCCACGGCTCGGCGCTGTTCACGCGTGGCGAGACCCAGGCGCTGGTGGTGACCACGCTCGGCACGGAGCGGGACGCGCAGCGCATCGACGCGCTGATGGGCGAATACGAAGACCGCTTCATGTTCCACTACAACATGCCCCCCTTCGCCACCGGCGAAGTGGGCCGCATGGGCTCGACCAAGCGCCGCGAAGTGGGACACGGCCGCCTGGCCAAGCGCGCCCTCGTCGCGGTGCTGCCGACGAAGGAGGAATTTCCGTACACGATGCGCGTGGTCTCGGAGATCACCGAGTCGAACGGCTCCTCGTCGATGGCCTCGGTCTGCGGCGGCTGCCTGTCGCTGATGGACGCCGGCGTGCCGATGAAGGCGCACGTCGCCGGCATCGCGATGGGCCTGATCAAGGACGGCAACCGCTTCGCCGTCCTGACCGACATCCTGGGCGACGAGGACCACCTCGGCGACATGGACTTCAAGGTGGCCGGCACGACCAACGGCATCACCGCGCTGCAGATGGACATCAAGATCCAGGGCATCACCAAGGAAATCATGCAGGTCGCCCTGGCGCAGGCCAAGGAAGCACGCATGCACATCCTGGGCAAGATGCAGGAAGCGATGGGCGAGGCCAAGACCGAGGTCTCCAGCTTCGCACCCAAGCTGTACACGATGAAGATCAACCCCGAGAAGATCCGCGACGTGATCGGCAAGGGCGGCGCGGTGATCCGCGCCCTGACGGACGAGACCGGCTGCCAGATCAACATCGAGGAAGACGGCACGATCACCATCGCCGCCACCGACGCCGCCAAGGCGGACGAGGCCAAGAAGCGCATCGAGCAGATCACCGCCGAGGTGGAGATCGGCCGCATCTACGAGGGCCCGATCACCAAGATCCTGGACTTCGGTGCGCTGATCAACCTGCTGCCCGGCAAGGATGGCCTGCTGCACATCAGCCAGATCGCCCACGAGCGCGTGGAGAAGGTCACCGACTACCTGACCGAAGGCCAGGTGGTCAAGGTCAAGGTGCTGGAGACCGACGAGAAGGGCCGCGTCAAGCTGTCCATGAAGGCGCTGCTGGAGCGACCCGCCGGCATGGAAGACCAGCCGCCGCGCGAGCGTGGCGAGCGCAGTGACCGCGGCGAGCGCGGTGGCTACCGCGGCGATCGTGGTGACCGTGGCGACCGTGGCGACCGCGGCGACCGGCCCCCGCGTGGGGACCGTGGCGAAGGCGGCGATCGCAACGGCGGCGACCGCCCCCCGCGCGACCCGCAACCCCAGGCCACCCTGGTCGATCCGCAGGAGTGAGCGGGCGGCGCCCGCCGTTTCCCGCAGGGCGCCGGCAGGTCCGGCCGTCCGCGGCCGGGCCGGTCACGGCGGCTGCGCGCGGCATGGCCGCCGGCCGTGCGTGGAAGGGTGGGGCGCCGACGTCGCAACCAGGAGCCATGCCATGAAAGCCATCGAGATCACCAAGCCGGGTGCCCCCGAGGTGCTGCGCCTGACCGAGCGCCCGGACCCCGTCGCGGGCGCCGGCGAAGTCCTGATCCGTGTGGCCGCCAGCGGCGTGAACCGTCCGGATGTCCTGCAGCGCACGGGGCACTATCCCGTGCCGCCTGGGGCATCCGACATCCCGGGTCTCGAGGTCGCGGGCGAGATCGTGTCCGGCGATGCGGCAGCCATGGCCACCGCGGGGCTCCGCGTGGGCGACCGCGTCTGTGCCCTGGTGGCCGGTGGCGGCTATGCACAGCTGTGCGTGGCGCCGGTGGGGCAGTGCCTGCCGGCCCCCGCCGGCCTTGGTGACGTGGAAGCCGCGTCCGTGCCGGAAACCTTCTTCACCGTCTGGAGCAACGTGTTCGACCGCGGCCGGCTGGCCGCAGGCGAGACCCTGCTCATCCAGGGCGGCACCAGCGGCATCGGCGTGACGGCCATCCAGATGGCCAAGGCGATGGGTGCCACCGTGATCGCCACCGCCGGCAGCGACGAGAAGTGCCAGGCCTGCCGTGCGCTGGGCGCCGACCACGCGATCAACTACCGCAAGACCGACTTCGCGGAGCAGGCGCGCAACCTGACCGGTGGCAAGGGCGTGGACGTGGTCCTCGACATGGTGGCCGGCGACTACGTGGCGCGGGAAGTCGAATGCCTCGCAGAGGACGGCCGGCTGGTGATCATCGCGGTGCAGGGCGGCATCCAGAGCGGCTTCAACGCCGGTCTGGTCCTGCGCCGGCGCCTGTCGATCACGGGCTCGACGCTGCGCCCCCGGCCCGTGGCCTTCAAGACGGCCATCGCAGGCGCCCTGCGGCAGAAGGTCTGGCCGCTGCTGGCGTCCCGCGCCATTCGGCCGGTGATCCATTCGACCTTCGCGGCCGCCGATGCCGCGGCCGCCCATGCCCTCATGGAATCCAACCAGCACGTCGGCAAGATCGTGCTGACCTGGTGAATCGCATCCGAAGCCTCACATTCCTGAGATGACCAAGAAGAAACTCATCGCCGGCAACTGGAAGATGAACGGCAGCATCGCTGCGAACGACGCCCTCGTGCGGGCCATCGTCGCCGGCCTGGGCGACGCCGCCTGCAGCGTCGCCGTGTGCGTGCCTGCGCCCTACCTCGCGCAGGTGCAGGTCCTGCGCCATGGCTCGGCGCTGGAGCTCGGCGCGCAGGACGTGTCCGTCCACGCGCAGGGAGCGTTCACCGGCGAGGTGTCGGCGGCCATGCTCAAGGAGTTCGGCGCCCGCTACGCGATCGTCGGGCATTCCGAGCGCCGGCAGTACCACGCCGAAGGCGACCAGCTCGTCGCCGACAAGGCCAAGGCCGCGCTGGCGCATGGCATCACGCCGATCGTCTGCGTGGGCGAGACCTTGGCCGAGCGTGAAGCCGGCCAGACGGAAGAGGTCGTCAAGCGCCAGCTGGCGGCCGTGATCCACACGAACGGCCACTGCATCAGCGAGATCGTGGTGGCCTACGAGCCGGTGTGGGCCATCGGCACCGGCAAGACCGCCACGCCGGAGCAGGCCCAGCAGGTCCATGCCGTCCTGCGCGCCCAGCTCAAGGCCGCCACGCCGCATGCCGATCGCGTGAGCATCCTCTACGGCGGCAGCATGAACGCGGGCAACGCCGCGTCGCTGCTGGCCCAGCCGGACATCGACGGCGGCCTCATCGGCGGGGCCTCGCTGAAGTCGGCCGACTTCCTCCAGATCATCGCGGCCGCCCGCTGAAGCGCGCCGCCCTTTACACCCCTTCGGAGCGATCCCACCATGAACGTCATCCTCACCGTGGTCCTGGCCATCCAGATCCTCTCGGCACTGGCCATGATCGGCCTCATCCTCATCCAGCACGGCAAGGGCGCCGACATGGGCGCGGCCTTCGGCGGCGGCAGCGCCGGCAGCCTGTTCGGGGCCAGCGGGAGCGCCAACTTCCTCTCGCGCACGACGGCCGTGCTGGCGACCGTGTTCTTCATCTGCACGCTCGCGCTGGCCTATTTCGGCAACCTGCGCGCCCCCGAGGGCGGCAGCGTGCTCGACCGTGCGGCCGTGCCGGCGACGGCGCCCGCGGCCTCCGGCCCCGCTGCGCAGATCCCGGGCACCTCGCCGGCACCGGCCGGTGCCGCGGGCCCTGCGGCAGCGCCTGCCACGCCGGCTTCGGGCGCGGCGCAGATCCCGACCAAGTAGTGCCACGTAATCGTCGCGTTCGAAGGGGGACGCGGCTGATTCGGAGTAAACTCCAAGGCTGCCCGGGAAGCCGACAAGAAAGACAAGCCTCATGCCTGTCCGGGCAGCAACAAACGGCCGTCGTGGTGAAATTGGTAGACACGCTATCTTGAGGGGGTAGTGGCGAAAGCTGTGCGAGTTCGAGTCTCGCCGACGGCACCAAACAAAAGCAGCCGCAGGCCGCGCCAGCGGCTTGAAGCGCTGACCAGAGCCCTCAGATGAACCTTGACCAGTACCTCCCTGTCCTCCTGTTCATCCTGGTCGGCATCGGGGTCGGGGTCCTGCCGCAGGTCCTGGGCTACGTCTTCGCGGGGGCGGCCGGTTTCAACAAGCCGGATGCCGCCAAGAACAGCCCGTACGAGTGCGGCTTCGAGGCGTTCGAGGATGCGCGCATGAAGTTCGACGTGCGCTACTACCTCGTGGCGATCCTCTTCATCCTGTTCGACCTCGAGATCGCGTTCCTCTTCCCGTGGGCGGTGGCGCTCAAGGAGATCGGCCCCGTCGGCTTCTGGGCCATGATGGTTTTCCTCGGGATCCTGGTCGTCGGGTTCGTCTACGAGTGGAAGAAGGGCGCGCTCGACTGGGAGTGATCTCCCGCGCGCCCAGGGACAACACACATGGCACAAGAAGGCATCCTCGACAAAGGCGTCGTCACCACCACGGTCGACAGCGTCATCAACTGGGCCAAGACGGGCTCGCTCTGGCCGATGACCTTCGGTCTCGCCTGCTGCGCGGTGGAGATGATGCACGCCGGCGCGGCCCGCTACGACATCGACCGCTTCGGCATGCTGTTCCGCCCCAGCCCGCGGCAGTCCGACCTGATGATCGTGGCCGGCACGCTGTGCAACAAGATGGCGCCGGCGCTGCGCAAGGTGTACGACCAGATGCCGGAGCCGCGCTGGGTGCTCTCGATGGGCACCTGCGCCAACGGCGGCGGCTACTACCACTACAGCTATTCCGTGGTGCGCGGCTGCGACCGCATCGTGCCGGTCGACGTGTACGTGCCGGGGTGCCCGCCCACGGCCGAAGCGCTGCTCTACGGAATCATCCAGCTGCAGCAGAAGATCCGCCGCACCCAGACCATTGCCCGGGCCTGAAGGCAAGCCGATGACCGTCAACACTCCGTTCGCCATCGATCCCCAGGCGCTGCAGGCCACGATCACCGAAGCGCTGGGCCCCTTGGCCAGGCGCGTCGACCTCCGCCTCGGCGAGGTTACCGTGACGGTGGCGCCGAAGGACTACCTGCAGGCGGCTCAGATCCTGCGTGACGCACCGGGATGCCGCTTCGAGCAGCTGCTCGACCTCTGCGGCGTCGACTACTCCGACTACAAGAACGGCGGCTGGGACGGCCCGCGCTATGCCGTGGTGACGCACTACCTCTCGGTCAGCCTCAACCAGCGGGTGCGGCTGCGCGTCTTCTGCGCCGACGACGACCTGCCTGCGGTCGACTCGCTCACTGGCCTCTGGAGCAGTGCCAACTGGTTCGAGCGCGAGGCCTTCGACCTGTTCGGCATCGTGTTCGAGGGGCATGCCGACCTGCGCCGCATCCTCACCGACTACGGCTTCATCGGGCACCCGTTCCGCAAGGACTTCCCGGTCTCCGGCCACGTCGAGATGAAGTACGACCCGGTGCGCCAGCGCGTGATCTACCAGCCGGTGACCATCGAGCCGCGCGAGATCACGCCGCGCATCATCCGCGAAGAGAACTACGGCGGCATCCAGCCGGGCCGGGGCCTGGACAACCATGGCTGAGATCAAGAACTACACCCTCAACTTCGGTCCGCAGCACCCGGCCGCGCACGGCGTGCTGCGCCTGGTGCTGGAGCTGGACGGCGAGGTGATCCAGCGTGCCGATCCGCACATCGGCCTGCTGCACCGTGCGACCGAGAAGCTCGCCGAGACCAAGACCTACATCCAGTCGCTGCCGTACATGGACCGGCTGGACTACGTCTCGATGATGTGCAACGAGCACGCCTACTGCCTGGCCATCGAGAAGCTGCTGGACATCGAGGTGCCGGAGCGCGCCAAGTACATCCGCGTCATGTACGCCGAGATCACCCGCCTGCTGAACCACCTGCTGTGGCTCGGCGCGCACGGCCTCGACTGCGGCGCGATGAACATGCTGATCTACTGCTTCCGCGAGCGGGAAGACCTGTTCGACATGTACGAGGCCGTGTCCGGCGCGCGCATGCACGCGGCCTACTTCCGCCCGGGTGGCGTGTACCGCGACCTGCCGGACAGCATGCCGCAGTACCAGGCCAGCAAGGTGCGCAACGAGCGTTCGGTGCGGCAGCTCAACGAGAACCGCAGCGGCACGCTGCTGGACTTCATCGAGGATTTCACCAAGCGCTTCCCGACCTACGTGGACGAGTACGAGACGCTGCTCACCGACAACCGGATCTGGAAGCAGCGCACCGTCGGCATCGGCGTGGTGACGCCGGAGCGCGCGCTCAACCTCGGCTTCACCGGCCCCATGCTGCGCGGTTCCGGCATCGCCTGGGACCTGCGCAAGACGCAGCCCTACGAGGTCTACGAACGGATGGATTTCGACATCCCGGTGGGCCGCACCGGCGACTGCTACGACCGCTACCTCGTGCGCGTGCACGAGATGCGCGAGGCCAACCGCATCATCCAGCAGTGCGTGGCCTGGCTCCGCGCGAACCCGGGCCCGGTGATCACGGACAACCACAAGGTCGCCCCGCCGGACCGCGAGTCGATGAAGGCCAATATGGAAGAGCTGATCCATCACTTCAAGCTCTTCTCGGAGGGTTTTCGCGTGCCCGAGGGCGAGGCCTATGCCGCGGTGGAACACCCCAAGGGCGAGTTCGGCATCTACATCGTGAGCGATGGGGCGAACAAGCCGTACCGGCTGAAGATCCGTGCACCCGGCTTCCCGCACCTGGCTGCATTGGACGAGATGGGCCGCGGCCACATGATTGCCGATGCCGTCGCCATCATCGGCACGATGGACATCGTGTTCGGAGAGATCGATCGATGATCACAGACGCCATGAAGGTCCGCTTCGACCGCGAAGTGGCCAAGTACCCGGCTGACCAGAAGCAATCCGCCGTGATGGCCTGCCTGGCCATCGTCCAGCAGGAGCAGGGCTTCGTCAGCAAGGACGCCGAGAAGGCCGTCGCCGCGTACCTGGGGATGCCGCCCATCGCGGTGCACGAGGTCACGACCTTCTACAACATGTACAACCAGGCGCCGACGGGACGCTTCAAGCTGAACGTCTGCACCAACCTGCCGTGCCAGCTGCGCGACGGCGCCAAGGCGCTGCACCACCTGGAGCACCGCCTGGGCATCCGGATGGGCGAGACCACGCCCGACGGCATGTTCACGCTGCAGCAGAGCGAGTGCCTCGGCGCCTGCGCCGACTCGCCGGTGATGCTGGTGAACGACCGCACCATGTGCAGCTTCATGAGCAACGACAAGCTCGACCAGCTGATCGACGGCCTCCAGAAAGCGCAGGCCTGACCATGAACGCCAGCCAAGTCCTCTCGCAGTTCCAGGCGACCGGGGTGCAGACCTGCTTCCACGGCCGCCATCTCAATCCGCAGATCTACAAGGACCTCGACGGCACCAACTGGCGCCTGGCGGACTACGAGGCGCGCGACGGCTACAAGGCCTTGCGCAAGATCCTCTCCGAGGGCCTCACGCAGGACCAGGTGATCGCCACCGTCAAGGAATCTGCCCTGCGTGGGCGCGGCGGCGCGGGGTTCCCGACCGGCCTGAAGTGGAGCTTCATGCCGCGCCAGTTCCCGGGCCAGAAGTACCTGGTGTGCAACTCCGACGAAGGCGAGCCGGGCACCTGCAAGGACCGGGACATCCTGCACTACAACCCGCACATCGTCATCGAGGGCATGGCCATCGCGGCTTTCGCCATGGGCATCTCGGTCGGCTACAACTACATCCACGGCGAGATCTTCCAGACCTACGAGCGGTTCGAGGAGGCGCTGGAGGAGGCGAGGGCGGCCGGGCTCCTGGGCAACAACATCCTGGGCTCGAACTTCAGCTTCCAGTTGCATGCGGCGCACGGGTTCGGCGCCTACATCTGCGGCGAGGAGACCGCGCTGCTCGAGTCGCTGGAAGGCAAGAAGGGCCAGCCCCGTTTCAAGCCGCCGTTCCCGGCCAGTTTCGGCCTGTACGGCAAGCCCACGACGATCAACAACACCGAGACTTTCGCGGCGGTGCCCTGGATCATCCGCAACGGCGGCCAAGCCTACCTGGAGTGCGGCAAGCCGAACAACGGCGGCACCAAGATCTTCTCGGTCTCGGGCGACGTCGAGATGCCCGGCAACTACGAAGTGCCGATGGGCACGCCGTTCAGCAAGCTCCTGGAGTTGTGCGGCGGCGTGCGCGGCGGGCGCAAGCTCAAGGCCGTGATCCCGGGGGGCTCGTCCGCACCGGTGCTGCCGGCCGACATCATGATGCAGTGCACGATGGACTACGACTCCATCGCCAAGGCCGGCTCGATGCTGGGCTCCGGTGCCGTGATCGTGATGGACGAGACGCGCGACATGGTCGAGAGCCTGCTGCGCCTGTCGTACTTCTACATGCATGAATCGTGCGGCCAGTGCACGCCCTGCCGCGAAGGCACGGGCTGGCTGTGGCGGGTGGTGGACCGCATCCAGAACGGACACGGCAAGCCCAGCGACATCGAGTTGCTCAACTCCGTGGCCGACAACATCCAGGGCCGCACCATCTGCGCGCTCGGCGACGCGGCGGCGATGCCGGTGCGCGCCATGCTCAAGCATTTCAGGCACGAGTTCGAGGCCAAGATCGCGCGCCCGAACCTGCCGACCTCCGACGCGCAGCAGCCGGTGCCCGCAGGCGCCCGCGGCTGAACGCTGAAAGCATCCATGGCTGAAATCACTCTCGACGGACAGAAGGTGGAGATCGCCGACGGCAGCATGGTGATGCATGCGGCCGAGAAGGCCGGCACCTACATCCCGCACTTCTGCTACCACAAGAAACTGTCCATCGCGGCCAACTGCCGCATGTGCCTGGTGGACGTGGAGAAGGCGCCCAAGCCGATGCCGGCCTGCGCCACGCCCGTCACCAACGGCATGGTCGTCCACACCCGCAGCGACAAGGCCATCAAGGCGCAGCAGTCGGTGATGGAGTTCCTGCTGATCAACCATCCGCTGGACTGCCCCATCTGCGACCAGGGTGGCGAGTGCCAGCTCCAGGACCTGGCGGTCGGCTACGGCGGTTCTTCCTCGCGCTACGAGGAGGAAAAGCGCGTCGTGCTGCACAAGGACGTCGGCCCGCTGATCTCGATGGAGGAGATGAGCCGCTGCATCCACTGCACCCGTTGCGTGCGTTTCGGCCAGGAAGTGGCCGGCGTGATGGAGCTGGGCATGGTGCACCGCGGAGAGCACTCCGAGATCACCACCGTGCTGGGCGACACCGTCGATTCCGAGGTGTCCGGCAACATGATCGATTTGTGCCCGGTCGGGGCGCTCACCAGCAAGCCGTTCCGCTACAGCGCCCGCAATTGGGAGCTGTCGCGCCGCAAGTCGGTGAGCCCGCACGACTCCACCGGTGCCAACCTGATCGTCCAGATCAAGAGCAATCGCGTCATGCGCGTGCTCCCGCTGGAGAACGAGGCCGTCAACGAGTGCTGGCTGGCCGACCGGGACCGCTTCTCGTACGAGGCGGTGGGCAGCGACGAGCGGCTCACCTCGCCCATGCTCAAGCAGGGCGGCGAGTGGAAGCAGGTCGACTGGCAGACGGCGCTGGAGTATGTCGCCAATGGCCTGAAGCAGATCAAGGCGGACCACGGCGCCTCGAGCATCGGCCTGCTGGCCAGTCCGCACAGCACGGTGGAAGAGCTCTTCCTGGCCGGCCGGCTGGTGCGGGGGCTGGGCAGCGAGAACATCGACCACCGCCTGCGCCACGCCCAGTTCGCGCCCGCCGAGGGCGTGCGCTGGCTCGGGACCAGCATCGCTTCGCTGTCCGACCTGCAGCGCGTGCTGGTGGTCGGCTCCAACATCCGCAAGGACCATCCCTTGTTCTCGCTGCGCATCCGCGCAGCCGTCCGCAAGGGCGCCCAGGTGTCCCGCATCCACGACGTGGCGCACGACTGGGCGATGTCGCTCACGGCGTCGGTCACCGCTCCGGCAGCCGAGTGGGCGCAGGCCCTGGCGGACGTGGCGACGGTGCTGGCGCACGAGAAGGGCACGGCCGCCCCCGCGCAAGGCCGAGCCAGCGATGCGGCCAAGGCCATCGCGGCCTCGCTGCTCTCCGGCGAGCGCAAGGCCATCCTGCTCGGCAATGCCGCGGCCCATGCCGGCAACGCCTCGACGCTGCTGGCGCTCGCGCAGTGGATCGGGCAAGCGACCGGTGCCACGGTCGGCTACCTCACCGAAGCGGCCAACACGGTCGGCGCGCAGTTGGTCGGTGCACAGCCGGGCGCAGGCGGCCTGAACGCCGGGCAGATGCTGGCCGGCGGCCTGCAGGCCGCCATCCTGCTGAACACCGAGCCGGTGCACGACAGCGCCGCAGGTGCCCGCGCTGCCGCCGCGCTGGCCCAGGCGGGCATGGTGGTGACGCTCAGTCCCTTCATCTCGAACCTCGAGTTCAGCGACGTCCTGCTGCCGATCGCGCCGTGGACCGAGACCCCCGGCACCTTCGTCAACGCCGAAGGCCGCGTCCAGTCGTTCCATGCGGTGGTCAAGCCGCTCGGCGAGGCGCGTCCGGCGTGGAAGGTGCTGCGCGTGCTGGGCAACATGCTCGGCCTGCCCGACTTCGCGTACGAATCCGCCGCCGAGGTGCTGGCGGCCGCCCGTGGACCGGACGTGGCCGAGCCGATGGTGCAGGGCGACCGGCTGTCGAACCGGACCTCCGCGGCCATCGACCTGTCCATGGCTGCCGGCACACCCGTCACGGCGGCGATCTACCAGCTCGACGGCATCGTGCGCCGCGCGCCGTCCCTGCAACTCACCGCCGACGGCCAGGCCGCACTGCCGCAGGCTGCGCGCCCGGCGCCGGCCCGTGAGGAGGCCCTCGCATGATCGAATCGATCTACGGCTTCGGCAACGGACTGATCGCCGCTCCCTGGTGGAGCGCCGCGGGCTGGCCCGTGGTGTGGACGCTCATCAAGATCGTGCTGGTCGTCGCGCCCCTCATGGGGGCCGTCGCCTACCTCACCCTTTGGGAGCGCAAGGCCATCGGCTTCACGCAGATCCGCTTGGGGCCCAACCGCGTCGGGCCCCTGGGCCTGCTGCAGCCGATTGCGGATGCCTTCAAGCTCCTGACGAAGGAGATCATCCTCCCGACGGTGGCCAACAAGGGCCTCTTCCTGCTCGGGCCGATCATGACCATCATGCCGGCGCTCGCCGCGTGGGCGGTCATCCCGTTCGGGCCCGAGATCGCGCTGGCGAACATCAATGCCGGCCTGCTGTTCATCATGGCCATCACCTCGCTGGAGGTCTACGGCGTGATCATCGCGGGCTGGGCCTCGAACTCGAAGTACGCCTTCCTCGGGGCGCTGCGTGCGTCGGCGCAGATGGTCAGCTATGAAATCGCCATGGGCTTCGCGCTGGTGGTGGTGCTCATGGTCACCGGCAGCCTGAACATGACCGACGTGGTCCTGAGCCAGGACCGTGGCTACTTCGCCGGCATGGGCCTGAACTTCCTGTCGTGGAACTGGCTGCCGCTGCTGCCGATCTTCGTCGTGTACTTCATCTCCGGCCTGGCCGAGACGAACCGCCACCCGTTCGACGTGGTGGAAGGCGAGTCCGAGATCGTGGCCGGGCACATGATCGAGTACTCGGGCATGAGCTTCGCCATGTTCTTCCTGGCCGAGTACGCCAACATGTGGCTGGTCTCGATCCTGGCCGTGATCATGTTCCTGGGCGGCTGGCTGCCCCCGATCGACGCGCCCTTGCTGTCGTGGATCCCCGGCTGGATCTGGCTGGGCATCAAGACCTTTATGGTCGTCACCATGTTCCTCTGGGTCCGGTCCACGTTCCCCCGCTACCGCTACGACCAGATCATGCGCCTGGGCTGGAAGATCTTCATCCCGGTCACGCTGGTCTGGCTGGTCGTCGTGGGCGCCTGGATGCAGACGTCCTACAACATCTGGAAATGACCATGGCTGCCGTCGCCGCCCGATCCAACTTCTCGCTCAAGGACTTCCTCTCCAGCTTCATGCTGGTGGAGCTGTTCAAGGGGCTCGCCATCACCGGCAAGTACGCCTTCAGCCGCAAGATCACGGTGCAGTTTCCGGAGGAGAAGACTCCGCTGTCCCCGCGCTTCCGGGGCCTGCACGCGCTGCGCCGCTACGAGAGCGGCGAAGAGCGCTGCATCGCCTGCAAGCTGTGCGAAGCCGTGTGCCCGGCGATGGCCATCACCATCGAGTCGGACCAGCGTGCCGACGGCACCCGCCGCACCACCCGGTACGACATCGACCTGACCAAGTGCATCTTCTGCGGCTTCTGCGAGGAGAGCTGCCCGGTCGATTCCATCGTCGAGACGCACATCCTGGAGTACCACGGCGAGAAGCGCGGTGACCTGTACTTCACCAAGGAGATGCTGCTGGCCGTGGGCGACCGCTACGAGTCCGAGATCGCCGAGCGTCGCGCGCAGGACGCCAAGTACCGCTGACGCCCGTCGGCCCGGCCCGCATCCCACCATGAACAAGAACGAACCCACGCCCCGGGCCGCACGCTGAGCGCCGCACCATGGACATCAAGACCGGCTTCTTCTATCTCTTCTCGGCAGTGCTGCTGTTCGCGGCCTTCCGTGTCATCACCGCGCGCAACCCCGTCTACGCCGCGCTGTACCTCGTGCTCGCGTTCTTCCAGGCCGCCGCGGTCTGGATCCTGCTCAAGGCCGAGTTCCTGGCCATCTCGCTGGTGCTGGTGTACGTCGGCGCGGTCATGGTGCTGTTCCTCTTCGTGGTCATGATGCTGGACATCAACGTCGACGGGCTGCGCGCCGGCTTCTGGAAGCACTTCCCGCTCGCGGCGCTCGTGGGTGTGATCATCGCGCTGGAGATGGCCGCGGTGCTGATGGGCGGCTTCCGCATCGCGGAGGAGCCCAAGGTCGGACCTGCGGCCGCGCAGGTGGCCGCCCAGGCCGGGACCCAAGCGGTCCAGTTCTCCAACACCAAGGAACTGGGCAAGCTGCTCTACACCCAGTACCTGTACCCGCTGGAGATCGCCGCGGTGATCCTGCTCGTGGCCATCATCGCCGCCATCGCGCTCACGCTGCGCGAGCGCAAGGACAGCAAGCACATGGACCCGGGCGAGCAGGTGAAGGTGCGCGCGCGCGACCGCCTGCAGGTGATCCGCATGCCGCCGGTCGGCCCCGCGCCGCAGCCGCAGCCCGCCGCAACGGCCGCCGCCGCCGAAGGGGGGAAGGCATGAGCATCACCCTGGGCCATTTCCTCTCGCTGGGCGCGATCCTGTTCGCGCTTTCCGTCGTGGGCATCTTCCTGAACCGCCGCAACCTGATCGTGCTGCTCATGGCCATCGAGCTGATGCTGCTGGCCGTGAACATGAACTTCGTGGCGTTCTCCTACTACCTGGGCGACATGCACGGCCAGGTGTTCGTCTTCTTCATCCTCACCGTGGCCGCCGCCGAATCGGCGATCGGGCTGGCCATCCTGGTGCTGCTGTTCCGCAACAAGTCGAACATCGATGTGGAAGAACTGAACACCCTGAAGGGCTGAACAACAACGAGAGAGAAGAGGGCCTGTCAGGCGGGCTGCGCGCGCGACCGGTGGCGACTGCCGCGGTCGGGGCGATCCGGACCGGGTGAGACCCGGCAGACAGGCCAGGAAGAAACATGAGCCAAACCCTCAACGCATCGACCCTGCTCGCCGTTCCGCTGGCCCCCCTGGCCGGGGCGGTGCTGGCCGGCATCCTGGGCACCAGCTTCGGAGGCAACTGGATTGGCCGGCGCCTGTCGCACACGGTCACCATCCTCGGGGTGCTGGTGGCCTTCATCCTCTCGGCGATGACGCTCAAGAGCGTGGCGGTCGACGGCGCGCGGTTCAACACCACGCTGTACGAGTGGATGGTGATCGGCGGCCTGAAGATGGAGGTCGGGTTCCTGGTCGACGGGCTCACGGCGATGATGATGTGCGTGGTGACCTTCGTGTCGCTCATGGTGCACATCTACACCATCGGCTACATGGAAGAGGACGACGGCTACAACCGCTTCTTCGCCTACATCTCGCTCTTCACGTTCTCCATGCTCATGCTGGTCATGAGCAACAACTTCCTGCAGCTGTTCTTCGGCTGGGAAGCGGTGGGACTGGTCTCCTACCTGCTGATCGGGTTCTGGTTCAACAAGCCCAGTGCCATCTTCGCCAACATGAAGGCGTTCCTGGTCAACCGGGTGGGCGACTTCGGCTTCATCCTGGGCATCGGCCTCATCGCGGCCTACGCGGGCACCCTGAACTACGGCGAGGCCTTTGCCAAGGCCGGCGACATCGCCGCCATGCAGTTCCCCGGCACCGGCTGGATGTTGATCACCGTCATCTGCATCTGCCTGTTCATCGGCGCCATGGGCAAGAGCGCGCAGTTCCCGCTGCACGTCTGGCTGCCGGACTCGATGGAAGGCCCCACGCCGATCTCCGCGCTGATCCACGCCGCCACCATGGTGACGGCCGGCATCTTCATGGTGGCGCGCATGTCGCCTTTCTACGAACTGTCGGACACCGCGCTGTCGTTCATCCTCGTCATCGGTGCCATCACGGCGCTCTTCATGGGTTTCCTGGGCATCATCCAGAACGACATCAAGCGGGTGGTGGCGTACTCCACGCTCTCGCAGCTCGGCTACATGACGGTGGCCCTGGGGGCTTCCGCTTACTCGGTCGCGGTGTTCCACCTCATGACGCACGCCTTCTTCAAGGCACTGCTGTTCCTCGCGGCGGGCTCGGTGATCATGGGCGTGCACCACAACCAGGACATCCGCTGGATGGGCGGCCTGCGCAAGTACATGCCGATCACCTGGATCACCTCGCTGCTCGGGTCCCTGGCGCTGATCGGCACGCCCTTGTTCGCGGGCTTCTACTCCAAGGACAGCATCATCGAGGCGGTGCACTTCAGCCAGCTGCCGGGCGCCGGCTTCGCGTACTTCGCGGTGATGGCCGGCGTGTTCGTCACCGCCTTCTATTCGTTCCGCATGTACTTCCTGGTGTTCCACGGCAAGGAACGCTTCGACCAGAACCCGGACGCCCACCACGCGCACCACTCCGACGAGGAGCCCGACGTCTCGCACCACGACGCGCACGACCACGGCCACGGGCACCACGTGCCGCACGAGTCGCCCTGGGTCGTGACCGCGCCGCTGCTGCTGCTGGCGTTCCCGTCGGTGGTCATCGGCTTCCTGACGATCGGCCCGATGCTGTTCGGCGACTTCCTCCAGGACGCGATCGTCGTCGACACCGCACGCCACCCGGCCATGGCCGAGCTGGCCAAGATCTACCACGGCCCGGTGCAGATGGTGCTGCATGCGTTCACCACGCCCGTGCTGTACCTGGCCGTCGCAGGCGTCGCGCTGGCGTACTACCTGTACATGGTGAACACCGCGCTGCCGGCCCTCATCGCGCGCGTGCTCCGGCCCGTGGTGCACGTGCTGGACCACAAGTACTACATGGACTGGTTCAACGAGAACGTGCTGGCGCGCGGCGCCCGCGGGCTCGGCCTGGCCCTGTGGAAGGGCGGTGACCAGGCCATCATCGACGGCGCGGCGGTCAACGGCAGCGCGCGCCTGGTGGGCTGGTTCGCGGGCGTCGCGCGCCGGCTGCAGTCGGGCTACATCTACCACTACGCGCTGGCGATGCTCGTCGGCGTGTTCGTGCTGATGACGTGGTTCGTCTGGCTCAACCGATAAGGAGAAGAACAAAGTGGGTGTGTTGAGCCTTGCCATCTGGACGCCGATCGTGTTCGGCGTCGTCCTGCTGACCCTGGGGCGCGACGAGCACGTCCGCGCCGTGCGCTGGATCGCCCTGATCGGCGCCGTCATCAGCTTCCTGGTCACGCTGCCGCTGTACACGCGGTTCCAGTTGGGGACCGCGGACATGCAGTTCGTCGAGCGCGCGCCCTGGATCGAGCGCTTCAATGTCCACTACCACCTCGGCCTGGACGGCATCTCGTTCTGGTTCGTGCTGCTCACCGCGTTCATCACGGTGGTGGTGGTGATCTCCGCATGGGAGGTGATCACGGAGCGCGTCAACCAGTACATGGGCGCCTTCCTCATCCTCTCGGGGCTGATGATCGGGGTCTTCGCGGCGCTGGACGCGATGCTGTTCTACGTGTTCTTCGAGGCCACCCTGATCCCGATGTACCTGATCATCGGCATCTGGGGCGGGCCGCGGAAGATCTACGCCGCCTTCAAGTTCTTCCTCTACACGCTGCTCGGCTCGCTCCTGATGCTGATCGCGCTGATCTACCTGTACAGCCGGTCGGGCGGCAGCTTCGACATCGCCGCCTGGCACCAGTTGCCCCTCCCTGCGACGGCGCAGACGCTGTTGTTCTTCGGGTTCTTCGCCGCTTTCGCCGTGAAGGTGCCGATGTGGCCGGTGCACACCTGGCTGCCCGATGTGCACGTGGAGGCGCCCACAGGCGGATCCGCCGTGCTGGCCGCCATCATGCTGAAGCTGGGCGCCTACGGCTTCCTGCGCTTCTCCATGCCGATCGCCCCGGACGCTGCCCGCGAGTGGGCCTGGCTCATGATCGCGCTGTCGCTCATCGCCGTGATCTACGTCGGCCTGGTGGCGATGGTGCAGCAGGACATGAAGAAGCTGGTGGCCTATTCGTCCGTCGCGCACATGGGCTTCGTGACACTGGGCTTTTTCATCTTCAACGACCTGGGCGTCGCCGGCGGGATCGTGCAGATGATTGCGCACGGCTTCGTCTCCGGCGCCATGTTCCTGTGCATCGGCGTGCTCTACGACCGTGTGCACTCGCGTGAGATCGCGAGCTACGGCGGGGTGGTCAACACCATGCCCAACTTCACCGCGTTCGCGCTCCTGTTCGCCATGGCCAATTGCGGCCTGCCGGCCACCGCCGGCTTCGTGGGCGAGTGGATGGTGATCCTGGGTGCCGTCAAGGCCAACTTCTGGCTCGGCCTGGCCGCGTCCACTGCGCTCATCTGGGGCGCTGCGTACACGCTGTGGATGTTCAAGCGTGTGTACCTGGGCCCGGTCGCCAACGACGACGTCCGCCAGCTCACCGACATCAACGCCCGCGAATTCCTGATGCTCGGCATCCTCGCAGTCGCCGTGCTGTACATGGGCATCCACCCGAAGCCGTTCACCGACGTGATGGATGCGTCGGTCGCCCACTTCCTGAAGCAGGTGACTGCTTCCAAACTGAACTGACGGACACGACCCATGCTGGACCGACTGAGCCTGATCGTCGTCTCCCCCGAGATCCTGCTGCTGGTGATGACCTGCGTGATCGCGCTGGTCGACCTCGGCGTGAAGACCCGCCTGCGCGGCCTGACCTACTGGCTGACGCTCGCCACCCTGGCCGCCGTGGCCTGGGCCACCGCCGACTTCGCCATCGGCGGCGGCACCTACTACGCCTTCGGCAAGATGGTCGTGAGCGACCCGATGGGCAACTGGCTGAAGTTCTTCGCCACCATCGCCCTCGTGGTCACGCTGGTGTACGGCCGCCCCTACGCGGCCGACCGCGACATGCTGCGCGGCGGCGAGCTGTTCACGCTGTCGCTGCTGTCCCTGCTGGGCATGTTCGTCATGATCTCGGGCAGCAACTTCCTGATCATCTACCTCGGCCTGGAACTCATGACGCTGTGCAGCTATGCACTGGTCGCTCTGCGCCGGGACAACGCCACCGCGACCGAGGCGGCCATGAAGTACTTCGTGCTCGGGGCCATGGCCAGCGGCTTCCTGCTGTACGGCATGTCGATGCTCTACGGCGCCACCGGTTCGCTGGACATCAACGAGGTGTTCCGTGCGATCGGCAGCGGCCGCATCAACCACCAGGTGCTGGTGTTCGGCCTCGTGTTCATCGTCGCCGGCCTGGCGTTCAAGCTGGGCGCCGCACCGTTCCACATGTGGATCCCCGACGTCTACCAGGGGGCGCCGACGGCCGTCACCCTGATGATCGGCTCGGCTCCCGAACTGGCGGCGTTCGGCATCACCATCCGGCTGCTCGTCGAAGGCATGATCCCGCTGGCCATCGACTGGCAACAGATGCTCATGCTGCTGTCGGTCGCGTCGCTGCTGGTGGGCAACCTGGCCGCCATTGCGCAGAGCAACCTCAAGCGCATGCTGGCGTACTCCACCATCGCGCAGATGGGCTTCGTCGTGCTGGGCCTGTCGGCCGGCGTGGTGGGCGGCAACACCCACAACGCGCAGTTCGCGTACAGCGCGGCGATGTTCTACATCGTCACCTACGTCCTCACCACGCTGGGCGCGTTCGGCATCATCCTGCTGCTGGCACGAGAAGGCTTCGAGAGCGAGGAGATCTCCGACCTCGCGGGCCTGAACGAGCGCAGCCCGCTCTACGCCGGCATCATGGCCGTGTGCATGTTCTCGCTGGCGGGCGTGCCGCCGCTGGTGGGCTTCTACGCCAAGCTCGCGGTGCTGCAGGCGCTCGTCGCGTCCAACGAGATGCTGTACATCGGCCTGGCGATCTTCGCGGTCGTCATGTCGCTGATCGGCGCCTTCTACTACCTGCGCGTGGTCAAGGTCATGTACTTCGACTCGCCGATCACGGCCACCACGGTCTCGGCGCCGGCAGACGTGCGGGCGGTGCTGACCCTCAACGGCGCGCTGGTGTTGATCCTGGGCATCCTGCCCGGCGGGCTGATGGCCCTGTGCGCCGACGCGGTCGTGAAGACCCTGGCCACCTAGGCATGCGTCCGCGCACCGCCGGCCCCGCCGCAGCCTGACGCGGTGCCATGTCGCAGACCGCCTCCATCTGGCTGGTGATCGTGCTGGCCTTCGTGGCCGCCAACCTGCCGTTCCTGACCGACCGGCGCGTGCTGGGCATCCTGCCGATGCGCGCGCCCAAGGGCCTGGCCATCCGCCTGGCCGAGCTGGTGGTCTGCTACCTGCTGGTGGGCGGGCTCGGCCTGGCGCTGGAGCAGCGAGTCGGGCGCATCGCCCCGCAGGGCTGGGAGTTCTACGCGATCACCGGCACGCTGTTCCTGACCCTGGCCTTCCCCGGCTTCGTCTGGCGCTACCTGCTCAAGCACCGCCGCCATGGCTGACACGGACCGCCACCTGGTCGAGACGGTGCTCTCGCGCGAGGAGCTGCTGCGCGGGCACTTCCTGCATGCGGTGCGCGAGCAGGTGGCGCTGCCCGACGGCGGCCGTGCCACACGCGAATTCATCCTCCACCCCGGCGCGGTGATGGTCGTGCCGCTGCTGGACGACGGCCGCGTGGTGCTGGAGCGGCAGTGGCGGCACCCGGTCGGCCGCGTGATGGTGGAGTTCCCCGCGGGCAAGCTCGATCCGGGCGAGGACCGGCTGGTCTGCGCCCGCCGCGAGCTGCAGGAGGAAACCGGGTTCCAGGCGCGTGAATGGGCGCATGCCGGCGTGCTGCACCCGGTCATCTCGTATTCCACCGAGTTCATCGACGTGTGGTTCGCGCGCGGCCTCACGCCCGGCGAGCGCCGGCTGGACGAAGGCGAGTTCCTGGACGTCATCACGGCCACCCCGGCGGAACTGCAGGACTGGTGCCGCCGTGGCGAGGTGACGGACGCGAAGACGCTGGTGGGCATGCTCTGGCTGCAGAACGTCCTGGCCGGCACTTGGAAACTCGACTGGCGCCCATAATTCGGGTTCCATGACCCGCCTGACCACCCGCCACCAGGACGACACCGCATGAAGGTCCTGAACCTCCAGTGCGCCCAGCGGCACGGCTTCGAAGGCTGGTTCGGCTCCGAGGACGACTTCCGCTCGCAACTCGAACGCGGGCTGGTCGAGTGCCCGATGTGCGGCGACACCGCCATCGCCAAGCTGCCCAGCGCGCCGCGCCTGAACCTGGGTGCCACCGCTGCCCCCGTGTCCGGCACCCAGGACGTCGCCACCGTGCCCGAAGCCGACCTGCAGAAGGCCTGGCTGAAGATGGTGCGCCACGTCATGGCGAACACCGAGGACGTGGGTGAACGCTTTGCCGAGGAGGCGCGGCGCATCCACCACGGCGAGACCGCCGAACGCGGCATCCGGGGCCAGGCCTCGCGCGAGGAAACGCAGGCCCTGCTCGAGGAAGGCATCGGCGTGCTGAGGCTGCCGATCCCGAAGGCGCTCAAGGGGCCGGTGCAGTAGAAGGCGGGCTGACCGGACGCAGAGGACGCGAAGGTTTCGCAGAGAACGCAAAAGGAAGACAAGAAGAAGTGGTTCTTCTGCGCCTTCTGCGTGATCTCTGCGCCCTGTGCGTCCGGGAGTCCGCGTTTGCGGCGCCTCAATCCATGAACTGCAGCGCCGCCAGGCGCGCGTAGACGCCGCCCGCGGCCATCAGGCGCTCGTGCGTGCCTTGCTCGACGATGCGGCCATGGTCCAGCACGACGATGCGGTCGGCCTGCTGCACCGTTGCCAGCCGGTGCGCGATCACCAGCGTCGTGCGGCCCTGCATCGCCGAGACCAGCGCGGCCTGCACCATCCGCTCGCTTTCCGCATCGAGCGCGCTGGTCGCCTCGTCCAGCAGGAGCAGCGGCGGGTTCTTCAGGATCGCCCGGGCGATCGCGATGCGCTGGCGCTGGCCGCCGGACAACCGGACGCCGCGCTCGCCCAGGAAGGTTTCGTAGCCCTGCGGCAGGTCGGCGATGAAGTCGTGCGCGAATGCCGCCCGTGCCGCCTGCACCACCTCCTCGTCGCTGGCGCCGGGACGCCCGTAGCGGATGTTCTCCAGCGCGCTGCTGGAGAAGACCACCGGGTCCTGGGCCACCAGGCCGATGCGGGAGCGCAGGTCCTGCAGCGACAGGTGGCGCACCGGCACGCCATCGACATCGATGCTGCCCGCCGCGGGGTCGTAGAAGCGCAGCAGCAGCGAGAAGACGGTGGTCTTGCCCGCCCCGCTCGGGCCCACCAGGGCCACGGTCTCGCCTGGCGCGACCGCCAGGTCGAAGTCGGCCAGCGCCGGCCGGGCCGGCCGGGACGGATAGTGGAAGGCCACGCCGCGGAAGGCCACCGAACTACCCGGACCCAGCACCGGTGCGGGCTGCGGCGCGATCGGCGTGGTCACCGGCGAGGTGCTGGAGAGCAGTTCCATCAGCCGCTCGGTGGCGCCGGCGGCGCGCAGCAGGTCGCCGTACACCTCGCCCAGAACGGCCACGGCGCCGGCGAAGATGATCACGTACAGCGCCGCCTGGCCCAGCTGGCCGGCGCTGAGCGTGCCGGCGATCACCGCCTGTGCGCCCTGGTACAGGCCCCACAGCAGCAGCGCCGCGTTGGCGATGATGATGAAAGCCACCAGCACCGCACGCGCCCGGGTGCGGCGCACGCCGGTGTGGAACGCGTTGTCGGTGGCCTGCGCGAACCGGCGGGCCTCGCGGTCCTCGCCGGTGTAGCTCTGCACCACCGGGATGGCATTGAGCACTTCCGCCGCGATGGCGCTGGAGTCGGCCACGCGGTCCTGGCTGGCGCGCGACAGCCGGCGCACGCGGCGCCCGAACACCATCGCCGGCAGCACCACCCCCAGCACGGCCGCGAACACCAGCGACATCAGCACCGGATGCGTCACCACCAGCACCGCCAGCGCGCCCAGGCCCATCACCAGGTTGCGCAGGCCGAGCGAGAACGAGGAGCCGACGACCGTCTGCACCAGCGTGGTGTCGGTGGTCAGGCGCGAGAGCACTTCGCCGGTCTGCGTGGTCTCGAAGAACTCGGGACTTTGCCGCAGCACGTGCGCATAGACGGCGCTGCGCAGGTCGGCGGTGACGCGTTCGCCGAGCCAGCTCACGGTGTAGAAGCGTGCCGCCGAGAACAGGCCCAGGGCGACCGCCACCCCGAACAGCTCGATGAAGTGGCCGCGCAACGCCACCAGGCGCTCGCCCTGGCCGGATTGCACCAGCCCCTGGTCGATCAGGCCACGCAGGGCGAGCGGGAAGACCAGCGTGGCCGCCGCGGCGAGCACCAGGAACAGCACCGCCAGCGCGATGCGGCCGCGGTAGGGGCGCAGGAACGGCAGCAGGCCGGACAGGGAGCGGGGGGAGCCCTTGGCGGGCGGAGCGTCGGCCATGGCGGCAGTGTAGGCATGCGGAGCTGTCCACGGATGGGCAGGGCGCACGCACATGCGTTTACACCCCGGACGCACCGTGGGCTTGGCCTTGTGGAACACTGGACCGCATTCACGGGAGCACGCCATGGACTCGATCTGGACCCCTGTGCTGGGGTGGGCGCTCGCGGCGGTGGGCGCCGCGGGGCTGGCGGTCGCCACGCCGGACGAAGGCAGCATGCTGGGCAAGCTTCCGAGCCTGACCGCCAAGCGCCTGGACCAGACCGCGATCCAACTGCCCGACCAACTGCCTTCCGGCCGCACGCTGGCGCTCGTCGCGTTTAAGGGGAGCCAGCGGGGCGAGGTCCAGAGCTGGATCGACGGGCTGCGCCTGCACCAGGAGCCGAGGATCGCCTGGCTCAAGCTGCCGGTGCTCAACGACCCGGGCGACGACAAGGAGCGACGCGGCATCGAACGTCGCCTGCTGGAGCGCCACACCACCGATGCCGATCGGGCTCGCCTCGTGCCGCTCTTCACCAACCGCGATGCCTTCGTGCGCGCCGCCGGGCTGGCGGACGCGGAGCACGCCTCCGTGCTGGTGCTGGATCGGCGCGGCAACGTGCTGGCGCGAGCCCAGGGACCGTTTCACCCGCACAAGGCGCAAGCCCTGCGCGAGACGGTGCTCGCGCAGGGCGACTGACTACAGGCGCAGCCGCTGCGCATAGCCGGTCATCTCGAGGTAGCCGCGACCCACGCGCCGCCCACGGCTGTCGACCAGCTCGGACAGGCCTTCCCAGTAGATCCCGCCGGTGGAGGTGCGGCTGTCCAGCTCCTGGTTGTCCAGCAGCGCGCGCACCGTGTAGGCCTCGGCCGGCGTGCGCACGACCCACTCGACCGGGTACGTCGCACCCGACAGCGCGCTGGTCCACCGCCGGGTCGGCTCGAAACGCGTCTGGCCGTTCGCCGCGATGGCGGTGCGCCCGTCCGCGGTGCGGAAGGAGCCGCCGTCCCACAGGGCCGAGCCGTCCTGGCGCCGCAGCTGGAAGGCGGTGAGCGCACTCCCGTCGTCCAGGTTCATGCCGATCCAGTCCCAGCCCACCGCATCCGGGTGGAGCAGCGCCTCGCTCCACTCGTGGTCCAGCCAGGCCGTGCCCTGCACCGGGAAACGCCTGCCCTGCAGCGCCAGCGTGCCGCTGGCCGCCAGGTGCGGCAGGCTGTAGTAGTGGCTCGCCTGCTCGGGCTGCGGTCCCTTGCGCGAGAGCCCCTCGCGTCCCTGCAGCAGCAGCGGCTGGGTCGGCGCCAGCTGCAGCTCCAGCCCGAAGTCGCGCGCCGGCAGCCGTGCGGTGTAGCGGCCGTCCGCCGCGCGCTCGAGATGCCAGTCGCGCAGGTGCACGCGCGTGTCCTCGGTGTCCGCCTGCGCCACGCCGAAGCCGGCCCGGGCGATGCGCTGGTCGTGCCAGAGCTTGCGCCCCTGCAGGTCGGTGACCGCGGCGTGGGCGAAGACCAGTTGCCTGGCCGCGAACCCGGAGGACAAGGCCTGCGCCACGTCCACCCGCGAGCGGAAGAACGTCAGCTGGAACCCGAAGATGCGCTCCCCGGCGGTGACGGCTCCGGTGACGTACCACCACTCGGTGCGCAGGTCCGGATGGGCGCCGTGGTCCCGGGGAAAGCGCAGCGTGCGCGGCTGCAGCCCGAGGGCCGGCAACGCCGCCCAGCCGGGCAGGGCGGCGAGGGCGCCGAGGAGCGGGCGGCGCCGCATCACCAGTCCTCCTTGACGGCCAGCACCGCGTCGCGCCCGGCGGCGGCGCGGCCGGCCAGCCAGGCGGTGAGCGTGCCTGCGGCCACCACCGCCAGGCACAACAGGCCCAGCCGGACCCAGGGCACGAGCAGGTCCATGGTCCAGTGGAAGCTTTGCGGGTTGACCACGTGCACCAGCACCAGCGACACGCCCAGGCCCAGGGCCAGTCCTGCGGCGGCCCCGATCAGCGTCCAGGCCGCGCCTTCGCCGGCCACCACGGCGAGCACCTGGCGCCGCGTGAGGCCCAGATGCGCGAGCAGGCCGAACTCCTTGCGCCGGGCGAGCACCTGGGCGCTGAAGCTGGCCGCCACGCCGAAGAGGCCGATGGCGATGGCCACGGCCTGCAGCCAGTAGGTCACGGCGAAGCTGCGGTCGAAGATGCGCAGCGAGACGTTGCGGATCTCGCGCGCCGACGCGAACTCCAGCAGCGGCGCGGCAGTCCCGGCCGCGGCACGCAAGGCCGCCTGCACGCCGTCGGCATCGGCACCCGGGGCCAGCCAGAGCTGCAGGTCGTTGACGCGCCGGTCGCCGGTGAGCCGCACGTAGTCCTCCTGTTCCAGCACCACCGCGCCGCTCTGGCGCACGTAGTCGCGCCACACGCCGGCCACGCGGAAGCGGCTGCCGCCGCCGTCCACGTCCGGCAGGCCCAGCGCGCGGTCGAGCCAGGGCAGGGCACCGCCCACCTGCGCGCCGTACAGGTCGATCACCGCCTCGCTCACGTACACCGGCAAGCGGCCGCCGTCGGGCGTGCGTGGCTCTCCCACCAGCGGCAGGGTGCTGGCCGCTTCGCCGACGGGGCGGGCGAGCAGCGCCACGGGCGGCCGCGCCGGATCGGGCAGCAGCGGCCGCACCCGCTGGGTGGCGATGCGCTCGACGCCCGGCGTGGCCGCCGCGGCCTGCACCAGCCCGGTCTCGAGGAAGGCGGTGTCACCGGCCGTGGTGCTGCCGGCGGTGCGCACGTAGAGGTCGGCCGGCAGCAGCACGTCGAGCCAGCGCGAGACCGAGTCGCGGAAGCTCGCCACCATGACCGTGAGCGCCACCGCCAGGCTGAGGGCGGCCACCACGCCGCTGACGGCCACCGCCGCGGTCTCCCGCACCCGCCGCGCGCGTTCCACGGCCAGCAGCGGCAGCAACCGGTGCGCAAGCCGCGGTGCCACCCGGTCGTAGAGCAGGGCGACGGTGGGCGGAAGCGAGGTGATGCCACCCACCAGCAGCAGTGCGACCGAGAGGTAGGCGGCCAGCGGCAGGCCGGCCACCGGCGGCAGCAGCGCCAGCAGGCCCGCGGCCGCCAGCAGCGCGGGGCCGGGCCAGCGGCGCGCCACCCCCCCGCTGCTGGCGCGCAGGCCCTTGAGTGCCTGGGCCAGCGGCAATCCCTCCGCGCTGCGCGCCGGGAACCAGCCGCCGGCCATGGCCGCCACCACGCCCAGCAGGCCGTAGGCCACCGCCACCGGCGTGCTCCACTGTAGGCGCGGCGCCACGCCCTCGAAGTAGCCACCACCGAGGTCGCCGCCCAGGAGGCGCAGCGCGGCGGCGGCCAGGCCGGCGCCCAGCGCCACGCCCGCCAGGCTGCCGACCACGCCCAAGGCCGCCGATTCGGCCAGCACCAGGCTGCCCCGCTGCCGCGCGTCCAGCCCCAGCACGCCCAGCAGGGCGAACTGCTGCGCACGCCGCGCCACGCTGAGCGACAGCACGGAGAACACGAGGAAGGCGCCGGTGAAGAGGGCCACCAGGGCCAGGACGGTCAGGTTGACGCGGTAGGCGCGCGAGAGGTTGCTCACGCGCTGCGTGGCGTCGCCGGGCTCCGCGGCGACCACGTCGGGCGCCAGCTGCAGTCCGCGCAGCCAGGCGGCGCGGTCGGCTCCGGGACGCAGGCGCACGTCGATGCGGGAGAGCTCGCCCGCCCGGCCGAACAGATCCTGCGCGGCGCCGATGTCCATCACCGCCAGCGGCGTGCCGGCCGCCGAGACGCTGCCGGCCACCCGCACCTCGCGCAGCTGCAGCCCGGCCTGCAGCTGCAGGCGGTCGCCGGGCAGCTGCTCGCGCGCCGCGGCGTTGAGGAAGACGGTGGCAGGCGCGAACATCGCCATCCGGTCCGCATCCTTCGCCGGCTGCGGCATCAGCGCCGGCGCCAGCACGGCCGTCACCAGCGGGTCGAGGGCGACCACCCGCAGCGCGACGCGCCGGCCCGACACCGGGACCGCGTTGGTCGTGAGTTCCAGCACGGCGCTGGCCAGTTCCACCTGCGGGTGCGTGGCCACGCGGGCGAACAGCGCCTCGTCGAAGCCGCCGCGGGTGGCGCGCAGTTCGACGTCGGGCTGCCCGTTGACGCTGCGCACCGCGGTGGAGAACTCGCTGAGTGCCGAGGCATTGATCAGGTGCACCGCGAGGGCGAGCGCCACGCCCAGCATCACCGCGCCGACGGCGCACGCACTGCGCCACGGATGCTGGCGCAGCTCCTGCCAGGAGAAGGTGCGCAGCAGGGCGAGCATGCGGCCATTGTGCAAGGGCGCCCCCGGACGCGCCGCTACCATGCCGCATGACCCTGGACATCGAATCGCTGGAGCGCGCCACGCTCGCCGCCGTGCCGCCGCAGGCCATGGACACCGTCGACGGCTGGCTGGTCGGCCTGGACGACGGCACCGTGGGCCGCGCGCACAGCGCGGTGCCGCTGCGGCACCACGGCCTGCCGGCCGGCGCGGTGGACGCGGTGGTGGCGCGTTTCGCGGCGGCCGGCCGCCCGCCGGTGTTCCGCGTGCCGGAGCTGCCGGCGTTCGATCCGGTGCGCGAGCGGCTGGCGGCGCACGGGCTCGTGCGGACACAGCCGACGCTCACCATGACCGGGTCGGTCGGCGACCTGTGCGCCCAGCCGTCCGCCGCGGCCCGGGTCACGCTCTCGCCGCAGCCGTCGGAGGCCTGGAGCGCCCTGTTCCTCGGCACGGGCTTCGATCCGGTGGACGGCGCGAGCCGCCTGGCGATCCTGGCGCGCTCGGCCGGCAGCGTGTTCGCGTCGGTGCAGCACGACGGCGCGGTCGTCGCCGTGGGATTCGGCTGCTTCGCGCATGGCTGGTGCGGGGTGCACGGCATGCGCACGGCGCCGGCGTTCCGCGGGCGCGGGCTGGCATCCGCGATCCTGTCGGCCATCGGTGGTGCCGGCCGCGCGCGCGGGCTGGCGCGGTGCTTCCTGCAGGTGGAACAAGCGAACGCGGCGGCACAGAAGCTGTACCGCCGCGTGGGAATGAGCACCGCCTGGTGCTACGCGTACTGGCGCCGGTGAGGCCCGGCGCGGGCCGTCAGGCCATCGCGCCCATCTCGGTCATCAGCTCTTCCTTGCGGGCTTCGAGCTCTTCGCGCATGGCCATGAGGTCGAGCTTGCGGGCCGCGCGGGCCTTGGGGAAGATCTCGTTCTTCTCTTCCTTGACGTGGTGGTCGATGTACTCGCCCAGCACCTTCACCTTGGCCTCGAACTTCTCGTCGGGCTCCATCATGGTCTGGATCTGGGCGATCAGGTCCTTGGCGCTCTGGTGCTCCACCTCGGCTTCTTCCAGCAGGTCGGTTTCCTTGATCGCGCTGCGCAGCGCCGGATAGAAGATCTCTTCCTCGATCTGGGCGTGCACCGTCAGCTCCAGGCAGATCTGGCGCGCGAGGTCCAGCTTCTTCTGGGCCGCGCCGCGGGCGCGCGATTCGGTCAGTTCCTCGAATTCCTTGAACATCTTCTTGACGGCCTTGTGGTCTGCGTCGAGGAGGTCGCAGGCGTCTTTGGCGGCACGGGTGGCGGGCATGTTGGCTCCTTTGTCGGATGCCTGCATCTTCGAAGCTCCTGCCGGGCCACCGTGTAGGAAATCTGCGCGTCGCCGGTGCGCCGGTGGTGCAGCTGCCTTCCGCGAAACAACGGCCGAGCCGGGCGCGGAACCTACAGACGCGTCGGGTGTCCGGAACTCCCATCTGCGGCAAGGGACTGCCCGCATCGGGGCCCTGGGCCTGCCGCGGGCCATGCCGTTTAGGTGCATCGTATGATCATGTTATTCACGTGTATGAGCTTGCGATGGAAGACAAGGCAGCCCGCTTCACGATCCTGATCGACGCGGACAAGAAGAAGGCCTTCGACGAACTCTGCGCCCAGCAGGACGTCACCACCTCCCAGATGATCCGGCACCTCATCAAGGACTACCTGGAGCGCCACGGCGTGGAGGTGCCCGCAGCACCCCGCGCGCGCAAGAAATCCGGGAAGCCCGTCCGCAAGTAGGGCGGGGCACCAGCCGGGCGCTTGCCTGGCTCATCCATGGGCGATGCGCTGCTGGGGCACATCTCCGTAGCATCAAATGCAAATTGAATCGGCCTCAGCGGAGAACCCTCCGCGCAGCCGATACTCCATTACACTTTGATTAGCATCGCCCGTCGTCATGGAGAACAAGACCGCACGGCTCACCGTCCTCATCGATCCTGCGAAGAAGCAGGCATTCGAGGGGCTCTGCTACGCGCAGGACATGACACCTTCGCAGGTCATGCGCAGGCTGATCCGAGAGTTCATGGAGCAGCACGCAGCGCCCGCGGCGCCCCCGCCCGGCGCCCGCAGGAACGGGGCCCGCAAGCGCGGCTGAAGGCCGCCTCACCCGGTTCCGATGCCGTCCGCGCGCAGCTGGAGCACGCGGTCGGCGCGGCCGGCTGCGGCCCGCGAGTGCGTCACCAGCACCAGCGCCGCATCGTGCGTGCGCGTTTGCGCCACGAGCAGGTCCATCACCTGCTCGGCAGTGGCCGGGTCGAGGTTGCCCGTCGGCTCGTCGGCCAGCAGCAGGGGCGGCTGGTGCACCAGGGCCCGCGCGATCGCCACCCGCTGCAGCTGCCCGCCGCTCAGCTGCTGCGGCAGCCGGCCGCCCAGGCCCTGCAGTCCGACGGCATCCAGCATGGCTTGCACCCGTGCAGGATCCGGCCGGTTCAGCAGCATGAGCGGCAGCGCGACGTTCTGCGCGACGTCCAGATGCGGCAGCACGTGGAAGGCCTGGAACACGAAGCCGACGGCACGGCGGCGCAGCACCGCGCGCTGCGCGTCGCCGAGCTGCCCGAGGTCGTGGCCATCCAGCACGACACGCCCGGCATCCCAGTGGTCCAGCCCGGCCAGGCAGTTCAGGAGCGTGGACTTGCCGACACCCGACTCGCCCACCACCGCCACGAACTCGCCGCGGCGCACCTGGAGCGAGACGTCCCGGAACACGCAGGCACTGCCGTAGAACCGCGCCAGGCCCCCCACCTGCACCAGCGGCACCGGGCTGCCCAGGACGGCGCGGCTCATGCCAGCGCCTCGCGGGCCAGCGCGAGCAGCCGCACCGCGGCATCGGGCGCATCGCAGGCCACGGTGCGGCGCGTCATGCTGCGCAGCCAGGTGAGCTGGCGCTTGGCCAGCTGGCGGGTGGCGGCGATGCCGCGCTCGCGCCACTGCGAGAGAGGCGCACCCGCGTCCAGCGCCTCCCAGGCCTGCCGGTAGCCGACGCAGCGCATGCTGGGCAGGCCGGCATGCAGGTCCCCCCGGGCGCGCAGCGCGCGCACTTCGTCCAGGAAACCGTCCTGCAGCATCGCATCGAAGCGGCGCTCGATCCGCGCGTGCAGCCAGCCGCGGTCCTGCGGCTCCAGCGAGAGCAGGGTGGCCGGCACCAGCGCGGCGCTGCGGTCGCCGCGCTGCAGCGCGCTGATCGGCTCGCCGGTGGTGCGGAACACCTCGAGCGCGCGCGAGATGCGCTGGGCATCGTGGGGCGACAGCCGCGCGGCGGTCGCGGGATCGACCTGCGCCAGCGCGGCGTGCAGCGCCGGCCATCCGTGCGCTGCGGCCTCGGCCTCGATCGCGGCCCGCGTGGCGGCGTCCGCCGGTGGCAGCGCGTCGAGACCGTCGAACAAGGCCTTGAAGTACAGCATGGTCCCGCCCACCAGCAGCGGCAGCCGGCCGCGGGCCTGGATCTGCGCCACCAGCCGCGTGGCGTCCGCCACGAATTCGGCCGCGCTGTAGGCCTGCGCCGGGTCGCGGATGTCGATCAGGTGGTGCGGCGCTGCCGCCAGCTGCGCTGGCGTGGGCTTGGCCGTGCCGACGTCCATGCCGCGGTACACCAGCGCGGAGTCGACGCTGACGATCTCCGCGTCCAGCGCATCGGCCAGCCGCAGCGCGGCGTCCGTCTTGCCCGATGCGGTGGGGCCGGCCAGGGCCAGCAGTCGGGGGGTGGTCGGCATCGGGCGCGAGCCTAGCAGAAGCACCGCGCGCGACCGCGCCGCGGGGTCGGGTTCAGCGCAGGCTGAACAGCTGGCGCATCGCCTCGCGGTAGCGGGCCTGGCCCACCCACATGGTGCTGTGGTGGGAGCCGCCTTCCACCAGCAGGAACTGCTTGCGGCCGGTCGCCGCGTCGTACAGCCGCTGCCCCAGCTCGGTCTTGATCAGGCTGTCGTTGGCGCCGTGCACCACCAGCAGCGGCGAGCCGACCTTCGCGACCTTGTCGACCGAGGCGAAGCGCTGCGTGATCAGCGGCCCCAGCGGCAGCCAGCCCCACTTGAAGGTGCTGGCCACGTCGGCGATGGAGGTGAAGGTGCCCTCCACGATGGTGCCCTGCTCGTCCTGCACGTTGGCGGCCAGGTCGATGGCGACCGCGCCGCCCAGCGAGTGGCCGAACACGTAGCGCGGCCGGTCCGGGTAGCGGGCGGCCAGCCAGTCCCAGGCCGCGCGGGCATCCTCGTAGGCCATGGTCTCGGACGGCAAGCCCGGGGTGCTGCGGCCGAAGCCGCGGTAGTCGATGGCCAGGACGGAGAAGCCCATGTCCTGCATGCGCCGCATGCGGCCCGCGGAGCCGGCCACGTTCCAGCGCGCGCCGTGCAGGTAGAGCATGACGGGGGCGCCCGCGCGCGTGCCATGCGGCTCGGTCGCGTCGGCTTCGAGCCACAGGCCGTGCAGCTTGACCGGCTCGCCGGTCACCTTGGAGCGGAATTCGATCCACACGTCGTCCATGCCTTCGGCCTGGTAGGCGCTGCCCCCCCAGGACCGGTCGCTGGGCTGGAAGATCCAGGCGCGCTGCTGTTCGTCCAGGGTGGTGCAGCCCACGGTGACCAGCAGGGCCAGCAACAGGCCAGCCGTGGCAAGGAAGAGTCGCTTCATACGGTGGAGCAGAGTGCCGCAGGCCGGAAAAAGTTCATCCGGCGGCGCGCCGGGGTCAGCGTCCGCGCAGGAACAGGGCATCCAGCTCGCGCACCGTGAGCTGGCGCCAGGTGGGGCGGCCGTGGTTGCATTGGTCGGAACGCTCGGTGGCTTCCATCTGCCGCAGCAGCGCATTCATCTCGTCGAGGGTCAGGCGCCGGTTGGCACGTACGGCGCCATGGCAGGCCATGGTGCCCAGCAGTTCGTTGCGGGCGCGCTCCACGACGGTGCTGGCGTCGTGCTGCGCCAGCTCCGCGAGCACGCTGCGTGCCAGTTCCACCGCATCGCCTTGGGCCAGCGAGGTGGGGACGGCGCGCACCGCCAGAGTGCGTGCCGAGAACGGGGTGATCTCCAGGCCCAGGGTGGCCAGGGCGCCGCTGCAGGCCTCGGCGGTCGCCACTTCCTGCGGCGTGGCCGCGAAGGTGGCCGGGATCAGCAGCGGCTGGCTGGTGATCAGGCTGGCGTCCAGCTGCTGCTTCAGGCCCTCGTACACGATGCGTTCGTGCGCCGCGTGCATGTCCACGATCACCAGGCCCTGGCGGTTCTCGGCCAGGATGTAGATGCCATGCAGTTGCGCCACCGCGCGCCCGAGCGGCCAGTCGCCTTCGGGCAGAGGCTGGGGCGCGCCACTGCCGGTGGGGGGCACCGGGCTCCAGGCCGGCGTGGACGGCGCCGGCGCGGCGCCTCCCGGCGCGCCTGCGCCCCACAGCGCCGGCAGGTCGCGCACCGGGATGCCTGGTTCTGCTACAAAATTCATAGCGGCCTGCCCGGACGCCATGCGGGCTGCCGGCCGATTCGCCTCGAAGGAATCCGCGCCCGCAGGGGTTGCCGGGGCAGCTGCCGTCACCGCTTGGCCTGCACGTGGCGCCGCCAGCGCCGCCTCGACTGCCCGCCGCACCGCCTGGTGCACCTCGCGCCCGTCGCGAAAGCGCACCTCGATCTTGGTCGGGTGCACGTTCACGTCCACCCGCGCCGGGTCGATCTCCAGGTGCAGCGCGTACACCGGCTGGCGGTGGCCGTGCAGCACGTCCTCGTAGGCGCTGCGGGCGGCGTGCGTGAGCACCTTGTCGCGCACGTAGCGCCCGTTGACGTAGGCGAACTGGTGGTCGGCACGCGAACGCGCCGCATCGGGGATGCCGGCGCGGCCGCGGATGCGCACCGGTCCCACCTGCTGGTCCACCACCACGCTCTGCGCGACGAAGTCCTCGCCCAGCACGTCGGCCAGCCGCTGGTCGGCCGGGCCGGCGCGCCACTGCTCGACCAGCCGGCCCTCGTGCCAGATGGCAAAGCCGACGTCGGGCCGGGCCAGAGCGTGCCGGCGCACCGCCTCGATGCAGTGGGCCAGCTCGGTGGCGTCGGTCTTGAGGAACTTGCGGCGGGCGGGGGTGCTGAAGAACAGCTCCTTGACCTCCACCGTGGTGCCGGTGGCGCGGGCCGCCGGGCGCAGCTCGCCGGTGCGGGCGTCGAGCAGGAAGGCGCTGGGCTGGTCGGCGCAACGCGACAGCAGGCTCAGCTCCGAGACGGAGGCGATCGCTGCCAGTGCCTCGCCGCGAAAACCCATGGTGCCCACCGACTCCAGGTCGGACAGGCTGCGGATCTTGCTGGTGGCGTGCCGGCGCAACGCGACCGGGAGTTCCTCCCGCGGAATGCCCTGTCCGTCGTCTTCCACCGCGACCAGCCGCACGCCGCCGGCCAGCAGGCGCACGGTGACCTGCGTGGCGCCGGCGTCCAGTGCGTTGTCGACCAGTTCGCGCACCACGGATGCGGGCCGCTCCACCACCTCGCCGGCCGCGATCTGGCTGATCAACTCGTCCGGCAACTCCCGGATGGGGCGTCGCGGATGGTCCGAATGGAGCACTGCATTCACGCCCGGGATTCTAGGTGGCCGCCCGATAATGGCCCGACCATGGAACTGGCCTCCTTCCTCATCGATTTCATCCTGCGCGTCGACGTGCACCTCGAGACCTTCGTGCGCTCGTACGGCGCGTGGGTGTACGCGCTGCTGTTCATCATCGTCTTCGTGGAAACCGGCGTGGTGGTGATGCCCTTCCTGCCGGGCGATTCGCTGCTGTTCGTGGCGGGCGCGCTGGCCGGCCTGGGCTTCATGGACTACTCCACCACCTGCCTGGTGCTGCTGTTCGCGGCCATCCTGGGCGACCAGTGCAACTACATGATCGGGCGCTCCATCGGGCCCAGGGTGTTCCAGTGGGAGCAGTCGCGCTTCTTCAACCGGCGCGCCTTCGACCAGACGCATGCGTTCTACGAGAAGTACGGCGGCATCACGATCATCCTGGCTCGGTTCGCGCCGTTCCTGCGCACCTTCGCGCCCTTCGTCGCCGGCGTGGCCGAGATGGACCGCACCAAGTTCAGTTCCTACAACGTGGCCGGCGCCGTGATCTGGGTGTTCGGCATCGTCACCGCCGGCTACTTCCTGGGCGGCCTGCCGTGGGTGAAGGCCCACCTGGACAAGATCATCTGGGCGATGATCCTCGTGCCCGGCCTGCTGGTGCTGTTCGGCGCCTGGAGGGCGCGCCGCGCCGGCACGGCAAAACTGGCCTGAACCAGAGCAGAGAGGGCCTCCACGGCTTGTCGTCCCGGGCTCGATCCCGGATCCACCCCCTCCGGTGCGGCGGGCGCGCTGGGTGCCGGTGGTGGATTGCGGGTCAAGCCCGCAATGACAGCCGCATTCAGTGCCCAGCCATGAGCTTGTGCACCAGGTCGGCCGTCGTGCTGGCCTTGTACTTGCGCATCAGCCGGGCGCGGTAGATCTCCACGGTGCGGTGGCTGATCGCCAAGGCCTTGCCGATCTCCTTGGAGGTCATGCCGTCCAGCAGCCGCGCCGCCACCTCGCGCTCGCGCGCCGTCAGCTCGGCCTTGACCGGCCGCTGCGAACTCAGGTCCTCGAAGGACCAGATGCCGGCCTCGTGCGGGGCGTCGCGGTTGAGCGCGCGGCCGGTCACGTGGCACCAGAACACCTCGCCGCTGGCGCGCTTCATGATGCGGTCGTCGGCGTAGTGGCCCTTGGCGTTCAGGATCGGCGCCATGCGCGCGCCCAGCCGCTCGTACTCGTCGGCGCTGGGATACAGCGTGAGGAAGGATTGCCCGATCAGGACCTCGCGCGAGAAACCGAACATCTCGCACAATTGCCGGTTGCAGTCCACGATGGAGCGGTTGCGCGAGAGGCACAGTCCGACGGGCGCCAGCTCGAAGGCAAGGCGGTAATCGACGTCCATCGGGCTAACCTTTACGAGGAACTACGTAGCGCATTAGGTAGTATCGTACCCCGGTTTCCGCAGCCCTCCGCCCCCGTGTGTCCCGGCCCTTCGCGCCGGTGCTTGTCCCGCAACAGGAGAACCGTTCCTTGAACAAGATCTACCCTTCCGCCGCGGCCGCGCTCGACGGCGTGGTGCGCAGCGGCCAGCTGCTGGCCGTCGGCGGCTTCGGCCTGTGCGGCATTCCCGAGGCCCTCATCGACGCCCTGCGCGACAGCGGTGCCAAGGAGCTCACCGTCATCTCCAACAACGCCGGCGTCGACGACTTCGGCCTCGGCAAGCTGCTGCAGACGCGCCAGATCCGGAAGATGATCTCCAGCTACGTCGGCGAGAACAAGGAGTTCGAGCGCCAGTACCTGGCCAAGGAGCTGGAGCTGGAGTTCACCCCGCAGGGCACGCTGGCCGAGAAGCTGCGCGCCGGCGGTGCCGGCATCCCCGCCTTCTTCACCAAGACCGGCGTGGGCACCATCGTGGCCGAAGGCAAGGAGCTGCGCGAATTCGACGGCGAGACCTACGTGATGGAGCGCGCCCTTGTGCCCGACGTCGCGCTGGTCAAGGCCGCCGTCGCGGACAAGTCCGGCAACCTGCGCTTCAACCTGACCGCCCGCAACTTCAACCCGGCATGCGCCATGGCCGGCAAGGTCTGCATCGTCGAGGTGGAGAAGATCGTGGAGATCGGCGAACTGGCGCCGGACGACATCCACCTGCCCGGCATCTACGTGCACCGGATCGTGCTGAACGCCACCCCCGAGAAGCGCATCGAGAAGCGCACCACCCGTCCCGCCTGACGCCAAGGAGTACGACATGCCCTGGACCCAAGACCAGATGGCCGCACGCGCGGCGCAGGAACTCGAGGACGGCTTCTACGTCAACCTCGGCATCGGCATCCCGACGCTGGTGGCCAACTTCACCGGCGACAAGGAGGTGTGGCTGCAGTCGGAGAACGGCATGCTGGGCATCGGCCCGTTCCCCACCGAGGCCGAGGTCGACGCCGACCTCATCAACGCCGGCAAGCAGACGGTGACCACCATCAAGGGCAGCGCCATCTTCGGCAGCCACGACAGCTTCGCCATGATCCGCGGCGGCAAGATCAACCTGTCGATCCTGGGCGCGATGCAGGTCAGCGAGAAGGGCGACCTGGCCAACTGGATGATCCCCGGCAAGATGGTCAAGGGCATGGGCGGCGCCATGGACCTGGTGGCCGGCGTCAAGCGCGTGATCGTGCTGATGGAGCACGTGGCCCGGAAGAAGGACGGCACGGAAGACCTCAAGATCCTGCCGCAGTGCACCCTGCCGCTCACCGGCGTGGGCGTGGTCGACCGCATCATCACCGACCTGGCCGTGATGGACGTGACGGATCAGGGCCTCAAGGTGGTCGAGCTGGCGCCCGGCGTGACCATGGAACAGCTGCAGGCCAAGACCGGCGTCAAGCTGCACTGAAAGTCACCGCGCTCACCAATTGCAACCCGCTGGCGGCCACGGCTGACAGCGGGTTGTTGCTTTGGCCGTCGCAGTGGCGAACGGCCGCGCTTCACGATGCCTCCACAGGCTGGCTGAACCGGCCACAGGGAGGTTTTCCATGCAGATCCGTCTCGCGTGCCTCGCGGCGCTCGCCATGCTCTCCGGCGGCCAGGCGCTGGCCTGCTACACCGTCTACGACCGCAACAACCAGGTCGTCTACCAGTCGACGCTGCCGCCCGTGGACATGAGCCGCCCGCTGAGCGAAGTCCTGCCGGCGCGCTTTCCGGGCGGGCACCTGGTCTTCGCCGACGGTGCCGTGTGCCCGGAGCGCATCGGCACCGGCGGCGCGCTGAGCGCGGCGGCGGCGCAGGGCCGCTCCCCGCTGCTGACCGACGCGCGGACCGCGGCCGCCATGGGCGTGCCGCACACCCAGCTGGGCAACGGCATCGTCATGGTGCCCAACCGGCCTGACAACATGCGCCCCGGCGTCGTGCTGGCCGAGCCCGAGGTGCGCACCGCGGCCAACAGCGCCCCGGGTGGCCGCCTGCGTTCCGACACCGCCGCGATGGGCGCCGGACCGGCACCCACGGGCTCGCGGCCGGGCGCGGTGATCACCGAGATGCACAACCCGCCGCTCACCGCCGTGCAACCGGCGGCGCGGGCCATGCAACCCGCGCGCTGACGGCGGGCCCTAGCCCGGCGACTGCGTCGCGCGGGTCGCCGGTCGGAAGACCACCGCCAGCCCAACGGCGGTGACCGCCAGTCCGGCCAGCGCCAGCGGCGCCATCCGGTGCCCCAGCACCAGCCAGTCGAGGGCCGCGGTCCCGGCGGGCACCAGGTAGAAGAGGGCGGTGACGTTCACCAGGTCTCCTGCGGCCATCAGCCGCACCAGCAGCAGCGTCGCCACCACCGAGACCACGATCCCCAGCCAGAGCACGCTGACCGCCAGCTGCGCATCCCACCGCACCTGCAGCGGCTGCCACGGCAGCAGCAGCGCGCACAGCACCAGGCTCACCCCGTACTGCAGCGGCAGCACCTCGAGCGGCGCCTGCCCCAGGCGCTTTTGCAGGATCGATCCCAGCGTCACGCAGGCGAGCGCGCCCCCTGCGAAGGCCATGCCCGCGACCGGCAGGCGCGAGAGCGCGAGGCTCTCGAACACCACCAGCACCAGGCCGCCGAGCGCGAGCGCCAGTCCGGCCAAGCGTCGCAGCGGCAGCGCGCGCTCCTGCCAGAGCAGGGTGAGCACAGGCTGCACGCCCAGCACGGTGGCCAGCACGCCGGCGCCCAGCCCGGCGTCGAGCGCCAGCAGGTAGAACACCGAGTAGCCGCCGATCATCAGCGCACCGGCGCCGGCCGCCGCGCCGCGCGCGCCCGGGGGCGGCAGCCGGCGGCCCTGCGCGGCCGCAAGCGCCAGCAGCACCCCGAACGCGAGCCCGAAGCGCAGCAGCAGGAAGGCCAGCGGGCTGGCGCTGGCCAGTCCCCACTGGGAGAAGAGGGCGCCGCTGCTCCACAGCAGCACGAACGACGCCGTCGGACCATGGGCGGTCCAGGCCTGAAAGGCCAATGTCATGGGACACCTGTCGAAGAAAGAGCGATCGCGGGCGCTCCGGTGCGCGTGCGGGGGCACGCCCGGCCTTCAGCGGCCGGCCGGAGCGGGACGGGTGCTGACGCGGGTCAGCGCAGCGCGGCCGCCGGGGGAGGCGGGGCGCCGGCACCGCGCACGGGCGGGGCGATCGACAGGTGGTGGGTGTGCATGGGACTGCGGATGATAGTGCGCGGCCAGTGGCCTGTCATTGCGGGCTCGACCCGCAATCCAGCACCGGTGTTCGGATGGGCCCTGGTGGATGCCGGGTCGAGCCCGGCATGACATCTTGGGGGGTGGGCTCGATCCCCCGTCATTGCGGGCTCGACCCGCAATCCGGCACCGGTGTTCGGATGGGCCCTGGTGGATGCCGGGTCGAGTCCGGCATGACAGCTTGGGGGGTGGGCCCGACCCCCGTCATTGCGGGCTCGACCCGCAATCCGGCACCGGTGTTCGGATGGGCCCTGGTGGATGCCGTGTCGAGCCCGGCATGACAGCTTGGGGGGTGGGCCCGATCCCCCGTCATTGCGGGCTCGACCCGCAATCCAGCACCGGTGTCCGGATGGGCCCTGGTGGATGCCGGGTCGAGCCCGGCATGACAGCTTGGGTGTGGGCCCGATCCCCCGTCATTGCGGGCTCGACCCGCAATCCGGCACCGGTGTTCGGATGGGCCCTGGTGGATGCCGGGTCGAGCCCGGCATGACGAGCTCGGGGGGGGTGGGCCCGATCCCCGTCATTGCGGGCTCGACCCGCAATCACCTCCCGCACTCAACGGAATCGCTGGCTTACGAACTTCGATCCGGCCAGGCCGAAGCGCCAGGGCACGTCGACCGCCTTGCTGATGCCGATGCGCGGGCCCACCAGGCACTCCGCCGGCGCGTCGCCCGCCAGCACGGTGAACGGCGGCCGGTCCAGGCGCGCACCGTTGAGTGCATGCGTGATGCCCAGGGCCTGCCCCAGCTTGCCCGGGCCCGAGCACAGCAGGCGCACGTCGTCCAGCCCGCGCCGCGCGCGCATGCGGTCCAGGCCGTGCGTGGGTTCCAGCGCGCGGATCAGCACCCCGGCCCCGTGGCCGGCCTCGCGGCAGACGAAGTTGAGGCACCAGTGGATCCCGTACGAGCGGTAGACGTAGGCCCGGCCCGGCGGCCCGAACATCGACTGGTTGCGCGGCGTCGGCCCGCCATGCGCATGCGAGGCGGGGTCCTCGCGGTCGTAGGCCTCGGTCTCGACGATGCGGCCCCCGACCCCGTCGACCAGCAACGTGGCGCCGATCAGCGCGCGCGCCACCAGGTGTGCGTCGCCCGCGAAGTCGTCGGGGCCGAGCGGCCTAGCCATCGGTCGACTCGCCCAGGAAGCCCCCGCTCTGGTGCGCCCACAGCTTGGCGTACAGCCCGCCCTGGGCCAGCAGGCCACGGTGGCTGCCCTCCTCGACGATGCGGCCCTGGTCCATCACCACCAGCCGGTCCATCGCGGCGATGGTCGAGAGCCGGTGCGCGATCGCGATCACGGTCTTGCCCTGCATCAGCTCGTCCAGGCTGGCCTGGATGGCGGCTTCCACCTCGGAGTCCAGCGCGCTGGTGGCTTCGTCCAGCAGCAGGATGGGCGCGTCCTTGAGCATGACGCGGGCGATCGCGATGCGCTGCCGCTGCCCACCGGAGAGCTTCACCCCCCGTTCGCCCACGTGTGCGTCGTAGCCCCTGCGGCCCTGCAGGTCGGTCAGCCCCTGGATGAAGTCGTGCGCCTGCGCGCGCTTGGCCGCCTCCACCATCTCGGCGTCCGAGGCGCCGGGCCGGCCGTAGAGGATGTTGTCGCGCACCGAGCGGTGCAGCAGCGAGGTGTCCTGCGTCACCATGCCGATGTGGGCGCGCAGGCTGTCCTGCGTGACGCCGGCGATGTCCTGGCCGTCGATGCGGATGTGCCCCGCATCCACGTCGTAGAAGCGCAGCAGCAGGTTCACGAGCGTCGACTTGCCCGCGCCGGAGCGCCCGATCAGCCCGATCTTCTCGCCCGGGGCCACCCGCAGGTGGAAGGCATCGATCACCGCCTGCGGCTTGCCGTAGCCGAAGCGCACCGACTCGAAGGCCACCTCGCCGTGCGGCACCTGCAGGGGCCGGGCTTGCAGGCGGTCGACCACCGCACGCGGCCGTGTCAGGGTGGCGATGCCGTCCTGCACGGTGCCCACGTTCTCGAACAGGGACGCCATCTCCCACATGATCCAGTGCGACATGCCGCTGATGCGCAACGCCATGGCCGTGACCGCCGCCACGGCGCCGGGCCCCACCAGGCCGCGGGACCACAGCCACAGCGAGTAGCCGGTCGTCGCCAGGATCAGCCCGACCACCAGGGCGTGGTTGACGATCTCGAAGGCGCTCACCAGGCGCATCTGGCGGTAGCCGGTGGTCTGGAACTCCTGCATCGCGGCGCGTGCGAAGCCGGCTTCGCGGTGGGTGTGCGAGAACAGCTTGACCGTCGAGATGTTGGTGTAGGCATCGGTGATGCGCCCCGTCATCATGGCCCGTGCATCGGCCTGTGCCTTGCCGATGCGGCCCAGGCGGGGCACGAAGAACCACACCGAGACTGCATAGCAGGCCAGCCATCCCAGGAAGGGCAGGGTCAGGCGGCTGTCGAATCCGCCGGCCAGCAGCACGATGGTGATGAAGTAGACCCCGATGCCGATGATCACCTCGGTGGTGGTGAACACCATCTCGCGCACCGCCAGGGCGGTCTGCATCACCTTGGTGGTGATGCGTCCGGCGAACTCGTCGGAGTAGAAGGCCATGCTCTGCCCGAGCATCAGCCGGTGGAAGTTCCAGCGCAGCCGCAAGGGAAAGTTGATGGCCAGGGTCTGGTGCTTGACGATGGTCTGCAGTGCGATCAGCAGCACGCTGGCCAGGAGCACGCCCGACAGGCCCAGCAGCACCGCGCCGTGCTCGGACCACAGCTGCTGCGGCTGCACCCGTCCGATCCAGTCGACGATCTGGCCGAGCATCCAGAACAGGGCCGCCTCGTAGGCAGACACGCAGGCCGACAGCAGCGCCAGCCAGCCGATGTAGCCACGCAGACCGGCGGTGCAGGCCCAGACGAAGGAGACGAAGCCTTTGGGCGGGAGCGCCGGCTCAGCTTCGGGATAGGGGTGGAGGAGGGTTTCGAAGCGGCGGAACAAGGGGAGGAAGAATGCCACAGGCACCGGCAGCGGACGTCCGGTGATGACGATTTGGCACAGTGCGGATTGCAGTTTACTGTATAAATGAACAGTATCCTGTGCCGTCCGGTTTCCACGTCTCCTCCGCTTCGTGAACGCTTCCGAATCGCTTCGCATCCCCCATGTCTGGCGCGTGCCCGACCTGGCGGTGGAAGCGTGCGCGCTTCCCACCGGCCATGCCGCGCTGGACGCCCAGCTGCCCGGCGGTGGATGGCCGGTGGGCAGCCTGGTCGAGCTGCTGCAGGAGCGTCCCGAGGCGCATGCATGGCAACTGCTGCTGCCGGCCCTAGCGCAAACGGTCTCCCAGCGCGAAGGCCCGGTTGTTGTGGTCGGTGCACCGCTCGAGCCCTTCGGTCCTGCCTTGTCCGCGCAGGGGCTGCCCGCCGAACGGCTGCTGTGGATCCGGGCCGAGCCCCCCCCTGCCCGGTTGTGGTCCGCCGAGCAGTCGCTGCGATGCCACGACGTGCGGGCGGTGCTGGCGTGGCTGCCGCAGGTGCGCACCGCGGAGTTGCGCCGGCTGCACCTGGCCGCGCGGCAGCACGGCAAGCTGCTCTTCGTGCTGCGGCCGCAGCAGGCCGCCCTGCAGGCGAGTCCCGCACCCTTGCGCCTCGTGCTGCACGGCAGCGACACGCTGCAGGTGCGCATCGTCAAGCGGCGCGGACCCCCGATGGACGAACCGATCGCGCTGCCCGCCTGGCCCGCCAGGATGCAAGCCTTGCTCGACTCGCGCCGGCGCAGTGCCGGCACCCCGGTGCCGCAGGCCGTCCCCACCCCCGACAGGAGATCGCATGTTCTGGATCGCCTTGTGCCCCAGCCTTGAAGCGCAGCGGCAAGCCTGGGCCTGGTGGGCACTGCGATTCACCCCGCGGGTGGCCTTCGTGGACGAGGCCATCCTGCTGGAAGCCTCCGGCAGCCTGACCCTGTTCGGCGGCCGGCGGGCCTTGATGCGCCTGCTGCTGCGCACCCATCCCGGCCTGGGCGATTGCCACTGGTCCACCGGCAAGACCTGCCTGGTCGCCCTGGCCGGCTTGCGGTGCAAGATGGCCGGCGCGCCGCCTCCGCAGCGGCCGGAGGACCTGCCGCTGGACACGCTTTCGGCGGCACGTACCCACGTGGGGCTGCTCGAGCGCACCGGGGTCCGCACCTGGGGGGCACTGCGGGCGCTGCCCCGTGGTGGCGTGGCCCGGCGTTTCGGTGCCGGGCTGGTCGATGCACTCGACGTCGCCTGGGGCGTGCGGCCCCAGCAGTACCCGTGGATCCAGTTGCCGGAAGACTTCGACCTGCAGGCCGAACTCGTGATGGTGGCCACGGCGGCTCCCGAGCTGATGGAGGCGGCGCAGTCGCTGCTGACCCGTCTGCAGCTCTGGCTGCAGGCCCGCAACCGTGGCGTGCTGGCGCTCGAACTCGAATGGACGCTGGACCTCAAGCGCCTGAACGGCGTGCGACTCTCGCCCCACGAGCGGCTGGCCGTGCGCACCGCACAGCCCACGCAGGAGATGGCGCACCTGCGGCGCCTGGTGCGCGAGCAACTGGAGCGCGCCACCTTGTCCGCGCCGGCCAGCCACCTGCGGCTGCGCACGCTGGACACCCTGCCGTGGGCAGGCGCCACCACCAGCCTGCTGCCGCAGGACCGCATCGAGGGCGAGCGCCTGCACCAGCTGGTCGAGCGCCTGTCGGTGCGGCTCGGCGAGGAGAACGTGCTGGTTCCCCTCGCGCAGGACGACCACCGTCCCGAGTGCAAGCAGTCCTGGGCGCCTGCGCGGCAGCATGCGGGTACCGGCGTGCGCGAATCCGACGCGCTCTATCCCTCCTGGGTCCTCCCGCACCCCTTGCGGCTGCGGCTGCAAGGGGAGGTGCCGTGCTTCGGCGGGCCCTTGCGGCGGCTTGCGCGCATGTACCGGGTGGAGACTGCGTGGTGGGAGCCGCAGGGACCGACCTTGCGCGACTACTTCGTCGCCCGTAGCCCGCAGGCCGGGCTGGTGTGGATCTACCGGGAACGACCCGCCCAGCTCGCACGTGGCCTGGAGGCCAGCACGCAGTTCAAGTGGTTCCTGCAGGGGCTCTATGCCTGAGACCCAGCACAAGCCCAAGCCATTGCTGGACGAGGAGCGGCTGCCCCCGCTGCTGCGCGAAGGGCCCGACCTGCTGCCGGGCTATGCGGAACTGCATTGCCTGTCCAACTTCAGCTTCCAGCGCGGTGCCTCCCATCCGCAGGAGCTCGTGCGGCGCGCCTACGACCTCGGCTACGAGGCGCTGGCGATCACGGACGAATGCTCGGTGGCCGGCGTGGTGCGGGCCTGGTCCGGGCGCAACGACTACCTGGCCTTCATCCGGAGGCTCGAATCGGCATTTCCGGGCCAGCGACGCGAGCGGCCGTTCCGCCTGCTGCACGGCTCGGAGTTCGATTTCGGTGATGTTCGCCTGGTGGCCATCGCCCGCGACCTGCGCGGCTGGGGCGACCTGTGCGAGTTCATCACCGCCGCCCGCCGGGCCGCACCGAAAGGCGAGTACCGCGTCGGATGGGACTTCAGCGACCTGGGCCTCCTGGCCGGCAGCGAGGTCATCGTGGTGCCGCGCCGCACGCCGGGCGAAGGACTCGACGTGGAGGCGCTGTGCATCCGCCTTTCGATGCTCCAGCAGGTGCTCGGGCCATCGCTGTGGCTGGGCTGCAACCTGCCGCACCTGCTGGACGACGACCTGTGGCTCGCAAGCCTGCAGGACGTGGCCCAGCGCTGCGGCGTGCCGCTGGTGGCCACCGGCGACGTGCACCTGCATGCGCGCTCGCGCAAGCCGCTGCAGGACGTGATCACCGCGGTGCGCCTGGGCAAGCCGGTGTCCGCCTGCGGACTGGAACTGCAGGCCAATGCCGAGCGCCATCTTCGCCAGCGCAAGCGGCTGGCCGAGACCTATCCCGCCGCGCTGCTCGCCAACACCATGGTGGTGGCGAGGCGCTGCAACTTCATGCTGGAGGAGATCCGCTACGACTACCCGCAGGAGACGGTGCCGCCTGGCATGACCCCGGGGGAGGCGCTGCGCCATCTCACCGACGAAGGCGCCGCGCTGCGCTATCCGGGCGGGGTGCCACAGCGGGTGGTGGACCTGGTGGAAAAGGAGCTGGCGCTCATCGCCGAGTGCCGCTACGAGATGTTCTTCCTCACGGTGCACGACATCGTGCACTTCGCCAACCGGCAGGGCATCCTGTGCCAGGGCCGGGGGTCCGCGGCCAACTCCGCCGTGTGCTTCTGCCTGGGCATCACCGCGATGGACCCGATGCTGTCCAGGCCGCTGCTGGAGCGCTTCATCAGCGTGGACCGGCGCAACGAACCGCCGGACATCGACGTCGACTTCGAGCACGAGCGCCGCGAGGAGGTCATCCAGTACATCTACGGCAAGTACGGCCGCCAGCGCGCCGCCATCGCCGCGGTGGTCATCAGCTACCGCACCCGCAGCGCGATCCGCGACGTGGGCAAGGCCCTCGGCGTGCCCGAGCCGCTGGTGGACGCCTTCGCCAAGGACCACTTCTGGTTCGACGACGCCATCGCCGCCGAACGCCTGCAGGCCATGGGCGCGCAGTGCGGCGTTGCGCTGCCGGCCCAGCAGGCCACGCTGTGGCTGGAGCTGTCGCGCCAGTTGATGGGGTTTCCGCGGCACCTCAGCCAGCACGTGGGGGGATTCGTGCTCACCCAGACGCGGTTGACCCGGCTGGTGCCGGTGGAGAACGCCAGCATGCCCGACCGCTCGGTGATCCAGTGGGACAAGGACGACCTGGAGGAGCTGGGGCTGATGAAGGTGGACGTGCTAGCACTGGGCATGCTCACCGCCATCCGGCGCTGCATCGACCTGGTGGCGCAGCGCCGGGGCCGACCCTTCACCCGCTACGACATCCCCGACGGCGACGAGGCCACCTACGCCATGATCCGCAAGGCCGACACGGTGGGCGTGTTCCAGATCGAGAGCCGGGCCCAGATGTCCATGCTGCCGCGGCTCAAGCCCCGCGAGTTCTACGACCTGGTGGTGGAGGTGGCGATCGTGCGGCCGGGACCGATCACCGGCGGCATGGTGCACCCGTACCTGAAGGCGCGCGAGCGCAGGGAACGTGGCGAGGAGATCGTCTACGAGCGTTCCACCCGGGACGGCAGGGAGCCCCGGCTGAAGAAGGCGCTGGAGCGCACCCTGGGCATCCCCATCTTCCAGGAGCAGGTGATGGAGATCTCGATGCTCGCCGCCGGCTTCTCGGCCACCGAAGCCGATTCGCTGCGCCGCGCCATGGCCGCCTGGAAGCGCAAGGGTGGCGTGGACAAGTTCGAGGCCCGGCTCAAGGGCGGGATGCTGGCCAACGGCTACAGCGAGGAGTTCGCGCACCGCATCTTCGAGCAGGTCAAAGGCTTTGGCGACTACGGCTTCCCGGAGAGCCATGCCTACAGCTTCGCCCTGCTGGCCTACAAGAGCAGCTGGCTCAAGTGCCATGAACCGGCCTGCTTCCTGGCCGCGATGCTCAACTCCCAGCCCATGGGCTTCTACGGCCCTTCGCAGCTGATCCAGGATGCGCAGCGCCATGGCATCCAGGTGCTGGCGCCGGACGTGTCGCACAGCGACTGGGACTGCACCCTGGAAGGCCAGGCCGCGCAACCCGCGGTGCGTCTGGGACTGCGCCTGGTGGGCAGCCTGCAGGAGGCGGCCGGACGGCGCATCGCGCAGGTGCGGGCCGATGGTCCGTTCGAGAACACCGAAGACCTCGCACTGCGCGCAAGGCTGGACGTGCAGGACCTCGCCGCCCTGGCCGCCGCCGACGCCTTGCAGTCTCTGGCCGGCCACCGTCGGCAGCAGGTGTGGGAAGCCGCGGCACGCCGGCGTGCACCGGCGCTGCTGGAGTCCGCGCCGATCCGGGAGGACGCCCTGGCGCTGCCGGCCGCACCGGAAGGCGAGGAGATCGTCTTCGACTATGCCGCCATGGGCCTGAGCCTGCGACGCCATCCGCTGGCCTTGCTGCGGCCGCGCCTGGCCCAAAGGCGGTTCCTGAACGCGGAGCAGCTCGGCCAGATGGGCAACGGGCGGCGGGTCTCGGCCTGCGGCATGGTGACGGTGCGCCAGCAGCCCGCCACCGCAGGCGGCACCATCTTCGTGACCCTGGAGGACGAGACCGGGCCCGTCAACGTGATCGTGTGGCAGCGGGTGCGCGAGGAGCAACGCGAGCCGCTGATGCATGCGCGGCTGCTGGCGGTGCACGGCACCTGGCAGCGCGACGAGGCCAGCGGAGGGCTGGTCTGCCACCTGCTGGCGGAACGGCTGGAGGACCTCACACCGCTGCTCGGCCGTCTCGGCCGCAGCAACCGCAGCCGCGACTTCCACTAAAGTCGGATGGGCGAGGTTTGCGCCCCCGTCCGACACCGCCGGGGCACGTCGCGTGCCCAACATTGGCGCTAAAGGAACCCACGCCATGCTCGAGAAGCTGCCCGAAGTGCTGGGCCACGTGCTGCACGACCGCCGCGCTGGCTTGGACAAGCTGGTCTTCAACCGCTGCGGCATGCGCAGCGGCCTCGGCCTGCTGCAGGTCTCCAGCCTGGCCTTCGCGGACCACGCGCCGATCCCCGAGCGGTACACCGCCGACGGCGAAGGCCTGTCGCCCCCGATCGACTGGACCGGCGTCCCGGCCGGCGCCGACAGCCTCGTCCTGGTGGTCGAGGACGCCGACGCACCCACCAGCGAACCGCTGGTGCATGCCATCGTGGTGGACATCCCCCCCGAGGACGGCTCGATGCACGAAGGTGCACTGAAGAGCCCCGGCCATCCCGGCGAGGAGGACCTGCACGCCGGCCGCAACTCGTACCTGCGCGCCGGCTGGATCCCGCCCGACCCGCCCCGCGGGCACGGCCTGCACCGTTATGCCTTCCAGCTGTTCGCGCTTGCACCCGGCCAGCCGTTCAGTGCCAAGCCCGGGCGCGACGAGGTGCTGGGCGCGATCGCCGAACGCGGCATCGCGGGCGGCCTGCTGGTCGGCACCTACAAGCGTCCGGACGGCAGCATCGAAGACGGCTCGGCCCAGGTGGCCACCGCGCCGGTGGTGCAGTGACGGCTAGGGCTGCGGCTCCAGCGACTCGCCGGGGAAGAGAACGGTCACCTGCGCCTTGGCGGGATCGGTCACGTTCCGGGACGCGAGCAGCCAATTGCGCACGAAACCGGCAACCGTCTTGCGGCCTGCCTCGCGCGCGAGGTCGCGGTACGCCGGCGCGGACGCCCGCCGCTCCAGCTCGGGTGTGACGCCCTGCAGCAGGTCCACCAGGTTGTCCTGCCGGTCGAAGCGGGCCCAGCCTTCCCGCGTGTGCTGCTCCAGGTCGCGCGTGTCGAATCCGACGGGCAATGTCGGCTGCACCTCCCCGGCGCGCACGATCCAGTGCTCGCCCCGGCGCTCGATCGGCCACTGGCGCGCCAAGCCGATGTGGTAGCGGTACACGGTCTTGAGCTGCAGGTGCGTGACCGTCTTGCCCAGCACCGGCAAGGGCACGCCGAGCAGCGTCTTCACGTTCTCCCGCGTGAAGCGCTCGTACACCGTGACGGTGGACACTTCCAGCCGGCCGCCCTGCGTGGGCATCACCACCGGCAGCCCACTCGCCGCGCGCAGCGACCAGGTGGTGCCGGGAACCAGCAGCGTGCCCGGGCCGGTCCACCAGGACCAGCCCACCAGCATGGCCAGCGCGAGGGCGGGCATGAGGAGCCACCTGGCCCCGCGCAGGGGCGGCGGTTCAGGCGCTGCTGGGTGCGGCATGGGGGGGACGGCTCGGGTCGGCCGGGCGCCGCCCGGGCCGTCCTCGGTTCACGAGCGCCTCAGCATCGCGGCGGCGAGCGCGCCGGCGCCGAGCAGCACCGCGGCCGAGAGCACGGGCCGCGCGGCGACGGTCTCGCCCAGCCCGCCACCGGTGCCGCCATCGCGGTCGCGCCGCCAGGCCAGGCCGTTGCCGCTCTCGTCCACCGTGACGTAGGGCGATGCGGTCGCGGCGCGGCGGCGCAGCAGGGGCGTCGCCGCGAGTGCAGCCACGCCCAGCAGTGCACCGGCACCCGCCATGGGGTGCGCCTGCACGCCCGCGCGGGCCATGCTGCCGTAGGCCTGTGACCGCGCGAGCAGGCGCTGCGTGGCCAGCCGCGCCTGCAGCGGCAGGGTGCTCGCCACTCCGGACAGGGTGGTGGCCAGGGTCTTCGTGCCGAGGACGCCGGCCGTTGCCGCCGTGCCCGCCACGGCCCCGGCCTTGCGTCCCGCGTCCTGTCCGCCGCGCCACAGGGAGCGCAGGGGCGTGCCCACCGTGTCCGTCCAACGCCGGCCCATCGGTTCGCCGGTGGCCGCCGCACTCCAGTGGCTCGTGCGCAGCGGTGCCGCCGTGCGCACCGGCACCGGCACCTGCACCACGCGCACCTTGGGTGCCCGAGACGACATCAGGCGGGTGAGGACGACGCCGGCGCCCAGCGCGATGCCGGCCGTCTGCAGGGGACGCTCGGTGATCCGCTGGCGCAGCTGGTCGCCGTACTGCCGTGCCTGCTCGCCGTAGCGGGACTGCGCGCCGGCGGCGCCGCGGCTGCCGGAATCGAGCCGCTGCTCGAGCTTGTCGATGGCCTGGTGCACCATGCCGGCGAAGCGGTGGATCCGCTCGCGGGCCGCGCCAGCCGGGGGATTGGACGCGCTGCTTCCGGCAGGGCTGTCGAGCAGTGCGGGCGCCAGGGCGGCGGTGTCTTGGTTCGAAGTTTCGATCACGAATGTCCTCCTAAGATCGGGAGGAAATTGTGGTCGCAGCGCACGCGCAGCCGTCCTCATCCGCGGGTATCAAGTTGTCATAGACGCCGCGGTGCCGCTGCTTCGCTTGGGGGTGTGGCCAGCGGCAGCGAAACCGTGAACTTGCTTCCCTGGTCCGGTCCATCGCTGGCCGCGGTCACGGTGCCACCGTGTTCATGCACCAGGCGTTGCGCCAGCGTCAGCCCGACACCCAGGCCGACGGGGCCGTCCTCGAGTGTGTGCCGCCCCTGCACGAAGAGGCCGAAGACATGGGGCAGGAGGTCGGCGGAAATGCCGATGCCCTGGTCCAGGACCTCGACGACCGCATGCTCCGCGCTCTTTCGAACGCGGATCTCGATGCGGCCTTTGGCGGCGCTGTAACGCGCCGCGTTGTGGATCAGGTTGGTCAGCACCTGCTTGAGGCGGGTGGCGTCGCCGTGGACCCAGATCGGTGCCGGCGCGAGTTGCAACTCGACTTCGTGCTCCTTGGCCTTCATCGCGGCGCCGGTCATCTCCAGCGCCTTGGCGGCCAAGTCGTTGACCTCCGTGGGCTGCATGCGCAGTTCCACCTTGCCCTGGCTGACCCGGGACACGTCCAGCAGGTCGTTGACCAGCTGCGTCAGCTGCCCGGTCTGGCGCTCCATCACCGCGCAGCGCTGGGCCAGCTGCTGGGGGGTCATGCCATGCTGCCGCCGCAGGATCTCCAGCGTCATCTGCAGCGTGCCCAGGGGGTTGCGCAGTTCGTGGGCCAGGGTGGCCACAAACTGGTTCTTGCGCTCGTCGGCCAGCTCGAGTTCGGCCTGGCGCTCCTTGAGCGCCTGCAGCGCCAGCAGCATCTCGCGGTTCTGCTGTTCCAGCTCCTCCAGGGGCGTGCGGGGCTTGCGGCGGGCCAGCTGGTCGACCAGGGAGGCGAGGGCGCTGACGGTCAGGGGCGGGCTGTTCGGCGCACGCGCCATCTGGATGGTGACCACCGTGCCACCGGCCGTGGGCTGCTCGACCTCGAACCGGTCTGCCAGGCGCCGAGCCCCGGCCAGCCCCATCGGCACGCGGCCCTGCGCGTTGGGCCGCCCTGCCAGCGCGGATGCCAGGTCGACGATGCCGGGCCCCTTGTCCGAGACCTGCGCGACCACGTACTGGCGCGGGGCGGCCGAGGTGCCGCGGGTGAAGAGGAAGGTCAGCGAGCCCTCGGTCGCGTGCTGGGCGGTGTTGCGCGCGACCTCCGAGACCGCGGTGATGAAGCGGGTGCAGTCGATCTTCTCGAGGCCGAACAGCTCGGCGACCTGCCGCGTGCGGTCGCGCACGGGAGCGAGCGTGGACTGGGTGATCCGCATGGTGAGGATGCGATGGCTCATCGGGTGTTCCTTGCGACCAGCACGGTGGCGTCGTCGTTGGTGCGGGCGAAGTCCCGGAACAGCACGGCCGCCGTGACCCCGGCCTGGCGCTGGAGGAGCCCCGGGTAGCGCTGGATGCTCCACCGTGCGGACAGTCCGTCGGTGCTGAGGATCAGGGTGTCGGATGCTGACCAGGGCTTGCGCACGTCGCGGACGGCGCGCATCTGGTAGCCGACGATGCCCTCCGACGACAGCAGGTGGTGCGTGCCGGCGGACGAGTACACCGCGGCAGAGATGTTGCCCACGCCGCCGAAGAGCAGCATGCCGGCCTGCACGTCGATGCTCGCGACCGCCATCACGGCACCGCGGGTGGAGCGCAGCGCCTGGTGGCACCGCGCCAGGATGTCGGACGGGGCGTCTGCTTCGCGGGCCTCGCGGAAGACGGCCAACGCGTCCGCCGCGGCGGATGCCGCCAGCGGGCCGTGGCCGAGGCCGTCGACGATGCACAGCCGTTGCCAGCGGCCACTGCGCGACGAGGCCCAGGCATCCCCGCACTCCACCTCGCCGCGCATCGCGGCCCGGCGGGCCCCGATGTCGAGCGTCCCGGGCAGGGGCTTGTCCAGCCGGCGCTCGCGTGCCACCCGGGCCAGCAGCACCGAGCCCTGGCCCGGCGCCGTGAACACGTCGAACAGATCGGATGAGCGCATGACGATTCCGAGGCCAAGGCCGAGACTGCCGCCGGTGGAGTGACCGTCCCGGATGGACGCCTGGAAATCCTGGAAGCCCGGGCCGCGGTCCGCGGACATGACCTGGACACCCGCGGCGTCGCCCTCCGAGAAGGTTCCAAGCGTGATGGTGCCGCCGCAGGCGTACTTCACGAGGTTGCTCGCGAGTTCCGATGCCACCAGTGCCAGGCGACCGAGGTCCTGGTCGTTGAGGCCTTGTGCGCGGCCCAGTTCAGCGGCGAGCCTTCGCACCTCGGACACCCGGCTCTGTTCCGCCACGTCTATCGTCGTTTCCACTGGATCACCGTGACGGTCGTTCCGGCCCCTGGCCGCGTGACAAGCGTGAATTCATTGACCAGCCGCCGCGCGCCCCCGAGCCCCAGGCCCATGCTCCTGGCGGTGCTGAAGCCGTCGGTCAGTGCGCGTTCCACGTCCTCGATGCCGGGTCCCTTGTCGTCGAACACCAACTGCAGCCCATCGCGGCCCTGGCGTTGCAGGTGCGCGATGGCCATCGTTCCTCCGTGGCCGTGGACGAGGAGGTTGCGGCCGAGCTCGCTCGCGGCGGTCACGAACTTCGTCCGGTCTACGAGCGAGAACCCGAGCCGGGTGGCCCAGTCGCCCACGATGCGGCGGGCGGCGGCGAGCTGTTCTGGTGACCGGATCTCGACCGTTTGTCCGGTCAGGGAGCCGATGGCAGTTCTCCCAGCGCAGCTTCGGCTGTGCGCAGGAGGTCCATGCCCTTGTCCACGTTCAGGGCGGTGCGAACCCCCTTGAGTGACATCCCGAGCTCGACGAGCGTGATCGCCACCGCGGGTCGCATGCCCACCAGCACGGTCGTGGCGTCCATGATGCGGGCAATGCCGGCGATGTGTGCCAGCGAGCGCCCGACGAAGGAATCCACGATCTCCAGCGCGGAGATGTCGATGAGCACGCCCTTGGCCTGTGTCCTGGAGAGCATGGAGGTGAGGTCGTCCTGCAGGCGCAGCGTCAGCTGGTCGTGCAGCTCGACCTGGATGGTGACCAGCAGGAAGCTGCCGACCTTGAGGATCGCGATCTGTTCCACCATCAGGCCCCGGCGCCGGCGGTGCCGATGCGCAGGCCCCGCTTGGCCAGCGCGATGCGCAGGGCGTCGGCGACGGTCGACTTGGTTGCCACGTCGCCGAGGTCGACGCCCAGGTGCACGATGGTCTGGGCGATCTGGGGCCGGATGCCGCTGATGATGCAGTCCGCGCCCATCAGGCGCGCCGCGGCCACGGTCTTGAGCAGGTGCTGCGCGACCAGGGTGTCCACGGTCGGGACGCCCGTGATGTCGATGATGGCGATGGTCGCTTCGTTGGCGACGATGGACTCCAGCAGGCTCTCCATGACGACCTGGGTGCGTTCGCTGTCCAGCGTTCCGATCAGCGGGATGGCGACGATGCCGTCCCAGAGCTTGATCACCGGTGTGGACAGCTCCAGCAGTTCCTGCTGCTGGCGCAGGATCACCTGCTCGCGGCCGCGCTGGTGCGCCTCGACCGTGATGAGGCCCAGCTTGTCCAGGACCTCGGAGGCCAGCAGCAGCTCCTCGTTCAGGCGCTTGGAGTCGCTGCTGTGCGCACGGCGCAGCGCGGCGAACATGACGCCCTTGAGCGAGAACACGAAGGTCGCGGTCTCCGAGGGCGAGAAGCCGGCGTGGGCGCGGTTCTTGGACAACTCGGTGAGCGAGGCGCGGACGTCGTCCCAGTCGCCGCCGGCCATCGCGCGGTCGCTGCTCTTGTGCCAGGCGCCCGAAAGGGACGCCAGGAACGAGCGGGACTGCTCGTTCACTTCCTCTTCGCTGAGCAGTTCGCGACGGGTGTTGTCCGCCATCTGCAAGCCCACCCATTCCCGCAGGATGGAGGTTTCGTTGTCTTTGAGGATCGTGCCGATGCCGTTGCTGGCTGCTGCCATGGGAATGCTCCGAACAGGTGCGCTGTCGAGATTCCTTCGCCGAGCACTGGGGCTCGGCGGTCAGCTAGAGGCACGAAGAGGAGCTGACCCGAATGGCGGGTACTGCAGCGCAGTGTACGCCTTTGGTCATGCTCATCGGTAAATGTGGAGCGGGCGATGGGAGCCCGCTCCACTTCTGTTTTCCCTCTGAAGCTAGGTCAGCATTTGACAGACCGCTCAGCTTGCCTACGATGAGCTCACCTTTGAGAGGGCTGGGATGGACAAAGAGCAGATGCGCCGCGCGGGCGCGGCTACGGCGCGGGCAGCCAAGAAGGGCGCCGAAGTGACGGCGAACACGCTAAGTGCCACCAGTAAGGTGGTGGCATCGAACCAAGCCGCAGTTGCTTCAGGAACCGAGGCGGCCGTCCACGGGACTGGCGTTGGCGTGCAGGTGATCGGCGCAGAAGTGGCTCAAGGGGGTCGTTTTCTCGCCAAGCGCCTCTACGCGGGCGCACCGGCAGCCGGCGATGCCGTTCGTTCGTTCGTCGCGGGAACAGAGGCTGGTGCCGCGCGGCGCGCCGCAGCGAGCGTCCTCGGTGGCGTGACAAACCTGTTCACCCGCACGCTCGGCGTCGCCGCAGATGCAGCCGGTCTGACAGGTATCGCGGTAGCCGCGGCAGGCCATGGCCTGAAGAAGTCGGCGCCGGTTTTGGGCGGTGCCGTCGGCGGGGCCGTGAAGGGGGCTGCAGTCGTGGTGGCCGACGCTGCAGACGGAGTGCTGCTGCCGGCGGACCGCATCGAGCAAATGCGCCAGGAACTCCAACGGGCGGGCATGGCTATTCAGGAGGACTCGGAAGCCCAGCTCAAGCGCAAGCGCAGGCAAGACCTCTTGGACACGCTGGTCGTGGGCGGTTTCACCTTGTCCCAGCTAGTGCAGGACCCCCGGTCCGTTCCTCCAGAAATCGAACGAGCGTTCGAGCTTGCATACCCGCGCTTGGCTTCGTCCGGACAGACCTTCGCCGAGGCAGCCGATCGCATGTCCTCGGAGCAGTTGGTCGGTTTAGTGTCGGGGGTCAAGGGCAAGCTGTTTGAACTGAAACTTCTCGACGACCTCAACGGTGGAGAATTGCCGGACGGTTGGCACGCGGAGCTTGCGCCGACTGCCACACAAGCTGGTTGGGACATTCGCATCGTCGACGAGAACGGGATCGAGCAGGAACTGCTTCAGGCGAAGGCGACCGATTCGGCCCACTACGTGGCTGAGGCCCTTGAGCGATACCCGAACATCGATGTCCTTTCCACATCCGAGGTCCATGCCGAGCTCATGGCGGTCGGACTTGCCGAAGGCGTGCGTGACAGCGGCATCACGGAGTTGAGCCTCGATCAAATCGTCACGGAGGCTGCCGCGGACCACGCCTCAGTCTTAAGCGTCTCAGATCTGATTCCCAGCAGCATAGGGCTGGCCGTGATCAGTTTGTCGGTCCTGCGTGACCACAGCCTAACCTTGCGCGACAAGGGAGCGGCGATCGGGGAGCGTTCCGCGCGCGCAGGAGTCGCCGGGTATGTCGGTCAAGCTGCCATGGTCGCGACGCAAACCTGGTGGATCGGCCTGCTCGCTGGCGTGAGTTCGCGTTGGCTGGCTTCGCGCGGCGAGAGGAAGCGACAGCAATACGACCAACTTCGTGAGGCGCTGCAGCACGTGCGAGGTATGCGCGCTCGCCAGACGCTCCTGTTGGGTCGCAGCTAGTCACGCCACGAGCGTGCTGCGCACTCAAAGCCGGAAGATGCGCTCGAAGGCGTACTGACAGGTGGCCTGGATCTGCTCGGGCGAGATCTTCCGGTCCTGCGGGATCAGCGCCGCCTCCCGCACATCGTCGGTCACCTTCGAGAATGTGTCCTCGTTGAGCTTGAGCACGTCGTCTCGGTGCTTTCGTCCGAGGGCCGGCCCGATCAAGACTTCCCAGGACTGCGCGAAGGCGTCCAGCTGAGCCCCGAAGAGGCCGATCGTGTCGAAGACATAAAGGATGTCCTGCGCCCGCTTCTTGGGTGGCCGGTGTGCCTGGATCAAGAACTTTCGAACCATGAACGCCAGCGGGTGGGCGACCCGGACATCGAGAGGCGCTTTGATTGGCGCATTGCCAGGAGTCAAGCTCACCACCCAAGGGTCAACCAGCAGGATGTCTAAGTGTCGAATCTTCTGCGCCGTGATGCCTGCCTTGGACAGGGTGGCGTCTTGCACGCCTTTCCTCGTACGTCCACTGCCAGACAACGGGGTCACAAACTCCGCGTAGAAGCCCTTGTCCTGTTCCCCGAGCGTGTAGTGAGCGACGGGCGGCTTGAATTCGCCCGAGAGCTGCTCCTTGAAGCCGCTCGCCTGCAAGGCTGCCTTCATGTCGCCCTCGATTGGCGCGGCGGTCGCGAAGGCGAGGTCCGTGTCCCTCGTGAAGACCGGCTTGTGTCCTTGCGGGCTGGCGAGGGGGTGCAGTGTGTGAAGACGGTGAGCCCACCCACCGACGAATACCAGCTGGCCGCCCCAAGGCGCCAATGCCTGCGCGAGCTGGACGAACGGTTCGAGGTCGTTCATTGGCGTCCCCGTTCGACGACGGAGCGCAGCACCTTGTCGTAGATGAGTTCTGCCTGTTCGGCGCCCCGAGCAGGATGACTCCCCACGTCGAGCCACGTCTGGATGACGTCGGACGCCAAGCATCGGTCGCTCTGCACAGCCCCTTGTAACGCCGACCTTGGGAACGTCACTTGGCGCAAAACAAAGTCGGGCGACTCTCCTTGCGACGCCGGCCGCACCCCTCGCCACTTTCGATCGTGAAGACCAGGCAACTTCGGAACAAGCACGTGCGGAGGAACGCCGTGAACGTGACCGAGTTTCAGTTCGTCGGCTGCGGCAAACAGGCCCAAGCAGGCATTGCCTTCTTGCCTTGCGACAAGGTCCGTGATTTGTTCGCGCACCGGAGCCTTAAGCAGAAAACAAAGCGGCATCTCTGGCGCGGGTCGTAGAGCCGCCGCACGCCACCTGTCGAAGAGCTCAGCTCGTCGAACAATTCGGGGCTCCTGCGAGGAGTCGTCGATGAAGCCGTCCTTGCGCAGCTGCTGCAGGAATCTGGACGCGGTCATCGCAGTTACCCCGGCCGCGTCTGCCAATGCAGAGCCGTTGCGCAGTTCGCTTCGCGGCGCGCGCAGGAGGCTTTCGGGAATGTCTTTGGCAACCAGGATCTTCAGCATCCACTGATTCGAGTCAGAGAAGATGTTGACCACTTGGTTTGACGGAGGAGGGGCTGACTGCCCGATCGGCTCTGCATCGGCATTGAGCTCCTCGAATGGGTCGCCAACGAAGTGCCTGAGGCCGCCGTCCGAAACGATTCCGACGGCTACGCCGTCGGCGTAGTTCTCGGCGAACGAGAGCAAATGGTGCGTAAGACTCGGCGAGGCACTCTCCGTCCAGAGGACGGCAAGTGGCTTGGCTCCCCCGAGGTGCCTTGCATAGGCTTTGGCTTGGAGGATCGCTTGCGACAGGAGAGGGAGCGCGCGATCAGCTCGAGCCTCGGCAAGAGCCTTGATCTCAACAACGACCCGTTGCGCGCCGCGTCTCAGGATGAGGTCGGCGCGTCGGTCGCCGCTGGCCGGCTCGACCTCGACTTTCCAGCCCCTGGATGCGAACAGGTCGGCTACGGCCGATTCGGCTCGGAGGGCGCGGGGTACGTGAGCTCGGGGTGGCGGCATTGGGGCATTCCTAACATGGCCAGTTTACTTAACATGGGCGCGTTATGCAACATGGCCATGTTATTTCTCACTAGCCTCATGCGCCGGGCATTCGCGCCGGGGACACTGTCCCCAACCAATCCCGCGCTGAACCAGCAGGCTGCGTGGCCCGTCGATCGAAGCCAACGTTGCGTCTCCTCGACAGGACGACGACAGTTCGCGCCGAGCCGCCAACCAAGCTCATCAGCGGACTCAGTGGGGGTCCGAGCTGCTGAGCCGGGCTTAAGCCTGTTACGGCGCCTACCTGCACGGCATCGGGTAGGCCACGATCCAGTCACCGGTCTCGCCGTCGTAGGTCAGGTCCTTGGTGGGCACCAAGTAGGCGTCCCATCACCCGGCTCGAGCAGCACCGAAAGCTGCCCCTGCACCGCGTGGCGCAGAAGGCCGCTCGGGTCCAGGCCGCTGGCCTCGCTGGCCTCGATCAGCGGCAGGTAGCCGCCCAGGCTCAGGTTCGGAGAGCCGGCCTTGAGCTGCAGCACGTTCACGTGGGCGGTCCTTTCTGCTTCGCGCAGCGCCCGCCGCCAGCCAGCCTGGATCTGGCTGGCCAGCACCTTGGCCTCGGCCAGCTCGCGCGAGCCGGTGGACTGCACCAACTCCCTCTTGCCCATGAGCGCGCGAAGGCGAAGCGGGACCACCAAGCGGGCGACGTAGACGCCGCTGACCCGCGTGACCATACCTTCCATGAGAGCTCCTTTGTATGAGCTCGCTGTATCAGAGGGGTGGTTTTGGCAAAAAACCGTTGAGGATCAACGGGTTGCGCAGATGTGGAGCGGGCGATGGGAATCGAACCCACATCTTGAGCTTGGGAAGCTCAGGTCCTGCCATTGAACGACGCCCGCAGTGCGCGGGATTCTAGCGGACCGCCCAGGCGTGCTGCGGCTCGGGTTCGGTGCCCGTCCGCGCGGTTGCACGCTTGCCGTACGCTCCAGAACTTCAACGCGAAATGCCGCTCCGTCCCGCCCTGGGTGCGAGCCAGGCGCTCTGCATTCGATAGCAAGCTCGCGCTGCGTCGACGATCTGCCCCTTTCTCGGCGCCACGAGGCACACAGGCGGCCAAGAGGCCGCCTGTGTGTCCCGTCAGCCGCCACGCGGCGGCTGGAGTTCACGCGCGCTCAGGTGCTCAAGTGCCGCCTTCCGACGGATGCCGCGGGGAGGAGGGCGTGGGGTACATCTGGTTGTCCTGCGGCGAGCCGGCACCGCCACGGCTGACCGGGCTGGCGCTGCCCCCTCCGGTGTAGCCGCCGCCGGTGCTGCCGCCCGGATACCCGCCGCCGGTCGAGCTGCCGCCCATCGCGCCGCCACCGCCACCCATGGAGCCGGAGCCGCCGCCTTGCATGCCGCCCACCTTGCTGGCCGCGATCTGGCCACCGGCTTCCGCGGCCTGCTTCAGCTTGCCGCTGTTCTCCTGGGCCGAGCCGTACCACTTGCGCAGGATCTCGCCGGCGGTCTCGCGGCCACCAAGGCCGAAGGCCAGGCCCAGTCCCAGCGCGATCGCGCCGACGAATGCGATGAACAACGTGTTCACGAGTTCGGAGGCGATGCCGATCTGATTGACCGCCACGATCACGGCGAAGGCCCACACCAGGGTGGAGGCCACCTTGGACAGCAGGTTGGGGTTGGACAGGCCCGCTTCCGAAGCCGCGCCGCGCACCAGGTTGCTGAGGGCACGTGCTGCCAGGCCGCCGATCACCAGCACCACCAGGGCCACGATCAGGTTGGGCAGCCACATCAGGAATTCACGCAGCACTTCCGACACCGCCGGCAGGCCCAGCGCATCGAAGGCCACCACCGCGGCGATCAGCCGCACGAACCACTTGACGATGAGGCCGATCATCCCGGCCGCATCGGTGGGCGTGGAGCCGCGGTTGCTGCCGCCGCCACCGGCCGTGGCCGTCGCCGCGCCGCCGTTCATCTTGTTGACGAAGCCCGCGAACCCGGACTTCTCGGCGAGGTCGTTGAAGCGCACGGCGCGCAGCAGCGCGGCCACGCCCTTCTCGACCAGCGAGGACAGCAGCCAGCCGACGGCGAGGATGACGGCAAAGCCGATGATCTTCGGGATGGCCGACAAGAACATGGCCATGGCGGCAGCCAGCGACGTCATCATCGCGTGGCTCCATTCGGTGACAGCAGTTGGCATGGGAAGGCTCCGGGAAAGTTGAGGAAGGGGTTCGATGCCAGCGAATCTCCTCCTGGCCCGAAAGAGCCAAGGTCGGCGCAGGTCAGCGTCTGTTGTAGGAGGACGCTTCACACGGCAGAACCGCTGAGATCGAAGCTGTCTCAGCGGTTGCCATGGATGGGTCGGCCGTTGCGCACGAACCGTGCGCGGCCCGGCCCACGGTGCGCGTGCGGCCTACTTGAGGATGTCGCCCAGGCAGAGGTACTTCATCTCGAGGTACTCGTCCACGCCGTGGCGGGAGCCCTCCCGGCCCAGGCCGGACTGCTTGACGCCGCCGAAGGGCACGTGTTCGGTCGCGATGATGCCGACGTTGATGCCCACCATGCCGTACTCGAGCGCTTCACCCACGCGGAAGATGCGGCCGACGTCACGGCTGTAGAAGTAGCTGGCCAGGCCGAACTCGGTGTGGTTGGCGGCGTCGATCGCCTCCTGTTCCGTCTTGAATCGGAAGATGGGCGCGAGCGGCCCGAAGGTCTCCTCCCGGGCGCAGAGCATGTCGGCGGTGGCGTCGGCGATCACGGTGGGCTGGAAGAACTGCCCTTGCAGGCGGGCGCCGCCGACCACCACGCGGCCGCCCTTGGCCTTGGCGTCGTCGACGTGGCGCTGGACCTTCTCCACCGCGGAGGGCTCGATCAGGGGCCCCTGGACCACGCCTTCCTCGAAGCCGTTGCCGACCTTCAGGCCGCGGACCCGGGCCGCGAAGGCCTCGACGAACCGCTCGTAGATGCCGTCCTGGACGTAGATGCGGTTGGCGCACACGCAGGTCTGGCCGGCGTTGCGGTACTTGCTGGCAATGGCGCCGTCCACCGCGGATGCGAGGTCGGCGTCGTCGAAGACGATGAACGGAGCGTTGCCGCCCAGCTCCAGGCTGAGCTTCTTGACGGTGGGCGCGCTCTGGGCCATGAGGATGCGGCCGACCTCGGTCGAGCCCGTGAAGCTGATGTGCCGCACGGTGTCGCTGGCGCAGAGCACCTTGCCGATCGCCACGCTGTTGGCGCCGTCCGCGGTGAGCAGGTTCAGCACGCCTGGCGGGATGCCGGCGCGCATGGCCAGTTCGGCGGCGGCCAGCGCCGTCAGCGGCGTGAGCTCGGCCGGCTTGATCACCACCGGGCAGCCTGCCGCCAGCGCGGGGGCCACCTTGCGCGTGATCATGGCCAGCGGGAAGTTCCAGGGGGTGATGGCGGCGCACACGCCGATGGGCTGGCGGATGACCAGCAGGCGCCGGTTGTTGTCGAAGGGCGGGAGCGTCTCGCCGTTGACGCGCTTGGCTTCCTCGGCGTACCACTCCACGAAGCTCGCGCCGTAGGCCACCTCGCCCTTCGCTTCCGCGTAGGGCTTGCCCTGCTCGGCGGTCATGAGGCGGCCGAGGTCGTCCTGGTGGGCCATGAGAAGGTCGAACCACTTGCGCAGCAGGATGCTGCGCTCCTTGCCGGTCTTGGCACGCCAGGCCGGCCATGCGGCATTGGCCGCAGCGATGGCCTGCTCGGCTTCGGCGGGACCCAGGTTGGCCACGTCCGCCAGCCGGGCGCCCGTGGCGGGGTCGTGCACCTCGAAGCGGCTGGTTCCCGGCAGCCACTGGCCGCCGACGAGCGCGTCGGTCTTGAGCAGGCTGGGGTCCTGGAGCTGGCCCAGCGGCGAGGTCTTCATGTCCATGGTGGTCGTCGTCCTGTTTGGCGCCGGCCGCGAACAGCCGCCGGCGGGCCTGGAATTGTGCGCCCGAGGAGGGCCCGCCGCGGCGCGTTCAGGCCGTCAGCAGGCTGCGCTCGAGCAGGCCGAGCGCATCGTTGAACAGCCCGTCGCCGATGTTCAGCGGGAAGAGGAAGCGCAGCACGTTGCCCTCCGTGCCGCAGGTCAGGAGGATGAGGCCGTGCTCCAGCGCGCGTTGCTGCACCGCACGGGTGAAGGCGGCGTCGGGCGCGCCGCGCGCATCGCGGAACTCGCAGGCCACCATGGCGCCCAGGCCCCGCACTTCGGCCAGCCGCGGCACCTGCGACTGCATCGACTGCAGGCAGGCCATCAGGCGCTGGCCCAGCACCGCCCCGCGCTCGGGCAACTGCTCGCGCGCCATCACGTCCAGCACCGCGTGGGCGGCCGCCACTGCCAGCGGGTTGCCGGCGTAGGTGCCGCCCAGGCCGCCCGGCGCCGGCGCGTCCATCACCTCGGCGCGGCCGGTCACCGCGGACAGCGTCATCCCGCCGGCCAGCGACTTGGCGATGGCCATCAGGTCCGGCACCACGCCGTCGCCGGCGAAGTGGTCCATGGCGAACATGCGGCCGGTGCGGCCGAAGCCGGTCTGGACCTCGTCGGCGATGAGGAGGATGCCGTGCTCGTCGCACAGGGCACGCAGCCAGCGCATCGCTTCCGGCGTGGCGATGTGGAAACCGCCTTCGCCCTGCACCGGCTCGATCACGATGGCCGCCACGCGCGACGGCTCGATGTCGGACTTGAAGATCCGCTGCACCGCCGCCTGCACCTCGGCCAGCGGCGTGTTCCGGCAGGGGAAGGGTGCGTGGTAGACCTCCGGCGCGAAGGGGCCGAAGCCCGCCTTGTACGGCTGCACCTTGCCGGTGAGCGACACCGCGAACAGGCTGCGGCCGTGGAAGCCGCCTGCGAACGCGATCACGCCGCCGCGGCCGGTGGCGGCGCGGGCGATCTTCACCGTGTTCTCGATCGCCTCGGCACCGGTGGAAAAGAGGGCGGTCTTCTTCGGATGCGCGCCCGGCGTCACCTGGTTCAGGCGCTCGGCCAGGGCGACGTAGCCCTCGTAGGGCACCACCTGGTAGCAGGTGTGCGTGAAGCGCTCCAGCTGCGCCTGGATGGCGGCCACGACATGGGGGTGCCGATGGCCGGTGTTGAGCACCGCAATGCCGCCGGCGAAGTCGATGAAGCGGCGGCCTTCCACGTCCCACAGCTCGCTGCCGTCGGCGCGGTCGGCGAAGAAGTTGGCCATGACGCCCACGCCCCGCGGCGTGGCCGCCGCCTTGCGGGCCATGAGTTGCTCGTTGCGCGAGTGGTGCATGGCAGCCCTAGAACTTCGCCATGATGTGGCGGGCCACGGTGTAGTCCTCCAGGGCGTACATCGACATGTCCTTGCCGTAACCCGAGGACTTGAGGCCGCCGTGCGGCATCTCGTTGACCAGCATGAAGTGGGTGTTGATCCAGGTGCAGCCGTACTGCAGCTGCTTGGCCACCTGCATGGCGCGGCCGAGGTCGCGGGTCCAGACGCTGGAGGCCAGGCCGTACTCGGAGTCGTTGGCCCAGCCGATCACCTGCTGCGCATCGGTGAAGCGCGTGACCGACACCACGGGCCCGAACACCTCGCGCTGGACGATCTCGTCGTCCTGGCGGGCGCCGGCGATCACCGTGGGCTCGTAGAAGAAGCCGTTGCCGGCGCGCACCTTGCCGCCGGTGGTCACCTCCATGTGGCCGGCCAGCTGGGCACGCTCGACGAAGCTGGCGACGCGGTTGCGCTGGCGGTCGGAGATGAGGGGGCCGATCTCCACGCCGTCCTCGTCCTGCAGGCCGGCCTTGATCGAGGCGACGGCCGAGGTGAGGTCGGCCACCAGCCGGTCGTACACCTTGGGCGCGGCGTAGATGCGGCAGGCCGCGGTGCAGTCCTGGCCGGCGTTGTAGTAGCCGAAGGTGCGCACGCCCTCGACCACCGCGGCGACGTCGGCGTCGTCGAACACGATCACGGGCGCCTTGCCGCCCAGCTCCAGGTGGGTGCGCTTGAGCGTGCTGGAGGCGGCCTGCAGCACCTTGCGGCCGGTGGCGACGTCACCGGTGAGCGACACCATGCGCACCTGCGGGTGCTCCACCAGCGGCTGGCCCACGCTGCCGCCGCGGCCGCAGACGACGTTGAGCACGCCCTTGGGCAGGATGTCGGCCGCCAGCTTCGCAAAGAGCAGGGCGGAGAGCGGTGTCTGCTCGCTGGGCTTGAGCACCACCGTGTTGCCGGCGGCCAGTGCCGGCGCGGTCTTCCAGGCCGCCATCATCAGCGGGTAGTTCCAGGGCGCGATGGAGCCGACCACGCCCACCGGGTCGCGGCGGATCATGCTGGTGTGCCCGGCCAGGTACTCGCCGGCCAGCGCGCCCGTCATGCAGCGCACGGCGCCGGCGAAGTAGCGGAAGCAGTCGGCCACCGCCGGCATCTCGTCGCCGAGCGCACGCGCGTAGGGCTTGCCGCAGTTGAGCGATTCGAGCCGGGCGAAGCGCTCGGCGTTGTCCTCGATGGCGGCCGCCAGCTTGAGCAGCAGGGCCGAGCGCTCGGCCGGGGTGGTCTGCGACCAGCTCTCGAAGGCGCGGTGCGCGGCCGAGACGGCGCGGTTCACCTGCTCCGGTGAGGCTTCGGGCACCTCGCACAGCACGTCGCCGGTGGCGGGGTTCAGCACCTGCTCGGCGGGCCCTTCGCCACGCACCAGCTGGTGGTCGATCAGCAGCTCGGTGGGGAAGCTGATGCCCAGTTCGTTCGGGTGTCCCATGGTGTCTCCTGTGGAATCTCGCTAGCGCTGGCTGCCGTCGTCGCCGGCCCGGGTGAGCCAGTAGGCGGCGAGGATGGGGATGAAGGTCAGGCCGATGATGAAGACGGCGACCACGTTGGTGACCGGGCGCTGCCGCGGGCGGATCAGCTCCTGCAGCATCCAGATGGGCAGGGTGGTCTGCTGGCCGGCGGTGAAGGTGGTGACGATCACCTCGTCGAAGCTCAGGGCGAAGGCCAGCAGCGCGCCGGCCAGCAGCGCCGAGCCCAGCTGGGGCAGCAGCACGTGGCGGAAGGTCTGGAATGCGTTGGCGCCCAGGTCCATGGACGCCTCCACCAGCGACGGGCTGATGCGGCGCAGCCGCGCCACCGCGTTGTTGTAGACGACCACCACGCAGAAGGTGGCGTGGCCGATCACGATGGTCCAGAAGCTGAACGGGATCTCCAGCGTGCCGTAGGCCGAGCGCAGCGCGATGCCCGTGACCACGCCGGGCAACGCGATCGGCAGGATCAGCAGCAGCGAGATCGCCTCGCGGCCGAAGAACTTCGTGCGGGCCAGGGCACCGGCGGCCAGGGTGCCGAGCACCACCGCGATGGCGGTGGCCCACGAGGCGACCTGCACCGACAGCCAGATCGCGTCCCAGACGTCCTGCCGCTCCAGGGCCACGCCGAACCAGCGGGTGGTGAGGGCCGGCGGCGGGAAGACGTAGCTCTTGTCCTCGCTGCTGAAGGCATACAGGACGATCAGCGCCAGCGGCACGTGCAGGAAGGCCACCGCCGCCCAGGTGGCGATGCGCAGGGCGAGCGGGGGGCGCGGGCCGGCCCCGGTGGTGGATGCGGCGCTAGAGCGCATCGAATGCTCCCTTGCGGCGGGCCAGCCAGAGGTACACCGCGATGATGGCGATCGGCACCAGCGAGAAGGCCGCGGCGAAGGGCACGTTGCCCGCCACGCCCTGCTGGCGGTAGACGATCTGCCCGATGTAGAGCGTGGAGTTGCCGATCACCTGCGGCACGATGTAGTCGCCCAGCGTGAGCGAGAACGAGAAGATGGAACCGGCCGCCACCCCGGGCATGGCCAGCGGCAGGATCACCTCGCGGAAGGTGGCGCGGGGCTCGGCGCCCAGGTCGGCGGAGGCCTCCAGCAGCGAGGGCGGGATGCGCTCGATGGCCGCCTGGATCGGCAGGATCACGAAGGGCAGCCACAGGTAGACGAAGACGATGAAGGTGCCCAGCGGCGAGAAGCTGAGCGAGTTGCCGCCGACCACCGGCAGCGACAGCAGGCCGTCCAGCGCCCACTGCAGGTGCAGTGCCTGTGCCAGCCAGGAGATCGCACCCTCCTTGGCCAGCAGCAGCTTCCAGGCATAGAGCCGCACCAGGTAGCTGGACCACAGCGGCAGCATCACCGCCACGTACAGCAAGGCCTTCTGCGGCCCCCGGGCGTAGCGGGCCATGGTGTACGCCAGCGGGAAGCCGATGGCGACACAGGCCAGGGTGACCGCCGTGGCCATGAGCACGCTGCGCAGCGCGGCGTCGAGGTTGGCGGGCTCGAAGAGGTCGCGGAAGTTCTGCAGGCCGACCTCGCGCACCACCTGGCCGGAGAAGTCGTCCAGCCGGAAGAAGCTGTTGGCCAGGAGGGACAGCAGCGACCCCAGGTACACCACGCCGAACCACAGCAGCGGCGGCGCCAGCAGCAGGCCGAGCAGCAGGCCCTTGCGCGTGTAGAGCAGGGTCGAGAGGCGGTCGGCCACCGAGGCGTGGCGGGCCGGGCCGGCCGCCGTGCCCACGGGGATGGCTGCGCCGTTCATGGAGCCACGCACCTCACGCCGCCGCTGCCAGCGGGTGCACCGCGGCGTCGTCCCAGTGCAGGTGGGCGGTCTCGCCGATGGCAGGCGGGTGACCCGCGCCGGCCGCCAGGTCGGCGAGCAGGCTGCCACCCTGCGGCAAGGTCACGCGCACGCGGCAGAACGCGCCGAAGTACTGCACGTCCTCCACCGCGCCCGACGCACGTGCGCCGGCAGCCGGCCCCAGGCGCAGGCGCTCCGGGCGGATCATGGCCGCGGGGCTGCCGGCCAGCCGCACGGCCGTGTCGCCGTCCAGCACGTTGGCCGAGCCGACGAACTCGGCCACGAAGCGCGTGGCCGGACGGTCGTAGAGCTGCGACGGGGTGGCGACCTGCTCCAGCCGCCCGCGGTGGAAGATGCCGATGCGGTCGCTCATCGACAGCGCTTCGTGCTGGTCGTGCGTCACGAACACGAAGGTGATCCCCAGCTTGCGCTGCAGCGTCTTGAGCTCGCCCTGCATCTGCTCGCGCAGCTTCAGATCCAGCGCGCCCAGGGGCTCGTCCAGCAGCAGCACGCGCGGCTGGCCGATGAGGGCGCGGGCGAGGGCCACGCGCTGGCGCTGCCCGCCCGAGAGCTGCTGGGGCTTGCGCGCCGCGACGTCGGGCAGGCGCACCAGCTCCAGCAGCTGGCGTGCGCGGGCCTCGCGTTCGGCACGCGCGACCCCGCGGACCATCAGCGCGTAGCCCACGTTGTCCAGGATGGTCATGTGGGGGAACAGCGCGTAGTCCTGGAACACGGTGTTCACCGGCCGTGCGTAGGGTGGGCGCCGGGTGACGTCCTCGCCGTGGATGCGCACCGTGCCGGCGGTGGGCAGGGTGAAGCCGCCGATCATGCGCAGGCACGTGGTCTTGCCCGAGCCCGACGGGCCCAGCAGGGTGAAGAACTCACCCGGCTGGATGTCCAGGCTCACGCCGTCGACGGCGCGGACCGGCTGCGCTGCGGTGCCGAAGATGCAGGAGACCTGCTCGAGGCTGACGGCGGGCGTGCTGGTCAAGGGACTTCCTCTTCTCGTGTGACAGCGTTCTTCGCCGGCGCGGGGGCCGGCGCCCGGCGCCTCCTGCGGCGCCGGGCGGGGCGAGCTCAGGTCAGCGGCCGCCCAGGACCGCGATGTAGTCGGACACCCACTTGTGGTACGGCACGCACTGGTTGTTCTGCGTCTTGCACTGGGTGGTGGGTGTGCGCCAGAACGAGATGCGGTCGAAGTCGTTGTAGCCCTGGCGCGCGCAGCCGTCGTCCTTGAGGAGCGGGTTGCCCTTGCAGGCAGCGGGCACGGCCGGCACCGAGCCGAACCAGGCGGCCAGGTCGCCCTGCAGCTTCGGATTGAGCGAGTGCTCCATCCACATGTAGGCGCAGTTCTTGTTCTTCGCGTCCACGTGCATCATGGTCGAGTCGGCCCAGCCGCTGGCGCCTTCCACCGGCACCACGGTGGCCACCGGCGCCTTCTTGGAGCCGAGGATGTTGGCCTGGAACTGCCAGGAGCTGGAGGCGACCACGCCCTCGTTGGTGAAGTCGTCGATCTGCACGAAGGCGTCGTGCCAGTACTTGCCCACCAGCTTGCGCTGGCCGCGCAGCAGGTCCAGCGCGGCCTTGTACTGGGCTTCGTTGAGCTCGTACGGGTCCTTGATGCCCAGCGCCGGGTTCTTCTTCATGAGGTAGAGCGCGGCGTCGGCGATGTAGATCGGCCCGTCGAAGGCCTGGATGCGGCCCTTGTTCGACTTGCCGTCCGGCAGGTTCTGCTCCTCGAACACCACCGACCAGGAGGTCGGCTTCTTGTCGCCGAACACCTTGGTGTTGTACATGAGCACGTTCCAACCCCACTGGTAGGGCACGCCGTAGTGCTGCCCGTTCTCGTAGTGCCAGGAGGCCTTCTGCAGGCGCGGGTCGATGTTCTTGTAGCTGGGGATCAGCGACACGTTGATCGGCTGCACCTTCTTGCCGCGGATGAGCCGGGTGGAGGCGTCGCCCGAGGCGGTGACGAGGTCGAAGCCGCCCTCGTTCATCAGCGCGACCATCTCGTCGGAGGTGCCGGCGGTCTTCACGTTGACCTTGCAGCCGGTCTTCTTCTCGAAGTCGGTGACCCAGTCGAAGTTCTTGTCGGTGGCGCCGCGCTCGATGTAGCCGGCCCAGGCCACGATGTTGACCTGGCCCTCGCCCTTGCCGACGGCTTTCAGGGGTTGCTGCGCGAGGCTGGCGGTGCCGATGGCGGCGATGCCGGCGGCGACGGCGGCGAACTTCAGAAGTTTCATGGGTCTGCTCCGTTGGTTGGAACCATGCGGACCGGTCGGTCCGCGGCGTCAAGCGAAATCAATGTAGCGTTGACCGCCGAGCCAGCGAAGTTCAATATTCGGTGCCTGAACTATCTCTTTTCCAGATATCAAGGGTTAACCCGCTAAGTTCGCGAACGGTCCACCGGTGCAGCGACATTTCACGCTCAAGCAGTTCCGCTACTTCCTGGCGGTGTCCGAGTCCGGGTCGGTGGCGGCCGCCGCCCGGATGATCAACATCGCGCAGTCGGCCCTGACCAGCAGCATCCAGGAGCTGGAAGACACCCTGGGAACGCGCCTGTTCGAGCGCAGCTCCCGCGGCATGGTGCTGACCCAGGCGGGCCACCGCTTCCAGGCCAGTGCCCGCAAGGTGATCTCGGCAGTGGCCGAGGCCGGGATGATCGACCGCGGCCGGACGGAGGAGCTGACCGGCACGCTCACCATCGGGGTGACCAGCCTGGTGGCCGGCTACTACCTGGCCGACCTGTTCGCCCGGTTCCGGCGCTCCCACCCCTCGGTGCGCATCAGCGTGGTCGAGGACACGCCCCAGTTCCTGGAGCACCTGCTGGTGAACGGCGAAGTCGACCTCGCGATCATGGTGTCCAACGCCCTGGGCGACCCGCAGGCGCTGGTGGTGGAACTGCTCACCCGCTCGCCCAACCGGGTGTGGCTGTCCTCCAGTCACCCGCTGGCCGACCGGACCGAGCTGACGCTGGCCGAGTGCGCGGCCGTGCCCCAGGTGGTGCTGGAAGCGGACCGCGTGGAAAGCGTGCTGCGCTCGGTGTGGTCGCGCTACGGGCTGCATCCGGATGTGGTGCTGCGCACGAGTTCCCTGGAGGCGGTTCGCTCGCTGGTCGGCGTGGGCGCGGGCATCACCATGCTGCCGGACTTCCTGTACCGGCCCTGGACGCTGGATGCCGACCACATCGAGGTGCGCAACCTGCGCGACGCGGTCCCCAGCATCGACGTGGGCCTGGTGTGGCGGCGCGGCACCCGCACCCGGGAGGTGGTGGCCGAGTTCATCGGGCTGGCGCGGGAGCAGTCGGCCTCGTCCCGGCGCAGCTGAGGGCAGGGGGGCGAAACCTATAATCGACGGCTTCGCCGCGCGCAGCCTCCTGCCCCGGCCCGAGCCCTTGCCGCGCACCCTGTCGCGGCCGCCTGCACACCATGACCCAGAAGCCGCCCGCCACCGTCGCCGACATCCGCAAGACCTTCCTGGACTTCTTCGCCAGCAAGGGACACACGGTCGTCGAATCCAGCCCGCTCGTGCCGGGCAACGACCCGACGCTGATGTTCACCAACTCGGGCATGGTGCAGTTCAAGGACGTGTTCCTGGGCACCGACAAGCGTCCGTACGTGCGGGCCGCCTCGGTGCAGGCCTGCCTGCGCGCCGGCGGCAAGCACAACGACCTGGAGAACGTGGGCTACACGGCGCGCCACCACACCTTCTTCGAGATGCTGGGCAACTGGAGCTTCGGCGACTACTTCAAGCGGGACAGCCTGAAGTGGGGCTGGGAGCTCCTCACCGAGGTCTACAAGCTGCCGAAGGACAAGCTGCTCGCCACGGTCTACCACGAGGACGACGAGGCCTACGACATCTGGACGAAGGAGATCGGCCTGCCGCCCGAGCGCGTGGTGCGCATCGGCGACAACAAGGGCGGCAAGTACAAGAGCGACAACTTCTGGATGATGGCCGACACCGGCCCCTGCGGCCCGTGCTCGGAGATCTTCTACGACCACGGCGAGCACATCCCGGGCGGCCCGCCCGGCAGCCCCGGCGAGGACGGCGACCGCTTCATCGAGATCTGGAACCACGTGTTCATGCAGTTCGACATGCAGGCCGACGGCAGCGTGGTCAAGCTGCCCGCGCCTTGCGTGGACACCGGCATGGGCCTGGAGCGTCTTGCGGCCATCCTGCAGCACGTGCACAGCAACTACGAGATCGACATCTTCGAGAAGCTGATCGCCGCGGCGGCCCGCGCGACCGGCACGCAGGACCTGGCCAACCCGTCGCTGCGCGTCATCGCCGACCACGTGCGGGCCACCGCCTTCCTGGTCAGCGACGGCGTGATCCCCAGCAACGAGGGCCGGGGCTACGTGCAGCGACGCATCGTCCGCCGCGCGATCCGCCATGGCTACAAGCTGGGCCGCAAGACGCCGTTCTTCCACCAGCTGGTGCCGGAACTCGTGGCCCTGATGGGGTCTGCCTACCCGCGCCTGAAGGCGGAGGAGCAGCGCATCTCCGCCACGCTGAAGAACGAGGAAGAACGCTTCTTCGAGACGCTCGAGAACGGCATGGACATCCTCGATTCGGCGCTCGCCGACGGCCAGACCGTGCTGCCGGGGGACGTGGCCTTCAAGCTGCACGACACCTACGGCTTCCCGCTCGACCTGACCCAGGACGTGTGCCGCGAGCGCGGCGTGACGGTCGACGTCGCCGGCTTCGATGCCGCCATGGACAAGCAGAAGGCCGCCGGCCGGGCCGCGGGCAAGTTCAAGATGGACCGCGCCCTCGAGTACACCGGCGGCGGCCATCCCTTCACCGGCTACGAGCGCCTGGAGGAGCCGGCCAAGGTGGTCGCGCTGTACCGCGACGGCACGCCGGTGCAGCAGCTGGCCGAGGGCGAACCCGGCGTCGTGGTGCTGGACACCACGCCCTTCTATGCCGAGAGCGGGGGCCAGGTCGGCGACAGCGGTGCGCTGACGGCCGAAGGCGTGCAGTTCGGCGTGGAGGACACGCAGAAGATCAAGGCCGACGTCTTCGGCCACCATGGCACCCAGACCCAGGGCACGCTGAAGGTGGGCGACAAGGTGATGGCCAAGGTGGACGTGGCGCGCCGCCAGGCCACCGTGCGCAACCACAGCGCCACGCACCTGATGCACAAGGCCCTGCGCGAGGTGCTGGGCGCGCACGTGCAGCAGAAGGGCTCTCTAGTCGATGCCGACAAGACGCGCTTCGACTTCACGCACAACCAGCCGGTCACGGCCGACCAGCTGCGCGAGATCGAGCGGCGCGTGAATGCCGAGATCTTGGAGAACCACGGCACGCAGGCCCAGGTGATGGACATCGAGTCGGCCAAGGCCACGGGCGCGGTGATGCTGTTCGGCGAGAAGTACGGCGAGACCGTGCGCGTGCTGGACATCGGCACCAGCCGCGAGCTGTGCGGCGGCACGCACGTGCAGCGCACCGGCGACATCGGCCTGTTCAAGATCGTGGCCGAGGGCGGCGTGGCGGCCGGCATCCGCCGGGTGGAAGCGGTCACCGGTGCCAATGCGCTGGCCTACCTGCAGGAAGTCGAATCGACGGTGCAGAGCGCTGCCGCGGCGCTGAAGGCGCCGGTGCCGGAACTCCAGTCGCGCATCGGCCAGGTGCTGGACCAGGTGCGCGCGCTCGAGAAGGAGGTCGCGCAGCTCAAGGGCAAGCTGGCCTCCTCGCAGGGCGACGAGCTGGTGGCGCAGGCAGTGGACGTCAAGGGCATCAAGGTGCTGGCCGCCACGCTGCAGGGCGCGGATGCCAAGGTGCTGCGCGACACCATGGACAAGCTCAAGGACAAGCTCAAGTCGGCGGCGATCGTGTTGGCGGCGGTGGATGGCGGCAAGGTGCAGCTCGCCGCCGGCGTGACGGCCGACCGCATGGGCCAGGTCAAGGCCGGCGAGCTGGTGAACTTCGTTGCCCAGCAGGTGGGCGGCAAGGGCGGCGGCAAGGCCGACATGGCGATGGCCGGGGGCACGGACGCCAGCAGGCTGCCCATGGCCCTGCAATCGGTGCAGCAATGGGTGTCGGACCGGGCCTGAGGCGCCGCACCGCGCTGGGCGCGGGGCTGCTGCTGGCGCTGCCCGCCGCGCGGGCGGCGCAGGTCGACGCGTCGCCTGCGGCCGTGGCCGCCTTCCAGGTGCCCGACCTCGACGGCCGCCGCACCGCCGTGCCGGCCGCCGGCCGGGCCACCATCGTGAACTTCTGGGCCACCTGGTGCCCGCCGTGCCGGGCCGAGATGCCGCTGCTGCTGGCGCTGCCCGACCTCTATGGCGACAAGCTCGCCCTGCAGCTGGTGAACTTCAAGGAGCGCGGCGTGACGGTGCAGCGCTACATGCGCGAGGCCGCCTGGAGCCACCCGGTCCTGATGGACACGGCCGGCGAGGGCGCCGCCGCCTGGGGCGTCAAGACCTTTCCCACCACCTTCGGCTTCGATGCTCAGGGCCGCGCCCGCTGGCGCGTGCGCGGCGAGTACGACTGGAGCAGCGCCGAAGCCGGCCGGCTGGTCGAGAGCCTCTGGCGCTAGCCGCCATCCCACCTGACCTGCTGCCACCCGGCAGCCCGACCCCATGACCCATCGCCGCCACTTCCTCTCCGCTTCGCTCGCCGCCACGGCGCTGGCCGCCTGGCCGCTCGCCTCCGCCGCAGCCGGCGCGCGCCGCTTCGCGCCCCAGCCCTCGGGCTGGCGCACCTTCGAGCTCACCACGCGCGTGGAGCCCGCGCTGGCGCAGGGCGCCACCCAGGTGTGGGTGCCGCTGCCGTCGCTGGACACCGGCTGGCAGCGGTCGCTGGAGAGCCGCTTTGCCACCAACGGGGTCGCCGAGCGTACGGCCGACGGCCTGGAAGGCGCCCGCATGCTGCGGGTGCGCTTCGACGACCCGGCGGCGCAGCCGTTCGTCGAGGTCACCACGCGCGTGCAAACGCGCGACCGCGCCGTCGACTGGTCCGCCCCGGCGCCGGTGCGCGAGCACGCGTCCACGCTGGCCCACGCGCTGCGCCCGACGGCGCTGATTCCCACCGATGGCATCGTCCGCGACACGGCCCGCCGCGCCGTCGGCCCCGCCCGCAGCGACGAGGACAAGGTGCGCCGGCTGTACGACTGGGTGGTCGGCAACTCCTGGCGCGAGCCGCAGGTGCGCGGCTGCGGCGAGGGCGACATCCTGGCCATGCTGGAGACCGGCAACCTGGGCGGCAAGTGCGCCGACATCAACGCGCTGTTCGTGGGCCTGTGCCGCTCGGTCGGCGTCCCGGCGCGGGACGTGTACGGGCTGCGGCTCGGTCCGTCGGCCTTCGGTTACCGCGAGCTGGGCAGCAATCCGGCCAGCCTGAAAGGCGCCCAGCACTGCCGGGCCGAGGTGTACCTGCAGGCGCACGGCTGGGTGGCCATGGACCCGGCCGACGTGGCCAAGGTGATGCGGCAGGAGACCGGCACCTGGCTGCGTTCGGTCGACGACCCGGTGGTCGCCCCCGTCTACCGCGGCCTCTTTGGCGGCTGGGAAGGCAACTGGGTCGGCTACAACACGGCGCACGACGTCGCCCTGCCGGGCTCGCGCCTCGGCCGGCTGGGGTTCCTGATGTACCCGGTGGCCGAGGACGCCCAGGGCCGCTTCGACTCGTACGCGCCGGACGACTTCCGCTACCAGATCACCGCGCGCGAGCTGGCCGCCTGACCGCCAGGCTGCTGGCTCACCATGCTGGTGCGCCAGCGACGTGGCGGCGGCGCCGCAGCGGTGCGGCAGGGCCGCGGTTCACCGCCTCTGGATGAGCTGCTCGCGTATCATCCTGGCGAGCTCAACCAAGGGGATTGCCGTGCCCGACCCGACCCTCTCCAAGCTGCGCCGCGCCGGGCTCGGCCTGGCTGCCGGCCTGCTGACCGCCGCCCCCGCGCTGGCCCAAGTGGGGTCCGCGGTTCCCCTGGAGCGGCAGGTGGACGACGCCTTCCGCGCCATGTTCCAGAACCCCGGCGATGCCGGCAGCATGGGCCGCTACGCCGAGCTGCTGCTGCAGGCGGGCAACTACGAGGGCGCGATCGCCACGCTGGAGCGGCTGCTGGTCGACCCCGCCGCGCCGCCCAGCGTGCGCATCGACATCGCCGTGCTGTACGCGCGGCTGAAGTCGTACACCATGGCCGAGAGCATGCTGCGCGAGGCGCTGAAGGACCCGCGCCTGTCGCCCGCCGACCGGGAGCGGGCGGAGCGCCTGCTCGGCGACGTGGCGGCCCGCAACCGGCCGTCGCAGCTGAGCGGGTCGATCGCGCTGGGCCTGCGCTACAACTCCAACGCCACCTTCCGGACCGATGCGCAGCAGGTCTACGCCAACGGCACGCTGGTGGCGGTGCCGCCGCAGTTCCGCCCCGACTCCGACGTCGACGCGACCGTGGCGCTGCGCCTGGGCCACCAGTACGACCTGGAGCTCGACCGCTTCGCCGTCGTGTCGAGCACGCTGGGCGCCTACCTGACCAACCAGAAATCCTCCAGCGGCAGCGAACTGCGCGCGGGCTTCAGCGACCCCTACGATCTCGGTGTGCTGGAGTTCACCAGCGGCCTGCTGTTCTCCCCGGTGCGCGGCCAGGACGCCCTGACGGTGCGGCCGCACTTGATCCTGGGCCAGGTGTGGGCCCAGCAGCACCGCTTCCTGGCCTCGGCCGGCCTCGGCCTGGACCTGAACTACCGGATCGGTCCGCGGACCTTGTTCGATGCGACGGCCGACTGGCAGCGCCGCGACTACGCGGACCGGGTCGACGTGCCGAACGCAGCGCAGCTGGACGCACACGCCGTCGGCCTGCGCGGGCGCCTGACGCACGACCTCGGCGCCGGCCAGGTCGTGTCGGCCGAACTCGCCCTGCGCCGCAACCGGGCCGGGCAGGCCTCCTCCGATTTCGACGCCGTGGATGGCCGCATCGCCTACACCTTGTCGTACGCTGCACCCATGGCGAGCGCAGCAGGCAATTGGAGCACCACCGCGTGGCTGGGAACGACCCGTCGCCACTACGGAGGTGCCGACCGGTCGGTGCTGGCGGGCGTGTCCCGGCGCGACAACGAGTGGCGGCTCGGCCTGAGCCAGGCGGTTCCCCTGGCACCGTTGTGGACCGGAGTGCTGTCGCTGGAGCACGCGCGCAACAACGCCAACCTTCCCAACTACGAGTTCCGCAACACCTCGCTGTCGGCGAGCGTGGTGCGCAGCTTCTGACCCGAGGAGCACGTTCGATGAGTCCCCCGATCCACAAAGACTGGTGGCTGGCCGCCGCCCTCACCGGGGCGGCCGTCCCGGCCGCGCTGGGCCAGACCGCGCCGGCCGCGGGTGCAGACCGCAACGCCGCCGGGCAGGTCACGTCCGTGGCGCCGGCAGGGGGCCTGTCGAGCGCGCCCCTCTACATCGACAACGCGCGCCAGCAACGGATCGTGAACAACACGGCCGCGCCGATGCACGTGCTGTTCTCCGACCAGTCGGCCATCACGGTGGCGCCCAATTCCGAGGTGGTGGTCCGCGACTACCGCTTCGACACCCAGACGCGTGCCGGCAACATCGTGCTGGAGCTCACCCGCGGCCTGCTGCGCGTGGTGGGGGGCCAGATCAGCAAGCGCACGGCGACGCAGGTGAGCACGCCCACGGCCACCATCGGGGTGCGTGGCGGCATCAGCCTGGTGCAGGCGGATGCGCAGAACACGCAGGCCGTCTTCCTGTTCGGCGAGCAGATGACCGTGGGCGGCAACGCGCCCGGTGGCGCGGGCACGCTGGTGGACCGGCCGGGCTGGGGGGCCAGCGTGGGCCCCAACACGCCACCGGCCACCGGGAAGGTCGATCCCGGCACGCTGAACCAGCTGCTGGGTTCGTTCGGGACGCCGGCAGGGGCAGGCCTGCCGCCGGTCGCCGGCGCGGGCACGCCTGCCGGCGCGTCCACGCTGGTGCGGCAGCAGGACAGCTTCGCCGGATCGCGGCTGGGCACGCCCGGCCCGACCAACACGCCCGAACTCTCCTTCGCGCAGCTGCCGCCGCCCCCGCTGCCGACCGCACCCGCCGCGGTGTACATCGAGCCGCCTTCGCGCGCGGGTTCGCCGACCTGATCCCGCCACGCCGGCGCCCCGCGGCAGCCGGCGACCGTGCATGCGCGTCCTGCTGGCGTCGAGCGACCTGCACCTGCCTGCCGTCCGCGGCGGCCTGCAGGCCACCACCCACGACCTGTGCCGCGCCATCCAGGGCGCGGGCGCCGAGGTGGCCGTGCTCTGCGGGCTGGACCTGCCGGGTGCCGCGGCCGAAGGGCCCGACATCCGCAGCGACGAGTCGTTCGGCTACCTGACCATGCGCGCGCGCTCGCCGCAGGCGGCGCTGCCGGGCTTTGCAACCGAGTGGAACGCCACAGCGATCGTCGTGCAGAGCAGCGCACAGCTCGCGCCCCTGCTGGCGGCAGCCCTCGCCACCGGCCGGCCCACCGCCGCGTACCTGCACAACGTCGAGGTCGCGGCCCTCGGCGGCGTGCTGCGTCCCGATCCCTCCGTGCTGTACCTTGCGAATTCGTCCTTCACCGCGCGGCGCTGGCATGCCCTGCACGGACTGGGCTGCGCCGTCATCCCGCCGGTGGTCGATGCGCCGTCCCACCTGGCCGAGGGCGGGCCGCGCGATCGGGTGCTCTTCGTCAACCCGACGCCGGTCAAGGGCGTGGAGCGCATGTTCGCGCTGGCGCAGGCCTGCCCCGAGCTGCCGTTCCTGGTGGTCGAGAGCTGGCCGCTGTCGCCATCCTGGGAACACCTGTGCCGCAGCCGCGGCGCGGCGCTGCCGAACCTGCGCTGGATGCCCGCCACCGCCGACATGCGGCCGGTGTACGGGCATGCCCGCGTCCTGCTGATGCCTTCGGTCTGGGAGGAGGCCTTTGGCCGGATGGTGGTCGAGGCCCAGATCAACGGCATCCCGGCGCTGGCCAGCCGCCGCGGGGCCCTGCCCGAACTCGTGGGCGACGGCGGCATCGTCCTGGACGCCGATGGGCCGCTGGAGCCGTGGATCGACGCGCTGCGCACGCTGCACGCCGATGCGGCCGGCTTCGGTGCGGCGGCGCGTCGCCTCGGGCTGGGCCATGCCGCGTCCGGGCCCCTCATCGCCGGGCAATTGCTCGGGCTGCTGGCGGTGCATGCCGCCCGCTGACGGTCGCGCGGGCCTCGGCCTGGAGCGCCGGATCGCCGAAGCCGGGCGGGAGCGGGCGCGCGCGGCTGCAGCGGAGGTGCGCCTGCTGCGCGATGCCTGCGAATCGAGCGGAGACGGAGCCGACGACGCGGCAGAACGCCAGCTGCACCTGGCACGCGCACTGCTGTCCTCGGGTGCACGCGACGAGGCGGCGGACCTGCTCGATGCCGCACTGGCCCAGTGGCCCGGCCATGCCGGCTGGGAGGTGCAGGCGGGCTGGCAGGCGCGCGCGGATGGTGCGCGTGGCGATGCCCTGGCCATCGCTGGGGCGGCGGTCGATCGCGATCCGGCCGATGCCGCGGCCTGGCACCTGCTGGGCGCGCTGCAGCACGACGCCGGAGACCTGCCGGCCGCCGATCGCTCGTTTGCGGTGGCTGTGCGCCAAGCGCCTGCCTCGCCCGAGCTACTGCTGCGCCGGTTCGAGACCCAGTGCGGCCGCCGGGACTGGGGCGGGGCACGGGAATCGATCGAACGCTACCTGCAGCTGCGCCCCGACGATGCGCACGCCCGGCAGCTCCAGGTGCTGGTGCTCGTCGAAGAGGGGGAGCTGGCCGCCGCGCGTCGCGTGCTGCTGCGCCGGCTGCGGACCGGGCCGCGCACCGCCGACGACCTGCAATTGCTCGCGTTGCTCCAGGGCCGCTGCGGCCGTGCGCGGCGCGCATTGCGCACCCTGCGGCAGGCCCTGGCCTGCGATCCATTCCATCTCGAGGCGCACCGCACGCGCGCCGAACTGGCGCTGGCAGTGGACGAGGTGGCGCAGGCGCTCGACGCGCTCCAGGTCGTCCTGCACCAGGTGCCGCACGACCTAGACGCCGCGGTGCTGGCGGCGTCCGTGCTGGCCAGGGCCGGTCAGCTCGAGCAGGCGCACGTTTGGGCCACGAGCGCGGTCGCCCGCGCGGCCGGCCGGGCGGATGCCTGGCAGGCGCTCGCACAGGTCCGACTGCAGCAGGGCCGGGCCGTGGAAGCGGACTCGGCCGCCAGCCAGGCATTGCTGCTGGCGCCGGACGATGCCGCCGCGCTGGGCGTGGCGGCCGAGGTGGCGCTCGCGCTGCGCGAGCCGGACCGTGCACAGCAGCTGCTGTCCCACGCCATCGGACTGCAGCCCGGCGATGTGCAACTGCGCGTTGCGCTGGGACGAGCGCAGCTGCGCGCGGGCGGGGTGGATGCAGCCTTGCAGCAGGCCGAGGCGCTGCTGGCGGAGCGGCCCGGCTGGGCGCCGGCACTGCGGCTGCGTGCGCAAGCGCTGCTGGCAGCGGGTTCCGGCGAAACGGCGCAGGCCTGCGGCCAGCTGCTGCGCGCGGACCCGCTCGATGCCGATGCGATCGCGCTGGCGCAGCGCGCCGCCGCCCTGGGCCACCGTGCGGCGCGCGGGCTGGCCGCACTCGTGCCCGCAGAGGCCTGGCGCCAGGCCTTCCGCGCATCGATCGGGCAGGCGATCCACCGCCACGGCTGGTCCACCCTGCAAGGCCTGGTGCGGGATGCGCAGGAGGACGTGAGCGAGGACCTCTGGATCGACACCGCGGCCTTGCACGCGCTGTCGCTCGACGCCGCCACCGATCGGCCAGGGCTGGCGCTGCGCGCCCGGGCGTGGGCCCGCGCGATGAAGCTGCGGGCCGGGTTCAGCAGCATCGCGGCCGCCTGGGGCGCACCGGCGGCGGGCCGGGTGCGCATCGGCTACGTGGCGGGCCAGTTGCACCAGCCCTTGCTGCGCCGCGTGCTGTCGGCGCATGCGCAGGACGCCGCGCAGGTGTTCCTCTACGCCGCACATCCGCCCGACGGGCTGCCGCCCCACGTGCACGTGCGGCGGCTCGGCCCCCGGCTGGCCGAGGACTGCGCGGCCGACCAGATCGACGTCCTGATCGAAGCGGGCGGCCTGCACCCGCACGAAGGCCAGTTCGAGGTGCTGTGGGCCTGTGCGCGCCGGCTGGCACCCGTCCAGCTGGCGTGGCTGGGGGCCTGGGGCCCCACCGGCGGACTGTTCGACGGCATCCTCGCCGACGCGGTGAGCGTGCCGGCCGCGCACGAGCCCGACCACGACGAGACCGTCCTGCGGCTGGCCGGCGGGCAGTGGTGCTGGGACCCGCCACCGGGCGCACCCGCGGTCGCGCCGCCCCCGGCGCGCCCGAGCGGGCACGTGTGCTTCGGTGCCGTCGCGCGCGGGCTGCGCATCGGCCCGGCGTGCCTGGACGCCTGGGCGCGCGTGCTGCAGGCGGTGCCACGGTCCCGGTTGCGGCTGGTGGGGGAAATGGAGGCCGACCTGCCGCAGCGACGCGAGATCCTGGACCGCCTGGCCGCCCACGGCGTGGCGCCCGACCGCATCGCCTTCGACCCCTTCCTGCCCCCGGGCCGCTTCCATGCCTGGTTCGCGCAGGTCGACGTGCTGCTCGACAGCCTGCCCGGCAGCGGCGGCCTCAGCCTGCTGGACGCGCTGTGGATGGGCGTTCCCGTCGTGACGCTGGCCGGCGCGTGGGCCGGGGCGCGGCAAGGCGCCTCGCTCCTGCATGCGATCGGACGTGAGGACTGGGTGGCGGACTCCGCCGATGCCTTCGTGTGCATCGCCGCCCGGCTCGCGGACGACCTGCCGTCGCTGGAGCTTGCGCGCGCCGGGCAGCGGGCGCGCATGGCGGCCTCTCCCCTGATGGATGGCCGGCGGCTCGCGGCCCAGATCGAGTCGATCTGCACCACGCTGCGCGCGGGGCTGCCCGTTGCCGTGGCTGATTCCAGGGAGCGCGTTCGCAGCCACGCCCGATGGCGGCTCGACCGGCTGCTCGAGGGGCGGCGCCGCATCGCGATGCCGGCCGTGGCCGACCCGGTGCCGGACGTCAGCGTGGTGGTCGTGCTGTTCAACCAGGCCGGACTCAGCTGGCGCACGCTGCAGGCGCTGGCGGACCAGCGCGGCGTGACCTTCGAGGCGATCGTCGTGGACAACGCCTCCACGGACCGCACCGGGGAGATGCTGGCGCGGGTGGACGGCGCGCTGCTGCTGCCGCAGCCGGAGAACGCCGGTTTCCTGCTGGGGGCGAACACCGGCGCGGCACGCGCCCGCGGCCGCCACATCGCCTTCCTCAACAGCGACGCGGTGCTGCAGCCCGGTGCGCTGGCCGCGGCCGTGTCGGCGCTCGACGCCGACGCCTCCATCGGTGCGCTCGGCGGGCGGGTGGTGCTGTGCGACGGCACCCTGCAGGAGGTGGGCAACCGCATCTTCCGCGACGGCCGCACCGCCGGCATCGGGCGCGGCGAGGACCCGTTCGGCCATGCCGCGCGGGCCGCACGCGGGACCGACTTTGTCTCGGGCGCCTTCCTGGTCACGCCCGCCGCGGTCTGGCAACGGCTGGGCGGATTCGATGCGCACTTCGCGCCCGCCTACCACGAGGATGCGGACTACGGCCTGCGCGTCTGGCAGGCCGGGCTGCGCGTGGTGGTCGAGCCGTCGGTCGTGGTGGAGCACCTGGAGTGGGGCAGTGCGGAGGGCGACAGTGCCAGCACGCTGATGGAGCGAAACCGGCACCGTTTCGCGCAGCGCCACGCCGCCTGGCTGGCCGGGCAGCCGCGCGCACGGCCGCAACGGCTGGACGGCGACCGCTGGCGCTCGCCGGAGGACGGGGCCGCGCGGCCGCGGGTGCTGTTCGTCGACAACGAGGTGCCGCACATGGCGCGCGGAGGCGGCCTGCCGCGCGCCCGCCTCATGCTGCAGGCGCTGGACGGCTGGCCGGTCACGCTGTTCCCGCTGTGGACGCTGCAGGACGACTTGCGCGCCGTGTACCGCACCGTGCCCGCCGGCATCGAGGTCGCGCTGGGGCATGGCCTGGCCGGGCTGGAAGCCTTCCTGGAGCGGCGCCATGGTGTCTACGACCACCTGCTGGTCAGCCGTCCCACCAACCTGGCGGCACTGCAGCCCCTGCGGCAGCGCCGGCCAGATTTGTTCGCGGGCATGCGCCTGGTGTACGACGCCGAAGCGGTGTTCGCGGTCCGCGAGATCGCGTCGGCTGCGGTGCGCGGCAAGCCCATGCCCGCGCTGCAGGCCCGTGCGCACGTGGAAGCCGAAGTCGCGCTCGCCACCGGTGCCGGCGACGTGCTGGTCGTGTCGGACGCCGACCGCGCCCACTTCGACGCCGCCGGCCACCGCACGCACGTGCTGAGCCATGCCGTCACGCTGCGCATGCAGGCTCCCGGACCGCAGGAGCGGCAAGGGCTCCTCTTCGTCGGCGCGCTCCACCCGGACACGCCGAACGAGGATGGCCTGCTCTGGTTCGTGGACCAGGTGCTCCCACTGCTCGCGGCCCGCCTGGGCGCCGCCCCCGTGCTGCGGGTGGTGGGACCGTGCAGCTCGTCCCGGGTGGCCGCGCTCGCCGGGCCCGGCCTGCAGGTGCTCGGCCCCCAGGAGCGGCTGGAGCCGCACTACGACGCGGCCCGCGTGTTCATCGCGCCAGCGCGCTTTGCCGGCGGCGTGCCGGCCAAGGTGATCGAGGCGGCGGCCGGCGGGGTGCCCTGCGTGGCCTCGGCCCTGCTGGTGCAGCAGCTGGGCTGGCCCGATGGAGAAGCGATCCGTGGCGCGGCGACGGCGCAAGCCTTCGCCGGGGCGATCCTGGACCTGCTCGCGGACGATGCGTCGTGGCGCCGCCAGCAGCAGGGGGCGTGGAAGGTCTGCGCCCAACGTTACGACACGGCGGATTTCCGTCGCCGGTTGCGCGACGTGCTGGCCCGTGAAGATGCAGCGCGGACCGAGCCGCCCGGAGCCGGCAGCCGCGCATGACGACATTCGAGCGCTACTACGACGCCGCATGGGCGCCCCGCGATCCCTACTTCGTCCACCACCGCACCCGCTTCCTGCAGACCTGGCAGGCCGTCGAAGCCCTGCGCCTGCCCGCGGGTGCCCGTGTCCTGGACGTCGGCGGGGTCGGGCCGCTGGCCGCCCACCTCGCGGCCGCGGGTCACCCGGTAGAAGGCACGTCGGTGGACCTGCGCGGGCCGCTGCCGCTGGCCGACGACAGCTTCGACCTCGTGCTGTGCACCGAGACGCTGGAGCACATGAAGGACCAGGAGAGCGCCGCCGTGCGCGACCTGGAGGCGTTCAATTTCTCGGGCGTGCGGCACCTGTTGCGCGAGATGCGGCGCTGCCTGAAGCCAGGCGGGCGGCTGGTGGTGACCACGCCCAACGGCGCGTCGTGGCACATGCTGGCCAAGTGGCTGCAGGGCGACGTGCTGCTGGCCGACCCGCGGCACGTGCGGGAGTTCACGACGCAGGAACTGGCACGGCTGGCGGCCGGTTGCGGCCTGCGCGTGCTGTCGATGCGGACGATCGAGAGCTGGTCGCTGGGCCGCTCGCCGCAGCTGGAGACGCTGGCGGCCGTGGTGCAGCAGCTCGCGGTGCCGCCGGTCCCGCGCGAGGACAACATCCTCGCGGTGTTCGCGCCGGCCTGAGCCGCGCCTAGCGGACCACCTTGCCGTCGGGCGTGATCGTCACCAGGTCGATCGCCCGGACCGAGTCGCGCACGCCGGCGCGCAGGTTGATGCGGAAGCCGCCCACGTCGTAGTCGTTCATGGCGGCCATGGCCTTCTGCAGGCTGGCCTTGTTCCAGTCCTTGCCGGCGCGGCGCACCGCCTCGGACAGCGACTTGGCGGCGATGTAGCCCTCCAGGCTTTCGTATGAAGGCGTCTGGTCGGAGTTGTCCACCGCGGCCAGGTACTCCTTGACGATCGGGGTCGCCGAGCTGCGCGGGGAGGGGACCACCTGCGACACGACGACGCCGCCGATCTCCTTGCCGAGCGCGGAAAAGAGCGGATCGATCCCCACCACCGAGAAGTTCATGAAGGCACCCGCGTAGCCGGCCTTGCGCATCTTGCGGATGAAGGCGGCCGTGGAGTTGAACAGCGACACCTGGATGATGGCCTGGGGCTGTGCCTTGGACAGGGTGGCGACGGCGGCATCCACCTTGTCGCTGTTGACCGGAACGAAGGCCGACGCCACCAGCGGCGGGATCTTGAGTTCGGCGATCGCCTGCTGCACCGCGGCCAGGCCGGCGCGGCCCATGGCGTCGTCTTCGGCGAGCACCGCGATCCGGTTCTGCCCGAGGGTGGCGCAGTGGCGCACCATCTTGAACGCCTCGTCGGCCAGGCTGGGGCGCACGTGGAAGACGTGGGTCATGGACGGGTCGCGCAGCGTGTCGGCGGCCGCGAACGGGGCGAAGAGCAGCCCGCCTTCCTGCCTGGCCACGGTGGCACCGGCCTCGCTGCTGGCAGTGCCGACGAACCCGAACAGCACGTCGGCGCCGGAGGACAGCAGCTTCTTCGCGTTGGCGCTGGCCTTGGCCGGGTCGTAGCCGTCGTCCACCTGCTGCAGCTCGAAGGTCCAGCCGGGGTTGTTCTTGCGGCCGTTGAAGGCATCGAAGTACAGCTTGGCGCCACCGGCGAAGGCCAGTCCGATCTGGTCGGCCGCGCCGGTCAGCGGCACCGACTGCCCGACCACGAACTTGCGTGCGCCGCTGCGCGCCTGGGCGCGTGCAGCGGCCGGCGCCAGCGCCACCGCGCCGGCCGCGGCCATGGCCTTCACCAGGGTCCTGCGTGTCGTCTTCATGCTCACTCCTGTCGTTTCGATGCTTGCAGCAAGCTTGATGCCATCCGCGGCGGGGCGCCACCGGGGAACCCCGGCCATGCCGTCAGCGCCGCGTGAACACCACGTCCCACACCCCATGCCCCAGGCGCAGGCCGCGCTGCTCGAACTTGGTGAGGGGCCGGTACGCGGGACGCGGCGCGAAGCCCCCGGCGCACGTGTTCTGCAGCAGCGGCTCCTGCCCGAGCACCTCCACCATCTGGTGGGCGTAATGCTCCCAGTCGGTGGCGCAGTGCAGGTACCCGCCGGGACGCAGCCGGCTCGCGAGCCGGGCGACCAGGGGCGGCTGGATCAGGCGGCGCTTGTGGTGCCGCAGCTTGTGCCACGGATCGGGGAAGAAGACGTGCACGCCGGCCAGGCTGTCCGGGCGCAGCATGTGCTCCACCACCTCCACCGCGTCGTGCTGGACGATCCGGATGTTGGACAAACCCTGCTCGGCGATGCGCTTGAGGAGCGCGCCCACGCCGGGCTCGTGCACCTCGCAGCACAGGAAGTCGGTGTCCGGAAGCAGCGCGGCGATGTGCGCCGTGGCCTCACCCATCCCGAAGCCGATCTCCAGCACCGTGGGAGCGCTGCGCCCGAAGGTGGCTTGCAGGTCCAGCGGCCCGGCGCGGTAGGGCACCAGAAAGCGCGGGCCGACGGTCTCGAACGCCCGCGCCTGGCCGATGGTGGTGCGGCCGGCGCGCCGCACGAAGCTGCGGATGCGGCGCGGGTGGTCCACGCCCTCGGGGGCGTCGCTGGTGTTGTCGCGGGGTTCAGGCACCGGGCGATTGTAGAAAGGGCCAGGCCGCCACCCAGGACGCCAGCGCCTGCGCCACGCTGCCTGGCGCCTTCGGCAGCCCCAGCACGTCGGCCGCGGCCTGCAGGGCGCGCAGCGGATCGGCCAGGTCCAGCGCCGGCGCGCCGTTCTGCTTGGACAGCTTTTCGCCGTTCGCGCCCAGCACCAGCGGCGCGTGCAGGTAGGCCGGCGTGGGCAGGCCCAGGGCCTGCTGCAGCAGGATCTGGCGCGGCGTGTTGTCCGCCAGGTCCTCGCCGCGCACCACGTGGGTGATGCCCTGGTCGGCATCGTCCACCACGACCGCCAGCTGGTAGGCCCACAGGCCGTCGGCACGGCGCAGCACGAAGTCGCCGACGTCCTGTGCCACGTCCTGCTGTTGCGGCCCGAGGCGCCGGTCAGTCCACGGCACCACGGCTGCTACTTTTTTGATAGCTGCCGGCCCGCACGCAGAGCGGGCTGGAGGCCGATTTCGCCCTGATCCCCGCACGTCCAGGCGCCACGCCCGGAGCGGCTTGCCGTGCAGGCCGGCGCGGCAGGTGCCGGGGTAGACCAGCTCCGCGTGGCGCGGCCGGGGCCGGCCCTGGGCGGCCAGCGCCGCCTCGACGTCGCGGCGCGTGCAGCCGCACGGATACGCGCTGCCCGCGGCCACCAGCCGGTCGAGCGCCGCCTGGTACAGGGCGCCGCGTCGCGACTGCCACACCGGCGCCTCGTCCGCGACCAGGCCACAGGCAGCGAGCTGCTGCAGGATCAGCGTGTCGGCCCCGGGCACGCAGCGCGGGCTGTCGACGTCTTCGATGCGCACCAGCCAGCGGCCGCCGTGCGCGCGGGCATCGAGCCAGCTGGCCAGCGCGGCCACCAGCGAGCCGGCGTGCAGCGGGCCGGTGGGAGAGGGTGCGAAGCGGCCGGCATAGGCCGGCGGATGCGTGGCACCGGGCACGGCGTCAGCCCAGTGCGGCGAGCGCCAGCTCCAGTCCGGAGACGAAGGCGTTCTCCACGCGGTGTCCCAGGCACCAGTCGCCGCAGGCGCCGATGCCCACGCGCCGGTCCCAGAGGTGGCTGCGCTCCAGCGGCTTGGCGGTCTTGGCGTGGCGCCAGCGCTTGACCTGCACGTGGCCGGGCTGGGCGCGGATGCCGGTCACTTCGGCGAAGGCCTTGAGCAGCTTGGCTTCCACGCGCTGCGGGTCGTCGCCCAGGTGCTCGGTCGACCAGGCCGGGCTGGCCTGCACCGTCCAGCGCTCCACCGGGCCGCGGCCCGGCTTGGAGGATTCGCGCGACAGCCAGGCGATGCGGTGGTGCGTGCTGAGCGCTGCGTTCCACTGCGGCCCCAGGTGCGGCAGGCCGGGCTGAAGGGCCTGCGGGAACGCCAGCATCAGGGTCCAGCAGGGGGCGATGTCGATCGCCGCCATCTGCTGGGCGAACGCGGGGGCCAGGCGCGAGCGCTCCAGCAGGGCGGCCCCCTGCGGCGCGGGCATCGCCAGCAGCACGGCATCGAAGCCGGAGTGCACGTGGACGGTGTCCCCGGGGCCGCTGGTGCGCAGCTGCCAGCGGCCGCCGTCGATCGCGTCCGGCTCGATGCGCTCGACCAGCGCGTCGAAGACGATGGCACCGGCCGCGGCCAGCGGCTGCGCCCAGTGCCGCGGGAGCGCGTCCATCGCGGGTGCCGCCACCCAGTGCGGCTCGCGCGAGGGCAGTGCGGCCTCGGCCACCCGTCCCAGCGGGTCGAGCACGCGCACGGCGTTGGCGCTCCAGCGCTTGCACAGCTGCGGGCTGGTCTCCAGCACCTGCTGGAAGCGGCGGTCGCGCACGGTGAAGTACTGGGCGCCGTGGTCGAAGCTGCCGAAGGCGGTCTGGCGGCTGGCCATGCGGCCACCCACCTTGCCCGACTTCTCCAGCACGGTCACCCGGTGGCCGGCCTGCACCAGGGTGCGGGCGCAGGCGAGGCCCGCGATGCCGGCACCGACGACGGCGAAGTGCCGGGTGGCGGTGCGGGAGGAGGAGGGCGTCGCGTTCGAGTCGGGCATTGCGGCCATTGTGGCATCAGCCCAGCAGCGGTCCCGCGTGGTGCTCCAGCAGGGCGCGGCGCGTGGCCTCGCTCTCCAGCTGCTGCAGCCACCACTGCAGGCCGCGGCCCAGGCCCAGGCTGCCGCCCTCGCGCCAGGCGTAGCTGAGGCGGGTGACGCGCGTGGGCCGCCGCACCTGCAAGGCGACCAGCCTTCCGGTCTCCAGGTACGGCCGCGCCAGCGGCTCGGGCAGGAAGCCGACGCCCAGCCCGCGCACCTGCGCGTCGAGCTTGGCGCGCATGGTGGGGACGGTCAGCACGTCCTGCCCGGCCAGCAGGCCCAGCGTCATGCCGCTGCCGCGCCGCACCGAGTCGGCCACCGCCACCGCGCGGTGCTTCTGCAGCACCTCGTCGCCCAGCGGCTGGGGCAGCTGGGCGATGGGGTGGTGCGGCGCGACGGCGAAGACGAAGGTGAGCTCGCCCATCACCCGGCCCTGCAGCCCGAGCGTGTTGCCCCCGTCCAGCGTGACCCCCAGCGCCAGGTCGGCGCCGCCCGTGGCCAGGGCCTGCAGCGTGCCCGACAGCGCCTCGTCCCGGATGCGCAGGCGGGTGTGCGGCGCCACCTCGAAGAAGGCCTGCGCCAGTTCCATGACCGTGCCGCAGGAGAGCGCGACGTCCACCGCGATGGTCAGCTGCGACTCCCAGCCGGTGGCGACGCGGCGCACCCGGCTGGCCACCGCGTCCACCTCGCCCAGCAGGCGCTCGCCCTCGCGCAGCAGCTCGGCGCCCGCGTCGGTCAGGCGGGCCTGGCGCGAGGCACGGTCGAACAGCAGCGCATCCAGGGCGTCCTCGATCTGCCGCACGCGGTAGGTCACGGCACTGGGCACCAGGCCGAGTTCGCGGGCGGCGCCGGCGAAGCTGCCGGTGCGCGCCACGGTCAACACCAGGGCCAGGGCGTCGGGGGTGAGGACCTCGCGGGGAGTGGACAGGGCCATGGATGCATTCAGTTTTTTTGAATGATGCCATCAAACCCGGACCGCCGACAGGGCCGCAGCCCGCGCCTACATTGACTCCATCGGCGCAGCGATTGCACCGCCACCCATCCAGGAGAGTTTCCATGCTGACCTTGCGCAAGTCCCAGGAACGCGGCCACGCCAACCACGGCTGGCTGGATTCGCACCACAGCTTCTCCTTCGCCAACTACCACGACCCGGACCACATGGGCTGGGGCAACCTGCGGGTGATCAACGAGGACCGCATCGCCCCTGGCACCGGCTTCGGCACGCACGGCCACCGCGACATGGAGATCGTCAGCTACGTGCTGGAAGGCAACCTGGCGCACAAGGACAGCATGGGCAACGTCAAGGGCATCCCGCCCGGCGACGTGCAGCGCATGAGCGCGGGCCGCGGCGTGATGCACAGCGAGTTCAACCACGCGCCGCAGCAGACCACGCACTTCCTGCAGATCTGGATTCAGCCGAACGTGACCGGCATCGACCCCAGCTACGAGCAGAAGACCTTCACCGAGGACGAGAAGCGGGGCCGGCTGCGCCTGGTCGCATCGCCCGACGCGGCCGAGGGCTCCGTGACCATCCACGCGAATGCCCGCCTCTATGCGGGCCTTTTCGACGGCGACGAGTCCGCCGAGTTGCAGCTGGCCACCGGCCGCAAGGGCTACGTGCACCTGGTGCGCGGCGCCCTGGAGGTCAATGGCCAGGCACTGGCTGCCGGCGACGCCGCGCTGCTGTCCGGCGAGACCCGCGTGGCGGTGCGCAACGGCCGCCAGGCCGAGGTGCTCGTCTTCGACCTCGAAGCCTGAGCGGCTTCGTTTCCCATCACCAACGACACCCGAAAGGACATCACCATGGCGACCACCACCTCCACCTACTCCCCCGCCGGCACGCTGGCCGGCAACCCGGCGCAGAACGCCGCCACCCTGGTCGGCCGCGTGCTGCTGGCCTGGCTGTTCATCCCCGCCGGCTACGCCAAGATCGCCGGCTTCGCGGGCGTCACCGGCTACATCGCGTCCAAGGGCGTTCCGCTGCCCGAGGTGGCAGCGGCGCTCGCGATCGCCATCGAGCTGGGCTTGGGGCTCCTGCTGCTGGTGGGCTTCCAGGCGCGCTGGGCTGCGCTGGGCCTGGCCATCTTCACCGCCGTGATCACGCCCATCTTCCACAACTTCTGGGCCATGCCCGAGGCGCAGCAGATGATGCAGAAGCAGGCCTTCTGGAAGAACCTGGCCGTGGTCGGCGGGCTGCTGTACGTCTGGGGCTTCGGTCCCGGCGGCTTCAGCCTCGACGGCCGCCGCCGCGCCTGAGCGTCCACCACCTCCCAACCCGCAACACGAAAGACCCACACCATGGCCAACACCGTCATCGTCTACCACTCCGGATACGGACACACCCAGCGCCAGGCCCAGGCCGTCGCCGAGGGGGCGGGCGCCCAGCTGCTCGCCATCGATGCCGAGGGCAACCTGCCCGCGGGCGGCTGGGAGCAGCTCAAGGCGGCCGACGCCATCATCTTCGGCTCGCCCACCTACATGGGCAGCGTCAGCTGGCAGTTCAAGAAGTTCGCCGACGCCTCGTCCAAGCCCTGGTTCGCCCAGGAGTGGAAGGACAAGATCGCCGCCGGCTTCACCAACAGCGCCGGCATGAACGGGGACAAGTTCAACGTGCTCACCACGCTGTTCACCCTGGCGATGCAGCACGGGATGATCTGGGTGAGCCAGGGCCTGATGCCCAGCAACACCCGCGGCGCCAAGCGCGACGACGTGAACTACCTGGTGTCGTACAGCGGCGCGATCTCGCAGTCGCCGTCCGACGCGGGGGCGGATGCGATGTCCGAAGGCGACCTGGAGACCGCGCGGCTGTTCGGCAGGCGCGTCGCGGAGATCGCGTCCCGCATGGCGCGCTGAGGCCGGGGCACGCCATGGCCGCCGTGCAGCAACTCTCCCCGCACGAGAAGGACCTGGGCGGCGGCTTCAAGGTCCGGCGCCTGCTGCCGGCGGCGCGCCGCCGCAGCGTCGGCCCGTTCGTCTTCTTCGACCACTTCGGGCCGGTGACCGAGCAGCCGCAGGACAACCACGACGTGCGGCCGCATCCGCACATCGGGCTGGCGACCGTGACCTACCTCTTCGAGGGCGCGATGATGCACCGCGACAGCCTGGGCACCGCGCAGCTGATCGAGCCGGGCGCGATCAACTGGATGACGGCCGGCCGCGGCATCGCGCACTCCGAGCGCAAGCCGGAACACCTGCGCAGCGAGGCCTTCGTGAACCACGGCCTGCAGCTGTGGGTGGCCCTTCCGGAAGCTGCCGAGGAGGCTGAGCCTGCGTTCGCGCACACGCCGGCCGGCGCCATCCCGGCGCTGCGGCAGGACGGTGCGCAGGTGCGCGTGCTGGTGGGCGAGGCGTTCGGCGCACGGTCCCCCGTCGTGCCCGCGTCGCCCACGCTCTACCTGGACATCGCGCTCGAGCCGCAGAGCTGGATGGACCTGCCGCCGCTGGCCGCGGAGCTGGCCATCTACCCGCTCGACGAACACCTGTCCCTGGACGGCGAAGCCGTCGTGCCCTACCAGATGCAGGTGCTGGAGCCCGGCCGGCCGGTGCGCCTGGCATCCCGCGCCGGCGCCCGCCTGGCGCTGGTCGGTGGTGAGCCGGTGGGGCCCCGCTACATGTACTGGAACTTCGTCTCCAGCCGCAAGGAGCGCATCCTCCAGGCCAGCGCCGACTGGGAGGCCGGCCGCTTCGACCCGGTGCCGGGGGAGACCGAATCCATCCCGCTGCCACCGACCAAGTTCACGCCGGCGGAGCCTTTGTCCTAGCGGCGGGGGGAGCGGACTGCCCGACGCAGAGGGCGCAAAGGTTCCGCAGAGGACGCAAAAGGAAGGAGAAAGGTGGCAAGACCTTTTTTCCCCTCATTTCTGCTGTTTGTCTTCCTCTGCGCCTTCTGCGCGACCTCCGCGCCCTCTGCGTCCGGAAGTCTTGCCTGCGTTCAATCCCGCACCGGGGCCAAGTCGACGTCGAGTGCCGCCCGTTCGTCGAAGACGAAGCAGGTGCCGTGGAAGTGCGCGCCGCCCGCTTCCTCGAAGTACTTGAGGATGCCGCCCTCGAGTTGCCAGACGTTCTCCAGGCCGGCCCCGCGCATGTAGAGCGCGGCCTTCTCGCAGCGGATGCCGCCGGTGCAGAAGCTCACCACGGTCTTGCCTTCCAGCTCCGCCTGGTGGGCCCGCAGCGCCGCTGGAAAGTCGCTGAAGCGGGACAGCCGCCAGTCGATGGCGCCGTCGAAGCTGCCGTGGTCGACCTCGAAGGCGTTGCGCGTGTCCAGCGTCACCACCGGACGGCCCGCGTCGTCGTGGCCCTGGTCGAGCCAGCGGCGCACCGTGCGCGCATCCACCGCCGGCGCGCGGCCATGCTGCGGGGCGATGGCGGGATGGTTCATGCGGATGATCTCGCGCTTGACCTTGGCCAGCAGCTTGCGGAACGGCTGCGCGGCCGACCAGCTGCGCTTGACTTCGAACTGCACCAGGCCGGGCTCGGACCGCACCGCTGCGAGCAGGCGCGCGATGCCCGCTTCGGAGCCGGCCAGGAAGAGGTTGAGGCCTTCGCCGGCCACCAGGATGGTTCCCTTGAGGTCCTCGGCCTGCGCCGCGGCGTGCAGCCGCGCGCGCAGGCCGTGCGGATCCGACACCGGCGTGAAGGCGTAGCCGGAAACGTTCAGCACTGCGTCCATGGGTCGAAATTCTAGGAGGGCGGCGCCGGCGGCTTTCCTACAATGGCCGGATGTTCGTCCACCTGCGCCTGCACTCCGAGTTCTCCATCGTCGACGGCACCAACCGGGTGGACGAGGTGGTCAAGGCCGCGGCGGCCGACGGACAGCCGGCGCTGGCGATCACCGACCTGAACAACCTGTTCGGCGCCATCAAGTTCTACAAGGCCGCGCGGGGCGCGGGCGTCAAGCCCTTGATCGGCGCCGAGCTGTTCCTGCAGGGGCTGCAGCCGGACGTGGCGGCGGTCTCGCGCATCCTGGTGCTGGTGCAGAACAAGGCCGGCTACCTCAACCTCTGCGAGCTGCTGGCCCGCGCCTGGACCCGCAACGTGGTGCGCGCCCAGGGCGTGTGCAAGCTGGAATGGCTGCGCGAGCTGGGCGACGGGCTGATCGTGCTGTCCGGCGCGCAGGCCGGCCCCATCGGCCAGGCACTGCTGCAGGGCGATGCCTCGCGCGCCAGCGCCGTGGCGCTGGAGCTGGCCTCGGTGTTCCCGCACCGCTTCTACCTGGAGGTGCAACGGGCCGGGCGCCCCGACGACGAGCGGCACGTGGCCGCCGCGGTGCAGCTGGCCGCCAGCCTGCAGCTGCCGGTGGTGGCCTCGCACCCGGTGCAGTTCACCACGCCGGACGACTACGAGGCCCACGAGGCGCGCGTCTGCATCTCCGAAGGCGAGATCCTGGGCAACCAGCGGCGCGTGCGCAAGTTCACCCGCGAGCAGTACTACAAGTCGTCGGCGGAGATGGAAGCGCTGTTCGCCGACATCCCCTCGGCGGTGGCCAACACGCTGGAGGTGGCCAAGCGCTGCAACCTGGTGCTGGAGCTGGGCAAGCCGCGGCTGCCCGACTACCCCACGCCCAACGGCATGCCCATCGAGGAGTACTTCCGCTTCGCCTCGCACGAGGGGCTGAAGGAGCGGATGGCGCACCTCTACCCCGACGCGGCCCGGCGCGAGCAGGAGATGCCGCGCTACCTGCAGCGGCTGGAGTTCGAGATCGCCACCATCCTGAAGATGGGCTTCCCGGGCTACTTCCTGATCGTGGGCGACTTCATCAACTGGGCCAAGAACAACGGCTGCCCGGTGGGCCCGGGCCGCGGCTCCGGCGCGGGCTCGCTGGTGGCCTATGCGCTGAAGATCACCGACCTGGACCCGCTGCAGTACAACCTGCTGTTCGAGCGCTTCCTCAATCCGGAACGGGTGTCGATGCCCGACTTCGACATCGATTTCTGCCAGAGCAACCGCGACCGGGTGATCGAGTACGTCAAGCAGAAGTACGGCCGCGACGCGGTCAGCCAGATCGCCACCTTCGGCACCATGGCGGCGCGCGCCGCCATCCGCGACGTAGGCCGCGTGCTGGACATGAGCTACACCTTCTGCGATGGCATCAGCAAGCTCATTCCGAACAAGCCCGGCCAGCACATCACCATCGACGGCGCGCTCAAGGTCGAACCCATCCTGGCCGAGCGGCTCGAAAAGGAAGACGAGGTCAAGACGCTGCTGGGGCTGGCCCAGAAGCTTGAGGGGCTGACCCGCAACGTGGGCATGCACGCGGGCGGCGTGCTCATCGCGCCCGGCAAGCTGACCGACTTCACGCCGCTGTACCAGCAGCCGGGCAGCGAGTCGGCGGTGAGCCAGTACGACAAGGACGACGTGGAGGCCGCAGGGCTGGTGAAGTTCGACTTCCTGGGCCTGGCGACGCTCACCATCCTGGAGATCGCCAAGGACTTCATCCGTGCCCGCCACAAGGGGCAGGAGAACTTCGCCTTCGAGAACGTGCCGCTGGACGATGCGGCGACCTACCGCCTCTTTGCCGACGGCAAGACGGAAGCGGTGTTCCAGTTCGAATCGCGCGGCATGCAGGGCATGCTGCGGGATGCGCGGCCGACGCGACTGGAAGACCTGATCGCCCTGAACGCGCTGTACCGCCCGGGCCCGATGGACCTGATCCCCACCTTCGTGGCCCGCAAGAACGGGCGCGAGCAGGTGGAGTACCCGCATCCGCTGGTGGCCGACATGCTCTCCGAGACCTACGGGATCATGGTCTACCAGGAGCAGGTGATGCAGACCGCGCAGATCCTGGGCGGCTACTCGCTCGGCGGTGCCGACCTGCTGCGCCGCGCGATGGGCAAGAAGAAGGCCGAGGAGATGGCCCTGCACCGCGAGACGTTCCGCGCCGGTGCCGCCAAGAACAACATCCCGACCGAGAAGGCCGACGAGATCTTCGACCTGATGGAGAAGTTCGCGGGCTACGGCTTCAACAAGTCGCACGCCGCCGCCTACTCGCTGCTGGCCTACCACACGGGCTGGCTGAAGGTGCACTACACGGCCGAGTTCTTCTGCGCGAACATGACCGTGGAAATGGACGACACCGACAAGCTGAAGGTGTTGTTCGAGGATGCGGTCAAGCACTTCGGCATCGCCTTCGAGCCGCCGGACGTCAACCGCGGCAACTACCGGTTCGAGCCGATCTCCGACAAGGTGATCCGCTACGGCCTGGGCGCGGTGAAAGGCACCGGGCAGCAGGCCATCGAGGCCATCGTCAAGGCGCGCGAGGAGGGCGGCCCGTTCCGCAGCCTCTACGACTTCTGCGTGCGCGTGGACCGCACCCGCATCAACAAGCGGACGGTGGAGGCGCTCATCAAGGCCGGCGCGTTCGACGCGATCCAGTTGAACCGCGCGTCGCTGGTCGCCTCGATCGACCGGGCCTTCGACTTCGCCGCCGCGACCGAAGCCAACGCCAACCAGGGCGGCCTCTTCGACATGGGCGACTCCCACGCCGCGAGCACCCAGGAGCCCGAGCTGGTGGATGCGCTGCCCTGGGGCGTGAAGGAGCGCCTGACGTTCGAGAAGACGGCCATCGGCTTCTACCTGTCGGGCCACCTCTTCGACGAGGTGGCGCTGGAGGTGCGCCGCTTCGTGCGCACGCAGATCGGCGACCTGATCGACAGCCGCGAGCCGCAGCTCCTGGCCGGAATCGTGAGCGATTTCCGCGTGATCAACGGGCAGCGGGGGAAGCTGGCCCTGCTGAAGCTGGACGACAAGTCGGGGACCATCGAGGCCACTGCCGACGAGAACGTGATCAACACGCACCGCAACCTGCTGCGCGATGACGAGCTGGTCATCGTCTCGGCGCGCCTGCAGCCCGACCGCTTCTCCGGCGGCTTTCGCCTGTCGATCCAGCAGGCGTGGGACCTGGCCACGGCCCGTTGCCGCTTCGGCAAGTTCCTGCGGGTCGCCGTCAACGGCAAGGCGCCCGACGTGCAGCGCCTGGTGCGGGAATTCCCGCCGCGGCGCGAGATGAGCGAGCAGGGCGAATTGGTGCGGGGCCTGCCGGTGCGGCTGGCGGTGCGGCGCGAGGCGGCGGTGGCCGAGCTGCAGCTGGGTGAGGCGGCCCGCTTCTTCCCGACCGACGCGGCCCTGGCCAGCTGGATGGCGCAAGCCGACGCCGGCCAGGCGCAGATCGTCTACGACTGAGCGCCGCGCCGCCAGGGCGCGCGCGGCCGTTCAGTCCTTCGGGCGGAACACCAGCGTGATCGGCGTGTGCACCCGGCCATCGGCATCGCGCGGCAGCGTGCCGGTGCGGTCGAGCGCCCGCAGCACCGCGTCGTCCCAGCCGGGGATGCCACTGGAGCGCACCAGCCGGCGCGAGGTGATGGTGCCGTCCGGCGCCATCCGCACCTCGACCTCGGCGCTCGGGTTGCCGGGCGGGTTGTCGCTGTAGGCGATGTTGGGGCGCACGCTGGCCCGGATGCGGCCGGCGTAGCTGCTGGAGGGCCCGGAGCTCTGCAGCGCGGCGCCGGTGGCGTCCGCTGCGCCCGCGGCGCCCGCCAGGCCCTGCAGCCGCTTGAGGTTGGCCTCCCGCTGGGCCGCCAGCCGCGCTTCTTCCTGTTGCTGCTGCACCCGGGTCTGGTCCTGGCGCTTGCGCTCCTCGGCCGCCTTGCGTGCCTGCGCCTGCTGCTGTTCACGCTGCTGCTGTTCGCGGCGGGCCGCTTCCTCGCGCTTCTGCTCGGCCGCGCGCTGCTGGCGCTCGGCGGCCTCCTTGCGCGCCTGTTCCTGGGCCTGCTGCCGCTGGCGTTCGCGCTCGAGGGCGATGTCGGGTTCGCGCGGTGCGGGTGGCGGCGGCTGCACCGCCGGTGCGGGCGCCGGCTGGGGCGGCGACGGTGGGGGAGCGGGCACCTCGACGCCGCGTGGCGCAGCCTGCTGCACCGCCGCCGACCAGAGCTCGGCCTCCACCGAGGGCGTGCCACTCTCGTTCTTCCAGCGCAGGCCCCAGCTCAGGGCGAGCACCAGCACGGCATGGGCCAGCACCGCCAGCCCGATCGAACGCACCAGTCCCGGCTCGGGCGGCGGCAGGAACTCCGGACGTTCGTGGACGGCGGCCCGCATGGTGTCAGGGCGCCAGCTGCACCGAGAGCCCGACGCGCTGCACGCCGGCGCGCTGCAACGTGTCCATGACGCGCACGACGGTCTCGTACTTCACGCTGCGGTCGGCGCTGATGACGACCGCCACCGAGCCGGGCGGCTGCCCGGACTGCGCCGCCACCACGCTCTGCGCCAGCGCCGGCAGGGCGAGCGAGCGGCTCTGGTCGCCGCTCTTGAGCACCAGGTTCTCGTCCTTGCCCACCACGACCTCGATCTTGCGGTCCGGCTGCCGGTTGGCGCGTCCGACGGTGGGCAGGTCGATCAGGCTGGGCGTGATGAGCGGCGCGGTGACCATGAAGATGATCAGCAGCACCAGCATCACGTCGATGAACGGGACCATGTTGATCTCGTTGATGGTGCGGCGGCCGCGGCCGCGCGTGGCGACACTGGGCATGCTCAGAACCGGGAGTTGGTGCCGCCGGAGCCGGCGGAGGCCGCCGCGGCCGGCGAAGAGCCGAGGTTGCGCTGGAGGATGTTGGAGAACTCCTCGATGAAGGTCTCCAGCTGGATCGCCACGCGGTCGATGTCGCGGGCGAACCGGTTGTAGGCGACCACCGCCGGGATGGCGGCGAACAGGCCGATGGCGGTGGCGACCAGGGCCTCCGCGATGCCGGGCGCCACGCTGGCGAGCGTCACCTGCTGCAGGCTGGCCAGTCCGGTGAAGGCATGCATGATCCCCCACACGGTGCCGAAGAGGCCGACGTAGGGCGAGACGGAGCCCACCGAGGCCAGGAACGACAGGTGCGACTCGACCGCATCCACCTCGCGCTGGTAGCTGGCGCGCATGGCCCGCCGGGCCCCGTCGAGCAGGGTGCCGGCATCCTGGATGCGGCGTTCGCGCAGTTTCTGGTACTCGCGCATGCCGCTGGCGAAGATGCGCTCCATGGGCCCGGCCGTCTTGGCATTCTGGGTGGCGGCGGTGAACAGCTCGTTGAGGCTGGTACCGGACCAGAAGTCGCGCTCGAACTCGTCGTTGAGCGACTTGACCCGCTTGAGCGAGAAGAGCTTGCCGAAGATGGCGGCCCAGCTGGCGACGGACACCCCGATCAGGAGCAGCATCACCAGTTGCACCACCCAGCTGGCGCCGAGCACCAGTTGCAGGATCGACAGGTCTTGGTTCATCGGTGGAGGGCGTCGAGGATCATGGTGGGGATTCTGGCAGGGCGCAGGGTGGCGGCGTCGACCCAGCCGATCCGGATCGTGCCCTCGGCGAGCAGCTGCCCATCCGTGGCCGACATGGCCTGCTGCACGATGGTCACGGAGGCGCGCGCCGCCTGTTGGAGCTGTGCGGTGACCCGGAGTTCACTGTCGAGCTTGGCGGGCCTGAGGTAGCGCACCGCGGTCTCGCTCACCACGAACATGCCGCCGGTCTCCTCCAGCAGGCGCTGCTGGCCGATGCCCAGGGCGCGCAGCCACTCGGTGCGCGCGCGTTCGAAGAACTTCAGGTAGTTGGCGTAGAAGACGATCCCGCCGGCATCGGTGTCTTCCCAGTAGACGCGGACGCGGAACTCGAACGCCATCGGTTCAGGGCGCCATGGCGCGCAGGCGGTGGGCGGCATCCTGCAGCTGCTCCATGCTGCTGGCCGTGGAAAAGCGGATGAAGCGGTGCGCCTCGGCGCTTCCGAAATCGCGCCCGGGCGTGACGGCCACATGCGCGCGCTGCATGATCTCGAAGGCGAGCTCCCAGCTGCCGGGCAGGCCCAGCCGTTCGCACCAGCCCGACACGTCCGCCCAGGCGTAGAAGGCTCCGTCCGGCACCACCGGCACGTGCAGGTCCAGCGACTCCAGGGCCGGGATGAACCAGTCGCGGCGCGCCTTGAACTCGGCCCGGCGACGCTCGTACTCGGCGATGCTGTCCGGCTCGAAGCAGGCGAGCGCGGCGTGCTGCGCGACGGTGCTGGGGCAGATGAAGAGGTTCTGCGCCAGCCGCTCCGCCACCGGCACCAGCGCCTCGGGCAGCACCATCCAGCCCAGCCGCCAGCCGGTCATGTTGAAGTACTTGGAGAAGCTGTTGATGCTGATGACCTGGTCATCCAGCGCCAGGGCCGTCTGGCCGAAGCGCGGATCGTGGCTGAGGCCCAGGTAGATCTCGTCGACCAGCGTGATCCCGCCGCGCGCCTGCACCACCGCGTGGATGCGGCGCAGCTCGTCCGGATCGATCGAGGTGCCGGTCGGGTTCGACGGGGAGGCGAGCAGCACGCCGCGGGTGCGCGGGCCCCAGTGCGCCTCGACCGACGACGCCGACAACTGATAGCGCTCCTGCGCGCTTGTCGGGATCAGCACCGCATTGCCCTCGGCGGCGCTCACGAAGTGCCGGTTGCAGGGGTAGCTCGGGTCCGGCATGAGGATCTCGTCGCCGGCTTCGACCAGCGCCAGGCAGGCCAGCTGCAGCGCGGCGGACGCGCCGGCGGTGACCACGATGCGCGAGGCCGGCACCGTCACGCCGAAACGCTGGTGGTACCAGCCGGCGATGCGCTCGCGCAGCGGCTCGAGGCCCAGTGCATGCGTGTACTGCGTGGCGCCGCGGCGCAGCGCGCGCTCGGCCGCCTCCTGCACCAGGGGTGGCGCGGTGAAGTCCGGCTCGCCGATGTTGAGGAAGACCATCGGCCGGTCGGTGTGCGCCACCTCGCGGGCCAGGCGCGAGGCCGCCTTGGCGACCTCCATCACGTAGAACGGCTCGATCCGCTCTGCGCGCCGCGCGATCCTCACGGCCGCGCCTTCCCGCTGGCCTTGTCGGCCTCGACCTCCGCGCTGCGCAGGGTGGGTGCAAGGCCATTGAGCACCGCATTCACGTACTTGTGGCCGTCCGTGCCGCCGAACTCCTTGGCCAGCTCGATGCATTCGTTCAGCACCACGCGCCAGGGCACGTCGGGCGCGTGCTGGAACTCGTAGACGCCGATCCACATCACGGCGTGCTCGATGGGTGAGATCTCCTGGAGCTTGCGGTCCAGCAGGGGAACGATCAGCGCGTCCAGGGCCGCGGCCTGGTCGATGCACCCATGCAGCAGGGCGTCGTAGTGCACCGAGTCGGCCTTGTGGAAGCCGGCCAGGTCGCGCGTGAAGTGGTCGATCGCGCTCGCATCGTTGCCGCCCACCAGGTGCTGGTAGAGCGCCTGCAGCGCGAACTCGCGGGCCCGCGTGCGGCCGGACTTGACCGATGCCTTGCGGGCGCCGGTGCTGGTGCGCCCCGGCGCGGCGGCGGGGGGCTTCGGGGTGTCGGCGCTCATGCCAGGGTGTCCAGCAGGTTGGCCATCTCCACCACGACACGCGCGGCGTCGACGCCCTTCTCGGTCTGGCGGGCGATGGCCTGTTCCATGTTCTCGGTGGTCAGGATGACGTTGGCGACCGGCAACTGGTAGTCCAGGGCGATGCGCGTGACGCCGGCGGCCGATTCGTTCGCCACCAACTCGAAGTGGTAGGTCTCGCCGCGGATCACGCAACCCAGTGCGACCAGTGCGTCGTAGCGGCCGCGCTCGGCCAAGGCCTGCAGCGCCACGGGCACCTCCAGGGCGCCGGGCACGAAGACATGGTCGATGTCCTGCGCCTGCACGCCCAGCCGTGCCAGCTCGCCCTTGCAGGCCTGCGCCAGTGCGTTGGTGATGCTCTCGTTGAAGCGCGCCTGCACGATGCCGATGCACAGGCCCTTGCCGTCCAGCCGGTCGGCCTTTCCTTTTTCAGCGCCAAACATGAAGTGTCCTCATCGTGCGTCCGCGGCCACGTGGCCGGCGATCTCCAGTCCGTAGCCGGCCATGCTCGGCAGGCGGCGCGGCGTGCCCAGCAGCAACATGCGGTGCACACCGCAGTCGCGCAGGACCTGCGCGCCGATGCCGTAGGTGCGCAGGTCCATCCGGCCGCGCTCGGGCGCCTGCGCGGCCCGCGCGGTGCCTTCGAACTGGGCGAGCAGCTCGGAGGCCGACTCGCCGCAGTTGAGCAGCACGGCCACGCCCTTGCCGGCCCGCGCGATGTGCTGCAGGCTCTGGTCCAGGCTCCAGGAGTGCATCGAGCGGCCGGTCTCCAGGGCGTCGAGCACCGAAAGCGGTTCGTGCACCCGCACCGGCACCGCCTCCTGCGGCTCCCATCGCCCCAGCACCAGGGCCAGGTGCAGCCCCTGGCTCGGCTTGTCCTTCCAGGCGTGGGCGGTGAAGGTGCCGTAGGCGGTCTGCAGCGTGCGGGTGCCGACCTTCTCGACCAGCGACTCGTTGCGGCTGCGGTACTCGATCAGGTCGGCGATGGTGCCGATCTTCAGGCCATGCTCGGCGGCAAAGGCCTGGAGGTCCGGCAGCCGGGCCATGGTGCCGTCGTCTTTCATGATCTCGCAGATCACGGCCGCCGGCGTCAGGCCGGCCATGGCGGCCAGGTCGCAGCCGGCCTCGGTGTGCCCGGCGCGCATCAGCACGCCGCCGTCGACGGCTTGCAGCGGGAAGATGTGGCCCGGCTGCACGAGATCCTCGGGCTGGGCGTTGCGCGCGACGGCGGCCTGCACCGTGCGGGCGCGGTCGGCGGCCGAGATGCCCGTCGTGACGCCGGTGGCGGCTTCGATGGAGACGGTGAACGCCGTGCCCATCTTGGTGCCGTTGCGCGCCACCATGGGCGGCAGGCGCAGGCGCTCGCAGCGCTCGCGCGTGAGCGTGAGGCAGATCAGCCCGCGGCCGAAGCGCGCCATGAAGTTGATGGCTTCCGGCGTGACGTGGTCGGCGGCCAGCACCAGGTCGCCTTCGTTTTCGCGGTCCTCCTCGTCCACCAGGATCACCATGCGGCCGGCGCGCATCTCCGCGACGACCTCCTCGACCGGGGCGATGGCCACGGGTGCCTCGACGGTGCTCATGCGGCCACCTCACGGCCGGGCGGGACAGTGCCCAGCATGCGTTCCACGTAGCGCGCGATCAAGTCGATCTCCAGGTTGACGGATGCGCCTGGGCGCAGGGCGTGCAGAGCGGTGTTCTGCACGGTATGGGGAATGAGGTTGATGCTCAGCTCGCAGCCATCGGGCAGGTCACGCACGCTGTTGACGGTGAGGCTCACGCCATTGACCGTGACCGAGCCCTTGTAGGCAAAGTAGCGCGCCAGGGCCGCGGGCGCGAGGATGCGCAGCTCGTGGCTTTCGCCCACGGCCGCGAAGTGGCGCACGCTGCCGATGCCGTCGACGTGCCCGGCCACGATGTGCCCGCCCAGCCGGTCGTGCGCACGCAGCGCCTTCTCGAGGTTGACCGGTCCGGTGTCGGCCAGGCCGCTGGTCTTGTCGAGGGACTCCGCCGAGACGTCGACGGTGAAGCTTGCCGCGGACGCATCGAGGCTGGTGACGGTCATGCAGGCGCCGTTGAGCGCGATGCTGTCCCCGAGGCCCACGTCGTCCAGGTACCCGGTCGGAGCCGCGACGGTGACGCGCTTGCCGTGCTGGCGGGTGTTGCCGAGGTCGTGGACGGCGGCGATGCGCCCCACGCCGGTGATGATTCCGGTGAACATCCCCGCATTTTCGCAGGGATTGCCCGACCCCTTCCGGACAAACCCTTAGAAGGCGTCCCGGCCGGTCACCCGAGCGACGATGCGCAAGTCGGGTCCGACACGGTCCACGCTGCGGAAGGCGAGCGGCACCGCGGCCTCCAGGGCGGGCAGGGGGCCGATGTTGACCAGGCCCTGGCCGGGGCCCAGCAGCTTGGGCGCCAGGTACAGCAAAAACTCGTCGGCGAGGCCCTCACGCACCAGCGAGCCGTGCAGCTTGTGGCCGGCCTCCACGTGCAACTCGTTCACCTCGCGGCGTGCCAGGTCGCGCAGCACGGCGGCCAGGTCGACCTTGCCGCCAGGGCCGGGCAGGGCGATCACCTCTGCGCCGCGCTGCCGCAGCGTGTCCCAGGCCGCCGACTCGGGCTGGGCGGTGTAGATCCAGACGCGGCGAGGGGCCGCGGTGAGCAGGCGGGCGGTGGCCGGCAGCTCCAGGCGGCTGTCGACCAGCGCGAGATCCGGCTGCCGCTGGGTGGGTGCATCGCGCACGTCCAGGCGGGGGTCGTCCTGCAGCACGGTGCCGATGCCGGTGAGGATCGCCCCGGCCCGTGCGCGCCAGGCGTGGCCGTCGGCGCGGGCGGCCTCCGAAGTGATCCACTGGCTGCGGCCGTCGGCCAGTGCGGTCGTGCCGTCCAGCGAGGCTGCCGACTTCAGCCGCACCCAGGGCGTCTGGCGGAGCATGCGGCTGAAGAAACCGATGTTCAGCTCACGTGACGCATCGGCGCCGGGACCCACCTCGACCTCGACGCCGGCCGCGCGCAGCTGCGCGAAGCCCTGGCCGCCGACCAACGGGTTCGGGTCCTGGATGGAAGCCACCACCTTGCGGATGCCGGCGCGCACCAGTGCGTCGCAGCACGGTCCGGTGCGGCCGTGGTGGGAGCAGGGCTCGAGCGTGACGTGTGCGGTGGCGCCGCGCACGTCGTGCCCCGCCGTCGCCGCGGCCTGCAACGCCACGATCTCGGCGTGCGGGCCGCCGGCCCGTTGCGTGAAGCCTTCACCGAGGATGCGGCCGCCGGGCGCGGTGAGCACGCATCCGACGCGCGGGTTGGGCTCGGACAGCCCGATGGAGCCACGCGCGAGTGCGAGCGCGCTCTCGATGCTCACGTGGCGGAGCAGCCGGTGGTGCCGGTCTTGCAGGAGCGGACGCGGCCGGCGGTGTCCATGATCACGTTGCTGGACTTGTTGGTGACGCTGAGTGTCAGCGTGCCGTTGCCGATCCCGCCCGCCTTCGTCTTCGGGAACCCATTGCCGTTGAGCATCAGATAGCCGTCGGCGAAGGTGGTCGAGGCCGTCGGCGTCACCGTGATGTCCGCCACCAGCGCATCGTGCCGCATCACCACCGTGTCGCTCGCGATGTCGTACTGGTTGTTCCAGTTGTTGTCCACGAAGACGAACCACCCGGACCGCCAACCCACACCGGTGTCATTCACCTGCACGAAGGTGTTGCGTCCGGTCTTGAGGGCATTGCTCTTGGCGGTGCCGGCGGAAAGGATCAGGTTGCTCACCGCATCGGACAGCTGCGCGTTGCGGCGGAACTGCACGAAATTGGGCGCGGCCACCAGCATCAGGACCGCTGCGATCGCGATCGTGACCAGCAGTTCGATCAGCGTGAATCCACGCGCGCGGCAGGGCCGCACGGTGGTCCGGATGGAGGTCGCAGCGTGACGCATCGGGCGCTTCAGTGCCAGCAACGGTCGGTCTTGAGGCCCGTGCAACGCCGGCGGCCCTGGGTGTCGATGGCCATCAGGGTGACGTCCGGATCGGTGTGGACGTTCGCCTGGGGTTGTGCGAACACCTCGACGCAGTCGGAGATCGCCGGCGTCACACCGTTGACGGCCTGGCAGATCTGCGCACCCAGGAGGTGGCTGGCGCGCGCTTCGCTGTCCCCGATGTGGTCCTTGAACGGTGTACCGGCGCTCGCCGCCCCCGCTGCGAACGCCGCATAGGTGTTCCGCTGGGTCATGAAGCGCTCCTGCTGCTGCAGCAGGTTCATGAGCCCGGCCCGGGCCTCCGCCCTGCGGCCCTTGCGGACCTGGTCCGTATAGGCGGGATAGGCGATGGCCCCCAGGATGCCGATGACAGCGACCACGATCATCAGCTCGATCAGGGTGAAGCCGCCCATCCGGCGCGAGTGCAGGTGGTTCATGGTCAAGGTGCCGCCTTGTTGGCCTGGTAGTTGTTGATCTGGCGCCACGCGATGCGCCCGACCTGGTAGCTGTAGCTGGACGTGATGGTACTGGTCTTCAAGCCCTTTGCCCCCTGGGTAATGACGCCCAGGCGCTCGGTTGCGGTGCGCTGCCCGGTGGTGTCGCTGAGCGTCAACGAGGTGCCGCCCAAAGTCACCACCAGCGGCGCGGCGAGCACACCCACCTGCGATTCCTCCGAGATGCCGTCCCCGCTCAGTGCGTTGAGGATGTACAGCCGGCCGCCGCCCTCCCCACAGGAGCCCTTGGTCGGGTAGATGCTGCCGAACAGCAGCTGGCCGCCCAGCGCCGTGATGTCGCTGATCTGTCGCTCGGCCAGGGCGGCATCGAAGTCCATGTACCACCCGGACTTCTGGCCGTTGGCGATGTCGGTGCCCCAGATGAACGGGGCGACGTCGACGGTTCCCGTCGTGGTGTTGGACGTGGCGGGCTGCAGGCTCGAGCGTGCAGCCACCGACGCGTTCCCAGGATCCATCACGGCATAGAACGTGGCCGTCGTTCCGATCGGCACCGAAGTGTCGGCCGTCTCGAGGAACTTGCCCGTGCCGAACGACACCACCTTCTTGCCGGTGTAGGAGTTCAGGATGGTCGGTTCGCCGGTGATCGGCTGCAGGGCCGTCCCGATCTTGGCGATGAACATCGCTGCATCGGAGGCCACCGTGTTGAAGGTCGTGAAGTTCGTGGTGGCGTTGGTGCCGAGCGAGGTGGTGCCCAGGCTGGTGAAGTCCAGCTTCCAGAGGTTGCCCTGCAGGTCGCCGGCATAGAGGGCCTCCACGGCTCCGGTGTAGGGGCTCTTGAGGCTGCTGAAGCTCACCAGGCCCTTGGCCATGGCCGTGCTGCCCTGCGGCAACTCGATCCGCCAGAAGTTGGTGCCTTCCGTCCAGGAGTTGACGCTGCTCGGGGTGAACGACAGGTCGAGGAGGAAGATGGACGGGTTGCCGCCGCTGTGCGCATAACCGTCAGCCTGGTAGTTGTTGACGCCGCTGGCCACCACGGCGTAGTACTTGTAGGCCGGTGTCGTCGAACTGGACGCGTTGGTGCGGAACTTCAGGATCTGCGGCGCGCCCAGCACGTTGCCCATGGCCGGGTGGTCGCGGTCGGTGAACTCCCACAGGACCTTGCTGGCGCTGAACGCGGACGGATCCGTCACGTCCAGTGCGTACACGCCCTGGCCGCCACCACCAACGCCGGAGACCAGCGTGGTCTTCCAGGCGCCGTTGATGTAGGCGTCGGCCACCGCGGGCGTCGCGTCGGCATAGCTGGCATGCAGGTAGTTCAGGGCCGGCAACTTGGACAGCTTGGGCGCCAGGAAGCCGGGGATGTAGGCGAACGCCTCCTGCCCGTTGTCGTCGTAGAACGCGTGCAGCATGCCGTCGTTGGCGTTGACGTACAGCACCGACCGGCGGGTCTTGTAGGTGTCGTAGAAGGTGCGGAAATCCGCGCCCGGCGTGGACAGCGTCGGCTTGCCGACGTACACAAGGCCGGAGTTCACCACGTCGCCCAGGACGATGTCGCGGGGCCGGAACAGGCCGTCCGCGTTGGTGGCGTTCTGCTCCTCACGCCGGTCACCGCGCAGCCAATCGAGCCGCTGGCTGCCGAGCGTGTCCGTCGTTCCGGTCGGACTGGTGTTGAGAACTGTCTGGTGTGCGGTCGGCAGGTCGGCCCAGGTGAAGGGCTTCGGCGCGTCGAGGCCTTGGCGTCCCTTCGGCGGTCCGATCACGATGTTGCGGTCCGAACCGTTGTTCGCCGTGGTCCGGGTGGTGAGGATCTGGCCGGCTTCCCACGTGGGTGTGGAGCCGATCACGATGCTCTGGCCGTCGTTGGACAGCGAGATCGGGTACTTGAGCACCCGGCCGCTCCAGAAGTTGGCCACGGGATTGAAGCGTGCCTGGTAAACCGAAGCGGACTCCGATGAGGTCAGCCGCGTCGTGGAGATCGCGCCGCCAGCGATGGAGCCGGTCTCCTCCACGACCCGCGCGAAGATCTCAGACAGCGAGTCCAGGAACTTCTTGGCATCGCTCACCAGGAAGTAGTTCTTGGCGTCGCCGTCCGTGCCTTGCCACAGCACGTTGCTGCCGGGCTGGTACGGGTTGCCGGTGCTGCCGGCGGAGCTGTCCTCGAAGCCGCCGTACTTGGCGGCCAGGTACAGCTGCTTGGTCCTGCGGAAATCGGCGTTGTCGCTGGAGCGGTTCTCGTTCACGTCGATCGCGAACGTCTTGATCCGTGCCTTGGGGTAGGTGCTGTTGAACGTTTGCGTGTTCGCCCAGTACGCCAGGCCGGCCATGTGGAACGAGCCGGAGCCCGCGCCGGTCATCAGGGAGCCCGCACCGGACAAGCTGTCGTAGTCGGCGTTCCCGCTGAGCCAGGTGGTCGTCTGCGTGCGCCCCATGCTGTCCGTGTACGTCATGGCCGTCTTGCTCTCGAAGGCACCGACAACGTTGGTCCAGAATGGAACGGAGAGCGTGGGATCGGTCTCCGCGGCGCGAGCGAAATCGCCCGACTGCGTTTCCGAACTCCCGGGCACCGAGTGGTCACGGTGTGTGAAGACGTCGGCAATGGTCAGGATGCTGTTGCGCAGGCAGCTCTTGGCATCTCCAGACGAGTCCTGGAACCCCGTGAATGGATTCGTCCAGGTGCTGTAGACCGGGTAGTTCTCCGTCAACGTCTTGTCGGCCGCCACCGATCCCGCGAGGCCGCTCACGGCGTTGGACGTCGGCTGCTTGCCCTGCAGGTAACGCACGGCCTCGTAGTACAGCTCGCTCACCGGGTCGTGGGTCTTGTACTTGCCGATCTGGTCCGGATTGAGCGTGCCGAACTTGTTGATGTACATGATCGCGCCGCTGCGCGGATAACCCTGGGCGCCGTACGTGGCATCGCCGCTTTGCGGGTTCTCGATGAACACGCCGGTGTCGACGTCCCATTCCGCCCGCGGATTGGCCGTCGACAGCAGGTTGAAGTTGGCGTCGAACTGCTTCGGGCCCAGGTACTTCATCGGCGCGCGCAGTACGCCGCCGTAGCGTCCGTTGTTGTCGTCGTTCAGGTAGCCGAACACCGACACCCGCAGGCTTTCGGAGTTCACCTGGAACTGCCCGACCGGCTTGTACTTGCCGTTCGGGTACTGGTAGCACAGGCCCTTCCACTCCTTGGTGGCCGGGTCGTAGGTCATCAGCCGGCGCGTGGCGGTGTTGGAGTCGCAGACCAGGTTGCGGACTTCGTAGAAGTTGCCGTTGTTGTTCGAGTTCGCCTTGACGAGCTTGGAGCTTTGCGCGTTTGCGACGCCGAACGGCGCCGCGCAGTTGCCTGTGCCGTCCGCTTCCTTGGCGAAGTAGACCCGGTTCTTGCAGTTGTAGATCCACATCCCGTTCGGGAAGTCGGAGGCGGGGTTCTCCGTACGGCCTGCAACCTGGTTGGCCGGGACGAACTTCACACCGAAGTAAGCCGAGTTGTTGTAGAAGCTGTCCGGCAGCCAAGCGCGCTCCACGATGGTGGTGTTCGCGTCGTCAAGCACGCGATTTCCGCCGGTGAGGCCATATCGCATGATGTCGATGGCCGAGGAGGTGGCCCAGTTCATGAAGTTGCCGTCGAACTGGCTGCTCGGGCAGGTGTCGCTGATGTTCGTCTTGTTCGACTTCCAGTCGAAGTAGTTGCCGTTGCTGCCGTTGCTCAGGATGGCCCGGTAGCAGGCGCGAGGATCGAAGTACCCGACGTACTCGACACTCGGGTCCCAGCCGCCGCGGTAGGTCTGGCCCACGGTCGGGAATTCCACAGACAGCGCCAGCGTCAGGTTCGCCTTGGCCTTGGCACCGTTCATGTAGAGCGGCTCGGTCGCCAGGTCCACCAATGGCGGCGACGCCTGTCCGATCACCAGGCTGGCTCCGGCGGCCAGAAGGGCCAGCAGGACGCCCTGCACCGGACGCTTGGCGCGCGCGGGAAGGCTGAAGAGGTATAGGGGTCCCATGTCGGTCACTCTTTCCTGAACACCATCTGGATCACGGCCTGGGTGTCGGCGCGGGGGCCGAAGCCCATCGCGGTCACCCGGTAGAGGAACTTCTGGACACCTGCGCTGCCGCCGGGGGAAAGGTCCGGGATGGCTTCGATGATGTAGCGGGGGCGCAGCGCGGGCCGCACGCCGGTAGTGCCATAGTCCAGGGTCCGTCCCGTGAACTCTCCGAACTGCACGGTGCGCGCGTTGGCCGACTCGTCGGTGAAATCCACCGTGTACCAGACCGGCTTGCCCGCGGTGGCGGGCATGCACAGGCCCCGGTCCGTGCCCGTGCCGCAGCCGTCGGTGAAACCGAGCAGGCTGGTGTTGCTGAAACTCGCCACCCGGCTCGAGCCGCTGGCATTGGGGCCGCGGATGTCGAACTCGGCGTCCAGCAGCGCCGCTTCGGCCGATTGCCAGGCGATCTGGAAGTCGCGGTCGAAGCGGGTGGAGCGTTCCGACAGCAGGGTCATCTGCGTGGCGGCGACGCCCAGCAGGCTCAGGATCGTCAGGATGATCAGCACCATGATCATCGAGAAGCCCCGCTCGCCGGGTCGTGCGGCGGCACGTGGGGTGTAGGCAGGCATGACGGCCTTCACGGTGTTCATCGTGTGGTCAGGTCGTTGCGGATGTGGATGGTGAACGTCGCCACGCGGCGCAGGCGGCCGTCGGCGGCAACGGTGAGTGCGGTGCCGACGTCGTTCGTGTTATCGGTGTAGGCGTTGCCGAGCGGGTTCAAGGTCTCGGTGACCCGTTCCTGGGCGGATCCCGGCGCACCGCGCAGCACCAGGCCGACGCGCACGGCGCGCACCCGGCGCCAGTTCTCGCGGGTGCCGATGGCATTGCTGGGGACGGTCAACTGGTCGGCGCGCAACCAGCGGTCGACGATGGTGTCGCCCAGGGCGCCGGGCGCGACTCCGGGCGTCACGTTGTCGGTGCCGTACAGGACCTGGAAGCTCTCGACGCCGTCCACCAGCGCGGAGCCGGCGACCCAGGCACTGGTTGTGTGGTTGTAATAGGCGCACATCAGGGCCGGCTCGCCGGTTCCGGCATCGCGTGCGGTGTAGAAGATGCTGATGGCCCGCTCGTTCAGGTTGGCGGTGACGCCCGGCTCCGATTCGCCGCGGCAGTTGACCATGGTGCCGTCCGCCGTCGGTGCCCCCGACCCCTGGAACCGCACCACGAGCACGTCACTGCCGTTCAGGCACGAGGTGTCGGTCACGGTGCCGCAGCCGGTGCTGCGGCTCCCATTGGTCATTGTGGTGTTGCCGGAGATCGCCAGCGTGTTGGGCGCCACGTACAAGGCGTTGTTCCAGCCGAACACGTCCGGCTCGGGCTCGGTGCCCAGCAGGTTGGAGATCTGCCGCGTGAGCAAATTGGTGGTGGCGAATTCCTGGTAGCCCGCCTGCGAGACCACGCGGTTGATGATGTCCATGGCGAACCGCTCGCGGTCCATCAGCTGGCTGGTGCTGTCCACGGCCTCGAAGCTTCCACGGCCCAGGATCAGCATGGCCAGGGCGGCGATGGTGATCACCAGCCCGATGGTCATCGCGACCAGCAGTTCGACCAGCGTCACGCCGGCCTGGCGCGCGCGATGTGCGATGCGCGGCTTCACTGGGAGCTCCCCGCCGTCAGCGGCAGCACCAGGAACGGCAGCGTGGTGTTGGCGGACGTGAATTCCGTCTGGCCCTGGGTGTCGGCCCGGTTCCACGAGAGCTTCAGGATGGCCACGTTCCCGGTGTCGTCACAGGCCCACTTGGGCAGTCCGGACGAGTCGAAGGGGTCCGAATCCATGCAGATCCGCACCCGCGGGCTCGGCAGGGCATCCCGAATCCGGCTTTGCCAGTCCGCGATGTCCCAGGATGCGACCTCCAGGCCGGTGGTGCAGCCCGTGCTGAAGCAATTCGGGCTGGGCAGCGTGATCGTCGTCGTGCGCGGCAGGGTGGCGTCGATCAGGTAGGGGTTGGCCGTCGACGTCGTCTGGATCGCAACCGTGTGGTTGCCGCGCATCTTTTCAGCCAGTTCCCGGGCCATGCTGCCGGCGATGGCCTGGTAGCGCGCCTCCTTGTTCGACTGCATCGCCGCTGCCTGCATCCCCACCGCGCCCAGCACGCCGATGCTCAGGATGACGATGGCGACCAGCACCTCGACGAGGGTGAACCCACGGGCCGCGGACGGGCGCGGGGCGTGACCGGCAAGGCCGGAGCGTGACGTGCGACACATGCACAAAGTGTAGGAAGCCCAGCCGTGGGGGCCTCCTCCGCGTGTCGGAACCCATCAACCGCCCGTCGGCGGCAGGGTTACTTGCGGACCTCGTCGACCAGGGTCTTGAAGTCGTCGATGTCTTCGAAGCTGCGGTAGACGCTGGCAAAACGCACGTAGGCGACCTTGTCCAGCTTCTTCAGCTCGCGCATGACCAGCTCGCCGATCCGGGTGCTGGAGATCTCCCGCAGCGCCAGGTTCAGGAGCTTCTCCTCGATGCGCTCGACCGCCGCATCGACCTGCTCGGTGCTCACCGGGCGCTTGCGCAAGGCCAGGTTCATCGACGCCAGGAGCTTGGTGCGGTCGTAGTCGATGCGCCGGCCGTCCTTCTTGACCACCGCCGGGAAGGTCACGTCCGGCCGCTCGTAGGTGGTGAAGCGCTTCTCGCAATCGGCGCACTGGCGCCGCCGCCGGATGAAGTCCCCGTCCTCGGCCATCCGGGTCTCCACGACCTGGGTGTCGGCGTTGCTGCAGAAGGGGCACTTCATGCTGGTCGCGGGAAACGGAGTTCTAGCGGTAGACGGGGAAGCGCCGGGTGAGGGCGTTCACCTTCTCCCGCACGGCCGCGATGTTGGCGGCGTCGCGGGGGTTGTCCAGCACGTCCGCGATCAGGTGCGCGGTCTGGCGCGCCTCGTCTTCCTTGAAGCCGCGGGTGGTCATGGCCGGCGTGCCGATGCGCACGCCGCTCGTCACCATCGGCTTCTCGGGGTCGTTCGGGATCGCGTTCTTGTTGATCGTCATGTGGGCGTCGCCCAGCACCGCCTCGGCTTCCTTGCCGGTGATGCCCTTGGCACGCAGGTCCACCAGCATCACGTGGCTCTCGGTGCGGCCGCTCACGATGCGCAGGCCGCGCTCCACCAGCGTCTGGGCCACCACCTGCGCGTTCTTGACCACCTGGTGCTGGTAGGTCTTGAACTCGGGCGACAGCGCTTCCTTGAAGGCCACGGCCTTGGCCGCGATCACGTGCATCAGCGGACCGCCCTGCAGGCCGGGGAAGATGGCGCTGTTGATCGCCTTCTCGTGCTCGGACTTCATGAGGATGATGCCGCCGCGCGGGCCGCGCAGGCTCTTGTGCGTGGTGGAGGTCACCACGTCCGCGTGCGGCACCGGGTTCGGGTAGGCGCCGGCGGCGATCAGGCCCGCGTAGTGCGCCATGTCCACCATGAAGATCGCGCCCACCGCCTTGGCCACGCGGGCGAAGCGCTCGAAGTCGATCTGGAGGGCATAGGCGGAGGCGCCCGCGATGATCAGCTTGGGCCTGGCCTCGTGCGCCTTGCGCTCCATGGCGTCGTAGTCGATCTCTTCCTTTTCGTTCAGGCCGTAGGAGACGACGTTGAACCACTTGCCGCTCATGTTGAGCGCCATGCCGTGGGTGAGGTGGCCGCCTTCGGCCAGGCTCATGCCCATGATGGTGTCGCCGGGCTTGAGAAAGGCCAGGAAGACCGCCTCGTTGGCCTGCGCCCCGGAGTGCGGCTGCACGTTGGCCGCATCGGACCCGAACAGCTGCTTGACCCGCGCGATGGCCAGCTGCTCGGCCACGTCGACGTTCTCGCAACCGCCGTAGTAGCGCTTGCCGGGGTAGCCCTCCGCGTACTTGTTGGTCAGCTGGGTGCCCTGGGCGGCCATCACGGCCGGGGAGGCGTAGTTCTCGCTGGCGATCAGCTCGATGTGCTCTTCCTGGCGGCGGTTCTCGGCGACGATCGCGGCCCAGAGCTCGGGGTCGGCTTGTTCGATGAGGAGGTTGCGTTGGTACATGGCGGCAGTCCTTCCAGACGTGTGGTCCTTGTGATGCACAAGGGCTGCCCAGGCGAACGGCGGAACGCCGGTGTTTCCGGCGGTGCGCTTCCCAGTGGTGTCCCACGTCAGCACGCCCGGCCCGCCAGGGGCTGCGTGCCTATCGCCAGTCGCGCACGGTGGGAGTGTAGCCGAGGGGCTGCGCCCCCGGCGCCCTCAGGAGACGGACAGGGTGGCGATCTTTTCGGGCTCGGCCGTGCCGGGCACGGTGGCCTGCGGTGCCGGGACGGGCACCACGGTGCGGATCGCCGGTGCGGGCTGCACCAGCGGCACCGAACGGCCCGCCGCCACCTGCTGCAGGCGGGCGTGCTCGGCCAGCACCTTCTCGGCGTAGCCGCCGTCGTCCGGCAGGAGCGCCGCGCCGACGTAGAACTTGAGGCCGCCCTGCAGCGACCCGGCCCGCTGGATGCATTCCTGCAGCACCTTGACGCCCACCCGCAGGTTGCTGACCGGGTCGAAGGCGGCCAGCTTGCCGCCGAAGACCTCGTACTTGTCCTTGTGGATGCCGGTCATCACCTGCATCAGGCCCTGGGCGCCCACCGGGCTCTGGGCAAAGGGGTTGAAGCCGGACTCCACCGCCATGACGGCGAGGATCAGGGTCGGGTCGAGCTTGGCGGTGTGGCCGATCTCGTAGGCCTCGGCCACCAGGGCGCTCAGCGGCTCGGGCGCCACCCGGTACTTCTTGCTCAGCCAGTAGGCGATGGCGGCCTGCTGCTTGGGCAGGTCGTTGGGGTTGGCCGCGGTGGCGCGGTCGATGGCATCCAGCTCGGGCACCATGCCCAGGGCCGCCACCTGGCGGGCCTGCAGCCAGCCCATGAGACGGGTCTCGCCGGCGGTCCGCAGGTCCGGGCGGGCCATCAGCATGGCCACCGCCAGCACCACGGCCACGCCGACCAATGCGAAACCGTTGTGGGTGATCTCGAAGAAGCCTTCGGCGACATCGGAGGCGAAGGTCCGCAGTCCCTGGGCCAGTCGTCGTGACGCTGTCATCGCATTTCCTTTCTACGCGCGGGCCTGCGAAGGGGTGCTGGGACAGCACCGGTGCACAGGCTCATCGTTTGGATTGGTCCGCCATCGAAACGCCGGGGCCGCGGGGGGGCCTGCACGTCGGATCGACTTCGCCGGGTCCGGCAGCGATTCGGGTTGTCCCTAGCTCAGCGGGGACGGGCGGATTCTAGGAGCCGTCCAAATAACGAGTCAAGAATAACAAATGGCGTCGTTATGCAAAAAGCTGGCACTTCGACGACGCCTGAACTCTAGGCTGGCTGAGCCATTCCGCCCTGTCGGATGACAGCGGACATGCATGTCGGACACCACGCACAGGCTCCTGCGGTGTCAAGTTACGCATTTCAATGACGCTGGCGGCCGCCATTGGAAAGACGCATTGGAGTTCCTGGAGGCTTTCCCCTAAGTTCATGGCACCCGCGTGAGCGGGCACCGTGCCGGAGCGTTTGGCACCCGCCAGCCGCCCCGGACCCCTCTGGGAGCAATCCCTTGCTCCCGGTGCTGCCGGCATTTCCGCCAGTGGCACGACCGACAGCGGACTTGCGCCGCCGTCCAGCCCGGCAGATGGCTCCAGGTCGCCTGCCGGGCTTTCTCGTTGGGGGCCTCGAAAACCCTGCCTGCCGGATTCGGGGCGAGAATACGGCCCCGCCCCGCGCACGCGAGGGCGTTTTTTTTCCTCAGACACCGAAGTGACCCAAGCCAGCCTCAAATCCCCCGACACCCAGGCGCTCGACGCGCTCACCGGCGGTGCCTTTTCCGCGTCCACCTCGGGCGAGCGCGCCGCGAAGGTGCGCGAATGGCTGGCCCGCAACCCCAGCACCGAGCAGATGCAGGAGGTGTACCGGGAGCTGAGCGGCCGCGACAAGGGCGCGGCCAAGCTGCTGCGCGAGAAGCTGGACGAACTCAAGCGCGCCCGCGGCCAGGAAGCCATCGCGGCCGAATGGGGCCAGAAGGCGCAGGCGCTCCTGGCGCAGCCGCGCCTGAACATCGCCGACGCCATGGCCTGGCAGCGCGATGCAGCCAAGGCCGGCGCGCCGCTCAGCCGGGAGCCGCTGGCCACGCTCAAGCAGCAGGTCGCGGAGCGGATCAAGGGCATCGAGGACCTCCAGCACCGGGTGCAGGTCCAGCGGGAAGCCGCCGTGCTGCTGGCGCAGCGCATCGAGGTGCTGTCCACCAAGTCCTGGCGCGACGCCCAGGCGGCGGCCGACGCCCTGCGCACCGACGTGCCGGACTGGCAGGCGCAGGCGCAAGCGCTGCTGGCGGACCCCAACTGGGCGAGCGTGGACCCGCGCTTCCCGCCACTGCTGGAGGCGTCGCGCAACCAGCTCCAGGTCGTCTGGGACGCGTTCCAGAATGCGCTGGCGCAGGCCGCGGCGGCCGACGCCGACCCGGCCGCGCCCCTGCCGCCGGTGCCGGTCTGGGCCGACGAGCTGCGTGCCGGCCGCGGTTTGCCGGTGGAGGCGCCGCCCAAGCAGGCCAAGCCCAAGGTCGATCCCGAGCAGCGCGCCAAGGCCGGCGAGACCGTCGCCGCCGCGGTCGCCAAGCTCGAGGAGGAACTCGCGAAGGGACATGGCAAGGCCATGACCGGCGCTGCCGCCGCATTGCGTGCCGCACTGAAGGAGAACGCCCGGCTGGTCGACGACAAGCTGGAGAACCAGGCGCACGCCCTGCTGGCGTCCGCCGGCGAACTGGAAGGCTGGCAGCGCTGGCGCGCCGACCAGCTGCGGCAGGAACTGGTCGCCAAGGCCGAGGCGCTGTTCGAGACCGTTCCCGCGGGCGGCAAGCCGGCCCCGGGGCCCCGTGGTCCGGGGGCGAAGCCGGCGCGGGCGCCGGACGCCGCCCCCGCGGCCGATGCCGCCCCCGCGGCGGATGCCGGCGCCGGCTCGCAGCCGGACGAAGCGGGCACGCCGGCGGACGCCACCGCGAGCGCCGGCGCAGCCGAGGTCCAGCCCGGGGACGCACCCGCCGCCGAAGCTGGCTCCGCACCCGTGCGCCGTCCCCGCTACGGCGGCCGCAAGATGCAGGAGCAGCTGCGCGCCCTGCGCGAGCAGTGGAAGCAGACCGACCAGGGCGGCCCCCCGAACCATGCGCTGTGGAAGCGCTTCGACGAGGCCTGCAACGAGGCCCACAAGGTGGTCGAGACCTGGCTGGACAAGATGAAGTCGGAGGCTGCGGAGCACCGCGCCCACCGGCTGGCCCTGATCGAGGAGGTCAAGGCCTGGGCCGGGCAGAACACCACGGCCGCCGCCGGCGACTGGAAGGGGTTCAATCGCGTCATCCACCAGTTCGAGAGCCGCTGGCGCGAGGCCGGCCACCTGAGCGAGAAGGCGTTCGCCGAACTGCAGCCGCTCTGGAAGCAGGCGATCCAGGCCGCCGAGGCACCGCTGGCCGCCGCCCAGAAGCAGAGCCTGGAGCGCCGCCACGCCATGATCGACGAGGCCCGCCACCTGGGCGAGCAGCCGATGCTGCGGATCGACGCGGTCAAGGCCCTGCAGCAGCGCTGGCAGGCCGAGGCGCAGACGGTGCCGCTGGACCGCAAGCACGAACAGAAGCTCTGGGACGCGTTTCGCAAGCCGATCGACGACGCCTTCCAGCGCAAGACGCAGGAGCGCGAGCGCGCCGCCTCGGCCCTGAGCGAGCGCGACCGCGCCGTGCTGGAGGCCTCGAAGGCGCTGGAGGCGGCGAACGCGGGCGGCGACGCCCAGAAGATCCGGGCCGCGATGGCTGCGCTGGACGCTGCGCTGCGCGGCCAGGCGCAAGCCCGTGCCGACCACGCCAAGGCGCAGGAAGGTCCCGCTTCGGAGGAAAAACCGGCTCCAGCCCCCGCCGTGTCCGGGGACGTTGCTATCGAAACAGGAGCATCCGGTGCCCCGGAAGGCGGTGGCGAAGCCGCGTCCGGCAGCGAGGCCTCGGCCCCGGCGCCGGCCGCCCCGCCCAAGCCGTCGCCCCGTCCCGTGGTGGCGATGCGTGGCGACGACCGGCCCGGCATGCGCAAGGCGGAGCCGCAGCCCATGGGGCGGGGTGGCAAGTTCGGCGACCGCAAGGGCGGCCCCGGCGGACGCTTCGGTGACGGTGGACGCGACGGCGGACGCGATGCCCGTGGTGGTGGCCGCTTCGGCGACCGTGCGCAGGAAGACCGCGGGCCGCGCCTGGGCGACGTGGCGTTCCGGGCCCAGCGCGACGCGCTGGAGCATGCGCAGCAGACGCTCAGGAAGCTGGCGGCGCAGGCCCATGGCGAGGCCCTCACGCAGCTGCTCGCCGCCTGGGAGCAGCGCTCGCCCGACCAGGTGCCGAGCCAGACCGAGCTGGGGCGGGCGGTCACGCCGGCCATCCGCGGCAGCTGGGTGAAGGCCCTGCAGTCGCCGGCATCCGGTTCGCCGTCCGAGGCGCTGCTGCGCCTGGAGATCGCGGCCGAGGCGCCGACCCCGGCCGACCAGGTGCCGGCGCGCCGTGCCCTGCAGCTGCAGCTGCTCACGCGCCGCAACGACCCGTCGCCGGCGCAGACCTGGGGCGAGGACGCCGCGCGCGTGCTGGCCACGGCGCACGACGGCGGCAGTGCGCGGCGCCTGCAGGCCGCGCTCAAGACGCTGCTGCGCTAGCCGCCGCGGCGGAAGAAGCCGTCGAACAGCGCCAGCAGCTTCGGGAACTCGGTGCCGAAGCGGGCGCGGTTCACGAAATAGGCCTCGCCGGCCACCGCGAAGAACTCCCCCGCGTTCTCCGCCCCGTACGGATCGAGCCACGGGGGCTCGCCACTGAATCGCTCGGCGATGGTCACCTGCTCGCGAAAGCGTTCGTACTCGGCGTCCAGCACCGCGTGCCAGGCCCGGCGCCGGGCGCTGCCCAGGGGCGGGCAGCCGTCCGCGGCGCCGTCGCGCATGTCGATCTTGTGGATGAACTCGTGCACGACCACGTTGTAGCCCTCGGCCGCGCTGGTGCCCGCCTGCTCCACGTCCCGCCAGCTGAGCATGACCGGGCCTTGCTCCATCGCTTCGCCGGCCAGCACCTCCTGCCACTCGTGCACCACGCCGGCATCGTCCTGCGAGGTGCGGCGCGCGACCACCTGGTCCGGGTGCACGACGATGCCCACGAAGTCGTCGTACCAGTCCAGCCCCAGGTGCAGGACGGGGAGCACCGCCTGCGCCGCGATGGCCAGCGCGATGCCGTCGGTGATCGTGAGTCCCTGCGCGCCGTGGAATTCCTTCTCGACCAGGAAGCGCCCGGTGAGTTCGCGCAGGCGCGCGGCCTCGGCGGCCGGGCGCTCGGCCAGGAAGGGCCAGCCGGCCAGCGTGGCCTGCCAGAGCGCGTCGGGGATGGGCGGCGCCGGGCGCCGCCTGCGCCACCAGCCGAACATCAGGCCAACGGCCGGCGCTGGACGCCGCCCGCGGTCAGGCGCAGTGCGTCGGCGCGCGGCGGCCTGGCCTCCAGGTCCCAGTCGGACAGCACCACGCGCAGGTGCTGGTCGTCCAGGCGGTGTTCGCCCGGGCGGTGCGTGTGGCCGTGCACCAGCGTGTCGGCGCCGGCGGCCCGCAGCCAGGCGAGCGCTTCGGGGGTGTCGACCTCCGCGTACGCCGCACGGGAGCGCTTGCGGTCCTCGCTGGCCTGCCGCAGCGACTGGGCCACCGCCTGCCGCTCCGCCAGCGGCCGGTCGAGGAAGGCCCGCTGCCATTGCGGCGTGCGGACCTCGGCCCGGAAGCGCAGGTAGTCCACGTCACCCAGGCACAGGGCGTCGCCGTGGCTGAGCAGCCAGCGGCGGCCGGCGAACGCCAGCGTGGTGGGATCGGCCAGCAGCTGCAGGCCGGCGGCCTGCGCCAGGCCTTCGCCCACCAGGAAGTCGCGGTTGCCATGCAGGAAGAAGAGGGGACGCCGGCGGGCCGCCTCGCCCAGGACCGCCACGCAGTCGGCAGCGAAGCCGGGGCCGTCGGCGGCGTCGTCGCCGGGCCAGGCCTCGAACAGGTCGCCCAGGATGAACACCGCGTCGGCATCGGTGCCCAGGAGGTACTGGCGCCAGGCGTCGAAGGTGGCGGGTTCGGCCGGCTGCAGGTGCAGGTCGGAGATGCACTCCACGGCCCGCCACGCGGCGGGCGCCTCCAGCAGCGCGACGGGAGCCACGCCGGGCGCCGTCAGACGACGACGGCCTTCTCGATCACGACGTCCTGCGCGGGCACGTCGTCGTGGAAGCCCTTGCGGCCGGTCTTCACGCCCTTGATGGTGTCCACCACGTCGGTGCCGCCGACGACCTTGCCGAACACCGCGTAGCCCCAGCCCTGCGCCGTGGGTGCGGTGTGGTTGAGGAAACCGTTGTCGGCGACGTTGATGAAGAACTGGGCGCTGGCCGAGTGCGGCGCCTGGGTGCGCGCCATGGCCACGGTGTACTTCTGGTTCTTGAGGCCGTTGTTGGCTTCGTTCTCGATGGTGGCGTCGGTCGGCTTCTGGTTCATGCCCGGCGTGAAGCCGCCACCCTGCACCATGAAGCCGTCGATCACGCGGTGGAAGATGGTGCCGTCGTAGTGGCCCTTCTTCACGTACGCCAGGAAGTTCTCGACCGTCTTGGGCGCCTTGTCGGCGTCGAGTTCGAGGGTGATGACGCCGTGGCCGGCAATGTGCAGTTCGACTTTGGGATTGGGCATGGGTTCAGGCTTGTTCGTTACTTGACGAGGGTGGCGGAGTTGATCACCACCGGGGTCTTGGGCACGTCGGACGGGAAGGGGCCGGCCGCGCCGGTGGGCATGGCCTTGATCTTCTGCACCACGTCCATGCCGCTGACCACCTTGCCGAAGACGGTGTAGCCGTACAGCTGCGCCGCGCCTTCAAGCTGGGAGCGCGGCACGTTCTCGTACACGCGGCCCTGGTACTCGAAGCGGGGCACCGGGTCGCCGGCAGGGATCTGCACCGGGTCGAGGAAGGCGTTGTCCTTGACGTTGATGAAGAACTGCGCCGTGGCGGAGTTGGGGTCGTTGGTGCGCGCCATGGCCAGCGTGCCGACCACGTTCTTCGGCCCGCCCTTGGCCAACGCCTGCCGTCCCTCATGGGCGACCGGTGTACGGGTGGGCTTCTGGACGTAGCGCGCGTCGTAGCCGCCGCCCTGCACCATGAAGTTCTCGATGACGCGGTGGAAGATGGTGCCGTCGTAATGCTTGTCGCGCACGTACTGCAGGAAGTTCTCGACCGTCTTGGGCGCCTTGTCGGGGTAGACCTCGACGGTGAAGTCACCGGCCGTGGTGGAAAAGCGCACGCGGGGCGCCTCCTGGGCGAGCGCGGGCAGGGCGGCGGCGCCGAGCGCCAGCAGGACGGCCGCGGCGCGGCGGGTGACGACAGGAATCAACCGATCACTCCTTCGAAAAAAATCTTCCATTGGGACCCCGTGCGCATCCAGTACTGGCGCTTGACGGGGCCGATGCGCTGGCCTTGCGGGACCTCGCCAAAGGTTACCACCATGGTGTCGGCCGAGTCGGTCCAGCGCAGGAAGGACAGGTCCTTGAGCTGCAGCTCGCGGCCGCGCGTGCGGTCGAGCTCGGAGCGCAGCTGCGGCACCCACTCGGGCAGGGGCTTGCCGTTGCCGGAGAAATCGGGGCGGTAGAAGGCGAGCACCCGGTTCAGGTCGCCGCTGCTGCGGGCCGCCTGCCACTGGGCCAGCGCCTGCGCGAACGGCTGGGCCTCGCCCTGCAGGGACTGGGGTGCGACCCACTGCAGCGAGGGCGCGATCACGACCGGCGTGGTGCGCACTTCGACCGTTCGCAGGATGCGCTCGAGGTCCTGGTTGGCCAGCACCACGCAGCCGTCGGTGGCCTTGGGCGCGCGGGAGAACTGCTGCGGCGGCGTGCCGTGCAGCCAGATGCCGCTGCCGGTCTTGCCGCGGCGCGCGTCGTAGGGATTCGGGTAGTTGATCGGCAGCGCGCCGGCGCCGTAGAAGTCCTTCAGCGTCTTGGGGTCCAGGTTGCTGGTGACGTAGTAGACGCCCAGCGGCGTGCGCAGGTCGCCCTCGGCCACCTTGTCGGTGCCCTGGCGGCCGACCGAGATGTAGTAGTCGGCCAGCAGCTTGAGGCCGGTGGCGGTGTTCTCGAAGAGGTACAGGCGCGCGCGGGAGGTGTCCACCGCGATCGCGTGGCGGCTGCGCGGCGCGAGCTGGAGGAACTGGGAGGGGATGGTGCCCGCGGGCGGCCGCTCCTTGAGGGCCCGGATGCGCAGCTGCGACTCCTCGCGCAGCTCCGCCAGCAGCTGGGCGCCCGCTGCACCTGCGGCTTCGGGCACGTCGCCGAGGGCGCGCAGCGGCCGGGCCTGCGCGGCGAGCAGGTCGCCGTAGACGAGCTGGGCCAGCTGGAAGTTGGGATGGTCGGTGACCAGGGCCTGCGCCTGCGCCAACGCCTGCCGCGCCTGGCCGCTGCCCACGAGGCGGTACACCTCGATCAGGCGGGCCTCGGCCTCGCCATCGCGGTGCGGCGCCGGCGCCGACGCGCGCTTGCGCTCGGCGGTCTTGCCTGCGGCCGACGCCGGTGCCGCGGCCCCGAGCAGCAGCGCGCAGCACACGGCGGCGCCGAGCGTGCGCAGGGTGCGCGAGGCGAAGGCGGCGGAAGTGGATAGGTTCAAGACTGCAAACCCGGGCGCCCGGTCGGGGCCGATGGGAGCCTCAGGCTCCGACGTTCTCGCGCACGATCACCCAGCGGTCGCCGACCTTCTGCAATTCCATGGTCTTGCGGCTGTTGACGTTGAGGCTGTCGGCGCTGTAGGCCTGCTTGAAGCGGGCGGTGGCCTTGTTCCCGTTGACGGACACGGCCACGTCGGACAGGCGCACCTGGATGCGGGTCTTGCCCACGATGCGGCTCCTGCGCTCCTCCTCCCAGGCCTTGCGCGACTGGTTGCTCGGCGGATCGAAGTCCTTGCCGTAGGCGGCCAGGTAGCCGGCGATGTCCTTGGACGACCAGGCGTTGGCCCAGGCGGTGAGGGCGGCCTCCACCTCGCGCGAGACGCCGGCCGCGGGTGAAGCGGCAGGCGTGGCAGCGGCGCTGGGCGAGGCCACCGCGGGCGCGGGCGCAGCGGCTGGGGAAGTGGTGGGCGCAGCGGCGGGCGTCGGGGATGCAGCGGGAGCCTTGGCCACCACCGCGGGAGCGGGCGCAGCCGCCGGGGCGGCGGCCGCCGGGCGAACGCCGCGGGCACCCGGCGCGAACAGTTCGCGGATCAGGGCCAGCTTGGGCTGCACCGCGGTGTTCCCGGAATCCAGCTGCAGCGCTTTGCTGTAGGCCTGGCTTGCCAGCTTGGCGTACACGTCGCCCAGGTTCTCGTGGGCCGTGGCGTAGCTGGGATTGGTGCGGATGGCCATCTCGAGCGCGGCACGCGCCTTGTCGAACTGGCTCACGCCGGCGTACAGCACGGCGAGGTTGTTGTACGGCTCGGGCAGCTCCGGGTAGTCTTCGGTGAGCTTGGTGAACGTGGCGATCGCCTCGTTGGTCTTGCCGGTCTCGGTGAGGATCACGCCGCGCAGGAAGCGCATCTGCGGATCGCGCGGCTTGGCGGCCAGGTACTGGTCGGCCTTGGCCAGTGCCTCGGCGGGGCGCCCGCTGCGCATCAACTGGTTGACGTCCCCGTACTCGTCGGCGTGCGCCAGGACGGGCGCGGCGAGCGCGGCCACCAGGGCCAGCAGGCGCAGCGTCGGCGGAAGAAGGGGGCGTGCTTGCGACATGGAAGCCTCGAGAAAGCGCGTGAGACAGGCCCCGTGCAGGGGGCTATATACTGCGGCCGATTGTAGCCGGGCACCTCGACCGCGACGCCCGTCCCCAACCCCAAGCGATTTCCCGAAACACCGCGTGGCGCTGCCCGCGCGGCGCCGTCCCAACGTCCATGAGCCTGCGCATCTACAACACGCTGTCGCGTGCCTTGGAGGACTTCGCTCCGCTCGAGCCGGGCCATGTGCGCATGTACGTCTGCGGCATCACGGTGTACGACGTCTGCCACGTGGGGCACGCCCGCACCAACGTGGCCTTCGATGTCGTGCAGCGCTGGCTCAAGGCGTCCGGCTACCGCGTCACGTTCGTGCGCAACATCACGGACATCGAGGACAAGATCATCCGCCGCGCCGTGGAGAACGGCGAAACGGTGCGCGGCCTGACCGATCGGATGATCGAGCTGATGTACCGCGACTTCGACCGCCTGGGCATCGAGCGGCCCACGCACGACCCGCGCGCGACCGACTTCGTGCCGCAGATGCTGGACATCGTGCGCAGGCTGGAAGGCCGCCAGCTGGCCTACCGCAGCCCCGGCGGCGACGTGAACTACGCGGTGCGCCGGTTCCCGGGCTACGGCAAGCTGTCCGGCAAGAGCCTGGACGAGCTGCACGCCGGCGAGCGCGTCGCGGTGCTCGAGGGCAAGGACGATCCGCTCGACTTCGTGCTGTGGAAGTCGGCCAAGCCCGACGAGCCGCCGGACGCGCAGTGGCCCAGCGACTACGGCAGTGGCCGCCCGGGCTGGCACATCGAGTGCTCGGCGATGGCCTGCGCGCTGTTGGGCGACACCTTCGACATCCACGGCGGCGGCGCCGACCTGACCTTCCCGCACCACGAGAACGAGATCGCCCAGAGCGAGGGCGCCAACGGGGTGCCGCTGGCGAAGTTCTGGATGCACGCGGGCTTCCTGAACATCGACAACGTGAAGATGTCCAAGTCGCTGGGCAATTTCTTCACCATTCCCGAGGTGCTGGAGAAGTTCGATGCCGAGACGCTGCGCTTCTTCATCCTGCGTGCCCACTACCGCAGCCCGCTGAACTACAGCGACGTGCACCTGGACGACGCCCGCGGGGCCCTGCGCCGGCTGTACACCGCGCTCGATTCGGTGGCTGCGGCGCACGTCGAGATCGACTGGCAGCAGCCGCATGCCGCGCGCTTCAAGGCCGCGATGGACAACGATTTCGGCACGCCCGAGGCGGTGGCCGTGCTGTTCGACCTGGCGGCCGAAGTCAACCGCGGTCGCTCGCCGCATCTGGCCGGCCTGTTGCGCGCGCTGGGTGGCTGCCTGGGATTGCTGCAGGGCGAGCCGCGCGCCTTCCTGCAGCGCGGCGCCGCGCTGGACGATGCGGCCATTCGCGCCCGCATCGCCGACCGCGCAGCCGCCAAGAAGGCACGCGACTTCGCCCGTGCCGACGCCATCCGCGCCGAGCTGCTGGCGCAGGGCGTGGTGCTCAAGGATGCGCCCGACGGCACGACCGCCTGGGAGGCGGCGCCGTGAGCCCGGCCAGCGCGGCCGGGTCGCCGGTCGAATTCGCCAAGCCTGCCTACTGGTCCGAGGCTTGCCGCCACCTGGCCCGCAAGGACCGGGTGATGAAGCGCCTCATCCCGCAGTTCGGCGAAGCGTGCCTGCAGTCGCGCGGCGATGCCTTCACCACGCTGGCGCGCAGCATCGTGGGCCAGCAGATCTCGGTGAAGGCGGCGCAGACGGTGTGGGACCGGTTCGCCAAGCTGCCGCGCCGGATGACGGCGGCCAACGTGCTCAAGCTGAAGGTGGACGACATGCAGGCCGCGGGCCTGTCGGCGCGCAAGATCGAGTACCTGGTCGACCTGGCGCTGCACTTCGACTCGGGCGCCATCCATGCCAACGCCTGGCCCGCGATGGGCGATGAGGAGATCATCGCCGAGCTGGTGGGCATCCGCGGCATCGGCCGCTGGACCGCCGAGATGTTCCTGATCTTCCACCTGATGCGGCCCAACGTGCTGCCGCTGGACGACATCGGCCTCATCAACGGGATCAGCCGCAACTACTTCTCCGGCGAGACCGTCAGCCGCAGCGAGGCGCGCGAGGTGGCCCAGGCGTGGGAGCCCTTCTGCAGCGTCGCCACTTGGTATATTTGGCGATCGCTCGACCCGCTGCCCGTGGAATATTGACGGGCCACGACCAGCCCACAAGGAGCCAACGCCTTGGCGAAGAAGACATTCCTGGATTTCGAGCAGCCGATCGCGGAACTCGAGACCAAGATCGACGAGCTGCGCTACGTCCAGACCGAGTCCGCCGTCGACATCTCGGAAGAGATCGACCAGCTCTCCAAGAAGAGCCTGCAGCTGACGAAGGACATCTACAGCCAGCTGACACCGTGGCAGATCACCAAGATCGCACGGCATCCGGAGCGGCCCTACACGCTCGACTACGTCGCGGAGATCTTCACCGACTTCATCGAGCTGCACGGTGACCGCCATTTCGCGGACGACCTGTCGATCGTGGGCGGGCTGGCCCGCTTCAACGGCAATCCCTGCATGGTCGTCGGCCAGCAGAAGGGCCGCGACACCAAGGAGCGGGCCGCGCGCAACTTCGGCATGAGCCGGCCCGAGGGCTACCGCAAGGCGCTGCGGCTGATGAAGACGGCCGAGAAGTTCAAGCTGCCGGTGTTCACCTTCGTCGACACGCCGGGCGCCTATCCCGGCATCGACGCCGAGGAGCGCGGTCAGTCGGAGGCCATCGGCCGCAACATCTTCGAGATGGCGCAGCTGGAGGTGCCGATCATCACCACCGTGATCGGCGAGGGCGGATCCGGCGGGGCGCTGGCGATCTCGGTCGCCGACCAGGTGCTGATGCTGCAGTACTCGGTCTACTCGGTCATCAGCCCGGAGGGCTGCGCCTCCATCCTCTGGAAGACCTCCGAGAAGGCGCAGGACGCGGCCGATGCCATGGGCATCACCGCCCACCGCCTGAAGGCGCTGGGGCTCGTCGACAAGATCGTCAACGAGCCGGTGGGTGGCGCGCACCGCGACCACAAGCAGATGGCGGCCTTCCTCAAGCGTGCACTCAACGACGCCTGGCGCCAGCTGGCGGACCTGAAGCCGCGCGAACTGGTCGACCGGCGCTACGAGCGGCTGCAAAGCTATGGCCGCTTCACCGACACCAAGGCCGAAGCCCGCTGAGGCGGGAGCCAACCCGGCGCGGGCGCCGCTGCAGGCGCTCCATCCTGATTTGCCCGTGGCGGTCGCCTTCAGCGGCGGCGCGGATTCGACTGCCCTGGTGCTGGCGGCCTGCGCACTGTGGCCCGGCCGGGTGTCGGCCATCCACGTGCACCACGGCCTGCAGGCCGCGGCCGACGGCTTCCAGGCCCGCTGCGAGGCGGTTTGCACGCAGCTGCAGGTGCCCCTGCAGGTGGTCCGCGTCGACGCGCGCCACGCGCCGGGCCAGAGCCCGGAGGAGGCGGCCCGGCGCGCCCGCTACGAGGCGCTGGCCGGTGCCGCGCGCACCGGCGGCGCGCGTGCGGTGCTGCTGGCCCAGCACGCGGACGACCAGGTGGAGACCCTGCTGCTGGCCCTGAGCCGGGGTGCGGGGCTGCCGGGGCTGGCCGCGATGCCCGCCACGTTCGAGCGGCATGGCGTGCGCTTCCATCGCCCGCTGCTGCGCGTGCCCGGTCCCAGCCTGCGGTCCTGGCTGGCGGGGGCCGGCATCCCGTTCGCCGAGGACCCGGCCAACGCCGATCCCCGCTTCACCCGCAGCCGCATCCGGCATGAGGTGCTGCCTGCGCTCGATGCGGCCTTTCCATCCTGGCGCGAAACCTTCGCCCGCAGCGCTGCCCACGCCGCGCAGGCCCAGGCGCTGCTGGCCGAGTTCGCGGCGCTGGACCTGGCCGAGATGGAAGGTGCGCCGCGCATCGACACGCTGCGCCAGTGGTCCCGCGAGCGGCAGGCCAACCTCCTGCGCCACTGGCTGCGCAGCGTGCACGGGGCCGCGGCCAGCACCGTGCAGCTCGAGGAAGCGCTCGACCAGGTGGCCGACTGCACCACCGCGGCACACCGGCTGCACATCCGGGTCGGCAACGGCGTGCTGGAGCGGCAGGGCGCCCGGCTCACGTGGAGCCCATCGGTATAATCCCGCGGTTTTGCGCCGGGCGTCCGCCCGTGCGGCCACCGTCGTCCCTGCGGCCCGCGCACCTTCCAACTCCTTCCCATGGCATTGATCGTTCACAAGTACGGCGGCACGTCGATGGGCTCGACCGAGCGCATCCGCAACGTCGCGAAGCGGGTGGCCAAGTGGGCCCGTGCCGGCCACCAGATGGTGGTGGTGCCCAGCGCCATGAGCGGCGAGACGAACCGCCTGCTCGGCCTGGCCAAGGAACTCGCGCCGTCCCGGCCCGGCGACGCCTACCAGCGCGAGCTGGACATGCTGGCCTCCACCGGCGAGCAGGTCTCGGTCGGCCTGCTGGCGATCGCGCTGCAGGCCGAAGGCGTGGAGTCGGTCAGCTATGCGGGCTGGCAGGTGCCGGTGCGCACGAACAGCGCCTACACCAAGGCCCGCATCGAGTCGATCGACGACAAGAAGGTCCGAGCCGACCTGGCTGCCGGCAAGGTGGTCGTGATCACCGGCTTCCAGGGCGTGGACGACGCAGGGAACATCACCACCCTGGGACGCGGCGGCAGCGACACGTCCGCCGTTGCCGTGGCCGCCGCGATGAAGGCCGCCGAATGCCTGATCTACACCGACGTGGACGGCGTCTACACGACCGATCCGCGCGTCGTGCCGGAGGCTCGGCGCCTGTCCACGGTGAGCTTCGAGGAGATGCTGGAGATGGCCTCCATGGGCTCCAAGGTGCTGCAGATCCGCTCCGTGGAGTTCGCCGGCAAGTACCGCGTGCCGTTGCGCGTGCTGTCGAGCTTCACCCCCTGGGACATCCCGATCGAGGAAGAGGCCAAGGCCGGCACCCTGATCACTTTCGAGGAAGACGAACAAATGGAACAAGCCGTCGTTTCCGGCATCGCCTTCAACCGCGACGAGGCCAAGGTGTCGATCCTGGGCGTGCCCGACAAGCCGGGCATCGCCTACAACATCCTCGGTGCGGTGGCCGACGCCAACATCGAGGTCGACGTCATCATCCAGAACATCTCCAAGGACGGGAAGACCGACTTCAGCTTCACGGTGCACCGCAACGACTACGCGCGCACCGTGGACCTGCTCAAGTCGAAGGTGCTTCCCACCCTGGGCACCGACCGGATCGAGGGCGACACCCGCATCTGCAAGGTCAGCATCGTGGGCATCGGCATGCGCAGCCACGTGGGCATCGCCAGCAAGATGTTCCGTTCGCTGTCGGAGGAGGGCATCAACATCCAGATGATCTCCACCAGCGAGATCAAGACCTCGGTGGTGATCGACGAGAAGTACATGGAACTCGCCGTCCGCGCACTGCACCGGGCGTTCGATCTGGACCAGCCAGCGTCCTGAAGAGCACCTGCTTCGGGCATAATCGCCCGGCCAGGAAACGTGACCGAGTGGCCGAAGGTGCTCCCCTGCTAAGGGAGTATGGGGTGTAGAGCCCCATCGAGGGTTCGAATCCCTCCGTTTCCGCCACTGCTACCCCGAAGAAGCCCCCGCAAGGGGGCTTTTGCATTTCCGCCAAGGTGCGCACGAATAACCTCACGGTTTTTTTGAGAATATTCAGTGCAATACGAAACTCATCGGTTACCTGCCGCGTAACATTCGCTGACTTCAACGCGAAATCAGTTACGCCATGCGCCTGCTCTCCGTCCTCTTCCTGGCTTTCGGGCTGTCCGCTGCCGTGCACGCGCAAGCGCCCGTACCGGAGGCGGTGATCCATCCCTGGGTCGTGCCGCCGGCCAACCGGGAGCCCGCCGCCCACTTCACCAACCTCAAGGATGGCGACGTGGTCGAGTCCCCGTTCGTTGCCCGCTTCGGTTTGTCCATGCGCGGCATCGTGCCCGCCGGCCAGAAGGCCGGGCGGGCGGGGCACCACCACCTGCTGGTCAACCAGCCGCTGCCCCTCGACTTCAAGAAACCGCTGCCCTTCACCGACAAGTACATCCACTTCGGCAAGGGACAGATGGAGGCGGTGCTCAACCTGGCGCCGGGCCAGTACGACCTGACCTTGCTGCTGGCCGACGACGGCCACATCCCGTATTTTGTCTTCAGCAAGCCCGTGCGCGTGACGGTCGCCAAGCAGAACCGCTCGGTCACGCCGGCCGCCGTGCAGGGCCCCAAGCGCATCGAGCTGCTGCGCCCGGCCGACGGCGATGTCGTGCGCGGTGCCTTCCGCGTGCTGTTCCACGCCAGCGGCTACAACGTCTCGCACGTTGGCCCGAAGGTGGCGGACACCGGACACTTCCGCCTGACGCTGGAGCAGAAAGGGCGCAAGGAGTCGATCGCCTTCCCGGCGGGGCAGACCGAGGTGTGGCTCGAGCCCCCTGCGGGCGACTACGTGGCGCTGCTGGAGCTGGTGAACAACGCGGGCGGAACCGTCATGGCGACGGCCCAGCCGGTGCGGTTCCGAGCCGAGAGCGCGAAGCTGGCCGCCCGCTGAGCGCAAGGCTGCGCAGCGGCTGGCGGGTCAGCCGCGGCGCACGCCGTCGTCGACCACCAGCTCGCCGTCTTCCTTGGTGAACGGCGGCAGCTTGCCCACGGGCAACAGCTCGAGCACGGCTTCGGAGGGCCGGCACAGCTTGGTGCCCAGCGGGGTCCGCACGACCGGCCGGTTCATGAGGATGGGGTGCTGCACCATGGCATCCAGCAGCTCCTCGTCGGTCCACTTGTCGTCGGCGAGCCCCAGCTGCGCATAGGGTGTCCCCTTCTCGCGCAGCAGGCCGCGCACCGGCATCTTCATGTCCGACAGCAGCTGGCGCAGCTCCTCCTTGCCGGGAGGCGTGAGGAGGTACTCGACCACCCGGGGCTCCAGGCCCGCGTGCCGCAGCAAACCGAGCGTGTTGCGGCTGGTGCCGCAGGCCGGGTTGTGGAAGATGGTGATGTCATGCATGTCGGTTGGGCTCCTGCGCAGCGACGGGCACTTGCGTGAACATGGAGGCGATGCCCACCGCCAGCGCCGCTCCCAGCAGCTCGGCGCCCATGAACGCTGGAACACTCGCAGGCGCGATGCCCGAGAAGCTGTCCGTGAACATGCGGCCGAAGGCGGCCGCCGGATTGGCAAAGGACGTGGAGGCGGTGAAGAAGTAGGCGCTGCCGATGTAGGCCGCCACCATGGCGGCCACGCGGGCGGCCGGGGCCCGCAGGATGACGAGCAGCAGGCCCGCGGTGGCCACCACTTCGGCCAGCCACTGGCCCGGGCCGGTGCGCACCTTCGCGGACACCTGCAGGAGGTGAAGGTCGAACATGGCGTGGGCCAGCCAGGCGCCCAGCACCGCCCCCGCGAGCTGCACCGCGATATACGCCGGCAGGGCGCCTGCCGGAAGCAGCCGCTTCCAGGCCATCGCGGCGGACACCACCGGGTTGAAGTGGGCACCGCTGACGGGGCCGAACACTTCGATCAGCACGTACAGGCCGCCGACCGTCGCCAGGGTGTTCACCACCAGCGCGATCGCGATGTTGCCCCCTGCCAGGCGCTCGCCCATGATCCCGGAGCCGATGACAACCGCCAGGAGGAGCGCGGTGCCGAGCAGCTCGGCGAACAGCTTGTGCAGCAGGCTCATGGCGAGGCGGTGGTGGTCAGCATCGGCAATCGGCCACCTGGACATCGACCGCGCACGCGGCGCCTTCGCAGCAGTTGTCGGTGAGGTAGGCGAGCACGGCATGCATCCGGTCGAAGGCTGCCCGGTAGATCAGGTTGCGGCTCGCGCGCTCCTGGGTGACCAGGCCGGCGTGCATGAGCTCCTTCAGGTGGAAGGACAGCGAACTGGCCGGGATCGACAGGCCGTCCGCCATGGTAGAGGGGGTCATGCCACGCGGCCCGGCGATGACCAGCGCACGGAACACCTGCAGCCGCACCGGCTGCGCCAGGGCGGAAAGCGCCTTCACGACGTCCGGTTCATCCATGGGCGAGATGATGCCATGGTTCCAGGATTGTCGAAATATGCTGGCGCCGGTGTGATGGATGGGCGACACCGCGCCCCTGTCATCCCCCAACCACAAACGACAAGGCCGTCCGGGGAAGACGGCCTTGTCGTTGTGACAGCGATTCGGTCGGGGACTTGCCCCGGCGACCTGCGTGCGCTCAGGCAGCCTGATGGCTGGCGGGCAGAGTGGCGGCGGGGAGCCGTTGCTGGCCGACCGGCTGGCTGGCCACGGCGCTGCTGCTGATGCCCTGGCCGAGACGGCCGATGCCGGCCGGCACCTGCAGGCCGTACGAGGCGGCCGTGACCGCGAGGATCACCGGCACGCGCTGCAGCATCGAGCTTGTTTTCCGTTCTTGCATGTTCTTGTTCCTTGTGTCTGCCAAGCCCACGAGTATTGGCCGGATCCATGGCGGTTTGGTGACAGCCCACTGGTCCCGACGCCAGGACGCGGTGGCCGCCCACACGCGCGTCGGACGGCGCCGACAGGCGCAAGGAGAGCGGTCAAGGCTCGTCGTCCACCGAGGCGCTCCAGCGGTCGCCCCAGCCACGCTGCACCTCGTCGAGTTCCCGCCGACCGCGCTTGGTGGGCCGGCCGTTCTCGATGGCCGTGGCGGGCTCGCGGTGCAGGCGCCGCTGCTGCGCCGCCTCCTCGCGCGCGCGCAGGCTGTCGGGCGTTTCCTCGTACAACTGCTGCGCCACGGGGGCCGGCCCGCGCGCATTCGAGAGGCCGCGCACAACGACCGTGCGGGTGACGGCTTCGCGCCGGACGGCCACCGTGTCCCCGACCTTCACCTCGCGGGCGGCCTTGGCGGCCTGTCCGTTGACTTCGACCCGGCCCTTGCCGATCTCCTCGGCCGCCAGGGTGCGCGTCTTGTAGAAGCGCGCACTCCAGAGCCACTTGTCGATGCGAAGCCGGTCCATCTGTCCCGCATTGTCGCCGGGCCCGCCGCTGGCGCCTGTCGGCCGGGCGGCCATCCCGGTGCACGGTAGTTTCCCCAATCGGCAGGGGGCTCCGCGCCGGTCCAGCCCGGCGATGATGGTGGGGTGCGGCCGCCCGTTGCGGCCGGGGAGCGCTTCATGCGACGAGACACTTTCCTGACCACGCTGGCCGCGCTGGCCGCCACGGGCCTGCTGCCCCAGGCGGCGCGGGCCGCCACCAACCTCAAGATGATGATTCCGGCCAATCCCGGCGGGGGCTGGGACACCACCGGACGCGCGCTGGGCAAGGCCTTGCTCGAGGCCAAGGCGGTGGACAACGTGAGCTACGAGAACAAGGGTGGTGCCGCAGGCGCGCTGGGGCTGGCCCAGTTCGTCAATTCGGCCAAGGGCGACCCGAACGCGCTGATGGTCATGGGGGCCGTCATGCTGGGCGGCATCATCACGGGCAAGCCGCCGGTCAACCTGTCGCAGGCCACGCCGATCGCACGGCTCACGAGCGAATACAACGTGTTCGTGCTGCCCGCGGCCTCGCCCCTGAAGTCGATGGCCGACGTGATCGCGCAGCTGAAGAAGGATCCCGGCAGCGTCAAGTGGGGTGGTGGCTCCCGGGGATCGACCGAGCACATCGCCGCAGCCATGATCGCGCGCGACGTCGGGGTCGATCCGTCCAGGATCAACTACGTGGCCTTCCGTGGCGGCGGCGAGGCCACTGCGGCCATCCTCGGCGGCAACGTGACGGTGGGCGGCAGCGGCTACAGCGAATTCGCCGAGTACATCGCCAGCGGCAAGATGAAGGCGATCGCCGTCACCTCGGCCGCGCGGCTCAAGGGCGTGAACGTGCCGACGCTCAAGGAGCAGGGCGTCAACGTGGAGATCGGCAACTGGCGCGGCGTGTATGGCGGCCCCGGCCTCGACCCGGCCCAGCGCAAGGCGGCCACCGATCGCGTGCTCGCGGCCCTGAAGACGAGGGCCTGGTCGGAAGCGATCGAGAAGAACAACTGGACGCCCGCCGTGCTCAGTGGACCCGCGTTCGACAAGTTCGTGGACGACGAGTTCGCCAGCCTGCGCGCGACGATGGTCAAGTCCGGCATGGTCTGAGCCATGCGCGCGGCGCGCGCAGGGTGACACGGGAGGAGGCGAGATGCAGGAGCGCAGACCGGCCGCGTGGCCGCAGGTGGGTGTGGGGGCCGGGGTCCTGCTGCTCGGGCTGCTGCTCGCCGCCGGTGCGCTGGCGATCCCGGCCGCGGCCGGGTACGGGGGGGTCGGTCCGAATTTTCTGCCGTGGGTCGTGGCGTTCGGGCTCGTCGGCTGCGGGCTCCTGATCCTGCGCGAGGCGTGGAGCGGCGGCTTCCGGGCGATGGACCGGGACACGTCCGCGGCGCACGCGCACTGGCCGGGCCTGGCCTGGATCAGCGCCGGCTTGCTGGTCAACGCGGCGCTCATCACCCGCGTCGGTTTCGTGTTCGGCTGCACCCTGTGCTACCTGCTGGCGGTGCAAGGGCTGCGGCGCGCCGCGGGCGAGCCGGCGGGCCGGCCCCGCACACTGGCCATCGACCTTGCCAGCGGACTCGCGCTGTCGGCGCCGGTCTACTGGCTCTTCACGCGCTTGCTCGGCATCCAGTTGCCCGGGCTCACCGGCACGGGCTGGCTGTGACCGAGATCCTGCAGGCCCTGGGGCAGGGCTTCGCGACCGCCATCACGCCGGTCAACCTGTTGTGGGCGCTGGCGGGCTGCGCCCTCGGCACGGCCGTCGGCGTGCTCCCGGGCATCGGACCGGCGGTCGCGGTGGCGATGCTGCTGCCGATCACCGGCCAGGTGGAGATCACCGCGTCGATGATCTTCTTTGCCGGCATCTACTACGGCGCGATGTATGGCGGCTCGACCACCTCGATCCTGCTGAACACGCCCGGCGAGACGGCCACGATGGTGACGGCCATGGAGGGCAACCGGATGGCACGCAGCGGCCGGGCCGGCGCCGCGCTGGCCACGGCCGCCATCGGCTCCTTCGTGGCCGGAACCATCGCGACGGTGCTGGTCACCCTGTTCGCGCCGGCGGTGGCGGAGTTCGCCGTGCAGCTCGGCCCGCCCGAGTACTTCATGCTCATGGTGTTGGCCTTCACCACGGTCAGTGCCGTGCTCGGCAAGAGCACGCTGCGCGGCATGACGGCCTTGCTGCTCGGGCTGGCGATCGGCTGCATCGGGCTCGACCAGATCTCGGGCCAGCCGCGCTACACCCTCGGTGTCCCGGAGCTGCTGGACGGAGTCGAGATCGTCCTGGTGGCGGTGGGGCTGTTCGCGGTGGCGGAAGTCCTGCACTCCGCGCTGTTCGAGGGGCGCGTGCGTGAGACCCGGCACGCGATGAGCCGGGTGGGCATGACGCCGCGCGACTGGCGCCGCTCGCTGCCGGCCTGGCTGCGCGGCACGGCCATCGGGGTGCCGTTCGGCTGCATCCCGGCCGGGGGCACCGAGATCCCCACCTTCCTCAGCTACGCGACGGAAAGGAAACTGGCCAAGGGGGAGGACCTGGCCGAGTTCGGCGGGCGTGGTGCGATCGAGGGCGTGGCCGGGCCGGAAGCCGCGAACAACGCCAGCGTGACCGCCGCGCTCATCCCCTTGCTGACGCTGGGCATCCCGACGTCGAACACCACCGCCATCCTGCTCGGCGCCTTCCAGAACTACGGCATCCAGCCCGGGCCGCAGCTCTTCACCACCTCGGCTTCGCTGGTCTGGGCGCTGATCGCATCACTCTACATCGGCAACCTGATGCTGCTGGTGCTCAACCTGCCGCTGGTGCGGCTGTGGGTGCAGTTGCTGAAGATCCCGCGGCCGCAGCTCTATGCCGGCATCTTGGTCTTCGCCACGGTCGGTGCCTACGGGATGCGCCAGAGCGCCTTCGACCTGGTGCTGCTGTGGGCCATCGGGCTGCTGGGCCTGGTGATGCGCCGGTTCGACTTCCCGGCCGCGCCGGTCGTGGTCGGCATGATCCTGGGCCCCCTGGCCGAGGCCCAGCTGCGCAATGCGGTGTCGATCGGGGAGGGCAGCTTCGCGGTGTTCCTGCAGCGGCCGATGTCGCTCGCCCTGCTGGGTGCGGTGCTGGCCGTGCTGCTGCTGCCGCGCCTGGCCCGCGCCTGGCGTGCGCGGCGACCCTGACATGGACGAGGGCGGCGCTACCATGGCAGCCATGCAAGACGACACGCTGCCGCGAGACGGCCAGCGCATCCTGGAGCTGGCCGCCCGCTCCATGTTCGACCTGTTCGCCAATGCCAGCGAGGGCATGCTGCTGGTGGACCGGGACGCCCGCGTGGTGTGGATCAACGAGCAGTACAAGCGCTTCCTTCCGGCACTGGGTTACCAGCGCGCGGAGGACTTCGTCGGCCACCCGGTGTCCGAGGTGGTGCAGAACACCGAGATGCACCGGGTGCTGCGCACCGGCAAGCCCATCCTCATCGACCTGCTGTCGAACAAGGCGGGGACCTTCGTGGTCAGCCGCATTCCTTTGCGGGACGAGGGCGGGCAGGTGATCGGGGCCCTGGGCATCGTGCTGTTCGACCACCCCCAGACCACGCTGCAGCCCCTGATCCACAAGTTCGCCAACCTCCAGCGCGACCTGGACGATGCGCGCCGCGAACTCGCCAGCCAGCGGCGCACCAAGTACACCCTTGCCAGCTTCGTCGGCACGAGCCCCGCGGCGGTCGAGGTCAAGCGGCAGGCGCGCCGGGCGGCCGTGTCCACCAGCCCGGTGCTGTTGCTCGGCGAGACCGGCACCGGCAAGGAGCTGCTGGCGCATGCCATCCACGCCGCCTCGGCCCGTGCGTCCGGTCCGCTGGTGGGCTTGAACATCGCCGCCGTGCCCGACACCCTGCTCGAAGCCGAGTTCTTCGGGGTGGCGCCCGGCGCCTACACCGGCGCGGAACGCAAGGGGCGCGACGGCAAGTTCAAGCTGGCCGATGGCGGCACGCTGTTCCTCGACGAGATCGGCGACATGCCGCTGTCGCTGCAGCCCAAGCTGCTGCGGGCGCTGCAGGAAGGCGAGATCGAACCGCTCGGCTCCAACAAGGTGGTGCGCTTCGATGCGCGGGTCATCGCGGCCACGTCGCGCGACCTGCCGGCGCTGGTGCGGGAGGGCCGCTTCCGGGAGGACCTGTACTACCGGCTGAACGTGCTGCCGATCCGGGTACCGCCCCTGCGCGAGCGCCGGCCGGACATTCCGGCACTGGTCGAGGTGCTCGGCGAGGACATGGCCCTGCGCAACGGAACCGCGCCGCCCGAGTTGAGCGGCGAGGCCATGGCCCTGCTGTCGGCACAGGCGTGGCGCGGCAACATCCGGGAGTTGCGCAACATCCTCGAGCAGGCGGCAATGCGCAGCGAGACACACCGGGTCGGCCCGGCGGACCTCGAGGCGGTGCTGCGCGAGTCCGGCATCGAGCGCATCGCACCCGGATTGCCGGCGGCCCCGGCGGGGGCCGCCGGCGATGCCCTGCGTCCCCTGGCGGAGCAAGTCGCGGAGGTGGAGCGCCGGGCGATCGACGCGGCCATGGCCGCCACGGGCGGCAACAAGGTCGCGGCCGCCAGGATGCTCGGCATTTCCCGGGCCAAGCTGTACGAACGACTGGCTGAACTTCAGACACTTGCCTGAAGTTCATGCATTTCAAATGACTGATTTTTAGTCATTTGAGACTGAAGCCCTCAGCCAAACCATTTGAAATCAACCACTTGGCGGCTGGCACGCCGCGTGCATTGCTGCGCCCGGATCGCCAATTTCAACAGGAGACAAGACATGCAACGTCGCACGTGGGTTGCGCTCGCCGCGCTGGCCGCCTCGGCCCTCACCGCACCCGTGGCCTTCGGCCAGGCCAAGGACATCAAGATCGCGCACATCTACAGCCGCACCGGGCCGCTGGAGGCGTACGGCAAGCAGACGCAGACCGGGCTCATGATGGGCCTGGAGTACGCGACCAACGGCACGATGACCATCAACGGCCGCAAGATCGTGGTGATCGAGAAGGACGACCAGGGCAAGCCGGACCTGGGCAAGTCGCTGCTCGCCGCCTCGTACGCCGACGACAAGGTCGACCTGGCCATCGGCCCCACGTCCTCGGGCGTGGCGCTGGCCATGCTGCCGGTGGCCGAGGAGTACAAGAAGATCCTGCTGGTGGAGCCGGCCGTCGCCGACTCGATCACCGGCGACAAGTGGAACAAGTACATCTTCCGCACCGGCCGCAGCAGCGCGCAGGACGCGATCTCCAACGCGGTGGCGGTGGACCAGCAGAACGTGCAGATCGCCACGCTGGGCCAGGACTACGCCTTCGGCCGTGACGGCGTGAAGGCCTTCAAGGACGCCATCAAGAACGCCAAGGTGGTGCACGAGGAGTACCTGCCGCCCACCACGACCGACTTCACCGCCGGCTTCCAGCGCATCGTCGACAAGCTCAAGGACCAGCCGGGCCGCAAGGTGATCTGGGTGATCTGGGCGGGTGCCAACACGCCGTTCGCGCGCCTGGCCGACCTGGACCTGAAGAAGCGCTACAACATCGAGGTGGCCACCGGCGGCAACATCCTGCCGGCCATGACCGCGTACAACAACTTCCCCGGCATGGAAGGCGCCAGCTACTACTACTTCGGCTTCTCCAAGAACCAGCCGAACCTGTGGCTCGTGACCAACCACTACCAGCGCTTCAAGAGCCCGCCCGACTTCTTCACCGCCGGTGGCTTCTCCGCTGCCATGGCCGTCGTCGCCGCCCTGAAGAAGACCAACGGCGACACCGGCACCGAAAAGCTGATCACGACCATGGAAGGCATGAGCTTCGAGACGCCCAAGGGCATGATGACCTTCCGCAAGGAAGACCACCAGGCCATGCAGTCGATGTACCACTTCCGCGTGGCTCCCGGCGCGCGCCCGGGCGCGCTGCCCGACCTGCACCTCGTGAAGGAGATCAAGCCCTCCGACATGAACGTGCCGATCCGCAACAAGCGCTGACGCCGGCGCGGGACGGCGGCGCCGTCCCGCACCTTTCCCATCGAGTCATTCGTCCGTCCCGGCCACGGGGCGTGGACGGCCACACCCGCCAAACGACTGCATGAGCATCCTCGCCACCCAGGACCTGACGATCCGCTTCGGCGGCCATGTCGCCGTCGATGCGGTCACCTGCAGCTTCGAGCCCGGCACCCTCACGGCCATCGTGGGCCCCAACGGTGCGGGCAAGACGACCTACTTCAACCTGATCTCCGGGCAACTGCGCGCCAGCGCCGGCACGGTGAGCCTGGGCGGGCGTGACCTGTCGCGGCTGACCGCATCGCAGCGCACCCGTGCCGGCCTCGGTCGGGCCTTCCAGCTGACCAACCTGTTCCCGCGGCTGACGGTGCTGGAGAACGTGCGGCTGGCCGTGCAGGCGGCGCGGGAGGGGGCGCACCGCCGCGGCCTGAACCTCTGGAGCGTGTGGAGCGACCACCGCGCCCTGCTGGAGCGGGCCGACGAGATCCTCGCGTCGATCGCCCTGGCCGACAAGGAGCACGAACTCGTGGCCAACCTGCCGCACGGCGACCAGCGCAAGCTGGAGGTCGCGCTGCTGATGGCGCTGGACCCGCAGGTCTTCATGTTCGACGAGCCCACCGCCGGCATGAACGCCGCGGAGGCGCCGGTCATCCTGAACCTCATCCGGCGGCTCAAGGCCGACCGCAGCAAGACCATCCTGCTCGTGGAGCACAAGATGGACGTGGTGCGCGAGCTCGCCGACCGCATCATCGTGCTGCACAACGGCCGCCTGGTCGCCGACGGCGAACCCGCGGAGGTGATCGCCTCTCCGGTCGTGCAGGAGGCCTACCTCGGCGTTGCCGCCACCCCGTCCCCCACCACCCAGGAGGAAGCGGCGTGAACCACGAACCGCTGCTCACGCTGCAAGGCGTGCACACCCACATTGGCGCGTACCACATCCTGCACGGCGTCGACCTCGCGGTGCCGCGCGGGCAGCTCACCATGCTGCTGGGCCGCAACGGCGCCGGCAAGACCACGACCCTGCGGACCATCATGGGGCTGTGGAAGGCCTCGCGTGGCCGCATCACCTTCGCCGGCCGCGACATCACCGCACTGCCCACGCCGCAGATCGCGGGGCTGAACGTCGCCTACGTGCCCGAGAACATGGGCATCTTCGCGGACCTGACGGTGCGCGAGAACATGCTGCTGGCGGCCCGGGGGGCCAAGCACGTCGGCCAGATGGACGACGCAAGGCTGAAGTGGATCTTCCAGCTGTTCCCGGCGGTCGAGAAGTTCTGGAACCACCCGGCCGGCAAGCTGTCGGGCGGGCAGAAGCAGATGCTGGCGGTCTCGCGGGCCATCGTCGAGCCGCGCGAGCTGCTGATCATCGACGAGCCGAGCAAGGGCCTGGCGCCCGCCATCATCAACAACATGATCGACGCCTTCGGCCAGCTCAAGGCCAGCGGCGTGACCATCCTGCTGGTGGAGCAGAACTTCAACTTCGCCCGGCGCCTGGGCGACACCGTGGCCGTGATGGACAACGGCCAGGTGGTGCACGCCGGCGCCATGCGGGAACTGGCGGACAACGAGGAACTGCAGCATTCGCTGCTGGGACTGGCCCTATGAAAGCTCTCGACTTCGACTGGCGCCCGCTGGCCCTGGTGCCGCTGCTGGCCCTGCTGGTGTTCCCCTTCATCGGATCCACCTCGACCTGGGTCACGCTCACGGTGGCTGGCCTGGCCATGGGGATGATCATCTTCATCATCGCGTCCGGGCTCACGCTGGTGTTCGGCCTGATGGACGTGCTGAACTTCGGCCACGGCGTGTTCATCGCGCTGGGCGCGTTCGTCGCCACCAGCGTGCTGGGCAGCATGGGCGACTACACCGGCTCCAGCAGCCTGTGGGTCAACCTGATGGCCGTCTTGCCGGCGATGCTGGTGGCCATGGCGGTCGCGGCGGCGGTGGGCCTGGCCTTCGAGCGCTTCATCGTGCGGCCGGTGTACGGCAACCACCTGAAGCAGATCCTGATCACCATGGGCGGGATGATCATCGGCGAGGAGCTGATCAAGGTCATCTGGGGCCCCCTGCAGATCCCGCTGCCGCTGCCGGAGGGCATGCGCGGCACGCTGCTGCTGGGCGACGCCGCCATCGAGCGCTACCGCGTCATCGCGGTGGTCGTCGGCGTGCTGGTCTTCGCCGCGCTGCTCTGGACGCTCACCCGCACCAAGCTGGGCCTCCTGATCCGCGCCGGCGTGCAGGACCGCGAGATGGTCGAGTCCATGGGCTACCGCATCCACGTGCTGTTCATCGGCGTGTTCGTGGCCGGCAGTGCGCTGGCCGGCCTGGGCGGGGTGATGTGGGGCCTCTACCAGCAGAACGTCATCCCGCAGATGGGGGCGCAGGTCAACGTGCTGATCTTCATCGTGCTGATCATCGGCGGCCTGGGTTCGACCACCGGCGCGCTGATCGGCGCGCTGCTGGTGGGGCTGATGGCCAACTACACCGGCTTCCTGGTGCCCAAGGCGGCGCTGTTCTCCAACATCGCGCTGATGATGGCCATCCTGCTGTGGCGGCCGCAGGGCGTCTACGCGCTGAGCAAGTGAGGCGACCGACATGCTGACCCGCCTGCTCTCCAACGACTTCCCGCGCAACCGCGTGCTGGCCGTGCTGCTCCTGGCCATCGTGGCCGCGCTGGCCTTCACGCCCTTCCTGTTCCCCGGCGTCAAGGCGCTGAACGTCGGCGCCAAGATCCTGGTGTTCGTCGTGCTGGTCGCCAGCTTCGACCTGCTGCTGGGCTACACCGGCATCGTGAGCTTCGCGCACACCATGTTCTTCGGCATCGGGGCCTACGGCGTCGCGATCTCGCTCAGCCGCATCGGGCCGACCTGGGGCGCCCTGGCCCTGGGCATCGCGGTGGCGCTGGTGCTCTCGTTCCTGCTCGCGCTGGCGGTGGGGCTGTTCTCGCTGCGGGTGCGGGCCATCTTCTTCTCGATGATCACGCTGGCGGTCGCCGCGGCGTTCCAGACGCTGGCCTCGCAGCTGTCGGAGATCACCGGCGGCGAGGACGGCCTGACCTTCAAGGTGCCGGATCTGCTGTCGCCCAGCCGCGAGTTCGCCGCCGAGCCCTTCCTGGGCGTGAGCCTGGACGGGCGGCTGCTGTGCTACTACCTGCTGTTCTTCACCGCGGTGGTGCTGGTGCTCGCCATGCTGCGCATCGTCAATTCGCCGTTCGGCCGCGTGCTGCAGGCGATCCGCGAGAACGAGTTCCGGGCCGAGGCCATCGGCTACCGCGTGGTGGTGTACCGCACCACCTCCAGCATCCTGTCGGCGCTCTTCGCCACGCTGGCCGGCGCCATGCTGGCGGTCTGGCTGCGCTACAACGGGCCGGACACCTCGCTGTCCTTCGAGATCATGCTGGACGTGCTGCTGATCGTGGTCATCGGCGGCATGGGCACGGTCTATGGCGCGGTGATCGGCTCGGCCCTCTTCGTGGTGGCCCAGAGCTACCTGCAGGACCTGCTGCAGCTCGCCAGCGACGCCGCCTCGGGCCTGCCGTGGCTGGCGGCGCTGCTCTCGCCCGACCGCTGGCTGCTGTGGCTGGGCGTGCTCTTCGTCCTGTCGGTCTACCACTTCCCCACCGGCGTGGTGGGCCGCCTGCGGGCCCTGGATGCCGATGCCGCGCGCCGCCCCGCCGCACCGCGCGCCGCCGCCGGCCGCCCGGCGCCCTAGGGCCTCGGCACCAAACTTTTCACGGACAGCGGCCGCAGAGCCGCGTCCGGCACAGGGAACGTCGAGCGTTCAGGAGACAAGTGACATGCAGTTCGGGTTTCAACGGTGGAAGCGCCGCGTGCTGGTGGCGGCAACCGCCTTGGGAATGTCGTGGAGCGCCGCGGGCGCCGACATCGTGATCGGCCAGGTGGCGCCGCTGTCGGGCGTGCTGGCGACGACCGGCCACCAGATGGTGGTGGGCGGCAAGATCTACTTCGACAGCGTCAACGCCCGTGGCGGGGTGCACGGCCAGAAGATCCGCGTGCAGGTGCTCGACGACGGCTACAAGGTCGACCAGACGGTGAAGCTCACGCGTGAGCTGCTCGCGCAACCGGAGGTGGTGGCGCTCTTCGGTTTCGCCGGAACCGCCAACATCGGACAGTTGCTGGCCGACAAGGTGCTGGAGTCCGGCGGTGCGGCGCTGGTCGCCCCTTACACCGGCGGCGAGTCGCTGCGCAATCCCTTCAATCCGTGGATCTTCCACGTGCGCGCCGGCTACGCGGACGAGGCCGAGCACATGGTGCAGCAGCTCACCACGCTGGGCATGAACCGGGTGGCGGTGATGTACCAGGACGATGGCTTCGGCAAGGCCGGGCTCGCCGGGGTGGAAAAGGCCCTGGCCAAGCGCAGCCTGAAGCTCGCCGCCGCCGCCGGCTACGAGCGCAACACGGACAAGGTGCAGGAGGCCGTCAAGACCATCCGCGCGGCCGACCCCCAGGCCGTGATCATGATCGCGGTCAACAAGCCGGCGGCGGCCTTCATGAAGGAGTACCGCGAGGCGGGCGGCGGCGCCCAGCTGTACAACATTTCGGTGGTCGACCCGGCCGAACTGGTCAAGCTGGCCGGCTTGAAGAACGCGCACGGCCTGGGCATCAGCCAGGTCGTTCCGTACCCGTACATGCCGAACCTGCCGGTGATCCGCGAGTACCAGGAGCTGCTCAAGAAGCATGCGCCCGGCGAGGCGATCAACTACACCAGCTTCGAGGAGTTCGTCGGTGCCAAGGTGCTGGTGGAGGCGCTGCGCCGCGCCGGGCCCGCACCCACCCGCGCCAAGGTGCTCAAGGCCCTGGAAGGCATGAGCGGCTACGACGCGGGCGGGATCACGGTGCAGTACTCGCCGACCAACCGGGTGGGCTCGCGCTTCGTCGAGGTCACCGTCATCGGCAGCGCCGGCAAGCTGCTCAAGTAGGCCGGTTCCAACCAGGGAAGGTTTCCTCCATGTCGCCCACTTCGCACTACGTCAACTGCGCCGGCCGCGAGATCCACCTCGTCGAGTGGGGCTCCGGGCACGCCGCGACGGTGGTGGCCTGGCACGGGCTGGCGCGCACCGGGCGCGACATGGACGAGCTGGCCCAGCACCTGAGCGACCGCTACCGCGTGGTCTGTCCCGACACGCTGGGCCGCGGCCTCTCGCAATGGAGCCCCCAGCCCGGCGAGGAGTACACGCTCGGCTTCTACGCCCGGCTGGCGGCCGACCTGTTCGACGCGCTGGGGATCGACGGCGCGCACTGGGTCGGCACCTCGATGGGCGGCGCCATCGGCACGGTGTGCGCCGCCGGCCTCGCGCAGCCGCGCCTGCAGGGCCGCATCCGCAGCCTGGTGCTCAACGACAACGCCCCCCGGCTGGCGCAGCCGGCCCTGGAGCGGATCAAGGCCTACGCCGGCAACCCACCGGCCTTCGACACGGTGACCGAGCTCGAAGCGTTCTTCCGGCAGGTCTACAAGCCGTACGGCTGGCTGAGCGACGCGCAGTGGCGCCGCCTCACCGAGACCTCCACGCGCCGCCTGCCGGACGGGCGGGTGACGCCGCACTACGACCCGGCGATGGTGCGCCAGTTCATCGACCACCCGCGCGACTACGACCTCTGGGACCACTACGACGCGATCGACGTGCCGGTGCTGTGCCTGCGCGGTGCCGAATCCGACCTGGTGCTGCCCGATGCGGTCGAGGAGATGCGCCGCCGCGGTCCCGGCGCGCGTGGCCGGCTGCGGGTGGTGGAGGTGCCGGGCTGCGGCCATGCGCCGGCCCTGAACGTGCCCGAGCAGCTCGAGCTGGTGGCCGGGTTCATCGACACGCACGAAGCGGCCGCCACCGCGGCCGCCCGCCTGGTCAGCGCGTAGCGCCCAGCGCCAGCGCCTCCTCGCGCGAGCGGGCCAGAGCCGCGGCATCGGGCGCCGCATGCGTCGGCCAGCCCTGCAGGTTCTGCGCGGCGATGCCGGCCAGCGCCTCGATCCAGCCGCCGTCCGCATTCAGGCAGGGGATGTAGTGGAAGTCGTGGCCGCCGCTCTCCAGGAAGGCGTCACGGCCTTCCTGCGCGATCTCCTCCAGCGTCTCCAGGCAGTCGCTGGTGAAGCCGGGGCACGCCACGTCGACGCGCCGGATGCCGCGGCGGCCCAGTGCCCGCAGCGTCGGCTCGGTGTACGGCTCCAGCCACTTGGCCTTGCCGAAGCGTGACTGGAAGGCCACCGTGTACTGGCCGCGTTCCAGGCCCAGCTTCTGCGCCAGCAGGCGGCCCGTCTTCTGGCACTCGCAGTGGTAGGGGTCGCCCAGGTGCAGCGTGCGTTCCGGCACCCCGTGGAAGCTCATGACGAAGTGGTCCGGCTTGCCGTGCGCCTGCCAGTGGACGGCGATCGTCCCGGCCAGCGCGTCGATGTAGCCGCGCTCGTCGTGGTAGCGGTGCACGAAGCGGATCTCGGGCAGGTGGCGGGTGTGGCGGCACCAGTGGGCCACCGCGTCCGCCACGCTGGCCGTCGTGGTGCCCGAGTACTGCGGGTAGGCGCTGAGCACCAGGATGCGGGTGGCGCCTTCGGCCTTGAGCGCATCGAGCTGGGAGGCGATCGACGGATTGCCGTAGCGCATGGCGTAGCGCACCTTCACGCGGTGCCCGGCCTCGCCCAGCCAGCCCTGCAGCAGCCAGGCTTGCCGCTCGGTCCAGACCTTCAGGGGCGAGCCCTCGGGCGTCCAGATGGTGGCGTACTTGGCGGCCGAGCGGCCGGACCGCAGCGGCAGGATGATGCCGTGGAGCAGCGGCAGCCAGAGCAGCCGCGGGATCTCCACCACACGGGGGTCGGACAGGAACTCGCGCAGGTAGCGGCGCACCGCGGGCGCGGTCGGCGCGTCCGGCGTGCCCAGGTTGCACAGCAGCACGCCCGTTGCAGGCGGCTGCCCATGGGTGAAAGGAGGTTCCGTCCGGTACCGCGATGCGAAGGCCATCCGTTATTCTCGCTTGCATGCTCGACACCCCCCGGGTCAAGGCCATCACCCTCGACCTCGACGACACCCTCTGGCCGATCTGGCCGACCATCGAACGCGCCGAGCGGGTGCTGCATGACTGGCTGACCGAGCACGCGCCGATGGCGGCCGCCCTGTTCTCCAATCCGGCGGCCCTGCGCGACATCCGCAACCACGTGGCGGAACACCGGCCCGAACTCAGGCACGACCTCTCCGCGGTGCGGCGCGAGTCGATCCGGCTGGCGCTGTACCGCGCCGGCGAGGACCCGCTGCTGGCGGATCGCGCCTTCGAGGTGTTCTTCGCGGCCCGGCAGCAGGTCGAGCTGTTCGACGACGTGCTGCCGGCACTGCAGGCGCTCTCGCAACGCTACCCGCTGGTCAGCCTGTCCAATGGCAATGCGGACCTGCAGCGCGTGGGCCTGGCGCCGTACTTCCGTGCCGCGGTGTCGGCGCGCGAGTTCGGCGTGGGCAAGCCCGACCCGCGCATCTTCCATGCCGCCGCGGGCGCCGTCGACGTGCGGCCGGAAGACGTGCTGCACGTGGGCGACGACGCCACCCTCGACGTGATCGGCGGACTCAACGCCGGCATGCAGACCGCCTGGGTCAACCGCACCGACCACCTCTGGCCCCACGCGCAGCAGCCGGACGTGACGGTCACCGACCTGTCGCAGCTGTGCGCGCTGCTCAGCTGACGCCGTCGTCCAGGCTGGCCGAGACCTGCAGGCCGGCGCGCACCGCGCCTTCCAGCGTGGCCGGGTAGGGCCCGTCCACGTAGTCGCCGCAGGCGAAGAGACCGGGCGCGATGCGCAGGCCCGGGCGGCGCAGGCCCGGTGTGCAGGAGAAGGTGGCGCGTTTTTCCACCACGGTGCGCAGCGGCTGCACCGGCCAGCCCAGCGCCGCCGCTTGCGCCAGCACCTGTGCCTCCAGCGCCTGGGCGTCGCCGCGGCTGGCGCTGGCGACGAAGGCAAGCAGCCCTGCCGGCCCACCGAGCTGCCCGCGGTCGAACACGAATTGCGCAGGCGCACCGGGCCCGTCGCGCAAGGCCAGCATGGGCAGCGGCAGGCGGGGACCGCCCACCGTGTAGACGGTGGCAATGGGCGCGTGGGTCAGGCCGGCCGTGCACTGCAACCAGTCCGGCGACGCCACGCCGCTGCCGGCAGCCAGGCGCTGCGCCTCCCAGGGCGGGCAGGCGAGCACCACCACGTCGAACGCCTCGCCGTCCACGTCCCATCCACCGCCCGTGGCAGGCCGCACCGACTGCACCCGCGCGCCGCAGCGCACCGTGCTGCCGTGCCGGTCCAGCCAGGCGGCGGCGGCTTCGGGGAACAGGCGTCCCAGGTCGGCCCGGGGGATCAGCAGGTTCGAGGCACCCCAGCCGTCGCGGGCCGGCGCGAACAGCGCGTCGCGCAGCACGCGCAGGAACACCGATGCACTGGCCTGGTCCGCGGGCGTGTTGAGGGCGGCGATGCACAGCGGCTCGACCAGCCCGTGCAGCACTGCCGGGCGCAGGCCGGTGCAGAGCGCCGCGACGCTCAGGTGGTCCGGGCACCGGAAGCCGCGTGCCTGCCAACGCGCGGCGTGGGCGGCCAGCGACAGCTTGTCGGCCGCAGTCCAGCCGCGCGCGCTCGCAATGCCCCAGCCGGCGTCCAGCGGCACAGGCCAGTCGGGAAAGGCGAGGCCACCGCCGTCGGGGAAACGCAAGGTGAGCGGCAGGCGGTGCAGCACCTCGCGCGGCTTCACGCCCACCGCGCGCATCAGCGCCAGGGTCTCGCGGTACGCACCGATCAGGATGTGCTGGCCGTTGTCGAGGCGCACGCGGCCGCCAGCCGGCAGGTCGACGTCCAGCGCTCGGGCGCGACCGCCGAGTTGCCGGGACGCCTCCAGCACGATTACCTCGTGCCCGCGGCAGTTGGCTGCCACGGCCGTGGCGAGGCCCGCCCAGCCGGCGCCGACGATGGCGAGCTTCATCGGAGGTTCACAGCCGGCCCAGCGCCTGCACCTTCCAGGCCAGCCAGAACTTGCGCAGGGGCGTGAGGCTGACCCGCTGGTGAAGCACCTGGAACCCGTCGGCCTCGATCTCGCGCAGCAGGGTGCGGTAGATGCTGGCCATCATCAGCCCGGGCTTCTGGCTGCGGCGGTCGGCCGGCGGCAGCAGGGCCAGGGCCTCGTCGTACAAGCGGTGCGCACGTTGCGCCTGGAAGCGCATGAGGGCGGTGAAACGGTCGGAGTACTCGCGCTTGAGGATCTCGTGTGCCTTCACGTCGAACTGCTGCAGCTCCGAGATCGGCAGGTAGATGCGGCCGCGCATCGCGTCCTCGCCCACGTCCCGGATGATGTTGGTGAGCTGGAAGGCCAGCCCGAGCCGGTGCGCGTAGGCCGTGGTCTCGGGCTGCGTCCGCCCGAAGATCCCGGCGGACACCTCGCCCACCACGCCGGCCACCAGGTGGCAGTAGCGCTCCAGCGCCGGGAAGTCCAGGTAGCGGGTCTGCTCCAGGTCCATGCGGCAGCCGTCGACGACGGCCTGCAGGTGGCGCTCCTCGATGCCGAATTCCGGTGCCAGGGGCATCAGTGCCCGCATCACCGGGTGCTGCGGCTGGCCGGCGAACGCCCGCCCGATCTCGGTCTGCCACCACGCCAGCTTCGTCGTGGCGACGGCCGCATCCTGCACCTCGTCGACCACGTCGTCGACCTCGCGGCAGAAGGCGTAGAAGGCGGTGATCGCGGCGCGACGCCGCTGCGGCAGGAACAGGAAGGCGTAGTAGAAGCTGCTGCCGGAGGCCGCCGCCTTTTCCTGGACGTATTGCTCCGGGGTCATCCTTCGATTGTCACATCCGGCCCATCCGCCACAGCACCACCGGCAGGTCGGCGGCCGACAGGCGCGGCCGCCGGTGCAGCGTGTCAAAGCCCTGCGCGGCGATCTTGTCCAGGATGCGCAGCCCGCCCTGCACCACTCCGCGCAGCTCCCAGCCCGCACGGCCGGGCACCTGGTGCACGATCGGGCTGCCGTCGGCCATCAGCTGGCGGGCCCAGGCACATTCGTGCGCGAGCAGGGCGGCGCGCGCAGCGGCCGGTGCGGCGCCGGGCTGCAGCGGGTCGACGCCGAATGGCGCGCAGTCGGCGTCGGGCAGGTAGCGGCGGCCGCGTGCCAGGTCGCGGCCGAGGTCCTGCCAGAAGTTGATGAGCTGCAGTGCGGTACAGACCCGGTCGCTGTGCGCCAGGGCCTGCGCCTCGGTGATGCCGTACAGGTGCAGCAGCAGGCGCCCGACCGGGTTGGCCGACCTGCGGCAGTAGTCCAGCAGGTCGGCCCGGTCGCGGTAGCCGGCGCCGTCGCGGGTGCGCTCCACGTCCTGGGTGAAGGCGCTCAGCAGGTCGCGCAGGGGCTGGGCGGGGAGGGCATGGCTGCGGACGGCAGCGGCCAGCGGGCCGAACACCTCGGGCCAGGCGCCGGTCGCACCGGCATCTCCCGCCACTGCATGGTCGAGCGCGAAGCGGTACGCCGCCAGGTCCGACAGCCGCTGCGCGGGCGGTGCGTCGCCCTCGTCGGCCAGGTCATCCGCGGTCCGGGCGAACCAGTAGATGGCCGACACGGCCGGGCGCAGCCGCGGCGGGCACAGCCAGGAGGCGACGGGGAAATTTTCGTAGTGGTCGACCGGCCGGGGCCGTGTGGGCGCGTTCACAGGGCGCGATTCTCGCTTGACAGGGGCAGGGGAGAACCCGTAGATTACTAACCAGTCAGTCATTAGCGAAGCGAGTCTCCCATGCGCCTCCACCCACCCGTCCGAATCCTGCCCTTGTTGCTGGCCGGCCTCCTGGCCGCCTGCACCCGCCCGGCGCCCGCGCCGGAGCCGGTGCGATCGGTCAAGGTGCTGACGGTGGGGACGACCGGCTTCCAGTCCGGGCATGAGTTCTCGGGCGAGGTGCGGCCCCGCGTCGAGTCGCGCCTGGGCTTCCGGGTGGCCGGCAAGATCGTGCAGCGGCAGGCCGAACTGGGGCAGCGGGTGAAGCCGGGCCAGGTGCTGGCCCAGCTCGATGCGCAGGACTTCCGCCTGGCCGCCGACGCGGCCCGCGCCCAGGTGGCGGCGGCCAGCACCAACCGCGACCTGGCCGCCGCCGATTTCAAGCGCTACGCCACGCTGCGCGACCAGAACTTCATCAGCGGCGCCGAACTGGAGCGCCGGGAGACCGCGCTGAAGGCCGCGCAGGCGCAGCTGGAACAGGCCCAGGCCCAGCTCTCCTCGCAGTCGAACCAGGCGCGCTACGCCAGCCTCGTGGCCGACGTCGCCGGCGTCGTGACCGCTGTGGAGGCGGAACCCGGCCAGGTGGTGGGCGCCGGCGCGCCGGTGGTGCGGATCGCGCAGGATGGCCCGCGCGACGTGGTCTTCGCGGTGCCCGAGGACAAGGTGGCCGCCATCCGCCCGGGATCGGAGGTGGCGGTGCGCATCTGGGCCGGCGGCGGCACGCACGCGGGCAAGGTGCGTGAAGTGGCCGCCAGCGCCGACCCGGTCACGCGCACCTACGCCGTGAAGGTGGCGCTCGACGGGGCGGCGCAGCCGCCGCTCGGTGCCACCGCCTACGTGACGCCGCAGGCCCTGAGCCTGGCGGGGGCGCAGGTGATCAAGCTGCCGACCAGCGCCCTGCGGCAGGACGGGCAGGGGACGGCGGTCTGGGTGCTGGACAAGTCCACCATGACGGTGCGCTCGCAGCCGGTGCAGATCGCAACGGCAGACGGCAACGAGGCGGTGCTGGCCGGCGGCCTGCAGCCCGGCATGCTGGTGGTCTCGGCCGGCGTCCATGTGCTGGCGCCCGGCCAGAAGGTCCGGATCTACGAGGAAAAAGCGGCCTCCGCCCGCACCAGCAGCGGGGATGCTGCTATCAAAACTGCAGCAACGGCGCAGCCCGCTGCCGGCGCCCGGTGAGCCGCCGATGAACGCCGCACCCGAATCCGACGCCGGCACGAGCCGCTTCAACCTCTCGCGCTGGGCGCTGGAGCATCCGGCCCTCACCCGCTACCTCATGGTGGTGCTGATGCTGCTGGGCTTCGCCGCGTACTTCCAGCTGGGGCAGGACGAGGACCCGCCCTTCACCTTCCGCGCGATGGTCGTGCGCACCTACTGGCCGGGGGCCACGGCGCAGCAGGTCGCCGAGCAGGTGACCGACAAGATCGAGCGCACCCTGCAGGAGGTGCCGTACGCCGACATCATCCGCAGCTACTCCAAGCCGGGGGAGTCGCAGATCATCTTCCAGATCAAGGACTCCTCGAAGGCCGCCGACGTGCCCGGTGTCTGGTACGCGGTGCGCAAGAAGGTGGGCGACATGCGCGGCACGCTGCCGGGCGGCGTGCAGGGCCCGTTCTTCAACGACGAGTTCGGCGACGTGTACGGCGTGATCTACGCGCTGGAGGCCGACGCCGGCTTCAGCTACGCCGAGGTGAAGGCCTTCGCCGACGACGTGCGCCAGCAGCTGCTGCGGGTGCCCGACGTGGCCAAGGTGGAGCTGTTCGGCGTGCAGGACGAGAAGCTGTACGTGGAGATTTCGCAGAAGCGCCTGGCGGCGCTGGGGCTGGACATCAACCAGGTGCTGCAGCAGCTGGGCCAGCAGAACGCGGTGGAGTCGGCCGGCGCGGTGCAGACGCCGGTGGACGTGGTGCAGGTGCGGGTGGGCGGCCAGTTCGAGGCGGTGGACCAACTGGCGGCGATGCCGGTGCGCGGCAGCTCGGGCAGCCAGATCCGCCTGGGCGACATCGCCGACGTCAAGCGCGGCTACGTCGACCCGCCCGTGATCAAGGTGCGCCACGACGGCAAGGAGGTGATCGCGCTCGGCGTGTCGATGGCCAAGGGTGGCGACATCATCCGCCTGGGCGGCTCGCTGCGCACCGCCTTCGGCCGCATCGAGGACGGCCTGCCCGCCGGCATCCGGCTGGTGCAGCTGCAGGACCAGCCCAAGGCGGTGTCCACCTCGGTCAACGAGTTCGTGCGGGTGCTGATCGAGGCGGTGGTGATCGTGCTGGCGGTGAGCTTCATCGCGCTGGGCCTGCACAAGCGCCCGGATGCGGCGGCGCTGCCGCTGTGGAAGCGCTGGACCATCGACATGCGGCCCGGCCTCGTGGTGGGCATCACCATCCCGCTGGTGCTGGCGGTGACCTTCCTGGCGATGGACTACTGGGGCATCGGCCTGCACAAGATCTCGCTCGGCTCGCTGATCATCGCGCTGGGGCTGCTGGTGGACGACGCGATCATCGCGGTGGAGATGATGGTGCGCAAGATGGAGGAGGGCTACGACAAGGTCCGCGCCGCCACCTTCGCCTACGACGTGACCGCCATGCCCATGCTGACGGGCACCCTCATCACCGCGGCGGGCTTCCTGCCGATCGGCATGGCGAAGTCGGCGGTGGGCGAGTACACCTTCGCGATCTTCGCCGTCACCGTGATCGCGCTGGTGCTCAGCTGGTTCGTCTCGGTCTACTTCGTGCCCTACCTGGGCACGCTGCTGCTCAAGTCCAAGCCGCTGCCCGCGGGCGGAGTGGCCGAGCATCACGAGCACTTCGACACGCCGTTCTACCGGACCTTCCGCCGCACGGTGAACTGGTGCGTGGAGCACCGGTGGATGACCATCGGTGCGACGCTGCTGGTGTTCGCGCTCGGCATCCTGGGCATGGGCAAGGTGCAGCAGCAGTTCTTCCCCGATTCGAGCCGCCCGGAGATCCTGGTGGCCCTGTGGTCGCCCGAGGGCACGTCCTTTGCCGCCAGCGAAGCCGCCGCCAGGCGCGTGGAGGCCCGACTGCAGCGGGAGGCGGGTGTCACCGCGGTGAGCACCTGGGTCGGCTCGGGCGTGCCGCGCTTCTACCTGCCGCTGGACCAGGTGTTCCCGCAGACCAACGTGTCGCAACTGATCGTCATGCCGAAGGACCTGCCCACGCGCGAGGCGTTGCGTGTGAAGCTGCCGACCCTGCTGGCCGAGGAGTTCCCCGACGTGCGCGGCCGGGTGACCCTGCTGCCGAACGGCCCCCCGGTGCCGTACCCGGTGATGTTCCGCGTGGTCGGCCCCGATCCCGTGGCCCTGCGCGGCTATGCCGACCAGGTCAAGGAGGCGATGCGCGCCAGCCCCAACACCCGCGGCGTGAACGACAACTGGAACGAGTCGGTCAAGGTGCTGCGGCTCGAGGTGGACCAGGCCAAGGCCCGCGCCCTCGGGGTCACCAGCCAGTCGATCGCGCAGGCCTCGCGCACCATCCTGGCCGGCACGCCGGTCGGGCAGTACCGCGAAGGCGACAAGCTGATCGACATCGTGCTGCGCCAGCCGCTGGACGAGCGCAACGCGATCACAGACGTGGGCAACGCCTACCTGCCGACGGCCTCGGGCAAGTCGATCCCCCTGACGCAGATCGCCAAGCCGGTGTTCACCTGGGAGCCGGGCGTGATGTGGCGCGAGAACCGCAGCTACGCGATCACGGTGCAGAGCGACATCGTGGAGGGCTTGCAGGGCGCCACAGTGACCAACGAGCTGCTGCCTGCCCTGAAGGCGCTGGAAGCGAAGTGGACGCCCGGCTACGAGATCCAGGTGGCCGGGGCGGTGGAGGAGAGCGCCAAGGGCTCCTCGTCCATCTCCGCCGGCGTGCCGATCATGCTGTTCATCACCTTCACGCTGCTCATGCTGCAGCTGCACAGCTTCAGCCGGGCGATGCTGGTGTTCCTGACCGGGCCGCTGGGCATCGCCGGGGTGGCCGGCGCGCTGCTGGTGTTGAACCGGCCGTTCGGCTTCGTGGCGCTGCTGGGCGTGATCGCGCTGATGGGCATGATCCAGCGCAACTCGGTGATCCTGATCGACCAGATCGAGCAGGACCGCGCCCGCGGCGTGCCGGCCTGGAACGCGATCGTGGAGTCGGCGGTGCGCCGCCTGCGCCCCATCGTGCTGACGGCGGCCGCCGCGGTGCTGGCGATGATCCCCCTCTCGCGCTCGGTGTTCTGGGGGCCGATGGCGGTGGCCATCATGGGCGGGCTGATCGTGGCCACGGTGCTGACGCTGCTGGCGCTGCCGGCCATGTACGCCGCGTGGTTCCGGGTCAAGCGCGACGAGGCGCCGCCGGCGCCGCAGGGCCTTGCGCAGGCGGTCCCGGCGTAGGGCTTAAAATCGCGGGCTGACCGAATTCGGGCGGGCGGCCGGTGTTCAATCCGGCCGCCCGCCCTGCTTTTGGCGCGCGCGGGTGGCGAAATTGGTAGACGCACCAGGTTTAGGTCCTGACGCCAGCAATGGTGTGGGGGTTCGAGTCCCCCCCCGCGCACCACGACAACTTTCCTTCTCAGAGAAACACCATGGCCGTGACCGTTGAAACCCTCGACAAGCTGGAACGCAAGATGACCTTGACGCTGCCCGTCAACGTCATCCAGTCGGAAGTCGACTCCCGACTCAAGCGCCTGGCGCGCACCGTGAAGATGGACGGCTTCCGCCCCGGAAAGGTCCCGATGACCGTCGTGGCCCAGCGCTACGGCTACTCGGTGCACTACGAGGTGATGAACGACAAGGTGGGCGAGGCCTTCGCGCAAGCCGCCAACGAAGCCAAGCTGCGCGTCGCCGGCCAGCCCAAGATCACCGAGAAGCAGGAGGCCCCCGAAGGCCAGCTGGCCTTCGACGCGGTGTTCGAGGTGTTCCCCGAGGTGAAGATCGGCGACCTGTCCACCGCCGAGGTGGAGAAGCTGACCGCCCAGGTGAGTGACGCCGCCATCGACAAGACCCTGGAGATCCTGCGCAAGCAGCGCCGCACCTTCGCCCAGCGCGCGCAGGGTTCGGCGGCCGAGGACGGCGACCGCGTCACCGTCGACTTCGAGGGCAAGATCGACGGCGAGACCTTCCAGGGCGGCAAGGCCGAGGACTTCCAGTTCCTGGTCGGCGAAGGCCAGATGCTCAAGGAGTTCGAGGACGCCGTCCGCGGCATGAAGGCGGGCGAGAGCAAGACCTTCCCGCTGGCCTTCCCGGCCGACTACCACGGCAAGGACGTGGCCGGCAAGACGGCCGACTTCATGGTGACGGTCAAGAAGGTCGAGGCCGCGAACCTGCCGGCGGTCGACGAGCAGCTGGCCAAGTCGCTGGGCATCGCCGACGGTGGCGTCGACGCCCTGCGCGCCGACATCAAGAAGAACCTGGAGCGCGAGGTCAAGTTCCGCCTGCTGTCGCGCAACAAGACGGCAGTGATGGACGCGCTGGTGGCCAAGGCCGAGCTCGACTTGCCCAAGAGCAGCGTGCAGGCCGAGATGGATCGCATGGTCGAGGGCGCCCGCGCCGACCTGAAGCAGCGGGGCATCAAGGACGCCGACAAGGCGCCGATCCCCGACGACGTGTTCCGCCCGCAGGCCGAGCGCCGCGTGCGCCTGGGCCTGGTGGTCGCGGAGCTGGTCCGTGCCAACGAGCTGCAGGCCAAGCCCGAGCAGATCCGCGCCCACGTGGAAGAGCTGGCTGCCAGCTACGAGAAGCCGGCCGAGGTGGTGCGCTGGTACTACAGCGACAACCGCCGCCTGGCCGAGGTGGAGGCCGTCGTGATCGAGAACAACGTGACCGACTTCGTGCTGTCCAAGGCGCGGGTCGTGGACAAGGAAGTGTCCTTCGACGAGCTCATGGGCCAGGGCTGACGGCCGGGCGGCCGCCGGTGCCGCCCGCCCACGGTCCCGGTCGACCTTGCGGGGCCTGTGCAGGACTTGCAGTCCGACGCACAGGCCCCATGTCATTTTTGGCTACAGTTGGAGCCGCACATTCGAAAGCCCCGATTCCCCATGAGCGCACTTGATACCCAGGCCCTCGGCATGATTCCGATGGTCATCGAGCAGTCCGGCCGCGGCGAGCGGTCGTACGACATCTATTCGCGCCTGCTCAAGGAGCGCGTGGTGTTCCTGGTGGGTCCGGTCAACGACCAGACCGCCAACCTGGTGGTCGCCCAGCTCCTGTTCCTGGAGAGCGAGAACCCCGACAAGGACATCTCGTTCTACATCAACAGCCCGGGCGGCAGCGTGAGCGCCGGCATGGCGATCTACGACACCATGAACTTCATCAAGCCTGACGTGTCGACGCTGTGCACCGGCATGGCGGCCAGCATGGGCGCGTTCCTGCTGGCGTCGGGCGCCAAGGGCAAGCGCTTCTCCCTGCCCAACTCCAAGATCATGATCCACCAGCCGCTGGGTGGCATGCAGGGCCAGGCGTCCGACATCGAGATCCACGCCAACGAGATCCTCAAGACGCGGGCGACGCTCAACAAGATCCTGGCGGACAAGACCGGTCAGCCGCTCGACCGCATCGAGCGCGACACCGAGCGCGACTACTTCCTGTCGTCCGAGGAAGCCAAGAACTACGGTCTGGTCGACCAGGTCATTGCCAAGCGCCCCTGACGGGTTGAACCCCCGCGCGCCGACCCGGTCCAACTCCCGGTTGCGGCACAGCAACGGCGTCTCCTCCGACAGGGGACGCCGTTTGTTGTTTGGTTATCATTGAAATTCCAGTCGCGAGAGGCGCATCCCCATGGCCGAGAAAAAAGGCTCATCCAGCGAGAAAACGCTCTATTGCTCGTTTTGCGGGAAGAGCCAGCACGAGGTGAAGAAGCTCATCGCAGGGCCATCGGTGTTCATCTGCGACGAGTGCATCGACCTGTGCAACGAGATCATCCGTGACGAACTGCCGGCCGGCGAGGAGCAGCGCGAGGCCCGCGGCGACCTGCCGACGCCGTCGGAGATCAAGCTCAACCTGGACAACTACGTCATCGGCCAGGAAGCCGCCAAGCGGGCGCTGGCCGTCGCGGTGTACAACCACTACAAGCGCTTGCGCCACAAGGACAAGGCCAAGAAGGAAGACGTCGAGCTCACCAAGAGCAACATCCTCCTGATCGGCCCCACCGGCTCGGGCAAGACCCTGCTGGCCCAGACGCTGGCCCGCATGCTGGACGTGCCCTTCGTGATGGCCGATGCCACCACGCTGACGGAGGCCGGCTACGTCGGCGAGGACGTCGAGAACATCATCCAGAAGCTGCTGCAGAGCTGCAATTACGAGGTGGAGCGGGCCCAGCGCGGCATCGTGTACATCGACGAGATCGACAAGATCTCCCGCAAGAGCGACAACCCCAGCATCACCCGCGACGTGTCGGGCGAGGGCGTGCAGCAGGCGCTGCTCAAGCTGATCGAAGGCACCATGGCCAGCGTGCCCCCGCAGGGCGGCCGCAAGCATCCCAACCAGGACTTCCTGCAGATCGACACGACCAACATCCTGTTCATCTGCGGCGGCGCCTTCGCGGGACTGGAGAAGGTGATCGAGCAGCGCACCGAGGGCTCGGGCATCGGCTTCGGCGCGGCGGTCAAGAGCAAGGCCCAGCGCACGCTGACGGACGTTTTCCGCGAAGTCGAGCCGGAAGACCTGATCAAGTTCGGCCTCATTCCCGAACTGGTCGGCCGCATGCCGGTGGTGGCGACGCTCGCCGAGCTGTCCGAAGAAGCGCTGGTGCAGATCCTCACCGAGCCGAAGAACGCGATGGTCAAGCAGTACGCCAAGCTGCTGGCCATGGAGGGCGTGGACCTGGAGATCCGGCCGAACGCCTTGCGCGCGATCGCCCGCAAGGCGCTGGCGCGCAAGACCGGCGCCCGGGGCCTGCGCTCGATCCTCGAGCAATCCCTCATCGACACCATGTTCGAGCTGCCCAACACCTCCAACGTGGACAAGGTGGTGGTGGACGAGTCCACCATCGAAGAGAACAAGCCTCCGCTGCTCGTGTACCGCGAAGCCGCGAAGAAGGCCTGAGCCCGCACCGACCTGGTGAATCCCAGCAGTCATCCCGTCCCTGGCGCCCACGGCGCCGGCGGGCGGGTTGAAAATGCCCCATTCCAGTCCATCTACGGCTGGTAACCCAAGGATCCTCATGTCCGGACACATCCCGCTCCCCGCCACGCCGATCGACCTGCCGCTGCTGCCGCTGCGCGACGTGGTGGTCTTTCCCCACATGGTGATCCCGCTGTTCGTGGGCCGGCCCAAGAGCATCAAGGCCCTGGAGGCCGCGATGGAGGCCGAGCGGCGCATCATGCTGGTGGCCCAGAAGGCGGCGGCCAAGGACGAACCGGCTGTCACCGACATGTTCGAGGTGGGCTGCGTCTCCACCATCCTGCAGATGCTCAAGCTGCCCGACGGCACCGTGAAGGTGCTGGTGGAGGGCCAGCAGCGGGCCCGCGTGAACAAGATCGAGGAAGGCGAGCAGCATTTCGTCGCCAACGTCACGCCGGTGGACGCCGCGGAACACGAGTCCAAGTCGAGCGAGATCGAGGCCCTGCGGCGCGCGGTCATGCAGCAGTTCGACCAGTACGTGAAGTTGAACAAGAAGATCCCGCCGGAGATCCTGACCTCGATCTCCAGCATCGACGACGCCGGCCGCCTGGCCGACACCATCGCCGCGCACCTGCCCCTCAAGCTCGACAACAAGCAGGTCGTGCTGGACCTGGCCGACATCAAGGGCCGCCTGGAGAACCTGTTCGAGCAGATCGAGCGCGAGGTGGACATCCTCAACGTCGACAAGAAGATCCGCTCGCGCGTGAAGCGCCAGATGGAGAAGAACCAGCGCGACTTCTACCTGAACGAGCAGGTCAAGGCGATCCAGAAGGAGCTGGGCGAGGGCGAAGAGGGCGCCGACATCGAGGAGATCGAGAAGAAGATCAAGCTCGCCAAGATGCCCAAGGACGCCCTGAAGAAGGCCGAGGCCGAGCTCAAGAAGCTCAAGCTCATGTCGCCGATGTCGGCCGAGGCGACCGTGGTGCGCAACTACATCGACGTGCTGGTCGGCCTGCCGTGGTCCAAGCGGACCAAGATCAAGCACGACCTGGGCAACGCCGAGACCGTGCTCAACGAGGACCACTACGGCCTGGACAAGGTCAAGGACCGCATCCTCGAGTACCTCGCGGTGCAGCAGCGCGTCGACAAGGTCAAGGCGCCGATCCTGTGTCTCGTCGGCCCCCCGGGCGTGGGCAAGACCTCGCTGGGCCAGTCGATCGCCAAGGCGACCGGCCGCAAGTACGTGCGCATGGCGCTGGGCGGCATGCGCGACGAGGCCGAGATCCGCGGTCACCGCCGCACCTACATCGGCGCCTTGCCGGGCAAGGTGCTGTCGAACCTGAACAAGGCGGGCACGCGCAACCCGCTGTTCCTGCTGGACGAGATCGACAAGCTGGGGACCGACTTCCGCGGCGACCCGTCGTCGGCGCTGCTCGAGGTGCTGGACCCGGAGCAGAACCACAAGTTCGGTGACCACTACGTCGAGGTCGATTTCGACCTGTCCGACGTGATGTTCGTGGCGACCTCCAACTCGATGAACATCCCGCCCGCGCTGCTGGACCGGATGGAGGTGATCCGCCTCTCGGGCTACACCGAGGACGAGAAGACCAACATCGCGCTGAAGTACCTGCTGCCCAAGCAGATGGAGAACAACGGCGTGAAGGACACCGAGCTGATGGTGACCGAGGACGCCGTGCGGGACATCATCCGTTACTACACCCGCGAAGCTGGCGTGCGCTCTCTCGAGCGCGAGTTGGGCAAGATCTGCCGCAAGGTGGTCAAGGGCCTGCTGCTCAAGAAGTACAAACCGCTGGTCACCGTCGACGAGAACAACCTCAACGAATTCCTGGGCGTGCGCAAGCACACCTACGGCCGTGCGGAGCAGCAGAACCAGATCGGCCAGGTGGTCGGCCTCGCATGGACCGAGGTGGGCGGCGACCTGCTCACCATCGAAGCGGCACTGATGCCCGGCAAGGGCGTGATCACCCGCACCGGTTCGCTGGGCGACGTCATGAAGGAGTCGGTCGAGGCCGCGCGCACCGTGGTGCGCAGCCGCGCCCGCGGGCTGGGCATCACCGACGAGGTCTTCGAGAAGAAGGACATGCACATCCACGTGCCGGACGGGGCGACGCCCAAGGACGGCCCGAGTGCGGGTGCCGCGATGACGACCGCGATCGTGTCGGCGCTCACCGGCATCCCGGTGCGCAGCGACGTCGCCATGACCGGCGAGATCACGCTGCGCGGCGAGGTCACGGCCATCGGCGGGCTCAAGGAGAAGCTGCTGGCGGCGCTTCGCGGCGGCATCAAGACCGTGCTGATCCCCGAGGAGAACGCCAAGGACCTCCAGGACATTCCCGAGAACGTGAAGAACGGCCTGGAGATCGTGCCGGTCAAGTGGATCGACAAGGTGCTGGAAGTCGCCCTGGAGCGCCAGCCCACGCCGCTGCCGGACGACGCCGCGGCCGCCATCGCGCCGGCGCAGCCCGCCGGCGCACCGCTGGCGGTGCCGGGCTCGGTGAAGCACTGAAATTTTTTGGGACCTCCTCGATGGAGGCTCCAAAAATCTGTCATATAATTAGGGTCTCGCGGGAGTAGCTCAGTTGGTAGAGCGCAACCTTGCCAAGGTTGAGGTCGAGAGTTCGAGACTCTTCTCCCGCTCCAAATTCCGAAGGGAAGCATCTGCTTCCCTTTTTTGTCGGAAAAGTGGAAATTCGGCGCGGTAGCAAAGCGGTTATGCACCGGATTGCAAATCCGTGTAGGTCGGTTCGACTCCGGCCCGCGCCTCCAGCCTTGCACAGCCCCGAGCGGCGCTGCCCCCCGTTTGCCTTGCATTGAGCCGAGGGCCTCGATGGTGAAATTGGTAGACACAGCGGACTTAAAATCCGCCGCTTAGCTGAATGGCGGCGTACCGGTTCGACCCCGGTTCGAGGCACCACCCCACGGGCACGCTGCGGCTCCCGGCACACGCAAGACAGATGGCCCAATACGACAACGCCCCCTTCGAGATCCACGTCCACGGCGACGTGCCGCTGCGCGCGGACGTGACCTATGCGCAGCTGCAGGACGCGTTGAAGCCGCTGTGGAACTACGCGGGGGCCAAGTCGCTGGCCGACGGCGCGGAGAGTGCCTACGAGGAAGAGCCGGGCATCAAGTTCGACGCGCAGGAGCACCTGCTCACCATGTGCTGGACCGTCGCCGGCGACCAGGACTTCAAGCAGTCGCTCGACGAGATGTGCATGAGCCTCAATGAACTGGCGGAGCAGGGCGCGGCCATCGAGGTCACCTTCTACGACGCCGAATTCGACGAGGAAGAGGAGCCGCCCGAGGCCGAGGCCCGCGACGACTTCATCATGCTGTTCGTGGGCCCCACGCCCGCGGCGATCATGCAGGTGCAACGCGACCTGCTGGTGGAGGACGTGGTGAACCTGATGGAACGCCACTTCGACGGAGCCGAGCTCGGCGGGGTGGTCGCCGAGATCGACAAGCTGTTCTCGCAGCGCTTCGACGCGCTGGTCAGCTCGCTCGAGATCGGCCGGCCGCCGCGCGGTGGCGGTGGCAGCGGCGGTGGAAGCCATGGCGGCGGCCGCCGCCCGCGCCACCTGCACTGAATCCGGCCGCCGGCGCTGGCGGCCCCCTTTTCGCCTTCGAGCGTCCCCGCGCATCTGCGCTTGCGTGCGCACGCGTGCCTGTCAGAATGGCCGAACCATGGCCATCTTCTCGCAGGACGCCCTCAACCCCGGTGTGCGCAAGCGCGAGGTGTTCGGCTGGGCGATGTACGACTTCGCCAACTCCGGCTACACCACGGTGGTGATCACCGCGGTGTTCGCCGCCTACTTCGTCGGCGGGGTCGCCGGCAAGGCGGCCTGGGCGACCTTCGCGTGGACGGCGGCCCTGAGCATCTCGTACCTGATCGTCATGCTCACGATGCCGAGCATCGGCGCCTACGCGGACCTGCGTGCCGCCAAGAAGCGCGTGCTGGTGCTCGTCACCGCCGCCTGCGTCGTGAGCACCGCGGCCCTGGCGTTGGCGTCGCCGGGGTCGGTTGCGCTGGCGATGCTGCTGATCATCGTCTCCAACACCTTCTACAGCTATGGCGAGTCGCTCACCGCGGCCTTCCTGCCGGAACTGGCGCGCTCCGAGGCCATGGGCAAGGTGAGTGGCTGGGGGTGGGGCTTCGGCTACTTCGGCGGCATGCTGGCCCTGGGCATCTGCCTGGGCTACGTGCTCTGGGCGCAGTCCAAGGGCATCCCTGCGGCGCAGTTCGTGCCCATCACGATGCTGATCACCGCGGCGATCTACGGTGGCGCCGCGCTGTTCACCTTCCGGTTGCTGCGCGAGCGCGCGCAACCGAATCCGCACGCCTTGCGCGAGGGTGGCCTGCGAGCCTCGCTGCAGCAGTTGCGCCAGACCTTCCGGCAGGCACGCCGCTACCGTGACTTCATGTGGCTGATGGCCTGCGCGGTCTTCTACCAGGGCGGGGTGGCGGTCGCCGTGGCGCTGGCCGCCATCTACGCCGAGCAGGTGATCGGCTTCCAGCCGCAGGAGACCATGGTCCTCATCTTCGTGCTGAACCTGGCCGCGGCATTCGGCGCATTCGCTTGGGGCTACCTGCAGGACTGGATCGGGCACAAGCCCGCACTGGCCAGCACGCTGGTCGGCTGGATCGCCACTTGCGTGATCGCCGCCTTGACCACGACCAAGGGCGGCTTCTGGTGGGCGGCCGCGATCGCCGGGCTGTGCATGGGCTCCAGCCAGTCGGCCGGGCGCGCCATGGCCGGCATGTTCGCCCCCAAGCGGCAGTCGGCCGAATTCTTCGGGCTGTGGACCTTCGCCATCCGGCTGGCCAGCATCATCGGTCCGCTGACCTACGGCGCGATCACCTGGGCCACGGGCGGCAACCAGCGCACCGCCATCCTCTCGACCACGGTGCTGTTCTTCATCGGCCTGCTGGTGCTGCTGAAGGTGGACGTGCAGCGCGGCCGGGCCGCGGCGCTCGATGCCGACGCGCAGTCCGCGGCGGAGGACGGCCCAGGCCCCGGACTGCGCGCACCGGCAGCCGCCTGAGGGCCGCGCCGGGTCCCGGTTCAGCCGGCGGCGACCGGGATCTTCTTGAACTCGCCGGTGGCGATGCGCTGCTGCCACTGCGCGGGCCCGGTGATGTGCGCGCTGGTGCCGCCCGCATCCACCGCCACCGTGACCGGCATGTCCACCACGTCGAACTCGTAGATGGCTTCCATGCCCAGGTCCGCGAACCCGACCACGCGGGCGGTCTTGATCGCCTTGGACACGAGGTAGGCGGCGCCGCCCACCGCCATCAGGTAGGCCGAGCGGTGCTTGCGGATCGCATCGATGGCGGCCGGTCCGCGCTCGGCCTTGCCGATCATCGCGATGAGCCCGGTCTGCGACAGCATCATGTCGGTGAACTTGTCCATGCGGGTGGCGGTGGTGGGGCCCGCCGGGCCGACCGCCTCGTCGCGCACGGGATCGACCGGCCCGACGTAGTAGATGACGCGGTTGGTGAAGTCCACCGGCAGGGCCTCGCCCTTGGCCAGCATGTCCTGGATGCGCTTGTGCGCGGCATCCCGCCCCGTCAGCATCTTGCCGTTGAGCAGCAGGGTGTCGCCGGGCTTCCAGCTGGCGACCTCTTCCCGGCTGAGCGTGTCCAGGTTCACCCGGCGGGTCTTCTCGGTGTCGGGTGCCCATTCCACCTTCGGCCACAGGTCCAGGCTGGGGGCTTCCAGGTAGACCGGGCCGGAGCCGTCCAGGACGAAGTGCGCATGCCGCGTGGCCGCGCAGTTCGGGATCATCGCCACCGGCTTGCTCGCCGCGTGCGTCGGGTACATCTTGATCTTGACGTCCAGCACGGTGGTGAGGCCGCCCAGCCCCTGCGCGCCGATGCCGAGCGCGTTGACCTTGTCGAACAGCTCCAGGCGGAGCTCTTCCACCGGCGTGAGCGGCTCGCCGCGGGACGATTTGGCCTGCAGCTCGTACATGTCCAGGTCGTCCATCAGGCTTTCCTTGGCCATCAGCACCGCCTTCTCGGCGGTGCCGCCGATGCCGATGCCCAGCATGCCGGGCGGGCACCATCCCGCACCCATGGTCGGCACGGTCTTGAGCACCCAGTCGACCACCGAGTCGCTCGGGTTGAGCATGACCATCTTGCTCTTGTTCTCGCTGCCGCCGCCCTTGGCGGCCACGGTCACGTCGACCTTGTCGCCCGGCACCAGCTCGGTGACGATCACGGCCGGCGTGTTGTCCTTGGTGTTCTTGCGCGCGAACTGCGGGTCGGCCACCACGCTGGCCCGCAACATGTTGTCCGGGTGGTTGTAGCCACGGCGCACGCCTTCGTTGACGGCGTCTTCCAGGCTGCCGGTGAAGCCCTCGAAGCGCACGTCCATGCCGACCTTCAGGAACACGTTGACGATGCCGGTGTCCTGGCAGATCGGGCGGCGGCCCGTCGCGCTCATCTTGCTGTTGGTGAGGATCTGCGCGATGGCGTCCTTGGCCGCCGGGCTCTGTTCGCGCTCGTAGGCGCGGGCCAGGTGGGCGATGTAGTCGGCGGGGTGGTAGTAGCTGATGTACTGCAGGGCCGCCGCAATGGATTCAATCAGGTCGGCTTGGCGCAGGGTGGTCGTCATGGATGTCGTCGGAGTGGGGCGGTCACACGGTGCCTGCCGCCTCTGGTAGGGTGCAGGAAGCCCTCTATTTTGACAGCTGTGCCGCGCCAGCCCGGCAGGAGCCCCACATGCCCGCGACCCGCACCGAGAAAGACACCTTCGGTCCCATCGACGTTCCGGCCGATCGGCTCTGGGGCGCGCAGACCCAGCGATCGATCCGGAACTTCGCCATCTCCGGGGAGCGGCAACCCCGCGAGATCATCCGGGCGCTGGTGCAGATCAAGCGGTCCTCCGCTGTCGCCAACCACCTGCTCGGCCTCATGGATGACCGCAAGGCTTCGGCCATCATCGCGGCCGCCGACGAGGTGCTGGACGGCCGCCACGACGACGAATTTCCGCTGGTGGTGTGGCAGACCGGCTCCGGCACCCAGACCAACATGAACGTCAACGAGGTGCTCGCCAATCGCGCGAGCGAACTGCTGGGCGGCCCCCGAGGCGAAGGGCGCCTGGTGCACCCCAATGACGACGTGAACCGCAGCCAGTCGTCCAACGACGTGTTCCCGACCGCGATGCACGTGGCGGCGGTCGAGGGCATCCGCAACAAGCTCATGCCCGGGCTGCAGAGGCTCAAGGGCACCCTGGCCGCCAAGAGCGATGCCTTCCGCGACATCGTCAAGATCGGCCGCACCCACCTGCAGGATGCGACGCCGCTCACGCTCGGCCAGGAGTTCTCCGGCTACGTGGCGCAGCTGGAGCAGGCCGACCGGCACCTGCACGCCAGCCTGCCGCACCTGTGCGAGCTGGCACTGGGCGGCACCGCCGTGGGCACCGGCCTCAACGCACCACCCGGCTACGCCGAGAAGGTGGCGGGGGAACTGGCGCGCCTGACCGGACTGCCGTTCGTGACGGCACCGAACAAGTTCGAGGTGATGGCCGCGGCCGACGCGCTGGTGCATGCGCATGGGGCGCTCAAGACGCTGGCCGCCAGCCTGATGAAGATCGCCAACGACGTGCGCTGGCTGGCCAGCGGGCCGCGCAGCGGCATCGGCGAGCTGTCGATCCCCGAGAACGAGCCCGGCTCGTCGATCATGCCCGGCAAGGTGAATCCGACCCAGAGCGAAGCCATGACGATGCTGTGCTGCCAGGTGTTCGGCAACGACGTCGCGATCAACATCGGCGGCGCGTCCGGCAACTTCGAGCTCAACGTGTTCCGGCCGATGATCGCGCACAACTTCATGCAGAGCGTGCGGCTGCTGGCCGACGGCATGGTGAGCTTCAACGACCACTGCGCGGTCGGGATCGAGCCCAACCGGGACCGCATCGCGGAACTGGTGGACCGGTCGCTGATGCTGGTGACCGCCCTCAACCCGCACATCGGCTACGACAAGGCCGCCCAGATCGCCAAGAAGGCGCACAAGGACGGCACCAGCTTGCGCGAGGCCGCGCTTGCGACCGGCTACGTCACGGCCGAACAGTTTGACCAGTGGGTCCGGGCGGGGGACATGGTCGGCCCGCGCTGAGCGGTCGGCCGCGGCTGGCAGTCAGCGACTGCCGCCTCGCCGGAACAGCCGGCGGGTGCCCGCGGCGGCCAGCACGATGCCGGCGGATCCGATGGCCACGGCGGCCTCGCGCCCGGCGGGAATGAGCGTCCAGCGCAACCAGGCTCCCGGTCCCTTCGGACCTTCGATCGGGGGCAGGGCGCCGCCCAGGGTGAGCAGCACCCACGCGGTGACGCTCCACAGCAGGATCAGCAGCAGACCGATTGCCCAGATGGACAGCATGTCGTCCCCGCGGCCCGTGGACCCGGCACGCGGAAGCGGCAGGCCGACCAGACCCCAGAAGTGCCGGTCGGGTGTCATGGCAGGGTGCGCACGGCACGTGCGCCCGCGGCGGTCGCGGGGCCCGAGGGGAAGCCCGGGCGGCCACCCGCAGGCGGAGCGGCGGTCGGGGTCTCGACCATGCCGGTGGCGGCCCCGGGACGTCCGGGCAGTGGTGTGGGCTGCTGCGGTCCGCCCGACTTGCCGCCGGGGTGGGAGGGCGGATGCTGCGTTCCCGGTGGTGTGCCGGGCACCGCCTCCAGGCCGCCCGCACCCACTCCGCTGGTCCTGGGTGCACACGTGACCGAGTAGGCGGCGAAGTCCGACTTCATCACACTGCCGGCGGCTGCGGCTGTCACGTCGATCCAGAGCGAGTCCTGGTGAACGTTGGACGGCGTTGGGCCGCCCGGCGCCGCATATGCACCGTCCACCGCGCGGCCCGCCGCGCCCCGCGGCCCGGGAATGACACCATCGTCCGGGTTCGGGGGCGTTGCCGAGGTTAGGTTGTTGTCACCCGATTGCCGGCCGCGTGCCGGTCCGCCTGGTGTCGTTGCCGCCGGGGCAGGCGGCTGCCCCACGGTGAAATGCTGCACCACCGTACGCACGTAGTCGGTCCCCTCGCGGTCCGACTCCCGGAACGTGATGGTCATGACCTGCGAGTTCTTCCCGGAGGCGCCCCGCACACGGTAGTTGACATAGCCAGGCCGCTTGCTGCCGTCCGAGCGGAAGGTGAAGAATGCCGTCGCGTTGGCCGGGCATTGCACCGGGGAGGCCGGCGCCTGCACCGAAATGCTCACCGCTTTCAACAGAGCGGGTCCGTGCGTGCGCTCGGGCCCGTCTGCATGCGTGTTCAGTGCCAGATCGTTCTTGGGCGAGGCCTTGCAGACCAGCCGGAAGTTCGGTGCCATCTCCACACCAGTGACTTCCTGGGGCGTCTGCGCGCCCGCGATGCCTGTGGTCTCGAAGCTGTGCCAGGCCTTGACCCGGTAGGGGATCTCCCGGTCCTGTCCGAAGATTTGCGCATCCGACAGTCCTTCGTTGCGCAGGCGCGAGGCCATCGTGATGCAGGTGTTGACGGCCCAGTTCCGGGTGATCTGGTGGGGGATGGCGACCCAGGTCTTGGTGCTGACCGATTTCGGACGGTTCAGCGCGTCGTAGGTCGTCGTCTTCTTGTGCTCATGGAAAGACATGTTCCAGAACGTCGGATCCATCGGCTCGGCGACCAACCACACCGACCAGGACTTCACGCGCCCGGAGATCTGGGCGTCGAAGGCGACTTCGGCCTGTCCCTTGAGCTGGACCTGGGGCAGCACGCCTTCGTACGTCGTTCCATTGCTGCGGACCTCGATGACGGCCGGATCGACGGCGCGGATGATCGAGGAGCCGGAGTCCGCCCAGGTGGGCGGGCAGGCGGCCAACGCGAGGATGGCCGAGGAAAGGCCGAGTGGCCGGCGGATGGTGGTCATGGGAAATCGTCCTTGCTCGGATCCGGCATGGCCGGGATGGAGCGAAGGTACGTTCGGCGGTGCGCCGGTCCGGAGTGAAGAAGGTCATTTCCAGAGTCATGTCAGCGCATGCCAACATGGCTTTCGTCCAAGATTTCACGCCGTGGTTCGGCGGTTGACGACGAAGTTCACGCGCGGCAAAAAAAAGCCTCCGCAGCAGCGGAGGCTTTGCGGGCACGCCCGGCGCTCAGAGCGTGTCGATGAAGCTGCGCAGCTTGTCGCTGCGGCTCGGGTGCTTCAGCTTGCGCAGCGCCTTGGCTTCGATCTGGCGGATCCGCTCGCGGGTCACGTCGAACTGCTTGCCGACTTCCTCCAGCGTGTGGTCCGTGCTCATCTCGATGCCGAAGCGCATGCGCAGCACCTTGGCTTCGCGCGGGGTGAGCGAATCCAGGATGTCCTTGACCACATCGCGCAGGCCGGCCTGCATCGCGGCCTCGATCGGCGCGGTGTTGCCGGTGTCCTCGATGAAATCGCCCAGGTGGCTGTCGTCGTCGTCGCCGATTGGCGTCTCCATGGAGATCGGCTCCTTGGCGATCTTCATGATCTTGCGGATCTTGTCCTCGGGGATCTCCATCTTGGCCGCCAGGATGCCGGCGTCCGGCTCGAAGCCGAACTCCTGCAGGTGCTGGCGCGAGATGCGGTTCATCTTGTTGATCGTCTCGATCATGTGCACCGGGATGCGGATGGTGCGCGCCTGGTCGGCGATCGAGCGCGTGATGGCCTGGCGGATCCACCACGTGGCATAGGTCGAGAACTTGTAGCCCCGGCGGTATTCGAACTTGTCCACCGCCTTCATCAGGCCGATGTTGCCTTCCTGGATCAGGTCCAGGAACTGCAGGCCACGGTTGGTGTACTTCTTGGCGATGGAGATCACCAGGCGCAGGTTGGCCTCGATCATCTCCTTCTTGGCCTCGCGCGAGGACGCCTCGCCCTCGTTCATCCGCTTGTTGATCTCCTTGAGCTCGTGCAGCGGCACCACCACCCGCGACTGGATGTCCGTCAGCTTCTGCTGCAGCTCCTGGATGGGCGGCACGTTGCGCGCGAGCACGGTGCTCCACGGCTTGCCGGCGGCCGCCTGCTTTTCCACCCACTTCAGGTTCAGCAGGTTGGGCGGGAACTCCTTGATGAAGATCTCCTGGGGCATGCCGCACTTGTCCACGATGATGCGGCGCAGCTCGCGCTCCTTCTTGCGCACGTCGTCGACCTGGCCACGCACCATGTCGCACAGCTTCTCGATGGTCTTGGCCGTGAAGCGGATGGTCATCAGCTCCTCGGACAGGGCCTTCTGGGCCTTCATGTAGGCCGGGGTGCCGTAGCCTTCCTTGTCGTAGACCTTGTGCACCTTCTCGAACAGGCCGGCGATGCGGTCGAAGCGCTCGAGCGCCTGGGCCTTCAGCTCCTCGAGCTTCTTGGTCAGCGCCTTGGAGCCGCCGTTGCCGTCGTCGTCGTCGTCGGCGTCGAACTCGTCGAAGTCTTCCTCGGCGACGTAGTCGTCGGCCTCGTTCGGATTCGAGAAGCCGTCCACCACCTGCGAGATCACGACCTTGCCTTCGCGGATCTCGGCGGCCAGCCGCAGGATCTCGGCAATCGTGGCGGGGGAGGCCGAGATGGCTTCCATCATCGCCTGCAGGCCGCCTTCGATGCGCTTGGCGATCTCGATCTCGCCCTCGCGGGTGAGCAGCTCGACCGTGCCCATCTCGCGCATGTACATGCGCACCGGGTCGGTGGTGCGGCCGAACTCGCTGTCCACCGTGGACAGGGCGGCCTCGGCCTCCTCTTCCGCTTCCTCCACCGTCGCCGCGGTCGGCGTGGTGTTGTTCAGCAGGAGCATCTCGGCGTCGGGCGTCTGCTCGTACACCGCCACGCCGAGGTCGTTCAGCATGGTCACCACCACCTCGAGCGTCTCGGCGTCGATGAGCTTGTCGGGCAGGTGGTCGGAGATCTCGGCGTGCGTCAGGTAGCCGCGCGTCTTGCCCAGCGTGATCAGCGTCTTCAGGCGCTGGCGGCGCTTGGCCATGTCCTCTTCGGACAGGATGGTCTCGTCCAGGCCGAATTCCTTCATCAAGGCCCGTTCCTTGGCCTTGCTGATCTTCATGCGCAGCGGCTTGACCTTCTCGGTCGTCTCGGCCGCGGCCGGCTCTTCGGCGAACTCGGCCTCGATGTCCCCCAGGTCGACGTCTTCCGTCTCGGGCTTGTCGCCGCCGGCCTTGGGCTTGCGGCCGCGCTTGGCGCCGCCGGCGGCCTTGGCCGGTGCGTCGGACTCGGCTGCGGCAGCCTTGGGCGGGCGGCCGGGCTTCTTCTTCACCACCTCTTCGGTGGCGGCGGCGGCCTTGACGGGCTTCTTGGTCTCGTCCTTGGCGACGGCTTTTTCGGCTTTGACGGGCGTCTTGGTACTGCTGGGCACGGGCTTGGCTTTCGTGGGAGGCTTCTTGGGTGCCGCCTTGGCGGTGGGCGCGCTGGAGGCCTTGACGACCTTCAACGCGGCCTTGGCCGGCGGTGAAGCAGGTTTGACCGATTTCTTGACGGCGGGTTTCGCTTGCGGCTTGGCGAGCTTCGCGGACTTCGGAGCGGGCATGGTCGACCTCGGAACACAGGAAGTGCAGAAACTGGATGCGCCACAAAACTACCCGGCGCGGGCGAGAGGCAGGCGCGCCAAGGCGGGCCGTCCTTCATGGGCAAGATGGGTGGGCGAACATTTGGTGTGCAGTCCTTGCGGTGAGATGGCGTGTCGTGCGCTGTGTGCACAGTTCGCCGGCCCGGAGGTGCTGCTGTCGCTCTTGCCGCTGCAATCCGTACATTATACCGCTGCGCCCGGATTTCAAGCCTGGCCCCCGGTTTTCCGCGGCGGCCGCGTTGCGCCGCGCTGCGCCGGGTTGTCAGCTGCCGGGCCGGGCCTTCTGCGCTTCCAGCAGCTGGCGCATCCGCTCGTAGGCGGCCGGGTCGGTGGCGGCGCGCTGGGCCAGCGCGCGCATCTCCTCGTCGCGCCGGCGGTCGCGTTCGCGCCGCACGATGCCTGCCAGCTCGGCCGGATCGCTCTCGATCGCCTCGGGCAGGCGCTCCACCAGCGACAGCGCGAACGCGCCGTGCTCGTGCCCCTGCAAGCCGTCACGCAGCGCGTCCCACGGCTGCGGCCCGTGCTCGTGCACATGCGCGTCGAGCCAGGCGAAGAGCGGGCCGTGCGGCGGGGCAAGTTCGCACAGCAGGTGGTGGTCGCCGTTGGACAGCCGCTCCCAGGCCGCTGCATCCGTCAGCACGATCTGGAGCGCCCGGTCGGCGCGCCCGGGGGGCAGCGTGCGCCCCGGCAGTGCCCGGGGCGCGGCCGGACGGGCCGGGCGGCGCGTACCCGGGGCCGGGCGGCCGGTCCACAGCGCGGACAGCTCGTCGGCCGGCAGCTGGGCCAGCTCGGCGATCTCGCCGAGCAGCTGTCGCTTGAGCGCACCGTCGGGCATCTGCAGCCACAGCGGCCTGGCATTGGCCGCCATGTGGGCGCGGCCCTCCGCCGTGGTGAGGTCGCATCCTTCCCGGGCCACCTCGACCAGGAAGCGCGACAGGGGCGTCGCGTCGCCGACGTAGCGGGCGAATGCGTCGCGCCCGAACTCGCGGATGAAGCTGTCGGGGTCGTGCTCCGCCGGCAGGAACAGGAACTTCACGCTGCGCACGTCGGTGGCGTAGGGCAGGGCGCCGTCGAGCGCCTTGCGCGCCGCGCGCCGGCCCGCGGCGTCCCCGTCGAAGCTGAAGACCACGCTGTCCGTGAAGCGGAAGAGCTTCTGCACGTGGTCCGTGGTGCAGGCGGTTCCCAGCGTGGCCACGGCGTTCGGGAAGCCCAGCTGCGCGAGCGCGACCACGTCCATGTAGCCCTCGGTGACCAGCACGTAGCCGGCCTCGCGCAGGGCGTTGCGGGCCTCGTACAGGCCGTACAGCTCGCGCCCCTTGCTGAAGACCGGCGTCTCGGGCGAGTTGAGGTACTTGGGCTTCTCGTCGCCGAGCACGCGCCCGCCGAAGCCGATGCACTCGCCCTTGACGTTGCGGATCGGGAACATGATGCGGTCGCGAAAGCGGTCGTAGCGCTTCTCGTCGTCCTCGTTCACGATCACCAGGCCGCTTTCGGCCAAGAGCGGGTCGTCGTAGTTCGCGAACACGCTGGCCAGGCTGCGCCAGCCCTCCGGTGCGTAGCCCAGGCCGAACTGGCGCGCCACCTCGCCCGAGAGGCCGCGACGCTTGAGGTACTCGACCGCGCGGGACGACTGCTTGAGGTGCTTGCGGTAGGCCTGCCCCGCCTTCTCCAGCACGTCGCTCAGCGTCGCCTGGCGTTGCCGCTGCTTCGCGGCGCGTTCGCGCTCCTCCGGCGAGGTGTCGTCCTGCGGCACCTCCATGCCGTAGTTGCCGGCCAGGTCCTGCACCGCCTCGACGAAGTTCATGCCGGCGTGGTCCATCAGGAAACCGATGGCGTTGCCGTTCTTGCCGCAGCCGAAGCAGTGGTAGAACTGCTTGCTGGGGCTCACCGTGAACGAGGGGCTCTTCTCCGAGTGGAACGGGCACAGGCCCGAGAAATTGGCGCCGGTCTTCTTCAGCTGCACGTGGCGCCCGACGATCTCGACGACGTCGGCACGGGCCAGCAACTCCTGGATGAACGACTGGGGGATGGCCATCGGTTCGGTATTCTTACCTAATGCCGCCCTGGGGCCGCTGCGCTTAACCTTGCCCCGGCCGCCGTGGCCCACGAGGAGACCCGCATGCCCAGCATTTTCGACCAGGACCTGCCGCGCACCGCCGCCAACTTCGCGGCGATGACGCCGCTGTCCTTCCTGGAGCGCGCAGCGGAGGTCTACCCCGACCACCTGGCCATCGTGCACGGCGACCTGCGCCGCACCTGGTCCGAGGTCGACGCGCGCTGCCGGCGCCTGGCCAGCGCGCTCGGGCGCCGCGGCATCGGCCGCGGCGACACGGTGGCGGTGATGCTGCCCAACACGCCGCCCATGGTGGAGGCGCACTTCGGCATTCCGATGGCCGGTGCGGTGCTCAACGCACTCAACACGCGGCTGGACGCCGAGACCATCGCCTTCATGCTGGACCACGGCGAGGCCAAGGCCGTGGTGGTCGACCCCGAGTTCGCCGGCGTGATGCGGCAGGCCATCGCGCTGCGCAAGGGCAGGGCGCCGCTGCTGGTGATCGACGCGGAAGACGCGCTCTTCACCGGTTCCGCCGAGCGCATCGGCCAGACCACCTACGAGGACTTGCTGGCCACCGGCGACCCGCGGCATGCCTGGCAGGGACCGCAGGATGAGTGGGACGCGATCGCGCTCAACTACACCAGCGGCACCACGGGCAATCCCAAGGGCGTGGTCTACCACCACCGGGGCGCCGCGACGAACGCGATCTCCAACATCCTGGAGTGGGACTTGCCCAAGCACGCGGTCTACCTCTGGACCCTGCCCATGTTCCATTGCAACGGCTGGTGCTTCCCCTGGACCGTGGCGGCCCGCGCGGGCGTGAACGTGTGCCTGCGCAAGGTGGAGGCCGCCGCGATGGTCGACGCGATCCGGCGCCACGGGGTCACGCACTACTGCGGCGCGCCCATCGTGCACGGGATGCTGGTGAACGCGCCCGATGCGCTCAAGGCGGGCCTGCCCCGCGGCGTCAAGGCGATGGTGGCGGGGGCGGCCCCGCCGGCCTCGATGATCGAGGGCATGGAGCGCCTGGGCTTCGACCTCACGCACGTGTACGGCCTCACCGAGGTCTACGGCCCGGCGACCGTGTGCGCCAAGCACGCCGCCTGGGACGGCATGGAGATCGGCGAGCGCGCGCGCCTCAATGCCCGGCAGGGCGTGCGCTACCACCTGCAGGAGGGCGCGCAGGTGATGGACCCCGGGACGATGGAGCCGGTGCCGCGCGACGGAGAGACCATGGGCGAGATCATGTTCCGCGGGAACATCACCATGAAGGGCTACCTGAAGAACCCGGCCGCCACGCAGGAGGCGTTCGCGGGCGGCTGGTTCCACACCGGGGACCTCGCGGTGCAGTACCCGGACGGCTACATCAAGATCAAGGACCGCAGCAAGGACATCATCATCTCGGGCGGCGAGAACATCTCCTCGATCGAGGTGGAGGACGTGCTCTACCGGCACCCGGACGTGCTGGCCGCCGCCGTGGTCGCCAAGCCGGATGCGAAGTGGGGCGAGACGCCGTGCGCCTTCGTCGAGCTCAAGGCCGGCGCTGCCGTGACGGCGCAGGACATCGTGGCGCATTGCCGCAAGCACCTGGCGGGCTTCAAGGTGCCCAGGGCGGTGGTGTTCGGGGAGCTGCCGAAGACCTCCACCGGCAAGATCCAGAAATTTGAACTGCGCAAGCAGGCCGGGTCCGCCGCCGCCATCGACGTCTGAGCGCCGGGCGCTTCGGCTTGTCACAGCGGCCCGCATCGCGCCCGCTGCTGCCCGATACTGGGCCGCATGCGCTTCATCAGCCCGACGGCCGCCCAGGTGCTGGCCCACCCCGGTGGGTTCGCGCGCGTCGTGCTGGCCGGATTCGTGCGCAACCAGGGGCTCCTGCTGGCCGGCGCGGTGGCGTACTACGCGCTGCTGTCGGTCGTGCCGCTCCTGATCCTGGCGATCATCGGCATGTCCCACTTCGTGCCGCAGGCCGAGTTGCTGGACACGCTCGGCCGCTACCTCGAATGGCTGCTGCCGGGGCAGTCGCAAGCGGTCATCGCCGAGCTCGCGTCCTTCGTCGCCCACCGCGACGTGGTCGGCTGGGTGCTGCTGGGCACCATGCTGTTCTTCAGCTCGCTGGCCTTCACGGTGCTGGAGAAGGCGATGTCGGTGATCTTCCTGCACCGCATCGTCGTGCGCCGGCGCCGCTTCCTCGTCTCGGCGCTCCTGCCGTACTGCTACATCTTCTGCCTGAGCCTCGGCCTGCTGGTGGTCACCGTGGTGGCGGGCGGCCTGCAGGCCATGGGCGACGAGAGCATCCGCGTGCTGGGGCAGGAGCGCTCGCTCAGCACGCTGTCTTCCGTGCTGCTGTACCTGCTCGGCCTGGCGGGCGAGATCTTCCTGCTGACCTCGGTCTACATGGTGATGCCGGTGGGCAAGCTGACCTGGCGCCACGCGCTCTTCGGCGGAGCCACCGCCGCGCTGCTCTGGGAGATCACCCGCCACCTGCTGGTCTGGTACTTCGGAACCCTGTCGCAGGTGAGCGTGGTGTACGGCTCGCTCACCACCGCCATCGTGGTGCTGCTGAGCCTGGAGGTGGCGGCGACTTTCCTGCTGCTGGGCGCGCAGGTGATCTCGGAGTACGAGCGGCTGGACCGCCACGAAGGCCAGCCGCTATCAAAAGCATAGCTGCTTGCCCGCTGCTGGAGCGGGCGGGAAGCCGATTCGGCTCTCAGTCGCCCATGACGACGCCTTCCCGCCGCGGGTCGGCGCCGCCGAACCAGAACATCTCGCCGTGGGCGGTTCCCCGGGTGATCGCCTGCAGGCCGCTGGTCATGGCCTGCTCGCGCACTTCCGCCCCGCGGGCGCGCAGGGCCTCCACCGTGGCGGCCGGGAAGCGCTTTTCCTCCAGGATCGACGGCCCGTTCAGCGAGGCGAAGTTGGGCAGGTTGATCGCCTGCTGCGGCGTCATGCCCCAGTCCAGCACGCCCAGCAGCGTCTTGGCGGTGAAGTGGATGATCAGCGCGCCGCCCGGGCTGCCGCCGCTCATCACCAGCTGGCTGGTCGCCTTGTCGAACACCAGCGTCGGCGCCATCGAGGAGCGGGGGCGCTTGCCGGGCTGCACGCGGTTGGCCACCGGCCGGCCCTGGGCGTCGGCCGGCGCGAAGCTGAAGTCGGTCAGCTCGTTGTTGAGGAGGAAGCCCCCGCTGCGTGCGGCGCTGGTGGTCACCATCTGGCGCGAGCCGAACTGGTCCTCGATGGTGGTGGTCATCGCCAGCGCGTTGCCGGCGGCGTCCACGATGCTGATGTGCGAGGTGCCGTACTCGGGCTGGTCGGGCATGGGCGCGTGCCCGGTGCGCGCGCCGCCCGGCGTGCCCGGCTGCGCCACCTTCATGCTCTGCGGGCCGATCAGCTTGGCGCGCTCCGCCAGGTAGGCGGGGTCGAGCAGCGACATCCAGCTGCCGCCGGGCGCCTGCACGAAGTCGGGATCGCCCAGGTACTGCGCGCGGTCGGCGAAGGCCAGGCGCGACGCTTCGGTGTAGTGGTGCAGCCAGTCCGCCGTGGGCAGGCCGTCCACGGGCGCCATGGTGGCGGCCGGCGTGCGCGCGAGGATGCCCAGGATCTGCCCGACCGCGATGGCGCCCGAGCTGGGCGGCGGAAAGCCGCACACGCGGTAGTCCTTGCCCTGGGCGCGGTGGTCGTGGCACAGGGCCGCGCGCTTCTTCGGCTGGTAGCCGGCCAGGTCGGACAGGGCCAGGCGCCCCGGGTTCGTGGGGTGCTTCTGCACCTTGTCGACGATGGCCCGTGCGATCTCGCCCTCGTGCATCGCCCTCGATCCCTCGGCCGCGATGCGCCGCAGCACCGCCGCCAGCTCGGGGTTGCGCAGGGTGTGCCCGATGTCGTGCGGCTCGCCGTCCGGCTTGTAGAAGTACGCGGCGGCCACCGGGTCCTTCTTGAGGTGTGCGTCGCCCTTGAGCTGGGTGTGCAGGCGCGGGCTCACCCTGAAGCCGCCCTCGGCCAGCGCGATGGCGGGCTGGAACAGGCTCGCCCAGGGGAGCTTGCCGTGCTGGCGATGCGCCATCTCCAGCATGCGCACCGCGCCCGGCACGCCGACCGAGCGACCGCCGACGACGCCGTCGTAGAAGGCCACGGGCTTGCCGTCCGCGCCCAGGAACAGCTTCTCGTCGGCCGCCGCCGGCGCGGTCTCGCGGCCGTCGAACGCCTCGACCGTCTTGCCGTCGTGGTGCAGCAGGAAGGCGCCGCCCCCGATGCCGCTGGACTGCGGCTCCACCAGCGTCAGCACCATCTGCACGGCAACCGCGGCATCCATCGCCGAGCCGCCAGCCTTGAGCACTTGGTAGCCGGCATCGGTCGCCAGCGGGTTGGCGGCCGCCACCGCGTACTTGCGGGTGGCCCAGCCCGGCTTCTCGGTCATGCCGGAAGCCGCCTCGGGCTGCAGCGGCGGCTGGTAGCTGAAGTTGCCACCCCCGCCCGGGGTGCCGGCGCAGCCGGCGAGCAGGGTGGCGAGGGCCAGCGCAGTGAGCTTCGTGTTCATGCCGTCTCCTGATGGGGGACGGGCATCGTAAATCGAAGCCCCGGCGCCGTGGGGACTCAGCGTGGCGCCAGGCGGATGGCGCCGTCGAGGCGGATGACCTCGCCGTTGAGCATGTCGTTCTCGAAGATGTGACGCGCCAGCTTGGCGTAGTCTTCAGGCGTGCCCAGGCGGGACGGGAAGGGCACGCTGGCGGCCAGCGCGTCCTGCACCTCCTTGGGCATGCCGAAGAGCATCGGCGTGCCGAAGATGCCGGGCGCGATGGTCATGTTGCGGATGCCGTTGCGGGCCAGGTCGCGGGCGATCGGCAGGGTCATGCCCACCACGCCGCCCTTGGAGGCGCTGTACGCGGCCTGGCCGATCTGGCCGTCGTACGCGGCCACGGACGCCGTGGAGATCATGCAGCCTCGCTCCCCGGTGGATTCCGGTTCGTTCTTGCTCATCGCCTCGGCCGAAAGGCGGATCATGTTGAAGCTGCCGACCAGGTTGACCATGATGGTCTTGGTGTAGAGCGCGAGGTTGTGCGCGCCGTTCTTGCCCACGGTCTTCTCGGCCGGCGCGATGCCGGCGCAGTTGACCAGGCCCATCAGCTTGCCCATGGACACGGCCTTGGCCACCACCGCCTGGCCGTCGGCTTCCTGGCTCACGTCGCACTTGAGGAAGGCGCCGCCGATCTCCCTGGCGTTCGCTTCGCCCTTCTCGGCCTGCATGTCGGCGATGACGACCTTGCCGCCCGCGGCCGCCAGCATGCGCGCCGTGCCTTCGCCCAGGCCCGATGCGCCGCCGGTGACGATGAAAACCTTGCCCTGGATGTCCATGGAATGCTCCTGTTCGCGTTGACGTTCGCGTCAATTATCGGGCACGAAAAAGCCCGCCGAAGCGGGCTGGTGGGTGGCGGCCGTCCGCCACTGCACGCGGGGCCTTCAGGTCACTTGAAGCCCACGCGGTCCAGCATCTGCTGCACCTTCACCGTGTTGGCGCCGACTGCGGCCAGCGGGATGGTCTCGGCCTTGAAGTCCCCGCCGCCGCTCATGGCCTGCAGCGCCGGGTTGCGGATCTTCACGCCCTTGGCCGTGGGCCACTCGTTGTTGCCGTTGGCGAAGTACTCCTGCGCCGGCAGGCTGGCCAGGTACTCCAGGAACTTGACGGCGTTGGCGGTGTTCTTCGCGTTCTTGGCCACGCCGCCGCCCGAGATGTTCAGGTGCGTGCCCCAGGTCTGCTGGTTCGGGAACACGACACCCACCTTGTCCATCACCGCCCGGTCCTCGGGCTTGTCAGAGCGCATCAGGCGCGCGATGTAGTAGCTGTTGCTCACCGCGACCTGGCACTCGCCGGCGGCGACCGCCTTGATCTGGTCGGTGTCGCCGCCCTTCGGGTCGCGCGCCAGGTTGGCCTGCAGGCCCTTGATCCAGTCCTGCGCCTTGGCTTCGCCCAGGTGCTCGGTCACGGCGCCGAAGAGCGACAGGTTGTAGGGGTGCGAGCCCGAGCGGATGCAGATCCGGCCCTTGTTCTTGGCGTCGGCGAGTTCCTCGTAGGTGTCCACGTCGTCGCGCTTGACCTTGACCTTGTCGTACACCACCACGCGGGCGCGGGTCGAGAAGCCGAACCACGGCGTGCCTTCGGCGGTGGTGGCGCCGCGGTACTGTGCCGGGATCGCGTCTTCCAGCAGCTTGGACTTGACCGGCTTGAACAGGCCTTCGGTCTCGCCCTTGTACAGGCGGGCGGCGTCCACCAGAAGCACCACGTCGGCGGGGGAGGCGGCGCCTTCGGCCTTCAGGCGGGCCAGGATGCCCGCGTCGTCGGCGTCCACCCGGTTGATCCGGATGCCCGTGGCCTTGGTGAAGTTGCTGTACAGCGCCTCGTCCGTCGAGTAGTGGCGGGCCGAGTAGAGGTTCAGCACCTGCTCCTGGGCCATCGTGGGCGCGGCGGCGGTGAAGGCGGCCGCGGCAAGGGCGGCGGCGAGCACGGGACGGGTCATGGGGTTCTCCGGAAGTGGCAGACAATCGATGCGGCAATGATAAAGCAAACACGAATCATTCTTAATTGCGTGGTATCCCTGATGCTCGCCGGACTGGCCGGCTGCAGCACCACGCCCGTGCCGCAGCGGCCCCCGGCCGTGGCCCCGCCCGCGGTGGTGGAGGCACCCGAGCCGCCCCGGGTGGGCCTGGCGCTCGGGGGAGGCGCCGCGCGCGGGTTCGCGCACGTCGGGGTGATCCAGGTGCTGGAGGAAGCCGGGTTGCGTCCGCAGCTGGTGGTGGGCACCTCGGCCGGCAGCCTGGTGGCCGCGCTTTATGCGAGCGGCAAGGGTCCGGCCCAGCTGCAGCAGGTGGCCGAGGCCATGGACGAGGCGGCGTTCACCGACTGGACCCTGCCGCTCTTCAACCGCGGCATGCTGCGGGGGGAGGCGCTGGCGCGCTATGTCAACGCGCAGGTGGGCAACCGGCCCATCGAGCAGATGCCGCTGCCGCTGGGCATCGTGGCGACGCGGCTGGACACCGGCGAGGGCGTGCTCTTCCAGCGCGGCGACAGCGGCACGGCCGTGCGCGCGTCCAGTGCCGTGCCGTCGGTCTTCCTGCCGGTGCGCATCGGCGGCGTGGAGTACGTGGACGGCGGGCTGGTGGCACCGGTGCCGGTCGGGTTCGCGCGCAGGATGGGCGCCGAGTTCGTGATCGCGGTGGACATCTCCGCCGCCCCGGAAGGCAATCCGTCGTCGGATGCGCTCCAGATGCTGCTGCAGACCTTCGCGATCATGGGCAAGTCGCTCAACCGCTGGGAGCTGCGCGACGCCGACCTGGTGGTGCGGCCGGCGCTGGCCGGCATGGGCAGCGCCGATTTCGCCTCGCGGCGCCGCGCCATCGAGGCCGGCCGGGTGGCGATGCAGCGGGCGCTGCCGCAGCTGCGGGCGGCGCTGGAGGCAGCGACGAAGTGAGGCGCGGCCATAAAAAAGCCCCGGTCTTGCGACCGGGGCGAAGGATCCCTGAACCACTGAAGGTGTCGAAAGGACCCGAGGAGACAACCTGAAGAACCCTCGTCACCGAGAGTGTCGGATAGATGCTCCGTGAGGCGTGGAGTTCCTGCCCGGATCAATTCAGGGCAGCAACCCGCATTTCAAGCCCGGCTCAGCGCTTGGCCTTGGCCGTCGTCTTGGTCGCGCTGATGGCGCTGTTGGTCACGGCGTTGAAGTTGGCTTCGGCCACTTCGGTCGCCTGCTTGACGGCCTTCTGCACCGATTCCAGGGCATTGTTGCCGGCGGCCACGGCGCTCTTGAACACGGCCACGGCGGTCTCGGAGCCGGCGGGTGCGTTCTTGGCGGCGTTGTCGACGACAGCCAGCAGCTTCTTCTGCGCTTCGGTGGCCTGGGTCTCGAAGGTCTTGCCGAACTCGGCACCGGTGCCGGTGGCGATGTCGTAGAGGTGGCGGTTGTACGCCGCGGCCTTCTCGGCCAGGGGCTGGAACAGCGAGGCCTGCAGGGCCAGCAGTTCCTGGGCGTCCTTAACGCTCAGCAGGGTCTGGGTGGTGCCGGCGGCTTCCGCCAGGGCGGCCTTGGAAGCGGTCATGTTCAGCTCGACGAGCTTCTCGACGCCTTCGAACGCTTTGTTGGTCAGGCCGAAGAGGGTTTCGAGGGAAGCTTTCTGGGAAGCGAGGACTTGTTCAGCGGTCAGCATGGGGGATCTCCAGGTGGTGGTGCGGTTTCAAGATCGCCGCATCGCCCGGCTCTCGCCTTTGTTGCAGTGCAGCATAGGGTGGATTATAGGGAAGCCCCCAGCGCTTGCAAGCGGTTTTTGCTGCGCCGCAACATTCTAGAAAGTCCCACCAAGAACCCGGCGCCGGCGCGCCCCGGACAATGCCCGGATGCAGGTGTTCTATGCGACGCAGTTCGTGCTGCCGCTGCCGGAGGGCCACCGGTTCCCCATGGCCAAGTACCAGCTGCTGCGGGACCGCCTGGCGGCCGAGCTGCCTGCGGTCGAGCTGCGCCACGCCCTGCCTGCCAGCGATGGCGAACTGGCCCTGGCCCACACGCCGGGCTACATCCAGGGCATCTCGGACGGCAGCGTCGATCCGCGCATCCTGCGGGAGATCGGTTTCCCCTGGAGCCCGGCCATGGCCGAGCGGGCGCGGCGCTCGGTCGGCGCCACCGTCTCCGCCTGCCGCGCCGCGCTGGGCGGGCAGGGCGTGGCCGCCAACGTGGCGGGCGGCACGCACCACGCGGGCGCCGACCGCGGCGGCGGCTTCTGCGTCTTCAACGACGCGGCCGTCGCCAGCCGCCTGATGCAGGCAGAAGCAGGGCGCCAGGGCCGTGCGCTGCGGGTGGCGGTGATCGACCTGGACGTGCACCAGGGCAACGGCACCGCCCGCATCTTCCGGGACGACCCGACCGTGTTCACCCTGTCCCTGCACGGCCAGAAGAACTTCCCGTTCCGCAAGGAGCCCAGCGACCTGGACGTCGACCTGCCCGACGGCTGCGACGACGACGCCTACCTGCAGGCGCTGGAGCAGGCCCTGGACGAGCTCGACCGCCGCTTCGATCCCGGGCTGGTGATCTACCTGGCCGGGGCCGACCCGCACGAGGGCGACCGGCTGGGCCGCCTGAAGCTCACCTGGGACGGGCTGGAGGCGCGCGACCGCCGCGTGTTCGAGTGGGCCTGGACCCGCGGGCTGCCGCTCGCCTTCGCCATGGCGGGCGGCTACGGCCACCGCATCGAGGACACGGTGCAGGCGCAGGTCAACACCTTCCGCGTGGCCGTGCAGTACTGGCAGCGCTGGCAGAATCGGCGCCGATGAGCGACCGATCCGCCCCCGCCACCGCGCCCGACGCCAAGCCCAGCCCCGAACCCCGCAGCGCCTACAAGACGTTCCGCACCATCACCACCCGCTGGATGGACAACGACGCCTACGGCCACGTGAACAACGTCGTCTACTACAGCTGGTTCGACACCGCGGTCAACGCGCACCTGATCGAGCGCGGCGTGCTCGACCTGCACGGCGGCACCACCATCGGCCTGGTGATCGAGACCCAGTGCAACTACTTCGAGTCGCTGGCGTTCCCGCAGCCGGTCGAGGCCGGCCTGCGGGTCGCCCGGCTGGGCACCTCCAGCGTGCGCTACGAGGTCGGCCTGTTCGCCGCCGGGGCCGCGCGCACCGCCGCCAAGGGCCACTTCGTCCATGTCTACGTCGACCGGGCCACGCGCCGGCCGGTCCCCTTGCCGGCGCCGCTGCGCGCCGTGCTGGAGCAGCTGCAATGAGCCAGGTCACCACCGTCGTCCGCGATCCCGCCAGCGTGGCCGACGCCATCGGCAGCCGCTTCTCGGCCCGCGCCTTCCTGCCGACGCCGGTGGAGCGCGCCACGGTCGAGCGCATCCTGGAGGTCGCCTCCCGCGCGCCGTCCGGCACCAACACGCAGCCCTGGAAGGTGTACGTGCTGCAGGGCGCCAGCCGCGACGCGCTGGTCGCCAAGGTGTGTGCCGCCCACGACGCGATCCGCGCCGACCCGTCGCTGGCCGCGCAGTACCGCGAGGAGTACGACTACTACCCCGAGCAGTGGGTCTCGCCCTACATCGACCGCCGCCGGGAGAACGGCTGGAGCCTCTACGGCCTGCTGGGCATCGCCAAAGGCGAGAAGGACAAGATGCATGCGCAGCACCAGCGCAACTACCGGTTCTTCGATGCGCCGGTGGGCCTCATGTTCACGCTGGACCGGGTGATGGGGCGCGGTTCGCTGGTCGACTACGGCATGTTCCTGCAGAACCTGATGGTCGCCGCGCGCGCCGAGGGCCTGCACACCTGCCCGCAGGCGGCCTGGAACGGTTTCGCCAGGATCATCCTGCCGCACATCGGCGCGGGCGAGGGGGAGATGCTGGTGTGCGGCATGGCCCTGGGCCACGCCGACACCGCCGCGCCGGTCAACGGCTTCCACACGCCGCGCGAGCCGGTGGCGTCGTTCACGCGCTGGGTCGAGTAGGACTGCGAAGAAAGAGGGCGCGGCACTGGTGCCTCAGTGCCGCGCCCCAGGAGACCGGGAGCGTCCTGCCGAACGCCCCCCGATCCGCCGGCGCGTCCCGTGCGCCGGCCGGATTCCCTGCACTAGGAGCCGTCGTGTGGCCCCTCGATCCGGCGCCGCTCGAATTCGCGGACCTGCCGCTCCGCTTCGTCCTTGGCGATCCCATGCCGCTCCTGGATGCGGCCGAGCAGCTGGTCGCGTCGTCCGGCGATGATGTCCAGGTCGTCGTCGGTCAGCCGGCCCCACCGTTCCTTCAAGCGGCCCTTGATCTGCTTCCAGCTGCCCTTGAGACGATCCTCGTTCACGCCGAGCTCCTGTGCCTGCCGCCACTGTAGGACCGGCGGGCCGGGCGAGCCGGTAGGCGCCGTCTCCGATCCCCCGTAGGCGCCTGCCGACAGCTGAGCTTGGCGGTGTTCAACGCTCGGGTTGGGTATGCTCGGCGGCTGCCGTGGCGCTCGACCGCGGCGATCCCGGAGGAGACCTTGGAATGACCATAGCGCGCACCCTCGGCGTGGGCCTGTCCCTGCTGGCGCCGACCCTTGCCATGGCCGCGGAGTTCGACGGCCGCCAGCTCTCCCCGGTGTGGGGCATTCCCTTCGCCGGGATCCTCCTGTCGATCGCGCTGATGCCGCTGCTGGTGCCCGCGTTCTGGCACCACCACTTCGGCAAGGTGGCGGCGGCCTGGGCGCTGGCTTTCCTCGTGCCCTTCGCCCTGGTGTTCGGGCCCGCGGTCGCCGGCACCGCGTTCGTGCACGCCCTGCTGGCCGAGTACATCCCCTTCGTGATCCTGCTCACTGCGCTCTTCACCGTGGCCGGGGGCATCTACATCCGGGGCAACCTGCACGGCAGCCCGGGGCTCAACACGGCGATCCTGGCGATCGGCGCCGTGCTGGCGAGCTTCATGGGCACCACCGGCGCCTCGATGCTGCTGATCCGCCCCCTGATCCGCGCCAACGACAACCGCAAGCACACCGCCCACGTGGTGGTGTTCTTCATCTTCATCGTCTCCAACGCCGGCGGCTCGCTCACGCCGCTGGGCGACCCGCCGCTGTTCCTGGGATTCCTGAAGGGCGTGGAGTTCTTCTGGACGGTCAAGGCCATCTTCCCCGAAACCCTGTTCCTCGTCGGCGCGCTGCTGGCCATCTTCTACGCGCTGGACAGCTGGTACTACCACCGCCGCGAGGAGTTGCGCCCGGTGGACCCGACGCCGGACACCCGGGCGCTCGGCTTCGACGGCGCCCGCAACTTCTGGCTGCTGGGGGTGATCGTCGCGCTGGTGCTGCTCTCCGGGGTCTGGAAGTCCGACGTGGTGTTCGACGTCGCCGGCACGCCGGTGGGCCTGCCGGGCCTGGTGCGCGACCTCGGGCTCGTCGCCGTGGCCATCGTGTCGCTGCGCATCACGCCCAAGGCGGTGCACGACAGCAACCAGTTCTCCTGGGGCCCCATGCAGGAGGTGGCCAAGCTCTTTGCCGGCATCTTCCTGACCATCATTCCGGTCATCGCGATGCTGCGGGCCGGCATCGACGGCCCGTTCGGTGCCGTGATCGCGGCGGTGACGCGGCCTGACGGCTCGCCCGACCCGGCCATGTACTTCTGGGCCTCCGGCCTGCTCAGCTCCTTCCTGGACAACGCGCCGACCTACCTGGTGTTCTTCAACACCGCAGGGGGCGACGCCCAGGTGCTGATGACCACGCTGGCGCCGACGCTGGCGGCGATCTCGGCCGGCTCGGTCTTCATGGGCGCCAACAGCTACATCGGCAACGCGCCCAACCTGATGGTCAAGGCCATTGCCGAGGACCGCGGTGTCAAAATGCCCAGCTTCTTCGGGTACATGGTCTGGTCCGGGGCCGTGCTGATCCCGCTCTTCGTCGTCATGACCTTCATCTGGTTCCGCTGAGCACACCCATGAACAAGCCTTCCGTCCTGGTGGCGCGCGCCATCTTCCCCGAGGTGATCGCGCGCCTCGAGCAGCACTTCACCGTCGAGCACAACCAGGCCGACGAGGCCTGGAGCCCCGAGCAACTGGTCGCCAAGCTCAAGGGCAAGGCCGGCGCGTTCACCACCGGCGGCGAGCGCATCGACGCCGGCGTGCTGGCCGCCTGCCCCGACCTGAAGATCTGCGCCAACATGGCCGTCGGCTTCAACAACTTCGACCTCCCGGCCATGACCGCGGCCAAGGTGCTGGGCACCAACACGCCGGACGTGCTGACCGAGACGACGGCCGACTTCGGCTTCGCGCTGCTGATGGCCACCGCGCGCCGGGTGACCGAGAGCGAGCATTACCTGCGCGCCGGCAAATGGGGCAAGTGGTCCTACGACATGTTCTCCGGCTCCGACGTGCACGGCGCCACGCTCGGCATCCTGGGCATGGGCCGCATCGGGCAGGGCATCGCCCGCCGCGGCGCGCACGGGTTCGGCATGAACGTGGTCTACCACAACCGATCCCGCCTGGCGCCCGAACTCGAGGCCTCCTGCAAGGCCCGCTACGTCTCCAAGGAAGAACTGCTGCGCACCGCCGACCACCTGGTGCTGGTGCTGCCGTACTCGGCCGAGTCGCACCATGCGATCGGCGCCAGGGAGCTGGCGATGATGAAGCCCACCGCCACGCTGGTGAACGTGGCGCGCGGCGGCATCGTCGACGACGCCGCACTGGCCAAGGCGCTGCGCGACAAGACCATCTCGGCCGCCGGCCTGGATGTCTTCGAAGGCGAGCCCAAGGTCCACCCGGACCTGCTGACCGTGCCCAACGTGGTGCTGACGCCGCACATCGCCAGCGCCACCGTGCCGACGCGCAAGGCCATGGCCAACCTGGCGGTGGACAACCTGATCGGCTTCCTGGTGCACGGCAAGCCGGTGACGCCGCTCAATCCGCAAGTGCTGGGCTGAGCGTGGACCTCTGGCTGTCCGTCGGCCTGGGCGTGGTCGCCCTGGCCGGCATCCTGACGCTCGCCTTCGTCATCGTGCTGGTGCTGCGCAAGCCGCCGGCCGTCGACACCGGCCGGGCCGAACTCATGGCCGCGAGCGAACGCGTGGAACGCGAGCTGCGCCGCGAGATCAGCGAGTCCTCGCGCGGCGTGCGCCAGGAGATGACCCACACGCTGGCCACCTTCCAGGAGGCGGTGGTCAAGCAGGCCGCCGAGGCCACGCGCACCCAGAACACGCAGATCGACGCCTTCGGCCAGCAGCTGGCGCTGCTGCAGAAGTCGCTCTCGGACACGCTCACCACGCAGCTGCAGGGCCTGTCGGACAGCAACGCGCGGCGACTGGCCGAGGTGCGCGGCACCCTCGAGGCGCAACTGGCCATCCTGCAGCAGAGCAACGCCGCCAAGCTTGACGAGATGCGCAAGACGGTCGACGAGAAGCTGCAGACCACGCTGGAGACCCGGCTGGGCGAAAGCTTCAAGCAGGTGGCCGACCGCCTGGAGCAGGTGCACAAGGGCCTGGGCGAGATGCAGTCGCTGGCGCAGGGCGTGGGCGACCTGCAGCGCGTGCTGACCAACGTCAAGACGCGCGGCATGTTCGGCGAGGTGCAGCTGGAGGCGCTGCTCGAGCAGGTGCTGACGCCCGAGCAGTACGGCCGGCAGGTGGTGACCAAGCCGAACAGCAACCAGCGCGTGGACTTCGCCATCCGCTTTCCGGGCCGCAGCAGCGACGGCGCCCCCGTCTGGCTGCCGATCGACGCCAAGTTCCCGCGCGAGGACTACGAGCGGCTGCTGGATGCGCACGACCGGGCCGATGCGGCCGGCGTCGAGAGTGCCGGCCGCGCGCTCGAGGTGCGCATCCGCCAGGAAGGCAAGTCGATCTGCGAGTCGTACCTGGCGCCGCCGCACACCACCGACTTCGCCATCCTGTTCCTGCCGATCGAGAGCCTCTACGCCGAGGTGCTGCGGCGCCCAGGCCTCATGGACCACCTGCAGCGCGACTACCGGGTGACGCTGGCCGGACCCACCACGCTGCTGGCCATGCTCAACAGCCTGCACATGGGCTTTCGCACGCTGGCGCTGGAGCAGCAGGCCTCCGAGGTCTGGAAGGTGCTCGGCGCGGTCAAGACCGAATTCGAGCGCTACGGCACCTGGGTCGACAAGATCCGCGACCAGGTCCGCAAGGCCTCCGAGACGCTGGACACGGCGCAGACCCGCACCAACCAGATGCGCCGCGCGCTGAAGGTGGTGGAGGCGCTGCCGGAAGGGCAGGCGCAGGCGCTGCTGCCCCCCGTGGCCGAAGGGGACGACGGCACCGCATGACCGGCGGCCTCAGCCCGGAGCTCGCGCGGCTGATCGTCGGGCAGGTGTTCCTGCATGCCACCATGGCCGGCGCGCGGCTGGCGGCACCGCTGCTGGCGCTGCGCGCGGGGCACAGCGAGGCGGCGGTGGGCGTGCTGCTGGCGCTGTTCGCGCTGACGCAGGTGTTCCTGGCGCTGCCCGCGGGCCGCTATGCCGACCGGCACGGGCTGCGGCGGCCGTTCGGCATCTCGGTGGTGGCCGCGACGCTGGGTGCGGGCCTTGCAGTGGCCTTTCCCGTCTTTCCCGTGCTGTGCGTGTCCGCGCTGCTGACGGGCGGCGCCGCCGGCGCGGCCGCCATCGCGCTGCAGCGCCACGTGGGCCGCGCGGCCAGCGGCTCCACGCAGCTCAAGCAGGTGTTCTCCTGGCTGGCCATCGGGCCGGCGTTCTCCAACTTCCTCGGGCCCTTCGCGGCCGGGCTGGCGATCGACCACGGGGGCTTCCGCTTCGCGTTCCTGCTGCTGGCCGTGCTGCCGCTCGTCGCCTGGTTCGGCGTGCGCTCGGCCAAGGAGCTGCCGCCGGTGGAGGCACCCGTGGGCGAGCGGCACCGCCCGGCCTGGGACCTGCTGCGCGAGCCGGATTTCCGGCGCCTGCTGCTGGTGAACTGGCTGCTGTCGTCCTGCTGGGATGTGCACACCTTCGTGGTGCCGGTGCTCGGACACGAACGGGGCCTCTCGGCCTCGGTGATCGGCACGCTGCTGGGCGCCTTTGCCGTTGCCGCGGTCGCCATCCGCCTGGTGCTGCCGGCGCTCGCCGCGCACCTGCGCGAATGGGCGGTGATCACCGCCTCGATGGCCGCGGCGGCGGTGCTTTTCTGCGTCTACCCGCTGCTGCACGACCCCTGGGCCATGGGCCTGTGCTCGGTGCTGCTGGGCGTGGCCCTGGGCACCGTCCAGCCGATGATCATGAGCACGCTGCACCAGATCACCCCCGAGCACCGGCACGGCCAGGCGGTCGGGCTGCGCTTCATGGCGATCAACGCCTCCAGCGTGGCCATGCCGATGCTGTTCGGCGTGGCCGGCGCCGCGATCGGCATCGCCTGGGTGTTCTGGTCGGTGGCGGGGCTGGTGACCGCCGGCATGCGCCTGTCCTGGCGCCTGCGCGAGGCTCAGAGCCGGTAGAAGGCCTTGATCGCGTCCCACGCCGCCTCGGGCGTGTCGGCGTAGGTGAAGAGGTCGAGGTCGGCCGGCGAGATCACGCCTTCCTCGATCAGCACGTCGAAGTTGACCAGCCGCTTCCAGTAGTCGGTGCCGAACAGCACGATGGGCACCTGCTTGGCCTTGCGCGTCTGCACCAGGGTGATGACCTCGAACAGTTCGTCCAGCGTGCCGAAGCCGCCGGGGAACGCCACCAGCGCCTTGGCCCGCATCATGAAGTGCATCTTGCGCAGCGCGAAGTAGTGGAACTTGAACGACAGCGCCGGCGTGACGTACGGGTTGGCGGCTTCCTCCATCGGCAGCGCGATGGACAGGCCCACGCTGATCCCGTCGGCCTCGTAGGCGCCCCGGTTGGCGGCCTGCATGATGCCGGGGCCGCCGCCGGTGCAGATGAAGAGCATGTCGCGCGGCTCCTTGCCGGCGCTGTAGTGCGCCACCAGCTTGCCGAAGACGCGCGCCTTCTCGTAGTAGTGCGCGTTGCGCGCCAGCGCCCGGGCCCGGCGGATGGTCGCCTCGTCGCCGCCGGCCTCGGCGGCGGTGACCAGGGCCGCGGCTTCCTCCTCGCTGCGGAAACGCGCGCTGCCGAAGACCACGATGGTGTTCTCGATGCCGTGGGCCTGCTGCTCCAGGTCGGGCTTGAGCAGCTCCAGCTGGAAGCGGATGCCGCGCGTCTCCCGGCGCAGCAGGAACTCGGGGTCGGCGAAGGCCAGGCGGCTCGCGTCCGGGTCCAGCGGCAGCCCTTCGTTGGAGTGGGACTGCAGCGTGGCCCAGGCGTTGGCCAGGCGGTCGTCGTGGATGTTGCGGGTGGAAGACATGTGGGCCATTTTGGCGGGAAAGGCCGGGGCCATGGGGTTATCCTTCGCGCCGACAAGAACAACATGGGGACTGGCTTGGAGCAGCCGCTCTATCACGTCGTGCTCGAGGGCAACAAGGTCGGGCCGTACGACCGCCGCACCATCGTCGGCATGCGCATCAAGCACACGCTGACCAGCGACCACGTGCTGATCGGCACCGACGGCACGCAGCTCACCGTCGCCGACCTCATCGGCACCCGGCCGCGCGGCGGCGACTTCAACCCGAACCGCACCACGGGCCTGTCGATCGTGCAGGCCACGTACCCCGCCAGCCTGCTGTTCGTGCAGGGCCCGGGCATGCGGATCCCCCCCTTCCGCGGCGAGGTCGAGGCACGCGTGCAGACCGATGCGCTGCGCATCGCCGGGCGCTTTCGCCAGGGCCTGGGGTGGAAGGAGGACCGCGTCAAGCTGCCGCTGCACGACATCGTGCACGCGCGGGTGAGCGGCTCCGAAGTCGAACTCGGGCTGCGCTCCGGCGGCGGGGCGCTGCAGCACCTGGGGCTGGAGCTCTTCACGCCGGCTCTGGCCGGTGAGTTCGTGGGATGGCTGCCCGAGGCGGTGCCCTGGCCGGAAGGCAGCGCGCCCCGCCGTCCGGCGGTCAGGGCGCGGCGCTGGTTCTGAGGGCGCGGCGCTGGTTCTGAGCGCGCCGCGCCGTCAGGGCAGGGCGATCGCCAGGCCGAGCGGCACGAACACCACGGCGAGCGCATTCCCCAGCAGGATCATGGCGGCCACCCGCTCGGGCTCCTGCCGGTAGCGCTCGGCCAGCAGGAACTGCATCACCGCGGGCGGCAGCGCGCCGAAGAGGATCAGCTGGGCCCGTGCCGGCCCGGTGAGGTCGAGCGCCCAGGCCAGCGGCACCGCCAGCGCCAGCCCGATCAGCGGCCGCGCGAAGGCGCCAAGCAGGCCGCGCGGCACGTCCTGCGGCTGCAGCGCCGTCAGCCGCACACCCAGCGCGAACAGCATCAGCGGCAGCATGGCCTCGCCCATGAGGCGCATGCCGGTCATCAGCATGTCGGGCGGCCGGATGCCGGTGGCCGCGCTGGCGAAGCCGAGCGCCGCCGACACCATCAAGGGGCTGAGCAGCAGGTCGCGGGTGCGCGCGTCGGCGCTGGTGATGCGCGCGCCCAGCGAGAAGTGGATCAGGTTGCTGATGGAAAACAGCGCCACCGCGGCGCCGAAGTGCGCCGGGCCGAAGGCCAGCAGCGCCAGCGGCAGTCCCATGTTGCCGCAGTTGTTGAACATCACCACCGGCACCAGGCTGCGCGGCTGGGTCCGCGTGGCGCGGGCCAGCGCCCAGGCGAGCGCGCCGCTCCCCAGGATCAGCAGGGCGCCGGCGGCCAGCAGCAGCCGGTGGTCCTGCAGCCGGAAGTCCTTGCCGGCCAGGGCGGTGTAGACCAGCAGCGGCGACATCACGTCCAGCACGATGCGGTTGAACGCGGTCAGGTCGGGCCGGCGGTTGCGCGCGTAGACGAAGCCCACCGCGACGATGAAGAACACCGGCACGATGACCTGCGCGATGCGGGCGAGCAGCTCCATCAGCGGCGCGCGTCCAGCCAGGCCAGCAGCGGCACGCGCGCGCCGGCCAGGCCCTTGTAGGCCAGCACGGCCTCGCTCATGGAGGCGATGGCGGCGTGCAGCGCCGCCGCGGCGGACGGCGTGGCGGCGGCCTCCACCAGCGGCTGCAGCATCACGCGGATGGTGAACACCGCCTGCCGCGTGCCCTGTCCCACCGGGAAGAAGGTCTGGCGCTCGGCCCGCAGGAAGCAGCGGGCGGCGAAGGCATCGGGGTCGGCAGCGTCGGGCCAGGGGGTGCGGGCGTGGCGGCGCGGGTGCTGGTCGAAGCGGCCGCTGGGCGAGACGGTCCAGACGAAGCGCTCCCAGCACTCGCCACCGGTGGCCAGCGCGACCAGCGGTCCGGCGGAGGCCTGCAACAGGGCGGCGTCGGCCACCGGCGCGTGCACCGCACGGAAGTCCAGGCCGATCTTCTCCTCCGGTGCCCAGTGCGACGGCACGCACACCGCCAGCCAGGCCAGCGTGCCGCTGTCGCCGTCGAGCACGGCCAGGTCCTCCTCCACTGCCAGCTCCGGAAACTCGGGGGCGAATGGGGCTGCAGCCTGCGCCAGTTCCGGGCGAGCAGCTATCGAAATGAGAGCAGGCGAAGGATCGAAACCCGCCGCCACGTGGCGCGAGGCGCCGGCCCGCACCACCGCCAGCTTCTCGGCGTGCAGGGCGCTGCCCGGCACCAGCGGCGTGAGCTGGGGCGTGCCGGGCGCGAGCTTGCGCAGCCCCGGCTGCATGCGGAAGGGCGAGGCGATGCGCGCGGGATCGAAGTCCATGGGAAGGGTGGAATGCTAACGAGTCGCGCTGCCGCGGTATCCTGCCCCGCTTCTGGAGATCACACCCATGTGGACACACAAGTTGCTCGGCGCCGGCATGGCACTGCTGACCTGCTGGGGCGCGGCGCACGCCCAGACCGCCCCGGCGGCGGCCGCCTTCGACCTGCAGGCCCACCGCGGCGCCCGCGCCACCATCCCCGAGAACTCGCTGGCGGGCTTCGCCCATGCGCTGACGGTCGGCGTGACCACGCTGGAGACCGACATCGCCGTCACCAGGGACCGTGTGCTGGTGCTCTCGCACGACCCGCTGCTGAACCCCGACATCACGCGCGGCCCCGACGGGCAGTTCCTCCCGGCCAAGGGGCCGGCCATCGTCTCGCTGACGGCCGAGGAGCTGCGCCGCTACGACGTCGGCCGCATCCGGCCGGGCAGCGACTACGCGCGGCAGTTCCCCGACCAGAAGCCGATCGACGGCACCCGGATCCCGACCCTGGACGAACTCGTGGCGCTGGTGAAGAAGGCGGACAACGGCACCGTGCGGTTCGCGCTGGAGACCAAGGTGACGCCGCACGGCGCCGGCGAGACGGTGCCGGCCGAGGAGTTCGCGCGCCTGCTCATCGCGGCGGTGCGGGCGGCCGGCATCGAGCAGCGCACGTCCATCCTGTCGTTCGACTGGCGCACGCTGCAAGTGGTGCAGAAGGAGGCGCCCGGCATCCCGACGGTGTACCTCACGATGCAGCAGCCGCGCTTCATCGACAACATCGGCGCCGACCGACCCGAGGGCTCCGCCTGGACGGCGGGCTTCCAGTACAAGGACCATGGCTCGGTGCCCCGGATGATCAAGGCGGCCGGCGGCCACACCTGGTCGTCGTTCTGGCGCGACCTCACGGCCGACAAGGTGCGGGAGGCCCGCGCGCTCGGCCTGCAGGTGCTGGCGTGGACCGTCAACGACCGGCAGGTGATGCGCCAGATGATCGAGATGGGCGTGGACGGCATCGTGACCGACCGGCCGGAACTGCTGCGGGAGGAGATGCGCAGCCGGGGCATGGCGTTGCCGAAGGCGACGCCGGTGCAGTGATCGGGGCAAGGTCGCGCGCGCCAATGCAAAAAGGCTCCAAAGGGAGCCTTTTCCATGTGTGCACGCAGCCACCGCCATGCGGCGGTGCCGGTCCTCAGACGCGGCGGCGGTACTCGCCGGTGCGGGTGTCGATTTCCACCTTGTCGCCTTGCGCCACGAAGATCGGCACGCCGATCTCGTAGCCGGTGGCGATCTTGGCGGGCTTGAGCACCTTGCCCGAGGTGTCGCCCTTGACGGCCGGCTCGGTCCAGGTGATCTCGCGCTCGACGCTGGTGGGCAGCTCGACCGAAATGGCCTTGCCTTCGTAGAACACCACTTCGGCGGTCATGCCGTCCTCAAGGTAGTTGAGCGCGTCGCCCATGTTCTCGGCTTCCACCTCGTACTGGTTGTATTCGCTGTCCATCCAGACGTACATCGGGTCGGCGAAGTAGGAGTACGTGCAGTCCTTCTTGTCCAGGATGATCTGGTCCATCTTGTCGTCGGCCTTGAAGACGACTTCGGTGCCCTGGTTGGACAGCAGGCTCTTGAGCTTCATGCGCACGGTGGCGGCGTTGCGGCCACCGCGGGCGTATTCGGTCTTCAGCACGACCCAGGGCGCGCCGCTGTTCATGATGACGTTGCCGGCGCGGATTTCTTGAGCGATTTTCATGTCGGGTCTTGGTGGGATCGGGTCGGGAATCTGGCTGCGAAGGGCCGCGCGGCTGACGCGAAACGGTCGGTGGCCGGGCGGCGGGCGCGCCGTGAGGCTGCGCAAAGCCTTGGATTTTAACGCTTTTTGGCTGGCAGCCCGGCGTCAGGCGGACGCCACGACCGATGCGCGCAGCTGGCTGGCCAGGTCGGGCTGCGCCCAGGCCGCGTCGCGGGCGCGGCGGGTGGCCGCGCGCCAGGCGGGCAGCTCCAGTGGCGGCAAGCCCTCCGCCGGCGCCGTGTCGGCGTTCCAGGCGGCGTGGAAGGCGCGCAGCGAGGCCGGCGCGTCCACGCGGTTCAGGAAGGCCTGCAGCTTGGGCAGGTGCGCGCCGTCGGCCTGCGGGTAGAGCTGCCAGGCGAAGGGAACGCCGGCCCACAGTGCGCGCACCAGCGAATCCTCGCCCCGCACCAGGTTGAAGTCGCAGGACCACAGCAGGTGGTCGAACTCCGGCTGCGGCAGCAGCGGGAGGTACGAAATCGATAGCGCTCCGCCCGCGCGCCGTGCGGGCTGCGGGCCGTTCTGGCTTGCAAGTGCAGCGCGCGCGGCAGCCGTGGCGCGCCCGGCGGTCACCAGCAGCCGCGTCGGCACGGGACCGTCCGCCAGCTGCGCCAGCAGCGCTGGCAGGGCGGCCGGTTCGTAGCAGAACAGGCTGACCAGGCGGCATCCGTCGTCCGCAATGCCGTGTGTGGCCAGCCAGGCGCTGCGGTCGAATGCCGCCTGCCGTGCAGCCACGTCCGGCTCGCGCAGCAGCCCGCCCGTGGCCGGGGTGAAGCCGGGATAGAAGAAGCGCTTGACCAGGCCGGTCGCCGAGCCGGCCTGCACCGGGGAGGGCAGGCCGTGGCAGCGCTCGACCCAGGCTTCGGCGGAGAGGTACTCCAGGTTGATCCACGCGCTGGCGCGGCCCGCGCGCGCCGCCTGCGCCAGCGCAGCCTCGACGTCATGGCCCAAGGTGCAGCCGAAGGCCTCCACCACCGCGTCGCCGGGCACGAAACCTTCGGCGCGGCCGCGCCAGGGGTGCACCGTCACGCCCGGGCGGCCGGCGGGCGCCATCCAGGCCAGCGCCGACGGGTCGTCGACCCACAGCGCGACGGTGTCGCCGCGCCCGGCCAGGTCGGACGCGAGCCGCCAGCACACGCCGATGTCGCCGTGGTTGTCGATGACCTTGCAGAAGATGTCCCAGCGCATGCCGCCGGGATAATACGCAGCCAGAACGAAGCAGCCCATGGCATCCGATCGCACGGTCCACTCCGAACAACTGCTGGCCGAGGTGGCCGCGCTGCCCCAGCTGCCGGGCGTCTACCGCTACTTCGATGCCGAGGGCGGCGTGCTGTACGTGGGCAAGGCGCGCAACCTCAAGAAGCGCGTCTCCAGCTACTTCCAGAAGAACCACGGCGGCACGCGCATCGGGCACATGATCTCCAAGATCGCCCGCATGGAGACCACCGTGGTGCGCTCCGAGGCCGAGGCGCTGCTGCTCGAGAACAACCTCATCAAGGCGCTCGACCCGAAGTACAACATCCTGTTCCGGGACGACAAGAGCTACCCCTACCTCAAGATCCACGGCGCGGCCGACAAGGTCGGCTTCGACGACGATGCCGGGCGGCCGGCGGGGCCGCCGTCCGCCGCCGTGTTTCCGCGGGTGGCCTACTACCGGGGCGCGGTGGACCGCAAGCACCGCTACTTCGGGCCGTACCCCAGCGCCTGGGCGGTCAAGGAGTCGATCCAGTTGCTGCAGAAGGTGTTCCGGCTGCGCACCTGCGAGGACACGGTCTTCGCCAACCGCACGCGGCCCTGCCTGCTCTACCAGATCAAGCGCTGCTCGGGTCCCTGCGTCAACCTGGTGAGCCCGCAGGACTACCGGCACGACGTGCGCAATGCCGAGGCCTTCCTGCGCGGCGACACGCAGGTGGTGATGACGCAGCTGGAGTCGCGCATGGTGGCGCACGCCGAACGCCTGGAGTTCGAACAGGCCGCGGAGCTGCGCAACCAGATGGCAGCCCTGTCGAAGGTGCTGCACCAGCAGTCCGTGGACACCGGCTCCGACAAGGACGTCGACATCCTGGCGGTGAAGGTGCAGGGCGGCAAGGCCTGCGTCAACCTGGCGATGGTGCGCGGCGGCCGCCACCTGGGCGACCGGCCGTACTTCCCCTCGCACATCGAGGACGCCGCGGTGGTGCAGGACTTCGACGACGCCCAGGACGCCGCGCCGGCGCAGCCGATCGAGGTGCAGGTGCTCGAGGCCTTCATCGCGCAACACTACATCGGCGTGCCGGTGCCGCCGGCGCTGATCACCAGCGTCCCGGTGAGCAAGTCGCTGGTGGACGCGCTGGGCGAGCAGGCGGGCGTGAAGGTCGCGGCGGTGCACAGCCCGCGCGAGCAGCGCCGGCTGTGGCTGGAGATGGCCGAGAAGAACGCCGGCCTGCAACTGGCGCGCCTGCTGGCCGAGGAAGGCTCGCAGCAGGCCCGCACCCGAGCGCTGGTGGAGGCGCTGCACCTGGAACCGGACAACCTGGACAGCCTGCGGGTGGAGTGCTTCGACATCTCGCACACGGCAGGCGAGGCGACGCAGGCCTCCTGCGTCGTGTACGAGCAGCACCGCATGCAGAACGCGCAGTACCGGCGCTACAACATCGAGGGCATCACCCCGGGGGACGACTACGCGGCCATGCGCCAGGTGCTCACCCGGCGCTACGCCCGCCTGGCCGAAGCCGGACGCGACGCCCCGGAGGCGGCGCCGCCGGTGGACGCCACGGCCGATGCGGCGGACCCGCCGCTGGAGGATGCAGTCGACATCGGGGTCACCGTGGCGGTGGCCGACGCCACGACGGCGACCGAGGCGGGACCGGATCCGGACCCGGCGGGCGAGGCGCCGGCCAAGAAGCGGGGCGCCCGCGGCGGTGCCTCGCGGCTGCCCGACCTGGTGCTGGTGGACGGTGGCCGCGGCCAGGTGAGCATGGCGCGCGAGGTGTTCGCCGAGCTCGGGCTGGACCTCTCGGTCATCGTCGGCGTCGAGAAGGGCGAGGGCCGCCGGGTCGGCCTGGAAGAGCTGGTGTTCGCCGACGGGCGCGAGAAGGTCTACCTCGGCAAGGACTCGGCCGCCTTGATGCTGGTGGCGCAGATCCGCGACGAGGCGCACCGCTTCGCCATCACCGGCATGCGGGCGCGGCGGGCCAAGGTGCGGGTGGGCGGCAGCAAGCTCGAGGAGATCCCCGGCATTGGCGCCAAGAAAAGAGCACGCCTGCTGCAACGTTTCGGCGGCATCCGCGGGGTAGCATCGGCCGGTGTCGACGACATCGCGGCGGTGGAAGGCATCGGCCGCGAGCTCGCAGAGGAAATCTACCGTGCGCTCCATTAAGTTCCTGGCGCCCGCCTGCGCCGTCCTGCTGGCCGCCTGCGAGGCGCCGGGCCCCAACATCGGGCCGTCCGTGGGCAACGCCCCGGCCGAACCCGCCACCGTGGCCGCCACGCGCCCGGTGCTGCCGCCGCCACCGGCCGGCGTGTCCCCTGCGCTCAACTGGGAGGAGTACAAGCTGCGCGCCGCGCGCCGCATCCAGGAGGCGAACCCGGGCGAGACCTTCGGCGGCACGCTGCCCGACCCGCTGCAGTCCATTCCCGTGCTGCAGGTGCACCTCAACCGCGACGGCTCGGTGCAGCGCATCGAGGTGCTGCGCGTGCCGCGCCAGTCGCCCCAGACGCTGGAGATGGCGATGCGCGCCGTGCGCCGCGCCGCCCCGTTCGGCCCGGTGGGGCACCTGCCGCGCCCGTGGCAGTTCAACGAGACCTTCCTGTACAACGACGACCTGAAGTTCCAGCTGCGCACGCTGGCCGAAGCGCCCTGATGGACCGTCATGCGTCCGTGTGAGAATCGGGCGCATGTTCTTCACCATCCCGACGATCTTCACCTGGACGCGCATCGTCGCGATCCCGCTGATCGTCGGCATCTTCTACCTGGGCCTGCCGGCGGGCGTCCAGAACACCGTCGCAACGGTGATGTTCGTGGTCTTCGCGCTCACCGACTGGCTCGATGGTTTCCTGGCGCGGCGGCTGAACCAGACCTCGGCCTTCGGCGCCTTCCTCGACCCGGTGGCCGACAAGTTCCTGGTGTGCGCCTCGCTGCTGGTGCTGGTGCACCTGGGGCGCGCCGACGTCTTCGTCGCGCTGATCATCATCGGGCGCGAGATCGCCATCTCAGCGCTGCGCGAGTGGATGGCGCAGATCGGCGCCTCGCGCAGCGTGGCGGTGCACATGCTCGGCAAGGTCAAGACCACGGTGCAGATGGTCGCCATCCCGTTCCTGCTGTTCGACGGCCGCCTGTTCGGCCTGGTCGACACCGGCCTGTGGGGCCGGTGGCTGATCTGGATCGCCGCGATCCTCACCGTGTGGTCGATGGTGTACTACCTGCGCAAGGCGCTGCCCGAGATCCGCAAGCGCGTGACCTGACCGCCCGTCCATGACTTCTGCCGACGCGCGCGCCGACGCGCTGGTGCGGGCCATGCCCGCCGTCTTCGTCCTGATCTGGAGCACCGGCTTCATCGTTGCCCGCTACGGCATGCCGCACGCCCCGCCGATGAAGTTCCTGGCGGTGCGCTACGCGCTGTCGGTGCTGGCCTTCCTGGCCTGGGCCGTCGCGGCACGGGCGGCCTGGCCGCGCGAGCGGGCCCAGCTGGGCCACCTGGCTGTCACCGGCGTGCTGATGCACGCGGGCTACCTGGGCGGCGTGTGGGCCGCCGTCAAGCTGGGGATGGGCGCCGGACTGGTCGCGCTGCTGGTGGGCCTGCAGCCGGTGCTCACCGCCATCTGGGTGTCCACGCAGGGCGGGCAGGTCGGGCGGCGCCAGTGGGCCGGCCTCGTGCTCGGGCTGGCGGGCCTGCTGCTGGTCGTGTGGCAGAAGCTCGGCTTCGGCGAGGTGCAGGGGGCCAACCTCTCGCTGGCCTTGTTCGCGCTGCTGGCGATCACCGCCGGCACGCTCTACCAGAAGCGGTTCGTCGCCCCGTGCGACGTTCGCACCGCCAACCTGGTGCAGCTGGCGGCCGCCTTCGCCGTGACCCTGCCGCTGGCGCTCCTGGAGAGCGAGGCGATGCGCTGGACCACCGGCGCGGGCGCCTGGAACGGCGAACTCGTCGGCGCGATGGCCTGGTCGGTGCTGGGCCTCACGCTGGGCGGCAGCTCGCTGCTGTACCTGCTGATCCAGCGGGGCGCGGCCACGGCCGTCACCAGCCTCATGTACCTGGTGCCGCCCACCACGGCGCTGATGGCCTGGGTGCTGTTCGACGAGCCGATCACGGTGCTCATCGTCGCCGGCGTGGCGCTCACGGCTGCGGGCGTGAGCCTGGTCGTGCGGCCGTCCAGGCCCTGAGCGCCGCGTGGCCGGCCGCCTGCGTGCGGGGCCGGCGCGCTGCGAGAATCGTTCCATGCTGACCGGCTTTGGCACCCTGGACCTCGTGCGCGACGGCGTGCCGCTGCGGGTACGGCATGCGGGGCAGGGCGCGCCGCTGCTGCTGCTCCATGGCCACCCGCAGAGCCATGCCATGTGGCACCGCGTGGCGCCCGCGCTCGCCACCCGCTTCGCCGTCGTGCTGATGGACCTGCGCGGCTATGGCGACTCCGGGCGGCCGCCTGCCGGCGAGGACTCCGCGGCCTATGCGAAGCGCGAGATGGCCCGCGACGCATTGGCTGCCATGCACGCCCTGGGCCACGCGCGCTTCCAGGTGCTGGCGCACGACCGCGGCGCGCGCGTCGCGCACCGCCTGGGGTTGGACCATCCCGATGCCGTGGAGCGCCTGCTGCTGCTGGACATCGCACCGACGCTGGCCATGTACCGCCAGACCGGTGAGGCGTTCGCACGGGCCTACTGGCACTGGTTCTTCCTGGTCCAGCCGCCGCCGCTGCCGGAAGCGCTGATCGCCTCGGACCCGGTGCGCTACCTGCGCAGCGTGATGGGCGCGCGGCACGCCGGCCTGGAGGCCTTCGCGCCCGAGGCGCTGGCCGAGTACGAGCGCTGCGTGGCACGGCCGGGCACCGCCGAGGCCATCTGCGCCGACTACCGGGCGAGCGCCGGCATCGACCTGCAGCACGACCAGGCCGACCTGGACGCCGGCCGCCGCCTGGCCATGCCGCTGCACGTGCTGTGGGGCGAGCACGGCGCCGTGGGCCGCTGCTTCGACGTGCCGGCCCTGTGGACGGCCGCCGCCGACCGGTTCACCGGCCGCCCGCTGCCGTGCGGCCACTACATCGCGGAAGAGGCCCCGGCCCTTCTGCTGGACGAAGCCTTCGCATTCTTCAGGAGCACGCCATGAGCAGGAAACGTATCGCAGTCATCGCCGGGGACGGCATCGGCAAGGAGGTCATGCCCGAGGGCGTGCGGGTAATGGAAGCGGCCGCGAGCCGGTTCAACATCGACCTGCAGTTCGACCATTTCGACTTCTCCAGCTGGGACTACTGCGAGAAGCACGGCAAGTACCTGCCGGACGACTGGAAGGACCAGATCGGTGGCCACGACGCGTTGTTCTACGGCGCCGTGGGCTGGCCGGAGAAGATCCCGGACCACGTGTCGCTCTGGGGCTCGCTGCTGCTCTTCCGCCGCGAGTTCGACCAGTACGTCAACCTGCGGCCGGCGCGCCTGATGCCGGGCATCGTGTGTCCGGTGGTGCGCCGCGACGGCAGCAAGCGGGAGCCGGGCGAGATCGACATGTACATCGTGCGGGAGAACACCGAAGGCGAATACTCGGCCATCGGCGGGCGCATGTACCCCGGCACCGAACGCGAGATCGTCATGCAGGAGACCGTGATGTCCCGCATCGGCGTGGACCGCGTGCTGAAGTTCGCCTACGAGCTGGCAACGTCGCGGCCGAAGAAGCACCTGACCAGCGCCACCAAGAGCAACGGCATCGCCATCACCATGCCCTACTGGGACGAGCGCGTCGCGGAGATGGCCAAGGCCTATCCGCAGGTGAAGACGGACAAGTTCCACATCGACATCCTCACCGCGCACTTCGTGCAGCGGCCCGACTTCTTCGACGTGGTGGTGGCGAGCAACCTCTTCGGCGACATCCTGAGCGACCTGGGCCCGGCGTGTACCGGCACCATCGGCATCGCCCCCAGCGCCAACCTGAACCCCGACCGCAAGTTCCCGTCGCTCTTCGAGCCGGTGCACGGCTCGGCCCCCGACATCGCCGGCCGCAACATCGCCAACCCGATCGGCCAGATCTGGTGCGGCGCCATGATGCTGGAGTTCCTCGGGCACAAGGAGGCGCACGACGCGGTGCTGCGCGCCATCGAGCAGGTGCTCGATCCTCGTTCCGGTGCGCCGCGCACCCCGGACATCGGCGGCAAGGCCAGCACCACGGACCTGGGCCGGGCGATCGCCGCGGCCCTTTGACGGACCGCTCGCGGCCGTCGTCCGCGTGACATAGTTGCGTTGGAAACCCGCGCCAGTGCTGGCTTCCAGGGCCTTCGCACCTAGAATCCGCGCGGGCTGTTGTAAACCTGCGAGCCTTATTGACACGGCCATTGGGCGTGGCTCTAATCGACCGCAGTGGCCGCACGGCCGCGAAAGAAGGTCTCCCTGATCCTGGCAACGGCGGCGCACCGGGCGTCACCGCAGGAGGCGGGAGACAATCATTTTTCTAAGAGACGACCAGTCAAAACTCTTACTCTCAACGAGGGGCTCTTGTGAACAAAACCGAACTGATCGAGCACATCGCCAAGCATGCCGACATCTCGAAGGCGGCAGCCACGCGTGCGCTGGAATCGATGATCGGCGCCGTCAAGACGACGCTGAAGAAGGGCGGCTCCGTGTCGCTGGTGGGCTTCGGCACGTTCGCCGTCGGCAAGCGGGCTGCCCGCAGCGGCCGCAATCCCCGCACCGGCGCGCAGATTAAAATCAAGGCTGCCAAGGTGCCCAAGTTCCGTCCCGGCAAGGCGCTCAAGGATGCGCTGAACTGAAACGGAACTTCCGGTGGGGTGCTTAGCTCAGCTGGTAGAGCGGCGCCCTTACAAGGCGTAGGTCGGCGGTTCGATCCCGTCAGCACCCACCAACCAGCGAAGGCGAACACAGGTTCGCCTTTTGCGTTTTCTGGTCCTGCCGTTTTCCGGGTCCCCGGCCCGTTTGATCCCTTCGAGAGTCGCGCATGTTTGATTTCGTCCGCAAGCACACCAGGATCATGCAGTTCCTGCTGTTCATCCTGATCGTGCCGTCGTTCGTGCTGTTCGGGCTCGAGGGCTACAACCAGTTCCAGGAACGCGGTCCGGCCGTCGCCAAGGTGGACGGCAAGGAGATCACGCAGGCCCAGTGGGACAACGAGCACAAGGCGGAGGTCGACCGCCTGCGCCAGCAGATGCCCAACGTGGACGTCAAGCTGTTCGACTCGCCGCAGGCCCGCTACGGCACGCTCGAGCGCATGGTGCGCGATCGCGTGCTGGCCGCCGCGGCCGCCAAGTCGCGCCTGACCGCCAGCGACCAGCGGCTGGCCCGCGAGCTGCAGCAGAACGAGGTGATCGCGATGCTGCGCGGCCCGGACGGCAAGCTGGACATGGAGCGCTACCGCCAGCTCACCGCCTCGCAGGGCCTCACGCCGCAGGGCTTCGAGGAGCAGATCCGCAACGAGATCTCGCAGCGCCAGGTGCTGGCGGGCGTGACCCTCTCCGCGCTCAACACCAATGCGCAGGCGGCCGTCTCGCTGGGCGCGTTCTTCGAGCGCCGCGAGATCCAGGTGGCGCCCTTCCGCACCGCCGACTTCCAGGCCAAGGTGCAGCCCACGCCGGCCGACCTGGAGTCGTTCTACAAGGACAACCCCCAGCTGTTCCAGGCACCCGAGCAGGCCAGCATCGAGTACGTCGTGCTCGACCTCGAGTCGATCCGCAAGACCCTCACGCTCAACGAGCAGGACCTGCGCACCTACTACGAGCAGAACGCCGCCCGCCTGGAGGAGCGCCGCGCCAGCCACATCCTGCTGGCCGTGCCCAAGGGCGCACCGGCGGCCGAGAAGGACAAGGCGCGCGCCCGTGCCCAGGAGCTCCTGGCGGCGGTGAAGAAGGCGCCCGAGTCCTTCGCCGACGTCGCGCGCAAGAACTCGCAGGACCCCGGCTCCGCGCCCAGCGGCGGCGACCTGGACTTCTTCTCGCGCGGTGCGATGACCAAGGCCTTCGAAGACGCGGCCTTCGCATTGAAGAAGGGCGAGATCAGCGACGTCGTGGAAACCGAGTTCGGCTTCCACATCATCCGCCTCACCGACGTCAAGGGCCGCACCTTCGAGCAGATGCGCCCCGAGATCGAGGCCGACCTGCGCAAGCAGCAGGCGCAGCGCAAATTCGCCGAGACCGCCGACGCCTTCAGCAACGCCGTCTACGAGGCGAGCGACGGCCTGAAGTCGGTGGCCGACCGCTTCAAGCTGGAGCTGCGCACGGCGCCCGACCTCAAGCGCACGCCCGCACCCGGCACGCCGCCCGCGCTGGCCAACCCCAAGTTCATCGCCGCCATCTTCGCGCCCGACAGCGTGGAGAAAAAGCGCAACACCGAGGCCGTCGAGGTCGGCCCGAGCCAGCTGGTGTCCGGTCGCATCGTGCAGTACAGCCCGGCGCGCACGCTGCCGCTGGCCGAGGTGCAGGAGCAGGTGCGCCAGCGCGTGGTGGCGCAGCGCGCCGCCGAGCTGGCCAGGAAGGAAGGCGCCGAGAAGCTGGCCGCGTGGAAGGCCAACCCCGCCGGCGCGGCGCTGTCGCCGCCGGTGGTGGTCTCGCGTGCCGACCCCGCCCGCCAGCAGCCGCCCGAGATCGTCGAGGCCGCCATGCGCGCCGACACCGGCGCGCTGCCGGCCTGGGTCGGCGTCGACCTGGGCGCGCAGGGCTACGCGGTGGTGAAGGTCAACAAGACCGTGCCGCGCGAGGCGCCACCGCCGGCACAGGCCCAGCAGGAGACGCAGCAGTACGGCCGCTGGTGGGCCGGTGCCGAGGCCCTGGCGTACTACAACGTCCTGAAGGACCGCTTCAAGGCGCAGATCCTGGTGCCGCGGCCCGCCGACACGGGCGCCGAGACCGCGGCCCGCTGACGCGGGCGCCGGGCGGCGCAGCTATAATCTCGCTCTTCGACGGTGGCTGTAGCTCAGTTGGTAGAGTCCCAGATTGTGATTCTGGTCGTCGTGGGTTCGAGTCCCATCAGCCACCCCAGTCACCCATGAAAAAGCCGGTCCCCTGGACCGGCTTTTTTCTTGGGCGCGCGCGGCCTTCAGCCGTTGACCATCACCAGCTTGCCCATCACCGCCCGCGAGCCCATGTGGGCGTAGGCGTCCTTGAGCTGCGCCATCGGCATCGTGCGGTCGATCACCGGCTTGACCTTGCCCTGGCCGTACCACTGCGCCAGCGTGCCCATCATCGCAGCGTTGGCCTTGGGTTCGCGCTTGGCGAAGTCGCCCCAGAACACGCCGACGATCGACGCGCCCTTGAGCAGCGCGAGGTTCAGGGGCAGGGCGGGGATCGGGCCGGAGGCGAAGCCCACCACGAGGTAGCGCCCGCGCCAGGCGATGGAGCGGAACGCCGGCTCGGCGAAGTCGCCGCCCACCGGGTCGTAGATCACGTCGGGGCCCTTGCCGTCGGTGGCGGCCTTGATCGCGTCGCGCAGGTTGCCCTGGCTGTAGTTGATGGTGGCGTCGGCGCCGATGCGCGTGCACAGCGCGCACTTCTCGTCGGTCGACGCGGCCGCGATCACGCGGGCGCCCACCGCCTTGGCGATCTGGATGGCCGAGGTCCCCACGCCGCCGGCGGCGCCCAGCACCAGCACGGTCTCGCCGGCCTTCAGCTGCGCCCGGTCCACCAGGGCGTGGTACGCGGTGGCGTAGATCATGATGAAGGCCGCCGCGTCCACGTGCGGGAAGCCGGGTGGCAGCGGCATGCACAGGGCCGCCGGTGCGATGGTGTGCGTGCCGAAACCGCCGGTGCCGGACAGGCAGGCGACGCTCTGGCCCGCCTTCAGCTGCGTCACGCCGTCGCCCACCGCTTCGACCACGCCGGCGTATTCCGATCCCGGCACGAAGGGCAGCGCCGGCTTGTGCTGGTACTTGTTCTGCACGATCAGCAGGTCGGGGAAGTTGAGGCTGGCCGCCTCGATGCGGATCAGCACCTCGCCGGCCTTGGGCTGGGGCGTGGGCAGCTCCTTCCACTGCAGCGCGTCGACGCCGACGGGGTTCTCGCAGAGCCAGGCATGCATGGGACGGACCTCCTTCACGACAAAGCGGCAAATCATAGGTGTGCGCTGCACGGCACGAATGTCCCTGCGGTGACCCCACCTCTACAATCGGTCACAGGCAGTTCCCTCCCCATGAAGATCCTGATCTCCAACGACGACGGCTACCAGGCGCCGGGCCTGGCGGCCCTGCACGACGCCATCCGCGACCTGCCGGGCGTGGAGGTGGAGGTGGTGGCCCCCGAGCACAACAACAGCGCCAAGTCGAATGCGCTCACGCTGCACTCGCCGCTGTACGTGACCGAGGCGTCCAACGGCTTTCGCTACGTCAACGGCACGCCGGCCGACTGCGTGCACATCGCCCTGACCGGGCTGCTCGGGTACCGGCCCGACCTGGTGGTCAGCGGCATCAACAACGGCGCCAACATGGGCGACGACACCATCTACTCGGGCACGGTCGGCGCGGCGATGGAGGGCTACCTGTTCGGCATTCCCGCCATCGCGTTCTCGCAGGTCGAGAAGGGCTGGTCGCACCTCGACGCTGCCGGTGCCAAGGCGCGCGAGCTGGTGCAGCGGGTGCTCGAGGAGGGCCTCGACGGCGAGCGGCCGTTCCTCCTGAACGTGAACATCCCGAACCGCGCCGCGTCGGAGCTCGGGCCGTTCGAGGTCTGCCGGCTCGGCCGGCGGCACGCCGCCGAGAAGGTGATCTCGCAATCCAGCCCGCACGGGCAGACCATGTACTGGATCGGCGGCGCCGGGCCGGCCAAGGACGGCGCGGACGGCACCGACTTCCACGCCACCACGCAGGGCCGGGTGTCGGTCACGCCGCTGAAGGTGGACCTGACGGACCACGACGGCCTGGCCGACTGGTCGCGCCGCATCGGCCGGTTCGGGAGCCCGCGGTGAACCGCCGCCCGGGCTTTCCGGCACGGCTCGACCTCTCTCCGGCCGCAGCGCCGAAGCGCCGCAACGACGAACCCACCGCGCCCGGACTTGCGCGCGCCGTGGCCGCGCCGCAGGGTGTGGGCCTGGACTCGCAGGCGGTGCGCGCACGCATGGTGTCCCGCCTGGCAACCCAGGGCATCGCCGATGCGCGCGTGCTCAACGCGATGGGCCTGGTCGAGCGCCACCGCTTCGTCGACAGCGCGCTGGTCAACCAGGCCTACGAAGACACCAGCCTGCCGATCGGCCTGGGCCAGACGATCTCGAAGCCCAGCGTGGTCTCGCGCATGGTCGAGCTGCTGCTGGCCGCCACGCCCGCGGGCACCCGGCTCGGGCGCGTGCTCGAGGTCGGCACGGGCTGCGGCTACCAGGCGGCAGTCCTGAGCCTGGTGGCCACCGAGGTCTACAGCATCGAGCGGCTGCGCGGGCTGCACGACAAGGCCCGCGACAACCTGCGGCCGCTGCGCATTCCGAACGTGCACCTGCTCTTCGGTGACGGCATGCAGGGCTTCGCCAAGGGCGCGCCCTATGCGGCCATCATCGCGGCGGCCGGGGGCGAGGCCGTTCCGGCGGCCTGGGTGGAGCAGTTGGCCGTGGGTGGGCGCATCGTCGCGCCCACCGTCATGCCGGGCGGCCAGCAGGCCCTGGTGCTGCTGGAGAAAACGGCACACGCGGTGCGGCAGACCGTCCTTGAGGCGGTCCACTTTGTCCCCCTAAAATCCGGCATTGCCTGAGGAAGAGAACAACAGATGAAGATGCGCGGAACGACGGGAGCCGTGCTGGTGCTGGTTGCACTGGTGCTGGGTGGCTGCGCCTCCAAGACGCGTGCACCCGCGCCGGTGGACGACCGCAGCAGCGGGGTGCGCATCCTCACGCCGGGCGCCGCGGTGGCGACCCTGCCGGCCGACCCCGCCCGTCCGCTGCCGGGCGCCGAGAACGCGGGCAAGCCGGGCTACCACACGGTGCGGCCCGGCGAGACGCTGATCCGCGTGGCCCTGGACAACGGCCAGAACTGGCGCGACCTGGTGCGCTGGAACAACCTCGAGAACCCCAACCTGATCGAAGTGGGCCAGGTGCTGCGCGTCGTGCCGCCGCCGTCCGAGCAGGTGGTCGCGCGACCGGTCCCGCCGGCCACCGTGGCGGCGTCGCCGGTGCAGCCCGCCAGCGCGCCCGCCGCGGCCGTGCCCGCCGCCGTGGCGCCGGCGTCCGCCGCATCGGCGCCGCTGGCCGCTGCCAGCACCCCGCGCACCGGCACCGTGACCGCCGCCGCCCCGGGGCCGGCCGCGCAGTCGCAGCCGGCGGTGCCGGGCGACGACGACATCCCCTGGGGCTGGCCCGCACCGGGCAATGCCACGGTGCTGGGCGGCTTCGACGAGGTGAAGAACAAGGGCCTGGACATCGCCGGCAAGCTGGGTGACCCGGTGCTCGCCGCCGCCGACGGCCGCGTGGTCTACGCCGGGGCCGGCCTGCGTGGCTACGGCAACCTGATCATCCTCAAGCACAACAACACCTACCTCACGGCCTACGCCCACAATCAGACACTGCTGGTCAAGGAAGACCAGCCGGTGCGCAAGGGGCAGAAGATTGCCGAGATGGGCTCCAGCGACACCGACCGGGTGAAGCTGCACTTCGAGATCCGTCGGCAAGGCAAGCCGGTCGATCCGGCACGGCTGCTGCCCCCGAGGTGATGCATGGCGCGGCGCAACGGAGCAGGCAGGAAGCCGGATCCGGGCGCCGCGGGGCAGGGCGGTCCGAAGGCGCCGGCCCCGGAACCCTCCGAAGCTGATGGCGCCCCTGCCGACGAGGCAGAGGCGCCGGCAGCAGCGGCAGCACCGGCGTCCGCGCGCGATGTGCGCGAAATGCGCGAAATGCGCGAGATCCCCGCCGACCTGGCCGGCGAGTCCAGCGACACCCTCACGCTCTACCTGCGCGACGTGCGCCGCACCGAGCTCTTCACGCCGCAGGAGGAGTTCGCAACCGCCACGCGGGCCCGGGCCGGCGACTTCGCGGCGCGCCAGTCCATGATCGAGCACAACCTGCGGCTGGTGGTCAGCATCGCCAAGGGCTACCTGGGGCGGGGCGTGCCACTGTCCGACCTGATCGAGGAGGGCAACCTCGGCCTGATGCACGCCATCGAGAAGTTCGAGCCGGAACGCGGCTTCCGCTTCTCGACCTATGCCACCTGGTGGATCCGGCAGTCGGTCGAGCGCGCCGTGATGAACCAGGGCCGCGTGATCCGCCTGCCGGTGCACGTGGTGCGCGAACTGCAGCAGGTGCTGCGCGCCCGCCGCACCCTGGAGAACGATGCCGACTTCCAGGCCGCCCGCAGCGCGGCGGGCGGCGAGGGCGTGCGGGTGGAAGACGTGGCGGCGCTGCTCGGGCGCAACGTGCAGGAGGTGGCCGACCTGCTGGCCCTGGCCGAGGCGCCGCGCTCGCTCGATGCCTCGCTGGACACCTCGGAGGACGCCCACACCCTGGGCGACTCGCTGGCCGACGAACTGGCCCTCGACCCCACCGGCGTGACGCAGAACCACGAGGTCGAGCGGCTGCTGGCCCACTGGATCGACACGCTCTCGCAGCGCGAGCGCGAGGTGCTGGAAGGCCGCTTCGGGCTGAAGGACCGCGAGCCCGAGACCCTGGAGGTGCTGAGCGAGCGCCTGGGACTCACGCGCGAGCGCGTGCGCCAGATCCAGAACGAGGCGCTGGTGAAACTCAAGCGCCAGATGACGCGCAGCGGCGTCGACAAAAACGCCTTGTTCTGAGCTTGTTAGAGTCGGGCCCATGCCGTGGCCCGTTCTCGTCTTCGACATCGAATCCATCCCCGACGTGGCGGGCCTGCGCCAGCTGCGCGGGGCATCGCCCGAGCAGACCGATGCGCAGGTCTACGAAGCGTGGGCGGCCGAGCGCAAGGAGAAGGGCCAGTCCGACTTCATGCCGCACCACCTGCAGCGCGTGCTGGTGATCAGCTGCGTCTTTCGCAATGCCGACGGCCTGCGGGTGCACTCCTTCGTGGACCGAGACGGGGCCAGCGAAGGCCGCGTGATCCAGAACTTCTTCTCCAGCATCGACAAGCACGTGCCGCAGCTGGTGAGCTGGAACGGTGGCGGCTTCGACCTGCCGGTGCTGCACTGGCGCGGACTGCGGCACGGCGTGGTGGCCGACAAGTACTGGGACCTCGGCGACGACGACCGCGAGTTCAAGTGGAACAACTACATCGGCCGCTACCACATGCGCCATCTGGACCTGATGGACCTGCTGGCGATGTACCAGCCTCGCGCCAACGCGCCGCTGGATGCGATGGCCAAGCTGTGCGGCTTCCCCGGCAAGCTGGGCATGGACGGCAGCCAGGTCTACACCGCCTACCAGGCCGGGCAGCTGGAGGACATCCGCCGCTACTGCGAGACGGACGTGATGAACACCTACCTGCTGTACTGCCGCTTCCAGAAGATGCGCGGCGGTTTCACCGAGGCGGAGTACGACCAGGAGATCGCGCTGGTGCGCTCGTTACTCGATGCGCTGGCGCCGGCCGAGGCGCACTGGCAGGAGTACCTGGCCGCCTGGGCCTGAACGCCGTCAGCCTGGTGGCGGCGACAGCAGTTCGTCGTAGCCGCGGCCGTGGAACTCCAGGAGGTCGATGCCGTGCCCGAACGGGTCGGCCAGGCTGGCCATGCGGCCCCAGGCGCGGGTGGCGATCGGCCGCTCGAGCGTCGCGCCGGCGTCCACCAGCCGCTGGGCCGCGGCGTCGATGCCGGTGACCACGAAGTCCAGGTGCACCGGCGTCCAGTGCCGGCCATAGTCGCGCCGCGCAGCGTGGTGCGCGCCCAGCGGTGTGCTGCCCGGCGGGTTGGCCAGCAGGTCGATCAGGCTGGTGCCTCCCAGCAGTTCGGCCCAGCCGTCGCCGAGGCGGCGGCCCAGCCGCAGGCCCAGGCCGCGGGCGTAGAACGCGATGCCGCGCTCCAGGTCGTCGACGTCGATGCAGATGCGGATGTCCATGGTGCCTCCGGCGGGTGGCGCCAGTATCACTGAGACAATCGGCGGATGACAGAGGACAAGGAAGCACCGGCCGCCGCGCTGCCCGAGGGCTGGCTGGCGGTCGACGCGCTCGACATCGAGGCGCAGGGCGTGGCCCGGCGGCCGGACGGCAAGGTGGTGTTCATCGACGGCGCCCTGCCGGGTGAGCTCGTCAGTGCCAACGTGCACCGCCGCAAGAACAACTGGGAGGCGGCGACGCTCACGGCGCTGCACCGCGAGTCGCCGCAGCGGGTGCGGCCGCGCTGCCCGCACTTCGGCCTGCACGAGGGCGCCTGCGGCGGCTGCAAGATGCAGCACCTGCAGGCCACCGGCCAGGTGGCGATCAAGCAGCGGGTGCTGGAGGACAACCTCTGGCACCTGGGCAAGGTGAAGCCCGAGTCCATGCTGCGGCCCATCGAGGGGCCTGCTTGGAACTACCGCTGGCGGGCCCGCTTCTCGGTGCGCCACGTGCGCAAGAAAGGCACCGTGCTGGTGGGCTTCCACGAGCGCAAGAGCCGCTACGTGGCCGACATCCGCGAATGCCACGTGGTGCCCCGGGAGGTGAGCGACCTGCTGCTGCCGCTGCGGGCGCTGATCGGGTCCATGGAGGCCATCGAGACCTGCCCGCAGATCGAGCTGGCCTGCGGCGACCGGGTCATCGCGCTGGTGCTGCGCCACCTGGAGCCGCTGTCGGAGGGCGACCTGGGCAAGCTGCGCGGCTTCGCGGCGGCGCACCCGGGCGTGCAGTGGTGGCTGCAGCCCAAGGGCCCGGACACGGTGCACCTGCTGGACGCGGGCGGCCCGCCGCTGGACTACACGCTGCCGGAGTTCGGCATCCGCATGCCGTTCCGGCCGACCGACTTCACCCAGGTCAATCCGCACATCAACCGGGTGCTGGTGAGCCGGGCGCTCGGTCTCCTGGCCGTGCAGCCGCACGAGCGCGTGATCGACTGGTTCTGCGGGCTGGGCAACTTCACGCTGCCGCTGGCCACGCAGGCGCGCGAGGTGCTGGGCATCGAGGGCAGCGAGGCGCTGGTCGCCCGTTCGCGCGAGAACTTGGAGCTCAATCGGGCTGCAGCCCGCATGGGGAGCGGGCTATGCGCTACCAATTTCGTAGCACGCAACCTGTTCGAGATGACGCCCCAGCAGCTGGTGGCCGACGGCGCGGCCGATCGCTGGCTGGTCGACCCGCCGCGCGAGGGCGCCTTCGCCCTGGCCAAGGCGCTGGCCGACCTGCACCAGCAGCCGGAGACCGCCCCGGGCTGGACGCCGCCCCGGCGCATCGTCTACGTGAGCTGCAACCCGGCCACGCTGGCGCGGGACGCCGGGCTGCTGGTGCACCAGGCCGGCTACCGCTGCACGGCGGCCGGCGTGGTCAACATGTTCCCGCACACGGCGCACGTGGAGAGCATCGCGGTGTTCGAGCGGGCCTGAGGGCCGTCCGGCGTGCCCAAAGAAAAAGGCCCGCGCTCGCGGGCCTTTCTCGTGGAGGGATGCGACGCTCAGTCGTTGCTGCCGCTGGTCAGGCCCAGCAGGGCCAGCAGGCCCTGGAACACGTTGAAGATGTCCAGGTACAGCGCCAGCGTGGCCGAGATGTAGTTGGTCTCGCCGCCGTCCACGATGCGCTTGAGGTCGTAAAGCATGTAGGCGCTGAAGATGCCGATCACCAGCACGCTGATCACCAGCATGCCGATGGTGGAGCCGACGAAGACGTTGATGATGGCGCCGATCATCACGGCCAGCGCGCCGACGAACAGGAACTTGCCCATGCCCGACAGGTCGCGCTTGATCACCGTGGACAGGCTGGCCATCACGAAGAACACGCCTGCGGTGCCGGCGAAGGCCGTCATGACCAGGCTGGCGCCGTTGGAAAAGCCCAGCACCATCGCGATCATGCGCGAGAGCATCAGGCCCATGAAGAAGGTGAACGCCAGCAGCACCGGCACGCCGGCGGCGGAGTTCTTGGTCTTCTCAATGGCGAACATGAAGCCGAAGGCGCCCGCCAGGAAGACGATCAGGCCGATGCCGCCCGACAGCCCCCGGGTGATGCCGGTGGCCACGCCCAACCAGGCACCCAGCACGGTGGGCACCAGGCTCAGGGCCAGCAGCCAGTAGGTGTTGCGCAGGACGCGGTTGCGCTCCTGCGCGGAAGGCAGGGCGTAGCCGTGGCCGGCGGTGGTGACGTGTTCGTTCATACCAAAGCTCCTTTGCGTGAACGTCGGGTTCGATCGAAAGATTCTAGGTTGGTTCCGCCCCGCAGGCGGGAAACCCCTCGGCGGGCTGCCGTTATGCTTCGGTCCCCTCTTGTCCGACTCCGCAGCGCCACCATGAAGACCAAGCCCGCCCTCGAACTCGCCGACGTCAAGGCCATCGCGGCCGCCGCCGAGGCCGAAGCCCTGAAGCACCAGTGGGCCGTCTCCATCGCCATCGTGGACGACGGCGGCCACCTGCTGTGGCTGCAGCGCCTGGATGGGGCGGCGCCGATCTCCGCCCACATCGCCCCGGCCAAGGCCAACACGGCTGCGCTGGGCCGGCGCGAGAGCCGGATCTACGAGGAGATGATCAACGGCGGCCGGGTGTCCTTCCTCAGCGCCCCCGAGCTCAAGGGTTTGCTGGAGGGCGGCGTGCCCATCCTGAAGGACGGGCAATGCCTCGGTGCCGTCGGGGTCAGTGGCGTGAAGTCGACCGAAGACGCCCAGATCGCCCGTGCCGGCATTGCCGCCATCGGGCTCTGAGACCCGCTCCGGCGGCGCTACTTGGTCAGGATGAGCTTGCCCAGCCGGGTCGCCTGCAGGCGGTAGACCTCGCCGTTGTGGCGGATCTCCACGCACCGCCCGCCCTGCAGGAGCAGCCGGCTGTCGAGCGGCTGGCCGGCCCGGCCGTCGCCCGGCGCGTCCGCCGCCATCGGCGCACCGGCCTGGGGCGCGTCGGGACGCGACATGGAGCCGGCGGTCACGGCGCCAGCGGCTCCGTCACGAAGCCGATCTTGCGCAGCCCGGACTGCTGCGCCGCCGCCATCGCCTGCGCCACCTTCTCGTAGCGCACCGCCTTGTCGCCCCGGATGTGCAGCTCGGGCTGCGGGTTGCGGGCGGCCTCCACGCGCAGCAGGTTGGGCAGGTCGGCATCGCCGATCGGCCGCTCGTTCCAGAAGTAGCTGCCCTGCGCGTCCACGGTGAGGCGAACCGTCTCGGGCTTGGCGTCCTGCGGCTGGCTGCTGGCCCGCGGCAGGTCGATGTTGACCGAGTGCTTCATCACCGGCACGGTGATGATGAAGATGATCAGCAGCACCAGCATGACGTCGACCAGCGGCGTCATGTTGATCTCGTTCATCACCTCGTCGGTGTCGTCCTGGGTCCCGAAGGCCATGGTCAGGCGCCCTTCTTCATCGACACCACGTTGGCCGCGCCCCCGGCGCTGACCCGCGCGCCGGTGAGGAAGTAGGCATGCAGGTCGTGGGCGAAGCGGTTGAGCTTCATGATCACCGACTTGTTGCCGCGCACCAGCGCGTTGTAGCCCAGCACCGCGGGAATGGCCACCGCCAGGCCCAGCGCGGTCATCACCAGTGCCTCGCCGATCGGCCCGGCCACCTTGTCGATCGTGGCCTGGCCGGCGCCGCTGATGGACAGCAGGGCGTGGTAGATGCCCCAGACCGTGCCGAACAGGCCCACGAAGGGCGCGGTGGAGCCGACCGAGGCCAGCACCGCCAGTCCCGACTGCAGGCGCGCCGTCGACTCGTCGATGGAGTTGCGCAGGCTGCGGGTGAGCCAGTCGCTCACGTCCAGCGAGTCGTGCAGCTGCGGCTGGGCGTGGTGGTGGGCGGTGGCCTCGCGGCCCTCCGTCGCCAGCGCCCGGAAGGGGTTGGCCGGGTCGGTGCCCAGCTTGCTCAGGCCGTCGGCGAAGTCGGCGCTGTGCCAGAAGCTCTCGGTCTGGCGGGCCTGGGCCGCGTGCCGCCGCAGGTCGAGCGCCTTGACGATGATCACCACCCACGAGGCCAGCGACATGGCCAGCAGCAGCACCGCCACGCCGCGGGTGACGAGGTCTCCCTGGGCCCACAGGTGCGCCAGTCCGAATTGCGTTTCCATCTTCTTCTCACTCCAGCATGAAATTGATCGGCACCCGGTACCACATGGTCTCCGGCACCCCGCCGCGCTTGCCGGGCACGTAGCGCCACTTGAGCACGGTCGACAGCGCCGCCTGGTCGAGCCGCTCGAACCCGCTGGATTCGGCGATCTCGGCGCGTTGCGCGTTGCCGTCGGTGCCGATCAGGACGCGCACCACGACCTTGCCCTGTTCGCCCAGGCGCTTGCTGATGGGCGGGTAGGGGGGCTTGGGGTTCTGCAGGTAGTCGGCTTCGCTCGAGGGCTGCTCCACCCGTCCGGCCCCGCTGGTCGCCGCACCGGGCGGCGGGGCCGCGGCGAGCGCCGGCGCGGCCGGGGCCGGCGGTGCGGCCGGTGCCGGGGGGGCTGGTGGTGCCGGGGCCACGGCGGCGGGCGCCTGCGGCGACGGTTCGGGATCGATGCGGGCCACCGGCTGCGGCACCGGCGGGCGCGGCGCGGGGCGCGGGGGCGTGACCTTGCGCGGCTGCGGTGCAGCCTGCACGGGGGCCGGCGGCGCCGGTGGCGCGATCGGCGCGGGCGGCGGCTCCTCGACCCTGGGCGCGGGTGGCACGATCAGCTCGCTGAGGATGGCCACGGGCACCACCACCTCGACCGCGCGACGCAGCAGTCCGCTGTTCAGCGCCCACAGCGCGGCGGCGTGGAACAGCACCACGCCCCCCGCGATCGCGATGGTGCGGTGGCGCTGGAAGGTCGCAGGAGCGGAGGCGGACAGGCGCATCAGGAGGGTTGGACCCGCACGGTGGGCGGGGGTTCAGCGGTGCAGGACCCAGGCGAGGGCGCCCAGGACCAGGACGAGGCTCAGGCCCAGGATGGGGAGGAAGTCCATGCCTGGCCGTCCGTGGTGCCGTCGCGCTGCAGCGCGGCCTGCGGCGCGGCGGGATTGCACTGCGACACCACTGCGCGGGCACAGCCTTCGCACTGGCCGCACTGCGTCGCCACGCCGAGCTCGAACTGGATGTCGTCGAAGCTCATGCCGGCGCGGGCCTGGCGGGCGATGTCGCGGTCCGAAACGCGGCGGCAGATGCAGATGATCATGGTGGAGGGCGGGTCCTGCGGTGTGTTCGCAGTATAAATGCGAATCGCTCTCATTTGCAAGCAGAACCGCCGACCCGCCCCTCTGCAGGGACATCGGACCGGCGAGCACGCGGGTCAGGTCTCGGCCCAGAAGCGCAGCAGGTTGTGGTACACGCCGGTCAGCGCCACGGTGGCTTCGGTCTCGCCCTGGCGCCGCACCGCCATCAGCGCCTTGTCGAACTCGTGCAGCAGGTGGCGCTGCTCGTTGCTGCGCACCAGGCTCTCGACCCAGAAGAACGAGGCCAGGCGCTCGCCACGGGTGACGGGAAGGACTTCGTGGACGCGGGTGCTCGGGTAGAGCACGACCTGCCCGGCGGCGAGTTTCACCTTCTGGCGCAGGCCCGCATCGTGCAGGACGAGTTCGCCGCCCTCGTAGTCGGCGGGATCGCTGATGAAGACGGTGCACGACAGGTCGGTGCGCAGGCGACGGCCGTCGGACATGCGCACCGCACTGTCGATGTGCGGCCCGTAGTGGTTGCTGCCGCCCGCGTAGCGGTTGAAGGCCGGCGGCAGGATCCGCCGCGGCAGCGCCGCCGCCAGGAAGGCCGGCGAACGCTCGAGCGCGCCCACGACGATCTGGCGCGCCTGGTCCAGGGCCTCGCCCTTGGCCAGCTGGCGGTTGTTCTTCACCGCGGCGGCCTGGGGGCCGGCCGTGGCGCGGCCATCTTCCCAGGGCCCGGACGCCAGCAGGCCGCGCAGGGTGGCGAGCTGGCCCGCTTCGAGCAGGTTGAAACTGATCATGGGCGCTACTCCTCGGAAACAGGGTGCGGGAAACGCGGGCCGAGCAGGTGCGCACCGGCCTCGCGCGGGTCGGCGCAGCCGCACAGGGCCAGCGCGATGGAAGTCTCGTCGTTCAGCAGCCGGATCAGGTGCGCCACGCCGGCGGCGCCGGCCGTCGCCAGTGCCCAGGCGACCGGCCGCCCGACCAGGACGGCGCAGGCGCCCAGCGCGAGCGCCTTGACCACGTCGGTTCCACGGCGGATTCCGCCGTCCACCAGCAGGGGCAGCCGGCCGTCCAGGGCGGCTGCGATGCGCGGGAGCATGGTGGCGGTGGCGGGCGCGCCATCCAGCATGCGGCCGCCGTGGTTGGACACGATCAGCGCCTGCACGCCGCACCGTGTGGCTTCGGCCGCATCGTCGGGGTGCAGCACGCCCTTGAGCACCACCGGGAGCCGCGTCGCGCTGCACAACCAGGCGATGTCGTCCCAGGTCGGGGCGGCCTGCAGCAGTGCCGCCAGGCCGCCGGCGGGCTGCATCGCGGGCGCTCCGGCGGGCATGCGGAAACCGGCGCGCCGCTGCGCGTCGCGCGGACCCTGCACCGGCGCATCGACGGTCACGACGACGGCCTCGAAGCCGGCGGACTCGGCCTGCGCGACCCGGTCGAGCGTGGCAGCGCGGTTGGCCTGGAGCGTGAGCTGGAACCAGAGCGGGCCGCGGCCGGCGTCGTTTCGAACGGCACGGGCCACCGTCTCCAGCGGCACGCTGGATTGCATGCTCAGGACGAAGCCGGCGCCTTGCGCGGCCGCTGCCAGCGCGCTGGCGACTTCGCCGTCGGGGTGGGCCAGCTGCTGCAGCGCGACTGGGGCAACCAGCAGCGGGCGGGGCAGCGGGCGGCCCAGGAGCGCGCGCGGCGCTTCGGCGGCCACCAGGGGGCGCAGCACGCGGGGCAGCAGCGACAGCGCACGCCAGGCCCGCAGGTTGGCCGCGGCGGTGACGCCGTCGCCCGCCGGGCCGTCGAAGTACGCCCAGGTGGCGGGCTCGAGCGCCGCCTGCGCATGCCGGGCGTAGTCGCCCGGCGACACCACGTCCGGCGGCAAGGGCAGGAGCGTGGGCGGCCGTGTCACCAGAAGCGGGTGGTCAGCGTCACCTGCATCAGGCGGCCCGCGCCCGGGACGTAGTGCCCGCGGTACAGCGACTCCGCATAGAGCCTGTCGCTGAGGTTGGTGATCGAAGCCTTGAGCTGCATCTTCTCGTTGAAAGTGTACTCAGCCATCAGGTCAGCCGTGACGAAACCGGGCGCTTCCCAGGCGGGTGCGGTCACGTCCGCAGGTGCCTGGCGGCTGCGGAAGTTGAGGCCGGCGCCGATGCGCCACTTGGGGTCGAGCTGGTAGGTCGTCCACACGGTGCCGCTGTGGCGCGGGCTGAGGCCCGGCCGGTCCCCCTCGCGGTTGCCGACCAGGGTGGTGGGCGCCGCGGCGTCCACCCGGGCGACCGGCATCCACATGTACGAACCGTACACCTCCCACTTGGGCGTCAGGCGGCCGACCACGTCGACCTCGAAGCCGGCGGTGTGGCGCTTGCCCGAGAGCAGCAGCCGCGTGGCGGCGGTGTCGGGGTCGGTGTTGCGCTCGTTCTTCTTGGTCGAGCGGAAGACCGCCAGCCGGGTCGAGAACCGGCGGTCGGACGAGTCCAGCTTGGCGCCCAGCTCGATGTTCTCGCTCTGCTCGGGCGGCGTGTTCGCGCTCAGGGGGTTGTACGAGTAGGCGTCCCCGGAGGTGTTGAAGGACGTGCCCCAGGAGAAGTGGAAGGACGCCAGCGGGCTCGGCTGGTACAGCACCCCCAGCCGCTTGCTCAGCTCCGACACCTCCTGGCGGTACGGCAGCACCGTGGTGGGCCCGGGCGCCGCATTGGGGATGGTGTACTGGGTGTAGGCACCGGACAGCCGGTCGTAGCGCAGGCCACCCAGCAGCTTCCAGTCCGGCGCCACTTGCACCAGGTCCTGTGCATAGGCACCCCAGCCGCGCGCGGTGAACTCGTTGGCCAGGCGCAGCACGCGGCGCGACTCGTCGATCGAGGCGCCGTCGAACGGTGTGCCGGCGGTCGTCTGCGGCTTGGGGATGGTCACGCCGCCCTGGGCCGCCGACCGGGCCGCGAAGACCATCTTCTCCTCGCGCGCGGCGTCGACTCCCGCCTGGAGCTCGTGGCGCAGGCCGAGCGCGGCGAACTTGGCGGACAGGTCGCTCTGCACGTGGAGCGTGTCCACGTCGTGCACCTTCACCTGCGTGCCCCGGTTGAACACGGTCTGGGGGCCGAAGTTTTCCAGGCTGGTGGGGTTGGCAAAGCGGATCGTGCTGGCGCGCAGGTCGCGCTTGAACACGCCCTTGCGCACCTGCGTGCGCAGCTCCACGTCGCCGTCGAAGCGGTGCAGGTGGCTGAAGGCGGCGAACTTGGCGTCCCCGCGGTTGTAGTCGCTGGCCATGCCGAAGTACGCGTCCGGCGACAGCCCGGGCAGGACGGTGTTGCTCGCGGTCGTCGCACCCGCGGGCCGGATCCAGGGCAGGCCGTAGTTGATGCCGTTGTTGTTGTTCAGCCAGTACAGGCTGGCCTGGAACTCGTCGCGGCGGCCGATGCCCCAGCGGTACGCCAGCGCCGCGCCCTGCTTGTCGATGCTGCTGCCGGCCCCGTTGTTGTCGGCCAGCGTGCGCATCACATTCAGCCGCAGCGCGGCGTCCTCTCCCGTGTGGAAGTTGAAGTCGCCCGTCAGGCGGCGATAGGCGTGGTTGCCCAGCGTGGTGTTGACCTCGTGCTGGTTCAGCAGCCGCGGCGACTTGCTGACCTGGTTGACGGCGCCGCCGGTGGATCCGCGGCCGAACAGCATCGAGGCCGACCCCCGCAGCACCTCCACCCGGTCGTGGTTGAACGTGTCCCGGTCGTAGAAGGCCGGGTCGCGCATGCCGTCCAGGAAGATGTCGCCCGTGCCCGCCAGCGAGAAACCGCGCAGGCGGATGTCTTCCTCGCCGCCCTCGGCCGCCAGGAAGCTGATGCCGGCGGTGTTGCGCAGCACGTCCTTCACGGTGTCGAGGTTGCGGTCGTCCATCAGCTTTTCGGTCACCACCGTGATGGACTGGGGAATGTCGCGGAGCGCCTGGGTGCCGCGGCCGATCGTGGTCGTGGTGGTGCGCAGGCTGTCGCGGCCGTCGGGGGCCTCGGCCTTTTCCCTCACCACCACCTGCGGCAGGCTTTGGGTCGCCTCCGGCGCGGGCTGGCCCTGCGCCAGGCTGCCGAACGAGGCGGCCAGCATCATGGCCCCGAGGGGCAGGACCGGCGCAGGTGCCGGGACGGACGTGAAACGGGTTGCCGCCGTGCGGGCGGGACGTGCTTTGCGCGCCAAGGGATGCCTCCAGGAGTTGGCGGCCGCGGAAGGGCCGCTGGGTTCTGGGCTGGCTGGCGTGGAAGGCTGGCTGGCCGGATGGTCGGCGCGGAGTTTACACGAGAATGCGAATCGCTCTCATTCACAGGCCGTGATCGGCCTGGCGCGTCGGGCGCCGTCGACGCCACGCCTACACCCGCACCTCCAAAGGAAAAAGCGGCTCCAGCCCGCCTGGGGCGCGGGCGGCCTGCTATGAAAACAGGAGCGAAGAAGGAGCCGGCGGGCCGCCGGGGCTCAGCTCGGGTCGCCCATGGCCGACTGCAGGTAGTTGGGAAGGCCGAGCTTGCCGACCAGGTCGAGCTGGGTCTCCAGGTAGTCGATGTGCTCCTCGGTGTCCTCGAGGATGCGTTCGAGGAGCTCCCGGGAGATGTAGTCGCGCACGGACTCGCAGTGGGCGATGCCGTCCTTGAGCGTGGCCTGCGCGCCGCGTTCGCTGCGAAGGTCGCATTCGAGGATCTCGGGCACGTTCTCGCCGATCATCAGCTTGCCCAGGTCCTGCAGGTTGGGCAGTCCGTCGAGGAACAGGATGCGCTCCATCAGGCGGTCGGCATGCTTCATCTCGCCGATCGACTCCTCGTACTCCTTCTTGGCCAGCCGATCCAGGCCCCAGTGCTTGAGGATGCGGTAGTGCAGGAAGTACTGGTTGGTCGCGGTGAGCTCGTTCTTCAGCTGCGCCTGCAGGTGCTGGATGACGCCCGGATCGCCTTGCATTGTTCTTCTCCTGGTTTGGCAGGCCGCCATTCTCACGCCAAATGCCGCCCGGGCAGGGCGGCGGCCAAGGGCTACAGCGGGCGAATGCGGGCGAGCCCGTCCGGCCACATCCCCACGCCGGTCACGCCGGCGCCGTGCTGCGGATCAGGTGGTCGAACGCGCCCAGCGCCGCCTTCGCGCCATCGCCGGCCGCGATGATGATCTGCTTGAACGGCACCGTGGTCGCGTCGCCGGCGGCGAACACGCCCGGCACGGACGTCTGGCCCTTGTCGTCCACGATGATCTCGCCGTGCCGGGACAGCTCGAGCGAGCCCTTGAGCCACTCGGTGTTGGGCACCAGGCCGATCTGCACGAAGACGCCCTCCAGTTCGATGCGGTGCTCCTGCCCGGTCGCACGGTCCTTGTAGATCAGGCCGTTCGCCCGCTGGCCGTCGCCGGTGACCTCGGTTGTCTGCGCGTTCAGGATGGTGGTCACGTTCGGCATCGAGGCGAGCTTGCGCTGCAGCACCGCGTCGGCGCGCAACTGGTCGGCGAACTCCACCAGGGTCACGTGGCCGACGATGCCGGCCAGGTCGATGGCGGCTTCCACGCCGGAGTTGCCGCCGCCGATGACCGCCACGCGCTTGCCCTTGAAGAGCGGGCCATCGCAGTGGGGGCAGTAGGCCACGCCCTTGTTGCGGTACTGCTCCTCCCCGGGCACGCCCAGCTTGCGCCAGCGCGCTCCGGTGGACAGGATGACGCTGCGCGCCTTGAGCGCGGCGCCGTTCTCCAGCTCCACCTCGATCATGCCGGCCGCCGGCTTCAGGGCCTTGGCACGCTGCAGGTTCATGATGTCCACGTCGTAGTGGCGCACGTGCTCCTCCAGCGCCAGCGCGAACTTCGGTCCTTCGGTTTCCTTCACCGACACGAAGTTCTCGATGCCCAGCGTGTCCAGCACCTGGCCGCCGAAACGCTCCGACGCGATGCCGGTGCGGATGCCCTTGCGGGCCGCGTACACGGCCGCCGCGGCGCCCGCGGGACCGCCGCCGACGATCAGGACATCGAACGGCTCCTTGGCCGCGATCTTCCTGGCCTCGCGCTCGGTGCCGCTGGTGTCCACCTTGGCCAGGATCTCCTCCAGGCTCATGCGGCCGTTGCCGAACATGGTGCCGTTGAGGAAGACCGTCGGCACGCCCATGATCTGGCGCTGCTCGATCTCGTCCTGGAACAGGCTGCCCTCGATCATCGTGGTGCGGATGCGCGGGTTCTGGATCGCCATCAGGTTCAGCGCCTGCACCACGTCCGGGCAGTTGTGGCAGGTGAGCGAGACGTACACCTCGAACTCGAGGTCGGCGTCCAGCGCCCGGATCTGGTCCAGCACGTCCTGGTCGACCTTGGGCGGGTAGCCGCCGACCTGCAGCAGCGCGAGCACCAGCGAGGTGAACTCGTGGCCCATCGGCAGGCCGGCAAAGCGCGGCCCGTGGTTCTCGCCCGGGCGGTTGAGCGCGAAGGACGGCGTGCGGTGCGGCCCCGCCGGCTCGTGGACCTGCGTCAGCCGGATCAGCGGCGAGGCCTCCGCGATGTCACGCAGCAGCGCCTGCATGTCCTGCGACGCGGGCGTGTCGTCCAGCGCGGCGGTGATCTCCACCGGCTGGGAGATCCGCTGCAGGTAGGTCGAGAGCTGTGCCTTCAGGTTGGCGTCGAGCATGGGGTCACTTCCTTCGAAACTGCTGAACAATGAAAAAGGCCCGGGGCAGGGCGCACCCGGGCCTGTTTCGGCGTGGTGCGCGCCGTGGACGTCAGATCTTGCCGACGAGGTCCAGGGACGGGGCGATGGTCTTGGCGCCGTCGTTCCATTTGGCGGGGCAGACTTCGCCCGGGTGGGCCGCGGTGTACTGGGCGGCCTTCAGCTTGCGCAGCGTCTCCTTGACGTCGCGGGCGATCTCGTTGGAGTGGATCTCCATCGTCTTGATCTTGCCTTGCGGGTCGATGATGAAGGTGCCGCGCAGGGCCAGGCCTTCTTCCGGGATGTGCACGCCGAAGGCATTGGTCAGCGCGTGGGTGGGGTCGCCCACCAGCGGGAACTTCGCCTTGCCGACGGCGGGGGAGGTCTCGTGCCAGACCTTGTGCGAGAAGTGCGTGTCGGTGGTGACGATGTAGACCTCGGCGCCCAGCTTCTGGAACTCGGCGTAGTTGTCGGCGGCGTCCTCGACTTCCGTGGGGCAGTTGAAGGTGAAGGCCGCGGGCATGAAGATCAGGACGGACCACTTGCCCTTGAGCGTCTCGTCACTGACCGGGACGAACTTGCCGTTGTGGAAGGCGGTGGTCTGGAAGGGGGTGATGTTCTGGTTGATCAAAGACATGGTGGACCTCTCTTGTGGGTGCGCCGTGGGGGCGGGAGGGAAGATTAAGGCTTTCGGAGCGATTGAACCAATTCATTGAATCAATTCAATGAATAGAATCAGACTATCGATTGGGCCGGTACGGTGACAACCGCGTCCGACGCCGCCACACTCCTTCCACCGTCAGTGTCCGCGGCATGGGGCTTGCGAACATGGCGTGATGGACTCCATGCACGACAACCCCCTCAACAGCCGCCTGGCCGACGGTGTCAGCCGGGTCGGCTTCCGCAAGTGGTACGAGCGCGAGCTGCTCTCGAGCCACGCGCACATGGTGTTGGCCTTCCTGAGCGTGATCGCGCTGTTCGCCAGCCTGGAGGCGTCGCGCACCGGCACCCTGTCCGAGAAGCTCATGGACACGGTCTTCGTGATCGTCTCCGCGGCCGTCGCGCTGTGGGCCCTGCGCCGCTACCTCTTCCTGCTGAGCCGCGCCGAGATCGTCGCCAACCAGGCCGATTGCGCGCAGTGCGGCACCTATGGCCGGTTCCGGGTGGTCTCGGACCGGCACGCCAGCCAGGAGACCGAGGTGTGCTGCCGCAAGTGCGAGCACACCTGGGTGATCAACAGCGACGCCTGAGCCGCCGGGCCGGCCATGGGCACGGTTCGCTTCAATACTCCAGCCGCTCGGGCCGGATCTCCTGCAGGATCGTGGTGGCGATCTCCTCGATCGACTTGGTCGTCGTCGACAGCCACCGGATCCCGGCGCGACGCATCATCGCCTCCGCCTCGGCCACCTCCATGCGGCAGTTGTCCAGCGCGGCGTAGCGCGAGTTCGGCCGCCGCTCGTTGCGGATCTCGGACAGGCGCTCCGGCTGGATCGTGAGCCCGAAGATCTTCTTGCGGTGCGGCACCAGGGCGGTGGGCAGCTGCTGGCGGTCGAAGTCCTCCGGGATCAGCGGGTAGTTGGCGGCCTTCAGGCCGTGCTGCATGGCCAGGTACAGCGAGGTCGGCGTCTTGCCGCTGCGGCTGACGCCCACCAGGATCACGTCGGCCTGGTCCAGGTCCCGGTTGCTCTGGCCATCGTCGTGGGCCAGGCTGAAGTTGATGGCCTCGATGCGCTCGTGGTACTCCTTGCTCTTGGAGATGTCGGAGAACCGTCCCACCCGGTGGTTGGACTTCATGCCAAGCTCGATCTCGAGCGGCCGCACGAAGGTGCCGAACATGTCCAGCAGCATGCCCTTGCAGCCGTCCTCGATGACCTGCAGGATCTCCACGTTCACCAGGGTGGTGAAGACGATCGGCTTGCGTCCCTCGACCTCCGCCACGTGGTTCACCTGCCGCACCACCTGGTGCGCCTTGTCCACGGTGTCGATGAAGGGCAGGCGCACGTGCCGCGGCTTGAACTCGAACTGCGCCAGGATGGCGTTGCCGAAGGTCTCGGCGGTGATGCCGGTGCCGTCCGAGATGAAGAAGACGGTGCGCGCGTGCATGGCCACGGATGTAATGCTTTCAGTTTGCTGCAAGGCCACGAAAGGCCCCGCGTGCCTACAATGGGCCGAGATTATCCGCCCCATGCCATGACGACCGCCGGCCCATTCGAACAACAGCAAAGCCAAGGCCTCGGACATGGGCGCGCGCGCGGCTGCGCAGACCCGGTTTCAACTTCTGGAGCTTCCCCATGTCTGCATTGTTCAGCCCGACCGCCCTGGTCGTACCGTTTGAGAACCTGAGGATGAGCGACGTCGAGGCGGTCGGCGGCAAGAACGCCAGCCTCGGCGAGATGATCTCCCAGTTGCCGCAGGGCGTGCGGGTGCCGACCGGCTTCGCCACCACCGCCCACGCCTTCCGCCAGTTCCTCGCGCACGACGGCCTGGCCGAACGCATCCGCAAGCGCTTGGAAAGCCTGAACACCGACGACGTCCGCGCGCTGGCGGCCGCCGGCGCCGAGATCCGCGGCTGGCTGGAGGCGCAGCCCTTCCCGGCCGACCTGGAGCGCGAGATCCGCGCCGCCTTCGAGACCCTGTCGGCCGGCAGCCCGCAGGCCAGTTTCGCGGTGCGCTCCTCGGCCACCGCCGAAGACCTGCCGGACGCGTCCTTCGCGGGCCAGCAGGAGACCTTCCTCAACGTGGTCGGCATCGAGGACGTGCTGCACAAGATGAAGGAAGTCTTCGCCTCGCTCTACAACGACCGCGCCATCAGCTACCGGGTGCACAAGGGCTTCGCGCACGCCGACGTGGCGCTGTCCGCGGGCGTGCAGCGCATGGTGCGCAGCGACCTGGGCGCCGCCGGCGTGATGTTCACCATCGACACCGAATCCGGCTTTTCCGACGTGGTGTTCATCACCTCCAGCTACGGCCTGGGCGAGACGGTGGTGCAGGGCGCGGTGAACCCCGACGAGTTTTACGTGCACAAGCCGATGCTGCGCGAGGGCAAGCGGGCGGTGATCCGCCGCAACCTCGGCTCCAAGCTCATCCAGATGGTCTTCAGCGGCGCCGACGAGAAGGCCGCCACCGGCAAGCTGGTGAAGACGGTGGACGTGCCGCTGGAGCAGCGCAACCGCTACTCGCTGACCGACGCGGAGGTCGAGCAGCTGGCCAAGTACGCGCTGGTGATCGAGCAGCACTACGGCCGCCAGATGGACATCGAGTGGGGCAAGGACGGCACCGACGGCCAGCTCTACATCCTGCAGGCGCGCCCCGAGACGGTGAAGAGCCAGCAGGCGGGCAAGGCCGAGAAACGCTACAAGCTCAAGGGCAAGGGCAGCGTGCTGGCGGAGGGCCGCGCCATCGGCCAGAAGATCGGCACCGGGCCGGTGCGGCTGGTGCACAGCATCGCCGAGATGGACAAGGTGCAGGCCGGCGACGTGCTGGTCACCGACATGACCGACCCGAACTGGGAACCGGTGATGAAGCGCGCCAGTGCCATCGTGACCAACCGCGGCGGGCGCACCTGCCACGCGGCCATCATCGCGCGCGAGCTGGGCATCCCCGCCGTGGTGGGCTGCGGCGACGCCACCGCGCTGCTGAAAGACGGCACGCTGGTCACGGTGAGCTGCGCCGAGGGCGACACCGGCTTCATCTACGACGGCCTGCTCGAGACCGAGGTGAGCGAGGTGCAGCGCGGCGCGATGCCCCCGATCCCGACCAAGATCATGATGAACGTCGGCAATCCGCAGCTGGCCTTCGACTTTGCGCAACTGCCCAACGACGGGGTGGGGCTGGCGCGCCTCGAGTTCATCATCAACAACAACATCGGCGTCCACCCGAAGGCGATCCTCGACTACCCCAACGTGGATGCCGACCTGAAGAAGGCGGTGGAGTCGGTGGCCCGCGGCCATGCCTCGCCGCGCGCCTTCTACGTCGACAAGGTCGCCGAAGGCGTGGCGACCATCGCCGCGGCCTTCTGGCCCAAGCCGGTGATCGTGCGGCTGTCGGACTTCAAGAGCAACGAGTACCGCAAGCTGATCGGCGGCAGCCGCTACGAGCCCGAGGAAGAGAACCCGATGCTGGGCTTCCGTGGCGCGGCGCGCTACGTGAGCGGCGAGTTCCGCGAGGCCTTCGCCATGGAGTGCGAGGCGCTGCGCCGGGTGCGCGCCGAGATGGGGTTGACCAACGTGCAGGTGATGGTGCCCTTCGTGCGCACGCTGGGGCAGGCGGACCGCGTCACGCAGCTGCTGGCGCAGCAGGGGCTCAAGCGGGGCGAGGCCGGACTCAAGATCATCATGATGTGCGAAGTGCCCAGCAATGCCATCCTGGCCGACGAGTTCCTGGAGTTCTTCGACGGCTTCTCGATCGGCTCGAACGACCTCACGCAGCTCACGCTCGGGCTCGACCGCGATTCCGGGCTGGAGCTGCTGGCCGCGGACTTCGACGAGCGCGATCCCGCCGTCAAGGCGATGCTCTCGCGCGCCATCGCCGCGTGCAAGAAGCAGGGCAAGTACGTCGGCATCTGCGGCCAGGGGCCCAGCGACCATCCGGATTTCGCGCAGTGGCTGGCCGACGAGGGCATCGCCTCCATCTCGCTGAACCCGGACAGCGTGATCGCCACCTGGCAGCAGCTGGCCGCGCGCTGACGGCGTGCCGCACCGCGCTGTCCCCACCCGGCCCGCGGTGCGATGATCGGGCCCGGAGGGGACCGACAGACCATGTCAGAACGCAAGGCGACGGCGTTGCGCTACGAGCGCCGGCTCGGGCGCATCCTGGCCGGCTACGTGCTGGGGCTGTGCACCGTGCTGCTGCTGCTGGCCTGGGCGGAGCAGAAGGGCCTGTCCCGGCAGTGGCTCGGCCCGTTCTTCCTGTTCTCCACCGTCATGGTCTATGCGGCCATCGGCATCTGGGGCCGCACCACCGACCCGGAGGAGTACTACGTCGCCGGGCGACGCATCCCCGCCTTCTACAACGGCATGGCGGCCGCCGCCGACTGGATGAGCGCGGCCTCCTTCATCAGCCTGGCCGGCGGCCTGTACCTGCAAGGCTTCAGCGGTCCCCACGGACAGCCGGGCGGCCTGGCCTATGTCCTCGGCTGGACCGGCGGCTTCTGCCTGGTCGCCTTCCTGGTCGCGCCCTACCTGCGCAGCATGGGCCTGTACACGCTGCCGGACTACTTCCAGGTGCGCTACGGCGGCGCGTGGCCCCGTCGCCTCGCCGCCATCGGGGCGATCGCGTGTTCCTTCACCTACGTGGTGGCCCAGATCTACGGCATCGGGCTGATCGCCTCGCGCCTGACCGGCGTGCAGTTCGAGATCGGCATCCTGCTGGGGCTGGGCGGGGTCCTGCTCTGTTCCTTCTTGGGCGGCATGCGCGCAGTCACCTGGACGCAGGTCGCGCAGTACGTGGTGCTCCTGCTGGCCTTCCTGATCCCGGTCTCGTGGCTGGCGTACAAGCAGCTGGGCAACCCGCTGGCGCCCGCGGTGTTCGGCGCCCAGCTGGGGAAGATCGAGGAGGCCGAGCAGCGGCTGGTGGCGTCGCCCGCGGAGAAAGCAGTGCAGGCCGAGTACCTGCGCCGTGCGGCGCAGTACCGCGCATGGCTGGCCGACGTCGACAACGCGCTGCAGCGGGAGCGGTCCGCCGCGCAGGAACGCATCCGGCGCCTGAAGGCCGAGGGCGCGGATTCGGCGCGCATCGTGGCGGCGCACCGCGCGCTCGCCGCGTTGCCGCGCGACGCCGACGCCGCGCGCGACCAGTGGACCCGGCTGATGAACGAGAGCATCGAGCGCTCCCGGCCCCTGAGCGGCCTGCCGCCGCACGCGCTGCCGTTCGCCGGCGACCCGCAGGGGCCGCCGGAGGCGCAGGAGGCGTTCTCGTCGTCGCGCCTCAACTACCTCGCGCTGATCTTCTGCCTGGTGGTCGGCACCGCCGGACTGCCGCACCTGCTCACGCGCTTCTACACCACGCCGGGCGTGTCCCAGGCGCGCCAGTCGGTGGCCTGGGCGCTGTTCTTCATCGGGCTGCTGTACCTCAGCGTGCCCGCGCTGGCGGTGCTGGTGAAGTTCGAGGTGATGCAACACCTGGTGGGCAGCCGCTTCGACGCCTTGCCGGGCTGGATCCTGCAGTGGGCCAAGGTCGACCCGTCGCTGGTCTCGGTCACCGACATCAACGGCGACGGCCAGGTGCAGTTCGGCGAGATCCGGCTGGGGGCCGACATCATCATGCTGGCCACGCCCGAGATCGGCGGCCTGCCGTACGTGGTGTCCGGCCTGGTGGCCGCGGGCGGGCTGGCAGCCGCCCTGTCGACCGCCGACGGACTGCTGCTCACCATCAGCAACGCCATGGTGCGTGACCTGTACAGCCACGATGCGGCGCCCGAGATGTCGGCCGAGCAGCGGGTGATCCTCTCCAAGTTCGCGCTGCTGGCCGTGGCGCTGCTCGCCGCCATGGTGGCCTCGCTCAAGCCCGCGGACATCCTGCCCCTGGTCGCGGCGTCGTTCTCGCTGGCCGCCTCGGCCTTCGTGCCGGCGCTGGTGCTGGGCATCTTCTGGCAGCGGACCAGCCGGGCGGGAGCGGCGGCCGGCATGTCGGCGGGCCTGGCCATCACGCTGTACTACCTTGTCGCCAACGCGCCTTCGGTGCGTGCCGCGCTCGGCGCGACCACGCCGCCTCCGCAGTGGTTCGGCATCCTGCCCGCGGCGGCCGGCGTGTTCGGGGTGGCCCTCGGCACTGCCATGGCGGTGGTGGTCAGCCTGCTGCGGCCCGACCGGCAGGCGGCGTGAGGCGGCGCACCGGCTTCACGCCGGCTGGTGCCACTGCATCTCCTGCACGAAGGTGGTGGCCATGCGGGGGCCGCCCACGTCACGCAGGATCACTTCGGCCCGCTTGAGCGCGGCCTGGAAGTCCGGACCGGTCTTGGCGCCCTCGATGCGCAGACACAGGTCCTCCGCGGTCGGACCCAGCAGGTCGGTCAGCCGGCGCACCGCGGCACGCTTGGCATCCGCCAGGCTCACGGGGCGCGAGGCGGCCAGTGGTGCCGGGATGCTCTGGGGGGCCGTGGGTTCCTCGTGCAGGGTGACGTCGGACGCTTCGGCCCCCGCGGCGGCAGCCAGTTCCACCATGCCCAGTGCATCGAGTTGGGACAGGAGCTGCTCGCAATCGCCGAACCCCGAGGACATCCGGGACAGTTCGTCCGTGCTGCGCTTGCCGTCGACCAGGATCAGGAAGGACCGCAGCCGCAGCGAGAGGGCAGGGTCGCGCTTTGCGAGGGCTTCCGCCCCGCGCGGGGACTTCCGGTAGACCGCATGTTTCTGGACCATGGTATCACCTCCAGTGCTCGTCTGCTTTCAGGATACGCCTGAGTCATCCGTCCTGCACCCGGTGGATGCCTGAAGTGCACCGGTTTGGGGTCACAACCTCGGGAAATCCCTAGTCGCATCAACCCGCGGGCCAGCCGTTACCGTAAGTAAACCGTAAGTGACCGGCAAAAGCATGCGGCAACGCTCCAAGGAGACCGTGTGCTGCTGCTGGTGGAGATCCTGAAGCTGCTCGCCGAGATCGCACTGCTGTGCCTGCTCGGGCAATGGGTCCTCGGCATCCTGGCCGGCGCGAAGCGCGAGCAGAACCTGGTCTACCAGCTGTTCCAGGTCCTCACGCGACCCCTGATCGGGGGAGCCCGCCTGATCTCGCCGAAAGTCATCATCGACCGGCACTTGCCACTGGTCGCATTCTTCGTCCTCGTGTTCGTCTGGGTCGTGGCCACCATGACCAAGATCGACATCTGCGTGCGCATCGGAGTGCACCTGTGCCGATGATCGAGCGCCTGCGCTACCGCGCCCTGAAGTGGCATGCCATGGCACGCCTCGTCTTCGAGCAGCGCGCCGTGGCCCTGCGGATCTTCCGCCAGATGCTGGCGGAGTTTCCCGGCGACGCGTACGCGCTGGCCAGCATCTCGCACCTGCAGGCGCATGCTGGCGACCGCACCGCCGCCCTGGCAACCATGGAAGAACTCCTCGCACTGCATCCGCAGGACGGGCAGCACTGGTTCAACTACGGCTTCCTGCTCGAGGCCGACGAGCAATTCACGCAGGCGGAAGCGGCGTTCCGGCGCGCGACCGAACTGCGTCCTGCACTCGACCGGGCCTGGTACGGCCTGGGGCTCGTGCTCATTCGCCTGGGCCGGCTCGACGAAGCCATCGCGGCCCTCAAGCGCAACACCCAATTGCAACCCATGAGCCCGTACGGCTGGTACCAGCTGGCCCGCGTGCACGTGGAACGGAAGGAACCGGACGAGGCGCGCCGCATCATCGGCCACCTCAAGCGGTTCGAACCGAAGGTGGCCGCTCAACTGGAACGCGAGACGGGCCTGCTCGTCTCCCCGGCCAGCTGAGGGGGTACTTCGCGCGGCCCGGTTGCAAGCAGGCGTCCGTCCTGCCGGGTCGATGGGTGTCAGGCAGTACACAGGGCCACATGGCCGAGGAGACGTGCATGCAGATGACAGATCGACATCGTGAGTACTGGCGCAAGAACCTGCGGATCACCGGCATCCTGCTGGCGATCTGGTTCGTCGTCACGTTCGTGGTGAGCTTCTATGCCCGCGAGCTGAGCTTCAACTTCTTCGGCTGGCCATTCAGCTTCTGGATGGGCGCGCAGGGCGCGCTGGTCGTGTACGTGGGGCTGATCTGGTACTACGCGCACTACATGAACAAGCTGGACCAGGAATACGGCGTCGCCGAGGAGGAATGAGACATGGCCTCTAACGCCGCAACCGCCAACGCTGCCTTCAAGAAGCAACTCAACAAGGTCTACGCCTTCTACACCGGGGGCTTCATCGCCTTCGTGATCGTGCTCGCGATCCTCGAGCAGATGGGCCTGAACCGCGACTGGATCGGCTTCATCTTCCTGATGGCCACCATCGCGCTCTACGCCGGCATCGGCATCATGAGCCGCACCACCGACGCCGCCGAGTACTACGTGGCGGGCCGGCGGGTTCCTGCCGTCTACAACGGCATGGCCACCGGCGCCGACTGGATGTCGGCCGCGTCGTTCATCGGCATGGCCGGCACGCTCTACCTCACCGGCTACAGCGGACTGGCCTTCATCATGGGCTGGACCGGCGGCTACGTGCTGGTGGCGCTGTTCCTGGCGCCGTACCTGCGCAAGTTCGGGCAGTTCACCATCCCCGACTTCCTGGGCGAGCGCTACGGCGGCAACCTGCCGCGTTTCGTGGGCATCTGCGCGGCCATCCTCTGCTCGTTCACCTACGTGGTGGCGCAGATCTATGGCGTCGGCCTCATCACCACGCGTCTGACCGGCGTGGCCTTCGAGCTCGGGATCTTCCTGGGGCTGGGCGGCATCCTGGTGTGCTCCTTCCTTGGCGGCATGCGTGCCGTGACCTGGACGCAGGTGGCGCAATACATCATCCTGATCATCGCGTACCTGATCCCCGTGGTCTGGCTGTCGGTCAAGCAGACCGGCGTGCCGGTGCCGCAGCTGGTGTACGGCGTGCAGATGGAGAAGGTCACTGCCTTCGAGGAAAAGCTGATCAAGGACCCGAAGGAGCTGGAGGTCCGCAAGGTCTTCGGCGAGCAGGCCAAGGGCTTCGCCGAGAAGCTCAAGGATCCGAAGGCCGCCCTGGCCGCGGACCGTGGCGCGGCCGAGAAGAAGCTGGCCGACCTGAAGGCGAACAACGCGCTGGCGTCCGAGATCTCGGCGGCTGAAAAGGCTCTGGCTGCCGTGCCGAAGGACGAAGCCGCCGCCGTGAAGGCCTGGACCGCTGCCAAGGCGGCGGCCGAGGCACGCGACAAGCCGCTGGGGGGCATGCCGCGCCATGGCCAGATCTACGCCGGCGATCCGAACGGGGACGCGGCGGCCAAGACCGCCTACGACACCTCGCGGCGGAACTTCCTGGCGCTGATCTTCTGCCTGATGGTGGGGACGGCCGCGCTGCCGCACATCCTGATGCGCTACTACACCACGCCCAGCGTGAAGGAGGCCCGCAGCTCCGTCACCTGGTCGCTGTTCTTCATCTTCCTGCTGTACTTCACGGCGCCGGCGCTGGCCGTCCTGGTGAAGTACGAGATGTTCAGCGCGGTGGTGGGGGTGCCGTTCGACAAGCTGCCGTTCTGGATCTCGTCCTGGAACAAGGTCGATCCGGCGCTGCTCTCGGTGGTCGACATCAACAAGGACAACATCCTGCAGTTCGGCGAGATCCGCATCGGCGGCGACATCGTGGTGCTGGCGACGCCAGCCATCGGTGGCCTGCCGTACGTGATCTCCGGCCTGGTGGCGGCCGGTGGCCTCGCCGCCGCCCTGTCCACGGCGGACGGCCTGCTGCTGACGATCGCCAACGCGCTCAGCCACGACCTTTACTACAAGATGATCGATCCCAACGCGCCCACCGCGCGGCGGGTGACCTTGTCGAAGGTGCTGCTCCTGGTGGTGGCCCTCGCGGCGGCGGCAGTGGCGGCGCAGAAACCGGCGGACATCCTGTTCCTGGTCTCGGCGGCGTTCTCGTTCGCGGCGGCGGCATTCTTCCCGGCGCTGGTGCTCGGGATTTTCTGGAAGCGTGCCACCGGCATCGCCGCGACGCTGGGCATGGTCGCCGGCCTGGGTCTCACCTTCTACTACATGGTGACCACCCAGCCTTGGCTGCGCGGCGTGTTCGGCGTGACGTCCCCCATCGAGCTGTGGTGGGGCATCCAGCCGATCTCGGCCGGCCTTTTCGGGGTGCCGCTGGGCTTCGCGGTGATCATCCTGGTGAGCCTGGTCACCCCGGCGCCGCGCAAGGAGATCCAGGAGCTCGTGGAGCACGTGCGGTTCCCCGAACTGCGTGGGGCGGCCATGCGCACCAGCTCGGTCTGACGACCGGCACCGGTCGCCGGCTGAGGGCCGCTGCGACACCCAACGCCCCGCGCCCGCGGGGCGTTTTTCCTTTCGCCCCGCCGCGCGGGCGTTTCTTCTTTGCAGAACGCGCGAAGCCGGCCGCTTTGGCCGCCGGGTCGGCGCCCGGAAAGCCGGGACGGCGGTCTCCTGCTAGAATCGTGGGCTTTTCGCCTTGCCACACCGCGTCTTGACGCCGTGGGTGGCTGAACCGGCCGGCACCCGACAGGGTGCGGCCACCATCCTCAAGGAGAGTCCATGCGTCATTATGAAATCGTGCTGCTGATCCACCCGGACCAGAGCGAGCAGGTTCCGGCCATGCTGGAGCGTTACAAGGGCATGATCACCGCCGGCGGTGGCAAGGTCCACCGCGTCGAGGACTGGGGCCGCCGCCAGCTGGCCTACCAGATCAACAAGCTCGCCAAGGCGCACTACCTGTGCGTGAACATCGAGGCCGACCAGAACGTGATGGGCGAGCTGGAGCACGCCTTCCGCTTCAACGACGCCGTGCTGCGCCACCTGACCGTCGTCAAGAAGAAGGCCGACACCGGCCCGTCTTCGATGATGAAGACCGTCGAGCGCGAGGAAGCGCGCAAGGCCCAGCAGGCGGAGTACCAGTCGTAAGGCGCAAGCCGTCGCGGATCGCCTGCCGGTGAACCGAGTCGCGCTCAGCGCCCGGATCGTCGAAGCCAGCGCCCTTCGCTACACGCCGGCCGGTTTGCCGGCCCTGGACCTGCGGCTCGAACACGAGTCCGAGGTCTCGGAAGCGGGGCAGGCCAGGCAGGTGAGGGCGGCGGTGAAGGCGGTGGTGATCGGCAGCGTGGCGGAGACCATCGTCCGCCAGCCGATCGGAAGCCACTGGAATTTCACCGGCTTCCTGGCGACGCCCCGCAATGGCAAGCACCCCGTGCTCCACATCCAAACGTTCGAATCAGCACCAAGTTAAGAGGTCCACATGGCCACGTTCAAGAAATTCAACAAGGACAAGCGTCCGAAGCGCAACACGCAGTCGCTGCTGTTCAAGCGCAAGCGCTTCTGCCGCTTCACCGTCGCCGGCGTCGAGGAAATCGACTACAAGGATGTCGACACCCTGCGTGACTTCATCTCCGAGAACGGCAAGATCATCCCGGCGCGCCTGACCGGCACGCGCGCGATCTACCAGCGCCAGCTCAACACCGCCATCAAGCGCGCGCGCTTCCTGGCCCTGGTCCCGTACAGCGACCAGCACCGCATCTAAGGAGCGACCACCATGCAAGTGATTCTTCTGGACAAGGTCGTGAACCTGGGCAACCTGGGCGAGATCGTCAAGGTCAAGGACGGCTACGCCCGCAACTTCCTGATCCCGCAAGGCCGTGCCCGCCGCGCAACCGAGGCCAACAAGGCCGAGTTCGAAGCCAAGCGCGCCGAGCTGGAGAAGGCCGCCGCCGGCAAGCTGGCCGAGGCGCAGGCGCAAGGCGAGAAGCTGGGCGGCACCACCATCAAGCTGACGCAGAAGGCCGGCGTGGACGGCCGCCTGTTCGGCTCCGTCACCAACTTCGACATCGCCGAGGAACTGGGCAAGCAGGGCTACAAGGTCGCCAAGGCCCAGGTCCGCATGCCCAACGGCCCCATCAAGGTGGTCGGCGATTCCACCGTCAGCGTGGCACTCCACACCGACGTCGTCGTGGACATCAACGTGACCGTGTACGGCGAGACCGCCTGACACCCGGCGTTCCGGCTTCGCGCGAGCGGGCCGCGCGACGAGACCGGCCCTTGGCCGGTCTTTTTTTTTGGCCCAGCCGCTAGCGCGCGGCTACACGCCCGCGTGCCGCTGCACCCGCTGCGAGATCCGCTCGCGCAGCCGCCAGCGCGCTGCATCCGACAGCATCCGGCCGGCCCAGCGGTAGACGTTGAACTCCCGCACGGTCTGGCGCAGGTTCGCCATGCGCTCGCGCTGCTCGGCCGGCGGCATGGTCAGCGCCCGCTGCAGGGCGTCGGCGACTTCCTCCACGTGGTACGGGTTCACGATCAACGCCTCCGGCAGGTCGCGCGCCGCGCCGGCGAAGCGGCTGAGGATCAGCACGCCCTGCTCGTCGTCCCGGGCGGCGACGAACTCCTTGGACACCAGGTTCATGCCGTCGTGCAGGCTGGTCACCAGGCAGGCGTCGGCGGCGCGGTAGAGGCGGTTCACCGCGTCGTGCTCGTGGTGCTGCGCCAGCAGGCGCACCACGTCGCGCCCACCGCTCGCGAAACGCGCGTTGATGCGGCGCGCGACCTGCTGGATGCGTTGCTGGAACGCGTGGTATTCCTCCAGCGCGCCGCGGGTCGGCGCGGCCACCTGGACGAAGGTGAAGCGCTCGCGCCATTCGGGGTGCTTCTCCAGCAGCCGCTCGACCGCGTGCAGCCGCTCCAGGATGCCCTTGGTGTAGTCGAAGCGGTCCACGCCCACGGCGATCCGGTGGCCCGGCGGGATGCCCAGCAGCTCGCCCACCTGCCGCCGGCACTCGGAGGGCGAAGCCCAGGCGGCTGCGGCCTGCGCTTGCGGCCACTCGATGGAGATGGGGTAGCTCTCCACGAAGCTCTGCTCGCCGCGGAACGAGATCGTGGAGTGCTCGTGCTCGATGCGTGCCTCCAGGTAGCGGTCCACCGCGTCGATGAAGTTCTTGCAGTGGAAGGGCGTGTGGAAGCCCAGGATCGTGCTGCCCAGCATCCCCTCCAGGATCTCGGCCCGCCACGGGCAGATGCCGAACGACTCGGGGTTCGGCCACGGGATGTGCCAGAAGGTCAGGATGGTCGCCCGGGGCAGCTTGCGCCGAACCATGGCGGGCAGCAGCGCGAAGTGGTAGTCCTGCACCAGCACCACGGGGTCTTCGCTGCGCGCCTCGGCCACCACCGCGTCGGCAAAGCGCTGGTTCACCTCGCGGTAGTGCTGCCAGTCCGACTCGCGGAACACCGGCCGCACGTGCGCCACGTGGCACAACGGCCAGAGGCCCTCGTTGGCGAAGCCGTAGTAGTAGCCCTGCTCCTGTTCCGGGGTGAGCCAGATGCGGCGCAGTTGGTAGTCCTGCTGCCCCGGGGGCAGGGCCACGCGGTCGTGGCGGTCCACCACCTCGCGGTCGGCGCTGCCGCTGCCGTGTGCGATCCAGGTGCCGGAGCACGCCCGCATCACCGGCTCCACCGCCGTCACCAGGCCACTGGCCGGCCGGCGCACGAGCACGGAACCGTCGGCGGCGCGGTCATGGATGTAGGGCTCGCGGTTGGAGACCACGATCACCTGGTCGCCCCGCAGCTGGGTGCGCAGGAGGGACTGCAGCCGCTGTGCATCCCACTCGGCGTCCTGGCCCTTGGTGCGTCGGTATTCGTCCTCCAGATCGCGCAGGCGCGAGCGCAACTCCGCGGCGAGCGGGGCCAGCTCCGGTGCCGATGGGCCCATCGGCCGCAGCAAGCCTTCGCCGCGCAGCAGCGCGCGCGTGCCGGACACCCAGCCGCGCCAGCTCCACTGCGCCACCGCCATGGTCACCAGCGCGGCCACCAGGTTGCCGCGCAGGTTCAGGTCGCGCGCGAACCAGCGCAACGTGAGACGGTCCATCAGGGGCAGGGCCAGGTAGGCCGCCGCCGTCAGCACCAGGACGAGGGGAAGAAGGAAGCGGAGCTGGAGATTGAAGATGCGCATGAAGTCGGGTGCCGTCCGGCGGCTTGACGGGCGCACTGTAGCCCGGCAGCGCCCACCCGTGCCCGATCTCCACAGGTTTCCGGACGTGCTCCACCGCTCATCCAAAGCTTCTCCACAGTGCTCATCCACACCGCGTCCGCGTCACAGCTGAGCGGGCCGCCACGTTGCTGTGGCGCATCGGCGTGGGAACGGCCGCACGTTTTTCGTGCATTTCGGGAAAGCCCTGAAAAATCCACATCCAGGTGTGTGACATTCTGTGTGACCGAAGTCACCGAAGAGCAGGTCCCATGGTCGTCACCAAAACAGAACTGGGCCACCAGGTCATCAAGGACCGCTCGGTCCAACTCACGCCCCGCCAGCGCTCCGCCCTGATCCTCGTCGACGGCAAGCGCACCCTGCCCGAACTGCAAGCCGCCATGCAGACGGCTGGCATCGCCCCTTCGGATCTGGAACGGCTGATCGAGCTCGGTCTGGTGGAAGATTCCGCCCCGGCGGCGACCGCCGCGCAGGCCGCGGCAGCCGAAGAAGCCCAGGCCGCGGCGGTGCAGCACAACCTGCGCACCCCGCAGGAACGCTACAGCCAGGCGTACCCGATCGCCACACAGCTCACGGCCGGCCTCGGGCTGCGGGGCTTCCGGCTCAATTTGGCGGTGGAAGCCGCGTCCAGCTACGAGGACCTGGTCGCGCTGGCACCGAAGATCCGCGAGGCGGTCGGGCCGCAGCGCTTCGCAGCGCTGGACGACGCGCTGGGGGACCGCTGAGCGGCTGCTGACCCCGTGGCGCGGTCTCCCGCGCCCACCTTCCATCCACAGCCTGGACCGTGTGCTCCACACCTTGTCCACGGCCTGTACCCAGCCTTGTGCCTAGGACTTTCCCGGGGCCGGGGCTACGATCCGTCCCCGAGGAGAAACGCGCATGTCCGCCGTATTGAGCCCTGTCCACGACGACTTCCCGCGCGACCGCCAGATCGCCCAGCTGCGGGTGCCACCCAACTCGGCCGAGGCCGAATCCAGCGTCCTGGGCGGCCTGTTGCTCGACAACGGCGCGTGGGACCGGGTGGGCGACCTGCTCACCGACAGCGACTTCTACCGCTACGAGCACAAGCTGATCTACGCCGCGATCGGCGCGCTGGTCAACGGCAGCAAGCCGGCCGACGTCATCACCGTCTTCGAGCAGTTGCAGAACCAGGGCAAGGCCGAGGAAGTGGGCGGCCTGGCCTACCTCAATGCGCTGGCGCAGTACGTGCCGAGCGCCGCCAACATCCGCCGCTACGCCGAGATCGTGCGCGAGCGCTCCATCCTGCGCAAGCTGGTCGCCGCCTCCGACGAGATCTCCACCAACGCCTTCAACCCGCAGGGCAAGGCGGTCGACCAGATCCTGGACGAGGCGGAGCAGAAGATCTTCAACATCGGCGAGGAAGGCTCGCGGATGAAGCAGGGGTTCCAGGCCATGGACAGCCTGGTCGTGCAACTCCTGGACCGCGTCCAGGAGATGGCCGACAACCCGAACGACATCACCGGGGTGCCCACCGGCTTCTACGACCTGGACCGCATGACGTCGGGCATGCAGGCCGGCGACATGATCGTGCTGGCCGCGCGCCCGTCCATGGGCAAGACCGCGCTGGCGATCAACATCGCCGAGCACGTGGCGCTGAACGAAGGGCTGCCGGTCGCGGTGTTCTCCATGGAAATGGGCGCCTCGCAGCTGGCGGTGCGCATCGTGGGTTCGATCGGCCGCATCGACCAGGGCAACCTGCGCACCGGCAAGCTCAAGGACGACGAGTGGCCGCGGCTGACGGAGGCCATCGAGAAGCTGCGCAACGTGTCGCTGCACATCGACGAGACGCCCGGCCTCACCGTCAGCGAACTGCGCGCCAACTCGCGGCGGCTGGCGCGCCAGTGCGGCGGCAAGCTCGGGTTGATCGTGGTCGACTACCTGCAGCTCATGAGCACCTCGCAGAGCATGAACGACGAGAACCGGGCCACGGCCGTGGGCGAGATCTCGCGCGGGCTGAAGATGCTGGCCAAGGAACTGGGCTGCCCGGTCATCGCGCTGTCGCAGCTGTCGCGCGGCGTCGAGGCCCGCACCGACAAGCGGCCGATGATGAGCGACCTGCGCGAGTCGGGCGCGATCGAGCAGGACGCGGACGTGATCATGTTCATCTACCGCGACGACTACTACAACAAGGACTCCAAGGAGCCCGGCGTGGCGGAAGTGATCATCAGCAAGCAGCGCAACGGCCCCACGGGGACGGTGAAGCTCGCCTTCCTGAAGCCGCTGACCAAGTTCGAGTCGCTGGCCTCGGGCGGCGGCGACTTCTGATCCGCCGCCAGACAGGTTCGTACCCGGTGCAGAGCTTGCCACGGGCAGGTGGAGCTGCTATTCTTGCCATAGCAATGCAGGAGCAGCCCCATGTCCGGTCCGGTCGCCATCCACCCCGTCGGTAGCGCCGCCAGCGCGTCGGCTGGGGCCGTGCTCACGCGCGCCACGCTGCGGGCCGCCGCACTGCTGGGCCTCAACAATGCGGCGCTGGCCCGCGTGGTCGGCTTGAGCGAGTCGCAGGTCTCCCGGATGGCCAAGGGCGAGAAGGCGCTGCAGATCGGCTCCAAGCCGGCCGAGCTGGCCACCCTGCTGGTGCGTGTGTACCGCTCGGTCGACGCCCTGGTGGGCAACAGCGACGTGCAGCGCAAGGCGTGGATGGACAGCTTCAACCGTGCGTTCAACGAGGCCCCGAAGGACGCGATCCTGAAGGCCGACGGGCTGGTGCGGGTGGTGAGCTACCTGGACGGCGCGCGCGCGGTGGTCTGATGCTGTGGCGCCAGGAGTGGCTGGAGCAGGTCCAGCCGCGCGTGCGTGCGCTCTGGCGCGGCGTGGAAGCCCAGCACCTGGTGGCCACCATGCGGCTGGTGGACGACCTGGACGAGCAACTCCTGCTGGAGGAACTGCTGGAGGACAGCAAGCCGAAGCTGCCGCCGGGTGCGCAGCGGCTGCACTACCTGCTCGCCACCCCGTTCCGCTACGTGTCGCCCTGGCCCTCGCGCTTTCGCCGCGCCCACGAACCCGGCGCCTGGTACGGCGCGGACGATCCAGCCACCGTGGCCGCCGAGATCGCGTACTGGCGGTGGCGGTTCTTCATGGATTCGGACGGCTTGCGCGACGGTCAGGTGCTGACCGAACTCACCTTCTTCCAGGCGCGCTTTGCGGGACTGGAGCTGGACATCACGCAGCCGCCGTGGTCCGCGCACGCGGCGGCCTGGTGCGACCCGCAGGACCATGCGCACGCGCAGGCGCTGGCCGCGCACGTGCGCGCGATGCAGCCGCCGGTGCAGGCCATCCGCTATGCGTCGGCACGGCAGCCGGGCGGCCGTTGCGAGGTGGTGTTCGATCCGCTGGCGCTGTCCATCCCGGTGCCGGGCGTGCAGCAGACCTGGACCTGCAAGACCACCCGCGACCGCGTGCTCCTGTCCCACGATGGGGAGCGGCTGCAGTTCGACATGGCGTGATGCGGGCGGCGCGCTGGCGCACACCGGGGACACGACTGCGCGTGGGGCGGATTGCGGGTCGAGCCCGCAATGACAAGCAATAGGCAGTCCCAGGCGCCCGCAGGTGCCATGCCTTCGATGTCATCCCGGCGCATGCCGGGATCCACGATGGCGGGCGGAGCTGGATCGCTGGGCCGCGATCCATGACGAAAGAGGCCCCGGCCCGCACCAGCTGCGGGCCGCGCGCTACACTTTTTATAGCACCTCGCTGGCGAAGTCCGCCAGCCGCGAACGCTCGCCGCGGGCCAGCGTGATGTGCCCGCTGTGCGGCCAGCCCTTGAACTTGTCGACGGCGAAGGTCAGGCCCGAGGAGCCTTCGGTGAGGTAGGGCGTGTCGATCTGCGCCAGGTTGCCCATGCAGATGATCTTGGTGCCGGGTCCGGCGCGCGTGATCAGCGTCTTCATCTGCTTGGGCGTGAGGTTCTGCGCCTCGTCGATGATCACGTACTTGTTCAGGAAGGTGCGGCCGCGCATGAAGTTCATGCTCTTGATCTTGATGCGGCTGCGGATCAACTCGTTGGTGGCGGCGCGGCCCCATTCGCCGGCGCCGTTGTCGGTCTTGCCCAGCACCTCGAGGTTGTCGTCCAGCGCGCCCATCCACGGGCCCATCTTCTCTTCCTCGGTGCCCGGCAAAAAGCCGATGTCCTCGCCCACGCTCACCGTGGCGCGGGTCATGATGATCTCGGTGTAGCGGCGGTCGTCCAGCACCTGCGTGAGGCCCGCGGCCAGCGCCATCAGCGTCTTGCCCGTGCCCGCGGTGCCGGTCAAGGTGACGAAGTCGACCTCCGGGTCCATCAGCAGGTTCATCGCGAAGTTCTGCTCGCGGTTGCGGGTGGTCACGCCCCACACCGCGTTCTTCAGGTGGCCGTAGTCCTTGAGCGTGCGCAGCACCGCGGTCTTGCCGCGGATCTCGGTGACCCGCGCGTAGAGGCTCGGCTCGCCCGGTGCCTCGAAGTAGACGAACTGGTTGATCATCAGGCTGGGCACCACCGGGCCGGTCACCCGGTAGAAGGTGGTCTGCCCGCTCTGCCAGCTCTCGACAGTCTTGCCGTGCTTGGCCCAGAAGTCCTGAGGGAGCGCCATGGCGCCCGCGTACATCAGCTCCAGGTCGTCCAGCGTCTTGTCGTTGCGGTAGTCCTCGGTCGCCAGGCCCAGCGCGCGGGCCTTGACCCGCATGTTGATGTCCTTGGACACCAGCACCACGTCGCGCGGCGCGTGCTGCTCGCGCAGCGCCTGCACCACGCCCAGGATCTGGTTGTCTGCCTTGCCCTGCGGCAGGCTGGGGGGCAGGTGGTTGGCCAGCGACTGGGTCTGGAAGAAGAGGCACCCGCCGGCCTCGGTGTGGCCGGTGGTGTCGAGCTTGAGCCCCGAGCCGATGTCTGCGCCCTGCGCGCCGGCGAGCGCATCGAGCGAGCGGCTCGCCTGGCGGGCGTTGCGGGCGACCTCGGTCGTACCCTTCTTGTGCCCGTCCAGTTCCTCCAGCACGATCATCGGCAGGTAGATGTCGTGTTCCTCGAAGCGGAACAGGCTCATCGGGTCGTGCATCAGCACGTTGGTGTCCAGCACGAAGAGCTTGGACGGACCCGCGTTGCGCGACTTCTTGCGCGGCGCCGGCTCCGACACGGCCTGCTGCCGGCGGCCGCGGGCGGTCTGCGGCTTCTCGGCCAGCGGCGCAGGGGCGCGCAGGGCGACCGGATGTTCCGCCTCGACGGCGACGTCCTCGGCCTCCAGCTCGCCGCCCGGGCGCGGATCGAAGTCCTCGGCCTGCGGGCGCTCAGCCAGCGGGTTGTCGGCGCCGGGTGCCTCCGATTTTCGGGCTGCCTTGTGCGAGGACCGGGCCGGGGCGTCGTAGGCCTCGGGCGGGAGCAGGGCAGCGCGTTTCGTGGGGGCGGGCGGCAGCGGCATAGGGCAGGGGGGTCCCGAAGTGGAGGGTCATGAAACGAAAAAGCCGCCAGGCGAGCCGGGCGGCTTGTTCTGCGGGAGCGGTGACGACGCGGTGCGTCCGGGTCAACTGCATGAATTCACTATACACGACGCCCCTGGCGCCACCGCGACGGTCGCGCTGACGTTGCTACCAAACGTCAGCACCGTGGAGCGAACGGTCAGGCCGCCTTCTTGAGCAGCTTGACCGCCTTGAGCACCTCATCCACATGGCCCGGAACCTTGAGGCCGCGCCACTCCTGCTTGAGCACGCCGTCGGCGCCGATGAGGAAGGTGCTGCGCTCGATGCCCTTGACCTTCTTGCCGTACATGATCTTGTTCTTGACCACGCCGAACATGTGGCACATCTTCTCTTCGGTGTCGGCGATGAGCTCGAAGGGCAGCTCGAGCTTGGCCTTGAAGTCGTCGTGCGACTTCATGTTGTCGCGCGACACGCCGAACACCGTGGCGCCGGCCTTGACGAAATCCTTGTACTTGTCACGGAACTGCATGGCTTCCGTGGTGCAGCCCGGCGTGTTGTCCTTGGGATAGAAGTACAGCACCAGAATGTGGCCCAGGTGCGAGCTGTTGCTGACTTTCAGCCCGCCCGTGGCGTTTGCTTCGAATTCTGGGATGGGCTTGTTGACAACGATCGCCATGGATTTTGTACTCGTGTGACAGGGGTTGCTCGTTGTGCGAGAGGGCGTGCTGGACCCCACCGCAACACGCGATTTTACCTGATTCCCCCTTGGGCCGGGCTGCTCGGCCGCCGGCGTGGCCGCGCGGCTCAGCCGGGCTGCTCGAGCAGCAGGGCCACGGCGACGTGCCGCCCCTCCTGCGCCAGGATGTTGTAGGTACGGCAGGCCGCCGCCGTGTCCATCGTCTCCAGGCCGATGCCGCGCGTGACCAGCGGCCGCATCCAGGACGGCTGCGGGAAGCGGATCTTCGCGCCGCTGCCGAAGATGACCACCTCCATCTTCAGCTCGGCCAGGCGCTCGAAGTGCGCCGGCCCGAGGTCCTCCCACCGCGCGGCGTTCCAGTCGATGCGCTCGCCGCGCGAGCCGATGATCACGCTGTGCGCGATCTTCTCGGTGTTGACGCCGACCCAACCGGGGCCGTAGCCGGTGATGGCCTGGACGTCGAACTGGTCGGGCTGCAGCTTCATGGGGAGATGGGGGTGGCGGCGCAGGGCCGGGGCGGGCGGAAGCCCAACGGAACTATGGTCAAATTATAGGTTTTCACCCTTGACAATGCCGCTGCAGGAGGGGCTTTGAAGACCGTCCAAAAATCCGCCAAGCTGGCCAACGTGCTGTACGACATCCGCGGCCCCATCATGGACGCCGCGCGCCAGATGGAGGAAGAGGGCCACAAGGTCATCAAGCTCAACATCGGCAACCTCGCGCCGTTCGGCTTCGACGCGCCCGAGGAGATCCAGCAGGACATGATCCGCAACCTGCCGAATTCGGCGGGCTACTCCGACAGCAAGGGCATCTTCGGCGCGCGCAAGGCCGTGATGCACTACACCCAGCAGCAGGGCATCCAGGGCGTGACCCTGGACGACATCTACCTGGGCAACGGGGCCAGCGAGCTGATCGCCATGGCCACGAACGCACTGCTCGACAACGGGGACGAGCTGCTCGTGCCGGCGCCCGACTATCCGCTGTGGACCGCGTGCACCAGCCTGTCGGGCGGCAGGCCGGTGCACTACCTGTGCGACGAGGCCAACGGCTGGATGCCCGACCTGGACGACCTGCGCGCCAAGATCACGCCGCGCACCAAGGGCATCGTGGTGATCAACCCGAACAACCCGACCGGGGCGCTCTATTCCGACGCGCTCCTGCGCGACATCGTGGCGATCGCCCGCCAGCACGGCCTGGTGATCCTGGCCGACGAGGTCTACGACAAGGTGCTCTACGACGACGTGAAGCACACCGCCATCGCCAGCCTGTCGCAGGACGTGCTCACGCTCACCTTCAACTCGCTGTCCAAGAGCTACCGCTCGTGCGGCTACCGCGCCGGCTGGATGGTGGTGTCGGGCGACCGCAAGGCCGCCTCCGACTACATCGAGGGCCTGAACATGCTCTCGAACATGCGCCTGTGCCCCAACGTGCCGGGCCAGTGGGCGATCCAGACCGCCCTGGGCGGCTACCAGAGCATCAACGAGCTGATCGCCCCCGGCGGGCGCCTGCGCCGGCAGCGCGACCTGGCTTACGAGCTGATCACCGCCATCCCGGGTGTCACCTGCAACAAGCCGCAGGCCGCGCTGTACATGTTCCCGCGGCTGGACCCCAAGGTCTACCCGATCGCGGACGACCGCCAGTTCTTCCTGGAACTGCTGCAGGCCACCCGCGTCATGCTGGTGCAGGGCTCGGGCTTCAACTACCCGGACCAGCAGCACTTCCGCATCGTCTTCCTGCCCCACGAGGACGACCTGCGCGAGGCCGTCGGCCGCATCGCCAAGTTCCTCGAGTCCTACCGCAAGCGTCACACCGCATGAACAAGCTCCAACCCATCCAGGTCGGCCTGCTGGGCATCGGCACCGTCGGCAGCGGCGTCTACAGCGTCCTCAAGCGCAACCAGGAGGAGATCCAGCGCCGCGCCGGCCGCGGCATCGAGATCGCCATGGTGGCCGACCTCGACACGGAACGCGCGCAGTCCATCGTCGGCAGCGGCGTGAAGGTGGTCAAGGACGCCCGCGAGGTCATCGCCAACAAGGACATCGACATCGTCATCGAGCTGATCGGCGGCTACGGCATCGCGCGCCAGCTCATGATGGAGGCCATCGCCGCGGGCAAGCACGTGGTCACGGCCAACAAGGCCCTGCTGGCGGTGCACGGCACCGAGATCTTCGCCGCCGCCCACCAGCGCGGCGTGATGGTGGCCTTCGAGGCCGCGGTGGCCGGCGGCATCCCGATCATCAAGGCGCTGCGCGAAGGGCTGACGGCCAACCGCATCGAGTGGATCGCGGGGATCATCAACGGCACCACCAACTTCATCCTGTCGGAGATGCGGGACAAGGGCCTGGACTTCGACGTGGTGCTCAAGGAAGCGCAGCGCCTGGGCTATGCCGAGGCCGACCCGACCTTCGACATCGAGGGCGTGGACGCGGCGCACAAGGCCACCATCATGTCGGCGATCGCCTTCGGCATTCCGGTGCAGTTCGACAAGGCCTACGTCGAGGGCATCACCAGGCTGGGCGCGCAGGACATCCGCTACGCCGAGCAGCTGGGCTACCGCATCAAGCTCCTGGGCATCACCAAGCGCACGCCCGCCGGCATCGAGCTGCGCGTGCATCCGAGCCTGGTGCCGGCCAAGCGCCTGATCGCCAACGTCGAGGGCGCGATGAACGCCGTGGTGGTGCAGGGCGACGCCGTGGGCACCACGCTGCACTACGGCAAGGGCGCCGGCAGCGAGCCGACCGCCAGCGCCGTCATCGCCGACCTGGTGGACATCACGCGCCTGCACACCGCCGACGCCGCACACCGCGTGCCGCACCTGGCCTTCCAGCCCGACCAGATGAGCAGCGCCCCGGTACTGCCGATGGCCGACGTGGTGACCAGCTACTACCTTCGCCTGCGGGTGGCCGACCAGGCCGGCGTGCTGGCCAAGGTCACCGGCCTGCTGGCCGAAGCCGGCGTGTCGGTGGACGCCATGCTGCAGCGCGAGGCGGGCGAGGGCGAGAAGCAGACCGACCTCATCATCCTCACGCACGACGTGCGCGAAGGCACCATGAACGCGGTGCTCGAGAAGGTGCAGGCGCTGCCCACCGTGCTGGCGCCCATCGTGCGCATCCGCAAGGAAGAACTGGCCTGAGCGGCGGGGGGCACCGATGCAGTACCTGTCCACGCGCGGCCATCCGGACCGCAAGCGCTTCTGCGAGATCCTGCTGGAGGGCCTGGCGCCCGACGGCGGCCTGTACCTGCCCGAGCGCTACCCGCAGGTCGACGCGGCCTTGCTGGCGCGCTGGCGCGGGCTGCCCTACGACGCGCTCGCGTTCGAGATCCTGTCGCTCTACATCGACGACATCCCACCCGCCGACCTGCGGGCGCTCTGCGCCAGGACCTACACCCCCGAGGTGTTCGGCAGCCGCGAGATCGCGCCGCTCAAGGCCCTGGAGCCGGGCGTCTTCCTGCTGGGGCTGTCCAACGGGCCGACGCTCGCCTTCAAGGACATGGCGATGCAACTCCTGGGCAACCTGTTCGAGTACGAACTGGCGCGCCGGGGCGAAGAGCTCAACATCCTGGGCGCCACCTCGGGGGACACCGGCAGCGCGGCCGAGTACGCGATGCGCGGCAAGAAGGGCGTGCGCGTCTTCATGACCTCGCCGCACGGCCGCATGAGCCCGTTCCAGCAGGCGCAGATGTTCAGCCTGCAGGACGCCAACATCCACAACCTGGCAATCCAGGGCGTGTTCGACGACTGCCAGGACATCGTCAAGGCGGTGTCGAACGACCTGGACTTCAAGCGCCGCTGGCGCATCGGCACGGTCAACTCGATCAACTGGGCGCGCCTGGTGGCCCAGGTCGTCTACTACTTCGCCGGCTACTTCCAGGCCACCCGCGAGAACGGCGAGACGGTGCGCTTCGCCGTGCCGTCCGGCAACTTCGGCAACATCTGCGCCGGCCACGTCGCCCGCATGATGGGACTGCCCATCGACCGCCTGGTGCTGGCCACCAACGAGAACGACGTGCTCGACGAGTTCTTCCGCACCGGCGTGTACCGGGTGCGCGGCGCCGCCGACACGCACGAGACGTCGAGCCCGTCGATGGACATCAGCAAGGCCAGCAACTTCGAGCGGTTCGTGTTCGACCTGCTCGGCCGCGACGGTGCGCGCGTGAAGGAACTGTTCGGGCCCACGCTCGCCCGCGACGGCCGCTTCGACCTGTCGCAGGACCCGGCATTCGCCCAGGCCGCCGGCCGGTTCGGCTTCGCCAGCGGCCGCAGCACCCACGCCGACCGCCTGGCCACCATCCGCGACACCTGGGAGCGCCTTCACACCATGGTGGACACGCACACCGCCGACGGGCTGAAGGTCGCCCGCGAGCACCTGGCGCCTGGCGTGCCGATGCTGGTGCTGGAGACGGCGTTGCCGGTGAAGTTCGCCGCCACCATCGTCGAGGCCCTCGGCCGCGAGCCGCAGCGGCCTGCCGGGTTCGAGGGCATCGAGACCCTGCCCAAGCGGGTCACCGTGCTGCCGGCCGATGCCGCGGCCGTCCAGCAGTACATCGCCGCGCACTGCGCGTGAGGCCCGCCATGAAAGTCGTTGGATTCGCCGGCTTCTCCGGCTCGGGCAAGACCACCCTGATCGAGCGCCTGATCCCCGCGCTGCGGCTGCGCGGCCTGCGGGTGTCGGTGGTCAAGCATGCGCACCACGATTTCGACATCGACCAGCCAGGCAAGGACACGTACCGCCACCGCGAGGCCGGTGCCTTCGAGGTGGTGGTGGCCTCCGACCGCCGGCTGGCGCTGATGCGCGAGTTCGAGCAGCCCGCGCGCCTGTCGGTGCACCACCTCATCGCCGAGCTCTACGAGGGCGTGGACTGGGTCATCGTCGAGGGCTTCAAGCAGAGCAACCTGCTGAAGGTCGAGGTCTGGCGGGCGGAGCAGGGCGCCGCGGCGCGCTACATGGACGACGACTTCATCGTGGCGATTGCCACCGACAGCCCCGACCGCCTGCCCGAAGCAACCCTGCGCCCGGTGCTGGACCTGAACGATCCGGATGCGCTGGCGCAGTGGCTGGTCGACAATGGCCACCGCTTCGACTACCACCCCGAGATGTACGCGTGAGCGCCCGGCGCCGCGCCCGGCCCGCCCCATGAACGCCCGCCCGCCGCTCCGCCCACTCGACGCCGCCCTGGCCGACCTGCTCGGCCGCGCCGCACCGCTGGAGGGAACCGAGACGGTGAGCACCTTCGAGGCCGACGGCCGCGTGCTGGCCGCCGACCTGGTCTCCGCCCTGCAGGTGCCGCCGCAGGACAACAGTGCGATGGACGGCTACGCGGTGCGCCGCGCCGAGATCGCGGACGAGGGCGTGCCGCTGCCGGTGAGCCAGCGCATTCCCGCCGGCTCCGCCGCCCAGCCGCTGCAGCCGGGCACCGCGGCCCGCATCTTCACCGGCGCGCCGGTGCCCGCGGGTGCCGACGCGATCGTGATGCAGGAAGACACCGAAGCCGCCGGCGATGGCGTGGTGCGCATCCTGCGCGTGCCCGATGCGGGCCAGTGGATCCGCCGCAGCGGCGAAGACGTGGCCCGCGGTGCCGTGGTGCTACAAAAAGGAGAGCGCCTCGCCCCGTCTGGATGCGGGCTGGCGGCCAGTATTGGCTTGGAACAACTGGCCGTCGCACGGCGTCCCCGGGTGGCGCTGTTCTCCACCGGCGACGAACTGGTGATGCCGGGCACCGTGCCGCCCGAGCAGATGCGTCCCGGCGCGATCTACAACTCCAACCGCTTCTTCCTGCGGCAGCTGCTGGCGCGCTGCGGCTGCCAGGTCACCGACCTGGGCATCGTCCCCGACCGGCTCGACGCCACCGTCGCCGCGCTGCGGCAGGCCGCCGACGGCCACGACCTGATCCTCACCAGCGGCGGCGTCTCGGTCGGCGAGGAGGACCACATCAAGCCTGCGCTGCAGCAGCTGGGCACGCTGGACCTGTGGAACATCGCCATGAAGCCGGGCAAGCCGTTCGCGCATGGCCGCATCGGCACGGCGCATTTCATCGGCCTGCCGGGAAACCCGGTGTCCAGCTTCGTCACCTTCCTGCTGCTGGTGCGGCCCTTCCTCTTGCACCTGCAGGGCGCCACGCGCCTGCAGCCGGCGGCGGTGCCGCTACCGGCCCACTTCGACTGGAAGCGCCCGGACAAGCGCCGCGAGTTCCTGCGCGTGCGCCGCAACGGCCATGGCGGGCTGGACCTTTATCCCAACCAAAGCTCCGGCGTGCTGACCTCCACGGTCTGGGCCGACGGGCTCGTCGACAACCCGGCAGGGCAGGCGATCGCCCAGGGCGACACCGTCCGCTTCCTGCCGCTCGCGGAGCTGCTCGCATGAAGGTGACCCTGCGCTATTTCGCCTCGGTGCGCGAGGCCGTCGGCCGCGGCAGCGAGCAGCGCGAAACGGCGGCCCCCACGCTGGCGGCGCTGCGCGCCGAGTTGGTGGGCGAGGGCGCTCCCTACGCCGAGGCGCTGGCCGCGGGCCGGGCGGTGCGCATGGCGCTCGACCAGGTCATGGCCGACGAGGGCACGCCCCTGCGCGACGGCGCCGAGGTCGCCTTCTTCCCGCCGGTCACGGGAGGCTGAGGTGGTGGAGCCGCGCGTCGCGATCCAGGCCGGGGACTTCGACACGGGCGCCGAGCTCGCGCGCCTGCGCGCCGGCGACCACCGCGTCGGCGCGGTCTGCAGCTTCGTCGGCACGGTGCGCGGCGCCGGGCCCGGCGCGCCGGTGCTCGACATGGAGCTGGAGCACTACCCGGGCATGACCGAGAAGGCGATCGAGGCCATGATCGACGAGGCGCACCGGCGCTTCGACATCTTCGGGGCCCGGGTGGTGCACCGCATCGGCCTGTTGCAGCCGGGCGATCAGATCGTGCTGGTGGCGGTGACCTCCGCGCACCGCGGCCAGAGCTTCCAGGCCTGCGAGTTCCTGATGGACTACCTCAAGACGCAGGCGCCGTTCTGGAAGAAGGAGCGCACGCCGGACGGCGCGCGCTGGGTGGATGCCCGTGTCACCGACGACGCGGCGCTGGCCCGCTGGGGCATCGCGGCCGGCAACGCCGGCTGAAGGGGGATGGGCCAGCCTCAGCTGGTCGCGCGCTCGGTCGGCGGCACGAACGCGGCGCGGGCCTCGTCCTCCAGCTCGCCGGTGAGCAGCTGCAGCAGGTCCAGCAGTTGCTGCTGCTGCTCGCGGTCCAGCGGCGCCATCAGCCGCCGGTAGGCCTTCTCCGCCGGCTTCTGCGCCTGCGACAGCACCGACAAACCGGCGTCGGTCAGCACCACCGACACGCTGCGCTTGCCCTGGGCCGACTGCCGCACCACCAGGCCACGCGTCTCCAGGCCGCGCAGCACCCGCAGCACGGTCACCTTGTCGAACCCGAGCGCGCGCGCCAGGCTCGACTGGCCCATGCCCGGGTGCGCACGCAGCACCGTCAGCACGCCGAACTGGGCCGGCGTCAGCTGCAGCTCGCGGCATTCGTCCTCGAACACGGCGGCCGAGATCTGGTGCGCGCGCCGCAGCAGGAACCCCGGCCGGGCGTACAGGCGCGACAGGGTGGCAGGGTTCTTGGCGGGCACGGTGGAGGACACGGGCGGCTCTGCTAGGGAATCCGTGGATTGTGCCTTGAGGCCGCCGGCGCCATACTCGTTAGCATGCAAACTCAACCGGAGACTCGACGATGAGCTTCCAGCGACGCGCACTGCTGGGCCTGCTGCTGCCCGTGCTGGCCGCGGCCGGCATCGCCCAAGCCCAGGGCACCGCGGCGACACCCGCCGCCACTGCGGCCGGCTCCCCGCCCTTGCGGCTGATCGTCCCCTTCACGCCCGGCACCGGCATCGACCTGATCGCCCGCACGGTCGGGCCGAAGCTGTCGGAGCGGCTCGGGCGCCCGGTCGTGGTGGACAACCGCGCCGGCGCCTCCGGCAACATCGGGACCGAGGCCGTGGTGCGCGCCGCGCCGAACGGCAGCACGCTGCTGGTGAGCGTGAACACCCTGGTGATGAACCGCAGCCTCTACCCCAAGCTGCCGTTCGATCCGGTCAAGGACCTGGTGCCCGTCTCGCTCACCAGCTGGGGGCAGCTGCTGCTGGTGGCCAACCCGGCGGCCGGGTGGCGCACGGCGGGCGACCTGGTGCAGGCGGCCAAGGCGCGGCCGGGCCAGATCAACTACGCCAGCCCGGGCGTGGGCACGCCGCACCACCTGTCGATGGAGCTCCTCAAGTCGACCGCCGGCCTCTTCGTCACGCACATCCCCTACCGTGGCACGGCACAGGCGGTCACCGACCTCCTGGGCGGGCAGGTCGAGCTGATGTTCCTGCCCATCCACGTGGCCCTGCCGCACGTCAAGGCCGGCAAGCTGGTGGCGCTGGGCATCGGCAGCGACAAGCGGCATCCGCTCCTGCCCCAGGTGCCCACGCTGGCCGAGGCCCGGGCGGGCGACGTCAACGTGGCCATGTGGTACGGCGTCTTCGCGCCCCCCGGCACGCCGGCCGACCAGGTGGCGCGGCTCAACCGCGAGCTGCAGGACATCCTGGCCCTGCCGGAGGTGCGCACCGCGTTCGAGACCCAGGGCATGGATCCGGCCGGCAGCACGCCGGACGAGTTCCGCCGCCTGGTCGAGCGCGACGCCACGCGCTGGGCCAGCCTCATCAAGGCCCAGAACATCACCGCGGAATGAAGGTCGCGATCGTCGGCGGCGGCATCGGCGGCCTGGCGCTCGCGCTCGGGCTGCACCAGCGGGGCATCGCCTGCGCGGTGTACGAGTCGGTGCCCCAGGTGCGCGAGATCGGCGTGGGCATCACGCTGCTGCCGCACGCCATGCGCGAGCTGGCCGCGCTGGGCGTGCAGGCGCCGCTGGAGGCGTGTGGCATCGAGAACCTGGAGAGCGTGTTCTTCAACCGCTGGGGCCAGTTCATCTACCGCGAGGCGCGCGGCCGCCACGCCGGCTATGCACTGCCGGAGATCGGCATCCACCGCGGCAAGCTGCACCGCGTGCTGTACGACGCCGTGCTGGAGCGCCTCGGACCCGGGGCTGTCCACCTCGACCACCGCTGCATCGCGGTGGAGCAGGACGCCCGCGGTGCCACGCTGCGCCTACAGACCAGCGCCGGCGTGCCGCGGCCCGATGCGCACGCCGATGCGGTCGTGGCCTGCGACGGCGTCAACTCGCTGGTGCGCCGCCAGTTCTACCCGCAGGAGGCGCTGGCCTTCGCCGGCATCAACACCTGGCGCGGCGTGACCGTGCACCGGCCCATCCTCACCGGCAAGAGCTACCTGCGCATCGGCTCCATCGAGACCGGCAAGATGGTGATCTACCCGATCGTCGACGACGTGGACGGGCAGGGCCGCCAGCTGGTGAACTGGGTGGCCGAGATCCGTCAGCCGGGCGCGGCCATGAACGACTGGAACCGCGCCGGCCGCCCCGAGGACTTCGTCCACCTGTTCGACGGCTGGCGCTACGACTGGCTGGACGTGCCCAACCTCATCCGCGGCGCGCAGCAGGTCTTCGAGTACCCGATGGTCGACCGCGACCCGGTGCCGCGGTGGACCTTCGGCCGCGTCACGCTGCTGGGCGACGCGGCGCACCCGATGTACCCGCGGGGCTCGAACGGCTCGGCGCAGGCCCTCATCGACGCGCGCGTGCTGGCGGGCGAACTGGCCGCGGCCGGGGACCCCGCGGCGGCGCTGGCCCGCTACGAGGCCCAGCGGATCGGCCCGACTGCGCGCATCGTCGAGACCAACCGGACGGTGCCGCCCGACTTCATCAACATGCGCGTGGATGCGCTGACCGGCGGCCGTCCGTACGCAGGCCACATCGACGACCTGATCAGCCAGGACGAACTGCGCCGCATCTCGGACGCCTACAAGGAGGTCGCGGGGTTCGCGCTGGCACCGGCGCCGGCGGGCGGCGGCAACGCCCTCAGTTGAGGTAGCGGGGCCGCGGCTCCCGTTCGCCGGGGGTGTCCGGCTCGGGGCGCGGCTCGGGCGCCGTGAACGGGTCGCGCCAGCCCGACTTGGCCAGCGCCTGGTCCAGCAGGTGCAAGAGGCCCTGCGTGAGCTTCGGATCCATCTCCACCTGGAAGCTGCGCGGCTTGCCGGCCGCCTTGTCCGGCGCGCGCTCGCGGAACACCAGCCGCAACCGGCCGCCGGCCAGCGGCGTGGCGTCCAGGTCGGTCACCAGGAGCGGTTCCTCGCCCAGCGGCAGCGCCGGCTTCTCGACGAAGGGGGTGTCGAAGTCGGCCTGCTGCAGGAACTCTTCCTTGCGGAAGTCGGCCAGCATCCGCCGCAGGTCCTCGTCGGTGGCATCCAGCGCGGTGCCGGCGTTCTCCAGCTTCATCAGCTGGTCGGTCATCAGCCGGTTCAAGAGCGGCCACAGCCCGTGCATGAGGCGGCGGGTGAGCCACAGGCGCATCTCCTCGCTGCCGGTGGTGCCCACCCGCATCAGGACACGGTCCTGCTCGGGCTGGTAGCTCACGGACAGCTGGTGGATCTGCATGGCGGTGGATTCTAGTCAGGCGCCGCGGTGCCGCCGGGCCGCACCATGCCCCTTGAAAACCTGTGGACAAGCCTAAGCTGGAGGGCAATCGGAGATTCCCATGCGACTCGACAAACTCACGACCAAATTCCAGGAGGCCCTGGGCGAGGCCCAGAGCCTGGCGCTGGGCAACGACCACGCCTACATCGAACCCGAACACGTCCTGGTGGCCATGCTGCGCCAGGAGGACGGCCCGCGCGCGCTGCTGCAGCGCGCCGGCGTCAACATACCCGGCCTGCTCGCCGCCACCGAGTCCGCCATGCACAAACGGCCCCAGGTGCAGGGGCAGGAGCAGGTGCAGGTCGGCCGCGACCTGGTCTCGCTGCTGCAGGCGGCCGAGAAGGAAGGCATCAAGCGCGGCGACCAGTTCATCGCCAGCGAGCTGTTCCTGCTGGCGCTGGCCGACAGCAAGCAGGACCTCGGCCGCATCGCGCGCGAGAACGGCCTCTCGCGCAAGTCCCTCGAAGCCGCGGTCGACGCCGTGCGCGGCGGCGGGTCGGTCAACAGCGCCGAATCGGAAGGGAACCGCGAAGCACTCAAGAAGTACTGCATGGACCTCACCGAGCGCGCCCGCCTGGGCAAGCTCGATCCGGTGATCGGCCGCGACGAGGAGATCCGCCGCGCCATCCAGGTGCTGCAGCGCCGCACCAAGAACAACCCGGTGCTGATCGGCGAGCCGGGTGTCGGCAAGACCGCCATCGTCGAGGGCCTGGCGCAGCGCATCGTGGCCGGCGAAGTGCCCGAGAGCCTCAAGAACAAGCGCGTGCTGTCGCTCGACATGGCGGCGCTGCTGGCGGGTGCCAAGTACCGCGGCGAGTTCGAGGAGCGCCTGAAGAACGTGCTGAACGAGCTGGCCAAGGACGAGGGCCAGACCATCGTCTTCATCGACGAGCTGCACACCATGGTGGGCGCCGGCAAGGCCGAAGGCGCCATGGACGCGGGCAACATGCTCAAGCCGGCGCTCGCCCGTGGCGAGCTGCACTGCGTGGGCGCCACCACGCTGGACGAGTACCGCAAGTACATCGAGAAGGACGCCGCGCTGGAGCGCCGCTTCCAGAAGATCATCGTCGGCGAACCGACCGTGGAGGCCACCATCGCCATCCTGCGCGGACTGCAGGAGAAGTACGAGGCCCACCACGGCGTGGACATCACCGACCCGGCCATCGTGGCCGCGGCCGAACTGTCGCACCGCTACATCACCGACCGGTTCCTGCCGGACAAGGCGATCGACCTGATCGACGAGGCTGCCTCCAAAATCAAGATCGAGATCGACTCCAAGCCGGAGGCCATCGACCGCCTGGACCGCCGCATGATCCAGCTGCAGATCGAGCGCGAGGCGATGAAGAAGGAGACCGACGAGGCCTCCGCCAAGCGCCTGGGCCTGATCGAGGACGAGATCGGCAAGCTGCGCAAGGAGATCGCCGACCTCGAGGAGATCTGGAAGGCCGAGAAGGCCGCGGCGCAGGGCAGCGCCCAGATCCGCGAGGAGATGGACCGCGTGCGCTTCCAGATCGAGGAGTGGAAGCGCAAGGCCGACTTCAACCGGGTGGCCGAGCTGCAGTACGGCAAGCTGCCCGAGCTGGAGCGCAAGCTCAAGGAAGCGCAGGACGCCGAGGCGGGCAAGGCCAAGGCCGGCAAGGCGCAGCTGCTGCGCACGCAGGTGGGCGCGGAGGAGATCGCCGAGGTGGTGGCGCGCGCCACCGGCATCCCGGTGTCCAAGCTGATGCAGGGCGAGCGCGAGAAGCTGCTGCAGATGGAGGACCGGCTGCACCAGCGCGTGATCGGCCAGGACGAGGCCATCGCCGCAGTGGCCAACGCCATCCGCCGCTCGCGCTCCGGACTGGCCGACCCGAACCGGCCCACCGGCTCGTTCCTGTTCCTGGGCCCCACCGGCGTCGGCAAGACCGAGCTGAGCAAGGCGCTGGCGACCTTCCTCTTCGACACCGAGGAGCACCTGGTGCGCATCGACATGAGCGAGTTCATGGAGAAGCACTCGGTGGCCCGCCTGATCGGCGCGCCGCCCGGCTATGTCGGTTATGAGGAGGGCGGCTACCTCACGGAGACGGTGCGCCGCAAGCCCTACAGCGTGATCCTGCTGGACGAGGTGGAGAAGGCGCACCACGACGTCTTCAACGTGCTGCTGCAGGTGCTGGACGATGGCCGCCTGACCGATGGCCAGGGCCGCACCGTGGACTTCAAGAACACGGTGATCGTGATGACGAGCAACATCGGCTCGCACATGATCCAGGCGATGGTGGGCAAGCCGTACGAGGACGTGAAGGATGCGGTCTGGGACGAGCTGAAGAACCACTTCCGGCCCGAGTTCCTGAACCGCATCGACGAGACGGTGGTATTCCACGGCCTGGACGCGCAGCACATCGCCAAGATCGCGCGGATCCAGCTGCAGGTGCTGGAGCACCGCCTGGCCAAGATGGACCTCACCCTGCAGGTGTCGCCCGCGGCGCTGGAAGAGCTGGCCAAGGTCGGGTTCGACCCGGTGTTCGGCGCCCGCCCGCTCAAGCGCGCGATCCAGCAGCGCATCGAGAACCCGTTGTCGCGGCTGATCCTGGAAGGGCGGTTCCCGCCGAAGAGCGCGATCCGGGTCGAGGTGGATCCCGTCCGTGAGCCGGGCGTCTTCAAGTTCGGGGCCGCCGAACCGCAGGCCGAGGAGGCCGTCGCCGCGTGATGCACGCGCCGCGCGGTGCAGCCACTCGCGCGGCGTTCCTACAACGGATGGGCCGGTGCTTTCCTAGCATCGGCCCATCCCTTTTTCCGACAAGGGAGAGCTTTCGCCCTTGCCACGCCAGCCCCGCATCCCGATGCCACCCGGCGCCATCGCCGCGGCGCTGCCCGCGGCGCTGGAGCCGCAGCTGGCCACGCTCGTGGGCCAGCCGCCGGGCGCCGGGGACTGGCTCTACGAGATCAAGTTCGACGGCTACCGCATGCTGGCCCGCGTGGGCGGCCCGCGCGACGTGCGCCTCCTCACGCGCCGCGGCAACGACTGGACCAGCCGCTTCCCGGCCCTCGTGAGCGAGCTTGCCGCCGCCAGGCTTCCTGCCGGCTGGTACGACGGCGAGATCGTGGTGCTGGACGGGCAGGGCAAGCCAAGCTTCCATGCGCTGCAGAACGCGATCGAGGGCGGCGCCAACGAGGACATCGTCTTCTACCTGTTCGACGCGCCGTTCTGCCAGGGCCACGACCTGCGCCGCTGCGGGGTGGAGGCCCGGCGTGCCGTGCTGCAGGCCGCGCTGGCGCCCACCCCGCACCTGCGGTTCAGCGACGAGATCGAGGGCCGGCCGGGGGCGCTGCTCGCGTCCGCCTGCGCGCTGGGTCTGGAGGGCGTGATCGGCAAGCGACGCGGCTCGCCCTACGTGCACCGCCGCTCCGAGGACTGGATCAAGCTCAAGTGCGTGCAGCGGCAGGAGTTCGTGATCGGCGGCTACACCTGGCCCGACGAGGGCCGGCGCGACGCGGGCATCGGCGCGCTGCTGGTCGGCACGCTGGCGGACGGACGCCTGCGCTACGCGGGCAAGGTCGGCACCGGCTTCACCGGCGAGGTGTCGGCCGACCTGCGGCGGCGCCTCGACGCCATCGCGCAGCCGCGCCGGCCCTTCGCCGGTCCGACCGGCCATGACCGCCACGCCACCTGGGTGGAGCCGCGGCTGGTGTGCGAGGTGAGCTTCAACGGGTGGCCCGAGGGTGGCAGCCTGCGCCATGCGTCTTTCAAGGGCTTGCGGCAGGACCGGCGCCGGCCGAGGTGGTGCGCGAGCACGCCCCGCCGGCCGCGCCGCCGCTTCCGACTTCACCCGCGCGCACGCTGCGCGTGACCAACGGCGCCCGTGTGATCGACCCGTCCACCGGCCTCACCAAGCTGGACCTGGTGCGCTACTACGTCGAGGTCGCGCCCTGGGCGCTGCCGCACCTGCGCGGCCGGCCCGCGTACATCCGGCGCGCGCCCAAGGGCATCGCGGCACCCATGGAGTTCCAGCAGCATCCTCTGGGCATGCGCGGCCTGCGCGGCATGGAGCCGGCGCTCTGGCCGGGGCACGACCCGGCGATCGCCTTCGCCACGGCCGAGGACCTGGCCGCGGCGGCGCAGCTGGACATGGTGGAACTGCACACCTGGAACAGCACCGCGCTTGCGGTCCGGCAGCCCGACCGGATGGTGCTCGACCTCGACCCGGGGGAGGGCGTGGCCTGGTCCCGGGTGCAGCAGGCGGCGCAGCTGGTGCGGGTGCTGCTGGAGGAGCTCGGCCTGCGCTCCTGGGTCAAGACCACCGGCGGCAAGGGACTGCACGTGTTCGTTCCGCTGCGCCCGGAACTCGGCTATCCGCAGGTCAAGGCCTTTGCCCACGCGGTGGTGAAGCACCTGGCCGCCACGCTGCCGCAGGTGTTCGTCGCGAAGTCCGGGCCGCGCAACCGGCCCGGCCGCATCTTCATCGACTACCTGCGCAATGGCTGGGTGCAATCCACGGCCGAGGCGCTGTCGGCGCGTGCACGGCCCGGGCTCGGGGTGTCGATGCCGTTCGCCTGGGACGCGCTCGACGACGTGAGCGGGCCTGCGCACTGGACCGTCGCGAACGCGGTGGCGCACCTGGCGGCCCAGCGGCGCGATCCGTGGGCCGACTACTGGCGCACGCCGCAGTCCTTGGCCGCCGCGCGCGGACGGCTCGGCCTGTCCGAGGTCTCCGAGGTATCCGAAGCCTGACAGGGGTTTCGAGACACCTGCTTGCGCGGTGCGCAGGCGCTGTCACACTGACGGCTTCCTGTCGCCACCGACCGAAACCGATGCCCCTCCTCGTGACCCTGTTCGTCCGCCTCTTCGCACTTGCCGCCGGGCTGCTGCTGGCCGCCAGCGTGCTGACCGTCGCCGCGGCCGGGGCGGTGCTGTGGGCGCTGGCGGCCGGTTGGGCGCGCCTGACCGGGCGCCCCGTGCCCCTGGCGGGATGGCGCCTGCGACCCGGCGCGTTCGCCTGGGCCGGACGCATGCGTCCCGCGGCTGCCGCGGCCGCCCAGCCGATGCGCCGCCGCGTGCGGGCCGGCGACGTCACCGACGTGGAGCCCAAGTAGCCGATGTTCCGCGCGCTCGTCCTGGAGAACGCGCCGGGGTTCACGGCCGCCGTGCGCGAGGTCGGCGACGACTTCCTGCCGGAGGGCGACGTCACCGTCGACGTGGCCTATTCGACGATCAACTACAAGGACGCGCTGGCAATCACCAACCGCTCGCCGGTGGTGCGTAGCTGGCCCATGGTGGCCGGCATCGACGGCGCGGGCACGGTGGCGGCGAGCAGCTCGCCCCGCTGGAGGCCCGGCGACGCGGTGGTGCTGAACGGCTTCGGCGTCGGCGAAACGCACAAGGGATGCCTGGCCGGGCGCGCGCGCCTGCGGGGCGAGTGGCTGGTGCGCCGCCCCGAGGCCTTCAGCGCGCGGCAGGCCATGGCCATCGGCACTGCCGGCTACACCGCGATGCTGTGCGTGCTGGCGCTCGAGCGCCACGGCCTGCGGCCGGGCGACGGCGAGGTGCTGGTGACCGGTGCCACCGGCGGCGTCGGCTCGATCGCGGTCGCGATCCTGTCCGCGCTGGGCCACCGCGTCGTGGCCGCGACCGGCAAGTCCGCGGAAGTGCCGTACCTGCGCACGCTCGGTGCGGCCGACGTGATCGACCGCGCGGGGTTGGCGGCGCCCGGCAAGCCCCTGCAGAAGGAGCGCTGGGCGGGGGTGGTCGACGCCGTCGGCAGCCACACCCTCGCGAATGCCTGCGCCCAGACCCGCTACGGCGGTGCGGTGGCTGCCTGCGGCCTGGCCCAGGGCCTGGACCTGCCGGCCAGCGTGGCGCCTTTCATCCTGCGCGGCGTCAGCCTGCTGGGCATCGACAGCGTGATGGCGCCCTTGGCCCGCCGCGAGGAAGCCTGGGCCCGGCTCGCCCGCGACCTCGACCCGGCGCGCCTGGAGGCCATGACGGCGGAGGTCCCGCTCGTTGCCGCCGCCGGCGAGGCCCAGCGCCTCCTGGCCGGTCAGGTGCGCGGCCGCATCGTGGTGAACACGGGCACCTGAGCACGCCACCCTGTCCTCCGGGGCGGGGCCTGGAGCGTTGTGGCGTGGTGGTCGCACTGGAAAGGCAGGTGGTTTGATGCTGGTCTCCCGCACCCCGATCCCCATGGCCGAGTTCGAAGCCTTCGAGGCCGCCATCCGTGCCGGCGGCCGCGACCCCGAAGCGTTCCGGGCGCAGATGTTCGAGACCACCTGCACCGACAGCGGCATGCCCCTGCGCCGCGTGCACGTCGTCAGCCCCAATGCCGCCGCGCAGTACGACGCGAGCGGCGGCGTCGGCTGGACCGAAAGCTTCGCGCGCCACGTGGCGCGGGGGTTCTTCGGCTGAATCGAGGCCGGGGTGGAATGCGGACTGCCGGACGCAGAGGACGCAGAGATTCCGCAGAGGTCGCAAAGGAAGCCAGGCAAGGATGGAGGCTACCCTCGCCTCGACTTCTCCCTTTTGCGTCCTCTGCGAAACCTTCGCGTCCTCTGCGTCCGGTCAGCCCGCTTGCTGACTCCGCTCCCCGCCTTCAGCGCCGCAGCGTCACCACGGCCTGCCGCTCCGGTGCCGCGACGGTGGGCACCGTGGACTTGTAGAACACCGTCGCCACGGTGGTGAGGGCGAAGGCCGTCGTGGCGGCCACCAGCCCCCAGGGCCAACTGGCCGAAAAGCGCGAGGGACGGGCCGCCAGGGCCGCGGCATCGGCGCGGCAGCGCGCATCGCGCGCACGCAGCCAGGCGTCGTAGCTGGCGCGCCGCTCCGGGTGCGACAGCACCGCATAGGCTTCGTTGATCTCGGCCATCCTGCGCGCCGCCGTGGCAGCGCCGCCGTGCCGGTCGGGGTGGTGCTGCTGGGCTGCGCGCCGCCAGGCCTGCCGCAGCGCCGGGCCGCCGGCGTCGCGCGGCACGTCGAGCGTCTGGTAGTGGCTGGGTTCGGCGGCGGTGCGCATCGTCTCGGGTCGAATGGGCTTGCAGCCCGCATGGTGGGCGGCGGGACTGCTCCTGAAAGTGTAGCTGCCGGCTGGCGGCGGACCAAGCCCGGCGCAGCGCCTGCGCCCGGATGGGCGGCGCATTTACAACACTGCATGCGGCGGCGTCCTACGCTGCCCGGCCGTGGCGGCGCGGAGCATGCGCCCCACGACAACCGCCACGAGGCCGCCATGCACGAGCCCCTGCCTTCCCCGACGCCCGAGCTTCCCGCCGCCGGCCTGCGGATCGACGCGCGGCAGCAGGACGCCTACTGGCGCGAGGCGTTCCGCCGCGAGCGCTATGCGCGTCCCGGCCTGGACTACGAGGACTACGCGCCGGCCTACTGCGTGGGTTACGTCGGCTACGCGCAGTACGGCGGCAGCTTCGAGGATGCCGAGGTGTCGCTCTGCGCGAACTGGGAGCGGCTGCGCGCCGGCTCGCGGCTGCCGTTCGACGAGGCCCGCGCCGCCATCCGCGCGGCCTGGGACCGGGTGGCGCGGCTGGCCGACGAAGCCATGGCGTGGCCCGCCATCCCCACGGTGCCGCCGGGCCAGCACCGGGCGGCCCGGGAAGACGGCGCCCCGTTGCCCGAAGACCGCCGCGGCGCCCTGCGCTGGTGAGCCGGGCACGGGCCTTGCCCGAAGGGGGCAGCACCACCCGGATCCGCCATGCCAACCCCCTTCCAACCCGATGACCTCTTCCTCCACCGCAAGCTGAGCGGCTTCCATGTGCAGCCGGACACGCCGGCTGCCATCTGCAGCGTGCGTTCCGTCGACCGCGAACAGGACGGCTACCGCTCGCACCTGTGGCTGTTCCCGCTGGACGGCGGCTCGCCGCGCCAGATGACCTTCGGCGACGTGCGCGACCAGACGCCGCGCTGGTCGCCGCAGGGCGACCGGATCGCCTTCGTCTCCGCGCGCGAAGGCTCGATGCAGGTCCACCTGCTCGCCACCGACGGCGGCGAGGCCCGCGCCTGCGGTCACCTGCCGGGCGGCGTCAGCGCGGCGCGGTGGTGCCCCGATGGCCGCAGCCTCGTGGTGGCGGCTTCGGTGGCCGTGGACCCCGACCGGCGCGGTGCGCGCGGCGGACCGCCGCCCGAGCGCCGCCCCAACAGTCCGGAAGTGGCCTGGAAGCTGCCCTACAAATCCGACGGCATGGGTTACCTGCTGGCACGCGAGGTCCACCTCTTCCGCCTGGACGCACAGACCGGCCAGCACCGCCAGCTCACCAACGGCAACTTCGACGTCTTCAGCCACGATTGCGCGCCGGACGGCCGCCAGCTGGCCTACGTACGGACGCGCGAGGGCCGCTTCGCGCACCGCACCGACCTGTGGGCCTGCGATGCCGACGGCGGCCAGCCGCGCCAGCTCACCCGCGACCTGGCCACCGTGCTGCAGCCCGCGTGGTCGCCGGATGGGCGCCGGCTGGCCTTCGCCGCCGCCCGGCAGGAGGGGTCGGCCCAGAACGCGCTGTTCTCGCTGGAACTCGCCGGCGGCAAGCTCACGCAGATCGGCGACGACGACCTGGAGATCGCCGACGGCGAGTCGGTCCAGTGGGCCCCGGACGGCAGCCGCATCTTCTTCACCCGGGCCCACCGCGGCTGCCACATGGTGTGCAGCATCGCGCCGGACGGCAGCGACCTGCGCGTGCTGGCGGCCGGGGAGCGGCAGTTCGGCGCCTTCGGCACGACGGGCGAGCAGCTGGTGTTCAGCATCGAGAGCCTGGTGGCGCCCAGCGAACTGGCCGCCTGCAACATGGACGGCAGCGGCGAGCGGCTGGTGAGCGACCTGAACCCGTGGTGGAAGGACCGCACGCCGCTGCAGGCCGAGCGCCGGCAGTTCCTGGTGCCGGACGGCCAGGGCGGCCGCGAGACGATCGAGGGTTGGCTGCTCCGCGCCGAAGGCTCCGACCAGCCCCAGCCGCTGCTGAACGACGTGCACGGCGGCCCGGCGAGCTATGCGCTGCTCGACTTCGACACCAACGTCTTCTGGCAGGTGCTGTGCGCCCGCGGCTGGGCGGTGCTCGCGCTCAATGCGGTCGGCTCGGCAAGCTACGGCCGTGCGTTCTGCGAGCGCCTGTCCGGGCACTGGGGCGAGCGCGACCTGCCGCAGCACCTGGAGGCGATCCGGCAGCTGCAGGACGAAGGCGTGTGCGACGGCCGCGTGGCCATTTCGGGCAAGTCGTACGGCGGGTTCCTGAGCGCCTGGGCCATGGGCCACACCCGGCTGTTCCGCGCCGGCGTGGTGATGGCGCCGGTGGGCAACATCGAGACGCACTACGGCACCTCGGACGGCGGCTACTACGCCGACCCGTGGTACATGGACTCCGGCAACCGCTTCGACCGCAAGCTGGCGCGCGCGCTGTCGCCGCTGCAGCACATCGAGAAGTCCACCACGCCCGTGCTCTTCCTGCAGGGCAAGGACGACGAGCGCTGCCCGAAGTGCCAGTCGGAGGAGATGTTCGTGAGCCTCCTGCGGGCCGGCGACACACCGACCGAGCTGGTGCTCTACCCCGGCGAGGACCACCACTTCCTCGACCAAGGGGCGCCCTCGTGCCGCCTCGACGCGGCCGAGCGCATCCTGCAGTGGGTGCAGCGCTGGTGCCCGCAAGAGCCGGCCGCCCCTGTTTCCGGGACCACCAAGACCGCCACCGCCGAAGCGTCCGAGTTGTAGGACAAGGTCGACTCTGCCGGTGTCCGCCGGCGCGGGGTGTAACAAAGCTTCTAAGATGGCCCCTCCCGAGGGGTCCCCATGAAGAACAAGCTTGCCGTCCCGCTGGCCGTGGCGCTGCTCGCGTCCATCGCGCCGACCATCTCCCACGCCACGCAGGTGGCGGCCATCCGGCAGCTGGCCGACCTGAGCCTGGAGCAACTGAGCAACCTGGAGGTCACGTCGGTCTCCGGGCGGGCCGAGAACCTGCAGCAGGCGTCCGCCTCGGTCTTCGTCATCACGGCCCAGGACATCCGGCGCAGCACGGCCACCAGCCTGCCCGAGGTGCTGCGCCTGGCACCCAACCTGCAGGTGGCCCAGGTCAGCGCCAATGGCTGGGCGATCAGTGCCCGCGGCTTCAACAACCCGATCTCCAACAAGCTGCTGGTGCTGGTCGACGGCCGACCCATCTACTCGACCCTGTTTTCCGGTGTGTTCTGGGACCAGACGCGCGTGCTGCTGGAGGACGTCGAGCGCATCGAGGTGGTCAGCGGACCCGGCGGCACGATCTACGGGGCCAACGCGGTCAACGGCGTCATCAACGTCATCACCCGCGATGCCGCAGAGACCACCGGCGCGCTCGCCTCGGTCACGCGCTCCGGCAGCGGCGGGCGCGAGGCGGCCCGGCTGGGGCTGCGCGTCGGCGAGGACACCCACGTGCGCTTCTACGGCCTGTCCAACGACCGTGACAACACGCGGCTGTCGGGCGGCGGCGAGCGGCCCGACGCGTCCACCCACCACCAGGCCGGCTGGCGCGCCGACTGGGAGCAGGGCGTTTCGCACCTCACGTTCCAGGGCGACTACTACACGGGCGGCACCCGCCCGGGCAACGTGCTGTCGCCGGAACTGCACGGCGGCAACGTGCTGGCGCGCTGGACCAGCCGGCTGGCGGACGACTCGCCGTACAAGGTGCAGGCCTACTACGACCTGTCCGACCGCGATGGCGGCGCCGTGTTGCGCAACCGCGCCCGCAACCTGGCGGCCGAGTTCACCCACGAGCCGCGGGTGGGGTGGGGCCACCTGATCTGGGGGGCCGGGCACCGCGTCGCGCAGGACACCGTGGAGCCGACGGCCTTCGTGCTGTTCAACCCCACCGACCGGCGCCTGTCGTGGACGAACGTGTTCGCCCAGCACCAGGTCACGCTGCGCCAGCGCTGGCAGCTCACCGTGGGCACCAAGCTCGAGCGCAACAGCTACACCGGCATGGAGGTGCTGCCCAACCTGCGCGTGGCCTACCTGCACTCGCCGCACGCCACCACCTGGGCCTCGGCCTCGCGCGCGGTGCGGGCCCCCTCGCGGGTGGACCGCGAATTCTTCTTCCCCGGTGCCGCGCCGTTCCTCATCGCGGGCGGCGCCAACTTCCAGTCGGAGGTCGCCAACGTCTTCGAGCTGGGGCACCGCGGACAGGTGGCGGACACGGTCTCGTATTCGCTCACCGTGTTCCGCCAGGCGTACCGGGGGCTGCGTGCAGGCATCCCCGGCGTCCTGCCGTCGACGGTGGAGAACCAGATCGAGGGCAATGCCGACGGGGTGGAGGCCTGGGGGCAGTGGCAGGCCACGCGCGACTGGCGGCTCTGGGCCGGCTACACCCACCTGCGCAAGGACCTGCGCTTCTCCTCGGGCGCGACGGACGCCACCTCGATCCCGAACCTGGGCAACGACCCGCGGCACCAGCTCATGCTGCGCTCCAGCCTGAACCTGGGCTCGCGCACGGAGTTCGACGTGATGGTGCGCCGCATCGGCGCGCTGCCGGTGCCGGCCGTCCCGGGCTACACCGCCGTGGACGCGCGCCTGGCAATGCAGGTCACGCCGTCTTTGCGCCTGTCGGTCCTGGGCCAGAACCTGTTCGACCGCGAGCACGTCGAGTTCAACGACAACGGCGCGGCCAGCGAAATCCGCCGCCGCATCTACCTGCAGGCCACCTGGCAACTCTGATTCCCGTGCCCACGCGAGCCACCCCCGACGCACCGGCCGCCCTGCGGCTGTGGCTCGCACTCGTGCTGTGCGCGCTGCAGTGGCTGGCCGCCGGCGGCGCGTGGGCACAGGAGGCGCCGCGCGAGACCGCGGTGAAGGCCGCGTTCGTGCTGAAGTTCGGCGGCTTCGTGGACTGGCCCGCCGGCACCTTCCGGCGCACCGACGAGCCCCTCGTGATCGCGGTGCTGGGCGACGACGCCGTCGCGGCCGACCTGGAACTCCTGGCCGCGGGCCGCGCGGTGGAGGGCCGCCCGGTGACGGTGCGGCGGCTGCGCGAGGACGACGCCCGCACCGGCGTGCACGTGCTGCTGCTGGGGGCGCTGCGCGAGCCGCGGCTGCGCGAACTGCTGGCGGACACGCCGGGGCCGGTCCTGGTGGTCACGCAGCAGGAGGCTGGGCTGCGCCTGGGGTCGGTCCTCAACTTCAGCACCACGGCCGGGCGGGTGCGCTTCTCGGCTTCGCTCACGTCGGCGGAGGCGCGCGGCTTGCGGCTGAGCGCACGCCTGCTGGCGGTGGCCCAGTCGGTGGAGGGGCGCCGGTGACCTCCACGCCGCGCCGCTCGATCCGGCGCAAGCTCAACGCCATCCTGGCTGCCACCACTTTGGCGGCCCTGCTGGTGGCGGCGACGGCCCTGCTGCTGGTCGACCTGCGGCGCGAGCTGGCCGACACCCGCGAGGACCTGGTGACGCAGGCCGACGTGATCGGCCTGGCCAGCGGCACCGCCCTGGCCTTCGGCGATCCGTCGGCGGCGGTCGAGAACCTGGCGGTGCTGCGTGCCAAGCGCAGCGTGGCGGCGGCCGCCCTCTACGACCAGAGCGGAACGCTGTTCGCCTCGTACCTGCGCCCGGGCACCGCGCCCGACGCCATCCCCCGCAAGATGGCGCCAGACCAGGTGCGCGTGGGGGCCGACGTGGCCATCGCCTGGCGGCCGGTGCTGGTGCAGCAGGAGCGCGTGGGCACCATCTTCCTGCAGCTGCGGCACGAGCGGCTGCGCAAGACGCTCGAGTACCTGGGCGTGCTGGTGCTGATCATGGGGGGCAGCCTGGGCGCGGCGCTGCTGCTGTCCAACCGCCTGCAGCGCGGCCTGACCGCGCCGATCCACGACGTGAGCGAAGTGGCGCGCAAGATCCTGCGCGGCGAAACCGGCAACCTGCGCGCCAACAAGACGAGCAACGACGAGGTGGGCGACCTGGTGGACGCCTTCAACGCCATGCTGGACGACCTGGGACGGCGCACCGCGACGCTGGAGTCCGCCAACCAGGCCCTGCGCACCAGCGAGGCGCGCTACCAGCTCGCGGTGCGCGGCTCCAGCGCCGGCCTCTGGGACTGGGACCTGCCGGCCGGCACCATGTTCTTCTCGCCGCGCTTCAAGGCGCTCCTGGGCTACACCGACGAGGAGTTCCCCGACCGGCCCGACTCCATCGGCAAGGTGCTGCACCCGGACGACCGCGCGTCGGTGAGCGCGGCGCTGCGCAGCCACCTGCGGCACCGCACGCCCTACCAGGTGGAGTGCCGGCTGCGCGACCGCCAGGGCCAGTGGCGCTGGTTCTTCGTGGCGGGCGCGGCGCTGTGGGACCCGGCCGGGCAGCCGTTCCGGATGGCCGGATCGGTGGTGGAGGTGACGGAGCGCAAGGAGGCCGAGCGCGTGCTGCAGGACGCCAACCGGGCGAAGGACGAATTCCTCGCCACGCTGGCGCACGAGCTGCGCAACCCGCTGGCGCCCATCCGCACGGGGCTGGAGATCCTGCGCAAGGACAAGGCCAACGGGCCGATGTCGGAGCGGGCGCGGACCACGATGGAGCGGCAGATGTCGCACCTGATCCGCCTGATCGACGACCTGCTGGACATCTCACGCATCAACAGCGGAAAGATCCGCCTGGAGGTCGCCCGCATCCGGCTGCGGCCGGTGATCGACAGCGCGGTGGAGCTCAGCCGGCCCGCGGTGGCGGCCGGCGGCCACGCACTGCAGGTGGACATGCCCGACGACGACATCGAGCTGATGGGCGATCCCACCCGGCTTGCGCAGGCCCTGGGCAACCTGCTCAACAACGCGGCCAAGTACACCCCGCCCGGGGGGCGCGTGGCGGTGCGGGTGCGGCGCGAAGGCGGGCAGGCGGTGATCGAGGTGCAGGACAACGGCGAAGGCATCCCGGGCCACATGCTGGAGCAGGTGTTCTCGCTCTTCACCCAGGTGCGCAGCACCCTCGACCGCGCGCAGGGCGGCCTGGGCATCGGCCTGTACCTGGTGCGCAGCCTGGTGACGCTGCACGGCGGCACCGTGGTGGCCACCAGCGCAGGGCCGGGGCAGGGCAGCTGCTTCACCGTGCGCCTGCCCTGCCTGGAGGCCTATGCGCGGCCGGCGCCGGCCGTCACGCGCCCGGAGACCGGCCTGGAGGCCGGCGGGCTCAAGGTGCTGGTGGTGGACGACAACGTCGACGCGGCGGAGACGCTGGGCCTGGTGCTCGAGATGGGTGGCTGCGAGATCCGCATGCTGCACGAGGGCACGCGGGTGGTGCAGGAGGCACTGGCCTTCGGGCCCGACGTCGTGCTGCTGGACATCGGCCTGCCCGGGATGACCGGCTACGAGGTGGCGGCGCAGCTGCGGCAGCAACCGCGCTTTGCCCGCACCCTGCTGGTGGCGATCACCGGGTGGGGCACCGAGCAGGACCGCCTGCGCGCGCAGGAGGCCGGCTTCGACCACCACCTGACCAAGCCGGTCGACTTCTCGGCGCTCGAGCCCCTCCTGCGCGAGGCGGCGCGCGACCGCACGACCTGAGCCCGGCGCGCCTCAGGCCGGGCGGACGCCGTCGGCCTGCAACGCCACTAGCCGGTCGACGAAGGGCTGCTGCGCCGGCATCAGCTTGCGGCGCGCGGCGGCGGGCGGGAACCACGCGACGCGGTCGATCTCAGGGAACTGCCGCAGCCGGCCGGAACGCGGTGGCCATTCCATCTCGAACAGGTTGCTGGCCAGCGCGGCCGGGTCCAGGTCGCCGGCGCAGGCCCAGGCGCGCACCCGCTTGCCGCTCTTGAGGCGCACCTCGCCGAGGTCCAGGAAGGGGCCGCGCGCCGCATGCCCCGTCTCCTCCAGGAACTCGCGGCAGGCCGCGTCCAGGGGGTCCTCGCCGTCGTTGCAGCCACCCTTGGGCAGCGTCCAGGCGCCGTCGTCCTTGCGCGCCCAGAACGGCCCGCCCGGGTGGGCGAGCAGCACCTCCAGTCCGCCCGCGTCGGTGCGGCGGAACATCAGCAGGCCGGCACTGCGTTCCATGCGGCATTGTGGGCCGCGCCGGGCCTCACTGCTGCGGCCGCTCTCCGGGCGCTTCGTGCTCGGCTTGCTGCTGCTCCCGGTTCTGGATCAGCTGCTGCATGGCACTGGCGGCGCCTTCGCCCGAGCGCCCGCCGGCCGACGTCTCGCCCGAACTGCGGGCGTTCTGGCCGGTGCTGTCGTTGCGGTCTTGCGATTGGCTCATCTTTCGGTCCTGTCCAGGCAGGCGTGGAGGCCCTGCCTGTCGCAATTGGATACGAATCGCCGCAAGCTCAGCGGTCGGCAGAGGTCCAGCGCGGCTGTAGGACGGGTTCGGGTCGGCCGGCGCCGGCCCTCAGGCGGCAGGGCCCCGGCGGACGGGCAGGGCGCGCGGCTGGAAGTGCCGTGGCGGCTGCCCCATCGCCTTCTTGAACATCGCGCTGAACGCGCTCTCGCTGGCGTAGCCGGTGGCCGCCGCCACCTGGTGCACCGGCGCGCCCCGCGCCAGCAGCGGCAGCGCATGCGCCAGCACCGCCTGCTGGCGCCACGGCTGGTAGCCGGTGCCCAGCTCGGCCTGGAACAGCCGGGCGAGGGTGCGCTCGCTGGCGCCGACCGCCGCGGCCCACTCGGCCAGGCTGCCACGCGCACCCGGCTCGCGCAGCACCGCCTCGCACAGCGTGCGCAGGCGCTTGTCGCCACCCGGCGGGGGCAGCGGCACCCCGAGCGCCTGCGGATCGGCGTGCCGCAGCTCCTCGAGCGCGAGCTGCGCCAGCAGGCGCTCCCGTGCCGGCCCCAGCGGTTCGCGGTCGAGCGACTGCACCAGCTCGCGCAGGAGCGGCGACACCACCAGCACCCGGCAGCCGCTCCAGCCCGGCGGCGTGACGCTGGCATGGAGGTAGAGGGTGCGGAACTCCGCCTGCTCCAGCACGTGCACCGAGTGGCGTGCGCCGGGGGCGATCCAGACCGCGCGTGAGGGCGGCACGATGTAGGTGACCTCGTCGCCGCCGCTGCCGCGCTCGGCCGTGACCTGCAGCACGCCGATGGAGCAGTAGGCCAGCTGCGCCCAGCCGTGGCGGTGCGGCTCGAAGTGGGTGTCGGCGGGCAGCGACCGGGCCCGCACCCGCACCGGACGCTGGCGGGTGGGGCGGAACGCATCGGAGTCGCCCAGCGGAAGCGGACGGGCGGTGCGGGTGGCGCGGGCCGGACGTGCGGGACGGGTGGGAGCGGGCACTCCCGGATTTTGGCCGAGATTCGCGGAAAGCTGTCGTTCCGTCGCATTCCGGAACCCGGCGATCACCACTAGCATCGACAGCATGCCGTCCGCCGCTGCCTCCCTTCCTCCCCTGCGCCAGGATGCCGGCGTCATCGGCCTGGTGGGCCTGGCCCACCTCATCAGCCATTTCAGCCAGCTCCTGCTGGCGCCGCTCTTTCCCTGGCTGAAGGACGAGTTCAACGCCAGCTACCTCGCGCTCGGCTTCCTCATGACGCTGTTCTTCGTGGTGTCGTGCGCGGTCCAGGCCGCCTCGGGATTCCTGGTCGACCGCCACGGACCGCGTCCGGTGCTGTTCGCCGGCTTGTCCCTGGTGGGCATCGCGGCCTTCGGTTTCGCGGCGAGCACCAGCTACTGGATGCTGGCCGCTTTCGCCATCGTGGCCGGCTTGGGCAACGGCGTGTTCCACCCGGTCGACTACACGCTGCTCAACCGCAAGGTGAGCGCACCGCGCCTGGGCCACGCCTACAGCTTCCACGGCATCACCGGCAGCTTGGGCTGGGCGCTGGCGCCGGCGCTGCTGGTGCCGCTGGCCATCGCGTTCCACTGGCGGGTGGCCCTGGCCACGGCCGGTGCCCTGGCGTTCGGCGTGCTGCTGGTTCTGTGGCTGCAGCGCGAGCGGCTCGCCCTGCCGCGCGCCCCGGCACCCGTGGCGGGCAGCACCGCGCAGGCCGCCGGCAGCTTCGACTTCCTGCGCATCCCCGCGGTGTGGATGTGCTTTGCCTTCTTCTTCGTCTATGCGGTGGTGCTGAGCGTAGTGCAGGCCTTCGCGCCAGAAGCCGCGCGCCAGCTGCACGACGTGCCGGTGGCGCTGGCGGCGGCCTGCCTCACGGTCTACATGGTGTGCAGCGCCGGCGGCATGGTGCTGGGCGGGTTCCTCGCGGCCGACCCGAGCCGGTGCGAACGCATCGTGGCCGTCGGCTTCGGCCTGGCGGCGCTGGTGGCGCTGGCCATCGGGCTGGCGCCGCTGCCGGCGCTCGCGGTGCCGGCGCTGTTCGGCGCCATGGGGTTCGCCAGCGGCATCGCCGGCCCCTCGCGCGACCTGCTGGTCAAGCGCTCGACGCCCGAGAACGCCAGCGGGCGGGTGTACGGCATCGTGTACTCGGGCCTGGACATCGGCCAGGCGCTCGCGCCGCTGGTCTTCGGCAGCCTGATGGACCAGGGCCGCTACAGCGGCGTGTGGCTCGGGCTGGTCGCCGCGCAGACGCTGCTGATCGCCAGCGCCTTCAACGTGCGGCGCGTGCGCCGCACCACGCTGGCCGCGGCCTGAGGGCGGCCCCCGGCGCGGGGCAGGGCGGGTATCCTCCGCCCCATGTACGCGCCCTATTTCGGACTGTCGCGGGAGCCGTTCTCCATCGCGCCGGATCCGCGCTACCTGTTCATGAGCGAGCGGCACCGCGAGGCGCTGGCGCACCTGGTCTACGGACTGGGAGGCGGCGGCGGCTTCGTGCTGCTCACCGGCGAGATCGGCACGGGCAAGACCACCGTGTGCCGGTGCTTCCTGGAGCAGGTGCCGCAGGACTGCAACGTCGCCTACATCTTCAACCCCAAGCTGAACGCGGTCGAACTGCTGCAGTCGGTCTGCAGCGAATTCGGGATCGTCGTGCCCCGTCGCGTGGACGGACCGCCCACGGCGATGGACCACCTGGAGCCGCTCAACGCCTTCCTGCTGCAGGCGCACGCGCAGGGCCGCAACAACGTGCTGGTGATCGACGAGGCGCAGAACCTCTCGGCGGACGTGCTCGAGCAGTTGCGCCTGTTGACCAACCTGGAGACCTCGGAGCGCAAGCTGCTGCAGATCGTGCTGATCGGCCAGCCGGAGCTGCGCACCCTGCTGGCGCGCCCGCAGCTGGAGCAGCTGGCGCAGCGGGTGGTGGCCCGCTACCACCTCGATGCACTGACCCGCGAGGAGACCACGCAGTACGTGCGGCACCGGCTCGAAGTGGCCGGACTCGAGCGGCCGCTGCCCTTCGACCGCGCGGCGCTGGAGCGGGTGCACCGGCTCACCGGCGGCGTGCCGCGGCGCATCAACCTGCTGTGCGACCGGGCGCTGCTCGGGGCCTACGGCCGCAGCGAGCCCGTGGTGACGCGGGCCATCGTGGAGCAGGCGGCGCGCGAGGTGTTCGCGCCGGCGGTGCAGCGGCGCAAGCGCAGCCGCACCCGTCCTGAATTCGTGCTGGCGCTCGGGCTGGCCGCCGGCGTCGGTCTCGCCGTCGGCGTGCAGCACTTCAGCGGGGCGCCGGTGACCCAGGCCTCCGGGACCGCGGCACCGACCGCCACGCTGGCGGCTGCGCCGGCGGCGCCTGCGTCCGGCCCGGTGGCGGCGGCGTCGGGCGCGCAGGCCACGACTGCGGCGGCCGGGCCGGTCACCGAGGCGGCGGCGGCCGCACCCGCTGCGCCTGCTGCATCGGCTGCAGCTGCACCGGCTGCAGCTGCAACGGCAGCCGCGGCGGCAGCATCGGCGCCGGCTGCGGCAGCCGCCGACCCGGTGCCCCCCGTTGCCCCGACCCTGTTCACCGACGAGCGCCAGGCCTGGCGCGCGCTGGCCGAGGTGTGGCAGGCCGATCCCGGGACGGGCAACCCGTGCACGCGGCTGCCGCGGGCCGAGCTGCATTGCTTCTCGCGCAGCGTGCCGCTCGCGCTGATCCGGCAACTGGACCGGCCCGGCATCGTGGTCCTGGACCGTGACACCGGGCGGCCCTCGTACGCCCTGCTCACCGCGCTGTCGGACAAGGCGGCGACCCTCACGGCCGGGGGCCGCAGCCAGACCGTCAGCTTGCCGGCGCTGGCAGCGCGCTGGAGCGGCGAGTGGTCCACGCTGTGGAAGCAGCCGCCGGGGTTCGATGCCGGCATCGACAGCCGGCCGGTGGCGCGCTGGGTCGAGACGCACCTGGCGGGCGACGGCGCCGACGGCGCGGCCCGCCCGCCGCTGGCCACCCGGCTGCGCGCCTTCCAGCTGGCCCAGGGGCTGCCTGCCGACGGCGTGCTCGGCCCCATGACCTTCATGCAACTGAATCGCCAGGCGGGCGTGTCCGAGCCGCGTCTGCAGCCGGTGCCCTGAATCCATGTCGTACATCCTCGATGCCCTGCGCAAGGCCGACGCACAACGCGACCGCCAGCGCCTGCCGGGCCTGAACGCGCATCCCCTGGCCGGCGACCGGCCGGTTGCCGCGCCCGTGTGGCAGGCAGCCCCGGTGCGCTGGGCCGCGGCGGGCCTGGTGCTGGCCGTGGCCGCCGTGCTGGCCTGGCGCTTCGCCGGCCCGGTGGACGCGCCCGGGTCCGTGGCGATCACCTCCGGGCCGACGGCCAGCCCGGTCGCCGCCGCCGCGCCCGCTGCCGCGCCAGCCTCCGAACCGACCATGGCGCCGCCGGCGCCCGCGCCGGTGGCCGTGGCCGATGCGATCGTGCCGGCGGCACCGCCGCCGCTGCCGGCAGCCCGCATCGCGGCGCGCGATGCCGCCGCGGCACGCGCACCGCGTGCGGCCGCGTCGGCCACCGCGCCGGCATCGGCTCCCGCGGTGGCGGGTCCTGCCGGCGAGGTGGCGACCGCGCCGCCCGCCGGAGCACCGGCGCTGGCGATCTCCGGTGGCGTCTATTCGCAGAACGCGGCGCAGCGCATGCTGATCGTCAACGGCCAGGTGTTCAACGAGGGCAGCGAGCTGGCCGCGGGCGTCGTGCTGGAGCAGGTGCGCGCGAACAACCGCGCGGTGCTGAACTGGCGCGGCCAGCGCTACGCCGTGCCGTACTGAGCGTTGCAGCCGCCATGGCGCGCAGGGGAGCCGGCGCCGCTCAGGGCTGCAGAGGCGGCTGGAAGACCGACCAGGCGCCGTCCTTGAACAGGTACAGCGCGGACGACACCCGGCTGCGGCGGCCACCGGCGTAGAGCGCCGCGGCGCTGAAGCGCAGGGTGGCGACGGCGTCCGCGTCTTCGGCCGGCGCGTACAGCAGGCCGCCGCGCTGCGGCACCGCGACCACCAGCCCCTGCCGGTGCGTCGCTTCCAGTTCCTGCCAGAAGGCGCGGTCGAGGAAGTAGCTGCTGTTCAGGTCGTCGGCACGGCCGGACACCTGCATCAGCCCGCCACGCCAGGGCCGCACCACCGGCTCGCCGTAGCTGCGGCGCAGGTTGGCCACCGCCAGCCGCACCGCGTCCGCGGGCGCCAGGCGCAGCCGCTCCAGGTCCTGTGCCTCGGCGCTCTGCAGCTGCGCGCTGCCGTCGAACACCAGCCGGATGTGCATGTCGCCGAGGTAGCGGAACCAGCTGGTCTCCAGTTCCACCTCGCTGCCGTCGGCCAGCTGCGCGCGCAGCCGCCCGTACGGCTGCAGCGTCTCGCGCGGTTCGACGCCTTCGGCCGATTCGCGCAACACCGCGATCAGGTTGCGCGCGCTGGTGTCGAAGCTTTCCTGCGCATCCGCCGCCTGCGACGGCTGCGTTGCGGCGCCCAGGGCCGCCAACACGACGGCGATTGCGCTCCAGCTTGCCTTCATGGCCCAACTCCTCCTTGGTGTTGCAGCCGATCGTGCATGTGCGCACTGGCCAACGCAACCGTTGTTACGCGCCGTGTGGCAATGCACGCACGCCGGTGTGTCCATGTAAACGGTTACCGAACTTGCAGCAAAGGGGATGCGTGTAAGCGGACCCATCCATAGCATTCGAGCCTCATCAACACCCCTGACGAGGACACCCGCGATGGCACTGCAGTCTCCCTTCTTCAACAACAAGCGCGAGAACGACCTGCGCCCCAACACCCCCAATGCCGCCGCGGTCGCAGCCGCTGCTGCAGCGCCCACCGCGCCCGCCGCCAACAGCCCCACCGCCACCCCCGTCGTGGAAGGCGAGGCCAAGCTGACCGTCGGCCCGAACATCAAGCTCAAGGGCGTTGAGATCACCGACTGCGACACGCTGGTCGTGGAAGGCTCCGTCGAGGCCACGATGGACTCGCGCATGATCCAGATCTCCGAGCGCGGCTCGTTCAAGGGCTCGGCCGAGATCGACATCGCCGAGATCCGCGGTTCCTTCGACGGCAACCTGACGGTGCGCCAGAAGCTGGTGATCTACTCCACCGGCAAGGTCACCGGCCGCATCCGCTACGGCAAGGTCGTGATCGAAGAGGGTGGCCAGCTGTCCGGCGAGATCGAGTTCGGCACCACGCCGGCCCGTGCCGCCGACAAGCCGAAGCTGCAGGTCGCCTGAGCGCAGGTGTTCTCCGGAGCATGAAGAAAGCGCGGCCGTGGCCGCGCTTTTTCTTTGTGGGGGCCGCAGCCGTGCCCGTCACACCGCCTTGCGGTGCCGGGCGATGCAGGTGTCCAGCACCTCGCCGGCCTCGCGCAGCCACCAGTCGCCGGTGGAGAAGATCTCCACCTCGCTGTAGCCGGCGAAGCCCTGCGCCTCCATCCAGCCGCGGATCATCGGGATGTCGATGACGCCGTCGCCCATCATCCCGCGGTCGTTCAGCAGGTCCTGGGTCGGCGTGAGCCAGTCGCAGACGTGGAAGGCGAGCAGGCGCTCGCGGCCGGCGCGCTCGATCTGCGCGCGCAGCTTCGGGTCCCACCACACGTGGTACACGTCCACGGCGACGCCCAGGGCGCCCGAGCGCGACGGGTCCAGCGCCTCGCACACGTCCAGCGCCTGCTCGAGGGTGTTGATGCAGGCACGGTCGGCGGCGTACATGGGGTGCAGCGGCTCGATGGCCAGCGGCATGCCGGCGGCGCGCGAGTGCTCCAGCAGCCGCCCGATGCCGTCGTGCACCTGCTGGCGCGAGAGCGCCAGGTCCTTGTGCGCCGGCTTGCCCGCCAGCGCGCCGGGCAGGGCGCCCACCACCAGCACCAGGCAGGCGGCGTTCAGCTCGCGGGCTTCGTCGAGCGCGCGGCGGTTGTCGTCGTCGGCGGCCCGCAGCCCCGAGGCGCCGGCGGCGGTGAACATGCCGCCACGGCAGTAGCCGGAGAGCTCGAGGCCGAGCGCCTTGACCTGCCGGGACACCGCCGCGAGCCCGGCGCCCGCGACCTGGTCGCGCCACGGCGAGACCGCGCGGATGCCGCGCTGGGCGCAGGCGTCGAGGATGGCCGGCAGCGGCAGGTCCTGGCCGCGGCTCTGGCGGACCGTGGCCGTGTTGATGGACAGCCAGCGGTGGTCGGCGGAGAAGTCGCGCATGCCGCCGCTCACTCGACGCCGTGCAGCGCCAGCAGCGTCTGCATGCGGCGCACGGCCAGGTCGGGCTGCTCCAGCAGGTTGGCGGCATCGGCCAGCCGGAACAGCTGCGCGAAGTGCTGCAGGCTGCGCGTGCTCTGCTGCCCGCCCACCATGGTGAAGTGCTCCTGGTGGCCGTTGAGCCAGGCCATGAACACCACGCCCGTCTTGTAGAAGCGGGTGGGCGCCGCGAAGATGTGGCGCGACAGCGGCACGGTGGGCCCGAGGATCGCGTGGAAACGCTCCACGTCCCCTTGCGCCAGCGCGCCGAGCGCCGCGCTCGCCGCGGGCGCGATCGCGTCGAAGATCCCCAGCAGGGCATCGCTCTTGCCGTGCGTGGGCTCCGTTCCGAAGCCGTCGCCGGCGATCAGCTCGGCATAGTTGAAGTCGTCGCCGGTGTACATGCGCACGCCCGGCGGCAGGCGCCGGCGCATCGCGATCTCCTTGTCCTTGTCCAGCAGCGAGATCTTGATGCCGTCGACCTTGTCCGGATGCGCCGCGATCACGCCCAGCGCGGTCTCCATCGCGGCGTCGACGTCGGTGCCGCCCCAGTAGCCGGCGAGCGCCGGATCGAACATCTCGCCCAGCCAGTGCAGGATGACCGGCTGCCGGGCCTGCGACAGGATGCGCCCGTACACGCGTTCGTAGTCGCCGGGATGCGTGGCCACGCGCGCCAGCGCGCGGCTGGCCATGACGATCAGCTTGCCGCCGAGCTTCTCGATGGCCGCCATCTGCTCCTCGTATCCGCGGATCACGTCGTCGACGGTCTTCACCGCGGCGAGGTCCAGGTGGTCGGTGCCGCAGCCCGACGCGACCTGCGCGCCCGGCACGTCACGCGCCGCATCGAGCGAGCGGCGGATCAGCTCCAGCGAGGTGGGCCAGTCCAGGCCCATGCCCCGCTGGGCCGTGTCCATGGCTTCGGCAACGCCCAGGCCCAGCGACCAGAGGTGCTGCCGGTAGGCGATGGTGGCGTCCCAGTCCACGGCGGCCGTGAGCCACGGGTCGTGCGCGGCCAGCGGGTCGGCCACCACGTGGGCGGCGGAGTAGGCGATGCGGTCGAACGCCACGCCCGCGGCGGGACGCACCGGCTGCGTGCCGCGCAGGGCGTACGCCTCCAGCGTGCGGCCGGCGGTCGGCAGCTTCAGGGTCAAGGTCATGATCGAAATCGGGCTCCAGCCCGCTCCTGGTGCGGGTGGAGTGCTATTGAATCGGGAGCGCGGGCACGTCGACCCAGCGGCGTTCCTTCCAGGACTGCAGCGCGGCCTCGACCAGCTGCACGCCCTTGGCGCCTTCGGGCAACGTCCACTTGTACGGTTCGTTCTCGACGACGTGGCGGATGAAGTGCTCCCACTGGATCTTGAAGCCGTTGTCGTAGAACTGCGTGTCCGGCACCTCCTGCCACTGCTCGGTGAAGTGCATCGTCTGCTTCACGTCGGGGTTCCACACCGGGCGCGGCGTGTTCACCCGGCTTTGTGCCTTGCAGTCGGTGAGCGTGGCGACGGCCGAGCCGTGCGTGCCGTCGACGTGGAAGGTGACCAGGTCCTCGCGGTTCACGCGGGTGGCCCAGGACATGTTGAGCTGTGCGACGACCGGCTCGCCGTTGTGGCCCACCAGTTCGGCGATGGCGTAGGCGGCATCGTCGGCCGTGGCCTGGTAGGGCTTGCCGCTCTCGTCCCAGCGTTGCGGGATGTGCGTGGCACCCAGGCAGGTGATCGACTTGACCTCGCCGAACAGGTTGTCCAGCACGTAGCGCCAGTGGCACATCATGTCCAGGATCATTCCGCCGCCGTCTTCCGCGCGGTAGTTCCAGCTGGGGCGCTGGATCGGCTGCAGGTCGCCTTCGAACACCCAGTAGCCGAACTCCAGCCGCAGCGACAGCATGCGGCCGAAGAAGCCGGCGCGGCGCAGCATGTCCAGCTTGCGCAGCCCGGGCAGGAAGAGCTTGTCCTGGACGGCGCCGTGCTTGAGGCCGGAGGCCTGTGCCAGCCGCGCGATCTCAACGGCTTCGCCCAGGTTGGTGGCGATCGGCTTCTCGCAGTACACGTGCTTGCCGGTGCGCAGCGCCTTGGCCAGCAGCGTCGGCCGCATCTGCGTGGTGCCCGCGTCGAAGAACACGGTGTCCTGCGCGTTGGCCAGCGCCTGGTCGAGGTCGGTGCCCCAGCGCTCGATCTTGTGGGCGCGGGCCAGGGCCTCGATCTTCTCGGCGTTGCGGCCGATCAGGATCGGATCGGGCATGACCCGGTCGCCGTTGGACAGGGTCACGCCGCCCTGGTTGCGGATGGCGACGATGGACCGGATGAGGTGCTGGTTCATGCCCATGCGTCCCGTGACGCCGTGCATGATGATTCCGAGGCGCTGGGTGGCCATGGGGTACTCCTGGGGGTTGGGGCCGGCCCGGGTGGGGCCGGCCGGGGATCACTGCTTCTCGAGGCCGGCGGCCTTGACCAGCGTGGCGTTGCTCTTGATCTCGTCACGCACGTAGGCGTCGAACTGCTCCGGCCTGAGCGTCCAGGCGTCCGCGCCCAGCGTGAGGAACCGCTCCTTCACCTCGGGCGTGTTGAGTGCCTTGACCACCTCGTCGTGGAGGCGGTTGACGATGTCGCGGGGCGTCTTGGCGGGGGCGAACATGCCGATCCAGAAATTGAACTCGGAGCCCGGCACGCCGGCCTCGGCGGTGGTGGGCACCTGGGGCAGCGCGGCGGCGCGCTTGGGCGAGCCGACGGCCAGCGGCACCAGCTGGTTGTTGCGGATCTGGCCGATCACCGGCGCGATGGGCGAGAAGTAGTAGTCGACGCGGCCGGCCATCACCTCGGTGACGGCCTCGGCGGAGCCCTTGAAGGGGATGTTGGTGGCGTCGATCTTGGCGGCGAGCTTGAACTTCTCGGCGTTCAGGTGGGTGGCGCTGCCCTGGCCCGCGGACGCGAAGTTCATGCTGCCCGGCTTGGCCTTGGCCGCAGCCAGCAGCTCCGCCAGCGTCTTGATGTTCTTGGACGGGGAGATCACCAGCACGTTGGGGGTGCTGGAGATCGGCGTGATGCCGGCGAAGTCGCGCTCGGTGTCGAATGGCAGCTTCGCGAAGGTGTGCGGGCTGACCGTGTGCGAGGACGAGTGGATCATGATCGTGTAGCCGTCCGGCGCGGCCTGCGCCACCGCCGCCTGGCCGATGGTGCCGCTGGCGCCGCCGCGGTTCTCCACCACGAGCGTCTGTCCCATGCTCTGGCCCATCTTGTCCGTGATGGCCCGGGCAATGATGTCCGTGGTGCTGCCGGCGGCGAAGGGCACGATCACGCGGATCGGCTTGGTCGGGTAGGCGGCGGACTGCGCCAGGGCGCCCAGCGGCAGCAAGGAGGCGAGGGCGAGGACGGTGGCACGGCGGTTCAGTTTCACGGTGTTGTCTCCAGTGGCAGTTAATTAACTGAATGGTGAATTATAGGGAGGCCGCGGGCGCGCGCAAGCGCATCGGTGACCGCCCTGCGCTTCATCCCCTCAGGACATACCCGAGGATCACGTCGCACATGTGCGTCAGGCGCTCCTGGCGTGCCTTGGCGCTCATCAGGTCGCGGCCGAAGATGGCCGACAGGGTGTGGTTGTTGGACAGGTAGAAGTAGGAGAGGCCGGCGATGGAGATGTACAGCTGCAGCGGGTCGATGCCGCCGCGGAAGCTGCCGTCGCGCCGTCCTCGCTCCAGGATCTGCGCGAGCATCTCGATCAGCGGCGAGTTGAGTTCGCGCGCCTGCCGGGACTGCTCCAGGTGCCGGGCGCGGTGCAGGTTGGCGCTGTTGAGCAGGGTGAGGAACTCGGGATGCCCGATGTAGTAGCGCCAGGTGAATTCGACCAGCCGGCGCAGGGCGTCGGCCGGCTCCAGCTCCTGCAGGTTGAGCTGCTGCTCGGCCTCGCGGATGTCGCGGTAGGACTGTTCCAGCACCGCCTGGAACAGGCTCTCCTTGTCCTCGAAGTAGTAGTAGATCAGGCGCTTGTTCAGGCCGGCCCGCTCGGCGATGCGGTCCATGCGCGCGCCGCCCAGGCCGAACTCCGCGAACTCCCCGGTGGCGGCGGCTAAGATGGCCGCCTGCGAGCGGTCTGCATCCCGCAGGCGTTCGTCCGGGGCCGTGGCGGGTGTGCGTGGCATGGCCGGATAATTCACCAAACAGTTAATCCAGTCAAGCCATGACGCAGCAGATCGCCGGTCACCTCCTTGTCGAATGCCTGGTGGAGCAGGGCGTCACGCACTGCTTCGGCGTGCCGGGCGAGAGCTACCTGGCGGTGCTGGACGGCTTCCATGCGTACCGCGACCGCATCCGGTTCGTGGTCAACCGCCAGGAGGGCGGCGCCGCCTTCATGGCCGAGTCGGTCGGCAAACTGACCGGCCGGCCGGGCGTCTGCTTCGTCACGCGCGGACCGGGCGCGACCAATGCCTCCATCGGTGTGCACACCGCCTTCCAGGACTCCACGCCCATGGTGCTGTTCGTCGGCGACGTGGCCTCCGACCAGCGCGACCGCGAAGCCTTCCAGGAGGTGGAGTACACCAGCTTCTTCGGCCCGAGCACCAAGGGCATGGCCAAGCGCGTGGAGCGCATCGACGAGCCGGACCGCCTGCCCGAGTACGTGGCGCGTGCCTTCGCCACCGCGATGAACGGCCGGCCGGGGCCGGTGGTGCTGGTGCTGCCCGAGGACATGCTCACCAGGGTGACCGGCGCGCGGCCCTTGCCGCGCGTGGAGGCCGCCGAGGCCTGGAGCGACCCGGGGGCGCTGCGCCGCCTGCGCGAGATGCTGCTGGCCGCCCGCCAGCCCTTCGTCATCGCCGGCGGCGGCGGCTGGACGCCGCAGGCCGCGCAAGCGCTGCAGCGCTTCGCCGAGAACTGGAAGCTGCCGGTGGGCAACGCCTTCCGTTTCCAGGACACCTTCGACAACCACCACCCGCTGTACGCCGGCGACGTGGGCATCGGCATCAATCCCAAGCTGGCCGCGCGCATCCGCGACAGCGACCTGGTGATCGCGATCGGGCCGCGCCTGGGCGAGATGACGACCGGCGGCTACACCCTGCTGCAGGCGCCGCGCCCGAAGCAGAAGCTGGTGCACATCCATGCCAGCGCCGAGGAACTGCACCGGGTCTACCAGGCCGACCTGGCGATCAACGCCACGATGAACGCGGCCGCGCGCTCGCTGGAGGTGCTGACCGCGCCGCCCGAGCTGCCCTGGCAGGCCTGGAGCGAGGCGGTGCATGCCGAGTACGAAGGCAACCTGGTGCCGCAGGCGCTGCCGGGCCCGATCGACATGCCGGCCATCGTGGGCCTGCTGCAAAAGCACCTGCCCGCCGACGCGGTGCTGACCAACGGTGCCGGCAACTTCGCGAGCTGGGTGCACCGCTTCTTCAAGCACCACGGGCTGGCCAAGGGCCACAAGACGCAGCTGGCCCCCACGGTGGGTGCGATGGGCTACGGCGTGCCCGCGGGCATCGCCGCCAACCTGGTCACCGGACGCACCGCGCTCACGATGGCCGGGGACGGCGACTTCCTCATGAACGGGCAGGAGCTCGCGACCGCTGCGCAGCACGGCGGCAAGAGCATCGTCGTGCTGCTGAACAACGGCATGTACGGCACGATCCGCATGCACCAGGAGCGCGAGTACCCGAAGAACGTGCACGGCACCGCGCTGGCCAACCCCGACTTCGTGGCGCTGGCCCGCGCCTACGGCTGGGCCGGCACGCGGGTGGAACGCACCGCGGAGTTCGAGCCGGCACTGCTGGCCGCGCTGGAGCGCAAGGAAGGCACGCTGATCGAGGTGATGATCGACCCGGAGGTGATTACAACGCGCGGCACGCTGTCGGGCATTCGCGAGAACGCGCTGAAAGGCAAGTGAGCGCCATCGTCACCGCAGGGCCTGGATGCCGGGTCAGGCCCGGCATGACACGGGAAGGCGGCAGCGCCGTTCGCAGCCGCGCCTGGCACGTGACGCCGATGGGAGAGCGGGTCGGCATCACGCCCGGAGGTGGAGCCCTGAAGATCGGTCACGACCAGAGGGAGCCCAGAAGGTCGTCATTGCGGGCTTGACCCGCCATCCACTCCCGCCGCTCCATCCATCCACCTGGAATGAAAAAAGGGCCGCGTGAGCGGCCCTTTCGCATGCGACAGGCGCGTCTTACTTGACGTGCTTGCCGATCAGGCCGGCCATCTCGAACATCGAGACCTGGGCCTTGCCGAAGATGTCCTTCAGCTTGGCGTCGGCGTTGACCATGCGCTTGTTCACGTTGTCCTGCAGCTTGTTCTTCTTGATGTAGGCCCACAGCTTGCTCACCACCTCGGTGCGGGGCATCGGGCTGTTGCCCACCACGGCCGCCAGTTGCGGGCTGGGGGTCAGCGGCTTCATGAACGCTGCGTTCGGGGTGCGCTTCTTCGCGGGAGCCTTCGCCTTCTTGGCGGGAGCGGCCTTCTTGGCGGGCGCAGCCTTCTTCGCCGGTGCGGCCTTCTTGGCAGCAGCCTTCTTGGCCGGTGCCGCCTTCTTCGCCGGGGCCTTCTTCGCGACAGCCTTCTTTGCCGGAGCCTTCTTGGCGGGCGCTTTTTTCGCCGCCGCTTTCTTTGCAGTTGCCATGACTTGATTTCCTTCTAGAAGTTGAGTGACCACCAATGGAAAACAGCTCACTCCCACTGGCAGAGCGGATGCTAAAGGAGAAAAAACGCGTTTCCAAGGGGAAAACGGCTTTTTTCACTGGAGGCTGTTGTTTTTTTCGAGGGGGAATCAGGTGCCTGCGGCGCGCGTTTTCCCTCTGAAGATCAGGACCACGCCCGCCAGGATGACGACGCACCCGGCCCATTCGGTTCCGCTCACTGCCTCACCCGCGAAGCCGACGCCCAGCAGCAGCGCGATCAGCGGGTTCACGAAGGCATAGCTGGTGGCCAGTGCGGGGGAGGCGTGGCCGAGCAGGTACAGGTAGGCGCTGAACGCCACGAGCGAGCCGGCCACCACCAGGTAGGCCCAGGCGGCGGCCGCCAGCGGCTGCGGCGGCCATTGCGGCTGTTCACCCAGCACCAGAGATATCGCCATCAACGCCGCGCCACCGCACAACATTTCGCTGGCGAAGCCGGCCGGCCCCGGTGCCAGCGGCAGGCGCGTGGTCGACAGCACCGACCCCAGCGACCAGGCCAGCGTGGCCACCAGCATCGAGGCGAGCGCAGCCGGGGAGGCGGCGAAGCTGGCCCCGCGCACCAGCAGCAGCACGCCGGCCGTGCCCACCACCATGCCGGCGAGCTCGAGCCGCCCGGGGCGGTGGCCGAACAGCAGCCCCCAGCCGCACACCAGCATCGGCACCACGGCGATGAACGCGGCGACCAGCCCGGAGCCCACGTGCTGCTCGGCGCTGGCCGTCAACCCCATGCCCAGCCCGAGCATCAGCGCGCCGATGGCGGCGGCGTTGCGCCAGTGCGCGGCGCTGGGCCAGGCGCCGCCGCGCAGCCGCACCCAGGCCAGGAGCAGGGCGCCCGCCACGAGGAAGCGGGTGCCCATCTGGAAGAAGGGCGGCAGGCTCACCAGGGCCAGCTTGATCGCGAAGTAGGTCGAGCCCCAGACCAGGTAGCAGGCGAGCAGCGCCGGCACGACCAGGCTGCGCGACGTGCCCGATGTCCGGGGGTTGGAGGCGAGGATGGCGTCTCGGGTCGGCATGGCCAGGATCGTAGGAGGCCGACGGCGGCTTCGCCATGCACAATCCAAGGTCCTCGCGCCACCAGCGCCTTGAAAAACGAGGTTGAAGCCGATGCCGACCGAAGTCCACGAAATCGACGCCTACGACAGCCGCATCCTCGCGGAGCTGCAGCAGGATGCGCGCATCAGCATGGCGGAGCTGGGACGCCGGGTGCACCTGAGCCAGCCGGCGGTGACCGAGCGCGTGCGCAAGCTGGAGCTGCAGGGCGTGATCAAGGGCTACCGGGCGGTGGTGGACCACCACCGGCTCGGGTACGGCATCCGCGCCATCGTGCGGGTCGGACGGGTGGAATACGCCCGCGTGGTGCGCCTGATCGAGCAGACGCCCGAGGTCATCAACGCCTTCAACGTGACCGGCGAGGACAGCTGGATCCTGGAGATCGCGGTGATCGACGTCGAGCACCTGGACGCCGTGGTCACCCGCTTCTGTATCCTCACCGAAACCTCCACCTCGATCGTGCTGAACATGCCCCGCGAACACGCCGTGGTGCTGCCGGCGCGGCGAGAGAACATCAAGCCCGCCATCCGAAAGGTCACCGGAAAATGAGCCAGCCCGCCTTCAGCACCTGCGATTTCTGCGATGCCGCGGAGGCGCCCGGCGCGCCGGCCCTGCGGGTGCTGGCGCCCGTCTTCCGGGATTTCGGGGCGGTCTTGCGCTTTTGCGGCCCGGTGGCCACGGTGCGCTGCTTCGAGGACAACTCGCGCATCAAGGAAGCGGTGGAGTCGCCGGGACATGGCCGGGTGCTGGTGGTCGACGGTGGCGGCTCGGTGCGCGCGGCGCTGGTCGGCGGCAACCTGGCTGCCGCCGCGGCGCGCAACGGCTGGGCCGGGATCGTGGTCGACGGCGCCGTGCGCGACGCCCAGGAACTGCGGGACGCCGGCATCGGCGTGAAGGCGCTGGCGCTGCTGCCGCGCCGCTCCGTCAAGCGCAATGAGGGCCAGCGCGACGTGCCCGTCGTGGTGCAGGGAACGCCGGTGTGGCCGGGGGAGTGGCTCTACGCCGACGAGGACGGCATCGTCCTCAGCGCGCAGCCGCTGGCCTGACCGGCAGCGTCGCCAGCAGCACGCCGGCCAGCGCCAGCGCGAACGCCACGGCCTGCGGCGGGCCGAAAGGTTCGCCCAGCACCAGGACGCCGACGGCGGCGGCCGTGACCGGCAGCATGACGGTGAACACGCCCCCGAGCGATGCCGGCACGTGGCGCAGTCCGGTCATCCACAGCCACACGCTCCACACGCTGGCCGCCAGTGAGTAGAAGAGCAGCAGCAGCCAGGTGCCGGGCTGCACGGCACCGAAGTCGAAGCCGATGGCCTGCCAGAGGCCGAAGGGCGTCATGAGGGCCAGGCCCCAGAGGTTGACGATGCCGGTGATGCGGCGCGCGCCGAGGGCGCCGGTGAGCTTCTTGCCGATCACCGCGTACGCGGCCTCGCACAGCACGGCTCCGAACACCAGCGCGTTGCCCAGCCAGGCCGTGCGCCCGGCGGCGCCCGGGGACTGGACCAGCGCCAGCAGCACGATGCCGGCCACCCCGCAGCCGATCGCGCCCCAGGTGCGCAGGCCGACGCGCTCGCGCAGGAAGACCCAGCTCATGACCGCCACCACGGCCGGGATGGTGGCCATGATCACGCCGGCCGAGACCGCGCTGGTCATGCTGACGCCGGTGAGCATGCAGATGGAAAAGAGGAAGTTGCCCAGCAGCGATTCGAGGAAGAGCAGGCGCCGAGTGGCGGGCGTGAGGGGCGCTTCATCGGCCGGCCGGCGTGTCCAGCGCAGCATCGCGACGGCGCCGATCCCGAACCGCAGCCACGCCAGCAGAAACACCGGGAGCGCGGCCACGAGCGGCTTGGACAGCGCGACGTAGCTGCCCACCAGGGCCATGCTGAGTGCCAGGCAGCCACAGGCCACGAGTCGGGAGTGGGTCACGGGTGGGTGTGCACGTGCGCAAAAGCGCGCAGTTTGCCTGAGCAGCCGGGGAGGGTGTCGCGCCGTTTCACCTCCCGGAAAGGGCGTTTCGCATCATGGAAAACAGCAATGCTGCGGTGCAGAAATATTTTCCAATATGGGAACGTAGATTGCACTTGGTGGAATGAAGAGCACAACCCATTGATTTCAAACAAAAATCCTTCGGTCTTCTATAAGACACAAGATGCGCACAAAGTCTTCTACAAGACTTAAAGTAGCGGCCATGGCGAGCGGGCATGCCGCCGAGGATTTCGTTTCCACAAACCGGAGTGATGACATGAGCAACTGGACCCAACTGAGCCGCGAACAGCAGATCGCCCAAGTCGAGAAGGATTGGGCGGAGAACCCGCGCTGGAAGGGCATCAAGCGTGGCTACAGCGCCGCCGACGTGGTGCGCCTGCGCGGCTCCCTGCAGATCGAGCACACGCTGGCCAAGCGCGGTGCCGAGAAGCTGTGGAACCTGATCAACACCGAGCCGTTCGTGAACTCGCTGGGCGCGCTCACCGGCAACCAGGCGATGCAGCAGGTCAAGGCCGGCCTCAAGGCCATCTACCTGTCCGGCTGGCAGGTCGCCGGCGATGCCAACAGCAACGGCGAGATGTACCCCGACCAGTCGCTGTATTCGGTGGACTCGGTGCCGAAGGTCGTCAAGAAGATCAACGCCACCTTCGCCCGCGCGGACCAGATCCAGTGGAGCGAAGGCAAGGGCCCCGGCGACGAGGGCTACCTGGACTATTTCGCGCCCATCGTGGCCGACGCGGAAGCCGGCTTCGGCGGCGTGCTGAACGCCTTCGAGCTGATGAAGGCCATGATCGAGGCGGGCGCTGCCGGCGTGCACTTCGAGGACCAGCTGGCCGCCGCCAAGAAGTGCGGCCACATGGGTGGCAAGGTGCTGGTGCCCACGCGTGAAGCCGTCTCGAAGCTGGTGGCCGCGCGCCTGGCCGCCGACGTGATGGGCACGCCGACCGTGCTGCTGGCCCGCACCGACGCGGAAGCCGCCGACCTGGTGACCAGCGACGTGGACCCGACGGACAAGCCCTTCTTCACCGGCGAGCGCACCGTGGAAGGCTTCTACCGCAGCAAGAACGGCATCGAGCAGGCGATCAGCCGCGGCCTGGCCTACGCCGAGTACGCCGACCTGATCTGGTGCGAGACGGGCACCCCCGACCTGGCGTTCGCCAAGCAGTTCGCCGACGCGATCCACGCCAAGTTCCCGGGCAAGCTGCTGGCGTACAACTGCTCGCCGTCCTTCAACTGGAAGAAGAACCTGGACGACGCCACCATCGCCAAGTTCCAGAAGGAACTGGGCGCCATGGGGTACAAGTTCCAGTTCATCACGCTGGCCGGTTTCCACAGCCTGAACTACTCGATGTTCAACCTGGCCTACGGCTACGCGCGCAACAACATGAGCGCCTTCGTGGAGCTGCAGCAGGCCGAGTTTGCGGCCGCCGAGCGTGGCTTCACCGCGGTGAAGCACCAGCGTGAGGTGGGCACGGGCTACTTCGACGCCGTCACCACGACCATCGAAGCCAACGCCTCGACCGCCGCACTCAAGGGTTCCACGGAAGACGCACAGTTCTTCGACGAGAAGAAGGCCGCCTGACGGCCGCTGGATCCGGAACGGGCGCGTTGCTTGTTCCGGGCGGACACGGGCCCTGCGGGGCCCGTTCCCTTTTGGCGACGGCACCCGCATGCGCTGGCTTGCCGCAGGGGACGGCGGCTTGTAGAGTTGGCTCGTCGCGCAACAGGAGACGACGCCATGTCCGCAGCCAACGAGAAGACCGGTGCATTCGATGCCAGCCAGCTCAACCACCGGCGCTGCCCCGAATGCGCCGGCAGCGGCGAACTGCGCATCGACAGCGAGAACATCAACGAGAACTTCGAGGTGGAGAAGCAGACGGTGATCACGCCCTGTGGCCGCTGCGGCGGGACGGGCTACGTGCAGCCGGGTTAGAATGGCGGGGTTCCGTGCACCCCCGCGTGCACTCCGACAAGAGCGAGAAAGGCAGCTTCGGTTATGACACCGCGAACTACCCCGGAAGGATCCACGGCCCTGTAGCGGCCGGGTAGTCGCGCGCCTCTCGAACGCACCCAGTTCCAGCAACAGCGCGGCTACAGGCCGCGCTGTTTGCTTTTTGCTTCGCTGGAGCTTCCGACATGATTTCCATCACGCTTCCCGACGGCTCGCGCCGTGAGTTCCCCGGCCCCGTGACGGTGGCCGACATCGCCGCCTCGATCGGCCCTGGCCTGGCCAAGTCGGCCATCGCCGGCAAGGTGGACGGCAAGGTCGTCGACACGACCTACACGGTCGACCGCGATGCCCCGGTGTCCATCATCACGGGCAAGGATGCCGACGGCCTGGACGTGATCCGCCACTCCACGGCGCACCTGCTGGCGTATGCCGTCAAGGAGCTGTTCCCGGAGGCGCAGGTCACCATCGGCCCGGTGATCGACAACGGCTTCTACTACGACTTCTCGTACAAGCGCCCGTTCACGCCCGAGGACCTGGCCGCCATCGAGAAGCGCATGGCCGAGCTGGCCGCCAAGGACGAGAAGGTCACGCGGCGGGTGCTGCCGCGCGACGAGGCGGTGGCGCACTTCAAGGGCCTGGGCGAGCACTACAAGGCCGAGATCATCGGCAGCATCCCCCAGGGCGAAGACGTTTCGCTGTACGCCGAGGGCGGCTTCGAGGACCTGTGCCGCGGGCCCCACGTGCCCAGCACCGGCAAGCTCAAGCACTTCAAGCTGATGAAGGTGGCCGGCGCCTACTGGCGCGGCGACCACCGCAACGAGATGCTCCAGCGCATCTACGGCACGGCCTGGGCCACGAAGGAAGAGCTGCAGCAGTACCTCACGATGCTGGAAGAGGCCGAGAAGCGCGACCACCGCAAGCTCGGCCGCGAGCTGGACCTCTTCCACATCGACGACGTGGCGCCGGGCGTGGTGTTCTGGCATCCCAAGGGCTGGGCCGTTTGGCAGCAGGTCGAGCAGTACATGCGCCAGGTCTACAAGGACACGGGCTACCAGGAGGTCAAGGGGCCGCAGATCCTGGACAAGAGCCTGTGGGAGAAGACGGGTCACTGGCAGAACTACCGCGAGAACATGTTCGTCACGGAGAGCGAGAAGCGGGACTACGCGCTCAAGCCGATGAACTGCCCGGGACACGTGCTGATCTTCAAGAGCCAGCTGCGCAGCTACCGCGACCTGCCGCTGCGCTACGGCGAGTTCGGCCAGTGCCACCGCAACGAGCCCTCGGGCGCGTTGCACGGGATCATGCGGGTGCGCGGCTTCACCCAGGACGACGGCCACGCCTTCGTCACGGAGGACCAGATCCTCGAGGAATGCGTCGCCTACACGGCCACGCTGCAGCAGGTCTACCGCGACTTCGGCTTCACCGACATCCTCTACAAGGTCGCGACGCGGCCGGAGAACCGGGTGGGCTCGGACGCGCTCTGGGACAAGGCCGAGCACGCGTGCATGGAGGCGCTGCGGCGCTCGGGCGTCGAGTTCGTGGTGTCCCCCGGCGACGGCGCGTTCTACGGCCCGAAGATCGAGTACACGCTCAAGGACGCCCTGGGCCGCCAGTGGCAGTGCGGCACGATGCAGGTGGATTTCAACACGGCCGAGCGTCTGGGCGCCGACTACGTGACGGAAACCAGTGGCCGGGCACACCCGGTGATGCTGCACCGCGCCATCGTGGGCAGCCTGGAGCGCTTCATCGGCATGCTCATCGAACACCATGCCGGCGCGCTGCCGGCGTGGCTGGCGCCGGTGCAGGTGGTGGTGGCCAGCATCACCGACGCCCAGGCCGATTACGCCCGGGAAGTTGCAAAAACTCTGCAAAATCAAGGCTTTAGGGCTGAGCTCGACCTGCGCAACGAGAAAATCACGTATAAAATACGGGAGCATTCGATGCAGAAGCTGCCTTTCATCCTGGTCGTGGGCGACAAGGAGCGGGCGGCAGGTGCCGTCGCAGTGCGCGCCCGGGGCAACCAGGACCTCGGTGTGATGTCCGTCGCGGCCTTCTCCGAAAAGATCGCCCAGGACGTCGCCGGCAAACGCTGATTTTGGATTGAGAAGTCGGCCCAGCCCGCGCGCAGAGCGGCGGTTTCGCTATTGTTTTAATAGCAATTTGAATTGAAGGATCGCCACCATCGCTACTGACTTCCGCGACCGCCGCCACCGCGAGGAACGCAAGCACCGCCTGAACCGGGAAATCATGGCCCCGGAAGTCCGCCTCTCGGGGCCCGAGAACGAGCCGCTGGGCATCGTGAGCCTCGCAGAAGCCCTGCGCATGGCTGGCGAGCTGGACGTGGACCTGGTCGAGATCGCCGCCACTGCCAATCCGCCGGTCTGCCGGTTGATGGACTACGGCAAGTTCAAGTACCAGGAACAGAAGAAGGCTGCGGAAGCGAAGTCCAAGCAGACCGTCATCGAGATCAAGGAAGTCAAGTTCCGGCCCGGCACCGACGACGGTGACTACAACATCAAGATGCGCAACATCAAGCGCTTCCTGGCCGAAGGCGACAAGTGCAAGATCACGCTGCGCTTCCGGGGGCGCGAGATCACGCACCAGGAGATCGGGATCGCGCTGCTGAACCGCATCCGCGACGAGCTGGGCGACACCATCCTGGTGGAGCAGTTCCCCAAGCTCGAAGGCCGGCAGATGATCATGATGATCGCGCCGAGCCGCAAGAAGCAGCAGGGCGCTGGCCAGACCAAGCCCGCCGAAGCCGCAGGGGCGGCCACGGCCTGAGGGAAAATCTTCGGACACGCAGCGGCTCTCAGCCGGCGCGGGTCCGGCAAAGGAAGGCTGTGCCTTCCGCGGCGGGGTGACCTGCCGGGCGAGCTTCACCGCTCGCCGACATGAAGTGGCGAACTTCCAAACTCGCCGACAAGTGGCTCGGGGCCTCCAAGACGCGAAGGATTCGCGGCGCCTCACGAGCACAACATGAAAAGGAGCATGCAAATGCCCAAGATGAAGACCAAGAGCGGTGCGAAGAAGCGCTTCCGCGTGCGTCCGGGTGGCACCGTCAAGCGGGGCCAGGCCTTCAAGCGTCACATCCTGACCAAGAAGTCCACCAAGAACAAGCGCCACCTGCGCGGCCCGGTGTCGGTCCATGAGACCAACATGGGCCACATGGCGCAGATGCTGCCGTTCGCCGGCCTGTAAACCCACCGTAGACAAGGAGAACACACATGCCTCGCGTCAAACGTGGTGTCACGGCCCGCGCCCGTCACAAGAAGGTCCTCGCCCTCGCCAAGGGCTTCCGCGGCCGCCGCGGCAACGTCTTCCGCATCGCCAAAGAAGCGGTGATGAAGGCGGGGCAATATGCCTACCGCGACCGCCGCACCAAGAAGCGCGTCTTCCGCCAGCTGTGGATCGCCCGCATCAACGCCGCCGCGCGTGAATGCGGCCTGACCTACAGCCAGTTCGCCAACGGCATCAAGAAGGCCGGCATCGAGATCGACCGCAAGGTGCTGGCGGACATCGCCGTGCACGACAAGGCCGCTTTCGCCGGCATCGTGGAGCAGGTCAAGGCCCGACTGGCGGCTTGATGGCACGGCGGCCGCTATCTTTTCAATAGCGGCCGGCACAATCAGGACGGGGGCCAGGGCTTGAAAAAGCACTGGCCCTTTCCATTTCACGCACCGAATCCATGAACGATCTCGAGTCCATCGTCGACAGCGCCCGGGCGGCCTTCGCCGCCGCCACCACCCCTGCCGACCTGGAGAACGCGAAGGCGCAGTTCACCGGCAAGTCCGGCCGCATCACGGAGCTGATGAAGGGCCTGGCCGCGCTGCCCGTGGACGAGAAGAAGACCCGCGGCGCCGCGATCAACGTGGCCAAGCAGGCCATCGAGGCGGCGCTGGCGCAGCGCCGGCAGGCGCTGGCCGACGCGGAGCTGCAGGCCCAGCTGAAGGCGGAGGCCCTGGACGTGAGCCTGCCTGGCCGCGTCCGCGACCCCGGCGGCCTGCACCCGGTGAGCCTCACCCTCGAGCGCATCGAGCAGATCTTCGCCAGCATGGGCTTCGACGTCGCCGACGGCCCGGAGGTCGAGAGCGACTGGCACAGCTTCACCTCGCTGAACAACCCGCCCAACCACCCGGCGCGCTCCATGCAGGACACGTTCTACGTCGACCTGCAGGGCGAGGACGGCATCCACTACAACCTGCGCCCCCACACCAGCCCGATGCAGGTGCGCTATGCGCAGCAGCACGTCAAGAAGCACGCCGGCCAGGCGGTGATGCCCGAGATCCGGGTGATCGCACCCGGCCGCACCTACCGGGTGGACAGCGACGCGACGCACTCGCCGATGTTCCACCAGTGCGAAGGCCTCTGGCTCGGCGAGAACGTGAGCTTCAAGGACCTGAAGGTCGTGTTCACGGACTTCTGCCGCACCTTCTTCGAGAGCGACGACCTGGCGCTGCGCTTCCGGCCCAGCTTCTTTCCGTTCACCGAACCCAGCGCGGAGATCGACATCCAGTTCCAGAGCGGGCCGCTGGCCGGCCGCTGGCTGGAGGTGGCCGGCTCCGGCCAGGTGCACCCGACCGTGGTGCGCAACATGGGCCTCGATCCCGAGCAGTACATCGGCTTCGCCTTCGGCATGGGGCCCGACCGCCTCACCATGCTGCGCTACGGCGTGAGCGACCTGCGCCTCTTCTTCGATGGCGACATCCGCTTCCTGCGCCAATTCCGCTGACCTGCCGAGCCCCGCACGACATGCAATTTCCCGAATCCTGGCTTCGCGCGTTCTGCAACCCGCCGCTGTCCGCCCGCGAGATCGCCGACGTCCTGACCATGGGCGGTCTGGAGGTCGAGGAGCTGCGCCCGGTGGCGCCGCCCTTCACCAAGGTCGTGATCGGCGAGATCAAGGAAGCCGTCCAGCATCCCAACGCCGACCGCCTGCGCGTGTGCCAGGTGGACGTGGGGCAGGGCGCCTTGCTCAACATCGTGTGCGGCGCGCCGAACGCGCGCGCCGGCATCCGCGTGCCGACCGCGCTGGTGGGCGCCGAGCTGCCGCCGGGCGAGGATGGCAAGCCGTTCCAGATCAAGCTGGGCAAGCTGCGCGGCGTCGAGAGCCAGGGCATGCTCTGTTCGGCCCGCGAGCTGCAGCTGTCGGACGACCACGGTGGCCTGCTGGAGCTGGCCACCGATGCTCCGCTCGGCCAGGACGTGCGGCAGGCCTTGCAGCTGGACGACCATGTCTTCACGCTCAAGCTCACCCCCAACCTGGCCCATGCGCTGAGCGTGTACGGCGTGGCGCGTGAGCTGTCCGCGCTGACCGGCGCGCCGCTGCAGCAGCCCACGTTCGCGCCGGTGCAGCCGGCGCACGATGCCAAGCTGCAGGTCCGGGTGGCCGCCCCCGACCTGTGCGGGCGCTTTTCCGGACGCGTGGTGCGCAACGTGGACACCAGGGCGAAGACGCCGCAGTGGATGGTCGACCGACTGGCGCGCTGCGGGCAGCGCAGCGTCACGGCGCTGGTGGACATCTCCAACTACGTGATGTTCGAGTTCGGCCGGCCCTCGCACATCTTCGACCTGGACAAGATCCACGGGGCGCTCGAGGTGCGCTGGGGCCGCGAGGGCGAGTCGCTCAAGCTCCTGAACGGCAACACCGTCACGGTGGACGGCAAGGTCGGCGTGATCGCCGACGACAAGCAGGTCGAGTCGCTCGCCGGCATCATGGGCGGCGACGCCACCGCGGTTTCGGACGACACCCGCAACGTGTACGTGGAGGCCGCGTTCTGGTGGCCCCAGTCCATCCAGGGGCGCTCGCGCCGCTACAACTTCTCCACCGACGCCGGCCACCGCTTCGAGCGCGGGGTCGATCCGAGCCAGACGGTCGCACACATCGAGCACATCACCCGCCTGATCCAGGAGATCTGCGGCGGCGAAGCGGGCCCGATGGACGACCAGGTGCTGGCGGTGCCGGAGCCCCGGCCGGTGCAGTTGCGCGTGGCGCGCGCGTCCCGGGTGATCGGCATGCCGCTGTCCGAATCGCAGTGCCTCGACGCGCTGCAGCGCCTGGGCCTGGAGGCCCGGGCCGCGGACGGCGTGATCACCGTGGTGCCGCCGCCGTACCGGTTCGACCTGACGATCGAGGAAGACCTCATCGAGGAGGTGGCGCGCATCGTGGGCTACCAGCAGCTGCCGACCACGCCGCCGCTGGCCCCGATCACCGCCAAGCTGCCCCCGGAGGACCGCCGTTCGCGCTTCGCGGTCCGTCGCCTGCTGGCGGCATTGGGCTACCAGGAGACCATCAACTTCAGCTTCGTCGAGGCGAGGTGGGAGGCCGAGCTCGCCGGCAACGCCGACCCGATCCGCCTGCTGAACCCGATCGCCAGCCAGATGGGCGTCATGCGCTCCTCCCTGCTCGGCTCGCTGCTGCAGGTGCTCAAATTCAACCTGGACCGCAAGGCCGAGCGCGTGCGCGTGTTCGAGCTGGGCCGCGTCTTCCTGCGCGACGCCTCCGTCGCGACGACCGACACCACGGTGCGTGGCGTGCACCAGCCAATGCGCATCGCGGGCCTGGCCTACGGCGAAGCCGACGGCCTGCAGTGGGGCCGCAAGGGTCCGGTGGTGGACTTCTACGACGCCAAGGGCGACGTCGGGGCGCTGCTGGCTCCGCGCCAGGCGGAGTTCCGGCCGGCCGAACACCCGGCACTGCACCCCGGCCGCTGCGCCGGGATCTGGATCGGCGGCCGCCAGGTGGGCGTGGTCGGCGAACTGCATCCGCGCTGGCGCCAGGGATGGGAGCTGCCGCAGGCACCGGTGTTGTTCGAGCTCGAACTCGATGCGGTGCTGGCCCGCGAGGTGCCCGCCTTCCGGCCGGTGCCGCGCTTCCAGCCTGCGGAGCGCGACATCGCCGTCATCGTGCGCGACGCCGTGTCCCACGCGCAGCTGATGGAAGCGGTGCAGGGCGCCGACACGGGCGGCCTGTTGCAGGGCGCCTTGCTGTTCGACGTCTACAAGCCCAAGCAGGCGTCGGCCGGCATGGCGGCCGACGAGAAAAGCCTGGCCGTCCGCTTGACGCTGGCGAGCCCCGACGCGACACTGACCGACGACCAGATCGACGGCGCGGTGCGCGCCGTGGTCGACCGCATCGCCGCCCGCCTGGGCGGACGGCTGCGGGGCTGACACGGAGAGGGCGGCATGCTGACAACAACAACGAAGGACGGGGCCACGATGGAATTCACGGTGGAGAGCCTGGAGACGCCGGCGCTGACCAAGGCGCAGCTGGCGGAGTTGCTGTTCGAGCAGATCGGCCTGAACAAGCGCGAATCCAAGGACATGATCGACGCCTTCTTCGACCTGATCTCCGGCAGCCTCGTCGATGGCCAGGACGTGAAGATCTCCGGCTTCGGCAACTTCCAGATCCGCACCAAGGCGCCGCGCCCGGGCCGCAACCCGCGCACCGGCGAAGCCATCCCGATCCAGGCGCGCCGCGTGGTGACGTTCCACGCCAGCCACAAGCTCAAGGAACAGATCCAGGGGCACGGCGCGGGCGATCCGGCCGCCGACTGAGGCGCCGCCCGCTGGCGGGCAGGTGAACGCGCCTTCCGCCGCGCGTCGTCACCGCACCGCCGCACGTCCGGCGGCCGCGAGAAGCGCTTTGCGCACGCGGCTGTCTTAGAGTAACCTCGGAGCTTTCTCTCCTAGCACATTGATTTCAGTGGAGAAACCTCTTCCTGCCATCCCTGCCAAGCGCTACTTCACCATTGGTGAGGTGAGCGACCTGTGCGGCGTCAAGCCGCACGTGCTGCGCTATTGGGAACAGGAATTCACCCAGCTGCGCCCGATGAAGCGCCGCGGCAACCGTCGCTACTACCAGCACCACGAGGTGCTGATGATCCGCCGCATCCGCGACCTGCTCTACGACCAGGGCTTCACCATCAGCGGCGCGCGGAACAAGCTGCAGGAGCTGGTGCAGGTCGAGCGCGACAAGCGGCGTGCCGGCGAGGTCATGCTCGACGGCGTCGAGGTGATCGAGGTCGAGGACTCGGCGCTCGAGGACTTCGACGACAGCATGCCGCCCGAGGAACACAGCGCGGTGTCCGAGAAGCTGTCCCTCGTGCGGCGCGAACTCTTCGAGATTCGCGACCTGCTGTCGGCCAGCCACTGAAAGCGGCCGCTATAATGGCGGGCTCGGCGTGTAGCGCAGCCTGGTAGCGCACTTGCATGGGGTGCAAGGGGTCGCGAGTTCGAATCCCGCCACGCCGACCATTCATCTCCTTTTCAGCTTCGATCCGACGCCGGTGCGACAAACGTTGCTCCGGCGTCTTTGTTCCAGCTGAGCTGACGCATACAATGGTTACGCATGGCGACCGTTGTTTTTGCTGACCTGGTCGGAAGCACGGGCATCTTCGAGCGGCTCGGCGACGAAACCGCCGGTCGATTCGTCACCCAGCTCACGACCGCCCTGTCCCGCAGCTTCGAGCAGCACCAAGGCCGCGTGGTCAAGCTGCTCGGCGACGGGCTCTTCGTCGTCTTTCCCCTCGAGTCCGACGCCATCGCCGCCTGCGTGGGCATCCAGAAGCGCCTGCAGGACACCCCCGTCTACCCCGGCGGCACCGGCAAGCCGGTGCAGATGCAGATGGGCGTCGAGACCGGCGAAGTCGTGGAGATCGAGGGCGACTGCTACGGCGATGCCGTCAACAGCGCCGCACGCCTGGCCGACCTGGCCGGTGCCGAGCAGATCCTGACCACCGGCCGCGTGCGCGATGCGCTCGATCCCGAGCAGCGTTCCAAGCTGCGCAGCCTGGGTCCCATGTTCCTGCGTGGCAAGAACGAGCAGACCGAGGTCTACCGCGTGCAGTGGCAGCCCGAACGCGACGCCGACGCCACCATGATGGGCGCCTCGATGTTCAAGGCCACGCCCAACGCCCACCTGCAGCTGACCGGTGCCGGCACCACGCTGCGCCTGGAGCCGCACGGCGCCGCGCTCACGCTGGGCCGCGCCGCCACCGCCAACATGTCCATCAACGACTCGCGCGTGTCGCGGGTCCATGCCACGGTGGAGTGGAAGGGCGGCCACTTCATCCTGAACGACCAGTCCAGCTTCGGCACCTGGGTGTACATGGGTGGCGGCAACACGCCGCTGGTGCTTCGCCGCACCGAGTGCTACCTGGTGGGGCAGGGCGTGATCACCCTCGGTTGCGAGCGCGAGGCAGAAGCCGCGCCGCGGCTGGAGTTCAGCGTCAGCGCGTGAGCGCGCGCCGCAGGTCCTGCACGTGCACCTGAAGAAACTGGGTCGCTATGAGCTCGTGAGCGTCCTGGGCAAGGGCGCCATGGGCGTGGTGTACGAAGGCCGCGACCCCAACCTCGACCGGCGGGTGGCCATCAAGACCATCATGGTCGACGGCCTGTCACCGGACGCGGCCGCCGAGTACGAGTCGCGCTTTCGCACCGAGGCGCGCTCGGCCGCCCGGCTGCAGCACCCGAACATCGTGACGGTCTACGACTCCGACCGCGACGGCGACATCGCCTTCCTGGTCATGGAGTTCGTGCAGGGCGAGGACCTCAAGCACCACCTGGACCGCGGCCAGCGCTACGGCGTGCCCGAAGCCCTGCGGCTGGTGCAGGACCTGCTCTCGGCGCTCGACTACGCGCACCGCCAGGGCATCGTGCACCGCGACGTGAAGCCGGCCAACCTGCTGATGGAGCCGGGCGGGCGCCTCAAGCTCACCGACTTCGGGGTGGCGCGCATCACCGGGGAGGCGACCCGCACCCAGGGCAGCATGATCGGCACGCTGAAGTACATGGCGCCCGAGCAGGTCCAGGGACAGAAGGTGGATGCGCGCGCCGACCTGTTTTCGGCCGGCATCGTGACGTACCAGCTGCTCACGGGCGTGCGTCCCTTCGACGGCGACAACGATTTTTCCATCATCCACCAGGTGATCGGCCACACGCCGCCTGCTCCCAGCACCGTGGTGCCGGGCCTGCCACCTGCGTTCGATGCGGTGATCGCCAAGGCCATGGCCAAGCAGCGCGAAGCGCGCTTCGCCACCGCGGGCGAGTTCGCCATGGCGCTCGAGCAGGCCTTCGCGGGGGTCGAGCTGCCACCGGCCGTGCTGCACCCGCCGACGCGGTCGCCGGTCACGCCGGTGAGCACCGTGCGGTCCGAGACCATCCCGGGCGCCCCCATCACGCACGAGCTGGAGCTCGAGTACTGGCGCGCGGTGCGGGACACTACCGACCGCAGCGACCTCGACGGCTTCCTCGCGCGGTTCCCGGAAGGCATCTACGCCGACCTCGCGCGGCGCCGCCTGCACCGGCTGGCCGCCGTGCCGGACCCGGAGCAGACCGTCCTGCGGGGCATGACCCTGCCGGGCACCGCGAGCGTCATCGCTCCCGCCCAGCCGGACGCGGAGGCGACGGACACCACCACCTTCGCGCCCACCGTGCCGGTCGAGCGCGATCCGGTCGCTTTGCCGCCGGGCAACGCGTGGAGCACCGCGGCCGACGCGCCCGATGCGCGCTCGGCACCCACGCAGCCGCCCGCACCCGCGCCCACGGCGGCACGGGCGACGGGAGGCGACGCTCGTGCCAAGGCCGGTGCGAAGGTCAAGGCTCGATCTGCGTCTCCCGCCGCGCCTGCCCCCCGTGGCCGCAAGCCGCTGCTGGCCGGCGCCGCGGCCCTTGCCGTCGTGGTCGGTGTCGCAACCGCCTTGTTCGCGATGCGGCAGCAAGCAGCGCCCGACGGCAGCGCTGTCGCGGCCTCCGCCGCCACGGTGGCTGCGGCAGCACCAGCGTCCGCGCCTGCGGCCGGTGCAAGCGAACCCGCGGTCGTGGCCGTGACGACGGCGGCGGCACCGGTGGCGGTCTCCGCCGCTCCGCCGGCGGCGGCCGCTTCGGTCCCGGCTTCCGCCCCGCGTGCGGCCGCGTCCGCGGCGCGCCCGGTGCGGCGCGCGGCGTCGGCGGTGCAAGCCGCGGCGACGCCCGCCGCCGCCGCGGCAGCCGCGCCTCAGCCTCCGGCGCGGCCCGAGGCCTCCTCCGGTGCTGCGGTCGCCGGTGCCGCGCCCGATCCGGTTGCCGCCGGGGGCCAGCGCCTGGTGCCGCCGTCGGTGACCTGCAAGGACCGCTCCTTCCTCATGAAGGAGTTCTGCCTGCAGACCGAATGCGCCAAGCCCGGCTACGCGTCCTTCCCCGCCTGCATCAAGCTGCGCGAGGACGCCAAGCTGCGCGAGGGCAGCCGCATCGCCCCCAACTGAGGCCTCAGGTGACCTCGAGGTTGTGCACGGTGAACCGGCCGCGCCGCCGGTCGTCGAAGTAGCGCAGCAGGGTTTCCCGCACCGTCTTGAAGGCGATCTCCTCCCAGGGGATCTCGTCCTCCGTGAAGAGGCGCGCCTCCAGCGTCTCGTGTCCCGGCGCGAAGCGGTCGCTGAGCAGCCGCGCCCGGTAGAACAGGTGCACCTGGCCGACCCGGGGCAGGCTGATGACGGTGAGCAGGTCCTCCATCTCGACCTGCGCACCCGACTCCTCGTCGGTCTCTCGCGCGGCGCCCTCGATGGTCGTCTCGCCCAGTTCCATGAAGCCGGCCGGCAGCGTCCACTTGCCCCAGCGCGGCTCGATGTTGCGCTTGCACAGGAGCACCTGGTCGCCCCAGTGCGGCACCGTGCCCACCACGTTCAGCGGATTCTCGTAGTGGATGGTGTTGCACGCCGGGCAGACCGCGCGCTCGCGCGTGTCGCCGTCGTCCGGCACGCGGTAGACGACGGGCTGGCCGCAGTTGCGGCAGTGCCGGATGGGGGTGCGAAAGGGTGGCAAGCTGGACATGACAAGGGCTCCCCGAAGGGAGCCCTTGGTGGGAAGCGTGAGGAAGTTTAAGCCTTCTTCGGCGCGGCCGGGGCGGCCTTGCCATGCTTCTCGATCAGCGCCTTGGCGGTCTCCAGCAGTTTCTTGCCGTCGAACCCGCGCTTGTCCATGTCCTGGGCCCATTCCACTTCGACCAGGCGCGCCTTGCGCTTGAACTCCTGGGCGTCCGCCGCGGAGATGGTGTGGATGGTGTTCTTGCGCTCCTCGGCGGACTTGCGGCCCACCGGGTCGTTGCCCTGCTGCGTCTTGCCCAGCCACGCGGAGGTGGCCATGCCGGAGTTGTTGTCGATGATCTTCTTGAGGTCGGGCGCGAGCGAGTTGTACTTGTTCTTGTTCATGCCCATGACGAACGTGGTCGTGTAGAGCGCGCCGCCGGACGGCTCGAACTCACTGTGGTTCTTCGTCAGTTCGTGCACCTTGACCGAAGGCACCACCTCCCAGGGGATCACGCAGCCGTCGATGGTGCCCTTGGACAGCGCATCGGGGATCTGCGGCAGCGGCATGCCCACCGGCGTGGCGCCCAGGTAGCCGAGCATCTTGGTGATCTGGCGGGTGGGGCCGCGGACCTTCAGGCCGCGCAGGTCGTCGGCCGTCTTGATCAGCTTGTCCTTGGTGTGGAACATGCCCGGGCCGTGCACGTGCAGCGCCAGCATCTGCACGTCCTTGAACTCGTCCTGCGCGGCGGTCTGCACGTACTCCCAGTACGCCTTGGAGGTCGCCTCGGCGTTGTTCATCATGAAGGGCAGCTCGAACACCTCGATGCGCGGGAAACGGCCGGCGGTGTTGCCGGGCAGCGTCCAGACGATGTCGACCACGCCGTCCTTGGCCTGGTCGTACAGCTGCACCGGCGTGCCGCCCAGCTGCATGGCCGGGTAGCCCTCGAACTTGATGCGGCCGTTGGATTCCTTCTCGACCTTCTCCATCCACGGCTTGTGCATGGTGAGCCACACGTTCGACTGCGGCGCCATGAAGGTGTGGAACTTGAGGGTGACCGCCTGCTGGGCCAGGCCGCTCAGGCCAGGGGCGCCCAGCGCCACCGCGGCGGTGGACTGCAGGAGGGTGCGGCGTTGGATCATGGTTTTCTCCGGGCTCGTGGATGATGGGAACGTAACGCAGCGGGTCGGCGGCGGGCTACCGGGCTTTCCCTCAACGGATGAAGCCGACCAGCCACAGCGGGATGATCGGGAAGAACAGGAACAGCATGGTGCGCAGCACGTCGCTGACCAGGAACGGCGCGACGCCGCGGTAGGTCTCGCCCATCGGCACGTCCTTTGCGAGGCCGTTGACGATGTAGACGTTCAGGCCCACCGGCGGCGCGATCAGGCCGAACCCGACCGTCATCAGCACCATGATCCCGAACCAGATCGCCACCGATTCCTTGGGCATGCCGAAGTCCAGGCCCATGATGATCGGGAAGAAGATCGGGATCGTGAGCAGCAGCATCGACAGCTCGTCCATCACCGCGCCCAGCAGCACGTAGAACAGCAGGATGGCCACCACGATCAAGAGCGGCGACACGCCCCAGCTGCCGACCACCTGCGCCAGCTGGTTGGGCACCTGCGTCAGCGCCAGGGCCGAGTTCATCAGGTCCGCCCCCAGGAAGATCAGGAAGATCATCGCGGCGCTGGCGGCGGTGCCGTAGAAGCAGTCCTTGAACTTCTGCAGCGACATCTCGCCCTTGAGCAAGGCCGTGAGGAAGGTGGTGGCCGCGCCCACCGCTGCGCCCTCCGTGGGCGTGAAGAGGCCGCCGTAGATGCCGCCGAACACCAGCGCGAAGATCACGGCGATCGGCAGCACGCCCAGCACCGAGCGCAGGGTCAGCGGCGGCGGCGCGTCTTCCACTTCCGGTGCGTGGCCGGGTACCAGGCGCACGTAGATCGCCACCGCGACCATGTAGCCGACCATCGCGATGATGCCGGGCAGGATGGCCGCGGCGAACAGCTTGCTGATGTTCTGTTCGGTCAGGATGGCGTAGATCACCAGCACGATCGACGGCGGCAACTGGATGCCCAGCGTGCCGCCCGCGGCCAGCGTGCCGGTCGCGATGCGGCCCGAGTAGCCGTGGCGGCGCATCTCGGGCAAGGCCACGCTGGTGATGGTGGCGGCTGTGGCCACCGACGATCCGCTGATCGCTCCGAACGCCGCGCAGGCCAGCAGCGACGCCATGGCCAGCCCGCCCTTGAAGCGCCCCATGACCGCGGCCGCGAACTCGAACAGCGCCTTGCTGATGCCGCCCTTGGTCGCGAAGTGCCCCATGAGGATGAACAGGGGGATCACCGACAGGTCGTAGCTGGCGAAGCGGGCGAAGGCCTGCGTGTTCAGGAAGTTCGCGAACGGCAGCCAGCCGGTCTGTGCCAGGTAGCCGATGCTGCCGGCGGCGAACATGCTGGCAGCGATGGGGATGCGGATCGCCATCAGGACCAGCATCGACCCGAAGATGAGGGCGGTCAGTCCGAGCGGGCTCACGGGCGGGCCTCCTGTCGGTGGGCGTGGTGGCTCATATCGCTCCCTCGCCCGCGGCGTCTTCCGGAACGGCGAAGCCGAACACCGCCTGGTGCAGCGCGACCAGTCCCGCCAGCACGAACGCCGGCACCATGAAGGCGTAGACCACCCACTCCGGGAAACCCATGATCTGCGTCTCCGAGCCCGACGAGTAGCTGTTGAGGCCGCCCATGCTCGAGCGCCAGGCCAGGAGGGCGAAGATCGCGGCGATGGCCAGGGCGCCCAGCCGGTCCAGCCGGGCCTGCGTCTGTGCGCTGGTGCCGGCGGTGAAGAAGTCCACGATGATGTTCCCGCGGCGCGCCTGGCACAGCGGCATGAAGAGCGCGATCGCGGCACCCGCGGCCACCCCGGTGAGTTCGAACGCGCCGACGATCGAGTCGCCGGTGGTGTTGCGGCCGATCAGGCTGCCGCAGGTCATCAGCGTGATGGCCGTCAGCAGCACGCCCGCCAGGATGGCGCACAGCTTGGCCAGGGCTTCCAGGACTCTCACGCGATGCTCCTCGTCGGTTGTTCTTGTGTCCTCCGGCGATTGTCGGCCGCCCGGTGGCGGCAGGGGCGCGCCGGCGCCGCCACCTTGCGCGATGATCGCACGCCGGATGCGATCATCGCGCACGCGGTCAGCCAGGTTCAGCCTTCGACCCGGACCTTCAGTTCGCCCAGGCCGTCGACGCCGCCCACCAGCGTGTCGCCCGACACCACCGCGGCCACGCCCTCGGGCGTCCCGGTGAAGATCAGGTCGCCCGGTGCGAGTTCCCAGGCGGCGGAGAGGTGCTCGATGGTCTCGCCGATGTTCCAGATCAGCTTGGACACGTTGCTGCGCTGGCGGTCCTGCCCGTTCACCTGCAGCCAGATGCCGGCCTGCGCGATGTCGCCGGCCTGCGCCGCCGGCGTGATGGGTCCGATGGGGCCGGACTGGTCGAAGCCCTTGCCGATGTCCCAGGGCCGGCCCTGCTTCTTCATCTCGTTCTGCAGGTCGCGCCGGGTCATGTCCAGGCCGACCGCATAGCCGAAGACGTGCTGCTGCGCGTCGGCGGCGCGGATGCCGCGGCCGCCCGTGCCGATGGCCACGACCAGCTCGATCTCGTGGTGCAGGTTCTTCGTCAGGGTCGGGTAGCGCATGCTGCCGGTCTCGCCGGCGGCCACCGGCACGATGGCGTCGGCGGGCTTCAGGAAGAAGAAGGGCGGCTCGCGGCCGGTGAAGCCCATCTCCTTGGCGTGCTCCTCGTAGTTGCGGCCCACGCAGTAGACGCGGCGCACCGGGAAGCGCTCACCCCGGCCCAGCACCGGGACCGACACGACCGCCGGGGCGGCGACGACATAGCTCATGGCAACCTTTCTTCCTTGTGGATGGCCAGTGCCTGGTGCACCGGCCGGTCGGAATAACTGAAGAGCACGCAGCCCGCATCCGACGAAAGCCGGGCAGTGTGCCATGACGGAATCACCACGTGGTCGCGTGGCGAGAGGTCGAATTGCCAGTGGCGTTCGCCGTGCGTGACGTCCACGCGCCCGCTGCCCTCCACCACGCTGTAGACGGCGCCGTCGGTCTGGCGCCAGCCCTTGCCGCGGAAGCCCGCCGGCAGGCGCTGCAGGAAGGTGGCCATGGTGGGCATCGGCGAGCCGCCGGTGAGCGGGTTCACGTAGCGCAGCTTCACGCCGTCCCACGGATCGACCGGCGCGTCGCGCTCCAGCCGCTCGAGCGCCTCGCGGCTGCGCTCGTAGGGATAGCTGAAGATCGGCGAGGTGGCGCCGAAGGGCGCGTCGTGCCGCACCGGCGCCATGTTGTGGCCGAAGCGCGCCAGGCTGGTCCCCTCGGAACGCGCCACCGCCTGGCTGGCCGCGCCGCCGTTCTCGGCGAAACCGGCGTCGAAGAAGCGGATCGTGGGGATGTCCAGCCCGTCCAGCCAGACCACCGGGCCGTCGGCCTCGCTGCCGTGGTCGTGGAAGGCCCAGCTGGGCGTGATGATGAAGTCGCCCGGCCGCATGGTGGTGCGCTCGCCGTCCACCGCGGTGTAGGCGCCGCTGCCCTCGACGATGAAGCGCAGGGCGCTCTGCGTGTGCCGGTGGCTGGGCGCCACCTCGCCCGGCAGGATCAGCTGCAGGCCCGCGTAGAGTGACTGCGTCACGGCCGACTGCCCACGCAGCCCGGGGTTCTCCAGGATCAGCACCCGGCGCACCGCCTCCTCGGCGGTGATCGCCTCGCCCGCGCGCATCAGGAACGGGCGCACGTCCTCGTAGCGCCAGTGCGCGGGCACGCAGGGCGTGGCCGGTTCGCGCGGCACCAGCGCATGCAGCACTTCCCACAAGGGCGTGAGGTGGTGCGGTTCCATGTCGCGGTACAGCTGCTGGCGCGCCTGCAGCGCGATGTCGGGAGCGTTCATGCCGTCCTCCAGGTTCAGTCCTCGTGGCCCAGCCAGGCGCCGTTCGCTTCCAGCCGGGACTGCAGCGCGGGCACGTCGACGGCGGACGCTGCCACGCCCGCCGCCAGGGCCAGGTGGGCCGCGGTGCCGGCCGCCTGGCCCATCACGAAGCAGGCGCCGGTGACGCGGGCAGCGGACTGCGCCTCGTGCGTCATGGACGCGCAGCGCCCCGCCACCCACAGGTTGTCCAGGCCGAGGGGCACCGTCATGCGGTAGGGCAGGTGGTTGAAGCCGCGGCTCTCGGGAATGGGCGGCCACCGGAACTCGACGTCGCCCTTCAGGTGCAGCTCCAGCGGCCAGCCGTTCACGCCGACGGTGTCGGGAAAGCTCGCGCAGCCCAGCACGTCGGCCTCGGTCAGCAGGTAGTGGCCCCGCACGCGCCGCGTCTCGCGGATGCCCACCTGCGGGGCGATGTCCACGATGTACGACTGCTCGAAGCCCGGCACCTCCCGCAGGAAGCCGGCCACGGCTGCGATCTGCCGGCGGCCCAGCAGCTCGGCCTGCGTCAGCTCGTCGGGGTCGGTGCCATCCATCGCGTCGCCCTGCGCATTGGCCAGCTGCGTGAGGTTCACCCGCCACTCGATGCCGCTCTTTTGCGGCCGCACGATCGGTGTCTTGCGCGGGAAGCGGTGGCGGCCCTCGGCCTCGGCCTGGAGCATCAGGCCCGGGATGACCTCCCACGCCTTGCCGGCGCGCTGCGGGTCCACGCCGTTGACGCGGAACATGGTCGACGGGTAGAGCATGCGGCCCGAGTCGTCGCCCTTGTCGTAGGGCGCCCCGGCCCAGGCGGCCAGGTCGCCGTCGCCCGAGGCGTCGATGAAGGCGCGGCCCGTCACGGCCCGGCGGCCCGCCTTGGTCTCCACCAGCAGGGCGCGCACCCGCGAGGTGCCGTCCATCAGCACGCCGCAGCCCACCGCATGGAACAGCAGCTGCACGCCGGCGTCCAGCAGCAGCGCGTCGGCCGCGATCTTGTAGGCCGCGGTGTCGTAGGCCTGCGCGACCGTCTTGCCGAACAGCGCGTGGGGCGTGTTCAGCCCGCCCAGCCGGTCGATGCGGTCCAGCAGGTCCGACGCGACGCCGTGCACCACGCGCCGGATGGTGCCGTGCACGTTGGCGTGCAGGCCGCAGAAGTTGGTGACGCCGGCGGCGGTGCCCATGCCGCCGAGGAAGCCGTAGCGTTCCACCAGCAGCGTGGAGCGGCCCTCGCGGGCCGCCGCCACGGCCGCGGCGATGCCGGCCGGACCGCCGCCCAGCACCACGACGTCGTACTCGCCGTGCACCGGCGTGCGGCGGGCCGGCTCGTCGAGGAAGGAGGTCGGGGCGGACATCAGTCGAACAGTCTCTCGAGGTCGATGCCCTGGTACATCCACTTCAGCCCGGCGAACCCGGCCGCCTCCTGGCCGCCCTGGAACATGCGGTTGCGCAGCTCGCGGGTGACGCCCGAGGCGTGGTAGATGTCGCCGTAGAAGCGTGCGGTGAGCTGCACGCGACCGGTGCGCAGGTAGCGGGCCCGCTGGTAACACTGGAACGCGCGCGTCCAGTCGCCGCCGGTGTGGCGGATGGCCTTGCCCAGCACCACAGCGTCCTCGATGGCCTGGCCCGCGCCCTGCGCCAGGTACTGCAGCATGGGATGCGCCGCGTCGCCCAGCAGCGTGACCCGGCCGTCGCTCCACCGGGCCACCGGCTCGCGGTCGCACAGCACCCACATCTTCCAGGTCTCGATCTTGCCCAGCAGCTCGCGCACGGCGGGTACCGCCTGGGCGAAGCGCTCGTTCAGCTCGGCGGTGTCGCCGAAGGTGTTCCAGCCCTCGTCGTACTTGTTGCTGTGGAACACCGCGACCAGGTTGAACAGCTCGCCGCGGCGCAGCGGGTAGTGCACCAGGTGGGTCTTCTCCCCGCCCCACAGCAGCACGTCGTCGCTCCACAGGTGCGCCGGCACGTCCTCGCGCCGCAGCACCGCGCGGTAGGCGATGTGCCCGGACACGCGCGGCTTGCCGTCGCCGACGATCGCCTCGCGCACCCGGCTCCAGAGCCCGTCGGCACCCACCAGCGCGCAGCCTTCCACGGTCTCCCCGCCCGACAGCCGCAGGCGAACGCCCTGCGCGTCCTGTTCGAAGGAGTCCACCTTGGCGGCCGTGCGCAGCGTGATCCCGGGCACGGCGCGGCAGGCGTCCAGGAAGACCTGGTGCAGGTCGGCCCGGTAGATCACGCCGTAGGGAAAGCCGTAGGCCGCGCGCGCCGTGTCGCCCAGCGGCACGCGCACCACCTTCTCGCCGGTGCGCACGTCGTTCATGCCCAGGCCCGGGGGAAACCAGGCGACCTGCGACACCGCCCCGGTGAGGCCGAGGTGCTCGAACATGCGGAAGATGTTGGGCCCCAGCTGGATGCCGGCGCCGATCTCGCCGAAGGCGGGGGACTGCTCCAGCACCGTGACCGGCAGGCCCTGGCGGCCGAGCACCAGCGCGGCGGCCAGGCCGCCAATGCCGCCGCCGGACACCAGCACGGGAGTGGAGGAGGGCATCGAACGGGTCCTCTTGGCGTCGGTGTGGCAGCGCTGTGGTGAAGATGCTAAGCATACATAGGAATTCCGGCCGCGGCAAACGCGGACGCGCTGGCTACACTCGCGCGCATGCCCAAGAGCTTCGACTTCCAGCACGCGCCCGGACACCTGATCCGGCGTGCCCACCAGGTCGCCGTGGCGATCTTCATGGAAGAGACGGGCGGGCACGAGGTCACGCCGGTGCAGTTCGCCATCCTCAACGCGCTGATCGACGACCCCGGAGAGGACCAGGTCACGCTGGCGGCCAAGGTCGCGTTCGACGCCGCCACCTTCGGCTCGGTGACGGGGCGGCTGGAGGCCAAGGGCTGGGTGCGGCGCGAGCCCGACGCGGCCGACCGGCGCCGCAAGCTGCTGTGGGTGACCCCGCAGGGCGAGGCCGCGGCCCAGGCGATGAAGCGCGCGGTGGCCCGGGCGCAGCGCCGCATCCTCCACCCGCTGGAGGCGTCCGAGCGGGAGCAGCTGGTCGGGCTGCTGGCCAAGCTGGTCGAGGGCCACCGGGCACCCCCCTGAGGCCCGCCGTCGGATACGTCCTGCAACGATCTTCGCCTGCCGGTGGTGCACCCGGCGCCTGCCGCCGCGTTCAATGAAGACCTGAACCAGAAGGAGAACCCGTGATCCAGCACAACAAGATCCGCATCGCCGCCACCTGCGCCGCCGCGCTGCTCGCCGCCGGCTGCGCCAACATGAACATGCCCGAGATGAGCCCTGCTGCGCGCAACGCGGCCATCGGCGCGGGCGTCGGTGCGGTCGCCGGCAACGTGATCGGTGGCAACACCAAGGGCACGGTGATCGGCGCCGGCGTCGGCGCCCTGGGCGGCTACGTCTGGACGCAGCACATGGAGCAGAAGAAGCAGGCCATGCAGCGCGCCACGGTCGGCACCGGCGTGGCCGTGACGCAGACGCCCGACAACCAGCTCAAGCTGAACATCCCGAGCGACATCTCCTTCGACACCGGCCGCGCCGACATCAAGCCGAACCTGCGCCCGGTGCTCGACCAGTTCGCCTCCGGCCTCTCGGGGCAGCCCAACACCGAGGTGCGGATCATCGGCCACACCGACAACACCGGTTCCGACGCCATCAACGATCCGCTGTCGCAGCGCCGCGCCGAGGCCGCCCGCGACTACCTGGCCGCCCGCGGCGTGGACCCGCGCCGCATCCTCACCGCCGGGCGCGGCGAGCGCGAGCCGGTGGCCGACAACACCTCCGAGGCCGGCAAGGCCCGCAACCGCCGCGTGGAGATCTTCCTGGGCGAGCGGGCAGACGTGGCGCAGCGCTGAGGACTGGCCCAAGGCGCGCTGGGGGATGGATGCCGGGTCGAGCCCGGCATGACAAGCCTTCCGCGCGCCTGGCCAGCCCCTGTCGCTGGTGGGCTTGACCGCAACCGACAGGCACTGCGCCACTGCCTGTCATTGCGGGCCTGACCCGCAACCGACAGCCAATGCGCCACCTCGGCCATTGCGGGCTTGACCCGCAATCCACCACCCGCCGCGCCACCTCTGTCATTGCGGGCTTGACCCGCAATCCACCACCCGCCGCTGGCCGGCGCGCGGTGCGCCTCTGGCATGGGATGGAGGGCCCAGCCCGGCATACGAGACCGGTGAATCTTCCGCCGAAGACGCCCTGACCGGCCTTCAGGCTGCCACGGCGGCCGCTTCGCCCGCCAGGATTTCCACGGCCAATCGGGCCATGGCCCCCGCGGACCGGTCCTCCAGTGCTATCTTTTTCGCAGCGCTCCACTGGCGGAAGTTGCGCGCGATCGAGGCCGCATAGCCGGGGTCGTAGTGCGTGAGCAGCAGCTCGCGCACCACCGTCTCCATCTCGCCCGCGGCGGCCAGCGCCTGCCAGCGTTCCACCACCGCCTTGCCGCGCAGCTGCACCAGGGCCGACAGGCGCTGGCAGAAGAGCGCGGCATCGCGCACGAAGAAGTCGTAGTCCTCCATCAGCAGGGCCACGCGCTCGTCGTCCGGCAGCTGCAGGTCCAGGCAGGGGCTGGCGCGCATCGCCTCGATCAGCGACTCCGGCACCGCCACGTTGCCCACCTTGCGGCTCTCGCTCTCCACGTACACCGGCCGCGCCGGGTCGAAGCGCCGCAGGGCGTCCCACACCCGGGTGTCATAGGCCTTCTGGCTGGGCTGCGGCTGCCCGGGGATGAGGCCCAGCACCGAGCTGCGGTGGTGCGCCAGGCCTTCGAGGTCGAGCACCTGCGCGCCGGCGGCGGCCAGCGCGTGCAGCAGGCGCGTCTTGCCCGAGCCCGTCGGCCCGCACACCACGCGGTACTGCAGCCTTCGGGCCAGCGCCGGCATCTGATCCAGCAGGGCGCCGCGGAAGGCCTTGTAGCCGCCTTCGACCAGCGTGACCCGGAATCCGATCTGCCCCAGCACCAGCGACAGTGCGCCGCTGCGCTGCCCGCCGCGCCAGCAGTACACCAGCGGCTGCCAGCCCTTGGGCTTGTCCATCACCTCGCGCTCGATGTGGCGGGCGACGTTGGCCGCCACCAGCGCGGCCCCGCGCTTGCGCGCCTCGAACGGGTTGACCTGCTTGTAGATGGTGCCGACCAGGGCGCGCTCGGCGTCGTCCAGGGACGGCCAGTTCACCGCGCCGGGCAGGTGGTCCTCGGCGTACTCCGACGGGCTGCGCGCATCGATGATGGCGCTGAAGTCGGCCAGCCGGGCAGCCGCCTCGGCGGCGGGCAGGGTGGCGACGCTCACCGCAGCAGCTTGCGCAGCTCGGGCCAGACGTTGGCCAGCATCTTCGGCTGCGCTTCCTCGGTGGGGTGGATGCGGTCGGGCTGGAAGTAGCGCAGGGCGTCCGGGCCGTCCGCCACGCCCTTGAGGATGAAGGGCACGACCGCCGCCTTGTGGGCGCGGGCCACCTTCTCGTACATGGCCGCGAACTTGCCGCCGTAGTCGGCGCCGTAGTTGGGCGGCAGCTGGATGCCCACCAGGAGCACGCGGGCGCCGGCTTTCTGCGCCGCCTGCGTCATCTGCGCGAGGTTGTCCTCGGTCATCGACAGCGGCAGCCCGCGCAGGGCGTCGTTGCCGCCCAGCTCGATCACCACGTGCGTGGGCTTGTGCTGGGCCAGCAGGGCCGGCAGGCGCGAGCGGCCACCCGAGGTGGTGTCGCCGCTGATGCTGGCATTGACCACGCGGGCGTCGACCTTGTCGGCCGCCAGCTGGCGCTCCAGCAGCGCCACCCAGCCGGTGCCGCGTTTGAGGCCATACTCGGCGCTCAGCGAATCGCCCACCACCAGGACGGTGGCCGGGGCGGCCAGCGCGGCGCCGGCATAACTTGCGGCTAAGCCTGCCGCGATAAAGTGCCTGCGCTTCAAGACCAAACCACCTTCTCCATGCCGGAATCCATCATCGCCGTCGAGCACGTCCACAAGTCGGTGACGGACTCCTCGGGCACGCTCGACATTCTGCGCGATATCGATTTCACCCTCGCGCCCAAGGAGACCTGCGCCATCGTCGGCGCCTCCGGCTCGGGCAAGAGCACGCTGCTGTCGATCGTGGCCGGGCTGGACACGCCCACCCGCGGCACGGTGCGCCTGGCCGGGGAGGACCTGTTCGCCCTGGACGAGGACGGCCGCGCCGCGCTGCGCGCCCGCAAGCTGGGCTTCGTGTTCCAGAGCTTCCAGCTGATGGGCAACCTCAGCGCCCTGGAGAACGTGATGCTGCCCCTGGAGCTTGCGGGCCGCCGCGACGCCCGCAAGCTGGCCACCGACATGCTGTCGCGGGTGGGCCTGGGCGAGCGCCTGGGCCACTACCCCAAGGTGCTGTCCGGCGGCGAGCAGCAGCGGGTGGCGCTGGCCCGGGCCTTCGTGGTGGAGCCGGCGGTGCTGCTGGCCGACGAGCCCACCGGCAGCCTCGACTTCGCCACCGGCGAGCGGGTGATGGACCTCATGTTCGAGCTGAACCGCGAGCGCGGCACCACGCTGGTGCTGGTCACCCACGACCGCGCCATCGCCCAGCGCTGCGAGCGCCGCATCACCATCGAGGCCGGCCGCATCGCGCCCTGAGCTGCCGCGGCGCCGGGGCCCTGCGGCCCGCCGCCGATAATCGGCCGATGTCGTCTGCAAAAGTGCTCTTCGGATTCCACGCGGTCGGGGTCCGGCTGAAGACGGCGCCCCAGTCGGTGGTGGAGGTCTACTACGAGGCCACCCGGCGCGATGCCCGGATGCGGCAGTTCCTCGACCGCGCCCGCGAGGCCGGCGTGCGCCTGATCGAGGCCGACGCGCTGCGCATCGCCAAGCTGGCCGGCAGCCATGGCCACCAGGGCGTGGCCGCCCGCGTGGAGGCGCTGCCCCAGGCGCATTCGCTGGACGACCTGCTCGATGCGCTGGAGGGCCCGCCCTTGCTGCTGGTGCTCGACGGCGTGACCGACCCGCACAACCTGGGCGCCTGCCTGCGGGTGGCCGACGGTGCCGGCGCGCATGCGGTGATCGCGCCGAAGGACCATGCGGTGGGACTCAACGCCACGGTGGCCAAGGTGGCCAGCGGCGCGGCCGAGACGGTGCCCTACTTCATGGTCACCAACCTGGCGCGCACCCTGGGCGAGCTCAAGGAGCGCAGCATCTGGTGCATCGGCCTGTCGGACGACGCGCCCCAGACCCTGTACCAGTCGGACCTGAAGTCCCCGACCGCCCTGGTGCTGGGCGCCGAGGGTCCGGGCATGCGCCAGCTCACGCGCAAGACCTGCGACGCGCTGGTGTCCATCCCGATGCGCGGCGCGGTGGAAAGCCTCAACGTCTCGGTCGCCAGCGGCATCTGCCTGTACGAGGCCCTGCGGCAGCGGACATGAGCGACCCGGACCGCGCCGCCGACGCCGGCGAGGTCCGCGCCTGGATCGTCGCCGCGCGGCAGGTGGCCGTCCTCACCGGTGCCGGCATGAGCGCCGAATCCGGCGTGCCGACGTTCCGCGACGCGCTCACCGGGCTGTGGGCGCGGTTCCGCCCCGAGGACCTGGCCACCGAAGACGCCTTCCGCGCCGACCCGCAGACGGTCTGGGACTGGTATGCCAGCCGGCGCGAGGGTGTCGCCGCGGTGGCGTCCAACGCGGGGCACCTGGCCCTGGCGCGGTTCGAGGCACGGCACCCGGGGCGCCTGACCCTCATCACCCAGAACGTGGACGGCCTGCACCAGCGCGCGGGCAGCACCGGGGTGCTCGCGCTGCGTGGCGAACTGGCGGCCGACCGGTGGCTGGATGCACCCCGCACCTGCTGCGTGGCGCAGCCGCCGCAGCCCGGCCGGCCCCCGCGCTGCCCGGTGTGCGGCAGCCTGCGGCGCCCGGCCGTGGTGTGGTTCGGCGAGATGCTGCCGCAGGACGCCCTGGACCGGGCGGAGGCCGCCGCCCGCGGCTGCGACTTGATGCTGGTGGTCGGCACCAGCGGGCTGGTCTACCCGGCGGCCGGCCTGGCGCGCACCGCGGCGCGTCACGCGCGCGTGGTGGTGGTCAACCCCGAGCCCAGTGCGCTGGACGATGCGGCCCACCGCGTGCTGCGCGGCACGGCTGCCCGGCTGCTGCCCGAACTGCTCGACGCGGCCTGAAGGCGCCAGGGCCGCCCGAGCGCTACAGTCGGCAGGCCCCCCGCCGCCCGCCGGAAGCCACGACCATGATGAATGCTCACTTTTTGATAGCTATCCGCCCGCGCGCCACGCGGGCTGCAGCCGTTTTGTTGCTCGCCATCGTGCTGGCGGGCTGCACCCAGGAGCAGCAGAACAAGCTGGGCCGGGACATCCAGAACTGGACCGGCACCAACGGCGTGCTGGAGGTCTACGCCGGCGAGCGGCTGGCCCGCCGCTTCCTGGCGGTGGACAAGCTCTCGACCGCACTGGGCACCGACGACGGCCGCCCGCGCGCCTACCGCTTCGGCTACGGCGTGCTGGACGACAACCAGAACTTCACGGTCGACCCGGGCGAGAAGAAGGTGTATTTCGAGGTCGGCGACCACACCCCGTACGTCTTCTTCGAGAACCCGCGCTGAACCCGCGCCGGAGCCCGCGCGGCGGTTGCCGCGCTCACACCAGGCCGAACCAGCCCAGCACGCCACCGGCCGCCAGCAGCCACAGCAGGTGGATGCGGGTGCGCCACACCACCAGGGCCGTCGCCAGCGCCAGCAGCCACACCGGCCACTGCGCGGTGTCGTAGCGCCCGCCGGTGGCCAGCAGCCAGCCGGTGGCCACCAGCAGCGACACCACGATCGGCGCCATGCCCTGCTTGAAGGCGCGCACCGCGCGCAGCTCGCGGTTGCGGTGGCCCCACTGCGCCGCCAGGTAGGTGAGGGTGGCGCTGGGCAGCATGATCCCGGTCATGGCCAGCACGAGGCCCAGCGCCGCCAGCGGCAGCCCGCCGGCATTGAGGCCCACGTTCCAGCCGATCAGCGCGACGAACAGCACGTTCGGACCCGGTGCCGCCTGCGCGATCGCCACCGAGGCGGTGAACTGCGGGTCGGTCATCCACTGCCGCTCGTCCACGAAGAAGCGGTGCATGTCCGGCGCGGTGGTGATCGCGCCGCCGATGGACAGCAGCGACAGCCCGAGGAAGTGCAGCGTGAGGCTCCACCAGTCGATCGCGGTCATGGCGATGCTCATGGCCGCAGGCGGCGCCAGGTGAAGAGGCACGACAGCCCGCCCAGGCCGAGCAGCACCCAGGCCAGCGGCAGGCGCAGCAGCGCGATGGCCGCGAAGCTGGCGATGCCCAGTGCGGTGCACGCGACCGGCCCGAGCGGATGCTTGCCCAGCGCGCCCAGGAGGCGCAGCCCGGTGGCGGTGATCAACCCGGCCGCCACCGCCCCCATGCCGCGCAGCGCGCCGGCCAGCGGCGGGTGGTCGGCGAAGCGTGCGTGCAAGAGGGCCAGCAGCAGCACCACCACCAGCGGCGCGGCCAGCATTCCGGCCAGCGCCGCGAGCGCGCCACGCAGCCCGTACCAGCGGCTGCCGATCATCAGTGCGAGGTTCACCACGTTCGGGCCGGGCAGGGTCTGCGCCACCGCCCATTCCTCGACGAACTCCTCGCGCGTCATCCAGCGCTTGCGCTCCACGAGTTCGCGCTGCACGACGGCGAGCACGCCGCCGAAACCCTGCAGCGCCAGCACGGTGAACGACCAGAACAGGTCCGCAACCGATGCGGGCCGCGGCCGTGGCGCTTCGCTGCCGGGCGCTGCCGCGGGCGTCGTTGTCATGGCGTCCGATGATACGGACCGCGGGTGGCCAGCCAGAGGCCGCCGGCGATCAGCGCCAGCGCCGCCGCGCTGGCCGCCGCCGGCCGTTCCCCGAGCAGCAGCCACCCCAGCACCAGCGCCGTCGCCGGGTTGAGCGCCAGGAACACGGTGACGCGGGTCGGGCTTTCGTGCTTGAGCGCGTAGAGCCACCCCACGTAGCCGATGCCGCTGGACAGGCCGATGAAGGCCACGGCTGCCCAGGCGCCGGCGCTCAAGCCGTGCACCCGCGCCGGCCAGTCCTCCGACAGCGCCATCGCCGCCAGCGCCAGCACCGAGGCCAGCATGGCGAACGCGGACACCGGCACCACCGGGTGCCGCTGCAGGTAGGGCCGGTACAGCACGCTGCACAGTGCGCCGGTGCCTGCGGCGCCCAGCACCGCCGCCTCGCCCCACCAGCCGCCGGAGCGCCAGTCACCCAGGCGCGGTGCCAGCACCAGCGCCACGCCGGCCAGCGACAGCAGCACGCCGCCCAGCAGCCGCGGTGCCATCCGTTCGCGGCCCAGGGCGCTGGCCAGCAGCAGCGTGAGCAGCGGAAACAGGCTGAAGACGAGCGCGGCCTGCGCCGCCGGCAGCCGCTGCAGCCCGAAGTTGAGCAGGGCGATGAGCACGCCGAACTGCCCGATGCCCAGCGCCGCCATGGCGGCCAGGTCGCGCCGCGGCGGCAAGCGGGTGCCAGGCGGGAGCGCCCGCACCGCCCCCAGCGCGAACGGCAGCAGGCAGGCGAATCCGATGGCGTAGCGCAGCATCGCCAGCGTGAACGGGGGCACCTCGGCCACCGCGAAGCGCGAGGCGACGATGGCGCTGCCCACCTGCACCCCGGTCGCGGCGGCGGCCCACAGGGCGAGGTTCAACGCAGTTCCAGTTCCCAGGTCTCGGCCGTCAGCGCGCGGCCGTAGGCGTCCAGCGGCTCGGTGGCCGTGCGCACGAAGCCGCGGGCGGCGTAGATCGCCCGGGCCGCGTCGAGCTGGCCGTTGGTCCAGAGCACCATGCGCCGGTAACCCTTGTCCCGCGCGAAGGCGATGCAGGCATCGACCAGGCGGCTGCCCAGCCCGAGCCCGCGCGCCCGGGGCGCGAGGATCAGCAGGCGCAGCTGCGCGACGGTGGCCGACTTGCGCATCACGAACACCGAGCCCACGCGCTCGCCATCCAGCTCGGCGATCCAGCCCTTCTCCCAGGCGGGGTCGAAGTTCTTCAGGTAGTCGGCCGCCACGCCGGCCACCAGCGCCTCGAACGCCTCGCTGTAGCCGTGCTCGCGGGCATAGATCTCGCCGTGCTGCTGCACCACCCAGCCCAGGTCGCCGGGGCGGGGGTCGCGCAGCACCACGGTGCGCGGCCGCGCCGGCGCATCCGGCGCGATCAGTTCCTGCACCGCCTGCATGGCCGCGATCAGCCGCTCGCGGCGCTCGGGCGGAAGGGGCGCCAGCAGCGCCGCGGCCTCCTCGCGGGAGCGCTGCTGCAGTGGCGCGAAGGCGGCGTGGCCCTCCGGGGTCAGCCGCAGCAGGCTCTGGCGTGCGTCGGCCGGGGAGGGTGCGCGCGCCAGCCAGCCCTTGGCCTCGAACCGGCGCAGGATGCGGCTGAGGTAGCCGGTGTCCAGCGACAGGTCACGCCCCAGCTCGCTGGCGGTGGGCTGGTCGCGGTGCGCCAGTTCGTAGAGGACCCGCACCTCGGTGAGCGACAGCGCGCTGCCCAGGTAGGGGTCGAGCACGCCGATGCGCTGCGTGTAGAAGCGGTTGAAGCCGCGGACGGCGTGGATGTGGGCCGGCGAGACGGCAGCCGTGCGGGCGGTGGACATGGTTGACCATGGTCAGCTGGATTGCTGACGGTGTCAACTATCCAGGGCCGCCAGTGCTGGATGCGGCCGCGGGGGATGGATTGCGGGTCAAGCCCGCAATGACGGGCCTCGTACGTGTGCGACGCGTCTTGAACCCGCCCCGAGTCGCACCCCGGGGCGCGTCATCCGGGCTGGATCCGCAGCTGCTTGTCGGGCTCGACCCACCCTCTGCCTGTCATCCCGGGCTCACCCACCTCTGCCTGTCATCCCGGGCTCGACCCGGGATCCATCCGGGGCAAGAACGAGCCGCGATGTCCTGCGCGGGACCCGCCCTCAGCCCTCAGGCCGACAACCACCCGCTGGACGCCGCGAACGGCTTCCACTGGCCCTCGGGCTGGGCGAGGCGGTGCGAGATCACCTCCAGCGCCTTGGGATGGCAGGCCAGTTCCTCGTGGCGGGCGCCCGGCAGCTCGATGTTCTCGGTGTCCGGCGCCTCCTTCTCCACGCACTGCTCCCATCGCACCACCCCGTCCTCGCGGCTGTAGAGGGAGGTGAAGGGCACGGGCGGCCGCTGGCGCAGCCGGTTGCGCACGGCCAGGGGCAGCCGCTCGGCCCCGCTGTCGAGCAGGCGGAAGACCTGGCACTGCCGCTGCGGGTCGGCCGCCGTGTTGAAGGGCGTGCCCAGGGTGATGACCTGGCGCACCAGTGGGTTGGCGCGCTTGGCCAGCTCGCGGGCGTAGATGCCCGAGACCCCCCAGCCCACCAGCGTCACCGGTGCCTGCGTGACTTCGAAGACGTCGATCACGCACTCCTCGAGCTTGCGCAGCCACCGGTCCAGGCCCATGCGGCGCGGACCCTCCTCGACGCCGTGCCCCCAGTCGTGCGGGCGGAAGCCGGCGTCCGCCAGGGCCTGCCGCAGCGCGGACGTGCAGTCGGGGCCGGCGCCCTGGCGGGGGAACACGATCAGGGGCTGCCCGTCGCCTTCGTAGACGCGGCCGTGCGGCGTGCGGCGCACGCGCAGGGTGTTCTGGATGAGTTGCCGCAGGGGCTGGTGCAGGCCGTCGAGGGCGTGCGCCGGGGACAAGGTCGACAGCAGACCGGCCTGAGACATGCTTCCTCCCTGAGCATTGCGTGCCGTCCAGGACGGCGAACGGCGATGCTAAGAAGTCGTGCTTGCTCGGCGGCTGGGAGCGCGGCCTGTCACTCGGTAGGACGCTGCCTACTGTTGGACAGCGGCGTGGGCGATGAAAAAATCCCCCGGCCTGCGGGACCGGGGGACAAGGGTCGGGGGAAGAAACTTGAAAAAAAACCCGACCGCTGGATTGGATGCTATCCCCCGCGCGTGGTTCCCGCGGCCGGGCTGCGCAACATGGGCAATCGTCCTACAGCCCGCTGCTGTCGAGCCTTCCACAATGGCCGCGACCGGCTCATCGGGAGACAGGACATGGAACGCATCAGCGGCCCGCACTTCGGCTTCTACATCGCCAGCTACGCCTGCGAGACCGGCGCTTCGGGCGAGCGCTTCCTGGGCTACGCCAAGGTCTGCCGGCGCAAGCCCGACAGCTACTGGGACGCGAACTGCCTGGTGAAGTTCTGCGGCGAGCGCCTGCACGGCGACTCCGATGCGGCCCTGGACGAGGTGGAATCCCACGCCAGGCACCAGTTGCGCAACCTCGTTCCGGCCAGCGAACCCGCCTTCGCCTGATACGGCTGAGCCACCTGTCAAGCCCTGCGCGTGAACAACGTCACGCGGGGGTGCGGAAGTCCGCTTCCCTTGTCCTTTTCGCTCGTGCGTGAAGGGGGTCCTCTGTAGGATTCCACTGACAAGAGAGGACTCGCATGTCTGATTTATCCGTCAGTTCCCACCCCACGTCCGAGTTTGGCAAGGACGAGCAACCCAACGGCGGCCTGTGGCTGTCGATCAAGAAGGCGGCTGCCCGCCTGTCCGACTGGTTCGTGATCCAGAGCGCCGGCATCAAGCTGCTGGTGATCGCGATGGCGCTCATGATCCCGGCCACCGGCATCTACTCCTTCGTGCTCATGCAGAAGCAGGCCGCGGTCGCCGACCAGGTCCGCAGCATGGCCGCCGCCGAGCGCGCCGACGGCATTGCCGCGTTCAACGAGAAGCTGCCCGTGGTCTTTGGCACCGGCTCGGTGCTGAGCTTCCTGAAGAGCCAGCCGGTCGAGCGCATCACGGTGATCTACAAGCCGCTGATGTGGAACGTGTCCGAGCGCTTCGTGCTCATCGAGTCGGCCGGCAAGCAGTACGCGTACTACCCGTCCGACATGGAGACCAAGATCTTCGCGGACCAGGCCGTCTCGGCACCCTGGGGCGCCAAGCTCACCTTCGTGCCGCGTTCGGACCTCAACGTCAGCAGCCTGCAGCTGCTCGAGCGCCTGGACCAGGGCTTCGCCGGCTCGCGCCCGCAGTCCGAGAAGGACGCCTGGAAGGCCGGCGTCTCCGGCGTCCTGTCCGCCTCGCTCACCCTGGGCCTGATCGCCTTCCTCGCGTTCCAGCTGAAGGGTCAGTTCAAGTCGCTCAAGTTCATCGAGCCGGGCCAGGTCAGCGGCTCCATCGGCGACCTGGTCGGCATGGACGACATCAAGACCGAGGTCGCGCAGATCAAGGACCAGTACATGCGGCGCGCCGAGTACGCGGAGTACGGCATCAACAAGCCGTTCAACGTGATGTTCAGCGGCCCCGCGGGCACCGGTAAGACCAAGCTCGCCAGCTACCTGGCCAAGGAGCTGAACCTGCCGATCCTGTTCCACTCCGCCGTGAACCTGGAGACGGGTTACGTGGGCGGTGGCGCCAACACCCTGGGCCGCATCGTGGCCATGGCCAAGCGCCGCAAGAAGTGCATCGTGTTCCTGGACGAGGCGCAGGACCTGTTCATGAAGCGCGGCGGGCACCGCAAGTTCGACGACGACACGCAGAACATGCTGCTGGCCGTGCTGGACGGCGTGCGCACCAAGAACGACGCCGAGATCATCTGGATCGTGGCCTCCAACTTCAACAGCGAGCAGATGCAGATGGACGAAGCCATGCTGCGCCGCTTCCAGATGAAGGTGGACTTCCGCCTGCCCAACCGCGAAGAGCGCCTGTCGATCTTCCAGCACTACCTGTCGCAACGCTCCGAGAAGGTGCTGCCCGACCTGGACCTGCGCCACCTGGTCGAGATCACCGAAGGGCGCAGCCCGGCGGACCTGGAGACCATCGTCAACCAGGCCGGCATCACCGCGGTGCAGGCGGGCCTCATGATCGGTGCCGACACCCTGATGCAGGCCGCCGAGCGCGTGCTGGTGGGCAACGTCAACACCAACACCACCAAGGAGCGCGAGCGCGACCGCCGCATCATCGCGGTGCACGAGTGGGGCCACTTCCTGGTCGACTTCGAGCAGGAGCGCAAGAAGGCCGGCGGCAACTGGGAGCAGATCCTCTCGGAGATGAAGACGCTCAAGATCTCGCTCAAGGCCAATCCGCGCAACAACGCACTGGGCTTCGTCTTCCACAAGCAGGGCGCCAACCTGCTCAAGACCAAGGGCGACATCGAGCACGACGTGCGGGTGCTGCTGGGCGGCATGGCCAACGAGGAGCTGTTCTTCGGCGAGGAAGGCACCACCAACGGCGCGCACAACGACATCACCCGCGTGACCAAGCTGCTGCACCACGCCGTCGGCGAGATGGGCATGTACCGCAAGACCCGCCTGAACTTCGGCGCCCTGAACCAGGACGGCGGCAGCAAGGCGGTCGACGAGGAGACCCGCTCGATCATGGAGGCGCAGAGCGAGCGCCTCTACGGCGAGACCAAGGCCCTGCTCGCACGCCTGAAGCCGCTGACCGAGCACCTGGCCGGCAAGCTGATGGACGCCGGCGAGATGAGCCTGCGCGAAGCGCTGCACGAGATCCGCAGCTTCGAGGCGGCCTGCTACAGCTTCAACTCCAAGGTGGGCCTGCAGCCGGCCACCTGAGCGGCTTGCATGCGCCATGCAACGGGGCCTTCGGGCCCCGCTGCCTTTTCAGGCAGGCACACGGCTGCGCGGTGCGCACCGGTCCGTGAAGCTGTGCCCGGTCTCCGCGCTTGCGCTGAGGACGCGGCTCTAAAACGGCCATGGATGAGCAGGGCCCTCTGGCATCATCCCGCCCCATGTTCGAAGACGACACACGGCCTGCCACCGGGCTGGGTGCGCCAGATTCCCCCGCGTCATCCGCAACGCGACCCGCGGTGGTCTGGACCACCGACGATTCGGGCGCCGTCCGCGCGCCGACCCCCAGCTGGGAACACTTCACCGGCCAGTCCTTCGATGCCTATGCGGGCGACGGCTGGCTGCAGGCCGTGCACCCGGACGACCGCGAGCGCGTGGCGCGCAGCTGGCGCGAGGGCGTGGCCGCCCGCCGCCCGGTGGAGATGACGTACCGCTTGCGCCGGCACGACGGGCGCTACCGCCACGTCAGCGCCCACGGGGCGCCGCTGTCCGACGGCGATGCCCGCCGGGCCTGGGTCGGCGTCTGCGTGGACGTCACCGCCACGCTGGAAGCCGAGGCCCTGGTGCGCGAGAACCAGGAGCGCTTGCAGTTCCTCGACCGGCTGGGCCAGGCCACGCGGGCCTCGACCGACGCGCACCGGGTCATGGAGGTCACCGCGCGGCTGCTCGGTGGCCACCTGGGTGCCACGCGCTGTGCCTATGCCGACGTCGAGCCGGACGGCAACCGCTTCACCATCCGGGCCGACTGGGCCGTGCCGGGGGTGCCGAGCAGTGCCGGCGTGTACACGCTGGACCTGTTCGGTCCCCAGGCGACCTCGAACCTGCGCCAGGGACGGCACCTGGTGGTGTGCAACGTGGACACCGAACTGGGGGACGACGGCGGCGCCCGCATGTTCAACGCCATCGGCGTCAAGGCCATCATCTGCGCCGGCCTGGTCAAGGAAGGCCGGCTGGTGGCGATGATGGCGGTGCACCAGTCCACGCCGCGTGAGTGGAGCGATCGCGAGATCGCGCTGGTCGGGGACGTGGTCGACCGCTGCTGGGCGCACATCGAGCGGGTGCGCGACAACGCCATGCTGCGCGAGCAGGACCGCCGCAAGGACGAGTTCCTCGCGACCCTGGCGCACGAGCTGCGCAACCCGCTGGCGCCGATGCGCTACGCGGTCGCCACCATGCGGTTGGCCGGCGACCCGGCGGCCCAGGTGCGGGCGCAGGACGTGCTCGACCGGCAGGTGAGCCAGATGGCGCGCCTCATCGACGACCTGCTGGACCTCTCGCGCATCAACCGCGGCCTGATCCAGCTGCAGCGGGAGCCGGTGCGGCTGCAGCAGCTGATGGAGCGCGCGGTGGAAGCGGCACGCCCGGCGATCGACACCGCGCACCACCGGCTGGAGCTGCAGCTGCCCGACCCCGACGTGCTGGTGCAGGCCGACCCGGCGCGCATCATCCAGGTCATCGGCAACCTGCTCAACAACGCCGCCAAGTACACGCCGGATGGGGGCCACATCCGGCTGGCCGCCTGGCGCGCGGGACGGCACGCGGTGCTGGAGGTGGCGGACAACGGCATCGGAATTCCGCCGGAGCAGCAGGGCATGCTGTTCCAGATGTTCACGCAGCTGCACCACACCGCAGCGCGGGCCCAGGGTGGCCTGGGCATCGGCCTGGCGCTGGTCAAGACCCTGGTCCAGATGCACGGCGGTTCGGTCCGCGTGTTCAGCGCCGGCCTGGACGAGGGCACCCGGTTCACGGTCGAGCTTCCGCTGGCCGCGCCGGTGGAGGCACCGCCGCCGCCGGTGCCGACGGCGGCGCCCGCGTCGGCAGCGCAGGCGCCAGCCCGCCGCAAGGTGCTGGTGGTGGAGGACAACCGGGACGGGCTGGAGACGCTGCTCGCGCTGCTGGACATGCTCGGCTACGAGGTGGCCGGGGCAGCGGATGGCCGCGAGGGCATCGAGGAGGCCCGGCGGTTCCAGCCGGACGTCGTGCTGCTGGACCTCGGGCTTCCCGTGATGGACGGATTCGAGGTGGCGCGGGCGCTGCGCGCCGACCCGCAATGCGCGGGCGTCTTCATCGCCGCGCTCACCGGCTGGGGAACCGAGGCCGACCGCCGGCGCACGACGGAGGCCGGCTTCGACGCGCACCTGACCAAGCCGGTCGAACTGGCCGCGCTGGAGGCCGTGCTGGAGCGCAGCGCGGCGCGGACCTGAGGCTTGTAGGCGCGACAGGGGAAGCGTGGGGTTCTATGTCATTGCGGGCTTGGCCCGCAATGACGTCGTCGCGCAGCGCTCGGACCGCATCCACCGAGGATCCCGGGTCAAGCCCGGGATGACGGATCAAGGGGGCCGCGCGCGCCCCACAGCACGTCATTGCGGGCTCGACCCGCAATCCACGCGCCGCTACCGCGCCTGCCGCAGGAAACGCCGCACGTTGTCCGGGTCCGGGCCGATCGATTCCACGGCATGCTGCAGTTCCTTTTCGCTGCATCCGAGCCACTGGCTCCAGTTGCGGCGCTCCCATTCGTGTTCCAGGCTGACCAGGAACTCCTCGCTGGCGTGCAGACCCTTGTCTTCGGACATCGCTTGAACTCCTTCGATGCTGTCCGTGCAGGGTAGGGTCGTTGCGCACCCCTGCCGCATCGGATGGAGCAGGGTCCGGGGGTGCGCCAAACGGACGGCCGCGTGTAGGAGCGGCGCATGGCTGGGCTGCTGACCGCAGCTTCCTACCGCGCCTTGTCCGCGGGGCCTACATCGACGCTTCGGCCCGCTTCTATCCTGCGGCGAGGAACACACCCATGGCCAAGACCAAGGCTCCGGCGGCACAGGGCGGCAAGGACGCCCGGCGCGAACCCGCGCAACGGGGCGCGGCATCAGGCCCCGGGCGTGCCAGCGGGCAGGGCGCCAACAGCGCCATGCGCGAGCTGCAGCGCCGGCAGGAACAGAATCCGCGGCCCGGCGTCGGCAACGCGCCCCCGGCCGGCCGCGAACCGGGGCGAGACAACACCCCCCGTGCGCCGCGCGCCCCGGGCCCCGCCAGGCGCAAGTAGCGCCCCCATCCGACAGCCGCCTGCGCAGCTGAGCCCTAAGCTCGTGCCATGCGCGTGGCTGCACACAACGAAATCCGCGTCCGGTGCGAGCAGGACTGCCCCGTCGTGGCCATGCTGCGGCCGCGCAGCGGCGGCGGCCAGTGGGTGGTGTCGCAGCAGTACGAACTGTCGCCGCCGGTGCCCGCGCGCGAGTTCGTCGACAGCTACGGCAACCTGTGCCAGCGCTTCGTCGTGCCGCAGGGCGAGTTGACCCTGCACGTGACCACCGAAGTCGAGGTGGCCGACCTGCTGGCGGTGGACAGCCACGCCCCGCAGACGCCGGTGGAGATGCTGCCGGACGACGTGCTGGTGTACCTGCTGCAAAGCCGCTACTGCCCCAGCGACGCGATGGAGGACCAGGCCCGCGAGGTGGTGCGGGGGTGCGCGCCGGGGTATGCCCAGGCCGACCGCATCTGCCGCTGGGTCCACGAGCGGCTGGAGTACCGCTACGGCGTGAGCGACCAGAGCACCGACGCCCTGCTCACCCTGCAGCACGGCGCCGGCGTCTGCCGCGACTTCGCGCACGTGGGCGTGTCGCTGTGCCGCGCCGCGCGCATCCCGGCGCGCTATGTCGTGGGCTACCTGCACGGGCTGGAGCCGATGGACATGCACGCCTGGTACGAGGCCTTCGTGGGCGGGCGCTGGTACACCTTCGATCCCACCCAGTCGGAGCCGCGCGGCGGGCGCATCGTGGTGGGCTACGGCCGGGACGTGGCCGACGTGGCCTTCCTGTCCAACTACGGCCCGCTCGAGGTGGTGAAGATGGACGTGCGCGTCGATCGCGTCGATCGCGTCGATCCGCGGGCCAACGGATGAGCTGACGGCTCGGCGGAAGGCGCGTGCGGATGCCCGCAACGGCCCGCGACAGGTCACGATCAGGTACGCTCGCGGTCGACATTGCCGAGCTGAGCAGGAACCCTTTTCTTGGTTGAACCGACCACGGCAGCCGCTGCTGCCTTGCCCCCCGCGACGCCGGAGCGCAAGCCGCCGGCCCAGGCCACGCTCACCGCGCTGCAGGTGCTGTCCGTGCTGTGCGTCGTGCTGCCGCTGGTCGCCTATGTCAGCGTCGGCACCTACCGCTACCAGCAGCTGCGCGACGAGACCGAAGTCCGCATCGACCGCGCGCTGCGCATCGCCCAGGAACACGCGCTGCGGGTGTTCGACACCACGGAATCGCTGCTTGGCCGGGTGCAGGACCTCGCGACGGCCCCGATGGAGGCGCTGGCGCAGAGCGAGCCCGCGCTCCATGGCCAGTTGCGCGCCATGGCCCAGGACAAGCCGCAGCTCCAGGGCATCTGGATCTTCGGTGCGGACGGTCGCCCGCGCATCGCCAGCCGCTTCTCCCCGCCACCGAACGTGAACGTCTCCGACCGCGCGTACTTCCGCTGGCACCAGGAGGGCCGCGGCGGGGTGCACGTGTCGCAGCCCTTCGTGTCCCGCACCACGGGCGACACCATCCTGGACGTCAGCGTCACGCGCCGCGAGCCGGACGGCAGCTTCGGCGGGCTGATCTCGGTGAGCCTGCTGGCCGAGTACTTCAACAAGTTCCACGGCGATCTCGTGGCGGACGAGCCCGGCCTGGCCGTCACCATGTTCCGCGAAGACGGCGCCGTCTTCTCGCGCTGGCCCGTCCTGCCGGGCGCGCCGGCGACGATGTCGGCCAGCAGCCCGGTGCTGCGCAGCGTGCAGGAAGGCAAGGCCGCCGCCTCGCTGGTCGGCGTGTCGTCGCTCGATGGCCGGCAGCGGCTGCTGGCCTACCAGAAGGTGGGCAGCTACCCGGTGTACATCGGCACGGGCATGGACCTCACCGAGATCCGCAACCGCTGGCTCGAAGAGATGGCCTGGCTGGCGGCCTTCGGCATCCCGCCGATGCTGGGCCTGTACCTCACCGCGCGGCTGGCGCTGCGCCGCAGCCGCGACTCGCTGGCCGCGACGGTGCGGCTGGAGGAGGAGACCGAGGCCCGCCGCCGGGTCGAGGAGGCGCTGCTCCAGGCGCAGAAGCTGGAGGCGCTCGGACGCCTGACCGGCGGCGTGGCGCACGACTTCAACAACGCACTGATGGTGATCAGCAACAACCTGGTGCTGCTGCGCATGAAGCACCCCGAAGCGGCGGGCAAGTACGTCGAGTCCATCTCGCGCGCGGTGGGGTCGGCCACCAAGCTCACGCGGCAACTGCTGGCCTTCTCGCGCCGGCAGGCGCTGGTGCCCGAGCACGTTCTGCTGCAGCAGCGCCTGCCCACACTGCGCGAGCTGGTGGGGCCGGTGCTGGGCACCCGGCTGCAGCTGGCGATCACCGTGGATCCGTCCACGCGGCCGATCCGCGTGGATGCCGCGGAGTTCGAGCTGGCGCTCCTGAACCTGGCGATCAACGCCCGTGACGTGCTCGGCCAGGACGGGCGCTTCGAGATCCGGGCGCGCAACGCGCGGCCCGACGAGCTGCCGCCCCTGCTGCAGGGGCCGATGGTGCTGGTGGAGGCCTGCGACAACGGCCCCGGCATTCCCCCGGACCTGCTGGACCGCGTGTTCGAGCCCTTTTTCACGACCAAGCCGGTGGGCGAGGGCACCGGGCTCGGTCTGAGCCAGGTGTACGGCCTGTGCCAGCGGGCCGGCGGACTGGCCACGATCGACAGCCGAGTGGGCGTGGGCACGACGGTGCGCATGTTCTTCCCGCCCGACGAGCGCCCGCCGGTGCCCGATGCCACGGCGCCGAGCCTGCGGCAGCACTTCGGGCTGCACGTGCTGCTGGTGGAGGACAACACCGAGGTTGCGGGCGCCCTGGCCCCGGTGCTCGAGTCGATGGGCTGCACCGTCACGCACTTCGAGCGCGCCGTTCCGGCACGCGACTGGCTGGCGTCGCAGGCGCAGCTGCCCGACGTGGTGCTCACCGATGTGGTCATGCCGGGCGAGCTCGACGGCATGGCGCTGGCCCAGCAGGTGCGCGCCGGTTGGCCTAAGCTGCACGTGATCGTGATGACCGGCTACGCCGAGCAGATCGATGCGATCGCAAGGCTGGGCTTCGAGATCCTGCCCAAGCCGTGCACGCCCGAGATGCTGGCCCAGGCGCTGGGCCGCACCGTCGCCGCCTGAGCGGGCCTCCGCCCGTGATGCGCATCACGCGGTTGCACCCGGCTGCGACTTGTTGCACACCTGTTGCACCTTCCGCTGCGGGTGCTGCCTAGCATGGGTCCATGCGCTACACCCGTGAAGAGTACGCGAACATGCAGGCCGTCCAGCGGCGCGTGGCCCGGGCCGAAGCCGACTACGCGCGCTTCCGTGCCGCCTACCTGGAGATCGCGCAGACCCAGCCCGACCATGAGGTGGCGCTGGCGATGATCGGCGCGGACATGAATCGGGCGCACGCCTATCTGCAGGCCCTGATCGGGCTGCCGCCCACCCCCTTCGAGAAGCAGCCCAGCGTGGTGGTGATGCGCGAGGCGCGCCGGCTCGCCGAGGAAAAGGGCAAGCACTGAGGGCCCGGCGGCGCGCCCCGCGCGCGCTGCGCCGTTCCTACAATCGGTCGCTTGCACCGCCACGACGCCCCGCACGAGACCCTCCACCTTCCCGAAGCCGAGGCGCGCCGCCTGTTGCTGGTGCGCGCCGTCGAGGAGGCCGACCCCGCGGGCAAGCTGGTCGGCGCCCTGGAGCGCGAGCAACTGGAGCGGCAGGCGGTTGCCTCCGCGGGCGACACCATCCCCGGCCAGCCGCCCGACACCCGCACCTACCTGCTGGCGCGCGCCACGCGCTTTGCCGAGCTGCTGTCCAACCGGCAGCCGCGGCTGGCGGCCCTGGCGCAACCCCCCACCTGGCACGCCTGGTTGGCCTGGGGCCTGCCGCTGGCGGCGCTGGCCACGGGCGCACTCGTCGACCGCATCGACAACCCGGGCCAGGTGAACCTGCTGTCCCCCCCGCTCCTCGCCTTCCTGCTGTGGAACCTGGCCGTCTACGTGGGGCTTGCCGTGTTCGCCGTGTGGCCGCGCCGTGGCGGCGGCACCGGCACGGGATGGTTGCGGCGCGTGGCGCCGCTGCGGCACCGCTCCGCGGGTGGCCTGCGCGGTGCGATCGTCGCGCGCTTCCAGGAGGCCTGGTGGCGCAGCGCCGGCGCCCTGGAAGGCCAGCGCTGGCGCGCCACGCTGCATGCATCGGCAGCGGCCTGGGCCCTGGGCATCGCCCTGTCGATCGCGCTGGGCGGACTGGTGCGCGAGTACCGCGTCGGCTGGGAGAGCACGCTGCTCGAGCTGCCCCAGGTCCATGCGTTCCTGCAGGCCCTGTTCGCGCCGGTCGCGGCCCTGCTGCCGCTGGAGCCCTTCACGCTGGACGAGGTGCGGCGCCTGCACTTCCGCTCCGGCGACGACGTGGGCCGCGTCGAGGCGCGGCGCTGGGTCTTCCTGTACCTGGCGCTGCTGGCCCTGGTGGTCGTCGTGCCGCGCGCGGTGCTCGCGCTGTGGGCACGCTGGCGGCAGGCGCGGCTCGCGCGGGCGGTGCCGGTGGCGCTGGAAGACGCCTACTTCCGCCAGGTGCTGGGGCGCGTGCGGCCCGCGCGCATCCTGCTGGCGATCGCCCGTGCGGACGGCGCGGACGACCGGCCGCTGCGCACCGTGCTGCGCCAGGCGGCGGGCGAGGGCGGGCCCCTCGGCCCGGGCGAGCCCTGGACCCTGCTGTCCACCGACCGCGGCGATGCCTTGCTGTGCATGGACCTGCCGACGGCCGCCCTGCAGCCCGGCCGTGGCGCGGCGCCCGCGCCGGCGACGCGCTGGTCGTGGGCGCGGCTGCGTGCATCGGGCGCTGCGCCCGCGCCTGCGGCACCGCTGGCACGCGCCGACGCCCTGGTGCTGGTGTGCGACGACCCGCAGGCGCTGGAGGCGCTGCTGCCGGCCCTGCAGTCCGCCGCCCGGCCGGTGCTGCTGCTGGCGCCAGGTTCCGGCTCGGGCTTGGCGGCCCGGTTGCGCCGCCTCGAGGGGCTGGCCGAGGTGCTGCCGCTGCAGGACCTGCCCACCTGGCGGCAGGACGCCCGGCTGCGGGCCGCGCTCGCGCGGCTGCTGCCGCCCTACCACGCGCCGGGCATGGAGCGCCTGTGCGCGCAGTGGGAGCACCGCGAGAGGGCCCGCCTGCGGGACGCGATGCAGCTGCTCGCCGCCGAGCTGGTGCAGGCGGCCACCGACACCCACGAACTGGCCGCTGCGCCGGTGGGCGTGCGGCAGCTGGTGGTGCGCGGCGAGCGCGCGGCCAGCCACGAGGCGCGCCAGCAGGCCATCGACGCGCTGCTGGCCCGCACGCGTGAGCGCCAGGCTGCCACCGATGCCCGGCTGCTGTCGCTGCACCGCCTCGAAGGGGTGGTGCCGGCCTGGGACTTGTCACATGCGCTCGCCGAGCGCTTCCAGGTGCGACAGGCGGTGCACGAGCCGCAGGCCGGCCTGGCCGGCGCGGCGAGCGGCGCGGCGATGGGGGCGGCCGTCGACCTGATGACCGGCGGCCTCACCCTCGGCGCGGCGAGTGCGCTCGGTGCGCTGGTGGGTGGTGGCGCCGCGCTGGTGGCGGCGGCGTGGAAGAACCGCTCCACCGAAGCTGGCGTGACCAGCGTGGCGATCGGCGACGAGATGCTCGCCGGGCTGCTGCAAGGCGCGCTGCTGCGCTACCTCGGTGCGGTGCACGAGGGGCGTGCGGCGGAGCCGGTGGCGCGCGAGCGCTGGGCCGAGGTGGTGGCCACCGCGGTCGAGGCCCGGTCGGATGCCCTTGCCGCCGCGTGGGTGCGGGCACGGACCGAGGGTGCCGCGCCGGCCTGCGAGCAGCTGGTGCCGCTGCTGGAGGGGCTGGCCCTGCACGTGCTCGCCGACCTGCACGGCGCGGCGCCCACACCCGCACCAGCCGCGGCTTGACGCAGCCGCGTCACCTGGCGAGCTCGATCGCCAGGGTGACGAAGCGGCTGTCCCAGGCGTCCGGGTTCCGCGCCGAGGCCTCCAGGTGCGTGCCCCGCAGCAGCCAGCGGCCGCCGAAGGGCAGCGTGTGCGTGACGGTGCCCTGCGCATCCGTCGTGCCCCAGATGCCGATGCGGCTGCGCTCGCTGACCAGCTGGACGGCAAACCCGGGCAGCGGTGCGCCGTCGCGCAGCACCTGGAAGGCCGTGGGCTGGCGCACGCGCAACGGCTCGGAGCCGAGCACCACGATCTCCAGTCCCTGGCCGACCGGCCGGCGCACCGCGACACGGCGTTCGACGTCGGCTGCGGATGCCGCTGCGAGTTCGATCCGGGCGTGCTTCGTGTACCGCTCCTGCCAGCCCACGCCACGGGCCTGCAGGGCACGCCACCGGGCGCGCATCTCGGCGGACGGGCGGATCTCCTCGAAGTAGGCGTCGACCACCGGGCCTTCCAGCGTGATCTCGTGGGCGTCGATGTCGGCCCAGCAGGCCAGCAACGTCGCGCCTTCGGCCGCCACCGGCACCAGGGCCAGCGCGCGCGGCGTGCTGCTGCCCGCACGCAAGGGGGTGCGCCGCACGCCGTCCGTGCAGCCGGCGTTGCGCACCACGTCGGCCGGGGGCCCGTTCTCGGCCGCCGGGAAGTGGGCCCCTGTCGACAGCGCCAGGGTGCCGGTGGCGCTGGTCAGCCAGCTGTCGTGCGCCGCGGCCGGACCACTGAAGGCGATGCAGGCGGCCAGCAGGGCGGCCGTGGTGGCGCAGATGTGGGACATGGCTGGCCCAACGGTACGGGGCCCGCCGGGCTGCGCTGTCGGCCAGAGGCCCGGCCGGGTGTCGGCCCGCTGCTCATGCGTGTTGTGTCGGATGGGTGCAGCTTCTTACCACCTTCCAACCCGCATGGGCGCACGTCCTACGGCCGAGTCAGCCTGCGATGCACACCATGGACTGCCGGGTAACCAATGAGTCGTAATGGCAACCGGACGGTCACAGCCCATCCCACCTTCAGGAGAATTGCAATGCCAACCACCTTCCGGCGCCTGCTGCCCGGCTGCGTCCTCGCAGTCGCCGCCAGTGCCGCCGTCGCGTCCAGCCATCGCGAAGCGCCCGCCATCACGGCCCAGCCCAAGGTCGACGCCACCGATCTGTACATGTTCCGCAGCTACGAGCCCGGCCGGGAAAACTTCGTGACGGTGCTCGCCAACTACATGCCGTTCCAGGACCCGCAGGGCGGCCCCAACTTCTACATGTTCGACCCGGATGCCCTCTACGAGGTCCACATCGACAACAACGGGGACGGCGCCGAGGACATCACGTTCCAGTTCCGCTTCCAGAACACCTCCAAGGCCACGGCGCTGACGGTCGGCGGCAAGCAGGTGAAGATTCCCCTGATCAACAGCGGCCCGATCGCGGAGGTGAATCCGGACACGCTGAACGTCCGCGAGACCTACAGCATCGGCGTGGTGCGCGGTGCCCGGCGCTCCGGCAATGCCGCCGCCGTCACCAATGCCGCCGGCGGCGGCAACCGCTTCGACAAGCCCGTGGACCACATCGGCGAGAAGACTTTCGGCGGGGCGGGCGGCTACGCCGGCTACGCCGCCCAGCACATCTACAACGTCACCGTGCCCGGCTGCAACACGCCCGCCCGTGTGTTCGTCGGTCAGCGCAAGGAGCCGTTCTACATCGCCGTGGGCAAGACCTTCGACCTGTTCAACCTCGACCCCCTGGGCAGCGAAACCGGCAACAACAACGACCTGGAGGGCAAGAACGTGAGCACCATCGCGATGGAGCTCCCGATCGCCTGTGTCACCGCCGGCGGTGAGCCGGTCATCGGCGCGTTCACCACGGCGAGCGTGCGCCAGGCGCGGCTGGCCAACGGCAGCCCGCGCACCGGCATCAACCAGGCTGCGCGTTCCGGCGGCGCCTGGACGCAGGTGTCGCGGCTGGGCATGCCGCTGGTCAACGAGGTCGTGATCGGACTGGAGGACAAGGATCGGTTCAACGCCTCGCGGCCGCGGGACGACGTCGCCAACTTCGCCGACTACGTGACCAACCCGGTCCTGCCAGCGCTGATCCAGACCCTGTTCCCCGCGGCGGTGGCGCCGACCAACTTCCCGCGGACCGACCTGGTGACGGTGTTCCTGCGGGGCATCGAGGGCGTCAACCGGCCGGCCAACGTGGTGGCCAGCGAGATGCTGCGCCTGAACACCGCGATCCCTGTCACGCCCGCCGGCGCGCAGAACCCGCTCGGGGTCGCAGCCGGAGACAACGCGGGCTTCCCGAACGGGCGCCGTCCGGCCGACGACGTCACCGACCTGTCGCTGCGGGTGGCCATGGGTGCGCTGTGCGTGCTCACCGGCCCCGGCGACACGCTGAAGGTCGGCTGCACCCCCGCGGACGCACCGGCCGGTGGCCTGCCCCTGACCGACGGGGTCCGCAAGACCGCGCAGAACTATGGCACGGCCTTCCCCTACCTCACGACGCCGCTGCCGGGGAACCTGAACCCGCCCCCTGCCGCAGGCACCACCTTCCCCTGAGCAGGAGAACGGCACCATGAAGACCACACATGCGATCGCGCTGGCCACCCTGTGCGCCAGCCTGGCCGGCTGCGGCGGGGGCGGGGGCGGGGGCGGGGGCGGCGACGGCGGCTCCGCCGGCGGCGGCAACCCGGCCAGCGGGGGCGCCTTCAACGGGCAGAGCGTCGGCGCCCTGCTGACGTTCGTTCGCGAGCTCATCGCGGGCACGTCCGAAACCGCGCTGCCGGTGGACGTGGACACCTCGGCCCTGCCGGTCGACGACGGGGGTGCGCCGGCGCCGCTCTGAACGCGCCCGGCCTTCGGCGCCTTGCGCCGGATACCACGACCCCGCCCGGCGCGATGCCGGGCGGGGTCGGGTCCGTCAGGGCTTCTTGATGATCTTCTCGACGCCCTGCTTGACGTCGCCCACCTTCTTCTGGACCTTGCCTTCCTGCTCGCGCGCGTGGCCGCGCGCCTGCTGGTCGCGGTCGCCGCTGGCCTTGCCCAGCTGCTCCTGGGCCTCGCCGGCCGCTTCCTTGACCTTGCCCTTGACTTGATGCTCGTTCATGGCGTTTCCTTTCATCGGCGGATAACCCGCCGTGTGGAAACCACCGTAGGCGCGGCGGCGGCGGCCGTGCGCAAGCACAGGGCGATGGCGGCCGTGCGGCACCGCCTACAGTCGCGCTGCAGCTCGGCCGTCGGTCAGCGGGCGCCCGTGCCGGGTTCCAGCGTGTCGCGCAGCCAGCGCACCATCTCCGCCGCCGAGGCCATCGGCGCGCCGACGTGGTCGGACCGCGGCTCGTACAGCCGGTTCGCCGGGTTCGGCGGCAGCATCTCCCAGGTCTCGCGCTTGACCTTGCGCAGGTTGGCCAGGTCGCGCGTGGGCACCACCAGCAGCACCGGCATGCCCGGCCGCAGGGCGCTCCAGACCCGCCGCCAGTTCATCACGCCGTCGCGCTCGAACCAGGTGACGTAGGCCGCGGGCGTGGCTGCCGGCAGGTCCCAACGCGCCGGGCTCACCACGTCCGAGTCCTTCATCAGGGTGGGCTGCTGCCCGCGCCCCTGCGCGATGAGCTGCTTGGCCCGGGCCACCTCGTCGTCCAGCGGCTTCATGTCGCTGCCGCCGTTGGGCGCGATGGCCACCAGGGCATCGACCGGCGTGCGGCCCGCCACCAGCGCGGCGAAGAAGCCGCCGAGGCTGAAACCCGCCAGCACCAGGCGGGTGGCGCCTTCGCGGCGCAGGCGCTCCAGTTCGCCCTGCACCGTGCGCACGCCGGCATCGACCGGCTGGCTGAACGCAGCCGGGCCGCCGAAGGGCAGGTCGGGCGTGGCGACCCGGAACCCGGCCGTGCGCAGGTGGCCCGCCAGTTCCTTCATGCTGTTGCCGTCGCCGCCGATGCCGTGCAGCAGCACGATGCCGGTCCGGCTGGGCGCGGCGGGTGTCGCCACGGCATCGCAGCCCAGCAGGGCGCCGAGCAGCAGGCCCGACAGGCTGCGGCGCGCCAGGCTCACCGCAGGTTGCGTTCCGGTTCGCATGCATGTCCTCCGATCGATCCGGGACCTTGCCCGGCCATGGCGAAACCAACACCACCGGGCATGTCGCTTGCCACTGTTGACCAGCGCGACGTTGCGCTCAACGTTTCCAACTGCAGGAGTTCCCACACCATGTCCAAGATCCTCTCCATCGTCGGCGTCACCCTCACCGCCGCTGCGCTCACCGCCTGCGGCATGACCGCCCAGCAGACCGCCTCGCCTCAGGGCAGCAGCAGCGGCAGCCTGATGGGCGCCGGCGGCCCCGGCACCAGCGGCTCGCCTGGCGGTGCCGCCGGTGCCGGTGGCACCGGTGCGGCTGGCGCCGGGGCAGCCGGTGCCGGTGCGGCTGGTGCCGGTGGCGCCGCCGGCTCCGGCGCCGCTGGCGGCACCCGCTGAAGGCACGCTGCCGGCCCCCGCCGGTAGCATTTGCCGCAAGCCCGGCGCCACGTTCGTGGGCCGGGCTTGCGTGCATTCGCGGTCCGATGCGGCGTTCCGGCCGGCGGTTCCCTTGGGCGCAGCGGCAATCTTTTTCCTGCTGACGAGCCAGGGCGTGTAGGACGCCGTCGCGATCCGCACGGCGGGCGTGGCGGCTCGCAAACAGATCCGTGCAACCCGCCCGGCCGCGGCGCGTGCCGCGCGGTCGCGGTGCGCTGCGGCGGCTACGATGGGCCATGCGCCTGCCAGCCGTCTCGCCCTGGTGGCTTTCGGTCCGTGCCCGCCTGGTGGCGTTCGCGGTGCTGTGCGCCGTGCCGGTGCTGCTGCTGGCGGCGCTGCAGATGCACCGGGACAACCAGCACCTGCACCGACACCTGGTGGACGACGCGCGGCTCGTCGCCGAACGCCTGCCGGTGCGCACCGGCCTGGTGCTGGGCGCCGCCGAGAGCGTGGCCCATGCGATGGGCGCGCTCGACCTCACCAGCGCGCCGGCCGCGCCGGCCTGCTCCATCGCCCTGTCCCGCGCCCTGGCCGCCGCCGGGCCCAGCGTGCTCAACTTCACCGTGACGGACCCGTCCGGCACCGTGCTGTGCAGCGCCAATCCGGTCGGCGGCAAGGTCAACGTGAGCGACCGTCCGCATTTCCAGCGCGCCCTCGCGGAACGGCGTCCCGTGCTCAGTGGCCTGACCCTGGCCCGGGTGATGGGCCGCCAGGCCTTGCTGCTGGCGGTGCCCATCGTGGACGCCGATGGTGCCGTCACGGCGGTGGTCAGCGCGGTGATCGACCCGCAGCCACTGGCCGAGAGCTTCCGTCCGGATGCCGCGGCGCCAACCGTCGTGGCCGTCTTCGACCCGTTCGGACACCTGGTGAGCCGCGTGCCCGCGCATCCGGCGGTGGTGAGCGGCAGCGCGCATGCCGACAGCGCGTTGTTCCGCCATGCGGTGTCCGGCAGCGTGGCGCCGGCACGGGTGCCCGGCCTCGATGGCGTGCCGCGCGAGTTCGTCACCCGCCCGGTCGTCTACCGGGGTGAGCCGGTCCTGTGGGTCGCCGTGGGCTCCGACATGGCGGCCCTGGAGGCGCAGGCGCAGGCCGCCCGCTGGCGCGACCTGGCCGCGGTGCTGCTGCTGGCGGTGGCGGTCGGCTCCCTGGCGTACGTCGCGACCCGGCCGCTGGTGCTGGCCCGCCTGCGCGGCCTGACCGACGTGGCCAGCCAGGTCGCGCAGGGCCGCTACGACCGGCGCGTTCCCTTCCGCGTGCGGGACGAGCTCACACCGGTGGAGGACGCGTTGAACCAGATGCTCGACGCGGTGGAGTCGGATCGGCGCATCCTGGAGGCCAGCGAAAGCCGCTACCGGCTGCTGTTCGAGCACAGCCTCGATGGCGTGGTGCTGCAGACGGACGAGGGCGTGGTGCTCGCGGCGAACCCCGCGGCCTGCCGGCTGCTCGGGCGCCTCGAATCGGAACTGAAGGGAATGACGCGCGAGCAGCTCGTCGTGCCCGGAGACACGCGGCTGGACGCGCTGCGGCGCCTGCGCGCGCAGCACGGGCGTGCCCGCGGCGAGCTGGGCCTGGTGCGCGGCGACGGCAGCCGCATCGACGTGATGGCGGCCACCAGCGTGTACCGCGACGACGACGGCCGCGACCTCGTCTGCGTGGTGCTGCACGACATCACCGAACGCAAGGCGGCGCAGGAGGAGGCGCAGCGCCTGCACCGGGAGCTGGAGCATCGGGTGGAGCAACGCACCCAGCAGCTGCAACTGGCCAACCGGGAGCTGGAGGCCTTCACCTACTCGGTATCGCACGACCTGCGGGCCCCGGTGGCGGTGGTGCGCTCCTTCGCCGAGGTGCTGGAGGAGAGCGGCGCGCTGCAGGCGGACAAGCACCGGCACTACCTGCGCCGCATCCGGGCCGCCGGGCAGCACATGACCGAGCTGATCGACGGCCTGCTCGCGCTGGCCCACATCAGCCGCTCGCAGCTGGCCTGGTCGGTGGTGGACCTGAGCGCGCTGGCCCGCGACGTCGTGCAGGAGCTCGCCGAAGCGCACCCGCACCGGCCGCCGGTGGAGATCACGCCCGGCCTGCACGCCATGGGCGACGCCCGCCTGCTGCGCGTGGTGCTGCACAACCTGCTGGGCAACGCCATGAAGTTCACCGGCCGCACGCCCGGGCCGCGCATCCGCTTCCTGGTGGCCGACGACCCCGACGGCCAGCCGGTGTTCTGCGTGCGCGACAACGGCGACGGCTTCGATGCCGCGCAGTCGCACCGCCTCTTCACGGCGTTCCAGCGCCTGCACACGGCCGCGGACTTCCCCGGCCTGGGCATCGGGCTGGCCACGGTGCAGCGGGTGATCCAGCGGCACGGCGGCCGGATCTGGGCCGAGGGCGAGCCGGGGCGCGGTGCCAGCTTCTACTTCGTGCTGGGTGCGCACGACGCCGCGGCGATGCGCAGCCGCGAGGGTGCGGCGCTCGGGCCGCCGGCCTAGGCGCGACCTTCGACCTCCACCCGCCACCAGGCCGGCAGGAGCGCGCGCACCTGCGGCTGCGCGAAGCGGTCGTCGATCAGCACCACGGTGCCGCGGTCGTCCCGCGTGCGGATCACGCGGCCCGCGGCCTGCACCACCTTGCGGATGCCGGGGTAGAGGTAGGCGTAGTCGTAGCCCGCACCGAAGGCGCGTCCCATGCGCCGGCGCATCTCCTCGTTGACCGGGTTGACCTGCGGCAGGCCCAGCGTGGCGATGAACGCGCCCACCAGCCGGTCGCCCGGCAGGTCGATGCCTTCGCCGAAGCTGCCTCCCAGCACCGCGAAGCCGATGCCGCAGCCCCCGGGCGCGAAGCGGTCGAGGAAGGCGCGCCGCTGGTCTTCCGGCATCGACGGCGACTGCTCGAACACCGGCAGCCCGGGATGGCGGGCGCGCAGCAGCGCGGCCACCTGCTGCAGGTAGTCGAAGCTGCTGAAGAAGGCCAGGTAGTTGCCCGGCTGCGCGGCGTACTGCCGGGCGATCAGCGCCGCGATCGGCGCCAGCGACCGCTCGCGGTCGGCCCAGCGGGTGGAGATGCTGCGCACCAGCCGCACCGCCAGCTGGCTGGCGTCGAAGGGCGACTCCACCTCGCTCCACACCGTGTCGGCCGGCAGGCCCAGCGTGTCGCGGTAGAAGGCGGGCGGCCCCAGCGTGGCGGAGAACAGCACGCTGGCATGCGTGGCGGCAAAGCGCGGCGCCAGGAAGGGTGCCGGGATCAGGTTGCGGATGCAGGGCAGCGCATCGGTTCCGCGTGCGCCGCGGCGCAGGGTGACGTCGAACACCGAGTGCTCGCCAAAGCTCTCGGCCAGCCGCAGCATGGCCAGTGCGTCGAACCAGAACTGCTGCAGCTGCGGCGCAGGCTCGTGCGGCGCCTCGGCCAGGTGGTCGCCGATGGCCGCGGCGGCGTTCTGCAGCGCGCCCAGCCAGTGCTCCGGCAGTTCCTCCAGCACCCGGTAGGGTGCGTCCTGCCCCGCATCCAGTCCGTCCCAGGCCTTGGCCAGCTTGCCCAGCGCCCGCCGCACCTTGGGCGGGCCGCTGCGGCGCACTGCCGCCAGGGCCGCCGGGTCCATGCGCGCCGAGTACATCTCGCGCCCGCGCTCCACGAGGTTGTGCGCCTCGTCCACCAGCACCACGGTCCGCCAGCCGCGCTCCTGCGCCAGCGCGTGCAGCAGTGCGCTGGCGTCGAACACGTAGTGGTAGTCGCCCACAACCGCATCGGCCCAGCGCGCCAGCTCCTGGGCGAGGTAGTACGGGCACACCGCGTGCCGCAGCGCCACGTCGCGCAGCGCGGGCGCGTCCATGCAGGCGAGCGTGAGCGCCTCGGCGCGTGCGGCCGGCAGCTTGTCGTAGAAGCCCCGGGCGAGCGGGCAGGACTCGCCGTGGCAGGCCTTGTCCGGGTGCTCGCAGGCCTTGTCGCGCGCGGTGAGTTCCAGCACGCGCAGCGGCACCGCCGCCGGTGCGGGCGCGATGCGCGCGAAGGCGTCGAGCGCGAGGCGCCGGCCGGGTGTCTTGGCCGCCACGAAGAACACCTTGTCGACCGCGGCGCCGGGCATCGCCTTGAGCACCGGGAACAGCGTGCCGACCGTCTTGCCGATGCCGGTGGGCGCCTGCACCATGAGGCAGCGGCCGCGCGCCGCGGCACGGAAGCTGTCCTCGGCCAGGGCGCGCTGGCCGGCGCGGAACTCGCCGAACGGGAACGCCAGCGCCTGCAGCGCGGCATCGCGCGCCGCGCGGTGGGCCAGCTCCCGCCGGGCCCAGTCGAGGAAGCGGTTGCACTGGTCCTCGAAGAACGCCTGCAGCGCCTCGCGGCCGTGCACCTCCTCCAGCACCGTCTCCCGCTGGGTCGCGATGTCGAAGTACACGAGCGCCACCGTCACCTCGGGCAAGCCGCGCTGCGCGCACAGCAGCGCCGCGTACACCTTGGCCTGGGCCCAGTGCAGATGGCGGTGGTTGGCCGGTTGGCGCGACAGGTCGCCGCGGTGGGTCTTGATCTCCTCGAGCCGGTTGCGCGCGGGGTCCCAGCCGTCGGCGCGGCCGCGCACGCGCAGCTCGGCGTGCGTGCCCTCGAGCACGACCTCGCGCTCGTAGCCGGCGCCTCGGCCGCCGGTCACCGCCGCGTGGCCCTGGATGCCTTCCTGCGCGGTGGGCGAGGGGGTGAACCGCAGGTCCAGGTCCCCGGCCTTGGCCGTGAACTCGCACAGGGCGCGGACCGCGACGGTGTACTGCATCCCGGAATGGTAGTGCCTGGGCGTCGGCGCGAAGGCTGGTGGCGATTCGGTTGTGTCCGACCCGCACCGCGTGGCGCGCTGCGTATGCTGGACCGATGATCTCCGCATCGACCACGCCGCCGGCGGCCGGGCCGCAACTGGGCACCGCGGCGCTGCGGCGAGTGTTCGACGCCCTGCCGGACACGGCCGTGCTGGTGCTCGCGCCCGATGCGCCGCGCTTCACCATCCTCGATGCCACGGCCGACTACCTGGCCGCCACGCTGAAGCGCCGCGAGGACCTTCTCGCCCGTCCGCTCTTCGAAGCCATGCACGAGGCCAATCCGCACAACCCGGCGCCGACCGGCATCCAGAACCTGCGCGCTTCCCTGGAGCAGGTGCTGCGGTCCGGCCAGCCGCACCGCATGCCGCTGCAGCGCTACGACGTCACTGCCGGCGACGGCACCTGGCAGGAGCGTTACTGGGCCCCGCACAACGTGCCGGTGCGCGGGGCGCACGGCAGCATCGAAGCCATCGTCCACCACGTGCGCGAGGTGACCGCCGAGGTGCTCAGCCAGCAGGCCGCGCGCCGGGCCGAGCAGGCCTCGGCCCGCACGCTGGCACGCATGGCCGACGCGTACGCGCTGCTGGACCACGCGTTCCGCTTCGTCGCAGTGAACGCCGCGGCCGAACGCCTGCTGGGGATGTCAGCCGATGCGCTGCTCGGCCGCTCGCACTGGGAGGTGTTCCCCGAGACGATGGACACCGCGGTTGGCCGCGCGTACCGCCGCGCCGTCGCCGAGAGACAGGAGCAGCACCTCACCCACAGCCACGGCGGCAGGCACGTCGAGGTGGATGCCTACCCGGCCGAGGACGGCGCACTGGCCGTTTTCTGGCGCGATGTCACGCAGCGCGTGCAGGCCGAGCAGGAGTTGCGCGAAGCCAGCCGGCGCAAGGACGTCTTCATCGCCACGCTGGCGCACGAGCTGCGCAACCCGCTGGCGCCGATCCGCACCGGCATGCACATCCTGCGGCTGGCGCCGCCGGGCTCGCCCAAGGCGACGCGGGCGCTCGACGTCATGGAGCGGCAACTCGCGCACACGGTGCGACTGCTGGACGACCTCCTGGACGTCTCGCGCATCAGCAGCGGCAAGCTCACGCTGCGCCTGGAGCGCGTGGCCCTCGACGACCTGCTCGAGCAGGCGGCGGAGGCCAGCCGGCCGTTCGTCGACGCCGGCGGCCACACGCTGGTGCACGACGTGCAGGTCGCCGGCGCCGCGGTGCAGGCCGACCGCACCCGGCTGCTGCAGGTGGTGGGCAACCTCCTGAACAACGCAGCCAAGTACACGCCACCGGGCGGCACGATCCGGCTGTCGGCCCGCACCGCCCCGGGCCACGCGACCATCGCGGTCGAGGACAACGGCGTGGGCATCCCGCCCGCACAGCTCGAGGCCATCTTCGGGCTGTTCACCCAGCTGCCGGCCGGCGAGTACGCGCAGAACGGGCTGGGCATCGGCCTGTCCTTGTCGCGCACGCTCGTCGAGATGCATGGCGGCACGCTCACCGCCGAGAGTGCCGGGCCCGGAAGCGGCGCACGCTTCACCGTGCGGCTGCCGCTGCCGGAGGGGGAGACGGCGGGCGTGGCGCGCTGAGCGAGCTGATGCGGGGCGAGCAACCACCGCGCAGCCCACGCCGCCGACGCTCAGCCGGCCGCCGCCGCGAACGCGGCCAGGGCGGGCCCCGCCAGGCGGTGGCGCACCCATTCGCCCATCGGCCAGGCGCCAATCGAGCGGTAGAACTGCAGCGCCGGTTCGTTCCAGTCCAGCACGCTCCACTCGAAGCGGCCGCAGCCTTCGGCGACCGCGATGCCGGCCAGGTGCCGCAGCAGGGCCTTGCCGGCGCCGGCGCCGCGGTGGCAGGGCGAGAGGTACAGGTCTTCCAGGTAGAGGCCCTTGCGGCCCTGCCAGGTGGAGTAGTTGAAGAAGTAGACGGCGAAGCCCGCGTCCACGCCGTCGACGGTGCAGACCAGCGCGTGCGCGGGGCCGTTGCCGAACAGCGACTCGCGCAGGTCGTCCTCGGTGGCCACCACCTCGTGCTCGGCCCGTTCGTAGACCGCGAGCTCGCGGATGAAGCGCAGGATCAGCGCGGCGTCGGCCGGCTCGGCGGGGCGGATGCGGATGTCGGGCATGCGGCACTGTAGCCGCAGGGCGCGGCGGCGGTGCGCCGGCGGTTTCCGGAGCGAAATCGGCCGCCGGACCGCATGGGATGCGGGGGTGCCGCTATGCAATCGATAGCAGCAGGCAGGCGCCGGCCAGCCTGCGACCTTCAGTCGTTGGCTTCGACCTGGTGGGTCACGCTGGTGATGGCGTAGCCCTTCTCGCGGATCTGGCGACCGGGTTCGTCGATGGCGTACTCGGCCAGGGAGCCGGCATCCACGTCCATCTCCGTTGCCGTGGCCACCAGCTTCCAGTCCACGTTGTCGGCTTCCTGCGGGATCGGTTGTCCCGCGGGAACCGCCATGAACGACAGCTTGTGCTCGGGTTCGGGGCGACGGTAGATGTCCAGCTTCATGGTCCTTGTCCTTGGGTTGCGGCGGGCTCAGCCGCCCTGGTGCGGGCGCTTGCCCGGGTTCTTCTTGCTGCGGGTGGCGGTGCCGCGTTCGAGGCTGACCTTCTGGCCGCCACCCTTGCGCGGCGGCGTGTAGCCCGGCATGGCCTTGGGGGTCGGGGTGGCCTTGCGGTCGGCTTCGGTGACGATCTTGTTGCCCATGGAAATCATTCCTCGTGTGGTTGGAAAGCGCGTATTAAACCCGCTCCCGGAACCGCCGCCGCCAAAGGCCACGGTGCCACCGCCCGGATGCACGCATTGCGCCACGGCTGCGGCGGCCCGGGCGTAGGCCGCGTCTTGCAATCGCTGTCAGCCGCGTGGCGCGGCCGTTTCAGGGGCAGGTGACGGCCACGCCGCTGCCCACGCAGGCGCCGCGCGGGCCGATCAGCACGTCGCCGTTGCGGTTCAGGCGCGTGCCGCTGCTGTCCCAGCAGCCCCCCGCGTCGCAGGCGGTGATGACCGCGGGGCGCTCGACGCGCACGGGGGGTGGCAGCGGCACGGGTGCCGCGAGGACGGGCGGCGGAACCGGTGGCGGCTCGATCGTCGGGGGCGGCACCACCAGCGGCGGCTGGGCCACGGGCGAGGGCCGGCGGACTTCGCCGCCACCGCCCAGGCAGGCCTCGGCCGCTTGGCGGCGGGCCGCCTCGACCTCGCCGACACGCGCCGGGCCGGCCCGCGCGGCCTGCAGCGCCGCCAACTGCCGGCCGCACGCATCGGACTTCAGCGGATCGCCCGCGCCCGCCTCCGCCGCGCAGCCGGCCACGGCGAGCAGGAGGAGGGCGGCGCGGCACATGGCCGTTGGAGGCGGGCTTCGCCGCCGAAGTTCAGCGGCCGAAGTTCGACGGCGCAAGCGCCGGCGACGGCCGGGCCGGTCCTACGCGAGGCGGCACGCCGGACCTACTGCCGCCGCCCGGCCGCCCGCCCACCATCCGGTGCATGCCGTCCGAACGAGACACCAGCCCCAGCCACGCGCGCCGCGGGCCCGACCAGACCGCCCCTTCCGCGCCCGCCAAGCCCGACCACGGCGAGAGCAGCGCCAGCACGATCATCGAAGCGCCGCTAGACAAGAAGAAGCGAAACAAGCTGGATCCGCACGATTTCCCCGATGGGGGCGGCAGCGGCGGTGCCGAGGCGTTCCGGCGCAGCCGCGTGAAGTAGCGCGTCGATTCGCTCGCGCAGCGCTCCCCCACGCGCGTCATCGCGGGCTCGACCCCGGCGGCCTTCGCCAGGCACGGAAGAGCTGGCTATAGTGTTCCTTGCCGGCGCCAGCCGCACGCGCTGCAAGGCCGTGTGCGCCGGCCGGACCGCAGCGGCGCTCAAGCGCACGTTCCGCCGAGCCCGCGTCCAAGGAGACAAGCGACATGCCCCGTCACATCGTGTTCACCCCGAATGCCGCCAAGCCGCCGCCGGCGTACAGCCAGGCCGTCAAGGCGGGCGGCCTCGTGTTCGTCTCCGGCACTGCGCCGGTCGATCCTGCGACGGGTGCGATCCAGGGCACCACCATCCAGGAGCAGACCCGGCAGTGCCTGTCCAACATCCGGGCCATCCTGGAGGCGGCCGGAAGTTCGATGGACAAGATCGCCAGCGTGACGGTGGTGCTGGCGGAGGAAGACGACTTCGCCGGCATGAACGAGGAGTGGCTGCGCTGGTTTCCCTCCGATCCGCCGGCGCGCCAGGGCGCGAAGCTGCCCGCGCGCATCCCGGGCCTGAAGGTCTCCATTGCCGCCATCGCCGAAGCCTGACCTGCACGCCCGGACCATGAACACCGACGCCGCCGCCGACCTGGCCACCCTGCGCGCCCTCAACAGGCGCTTCATCCACAACTTCGTCAGCAACGACGTTCCCTCGCACGACGCGATCCTGCATCCGCAGTTCCGCAGCGTGTCGTCCACCGGCGCGCACGTGGCGCGCGGGCCCTACCTGGCCTACTGGGCCACGGGTTTCGACCCCGAGGTGATCGTCTACTGGGACATGCGCGACGAGCGCATCACGCTGCTGGGCGACACCGCCCTCGTGACCGCGACCAACCGCTGGGTGCGGCGCCGCGACGGCCAGGAGGTGGTGGGCATGACCTGCTACACCGACACCTACCTGCGCACCCAGGGCACCTGGCTGTGCGCACTGGCGCAACTCACGCCGGTGGCGCCGGAGAACTTCCCCGCCGACGACACGATCGTGGTGAAGTACCTGCACGGGCAGCTGCAGGCCTGACGTCCGCCGCAACCCCGCCCCGCCCATGCCGGATTTCCCCGTCCTCGACACCCCCCGGCTCCGGTTGCGCGAGATCCTGGAGGCCGACGCGCCGGCCCTGCTGGCGATCCATGGCGACGCCGATCACATGCGCTGGTTCGGCTCGGACCCGATCGCGGACCTGGAGGGTGCGCGCAAGCTCGTGGCCACCTTCGCCGGCTGGCGGCAGGAGCCCGCCACCGGCACGCGCTGGGCGCTGGAGCGCAAGGAGCGGCCGGGCCTGGTCGGAACCTGCGGCCTGTTCCGCTGGAACCGCAACTGGCGCTCTTGCGTGATCGGCTACGAGAGCGCCCCGGCGCAGCAGGGGCAGGGCCTCGTGAAGGAGGCGCTGCGGGCCGCGATCCCGTGGGGCTGGCGCGAGATGCAGCTGCACCGCATCGAGGCGCACGTGCATCCGGACAACCGGGCCTCGCGCGCGCTGCTGTCGGCGCTGGGCTTCGTGCAGGAAGGGCACCTGCGCGATGCCGGCTTCTGGGGTGGGCGGCACCATGACCTGCTGCTGTACGCGCTGCTGCAGCCGCAGTGGAGCCCGGGCCGCTGATGCCCTTCGCGTACGAGGCCGGCGCCCGGCCGGTGGCGCACACGCTGCCGGCGCGCCGCCGCACAATGGCCGCATGACACCCACGCAGCTCCTGGCCGTCCTGCAAGCCCGGTTCGACGGGCACATGCACCGGCACGCGTCGCTCACCTGGCCGCAGGTGCTCGCGCGGCTGAAGGGCCAGACCGCCGCCCTGAAGGTGCTGGCGCAGATGGAGGCCTCCGGTGGCGAGCCCGACGTCATCGGCGAGGACGCGGGGCGACTCCTGTTCTGCGACTGCGCCGCCGAAAGCCCCGCCGGCCGCCGCAGCCTCTGCTACGACGGCGAGGCCTTGCGCTCCCGCAGGGAAAACCGGCCGGCCGGCAGTGCCGTCGAGACGGCGGCCGCCATGGGCATCGAACTGCTGGACGAGGCGCAGTACCGCCGGCTCCAGCAGCTGGGCGAGTTCGACCTCAAGACCTCCAGCTGGATCGCCACGCCGCCGGCCATCCGCGCACTGGGTGGCGCGCTGTTCTGCGACCGGCGCTATGGCCAGGTCTTCACCTACCACAACGGGGCGCAGTCGTACTACGCGGTGCGCGGCCTCCGGGGCCTGCTGCGCGTCTGAGCGCCAGGCGCAAGGCAGCAGGGGGACATCAGGCCGGCGCGGGGAAGCGGCGGACCAGCGCGTGCAGCAGGTCCTCGGCGAGCTGCTCTTCTTCCCGCACGCAGCGGCGCAGTTCCAGCTCGGTCCGCGTGCCCTCGAATTCCGGCGCCATCGCCTCCAGCCCGGCGAGCAGCAGGCGCAACTCCTCGAGCCGGACCACGGTCTGGACCAGGCGGTCGCCAAGGCCGGCCGGCAGGTGGGCCGAAGGGAGTGCGTCGGGCATGGGCCGATTCTGGCGTCCGCACGTGGCGAGGCGTCCTGGAGCTTGCGTTTCTTTGTGTAGAACTTCACGGCTGGTTGCGGGCAGCCAACGGTTGGGCTCCCGGGCCGCTCGTCAGCATCTGTTGACGCTGCGGCCGTCGTCAGCTATTGTTGACGGCATGGATCTCACCCGGCATCTCCCCGACCCCGACGACGTGGCCGAGGCCCTGGCCGCCGTCGTCGCCTTGCGTCAACTGGCCGACCAGTACGAATCGCGCGTGGTCCGCCTGGCGCTGCGCCGCGGCTGGTCGTGGTCGGCCATCGGCGAGGCGCTCGGCGTCTCCAAGCAGTCGGCGCACCGGCGCCTGTCGCACCTGCAGCCCTGAACCCGCACCGGAGCCCACCCATGTTCACCGCCCTGCGCCACAAGGTCCGCGACATCGGCACCATCACGCAACTGTCGAGCGCGGCCGAGCGCATCGCGCGCAGCCACGGCGTGTCCTCGCCGGGATCGGAGCACTTCGTCCTGGCCGCGCTGGACCTGAAGGACGGCACCGCCCAGCAGGCCTTCGGTCGCCTGAACCTGACGCGGGACGCCTTCAACGCGGCCATCGGCGCCCAGTTCGCCGCTGCGCTGCGGCATGCCGGCGTGCACGCCGACCCCGCAGGCCCGGGCGAACCGGGCGCGCCGCGCAGCCGACCCGAAGCCGGCCCGGCGCCGAAGGTCTACACCGCTGGCGCGTCCGGCCAGGCGTTGATGCAGCGCCTGGCGGCATCCCGCGGGGCGCGGGCGGGCCGTCCGCTGCTGGGGGCGGATGTGCTGCTGGCGGCGTCGGAGGAGGTGCTGTCCAGTACGGCGCGCGCGTTCCGGCACCTGGGCGTCCTGCCGGAGCAGCTGCGCGCGGCCGCCGTGGAGGCGGCGGGGTGCTGGTCTCCGGCGGAGGCCGGCACCTGAACTCCCCGCGCTGCGGCCGACACTAGGGCGAGAACCGCTTGTCGCCGTCCTTCAGGAAGCCGGCCTGGTTCTCGTCCTGGCCGGGTTTGGCGGCTCCGTCTTCCTCGCTGCGACCGTGGTTCGCCGGACGCGGCTCCCGGGGGGTGTGCTTGCCGCCCATCTCGTCGTCGGCACCCTCCAGCGCGCCCGTGCCCAGGTTGCGCGCGGCCTCGCCGAGCACGTCGTCCTGCGCGGCGGGCTGCGCGCCGGGGGTGGGGTCGGTCTTCGGGTCGGGCATGGCGCGGGCTCCTCGTGGCGATGGCTCACTCTAGGAGCCGCCTGCCCAGCCGTGGCGTAGGACGCCGCCGCCCTTCCGGCGCGGTCCTACGGCCGGGCCGCGCGCGCGGCGCGATCATGGCCGGGCCATGAAGATCGCGACCTTCAACGTGAACGGCATCAAGACGCGGCTGCCCAACCTGCTGGAGTGGCTGGCGCGCGAGCAGCCCGACGTGGCCTGCCTGCAGGAGCTCAAGGCGCTGGACACGGCCTTTCCCGTTGCCGAAGTGCGCGCGGCGGGCTACCACGCCATCTGGAAGGGCCAGCGCTCGTGGAACGGGGTGGCCATCCTCAGCCGCGGCACGCCGCCGCTGGAGATCCGGCGCGAGCTGCCCGGCGACCCGGCGGACGAGCAGAGCCGCTACCTGGAGGCGGCCGTCGGCGGCATCGTGGTCGCGTGCCTCTACCTGCCCAACGGCAACCCGCAGCCCGGACCGAAGTTCGACTACAAGCTGGCCTGGTTCGAGCGGCTGATCGCGCACGCGCGGACGCTGGTGGACAGCGACCACCCGGTGGTGCTGTGCGGCGACTACAACGTGGTGCCCACCGACTTCGACATCTACAACACCCGCTCCTGGAAGAAGGACGCGCTGCTGCAACCCGAGAGCCGGGACGCCTACGCGCGGCTGCTGGCCCAGGGCTGGACCGATGCGCTGCGGCACCGGCACCCGGACGAGGCGGTGTTCACCTTCTGGGACTACTTCCGCCAGCACTGGCAGACCAACTCGGGCCTGCGCATCGACCACCTGCTGCTCAACCGTGCCTTGGCCCCCGCGCTGCGCGAGGCGGGCGTGGACACCTGGGTGCGCGGCCAGGAGCACGCCAGCGACCACGCGCCCACCTGGGTGCGCCTGGAGGTGCCCGCCGGCGCCGCGGCCCCGCGCAAGACCACCCGGACGGCGCGTCGCTGAGCGCCGGCGCCCCAGGCCGTTTGCTATTGATTCCATAGCTGCTCGCCCGCACGGGGTGCGGACTGGCGCGCGAAAACGCCCTCAGTGCGGATGCAGCTGGCCTTCGGCCCAGGGGTGGTGCAGGTGCTGCGCGACCGGCGTGTCCATGGCATGGCCGGTGAGCCGCTCGAACTCCACCGGATCGTGGCCGCAGCACAGCGTGACCTCGGCCCCGTGCGCGCGGCGCAACTCGCGCAGGCGCCGCTGGTTCGCCAGGCGCTGGCTGCGGTCCTTCTCCATCATGGTCTGGTACATGCGCAGGCCCGGCGTGCACCACGGGCGCGCCAGGTCCATCTCGCGGTGGTGGAAGTACGCGTCGCCGGCCTGCAGCAGCCAGTGGCCATCGGGCGCGCGCACCGCGACGCCGGCGTGGCCGTAGGTGTGGCCGGGCAGGGGCACCAGCAGCACCTCGGGCGGCAGGCCCTGCAGCTCGCGCACGCAGTCGAAGCCGTACCAGCGCTCGCCGTGCGATGGCCGGTAGACCGTCCAGCGTGCGCGGCTGCCGGCCCACTGCTGCGGGCGGAAGCGTTGCCGGTCCAGCCAGGTGTCCTGCGCCAGGGCGTGGTCGCGCTCGGTGCCCATCATGTGCACCGTGGCCTGCGGGAAGTCGTCCAGCCCGCCAGCATGGTCGAAGTCCAGGTGGGTCAGCAGGATGTGGCGCACGTCCGAACGGCGAAAGCCCAGTTGCTCCACCTGCCGTGCCGCCGTCATCTCCTCGCGCAGGTCGGGACTGAGCAGCGCGAGGAAGAAGGCCGACAGGCGCGTGCGCGGCTGTTCGCAGTCACGCAGGCCCAGGCCCGTGTCCACCAGCACCAGGCCGGCCTCGGTCTCCAGCAGCAGGCAGTGGCAGCACAGGTGGCCGCGGGTCAGCACGCCCGGCGTGCGTCCGTCCATGAGGTGGCCGCCCATCGGGCAGGTGGAGATGCAGTTGAGGTGGTGGATGCGCATGCGAACCCCGGCAAGTGGTGCCGCCCAGTCTGCGGACCGGGACCTCCCACGCGTGTCGTCGCGCACCGCCGCACGCCGACGGTGCCGTCCGGCGCCGCGCTTGCGTACGCAAATCCCGTAAGCACGGCCGGCGTTTTGCCTAGCGGGGCGGCGGCGCGAGCGGGTCTGATCGTCACCACTGGAAACAAGAGGAGCAGGACCCATGAACAATGATGATTTCCACCTGTACGAGGCCCTGGGGCGGCGCGTCTCGGGACGGCTTCCCACCGCCGCCTGGCGCCAGCTGTTCACGGCGCAGGGCGGCGCGGGCGTGCGCACCGAGCGCCGCACGCTGACGCTGCTGTACGTCGACCGCGGCGAGGCCGAGGCGGCCGTCGCGCTGCACGGCGACGCCCTGGAGAGCGAACTGGAGTGGCTCGCGGCACGCCACCACGGCATCCGCGACCGGTTCTCGCCGGCCGGCGCGCTGGTGTTCTTCGACGATGCGATGTCCTGCGTGCGCATGGCCATGGCGCTGCAGCGCGCCACCGCCCCGCTGCGCCTGCGCATCGGCATCAGCACGGCCTCGTGCCAGATCGCCACCTTCTGCAGTGGCGGCGAGGCCTTCACCACGCTGCTGGGTGCCGAGGCCGAGCTGGCCGCCAAGGTGGCCGGTGACGCGTCCAGCGGCAGCATCCTGATCTCGCCATCGACCTACGCGCTGGTGCGCGACGCGGTCCATGCCGACAGCCGCGACTGCCTGCTGGCGGAGGAGTTCGACGGCTCCTGCTTCTCCGCCGCCACGCTCATGCCCACGCCCACCCGCGGCGGCCCGGAGGCCAGCACCTTCGCCGGCCTGGGGACGTTCTAACCCGCGAAGCCGCCGCCGTCGAGGAAGGCCTGCTCCTCGGCGGTGGTCGTGCGGCCCAGCAGCGCGTTGCGGTGCGGAAAGCGGCCGAAGCGCGCCACGACCTCGCGGTGCCGGATGGCATGGCCGTGGGTCTCGGGGCCGAGCGCGGCCGTGAGTTGCACGGCGCGGTCCTGGTCGGCCAGCCGCTCGGCGTGCATGAAGGGCAGGTAGAAGAAGTTGCGCAGGCCCGTGTCGGGCACCTGCCGGTCGAGGCCGGCGTCCACCGCCGCCTCGGCGACCTGGCGGGCACGGGCGTCGGTGGCGTACATGCGGGCGGTGCCGCGGAACGCGTTGCGCGGGTACTGGTCGAGCAGCACCAGCAGCGCCAGCGCCCCTTGCGCGGTCGCGGCCCAGCCGTCCAGCTCGCCCCGGGCCGCCGCCTCGTGCGCGGCCAGGAAGCGCGTGCGGAACTCGGCGTCGAAGGCTGCGTCCTTGCGGAACCAGCGGGCGGGGCCGGCGTCGGTCCAGAAGCGCACCACGTCGGCGGGCGCGGGCAGCGGCGCGTGCAGGTCAGCGGGCATCCGCGGATGGTAGCGGCGGGCCGCAAGCGGCGCGTGCCTACAGCGGGCGTTCGCAGCCGCTCCTAGAGTCCTTGCATCGCAGCGATGGAGCAACGCATGAGCAACACCAGCAGCAGCATCGGCCGGGGCCCGGCCCACGGCAGCAACGAGAACAAGGACGGCGACCCCACGCACAAGACGCTGGGCGAGGGGGCCTCGCAGGACGAGGCTCCCGCGGGCGCCGACGTGCTGGAGCAGGCCGCCCCCGACGTGCCCGCGGGCGTGCCCGGCGGCAAGCCGAAGCCGGGCATCGCCAAGGGCCCGCAGAGCTACCCGGACGGTCCCAACGTGGAGAGCAGTCCGTGGGAGCTGGAGGCCGCGCGCGGCCACCTGCCCAAGGAGAAGTGACCCCGGGCGGGCAGGGGCTCCCGCCTCCGCAGTGGGCGTTTCGAGGGGGTCCCTCGTAGAATCGAGGGCTCTCCCCCGGATCCCTCTCCTTGAACGCCCCCGTCGACGTTTCCTTGTTCGCGCGCGCCGCCAAGCCGATCACCAGCTATCGGCGGTATTGGGCTGCGCGCTTCGGGACGGCGCCGTTCCTGCCCATGAGCCGGGTGGAGATGGACCAGCTGGGCTGGGACAGCTGCGACATCGTCATCGTCACGGGAGACGCCTACGTCGACCATCCCAGCTTCGGCATGGCGGTGATCGGCCGCACGCTCGAGGCGCAGGGCTTCCGCGTCGGCATCATCGCCCAGCCCGACTGGCAGAGCGCCGAGCCGTTCAAGGCACTCGGCAAGCCCAACCTGTTCTTCGGCGTGACCGCCGGCAACATGGACTCGATGATCAACCGGTACACCGCCGACCGGAAGATCCGCAGCGACGACGCCTACACGCCTGGCGACGTGGGCGGCAAGCGGCCCGACCGCGCGTCGATGGTGTACTCGCAGCGCTGCCGCGAGGCCTACAAGGACGTGCCCATCGTGATGGGCGGCATCGAGGGGAGCCTGCGGCGCATCGCGCACTACGACTACTGGCAGGACAAGGTGCGCCGCTCGATCCTGGTCGACGCCAAGTGCGACATCCTGCTGTACGGCAATGCCGAGCGCGCCATCGTCGAGATTGCGCACCGCCTGGCGAGCAAAGAGCCGGTGGAGCAGATCACCGACGTGCGCGGCACGGCCTTCATCCGCCGCGAGACGCCCGAAGGCTGGATGGAGGTCGACTCCACCCAGGTCGACCAGCCCGGCCGCGTGGAAGACCACGTCAATCCGTACCTGACCACGTCGGACCAGGCAAAGGCGCAGGGGGAGACGTGTTCGAAGGAAGAGGGCGCGTCGGCCGGCAGCGGGGGATGGATTGCGGGTCGAGCCCGCAATGACAACGAAGGGGCCGAGGACAACGAAGGGGGCGAGCCGTCGTCCGGATCGTCCACCACGGACTTGTCAGCCGGCGGTGGGGGATGGATTGCGGGTCAAGCCCGCAATGACAACGAAGGGGCCGAGGACAACGGAGGGGGGGAGCCGTCGTCCGGATCGTCCACCACGGACTTGTCATCCCGGCGCATGCCGGGATCCACGCCTGCGCGCAGTGCCGCCGCCGCGGCCCGCGATGTCGCCCCGGCCACCACCAGGCCGCTCACCTTCGTGCCCAACCCGCGCGTGAAGCTCAACCGCGACCGCACCGTCATCCGCCTGCCGTCGTACGAGCAGGTCAAGTCCGACCCCGTGCTCTACGCCCACGCCAACCGCGTGCTGCACCTGGAGACCAACCCGGGCAACGCGCGCGCGCTGGTGCAGGCACACGGCGCCCGCGACGTGTGGGTGAATGCACCGCCGATCCCGCTGACCACGGCGGAGATGGACCACGTGTTCGGCCTGCCGTACGCCCGCAGCCCGCACCCGGCCTATGCCGACGAGAACGGCAGCCACGACGGCGCGACCAAGATCCCGGCGTGGGAGATGATCCGGTTCTCGGTGAACATCATGCGCGGCTGCTTTGGCGGCTGCACCTTCTGCTCGATCACCGAGCACGAGGGCCGCATCATCCAGAGCCGCAGCGAGGACTCGGTGATCCGCGAGATCGAGGAGATCCGCGACAAGGTGACCGGCTTCACCGGCGTCGTGTCCGACCTCGGCGGTCCCACCGCCAACATGTACCGCATCGGCTGCAAGACGCCCGAGATCGAGGCGGCCTGCCGCAAGCCCAGTTGCGTGTACCCGGGCATCTGCCCGAACCTCAACACCGACCACGGCCCGCTGGTGAAGATGTACCGCCGGGCGCGCGCGCTGCCGGGCGTCAAGAAGATCCTGATCGGCTCCGGCCTGCGCTACGACCTGGCCGTGCAGTCGCCCGAATACGTCAAGGAACTGGTGCAGCACCACGTGGGCGGCTACCTCAAGATCGCGCCCGAGCACACCGAGGGCGGCCCGCTGTCCAAGATGATGAAGCCGGGCATCGGCAGCTACGACCGCTTCAAGGCCATGTTCGAGAAGTACTCGGCCGAGGCGGGCAAGAAGCAGTACCTCATCCCGTACTTCATCGCGGCGCACCCCGGCACCAGCGACGAGGACATGATGAACCTGGCGCTCTGGCTCAAGCGCAACGGCTTCCGTGCCGACCAGGTGCAGACCTTCTATCCGTCGCCCATGGCCACGGCCACGGCCATGTACCACTCGGGCCGCAACACGCTGCGCAAGGTGCGCCGGCCCGATTCGCCGCTGGCCACGCCCGAGGACACGGTGGACATCGTGCGCGGCGAGAAGCGGCGGCGGCTGCACAAGGCCTTCCTGCGCTACCACGACCCGAACAACTGGCCGCTGCTGCGCGAGGCGCTCAAGGCCATGGGCCGCGCCGACCTGATCGGGAACGGCAAGCACCACCTCATCCCCACCTTCCAGCCGGTGGTGGACGGCAGCTACCAGAGCGCGCGCCGCAAGAACTCCACCCCCGGCAAGACCGTTGCGACGCAGCCCGCGAGCGGCAAGCTCCTGACCCAGCACACTGGCTTGCCGCCGCGCGTCACCGGCGGCAAGCCCGCGCCGCGCAGGCCGCGCTGAGCGCCGGCCGGCGGCGCGCACGTCGGTCTTTGCGAAGGCGCGGCGTGACGGGGCGCCGTTTGCCGAAAGGTCCTCACGCCAACGCGTGCAGGGGGATGTCTTGTTCGGCGGCCAGCCGGTCGAGCTCGGCCCGCGTCTTGGAGGCCAGGAACGCCGCGACCGCCTCGCGCGTGGCCGGTGCCAGCATCGTGCGGGTGTCCGACGCCGGGATGCCGGCGGCGGTGCACAGGGCAGCGGCGAAGTGCGGCTCCAGCGCGGCCACCGCCACCCGGCCGTCCTTGCAGGGGTAGATGCGGTAGCCGGCGTGCGCGCCCCCAACGGCGCCTTCGGGGCGGGTCAGGCCCCAGCGGCGGGGCAGGGCCAGGTAGCCTGCTGCGTCGGACAGGGCGACCTCGAAGAGCCTGCCCTGCGGATGGACGTCGCCCGAGCCGGCATAGCGCTCGGCCTGCAGCAGCGCCGCCTGCAGCACCGCCTCGCTGGCCATCAGCGAACCGGCCATGTCGGCAAACAGCGTCGCAGGCAGTTCCGTGCCCGGCACCAGCCCGTGCTCGGCCAGGTAGGTGAGGTCGTGACCGGGAACCTCGGCCGCATCGCCTGAACCCCCGACGATCGCCACCTGGCACAGCGACGGATAGCGGGTGTGCAGTTGGGGCCAGTCCAGTCCCAGCTTCTTCATCGCGGAGGGGCGGAAGGACGTGAGCAGCACGTCGGTTCTGGCCAGTTCGCGGTGGAGCAGCGCCTGCCCGGCGTCGGCCTTCAGGTCGGCCGTCAAGACCGTCACGCCCGCGTGCAGTTCGTCGTAGGCCGCCCGGTTGTAGTGGCGCATCGGGTCACCCGAAGGCGGCTCGAGCTTGGTGCACTGCGCGCCCATCCGGCGGCAGCGCATCAGCGCGGCCGGGCCGGGCAGGTTGAGCGCAAGGCTGAGGATACGGACCTGGGCAAGCGGGCGGGGCGCGGTGGACATGCGGCAAGGCTAGCAGAGCGGACCGGCTGCCGGCCCGCCACGGGCGCGGGGATTGCGCCTCTTCCTAGACTGGCGGCATGGCGACGGGACGGATCCGACGGCGGCGGCTGGATGAGGTGCTCGATGCGCTGCCTGCGGGGCCGGCCGGCGATCCGGAGTGCCCGCTGTGCGGACGCCCGATCCCGAAGTCGCAGCAGGACGCGCACCACCTGCTGCCCAAGTCGCGTGGAGGCCGGGCCACCACGCTGCTGCACCGCATCTGCCACCGGCAGGTGCACGCCCTGCTGAGCGAAACCGAGCTGGCGCGCGACTACGCCAGTGCCGAAGCGCTGCGCGCGCACCCCGAGGTGGCGAAGTTCATCGCGTGGGTGAAGACCAAGCCGCCGGAGTTCAGCCAGCGGGCCCGCAAGAGCGCGCGCAGGCGGTGAGGCCTGCGCCCGGCGTCACTTGGCCTGCGCGGCCTGCGACTTGCGGTACACCTCGAGCACGGTGGCGAAGTCGCGCTCGTAGTTGACCGGCAGGAAGGCGTCGTTGCCCGGCAGCAGCTTTTGCAGGTTGGCCGGGAAGGCATAGCTGAAGGTGCACTTGCGCACGCGGGCCTGCACATCGGCCGGCACGTCCTTGCCCATGATCCAGCTCTCGGTCATGAAGGGCGGGCTTTCCCACAGCACGCGCACGCTGGACTGGCGCACGTCGCCCTTGACCACCATGCGGCCGAACAGGTCGCTGGCCACCGCGGCGGCGTCGTAGAAGCCGTGCATCACGCCCACCACCGAGCGCTCGTGGCCGCCGGAGAACACCACCTCGTAGTCCTTCTCGGGCACCAGGCCTATGGCCGGGAACAGGGCGCGCGGCGCCAGGTTGCCGGAGTTGGAGGTCTGCGTGGTGTGGGCGATCTTCTTGCCGACCAGGTCCTTGGGCGAGCGGAATGGCGCGTCGACGCGCGAGACCAGGATCAGGTGGTAGGAGTTGGGCTTGTTCTTGGCCTTGTTGCCGGGCACCGCGAACGGGGCCGGCTGGCCGGCTGCGACGATGCCCGGCACCAGGCCCGGGTTCACCTGCGCCAGCTGCGCCTTGCCGCTCTTGACGGCTTCGACCAGGTCCTTCTCGGCCAGCGTGTCGACGTTGCTGGATTGCTCCAGCGACTCGCCGATCTGGTTGCGCAGCGACACGTTGGCGCACTGCGACAGGTGCGAGAAGTAGCCGCCCCAGATGCCCATGGTCTCGGTCTTGCCGTAGGTACGGGGCATGGCCACCACGAGCGGGTGGCGCGGGGAGGAGGACTTGGCCGTGCTGCCGATGGACGCGGCCGATTGGGCAAAGGACGAGGAGGATGCGGCCGCGGCGGTCAGGGCGGTCAGGGCAACGGCGGATCGGAACTTCTGGATGGACATGGATAAGGAATGGAAGGACGACCACCAGAACAGCCGGTGGACCGTGCGCGGAAGCTCATCCGCAGCGGGATGAATTGTGACGCGGTTCGGACCGGTTCCACGCGCGGCGCGCGAGAACGATTGCACGGTCAGAGCGGCAGGCCCACGTAGTTCTCGGCCAGCGAAGCCGACGCGGCCCGCGAGTGCACCAGGTACTCCAGCTCCGCGTCCTGCAGCCGCTGGCCGAAGGCGCCGGTGTCCGGGAAGCGGTGCATCAGCGAGGTGAGCCACCAGGAGAAGCGCTCGGCCTTCCACACCCGCCGCAACGCGCGGTCGGAGTAGTGTTCGATGCCGGCACCGCTGCGCTCGCGGTAGTGCTCGATGAGGGCGCTGGACAGGTACTTCACGTCGCTGGCAGCCAGGTTGAGCCCCTTGGCGCCGGTCGGCGGCACGATGTGCGCGGCGTCGCCGGCCAGGAACAGGCGGTCGAAGCGCATCGGCTCGGCGACGAAGCTGCGCAGCGGCGCGATGCTCTTCTCGATGGACGGGCCGGTGACGATGCGGCCGGCCAGGTCGGGATCGAGCCGGCGGCGCAGCTCGTCCCAGAAGCGGTCGTCGCTCCAGTCCTCCACCTTGTCGTCCACCGGGCACTGCACGTAGTAGCGGCTGCGGGTGAGGCTGCGCATGGAGCACAGCGAGAAGCCGCGCTCGCTGTTGCCGTAAACGATGGCGTGGGGCGACACCGGCGGCACGTCGGCCAGCACCCCGAGCCAGCCGAACGGGTAGACCTTCTCGTACTCGGTCACGCGGTCCTGCACCGTGGCGCGCGACACGCCGTGGAAGCCGTCGCAGCCGGCGATGAAGTCGCAAGCCAGTTCGTGGTCTTGGCCGCCGTGCCGGTACCGCACCGCCGGGCGGCTGCCGCCGATCTCGTGCACGCTGACGTCCTGCGCCTCGTACACGGTGGGCAGGGCGGCGGCGCGGCGCGCTTCCATGAGGTCGCGCGTGAGCTCGGTCTGGCCGTAGGCGGTGACCACCTTGCCGCCGGTGAGGCCGGACACGTCGATGGGGTGCCGCTCGCCGCGGAACACCAGCTCGATCGCATGGTGGACGATGCCTTCGCGGTGCAGCCGGGTGCCGACGCCGGCCTCGTCCATCAGGTCGACCGTCACCTGCTCCAGGATGCCGGCGCGGATGCGGCCCAGCACGTAGTCGGCGCTCTGCCGCTCGAGGATGACGTTGTCGATGCCGGCGCGGTGCAGCAGCTGGCCCAGCAGCAGGCCGGCGGGGCCGGAGCCGATGATGGCGACCTGGGTGGTCGGGGGCGCCGGGGTCGGGCTCGTGGGCATGGCGTGTCTCTCGGGTCTCTTGTCGTCCTGCCCGGCAGCTTAGGCGCCGGGGTGCGATCCGTCGCCCGGGCCCGGCCACCGTTGTGCGATCATTGCACCTGCTGCGCGATCATCGCGCAAGACGGCGGGCAGGGCAGGGACCGGACACCATGGCGATCGCACATGCGGATTTCATCGAGGGGGTGGCCAAGGGCATGGCCGTGCTGGAGAGCTTCGACACCGAGCGCCAGCGCCTGAACGCCACGCTGGCCTCGCAGCGGGCCGGCATCACGCGTGCCGCTGCCCGCCGTCACCTGCTGACCCTGGCGCACCTGGGCTACCTGGAAACCGACGGCAGCTGGTTCTGGCTGGCGCCCAAGGTGCTGCGCTTTTCCGGCAGCTACCTGGCGTCCTCGCGCCTGCCGCGGGCGATCCAACCAACGCTGGACCGGCTCTCGGCGCGCACCGGCGAGGCGTTCTCGGCCGTGGTGCTCGACGGCGACCAGGTCGTGATCATCGCCAGGAGCGGCCCCACGCGGATGCTGGCGTACGGGCTCCACCTGGGCGCCCGGCTTCCGGCGCACGCCACCTCGACCGGGCGCGTGCTGCTGGCGGCACGGCCCAAGGCCGAGTTCTCGGCCTGGCTGAAGGGCCGCACGCTGCCGCGGTTGACGGCGCACACCGTGGTCGAGCCGGCGCAGCTGCGTGCCGTGATCGCCCAAGTGCGCGAGCAGGACTGGTGCGTGGCCAGCGAAGAGCACGAGCTGGGCGTGCACGCCGCCGCCGTCCCGCTGCGCAACATGGAAGGGCGCGTGGTCGCCGCGCTCAACGTCGTGACCCACCAGGAACGCGTCTTGCCGCCCCTCCTGGCGCGCGACACGCTGCCGCTGCTCCAGGATGCGGCGCGGGAAGCCCGGCCGCTGCTCTGACGCGACCGCGGGCCGTCGCGCCCGCAGCCCGGCCGCGGGCTTATGCGCCGCGTGATCTGAGCAAACAACGAAGGAATCGTTGGGTTTTTATAACCTGAACCCCACAATTTCAGCTCTCTATATACGAGGCTGACACACATGGCGACCTTGCGACTGGGCGACATCGCCCCTGACTTCCAGCAGGACTCCACCGACGGCCCGATCTCGTTCCACCAATGGGCGGGCGATGCGTGGGTGGTGCTCTTTTCGCATCCGGCGGACTTCACGCCGGTGTGCACCACCGAGCTCGGGAAGACCGCGGCGCTGGCGGGCGAGTTCGCCAGGCGTGGCGTCAAGCCGATCGCGGTGAGCGTCGACCCGGTCGACCAGCACCGCAAGTGGGTGGGTGACATCAACGAGACGCAGAACACGAACGTCAACTTCCCGATCCTGGCCGATGCGGACCGGAAGGTGGCGACGCTGTACGACATGATTCACCCGAACGCGCTGGCCAACGCCACCGTGCGCAGCGTGTTCATCATCGACCCGAAGAAGGTGATCCGCACCACCTTCACCTATCCGGCGAGCACCGGCCGCAACTTCGACGAGATCCTGCGCGTGATCGACTCGCTGCAACTGACCGACGGCCACAAGGTCGCGACGCCGGCGAACTGGAAGGACGGCGACGACGTGATCATCGTCCCGAGCCTGCAGGACCCCGCCGAAATCGCCCAGCGCTTCCCCAAGGGATACAAGGCGGTCAAGCCGTACCTGCGCTGGACGCCGCAACCGAACAAGTGAATCGGGTTCGGACACGAACTGCCGGACGCAGAGGACGCAAAGGTTTCGCAGAAGACGCAAAAGAAGGTTGATGAAGACTTCAAGCCAACTTCTTGGATGTCCTTTTGCGTCTTCTGCGTGATCTCTGCGTCCTCTGCGTCCGGCAGTCCGCCCCCGCTTCTTCTCCCGCTCTTGCCTTCACCTCCATGAACACCAAGCTCAAACTCGCCGCCGCCACCGCGCTTCTCGCCGTGTCGTCCCTCGCCTCCGCGCAGCAGACCCTGCTGAACGTCTCCTACGACGTGGCGCGGGAGTTCTACAAGGACATCAACGCCGCCTTCGTGCCCCACTACAAGAAGACCACCGGCAAGGACGTGAAGGTCGAGCAGTCGCATGCCGGGTCCAGTGCGCAGGCGCGGGCGGTGGCCGACGGGCTGGAGGCCGACGTGGTGACCATGAACACCACCACCGACGTCGAGTTCCTGGCCGAGAAGGGCGTGGTCGCCAAGGACTGGAACAAGCGATTCGCCGACAACGCGGCGCCGACCACGTCGACCATGCTGTTCCTGGTGCGCGAAGGCAACCCGAAGGGCATCAAGGACTGGGAAGACCTGGTCAAGCCCGACGTGAAGGTGGTGGTCGTCAACCCCAAGACCGGCGGCAACGGGCGCTATGCGTACCTGGCGGCCTGGGGCTACGTGAAGAAGAAGGGCGGCACCGACGCGCAGGCGCAGGAGTTCCTGTCCAAGCTTTACAAGAACGTGCCGGTGCTGGCGCGCGGTGGCCGCGACGCCACCAGCGCCTTCCTGCAGCGCAACACCGGCGACGTGCTCATCACCTTCGAGTCGGAGGTGGAGTCGGTCAACCGCGAGTTCGGCAAGGGCAAGGTGGACGTGGTCTACCCCTCCATCAGCATCGTGGCCGAGAACCCGGTGGCCGTGGTCGAGCGCACGGTGGCCAAGAAGGGCACGGCCGACCTGGCCAAGGCCTACCTGGACTTCCTGTACTCCGAAGAGGGCCAGGAGATCGCGGCCAGGCACTCGATCCGCCCGCGCAACCAGAAGGTGCTGGCCAAGTACAAGGACACCTTCAAGCCGGTGAAGCTGTTCACCGTGCAGGAACTGTTCGGCTCGCTGTCCGAGGCGCAGAAGGTGCACTTCAACGACGGCGGCCAGTTCGACAAGATCTACACAGTCAAGTGACCACGGTTCCGGGCGGCACGCACGCCGGCTCTCGCATGACCTCTGCAGCCGCCACCTTGACCGCCCCCCTTCCCGGCGCGGTGTCCACCGGCGGCCGCGGCAGCAAGAAGGTGCTGCCCGGATTCAACCTCACACTCGGGTACACGGTGCTGTACCTGAGCCTGATCGTGCTCATCCCGCTGTCGGCGCTGGTGTTCAAGACCTTCACGCTCAGCTGGGAGCAGTTCTGGGCGGCGGTGAGTTCGCCGCGCGTGGTGGCGTCCTACCGCCTGACCTTCGGTGCCTCGTTCCTCGCGGCGCTGGTCAACGTGGTGTTCGGGCTCCTGGTCGCCTGGGTGCTGGTGCGCTACCGCTTCCCCGGCAAGAAGATCGTGGACGCACTGGTCGACCTGCCGTTCGCGCTGCCGACCGCGGTGGCCGGCATCTCGCTCACGGCGCTGCTGGCGGGCAACGGCTGGATCGGCCAGTACCTGGAGCCGATGGGCATCCAGCTGGCCTTCAACCCCAACGGCGTGGTGATCGCGCTGATCTTCATCGGGCTGCCCTTCGTGGTGCGCACTGTCCAGCCCGTGCTGGAAGACACCGAGAAGGAGCTGGAAGAGGCCGCCATGAGCCTGGGCGCCACCCGTTGGCAGACCTTCACGCGCGTGATCTTCCCGTCGATCGCGCCGGCGCTGCTCACCGGTTTCGCGATGGCGTTCGCGCGCGCGGTGGGCGAGTACGGCTCGGTCATCTTCATCGCCGGCAACATGCCCATGGTCTCGGAGATCACGCCGCTCATCATCATCGGCAAGCTGGAGCAGTACGACTACGCCGGCGCCACCGCCGTGGCCACGGTGATGCTGCTGGCGTCCTTCGTGCTGCTGCTCGTCATCAACGCGCTGCAATCGTGGCAGCGGCGGCGCTCGGGAGCATGACATGACCCCTCGGAGCCCCGCATGAGCACCATCGCCGCCAGGCGCGTCAGCACGACCGAGACGCCCTGGGTGCGCAACACCCTCATCGGGGTGGCGCTCGTGTTCCTGTTCCTGTTCCTGGTGCTGCCGCTCGCCGCGGTGTTCACCGAGGCGCTGCGCAAGGGCTGGGGCGCCTACCTGGAGGGGCTGCGCGAGCCCGACGCCTGGTCCGCCATCCGCCTGACGCTGATCACGGCCGCCATCGCCGTGCCGCTCAACCTGGTGTTCGGCGTGGCCGCCGCCTGGTGCATCGCCAAGTACGAGTTCCGCGGCAAGGCCTTCCTCACCACGCTGGTGGACCTGCCGTTCTCGGTTTCGCCGGTGGTGGCGGGCCTGATCTACGTGCTGGTGTTCGGTGCGCAGGGCTGGTTCGGCCCCTGGCTGGCCGCCAATGGGATCAAGATCGTGTTCGCCGTGCCCGGCATCGTGCTGGCCACCATCTTCGTGACCTTCCCCTTCATCGCCCGGGAGCTGATCCCGCTGATGCAGGCGCAGGGCAACGAGGAGGAGCAGGCCGCCATCGTGCTGGGCGCCACGGGCTGGCAGACCTTCTGGCACGTGACCCTGCCCAACATCAAGTGGGGCCTGATCTACGGGGTGATCCTGTGCAACGCCCGGGCCATGGGCGAGTTCGGCGCGGTGTCGGTGGTCTCCGGCCACATCCGCGGCCAGACCAACACCATGCCGCTGCACGTGGAGATCCTCTACAACGAGTACCAGTCCGTCGCCGCCTTCGCGGTCGCCTCGCTCCTGGCCTTGCTGGCGCTGGTCACGCTGGCGATCAAGAGCGTGGCCGAGTGGAAGCACGAACGCCAGATGAAGGCCATCGCCGAGTTGCCTCCGGAGAGGCCGGCATGAACACGGGTACCGGACGCAGAGGACGCAAAGATCACGCAGAAGGCGCAAAAGAAAACCATCAGGAAGTGGATGTTCTTTTGCGTTCTCTGCGAAACCTTTGCGTCCTCTGCGTCCGGTCGCCCGAATCGAGGAAGTCATGAGCATCGAAATACGCAACATCAGCAAGCAGTTCGGCGAGTTCCACGCGCTGCGCGACGTCTCGCTCGACATCGAGTCGGGTGAGTTGATCGCGCTGCTGGGGCCGTCGGGCTGCGGCAAGACGACGCTGCTGCGGATCATCGCGGGGCTGGAGACGGCCGACGCGGGAAGCATCCTGTTCTCCGGCGAGGACACGACGGACGTGCACGTGCGCGAGCGCCAGGTCGGCTTCGTGTTCCAGCACTACGCGCTGTTCCGGCACATGACCGTCTTCGAGAACGTGGCCTTCGGACTGCGGGTGAAGCCGCGCGGCCAGCGCCCGTCGGAGGCCCAGATCAAGGCCAAGGTGCACGACCTGCTGAAGCTGGTGCAGCTCGACTGGCTGGCCGACCGGTTTCCCTCGCAGCTGTCCGGCGGGCAGCGGCAGCGGATCGCGCTGGCCCGGGCCCTGGCGGTCGAGCCCAAGGTGCTGCTGCTGGACGAGCCCTTCGGCGCGCTCGACGCCAAGGTGCGCAAGGAGCTGCGCCGCTGGTTGCGGCGCCTGCACGACGAGCTGCACGTCACCAGCATCTTCGTGACGCACGACCAGGAGGAAGCCCTGGAAGTCGCCGACCGGGTCGTGCTGATGAACGCCGGCCGCGTCGAGCAGGTCGGCTCGCCCCAGGAGGTCTGGGACCACCCCGCCAGCCCGTTCGTGTACGGGTTCCTGGGCGACGTGAACATGTTCCACGGCCGGGCCCACCAGGGCGAGGTGCACCTGGAAGGCCTGCAGATCGACTCGCCCGAGCACGCCGACGCGCAGAACGCCAAGGCCCGCGCCTACGTGCGCCCGCACGACCTGGACGTGCAGCGGTACGCGCCCGGCGCGCAGGGCATCGTGGTCCAGCTGTCCCGTGCCATCGTGGTCGGCCCGATCGCACGGCTGGAACTTATTCCGGCCGACGGCAACCAATCCCCGGAGCCCAGCGGTCAGGATCCGATCATCGAGGCGCAGATTCCTGCGCAACAATTCAGGGATCTGGGGTTCCGCGAGGGCGAGACCCTGGTGGTCACGCCGCGCCGCGCGCGGGTGTTCGTGGAAGGTGCCGCCTGACCGGCTGCGCCGGATCGGGAGGAAGAGAAACGTGTTCGACTGGTTGTTCGCGGCCCCGCGCCGCACCCTGGCGCTCGTGTGCGCCGCCTGCGTGGGCATGCTCGCCTTCGCCCTGTACCTGCAGCACGGCGTGGGCCTGGAGCCCTGCCCCATGTGCATCGTGCAGCGCTATGCGCTGATCCTGGTGGCGGTGGCCGCCGGTGTCGGCGCCGTGCTGCGCAGCCGCGTCGGCTGGCTGGCCGCCAGCGGCCTGGGCCTGCTGTTCTCCGGCTTCGGCGCCTTCGTGGCGGCGCGCCAGAGCTGGCTGCAGTGGTATCCGCCCGAGATCGCGTCCTGCGGCCGGGACTTCTACGGAATGATCGAGACCTTCCCGCTCAAGCGGGCCGTGCCGATGATCTTCCGCGGCAGCGGCGACTGCACCAAGATCGACTGGACCTTTCTGGGCCTGTCCATCGCGAACTGGTCGTTCATCGCCTTCGTCGGCTTCGCGCTGGTGTTCGCGCTCCTGCTGCTGCGCCGGCGGGCGCCGCACGGGCGCATGGCGACCGCCTAAGCCCCCCGGGGCCGGCCTGCGGCCCCGCGTGCCTAGCCCGGCGGCGGGACGTCGCGGCCGCCGATGCGCTGTCCCAGCCAGCGCAGCCCCTCGCGGATGTCACCGCGGGATCCGACGAGGGTGGGGCGGGTGGCGGCCCACTGGCCACCTTCGCGCTGCGCCACCAGGAACCGGAAGGTGTAGTGCGGCTCCTGGCCCATGCGCAGGTCGGTGATGAAGGCCTGGCCGCCGCGGCCGTCCACCTTGTAGAACCCGTGCGTGAACCAGGCCATGCGCTGCACCGCCCAGGTATCCGCCACCTCGCGCTCCAGGGGGCGGTCGGTGGGCACGTGCACGAAACGGATTGGTCGCCCGCCGTCGAAGAGGGAGTAGAAGCCTTCCTCGTGCCCGTCCACGCGCAGCGCCACCACGCGCCACAGCACCGTGTTGAAAGGCGTGGCCGTCACCAGCAGGCGGGCCGGCGCACCCCCACGTGAGGCCAGCTGCTCGCGCGCGAGCTCGCGGACGTGGGCCTGCACCGCCACGCCCCAGGCGAGGTAGGCGGTGGAGAGCACCAGCGCCCAGCGGTTCCAGCCCAGCCCGGCGTGCCCAGCGCGGGCCAGCGCCACGCCCACCCCCACCAGCAGCGGCACGGTGTAAAGCGGATCGATGATGAAGACGCTGCCCACGCCCAGCGGGCGGTCCGTGAAGGGCAGCAGCAGTTGCGTGCCGTACACCGTCATCGCGTCCAGCAGCGGGTGCGTCACCAGGGCCAGCCAGAGGGCCAGCCACCAGCGCCGCCACTGACCCCATTCGCCATGGAGCCGGGCCGCCAGCACGGCCAACAGGGGCGAGGCGAGCGACAGCCAGAACAGTGCGTGGCTCTCGGCGCGGTGGTACGTCATGTTGCGCACCGCGTCGCCATGGTCGATGAAGGTGTCCAGGTCGGGCAGCGTCCCCGCCACCGCGCCCCAGAGCGCGGCTTTCCAGACGGCGGTGCGGCGGCCCATGACGGCGACCGACACCGCGGAGCCGAGGGCGATCTGCGTCAGGGAGTCCATGGCGCGCGAGCCTAGCCGGGACGGCGCCCCGGTGCCGGCGTGGGGGTTCCGGCCCGCCGTTCAGGCGTTGGCGCGGCGCACCAGGGCCAGCGAGCCGGCCAGCGCGAGGAGGGCGCCGCCGCAGGCACGGTCGATCCAGCGCACCGCGCCGTCGCGCAGCCAGCGCACCGCCTTGGCGCCCGCGAAGGCGTAGGCCAGCATGACGGCGAAGTCGAGCCCCGCGAACACGACCGAGATCGCCGCGTACTGCGGCACCTGCGGCGCGGCCGGGTCGATGAACTGCGGCAGCAGGGCCGAGCAGAACAGGTAGCCCTTGGGATTGGTCACCGCCACGAGGAAGGACTTCATGAAGATCGAGCGCGGCCGGGCTTCCACCGGCGCACCGGCCGCGTCGGGCACCTGAAAGCCGCCGCGCGAGCGCAGCAGGCGGATGCCCAGCCAGGCCAGGTAGACCGCGCCCACGTACTTGAGCACCGAGAACCAGAACTCCGACGCCGCCAGCAGGGCGCCCAGGCCCAGCGCCACCGCGCCCACCAGCACGAAGTCGGAGGTGACCGCGCCCAGCATGCCGGGCAGCGAGCGCCGCACGCCGAAGCGCGAGCCGTTCACCAGCGCCAGCAGCACGGTGGGGCCCGGCGTGGCGATCGCGATGAGGGCGACGGCGGCGAAGAGGAGGAGGGTGGTGAGGGTCATGGCGGCTCCGTGCGGTCAGGCCAGCTTCTTGACGAACACCATGCTCTTGCGGTCCCAGTTGTACTTGCGCTTGCGGGCTTCGGGCAGCCAGTCGGGCTCGACCTGGACGAAGCCGCGCTTGAGGAACCAGTGCATGGTGCGGGTGGTGAGCACGAAGATGCTGTCCAGACCCATGGCCTTGGCCCGCTGCTCCACGCGCTTGAGGATCTTCTCGCCGTCGCCCTGGCCCTGGCTCTGGGGCGACACGGTCAGCGCGGCCATCTCGCCGGTGCGCTTCTCGGGGTAGGGGTAGAGCGCGGCGCACGCGAAGATCACGCCGTCGTGCTCGATGATCGAGTAGTTGGCGACGTCGCGTTCGATCTCGTTGCGGTCGCGCTTGACCAGGGTGCCGTCCTTCTCGAAGGGCTCGATCAGCTGCAGGATGCCGCCCACGTCGTCGGGCGTGGCCTCGCGCAGTTCCTCCAGCTTCTCGTCCACCACCATGGTGCCGATGCCGTCGTGCACGTAGATCTCCAGCAGCAGCGCGCCATCCACCGCGAAGGGCAGGATGTGGCTGCGCTCCACGCCGGCCTTGCAGGCCTTCACGCAGTGCTGCAGGTAGAACGCGGTGTCGGTGGGCTGCTGCGGGTTGGGCAGCTGGGCCAGCAGGCGCTCGGCGGTGTCCAGCGGCAGCTCGGTGTCGATCGGGTTGTCCTCGCCCTCGGGTGCGCCAGGGCTCACGCGGATGCCCGGGATCTCGGTCAGGAACACCAGCTTGTCGGCCTGCAGGGCGATGGCCACGCTGGTGGCGACTTCCTCCATGGTCAGGTTGAAGGCCTCCCCGGTCGGCGAGAAGCCGAAGGGCGACAGCAGCACCATGGCGCCGTGTTCCAGCGTGCGGTGGATGCCGCCCACGTCGACCTTGCGCACCAGGCCCGAGTGCTGGAAGTCCACGCCGTCGACGATGCCCACCGGGCGGGCGGTGATGAAGTTGCCGGAGATCACTCGGATGGTCGATCCGGCCATCGGCGTGTTGGGCAGGCCCATGCTGAAGGCGGCCTCGATCTCGTAGCGCAGCTGGCCGGCGGCCTCCTGGGCACAGTCGAGCGCCACCTCGTCGGTGATGCGCATGCCGTGCGAGTAGCGCGCCTGGTGGCCCTTGGCCTTGAGCTGCTCGTTCACCTGCGGCCGGAAGCCGTGCACCAGCACCACCTTGACGCCCATGCTCTGGATCAGGGCCAGGTCCTGGGCGATGTGCGCCAGCTTTCCCGCGGCGATGGCCTCCCCGGCGATGCCGACCACGAAGGTCTTGCCGCGGTGCATGTGGATGTAGGGCGCCACCGACCGGAACCAGGGCACGAAGGTGAAGTTGAAGACGGTCGACATCGCGTGGCAAAAATGACGGGCGGGCCCTTGCACTGGCAGCGGGACAGTGTAAGGTAAGCATGCTCGGCTGCACGGTGTGGCCGCAAGGACACAAGGGGCCCGATGGACAGCGTGGCGGTCGCGTTCTGGGGTGCGTATTTCGGCGCGGTGACGCTCTCGCTCGGGGCCGCGCTGCTCGCCTTCCGCCGCTCGGCACGCCGCGTGGCGACCACCGGCGCCCTGTCGGCGTTCATGTCCGGCGCCTATGTCGCGGTGTTCCTGAACTGGCTCTCCCTGCCCAGCCCCGACGCGCAGCTGCGGCTGCAGGCGCACCTGGCTGCCCTGTGCGCCGGCGTGCTGGGCATGCTGCTGTTCTGGCTGCTCGGCCTGTTCCGCGACCGGCACCGCAGCATGAACACCGCGGCCGCCGTGGCCGCCATGACCTTCGCGACGCTGGTGGCCGGCTGGCTGCTCGATCCGCCCGGCGCGCTGGCGCTCGGCGTGGCGCTGCAGGTCGTGCTGATCGGCCTGGGCCTGGCCGGCGGCCTGCGCAGCGCCCGGGCGGGCTCGCGCCTTGGCTGGCTGGCCGTCGCGGGGGTGGCCTGCATGTCGGTGGCCATCGCCGGGCTCACCTGGCACGCCCTCGACCCCGCCAGCGCGGGCTGGCCGGTGCATGCGGTCAGCGCGGTGGCCGCCGTCGCCTACCTGGGCTGCATGGCGGCCGCCATGTGGGCCCAGTACGCCTACCTGATCGACGTGCGTGAAGCCATGGTTCACGGCCCCGGCTTCGACCCGGTCACCCGCCTGCGCTCGCCGGTGGAGACCGACCTGATGGCCGGTGACGCCTTCGCGCGCAACCGCTCGGAAGGCCGCCCGCTGGGCGTCATCCTGGTGTCGATCAGCAACCTGCAGGCGCTGGAGCACCTGCACGGCCGCGCCGCCTACAACCATGGCCTCTTCATCTGCGCCAGCCGGTTGCGCCGGCTGGTGTCGCCGGGCGTGGAGATCGGCCGCGTCGGCGACGACGGCTTCCTGCTGCTGGTGCGCCGTCCTGCCGGTGCCGACGCCCTGATCGAGCTGGCGCAGCAGGCGGCGCAGCGGCTGGCCCGGCCGGTGGCGCTGGGCACCAGCCAGGACCTGTCGGCGCTGGAGGCCAAGCGCACGATCTGGGTGGCGGACGTCGGCGTCGGCGTGCTGGTCGCGCCGGCCGAGATGAAGCCGACCCTCGCCATCGCCGGCGCCCGTGCGATGTCGCGCACCGCCTGGAGCTACGCCAGCCGGGTGGCCTTCTTCGACGAGGACAACCGGCAGATCGCCGAACTGGTTCCCACGGCCGCCCGATAATCACGGGCTTTGCCGCCGGCGTGCCGCCGCGGCCCGCCGTCCGCCTTGTCCCCGCTGCGCATCACCTTCCCCGAAGCCCTTCCCGTCTCCGCCCGGCGCGACGAGATCGCGCAAGCCATGGCCGAGCACCAGGTGGTGATCGTCTGCGGCGAGACCGGCTCGGGCAAGACGACCCAGCTTCCCAAGATCGCGCTGTCGATCGGGCGCGGCAAGCTCAACGCGAAGCCCGGGGACAAGCCCCGCCTGATCGGCCACACGCAACCGCGCCGGATCGCTGCCTCCAGCGTGGCCAAGCGCATCGCGCAGGAGCTGGACACAGCCCTGGGCGAGGTCGTCGGCTACAAGGTGCGCTTCCAGGACCGTCTCTCGCGCGAGGCCTCGGTGAAGCTGATGACCGACGGCATCCTGCTGGCCGAGACCCAGACCGATCCGCTGCTTTCGGCCTACGACACGCTGATCATCGACGAGGCCCACGAGCGCAGCCTCAACATCGACTTCCTGCTGGGCTACCTGCGCCAGGTCCTGCCGCGGCGGCCCGACCTGAAGATCGTGGTGACCTCGGCCACCATCGACGCGGAACGTTTCGCGGAGCATTTCGCCTCGGCCAAGGGCAAAGCGCCGATCCTGTATGTCTCGGGGCGCATGTTCCCGGTGGAGCAGCGGTACCGGCCGTACGAGGAGACCCGCGAGTACGGGCTGAACGAGGCCATCGCCGATGCGGTGGACGAGCTGTGGCAAGGCAACGCGGGCGGCGACATCCTGGTGTTCCTGCCTGGGGAACGCGAGATCCGGGAAGCGGCCGACCACCTGCGCGGGCACCTCGCCCACCGGCCGCTCACGCGCGGCGCGGAGGTGCTGCCGCTCTTCTCGCGGCTGTCGCAGGCCGAGCAGGACCGCATCTTCGAGCCGCACGACGGACGCCGCATCGTGCTGGCCACCAACGTGGCCGAGACCTCGCTCACCGTTCCCGGCATCCGCTACGTGATCGACTCCGGCACCGCCCGGGTCAAGCGCTACAGCTTCCGCAGCAAGGTGGAGCAGCTGTTGGTGGAGCCGGTCAGCCAGGCCGCCGCCAACCAGCGCGCCGGCCGCTGCGGCCGGGTGGCCAACGGCATCTGCATCCGGCTGTACGACGAGGCCGACTTCCACGGCCGCCCGCGCTTCACCGATCCGGAGATCCTGCGCTCCTCGCTGGCCGGCGTCATCCTGCGGATGAAGTCGCTGCACCTGGGCAACGTCGAGGAGTTTCCCTTCCTCGAGGCGCCGCAGCGGCGCGCCATCACCGACGGCTACCAGCTGCTGAACGAGCTGGGCGCGGTGGACGACGCGAACGAACTCACGGACACCGGGCGGGCGCTGGCCAGGCTGCCGCTGGACCCGCGGGTGGGCCGCATGATCCTGGAGGCGCGCACCCGCGGCGCGCTGGCCGAGGTGCTGGTGGTCGCGGCCGCGCTGTCGGTGCAGGACGTGCGCGACCGGCCACTGGAGTTGCAGGCCCAGGCCGACCAGCAGCACGCCAAGTTCGACGACGAGAAGAGCGAGTTCTCGGGCTACGTTCGGCTGTGGGACTGGATCCACGCCGCGCGGGGCAGCGAAGGGCAGCACAAGCTGTCCAACCGCCAGTACGAGTCGCTCCTGCGCCAGAACTTCATCAACGTGCGCCGGGTGCGCGAGTGGCGCGACATCCACAGCCAGCTGCACACGGTGGTGGCCGAGCACAAGTGGCCCCTCAACCCCGAGCCGGCCGGGTACGAGGCGCTGCACAAGTCGATGCTGGCGGGCCTCCTGGGCAACATCGGCTGGAAGATGGAGGATGGCGCCGCCAACCCCTCCACCGGCGCCCGGCCGGGTGGCGGCGGCGCGGCATCGTCGGAGTACCTGGGCGCGCGCGGCATCAAGTTCTTCCGCCATCCCGGCGCGCACCTGAAGAAGCGGCCGGGACGGTGGATCGTCTGCGCCGAGCTGGTGGAGACCACGCGGCTCTTCGGCCGGGGCATCGCCAACATCGAGCCGCAGTGGGTCGAGGAGGTCGCCGGCCACCTGCTGCGCAAGCAGCTGCTCGATCCGCACTGGGAGAAGAAGGCCGCCGACGTGCTGGCGCTGGAGCGCGCCACGCTGTATGGCCTGGTGATCTACTCCGGCCGCCGCGTGCCCTTCGCCCGCGCGGACCAGCAGGGCGCGCGCGAGATCTTCATCCGCGAGGGACTGGTCGCCGGGCAGTGGGAGACCAAGCTGCCCTTCCTGGCCGCCAACCTGAAGATGGTGCGGCAGGTCGAGGAGCTGGAGCACAAGTCGCGCCGCCAGGACGTGCTGGTGGACGACGCGCTGATCTACGCCTTCTACGACCAGCAGCTGCCGCCCGACGTCTACAACGGCCACACCTTCGAGGCGTGGTACCGGCAGCAGTCGCGCGAGAACCCGAAGCTGCTGCACCTGTCGCGCGACGAGCTGATGCGCCACGAGGCGGCCGGCATCACGACCGACGCCTTCCCCAAGGCCATCCGCCTGGGCGGCGTGGACTGCCAGGCCACCTATCTCCATGCGCCGGGCGATGCGCGCGACGGGCTCACGGTCACCGTGCCGCTCTTCGTGCTGAACCAGGTGAGCGACGAGCGCGCCGAGTGGCTGGTGCCGGGCATGCTCAAGGACAAGCTCCAGGCGCTGCTGAAAAGCCTGCCGCAGAAGCCCCGCGCGCGCTTCGTGCCGCTGCCGGAGTCGGCGGCGCGCCTGGCGGGCGAGCTCACCGTGCCGGAGCGCTGGGGCCATGGCGCGCTGACCGACGTGCTCCTGAAGGCGGTGCGCGACCAGACCAGCCTGGATGTCAAGCGCACCGACTTCAAGCTGGACATGGTGCCGGCCCACCTGTTCATGAACTTCCGCGTGGTGGACGAACACGGGCGGCAGCTGGGCATGGGCCGCAACCTGGGTGCCCTGAAGGCGGAGCTGGGGGCGCAGGCGCGCGGCGCGTTCCAGGCGCTGGCGGGCCTCAAGGGCCTGCCGGCGGCGCCACAAGCTTCAGAGCCGAATCGGCCTGCAGCCCGCACCCCGTCCGGGCCGGCCGCTATGGAATCAGGAGCAAAGCCGGCGGATGCGAACGAGCGCCACACCGGCTGGACCTTCGGCGCGTTGCCCGAGCTGATGGAGATCCGCAAGGGCGGCACCAGCCTGATCGGCTTTCCGGCGCTGGTGGACCAGGGCGATGCGGTCGCCATCGAGGTCTTCGACGAGCCGGAGGTGGCCGCGGCCCGGCACCGCAGCGGGCTGCGGCGCCTGTTCGCGCTGCAGCTGAAGGACGCGCTGAAGTACCTGGAAAAGAACATTCCCGAGCTGCAGAAGATGGCCGTGGCCTTCATGCCGCTGGGCACCCAGGAGGAGCTGCGCCAGCAGGTGATCGACGTCGCCCTGGATCGCGCGTTCCTGCTCGACCCGCTGCCGGCCGACGAGGCGGCGTTCAGGCGGCGGGTGGAGGAGGGCCGCGGCCGGCTGACGCTGATCGCCAACGAGGTGGCGCGGCTGGCTGCCACCATCCTGGCCGAGTACGCGGCGGCGGCGCGCAAGATCAAGGACACCAAGGTGCAGCCCGAGTCCACCGCGGACGCGGCGCAGCAGCTGCAGCGGCTGGTGGGCAAGCGGTTCCTGGCCGACACGCCGTGGCCGGCGCTGCAGCACTTCGCCCGCTACCTCAAGGGCATCACGCTGCGGCTGGACAAGCTGCGGGCCGACCCGGCCCGCGACGCGCAGCGCATGGCCGAGGTGCGCCCGCAGGAGCAGCGCTACTGGCGACTGGTGGCCGAGCGCAAGGGGCAGGTCGATGCGCGCATGCAGGAGTTCCGCTGGCTGCTGGAGGAGCTGCGGGTGAGCCTGTTCGCGCAGGAGCTGCGCACGCCCCAGCCGGTGAGCGTCAAGCGCCTGGACAAGGTATGGGCGCAGCTGAACGCATGACGCCACGCACGCGATTCGGGTGCTGGATGCCGGGTCGAGCCCGGCATGACGGGCTGCGGAGCCATCGCCCCGCACGGGGTGTCGTCGCCGGCGCCACCCACCTTCCACACGCTTGCCCCCCGTTTGTGAAGGCGGGCTCGAGCCGCCATCCACGCCGTCGCCCCCCGGTTGTCATGGCGGGCTCGACCCGCCATCCACGTCTCGCGGACGGCCCGACCTTCGCGCCAACCCGCCGCGAGGCCCGCCGATGACCGCCCCGCGCCACGCCTGGCTCATGGCCAACCTGGTCGGACAGCTCGCCTTCGGCCTGCTGGCGATGACCATCTGCATCCCGTCCATGCAGGACTGGCCCGCCACCTTCCACGCCTCGCAGGCCGCGGTGCAGCTCACCTTCAGCGGCTTCGTCGCGGCCTACGGCGGGCTGCAGCTGGTGTTCGGCCCGCTGTCCGACCGCGTGGGCCGCAAGCCGGTGCTGGTGTTCGGGCTGGTGCTGGCGCTGGCGGGCTCGCTGCTGGCCGCCCTGGCGCCCGACCTGGGCATGCTCACGCTGGCGCGGGTGCTGCAGGGCGCCGGCAGCGCGGCCGGCATGGTGACCTCGCGCGCCATGGTGCAGGACCTCTTCGACGGGCCGGAGCGCACGAAGATGATGGCGGTGATCGGCATGAGCATGGGCCTGTGCCCGCCGATCGCCACGGTGCTGGGCGGGCAGCTGCACGTGCGCCTGGGCTGGCAGTCCAACTTCTGGCTGATGTCGGCGCTGGCGGGGGTGCTGCTGCTGGCGGCCTGGCGCAACCTGCCGGCGCGCGCCGCGGCTGCACCGCCGCCGCAGGGCGCGGTGCGCGCGCTGGTCTCCGGCTACGGCCGGCTGCTGCGCGAGCCGGCCTTCCTGCTGTACGTGGCGATGCTCTCGTCCGGCACGGCGGCGTTCTACACCTTCCTGGGCGGCGCGCCGATCGTGCTCAAGTCCTACGGCGTGACGCCCGACCGCATCGGCTTCTACATCATGTTCGTGCCGTTCGCATACATCGCAGGCAACCTGCTCACCACCCGGCTGATCCGCTCGCACGGCGACCGGACCATCCTGCGCTGGGGGCAGGCGATCACCATCACCGGGCTGGCGTGCATGCTCCTGCTGGGCCTGTGGGGGCCGGCCACGCCGCTGGCCATGGCGCTGCCGCTCATGCTGCTGGGGGTGGGCCACGGCCTGCTGGTGCCGCCCACGCTGGCAGGCACCGTGGGCCTGATCCCCGTGCTGGCGGGCTCCGCCGCCGCCGTCGCCGGCCTGATGCAGCAGCTCACGGGTGCTGCGGCCGGCCTGGTCGTGGGCGTGGTGCCGCACCACGGGCAGACGCAGCTGGCCGCGCTGATGCTCGCCTGGACGCTCCTGGGCACCGCGGCGCAGTGGTGGCTGCACCACCGCGTGCTGCGGCCGAAATAAACCCGGGCGCCGCGCGCAAAGCGTGTCAGGATCGCCGCTCCCATGACCCCATGGGCATGGGAGCTCCTATCAATCTTTATCTGTGGTGTGCGGCCGGTGCGGCCATCGGCTGGATCGCGGCCGGCGTGATGGGCGGCGGTGCCCGCATCGCGCGTGTCGAGAGCGTGCTGGTGGGCGTGTTCGGCGCCGTGCTCGGCGGCGACTTCGTCGGCAACATGGTGCTCGGCACCCGGCCCGACGCGAATGCGTTCGACGTCGCGGCGCTGGTGCTGGCGGCCGTCTGCGGGCTGGCGGCCGTGTTGCTGCTGGCCGTCATGCGCCGCGCCGTCGGGCCCCTGAAGAACTCCAAGTCCCGCAACCGCAACTCGTAGCGGCCCTGCGCGTCGCCGCACGTCTTGCGGCTGGCGTGCAGCGCGCCCGCACGGCGCCAAGCGGGCGTCCTACAGCAACATCGGCCAAGCTGAACATCTGGCCGCTGCGCCCCGCCGAAGAATGCATCCCACGGTGCCCACCCACTCGAACCGGGCCCGCATGGGAGACGCGCATGGCAGACGAAGCAGACCTGGCATTCGATTCCGAGCAGCGGCACCTGACGCAGGCGCTCGCGCAGCAGCGCCGGCGGCGCGGCGTGCTGCAGCCCACGGGCTGCTGCCACCACTGCGGCAACGAAGAAGGACTGGCCGACCGCCTGTTCTGCGATGCCGACTGCGCCTCGGACTGGGAATACGAGGACACGCTGCGGCGCCGGCTCGGGCTGCCGGCGATGGCCGCACCCGGGCGCGCGGCCACCGCCATGGCGGCCTGACCCGCGCCACCCACTGCAGAATGAACAAGGGCCGGCGACTGCCGGCCCCGCACGTCCAACGCAGCGCGCTCAGGTGCGCACGCGGCCGTCGCCGGTGAGCATGGAGAGCTCCACGAAGCTCGACGCCACGTGGTCCGTCGGCGAGAAGGTGACGTTGAAGCCGCCGTAGCTCTGGGTGCCCAGGCCTTCCAGGCTGGCCACCAGCGTCTCGTGCGTCATCTTGGCCGGGCCGCGGCGCAGCGCCTCGGCGAGGACCTTGGCGGCCAGGTAGCCCTCCATGCTGGAGAAGTTCGGGGCCTGGTCGCCGCCCGCCTTCTTGACCGCGTCGACGAACTCGCGCGCGATCGCACGGGCCGGGTTGTAGGGCGAGGGCATCACCTGCGACACCACCACGCCCGCGCCGTCCTTGCCCAGCTCGTCGGCCAGGGCCTGCGTGCCGACGAAGGACACGTTGTAGAAGGTGCCGCCGTAGTGGGCGGCCTTGGCGGCCTTGATGAAGGCGGCGCAGGCCTTGTAGGCACCGATCTGCACGATGGCGTCGGGGCCGGCGGCGGTCAGCGTCTTCACCGCGGCGGCCACGTCGACCGAGTTGCGCTCCACGGTGGCGACCGCCACCGGCTTGGAGTTCTGCGCGGCCAGCGCCAGCGTCACGCCATCGAGTCCGGCCTTGCCGTAGGCGTCGTTCTGGTGGAAGACGGCGATCTTCTTGAGACCCAGGTTGTTCAGCTGGCGCACGATCAGCGCCGTCTCGTCGTTGTACGAGGCGCGCAGGTGGAAGGCGTAGCGGTTGAACGGCTGGCGCAGGCCCATCGCGCCGGTGAAGGGCGCGAAGAACGGCGTCTTGGCAGCGGTGGCCAGCGGCAGCGCGGCCAGGCTGGTGGGCGTGCCGACGTACGCGAACAGCGCCAGCGGATCGTCGGACAGCAGCTTGCGCGTGTTCTCGGCGCAGCGGTCCGGCTCGTAGCCATCGTCGACCTTGACGATCTCGATCGGCTTCTTGTGGACGCCGCCCTGGGCGTTGACCTGGTCGAAGTACAGCTTGGCGCCGGCGTGGAACTGGATGCCCAGCTGCGCGGCCGGGCCGCTGAACGGGGCCGACTGGCCAAGGACGATGCGTTCCGATTGCGCGCGCAGGGCGGGCGCGCCGAGCAGGGCGGCTGCGCCGGCCGCGGCGTGGGTGAAGGTGCGACGGTTGAGCATGTCCTGATTCTGGTGCAACTTCTGACACATGACGGTCATGAAGCTGACGGCGTCCAGGCCCGAACGCGACTTTTTCCCTCTGTACGCGCTGCCGATGCGCATGTGAATGCAGTTGTCACCAGATGTTTCCCAAAGGGAGCGCTGGTGGCGGATTGCAACGCCGCGAACGTTCGTCGGCGCGCGGCGACCGCTCGTCGCCGTCGCGTGTTCAGGTGCGGGACGGGCGGCGGAACGCCATCGCGCTGCTCGCGCGGCCCGGCAGCTGCAGGTGCGACACGACCGGCTCGGCGCGGGCCAGCAGCACGCCGCGGCGCCACACGCGCAGCCGCTGGGCGCGCAGGCGGATCGCCTCGGCCGGGTCGCCGGCCTGCAGCAGCACGAAGCTGGCATCGCAGCCGGGTGCGATGCCATAGCGCGGCAGGTGCATCACCTTCGCGGCGTTCACGGTCACCGCGTCGTAGCAGGCCCGGATGCCCGACTGGCTGGTCATCTGCGCCACGTGCAGGCCCATGTGGGCGACCTCCAGCATGTCGCCCGAGCCCATGCCGTACCAGGGATCCAGCACGCAATCGTGGCCGAACGCGACGTTCACGCCCGCCGCCAGCAGCTCGGGCACCCGCGTCATGCCACGGCGCCTGGGGTAGGTGTCGTGGCGGCCCTGCAGGGTGATGTTGATCAGCGGGTTGGCCACCACGCTGACGCCGCTCTCGGCCACCAGCGGCAGGAGCTTGCTCACATAGTAGTTGTCCATGCTGTGCATGGAGGTGCAGTGGCTGCCGTTCACGCGGCCCTGCAGGCCCAGGCGCTGCGCCTCGAAGGCCAGCGTCTCGATGTGGCGGCTCATCGGATCATCGGTCTCGTCGCAGTGCATGTCGACCAGCCGGCCCCGTTCGGCCGCCAGCTCGCACAGCAGCTTCACGCTGGCCGCGCCCTCGGCCATCGTGCGCTCGAAATGCGGGATGCCGCCGACGACGTCGACACCCAGGTCGAGTGCGCGGCGCAGGTTGTCGATGCCGCCCGCCGTGCGCAGCACGCCGTCCTGCGGGAAGGCCACCAGCTGCAGCTCGAGGTAGGGCGCCACGCGCCTTTTCACTTCGAGCATGGCCTCGACCGGCAGCAGGCTGGGGTCGCTGGTGTCCACGTGGCTGCGGATCGCCAGCAGGCCGCGGGCCACCGCCCAGTCGCAGTAGGCCAGCGCGCGTTCGACCATGTGCTCGGCCTTCAGCGTCGGCTTGAGCTCGCCCCACACGGCGATGCCTTCCAGCAGCGTGCCGCTCGCGTTGATGCGCGGCAGGCCGTGGCTGAGCGTGGCGTCCAGGTGGAAGTGCGGATCGCAGAAGTGCGGCGTGAGCAGCTGGCCGGCGGCATCGACCGTTTCGCGGGCCGGCGCCTGGAGGCCGGCCGCCACCTCCGCGATGCGGCCGTCCTGCACGGCGACCGACATGCCGGTGCGGCCGTCGGGGAGGGTGGCGTTGGTGACGAGGAGGTCGAGCATGGGGTCGGTGACGGGCGGCCTGCTATCGATTTCATCGCTGCCCGTCCGCTCCACGAGCGGGCAGGAGACCTATTTCGTCCCGAAGATCCGGTCGCCCGCGTCGCCCAGCCCGGGCAGGATGTAGCCGTGCTCGTTCAGCTGGCGGTCGATGGCGGCGGTGTAGATCGGCACGTCCGGGTGGGCGCGCTGCATGGCCTCGATGCCCTCGGGGCAGGTGAGCAGGCACACGAACTTGATCGACTTGGGCCGCAGTTCCTTGAGCCGCTCGACGGCGGCGATGGCGGAGTTGCCGGTGGCCAGCATCGGGTCGACCACGACCACGTCGCGCTCGTGCATCTCCTGCGGCATCTTGAAGTAGTACTCCACCGCCACCAGCGTCTTCGGGTCGCGGTAGAGGCCGATGTGCCCGACGCGCGCGCCCGGCACCACGCCCAGCATGCCGTCCAGGATGCCGGTGCCGGCCCGAAGGATGGAGACGAACACCAGCTTCTTGCCGTCGATCACCTTGCCGGTGGTCTTTTCCATCGGCGTCTCGATCTCCACGTCGGACAGCGCCATGTCGCGCGTGACCTCGTAGGCCATCAGCGACGCCAGCTCGCCGAGGAGCCGGCGGAAGCTGTTGGTGCTGGCCTCCTTCTTGCGCATGAGGGTCAGCTTGTGCTGGACGAGGGGGTGATCGATGAGGTGGACTTGGGACATCGGGGGTGGGTGATGGTGGGACGGGACCACTATAGCGACGGGTGTGGAAAAGCGGGAGCGGGAGCGGACTGCCTTGACGCGGAGGACGCAAAGGTCTCGCAGAAGACGCAAAAGGACATCCGACAAAAGGAAAGGCGGACTTCCTTCTTGAGTTGTGCCTTCCTTCTGCGTTCTCTGCGGAATCTCTGCGCCCTCTGCGTCCGGATGCCCGTATTCAGAACACCGTGCCGTCGCTCTGCACCTGCAGCGGCGGCAGGCCATTGCGGGCCTTCTGCGCAAGTTCGCGACCCGCGGCCCAGGTGCCGCCTTCCAGCACGCACGCAAGCGGCAGGCGGTCGGCATCGAGCGAGAGTTCGTGCCGCACGCCGGTGGCCAGCTCGTCGAGCAGGGCCACGGTGAGGGCGCGCCACTCCACGATGATCTCGTCGCCCGGGTGCCAGACCTGGTGCGCCGCGTCGGGCTCGCGCAGGTGCAGCACGCCGGTGTCGAGGAGCAGGCCGCCGTTGCGGTACTCGGGCAGCCCGGTGAGCTTGTCGATGCCCCGCACCTGCACGCCGGCCCAGTGGAAAGGCTCCAGCAGCGAATAGGTGAGCCACTGGGACAGCTTGTGGAAGGGCACCCAGCCGTCGGACGGGCCGTCGCCGCGCACCGCGCCGTGCCGCCAGCAGTCGCCCAGCGGCACGCCGCCGATGCTGCTGCCCAGCGGCCAGATGCCGTTCATGGAGACCAGCACCTGCGACAGGATGTCGTGCGCGTCCACGTCGGCAGTGCGGGGGATGCCGCCTTCGTCCGCCACCACCAGGTCGAACAGGCCGGCCGGGCGGCCCTCGTTGCCGAACACCTCGGGCTGCTCGGCCATCGCTTCGCCCAGGCGCCGAAGCAGCACGGCGCGGCCTTCCAGTCCCACCAGCGGATTGGCCGGGCTCACCTGGAAAGCCTGTGCCAGCCGGTCGTTCACGAGTGCCCGCAGGCCCTGCGAATCCACCTGCAGCGGCCGCAGCGGGTCGCTGGAGAACATGCCGGCGGTGAAGGCATGGAAGCTGGCGACGGCCAGGCCCTCGGAGCGGGTGAAGGTCTGCCCGCTGGCGGATTCGGTGTACTTCCAGTCCGGCCCGGCGCCGGCGTCGAGCAGCACGCTGACCACGGTGAGGTCGACCATGGCACGGGCGCGGATGGTCGGCTGCACGTTGCCCAGCATGGCGTCCAGCTGGCCGCGCCGGTCCACGCCGCCCGCCTCGAAGTGCCGCCAGCGGCTGTGGAAGGGGATGTGCAGCCGGGGGTAGCGCTGGCGGGTGGCGGCGGCCACCGCGGAGGCGGCGTCGCGCAGCTTCCCTTCGTCGACGGTGAACCAGGCCGAATGGCCGATGCGGGCGCGGTCCAGCAGCTGGGCGCAGCGCTCGCGTACCGTGACGGTGGAGCGCAGGATGGCCGCGGCGGCCTCGCCCTGGGAGCGTTCGCGGATGAACTCGTTGGCCGCGCTCATTCGAGCCCCCGTCCGCGCGTCTCCTTGAGCTTCTGGGCATCCGGGACTTCGCCGGGCGTGAAGTAGCCCGCGGCCATCTTGGCGTCCATCTCCACGCGGGCATCGGCGGGGATCAGGTCGTCGGGGATGTTCACGCGCTCGCCGACGTCGATGCCCGAGCCGGTGATCGCGTCGTACTTCATGTTGCTCATGGAGACCAGCCGGTGGATCTTGCGCACGCCCAGCCAGTGCAGCACGTCGGGCATGAGCTCCTGGAAGCGCATGTCCTGCACGCCGGCCACGCACTCGGTGCGGGCGAAGTACTGGTCGGCGGTGTCGCCGCCGACCTGGCGCTTGCGCGCGTTGTAGACCAGGAACTTGGTGACCTCGCCCAGCGCGCGGCCTTCCTTGCGCGAGTAGGCGATCAGGCCCACGCCGCCGCGGCCGCCGGCCTCCCTGGGCTGGGCGCCGCGGATGCACTCCTCGATGGCGTGCGTGAGGTAGGGGCGGCAGGTGCAGATGTCCGAGCCGAAGACGTCGGATCCGTTGCACTCGTCGTGCACCCGCGCGGTGAGCTCGACGCCGGGGTCGGCCAGGTCCCGCGGGTCGCCGAAGATGTAGACGGTCTGCCCGCCGATCGGCGGCAGGAAGACCTCCAGGTCGCCGCGGGTGACCAGCTCGGGGTACATGCCGCCGGTCTCCTCGAACAGCACGCGGCGCAGGTCGGTCTCGCTGCAGCCGAAGCGCTTGGCCACGCCCGGCAGGTACCACACCGGCTCGATGGCGGCCTTGGTCACCATGGCCGCGCCGTTGGCGGTGAGCAGCTTGCCGTCGGGCCGCAGGCGCCCCTTGTTCACCGCCTCGATGATCTCGGGAAGGATCACGTGGGCCTTGGTGACGGCGATCGTGGGCCGGATGTCCAGCCCGGCCGCCAGCTCGTCGGCAAACACGTCGGCCACGGTGGCGCCCCACGGGTCCAGGCTGACGATGCGGGCCGGGTCGCTCCACTGCGGATACGGGCCGATGGTGTCGGTGGGAGCGGTGTTGGTGAGGTCCGCACGGTGCACCCGGGACAGGGCGCCGGCGGCGACGGCCAGCGCGCGGTACACGCTGTAGGAGCCGCTGTGCGTGCCGATCACGTTGCGGTGGGCGCGCGAGGCGGTGGTGCCCACGATCGGGCCCCGGGTGGCCGGATCGGCCGCGCCCCACTGGATGGCCGGGGCGCCCGTTCCCCCGCTGTGCGAGGTCAGCCGGATGTGCCGGGGCGCGCTGCTGCTGGGTGTCATGCTCGGTTCCCCAAAAGGGCCACTGTAGCCTGACGCTGCCGAGCCGTGGGGTGCCCCTGGCCCGCACGGGCCGCGTCCAGGGTGCCGTCAGGCGGTGCGCTCGGGCGGCTTGGGCTGGGCGGCGCGCCGCAGGCGTTCCACCTCGCGCAGGTAGCCGGCCATGTAGTGCCGGTTGAACAGCTGCGCGGTCCACTCGCCGGCATCCTGCTGTTCGTAGTGGGTGGTGTACAGGTCCCAGAGGCGCGCGTTGTCCACCACGCTGGAGAGGCTGAGCTTGCCCTTGAGCAGCACCCCGCGCAGCCGCGCCGGTTCGAATTCCTTGAGCGCGCCCTCGGCCAGGCTGCGCGCGGCGGCCCGGCTGGCGGCCTCGTGCGCGCGGGCGTCGTGGGCGACCTCCTGCAGCGCGCGCTGCGGCGGCACGAAGCCGCCCACGCCTTCGGGCATGAACAGGAGGTACTGCAGCATCTCCTTGACCGGCATGGCAGTGCGCAGCGGGTTGACTTCCTTGGGGTTCAGCAGCGTGCGGTCCTCGACCTTCAGGGTCTGCTTCGAGGCGGCACGGCTGGCCAGGTGGTCGCCCAGGCACTCCACGACCTCGCGCACCGAGGCGCCCAGGCGCTCCCAGTCGAAGCTGTTGAGCACGGTCGGCATGTCGACGCCGAGCCCGCGGCACAGGGACTGGAGCGCCAGCTTCTCGGGGGTGGCCGCACCCGCTCCCGTGCCGCCGGTGGCCGCGGATGCGCCCATGCCCATGGGCATGGTGGCCGAGGGTGCGGTGCGGTCGGCGGCGCCGACCACCGGCCGGCCCGGCTGCAGGGAACCGGAGACGGTGAACGGATCGGGCACCGTGGCATCGGGCGTGACCCGCCAGGAGGCCGAAGCCGCGAAGGGGTCGTCGAGGTCGAAGGTGAGTCCGGGCCGCGGCGGGACCACCGGCGCGCCGCCGGGCGTGGTGCGGTCGCCGCCCGGGGACCACTGCGCCGCCAGCTGGGCCCAGGGATCGGGCTCGCCGGGCTTGTCGACCGGCGCCGCGCGCGTGTCCGGGCCGGTTGGAATGGGCCGGGTGCCCATGCCCGAGAAGCTGGTGGCGTCGAGGTCGGCCGAGGACTGGACCGCCGTCACGATCAGCGAGAAGGAGCCGACCCGCGCCGACTCGCCATCGCGCAGGACGACCTCGTCGCCCGAGAAGTAGTCGCCCTGGTCGGTGTTGATGCCGTTGGCCGACAGCACGCTGACCCTGGCGCCCTGTTCCGACCACGCGATGGACAGGTGGCGCCGGGAGATCAGCCGCTCGGTGTCCGGCAGGTAGACGGCGGCCTCGGGGTCGCGGCCGACGACCACCGGTTCGCCGCCGGGCTTGACCGTGACGGTCTGCTCGAACGAGGACGGGCCGGAGAAATGGAGGAGGTAGGACACGCGGGCAACCTGGACGAGCGCCGGGCAAATCGCGGCGGATTCAACGCCGTTGTTACAAATTCGAAAGCCGGTTTTGCAGCGCCGTCGCGTTGGGCGCGAAAGTGTACCGCTCCCTCTGGATCCAGGGAATACCGCACAGCCACCCGGACCGACCGCTGCGCGGCGGCCACACCAGCTTCATTGACACAATCGTTAGCAGATGTAAAGCTCGGGTGGCTCTGCCAGACGTTCACAGAGGAGTCAGACTTGCTGAAGAAGAAGACATGGGTCGCCATGGGCGCGGCCGCAGCCGCCTGCGCGTTGCCCGCCCTCGCGCAACAGGCTCCCCGCCCGGACGCCGGCATCCTGCTCCAGCAGGACCGCCAGGTGCCCGTGGCCCCTAGCGGCGGCATTGCCCCCATCGCGGTGCCCCCGCCGCCGCCCTCGGCCGCGGCCTTCAACGAGTCGGTCAAGCTGATCCCGGCCGCCTTCCGGGTGCGGGGCAGCACGCTCTACCCGGAATCCACGCTGGTGGCCCTGGTGTCCGACCTGGTGGACAAGGAGACGGACATGGAGGGCCTGGTCAAGGCCGCCGCCGCCGTGCGCCGCTACTACCGTGAGCGCGGCTACCTGCTGACCGAAGCCTACCTGCCGGAGCAGCTGTTCCCGGCGCGCAACGGTGCGATCCAGATCCAGGTGGTCGAAGCCCGGGTGGGCAAGGTCACCGTGAAGGTGGAAGACGACCGGATCTCCGAGGGCCTGGCGACCGACATCGTGCGCAGCCACCTGCGCACGGGCGACCACATCACCGAGAACATGCTGGAAAAGCCGGTCCTGCTGCTGCGCGACCTGGTCGGCTTCGACGCCACCGCGGCGGTCACGCCCGGCACCAACGCCGGTGAGGCGGACATCACGGTGATCGTGAAGTCGCAGGGTGCCCGGGCGGACGCGGTGATCGGCCTGGACAACTTCGGCGCCCGCAGCGCCGGCGCCAACCGCCTGGTGGCCACCGCCAACCTGAACAACCCCACCGGCCGCGGCGACGTGCTGAGCGCCACCGCCCAGCTGTCGGACAACTCGGGCTCCAACCTGTTTCGCATCGGCTACTCGACCACGATCAACGGGCTGGCCACCAAGCTGGGTGTGAACGTCACCCGCACCGAGTACGCCCTGGGCAAGCAGTTCGAGGCGCTGGGGGCGACCGGGCAGGCCGAGATCTACTCGGTGACCCTCACGCACCCGCTGGTGCGCTCGCGCAACCGCAACGTGATCGGGGCGCTGTCCTTCGACCGCAAGGAACTGAACGACCGCACGACCACGCCGGCCACCGACGTGGACCGCACCGTCGACGCACTGCGGTTCAGCCTGCTGGGCAACTGGGTCGACGAGTTCGCCGGCTCGGCCTTCAACAGCTATGCCATCAACTTCACCAACGGCGACCTGCAGATGGATGCGGCCTCGTTGGCGTCGGACCAGGGCCCGATCGGCCTGCGCACGGCCGGCTCGTTCCAGAAGATCAACATCGACTACCTGCGCACGACGTTCCTGTCGGCCACCACCCGGCTGTCCGCCGGGCTGCAGGGGCAGCTCGCATCCAAGAACCTGACCTCCGCCGAGAAGATCGGCCTGGGCGGGCCGAACGGCGTGCGCGGCTACCCGGTGGGCGAGGCGGTCGGCGACACCGGCCTGATCTTCAATTTCGAGCTGCGCCGCCAGTTGCCCGAGATCGCCACCGTGCCGGTGGGCATCAGCGTGTTCTACGACTGGGGCTGGGTGAAATACAACCAGTCCGGCGCGCCGTTCCCGGTGACCGTCGAGCGCGAGAGCATCGGCTCTGTCGGCCTGGGCCTGACGCTGGGCACCTACGGCAGCACGCTCCTGTCCACCCAGCTGGCGTGGCGCACCGATCGCCCCGCCGCCAGCGACCCGGACCGCAAGCCGCGCCTGTGGTTCTCGCTGCAGAAGTGGCTGTGAGGTCCGCGCTCCCGGCTCTCGTCTAGAAGTTTCCCGCCCCGGTTCAAAGGAAGTCCCATGAACGTCGCCACCACCACCACCGAGACCCGCCGCGCCACCGTGCGCACGCTTGTCGTGCGGCTGTCCCGCAAGCTCAAGGCGGTGTACCGGATCCAGGAGGGTGGCCGGCGTGTGTCGCGGCTGCTGGCGCGGCTGCTGGCCGGCCTGTTCGCCACCTTCGTGATGCAGGTGGCGCACGCGCTGCCGCAGGGGCTGCAGGTGCAGGCAGGCACGGTGACGATGCAGAAGCCGACAGCCAACGCGATGGTGCTGAACCAGTCCACGCACAAGGCGGTGCTGGACTGGCAGAGCTTCTCCATCGGCGCCGGGCAGTCGGTCCAGTTCGTGCAGCCGGGCGCCAGCTCGGTGGCCCTGAACCGCGTGCTGGGCGGCGATGTCTCGTCCATCTTCGGCTCGCTCAGCGCCAATGGCCAGGTGTTCCTGATCAACCCGGCCGGCGTGCTGTTCGCACCCGGCGCCCAGGTGAACGTGGGCGGGCTGGTGGCCTCCACGCTCAACATGAGCAATGCGGACTTCCTGGCCGGCAAGTACACCTTCGCGGGCAGCAGCGGCAACAGCGTGGTGAACAACGGCGCGCTGAAGGCCGGCTACGTGGTGCTGGCGGGCGCCCAGGTGGCCAACAACGGGACCATCGAGGTCACGCCCGGCGGCTCGGTGGGCCTGCTGGCCGGCTCGCGCGTGAGCGTGGACCCGAGCGGGCAGGGCCTGGTGAAGTTTGCGGTGGATGCCGCCGCGCTGAACGCGCAGGCGTCCAACACCGGCGCCATCGTGGCCGACGGCGGCCAGGTGGCCATGCGCGCCGAGGCGGTGGGCGAGACGCTGCCCACCGTGGTGAACCACAGCGGCTTCATCCGCGCCAACAGCATCGCGGAGCAGGGTGCGTACATCAACCTGAGCGGCGGGGCCAAGGGCGTGGTTAGCGTGACGGGCACGATCGAGGCCAAGGGCAACGACGCGGGGGAGAAGGGCGGGACGGTGAAGGTGCTGGGCGACAAGGTCGCCATCGCGGGCACAGCTCTCATCGACGCCAGTGGGGACGCGGGCGGCGGCCGGATTCTCGTGGGCGGCAACTGGCAGGGAGCCGGCACGGAGCAGCGCGCATCGGCGACCAACGTGGGCACGGGCGCTCGCCTGAAGTCGGACGCGGGCACGCAGGGCGACGGTGGCACCGTCGTGGTCTGGGCCGACGGGATCACGAGGTTCGGCGGCGAGATCAGCGCGCGGGGGGGCAGCCAGGGCGGCAACGGCGGTCGGATCGAGACCTCCGGCAAGGAAGGCCTGACGGTCGCGGCATCGGCCAAGGTGGATGCCGGCGGGGCGGCAGGCGCCAAGGGCCAGTGGCTGCTGGATCCAAGGAACATCACCGTGGCAAGCGCGGGTATCGGCGCCGTGACCGGTGCGGACCAGTTTGCGGACACCCCGGCGGCGGACGTGTCCGTATCGGCCGCGACGCTGGTCGCCGCCGACGCGAACGTCACGTTGCAGGCCAACAACGACATCACCTTCAGCGAAGCGGTGTCGCTGAACGCGGGCCGGTCGCTGACCGCCCAGGCGGGTCGGGACATCCTCGTCAACGCCAACCTTTCGGCGGACGGCGTGACGCTGATCGCCAACGACGCCGGCGCGATCGCGGCGAACCGTACGGCCGGCGCCGGCGACATCGTGGTCGGTGCGGGCCGGACCATCGACGGCCGCACCGGCGCGGTGAACCTCACGGTCGACGCCGGCGGCGTCATGGCAGGCGGCATCACGCTGTCCGGGGCCATCGTGTCGGGCGCCACGCAGGCGTACACCGGCACGGTTGCCACGTCCAACACCAACGTGCTCACGGCCGGGACCATCACCTTCAACAACAACTTGACGGTAGGCGCAGGCTCGCTGACCTTGACCGGTGCCGCCGTCGGGGGCGCAGGCACGATCGCGGCGGGCGCCAACACGCTCAACGTGAACGGGGGCGCCGCGGTGTCCAATGCCGTCACGGTGACCACCGGGACGATCGGCAACACCGCGGGCGCCGGCACGCTGGGCGCGCTCTCGCTGGGCGGCAACGCCAATGTCAGCTCGACGGGCGACGGCCTGACCGTGACCGGCACGATCAGCGAAACGGGTGCTGCGCGGAACCTCACGAAGACGGGCGCCGGCACAGTGGTCCTGTCCGGCGCGAACACGTACACCGGTGCGACCAATGTGAACACGGGCACCCTGCGCGTGGAGAACGGCGCTGCGCTGGGAGGTGTGGCGACCGGCACCACGGTGGCCAACGGTGCGACGCTGGCGCTGGCCAACGGCATCTCGGTGGGCGAGACGATCACGGCCACCGGCGCGGGGGTGGGCAGCGGCGGCGCGATCCGCAGCGTCTCGGGCGCGAACGCGATCACCGGCACGGTGTCCATCGGGGCGAACACCCGCATCAACGCGGATGCGGGCACGCTGACGCTGGGCGCGGTGGCCATCACCACGCAAGCCTTGACGGTGGGCGGCGCCGGCAACGTGGACGCAACGGGGGCCATCAGCGGCACCTCCGGCACGCTGACCAAGGACGGCGCCGGCACGCTCACGCTCACCGGCAACACCGCCTTCACGGGGGCCACGACCGTGTCGGCCGGAACGCTGGCCCTGAACGGCACTTCTTCGTCCAACGCCGTGACCGTCGCCAGCGGCGCGACCCTGACCACCGGCTCCGCCGAGCGAATGGCCAACACGGCGGCGCTGACGGTCAACGGCACGTTGAACTTGGGCGGCGCCGAGACCGTCACCACGCTGGCGGGCACCAACGCCGCCGCCTCGGTGGTGACCAACGGCGCGGGCAACAACCTCATCGTCGGCAACGGCACCACCACCTTCGCCGGCGTGATCAGCGGCGCGGGCGGTCTGACCAAGGGCGGCACCGGCACCCTGACCCTCACGAACAACAACACGTACTCCGGCGGCACCGCGATCACCGCGGCCGGCGGCATCACCGTCGACGCGGGCACGGTGGCCGCCGCCGCGGCGGGCACCGGCACCATCGCCGTCGGCACCGGCGCGCTGAACGTTGTCAATGGCGCCAACGTCGCCAATGCGGTCACGGTGACCACGGGCAGCATCGCCAACACCGCTGGCGCGGGCACCGTGTCGGGCCCTGTCCAGCTGCTCGGCAACGCCACCGTCAGCTCCACAGGCGCGGGGCTCACGCTCAGCGGCGCCATCGGCGAAGACGCGACGCCGCGCGCCCTGAGCAAGACCGGCACCGGCCAGGTGACGCTGTCGGGCGCGAACACGTACACGGGTGCGACCACCGTGAGCACGGGCACCCTGCGCGTGGAGAACGGCGCCGCACTGGGCGGCGTCGGGACGGGCACCACGGTGGCCAATGGCGCGACGCTGGCACTGGCCAACGGCATCTCCATCGGAGACGCGATCTCGGCCACCGGTACGGGTGTAGGGGGGGGTGGCGCGATCCGCAGCGTCTCGGGCGCGAACGCGATCACGAACACCGTGAACATCACCGGCACGACGCGGATCAACGCCGATGCCGGCACGCTGACGCTTGGAGCCGTCAGCCTCGGAACACAGGCGTTGACGTTGGGCGGTGCCGGCAATGCGGACATCACGGGTGTGATCAGCGGAACGGGCGCCCTGACGAAGGACGGTGGCGGCACCCTCACGGTGACGGGCAACGCGGGCCACACCGGGGCGGTGACCGTGTCGGCCGGCACGCTGGCGCTCAACGGCACCTCGGCGTCCACGGCAGTGTCCGTGGCCAGCGGAGCGACCTTGACCACCGGATCCACCGAGCGGATCGCCAACACGGCGGCGCTGACGGTCAACGGCACGCTGACCCTCGGCGGCGCGGAGACCATCGGCACGCTGGCCGGCACCAACGCCGCCGCCTCGGTGGTGACCAACGGCTTGGGCAACAACCTCATCGTCGGCAACGGCACCACCACCTTCGCCGGCGTGATCAGCGGCGCGGGCGGCCTGACCAAGGGCGGCACCGGCACGCTGACCCTGACGAACAACAACACCTACTCCGGCGGCACCGCCATCACCGCGACCGGCGGCATCACCGTCGACGCGGGCACGGTGGCCGCCGCCGCGGCGGGCACCGGCACCATCGCGGTGGGCACCGGCACGCTGAACATCAACAACGGGGCCATCGTCACGAACGCCGTCACCGCCGCAGCCGGCACCATCGGCAACACGGCCGGGGCGGGCACCTTGCAGGGAACCCTGGCCGCCGCGGGCACCAGCCTCAGCTCGACGACGGGCACCGGCCTGACGGTCAGCGGCGTGGTCAGCGGCACCAGCGTGGCGAAGGCCGGCGTGGGAACGGTCACCCTCACGGCGGCGAACGCCTACACCGGCACGACCGCAGTCAATGCCGGCACACTGGTGCTCGATGGCGCCGGGACCGCGGGCAACGGCGCCGGCACGGTGACCGTCGCGGCAGGCACGACGCTGAACGTGAACAACGGCGCCACCGCCACCAATGCGATCAACCTGGCCGCGACCGGCACCATCGGGAACACCGCCGGCACCGGCACGGTCAACGGCAACGTGACCGTGAACACGAACGGGCAGGGCAACCTCAGCTCGACACTGGCGGCCGGCGGCCTCACCGTGAATGGCGTGATCGGCGGCACCGCCGGGCGCGGCATCACCAAGACCGGCACGGGCACGGTCACCCTGACCGGCAACAACACCTACCTGGGCGCCACCAGCCTCGATGCGGGCGTGCTCAGCGTGAGCGCTGTCGCCAATGGCGGCCTCGCGAGCAACCTCGGCCAGTCCTCCAATGCGGCCACGAACCTGCTCTTCAACGGTGGCACCCTGCGCTACACGGGCGCCGCCGGGTCGACCGATCGCAACTTCACCATCACCAACGCGGTGGCGCCGACCCCGGCCGTCGTGGCCACCATCGAAGTCACCGGTGCCAACACGCTGGCCATCACCGGCAGCAGCACCGGCACCAACGGCGCACTCGTGAAGGCCGGGACGGGAACGCTCACGCTCTCCGGCAACAACCTGAACACCGGCGCCACCACGGTCGCGGGCGGCACGCTCGTGGCGGCCGGCGGCAGTGCGCTCTCGAACGACAGCGCAGTGACCGTCGCCGCAGGTGCCACGCTGGCGATCACCGCGAACGAGACCATCGGTTCGCTGGCCGGCGCCGCCGGGTCCTCGGTGAATCTCGGCGCCAACACCCTCACGGCGGGGATCGATAACACCAGCACGACCTTCGCGGGTTCGATGTCGGGCGCCGGCGGCTTCACCAAGCAGGGGGCCGGCACGATGACTCTGGCCGGCTCCAACGCCTACACCGGGAGCACCACGGTGGACGGCGGCACCCTGCGCCTGGACGCGGCGGTGACCAACGCGATCAACGATGCATCGGCCCTGGTGGTCAACGCCGCCGGAACACTCGACCTGAACGGCGTCTCCGAGACGGTGGCGACGCTGGCCGGCACTGGAAACGGCGTCGTCACCAACAACAGCGCCACCACCGCCGCCACGCTCATCACCGTGGGCAACGGCGACACCACCTTCGAAGGCCAGTTCAACGACGGGACGCAGCTGGTCGGTTTGAGCAAGGGTGGCACGGGAACGCTGTCCCTGGCCGGCAACAGCAACAACACGGGCACGTCGACCATCGTCGGCGGCACGCTGTCGCTTGGCAACGGCGGCACGTCCGGCAACTTGGGCGCGGGAGCCCTGGTGAACAACAACGCCACGCTGCAGATCAACCGCAGCAACGCGGTCACGGTCGCGTCCGACCTCGGCGGAACCGGCAGCTTCATCCAGGCCGGCACCGGCACCACGACCCTGTCGGGCAACAACACCTTCAGCGGGACGACCAGCGTCAACGCCGGCACGCTGCGCCTGCAGGGCGGCAGCGCGATCGGGGATGCGAGTGCGGTCACGGTGAACGCCTCGGGGGTCCTGGACCTGAACGGCACCAGCGAGACGGTCGGATCGCTGGCGGGAACCGGCCTGGTCACCACCGGGGTCGCGGGCCCGGCGACGCTCACGACGGCTGGCAACGCCAGCACGGCGTTCGGCGGCGTGCTGAGCGACGGGAGCGGTGCGCTCGCGCTGGTCAAGGGCGGCACCGGCACGCTGACGCTGTCCGGTGCGAACACCAACGCCGGCGGCGTGACGGTGAATGCCGGCACCTTGGCGCTCGGCGCCAACAACGTGCTGGCGGATGGGGTGACGGTGGGCGTCGCGTCGGGCGCAACACTCGACATGGGTGGCTTCACGGACACGGTCGCGGTCGCCAATCTCGGAGGCACGCTGGAAGGTCCTGGCACGTTGACGGCCGCCACGTACAACCTCGCGGCGGCGACCGTCAACGCGCATCTTGGCCTTGGCACGTTGAACAACGTGTCGGGGAGCAGCACGCTCAACGGCAACCATGGCGGAGCCACCCTGAATGTCGTCTCCGGCCAGCTCGACGTCACGGGAACGTCCGCGGCGAGTGCGATCAACGTCAACGGCGGCACGCTGGCGACGACGGTCGACAACCGGTTCACGGTGCTGTCGACGGTGAACGTCTCCGGCGGCGCCACGCTGGCGCTGGGCGGCACGACGCAAACCGTGGGAGCCGCGACGCTGACCGACGGCACGATCAGCGGCGGTACCTTGTCGAGTGCTTCCGGCTACACGGTGCACCAAGGGGCGATCAGTGCCAACCTGGCAGGCAGCGGAGGTCTCACGAAGGCAACTGCAGGTCAGACGGTGGTGCTCTCCGGCAACAACACCTACGGCGGCGCCACGGCGGTCAACGCCGGCACGCTGCAGCTGAGTGGCGGCAACGCGATCGCCAATGCGGGCGTGGTGAACGTGGCGGCGGCGGGCACGCTGGACGTGGCCACGG